>SCPO01001275.1_pt1 | contig 1559395 bp, 1488 predicted proteins | sample 6106821 | NCBI WGS metagenome assembly SCPO01 (sample SAMN10720448, study PRJNA508395) | human gut metagenome | isolation source: Participant 2 stool, 0 month | host: Homo sapiens | collected 2017 | reverse complement strand
GAAAGCTCGAAAAGAGCGACAAAGAAAATAAAAAGTTCTTGACAAAGACAAAAGCTTTGATAAAATATAAACTGTCGCTTGAAAGAACGACACAAACAAAGAACCTTGATAACTGAACAATAGACAACAGCAATCCTTGAAAATTTCTTTAAGAGAAGATTTTAAGAACGGTTTTTAACAAACCAAAACAACAGTAAAAAGGGAAGAATTAGCTAGTTAGTTGATTCTGAACTGGATACAAACACTTTTAACGAGTTTGATCCTGGCTCAGGATGAACGCTGGCGGCGTGCTTAACACATGCAAGTCGAACGAAGCACTTTTATCGATTTGATTTCTTCGGGAATGAAAGTTTTGTGACTGAGTGGCGGACGGGTGAGTAACGCGTGGGTAACCTGCCCATACAGGGGATAACAGTTAGAAATGACTGCTAATACCGCATAAGACCACAGCACCGCATGGTGCAGGGGAAAACTCCGGTGGTATGAGATGGACCCGCGTCTGATTAGGTAGTTGGTGGGGTAACGGCCTACCAAGCCGACGATCAGTAGCCGACCTGAGAGGGTGACCGGCACATTGGGACTGAGACACGGCCAAACTCCTACGGGAGGCAGCAGTGGGGAATATTGCACAATGGGGGAAACCCTGATGCAGCGACGCCGCGTGAGCGATGAAGTATTTCGGTATGTAAAGCTCTATCAGCAGGGAAGAAAATGACGGTACCTGACTAAGAAGCACCGGCTAAATACGTGCCAGCAGCCGCGGTAATACGTATGGTGCAAGCGTTATCCGGATTTACTGGGTGTAAAGGGAGCGTAGACGGAGTGGCAAGTCTGATGTGAAAACCCGGGGCTCAACCCCGGGACTGCATTGGAAACTGTCAATCTAGAGTACCGGAGAGGTAAGCGGAATTCCTAGTGTAGCGGTGAAATGCGTAGATATTAGGAGGAACACCAGTGGCGAAGGCGGCTTACTGGACGGTAACTGACGTTGAGGCTCGAAAGCGTGGGGAGCAAACAGGATTAGATACCCTGGTAGTCCACGCCGTAAACGATGACTACTAGGTGTCGGGCAGCAAAGCTGTTCGGTGCCGCAGCAAACGCAATAAGTAGTCCACCTGGGAGTACGTTCGCAAGAATGAAACTCAAATGAATTGACGGGGACCCGCACAAGCGGTGGAGCATGTGGTTTAATTCGATGCAACGCGAAGAACCTTACCTAGTCTTGACATCTCCTGACCGGCAAGTAATGTTGCCTTTCCTTCGGGACAGGGATGACAGGTGGTGCATGGTTGTCGTCAGCTCGTGTCGTGAGATGTTGGGTTAAGTCCCGCAACGAGCGCAACCCCTATCGTTAGTTGCCAGCATTCAGCCGGGGACTCTAGAGACTGCCAGTGACAAACTGGAGGAAGGTGGGGATGACGTCAAATCATCATGCCCCTTATGAGCAGGGCTACACGTGCTACAATGGCGTAAACAAAGGGAGGCAGAACCGCGAGGTCGAGCAAATCCCAAAATAACGTCTAAGTTCGGATTGTAGTCTGCAACTCGACTACATGAAGCTGGAATCGCTAGTAATCGCGAATCAGAATGTCGCGGTGAATACGTTCCCGGGTCTTGTACACACCGCCCGTCACACCATGGGAGTCAGTAACGCCCGAAGTCAGTGACCCAACCGTAAGGAGGGAGCTGCCGAAGGTGGACCGATAACTGGGGTGAAGTCAACAAGGTAGCCGTATCGGAAGGTGCGGCTGGATCCTCCTAAGAAAAAGTACTGTTGTCATTGTTTAGTTATCAATGATGAGTTAGATTTGGAAGCGAAATGCGTGTAAAACTTACGAAAGCAGATGATGCCAATGTATATGAGTTGCACTAGCGGTTGCGGTTAGCGGGCAAGTTAACACGAACGGAGATAACCAATCTTTTGTGGCGATGCGCTTAGGGGTAACACCCGTTCCCATCCCGAACACGATGGTAAAGACCTAAGCGGCCGATGGTACTGCACTGGAGACGGTGTGGGAGAGTAGGTGGCCGCCAAATCATAAAAAAAGAAACTAAGGCAGAGACGCTGCCGAAGTTGAATATATAGATACAGGCACAGATGAGCAACAACTTATCGCCGCCAACCCAATCAGCAGGGCAGTGCTGTTATGATAGCTGGTTTCACCAGTGATTAGAGTTCAAAAAGCTTTTGAGTTCTAATGACTGATGAAAAAGTCAGTCAGGATGCAAAAAGCGTTCAATGCGCTCGCATCTTTATGTACCTTGAAAACTGCATATAGTAAAAATCAATAGATTTAGATAAATATCTAATCAAGACATCCGAGGTAATGTTAACAACATTAACTTACAGTCTGAAGAAAACAGACTTAAAATAAATTGACTATCACCAACGCATACAACGCTATGTATGTGTGACGTTATCCCATTCCCGTGGGATGAGGTCGAGTTGGTTATGCTGATAAGAGCGTATGGTGGATGCCTTGGCACTAAGAGCCGATGAAAGACGTGATAAGCTGCGAAAAGCTTCGGGGAGGAGCAAATATCCTTTGATCCGGAGATTTCTGAATGGGGAAACCTACTTGAGCAAACCTCAAGTATCCTTAAGCCAATACATAACTTAAGGAAGGGAACCCGGTGAACTGAAACATCTAAGTAGCCGGAGGAAGAGAAACAACATGTGATTCTGTGAGTAGCGGCGAGCGAAAACGGAAGAGCCCAAACCAGCGTGCGTGCATGCTGGGGTTCGGACCGCGGAATTGATTCAACGAGTTTAGCAGAACGGTTTTGGGAAAGCCGGCCAGAGAGGGTGAAAGCCCCGTAAGCGAAAGACGAGTTGACATGGCGGGATCCGAGTACCACGAGACACGTGGAACCTTGTGGGAAGATGCGGGGACCACCCCGTAAGGCTAAATACTACTTAGTGACCGATAGCGCATAGTACTGTGAAGGAAAGGTGAAAAGGACCCCGGGAGGGGAGTGAAAAAGAACCTGAAACCATATGTTTACAAGCTGTGGAAGAGCTTTATATGCTCAACCGCGTACTTTTTGTAGAACGGTCCGGCGAGTTACGCTGGCTGGCGAGGTTAAGGACTGAAGGTCCGGAGCCGAAGGAAACCAAGTCTGAATAGGGCGCATAGTCAGTCGGAGTAGACCCGAAACCGGGTGATCTATCCATGTCCAGGTTGAAGTTGCCGTAAAAGGCAATGGAGGACCGAACCCACATCCGTTGAAAAGGGTGGGGATGAGGTGTGGATAGGGAGAAATTCCAATCGAACCCGGAGATAGCTGGTTCTCCTCGAAATAGCTTTAGGGCTAGCCTCATACGAGTCTTGCGGAGGTAGAGCACTGAATTCCTAAGGGGGCGTCAAAGCTTACTAAGGGATATCAAACTCCGAATGCCGTGTAGATGATGTATGGGAGTCAGACGATCCGAGATAAGTTGGGTGGTCAAAGGGAAAGAGCCCGGACCAACAGCTAAATCCCAAAATGTGTGTTAAGTGGAAAAGGATGTGGGATTTCGAAGACAACTAGGATGTTGGCTCAGAAGCAGCCATTCATTCAAAGAGTGCGTAATAGCTCACTAGTCGAGAGGTCCTGCGCCGAAAATGTCCGGGGCTAAAACACACTGCCGAAGCTTTGGAATTGAATTAATTCAATTGGTAGAGGAGCATTCTTAAAGGGACGAAGCAGTACCGTAAGGAGCTGTGGACTTTTAAGAGAGAATGCCGGAATGAGTAGCGAGAGGAAGGTGGGAATCCTTCCGGAAATATCTAAGGTTTCGAGTAAAGCTGATCTGCTCGGGTAAGTCAAAATTTAAGGCGAGGTCGAAAGACGTAGTCGATGGATAACAGGTTGAAATTCCTGTACTATCCTGTAACAGAACTGTGGGGACACAGGCAGAGAGCGTGAGCCGGGAATGGAAAGACCGGTACAAGCGAGGTAGGAGTCTGGTTGGCAAATCCGCCAGGCAATCCGAAGACGTGATGTGGACTGAAAATAAGTAGGGAAGCACGTGAGCTGACTGTCAAGAAAAGCCGCTATTGTTTGCAGGATACCCGTACCGTAAACCGACACAGGTGGATGAGGAGAGAATCCTAAGGCCGACGGGAGAAGCATTGTTAAGGAACTCGGCAAAATGACTCCGTAACTTCGGGAGAAGGAGTGCCAAGATAGTACCGCAGAGAATTGGTACAAGCAACTGTTTAGAAAAAACACAGGTCTATGCAAAACCGAAAGGTGAGGTATATGGGCTGACGCCTGCCCGGTGCTGGAAGGTTAAGGGGAGAGGTTAGCGCAAGCGAAGCTTTGAACTTAAGCCCCAGTAAACGGCGGCAGTAACTATAACGGTCCTAAGGTAGCGAAATTCCTTGTCGGGTAAGTTCCGACCCGCACGAAAGGCGTAATGATTTGGGCACTGTCTCAACAATGCACCCGGTGAAATTGAAATACCAGTGAAGATGCTGGTTACCTGCGCCAGGACGGAAAGACCCCATGGAGCTTTACTCCAGCTTGATACTGGGATTCGGTATTGCATGTACAGGATAGGTGGGAGGCTAGGAAATGGTAACGCCAGTTGCCATGGAGCCGATGTTGGGATACCACCCTTGCAGTACTGGGTTTCTAACCAGCAGCCGTGATCCGGCTGGGGGACAATGTCAGGTGGGGAGTTTGACTGGGGCGGTCGCCTCCGAAAGGGTATCGGAGGCGCTCAAAGGTTCCCTCAGAATGGTTGGAAACCATTCGAAGAGTGCAAAGGCAGAAGGGAGCTTGACTGCGACACCGACGGGTGGAGCAGGTACGAAAGTAGGACTTAGTGATCCGGTGGTATAAAGTGGGATTGCCATCGCTCAACGGATAAAAGCTACCCTGGGGATAACAGGCTTATCACTCCCAAGAGTTCACATCGACGGAGTGGTTTGGCACCTCGATGTCGGCTCATCGCATCCTGGGGCTGAAGTAGGTCCCAAGGGTTGGGCTGTTCGCCCATTAAAGCGGTACGCGAGCTGGGTTCAGAACGTCGTGAGACAGTTCGGTCCCTATCCGGCGTGGGCGTAAGATATTTGAGAGGAGCTGTCCTTAGTACGAGAGGACCGGGATGGACTGGCCCTGGTGTATCTGTTGTCTTACCAAAGGCATAGCAGAGTAGCCAAGCCGGGAAGGGATAAACGCTGAAGGCATCTAAGCGTGAAGCCCCCCTCAAGATGAGATATCTCATAACGTCAAGTTAGTAAGACCCCTTGAAGACGACGAGGTAGATAGGGCAGAGGTGGAAGTGTGGTAACACATGGAGCTGACTGTTACTAATAGGTCGAGGGCATAACCAAAGCAGTGATAGGTTTGGATGATAATGTTGGTTTTAACTGTATGTAGTTTTGAAGGTACATGGAATATAGACAGGATTGAGAAGCAGTGCGAAAGCGCTGTTTTTTTCTTGCAAAAAAATCAAGTTTCTTGACAAAGAAAAGATTTTGCTATATGTATATATCAGATGAAGATTGTGTGTCTCACGGCAAAAATGCCGGTGGCATTCTTGAAAAAAGTATATAGAAAAGATGGGACAATAAATGACCAAGGGAAGAATCATAATAGCTGATATAGAAAAAATATCATGCAATAAAGAGTGGATTCTCTCACAGATAGCACAAAGATATGTTGAAAAGTATCAGAAGCATAAGAGAGAAACGGATAAAAAACAGGAGCTGATAGCGGGATATCTTTTAAAAGAGTATTTAGGTGTAGAAAATGATGCTCAGCTTGTAATGAATAAAAATGGGAAGCCGATGCTTGTGGATGCAAGAAAACATTTTAACCTGTCACATAGCGGTAAATATGTAGTTCTAGCGATTGCTGATCAGGAAGTGGGCGTTGATATTGAACGTGTGCGTCCGTATCATGAAGCTACAGCGAAGAAGATATTTTCGAATGAAATACAAAATGCAATGTCTGAACTTTGCGGGGAGGAAAAAGACCGGATATTTACTCAATTATGGACAGAACTTGAAGCGAAGCTGAAAGTAAAAGGCATTGGATTTAGTAAAGAATGGGAAAATGAAAAAGTAAAGGAATATTTTATTGAGACAAGATGTATAGATGAATATTATGTAAGCTTATCGACAGAAGAAAAAATTTCTGTAGAAATAGAATGGTTTACAGGGAATGGAAAGGAAGTAAAAAAGTATGATTAAGCCTATTATGAGAGACATATTTTTCTTAAATCAAAAATCAGAACCGGCGACAGAAGCGGATAAACAGATAGCAATAGATCTGCTGGATACACTGAAAGCAAATGAAGCAGGCTGTGTAGGAATGGCTGCGAATATGATCGGAGTAAAAAAGAGAATTATTGCAGTGAATATGGGGTTGTTTAATATTGCTATGTTTAATCCGAAAATCGTGAAGCGCACAGGCGCTTATGAGACGGAAGAGGGGTGTCTGTCATTAGACGGAGTGCGAAGCTGCAGACGTTATCAGGAAATAGAAGTTGAATATCAGGATATGAATTTCAAGAAGAAAAAAGAGAAATATAGCGGATGGACTACGGATCATTCAGCATGAAATAGATCATTGCGATGGGATTTTGATATAAATTTTATTTGTGCATTGAGGAGGTGCATCGCATGGATTTCAAGTATTGCAAATTAGAAATCTTTATTCCGGAAACACATATTTCGCAGCTACAGAAAGCGTTACAGTCAGTAGATGCAGGACATATAGGCAATTATGATTCATGTATGTCATGTTCACAGCTTACCAGTTACTGGAGACCGTTAGGCGGGACATCTCCTTATATTGGAAATGTAGGTGAAATCAGTTGTGAACCTGAAGTAAAAGTTGAGGTAACTGTATTTACAGAGAAAGTGGATGAAACTATTCAGGCAATCAAAGAGGTACATCCATACGAGGAACCGGTAATCAATGCATTGCCGATTTATCGGACAAGTTTTTAAGGGAAAATGAAGTCTTACGATCAGACAGAAAGGAGGTTTGATCGTAAGGCTTCTTTTGATTGAAAAACTACAGGAAACAGATGGCTTATCTTTTTCTCGTTACGGTATCCTGGAAACAAGTATTTCTCATCAATCTGAGTTGCCCGTTCAAAACAAAATGCACAAATATGCATCGCAAAATATGTTGAAAATCCTACTTGAAAGACGAACATGTGTTCTATATAATAGAGACATCAACGAAAGGAGGGGAATATGCCATGAAAGAACGCACCTATATTGCAATTGACCTGAAATCTTTTTACGCTTCTGTGGAATGTGTGGAACGGGATCTGGATCCGTTGGAGGTGAATCTTGTCGTGGCAGATGTAACCCGTACAGAGAAGACTATCTGCCTGGCGGTATCTCCGGCGCTGAAGTCTTATGGGATTCCGGGAAGAGCCCGCTTGTTTGAAGTTGTACAGAAAGTAGCGGAAGTGAATGAGGCGAGACGGTATCGAAGTCCGGGTGGAAGATTTCAGGGAAGTTCGTCTGACCAGCGTGAATTAGGGAAACACCCGGAGCTGGCATTGGATTACGTGACAGCGCCACCAAGGATGGCTCTTTATATGGAGTACAGCCGCAGGATTTATGCAATCTATCTGAAATATATTGCGCCGGAAGACATACATGTTTATTCCATAGATGAAGTGTTTCTTGATGTAACTTCCTATCTGAAAACTTACGGACTCACGTCGGAAGAACTGGCGAGGAAGATGATTCGAGAGGTACTTCATGAGACTGGAATCACAGCGACTGCCGGGATTGGGACGAATCTGTATCTTGCAAAGATTGCAATGGATATTATGGCGAAACATGTCGAACCTGATGAAGATGGAGTGAGAATTGCGAAGTTGAATGAACGAAGCTATCGAGAACAACTTTGGAATCACAGGCCATTGACAGATTTCTGGCGCGTGGGAAGAGGATATGCGAAGAAGCTGGAGGAGAATGGTCTGTATACAATGGGGGATATTGCGAGATGTTCAATGGGGAGCGCACAGGAGTTTTACAATGAAGAACTATTGTATCGTTTATTTGGCGTGAATGCAGAACTCCTGATTGACCATGCCTGGGGCTGGGAGCCGTGTACGATGGAGGCAATTAAGAATTACAAGCCTTCATCGAACAGTGTCGGTTCCGGTCAGGTATTGCAGTGTCCGTATTCTTATGAAAAGGCAGGTCTCATTGTTCGGGAGATGACAGAATTACTGGTATTGGATCTGGTTGATAAAGGTCTTGTGACTAACCAAATTGTACTGACAGTAGGATACGATATTGAAAATCTGAAACAATCAGAATTTCAGAAAAATTATCGAGGTGAGATAAAGACAGACCGTTATGGGAGAAAGATTCCGAAGCATGCACATGGAACAATGAATTTGGAAGAGTATACGTCTTCCACGCGAAGAATTGTGGATGCAACGGTAGAACTGTATCAAAGGATTGTGGATCCTAAATTGCTTGTACGCAGGATATCACTGGTGGCGAATCATGTGATACAGGAATGTGAGATTGCAGAGACGGACTCGTATGAACAGATGGATCTTTTTACAGATTATCAAGCGAAGGAAGAACAAAATCAGCGGGAAAAGAAGAACGGGAGCGTGAGAGAAGCATGCAGCAGGCAGTCCTTGAACTCAAGAAGAAATTTGGAAAGAATGCAGTGCTGAAGGGAATGAATCTGCAGGAAGGAGCGACAACTATTGAGAGAAACAGACAGATCGGCGGACACAAAGCATAAATATGATGATATTTTAGATTGTCCACATCACGTATCTTCTGTTCATCCACCAATGCCGTTGATAGACAGAGCGGCACAGTTCGCTCCGTTTTCAGCATTGACCGGATACGAAGAGGTCGTGAAGGAAGAAGCAAGACTTACAGAGCAGAGAGTAGAACTGGATGAGGAGGAACTGGAACGGTTAGATCAAAGTTTACAATATCTTAAGAAACGATTACAGGACGATAGGGAAACAAATCCGGATGTGAAGATTACGTATTTCTGTGCAGACCAGAAGAAGGAAGGTGGTCAATATCGAACTGTTCAGGGGAAGGTGAGAAGAATCAGACAATATGAAAAAGCGGTCGAGTTGGAAGATAGAACCGCAATTCCAATCAAAGATATCGTGCAGATTTCACGACTATAGAGGAAGAGAGAAAGTGAGAAAGCAGAAGACGAAGAACGGCGTAGGAAGATCTTCCCTCGTATAAGTCTCTTCGGCAGCAGAAAGTTCTTTCATAAATAATATGCTCCAATCTGGTATGTTCAAGTGAGTTTTATTATACAACAGATTCTGATTTCATGCATAGAATAGTTAAGAGAAAGTATCGGCAATCATGGAATAATGCCTATGAGATTCTGTGAATTAAAAGAAAAAGAGGTAGTGAACATCTGTAATGGAAAATGTCTTGGAGGTGTAGTAGATCTGCAGATAAATGAATGCTCCGGTGCGATAGAAGCATTGATTGTTCCTGGGCCGGGAAAGTTCTGTGGATTCTTTGGAACGGATAGCGAATATGTGATACCATTTGCATGTATAAAGAAGATTGGACCGGATATTATTCTTGTGGAAATTAAAGAAGAAAAGTTTTTGCAAAAATATTAGACATTGTGTATAATGAAGGCAATAAGATACGTGGAAAGGCGGAGTGGATTATATGAAGTGTCCATATTGTGGCAATCCGATACAAGAGTGATTGATTCCAGACCAGCAGAGGATAATAGTTCTATCAGAAGAAGACGTTCTTGCGATGAATGTGGTAAGCGTTTTACAACTTATGAAAAGGTAGAGACGATCCCACTGATTGTAATTAAGAAAGATAATAACCGTGAACAGTATGAAAGAGCGAAGATAGAGAATGGAGTTCTGAATGCATGCTACAAGCGTCCGGTTCCGGCTGAAGAGATTCAAAAGACAATTGATGCGATTGAACTGTCAATTTTTAATCGTGAAGAGAAAGAAATCCCAAGCAGTGAGATTGGTGAAATTGTTATGGAGAATCTGAAGGCATTGGATCCGGTTGCATATGTCAGATTTGCATCTGTCTACAGAGAGTTCAAAGATGCGAATACATTCATGGATGAATTGAAGAAATTTCTAAAATAATAAAAATCGGTTATACTCTGTTCGTGAGTATAACCGATTTCAATCTTTCGGAGAATGTTAGTATATTACACGGGGGCGAGAATGAGAACTTATAAATTAACAATTGCTTATGACGGAACTGCATATCAGGGATGGCAGAGACAGGCAAACACAGAGAATACTTTGCAGGGAATTTTGGAGCGAACAATTTCGTCAGTGGCAGGACATCCAGTAGAGATTGATGGTTCAGGACGAACAGATGCAGGTGTTCATGCGAATGGACAGACTGCAACAGTAGTTCTTTCTGGTCAGGTGGAGGATGGATTTTTTACAGAAAAGATAAATTCAAGATTACCCGGAGATATTCGGATTTTAGATGCAGAGCTTGTGAGGAATGGATTTCATGCGAGAAAAAGTGCGGTCGGAAAAAGATACATTTATCAGCTTGATCTGGCAGAGAAACCAGATGTATTCACGAGACGATATACATATCATTTTTCGCAGCAATTGAATTTAGATGCGATGAGAAAGGCAGCACAATTGTTGATTGGCACGTATGAGTTTGCCGGATATACGGATAAAAAGGATGAAAAGTCCACAAAAAGAACAATTTATGCTATAATGATTTGCGGACAAGGAAGCAAAGTCAGTATTCAATATGAAGGAACAGGATTTCTTTACCATATGGTAAGGATTTTGACAGGAACTTTGCTGGAAGTTGGAACCGGAGCACGAAGCATAGAGAGTGTGAAGGAACCTTTGAAATCAAAAGATAGAAGTCAGGCTGGATTTTTAGCACCTGCAAGAGGGTTATTCCTTGATGAGGTGTATTATTGATTCGGTTATGGAAAGTTGCTGATTATTCACAGAAGAGTTGGCGAATGGACGGTGAACAGCAACACTCTTGAAAGGGAGGATGCAGCGTATTGAAATTAATATCATGGAATGTAAATGGTATTCGTGCCTGTGTACAGAAAGGATTTCTTGATTTCTTTCATGAGGCAGATGCGGATATCTTCTGTATTCAAGAGACGAAGATGCAGGAAGGACAGCTAAATCTGGAATTAGAAGGCTATTATCAGTATTGGAATTATGCTGTGAAGAAGGGATATTCCGGAACAGCTGTGTTTACAAAGAAAGAACCATTGTCGGTGAGTTACGGAATCGGTATTGAGGAGCATGATCAGGAAGGACGTGTGATCACCTGTGAATTTGAAGAGTTTTATTTCGTCACAGTATACACACCAAATTCTCAGAATGGGCTGGCAAGGTTAGATTACAGAATGAAGTGGGAGGATGACTTCCGCACTTATCTGAAGAAGTTAGAAGAGACAAAGCCGGTGATTGTGACCGGAGATATGAATGTAGCGCACAAAGAGATTGATCTTAAGAATCCGAAGACCAACCGTAAGAATGCAGGTTTTACGGATGAGGAAAGACAGAAGTTTACTGAACTTCTGGATGCAGGATTTATTGATACATTCCGGTACTTTTATCCGGAGCAGACAGGAATTTATTCCTGGTGGTCTTATCGTTTCAGTGCCAGGGCGAAGAATGCAGGCTGGCGTATAGACTACTTCTGTGTCTCGGAAAGTTTAAAGGACAGACTGGACGATGCGAAGATACTTACAGATATTATGGGATCAGATCATTGCCCGGTTGAATTGGATTTGAAATAAATGATAGAAAAAGGAGAAGAGAACAATGACAAAGATTGACATTATTTCAGGATTTCTTGGAGCAGGAAAGACAACTTTAATTAAGAAGCTTCTTTCTGACGCATACAAGGGAGAGCAGGTTGTATTGATTGAGAATGAATTTGGAGAGATCGGTATTGACGGTGGATTTTTGAAGGAAGCAGGAATTGAGATTCGTGAGATGAATTCAGGATGTATCTGTTGTTCACTGGTTGGAGATTTTGGAAAATCTCTTCATGAGGTCGTAGATACTTATCATCCGGATCGTATTCTGATTGAGCCATCAGGAGTTGGAAAGCTTTCTGATGTAATCAAGGCTGTACAGGATGTTCAGGGTGAAATCGATGCAGAGCTCAATAGCTTTACAACAGTTGTAGATGTAACAAAGTGCAAGATTTACCGTAAGAACTTTGGCGAATTTTTCAGCAATCAGATTGAATATGCAGGTGCAGTTATTTTAAGCCGTACAGATAAAGCAAAACCGGAGAAGATTCAGGAAAGTGTTGCACTGTTAAGAGAATTGAATGAAAAAGCTCCAATCATCACAACACCGATCGAGCAGCTTCCGGGCGAGAAGATTCTTGAAACAATGGAATCAAGCAAATCTCTGGAAGAGGAATTGCTTGCAGAAGTAGCTGAAGAGGCACATGAGCATGAACACGAGCATCATCACCACGACCATGAGGAGTGTGAGCACGAGCATCACCACCACGACCATGAAGATCACGAGCATCACCACCATGATCATGAAGAACATGAGCACGAGCATCACCACCACGACCATGAAGATCACGAGCATCACCACCACGATCATGAAGAACATGAGCATGAGCACCATCATCATGATGGAGAGTGCAGCTGCGGCTGTGGACACCATCATCACCACGATCATGAAGGCCATCATCATGCAGATGAAGTTTTCACAAGCTGGGGTAAAGAGACAATTCATACTTATACAAAGGATGAGGTCAGTGCAATTCTGAAGACTCTTGAAGAGGACGGCTCTTACGGAAATGTACTCCGTGCAAAAGGAATGGTTGCAGGTGCAGACGGTGAGTGGATTTACTTTGATATGGTTCCAGAGGAACATGAAGTAAGAACAGGAGCACCGGAATACACAGGAAGAATCTGTGTGATCGGAGCAGAGCTTAACGAAGACAAGCTTGCAGAATTATTTAAGCTGAAATAAAAAGGATAAGCAAAACAGTACCCCATAGGGGGCTACGTAGCATTATGTAATAACAGATGTCTTCTGCAAAATGGAGACGGAATGGAGATAGATATGATGAAAGAGCCAGATGTTATGGTTTATCTGATGACAGGTTTTCTTGATAGTGGAAAGACACAGTTTCTGAATTTTACATTGTCACAGGACTACTTCCAGATCGACGGTAAGACACTTCTGATTCTTTGTGAAGAGGGAAGAAGAGTATGATCCGAGAGAATTGCTGAAGTATGGTGTCGTTATTGAGACTGTAGAAGATAAAGAAGATCTGACAGAAGAATGGCTGGAAGAGATGAATAAGAAGCACAAGCCGGAACGTGTGGTTATCGAGTATAACGGTATGTGGCAGGTGAGTGAATTTGAGAAGATGAAGCTTCCGGCAGGATGGGCTATTGAGCAGAAGATCACAACGGTAGATGCAAGTACTTTTCAGATGTATCTGACAAACTTAAAACCACTGTTTGTAGAGATGGTAAAGGGCGCAGAGCTTGTTCTGTTCAACCGTTGCGAGGATAAGAAACCGTTGGCAGGATACCGCAGAAGTGTTAAGGTTGTAAGCCCTCAGGCAGAAGTAATCTTTGAGGATGAGAACGGTGAGGTAGACAATATCTTTGAAGACGAAGTACCATATGATCTCAAAGCACCTGTGATTGAGATTCCAAGAGAAGATTATGGTATCTGGTATATTGATATGCAGGAGCATCCGGAACGCTATAAAGGAAAAGTTGTAGAATTTGTTGCAAAGGTTATGAAACCAAAAGCATTTCCGTCTAAGGTATTCTATCCGGGGCGTATGGCAATGACTTGCTGTGCAGATGATACATCTTTCCTTGGATATGTTTGCAGAAGCGCTTATGCGCCGAAGCTGAATGCAGGAGACTGGGTAAAGAATTCGTGCAAAAGTGCGTTATGCGAATTTGTCCGTATATGGCGGAGAAGGACCGGTGCTTGAGGCAGAGAATATTGAGCCTGCAGAACCAATTGAAGAGTTAGTATATTTTAATTAAGACAAGCAATAAGACAAAGTAATAAGACAAGAAATAGGAGGAGAACTTCATGGCAAAGAAATATGATGTAATCGCATTAGGAGAACTTCTGATTGATTTTACAATGAATGGACAAAGCGAACAGGGAAACAATATGTTTGAGGCTTGCCCGGGAGGTGCACCGTGTAATGTGCTGGCACTTCTGAACAAGATGGGAAAGAAGACAGCATTTATAGGAAAAGTTGGAAAAGATCAGTTTGGAGCGTTATTAAGAGATACGATTACGGAAGCCGGAATCGATGCCTCCAATCTGATGGTTGACGAAAATGTGAATACAACACTTGCATTTGTACATACATTCCCGGATGGAGACAGAGAGTTCTCATTTTATCGTAATCCGGGAGCAGATATGATGCTTACTGCAGACGAAGTGAATCCAGAAGTAGTAAAAGATACAAAAGTCTTTCATTTTGGAACACTTTCTATGACACATGAAGGTGTGCGTGAAGCGACAAAGAAAGCGGTAGAAACAGCAAAAGCAAATGGTTGCCTTGTATCCTTTGATCCAAATCTGAGACCGCCGCTGTGGAGCTCTCTTGATCTTGCAAAAGAGCAGATGGAGTATGGATTTGGAAAATGTGATATCCTGAAGATCTCTGATAATGAAATTCAGTTTGTATCCGGTAAGGAAGACTATGATGAGGGAATCGCATATCTGCAGGAGACATACAATATTCCGCTGATTCTTCTGACTATGGGAAAAGACGGAAGTAGAGCTTATTACAAAGGCATGCGCGTAGAGAGACCGGGATTTTCAGTGAAAGCAATTGAGACAACCGGTGCAGGAGATACTTTCTGTGGAAGTTCTTTGAATTATCTGGTTGATCATGATTTTGAGAATCTGACAGAGGAACAGTTAGGAGAGATGCTGACATTTGCGAATGCGGCAGCAGCACTTGTAACAACAAAGAAGGGTGCGATCAAAGCAATGCCTGTAAAAGAAGAAGTTCTTGAACTGATTCAGAAATAATTGACAAGAAAACAGTCAGTCGATATAATGTAACACAGAAACAAGGGCGTTTCCAACTTAGGTGGAGAACGCCCTTTTATCGTATCAGTTTATGATAAAGGAGGTCGAAAAATAATGCATAACTATACAAGAGATGATATTTTTCACATAGTAGAGGAAGAAGATGTCGCTTTCATCAGATTGCAGTTTACAGATATTTTTGGAACGATGAAAAATATGGCGGTAACAGTAGGACAGCTTGAAAAAGCATTGGATAACCGCTGTATGTTTGATGTTTCTTCTTTGGAAGGGGTTGCAGATGAGGAAGAATCAGATATGTATTTATATCCGGATTTGAGTACATTTGAAATCTTTCCATGGAGACCACAGCAGGGAAAAGTTGCAAGACTGATCTGTGATGTGTATAAAAAAGATGGAACACCGTATGAAGGCGATCCGCGTTATGTACTCAGAAAGGCTGTTGCGGAGGCGAAAGAGATGGGATATACGATGAATGTCGGCCCGGAATGCGAGTTCTTTCTTTTCCATACAGATGATGACGGTAGACCGACAACAGTAACTCACGAGCAGGGAGGATATTTTGATGTAGGGCCATTGGATCTTGGAGAAAATACGAGAAGAGATATGATCTTAACATTAGAAGATATGGGGTTTGAGATTATTTCCTCACATCATGAGATTGCGCCGGCGCAACATGAAATCGATTTTCACTACGATGAGGCGATGATTACAGCAGATAATCTGATGACATTTAAGATGGTTGTCAAGACAATCGCAAAACGACACGGTCTGCACGCGACATTTATGCCAAAGCCGAAGAGTGAGACTTATGGGTCAGGAATGCACATTAATTTGTCTTTATATAAAAACGATGGAACAAATGCACTTTATAACGCAGAGGATGAGAACGGACTCAGCCAGGAAGGGTATTATTTTATTGGTGGCTTGATGAAACATATGAAGGCAATCACCTGTATTACAAATCCAACGATCAATTCTTATAAACGTTTTGTGCCGGGGTATGAAGCACCTGTTTATATGGGATGGTCAGCTAAGACAAGAGGACCTTTGATCCGTGTGTCTATGGAGAAAGAAGACAATTCAAGACTGGAACTTCGCAGTCCGGATGCTACGGCGAATCCATATCTGGCGCTTGCAGTACTTCTGAAAGCCGGGGTGGACGGAATTAAGAATCAGATTATGCCTCCGAAGAATATTGATGAAAATATTCAGAAGATGACGCAGGAAAGAAGAGATGAACTTCAAGTGGAAGAACTGCCGAGAACGCTTGGAGCTGCTACAGCAGAGCTTGAGAAAGACGAACTGCTGATCAGCGTATTAGGGAAAGAGCTTGCCGAGAAGATCATCAAAGCAAATAAGAAAGAATATAAAGAATATTGTATGCAGGTGACAGACTGGGAGATCAATCATTATCTTTACAGACTGTAGTCTGGATATCTTGTCATTGGGCATTTAGAGACCACATATATTGGTATAGAACATTTTAGAGAGAACAGATTGACAGAAAAGAAGTTAGCGGAAGAGGTGAGCAGATATGAGCAACATTATTGTCGTTTTTCCAAAGAGGGAAAATGCAGTAAATATCCGTAATAGTTTGGTTCGTGCGGGTATTGAAGTATCTGCGGTATGTTTGACAGGAGCTAAGGTTTTGCAGTATGCTGATAACTGGAACGATGGAATTGTCGTGTGTGGTTATCGGTTTCAAGATATGCAGTATACAGATTTACGAGAATCTCTTCCGGATACGTTTGACATGCTTTTGGTGGCTTCAGCGGATAAGTGGATGGATGGACTGCCGGATGGGGTTGTAGGACTTCCACTCCCAATCAAAGTTTATGATTTGGTAAATACCGTTGAAATGATTCAGCAGACACAGAGCAGGAAGAGAAGAAAGCGCAGAGAAACGATACGAAAGAGAGACGATTCTCAGAGAAAGATAATCGATCAGGCGAAAGCGCTTCTGATAGAACGAAATAACATGTCAGAAGAGGAAGCACATCGATATTTACAGAAGAGCAGTATGGAAAGTGGAACTAATATGCTCGAAACAGCACAGATGGTGCTGACAATTATGAATGAATAAGAGGCAGTTGTTAACAGTAACGAATAAGAAGTGCTGTAAACAATAATAAAGGAGAGGACTGTCAGTGATGACAGCGGAACGGAGAAGAGAATGAAATTTACAAAAATGCAGGGAATTGGAAATGATTATGTGTATGTAAACTGTTTTGAGGAGAAGGTGGAAGATCCATCAGCGTTGGCAATCCAGGTGAGTGACAGACATTTTGGAATAGGATCTGATGGATTGATCCTGATCTGTCCGTCAGAAGTGGCAGACTGTGAGATGTATGTATAATGCGGATGGCTCAGAGGAGAAATGTGTGGAAATGGAGTTCGCTGTGTCGGAAAATATATGTATGATTACGGTCTGACTGATAAAAAAGAGATTACAGTTGAGACTTTAGCAGGAATCAAAACACTTCAGCTTTTCATAGAAAATGGAAAGGTTGCGAAGGTTCGAGTTGATATGGGAAGTCCAATCTTGACACCGGCAGAAATTCCGGTTGTGGCTGAGGGAGATAAAGCTGTAGATGAACCGATTCTTGTGGATGGAAAAGAATATCATATGACTTGTGTATCTATGGGAAATCCGCACGCAGTCGTTTATGTAGATGATGTGGACAATCTTCCGATTGAAGAAATCGGACCGAAATTCGAAAGCCATGAGAGATTTCCAAGACGTGTGAACACAGAGTTTGTAAAAGTGTTGGATAGACATACTGCACAGATGCGTGTTTGGGAGAGAGGATCTGCTGAGACACTTGCCTGCGGAACAGGAGCATGTGCTGTAGCTGTTTCTTGTATTCTGAATGGATTGACAGAAGATGAAGTAACTGTAAAGCTTCTTGGCGGAGATTTGGAGATTCAGTGGGATCAGGAGAAGAACACGGTTTATATGACAGGACCGGCAACTGTTGTATTTGATGGAGAGCTGAAATAAAGATTTGATTAGAATGCGTTGACTAAACTTTCATTTTAAGATTTTTGGTCAACGCATCTGTAACAACAAAGAGACTATAATCCTAATATACAAAAAAAGAGATTACAAATTGTAATCTCTTAAAACATCGGAGTGACAAGATTCGAACTTGCGACCTCTACGTCCCGAACGTAGCGCTCTACCAAACTGAGCCACACTCCGATAAAATAGGGAACTTGCCGAAGCAAATTCCCAGCTACGGAAAAGGGACTTGAACCCCTACTAACAGAGTCAGAGTCTGCTGTGCTGCCAATTACACCATTCCGCATTACTTGAGTTTTGTTTGTTGCTTGTTTCAAACAACATGGTTATTATATCAAAGCTACAGAAAAATGCAACCCCTTTTTTTATATTTTTACGTTAGACTTTTTAAAGAAATTGTCTTAAATGTCAGAAAATTAAGAAAATTTGTTTCGCCAAACGAAAAAGGGCATCGACAGTAGCGAAAAAAGCATCAATGGCAGAAAAAAGGGCATCGACAGTTACTAAAATCTATAAGATTACTCTACAAGAAAAGCTCTGCAATAAATACAACTGCGCAGCAAAGAACTGCGACCGGCAGCAGTCCGGCACCACACCATGCGGCTACAACTCCAACAACGAGAGCGAGAACTCCGGAGATTGGAGACTGTGTGGCATGAAGGATCGCCGGGAATGTCATCACTGCTAGTGTGACATAAGGTACATAGTATAGAAAGGACTGAAGAAACTGGTTCTTCAAAGGTTTTCGGATCAAGGTCATCGGCAGTACGCGGATGAAATAAGAGATACCGCCCATGATAAGAATATAAATATAAATATTGTGTGTCATAATTTTTATTCCTTCTGAGTAACTGAACAGTTACGTTTCTATTATTGCTTAGTTGAAGCTGAAGTTTCGTCTTCTGTCGGTATCGGGAAGAAGAATGCTGCTCCGGCTGAAAGTGCGACGGTCAGTATGATTGTTCTGGTACCATCCGACAGAGTGGAGATCCAAGGCAGGCAAGTTGCTGCGAAGCTTGAGATAAATGCAAGAGTAATCAGTCCCGCAACGACTTTATTCTGCTTCGAAGGAGGAATGATGATAGCGATAAACATTCCAAAGAGGGCAACACTAAATGCACTGACCATACGTGGTGACATGATATTTCCGGCAATGACACCGAGCATAGTTCCAAAAGCCCAGCCTGGAAGCGGAGTTACCATCGCACCATAGGTATAATAAGGATTTAAAGTACCGGGTCTGCTGATCGCAATTCCAAAAAGTTCGTCTGTGATATCATAACTCATCAGCAGACGGTGTCCTAACGAAAGGTCGGGACTTAAACGCTGACTCATGGCACAGCTCATCAGAAGATAACGTGCATTCGTGATCAATGTGACAATTGCGACCTCAATATAAGGAGAGTTTGCAGCAATTACAGTCAGTCCGGCATACTCTCCGGCAGATGCATTATTTAACAGACTCATAAGGAATCCCTGAAATGCATTCAGGCCGATATTTCTTGCGGCGATACCGATTGAAAAGGAGACCGCAAGATATCCAAGTCCAATCGGAATTCCATCGCGAAAACCACGACGAAATGCTTGTCTATTAGATTCTTTCATAATAATAAACCACCCTAGTTACAAATTTTGTCTCTGAGGGATATTGTATCATTTTTGCTGAGGAAATCAAAGTCGGAAATGAGGCCAAATCCTCCAATTTATAACATTTCTTGACGCATTTATGTAAGTGTGATAGAATGACCCCGTTGTAACATATAATTTAATACAGATGCGTGAGGTGTCAGTCAGATGGATGATGGCGTCCTGGTTATGAATGATCAGAGGGAACGACGTGGAAAATCTGGACTGGTGAAAAGGGAAACAGGTGAGAATCCTGTACGAACTCGTCACCGTATTTCGTGAGCTTTTGTTTTGAGACCACTGGGAGACCGGGAAGGTGAAGCAGAAGCGTTTGAACGATCAGCCGGGAGACCTGCCTTTCGCAGTACAGGAATGAAGAATTCATGCCACGAGGAATTTAGTACGAAAGGAAATGATTTAGACTGCAGTAATTATTTACAGATAGGTTGTAAATAATCACCGGTTTTTCTTTGCGTACCCTCGTTTGATTCGAGGGTGTTTTCATTTCTGAGAACAAGAAATCAGGAGGATGACAATGAAAAAGAAAGTATTAATGGTTTTACTGGCAGCAACACTTAGTGTATCTATGATCGCAGGATGTGGTTCAAAGAGCGACAGCAACGCTGACACAACAAAGACAGAGTCTAAACAGGACAGTGATCAGGAAGCAGCAGATAAAGTTGCGAAGCTGATTGATGACATTTATGTTCAGGAAAGAACAGACAAGACAGATGAGCAGTGTACAGCAGCGAAAGAAGCATGGGATGCATTGACAGATGCACAGAAAGAACTTGTTGAGGGAGAGAATGCGGATCCGGATTATTTCGGAAGAGATACAGGAGATGCATCCAAGGATGATCCGCTCAACGCTGATGAGATCGGTGAAAATGAAATCCTTGTAGTAAGTTTTGGAACATCCTTCAATGACAGCCGTGCGACAGATATCGGTGGTATTGAGAAGGCAGTTCAGGCAGCTTATCCGGACTGGTCTGTAAGAAGAGCATTTACAGCACAGATCATCATCAATCACGTACAGGCCCGTGATGGAGAGAAGATCGACAATGTGGATCAGGCATTGCAGAGAGCTGTAGACAATGGAGTGAAGAACCTTGTTGTACAGCCGACACATCTGATGCATGGAGCAGAATATGATGAACTTACAGCAGCATTAGAGGGATATAAAGATAAGTTTGAATCTGTTAAGATTGCAGAGCCACTTCTCGGAGAGGTTGGAGCTGATGCAACTGTTATCAATGCAGACAAGGCAGCAGTAGCGGAAGCAATCACAGCAGAGGCAGTGAAAGACGCAGGATTTGACAGTCTGGATGCAGTAAAAGAAGACGGAACAGCATTTGTATTCATGGGACATGGTACATCTCATACTGCAAAGGTAAGTTATTCTCAGATGCAGACACAGATGGAACAGCTTGGATATGACAATGTATTTATCGGAACTGTAGAGGGTGAGCCGGAAGATACATCCTGCGAGGCAGTGATCGAGAAACTGAAAGAAGCAGGATATAAGAAAGTAATCCTTCGTCCGCTGATGGTTGTTGCAGGAGATCATGCGAACAACGATATGGCCGGAGATGACGACGATTCCTGGAAGAGCCAGTTTGAGGCATCAGGAGCATTTGACAGCATTGATACTCAGATTGCAGGTTTAGGAGAAATCCAGGCAATCCAGCAGCTGTATGTAGCACATACACAGGCTGCAATTGATGCAGAGTAATTTGTAAGAAGATATTGAGAAGGTCATGCTTGTTCAGAGAAAAAGGAATTGCATGACCTTTTTTGAATCAATGAAAGGAAGGATTTAGATGAAAAAGAAGTTATTAATGGTATTAATTTCTGTTTCTATGATCGCATCTGTATTTACGGGATGTGGAAATAGCACAGAGACGAAAGACAGTGGAAAAGCACAGACAGAACAGGCGGATACAAAAGAGGATTCTGCAGATAAGGCAGATGAGGAGCAGGCAGCACTGGAAGACGGAACATATACAGCAGAGTTCCAAACAGACAGCTCTATGTTCCATGTGAATGAAGCAATGGATGGAAAAGGAACACTGACAGTAGAGGATGGGAAAATGACAATTCATATCAGTCTGGTGTCTAAAAATATTGTCAATCTGTTCGAAGGAACTGCCGAGGATGCACAGAAGGACGGCGCAGAACTGCTTCAGCCTACAACAGATACTATTAATTACAGCGATGGAACATCTGATGAGGTCTATGGATTTGACGTTCCGGTTCCGGCACTGGACAAAGAATTTGATCTTGCATTGATTGGAAAAAAGGGAACATGGTATGATCACAAGGTCAGTGTGACAAATCCGGTGGAAGTAGAAGAATAAAATGGATTTGTAACCTTTACAAACCGGCAAAGAAGGGATAAGATACTTTTATAAAATAATTTATAAAAGGAGCCTTGGATATGGCTGGAGCGGAAAAGAGAAATATCACAAAATCAAAAATAGTAAACTATATTATAAATCACGAAGCAACGTCTAAAGTGGAATTGTCGAAGGACCTCAATCTTAGTATGCCGACTGTATTGTCGAATGTGAATGAGCTCTTGGCTAATGGAATTGCGGTTGAAACCGGAGAATATGAATCTACAGGCGGGCGAAAAGCAAAACGAATCAGTATTAATCCAGCATATCATTATGCAGTTGGAATAAGGATCACTGCGAAGCATGCAGGGTTTGTACTTGTGAATTTGAGCTATGAGATAGAGAAATATGAAAGGATCCGCTTAGAATTTTCAACAGAGGCCGCTTACTACTTACAATTGAGCGAAGCATTGGAAAGATTTCTTTCAGATGTAGAAAACAGAGAACGAATCTTGGGAATCGGAATTTCAATTCCGGGAATTGTTAATTCGAAAGAACGAATGCTGATCAAATCTCATGCGCTCCAATTGGAGAATTATAGTTTAAGCTTTTTGGAACAAGTCTTTTCACTTCCGGTTTATTTTGAAAATGATGCTAATGCGGCAATGATGGCAGAGGATTTAAATAACTATAGAAATGCATTGTATCTTTCATTGAATAACACACTCGGGGGAGCATTTTGCATTGACGGGAAATTGATTCCGGGAGCGAATCAGAAAGCCGGAGAATTTGGACATATGATCCTTGTTCCGGGCGGAAAGAAATGTTATTGCGGAAAACAAGGCTGTGCGGATGCTTACTGTGCGGCGAGCGTGCTGACAGATGATACCAAAGAGACACTGGAACAGTTTATGAAGAAGGTGGAAGAGCAGGACGGACAGGCTGTGAAGGTTTGGAAAGAGTATCTTAATAATCTGGCAATCCTTATTTCAAATCTGAGAATGGCATATGATATGGATATTATTCTTGGAGGAGAAGTAGGGGGATATCTTGCAGATCATATGATAACCTTAGGGAAAAAAGTAATGGAATATAATGGATTTGAGCATGATGCGAGATACCTGAAAGTTTGTTCATATAAGAGAGAAGCCTCGGCAGTTGGTGTGGCAAAACATTATTTGCAGGCTTTTATTAAAAAATTATAACGATCAGAATGATAGAGAGTTAGAAAATCCAGAGAAGAAACATTTTTAATACATGTTTCTTCCCTGGACTTTTTTTGCGCAAACTGCATAAAAATCATAGCGAAATCTTGTGCAATAGGCAGAACTGAACAATAACATATTGACAAAATATATTTCCTGAACAATAATGTAATTACTTTAATAAAACATTTAATAAAAGATATTCAATAAAGGAGGAAAACATTATGTTACAGCAGGTAATGACAAACCCGGGAGAAATTATTTTCAGAGAGGTACCAGTTCCGGAAGTGAAAGATGATCAGGTACTGGTTAAGATTATAAATATTGGAATCTGTGGATCTGATATTCACGTATATCATGGAAAGCATCCATTTACAAAATACCCGGTGACTCAGGGACATGAGGTATCCGGTGAGATTGCCAAGGTCGGAAAAGATGTTACAGAATTTCATGAAGGACAGAAAGTTACGATCGAGCCACAGGTTTACTGCGGACAGTGTTATCCGTGCCGCCATGGAAAATATAACCTTTGTGAGGAACTTAAGGTTATGGGATTCCAGACAACAGGAACAGCTTCAGAATATTTTGCAGTAGATGCCTCTAAAGTAACACCGATTCCGGAAGATATGTCTTATGAAGAAGGTGCCATGATCGAGCCTCTGGCAGTTGCAGTGCATGGAGTAAAGCAGGTAGGAGATGTAAAGGGATTGAATATTGCAGTTCTTGGTGCAGGACCGATCGGTAACCTGGTTGCACAGGCAGCAAAAGGAATGGGCGCCGCAAAGGTAATGATCACAGATGTCAGCGACCTTCGTCTGGATAAGGCAAAAGAATGTGGTATTGATGTATGCGTTAATACTATGGAGAAGGACTTTGGAGAGGCAATGGTTGAAGCCTTTGGTCCTGACAAGGCAGATGTGATCTATGATTGCGCAGGAAATAATATCACAATGGGACAGGCAATTAAATACGCAAGAAAAGGAAGTATCATCGTTCTTGTTGCCGTATTTGCGGGAATGGCAACAGTAGACCTTGCAGTTGCAAATGATCACGAACTGGATATCAAGAGCACAATGATGTATCGTCATGATGATTATGTAGATGGTATAGAACTTGTAAATGAAGGAAAAGTTCATTTAAGACCATTGATTTCTAAGACATTTGCATTCAAAGATTATCTGAAAGCATATCAGTATATTGATGATAACCGCGAGACAACGATGAAAGTAATCATCAATGTGCAGGAGAAATAGGTGATCGAATCAAGAAAGAAGAGAGTTTTATCAGAAACTCTGGCAAGGAGGTATTAATGGAAAACGAGAGCAATAATGGAAAAGTGCCTCTGATCAGCAAGATTGCATATGGTTTCGGAGATGTAGGATGTAACTTTAGCTGGATGTTTGTCAGTAACTTTTTAATGATTTTCTATACAGATGTATTTGGAATCAGTATGGCAGCAGTATCAGCATTGATGCTTTTCTCAAGATTCTGGGATGCAATCAATGATCCGATCGTAGGTGGATTAACAGATAAAACAAACACAAGATGGGGAAGATACCGTCCATGGTTGTTAGTGGCAGCACCGATTACATCAGTGCTTTTGATCCTCTCTTTCTGGGCGCACCCAGATTGGTCAAATACATCGAAAATAGTTTACATGGTAATTACATACTGTCTTCTTGTCTTAGGATACACTTGTGTAAACATTCCATATGGAACACTTTGCGGTGCTATGACACAGGATATTGATGAGCGTGCCAAGATCAACACATCTCGTTCCGTAGCAGCAATGATTGCAATCGGAATCATCAATATCGTAACAGTGCCACTGATCAGCAGGCTTGGAAGCAACAGTGTAAAGAACGGTTACCTGTTTGTTGCAATTATTTACGGATGCATCTTTGCTGCATGTCATTTCTTCTGTTTTGCAAAGACAAAAGAGCAGGTGACAATTCCGGAGAAAGAAAAAATCTCCATTAAAGTACAACTGAAGGCCGTTATGCAGAATAGACCATATCTGCTTGCATTAGTTGGACAGGTGCTGTTTGGATTCACATTATATGGAAGAAATGCAGATATTTTATATTACTTCACTTATGTAGAAGGAGATGCTTCCTATTATACAACATATTCCATGTGTATTATTATTCCTTCAATTATCGGTGCAGCTTGCTTCCAGCCGGTATTCCGCAAGTTGAATAATAAAGGAAGAACAGCATCTGTTTTTGCATTACTTACAGGAATCGCTATGCTTGCAATGTTCTTCTTTAATGTAAAAGAATCTCCAATTGTATTCTATGCATTGGCAGGTATTACACAGTTCTTCTTTTCAGGATTTAACACTGCAATCTATGCGATCATTCCGGATTGTGTGGAATACGGCGAGTGGAAAACAGGACTTAGAAATGATGGATTCCAGTATGCATTTGTTTCTCTTGGAAATAAAATCGGAATGGCTATAGGAACTGCACTCCTTGCAGCTCTGCTTGGTAAATATGGATATGTGGCAAATCAGGTACAGAATCCGGAAGTAATTGCAGTTATGAAACATGCATTTTCAACAATTCCAGGAATTTTGTGGATTGTCACAGCAGTTGTTCTGTTCTTCTATCGTTTGAATAAAAAACGTTACAATGAAATTGTGGAAGATCTGAAAAATGGAAAAAGAGGTTAAGAAAATATAATAACAAAAACGTGGCCCGGTGTACTGCACCGGGCCATTATCTATATAAACTATTCGTAATTTTTGGTCGAAGTCCGGCAATCATAAAAGATCTGTCGCTAATACAATCACCGTCTTCTTTTCTATTTATGATACTTTTGTAATTCATTTGTATCAACTTGATGATGTTATTATACGGAAGAATTGTGAACACCTCGTGTCACGAAAGCTAAAGAAAAGTAAAATTTATTAAGAGAATATAATTTAAAACTGAAGAAATGTTTAACCTAGATTATAGACAAAATGTCGACAATTTCGTTAAGGGAAGACTGGAAATTTTTCACGATACATGATATGATGATGTAAGTGTCAAAAAGTATAAATTGCGTTTGTGCTCGCACAAATAAGCAATTTATACTTTTTGACACGCCGAACACCGAAAACGGAATAAAATGGTGTGAACACGCCATTTTATGGGAGTTTGAGGTGTTCGAGGATTGCGGGAATTGCATAGCAATGGAGCAATCCGGTTACATCAGTGAGTGGCAAAATTTACTTTTGACACTCGTATCATATGATAGAAAACAGTAAAAAAGGAAAGGATGAAAATAATGGATATCAAAGAAAAGATTCATGCAACAACAGAAGAATTGTTAAGCAATATGGAAAGACTTGTAGCAATAGATTCACAGCTTGGAACACCGGCAGAAGGAATGCCATTTGGAGAGGGACCGGCAAAGGTTCTTCACGAAGCACTGCAGATTGCAGATGAACTCGGATTCAAGACAGTGAACCTGGATAACTACTGTGGATATGCAGAGATGGGAGAAGGCGAAGAGATCGTTGGTATCGCAGGACATCTGGATATCGTACCGGCGGGCGGTGACTGGACATATGATCCATTCAAGCTGACAAGAGAAGGAGATTACGTTTACGGACGTGGAACAACAGATGATAAAGGACCTGTTATGGAAGCACTTTATGCGATGAAGCTTCTTCGTGATTCAGGTGTGAAGCTTAACAAGAGAGTTCGTCTGATCATGGGATGTAATGAGGAAAATGGTTCCAGATGTATGGAGCATTATAATGAAGTGGCAGAAGAGTTATCTTGTGGATTTACACCGGATGCAAGTTACCCATGTATTCATGGAGAGAAAGGTATGCTTGGCATGCTGGCAACTTCTAAGAATACAAAGATTATTTCTATCAATGGTGGATTTGTATTCAATGCCGTATGTGATGCATGTACAGCAGAGATTCCGGCAGAAGAAGGACTGAAAGACAGACTGGAAGCTGCTTTCGCAGAGACAAAACTTCAGGAATACAAAGTAACAGAGGAAGATGGAAAGATCACTATTTATGCAAAGGGAGTATCTGCACATGCAAGTACACCGGCATTTGGAGTTAATGCTGCAGGTGTTATCTTTGACTGTCTTGCAAAAGCCGGATTTGAAGATGATTTCGTAGAATTCTATAACTCACATATTGGTACAGCATGTGACGGATCAGGAATCGGTCTGAAATGCGCAGATGAGTTCGGAGAGCTTACATTCTGTAACGGAATCGTTAAGAAAGAAGACGGTGTGATCTCCGCTACAATCGATATCAGATTCCCGGTAACATATTCTGTAGAAGATATGCTCAAGATGTGCGAAGGAAAGCTCGAAGACGAGAACGGACGCATTGAGATCCACACAACTACAAAACCATTGTTCTTCCCGAAAGAGTCTCCACTTGTAGAGGCACTGTACAAAGCTTATACAGATGTAACAGGAGATACAGAGAACAAACCGTTAGTAATCGGTGGTGGAACATATGCGAAGTCCTTAAAAAATATCATCGCATTCGGACCGGAGAAACCGGGCGTAGATTACCGCATCCACGGTGCAGACGAGTACACACTCGTATCTGAAGTTGAAGAAGCAGTACAGATTTACATGGAAGCAATTAAGAACTTGCTTGCAATTTAATAGATGTTATTAAGTATTGCTTTGATCTTGCTTGTAGGAATGTCTATGGGCTGGATCTGTAAGAAAATCAAACTGCCAAGCCTGCTTGGAATGATGATCACGGGGATGATACTCGGCCCATATGTACTGAATCTGTTGGATGACAGTATTCTTGGAATCTCAGCCGAGCTTCGAAAGATCGCACTGATTATCATCCTTACAAGAGCAGGACTTGGTCTGGATCTTTCAGGACTTAAAAAGATCGGAAGACCGGCTGTGATGATGTGTTTTGTTCCGGCAACGTTTGAGATTGTTGGAATTGTACTGCTGGCTCCGAAGCTGATGGGATTATCTATACTTGAAGCTGCAATCATGGGAACTGTGCTTGCAGCAGTTTCACCGGCTGTTGTAGTACCGAGAATGGTGAAGCTGATGGAGGAAGGCTATGGCGTGAAACAGGGGATTCCGCAGCTGATTCTTGCGGGCGCATCTGTGGATGACGTCTATGTCATCGTGCTGTTTTCAACATTTACAGGAATGATGCAGGGACAAAGTACATCTATACTCAGTTTTATCAATATTCCGGTTTCTATTTTCCTTGGAATTGGGATTGGATTATTAATAGGGACATGTCTTGCGTATTACTTTAAGAAAGTGCATATAAGAGATACCTCGAAAGTGTTGATCATTTTGAGTATTTCTCTGTTGCTTGTTGTTATGGAAGACAGTTTGAATACGGCGATTACATTTTCAGCATTGATCGCGATCATGTTCATTGGGATCGGTTTGCAGAAGAAGAGAGAAGTTGTTGCGAAGAGGATTTCTGTGAAATATGGAAAGCTGTGGGTGGCAGCAGAAGTATTTCTGTTTGTGCTTGTAGGAGCAACAGTGAATGTCGGATATCTTGGAAAAATCGGTGTGAAAGCGTTAGTTGTTATCGTAGGTGCACTGGTGTTTCGTATGCTTGGTGTATTCGTCTGCCTTCTTGGAACAAGTCTCAAGAAGACAGAACGATTATTTGCCATGATGGCTTATACACCGAAAGCAACAGTTCAGGCCGCAATCGGTGGAATCCCTCTTGCGATGGGATTTGCATGCGGAGATACCGTTCTTACCGTGGCTGTTTTAGCGATTGTGCTGACAGCTCCGCTGGGCGCATTTGCGATCGATTTCTCGTATAAGAAATTATTGAAAAAATCAAAATAAAAAATGTTATTAAAACAGTTCATGTAGAAAAAACGACCATTTATGAAAGCAGACCTTAACGGTCTGCTTTTTGTGTTATGATAAGTTCAGTAAAAAAGACACTTGTGATATGGAAAATGCAAGAAAACTGATCACAGGTACTGCGAAGGGTAACAAAGTAACATAGTACACAATAAAAGGTAGGTTTCAAAATGAGTCTGAAATATGAAAAGTTGATCAGAAAAATGACACTGGCAGAGAAAGCAATTATGATGTCAGGAAAGAACACATGGGAGACAGTTGATTTAGAAAAATATGGGATTCCGTCTATGGTAATGTCCGATGGACCGCATGGGCTGAGAAGACAGGCAGGAGCAGGAGACCATTTGGGATTGAATGCCAGTCTTCCGGCAACTTGTTTTCCGACAGCAGCAGGAGTGGCAAACAGCTGGGACGAAGCACTTGGAGAAGAAATTGGAGAAGCACTTGCAGAGGAAGCAGTGACGATGGGTGTCAATGTGATCCTTGGACCGGGACTTAATATTAAGAGAAGTCCTTTGTGCGGAAGAAACTTCGAGTATTTTTCAGAGGATCCATATCATGCAGGAAAAATGGCGGCGGCATATGTTCGTGGAATCCAAAGTAAGGGAATTGCAGCCTGCCCGAAACATTTTGCAGCAAACAGTCAGGAGTTGCGCCGCATGGCAAATGATTCCGTTGTAGACGAAAGAACGTTCCGTGAGATTTATACGACCGGATTCGAGATTGCAATTAAGGAAGGTAAATCAAAGTCCATCATGTCTTCTTATAATGAAGTAAATGGAATCTATGCAAACGAAAACAGCCACATGCTGCAGGAAATTCTGGTAGATGAGTGGGGATTTGACGGATTTGTCGTGTCTGACTGGGGCGGAAGTAATGATCATGCACTTGGTGTGAAGAACGGAAGCCATTTGGAAATGCCGGGAACAGGAAAATCAGGAATGTATGATATCATTCATGCAGTTGAGAACGGTGATCTTGAAGAAGCGGTATTGGATCAGAGACTGGATGAACTTTTAAATGTGATCTTCTCAACACATCAGGCAACAGAAGACGCAAAAGGAAAGACATTTGATGTGGAAGCACATCACAATCTCGCGAGAAAAGCAGCCGAAGAAAGTATTGTCCTTCTGAAAAATGAGGAACAGATCCTTCCGTTGAAACCGGGAACAAAAGTTGCAGTAATCGGTGATTTTGCGAAAGTCCCAAGATATCAGGGAGCCGGATCATCGCTTGTAAATTCTGCAAAACAGCCGGAAGCAATCCTTGATGTGATCGGATCCACAGATCTGGATGTTGTTGCATATGAGCAGGGATATATTCGTAACAGAAAACCGAATCAAAAGTTGACAAAGGCAGCAGTAGAACTTGCAAAGAAGGCGGATATCGTACTTTTCTTCGGAGGACTTGATGAAATCAGCGAATCCGAAGGACTTGACCGTACACATATGTCCATGCCGGCCGCACAGGAGACATTACTTAATGAACTTACAACAGTAAATAAGAATATAATCGTAGTTCTTTCAGCCGGATCAGCGATCGAGATGCCATGGTATCCATATGTAAAAGGAATCGTACATGGTTACCTTGGCGGACAGGCATGCGCGTCAGCAATGCTGAATGTTCTGACAGGAAAGGTGAATCCATCCGGTAAGTTAAATGAGACTTACCCAATCCATTATGAGGATACACCGGCATACGCATATTATCCAAGCAAAGAAAGAAGCAGTGAGTACAGAGAGTCTCTTTATGTCGGATACCGTTATTACACAACTGTTGGAAAATCAATGCGTTTCCCATTCGGTTATGGATTGAGCTATACAACCTTTGAATATAAAGATTTGAAAATAGATACAGAAGGTGTGACATTTACAATTAAGAATACAGGCAATGTGTCAGGAACTGAGATCGCACAGCTGTATGTTGGAAAATCTTCTGAGACTGTCTTTCGACCGGTTCGCGAGCTGAAAGGTTTCGTAAGAGTAGAGCTTCAGCCGGGAGAAGAAAAGGAAGTAAGAATCGGATTCGATGATAAGACATTCCGTTTTTATGATACAAGAACAGATAGCTGGGAGATTGAAAGCGGTACTTATCAGATCATGATCGGTGAAAATGCGCAGCAGATGGTTCTGGAAGGTGCTTTAGACGTAAAAGGTACTGTTGAAAACGGTGGCTACAAGAAAGAAGAACTGCCGGAATATTTCAGCGGCAAGATTAAAGACATTTCAGACGAAAAATTCCGTATTCTGTATGGAAGAGAGATTCCGGATGGAAGCTGGAGCGGTGAGATCCAAATGAACGATGCAGTCTGCCAGTTGTATTACGGAAAAGGAATTCTTGGAAAACTGCTCTGTGCAATCCTGAAATTACTTCTGAAAATCAGTGACTGGAAGGGAAAGCCGAACCTGAACGTCTTATTCAACTACAATATGCCAATCCGCGGGTATGCAAAAATGACAGGCGGTGTTGTGACGATGAAAATGGCAGAGGCATTGACAGAGATGGCAAATGGACATCGAATCAAAGGAACAGCACATCTGATCAAAGCTGCAATCAACAGAGATTAGACAATATAGACAAAAATTAAATATACAAATTGTTAAATATGCCAAATGGAATTGCAGGTTATGAAAAAAATGAACCATTTATGCGAAAAAAGGCATGAGAGAAAAATGTATGTTAACATAAGGTCATCAACAAAAGGGAGGAAACATTATGACAAACTTTTTAGTAAACTTATTATCCCCGATATTCACTAGTCTGGGAGTAAGTGTTGCAGACCTGACGGCATATATTGAACGACTGAGTGGTTATATTATTGCAATTCTTGTTGCATTAGTTGCAATGATCGTAGTAATGATCGCAGCACATAAAGCGAAAAAGGGAGTTCGCCACGTGATTCGCTGGCAGGCAGGAATTGCATTTGTAGCTATCGTGGCAGTACTTGTAAACGTGATCTGTTATGGTCCGATGTACAATAATGTATCAAGTATTTTAAATGCGAAGAAAGTAGAGCTTGCAAAGGAAACAACAGAGCAGAGCCGTGAAACAATTCAGAAGGTTGGAGAAGAAGGAATGGTTCTTTTGAAAAATAAAGGAATCTTACCACTTGCTTCTGATACAAAGAAACTGAATGTATTTGGCTGGGATTCAACAAATCCGTTATATGGCGGAACAGGATCAGGATCTTCTGATTCTTCTACAGCAATCAGTATCTTACAGTCTTTAAAAGATGCAGGATATGAGACAAATGAATCTCTGACAAAGATGTATACAGATTACAGAGAAGATCGTCCGACAATCGCTATGGCAGAGCAGGACTGGACATTACCGGAGCCAACAAAAGAGTATTATACAGACAGCCTCATGAACGAAGCAAAAGAATTCTCTGATACAGCTGTTGTAGTAATCGGACGTTCCGGTGGAGAAGGCGCAGACCTTCCGACAGATATGAAAGCAGTAATTGACGGAAGTTACAAAAAACAGGCAGAGAATGTGTCAGTTACACCGGAAAATTACGGATATGTAAAAGGAAGTTATACAAACAACGGTGACTACGATGACTTTGATGAAGGCGAAAGCTATCTTGAACTGTCTAACACAGAAGAAGATATGTTAGATACAGTTTGCTCTCAGTTTGAAAATGTTATTGTGGTTGTAAATGCAAACAATGCAATGGAACTTGACTGGGTTGATAAGTATGAGCAGATCGGTGCTGTTATCTTCGCACCGGGAGCAGGTGCAACAGGATTCGAGGCACTCGGAGAGATTATTAACGGATCTGTGAATCCATCAGGAAAGACAGCCGATACATTTGTAAAAGATCTTCAGCAGACACCGTACTACAACAACATCGGTCTCAATGCTTACACAAATGTAGATGACCTGAAAGATCAGATTGCCAAAAATGATGCAGCATACGAAGGAAGTATGGGATTTGTAAACTATGCAGAAGGAATCTATGTAGGTTATAAATTCTATGAAACAGCCGCAGAAGAAGGGCTGATCCAGTATGAAGATACAGTACAGTATCCATTCGGATATGGTCTGAGCTATACAACATTTGATAAGACAATTGAGAATTTCAAAGATAACGGTGATACAGTAACATTTGATGTGACAGTGAAAAACACAGGAGATGTTGCAGGTAAAGATGTCATCGAACTCTATTACACAGCACCATACACAAACGGTGGGATTGAAAAAGCAGCTGCGAATCTGATCGCATTTGAGAAAACAGAAACTCTTGATCCGGGAGCAGCAGAGACAAAATCTATCACAATTAACAAAGAGGATATGGCATCCTATGATTCTGAAGGAATCAAGATTTCCGGTGGTGGATATATCTTAGAGGCCGGAGAATACACAATCTCTCTTCGTTCCGATTCACACACTGTTGTAGCAGAAGAGAAATTTACAGTAGACAGTGATATTGACTACAGTAAAGACGGACGTTCTTCCGACGAAACTGTAGCAACAAACCAGTTTGAAGATTACTCACGCGGTGATTTCGAACAGCTTTCAAGAGCAAACGGATTTGCAAATTATAAATCTGCTTGTGGAAAGTTAAGTGAAGATGCTTATGTAATGAGCGACGAGACAAGAAAAGCAGTAGAAGAAAATGTATTTGGAATCTATAACAGTACAAAATACAATGATGATTCCGACGAGATGCCGAAGATGGAGCAGGATAACGGACTTCAGCTTGCAGACCTTACAGGAAAATCATATGATGACGAAGACTGGGATAAGCTCTTAGACCAGTTAAGCTTCGAGGATATGTCAACACTTATCAATGTAGGTGGATGGCAGACAGCAGAGATCAAGTCTGTAGGAAAGGTTGCAACATCTGACTGTGACGGACCGGCAGGACTGAATAACTTTATTACAAAGAACATACGGAACAGCTTATCCGTCAGAAGTACTGATCGCTCAGACATGGAATAAAGATCTGGCAAAAGAAGTCGGAGATTCTATGGGACAGGAGTATGTTGACGCAGACAACTTCGGATGGTATGGACCGGCAATGAATATCCACAGATCTGCATTTGCAGGACGTAACTTCGAGTACTATTCAGAAGACGGCGTATTATCCGGATACATGGCAGCAAACGAGATGAACGGAGCTGCAGTGAAAGGTGTATATCCTTATATCAAACATTTTGCATTAAATGATCAGGAAACAAACCGTTGTTCCTTCCTTCTGACATTTGCTTCTGAGCAGACGATCCGTGAAGGATACCTGAAAGCATTCGAGCTTGCAGTGAAGGGATTCGAAGGAAATGCAATAGCAGCAATGTCATCCTTTAACTGGATCGGTACAGTTCCAAGCTGTGCAAACAACGGACTTCTGAATAACGTTCTCCGTGGAGAATGGGGATTCGTTGGAATGGTAGAGACAGATTACGACGGTTCTTACGGATATATGATCACAGATCACTGTATCAGAAACGGAAATGACCTGATGCTTGGATTCAACAGTGCTGAGTCTAACAAGCTTACAGATGAGAGTGCAACAGCAGTACTCGCAATGAGACAGGCATGTAAGAATATTCTTTACACTGTAGCAAACAGCGGATACTATGCAGATGGTAACCCGGCTGCAGGTATGAGCAATATGACAAAACTTTTCGTAACAGTAGACGTAATTCTGGCAGTTCTCTTAATTGCAGCAGATGCGATCGTGATCGTACGTTTCAGAAAGAAAAGAAAAAATGTAGATAACGCAGAAGCGTAATATATTAAATGAAAGACAGGATTGGACAGATAGAAACAGGCCAATCCTGTTTTCGTTATGATAACATAATCGCCTCTGAACAGTTATATAAAGCGTAGCAATGACTTGAGATAGATAAAAAAATCCTTTATTATATATAGAAAGATAGTAGGAGGAGGATTCCGATGATCAAAATTGCGATTGTAGAAGACGAAGCAATGTATGCAAAACAGTTGGAAGAATTTCTGCATCAATACGAGACAGAGAATCAAGAAGCGTTCGAGATAACCATTTATTCCGATGGAGATCAGATTGTCAATAAATACAAATCTCAGTTCGACATTATCCTTATGGATGTCGAGATGAAATTCATGGATGGAATGTCTGCTGCGGAAGAGATTCGCAAGATGGACAGTGAAGTTGTGATTATCTTTATTACAAACATGGCACAGTATGCAATTAGAGGTTATGCGGTAGACGCGTTGGATTATGTGTTGAAACCAGTTTCTTATTTTGCGTTCTCCCAGAGATTGAATCGCGCGATCGAACGTATGAAAAAGCGAGAGGCAAAGGTCATTATGGTAAATATAAAAGGCGGTATGGTGCGTATTAACATCGCAAATATTTACTATATTGAAAGTCAGGGACATACGTTGATCCTTCATACGATCCTTGGGGATTATGAGACGACCGGGAAAATGAAAGAGATGGATGAAAAGCTTTCAGGGATGAATTTCTGCAGAGGAAATAAAGGATATCTGATTAATCTGCAGCATGTAGACCGGATTCAGGACAACTGTGCGGTAGTAAAAGGCGAAGAGCTGGTGTTGAGCCGTGCACGTAAAAAGGAATTCATGGAAGCTTTGACAAGATATTGGGGAGAGGTGATAAAATGATTGATCATTTGATGCCGGATATCCCGAGACTTTACTCGGCAATTGCAGAGTGGCTTGCATGCATGATATTTATCCTGCCATTTAAAAAGAGATTTTCAAAAATAAAGACAGGTGTGATCATGGCGGTGATGCTTGTTGTACAGAGCGGATTCATGGTTGTGACGGAAGATGTCAGATTGTTTTTCTGGATTCCCTGCATGATCGTAGCAGTATTCCTTATGCTGTTTTTCATTTATGTATCCTGTGCAATCGAAATAACAGACGCAGTATATTTTGTGCTGATCGCATTTGTTGTGGCAGAATTCATGGCGTCGATTGAATGGCAGGTTGCTTGTTACTTTAGGATAGCGCAATCAGGAGTATGGTGGAAAGAATGGTCAGCCCTTATCCTTGGATATGGAATGATCAGCGTGATCTTGTTCAAGATCTTGCATGTACATTTCCCGGAAGATGGCCAGATAGAGATAGGTTGGAAAGAATGTCTTTCAGCATTTTTGATTGCAATATCTGTTTTTGCTGTCAGTAATATTAGCTATCTTACAATCAATACTCCATTTTCCGGAAGGTATTCATTTGAGATAGCAAATATTCGTACAATCGTGGATTTGGCCGGAATTGCGATTCTGTACGCACATCTTATGCAATGCTGTGAGATGCGGGCAAGAAAAGAGCTTGAAGCAGTTCAGAATGTACTTCAGAATCAATATGCACAGTATGTGCAGTCAAAAGAAAGTATTGAACTGATCAATTACAAATATCATGATCTGAAACATCAGATTGCGGTGTTGAGAAGTGAGGAAGATCCTCAGAAAAGAGAAGCATTTTTGGATGAGATGGAGGCGGAGATCCGTCAGTATGAAGCACAGAATAAAACCGGAAATAAGGTACTTGATACTGTGCTGACGAGCAAAAGTCTGTATTGTAATAAGAATGGAATTACATTTACCTGTGTGGCAGACGGAACACTGTTAGACTTTATGGATGTTATGGATATCTGCAGTATCTTTGGCAATGCACTCGATAATGCGATTGAATGTGAGATGAAGATACAGGACAAGGAAAAGAGACTGATTCATGTGACAGTGTCCAGACAGAAGGCATTTTTGATTCTTAAGTTCGAGAATTACTGTGAAGAAAAATTGCAGTACCAGGATGGAAATATTGCGACGACAAAGAAAGACAAAAAGTATCATGGATACGGAATGAAGAGTATCCGTTATACAGTGAATAAATACGGCGGGGCAGTTACGATCGATACAAAAGAAAATTGGTTTGACTTGAAGATTTTGATTCCGATCAAAGAAGAACAAGGAAATTAAGATCACACACAGTTTTTGGTTTTGATAAGAAAGAATGTTTGCAGTTTATGCAGAAAAAGTGCAGGTTATGTAAGTACAATAGATAGGCATGTAATCCATGTTAGGATATAGATACAAAGTCCGGGGAGGACAATAGAATCTAGAATCTTAGAAGAATGGAGAGCGTAGAATGAATAAGCCAAACAACATATGGAACCGTTTTGCCGAGAAACATCCGAGTGCTTCAAAATGGATAAGAGAAGGCGGATTGTTCGTAATCGTAAGTAATCTGATCACTGTACTTAAATATGTAATGTTGCTGTTTTTGCCACTTGCGTTTGCAGGACTTCCGAATATTGATTTCGGTTTCCCGGGAATCGACATTACATTATTCGGTGAGACATTTAAATGGAATATCATCGGATATGATGCGGCACATGGCGGTCTTCCGTATTTCTGTGCATACATGATCGCAATGCTCGTTGGTGAGTGTATCAATTTCCCAATCCAGAGAAGCTTTGTGTTCCGCAGTAAAGGAAAGATCTGGTATCAGGCGTTCTGGTATCTGATTGCATTTTGTATTGTTACATGTATTGTAAACTCAATTAACTGTATCTGGGTTGCAGTAGCAGGAATGTTCGTACCTGGATGGCTTTACAATATCGGAACAACCGTGCTCAACGGAGGAGTGTCGATGGTGGTATTCTTCTTTGTAAATAAGATTATTTTCCCGGAGGGAGAAGCAAAATAGAATAGAGAAAAGAAGAACAGGGCAGTGCGCGTTAGCGTGTTGTCCTGTTCTTTTAACATGAAAATCATTTTCAAATTCACCTTGACAATAAAATTTTTTGCGTTAAAATAAAAAAATGATTTTTGATAGATTCGAGATGGAAGTAAAGTAATGTTGGAATTTGTAAAACAAAGCAAGAAAAGAAAGTTATATTGTATCCTTGGCATATTGTATCTGCTGTGTATTATCTTTGTTGCAAATGATGCATGGTTGTATAGCACACCCATTGCAAAACTGACAAAGGTCGAAACCAGTGTCTCAGGAGAAGAGACAGGAACCAGAGGGACGAAGGAGAAAAAATATAAGCAGAATATCCAGGGAGTAATCCTAAATGGAGAAAACAAGGGAAAGACAATAAGTTTTACGAATGAGTGCACGTATACCGGAATGATGAAACAGCCATATCATAAGGGAGATAAGGTACTGCTCAATGGAACAAGCAAGAGAATGGGTTCTGGAATTCGTGGACTGAAACGAGATACAGAGCTTATGATACTCATAGGATTTCTGATGTTTATATTAATTATCATTGCAGGAAGACAGGGTGCGCTTACGATAGTGACCGTTATTTTTAATGTTGCTGTTTTTGCAATTGGTTTTTGGAAAGCGGGAGATACATCAAATGTGCTGGAAATGTGCAGCAGGCTGGTGATTCTTTTTGCGGTTATTACATTGGTTGGATTAAACGGGATTCATAAAAAGACATGGGCAGCACTTTTTACAACATTGATTGTTCTTGTAATGATCATGGGAATCTTTGATGTTGTAATCCATCATGCAGAAGATCTTGATTATTCGACCATGGAGTATCTTGGAAGTATTGAAAATCCGGATGAAATTTTCCATGCAGAAATCCTGATCTCAGGACTGGGAGCAATCATGGATGTGGCGGTCGCCATCGCTGCATCCTTAAGTGAAATCGTTGAAAAGAAGCCGAAAGTGACATTTTTGGAATTATTTAAATCAGGAAGAGAAATTGGATATGACATTATGGGAACGATGATAAATGTGCTGTTGTTTGTCTTTGGCTGTGGACTGATCCCAATGTGTCTGATTCGGATGAATAATGATGTGAGTTTAATTACTATTATAAAATTGCACATTCCATGTGAATTGTGCAGATTTCTGGTGGAAAGTATAGGAATTGTTCTGGCAATACCGATTTCTATTTTGGTTACTTCAGTGATGATAAAGGTCCCAAGAATGTTTCGTAGACAGAAGAAAGCAAGAAAGGTGCAGGGAGAAGGAAAATGCTGATAACACTTGGATTGATTTTACTGATTTTAATTATGGTCATCGGTGGAGACAGAGGTGTCGTTTCGCTTATTGCTTTGTGCGGAAATCTGTTGATCTTAAGTCTTGCAATCTGGCTTATGGCATCAGGAGTTCCTGTTCTTCTCGTTACGGTTTGTGTCGGTGTTGTCATTTCCTGTATTACGTTGTTCTATCAAAATGGTAGAAATGGAAAGACATGGAGTGCATTTCTGGCAACTATGATCACAATGCTGTTGCTGTTTTTCTTCATATATATCGTTGTATGGAGAAGTGAGGCGGGAGGTCTTAACGAGATACAACAGGTAGGAGAGGATGTATTTTATTATAATATGAACCTGAATATCAGTATGAGAAATGTTGCTGTCTCTGTTATACTTCTCAGTACTCTTGGAGCTGTTCTTGATATGGCACTGACAGTTACCACATCTGTTTATGAAGTGAAAAGCCATAAAGAAGATATGACTTTTAAAGAACTGATTCACAGCGGAATGCAGATAGGAAAAGAAGTGACCGGAACAACGGTGAATACACTTCTGTTTGCATATTTAGGAGAATCACTTCTGCTTTTTTCCTATCTGCGGATGCAGGGATATTCGTTTGAACTACTGTTGAATTCTAAAATCATGTTTGAAAATTGTGCCTCAATGATCTTCGGAGCAATCGCCTGCGTGGTTGTAATGCCGGTGGCAGCGGTTGCAGGGGGCTATTTTTTTCGGTTTAAATAAACATAAAATCCAACGTTCAACATAATTCCAACTGCTGTAGAAACCGGTGCAGCAAGACCGATCTTTGTCAGGCTGGCATTCGGCTGGATACTCATGATGTATGCCATTGGCAAACGGACCAGAAGTGTCTGAATCAGACCTTGCGTCATAACCCAAAGAGTCTTATCATTTCCATTAAAATATCCTACCATACTGAAAAGAACGGCTGTTACAATTGTTTCTGGTGCGAATCCTCTCAGGTAAGCAAAACCATTCTGAATAACAGCTGCATCGGTAGAGAAGAATCCGGCCAGCACATCTCCCTTAAGAAATACAAGAGTGAAGACGAAACATCCGACAACCAGGCCGACTCCGATTCCGGTGAACATAGATCTCTTTGCACGCTTTGATTTTCCGGCACCGACATTCTGAGAGACGAAAGAAGCCATGGACTGCATGAGTGCGCTAGGTACCAGCATTGCAAAGTTTACGATTTTGCAGGCAACGCCGTAACCAGAAGAAGCCTCCAGCCCGAGCCGATTTACAAAAGCGCAGAGTGCGAGGAATGACATCTGTGTCAGGAATTCCTGGAGAGCAAGAGGCAGTCCAATGATGAGGAATTTCTTGCACTGTGGATTCAGACAGAAGTCTTTCTTTCTAATCTTGAATGGTAGTTCTTTTTTGATAAGAAGAACTACTGCGAAGACAACACTGATTGCCTGGGCGAAAACAGTTGCAATTGCGGCACCGGCTGCATTCATGTGGAAACCTGCAACAAGTATCAAGTCACCGAAAACATTTATGATGCATGCGACAAGTACAAAAAGCAGAGGAGACTTGCTGTCTCCGAGTCCACGGAAAATTGCGGAAAGCAGGTTGTAAGCGACGATAAAGAAGATTCCACCACCGCAGATACGGATGTAAACAGCAGTCAATTCTATAGCTTCAGCAGGTGCCTGCATCAGGATCGCGATTGGATGCGCAAAACAAACCATAACGATGAACAATCCAACTGAAATCGCTGTAAATACAATTGCAGCACCGCCAATGACGGAGCCAATCTGTTCCGGTTTCTTTTCGCCGAGATAACGTGCAATCAGAACCGTGATACCCATAGCAAACTGGACGACTACGAAAGTGACCAGATTCAGAACCTGACTTCCTGTAGAAACTGCAGAAAGCCCGGAGGTAGAACCAAATCTTCCAACGACCAGAAGGTCAACCGCTCCATATGCTGCCTGAAGGATTAGTGCACCAAGCACAGGCATCATAAATGCCACCAGTTTCTTTAAAATACTTCCTTGTGTAAAATCAGCAGTTTTATCTGTCATTTTGAATGCTCCTTTCACACATGATGTCGTAAAATTTCTGAATTGTCCGGATCATACAGTCGGCTTCAGTGTCAGATATAGCATCAAGGTAAGGAAGTAGTTCATTAAAGTAATTTTCATTATACTTTTCAGATAGCTCCTTGCCATGTTCGGTCAAAGACAAGTATGTGACACGTCCGTCATCCGGAGAGGAGATCTTTTGAACTAATCCTTTCTTCTCCATTTCTTTTATTGTCCTTGTGACACCCGGTCGCGGGATATTCAGAACGTCACTCAGATCAGAAACTTTTACATGGACTTTCTGTTTCTGAAGCTCCTGGATCATATCCATATAGCGGATGTGAGATGACACGATACCTTCCGGAAGCGGAGGGAGCATCTCACGAATTCGCTTTGCCTGATAACATGCATCGAGCATGCGTTTGATTTTTTCATTTGTCATAATAAAACCCTTATATAGTTACCAAAGTTAATTACCATAGATAATTATATGGAGATTTGAGGAATTGTCAAGAGAAAATGTTGATTGTGATGATAATTTGAGGAAAATGTGGGGAGAAGTCTTGATATGTTCGCAAATTAATAAAAGACAAGAAAACGTACAAGATAACAAGCAAGTTACAAGAAATTAAATAAAAATATGCGAGGAGGTGACAGCACAGATGGGAAGTTATCTGAATCCGGGAAACAGCGGTTTTTCGAATATGAGAAATGACGTTTATGTCGATAAAACAGAAATGATAAGTCTGATTAATCAAACAATTAACACGCACGGAATCTGACATGTATCAGCAGACCACGGCGTTTTGGGAAATCTTTTGCTGCCAAAATGTTGTGTGCATATTATGATAAGACTTGTGATTCTAAGGAATTGTTTCATGATCTTAAAATTGCAAAAGATGATAAATATTTAAAATATCTGAATCAGTATGATGTGATCTATCTGGATATGGCGAGTGTTCTTGGTGTGACATCACCGGAAGATGCAGTCTCCTATGTGAAACGAAATATAACAGAAGAAGTTTTAGATATTTATTCGGAAGTGAAAGAAGCGGAAGCACTGTTTGATACGTTGGCGAATCTAGTGATCTACACGGGAAATAAAATTATTATGATTATCGATGAGTGGGATACACCGATTCGTGAGAATGGTGGAAACACAGAAATCCAGAGAGAGTATCTATTATTTTTACGGTCATTATTTAAAAATAGTGGAACAACGGATAAGATTTTCGCAGCGGTATATATGACAGGAATTCTGCCAATCAAGAAAGACGGTTCACAGTTTGCAATTTCTGATTTCGAAGATGAAGTTATGGTATGATGGATATTCATTCCCAAACGCAAAATCAATTTATAATCCGAACTCTGTAATGAAAGCACTTAGAAATGATGATTTCGATTTCTACTGGACGCAGACATCGGCAGCAGAGAGTCTGATGGAATATATTAGTCTTGATTATGACGGACTTATACGTGTGTGATAGAAAAATATCAAGTGTGATATAATCAAAATACAAATGAAATTTTTGACATGAAAATCCCTGAAGTGATAGATTCACACAGGGATTTTGGTCTGTTTACTATCATAAAGAATAGAAATAATATTTGACGAGCGTCAAATAGAAAGATAAATAACAAGAAAATATTTGACGAACGTCAAATAAATGCGTAATATATAGATAAAGATATTTACTGAAAGAAAAATTAAAGGAGATGATGATATGAGCAATAATATTATTTTAGAAATACAAAATTTAACATACTTAAAATGGTCTCATATCAGAAGTTCAAGTGGAACAGCGGGAACTTTTCTGAAGTCCGAATCTATAATTAATGGGAAAAAGGTATATTACAAATTATCTAATTTTGATTCGGTAAATGGGGTTATAGGACATGAATGTATAAATGAAATAATAGTTGCGCGCTTACTCACAATATTAGGAGTAGAGCATCTGGAATATGAATTGATTCATGCAGATATAGAAGTAGAAGGCGTGGTATACAACACATATCTATGTGCGTCAGAGGATTTTAAAAAGCGTGGGGAAAGTAAGATCGCATTGGATGATTATTATCGAACAAATGCAGAAAAGGCAGAATCACATTATGATTTTTGTGTGAGGAAAGGCTGGCAAGAGTATGTCGATCAGATGATTGCGGTTGATTATTTGATACTTAACAGAGATAGACATGGTGCTAATATCGAAATTTTAAGAAATGCCAGAGCACGTACTTTGAGGATTGCCCCTTTGTTTGACCATGGCTTGTCCTTATTATATTCTTGTATGTCTGATGAAGCAGCTGGGAAATTTAATCTTATGGAAGATAAACGTTGCCAGAATTTTATTGGAAGTTATTCTTGTTATGAAAATTTAAAATATTTAAAGGGTAAAGGAGATGTGTTTGAAAATAAATTACGAGAAAATGATAAAGATATTATCTTTGAGGGGTTAGAGACAATACTGTCAGACGTATTTATAGAAAAAATCTGGAATATGATTTATGAGAGGTATAAAGTTTATGAAGATTTTTGCAATAATTGATGAAGAGACAACTTTATTAACAGGAATTCTTCTTTATTATGAAAAAGAAGGTACTTGTGTTATAGAGTTACCAGAATATCTGGATGAATGGACAGCCCCTTTGTTATTTACAAGTTATGTAAAGAAAAAAATATATACGATTCCACGGGATATTAGTTTTTTGTGGGTGAAGGAAAGAGTGATTCCCAGTGGACGTCAGAATATCAACGATATTTTGGCACATCATAATATGCAGTCTTATGACGAAATGAAATTTTTGGAAATTTCAGAGGGAAAATGTTCACAGGATTCTTTATACATTAAGAAAATAGATATGCTTCCTGATTTTGTGATTGAAAGACAAAAGAAAAATATTGTTGAATGTGTTCTGTCTGACGATCATACACTGTTATGCTTTTTCGAAGATGACACGATCAAGAAGATTCAATTAGAGGATTTACAATCGTTTGAGGAACAAAATAAAATAATAAATAATGAACAGGTTTATCAATCTGGTAAGGTTGGAACGGGTGGATATTGCGTTACATTTAATGAATCTATTGATCTTCCGGCGTGGCTTCTTTATGATGAAGAAAGCAATATCCCTTTGAATTTAAATGATTTTAAGGTGTTTTTAAAAAATAATGTGCTAGATACAACAGAAAGTTGTGATTTACTGGAATGTTCACGGCAAAATATGTCTTATATGGTGAGAAAACAGCAGTTAACTCCAGTGAAAGAAGAGGTGAGAGGAAATCTTTATCTAAAGGGTGATGTCTTGCGTACACTATGGTAAAATATGTTTTTGACACTCACATCATAATATATGGAAAAGAGAGGAAAAAAGAAAATGAATCTGCTACAAGTAATCTTACCTGTGATCATCATGCTTATCATCGGCATGATCAGCAGAGAGAAAAAACTGATCAGTGAGGAAGGGATTGAGGGATTTCAGACATTGGTAATGAACTTTACCCTGCCAATCTCACTGTTCTACACATTTTACAGGGCAAGCATCAAAGTGGACACGGTGATATTTCCAATCACACTTTTCGTGGTGACAGCCGGGGGAATCTTCGTTGGGAAACTTATATGTAAACTGATAAAGGAAAATGATGCCTATTTTCCGTTTACTATGACAGGATACGAGGCGGGCATGTTGGGGTATGCACTGTTTGGTATTCTGCTTGGAAGTGACAAGATCACAGAGTTTGCATTGATGGATATCGGACATGTACTTGCAATCTTTACAGTATATATTGCTATGCTCAAAGGTGTTGGAGGTACTCGTCAGACAGCCAAAGAGGTGATAAAAGGAATCTTGTCAACGCCGGTACTTCTTGCAGTATTGACAGGAGTTGTTCTCAGTGTGACAGGAATCGGCGGATGGATTGAAAGCAGCAGCGTCGGTCCTGTACTCGGTGGAGTGTGTGAATTCATTGCGGCACCGACCAGTGCAGTGATCCTTGTGGTGATCGGATATCGTATGAACTTTATCGGAGTTGCATGGAAGAAGATCTCCAAAGTGATCGTACTTCGTCTGGTGCAACAGGGAATCATGGCAGCACTTGTATTTGCATTCTTCAAGACATTAGGGGGAATCTTTGCTGAGCCGTTGACCTTGATCTCCGTTATTGTTATGTTGATTTTGCCACCACCGTTTATCGTACCTCTGTATGTTGAAGGAGAAGAGAAAAAAGAATTCTACTCATCGGCGATTTCGGTATACACGATGGTATCAATTGTAGGATTTATGATTTTATCCGCAGTAGTTTTGCGGTGATATGTCAAATGAAAACGAAGGGTTCGGCAAGATGCCGAACCCTTTCACTGTATGTTAATTCTCTTTATTCTCCACCAACAGCATATTAAGTTGTTCTAACCGTTTAAGATCCTTCTTTGTAAAAAGCAACTGATGGCGGAAGTTCTCTGTGTGTTCCTGTGGTTTTAAGGTGACTACGCATTTAAATGCACAAGGCATAAGGTCTGCACTGGAGATACCGCACAAGAGTCCCATTGTGAAATCTCGAAGTTCCAGAGGGTTGAAGATGTACAGAAGGTCTTCTTCCAGTGGGTTATATTGATTTACGAAAGAAAAGCGGATTAGCATATCACTATAAAGAACTCGTCCGGTGTAGAAAATCTCGCTGCTGCTTCCGTTAGCGGAGACAGAACAAATCGTCAGAGTCGCTTCGTACTTTCCGGGTTCACCTTTCTTCTCATAAATATCAATGACGCCATCTTTTGTGCGTTGATATCGTCCGTCATAGAAGTAGAAATATAATCGTTGCGCCTGAAAGAAAGGACTTTTCCGACTTCTTCCGGGCGTACTGATAAGCTCACTGGTTGTTTCCGGAAGATAAGTAGTCAGCTGAGAGATTGAGACCTGAAGAACCTGGCTAATCTCATATAAAGTCTCAATATCAACAGCAATCTCTCCATTTTCATATTTACATATCGTGGCGCGGCTCTTATGGATGGCATCTGCGAGATCCTGCAGTGTCATTTTCCCTGCTTTTCGGTATTTTCGAATTTGTTTTCCGACATAACATGTATAATTACTCATATTGTTTCCTCATACTATCCATTTTCATGATAAATGCTGTTCTTATATGATTATATCTGAGAAACAGGGTATTTGTAAAGTTACAAGAAACTTTTTTGATAAAAAATTTCGCATAAAGAAACTTCTTCGGTTTGCATTTATCTGAAATTTATATAGAATATAGCTATTGGGCTTGATATTCAGGCCCTTTAAATAACTTTATGAATGTGGGGATTTTGACATGAAAGAAAAAAGAAGTAGCTTTTCCGGGTCGATAGGCTTCGTCTTAGCGGCAGCCGGAAGTGCTGTAGGTGTTGGTAATATCTGGAGATTCCCGTACCTCTGTGCGAAAGACGGAGGCGGATTGTTTCTCTTAGTTTATCTTGTACTTGTATTGACTTTTGGATTCGTATTGCTGACAACAGATGTTGCGATTGGAAGAAAGACTAAGAAAAATGCATTGAAAGCCTTTGAGGAGCTTAACCCGAAGTGGAAGTTTCTGGGACGTTTGACATTCCTCGTTCCAGTACTGATCATGACATATTATTCCGTTATCGGCGGTTGGATCACAAAATATCTGTTTGTATACCTTGTTTCTGATGGAATAGAAGCTGCGGCAGATGGATATTTCACATCCTTTATTACATCAGATATTGCACCGATCGTATTTATGCTGATCTTCCTTGCGCTGACAGCATGGATCGTGTTTCGCGGTGTAGAGAAGGGAATTGAGAAATTCTCCAAGATTATTATGCCGGGATTGATCCTTCTGATCGTGATCATTGCAGTATTCTGTCTGACATTGACAAATACAGCGCCAGACGGAACTGTTCGTACAGGTATGCAGGGACTGGCTGTTTATCTGAAACCGGATTTCCACGGATTGACAGTGAAGCGTTTCCTCGAGATTCTTCTGGATGCGATGAGCCAGCTGTTCTTCTCTCTGAGTGTATCCATGGGAATTATGATCACGTATGGTTCTTATGTGAAAAATGACATTGATTTGAATAAAGCGACAAATCAGATTGAGATTTTTGACACAGGTGTGGCAATTCTTGCCGGAATGATGATCATCCCAGCAGTATTTGTTTTCCTTGGAAATGACGGAATGGCTTCCGGCCCGAGTTTGATCTTCATCTCACTGCCGAAGGTATTTGATGCTATGGGAGTATTCGGACGCCCTGCAGCGATTGCATTCTTCCTAATGATGGGATTCGCAGCACTGACATCCTGCGTATCTGTCATGGAGACACTGGTTGCAAACGGTATGGAATTGTATCACAAACCACGTAAGAAAATGTGTGGAGTAGTTGGTATTTACTCCTTTATTACAGCGGTTTTGATCTGTCTTGGATATAACAAACTCTACTTCGAATTGAAGCTTCCGAACGGATCCGTAGGACAGCTGCTCGATGTTATGGACTATATCAGCAACAGCTTTCTGATGCCGTTTATTTCACTTCTGACAAGTATCCTGATCGGCTGGGTAATCGGACCGGATTGGATCATAGGAGAAGTAGAACGCAACGGAGAGAAATTCAAACGTGCAGGTATGTACCGCTTTATGATTCGTTATGTTGTTCCGGTCGTAATGCTTGTCCTGTTCCTTGTATCCACAGGATTCGCAGATTTAATTGCATAAATTACTGGATATTAAATGTTTGCGAATCCAGAAAGAAGACGTTACATTTTACGTTTCAACATTTCTGGATTTGCAGCATACTCCAGAGCTGTTTCCGCAGTGATTCGGTTTTCCTTGTATAGAGTCAATAGACCAGAATCCATAGAAACAAAAAACCACCCGCTATTGGTCCTGATTATGATATACTAGACGTAATGAGTTGGTAGTGAGAGTGGAGCAAGTTGGTCTGCTTTCCATCAGCAATACGATTATATTAAAACAAAGGAGGACTTACTCGATGAGAGAAGTAAAAGCAGTAAAGATTAATGCGGCAGATTTTGCACCGTACGGAACATTTTGCAGTATGACAGAACCAGAGGGATATCCACTGGAGGGAGAGATTCATAAATTCTATCCGGACCGCATCTCAGGAACCTGTGTTGGAACAATGGCATTTTCACCGATTGAAGTTCGCAAGGACGAAAGAATTGTCAAGATGGCGGAATATCATACAACTACATGGGAAGGGATTGTTGCTCTCGATGACGACATGCTTATCCATGTTGCACCTGCTTCCGGCGGAACACCGGTTCCGGAACTTGCGAAGGCTTTCCTTGTACCAAAGGGATGCATGGTAAAGATCAATGCAGCGATCTGGCATCTGTGTCCACTTCCGGCGAATAATGAGGTACTTCATGCAATGATCGTACTTCCGGAATGTACTTATGCAAATGATTGTACGGTTGTTGAATTTGAAGAGAAAGATTGGTTTAAGATAATATTATAAAGATGAAACAGATTGATTTTGACCACGGAACGGTTACAGGGAATATTTTGGGAGCAGCGTTACCGATGCTTGTGGCTCAGATACTGAGTCTTTTGTACAACATTGTGGATCGGATTTATATTGCCAGGATTCCATCCGTGGGAACAACAGCGCTTGGAGCAGTGGGATTGTGCTTTCCAATCATTGTGATCATCACTGCATTCAGCAATTTATTTGGAAGTGGCGGAGCCCCGATATTTTCAATCAACAGAGGAAAAGGAAATATAAAAAAAGAGCGGAAACGATCATGAATACATCATTTTCAATGCTGTGTATTTGTGGAGTGGCATTGATGGTGATCGGAATGCTGTTCGCAAGTCCGATTCTGGTGTTGTTCGGGGCGTCGGAAGAAGGGCTGTCTTACGCATATCCATACATGATGATTTATTTGATCGGAACAGTCCCATCCATGATTGCAACAGGAATGAACCCATTTATTAATGCGCAGGGATATGCAACTTCAGGAATGTTATCGGTTACAATTGGAGCCGTTGCCAATCTGATTCTGGACCCATTGTTTATATTTGGATTGAATTTAGGCATAAAAGGAGCGGCGATCGCAACAATCATCTCCCAGACTTTATCGGCAGCATATGTATTTTATTTCTTGAGAAAGAAAGCGGAATTGAAAGTGCGGGTGCTGTCAAAAGGAGAATGGAAAGCATGTAGAGATGATGCGAAGAATATTGTGAGCCTTGGAAGTGCAGGGTTTATCATGCAGCTGACCAATAGTCTGGTAACAATATGTTGTAACAGCGTCTTATCAGGAATTGGCGGTGATGTATATATCTCTGTTATGACGATCGTATCAAGTGTTCGTCAGATGGTGGAAACTCCGATCTATGCTATCAATGAAGGAACTTCTCCGATCTTGAGCTATAATTATGGAGCTCAGCGTCCGAAGAAAGTCAAGAAAGCTATCTGCGTATTGACTTGTATGATATTGATCTATACAGCAATTGCGTGGAGCGTGATTATTTTCGAACCGGAATTTCTGATCGGAATTTTCAGCACAGACAGTGAATTACTTGCCGATTGCGTAGAAGCACTGAAACTTTATTTCGCAGCATTTATATTTATGGATCTGCAATATGTTGGGCAGACGGTTTTCAAATCATTGAACAAAAAGAAGCAGGCGATTTTCTTCTCGCTACTTAGAAAAGTATTTATCGTTGTGCCGCTTACATATTTGTTTCCGTATGCATTTCACATGGGAACGAAAGGGGTGTTCTTAGCAGAGCCTATATCTAATGTGATTGGTGGAAGTTTGTGCTTTATTACAATGCTGGTAATGCTGAAAAGATCTATTTGACATAAGAAAAAAGAAATGCTAATATAATAAATAGAAAAGGTGCTACCGATGACGGTTCGCCTGATAGTTTATAAGTGTAAATAACCGCTCATGTTTTCTCAGGACGATGGGCGGTTATTTTTGCGTCTTGGAATCATGCTTTCCACGCACGTAACCAAGACTATAAAAAGTCGAACACAGTGAAATCAACATAAAATGCAACACATATAAAAAGGAAATAGCTTAAGGATAATGCGAAGGAAAGCAGCAGACAATGAAAGAACTTGTTATCCGTTTACTGTAGAAAAAAATAGACATGAAAAAACATGACATGATATAATTAAAAATAACAGAAAACATTGAAGATGAAGAGGCAACAGTAAATGGAAAAGGGAAGTACCGGTTCTAAACAGACAAAAAGATACAGTTGGATCATTGGCTTGCTTATTTTTATAACAGCACTTCTTTTGGGCTGTATTATTGTAAAGAACATAGAGAAAGAAAAAAAGACAGCAGCTGCTTATACTGCACAAAGTACAGTAAAGCGGATCAATGCACAATTAGATCAGTATGTTGAACTTTCAGAATTTCTTGAAAACGTGATTCTTGCAGGATATGATCTGAATCAGACTACATTCTCAGGATTGGCAGAAATGCTTCCGAATGAAGCAGGTGTTGTAAAAGCATTCGAACTCGCACCGGAAGGGGTTATTACTGATATTTTCCCAAAGCAGGGAAATGAGCAGGCTTTTGGAATGAATATGCTGACAGAGCATGAACGCAGTGGAGACGCAAAGCGTGCCAAAGAAACAGGAAAATATACTCTTGGAGGTCCATATCAATTAAAACAGGGAGGAACAGGAGCTTTGCTGTTCCATCCGGTTTATCAGAATAATATTACAGGAAATGACACCTTTTGGGGGTTTGTGATCATAGTTATCGACTGGGATAAATTTATAGATGAAATTGGCATGGAACGGCTAAGTGAAGCGTCATATTGTTATGAGATATGGACGAATGATGAGAATACCGATGATCGGATCGTTCTGGCTCAAAATCAGGAACATATGCCTGAGAATAGCCTTACGGTAGAGTGTGAGATTCCTAATTACACATGGTATGTGGATATCGTACCAAAGGAGGGATGGATTTCAATTTATCAATGGATTGCTGTTATTGTATCAGCCCTCATAATTGCCATGATGGGTGCTACTATTTTTGATCAGATCTGCAGCAAAAAACGTCGAGAGAAGCAGTATGCAGCTGAATTGAAAAAATCGGCAGAACAGGCAAAAGAAGCAAGTGAGGCAAAAACACGATTTCTGTTTAATATGAGTCATGACATCCGAACCCCGATGAATGCGATTATTGGATTTTCAGATCTTCTCGGAAAGAATCTTAAGAACGAGGAAAAAGCAGGGGAGTATTTAAGAAAGATCAAGTCCTCGGGCAATTTTCTGATGACGATTATTGATCAGGTGTTGGAAAAGGCTCGCATTGAAAGTGGAACAGCTGTGTTAAAAATGCAGGCAGAGAATTTGAGCGAAATGTTTTATTCTGTAAATACAGTATTTGAATCTGCTATCCAATCGAAGGAAATTCAATATTCGATAGATACAAATATACAGCATAAATATGCAGTCTGTGATAAGACAAAACTTCAGGAAATATATTTAAATATAGTGAGTAATGCAATCAAATATACTCCAAACGGTCAGGCGATTCATGTAAATATTACGGAAACAGCATCAGATGATAAGAAAGCATGGTATGTATTCATCTGTGAAGATACCGGAATAGGGATGAAGCAGGAATACCTTCCACATATTTTTGATGAATTTTCAAGAGAACATACAGCGACAGAGAATAAAGTGGTCGGTACTGGTCTTGGACTTTCTATTGTGAAATCTTTTGTTGAACTGATGGGCGGAAAGATTTATGTAGAAAGCGAACAGGGGAAAGGAACAAAATTCACAGTGGAAATTTCACTGGAGATTGCATCAGAAGAGGATGTATACAAAAAGAAAGAGTCGGAACAGTCTATTATATCTGATAAGAGTATTGGAAAGCGAATTCTTCTTGCGGAAGATAATGAATTAAATGCTGAAATTGCGATAGAACTGTTGAAAGAAGAGGGGATTTTGACTGACTGGGCAAAAGATGGTCAGGAATGCTGTGATATGCTGGGACAAGCAGAGGATGGATATTATGCGTTGATTCTCATGGATATTCAGATGCCGAGGTTAAATGGATATGAAGCGACTGCAAAGATACGGCAGATGGAAAACCGGAAAAAAGCCGCCATACCGATTATTGCCATGACTGCGAATGCTTTTGCGGAAGATATACAGATGGCAAAAAATGCAGGAATGAACGGTCATATTGCAAAACCATTGGATGGGGAAAAAATGATCACTGTGTTAAAACAGTGTCTGGCAGATAACAGTGACGCCAAAATACAGGAAGATTTATAAAAAGGCATTCTTGAAAGAAATAACAGGTGGTGTGGGATTTGATATGATCCCACACCATCTGTTATTTATTCAGAGAACTTATCACTGTAACGGATATGCATATCAGCCCAGTCCATAAACAATACATAAAATACTCTTCCATATTGCTGGTTTTCTACAATTCTTCCATGGTCAAGTACAGAAAGGTAAGTTCCATCAGCTTTTCGAAGATGAAAATAAATATAGTCATTTTCATTGCCGCTGTCGATTTGCTGCCAGATACTTGCCTCAATCTGCTGTTGCTCATCTTCCCGGATAAGGTTTCGAAAGCTCTTCTTTGTAAGCTTAAACAGCTCATCTATATCTTTATATCCGGCCATGTGGAGAAACTCATGGTTTGCATAAAAGAGTTCATCATTTTCCTTATCCGCTCTGTAGATAATAAACGCACCAGGAAGATGTTCAGAGATATCCTTGAGTGCAAATCCAAGTTGTTTGCGGACACCGGATTGAAGTCCTTCCCTGTAAGCCATACATCCATTCTTTCCATGTAGTTTTACTTCATAAAGTGCGGCATCTGCACAGCGCATGAGCTGCGCACGGTTTGATGCAGCGGTAGGGTATTCAGCATATCCAAGAGAAATATAAAATGGGTAGTCATTTCCCTTGTATGAGAATATCTTTGGAAGCATAGTGAATTGTTGTAACTGTTCTTTCGCATCATCATATGTGCGATTTGGGAGAAGAATACAGAATTCGTCACCGCCGTTTCGCCCCAATAATGCATCCGATGGAAAAGATTTTTTCATACTGTCAGCAAGATTCTTTAAAGCCCTGTCACCGTAAACATGTCCATAGATATCATTAATAAACTTAAAATCATCTATATCGAAGAGTGCAACTACATAATGGGCGTTCGGATTTTTAGCGATCATTTCTTCTGCTAATTCATCAAATCCATAACGATTATAAATATTGGTAAGTGAATCCATATGTGCCAGTTTCTTGGAATCTGTTCTTATTTTCTTTTGATGTCAGCCAGACCCAGATAAGAACCGACAGAATCAATATGATAGAAGTAAAAAATCCGATAATTATAGCTATAAGTGCAGTGTTTCCCCAGCCATTCTCAGGCATTACTTCAAATATCCAGTTCTCTTCACCTATTGTAAAATCATAAGAAACCGGATTTGTTAAAGTTCCATCTGACTGATAAACAACTTCATATGTGTCATTCCAGGGAGAGGATGTTTTCGAAAGCTTATATTTATAACCAAAATCCGAAAGTGCGTTGATTGAGTCTGAAAAAATATCAGGAACACGCAAAATAACAATCGTAAATCCCCAGAAATATTCCTGTCCATTTTCATCCTTTAAGTAGACCGGATTGCGAACTGCAATTCCATAGCCTCCTTGCTTTAATTCAAAGGGACCTTGTGTGATCAAAGTATGGTTATCCCTCGCATAACAGGAAATTTCTCCACGATCTTTATCATGGAGCAGATCAATCTTGCCCGCTTCATTTCCTTCAGCAGGATAAATATCTGTCACAACACCATTTGGGGCGAGCTGTATACTTTCTATAGAGTCGGACATAATATTTTTGGAAATGGTATCAAAATAATTGATCTCTCCATTTTCACTGATCAAGATTTGTTGTAACGTATCAGTGATCTCAATCCCATTAGTAATCTCATTCTTTATACGTTCACCGTAAGTTGTTGCATTTAATTGTGCGGTCGTGCGTTTCTGTTCTTTTTCAATGGCATCTGTTTTGTATACAATCAAACCAACAAGGCACATGCCCAGTAAAAAAACGATAAGAGGCACAAGCGTTTTCTTCTTCAAGTAATTCACCTCTGTTTAAGCATCGTATATTTTCGCAATGTCATATTATAGCACAGAAATTGAAAGATTGAGTGAAATCTGTGAAAAAAACAGGAAAATTGGATGGGAGAAGTGATCAGGCAGAAAAGTTGCTTCTTGCTACACAATTCCTTAAGTGATATACTGAACTAGAGAAAAAAATAATCCGTGTGGAATTACAGTTTCGATTTTACACGGATTTTTAGAAAATGAATAGTTAGTTAAAACTAACCAAGAAAGGAGATGCGTAAATGGAAATTTTTCTTGGTATACTGATTCCGTTCATTGGAACAACGCTCGGTGCAGCATGTGTACTTTTTATGAAAAAAACACTTAGAAAACAGGTGCAGCGTGCACTTGCAGGATTTGCAGCAGGGGTAATGGTTGCAGCATCCATCTGGAGTCTTTTGATTCCGGCAATTGAACAATCTGAAAATATGGGAGCTTTATCATTTTTCCCGGCAGTAGTCGGTTTTTGGATTGGCGTGTTGTTTTTGCTTACGCTGGATCATTTGATTCCACACCTTCATGTTGGAAGTGAACAGTCAGAAGGCCCTAAAAGCAAGCTTGAGCGTACAACGATGATGGTACTAGCGGTTACACTGCATAATATTCCTGAGGGGATGGCAGTTGGTGTAATGTATGCAGGTCTTCTTGCAGGAAATACAAAGATTACAGCAGCGAGTGCGCTTGCTTTATCACTTGGAATTGCAATTCAGAATTTCCCAGAAGGAGCAATTATATCTCTGCCGCTTAGAGCCGAAGGAGAAAGTAAGGGGAAGGCATTTCTAGGAGGTGTGCTTTCAGGTGTGGTTGAACCAGTTGGAGCAGTACTTACAATCATTGCTGCGCAGTTGATAATCCCGGCATTACCATATTTACTGAGCTTTGCAGCAGGAGCAATGCTTTATGTTGTGGTTGAAGAACTGATTCCGGAAATGTCGCAAGGGGGAGCACTCTAATATCGGTACAGTTTTCTTTGCAGTTGGATTCAGTTTGATGATGGTTCTGGATGTGGCGTTGGGATGATAGAGAATCTTAAAAGATTTATTTGATATAAGAAAAAGAAATGCTGCCAATTATAGATGCACTGGCCGATTTTGGGAATTATTATAAATCAATCATAGATTGATTCTTTATTAGGAATTTAAACAACATAGAAATCAGAATTTTCTTATGAAGTTTCCAATATTAATTTATACAGGAGATATTATGAAAATTACTTACATTAACCACAGTGGATTTTTACTTGAAACCAAAGATTGCTACTATATTTTTGATTATTATAAGGGTGAATTACCGCACCTTGATAAGGAAAAAGAAGTAATCGTTTTTTGTAGTCACTTCCATAAGGATCATTTTAACCCTCAAATTTTTGAGATTCTTGATGATATGGGGATGACTTATCAGGCAGTCCTGGCGAATGATATACGAAAAAGAAATCATTTGACAGATATGAAGATTACATATGTTTATCATGATCAGACTTATAATCTGGATAATGACACCAAAGTTGATACATTGCTATCTAACGATAGTGGTGTAGCATTTATTGTCAAAACAAAGGAAGGCACCATTTATCATGCCGGTGACTTAAATGACTGGTATTGGGATGGTGAGCCAAAAGCTGACAACCAGAGACTTACTTCAGCATATCGTGCAGAGATCAGGAAAATTAAGGGTATGCATTTTGATGCTGCATTTGTTCCTTTAGATCCGAGGCAGGAAGATCACTATGCCGACGGAATTCTGTATTTCCTTAAAAATGTAGATTGCAATGTCATTTTTCCAATGCATTACTGGAATGATGCCAATGTAATTAAGCGGTTTATTACGGAATATCCGCAATATAAATCACGTATTAAAAACACAGAATGTACAAAAGGAGAAGAATTATGAAGTTTAAGATGATTCACGAAAACTACAATGTATCAGACCTGGAGCGATCTATTAAATTTTACAACGAGGCCCTTGATCTGCACGAAGTGAGAAGAAAGACTACTGATGATTTTATCAAAGATCCAGAGGGATACTGGCTTGAGATTCTGCCATAAAGCTAGTTGAGAAAAAAATAAATAACAGGTCTGTAGTTTTGGTTGTAGTTATACCATGCTGTATGTTCTTGCACACCATATTCAATTAACTTGTTTCTGATCAGATTGCAGATTTCTGCAACGTTTGTGACTTTCTCCATAGTTAAGTTCCTCCTGTTTAAGATTGACAGATTAACTTTTGTTATCCTGAATTTGATGTTAGAATGGCTACAAACCCAGTAAACATGGGATTTGTAGCCATTTTTCTTTTTCGTAATGATATGCGCTATATTAGGATTCTTTTGATTTGACAGAAAAAAGGAGTAATTCTAAAGTTCCGAATTTGACAAAATAAGCACCTATAAAGGATGAATTAAACAAGCACAATGAATAGAAAAAATTTACAATAAAGATAATCAGTCACTAGGAGGAGTCTGTCCAAAAGCAGATGAATTTCATGACAATAAAAAAGATACATCAAATATGTATCAGAAAGGGAAATTATGAGAAGGAAAAAGAAATGGAGGGTGCTTGCAAGTGCTTGTGCAGCAGCAGTAGCTGTGACATCTATGCCGTATATGGCAACGCAGGTCCATGCAGAACCAGCGGCCGTAACGCAGCAGACCGGTAATAATGATCTGAAGCTATGGTATACGAGCCCGGCAGACATTACCAGATATTACGAAGGCTGGCAGGAAAAGTCACTTCCGATGGGTAATGGAGGAATCGGTGGATCCGTATTCGGTGGGATTACCAGAGAACGTATCCAGCTGAATGAGAAATCACTTTGGTCAGGAGGACCAAGTGAGAGTAGAAAGAATTACAATGGAGGTAATCTGGAGAATAAAGGACAAAATGGAGCGACAATGAATTCAATCCATGAGTACTTTGCGAAAGGCCAGGATAATTCTGCAACTAATCTTGCAAAAAGCAACTTGATAGGTGCAAGTGATGATAACGGAACAAAAGGATATGGATATTATCTGAGTTTTGGAAATATGTATATCGATTTTAAGAATGTATCATCCAACAGCGATGTGAAGAATTACACTCGTGATCTGGATCTGAATACAGCAATTGCCGGTGTTAATTATGACAAAGGAAGTACTCATTATTCAAGAGAGAACTTCACAAGCTATCCGGACAATGTTATCGTTACTCATATCACAGCAGACGGTTCTGAAAAGATCAGTCTGGATGTAAGTGTAGAACCGGATAATAACAGAGGTGATGCTGTTAATGGGATTGGCGATAGCAGCTATAAGAGAAACTGGAATACAACCGTATCAAATGGATTGATCTCTATCAATGGACAGCTCAAAGACAACCAGATGAAATTCACATCCCAGACACAGGTTATTACTGATAATGCCGGTACTGTGACAGATGGGAATGGAAAAGTAAGTGTTTCCGGCGCAAGTGAGGTTACAATCATCACTTCTATAGGAACAGATTACAAGGATGAATATCCGAAGTATAGAACAGGTGAGTCTGCGGATGAACTGACAAGTCGTGTGAAATGGTATGTAGATCAGGCGGCAGCGAAGACATACGAAGAACTGAAAGCGAATCACATAGGTGATTATCAGAACATCTTTGACCGTGTAGATTTGAATCTTGGACAGACAGTTTCAACAAAGCCAACAGACGAACTTCTTTCTGCATACAAAGCAGGATCTGCAACAGAAGCGGAAAGACGTCAGCTGGAAGTTATGTTATTCCAGTATGGAAGATTTATGACAATTGAGTCTTCCAGAGAGACAACTACAGATGAGAATGGTTATGTAAGAGAGACACTTCCTTCCAATCTTCAGGGACTGTGGGTAGGAGCGAACAATTCTCCGTGGCATTCAGACTACCATATGAATGTAAACTTACAGATGAACTATTGGCCGACATATTCTACCAACATGGCAGAGTGTGCACAGCCATTGATTGATTATATCGATGCTTTGAGAGCACCGGGGCGTGTGACTGCGGCAGTCTATGCAGGAGTTTCTAGTGCTGAGGGTGAAGAAAATGGATTCATGGCACATACACAGAACAATCCGTTTGGATGGACATGTCCTGGATGGGACTTTAGTTGGGGATGGTCACCGGCTGCAGTACCGTGGATCTTACAGAATTGTTGGGATTATTATGAATATACTGGAGATACTTCTTACTTAGAAAATAATATCTATCCAATGATGAAAGAAGAAGCTAAACTGTATGACCAGATGCTTGTTCGTGGAAAAGATGGAAAGCTAGTATCTTCACCGGCATTTTCACCGGAGCATGGACCGGTTACCAATGGAAATACATATGAGCAGTCTTTGATCTGGCAGTTATATGAAGATACGATCAAGGCGGCAGAAGTACTTGGAAAAGATGCTGATCTGGTAGCTGAATGGAAAGCAAACCAGGCAGATCTGAAAGGACCAATCGAAGTTGGTGATAGCGGACAGATTAAAGAGTGGTATACAGAGACAACTGTTAATTCAATGGGCGAAGGATATAATCACCGTCATATGTCTCACTTGCTCGGACTTTATCCTGGAGATCTCATCACAGAGGACAATGCAGAATGGTTTGCGGCAGCAAAGGTTTCTATGCAGAACCGTACAGACGTGAGTACCGGATGGGGAATGGCACAGAGAATCAACAGCTGGGCAAGACTTGGTGATGGAAATAAAGCTCTTCAGCTTATTGAGAATCTGTTCAAGAATGGAATCTATGCAAACCTGTTTGATTATCATGAGCCAAAATATTTCCAGATTGATGGAAACTTCGGATATACATCAGGTGTAGCTGAGATGCTTCTGCAGAGCAATGCTGGATATATCAATCTTCTTCCGGCAGTTCCAGACGCTTGGGCTAATGGAAGTGTAGATGGATTGGTTGCACAGGGTAACTTTGAAGTATCTATGAACTGGGCAGATGGAAATGTAAAAACTGCTACAATCCTTTCTAAGAATGGCAGAGAAGCAGTTGTGCAGACTAAGAATGCCTCTCTTGCAACAGTGGTAGACAGCGACGGAAATGTAGTTGATGTGACACCTGTAAAGGAAAACCGTATCTCTTTCGCAACAGAAGCAGGAAAGAGTTATACATTAAAAGACATTCCGGCATCCGCTACTGTGACAGCTCCGACAGGACTGACAGCACTTCGTGCAGATGCTGAAAATGTAAACCTTTCTTGGAATGCTGTGACAGCAGAAGAGGGAAGCAATGTAACATATAATGTATACCGTCAGGTAGAAGATGGTGACGTGATCTGCATTGAGACAGGTTTAGCAACAACAACTTATACAGATACAACAGCAGATAAGACACTTGGAACAATGAAGTATCAGGTGGCTGCAGTTGTGGATGGAATTGAATCTGAAAAGAGTGCAGTAGTGACTGTGACAGAGCCGATTGGCGCAGGTAAGATTGACAATACTGATGAAAGAATCGCATACGTAGGTGAATGGGGTAACTGGACACAGGATAAAGATGTCAACTATATGGATACAATTCAGTATCTGAATAAGCCAAAGGGCGGAGAGACTGTTACTCTTACATTTAAGGGAACAGGAATCAAGGTAATTGGTTGTACGAATAAAGACAGAGGTAAGATTGAAGTATCTATTGATGGCAAGTCCCAAGGTGTAGTTGATACATATAGTAAAGACACAGTGCGTCAGAAGGAATACTTCAGCAAAGACGACCTTACAGCAGGAATTCATACACTTCAGCTGAAAGTTCTCAACGAGAAGCAGGCAGCAAGTTCTGGTACAAAGATTGAGCTTGATGCATTTGAGATTCTGGATTCTACATTGGTAGCACCGACAGGTGTGAAAGTAAGTTCCAAATCCGGAATGACTACAGTATCAAAAGCAGACAGCACATTACAGTTAAAAGCAACTGTAGAACCAGACAAGGCAACAGATAAAACAGTTACATGGAGCACATCAGATGACAGTATCGCAACAGTAGATGCAAACGGACTGGTAACATTCTCAAGCAAGAACGGAACAGTTACAATTACAGCAACTTCTAATGCGGATGCTACAAAAACTGGCACGATTGAACTGACAGTTGCAATTAAACAGGATGTGGCAGATGTTGAGACAATCGTAGAAGATGGTACCGCGCCGGCGTCAGGAGACGAAGGAACAGTGAATAATAATATTAAATGGACTGGAGAATGGAAAAACTGGGCTGGCGAACCGCAGAAACATCATGGCGGAACAAAAACCGACAGTGGAAAGACAGCAGGCAACTATTTTGAATATACATTCACTGGAACTGGCGTAGAAGTTTATTCTCAGAAGCATGCTAACTTTGCAAGCTTTGATATCTTTATCGATAATGAGAATATGGGTAAGTATTCATTGGAAGGTTCCGGTAGTGGCGACAATCAGCAGCTTGTTTTTTCTAAAACAGATCTTGCCAATGATGAGCATACGATTAAGTGTGCGGCAGCTGAGCGTGACGGAAAATATCAGGTTAACCTGGACTACTTAAAGATCTTTTCACCAGGCGAAGATGTAGCAGTTGATAAAGCAGAGCTCCAGACATCAGTTGAGGCAGGAGCAGCACTTGTTAAATCAGAATATGATGAGACAGACTGGAATGCATTTATGGAGGCATATAATGCTGCGGTTGCGGTAATGAATGATGCAGATGCAACAGAGGAAACTGTAGCTAAAAAGAAAGAAGCATTAGATGCAGCAATTACAGCACTTGGAGCACCGAAAGTTCCTACAGTAGAAGAGCAGACAGGTTCAGCAGTTCTTGTGGAAAGCAAGAAAGTCGTACTAAAATGGGATAAGGTTCCGGGAGCAGTGCAGTACAAAGTTGTTGATTCAGAAAATGGAATCGAAAAGAAAGTAAGTGGTACAACCGTAACACTGGAAAATCTGAAACCTGGAACAACTTATAATTTCAAAGTATATGCCCAGAATAGTGCAGATGTTTCATCAGAGAAGGCAATTGAGATCAGCAATGTGGCAACAATGGGTGATGGATCAACAAAAGGTGAGATCGAGTCTGTTACAAAGACACCGGTTAGTGATGGTTCTGTAAAACTCATATGGACATTAAAAGAAGGTTCCGCTTTCGCAAGCTATGATGTTTATGCAAATGGTGAGCTGAAAGGTAATACGAAAGATCCAGAGTTCACACTTGAGGGTCTGGAGGATGGAACATATGTTGTTAAGATTGTTGCAAAGACAGCAGCAGGACAGTCAGCACTTCCAAAGCAGTTTTCTTTTGAAATGAAAAAGAGTGTAAAAGTACTTAGTGTAACAAACCCAGAAGGAATTTCAGTAGAAGAAGGAACTGCATTTAAGGAGCTTGAATTACCTAACAAAGTAACTGTCACAGTGACAGGAAACCTGAATAAAGAAGTAGAAGTAACATGGGCAAAAGATAATTACCAGACAACACCGGGAACTTACACACTGGAAGGAACACTGACAATGGGTGAGAATATGAAAAACCCAGATGACGTGAAAGCTTCTATCAAAGTAACAGTTAAGAAAAAGGCAGAAGAGCCGAAACCGGAAAAAGATGCCGATTATACAGCAGTGAATGCAGCAATGGAAAAAGCGAATAAGATTGACAGAAGTAAATATACAGAAGAAAGTCTGAAAGCTTTGGATGATGCAATTGCAGCAGTAGAAAAAGGTCTGAAAGAATCCAAACAGGATAAAGTTGACGCAATGGCAGAAGCAATCAATAAGGCATATGCGGAACTGGTTGAAAAATCTGCAACTGACAATGATAAGAAAAATGATTCCAAGAAAGATGATTCAAAGAAGAATGATTCTGATAAGAAGCCAGGTGCGGTTAAGACAGGAGATGCTACTCCACTGATCTTGTGGGGAGCTGCGACAATACTGGCAGCAGGTGCTGGCGTTACAGTTATTTTACGCAGACGTAAAAGAAGATAAGAATTTTCCTGAAAAGTAAGAGGAAAGAAGTTCTAAGAATTTCTTTCAAAAGAAAGGGCTGGCGTGCGCAAGCCCTTTCTTGGTACAAATATAGAAAGAATGAAAAAAAGGAGTTATGCTACTCCTTTTTTTCATGTGAATATAATTTGCGATACTGTCGCGGCGACATTCCAACCTTCTTATTAAAGATCTGTGAAAAATAAGACTGAGAAGAAAAACCGGCGCTGGATGCAATCTGTGTCACAGACAGATCGGAGGTTGTTAATAGCTCTTTACATGCTTCGATTCTTCGGTCTGCCAGATAGTTGATCGGAGATTGACCGATACATTCTGTAAAAGAATGCGCCAGGTAAAATTTATTGATATGTGTGATCTCAGCTAAAGAGTCCAAAGTAATATTCTTGGAATAATTTATATCAATATACCGTTTGGCAAGTGCACATTCTTTAGAAAGCTGAAACGAAGAGTTTGTGATAACGGACAGATTTTGCTTTCTGGAAATATATACCAGAAGAACTTCCAGTAATCCATGACAGACTTTTTCAAAACCTGGTTTTTTATCCTGAAATTCATGCATCATCAGCTGTGCGAAATTAATAAACTGATTTTTGTCGGATCCGTAGCTGTAGTAGCTGTATCCTTTCGGATTCTCCTGATCTGGATGAATAAAAGAAAAGGCAAGTCCTTCGACGCCGAAAACAATATATTCCATTGGGTTATTTGGAAGTGTCTTCTCAGTGTGTTCCACATATGGATTGATGATCATTAAATCATCTGTTTTTACGGAAACTTTCTCATCTTCTATATAAAAGACACCTTCACCACGCAGAACATAGAAAAGTTCTGAAAACTGATGTGTATGCGGAAGGGAGTGCCAGTCTCCTTCATATTTGGAGATGGAAATATAGCGAAGCTGAAAGTCTGCCCTGTCGTTATTGGCAGAGCCAAGATTGATAAATTCATTACTCATAAGTAAATAACCTCATAATAAATGTTAATGTCTTATTCAAATTTTAAAAATTGATTGAATTTTATATAAAAAATACAAAAAAGCAATAATTTTAAAATTGATTCGTAAAAAAGACGGAAATATGAAAAAATAAAGAAATTGCTTGAATATATTATACATAAAAAATCAAGGGAAAACAGTATTTTAGTAATAAAAAGCAAAAAATATAACAAACCGAGCAACAAAGAAATTGATAGCGTTTGTCGAAATTGTTATACTTTAGCCATCAAATAGAAGACAATATAAAAGTTATTTGGGGGGAATCATATTGATGACAGGAAGATTGACGCTGCCGACAGATGCAGATGTTATTGACGAGACATTACGATTAAAGAATCTCTTGGGAGCAGATGCGTTGAGAGATTGTGACGGAACAGAGATGCCAGAAGAACTTCTGTCAGAGCCGGTTAAGAAATATGCAACTTATTATACAACAAGAAAAGATAATGAGTGGGCGAGCGCGAATCCGGAAGAGATTCAGCAGGAATATTTGATCAGTAATCGTGTGACAGCAAGAGGCGAAACACTTCGTATTCGCTTAATGGAAGGATTTCACACAGAGCAGCTGAAAGTAAATACGTTAGATGATCCAAAACGTTGGTGGGAAGTGATCGACCGTACAACAGGAGAGATTGTTCCTACAGATAAATGGGAGTTTGATGAAGCTTCAGGAGAGGTTGAGATTCAGACAAAACCGTATCATGAGTATACAGTAAGTTTCCTGGCATTCCTTATCTGGGATCCGGTACATATGTATAACTTCATTACAAATGATTGGCAGGATACACCACATCAGTTAACATATGATGTGAGACAGCCAAAGACACAGAAGTATGTAAAGGAAAAGCTGAAAAGATGGTGTGAAGAGAATCCGAATATAGATGTTGTTCGATTTACAACATTTTTCCATCAGTTCACATTAACTTTTGATGATCAGAAGAGAGAAAAGTACGTTGAGTGGTTTGGATACAGTGCAAGTGTAAGTCCATATATCTTAGAAAAATTTGAAAAATGGGCAGGATATAAATTCCGTCCGGAATTTATTGTGGATCAGGGATATCACAACAGTATGTTCCGCGTACCGAGCAAAGAATTCCGTGACTTTATTGAATTCCAGCAGATTGAAGTTTGTGCACTTGCGAAAGAGCTGGTTGATATTGTTCATTCTTATGGAAAAGAAGCTATGATGTTCCTTGGAGATCACTGGATCGGAACAGAGCCTTATGGTAAATACTTTGCAGGCATCGGACTTGATGCAGTTGTAGGTTCTGTTGGAAGTGGTGTGACACTTCGTATGATTTCTGATATCAAAGGCGTTGATTATACAGAGGGACGTCTCTTACCATACTTCTTCCCAGATGTATTCTGCGAAGGCGGAGATCCGATCGGAGAAGCAAGAGACAACTGGAGAAAAGCAAGACGTGCTCTTCTTCGTTCACCATTAGACAGAATCGGATACGGCGGATACTTAAAACTTGCCAGTAACTGGCCGGGATTCATTGATGAGATCCAGAAAGTTGTTACAGAGTTCCGTCAGATTCATGAGAATATGCAGGGAACACCTTCCTATGTAGCACCATTTAAGGTTGCAATCCTCAACTGTTGGGGAGGACTGAGAAAGTGGATGTCCAATCAGGTACATCATGCAATCTGGCACAGAGAGACTTATTCAGCAGAAGGTGTGCTTGAGTGCTTAAGTGGTATGCCATTCGAAGTTGAATTCATCTCCTTTGATGACGTGAAGAAAGGTATTCCGGAAGACATTGGAGTAATCATCAATGTAGGTGATGCATATACAGCATTTAGTGGAGCTGAAAACTGGATCGATGAAGAAGTTGTAACAAATATTCGTCGCTTTGTTGACGAGGGAGGCGGATTCATCGGAGTTGGTGAACCGACAGCATATCAGCATCAGGGAAGATTCTTCCAGCTGTCAGATGTACTTGGCGTAGATCGTGAGATGTGTTTCTCACTTAATACAGATAAGTATAATGAATTAGATGCAAACCACTTTATTTTAGAGGATATTGAAGGTAAAATAGATTTTGGTGAGGGAACAAGCCGTGTCTATGCACAGGGCAAGAATTACCAGATCCTTGCAATGGATGGAGAGTACAGCCAGATGGTTGTTAATGAATATGGAAAAGGACATAGCGTATACTTTGCAGGTCTTCCATATTCTCCACAGAACTGTAGAATTCTTCTTCGTGCTATTTACTATGCAGCAGGCATGGAAAAAGAGATGAAGCATTACTATGTAACAAATGTTGATACAGAAGTAACTGTATTCCCGAAGAGTAAGAAGATCGCAGTTATTAATAACTCATCAGAAGCGCGACACACAGATGTATATATCAATGGCAACTGTGTATATGAACTGGATTTAGAGCCAGGCGAGATGCGTTGGGTAGATGATGTTGAATAAAGATAACTTATGAAACGCAAGGAATGCATTTCATATTTTATAAAGCAGTACTTTTAAATGTATAAGGAGGACAAAAACTATGAAAAAGAAAGTATTGAGCGCACTTTTAGTAGCAGCAATGTCAGTATCTGTACTTGCAGGATGTGGAAGCAAAGCTGACAACAACACTGATGCAAAGAATGATGCATCACAGGAAAACACACTGAGCGTATGGTGCTGGGATCCTAACTTCAACGTTTATGCAATGAAACAGGCAGAGGCAATCTACCAGAAAGATCACCCGGATTTCAAACTGGATATTCAGGAAAAAGTATATTCAGATATTGAGACAGCTCTGATCACAGCAGCTGAAGCTGATGATTACAGCACATTGCCGGACATCTTCCTGATGCAGGATTACTCTTTCCACAAAAACGTTGCAAACTATTCAGGAATCTTTACAGAACTGACAGATTCAGGAATTGATTTTGCAAATTTCTCAGCAGGAAAGTTAGCTGACTCTACAGTAGATGGAAAGAACTATGGTGTACCATTTGATAACGGTGCTACAATCATGGCAATCCGTAAAGACATGGTTGAGGCAGCTGGTCTTACAGTAGATGACTTCAAAGACACAACATGGTCAGACTTCATCGAAAAAGCTAAAAAAGTAGTTGAGACAAACAATGTTCCAATGCTTACAAGCTCAGGCGGATCTGAGATCATCATCGAGATGCTTCAGTCTGCAGGTGCTTCTCCGATGGTAGACGGAAAAGTTGACTTAGTTAATAACAAAGCCCTTAAGAAAGCAATCGAGACATACAAACAGCTCATCGACGAAGGAATCATGGTTGATTACACTGACTGGGATCAGTACATCGCTTCTATGAACAAGGGAACAGCAGCTGGTGTTATCCAGGGATGCTGGATCATGTCTTCAATTCAGGCAGCTGACGATCAGGCTGGAAAATGGTCTATCGTAAACATGCCTAAACTTGATGATGTTGAGGGTGCTACAAACTACGCAAACTGTGGTGGAGCAAGCTGGGCAGTATCTTCTAACTGCAAGAACACAGACCTTGCATATGACTTCCTTAAGACAACATTCGGCGGAAGCGTAGAGTTATATGATGATCTTCTTCCAAACGCTGGAGCAATCGCAAGTTACTTGCCGGCTGCTGAGTCTGAAGTTTACAATGAGGCATCTGATTTCTACGCTGGACAGGCTGTATACAAAGACATCGTAGACTTCGCTGGAAAGGTTCCTGGAATCGATTATGGCGCATACTACTCAGATGTTAGAAGTGCATTAACAGATGCAATCACAAATGTTGTTCAGAATGGCGCTGATATTGACAGCGAGATCAAGAACGCTCAGGATACAGTAGAATTTAATGTTGGTGAGTAATCATCAAAGATTAGAAACAGAACGTACCGGGAGTGCAGTATTGCGTTCCCGGTTCTGTTTTAGGAGAAAAAAATGGGAAAAAAGAAAACAAAATTGACATTAGAAAAAAAGTATAATCTTACCGGATGGGCGTTTTTGCTTCCAGCAGCTATTTTAATTTTTGTATTTTGTTTTTATCCAATGGCACAGGCAATCCTGCTTTCTTTTAGAAAAACAGGGGGAGTGTTTACTGGGTTATCGAATTATACCAGAGTTTTCCAGGATAAAACATTTCAACAGTGCTTGTTCAATACGTTCTTTTACTTTTTGATCCAGGTGCCGATCATGCTTGTTCTTGCCTTGATCCTGGCACAGCTTTTGAATAGTCCAAAGATCAGATGTAAAGGTCTTTTCCGTACATTGATCTTCCTTCCGTGTGCAACATCACTTGTATCTTACTCTATGATCTTCAAGTCCTTGTTTGCTCCGGACGGAGTTGTGAACAGAGTTCTTACAGGAATTGGATTATCCTCTGTCGACTGGTTCCAGAGTACATGGCCGGCTCGTTGGGTAATTGTTATAGCTTTGATCTGGAGATGGACAGGTTACAATATGGTATTCTACCTTGCAGGATTACAGAATATTGATTATTCTGTGTATGAAGCAAGTTATATCGATGGAGCAACACCATTTAAGCAGTTTATAAAGATTACAATTCCGCTTCTGAAGCCAACAATCCTTATGACAGCAATTATGTCAACTTCAGGAACACTTCAGTTGTTTGATGAGTCTATGAACCTGACAGCAGGTGGACCTGGTAAGTCAACTATGACATTGGCACACTACATCTACAATATTTCCTTTGTAGAGACACCGAAATTTAATTATGCAGCAGCATTGTCTGTATGTATTCTTATAATGGTAGCAATTCTGTCTGCAATTCAGATGAAAGTAGGTGACAAACGTGACTAAATTGAAATCAATAGTTTCTTATGCAGTGTTGATTATTGCAAGCTTTCTGTCTGCATTTCCACTGTATTACATGCTTTGCGGAGCAACAAACTCAAGTATCGATGTTGTAAGAGGTAAGCTTTATCCGGGAACTTATCTGGTAGAGAACTTTAAGACCTTGGTAGGCATGCAGAATCTTGGACTTGCAATGTATAACTCATTCCGAAATGCGATCATCATTACAGTTGTAGCACTGCTTGTGTGTTCAATCGCCGGATATGGATTCGAGATTTATCATGACAAAGGAAAAGATACTTTAATGAGTATTCTTCTTCTTGCAATGATGCTTCCTTTCGTAGCCATTATGATTCCGCTGTTTAAGATGTTTACTTCATGGGGACTGGTTAATACATGGATCGCGCTTGCGCTTCCGACAATTTCCACTCCGTTTATGATCATGCTGTTTAGACAGGCAGCTCGTTCTTTCCCGCATGATATTATCGAAGCAGCAAGACTTGAGGGATTAAACGAATTTCAGATCTTCTTTAAGATGTTTATCCCGGTTATGAAATCTACTTATGGAGCAGCTATGACGGTAACATTCATGAGTGCATGGAATAACTATTTATGGCCAACAATCATTTTACAGGACAGCAAAGCGATCACTATGCCGATGCTTGTAGCGAACCTGAAGAGTGGTTATAGTGTTGACTATGGTATGCTGATGCTTGGTGTATTGATTTGTACACTTCCGACTGCAATTATCTTCCTGTGCTTACAGAAGAGCTTTGCAAACGGAATTACAGGAGCGGTAAAATAATGCAGCAAAAGTATTGTATAAAACAGGAATGTTTAAGGAAGGCGCAAGGTGCCTTCCTTTTAGCACATAAAATGGGATTGCTTGAGAATCCTTCTATGGAGGGACTTGAAGCAAGAAGACAGAATCATAATGAAAAGCTGAAGATGATGGAGCAGGAGGAGAAGCTGTTCTATGGACCACGTTATTTTTCAGCACCGGCGTATTTGCAGTATGAGCTGACAAGACTGAAACTGGATTTTGTCCAGCCAAGTGAGGCGGTTCGAAGCACAGGTCTGTGTCCGGATGTCACAGAGCAGGAGAAGAAAGAATTTTACGAAAAAAATATGGATTTATTCGGTCGATATTTCGGAGATCTCTTTACTTATGAAGAGGTAGAACAGATTATTGAAAAAAGATTACGGGAGGATGCATATGACAAGCTTATCGAAGACGTATTACGTGAGTTCGAAGACAGGAAATGATTCGAACGATGGACTGACAGGCGAAAGTGCATTCGCAAGTCTTTTTGCAATCAATCAGAGAAGTCTGCAGCCGGGAGATCATGTATTACTTGAGCGTGGGAGCGTCTTTTGCGGACAGTATCTTCAGGTAACAGATAGCGGAAGAGAAGATGCACCGATCGTGATCGGAGCTTACGGAGAAGGCGATGCGCCGCGTATTGAGGCTTGTGGGCAGGGGATCTGGTATCAGAATTATGGAGCCCCATTAGATTCACCAACTCATGTATATCGCGGGTATGTATCTTCCGCAGTTCTGCTGTATGATGCAGAATATATCATCGTAGAAGATCTGGAGATTACAAATGAAGCAGACAAAATTATCGGCGAGTACTATTCCCTTGGAGACAAGATGAACCGTACAGGTGTTGCTGTTGTAGCAAAAGACAAAGGTGTACGACACGGTATTACACTGCGTAATCTGCTGATCCATGATGTGAATGGTAATGTATATGATAAGCACATGAATAACGGTGGTATCTATATGACAGCACTTCGTCCGGAGAACGAAGAACTGACCGGAGTGGCACGTTATAAAGATGTCACAGTTGAGGGATGCTTTGTGTATCAGGTGAGCCGCTGGGGAATCGCTGTTGGTTATACTTATGCACATGAGAAGTTCCAGGGAGCAGAGCTTGATGAAGAAATCTTTCTGAAATATGGTCACGAAAATATGCTGATCCGCGATAATTATGTAAAGGCAGCAGGTGGTGACGGCATTACATCGATGTATGCACTTCGTCCACTTATAGAGCACAATATGACAGATTCCATCGCCTGTGAGATCAATGATCGGATCTATAGCGAGCCAGGTGATCGCCTGGGAAAGGTGGCAGCAGCTATCTGGCCTTGGAAGTGTAAGGATGCGTTGTTCCGATATAATGAAGGCACTGACACAAGACTGAATCAGGACGGTATGGCATATGATGCAGATTCCGGTGACGGAACCGTTTATGAGTATAATTACAGCAGACAGAACGAAGGCGGATGTGTGATGTTCTGTTTGCAGGAAGCAATTCATAATACGTTCCGTAACAATGTCAGCTTTGATGACCTTGGAGGAACGATCAGTCCTGCAGAGAACCCGGATGCACTGATCAAAGATAATACTTTCTATGTAAGAAAAGGCGTTCCGTTCGTTCGTAAAAATATGGATGGCGGTAATTATACATTAGAGAAGAATCAGATTGTTGATTTGTAAAACTAAAAATTTGATGCTAAAAAGGCTATGAAAAATCATTTTTTCATGGTCTTTTTTTAATGGAAATAAATAAAAAAGAAATTTCTGTTTAGTTCCGAATTAGACAAAAATGACATGAAAATCAACTAAAAAAAACGAGCCGAAAAAACCCCGGATTGCTATAATGAAATTAATGTGGATAAAAAAATCTATGTAAAGATAAAACAAAAATTTAAATAGGAAGGGCGCAGGATTTATGAAGAATCGAAAGAAGCAATTCCTAAAGCTTGGAATCATTATATTGGCGATTGCCATTACAGGAATTATTGCCGGAATCATTCAATATAAAAAGGCAAATCAATTCGATCTCACTGTTGCGGAACACGTGATTAGCAAAGAAGAGTATCTGAACTGTATGAAAGCAGTTGAATATGATACAAAGATACAGATTCAGCAGGAGTATGGCGCTATATATGAAGATGACTTCTGGAAAAAACAGTATGATGGAAAACACGGGTATGAAATTCTGGCGGATAATACAGTAGAAGAGTTGAAATACATTCATGCTGTTTACGATCTTGCAAAAGAACAGGGAGATGTCACAGACAGCAGTTATGAAGCACTGGAAAAACGCTGGAAGGATGAAAATGCAGAGCGAAGTGAGAAAGTAGAAAAAGGCGAAGTGATCTACGGGCTTAAAGAATATACGTTTCAGCTTTATCTGGATTATGAAATCAGCACTTTAAAAGAAAAATACTGTAACGATACCAATCGTGAAGGTATGAAACTGACAGAGGATGAAATACAGGAACACTATCAAAGCCGAGAGTGGATCTTTGGAGACAGCGATGAAAATGCAGACCTTGAGATGGCAAGGATCGCGGTCGAAAGAGAACTGCGTGAGCAGAAGTATGATGATATGATCACGCAGCGTGAAACAGGTTCTCAGGTAGTAGGTAACATGGAGAATGTAAACCGATTAACCTTGAAGAATATACAATAATGGAGGGAGAAAAGCTATGAAGAAAAAATGGACGAGTCGTACGCTGGCCCTTGCGCTTGCTGGAACAACAGTTGCATCAATGGTGCCGACAGTTCCGGTTAATGCAAAGGAGTCTGCTGCGACAGGAACAACCTATTACGTTGATTCAATAGGTGGAAAAGACAGTAATGATGGAACTTCTGAAAGCAAGGCATTCAAAACACTTGATAAGGTGAATGACCTTAACCTTGAGCCGGGAGACACAGTTCTTCTGAAAAAGGGATCTGTATTTGAGGATCAGGCTCTTAAGTTCACAAAAGAGGACAGCGGTACTGCAGAAGCACCGGTGAAGATATCTACTTATGGAGAAGGAGAGAGACCAAAGATCAATACAAATGGTCATGGCTTATGGGAGTTAAACTATGGTACTCCGCTGGATAACCAGAACCATAAATGGAAAGGTACTGTTTCTTCCAGTATTTTAATTGAAGATGCTGAATACCTTGAAATCGAAGGTCTCGAGCTGACCAACGACAGAAAGAGTACAACCGATACCGAAAAAGATAAAGCGTATAATGATGCATACGCAATGGACAGAACCGGTGTTGCCGGAGTTGCAAAAGATAATGGAACGGTAGATCATATCGTATTAAATGATCTTTATATCCATGATGTAACAGGAAACGTTTATAACAAGCATATGACAAACGGCGGTATCTATTTCATCGTTGCAAAACCAACGAATGAAGGCGAAACCGGAATCGCAAGATACAATGATGTACAGATCAGAAACTGTTCTCTGGATACTGTAAACCGTTGGGGAATTGCAGTTGGATACACCTATCAGTGGAGACAGTTCGAAACAGGTGAACTTCCGGATGCAACAATGGAAAAATATGGTTCCTCCAATGTAGTCATCGAGAACAACTACCTGAACCATGTGGGTGGAGATGCCATCACAACCATGTATCTGGACAGACCATTGATTCAGTACAATGTATCCGAGAATGCAGCTGAACAGATTAATACAAAAGACTACTCAAAGAATCAGCCAAGTCTTGATGCAAATGGTAATCCAAACGGTACACAGGGCGTTGGTGCAGGACGCGTGGCAGCTGGTATCTGGCCATGGAAATGTAAAAATGCGATTTTCCAGTATAATGAATGTTTTAAAACATTGAATGCCGCAAGTGGTAATGGCGATGGACAGCCTTGGGATGCTGACTATGGTGATGGAACAAACTACCAGTACAACTACAGCCATGGAAATACCGCAAGTACCATCATGTTCTGTGGAGTGAATTCTGTTAACAATACATTCCGTTACAATATCAGTCAGAACGAAGATATGGGACCATTGGACCCGGCAGGTAACTCCGGAAATTGTCAGGTTTACAACAATACGTTCTATATCAAAGAAGGTCTTGATACTATCTGGAGTACGGTTCATCGAAACAATGGTCCGGTAGATATGGAAAATAATATTTTCTATTTTGCAGGTAAAACACCAGTTACAGTAAGAGATTGGAATCCTGAAAATAGAGGGAATAAGACTTACAGCAATAATTTATATTACAATATAACGAACTTGCCGAGCGATGCAGCTGCTGTAAAAGTAGACGCAGGAACACAGGTACTTGTGGATGCAGGTTCTGGTCCGGATTCTGTAGCAACAGACAAAGCAGCAAGAAAACACGAAAATCCAACTGAAGAAACAGTATTTGACGGATACAAACTTGCAGAAAACTCTCCGGCAATCAATAAAGGTAAAGTAGTAGTTGACAGAAATGGTTATACGATCGATCACGACTTCTTCGGACATGCGATCACAGCAGTACCGGAAATCGGAGCAGCAGAAAGTGATGCAGTAGCAGAGACGCTTATCCTGAGATCTAACGTATATAAAGTTGCTGGAACAAACGTAAGTGAGCTTCCGAAGAATACGACAGTGGATGCATTTCTTAAAAATATCATCGTAGATACAGGCGTCAAAGTTACTGTTAAAGACGGTGAGAAAGTACTTAAAGGAACAGATGTTGTAAAGGGAGGAGCAACAATTGTTCTTTCATATGAAGGAAAAACAGATGTAACGTATACAGTCGTTGCAAGTTCTGATAAAGAACTGAAAGCTTCTTACTATGAAGTGAGAGGAACAGAGTTGGAAGTTCCTTACACAGAGAAAAATCCAACAACAGTAAAGGAACTGAAGGCGAGTCTTACGGTAGCTGATACAGCAACTGTTTCTGTAGTAAATGCTGGAAAAGAACTGGCAGATAAGGATGCAGTAGCAGACGGAATGACACTTCGTATCACAGCGGAAGATGGAACTACAAAAGAGTATGCGATCAAGCAGAAAAATGAATACAACTGGACGAAGGATTTTATAAACGGACAGCAGGGAAATGTTTGGTTCGGACAGATGAAGGACGGATCCGGTGACTGGGCGAATATGACATCTGTTGATAAAGATGGCTGGCCAAACTGGGCTACTCATACATATTATGGACCTGGTATTGATGATGATCAGCATGTAACTACAGCAAGCAGTCCAGACAAACACGGTTTACTTTCTGCACCGCCAAGCACAAATATCTCAACAGCAATGGCATACAGAGTACCAAAGAGCGGAACAGTATCATTCAAAGTTAGAGATAATGAGCCATATCTTCGTCAGAATGATAACGCAGGCGGAACAGTTACATTAAGCCTCTATGTAAATGGAACAGAGAAGAAGAACTTGACACTTGAAACCAGTAAAAAGAAAGAAGGAAACTGGGAAAAGGCAGAAGAAATCGAAGTGACTCGAGGCGACATGATCCGTGTAGTAGCAAAATGTAACGGAAATCCAAGCAAACCATCTGCTCATATTACACCGATTATTACTTACGTAGATAAAGCTGCTGCAGATAAAGAAGCTCCAACAGTTCCGGCAGATGTGAAAGCATCCGAGATTGCTCATACAGGAGCAAAGCTCACTTGGACAGCGTCTAAAGATAACGTAGAAGTAGCCGGATACAATGTATACCTGAACAATGAGAAAGTAAATGATGAACTTATCACAGGAACAGAGTATGATCTGGCAGACCTTACAGCAAATACTGAGTACAACGTAACAGTAACAGCAGTGGATGCTGCAGGAAATGAGTCTGAAAAATCAGAAGCAGCGACATTTACAACACTGAAGGGAGCAGACCTTACAGAACTTACAGCAACGATTGCTGAGGCAGAAAAAATTCTTAAAGCAGAAGATAACGAGAAATATTCTGCAGCAGCTCTTGTAGAACTTCAGGAACTTGTGAATGCAGGAAAGCTGTTGACAGCAACATCTACTCAGGAAGCTGTAGATAAGAAGAAAGATGAAATCACAGCAAAACTTGCTGATATTCAGACACAGTTTACAATCACAGCAACAGCAGGTGAAGGCGGAAAGATTGAACTGAAAGACGAGATCAAAGAGAGAGCAAAAGACGAAACAAGTTACGAAACAAAAGCTTATAAGGGAACATCCAAAGTGTTCACAATCACTCCTGACAAGGGATATCATATTGAAAGTATTGCCGTTGACGGAAAAAATGTAGAAACTATTGCAACAGAGTATGCTTTCGAAGACATTGTTGCAAATCATACAATTGAAGTAACATTTGCAAAAGATGAGCTTACAATTGCGAAAGAAAATCTGTTAGCAACAATTAATACAGCAAACAAAAAACTTGCAGAGACAGAGCAATACACACCGTCATCTTTGAAAGATCTTGAAGATGCAGTCAAAGCTGCGCAGGCTATTTACGACGATCCAGATGCTGATCAGAATAAAGTAAATGAAGCAAAGACAAATGTAGAAGATAAGATGAAAGCTCTGAAAGCGAGAGCAAAGAAAGATGCTCTGAAGCTTGCAATTACAGCAGCAGAAGGCGATGCCGCATTAGTTGACAAATACACAGAAGAGTCTATCGAGAAACTTCAGAAAGCAATCAAAGAAGCAAAAGAAGTATTAGCTGATGAGAATGCATCACAGGAAGAAGTAGACGCAGCAGAGAAAGCAGTTCAGGCAGCACAGAAATCTCTTGTTGAGAAAGAGACACCGAAGCCAGAGGCACCTGTTAAGAAGGATGAACTGAAAGCTGCAGTAGAAGATGCAACAAAGGTTGTAGGAGATACAGAGCAGTATACAGAAGAGTCCCTTGCAGCACTTCAGGCAGCAATCGATGAAGCGAATGCAGTACTGGATAATCCAGAAGCAACACAGGCTGAGATCGACGCAGCAGTGAAAGCTGTAAAAGAAGCAAAAGAAGCCCTGAAAGTAAAAGAAGACAAGAAAGACGACAGCAATAAGGGCGACGACAAGAAGGATGACAATAAGAAGGATGATGGCAACAGCGGAACATCCAACAATGGTTCATCTAATGGCGGATCAAACAATAACGGATCATCCAATGCAGGATCTACTAATACTGGATCAGGCAACAAAGGTACTACAAGTACTGGAAACAATACATCAAATGCAGTGAAGACTGGAGATACAACAAATGTAGTAACATGGTTGTTCGCTTTAGCAGCATCGGCAGCTGCAGGACTTGGTGTAGTAAAACGTAAAAAAGAGGATTAAGAAACACTTAACCTTGGCTTTATAAAAGGAAAAAATTAGTTCAAACAGGCGGGAGTCAGGAAGTCCTGATTCCTGCCCGTATGAATAATGAGGAGGAACAAAATGAAGAAAAAGACCGTATCAATGTTTATGGGCCTTGTTCTTGGAGTGACAACTGTATTTAGTTCAATTGGACCGGCAGTTGTCACTGTATCAGCTGCTGAAAGCGGAGTGACAGATTCTGAGTGTACAAAGACAGGTACAGCAGAACCAGAATCAGATAAAGTTGTACCAGATGCGAATCAGTATAAATATCAGAAAGATGAACTGGCAGCATTCTGCCACTTCGGTCCGAATACGTTCAATGAAATTGAGTGGGGAGAGCATTATGGAGATAAAAAACCGAGTGAAATCTTTACATTGAAAGATAACTTTGATGCAGACACACTCGTACGTACATTAAAGAATGCAGGATTCAAGAAACTCATTATAACAGCGAAGCATCATGATGGTTTCTGTATCTGGCCGAGTGCATATACAGACTATGATGCAGAGGCAGCAGGGTATAAAGGAGATATTCTTGAGGAGATATCTACTGCGTGTACAAACTATGATATGGACATGGGACTTTACCTGTCTCCATGGGATATTCATGAGCCATCTTACGGATATTATGATGCCAATGGAAAACCGACAACCAAGGAAAATGACGTTTTGGATTATAACAAATACTATAATAATCAATTAGAAGAAATTCTTGGAAATCCAAAGTACGGCAATAACGGACATTTTGTTGAAGTATGGATGGATGGAGCCAAAGGAAGCGGTGCTAATGCACAGGACTATGAGTTTACAAAATGGTTTGATACAATCCAGACACATCAGGGAAAAAAGGCAGGCAAGGATGCTGACTGTATGTTATTCGGAGCTCAGGCATATACAACCGTTCGCTGGATTGGAAATGAAGACGGTGTAGCTTTTGAGGATACCTGGGCAAAGTCAAATGTCAATTATGACAATAATACTATTGACAGCAATGGAAGTACACCTTATTCCAAAGGATATGAAAATGGTAATAAATGGACAGTTCCGGAGTGTGACGGACGTATTACATCCGGATGGTTCTGGGGAACTCAAAAGAAGACTCCGAAGACAATTACACAGCTTGCTAACATGTACTTTGATTCTGTAGGACATAATGCAACCATGCTTCTGAATGTACCGCCGAATAACCAAGGTACAGTGGATCAGCCGATTCTGAATAGAATAGAGGAATTTGGTCAGAATGTGGAAGAGTCTTTCAGAACCAATCTGGCAAAAGCAGAAGGAACCACAATTGTAGCATCTGCTGTTCGTGGCAATGATGCGAAATTTAAACCGGGCAATGTGGTAGACAGTGACGATTCTACTTACTGGACAACAAATGATGGTACAACAAGCGGAAGTCTTACTATTAAGTGGAATACAGCGAAAAAGTTTGATGTGGTTTCATTCGAAGAAGCAATTCAGAAAGGACAGCACATCAACAGCTATAAAGTTGAGTACAAAGCGTCTGACGATGTACAGTGGCAGACACTGAAAAGCGGAAAAACTGTTGGTGCAAAGAGACTGGTTAGAACAGCTCCAGTATCAGCAACTCAGGTGAAGATTACAGTAGGAACATCAGACGGAAAAGTACCGATGCTGAGTGAAGTTGGTGTATACAAAGCAAGCGAAGGATTCCAGCTGGCAGGAGCAGCGCCGGAAGGCATGGATACAACAAGTGTTAATGAGACAAGTAAGTTTACATTTAGCTCCACAGGATGGAATCCTCAGACAGGAAGCCAGTACATCAACGGACAGAATACATGGTCCAATAAAGCAGGTGCAGAGTTTACTTACGAATTTAGCGGAACAAAAGTATATCTGATGGGTACAACAGATCCAGGTCATGGACAAGCGGATGTTTATATTGATGGTAAGCTAGTAGAAACAATTAATACACATGCAGAAAGCAGATCCACAGGAGCAAAAATCTTCGAATCTGAAGATTTAGAGGATAAAGAGCATACATTAAAACTTGTAGCAAAGACAAATGCTGCAATCGGTGTAGAAGCGGCTTACGTAATCAACAATGGTGGCGTAGGAATGATCGAACTTGAGAATTCTGAATACACAATGAATGAAGAATCTTCACTGGATGTAAAAATCAAACGTGTAGGTGGAACAAAAGGAACCATCACAGCTAAGATCCAGCCAAACCCAGGAAGTGCAATCCAGGATGACTTTAATACCGAGTTCTCGCCAACCGTTACATTAGAGGATGGCGTATCAGAAAAAATTGTTAAAGTAGCAGAGACAAGACGAAATACCAATATAACTGGTGACCGTGTATTCTCAATTGAGCTGACAGAAAAAAAACCGAAAAATGCAATTATCGGATTCAACGGTTCTGCAAGAATCACAATCAAAGATGCAGATGGAATTACAAAAGATAAACTTCAGACATTGGTTACGAATTCAGCGGCGTTGGAAGAACATCTTTATTCAGAAGGATGGGACGCATTTGCTAAAGCACTGAAGACAGCTCAGGAAGTAGTGGCAAATGAGAATGCAACAGATGCAACAATCAGAAGTGCATACACAGAACTGGAAAGTGCAAAAAATGCATTAGTAGCACGTGAAAAATATACAGAAGCAGACAGATTCAACTTCTTATGGAAAACAGGAACAAGTGCTAAGCTGGAAGCGGAATTTGCGACAGAGTTAAATAATAGCAACGATTCAGATTCTGATCCGGATTGGCCGATGAAGATTGCAGATAATAGCGATGCAAGTAATGGAAAATTTGTCACAGATATGGCATTCAAAGATGTTTTGAAATATGCTTATCATGCAGACAAAGCAGGCACCTATCATGTGGTTATGAGATATCGCAGTGGATCCGCTGAAAATGCGAAAAATGGTATCAAGATTACAGAAGCAGAAGGAAAGATCGCAGAGAAAACAGTTGTAGTTGATCCGACAAAGAATAACGGAAACGTTGTTTTTGGAACTGTAGAATTTGATATTGAAGTAACAACACCTGGAGATGGAATGATCTCTATTACAGCACCGAATACCAATAAAGGTCCTGGAATCGACTACTTCATCATTAGCCCGAAGAGTGTCAAATTAGAAAAATTTGCCATCACAGCTACAGCCGGCGAAGGTGGAACTATCACAGCTGAGACTCTTACAGAAGGCAAAGTAGACGTAACAGAAGGCGAAAGCGCAACATTTACAATCACTCCGAATTCAGGATATGAAATCGCAGATGTAAAAGTTGATGGAAATTCCGTAGGAAAGAAAACTTCTTACACATTTAGTGATGTGGATAAAGCACATAAAATTGAGGCAACATTTGCATTTGCAAATTATACAGCAGAAAATCCATTTGTATTCCCAGAAACAAAGGGAGTAACAAGCACACTGGAAGCAGAACATGCTACAAAATTGATTAATAGCAATGATTCAGATTCTGATCCGAGCTGGCCGCTTACAATTACTTCTGAGAGCTGGGCAAGTAATGGAAAATTCCTGAACTGTATGGCATACAAAGATTATGCTAAGTACGCTTATACAGCAAACGTTCCTGGAATTTATAAAGTAACAGGTACTTATCGTGCAGGAGCACTGAATAAACTTGCATTTTCTGAGGAAGGAAGTAAGATTGAGGCAGCGCAGGTAGAATGTCCGTCAACAAAAGAAGGTAACAACTTAACTGTGAGGACATTCGAACTTAACATTGAAGTAAAAACTGCAGGAACAGGAATTTTGGTTCTTACAGCACCGGACACAAACAAAGCTCCACAGCTTGATAAACTGGATATTCAATTGATAAGAACTGCAAGTGAAGCAGACCTTACAGAACTTACAGCAACGATTGCTGAGGCAGAAGAAATTCTTAATGCAGAAGATAAAGATAAATATTCAGCAACAGCTCTTGTAGAACTTCAGAAGATGGTAAACGATGGAAAGGCATTCACAGAAAACACATCTCAGGCAGATGTAGATGCGAAGAAAGCAGAAATCAAAGCAAAGATTGCTGACATCCAGACACAGTTTACAATCACAGCAACAGCAGGTGAAGGCGGAAAGATTGCACCGGAAGCCACAACAACAGTTTATAAGGGAACATCCAAAGTGTTCACAATCACTCCTGACAAGGGATACCATATTGAAAGTATTACAGTGGACGGAGAAAATGTAGAAACTATTGCAACAGAGTATGCTTTCGAAGATATTGTTGCAAATCATACAATTGAAGTAACATTTGCAAAAGATGAGCTTACAATTGCGAAAGAAAATCTGTTAGCAACAATTAATACAGCAAACAAAAAACTTGCAGAGACAGAGCAATACACACCGTCATCTTTGAAAGATCTTGAAGATGCAGTCAAAGCTGCGCAGGCTATTTACGACGATCCAAATGCTGATCAGAATAAAGTAAATGAAGCAAAGACAAATGTAGAAGATAAGATGAAAGCTCTGAAAGCGAAAGCAAAGAAAGATGCTCTGAATCTTGCAATTACAGCAGCAGAAGGCGATGCCGCATTAGTTGACAAATACACAGAAGAGTCTATCGAGAAACTTCAGAAAGCAATCAAAGAAGCAAAAGAAGTATTAGCTGATGAGAATGCATCACAGGAAGAAGTAGACGCAGCAGAGAAAGTAGTCAAAGCAGCACAGAAGGCTCTTGTTGAGAAAGAGACACCGAAGCCGGAGGCACCTGTTAAGAAGGATGAACTGAAAGCTGCAGTAGAAGATGCAACAAAGGTTGTAGGAGATACAGAGCAGTATACAGAAGAGTCCCTTGCAGCACTTCAGGCAGCAATTGATGATGCGAATGCAGTACTGGATAATCCAGAAGCAACACAGGCTGAGATCGATGCAGCAGTGAAGGCAGTAAAAGAAGCAAAAGAAGCTCTGAAAGTAAAAGAAGACAAGAAAGACGACAACAATAAGGGCGACGACAAGAAGGATGATGACAAGAAAGATGACAATAAAAAGGATGACAGCAACAGCGGAACATCCAACAATGGTTCATCTAATGGCGGATCAAACAATAACGGATCATCCAACAAGAATACTACAAGCATTGTCAATAAGACATCAAATGCAGTAAAAACAGGTGATTCAGCAAATGTAGCAGGTGTAGCAGGAGTTACAATCCTCTGTCTGGCAACAGGAATTGTTGTTGTACTGATTAAAAGAAAGAGAATAAGATAAAATGGTTGTGGTTATGATTTAGAAGAAAGCATAGTATTGTAAAAAGAAAATTGGTATAGAAGAACAACTAATCAGAAAAACCCAGGAGTAAAATCCTGGGTTTTTGATTAGTTATTTAATTAAAAACGTCTTCCTGTATTGAGAAGGTTTTGCATTAATAATGCTTCCAAAGACTTTAGAATAGTGCTGAGAGTCTTTGAATCCAACCTGCAGTGCGATTTCCGTTAAGGTTAAAGTGGTGTCTTGCATTAGATCGATGGAGCGATTAATACGATAAATATTAATATAGTTTGATAATGTGACCCCCATATAACTCTTGAAAAGTTTACTTAGATAACGGACGGAAATATGCAATTGTTGTGCAATGTCTTCTTGTAAAATTTTTGTAGCGTAATGTGTTTGAATATAATTCAATGTATAAGCTACATAACTGTTTTGAAGTTGAGGCTCTGCATGTTCACGTTCATGTACAAGCTCTGTGTGATCAAGAATATAGAGCATCAGGTTCATAAGAGCAACATTAAGATTAGCGGCTGTAAACAGACTGTCAGAGGAAGTATGCAAATCAATCAATTTCTGAAGATGCTTATCAATCGTTTCATCAGAGATGAGTCGATAATAAAAATGTGAAGAAAATAATACAGCATGAAGAAGCGTAATCGGGAATATTCCATCATTATCAAGAATGATAGTTGAAAACATATCAGGGGTGAAATGTATATGCTGAAACTCGCAATCTGAAGTATCATTCAGATAAAAAGAATGCACCATATCAGGAAGGATCATAATAAAGTCACCTTTTGTACAATGCAGGGTTTCTGATTGAATATCCATATAACATTCTCCGGAAAGAATTCGATAAATCTCAATATTAGTATGTAAGTGTCGACCGAATGTATAACCTGCCTTTCGATACGACACAACTGCTCCTGATAAAATAGAATCAGATAGAGACATCTGTTTAGAAACAGTATTTTTGGGGGAAGAGTCGGAAGTCCTACCGGGGTGAGTTAGAAGATTCGATCCAGTTTGTTCAGTATGATTTTTTGTCATAAATTTATGCCTCCATAATTAAGTGAAAGATAAACCAAATTAAAATCTATTATAACACAAATATAAGAAAAACGCACAAAAAAATATATAAATTTACGATAAATTCATAAATTTTATAGAGCGTTTTCTGAGGAGAAGTCCTAGACGATGAGGAAAAATCACATAAATGGAAAGTGTCTCGCATGTGAGATTGTTGCTTTTATCAATTCCAATCCATTTGCGCAAGTAAAGATTAATGCAAAGATGTTTTGTAAGGAGAAGAAAAAACAGAGGTAACCCAAAATGGGCAAATTTCAGATAATAAAAAAGAGAACCCCTTGAAAATCAAAGGTTTCTCTCACATTTCATCAATGCGGAAGAGGAGACTTGAACTCCCACAGGATAAAACTCCCACTAGAACCTGAATCTAGCGCGTCTGCCATTCCGCCACTTCCGCTCGACACAAATTATCTTATCATAGAGCGAAGAGTTTGTAAAGCCTAAAAATTAAATTCTATATATTGTTTGAATAATTCCAATTTATCAGAAAATTTTAATAAAGTTTTTATTGACTCCGTGATGGATTTGTATTATAGTTTCTCGTTGATATTTTGAAGAAAAATAACAGTGGGAGGAAGAGATATATGACATTTTATCAGGAGTTACAGCTCAGTTCAGTTGCATCTAAGCAGCTGATCAAAGCGACAGAAGACAAGAAGGAAAGGTATCGCCACATTCTTATTTATAATTTTAAAGTCTATCTTGTAATGGCATTTTGTGTGGCGGTAGTTTCTTTATACAGTCATTTCACAGGGAATAACAACAGTGTAGTAGGCGTTACAGTGCTTCTTGCGGTGCTTGTTCTTCGACAGGCAGATTTTGGAATTCGTACAACGCACGGATTGGCCTCCATCGTCGGAATCTTTGGAATATTGATTGCAGGACCGAAGCTTTCGAATATGGTGTCACCGGTTCCGGCATTCTTTATTAATATAGTATGTATTTTGCTTCTTATGATTTTGGGATGTCACAATGTAATCATGTACAATCATTCTACATTTGTTCTTGGATATCTTCTTCTCCAGGGATATGATGTGACCGGACAGGAGTACTTGTATCGCGTGGCTGGCCTTTTGGTTGGAATGGTATTGTGTATGGCAATCTTCTATAAGAATCAGAAGAACAGACCATATAGAAGATCATTTCTTGATTTGTTCCGCGAGTTCAATATCAGCTCTGCAAGAAACAGATGGTACATTCGTCTTTCATTAGTTGTTTCCAGTGCAATGTTATTCATGTCATTGCTTGGACTTCCGAGAGCAATGTGGGCGGGGATCGCAAGCATGTCTGTTTGTCTTCCATTCCCGGATGACTGTAAAGAACGAGCAGGAAAGAGAGCTGCATTTAATATAGTAGGTTGTCTGTTATTCGTTGTCCTGTATTTGGTGCTTCCGGAGTCAATGTATCCATACATCGGAATGATCGGAGGAATCGGAGTCGGATATTCTGCAGGGTATGCATGGCAGACAGCATTTAATACATTTGGTGCATTGTCGATTGCATCCGGCTTGTTCGGAATGCCGTATGCGGTAGCGCTTCGTATTGGGGCAAATGTATTTGGCGCGGCATACACGATGGCATGCAATAAGATTCTGCCGAGACTGGCAGCAGTGTTTGAGCAGAGAAGAGCGCAGGTTAGCGAATAATCTAAGTTGTTTGAAATAGTAATTTATTCGAATAAAAATGGAGTGAGAACTGAGGCAATATAATTTACCTCAGTATCTCACTCCATTTTTCGTACAAACGATCCAGTGACCAGGCGGCATTGGCCGGGCTGGTGGAAGGAAGCACAAGGATGTCTCTTTCGGTCAGCGGCTGCTGATATTTCTTATAAAGAGCTCCGGCTTTATTTCCGTTTGCATAGATTTGTCGAATCTGACAATGATCTAAGATTTGTTTCAAATCAGTTGGTGTCACATTCTTGATACTGCTGTCACTGGAGCCTTTGATGTCACAGCTTTGAATAACATCCCAGATGGCGATATGGTGGCGGAGCAACATGGCCGTTTTCTCTTCAACTGTCTGCGGAGTTTCCTCCTCACAAAGTTTCGCCAACAATTTCCAGAACCGATTTTGTTTATGTCCGTAGTAGAAATTATTTTCTCGTGATTTTACAGAAGGAAGCGTTCCAAGAATCAGAATCTCGGAGTCTTCATTATATATTGGTTCAAAGGAATGGGTAATGTGTTCATATTCCATGGTTGTGCTCACTTTCTGATGGTTTGGAGTAAGTTTTATAACAAGTATAGTGTCTTGAGGAGATTGTGTCAATGATACTGTTTGCGTTGCTGGTCGCACACCGTGTGAACAGTAACTGCTACAAGGAGCAATTTCGCATCTACACAAAGGTTGCTTTTACCTGCGTAATGGATTATACTAGTCTGACAGGGAATTTTGAAACGGAGGATTTTACAATGAAAATTGCAGTAACTTATGACAACGGAAATATTTTCCAACATTTTGGAAAGACAGAGACTTTCAAAGTGTATGAAGTGGAAGATAATAAGGTGGTTTCCAGTGAAGTGATCGGTTCTAATGGGGAAGGACACGGAGCACTGGCAGGACTGCTTGCAGGACAGAACGTAGATGTTCTGATCTGTGGTGGAATCGGTGGCGGAGCTCAGACAGCACTTGCAGAGGCCGGCGTTGAATTGTGTTCAGGCGCTCAGGGAGATGCAGATCAGGCAGTAGAGGCATACCTGAAAGGCGAGCTTGCATCCAAAGGAGCTACTTGTGATCATCATCACCATGAGGAAGGACATTCTTGTGGAGATCATGAAGAGGGACATTCTTGTGGAAGCAGCTGCGGTGGCGGATGCGGATCACACACTACAATGGAAGGAAAGAATGTTGGAAAGAAATGCCGTACACATTACAAAGGAACATTCAATGACGGAACTCAGTTTGATTCTTCTTATGACCGTGGAGAGCCGCTTGAGTTCGTATGTGGTGCAGGACAGATGATCAAAGGATTTGATGCAGCAGTAGCTGATATGGAAGTTGGTCAGGTAGTGGACATCCATCTGATGCCGGAAGAAGCTTATGGAATGCCGAATCCGGAAGCTATCTTCACAGTAGAGATTGCAGAACTCCCGGGATCTGAAGACCTTGAAGTGGGACAGCAGGTTTACCTGTCCAATCAGTATGGACAGCCATTTCCGGTAAAGGTAACAGCTAAGGAAGAGACAACAATCACTTTCGATGCAAACCATGAGATGGCAGGAAAAGAACTGAACTTCAAGATTGAGCTTGTATCAGTAGAATAAAAAGTGAATAGAAGTAATTAGAAATTCTACTAAGAAACATAAAGAGAGGGCAGTGCTTCAACGATTGAGAAATCGTAAAGTACTGCCCTCTCTCTGTAATTGCAGGTAAAGATTTAAATTGCTACGAATTTACACTATCACTCACAATCTTTCCATCCATAATGCGGACAACACGGTCAACCTGATTAGCAATTTCATCATCATGTGTAATGATAATAACTGTTCTTCCAGACTTATGAAGGTCTTTCAGAATATTCATGATCTCGATAGTCGACTTACTGTCCAGGTTACCGGTCGGTTCGTCAGCAAGGATGATCGGCGGCTGCGCGGCAATTGCTCTGGCTACAGCAACACGCTGCTGCTGTCCACCGGAAAGCTGGTTCGGTCTGTGATCCATACGATTTTCCAGTCCAACCTTCGATAGAGCTTCCCCGGCAATCTCTTTTCTTTGCTGCTTTCCAAGTCCGCGATAGATCAGTGGAAGTTCTACATTTCCAAGTGCATCCAGGTTTGGAATCAGATTAAATCCCTGAAAGATGAAGCCGATCTTGTGATTGCGGATATCAGACAGTTCATTGTCTGAGAGATTGGCAACATCTTTTCCATCCAGAAAATATTCCCCGGAATCAGGTGTGTCAAGACAGCCGAGCATATTCATAAATGTAGATTTACCAGAACCGGAATGTCCGACAATGGCAATAAATTCCCCCTGGTTGATTTCAAGAGAAACATCATCCAGTGCGCGGACTTCATTTTCTCCAGGATTGTAGATCTTGTACATATTTTTAACACGAATGAGTGGCTCCATAATAACCTCCTTAAAAAATAAAATAAATAACTCAATAAGAATTCTAATTTCCAAAATAAGCATTGAGTCCAAGAACCAGACCATCAGCCAGACTATTTAGTGTGGAATCACTGTGGTCAGAGCTTGCATTTCCAAGTTCCATATCAACAGACGGAATTGTACTATAAGAAGTCTGTGTCAGATCGATATTCATAGAACCATTTTGGTAAATGGTCATTCCTTCTGTACGAAGTCCTTCTACAAGAGAGGCCCCAAGTGCATCATGTTCCTGCCAGTGGGAAGCGACAGGTTCCATACTTTTCAGACCATCCGGCACAGAAATGTAGAAACAGCCTTTGTCATATCCCAATCCATCTCCATCCCAGTGGAGTGAGATGTGACAGTCAGCTACATTGTTACAGAGTACGGTGCGGGCAACATTATCAAGCTGGACATCGTCGCTATTTCTCACCATAAGGACATCATATCCTTGAGCAAGCAGCTTATATTTCAGAATCTGAGCCATCTGAAGTGTAACAGTGCTTTCAGCAGTTCCATCGTTAAATGTCATTCCCCCGGAAACTGCAGTCGCATAAGTTGCACCCTGAGCAGTGCTTCCGCCGGTTGTCTTTGGAGAACCATCCGGGTGACACTGTGTCTTTACAGAAGCACCACCGGAAGTTCCATGTCCGGCATTCACGCCAACGACGATATCCTTGCGGTCAGAATCTGCAAGATAAATAGTAGCTGTTCCAGAATTGATTGCAGAAAAGTCTGCGTATTGCCAGGAAGGGTCAAAGCTGATCTCCTGTCCATTGCTGTAAAGAACTGCTGCGCCGGTCAGCAGTTCCTGCTGAGTTACGGATTCAGATTCAGAAGCAGATGGGGTGGCGGCATCAGCAGAAGAAGTTTCATCTACAGTTTCATTTTCAGAATCTGATGAGATAGAAAAATCATCCGCTGTCTTGGGTGGTGCCTTAGTACCCTGCGCCTGCGCCGTGTCCGTACTGGATTTGTGCTGTATGCTACCGCATCCGGTCAGGCAACAACACAGGAGAACGGCATAAGATAATCGAAAAAAAGGGTTTTTCAATTTCAATCTCCTTTATGATAAATATTACTGTTCTCATTGTATCATAATCATTTTCCAAATAGGGAAAATTCAGATAAAATTAAGGTTTCAAAAAGGAAAATATAATGTAAAAAATTCAAGGCGATTGCATAATCATTTTGATTGCGATAGACTACAAGAGAAAGAATATCATAGTTAGGGAATTTTGCCTGCCAATAGCACATAGTGTGGCGGGAGTTCTAGTGCTACGCAATTCGCATAATCATAATATACGAGGACAATATATATGGAAGAACAACAAGAAAAAACGCAAGGGAAAAAACAAGATAAAAAATTGTGGAAGATTTTCTGGTCAACCTTTTACTTAAGCGCGTTCACATTTGGTGGAGGTTATGTGATTGTCAGCCTGATGAAGAAAAAGTTCGTAGACGAATATCATTGGATTGAGGAAGAAGAGATGTTGGATCTTGTGGCAATTGCGCAGTCGGCACCGGGAGCAATCGCAGTGAACGGAGCAATCGTGATCGGATATAAACTGGCTGGAATTGCGGGGATTCTGACAGCAATTGCCGGGACGGTAATCCCACCATTTCTTATTATATCGATACTTTCTGCTGGTTATCAGGCATTTCGAAGTAACCAGATCATCAGCTTAATGCTCGAAGGAATGCAGGCCGGAGTGGGCGCCGTGATCGCATCTGTGACATATGACATGGGTGCCGGAATCGTGAAGAAGAAAGATGCTTTGTCATACGTACTTATGGTCGGGGCATTTATAGCTTCCTGCATATTTGAGGTAAATGTAGTCTATGTGATTCTGATCTGTGGAATTGTCGGAGTACTCCGCGCATTAATTGAGAAAAAAATCACGAAGAAAGGAAGTGAAGAGAAATGATTTATTTGAAATTGTTTTTAAGCTTTCTTCAGATTGGAATGTTCAGCTTTGGCGGTGGTTATGCGGCAATGCCTCTGATTCAAGAACAGGTAGTGTCGCAGCACGACTGGCTTACGATGACAGAATTCACAGATTTGATCACGATTTCCCAGATGACACCTGGGCCAATTGCGATCAATGCGGCAACATTTGTCGGCAGCAAGATTGCGGGAGTTCCGGGATCTGTTGCGGCGACCTGTGGGTGCATTCTGCCGTCTTGTATTATCGTAACTTTGATCGCATGGTTTTATTTAAGATATAAGAAAATGAAAATGTTCCAGAGCGTGCTGGAATCCCTAAGACCGGCAGTTGTTGCACTGATCGCTTCCGCAGGTATCGCAATTCTGCATACTGCATTCTGGACAGATGGAATTGTGCAGTTTGCGGCGACAAAATGGTCTATGGTGGTGATCTTTGGAATCTGTCTGTTACTGCTTCGTAAGACAAAACTGAATCCGGTGGTTGTGATGATGCTTGCCGGAGTGATGAACGTGGCAGTAAGATATGCGGCTGGATAAAATGGCGAATCCACAATGGTTTTGGTAAAAAAATGTGAATGAGTGAAAAATATGAAGACTTATGTGGAAAACATTTCAAAGTTCATGGTATATTGTGAATAACTTTCATGGTATACTGTACATACGTTGTAAAGATAAGAACAGGAGAGCGAAATGAGCGAACAGAACAGTCAGAACATACAAGAATCACAGACACCGCACAAGCGTCGTGTGAGGTATAAAGGAAAATACCCGAAGAAATTCGAGGAGAAATATAAAGAGTTACAGCCGGAGAAATACAAGGATACAATCGCGCATGTAATCCAGAAGGGAAATACTCCTGCCGGAATGCACATTTCCATCATGGTAAATGAGATCCTTGATTTCCTGAAAATCCAGCCGGGTGAGACTGGATTCGATGCGACACTCGGATACGGTGGACATACGAAAGCAATGCTGGAACGTCTGAAAGGTGAGGGGCACATCTATGCAACAGATGTTGACCCGGAAGAGTCTGCGAAGACAAGAAAACGTCTGGCAGATCAGGGATTCGGAGAAGACATTTTAAGTATCCGTCTGCAGAATTTCTGTACGATCGATGAGATTGCAAAAGAAGTTGGAGGATTTGATTTTATCCTTGCGGACCTTGGAGTTTCCTCTATGCAGATCGACAATCCGAAGAGAGGATTTTCCTTCAAAGTTGACGGACCGCTGGATCTGCGACTGAACCAGGAGAAGGGAATCAGCGCAGCAGAGCGCCTTGATAACATTTCCGAGGAAGAACTCGCCGGAATGCTTTACGAGAATTCAGATGAGCCATACTGCGAAGAACTGGCGAAAGCAATCACGGATGAGATTCGCAGAGGCAATCGCATCGATACAACAACAAAGCTTAGAAATGTCATCGAGAAGACTTTAGATTTCCTTCCAAATAATAAAGAAAAGAAGGACATTATCAAGAAGACTTGCCAGAGAACATTCCAGGCACTTCGTATTGATGTCAATAATGAATTCGAAGTGCTGTATGAATTCATGGAGAAACTCCCGGGAGCATTAAAACCGGGCGGAAGAGTAGCAATTCTTACATTTCATTCTGGAGAGGACAAGCTTGTAAAAAAAGCACTCAAAGCAGGATATAAAGAAGGAATCTATTCCGAATATGCGAGAGATGTTGTGCGTCCGTCAGCGCAGGAATGTGCACAGAACGGAAGAGCAAGATCTACGAAGATGCGCTGGGCTGTGAAGGCGGAATAGTTGACTTCAATATAATGAAATGTTATAGTTAGTCAGAAATAATAGCGTTCGGTGCTGTTTGATCAGGGAATGTTTATCCACATCCCTGATCGAAACAGGTAAAAGGGAAACAGGTGCAAGACCTGTACGAACTCGTCACTGTGAGCAGAGATGCGGTCTTCTTAGAAATTAGATTTCAGAAGACCGCTCCTATACAGACAAGTGTGGAGAGTCCACACATCCACTGGGAGACCGGGAAGGTGTTCTGTATAGAAGATCTGTAAGTCAGGAAACCTGCCGGCCGTTGGTGCGGGGAATATACGAATTCCAGATCACGAGTAATTGATTGTACCGAAAAAATCATTCATTCGATTCAGGATAATTCTATCCATTTTCCGTGTTTTATAATTCACAACTTAAGAGGAGACAAAAAAGAATGAGAAATAAGAGCAGATGGCTTGCGCTTATGCTGACAGGTTCGATGATGATTTCACCATTGTCTTATACAAGAACATATGCGGCAGAAAATGAGCAGCAGTGTGAGACAAATTTACAGGAAACTGTTGAGGTGGAAGAAGCTGATCCAGATAAGAAACAAGATGAGAGTCAGACAGAAGACGCAGGAAATGTTAAAGAAGATCAGACAGAGGAATCTGAGAAAGTTGATAATTCTTCGGATAAATCAGATAATCAGAATTCAATCGAAGCAGAAACAAAACCAAATTTAGAGAATAACTCAGAAAATAATTCAGAAGAGAAAGATACAGAAACCACCGGGAAAAATCCAGGCACAACTGTCTCAGATCAGGTTGAGGACGAAAAAGCTGATAACAAGAATACACAGATAAAAGATGAGACAGGCAAGTCAGAACCTTCTACGGATTCTAACGATTCTACGAATACTCCGGAACCGGAACTTCCGCCACTGCAGGAGGCACCTTCTGTAACTGGAGAATCTGTGAAAGTAGTAAAAGAAGACGCTGAAGAGTTCAAGATGTTCAAGGTCAGTGAATCAACAGTTGTTGAAAAGGATGGCGAACTTGATATTACGATCAAGACAAACAACACAGGATTTGATGCGCTATATCTTGGTTCAAAAGATGATTTGTTGAAAGCATCTGTTATAGAAGGAACAAAGGATGAAGAAGGTGCATGGACATTTCATTTTAATGTGCCGAAAGAAAAAGCAGGTCAGACAATTCCGGTATCTTTAAGAAAGTCAAAAGATCAGACCTGGTATGACAAACAGTACTTATGGATGTACATTCCGAATCCGGGAGAAACCTCAACACCGGATCCGGCACCAACGCCAACACCGACACCGGAAGCAACAGTAGCAAACGGAATCTACAGTATGGACGTAACTTCCAGTTCTTCCATGTTTAAAGTAGTGGATTGTATCCTGACAGCAAAAGACGGAAAAATGAGTGCCGTGCTTACATTAAGCGGAACCGGTTACGGCTATCTGTATATGGGAACAAAGGAAGAGGCTGCAAGCGCAGATCAGTCATCCTGGATTCCATATCAGGTGAATAAAGAAGGAAAATATACTTATACTGTTCCGGTAGAAGCGTTGGATAAGGAAATCGCAGTAGCAGCATATTCCATTAAAAAAGGAATCTGGTATGACAGAATGCTGACTTTCCAGTCAGAGACAATGAAGAAGATTGCCGATCTTAATTCTACAGATTCTGAGAATAAAGGTGATTCCGGAAACAACGGAAACACAGGAAATTCCGGAACTACTGGTGGTTCCAACAATACAGGTAATACAGGAACAAACAATTCTGCTTTCCCAGGCGGTTCTGTATCTGGAACTAATTCAGGAAAAACAGATGGAAATGACGGAAAAGCAGATAATGTATCAAAATACGAATCCGATACAAGTGGTTCTACTTCTCATGTAGACAGTGGAACAACACTGAAAGACGGTGTATATACTCCGGACCGTTTTACCTGGTCCGGTGGAACAGGTAAGGTTCAGATTACTTGTAATAAAGTGACGATCCAGAATGGACAGGCTTATGCAACACTCGTGTTCAGCAGTGATCATTATCAGTATGTGAAAGCGAACGGAAATAAGTATTACACAACAAAGGGCGGCGGATCAGCGACAGCTGTTATCCCGGTTGCGTTGAATCAGAACAATAAGATTATTGGAATGACAGATAAAATGTCTGTCGCACATGAGATAGAATATACGATTTTCATTTATCTTGCAGCGGCGAATGGAGGAACATCTGCAAACGGAACAGATGTTTCAACAAGCAGTAACCAGAAGCTGGATGAAAAAGCACCTGAAATCATAGGTTTGGAATATCAGTCAGAGACAAAGCTTGACTATGCAGAATATTTCAAGATTTATCATTATGATCAGGGGATTGTACTTCTTGAAATCGATATGACGAAGGACACAGCAAGAGACCCTGAGAAAGCAGAGGAAACAAAGTCTGAAAATGAGAAGTCCGTAGAAGATAAAGAGAAGTCTTCCAAGAAGAAAGTAGCTTCTGTTACGATCAACAGATCAGAAGACTCTCAGAACTCAGATGCAGAAAGCAAAGCAGATACTTCCGCTGAGGAATCCGCAGCTTCGGATAACAACGGCACAAGCGAACAGGAACTGGCAGCAGAGCTTTACAAGGGAAATGTTGTGAAATATCTGATCGTTCCGGAGGATGTAGAAGTTCCGGTTGGTCTTGAGCAGGATATGATCATTGTGAAAAAACCGACAGATCATACTTATGCAGAGTCTGATGAGATTCTGAATATGATGAAAGATCTCGATCTTCTTGATAATATTGCGGCAGTTGGAATGAAGAGCAAAGACTGTACAGTATCCGAGATTGCTGATAAGATGAAAGCAAAAGACGGAGAGAAGAATGCTGAAGTTGCATATGCAGGAACAGCGGACAAGCTGAAGTTGAAGAACCTTGTGAAGAGTGAAGTGAATCTTGCTCTGTTCTCCGGAGATATCCTTCCGAGAGAAGATTCAGAGGAAAATGCAGCGAAAGATACTGACAAAAAAGGACAGTAAAGATACGAAAGAGACTCTGACAGTAGAAGAGAAGACGGAACAGTTCGAAGAGCTGACAGAAAAGCTTGCAATGCTTGGAATTCCGGTACTCGTTGATCGTTCTTCCGAGGAAAAGACAGAACTTGGAAAGCAGGAGTGGATCAAGGTTTACGGTGTTCTCTACGGATGTGAAGAGCTGACGAACGAGAAGTTTGATGCGGCAGTAGCAGCGGCAGAGAAATAGGAGAGAAAAATAGAATGAAGATAAGAAGATGCAGAATCACAGCGTTAATGCTTTCAGCTGCACTTCTGCTCGGAGGCTGCGGTTCTACCGCAGCCTCCGGTGGAAACAGCGGTAATAATTCAGCAGGTACAGATGTAACAAAGGATAAGACCAAAGATGCAGCCGACAAGACAAAAAAAGCACCGGAGATCGAAGGGCTTACCTATGAATCTACAATGGATCTGACTTACGCGACAGAATTCGATGTATACTATTATAAGGATGGATATAAGTTGATCGATGTCCATGAAGATAAGCAATATCTGATCGTTCCGGAAGGTGAAGAAGAACCGGAAAATCTGGCGGATGATATTGTTGTGATCCGGCAGCCGACAGAGAATATTTATATGGCGGCGACAGCATCCATGTCTCTGTTTGATGCAATCGGCGGAATTGACAAGGTGAAATTCTCCGGGCTTGAGGCTTCCGGCTGGTATGTAGAGAGTGCAAAGGAAGCAATGGAATCCGGAGCGATGACATTTGCGGGAAAATACAGCGAACCGGATTATGAGACTCTCGTTGACGGAGATTGTGATCTGGCAATCGAATCAACGATGATCCTTCATACACCGAAGGTACAGGAAATGATCGAAGATCTTGGGATTCCGGTATTTGTAGACTACTCCAGTTATGAGTCACATCCGCTTGGAAGAACCGAGTGGATCAAGCTTTATGGGGCGCTTCTGAATAAAGAGGAAGAAGCGGATACATTTTTTGACCAGCAGGCTCATGTAATCGAGGAACTGAAAGGATTCGAGAACACGGAAAAGACGGTTGCTTATTTCTATGTGAGTACAGATGGTTCAATCGTTGTGAGAAAATCTGACGATTATATTCCGTCAATGATTGAAATCGCAGGTGGAAGATATGCGTTCAAAGATCTGAAGAATCCGGACAGCAACGCACCATCTGTTAAACTGACGATGGAAGAATTCTATGCGACTGCTGTAGATGCAGATTATCTGATCTACAACGGGACGATCGACGGACAGGTAAATAGTATCAGTGAGTTGGAAGCAAAGAATGAATTGTTCTCCGAATTCAAGGCGGTGAAAGACGGAAATGTCTGGTATACCGGAAAGAACTTATATCAGGCAACAGATACTGTCGGGGAGCTGATCAAAGATATGTATCTGATGCTGACAGACGGTGATGCATCTCAGATGACATTTCTTGAAAAGATGGAGTAGAAGAATGGAGCAGATAAGTTTTCATCAGGAAAATTTCAGACGGCGTACAAGATACACAGCGGTATTTCTGATTCTCGCAGCAGTATTCTGTGTTGTGACAGTGCTAAATATCAATACCGGAAATGTTCATATTCCGGTGCCTAAGATTCTGCGCATTCTCTTTCTGAAAGAAGGAGCGGCGACAGAGTACAATATTATATGGAAGATCCGTCTTCCGAGAATTCTGATGGCGGCGCTGCTTGGTGGTGCATTGTCTCTTTCAGGCTTTTTGCTGCAGACATTTTTTTCTAATCCTATTGCCGGACCTTTCGTTCTCGGAATTTCTTCCGGAGCGAAAATGGTCGTGGCACTTACAATGATCGTGTATTTGAAATATATCGGAAGATTTTCTTCGTATACACTGATTCTTGCAGCATTTATCGGGTCGCTGATCTCGACGGGATTTATCCTTCTGATGTCGAAAAAAGTGCAGCATATGGCGTCTCTTCTTGTCGGGGGGATCATGATCGGATATATCTGTTCGGCTATCACGGATTTTGTTGTGACATTTGCGGATGATTCTGATATTGTGAATCTGCACGGATGGTCACAGGGAAGTTTTTCCGGAATGAGCTGGAGCAATATTCGTGTGGCAGCAGTGGTTGTCGGACTTGCGGTGCTGTTTACATTTTTCCTGTCCAAACCAATCAGTGCATATCAATTGGGAGAAGCATATGCGCAGAGCATGGGAGTCAACATCAAGACATTTCGCGTGATTTTGATCTTGCTTTCCAGTATTCTGTCAGCGTGTGTGACAGCATTTGCCGGACCGATTTCCTTCGTGGGAATCGCAGTTCCGTTTCTTGCAAGGAAGGCATTTGGAACGTCAAAACCGATCGTGGTCATACCGGGAACGTTCTTTATGGGAGCTGTGTTCTGTATGATCTGTGACTTGATCGCACGAATGGCACTGGCACCGGTAGAATTGAATATCAGTACGGTGACTTCTATTCTGGGTGCACCGATCGTTATCTATATGATGATACCGAAGGGAGGAAGAAAATAAGATGGCAGATTATTATTTTCAAATGAAAGACCTGTCGGTAGGTTATAATGGAAACTCCCTGATCCGTGATATCAATATCGGGATCAACAAGGGGGAGATCGTGACTTTGATCGGTCCGAATGGTTCGGGAAAGTCAACGATTTTGAAAAGTATTACAAGACAGCTGAAAGTCGTTGGTGGAAATGTATTTTTTGATGATACTTCTCTTCTGAAACTGCCGTACAAAGAGCTTGCGTCTAAGATGGCGGTCGTGTTGACGGATCGGATCAAGACAGAGTTGATGACATGTCATGACATTGTGGCAACTGGGCGCTATCCATATACCGGACGGCTGGGCATTCTGACACAGGAGGATGAGCGTCTGGTGGAGGAGGCAATGCAGGCGGTTCATGCGCAGGAACTTGGTAACCGTGATTTTAATGCGATTAGTGACGGACAGAAGCAGCGCGTTCTGCTGGCGAGAGCAATCTGTCAGGATCCGGATGTGATCGTTCTGGATGAGCCAACTTCATTTCTGGATGTGAAATATAAGCTGGAATTGTTGTCTATTCTTGAGAGGATGGCACGTCAGAAGAAGATTACGGTGATCATGTCTCTTCATGAAATCGATCTGGCACAGAAGATTTCAGATAAGATCATCTGTGTCAAAGGCGAGACGATTTCACATTACGGAAGCCCGGAAGAAGTATTTACAGAAGAAATCATTCGCGAATTGTATGGAATCAATAATGGATATTTTGACCCGCTTTTTGGAAGTATTGAACTTCCTGCGCCGGAGGGGGAGCCGGAAGTGTTCGTGATCTCTTCCGGTGGAACTGGAATCCCGGTTTATCGTCGGCTTCAGAAGGAACACATTCCGTTTGCGGCAGGTATTTTATATGAAAATGATATGGATTACCGGCTGGCCAGATTACTTGCGGCAGAAGTGATCACGGAAGAACCGTTTGAGGAGATTCGGGAAGAAACGCTTCAGAAAGCATTTGAGACAATGGGAAAATGTGAGCGCGTGATCAATGCCGGAGTAAAGATCGGTGCGTGGAACAAAGGGATTGAGAAGCTGCTTGAAAAAGCGGAAAAAGAAGGGAAATTATAAGAAAGAGTCACGTTAATGCTTAAAATTAATGTTTTAAAGCATTAACGTGACTCTTTTTGTTGCTATTCACTGTGTCGAATGGTAGAATAGAAACAATGACGACCTGTGAAAGGAAGTTATGTATAAAGAAAAGAAGAGAAAATAACAGCATAAGCTGTTAAATGAGTGGAGGAATTCTATGAGCAACAAAGGACAATCAGGAATGCGAGCAAGCTTCTCGGGTAAGATCGGGTATGTGCTTGCTGTTGCAGGCTCAGCAGTCGGCCTGGGAAATATCTGGAGATTCCCGTATTTGGCTGCGAAGTATGGTGGAGGAATTTTCCTTCTCGTATATTTGATTTTGACAGTAACTTTTGGATATGTTTTGATCATGTCAGAGACAGCACTTGGACGAATGACAAGAAAAAGTCCTGTCGGAGCATATCAGACTTTCGGTAAGACGAAATCATTCAAGATCGGTGGATGGCTCAACGCAGTGATCCCGATGTTGATCGTACCTTATTATAGTTCAATTGGTGGATGGGTTATTAAGTATCTGGTAGAGTATTTGAAAGGAAATGTGCAGACCGTTGCACAGGATGGATATTTTACAGAATTTATTTCAGATTCTTTCCAGGTAGAAGCATGGTTTATCGTATTTGCCGTTCTTGTATTCTGCGTTATCCTTGCAGGAGTTGAGAATGGAGTAGAACGTGTTTCTAAGATCATGATGCCGATTCTGGTTATCCTTGCGATAATCGTTGCAATTTATTCTGTGACAAGACCGGGTGCGATCGAAGGTGTGAAATACTTCCTGATCCCAAATCCGAAGCATTTCTCTGCAATGACAGTTGTTGCAGCGATGGGACAGATGTTCTATTCTCTGTCAATCGCAATGGGAATTTTGTATACATATGGTTCTTATATTGGTAAAGATGTTGATCTTGAGAAGTCTACAACACAGGTTGAGATTTTCGATACAGCGATCGCAATGCTCGCAGGACTTATGATCATTCCGGCTGTATTTGCATTCTCCGGTGGTAATCCGGATGACCTGCAGGCAGGACCGTCTCTGATGTTCATCACACTTCCGAAAGTGTTTGCAAGTATGGGAGTTGGAAGAGTGGCAGGAATCCTGTTCTTCGTATTAGTACTTCTTGCAGCAGCAACAAGTGCAATCTCACTTCTGGAGACAAGCGTATCTACCTTCCAGGATGAGCTTCATTGGAGCAGACCGAGATGTTGTATCTTGATGGCTGTTGTTATGATCGTTATTGGAACATTATCATCCATGGGTTACGGATTACTGGATTTCATTCAGTTCTTTGGTATGGCAAGTCTGGACTTCTTCGACTTCCTGACAAACTCCGTGATGATGCCGCTTGCAGCACTTGCAACATGTTTCTTGATTATTCGTACAGTTGGATTTGACAAGATCGCAAGGGAGATCGAGCAGTCATCTGCATTTAAGAGAAAGAAATTATACATGTTCTTTTTGAAATATCTGGCACCAATCTTCCTGGTCATTATTTTACTTAGTTCTATTGCAAATGTATTGGGAATTATTTCTATGTAATAAGAAAAATGCTTGTTAAAATAGACGTGGAATGTTGCTGTAAATGTACCTGCATGGTATAATATGACTAGACTTGTAAAGTTTAGAAACAGTTCAGCCATACAACGAAGTGGTCATAAACTGACGGTCTTACGTTGTATGGCTGAATTGCAATAATTTTACATTTTAAGAAAATAATAGGAGTGATTAAGATGTATCAGGAAGAGTATAAGCGCTGGATGACAGCAGACCTGGAAGACGCAGATCTGATGCCGGAATTAGCAAAAATCGAAGGAAATGATGACGAGATCAAGGAGCGTTTTGCAGTTGCGCTGAAGTTTGGAACAGCCGGACTTCGTGGTGTTCTTGGAGCAGGAACAAACAGAATGAATATCTACGTTGTTCGTCAGGCTACACAGGGACTTGCCAACTGGGTGAAAACACAGGGTGGTACACAGACAGTAGCAATCAGCTACGACAGCCGTCTGAAGAGTGATGTGTTTGCGAAGACAGCAGCAGGAGTTCTTGCAGCGAACGGAATTAAAGTAAGAATTTACGATGCTCTGATGCCGGTACCGGCACTTTCATTTGCAACACGTTATTATAACTGTAACGCAGGTGTTATGGTAACAGCATCCCACAACCCGGCGAAGTATAACGGATATAAGGCATACGGACCGGATGGATGCCAGATGACAGATGATGCAGCAGCAATCGTATACGAAGAGATCCAGAAGACAGATGTACTTACAGGTGCGAAGTATATGTCTTTCGCTCAGGGAGTTGAAGAAGGTCTGATCCGTTTCGTAGGAGATGACTGTAAGGATGCACTGTATGAGGCAATCGAGTCCCGTCAGGTTCGTCCGGGTCTGTGTAAGAGTGCAGGACTGAAGCTTGTATACAGCCCACTGAATGGATCTGGATTAGTACCGGTAACACGTGTACTTAAAGACATCGGAATCACAGATGTAACAATCGTACCGGAGCAGGAGTACCCGAATGGATATTTCACAACATGCAGCTACCCGAACCCAGAGATCTTTTGCAGCACTTGAGCTGGGATTGAATCTTGCGAAAGAGACAGGCGCAGACCTCATGCTTGCAACAGACCCAGATGCAGACCGTGTAGGAATCGCTATGAAGTGCCCAGGACGGATCCTATGAGCTTGTTTCAGGAAATGAAGTCGGAGTTCTTCTTCTTGACTACATCGCAGCAGGACGTATCGAGAAAGGCACAATGCCTGAGAAGCCGGTAGCAGTGAAATCTCTCGTATCTACACCACTTGCAGATGCAGTTGCAGAGCATTACGGAGTAGAGCTTCGCAACGTACTGACAGGATTCAAATGGATCGGAGATCAGATTGCGAACCTCGAGGCAGCAGGAGAAGTTGACCGTTTTATCTTCGGATTTGAAGAGAGCTACGGATACCTTGCAGGACCTTATGTACGTGACAAAGATGCGATCATCGGATCTATGCTGATCTGTGAGATGGCTGCTTACTACAGAAGCATCGGAAGCTCACTGAAACAGAGACTGGAAGAGATCTACGCACAGTACGGACGTTATCTCAACAAGATCGATAGCTTTGAATTCCCGGGACTGAGCGGAATGGATAAGATGTCAGGAATCATGGAAGACCTTCGTAAGAATCCTCTGGAAGAGATCGCAGGATATAAAGTTGCCGGCGTGATCGACTACGAGAAGGCAGAAGAGACAGGACTTCCGAAAGCTAACGTACTTGTTTACAAACTGGAGAACAACGAGACAGTAATCGTTCGTCCATCCGGAACAGAGCCGAAGATCAAGATCTACTACACAACACTTGGTAAAGATCTTGCAGAGGCAGAAGCTGAGAAAGAGAAGCTTGCAGAAGCACTGAAACCTATTATGGAGTAATAGCCACAAGGATGCAGTTGATATTCTTGAAATAGGAGATAAGACAAAGACATTAGGAGGAGATCGGAGATTTCGATCTCCTTTTTCTGTGGGTGCGTACAGCGTTGCTGATTTCACGTAGTATGAACAATAACGAAGAGTAATGTATATCAGCTGGGAGATGACTCCCACCTCTATAGGTGGTGAGAAACAAGCTAGTATCAGTGGTGGGAGTCAATCCCCCAGCTGATATAGCCTCCGGCAGGATTGCAGAGGTGCGCAGTAGAAGTATGTCATGCAACTGCATTCTTGAAAATGTTTTTCGATACCGCTATTAATGAAAATGCATCTAGTAAATATACAGCATATGTGTTAAAATCAATACATTACAGTAAAGTAATAAAGCGAATAAAGAACGAAGCAGATGGAGGAATATTACGATGTATATAACATGTCTTGATGTAGAAGGAGTATTAGTACCAGAGATTTGGATTGCATTTGCAGAGGCAAGCGGAATCCCGGAGCTTAAGAAGACGACAAGAGATGAACCAGATTATGATAAGCTGATGAACTGGAGACTTGGAATTCTGAAAGAGCATGGTCTCGGACTGAAGGAGATTCAGGAGACGATCGCAAAGATCGATCCGCTTCCGGGAGCGAGAGAGTTCTTAGATGAGCTTCGTACATTCAGCCAGGTGATCCTGATCAGTGATACATTCACACAGTTTGCTACACCACTGATGGAGAAACTCGGATGGCCGACACTGTTCTGTAACAGTCTGGAAGTAGCTGAGAACGGCGAGATCACAGGATTTAAGATGCGTGTAGAGCAGTCTAAGTTAAGTACTGTGAAAGCACTGCAGTCTATCGGATTTGACACAATTGCAAGCGGAGATTCCTACAATGACCTTGGCATGATCCAGGCAAGTAAGGCAGGATTCTTATTCCGCAGTACAGAGCAGATCAAGGCAGATCACCCGGAACTTCCGGCATATGAAACTTATGAGGAATTGCTGACAGCGATAAAAGACGCAATGAAATAGAGGATGAAAATACTAAAAAGCATCTGCACAGCCTGAATTGGCCGGTTGCAGATGTTTTTTTATATGTTAGGAAAGTCCTTTCCTAATATATAAAAAACGCTCCGCTTAGGATGCGCACTGCGGCGTATAATGTAGACGCTTGCGACGCCGCAGGCGCAAGAATGTGCCGAGCACATTCTTTGTTCTATATAGATTAATGTAGGAAATCGTGATAAGATAGAAAGACAAAGAAGTATTAGAAGAATCAGAAGCATAGAAAAATGGAATCTTTACTAGAAAGGCGGAAAGGACTACAACCAATATGTTATACGATGAAATTATAAAGATAGTAACACTGGCAGGGGAACTGATGCTTCAGGCGCAGGACGAGGAACTGACAGTTTTTGATAAAGAAGGAACAGCGAACTTTGTAACAAAACATGATAAGGAGATTCAGTTTTATTTGATCCAGAATCTGCGCCAGCTCATTCCGGAGGCGACCTTCCTTGCAGAAGAGGATGGAATGCAAGAAGAACTTGGAGATGGTTATTGCTTTATCATAGATCCGATTGATGGAACGACGAACTTCATCTTTGATTACAAGCACAGTTGTATATCAGTTGGTTTGACAAAGTTTGGAAGAATGCTGTTTGGCTGTGTTTACAATCCATACACAAGAGAAATGTATTCCGCAGTTAAGGGCGAAGGAGCCAAGCTGAATGGAAGAGAAATCCACTGTTCGGACAAAGGACTTGCAGACAATCTGGTTGCATTCGGAACTGCACGTTATCAGACAGAAGATACTGACAGAATCTTTGAACACGCGAAGAAACTGTATCTGAACAGTCTCGGGAATTCGTGCAGGTGGTTCAGCAGCACTTGATATCTGCCGCGTGGCGTCCGGCACAAATGGAGTCTATCTTGAACTGATGCTGTATCCATGGGATTATGCGGCAGCGTCTTTGATTGTGATGGAAGCCGGTGGATTCATCTCAACGGCAGAAGGCGGAATGATTACGTTGGATCAGCCGTGTTCCATCCTGGCAGCAGGACGGCAGTGCTGGAAGGAAGCAAGCCAGCTGTTGAGTGAATGATCAGAATTGAGAGAGAAAGAAAATGAACGAAAAAATTGAAGTAGCATGTTTTCAGATTATCACACATATGAGCACAGCAAGAACACATTTTATCAATGCAATCCAACGTGCGAAAGAAGGAAAATATGACGAATCAACGGAGCTGATTGAAGAAGGCGAGAAAGCATTTGCACTTGGACATGACGCTCATGCAGATCTTCTGGCAATGGATATGAATGGTGAGATCATTAATGAATCTGATGAAACTAATAAATTTAGCAGTTCTGGCGGTTCTATGCTTCTGATGCATGCAGAAGATCAGCTGATGAGTGCGGAAAGTTTTCGCATTCTGGCAGAAGAATTTATTGAATTGTATAAGAGAATGGATGAGAAATAATAAAACAGCAACTTTAATTCCATGCATTGGAAACAATGGGAATGTTACAAAACATAGTGAAAAAGTGCAGAAAAATGTCACAGAAGCTGATAAAAAACGCAGAAAAATGTAACGAAATACATTGAATAACCTCGGAAAAATGTTACAATACTAATATCAGGAGGTTGGAACAATGTTAAAAAGAGAAATCTCAGAGAAATTAATTTCGTGGAAAAATCAGAAGAAAAAGAAAGCACTTTGTATCATTGGAGCAAGACAGATCGGAAAGACAACGATTATCCGAGAGTTTGCGAAAGAGCAATACGAACACTTTGTTGAAATAAATTTTATCTTAGACAAAGGGGCAGAAAAAATCTTTTGAAGGCAAATTAGATGCGAATACGATTATTGAGAATCTCACAGCGTTTAAGATGCAGAAATTAGAACCGGGAAAGACTCTGATTTTCCTAGATGAGATACAGGAATGTCCGAATGCAAGATGTGCAATAAAATTCCTTGTGGAAGACGGTAGATTTGATTATATAGAATCAGGATCTCTTCTGGGAGTTCGATACAAGGAAGTTCCGTCTTATGCGGTAGGATTTGAAGAGATCGTATATATGTATCCAATGAATTTCAAAGAATATCTTACAGCGAATGGAGTACAAGAATCTACATTAAAAACGTTACAGACCTGTTATGAAAAACATGAAGCGGTTCCAAAGGTGATGCATGAAACTTTGTTGAAGCTGTTTGCAACCTATATTGTTGTGGGGGGAATGCCGGATGTTGTACAAACTTATGTAACTACACATGATGTTGGAAAAGTAATACAACTTCAGAGAAGCATCCTGGAATTATACAGACAGGATATATCAAAATATTCGGAAAGCACAGAAAAGATAAAAATCAAAGCAATCTTTAATAGTATTGCTTCACAGTTAGATGATAAGAACAGGCGATTTTTCCTTTGAATCGGATTGATGAAAATGGAAGAATGAACCGGTATGAGAATGCATTCCTTTGGCTGAGTGACGCAGGCGTTGCACTTCCATCATATAATGTGACAGAGCCGCAGCCGCCTCTGCAGCTTAACGAGAAACGAAATCTGTTCAAGCTATTCATGGGAGATACAGGACTTCTGTGTGCTTCCTGTATGGAGAATATTCAATTCGAACTCTTACAGGGAAATATGGACGTAAATATGGGAAGCATTTTGGAAAATGTATTTGCCCAGATAATAAAAGCAAATGGATTCTCTTTAAATTATTTTGAGTCTAAAAAATATGGAGAATTGGATTTCGTGATTCAAAATGGAATGAAAGTAGATCTTCTGGAAATAAAATCAGGAAACGATTATCAGAAACATTCGGCATTGAATAAAGTATCTGCTGTAGAGAACTGGGATTTTGGAAGAAAGATTGTATTCTGCAAGGGGAATGTGATGGAGAATGAAGGAATCGAGTATTACCCTTGGTATCTGAGTATGTTTTATCAGCAGGAGAAAGAACCGGAGAGATTTATCTATGAAGTGGATCTAGCGGGATTGTGAAAAGTTATCCACATTTTATAAACAAAAAAATTGAGTTATGAACAATAAACACATTGCAATTTGATATCACATCACGTATTCTAGAACTACTCCCGTTAAGGGGCGAGAGATATTGTTGCCAACGGGATATGAATTTCGATGGCAACAAGTTGGAGCGGATTTTACTTTGTTTATGACATCGCTTTAGTAGTAACAAGGATAACAGAAGCTGTTTTTCAGACTTATGGGGAAGTCTGTAAGGATAGTGGATCGTTAGAAGAATACGAAAGAGAGATGATGTGAAGATGAAAAACAAATTACAGCAATATTTTCCAATGATTCGCACGGAAGGTGAGGTGCTGAAAGAACTTCGGGAAAATAAGCGGCTGTGGGAAACATTTTGCGGATGGGAAGAAAAATATCAGAAAGAATACCTTGACATCTGTACAGGTGTCAAAGGAGTGAAATTACTGTATGATACTTACTTTAAGGCAATTATGAATCCTGATACAAGACCGGAACGGTTAAATGATTTCCTGTCGGAAATACTTGGAAAGAAAATTAAGATTTTAAAAGTTCTGCCAAATGAATCGGCTAAAATAGCAGCGGAAAGTTCACTTCTTATTATGGATATTGTTGTTCAGTTTGAAGATGGCAGTATTGCAAATGTAGAAGTTCAGAAGGTAGGATACTTGTTTTCGGGACAGAGAAGTGCCTGCTACTCTTCGGATCTGTTGCTCAGGCAGTATAAAAGAGTTCGATTAGAATTAGGAAAATCATTTACTTATAAAGAAATTAAAAAAGTGTATACAATAGTTCTGTTTGAGAAAAGCAATACAGCTTTTACTAAGTTTTCAAAAGAACAATACATCCATCGCTTTGAACAAAAAAGTGATACTGGTGTGGAGATGGATTTGTTACAGGAATATACGTTCATTTGCCTTGACATTTTTAATAACACCATTCATAATGAAGGCAGAAAGATAGAGAGCAGACTGGAAGAGTGGCTCGTATTTCTAAGTCAGGACGATCCAGACATGATTATCAATCTGTTAAATTGCAATCCGGAATTTAAAAAGATATACGAGGAAGTCTATACCATCTGCCTGAATATGGAGAGGATGATGAGTATGTTTTCAAAAGAACTTGAGATTTTAGATCGAAACACAGTAAAATTGATGGTTGATGAGATGATAGAAGAATACACTAAAATGACGGAAGAACATGCAAAAAGGATGGAAGCGTTAGATGAAGTAGGTAGACAGATGGAAGCTAAACAGGAGAAGCTGAAGGCCGACGAAGAAAAACTGAAAGCGGACGAAGAAAAGCTGAAAGCCGATGAAGAGAAGTTAAAAGTAAGAAAAGAGAAACTGAAAGCCGACGGAGAAAAACTGAAAGCAGATGAAGCGAAATTAAAAGCAAGGAAAGAGAAGTTAGAAATAGATGTAGCTAAACAGAAAGAGCGTGCAGAGACAGCAGAAGCAGAAGTTGAGTATCTGCGAAAGCAATTAGCGGAGCTGCAAAAATCAAATAAATAATAACAAAGAAGAGTCAATATTCGAGTTTGTCAAGAAATCCAGGAATATTGCCTCTTCTTTTTTGAACCTATGAAGAGGTAAAATAAAGGGTGTAAGTTTTTCACCTATCCCCTATATTCCCCCGGCTGGCAGTGATACTTCTCCTGAAATTTCTTATAGAAGAAGGTGACATTTTCATATCCGGCTCGCTGGGCAATTTCGGTTACTGGAAGTGCTGTCTGTCTCAGCAGGTTGGCGGCAGTCTGCAGTTTCTGTGCCTGGATCAATTGAATATAAGTCATACCGGTATATTTCTTGAGAAGACGCGTGACATAGTTTGGACTGATATGGAAAAAGTCAGCGACGGATTCCTGCGTACATGTTCTGAAATTCCGTTCTATATAACGCAGCATAGGAATCACAATATTGTTATGTGAGTAAGAGCCTCCCTTTGTCAAATCGTCCTCATAGACATTGATCAATTCCGCCATGATCGTGTAGAAAAGATGCATGATAATATCCGTAGAATTAATGGATGGATCAAAGCACTCACAGAACAGTTCATTAAAGAACATCGGAATTCTACGGTCGTTTTCTGAGTGGAAAAGCAGGTAGTGGTCATGGTCAGTCTTTTCGTTGATCGCATTAATAAAAAAGCGGGAGAGTATACTGTCATTAGAAAACTGATTAAACATATGCTCACGTAGGAAGTCCGTCTTGGGGATAATGCTGATCATGATATCATTCTCTCCAAGTGGAGCAATTGAGTGCGGGCAGTTTGTGTCAATCAGGAGAACCTGGTTCTTTTGCAGAGTGATCGGGTGTCCGTCAATAACCTGAGGACAGCTTCCGGAATAGACATAGTTAATCTCAATGTGGGTATGGATATGTTCTGGAACTGCACTGAAGCGGGAATTCTTCTTGATTGATATTTCCGAGAGTTCTGCATTAAGTCCGGGAGAGTGATCGGCCGGCTTGTTGTCAAGTGGGGAATAAGCAACATCTAAGTTCAATATAGTGTATTCTACGCCATTACATTGTTTTCTTGGCATATCTTTCCAGCCATCATAGACATATCCATTGCGATATTTCTCCTCACTTGGGGATAACGTGGTAAGATAATGATGTAGTGCTTTCAGATTCATAAGGCAGGTACCTCCTTTGCATGAAGTGTAGCAGATTGTGTGGAAATGGTCAATGAAAAGTGAGGAATCTGATATTTTTTTCTAATATGTGGTTGGCTATAATATAGACAATAAAGAAATGCATTTCGAGAAACTATTAGATATTAAGTGTGAGTGATGAATGGGAGGAACGTACATCATGGCAAAAGAAGATTATGGACAGCTGGCAAAGGAAGTAGTAGCTGCTGTTGGAGGGAAAGAAAATATTGTTAGTGTATCAAATTGTATGACACGTTTACGTTTTGTTTTGAAGGATGATACAATTCCAAATAAGGATGAGGTTAGCAAGATTAAGGGTGTCAAAGGCGTTATGAATCAGGGTGGTCAGTACCAGGTGATCATTGGTACTCATGTAAGTGAAGTAGTTAAGTTTGTAAAGACAGAAGCCGGAATCACAGGGAACAGTAAGGCGGTAAATAAAGAAGATTACCAGGTGATGAAAAAAGACAGTCTTTGGAACCGTTTCTTTAAGGTGATCTCCGGATGTATCATGCCAATGATAGGTCCAATGATCGCAGGAGGAATCTTGAAAGGAATCCTTGTCATTCTTACAACAATGGGTATCCTCACAAACACAGATGGAACATACCTTGTACTCTATGCAGCATCTGATGCAATTATGTACTTTATGCCGATTATCGTAGGATTTTCATGCGGAAAGATTTTTGATTGTAATCCGTATACGACGGCTGCAATCGGAGCGGCGCTTGTATATCCGAATCTGGTGGCAGCGATTGCAGCAGAAGGTGGAATCACATTCCTCCATATTCCGGTATCTACAACAACTTATGCGAACACATTATTCCCAATCATTCTGGCATCTTTCTTCGCAAGCAAGGTGGAAAAGCTGGCAAAGAAGGTGCTTCCAGAGATGATTCAGTTAATGATGGTTCCTACGATTGTGCTTGCATTGACAGTTCCGCTTTCTTATTTAGTGATCGGACCGGTTATGCAGTATGTTTCTAACGGACTTTCAACTGTAGTTTGTGGAATCTTTAATTTCAGTCCAATCCTTGGAGGCTTGCTTTTTGGAGCATTCTGGCAGTTAGTTGTTCTCCTTGGTTTGCATGCAGCATTCATCCCGGTATTGATGAATAACCTGTTTACACTTGGAAGCGATCCAATCAACGCGATTCTCGGATTGACAGTATGGGCACTTGCCGGAGTAGCACTTGGATATTCACTTAGAGCAAAAGATCCGGATAAACGTAGCGCCGGATTCGGTAGTCTTGCATCCGCACTCTGTGGAGTAACAGAGCCGGCAATCTATTCTATCGCTGTGCCAAATATGAAGTTATTTGCCTGTGCATGGGTAGGCGGAGGAATCTCCGGAGCAATTCTTGGAGGACTCGGAGCAAAATTATATGCACTTGCAGGAGACGGACTTTTCCGTATTCCTGGAATGATTAATCCAGCTGGACTGGACGTCAGCTTCTATGGATTTATCGCATGTGCAGTACTCGCTTTTGGAGTTTCAGCGGTACTGGCATATATTGTACAGGAAAAAGAAGAAAAGAAAAATTAATTGTAGATAGTAATGATATGAGGTAGACGAAGGATGAAGAACGGATTATATCCATTTTTTTGGCAGCATGGAGAAGACCATGTGGTATTGAGTGAATATATGGACAAGATAGCAGAGAGTGGGATGAAAGGGGTGTGCATTGAGGCACGCCCACATCCGGACTTCGTTGGAGATCAGTGGTGGAGTGATCTGGATCTGATTCTTGCGAAAGCAAAAGAAAATGAGATGAAGGTCTGGATTCTCGATGATTCCCATTTTCCAACAGGATATGCGAATGGAAAAGTAAAAGAATGCTATCCACAGTATCTGAAGAAATATCTGGATATGCGTCGCTATGATGTGCAAGGACCGATGCGACAGATGCGCATTGATTTAAAGCTTTTAAAAGGAAGACCGTGGGACAAGCCGGATCCGGAACAGAAAATCTTGAAAGTCTACATGGCAAAACGAAGCAGCCGTTATACAGAGCAGGGAGATCCAGTCGATGCAGAGACACTGACGGATATTACGGATTGCATGGACATGGAAAAACACCTTCTGACATTGAATGTTAAAGACGGTGCGTGGAGTATTTTTATTCTGTATCTAACCAGAAAAGGTGGTGAAGAGGCGACAAAAGATTACCTTAATCCACTTGTAAAAGAAGCAACGCAAATTCTCATTGATGAGGTTTATGAACCTCACTATGCACATTATAAAGATGATTTTGGAACGTTGATTGAAGGTTTCTTCTCAGATGAACCGAGATTTGGAAATAAAAAAGGAACGGAAGCACGAATCGGATCTGATATGGTTCTTCCATGGAGAGAAGGCCTTGAAAAAGAGCTGGAATTTGATGCAAAATATCTGCCGCTTTTATGGGTAAATGCAAACGGTGCTGAAGCAGAAATCCGTTACCGCTACATGAATCTGATCACAAAGCTGTATCGTGATAATTTTACAAATATTCTTTCAGACTGGTGTCATGCACATGGTGTGATGTATCTTGGACATACAATTGAAGACAACGGTGCACATGCAAGACTCGGTTACGGAACGGGACATTATTTCCGCGGACAGGAGACGATGGACTACGCAGGAATCGATGTGATCGGAGGTCAGATCGTTCCGGGGATGAATTATCATCATGACGCATTCAATACCGGTGGAAGCAATGGAGAATTTTACCACTATGCACTCGCAAAACTGGCTTCATCTGCAGCACATTTAGATCCACTCAAGAACGGGAATTCTATGTGTGAAGCCTTCGGAGCTTACGGATGGAATGAAGGACTGAAGATGATGAAATGGATCGCAGATCACCTGATCGTCCGTGGAATCAATCACATTGTTCCACATGCTTTTGATCCAAAGAAATTCCCGGACTTCGACTGCCCACCGCATTTCTATGCGCATGGAATGAATCCGCAGTTTCGGTATTTCCCAACATTCAGTAATTATGTGAATCGTCTGATGGAATTGTTCCGGGATGGCACACACCCGGCGAAGGTCGGAGTGCTCTATCCGGCTGAGCAGGAATGGGGCGGAGAGTATATGCCAATCGAGAAACCGGCAAGAGCACTGACGGAACATCAGATCAGCTTTGATATCATTTCACTGGATTACCTTGCAGGAGCAGAGGTAAAAGAGAAACAATATGCCATCAATGGACAGAACTTTGAGGTAATGCTTGTTCCTTACAGCACTTTCCTGCCACAGCAGGGCAAAGAACTCCTTGGAAGATTAGAGCAGTCGGGAGTTCGTGTGATCTATCTTGAAAAAGAGATTTATAATTTTGATGTGCAGAAAGAATTAGGACAATATCAGGCAGTAAAATTTACTAATGCGTATCCGGAGCTTGCAGTCGGAGAATATATGAAAAATGATGTGTATTGTCTTATGTTATTTAATGAAAATATTGGAAATACAATCGACACAGAACTGACAATTTCAGACGGAAATGCAGTCTACCGTTACGATGCATTTGCCAATACTTTGACAGAAGTATCACAGAAATCACAGCTCATTCTGCAGCCATATGAATCAGTAGTATTTCTTCAGGGAGAAGAAAATCAGGTGAAGGCAATCGCAGAAAAATTGGAGGCCGTTTTCACTGAAGAATTTGATAGAGAAAGTGGCAAGAAGTCATTTGGCACAGATGGTGAAATGGAAGACAGAACCAATCTGCTTCCGGAAAAATGGAAAGTAACATTTGCAGACAGTTGCTCCTATCCAGAATTCATAGAAACAGTTCCGACAGAAAAGCTGGATCTGATCAGCAGCATTACAGGATATGAAAACAAATCCGGAACCGTACGCTATGAAGGAACAACTCAACTGGAAAAGAAAGATATAGAAGGAAATATTTGGCTTGATCTTGGTAATGCCTATGAGACAGCGGAAGTGTTTGTAAATGGAAATTCCGTAGGTGTTCGTATCTGTAAGCCATATCGTTTTGAGTTGACGGGGCTTCTTAAAGAGGGTGAGAACCGGCTGGCAATTGAGGTGACAAATACACTTGGTACACAGATGAGAGATGCAATCAGCCATTATCTGCCAATTGAACCGTTTGGCGTTGAAGGAATGGTGCATCTTTACATGGGAAAATAAATCAGAAAAATCAGAAAAATTCAGCAGGAGGCAGTAAGATGAGTTTACCGGAAAATTTTTTGTGGGGCGGCGCAACAGCAGCAAATCAGTGTGAGGGTGCATATAATGTGGATGGAAGAGGGCTGGCCAATGTCGATATATGTCCGGCAGGAAAAGACCGATTCAAGGTAATGCTTGGACACGGAGAGACACTAGAACCGGATACAGAACATATCTATCCGGCAATGGAAGGAATCGACTTCTATCATCATTACAAAGAAGATATCGCACTTCTTGGTGAAATGGGATTCAAGACCTTCCGTCTGTCGATTGCCTGGTCAAGAATCTTTCCAAACGGTGATGACGCAGAACCAAACGAGGCAGGACTTCAATTCTATGAAAATGTATTTAAAGAATGCCGCAAATACGGAATTGAGCCGCTTGTTACAATCACACACTTTGATTGCCCGATTCATCTGACGAAAGAGTACGGAGGCTGGAAGAACCGAAAACTGATCGAGTTTTACAAGAAACTCGTAACCGTACTCTTTACACGCTACAAAGGACTTGTAAAATACTGGCTGACATTTAATGAGATCAACATGATCCTTCATCTCCCATTTATGGGGGCAGGACTTGTCTTTAAAGAAGGAGAAAATGAGACACAGGCAAAATATCTTGCAGCACATCATGAGCTGGTAGCGTCTGCAGAAGCAACAAGAATCGCTCATGAGATCGATCCGGAGAATAAGGTCGGATGTATGCTGGCAGCAGGCCAGACATATCCATACTCCTGTGCGCCGGAAGATGTATGGAAAGCGATGGGAAAAGATCGTGAAAATTACTTCTTCATCGATGTACAGGCAAGAGGTGAGTATCCGGCTTATGCAAAGAAATTTTTCGAAAGAGAAGGAATCCAGCTCGATATCACAGAAGAAGATGAAAAGCTCTTGAAAGAAAATACAGTTGATTTTGTTTCATTTTCTTACTACTCTTCCAGATGCGCAAGTGCGGATGCAAGCGTTGATACAACAGATGGAAATGTATTCGCAACAGTCAAAAATCCATACCTGAAAGCAAGCGAGTGGGGATGGCAGATTGATCCGCTGGGACTTCGTATTACAATGAATGCACTGTATGACAGATATCAGAAGCCGCTCTTCATCGTAGAAAATGGACTTGGTGCGGTGGATCAGCCGGATGAGAACGGTTATGTGGAAGACGACTATCGTATAGAATATTTAAAAGCACATATTTTGGCTATGATGGATGCTGTAGAGATTGACGGTGTGGAAATTATGGGTTATACTTCATGGGGATGCATTGATTTAGTTAGTGCTTCAACCGGTGAAATGAAAAAGCGTTATGGCTTTATCTATGTTGACAAAGATGATAATGGAAAAGGCACGCTGAGACGTACAAAGAAGAAATCATTTGACTGGTATAAGACCGTAATTGAAACCAATGGACAATGTTTAAAAGAAAGAGGCGAGAAGTAGGTATGTTTTCATTTTTCAAGAAAAAACAGGCTCCTGCAGAGGAGAAAAAGGCATTTGTCGTAAAGGCTTATCTGTCAGGAAAAGTAGTACCAATCGAGGAAGTAAAGGACGAGGTGTTCTCATCTAAAGCATTAGGTGACGGACTTGCAATCGAGCCGGTAGAGAATGTGATCGTGGCACCGTGTGACGCAACAGTATCTGTACTGATGGAAGGCTCCAGACATGCAGTTGGACTTACACTTGCGAACGGAGTAGAGATTCTGATCCACGAAGGAATCGACACTGTGAACATGGAAGGTGACGGATTCGAGTATTTCGTAAAAGAAGGAGATAAGGTAAGCGCAGGAGACAAGCTGCTTTCATTTGATCCGGAGAAGATCAAAGCACACGGATATGAGAAAACATGTATTCTCGTTGTTACAAACGGAGATGATTATCCGGATATGAAGCTGCACACAGGTATGGACGCAGTACAGGGCGAGACAGTGATCGCTGAATTTTAATGATTAATTACGGTTGATGATAAGCCGCCGGAGACAGAACTTTGAGAGAAATCTTAAAAACTGTCTCCGGCGGCTTTTTTTGGGGTTGAAAGCGAAACGTTTCGCACTAATCAAGTGCCAAAAAAGTGCAAGAAAACGGAGAGGTTCGACATATTGTTGAAAAATAACAAAGAATAGAAAATGAAGAAAAGAAAAAAAGTAAAATAACACAAAGGATATAAGCTGCTTTTGAAATAAAAAAAGAAAAGATATATTTTGTGAAAAAAAAGAACAAATTATGTAAAAAGAATGTATAAAAAATGAACAAAATTAATTGACAAGATCAGGTGTGCATACTATGATTTGTTTAGTATAAAATGACATATGTCTTGGTTTTGAACGAACCGTTTTACTATAAGAATCGTAAATCAGGACAAAGGAGTCGAGGATGTAAATATGAAGAACGATTTGAAGCATCTAAGAAGAAGCGAATTGATCGATCTGATCTATGAGATGAAGAAGCGGGAGATAGAGCTTCAGACCAGGCTGGATGAGGCAGAGGCAAAGCTTCAGGCCAGAGAGATCACGATGGAGAAAGCAGGATCGATCGCAGATGCGGCAGTACAGCTAAGTGGCGTATTCCAGGCGGCACAGGAAGCTGCTGACACCTATCTTAAATCGATAAAAGCGAAGGAAAAAGAATTGGCACGCCTGATAAAGCAGGCCAAGAAGAATATGCGAGATTAGAGTAGTGAAGAAGAAAGAACGTTCAGTTAATATCCCTACAATAGAAGAAGTTGAGAATGAACAGAAGAGGCTGAGACACCGGGCGGTATATCAAAGAACACTCCGCGGTACGATCGCAGTGCTGCTTGTAGTTGCGGCAATTTCGGTTCTTGTGGCTACCCTGTGGATGCCGGTTCTGCAGATTTACGGTTCTTCCATGTCGCCGACATTGGAAGCCGGGCAGATCGTAGTATCGGTGAAGACCAATCAGCTAAAAACCGGAGAGGTGGTTGCATTCTGGCAAGGAAATAAACTTCTTGTGAAGCGTGTGATCGCAGGTCCGGGACAGTGGGTTGATATTGACATGGACGGAAATGTGACGGTTGACGGAAAAGAACTGACAGAAGACTATTTAGACGTGAAAGCACTGGGAAATTGTGATGTAGAGCTTCCACATCAGGTAGAGGAATCACGTTGGTTTCTTATGGGAGATAACCGAGACGTATCCGTAGATTCAAGAAGTGCTGCGATTGGTGATGTTTCAAAAGATCAGATTGAAGGAAAGATTGTATTTCGAATCTGGCCATTGAAAGAATTTGGAAGTATGCAATAAAAACTTGGAAACAAAAATAAAAGAGGGTATCGAAGGGAAGGACGGAAAAGGAATAAGACAGCAGATACGAAACCGGAAGAAGGCTGAGTAATGCAGAGAAATTGGGGAACGGAATATTTCAAAAAGGTTTTAAAAGATAAGAACAGAATAAAGAGATGGAGAAAGATGATGCTCTGTCTTTCTTGTGTTGTAGTTTTTTGGACAGTTTATGCACTGATTCTGCCGGCTATCACACTGGAAAGTAAAAAATGTAATATCGAAGAGCATACGCATAATGCCGAGTGCTACTCAGAGAGTCAAGAACTGATCTGTGGTAAGGAAGAGCATGTTCATACAAGTGAGTGTACGTCGATAAATAATGACTTGTCTGACTCGGGAGAAGATGCAGGAACTGTGCCAGACGCTTCTGGGAATGATGCAAATGGAAACGAAGAGGGAAAAAATACTCCAGAAGCGCCAGAAGAACCTGTAATACCAGAGGAATCCGTAGTACCAGCGGAACCAGAGCCGTCAAGTGGAACAGGAACAACAGAAACGCCTGGGGAGACAGGGGAGTATGTGCTAAATAATCATGCTGATCAAATCACATCTGTTAAATTCACTTATAAAAAGGGTGGCAAAGAAGTAGAAGTTGATAAAGGACAGATAATAGATACTCCAGATGATTTGAGCATGAATATCAAAGTTGTATTTAAATCTATTCCGGTAGCAACTTTAATAGAGCATAATGGAAAATTTGTTTATAATCTTCCTAAAGAATTTCAGATTAAAGAGACAACTACAAAAAATATGACACAAGATAGTAAAGTGATCGGAACAATCACTGTGGATACAAATGGAAAAGTAGTTGTTGCATATAATGATGAATATTTAAAAGATTTGAATGAAAATTTAACAATTGGTGGAAACTTCTTTGCATCTGCTGAACTTAAATTGAACTCAATAACAGAAGGAAATGGACAGACAACTGTCAAGACACCAAAAGGTGATATCGCAATCAATTTAGGCATGGATTATAATGAACATTATGGAACGGTTGCGGTAACCAAGCAGTGCAGTAAAGGAGATAAAAGTGGTGATTATATTAAATATACAGTTACTGTTACTGCAGGTGAATACGGAATCAAGAATCTATATGTAGTTGATCAGTTTACAGAAAATAAAAATCTGGTAAATTATGTTGGTATTGAAAAGAATGAACAACTCCTTAAATCTGCAGAGAAACAACAAAATCCATATGAAACGATTACAAGCAGTGTGAGTAATCCGACAGCAGGAACGATTTATTTGATAAATGAAGCAGATGCAAATTCAAAACAAGAGATTCCGGATAGGATTACAGATGAGACTGCTATTACAAAACCGGGTAGCTTTGTATGGAAAATAGCTGAGATGAAGGCAGGAGAAATCCGGACATTGACTTATTTTGTTAAGTTAAAGGATGATTCTGGAATCATAAAGATAGGGGAGAATCAAAGCATTAAAAACAAAGCACAATTATATACAAAAGGTGCAAATGATAAAATCTATACAAAAGGTGGTTCAGAAAGTAGCTTTCAACCGCAGATTGATTATACAATGCAAAAAGATGCTGCAACACCGAAAAAAGATGCGGATGGAAATTATATCATTGATTATACATTAAGATTCAGTTTAAATGAGGCAAGTAATTATCCACTCAAGAACTTTGTCTTTTGGGATTATCTGAATTATTCAGGGTATACAACTCATGGTGATATGCATCCATATATTTCTTATGCTCAAGATTCTTTTAAAGTAATGAATTCTAAAAATGAAGATATTACTGAGAATATGGATATATATTGGGCAAAAGGAAATGATCGAGATTATAAAAAAGAATGGAATTTTGAGAAAGATGGAAACCCAGTGCGCTTTAAAATAATGGGGAAAGAAGAAAGCCCTATTAATGTTAATCCCGGAGAAACATATACAGTGACTTATCAATTAAAAGTACAGCCTGAAGTATATGCAGTAATGAAAGCAAACAGTGTAGAGATAAAAAATAAATATCTCGCATCTTGTAGCAATGCATGTAAACCAGATGGTTACATAGGAAATACAGGGCGTACAGTCACTTTAAACGATTATCAATGGGTGCAGAAGACGAAGGAGAACGAACCTACAGGTGAAAACGTGGTAATTTCGATACCTCCTGATCAAGAAAAGTACCAATATACAAGTACAGGTATTTCTAAAATGACACAGGATTCTTCTGGAACTATAGATTCTGTTACTGTTCCAGCAGGAAGTTGGAAATACACAGTTAATGTTAACAAGACACTTGGTCAATGGGATCTGACAGATACCACTATGACGGATACATTAAGTCCGGAATATATGCAATATGTTGGTTATGTGAAGATTACGGCATATGAAGAAGGAAAAGAAGAACCTGTTGGAACAAAGTGGCTTGATATTGATGGAAAATCATCGTTTTCTTTAAAACCGTCTCAGATTGATTGGACAGAAAATTCATACTGGTATAAATTCGAGTATTATGCAACCCCAAAAGATTTGAGTGCAATCACTAAAGAGAATGTAACAAATACATTTAAATTAGATAAAGCAAGAAGAAAAGGACAAGACTTTACTTTTGGGGATGCTGTAAAATCTTCACAGACAGTGACGATTACCGGTAACTATAATTTAAGTGCACAAAAGAAGGCATGGTATTATGAAAAGCCGGAAGAGAATGCAACAACATGGCAGAATGGTCAGCTGTATTGGATTATTGAAGTAAAAGGATCCGTAATAAAAGAAGGGACTCAAATCAAGGACGCGATAGCTTGGGATTCCAGTGCAACAGATTCTTTTATACATCCGGAAGGAGAATCAATAGCCGGTATCTATATAGGGGATTCGGATGGAATAGAAAATAAGTACAAAAACTTTGCAGAATTTCAATCAGCCAATTCAAATAATATGCAAAATGTAACGGATTCATTTGAACTAACTTATAACGGCAATAAGCCCGGATTTAACAATGGTAGTAATAACAATAGATTCAATGATATGTTTATTAAGGCAACAAAAGATATTACGCTTGGAGAAAATAAAACGCTTTACGTTATTGTCAGAACAGAACCTGTGAGTTTACCAGAAGCATATCGCGAACCGAAAATATATAAGAATAGATTATTTATCATTGATTCAGGGAAAAGTGAAAATGAGCAAAGAGAAATGGGATCTGCAGAGCAAAGGCTTTATAACGGTGGGGATATCCTAAAAGAGCTAGGTCAGACCTTTAAATATGATAGTACTGATGGTACTGTTAAAGTTATTGAGCCTGGAAAAGATGAAGGTAAAACAAACAGAATTTGCACAAATCTGTTGACAAGTGGTGTATATGCAGCATGGGCATTTAAAGTGAATTATACCGGTGAACTGCAAGGAACTTATCGTGTTCTGGAAGAAATTCCGGATGGTATGGAGCTTGCATATATCCGTATCAAATGGCCTGGAAATGAAGCACAGGATATTGCATCAAAAGAAATTACAGAACTCGGTGGAGAGTGGGAAAGAAAAAGCAATTTTACTACCACTGACCGCAATAAAGAAAATCAGGAAACCATTTATTATGTGAATAAAAATGGAAAACAGGCATTGATTGAACTTGGAGAATTCAAAGCAGGAAAAATTGTAGATGATTACTCCGTCGATGTACAGGTTGTCTGCAGAGTAACGGATAAAAATGTTTTACTTGGTGGCGAACAAAAAACATTTACCAATAAAGTTACGCTACAAAATGCAGACGGAACAAAGAATATATCCACAGCCACGGCGAATGCAACGCTCAGTGACAACAATCTGACGAAAAAGAATAACCTGACGGATGAAAGTAATTATGTAATGTCAGCACCAAGTACAAGCCAACGTCTGACCTATACTATTACTGCAAATGCACGTGGTCAGCAATTATTAACAGGTGATGGAGAAAAATTAACTATAGTTGATAAGCTGGGTGACAATTTAAGCTTGGTTGGTGATTCTTTTCACGCCAGAAATCTAACAGATGATAGTGAGGTTAAAATAAATCCAAAATATGATCTAGCGACTAAGATCATTGAAATTGAAATCCCGGATAAAACACCAGTTGAAATTACTTATTCAGCAACAGTAAATGTTGCACCTGATACGGATAAGAAAGTAAATGTTACGAATGAAGTTTATTGGAAATCATATTCTTCTGGAGGAGGAACAACCAATACAATTAACAATTATTCTTATACGTTGAATGCAGGTGGCAGCACCGAAAGTACAGAACATCCTGTTTTAACAATTAAAAAGACAGATCCGGATGGTATGAGTAATAAATTGCAAGGTGTCAAATTTAGCATTTATGAATGTGAATTAGTAGAAAATAAGATTCAACGCAAACCAGGTAGTGAAGTTACAAGCGGAATGACAAATGAAGATGGGGTTTATACCGTAGAAACTACAAAACTGAATTACAATACAATCTATGAAGTTCAAGAGACGGAAACGGTTGAAGGCTATATTCGTGATACGACACCACATTATATTATGCGTGTTAAAAAAGAAAAGAATGGAGAGTATTCAGATACTGTACAAGCGTATATAGATTATTGCACAAATCAGAATATGCCGTCGAAATATAAAGTGGCATATGATTTGCAGTCATTTAATCTCGAGATTTATAATGCTCAAGAAGGAATTATTGTTAAAAAAGCCTTTATTAATGACGCAGCCGGAAATTCTCACAATCCAGTGAGCGGAACATATTGGTTTGGTCTTTATGAGAAAGCTGATGGAACTGGTACTCCACTGGAAAGAGTTTCTATTACATATAGTCCGGATGATACAGATGTAAAGACAGCGAAGTTTAAGAACCAAGATCTGTCAAAAACATATTATGTATTTGAGTTGGATGACGAGAAACATCCGATCAAAGCTTCACAAGAAGCAACAATAAACAAATTGCAGTATACCGTAGAGTATTCTATAGAAGGAAAGAATACGATTGGAAATGCTGCTCGATGTGGTGGTACGGTGATTGTAACAAATCAGAGTCAAACCAAAATACTACCTTCGACAGGTGGTTGTGGAACCCTTCTTTACAGAGTGGCAGGAACGCTAATGATATTCTGTGCGGGACTGTTCATGCTGATAAGATATACAAAAAAATAATAAAAGAGAGTGTCCCTGCCCTGAAAAATCAGGGGTAACGAAAAAACGAGGAGGAAGAAAAATGAAGATTATTAAGAAGATTACTGCCATAATGCTCTCAATTATGATGGTGTTAGGAATGTGTAGCGTGGTAGGAGCTGAGGAAACAGCAAGTGGAAGTTATGGGGATAATGACGGAAGTATAAAGATTACTTCTGCAATAGAAGGACAGACGTATACAATTTATCGAATGTTAAAACTGGAAAGTTTCAGTGGAGAGAACTATTCTTATAAGGCTGAAGATAAGTGGGAAAACTTTGTTAAGACTGCAGTAACTAGCGACGGCAAAAAATATTTCAAAGTGGATAATGTTAATGGATATGTTGAATGGAATCCAGATGTAACAAAGGATGATGCAAATAAAGCAGAACTTGCAAAAAAAGCATTGGAATATGCAAAGAATTCTGATAATCATGTGCCTATATCTACAGGATATACGAAAACGGCAGGAAAAACAGGAACAGTAGAGTACACTGGTCTTCCACTCGGTTACTACCTGGTAGATTCAAGTGTGGGTGCACTTTGTGGTCTTACTACAACAAATAAAGCTGTGGAAATTAAAGAAAAGAATGGTGTGCCTTCTGTAGAGAAGGGAGTATCTGATGGATCGAACTATGTGGAGTTCAATTATGCAAATATTGGAGATGTAATTAATTTTCAAACCATAATTGATGTAAAAAAAGGAGCATATAACTATAAGCTAATTGATAAAATGGCAGCTGGATTCGAATTAAAAAATCCAATGAATGAATTAACAACTGGTGCATTACAAGTATATGCTGCCCCTGAAGATGGAACGTTTATGGATATGTTAACAGAAGGTCAAGATTATACGTTTACTAAGGATACAAATGGATTTGAAGTTGAGTTTAAAAACGATTATCTCAAGAAACATGAGACAGTAGAATATAAAATTGTAGTTACCTATGCTGCTATCCTGACAGGAGATGCAGAGATAGGAAATCAGGGAACAGGAAATAAAAATGAAACATATCTGACATATGGGGAAAAGAAAACAGAGAGTAATCATTCAACAACGAATACATATACTTTTGGAATTCCAGTATTTAAATATACTGGTGCTGATGAAGCTCTTGCAGGAGCAACATTTTCACTCTATTCAGACGCAGAATGTAGCAATATTATTAATTTAATTCAGACTTCTACTGCAAATACATATCGTAGATTTATTGATGGAAAAGATAATGCAAGTAGCAAAGTAACTCAAATAACAACAGATACTACTGGTGAGTTCAATATTACAGGATTGAATTTGGGAACATATTATCTTAAAGAGATTGAAGCACCAAAAGGATACAATAAACTAAATAATGCAATCAAAGTTGAACTTAAAAAAGCACCTGACGGAGCAAAATTTTTAGAATTATCACAGGATGGTGCAGGAACTTCGAAGGTCAACGTAGAAAACAAAACGGGCTCCATCCTCCCATCCACAGGTGGTATTGGAACAACTATATTCTACATCGCAGGAGCTTTCTTAGTACTTATTTCTGGTGTTGTACTGATTGCAAAGAAGAGAACAGACTCTAAATAAAGAAGGTACAGTTACTAATCGCACGTAGTGTGAACGGTAACGGGATTAAATTTGTTGTAAGGGGAATGGGAAGCATTCCATTTACAACAGTAAGGAGAGGGTTGTAAGAGCAAGATGAAAAAACATATATCAACGATTATTACCGTGATTGTTTTTGTTACAGGCCTGTCCTTACTGTTGTATCCAACGGTGAGTAATTATTGGAATTCATTGCATCAGACGAAAGCAGTTGCAAATTATTCGGATGCGATGGAGAAGATGGATAAGCAGAAGAAGCAGGACGCAATTGATGCGGCGAAGGCATATAACGAAGCCCTGTTATCGAATGCCGGGCGTTTTACACCGACGGAAGAAGAACTGAATACTTACAAAAGTTTATTGAATGCGGATAGTACAGGAATGATGGGGTACATTGAGATTCCTGAGATTCGATGTGAGCTTGCTATTTACCATACAGTGGATGAATCCGTTTTACAGGTCGGGATAGGACATTTGGAAGGCTCAAGTTTACCGGTAGGCGGAAGTGGAACGCATTGTGTTTTATCCGGGCACAGAGGTCTTCCGAGTGCACAGCTTTTTACAAAGCTGGATCGATTGAAGAAGGGAGACATTTTCACGCTTCATATATATGATCAGGTATTGACATATGAGGTGGATCAGATTGCGATCGTAGAGCCGGAGGATTATGGACTTCTTCAGATTGAGGAAGGACAGGATTTATGTACTTTATTTACTTGTACGCCTTATGGTATTAATACGCATCGTTTGTTGGTACGTGGGCACAGGATCGAGAATCGTGCAGGAAGTGATGTGAGAGTTACATCAGATGCGGCGAAGGTAAGTAGTGTACTGGTTGCGGTATGTATTGCCATTCCGCTTCTAATCATCAGTTTCCTTGTAGCGGATCGGTCCGCTAGTCGTTCGAAGAAAAAGAATAAGAAATAAATCAATCAGTGGGAGGGAGAACATGCATAGTCAAAAGAAAAGAATCCGCCACAGAGATAGGAATTATATGATATACGTGCTGGCGTTTCTCATTATGCTGACCGGGATGCTTGGAATCTTAAAGGGGAGTCCGGTTCAGGCAGCGGAAGAAGAGAGTACGCAGAAGGGTAGCATTTCGCTCGTCTGCCCGGTTGAGGGGATGGAGTTGTCTCTGTACCGTGTGGCAGAGTATGAGGAGTCGGGCAGTTTTACATTGACGGAACGATTCCGGAAGTATCCGGTCTCACTGGAGCAGAAGAGCCAGGAGGGCTGGCAGGGTGCAGCGGATGCACTGGCGGACTATATCAGACGTGACGGAATCACAGCAGATGCAGTGCTTATATCAGGTTCGGACAAGACAGTATGTTTTACAGATCTTAGCCGGGGACTTTATCTTGTGCTGGGACAGACAACAGAGATACAGGAAGACGGCAAGACACAGATCTATGAGCCACAGACAGCATTGATCGCATTGCCGGATGATTCACAGGGAACTTCAGAAGGGAAAGATCCGTATCAGGTGACAGCGGTTCTAAAGTTCGAGAAGAACGACAAGCCGGAAGAACCGAAAACGAAGGTTCATGTATTGAAGGTGTGGAAGCAGGATCAGGAGAAGGATCGCCCGGATTCTATCGAGGTTGATTTGTTACAGACAGATGCAGAAGGGAAGACAACGGTCGTTGATCGCCAGACACTTACGAAAGAAAATCAGTGGTCCTATACATGGAAAAATCTTTCTACGCTGATGCGCTGGAGTGTGTCAGAGGCAGAGGTGCCGAAGGGATATACAGTTGCAGTTTCACGTGAAGGAAATACAGTTGTATTAACAAATACAGCAAAGAAGCCGGGAAAGCCGAATGGAGAAACGAATCCACCATCGAAGAAGCCGACGGATAAAACAACAAATAAAACGACAGACAAAACATCAGACAAGCTTCCACAGACAGGACAGCTCTGGTGGCCGGTACTTGTGCTTTTGTTTGCGGGTGCGATCTGTCTGCTGGTGGGAAGAGTTTTGCGGGATAGAAAAGAAGAGAAAAATCGATGAGCAAGAAGAAAAAGAATCAGATAGGAAAGATATTTACAATCACAGGGTTGCTGCTTTTCGCGGCAGCCCTTGCTCTTTCTGCATACAATCTCTGGGACGGTTATCGAGCAGAGCAAAGCAGAGAGAAGCTATTGGAAGAATATAGCGATAAGAACCAGAACATTTCTGATGAGGGAGAGCAGGCGGAGAAATCTGACGGACAGATACCGGATTATCAGCTAAACCCGGAGATGGAGATGCCGGAGGTTATATTGGAAGAGCTGGGCGGTGTGGCATGTATAGGAATTCTTGAGATACCGGCGATCGATCTGAAGCTTCCGGTGCTGAGTGAGTGGAGCTACCCACTTCTGAAGAAGGCACCTTGTCGCTATTCGGGCAGTGCTTATCTGGATAATCTCGTGATCGCGGCACATAATTACAGAACACATTTCGGGAAGCTGAAGGAACTGGAAGTTGGAACTGAGGTGATCTTCACAGATGCAGCCGGGAACCGGTTCGAATACAAAGTGGCGGCGGTAGAGGCACTGACTCCACAAAGCGTGGAAGATATGACAAGCGGAGAGTGGGCGTTAAGTTTGTTTACATGTACACTGGATGGAAAGAATAGGGTGACGGTAAGGTGTGACTTCACTGTTTTACCATAGTGAATTTTGTTATAGAATGGCGCTTAATCAGCGATAATTTGTATAAGATTAGTCTATTCTAATCTGAAAGGAAAAATGTTATACTAAAGGAAATGAATAATATGAGGCTATCATCTTATGAAATTATTAGTAACTGGAAACATCGGATATATCACAACTGAATTTATTAAGGAAGCCTTCCCGGAGTGTCAGATTCTTTTGCTTGGAGAGACTGCATTAAAGTCAGATCGTCGCAAAGGGATATCGGTACATCCAATGCCACACGCAGAGAAGGAATTTGAAGATATCTTTAAGACTTATGAATTTGAGGGTGTGATTTATTTTTCTAATTATCTCACCTTTCATGGGAAGAAAGACGGTGAGCTTGAGACTTTACGTAAAGTATTACATTATTATAAAGGAAATACGAATTCACGACTGCTGTATATTACCGGTCCGGAGGGTTTGTATGAAGAAACGACCGGAAAGACATTGATGGTTCGTACCGTAGAGGAGTTCTGCAGGCAGTATTGCGAACTTCATCAGATTTCTGTTAAGATTCTGCGTGCGCCGTACCTTTATTCCGGCACTTACGAGGAGGATTATTTCTTTCATTTATTTTCGAATGCACTCCATCAAAAGTCGATCCTCTTTGAAGAAGCACCATCTCAGGAAATGTATTTTCTTGCTCTGAGTGATCTTGCGGACCTGTTATATAAGATTTTTGATAACTGGAATGAGGAGAGTACTTATCTTCAGATTCCGCAAGTGTTTCATTTTACCTTTGAACAGCTCGGAGAAAAGCTTAAGCAGATATTTCCATTCGCACACATTACATATCTTGCAGATGCGATGATTCAGGAGAGAATAGTCAATGACAAGATGTTGAGGAATGAGTATAGCTGGTTTCCGAAGATTTCTCTTTTGGAAGATCTCTCGGAAATATATGCACAGTATTGTCAGAAGACAAATTATAAGATCCGAAAGATAGATGCTTTGAAGAGCTTTTTCAACAGTCATGTGACAGTTGTAAGAATCATCGAGCTGTTGCTCACATTTTTTGTGTTCGAGGTACTGAACCGAGTGGCAGGGAATCAGGTGCAGTTTGAGATGATCGATCTGCGGCTGGTATATATCGTGCTGTTCAGCAGTTTATACGGTATTAATTATGGACTTGCATCAGCAGGACTGGAATCTCTTTCGCTGTTGGTGGCATATGCAAAGACTGGAATCGGATGGACAACACTTTTTTATGAACCGTCGAATTGGATTCCATTTATCTTTTATTTCGCTGTCAGCGCAATCTGTGGATATGTACGATTGAAGAATACTGAGAATGTTCGGTTTATGAAAGCGGAAAATAAGCTTATTTTGGATAAATTTTTATTTGCGCGGGAAATGTATCAGGAGACGCTTCGGGATAAGCGTCAATACAAGAAGCAGATTCTGGGAAGTCGAGACAGTTTTGGTAAGATTTTTGACATTACGAAAAAACTTGATGTCTTTCTTCCGCAGGATCTTTTTATCGAAACGCTTCATGTGATGGAATCTGTTCTTGAGAATCATACGATTGCAATCTATTCAGTGGGAAAGAAAAAGCAATTCGGACGACTTACGATCGCATCACAAGGAATGAAAGATGTGTTTGCTAATTCTATTTGTATGAAGGATTATCTGGAGGCAAATGAGGCAGTAGAGTCCGGAAATGTATGGGTAAACCGGGAGTTTCTGAAAGGATATCCAATGTGTATGAAAGGAATTCAAAAAGACGGAGAGCTCGTGATGCTGATTTTTATTCAGGATGTAAAGGGCGAGCAGCTTTCTCTTTATTATCTGAATTTGTTCCAGGTTCTCAGTGGTCTGGTGGAGACCGCTCTTTTGCGTGCGCTGGAATACCAGGAAGCGGTTAAGAGCAGGCAGTATGTGACAGGTACAAGTACATTGAAACCAGAGTATTTTGAAGAACGATTGTATTCATTTCACGCTATGAGAGAAGAACAGCTGGCATCCTATACGCTTCTAAAACTGGATTATCCGCAGATGTCACTTGCAGAGGCGGATGCAGTGCTGCAGAAGTCTGTCCGTGAAAATGATGTCTGGGGAATTTCTGAAAAAGAAGAGCTGTTTCTCATTCTTTCGCAGACGGACAGGAAAGTATTGCCGATCATTCTCGCAAGACTGGAGAAGGGCGGATTTATATGTCATGAAGTCGATGCTGTCGAGAGTGCGGATTAAGTGAGAAAAGAAAGAGAAGCGAAGAATTATTGCCGGTCGCAACAGATTGTGACCGGCATATTTGTGGGAGAGATATTATGATTCAAACAGTGCTTGGGATACTTCTGATCCTATTACATATTGTTTGTTGCGTGTTGGTCTGGATGGGGATAAAGACACATTTTCTGAAAGTGAAAAAATATCTGATCGGACTTGTAGTTTTTGTTCCTTTCTGGGGGGACGATATGTGTGCTGCTTTTGCATTTGCAGAGGCTGACGAAAAGAGACAATAGAATAGAGCCGGGAGTGGAAAAGCTTCGTGTGAATGAAGAAATTTATAAAAATATTTTTCAGGCAGCTTCGGATATGGATGAGAAGATTGTTCCGCTGGAGGAAGCACTTCTGATCAATAAGCCGGGGATACGACGTGAGCTGATCATGGATGTGCTAAACGACGATCCGGAAGAATACATGGACATTCTGAAACAGGCTCGTATGAACGAAGATGTAGAGGTGGTTCATTATGCGATCACAGCTATGGTTGAGCTCTCTAAGGAGTATGACTTCCGGTTGCAGAAACTGGAAAAACTGTATGCGGCATCTCCGAATGATCCCGAAGTTCTGGATCAGTATTGTAATTTTATGGAAGAATATCTGAATCAGGGGATTCTGGAAGCACAGATGGAGAAAGAACAGCGAGTTCGTTATATCCGGCTTTTGAATCAAAAGCTGAAGATAAAAGCAACGCTCCATACATGTGTGTGCCTGTTTAAAAATCTGATGAAAAACGGAGATTATGTTCAGGCGGGAGAAATTCTGGAACTTATGGATCAGAAATGGCATCACAGAGAAGAATTCTGGACTTTGAAGATACAGTATCTGGCGGAACGTAAAATGGCATCCGAGTTGCAGAAGTGTTTAAGACAGATGCAGGAGGAACACATTTATCTGTCTTCCAAGAGTAAGGAGGCATTGGATTTTTGGTTAGATTAAAATCATTGAAAACATTTCCGTTTAAAAGCATGTTAGTAATCCTGTGCGTCTTTATGATGATGGCAGTTGTTCTTTTTGCTGAACGAAGTGGTATTCAATATACAGAAAAGAATAGAAAAGTTGCGTATCTCGATCGAGAAGAGGTAGTCACCGAACAGACGGCTGTGAAGTCATTGCCGAAGACCTGTCTGGTCCTTCGTAACAGTGCGGATGAAGCAAGTGAACAGGCCTGGACACAGTTTCAGCAAATATTTAAAGATATGAAGGTTGGGACGGATGTAGTCGATCTGAAGAGTGATTCTGTGATCCCTGACTATGATGAGTATGAAACAGTGGTTGTATTATTAAGTGATATCAGTCCATTGAAAGAGAAACTTTTGGAACTGTGTGACTGGGTTTCGGAAGGTGGAAATGCACTCTTTGCGATGACTCTTCAGAAAACGGCATATACATCGATAATAGAGCAGAAGCTTGGAATTATTTCTTCAGGTTATGAAAATACGGTTGTAGACAGTATTTATTTTGAACCGGATTTTATGCTTGGCGGCGGGCAGGCTTATGAAATCACAGATCCCTATGATTCTGCCTGGTCAGTGCAGCTGAGTGAGCAGGCGAAGGTTCATGCGCAGGTAGAGGATGAAAACGGTCAGCCGGTTATCTGGGAAAATCAATATGGAAAAGGAAAGTTTGTAGTAGATAATTTTGGATTGTATGAGAAGGCCGTCCGTGGATTTTATGCAGCGTCTTACAGTCTTCTTACGGATGTCGGTATCTATCCGGTGATCAATGGATCAGCATTTTATCTGGATGACTTCCCGTCACCGGTTCCAAATGGAGACGGTACTTATGTGAAACGTGATTATGAGATGAGCATCAGCAATTTTTATATGAACGTATGGTGGCCGGACATGCTGGAACTTGCCTCTGATCATGGCATCCATTATACAGGTGTGATGATTGAGAACTATGGGGATGCGACAGACGGGACGATCGAGAAGCAGAAAGATACCAAACGCTTCGAATATTTTGGAAATATGTTGCTCCATCAGGGCGGGGAGCTTGGATATCATGGATACAATCATCAGCCGTTAAGCCTCCCAAATACGGACTATGGCGATGTGCTTCCATATGACACCTGGAAAAATCAGTCGGCGATGAAAAAGGCTGTAAAGGAACTGGTACGATTTGGCGATAAAATATTTCCAAGCACATCGATGTCGGTTTATGTACCACCGTCCAATGTATTGTCGGCAGAAGGTAGGAGAATGCTTGCAGAGGATTTTCCGCAGATCAGGACGATCGCCAGTAACTATTTCACCGGTGAGTTTGCTTATGTGCAGGAATTTGAAGTGGCGGAGGACGGTATTGTGGAACAGCCTCGTATCATTTCAGGTGCGATCATTGATAGCTATATGAAGATGGCAGCATTGTCTGAATTGAACATGCATTTTGTGAACAGCCATTTTATACATCCGGATGATCTTCTGGACGAAGATCGTGGTGCGGCACTTGGCTGGGAAAAATTGAAAGGGAACTTAAGTGATTATATGGACTGGCTGGATGATTCAGCACCGTCCTTGAGACAGCTTACAGGTTCGGAACTGTCCGGCGCGATCCAGCGCTACGGAGCGGTCACATTTACAAAGACAGTGACAGATCAGGAGATCAGACTGGAACTCGACAATTTTTATGATGAAGTGTATTTTATGGTGCGGATCAACGAAGGAACACCGGGAGATGTTTCGGGAGGAAAACTTACGCATTTGACCGGAAACCTCTATTTGCTCAAGGCAAAGGAGCCGACTGTAACCATCGAGAAAACAGAATAAAATACGAAGCAGTAAAATGCGGCAGATAAGGAGTTAGTTGTGAGAATCTGTCTTATATTAGAGGGATGTTATCCCTATGTGTTTGGCGGTGTATCCACATGGATGCATCAGTATATCAATGAAATGAAAGAGCATGAGTTTGTTCTGTGGGTGATCGGAGCAAATGCGAAGGATCGAGGGAAATTTGTCTACGAACTTCCTGAAAATGTCGTCGAGGTCCATGAGGTTTTCCTGGATGATGCCCTGAGGCTGAAAGATTCAGGGAAAATGCTTCATGCTTTTACGAAGGAAGAAAAGAACAGCTTAAAGGAGCTGATGCTGTGCAAACGTCCGGACTGGGAGGTTTTGTTTCACCTCTATTATGACCAGAAACTGAACCCGATGTCCTTTTTGAAAAGTGAAGAGTTTTTGAATATATTGACAGAGTGCTGTATAAAAGATTATCCATATACTCCGTTTGCGGATGCATTTCACACGATGCGCTCTATGCTACTTCCGGTTCTTTATCTAATGGGAAGTGAAGTGCCTAAGGCAGATGTTTATCACGCGATCTGTACGGGGTACGGAGGACTTCTTGCGTGTCTCGGCGGATATGTCTATAAGAAGAAAGTGCTTTTGACGGAGCATGGAATTTATACAAGAGAGCGTGAAGAAGAGATCATCCGTGCAAAATGGGTACAGCCGGCATTTAAAAAGCAGTGGATCGCCTTCTTTTATATGTTGTCGGATATTATTTATACGAGAGCCTTTTCTGTCTCAGCGTTGTTTACCAATGCTATGCTTGCACAGATTCAGATGGGATGTGACAAGGAAAAATGTCGTGTAGTTGAGAATGGAATCAATTACGAACGACTCTCTTCTATTCCGTTAAAAGAAGAAGACGGATGGGTTGATATTGGTGCGGTTGTGCGTCTGGCGCCGATCAAGGATATCAAGACAATGATTTATGCGTTTTATGAGCTGTGTACGAAAAGAGATCATGTGCGGCTCCATATTATGGGTGGCGTTGATGATGAGGAGTATGCTCAGGAATGCTATGCGCTGGTCGATCAGTTACATTTGGAAAATGTGATCTTTACAGGTCGTGTGGATATTATTTCCTATATGGAAAAGCTGGATTTTACAATTTTGACGAGTATATCAGAAGGACAGCCGTTGTCTGTCCTGGAATCATTTGCCGCAAGGCGTCCTTGTGTGACTACGGATGTGGGCTGTTGCAGGGAACTTTTGAATGGAAACGAGGAGGACTGTTATGGATCCGTAGGATATTGTGTTCCGCCAATGTATCGTGAGGGACTTGCGCAGGCAATGGATCAGATGTGTGCTTCCAGAACGCGAAGACTTCGTATGGGCGCAAATGCACAGAAACGGGTAAAGGCGTATTATCGAAAAGAAGAAATGATTGAAAAGTATCGGAAAATGTATCGGGAGGTGGAAGAAGCAGATGGCCGGAATCGGATTTGAGTTAAAGAAATTATTCCAGAAAAGTGGACTTGCATCGACTGCAAAAGCATATGGATATGCCGGAATTATCTGTACAGGTCCGATGCTGCTCGGCATTGTATTGCTGGTTGGGATTACCTTTATCTGTGATCATACCGGTGCGACAAGGCATAACCGGGAGCTTTTAAACTGTATGATTACTTATACACTTCTCGCTTCGCTGACTGTGACAAGCTTCTTTTCTATGGTTGTAACGAGATATATTGCGGATATGTTGTATGAAGAACGACATGAAACAGTGCTCCCTTCCTTCTGGGGATCGACAACGATTCTGCTTGTTGTCGGTGGAATCATGTACGGAATCTTTCTTTTGTTTTCCGGAATCAATCTGATTGACCAGTTTTTGTGTCTGGAGTTTTTCGGAGAATTAATCGTCACATGGAATGCGATGAGTTATCTGACCGCGATAAAGGATTATAAAGGGATACTTCTATCGTTTGTGTCGGCAGTGGCAGTGTCGCTTTTGATTGGAGTTCTACTAGTTTTGATTGGAATTCCACATGTAGAGGCAATGATGATTGCTGTAACGATCGGATATGGGATCATGCTTCTGTGGGATGTGACACTGCTATACCGTTATTTTCCACAGAGTGAGAGCAGTGCGTTTTTCTTTCTGCGCTGGGTGGATCAATTCCTTCCGCTTGCGTTCATAGGCTTGTTTACGAATATCGGACTCTTTGCACATTTGGTTATTATGTGGTGTAGTCCGATCCATGTACATGTACAGGGGTTGTTCTATGGTGCTCCGTATCACGATGTCCCTGCAATGATCGCATATCTGACGATTCTTATAACGACAGTTAATTTCGTTGTATCTGTGGAAGTGAATTTCTATCCGAAATACAGGAATTACTACAGTCTGTTTAATGACAGAGGAGAAATTAAAGATATTTTACGGGCAGGAAACGAGATGAAAGAAGTTTTGAATATGGAGCTGAAGTATACGGCACTGAAGCAGCTCCTTACAACGGCGTTGGCGCTTTCTGTAGGACAGCTTCTCCTGACATATCTTCCGCTTGGATTTAATGATCTTATGGAAGGCTATTTCAGGACACTCTGTGTCGGCTATGGACTTTATGCGGTTGCTAATACAATGATGCTGATCCTACTGTATTTTACAGATTATAAAGGAGCATTATATGCAACAGGAATGTTTGCGGCGTGTACGACAGGATTTACCTGTATATCTCTATTTTTCCCGCAAGTATACTATGGCTTTGGATTTTTACTTGGAAGTGCAGTATTCTTTCTGATCTGTACGCTGCGGCTTGGATATTTTATTAAAAAACTTCCGTATTATATTTTGAGTGTACAACCAATCGTGGCGGAAGATAAAACAGGATTTTTTACACGGTTAGGATGTTTTCTGGAAGAGAAAATAGAAAGGGGAGACGAGCTTGAAAAATTATAAATCAATTGCACTGGGATGTGCCCTTTTATTAGGAATGTCCTGTTGCCTGACGGGATGTACAGCTTCGGGGAAAACAGGGAATGCATCAAAAACAAAGACAGAGCAACAAGAAACAATAGAAAAGGCCGAGACACAGGATATCAATGACGTTCATCTTCGAGATAAGGACAGCCTCTATGAAAATGATGACGAGACGAGTGTTGTGACAATGTATCTTACGGTTTCTCAAGGAAATTCTTCAGAGGGGACAAATCATACCTGGAAGGAAATCAACAGTTATTCGGCTTATGATTATGACAAAATGGGAGTAGACCGTTACCAGACAGCGGCGCTCCTCCAGGTTGGAGATGAGTCCGGTCCACAGAGTGGAGAGGTTGGTTACGGTGAAAATGTGCCGAATGCGACGGTGCAGATCAGAGGGCAGACTTCAAGCAGTAATGCACAGAAAAATTATAAGATAGAGCTGAAAAAGAATAAAGGAACCTGGCGAGGACAACGTACGATCAATCTGAATAAACACCAGACAGAGGGAATGCGTTTCCGTAATAAGCTCTCCTATGATCTTTTGAAAGGGATTCCGCAGTTGATGTCTCTCAGGACCCAGTTTGTGCATTTATACGTGAGAGATCTTACGGAAGGAAACAGCGCAGAGTTTCAGGATTATGGTTTGTATACGCAGGTGGAGCAGCTCAACAAGACGGGAATGAAGAATCATGGAATGGATTCAAATGGGCAGTTGTATAAGATCAATTCATTTGAGTTTTACCGTTATGAAGATGTGATAAAAAAAGAAGACGATCCGACCTATGATCAGACAGCATTTGAAAAGCTTCTGGAGATCAAGGGAGATTCTGACCATACGAAATTGATCCAGATGCTTACGGATCTGAATGATAATTCAAAATCGATTGGTAATATCCTGGATCAATATTTTGACAGAGAAAATCTGACGTATTGGATGGCATATCAGATCCTGACCGGAAATATAGATACACAGAATCGTAATACATATTTATATAGTCCACAGAATTCAAATACCTGGTATTTGATTGCGTGGGACAATGATGGATCATTTATGAGAACGGAATATAGTATTCAAAATCGTTCCGATCAGGGAAGCTGGGAATGTGGAATCAGTAATTACTGGGGAAATGTTCTCTTTTCAAAGATGTCTGCAGTCGGAGGATTTCCGTGAGGAACTTGATGCGGCAATTCAGGATCTGAGATCCTATCTCAGCGTAGAGCGGATCAGCGGTATGATAGAGAAATATCGCACAGTGACGCAGAAGTATTTGTATCAGATGCCGGACCGGATGAATGCACCGCTGACCGAAGCTCAATATGATACAGTTGCAGCGGCGATCCCTTCCGAGGTGGAACAAAATTATGAGCTCTATAAGGAGAGTCTGGAAAAACCAATGCCATTTTATATTGGAGTACCGGTAATCGAGGGAAATACCTTGAAGCTGAACTGGGATGCATCCTATGATTTTGATGCGGAGACGATTACTTATACAGTTGAACTGGCGAAAGACTATCAATTCAATGAGATTGTATTTCGGCAGGATAATATTCAAATTCCGGAAGCAGAAACTACGGTTCCGGCAGATGGTCAGTATTTTGTCCGTGTCCGTGCGACAAACGAATCTGGAAAGACGCAGGATGCATTTGATTATTATGTAACCGATGATGGGAAAAACTATGGTATGAAATGCTTCTACATTACAGGCGGACAAAATGTTGAGGAAGATATTTATGAAGAATGATTTATCAAAAGAACGCTTCCGTAATGAATGGAAATATCTGATCAGTACCAGTGAGAAAGAACTGCTGGAGCTGAGGATGAAGCATTTGTTGAAAAAAGATCCAAATGCAAAGGGAAACGGTTATATGATCCGCAGTCTTTATTTTGAAGATTATTTCAACAGCGCTTATGCGGAAAAGGAATCTGGTGTTCTGATGCGAAAAAAATATAGGATCCGTATTTATGATTGTAGTGACCGTTCAATCAAACTGGAGCGGAAGAAGAAATTCGGAAGTTATATTTATAAAGAAAGCGCTCCGCTGACAAAAGAAGAATTCTACAGGATTCTTGACGGGGATTATCAATTTTTATTAAAGAGTCCCTATCCATTGTGCAGAGAATTTTATGTGGAATGTGTCAGCAATCTCATGCGTCCACGTACGATTGTTGACTATGATCGTGTACCGTGGATCATGGACGAGGGGACAGTCAGGATCACATTTGACAGTGATGTGAGGGCAGCGGTCGGAAGTTATGACATCTTTGATCCGTCCCTTCCGACACTTCCGGTGCTTGAACCGGGGAAACTGGTTATGGAAGTGAAATTCACAGAGATGCTTCCACAGATCGTGCGTGACTTGCTTCCACCAAATGCACAAGAATTCACAGCAGTATCAAAATATGTACTCTGTTATGAAAAATCGCAGTATTTGCATGGATTTGAATATTGGAATGAAACACAGGAGAGAAAACTATTATGAGTGTACAAGATATGATTAAAAAGTCGGTGCTGGAATCCGGCGTGTTTGACAGCTTTAATGCACCGAAGATGGCAATTTCGCTGATCATTGCATTGCTTCTTGGAGCGGTGATCTATATGGTTTACAGCAAATTTTATGTAGGGGTGATCTTTTCCAGAAGCTTTGCGGTTACTTTGGTCGGAATGACGCTTCTTACCTGTATGGTTACTCTGGCAATCAGTACGAACATCGTGATCTCACTTGGTATGGTTGGAGCGTTGTCTATCGTTCGTTTCCGTACAGCGGTGAAAGATCCGATGGATCTGCTCTATCTTTTCTGGGCGATCACGACAGGTATCACGACCGGAGCAGGAATGTATCCGTTGGCGCTGATTGCAGCAGCGGTTATGATCCTTATGATCTATCTGTTTTATCATAAGCAGCAGAAAGGCAGAATCTATATCGCCGTGATCCATTACCAGGGAGATGAGGCAGGTGATGAAATTATCCGCAGCTTTGGAAAAATGAAATATTTCATAAAGTCAAAGACGATGCGTGGAGAGAAGACAGAGATGGCAGTTGAGGTGTTCTGCCGCCAGAATGATCTTGATTTCACAGAGAAGATCCGGAAGATCACGAATGTAGAAGATATTACATTGATCCAGTATAATGGAGAGTATCACGGATAAAATAAGATTTAGAGAGGGCGTGGACATTTAATGTTCATGCTTTTTCTTTTTGACATTTTTTGATTATTTACATCTCCGATCGATATTGTATAATAAAAAATGTAGAAAAATATTAAAACATAGTTGACAGATGGGTTTTATAAGTATATAATACAAACCATCAAAAACACACCAACTAAGTAGGTTAATAAAGAAAGTGAGGATATAGGCTATGGCAGCAATTTATAAAGGCACACTTGGACTGATTGGAAACACACCACTTGTTGAACCTGTGAATCTGGAAAAAGAGCTTGGACTTGAAGCAACGATTCTTGTAAAGCTTGAGTATCTTAATCCGGCAGGAAGTGTGAAAGATCGTGTTGCGAAGGCAATGATCGAAGATGCAGAAGAGAAAGGAATCCTGAAAGAAGGTTCTGTTATCATCGAACCTACTTCCGGAAACACAGGAATCGGACTTGCATCAATCGCAGCAGCGAAGGGGTACAGAGCAATTCTTACCATGCCAGAGACCATGAGTGTTGAGCGAAGAAATATCCTCAAAGCATATGGAGCAGAGATTGTACTTACAGAAGGTACAAAGGGAATGAAAGGAGCAATTGCAAAAGCTGAAGAGCTTGCAAAGGAAATCCCGAACGGCTTTATCCCGGGACAGTTCGTTAATCCGGCGAACTCAAAAGCACACAGAGAGACAACAGGCCCGGAGATCTGGAAAGACACAGATGGAAATGTTGATATCTTTATCGCCGGTGTCGGTACAGGTGGAACACTGACAGGTGTTGGTGAATATCTGAAGTCCCAGAAACCGGATGTGAAGGTTGTAGCACTTGAGCCTGCAGCATCCCCGGTACTTTCAGAAGGAAAGGGCGGACCGCACAAGATTCAGGGAATCGGAGCAGGATTCGTACCGGATGTCCTTAATACAAAGATCTATGATGAGATATACAAAGCAGACAATGACGAAGGATTCGCAGCCGCGAAGCTTCTTGCAAAGACAGAAGGAATCCTGGTAGGTATTTCTTCAGGAGCAGCACTTTCCGGAGCGATCGCATATGCAAAGAAACCGGAGAACAAAGGCAAGACAATCGTAGCACTTCTTCCGGATAGCGGAGACAGATACTACTCTACACCACTCTTTACAGAGTAGGCACGAATATCAAGAAAATAGCAAGGAGAATAAACCCATGGCAAAATTAGAGAGAAAAGACAGAAAATTTAAATTTGAGACATTACAGCTTCACGTAGGCCAGGAGCAGCCGGATCCGGTGACAGATGCAAGAGCAGTACCGATCTACCAGACTTCTTCTTATGTGTTCCGCAACAGCCAGCATGCAGCAGACCGTTTTGGACTGAAAGACGCAGGAAATATTTACGGACGTCTGACAAACCCGACAGAGGATGTGTTTGAGAAGAGAATTGCAGCACTTGAAGGAGGTACAGCAGCACTTGCAGTAGCATCCGGAGCAGCAGCAATCACATATACAATTGAGAATCTGGCTCAGCAGGGAGATCATATTGTATCTGCAAAGAATATTTATGGAGGATCTTTCAACCTTCTTGAGCATACACTTCCGAATTATGGAATTACAACAACATTTGTTGACATTTTCAATCTGGAAGAAGTTGAGAATGCAATCCAGGGGAACACAAAAGCTGTTTACATCGAGACACTTGGTAACCCGAACTCAGATGTAGTTGATATTGAGGCAATCGCAAATATCGCACATAAGCATAAAATCCCGCTTGTTGTAGATAATACATTTGCAACACCTTATCTTGTAAGACCAATCGAGTACGGTGCTGACATTGTTGTTCACTCTGCTACAAAGTTCATCGGCGGACATGGAACAACAATCGGTGGAGTTATCATCGAGGGTGGTAAGTTCGACTGGGAGGCTTCAGGAAAGTTCCCTTCACTGACAGATCCGAACCCAAGCTATCACGGCATCAGCTTTACAAAGGCTTGCGGACCGGCTGCATTTGTTACAAAGATCAGAGCAATCCTTTTGAGAGATACAGGAGCAACAATTTCTCCGATCAGTTCCTTTATCTTCCTGCAGGGACTTGAGACACTTTCCCTTCGCGTAGAGCGTCATGTGGAAAATGCACTGAAGGTTGTTGAGTATCTGAACAATCATCCACAGGTTGAGAGAGTACATCATCCATCTGTAGATCCGGATCCGAAGCAGCAGGAGCTTTATAAGAAATATTTCCCGAACGGCGGTGGTTCTATCTTCACATTTGAGATCAAAGGAGATTCCGCAAAGGCTCAGGAATTCATTGATAACCTGGAACTGTTCTCACTGCTTGCAAATGTAGCGGATGTGAAATCACTTGTTATCCATCCGGCCACAACAACACACAGCCAGTGCACAGAGGAAGAGCTTCTCGATCAGGGAATCAAGCCAAACACAATCCGTCTGTCCATCGGTACAGAGAATATTGATGATATCATTCAGGATCTGGATGAGGCATTCAAAGCAATTCAGTAAATAGCAATCAGAGAAAACAGAGAAATCTGTAAGAAGTAGGAGCAGTAAAAGCTGCTCCTATAGTGTTTAGAAGAAAGGAGTAGAATCGTTTGAAATTATCAAAGAAAAGCAGATATGGACTGCGTGCTCTTATTGATCTGGCGGTGAATTCACGGACAGAGCTGGTTTCATTAGGAAGTATCGCACAGAGAAATGACATTTCCGCTCAGTACCTTGAACATGTATTTTCAGCCCTTCGCAAGGGTCATATCGTAAAAAGCATGAAAGGTTCCCAGGGAGGATATTTTCTTGAGAGAGATCCGAAAGAAATCACGGTTGCACAGATTGTAGAGGCACTGGAAGGAACGTATGACCTGGAAGATGAAGTTGATCGAAATAGCGTGGGACGTGGAGATCAGGAAGCAATTCAGCATCTGATCATTGACCGAATCAATGATTGTGTTCAGGAGATTCTGGAAGATGTGACGCTTAAGGATCTTGTGGATGCATACGAAGGGTATCAGGATTCTGTTGAGGGAATGTACTATATTTAATAGAGTGGAACGTAAGGAGCAGAGACAGACAGCATGGCAGAAAATTATCAATTTGAAACACGATGTATTCACGGGGACGGAGGATTTGTAGAGGGACATCCATATGGAGCAGTCTCCGTTCCCATTTTTCAGACAGCAACCTTCGCACACCCGGGAATCGGGAAAAGTACAGGATATGATTATTCTCGTGAGAGCAATCCGACACGGTATGAATTAGAAAGCGTAATGTCCTCTTTAGAAGGAGCGGATGACAGTATTGCATGCTCGACAGGAATGGCGGCAATTGGAATCTGCCTGGAGCTTTTCGGAGAAGGAGATCATATTTTATGTACAGAAGATCTGTACGGCGGAACTGTGCGAATGTTTGAAAGCATTGGCGAAAAGCGAGGATTAAAGTTTTCTTATGTAGATACTTCAGATATTGATCTTGTAAGAAAGAATATCAGGAAAGAGACAAAGGCACTTTATATTGAGACACCAAGCAATCCAACGATGAGGATTACAGATTTTGCAGAGATGAGAAAACTCGCAGACGAATTCGGGTTACTGATTCTTGCGGATAATACATTCCTTTCTCCTTATTTCCAGAAACCGCTACAGTTGGGTGCTGATATTGTAGTACATAGCGGAACAAAATTTCTTGGAGGACACAATGATGTTCTCGCAGGATTTGTTTGTGTCAAAGGGAAAGAGCTGTCGGAAAAATTGCGTTATACATATAAGACAGTTGGCTGTAGTCTGTCTCCGTTTGACAGTTTCCTTGTACTTCGCGGAATCAAAACTTTATCAGTGCGCCTGGAGCGCCAGCAGGAGAATGCGAAGAAGATTGCACTTTGGCTGAAAAACAGACCGGAAGTGACAGAAGTTTATTATCCGGGTCTGGAAGATCATCCGGGTTACGAGGTGAACCGGAAGCAGGCAACAGGAGCAGGAAGTATGCTTTCTTTCCGTGTAGATACGGTGGAACGTACAAGAAAGATTCTTGAAAGTGTGAAATTGATCTCTTATGCGGAGAGCCTTGGCGGTGTAGAATCATTGATCACATATCCGATGCTTCAGACACACGGTGATGTGCCGGTGGAGATAAGAGAACGTCTTGGAATCACAGAAGATTTCCTTAGAATGTCTGTTGGAATTGAAAATGCTGAAGATCTGATCAAAGATCTGGAACAGGCATTTCAATAAAAGGAGTAAAAATGAGTGAGAAGAATTTGAATTTTGACCAGCCTGTAGAGAGAAGAGGAACCCACAGTCTGAAGTATGATTTTGCAGAAGAAAGAGGGAGAAAGAAAGATATTCTTCCGTTGTGGGTCGCTGATATGGATTTTAAGACGTCCTCTTTTGTCCAGGAGGCATTGATTCGTCAGGCTGAGCATGGAATTTATGGATATACAGAGTCGGATCAGGAGTATTATGATGCGGTCAGTTCCTGGATGGAACGCCGTCACGGATGGAAGATCGACAAGGAGTGGATTACAAAGACTCCGGGAATTGTCTTTGCACTGGCAATGGCGGTGAAGGCTTATACAGAACCTGGGGATTATATTCTGATCCAGGATCCGGTCTATTATCCATTCCGGGAAGTGATTGAAAGCAATGACCGTAAAGTGGCCGCCAATATCCTTATCCGTAAGGAAGATGGATCTTATGCGATTGATTTCGAAGATTTTGAACGCCAGATCGTGGAAAAGGGTGTGAAATTATTCTTATTCTGCAGCCCGCACAACCCGGTCAGCCGGGTATGGACAAGGGAAGAAGTGGAGCGTCTGGGAGACATTTGCCTAAAGCATCAGGTGATTATTGTAAGTGATGAGATTCATGCAGACTTCGTATTTGAAGGGAAGCATCAGGTGCTTGTAGATCTTAAGGACGAGTATAAAGACATTACAGTGACATGTACTTCCCCGGGGAAGACATTCAATCTTGCCGGACTTCAGATTTCCAATATTATCATTCCAAATGCAAGCCTTCGCAAGGAATTTCAGCATCAGGTAACTGCAGCCGGGTATAGTCAGGTCGGCGCACCCGGAATCTTTGCGCTGATCGCTGCGTATACTCAGGGCGAAGAATGGTATCAGGCGATGAAACAGTATGTGAAGTCGAATATTGATTTCCTTCATACATGGATGGCAGAACATTTACCACAGATCAAGGTGACAAAGACAGAAGGAACCTATCTCGTCTGGATGGATTTCCGGGCATTAGGGCTTTCTGACAAGGAACTAAAAGAACTGATAGAAGATAAGGCAGAGGTTTGGCTGGATGGAGGAGCAATCTTCGGAGAGCCTGGAAGTGGTTTTGAGCGGATCAACGTGGCTTGCCAGAGAGCGACACTTGTGGAAGCGTTGGATCGGATTGAAAAAGCAGTGAAAAATAAATAAAAAGAAAACAGAAAAAGATGGATAAGCAACGCCCTCAATGCTTAGCCATCTTTTTCTATGTAGATCTGAACTTTCATTGTTTGAAACAGCTGTTATTTCGTTCCCCCTGAAATAATGCTACTTCTCAATCTTGCATGGAATGATCGGTTTGCGAAAGTCAGCAAGTGTAATGCTTCCAAGATAATCTTCAATAAGATTATTCAGCTTTTCCCAGATCGGACGTGTCGGACACTGACCAGCACGTGCGCATTCCGGTGCATGATCCTCCAGACATGCTACTGCCGCAAGACTTCCTTCTGTCGCATGAAGAATGGAAGCGAGAGTGTATTCTTCCGGAGATTTTGTCAGGCGGTAGCCGCCGCCCTTTCCGCGAAGTCCAAGGATAAATCCTTGTGTGACAAGAGATTTTAAAATATTTTCCAAATACTTTTCAGAAATCTCCTGACGTGCTGCGATCTCTTTCAGTGGTGTGTAAGAGTCCGGATCCTGCTGAGACAGATCAATCATGACTCGGAGAGCATAACGCCCTCTTGTAGAGATAATCATAACCTATTTCCTCCCAAGTTACCTATAATTTTACATTGTGAATAGTGTATCATATGTTAAGAAAATAAACAAGTTGTCGAGGTAAAGTGAAACAGTGCAAAAGCATTAAAGTTTGTTGAAAACAGATGAAAACGAGTGTGTCTAAAAATGAAATAACCGTGAAATTGTATTAACTTTACTGGAATTTACAGTGCGTTTGTGATACTCTAAAGACTGTAAGTCCTGATCGGAATGCTATCTTTCTGATCAGATAGAAAAGACTGGGTTGCTGGTCGCACATCGTGTGAACAGTAACAAGACTGGAGAGAGAATATGAAAAGATTAGTAGTAGCATTACTTCTGGCAAGCATATTGTGTATGACAGGATGCGGCGATACGAAGAAAACAGAACCGGCTGCATCTACGACAGAAGAGGTGGACAAAGCAAGCAGTACGATGAAAGAACAGTTGGGAGACAACGCGGTTCTTCCAAGTGATTCTGTTAAGAGAGTTATGGCAAAGCAGTGGAAGGTGATTGGAACAGATACTGTGTATGATCTGAAAGAAGATGGAACAGGAACTAAGGATGACGCCGGACTGACATTTGAGTGTGGATTTGATGAGGATAACAACATTACAATCAAGATCACAATGGACGGCGAAGAAGAAGGTAAACTGTATGCGGTTACGACAGATGATACAGGCTATGGCATAGTGCTGAAGTCACTGGATGGTGGAAAGGATATGAAGTTCCTTCAGGCGGATACAGAACTTCTGGATCTGACGGATGACCGTGCGAAGGGGCTGATCGGAAAGTGGACAGACAACAGCGGAAATGAATATAAATTAAAGAAGGACGGAAAGCTTGTGATCAAGAGTTCCTCCGGCGAAACAAAGGGAACATATTGTGTTGCAGAGAATGCAGACGGTACATTGAGGCTGAATCTGGTTATCTCCGGTGGAACACTGGAATATGTCTATACACTGTCAGATGATGGATCTACAGTGGAATTATGTAGTCCGGGAACAGATACGGTACATAAGTGGACGAAAGCCTAAAGTGTGGTGAATAAAAGAGATGCAGTTTGCGCATGAATTGATCGTTCCGGAAGTTGGATTTCCTTTTAAACTATTTTTATTTGAAGGCAGAGAAGGACATTATCATAGAGAAAAACATTGGCACAGGTCGATTGAGATTTTTGCAGTGTGCGACGGAGAACTGGAATTTAAGATCGATGAGAAGACCTGGCATCTGACAGCGGGAGAATTTATGATTGTGAATTCGAATGAGGTTCATGAAGTAGATTCTCCGTTGCCAAACGAGACGATCGTTCTTCAGATTCCGTTGAAAGTTTTTGAAAAACATTATACAGGAGAGCAATTTATCTGGTTTACGCATGAACCGGGACGTAAGGACGCGCGCTTTATGGAATTGTTGGAAGAACTGTATCAGACGTATTGCGAAAAGCAGTGTGGATATGACATGAAGATGAACAGTATTTTTTATCATCTTTTATATCTCCTTGTGAAAGAATACCGTCTGACGGAAGTTGAGGATGCTTTTGTCAGAAAGAATAAGAATCTGAACAAGCTTTCAGCAATCACATCTTATATGAAAGAGAATTATGCACAGGAGCTCAGTCTGGAAGAAGTGGCAAGAATTTTTGGCTACTCACCAACGTACTTGTCGAGGATGTTTCAGAAGTATGCGGGAATCACATATAAGAGCTATCTGCAGAATATCCGTCTGGAATATGCAATGAAAGACCTGAAGGGCGGAAAATATAATATCACTGAGACAGCACTTCGCAGCGGCTTCTCCGGAAGCAAGGCGCTGGCAAGGGCATTTCGGAAAAAATACGGAATTCTTCCAAGCGAATATAAAGAAAATGGGTAGCATTTTGGAGGTTGGCTCTGAACAGTTACGAAAATGGAATATAAATAAAAAGAAAAAATGACTAACAGTACAAAATATATTGACTGTTAGTCATTTTTATTGTATAGTTCAATAAAAGATTAAAATGACCAATGGTCATAAACGAGATATGAGGAAGGAAGCGAAAAAGGATATGATGGTAAAGTTTGGAAAAAAGATAGTAAAATTCAGAGTGCCGATTCTGATTCTCAGTATCTTATTGTTGATTCCGTCTGCATTGGGGTATCTGCATACGAGAATTAATTATGATGTATTGACTTACCTGCCGGATAACATCGAGACGATGAAAGGCCAGGATATTTTGGTAAATGATTTCGGTACAGGTGCATTCTCGATGTTTATAGTTGATGGAATGGAAGATAAGGATGTATCGAAGTTAAAGCAGAAGATCGAAAAGGTGGATCATGTAAAAGATGTTATCTGGTATGATTCTATCGCAGATATCAGTATGCCGAAGAGTATGCTGCCGACAAAGGTTTATGATGCATTTAACTCCGAGACCGGAACAATGATGGCAATCTTCTTTGATGAAGGAACCTCTTCAGATGGAACAATGGAGGCAATCTCCGAGATCCGTTCTCTGGCGGGCGAGCAGTGTTTCTTAAGTGGTATGTCGGCTGTTGTTACAGATACGAAGGAGCTGGCGGAGAAAGAGACACCGCTGTATGTATTGATCGCGGTTGTACTGGCGATGATCGTGCTCGGTCTTACAATGGAATCATTCTTTGTACCGATCCTCTTCATGCTCAGTATCGGAATCGCGATTGTCTATAACCTGGGAAGTAACTACTTTATGGGAGAGATTTCCTATATTACAAAGGCATTGGCAGCAGTTCTGCAGCTGGGTGTAACATTGGACTACTCCATTTTCCTGATGCATAGTTACGAAGAACAGCAGATTCGTTACGACGGAGATAAACACCGTGCAATGGCACATGCGATCTCACAGACATTTTCCTCTGTAATCGGAAGTTCCGTTACAACAATCGCCGGATTTATTGCACTGTGCTTTATGTCATTCACACTTGGACTTGATATCGGTGTTGTTATGGTTAAGGGTGTTATCCTTGGTGTACTTGCCTGCGTAACAATCCTTCCATCCATGATCCTGTGTTGTGACAAGATTATTGAGAAGACAAAACATAAACCATTCCTTCCGGATATCGGAAGAATTTCAGACAAGGTTACAAAGAGATATCTCATCTATGTGGCACTGTTCGTAGTTCTGCTATTCCCGGCTATTTACGGAAATAACCATACAGGAGTTTACTACAACCTGGATGAGACACTTCCAAAAGATCTTCCGAGTATCATTGCAAATGAGAAACTGAAGGAAGACTATGACATGAATACGACGCATATGATTCTTGTGGACAGCTCTACAGATTCAGCGGATGTAGGCAAGATGCTGAATGAGATGGATAAGGTGGACGGAATCAAGTGGGCACTTGGACTCGATTCTCTGATCGGGCCGTCCGTACCGGCAAGCATGATCCCGGATTCAGTGACAAGATCATTAAAGAATGATAAGTACCAGCTTGTACTGGCGAACTCAGAATATAAGGTAGCTACAGATGAATTGAATGACCAGATCAAAGAACTGAATACGATTCTTCATAAATATGATGAAGGTGGAATGCTGATCGGAGAAGGTCCTCTGACAGCAGATCTGATCGACATTACAGATAAAGACTTCAAGACAGTAAGTGCAGTATCAATCGGAATTATTTTCGTGATCATCATGCTTCTGTTCAAGTCAATCTCACTGCCGATCATCCTGGTAGGCGTTATTGAGTTCGCGATTTTCGTCAATATGGGTATTCCATACTACATGGGAACTAAGTTGCCATTCGTGGCATCCATCGTAATCGGAACCATTCAGCTTGGATCCACCGTAGACTATGCAATTCTTATGACAACTCGTTATAAGAGAGAGCGTAACCACGGAGCAAATAAATACGATTCCATCACAACTGCGCACCGCGTATCCGCACAGTCTATCATGGTAAGTGCGTTGAGCTTCTTCGCAGCAACGATCGGTGTAGGACTTTACTCCAACATTGATATGATCAGTTCCCTGTGTATCCTGATGGCGAGAGGAGCACTGATCAGTATGGTAGTCGTAATCTTCGTACTGCCGTCCATGTTCATGGTATTTGATAAAGTGATCGTGAAGACAAGTAAGGGATTCCTGCCACCGAAGGAATAATGGGGCGTGGAATAGAATGAGAGGGTAAAAAAGGAAGCGGTTCGCTTCCTTTTTTGCTTATGAAAATAAAAAGATAAGAAATGGGCATTATTTGGCTAATTATTTGGTCGATAATGCCCTTTTGAGTTGGTAAAATGACCATAGAAACAAACGAAACAGGATACAGAAGAAAATTCAGGAGGACATCATGAAAATCCAGAATGTAACAGATGCATCTTTCCGAAAATATGGCAAGATCATCACGGAATACTCTTTTGAGAAGATTTTAAAAGAGATGGAACACACACCACTTCCGAAAGACGTTGTCTATGTACCGTCTGTTGAGGAACTGGAAGTACTTCCGGAAGCAGCTGAAATCTGCAAGAAAGGATTCGGCGGACTGCCAATTCAGATTGGGTACTGTAATGGAGACAACCATAAACTGAATGCACTAGAATATCACAGAAGTTCAGAACTTGATATCGCACAGACAGATCTGATTCTGCTTCTTGGAATGCAGCAGGATATTGAAGACGGTGATATCTATGATACAGCCAAAGTAGAAGCATTCCTAGTTCCGGCGGGAACCGGTGTAGAACTGTATGCAACAACACTTCATTATGCACCGTGTACTGCACAGGAAGGCGGATTCCGCTGTGTAGTAGTTCTTCCGAAAGGAACGAATGAAGCGCTTCCATTTGAGACAGCGAAAGAGGGAGAAAACAGACTTCTTGCAGCGATGAATAAATGGCTGATCGCGCATGAAGATGCACAGATTGAAGGTGCGTTCTGTGGATTAAAAGGTGAGAACGTCGAAGTCTGATTGAAAATGGATGCCGGGGTTTCCAAAAATCAGGATCATGTTATTCACAAGGTCGCTGTATGATGTGTGGAAAACCAAATAAAATTACAGGAAAAATGTGGATAACATAACATGAAAAAGATAGAAATAATAACAAGGATAAAGAAAGCGAGGATTTTATTATGAGTAACATGCCAGAATTGAAAATCGGTGTTGTAGCAGTGAGCAGAGATTGTTTCCCGGAGAGTCTTTCCGTGAACAGAAGAAAAGCATTGATCGATGCCTACACAAAAAAATATGGTGAAGGAACTGTCTATGAATGTCCAATCTGTATCGTAGAGAGTGAGATCCACATGGTGCAGGCCCTGGAAGATGTAAAGAAAGCAGGATGTAACGCACTGGTTGTTTATCTTGGAAACTTCGGACCGGAGATTTCTGAGACACTGCTTGCAAAACATTTTGACGGACCGAAGATGTTTGTCGCAGCTGCAGAGGAGACACAGGATAATCTGACACAGGGACGTGGAGATGCTTACTGTGGAATGCTTAATGCAAGTTATAACCTGAAACTCAGAGGAGTAAAAGCTTACATTCCGGAGTATCCGGTAGGAACAGCAGAGGAATGTGCTGACATGATCCATGAGTTCGAACCAATCGCGAGAGCAGTTGTCGGATTAAGTGACTTAAAGATCATCAGCTTTGGACCGCGTCCGCTGAATTTCCTTGCATGTAATGCACCGATCCAGCAGCTTTACAATATCGGAGTTGAGATTGAGGAAAACTCTGAGCTTGACCTTTTCGAGGCTTATAACAAACATGAAGGTGATGAGAGAATCCCGGCCGTTGTAAAAGAGATGGAAGAAGAGCTCGGAGCAGGAAATAAGAAACCGGAGATCCTTCCGAAACTGGCTCAGTATGAGATTACTTTGAAAGACTGGGTTGAGGAGCACAGAGGATACAGAAAATACGTTGCGATTGCAGGAAAATGCTGGCCGGCATTCCAGACACAGTTCGGATTCGTTCCATGTTATGTAAACAGCCGTCTGACAGCACAGGGAATCCCGGTATCCTGTGAGGTTGATATTTACGGAGCACTCAGCGAGTTTATCGGAACTGCTGTGAGCCAGGATGCAGTAACACTTCTTGATATCAACAATACAGTACCGGCAGATATGTACAAAGAAAGTATTGAAGGAAAATTCCCATATACACAGAAAGATACATTTATGGGATTCCATTGTGGAAATACAGCTTCCGGCAAACTTGCTTTCTGCGAAATGAAATATCAGATGATCATGGCAAGATCTCTTCCAATCGAGGTTACACAGGGAACACTGGAAGGAGATATCAAACCTGGAGATATCACATTCTACAGATTGCAGAGTACATCTGACAATGTACTTCGTGCTTATGTTGCACAGGGAGAAGTACTTCCGGTTGCTACAAAATCCTTCGGATCTATCGGAGTGTTCGCCATTCCGGAGATGGGAAGATTCTACCGTCACGTACTGATTGAAAAGAATTATCCACATCATGGAGCAGTTGCTTTCGGACACTTTGGAAAAGCATTGTTCGAAGTATTCAAATATATTGGTGTGCCGGTTGAAGAGATTGGATACAACCAGCCGAAAGGCGTAAGATATCCAACAGAGAATCCGTGGGGTTAATTATGTAGAAAGTTATAAGCATAGAAAACGGGCAGAGAGCCGTGCCGGAAACGGCAAGGCTCTCTGTCTTTATATAGGAGGAACAACATGTTATTTGTAGGAGTAGATCTTGGGACATCCGCAGTAAAACTTCTTCTGATGGATGAGAACGGAAAGATTAAGAATATCGTATCAAAAGAATATCCGTTATATTTTCCACACCCAGGCTGGTCAGAGCAGAAACCGGAAGACTGGTTTGCACAGAGTATGGAAGGACTGAAAGAGCTTCTTGAAGGCTTTGCTAAGGATCAAGTGAAAGGAATCAGTTTTGGAGGCCAGATGCATGGTCTTGTTGCGCTTGATAAGGAAGATCAGGTGATTCGCCCGGCAATTCTGTGGAATGATGGACGTACTACAAAGCAGACCGATTACCTGAATCAGGTAATTGGAAAAGAGAAGCTTTCGGAATATACAGCAAATATTGCATTTGCTGGATTTACAGCACCGAAGATTCTCTGGATGAAGGAAAACGAACCGGAGAATTTTGCAAAGATTGAGAAGATTATGCTTCCGAAGGATTATCTTGCATATCGCCTGTCAGGGTCTTTTTGCACAGAATATTCAGATGCTTCCGGAATGCTGCTTCTGGATGTGGAGCATAAGTGCTGGTCTGCAAAAATGCTTGAGATCTGTGGTATTACAGAGGCACAGCTTCCAAAGCTGTATGAAAGCTGGGAAGTCGTTGGAACTTTGAAAGCAGAGATCGCAGCAGAACTTGGCGTATCAGAGGATGTAAAAGTAATTGCAGGAGCCGGGGACAATGCGGCGGCAGCAGTTGGAACGGCAACAGTCGGAGACGGCGGCTGCAATATTTCTCTCGGAACTTCCGGTACACTCTTTATTTCCAGTAAGAAGTTCGGAGTAGATAAGAACAATGCGCTGCATTCCTTTGACCATGCAGACGGTAACTATCATCTGATGGGCTGCATGCTCAGTGCGGCATCCTGTAATAAATGGTGGATGGACGAAATCCTTAAGACAAAGGATTATCCGGCAGAACAGGCAGGAATTACAAAGCTTGGCGAGAACCATGTGTTCTATCTTCCGTATCTGATGGGAGAGCGTTCTCCTCATAATGATCCTTCCGCAAGAGCAGCATTTATCGGAATGTCTATGGACAGCACAAGAGAGGATATGACACAGGCTGTGCTGGAAGGTGTCGCATTCGGACTGCGTGATTCCCTGGAAGTTGCAAGAAGTATTGGCGTGAATCCAGATAGAACAAAGATCTGCGGCGGTGGAGCAAAGAGTCCGCTGTGGAGAAAGATCATTGCAAATGTGATGAATATGAAAGTAGATCTGATCGAAAGCGAAGAAGGTCCTGGCTATGGAGCGGCAATCCTGGCAGCAGTTGGATGCGGTGTATTTGATTCGGTGGAAGAGGCTGCGAAGAAACTTGTGAAAGTAACAGGAACAGAAGAACCGGATCCGGAACTGGTGCAGAAGTACGAGGAAAGATATCAGGAATTTAAAGAACTGTATCCGGCATTGAAAGGATTTTTTCAAAAGAAACAAGCATAATTTGCCGGAAAGACGGTCAGAGAGACGGGTGTGGAAAACATTGCCCGTCTTTCTTTTATGTCGTATAATAATAACATGAGTGTCCAAAAATAATTGCCAGAAAGAGAACTGTATGGAGGTAAAAATTAAATGGGAAATTATTTGAACCCGGATATTAGTACTTTTGCAAGAGTTGTAAATTCAGAAATATATGTTGATAAGACGGGATTGATTGAATATACAAATAGAAGTGCTAAAACATTACAAAGTTATATTTGCATCAGTCGTCCACGCCGTTTTGGAAAGTCTATTGCTGCGAATATGCTTTCTGCCTACTATACGTGTGAGTATGATTCAAGGGAGCTGTTCTCAAATTTAAAAATAGCATCATCAGATAGCTATGAAAAGCATTTGAATAAATATGATGTGATCTTTCTTAATATGCAAGAATTCCTGAGTCAAAGCTCCAATGTGGAGGAAATGCTTAGCTTGCTTAAAAAGAGCGTAATATGGGATTTGTTAGATAAATACCCGGATTTCCGATACTTTGATGAAACAAATTTAATGAGAACTCTTCAGGATATTTATAATAAGACAAAGAGACCGTTTGTTGTAATTATTGATGAATGGGACTGCATTTTCAGAGAGTATATAACAGATAAAAAAGCGCAGGAAAAGTATCTGGATTTTCTAAGAGATTTATTGAAAGACAAAGGATATGTCGGACTTGCTTATATGACAGGAATTCTTCCAATAAAAAAATATGGCACACATTCAGCGTTGAATATGTTTGATGAATTTTCCATGATTGATCCGGGACCATTGGCGGAATATGTCGGATTTACAGAAGAAGAAGTAAGCGAGCTGTGTGAACGATATGGCATGGACATGCAGGAGCTAAAAAGCTGGTATGACGGATATTCTTTTGAAGGAGCACCTTCTATTTATAGTCCACGTTCAGTAGTAAGTTGCATGCGATTTGGGAAATTTGGAAATTACTGGAATCAGACAGAAACGTTTGAAGCTTTAAAAATGTATATTGATATGAATTTTGAAGGATTGCGAGATGACGTGTTAAGCATGATCGCCGGGGAAAGTGTTCCAGTGAATACAGGAAGTTTTACAAATGATATGGCAACATTTCATACAGAGGATGATGTACTTACTTTATTAATCCATCTTGGGTATCTGGCATATGACTATGATAATAAAACAGTGAAAATACCAAATAATGAGGTGAGAGCAGAATACGTCAGCAGTGTTTCCGTGTCGGATTGGGGTGAAGTTTCTAAAGCATTGAAAAATTCGGCAGATACATTGAATGCTATTTGGCAGAAACGTCCTGTACAAGTGGCAGAGGGAATAAGACAAGCACATTTTGAGACATCTCATTTGCAATATAACGATGAAAATGCATTGAGTTATACGATATCACTTGCGTTATATGCTGCAAGAAACTTTTACACTGTTCACAGAGAATTGGCGGGAGGACAAGGATTTGCAGATCTTGTATTTCTTCCTAGAAAAAAATTCCAGGAAAAACCTGCACTTGTGGTAGAACTTAAATGGAATGAAAGCGCAAACGGTGCAATTGAACAGATTAAGAAGAAAGAATATTGTAAAAGTTTAGAGGAATACAAAGGAAACATACTTCTTGTAGGAGTAAATTACAATAAAAAAACGAAGAAACATGAATGTATAATAGAGGAAGATATTAAGTAAAAGGAAACGGACCTCTAGTGAAAGTAAGTTAAAAAAGACGGGAATGGTGAATGGAACTCATCATTACCCGTCTTTTTCAAACTACGCTAAAAACAACGCATACAGTATCACAAGAATACCAAGCACGATTCTGTAATATCCAAATACTTTGAAATCATGTTTCTTAATATATCCCATCAGGAATTGAATAACGATAATAGAAGAAACAAATGCTGTTACCATACCAATCAGAAGAATTATTGCTTCTGTTCCGGTAAAGTTCAGACCAAACTTCACAAGCTTCAGAAGACTTGCACCGAACATAACCGGAATCGCAAGTACGAAAGTGAATTCAGCAGCAACGGTTCTGGATACTCCAAGGATTAAAGCACCGACAATTGTTGCACCGGATCTGGATGTTCCAGGGAAGATTGCAGCGATCAGCTGGAAAAGTCCGATCAAAAATGCAGTCTTATAAGTAAGTTCATCCATACTGTTGATCTTCGCAGGTTTGCCCTTGTGATTATTCTCAACAATGATAAAGGCGATACCGAAGACAATCAGAGCAATCGCAACGCAAGGGTAATTGTAAAACCATTTCTCAAACAGATCATTGAACGGCATTCCAATCACAATTGCAGGGATACATGCAACAAGGACTTTCAGCCAGAGGATAATGATATCCATCTTCACATAACTTAAAATTCCATTTCCGGCTTTCTTTTTTCTATGTGCATGTTTTGCCTGGCGGCGTCTGACAGTGTGACTTCCTTCCGGTGCACCAAATGGGAAGATCTGGTTCCAGAATAAGATGACAACGGCAAGAATCGCACCTAACTGTATCACAACTTCAAACATACTGTAGAATTCTTCGGAAACATCTAATTTCACAAACTGATTCAAAAGGATTAGATGTCCGGTGCTGCTGATCGGCAGCCATTCTGTGATTCCTTCCACAATTCCAAAGAGGAAGGATTTCAAAAATTCAATCATTTTTAATTTATACTCCTTTTTATTGATGGATTGCAGCTATACTAAGAGATTCTAGCATTAAATGCAATCATTTTTGTGCAGCTCTGCTTATGTTCTAAAGTGGCTCACGGTTTCTTATTATAAAACGTTGGCAAAAGATGTGCAAGAAATAGAAAGTATTTAAATTGTTAAATCGTCGATTTAAGAAATTCCTAATATTTTTCCAATCTATCTCTTAAAAACCATCAAGTATCATGTATACTATAGTTAGAACTTGATCATGTGATAATTATGTTGCTGCGCTGTTATCGGTGTCAGCAATTATCGAGGGGTATGTAAAATGTATAAAATATTAGTATGTGATGACGATAGAGAAATCGTAGAAGCAATCGAAATTTATCTTTCTCAGGAGGGATATCAGATTTTAAAAGCATATGACGGAATCGAAGCACTGGAGATTTTGGAGAAAGAGGAAGTGAATCTTCTGATCATCGATGTCATGATGCCGAGACTTGACGGAATCCGTGCAACATTGAAGATCCGCGAGAAGAACAGTCTGCCAATCATTATCTTGTCTGCGAAGTCAGAAGATACCGATAAGATTCTTGGACTCAATATCGGTGCGGATGATTATGTGACAAAGCCGTTCAATCCGCTGGAACTTGTGGCACGAGTGAAATCACAGCTGAGACGATTTAACGAGCTTGGCGGAACAGCACAGGAGCCAAAAGAGACGATTTATAAGGTGGGCGGCCTTCAGATCAATGATGATCTCAAGCAGGTAACAGTAGACGGAGAATTTGTGAAACTGACACCGATTGAATACAATATCCTTTTGCTTCTGATGAAGAATCAGGGAAAAGTATTTTCAATCAATCAGATTTATGAATCCATCTGGAATGAAGAGGCAATTGGTGCGGATAACACAGTTGCAGTTCACATTCGTCATATCAGAGAAAAAATAGAAATCAATCCGAAAGATCCACGTTACCTGAAAGTAGTCTGGGGTGTCGGATATAAAATCGAAAAAGCATAAAAAGGCATATAAGAAAGGATTAACAATGAAGAAATGGTACAGGAAGACCGTGACAAGGATAATCGTTCTTGTTGTGGCGATTCTTAGCGGAGCATTGCTTGTGACAAATTTGCTTTCTCTCCTGACACTGGCGGGGGGGATGAGTTTTTCACAGATCCAAAAGATGAATACACAGTCTTTTGAAGAATCCGAAGAATTCAGCAAGATGGTCGAAAGTTACATGTACGATGTACAGGAGAAGCTTTATCTGCAGAATCTTTTTGAAAGTGACGGCGCCTACAATCCGAAAAAACTGGTGGATGTAATGGAACTGTCGAAGAAGGGAAAGATATCTGAGACGAATCTGTCCGGCGTCACGTACACAATGGAAGAGCTGGTGAACTGGGGCGAAACTTACAGTGGGACAGATAACGACAATCTTTACAAACAGAATGGCGTGATCGTCTGCCAGAAACCAGACGGAAATTATTACTACTATTATATGAATGATTTCTTCTCTCTTGTAAATGCAGGAAAACTTCAATTTCAGATGGGCGAACAGGACAGAGATCAGTTCCTGGCAGGATTGCAGGCAGGTGAATTTACAACTTCCGGATATTATACATTTCAGATTACAGATGAAAATGGTGATCTGCTTTATACAGACTGCTGGAATTTTGGCCAGTCTCTGATAGAGAAATACGCACCGGTTGAGGCAGATAATCTGCTTCAGGTTGTAAATAACAATCCACAGTTAAATGGAAGATTGTCGCTGGTTTACGATAATATAGCCACAGCATTGCAAACAGTCTATGAAGACTGGCAGGATTATGAAGGCGGTTGGGATTATCTGGAAGAGGGAAATACCAATTTTACCTATCTGTACGCAGATGAATCGACAAAGAAAGTTACTACAAATAAAGCAGAATATGCAAATTATGCGGATGTAAGAGATAGCATAGAGAATATAATAGCTTCTGCGTCTAAAAAATCTGTGAAATACATGGTGATCTATCCGGAATTGAAAGATTTTAAGACGAATATGAATGTATCTTATTCTGATCAATGGCTTAATATTCGTTCTTATGGTTATTATTCCGGAGGAACAAAGTGGAAAGATGTTTTTGCAGTTGCGGTTGATACAAAATATCCGATTCAGGATCAATTTTACCAGAACAGTATTGAGTATCAGAATAATATTCCGCATATGAAAGCAGCATTGCATTTTATGATTTTCATCGGACTACTCTTTTTGATCACAGTAGTGTGGCTGACATTGGGGGCAGGAAGAAAACCGCAGGATGAAGAACTGTATTTGTTAAAGTTCGATTCCTGGAAGACAGAGATTGCCGCAGCAGTTATTATTTTTGTCTGGGTGATTGGAAGTTATTTCTTTTTCGTAGCAGGAATAGATGGAATTCATATCTTATTTGATGGAATTACAGGGTTGTGTAGTTCATACAGTGCTGTGGAAAGTGATACATTTATTCCATCATCCTATGTTCCGAATGTATATATGCAGACTTTAAGTCTCGGAGAATCAGTGGGTGTGTTCGTATATGGTGCGTTTACATTTACCTGTTTCTTTGCCGGCTATCTTAGTCTGGTAAGAAGAATTAAGGCAAAGAGCCTGTGGGAGAACAGTCTGCTTCGAAGTTTCGGTATATTTATTGGGAAAATATTACGAGATGTGAAGCTTACAAAGAAAACAGCAGGACTTTTGATTCTTTATTTCCTGTTTCAGCTTTTCGTACTTTGGGATAGAGATTTCTTCCTGGTGATTCTGCTGCTGATCGCTGACGCAGTGCTATTTTATTGCATGGTTGCAAATGTGATGGAGAAGAACCGACTGAGAAAAGGGATTCAGGAGATTGCTGCCGGAAATATGAGTTATCAGATTCCAATTGACGGACTGCATGGAGAGAATAAAACCATTGCATTGATGATCAATGGAATCGGAACCGGACTTAATAAAGCAGTTGCTGAGGCAATGAAAAACGAACGTCTTAAGACAGATTTGATCACAAATGTCTCTCATGATATTAAGACACCACTGACTTCTATTTTGAACTATGTCGGCATCTTAAGACAAACAGATCCGGCGGATCCGAAAGTTCAGGATTATCTGAATATTCTGGAAGCGAAAGCACAGAGACTAAAGACATTGACAGAAGATGTAGTAGAAGCATCGAAAGTCAGCAGCGGAAATATTTCGCTGGAATATATGGATCTTGATCTGTCGGAAATGATCCAGCAGACGCAGGGCGAACTCGAAGAAAAATTCGAGGCGAGAAATCTGGCAATCGTCACAGATCTTCCGGCAGAACCGGTTGTTGTGCATGTCGATGGAAGAAGAATGTGGCGTGTTCTGGAAAATATTTACGGAAATGCAGCTAAGTACGCAATGCCTGGAACCAGAGTTTACGCGACTCTGAAAACAGATGATACAAAGGTAAGATTTTCACTGAAAAATGTTTCCGAGCATCAGTTGAATATTCAGGCTGATGAACTGACAGAACGTTTTATCCGCGGAGATATTTCCAGAAGTACGGAGGGAAGTGGATTAGGACTTTCTATAGCGAAGAGCCTTACAACAATGCAGGGAGGTACATTTGATCTGTATCTGGACGGAGATTTGTTCCGGGTAGATATTACATTTCCAAGAGTGAAAGCGAAAGGAAATGCTGCCGGGGTAACAGAGGAATTAGCAGAGAAATCATCAAGCGGTGTATCTTGACATTCTATTCGCGTTATGCTAACCTTTTTAAGGAATGAAAAGCAGTGATAAGCGAAACGCGATGAGGAAGAGAGTAGTCTGTAACAGATTCTACAGAAAAGTCCTGAAGGCTGTCAGGCCGGATGCTGAGAGGGATGGATGGAAGACAGATGAAGATGGCTTCTGAGCAGCGCAGATGAGCCGGGATAGTTTAATTTAAGGAAGCTGTTTCAGCGGGAAATTGAATTGCTGAAGAGATTCAGGTTAGTCTGTGAAGGGATTCGCCCTTTATAGCGAAGAGTATCAACAGTGAGAAATGCCGTAGTATTCAAAGTGGTTTTGATTAACAAAGCAGTTTTTACTAACGAAAATGCAGATACTCATAGAGGTTTCTTTCCGCGAGGAAGGAACGAAGAGAAGTGGTAACACGAAAGTAGGATTCGTCTTCTCAGGGATGCAAGTCCCTGGGAGGGCGTTTTTTAATATATTAGGTTCGTTCCTAACATATTAAAAACGCTCCGCTAGGGATGTTCCGGAAAATCCAGAAAAAATCGTATTAGTAATCACTGAAAGTTGAGAAAAGAATCCCACATTGTGGGAAAAGGAGGCAGAAAAATGTCAGAAAAACCAAAATATTATATAACAACAGCGATTGCCTATACATCAGGTAAACCGCATATCGGAAACACATACGAGATCGTGCTTGCAGATGCAATCGCACGTTACAAGAGAAGCCAGGGATATGATGTATTCTTCCAGACAGGAACAGATGAGCATGGACAGAAGATCGAGCTCAAAGCCGAGGAGGCTGGAATCACACCAAAGGAATTCGTAGATAATGTATCAACAGAAATCAAAAGAATCTGGGATCTGATGGATACATCTTATGACAAATTCATCCGTACAACAGATGAAGATCATGAAAAACAGGTACAGAAGATCTTTAAAAAACTGTACGATCAGGGAGATATTTACAAAGGGCACTATGAAGGAATGTACTGTACACCATGTGAATCTTTCTTCACAGAGTCTCAGCTTGTAGATGGAAAATGTCCTGACTGTGGACGCCCGGTTCAGCCTGCAAAAGAAGAGGCATATTTCTTCAAAATGAGCAAATATGCAGACCGACTGATCGAGCATATCAATACACATCCGGAATTCATTCAGCCGGTATCCCGTAAAAACGAGATGATGAACAACTTCCTTCTTCCGGGACTTCAGGATCTGTGTGTATCCAGAACATCCTTCAAGTGGGGAATACCGGTAGATTTCGATCCAAAGCACGTTGTATATGTATGGCTTGATGCTCTTACAAACTATATCACAGGAATCGGATATGACGCAGACGGAAACAGCACAGAGCAGTTCAACAAGCTGTGGCCGGCAGACCTTCATCTGATCGGAAAAGATATCATCCGTTTCCATACAATTTACTGGCCAATCTTCCTTATGGCACTTGATCTTCCACTTCCGAAACAGGTGTTCGGACATCCGTGGCTGCTTCAGGGAGACGGTAAGATGAGTAAATCCAAAGGAAATGTTCTCTATGCAGATGAACTCGTTGATTTCTTTGGTGTAGATGCAGTTCGTTACTTTGTACTGCATGAGATGCCATTCGAGAATGACGGTGTTATTTCCTGGGAGCTGATGGTAGAGCGTTTGAACTCTGATCTTGCAAATACACTTGGAAACCTTGTAAACAGAACTGTTTCTATGACAAACAAATACTTCGGCGGAACAGTAGAAGATAAGGGTGTTGTAGAAGATGTAGATGCAGAACTGAAAGCAGTTGTAGAGAATGCTTCTAAAGCAGTTGATGCTAAGATGGCAGACCTCCGCGTTGCCGATGCGATTACAGAAATTTTCAATCTGTTCAAACGTTGCAATAAATATATTGATGAGACAACTCCTTGGGTACTTGGAAAAGATGAATCCAAGAAGGATCGCCTTTCTACAGTACTTTGGAATCTGATCCAGAGCATTTCTGAAGGTGCAAGACTTCTTGAATCTTTTATGCCTTCTACAAGTAAGAAGATCCTTGAGCAGCTTGGTAACGGACATGTAACAGAGAAACCGGAGATCCTGTTCCAGCGAATGGATCTCGAAGAGGTTATGAAGAAAGTTGAAGAACTTCATCCGAAGGTAGAAGAAAAGAAAGAGGAAGAAGCTGTTATCGACATTGAGCCGAAAGATGAGATCACATTTGAGCAGTTCGGAGCAATGCAGTTCCAGGTTGGAGAGATCATTGCATGTGAGGCTGTAAAGAAATCCAAAAAGCTTCTCTGCTCTCAGGTAAAAGTTGGAAGCCAGGTAAAACAGATCGTATCCGGAATCAAAGCACATTACACACCGGAAGAAATGGTTGGTAAGAAAGTTATGGTTCTTGTAAACCTGAAACCTGCGAAGCTGGCAGGCGTACTTTCAGAGGGGAATGCTGCTTTGTGCAGAAGATGCAGAAGGTAACCTTGCACTGATGACACCGGAAAAAGAAATGCCGGCTGGAGCAGAAATCTGTTAATTGAAATGTTTGAAAATTCAGGCAATTACAACCAAAGCAGATAATAAATAAAAAATATAAAAAAATCAAATGAATATATTGACAAATTAGACGCCGAATGTTATTATATAACCATCAAAGAGAGAAAGAAATCTCCCAAAGATATTTAACTAAGAAGGCAAAAGTAACAGATGCCTGATTAGATTAAAAATACAAGTTCAACAGGAGGTCAGTCCCATGGACAGTATAGTTTCAGATTTTTATCAATATGTCAGTGGTATGATGAGTGAAGGTTCCTGTGAAGAAAGAGACCTTTGCCAAGCGTAAAAGTCCAGTAGAAAGAAAAGAAGATCAAAGATCGGAGAGTACGGAAACTGGAAGCAAAGAGAAAAAGATGAATCACTCATAGATGTATTGAATAAAAATACCGCATATAACATAGAATGAAAAATGTGTAAAGAAACATTGAAAGGACATGTTATAATCTCAGATTTGTTATAAAAGCAGGAATGACTTGACAGAAGATTTAATACATAAAGTATTGAATGGATATGAAAATCATTCAAGTGATAAAATAACAGACGACAAAGGTCTTACAGGAACGTAGAATCGCGAATAATCTCCGATACAAAATATAAAATTATAATAATAATACAATTAAATAACACTAAAAATGCACTTTCAAAAGGAATTGAAGGTGCATTTTTTTGACATTACAGACCTCATATGGTAGAATAATGAAAGAGTATCGGCTAGTGCCTAATGGACACATTCAGACCAAAACTAATATTTCAATGACAATGAGGTGAGTACAGTGGATAAGTATGAATATAAGTTAAAGACAGAAGAGATGCTGGAACTTATGGAAGATGGAGAATACAGAAAAGCAGCGGCAGCAGCAGATCTGATTGACTGGAAGCGTGTCCGTAACGCAGGGATGCTGATGAATGTCAGTGATATTTATGAAAAAACAAAAGAGTATCAGAAGAGCTATGATGTGATGAATCTTGCATATCGCCGTTCTGAAGGAAGCCGCAAGGTGATCTATAAGTTATGTTCTCTTGCAATTAAGACAAAGAATATAGATGAAGCAATCGACTATTATGACGAATTTATCCAGATTGCACCGAAAGATCCGAACAGGCATATCCTTAGATATCAGATCTTAAGAGCGCAGAGAGCGCCGATCGAACAGCAGATTGAGGCTCTGGAGGAATTTAAGAAGGCAGAATATATTGAAGAGTGGGCTTATGAACTGGCGAAGCTTTATCGCGAAGCAGGTATGATGACAGAATGTCTGGAAGAGTGTGATGATCTGATCCTCTGGTTCAGCGAGGGTAAGTATGTTTATAAGGCAATGGAACTGAAGATGCAGTATAAGCCATTGTCACCATCGCAGCAGCAGAAATATGATCACAGATATGAGAAGCTTTCTTCAGAGACAGAAGAAATACCGGATCTGGCTTCCTATTTAGGAGAAGACGAGGAAAAAGATTCTGCGTCAGAAGGAGCCGAAGCACTTGGAGATACAAGATCAATCGGGCTGACAGAACAGCCGGTGATGGAGAACGACAGTACTTCCGATGTGATTGACACGGATGCGGTTACTTTGGAAGCGGCAGAAGAGCCGGATGCCGAAGTAGAAAATCCGGAAGAAGCAGGAGTAGAAACAGCAGAAGTTATAGAAGCTTCCGAGGATGAGTCAGAAGTTCAGCCGGCAACGGTAGAGACAAGTGGAGATAAGAGAACACTTAGCAAAGATACTGCTTCCATACCGATTGTCAGTAAGAATCCGGTAAAACCAGTCAAGAAGAAACTTGGAGATACGATGCGGTTAGATGAAGCTCTGCAGCAATTGCTCAATCCGAAACCGGAAGTTCAGGCAGAACCGGGAGAAGAAGTCGAACCGGATATGACAGATCTGGAAGAGGATATTGCAGCAATTGAGGATGTAGAAGATCTTGAGATCGTGAATCAACTGACAGAAGAGAAGAAAGCTGAGGAAGCCAGTAAAGAACGAGTAGTTCCATCAGGGATGAAAGAACTGATACCGGAACCGGAGACAGAAGAAGAACTTATAGAACAGGCAGTGGAGGAGACTTCAGAAGATGTTCCAGAAGATGCAGTTACTATAGAAGCAGGAGAAGCAGAACCAGAAGAAGTTCTTGAAGTAGAAGAGGCAGAACCGGAAGAGGAAGAAATCCTTGAAGTAGAAGAAGCAGAACCGGAAGAGGAAGAAATCCTTGAAGCAGGAGAAGCAGAACCGGAAGAGGAAGAAATCCTTGAAGCAGGGGAAGCAGAACCGGAAGAGGAAGAAATTCTTGAAATAGATGCAGCTGAGTCAGAAGATCTGACAGATGAATCAGAAGATTTGTCTGAGGTGGAGGAACTGATCTCAGAAACTGAAGTTGTCAATGATGAAGATGATTCAGAAGGAGCAGCAGTAAGAGAGACTATGGACAATAAAAATAATGAAGAACCAATTTTATCACCAGAGATACAGAAACTGATTGATGAGATTGAAGGTGTTATTCCGGAAGAGGAAGAAGTAGATGCAACAGTAAGTTCAGAAGAAGTTCTTGAGGTAGAAGAAGAACCACATGAAAATATGGGAGAGCTTGCGGATGATCTCAGACTCGGCGAGGATGAGTACGAAGATTATGATGCGTATGACTGGGATGATGCAGAAGAGTTTGACGAAGACGATATTTTAGATGATTATGAAGAGTCTGATGACGATTTGTTGGATGATTATGAAGACGCTGATGATGATCTGTTCGGTGAGGAAGACGGATATGATGATCTGGATGCCTATGGTTATGAAGAAGACGATGAGGATGATGAAGTAATTAATCCAAGAGATCTTTTCACAGCAGAAGATAAGATTTCTGATGATGATCTTCTTGGTCTGAATTCTTATGAAGAAGTGCCAAATTTTGAAGATGAATTCAGCGTGAATCCAGCGCATAGTGAGGAACCGGATGACAGAGAGATTCCGGATGAAGATGACGGAATTGATATCATGTCTGCGACGACACCATTGAGCCGTAAAGAGACTGCAAAATTGATCGCAACAGGTAAGACATCACCATTACCGTTAGATGAGATTGCAGATGCAATGTCTGATACAGGATTTATTGTACATGGTCGTTATGATCTTGAAACACAGAGTGGAATCGGTACAAGAGCAGGACTTACAGAGGAACAGAAAAAACTCTTCTCTTATTTTGTACCTGTGCGTGGTATGAGTGAGCAGCTGGTAGATGTACTTGAGCAGGATAAGAACTGTACAAACCGCAAAGGAACTTCCAGAACAGGAAACCTTCTGATCATTGGAAATAAAGGAAATGGAAAGACAGTCCTCGCTGTTGATGTTGTAAAGGCAATTCAGAAGCAGCGTGATATCCGTCAGGGTAAGGTTGCAATTGTGACAGGTGAGTCACTGAATAAGAAGAGAATCGGAGACATTTTCCGTAAATTGTACGGCGGTGCACTGATCATTGAAAAAGCCGGACAGATGAACGAAAAAACACTCGCCAAGCTGAACAAAGCAATGGAGCAGGATACAGGAGAACTTTTGGTAGTTCTTGAAGAGCAGAGAAAACCACTGGACAGACTTCTTTCTTCCAACAGAGAATTCAGAAGAAAATTTACTTCCAGACTTGAAGTGCCGATTTTCATTAATGATGAGCTTGTAACATTTGGACAGACTTATGCTCAGGAGAATGGTTACAGAATCGATGAGATGGGAATTCTTGCACTGTACAGTAAGATTGATTCTTTACAGAGAGAAGATCATGCAGTAACAGTAGCAGAAGTGAAAGAAGTGATGGATGATGCGATCGCTCATTCACAGAAAGCTTCCGCAAAGAAGCTTGTAAAGAGAGTATTTGGAAAGAATACAGATTCTTCCGACAGAATTCTGCTTTCAGAGAAAGATTTCAACATTTAATGACATATATTTGTTAAGAATTAATAGACAGTCAGTAAAACGACTGTCTATTTTTGTGCAATAATACATTTTCTCTTTCTTTTTTATACAGTATCAAGTATAATAAAACTATAGTGTTCAAGGGGAGAATGAAACTTTGTTACCAATTGAAAGATTCGGTAATGTGCCTTGATCTATAAGAAATTGTATGGTTTTTAAATCATTACAATCAGGAATATATTTGAGCAGTGAGGTGGCTTTATGGTTAAGAAAAACAGCACGAAGACGAAAGTGCAGCCTTATGAGATCGGAGAACTTGACCATTATCTTTTTGGGCAGGGAAATCATTATGAGATTTATAAAAAGATGGGTGCCCATGAGGTGACAAAGAACGGAAAAAGAGGAGTATATTTTGCGGTATGGGCTCCTCATGCAGTAAACGTTTCTGTAATCGGAGAGTTTAATGACTGGGATGAGACGAAAGATAAGATGAAGAGAGGAGAGCCTCTCGGAATATACACATGCTTCGTTCCGGAGGCGAAGAAAGGGGATTTGTATAAGTTCTGTATAGAGACACAGGCAGGTGAGAAGATCTATAAAGCAGATCCATTTGCTAATTATGCAGAGCTCCGACCGGGAACAGCATCCAGAATCACAGACATTTCTAATCTGAACTGGTCAGACAGTAAGTGGATGACAGCTCGTGAGAAGTGGGATAACAAAGAAGAACCAGTGTCTATTTACGAAGTGCATATGGGTTCCTGGATGAGACATCCTGGAAGAGAAGATGAAGGATTCTATACATATCGTGAGTTTGCAGAAGCAATTACAAAGTATGTAAAAGAGATGGGATATACTCATGTTGAGTTGATGGGAATCGCAGAGCATCCGTTTGACGGTTCCTGGGGATATCAGGTGACCGGATATTATGCACCAACTTCACGTTATGGAACACCGGAAGATTTTGCATATATGGTGAATTACCTTCATAAGAATAATATCGGTGTTATTCTCGACTGGGTACCGGCGCATTTCCCGAAAGATGCACATGGTCTGGCAGATTTTGACGGAACACCGACATTCGAATATCCAGATCCGAGAAAGGGCGAGCATCCTGATTGGGGAACGAAGGTGTTCAATTATGAAAAACCGGAAGTTTCTAACTTCCTTCTGGCGAATGCATTGTTCTGGGTTGAACATTATCATGTAGACGGACTTCGTGTAGATGCAGTGGCATCTATGCTGTATCTGGACTACGGAAGAGAAGATGGACAGTGGATTCCGAATAAATTTGGCGGAAATGAGAATCTTGAGGCAATTGCATTCTTTAAACATCTGAATTCTGTAGTTTGCGGAAGAAATAAAGGCGTTATGATGATCGCAGAAGAGTCTACAGCATGGCCGAAGGTGACAGGATCTCCTGAGGATGACGGACTTGGATTTACTTTGAAGTGGAATATGGGATGGATGCATGACTTTACAGAATATATGAAACTGGATCCTTATTTCAGAAAGAATGCACATCACATGATGACATTTTCTATGGAATATGCATATTCAGAGAACTATATTCTTGTACTTTCTCATGATGAGGTTGTTCATCTGAAATGCTCCATGTTGAATAAGATGCCGGGAGAAGGATGGGATAAGTTCCGCAACTTGAAAGCGGCATATGCATTTATGATGGGACATCCTGGAAAGAAGCTTCTCTTTATGGGCACAGGAGTTCGCACAGCTTCGTGAGTGGAGTGAAGAGAGAGAACTGGATTGGTTCCTTCTTGCAGAAGAACCGCATCAGCAGATTCAGAACTGGTATAAAGATTTGCTTCATCTTTATAAGAAGAATAAGGCATTGTATGAGTTGGATAATGATCCGAAGGGATTTGACTGGATCAATAAGGATGATATCTTCCGGAGTATTTTCAGTTTCACAAGACATTCAAAGGATGGGAAGAAGAATCTGCTTTTTGTATGCAACTTTACACCGGTAGACAGACCGGATTACCGTGTTGGTGTTCCGAGAAGAAAGCAGTTTAAGCTTGTTCTTAACAGTGATGAGACAAAATACGGTGGATCGGGAGAAGAACGCCCATTGGTTTACAAGCCAGAGAAACAGGAATGTGATGGTCAGAAATATTCCTTTGCATATCCTCTTCCGGGATATGGTGTGGCAGTATTTGAGTATTAAGTTGTATAGTATAATGTTTTCCACGAATAGATGGAATAGGAATTAGACATACATTAATTTGCCCCTGCATAGATTGTAAAAAACAAACTATGCAGGGACTTTTCTATGAGAGAATATATTGAGGAGCGTGCAGTAGAAATTGCAAATTATATTATAGAAAATAATGCGACAGTGAGACAGACAGCAAAACAGTTTCGGATTAGTAAGAGTACGGTGCATATGGTAGTAATAAAACAGAACGATTAAAAATAATATGGATGATTAAATAGTAAGATGATTTATAATGAATAATTAAAATAAATATAAATAGCCATAGGAAAACTATAGCTTTTTTGTGTATAATAAAAGAAAAACTTTTTATGAAAAAGAGAGGATACAAGAAAACAAGTTTACTAGGTACATAAGTAAAGGATGGAAAGTATGAGTGGTAGATATATTGATGAAAATGTAAAGAGAAGATTGTATGCAGAATCTATGGGATATTGTATGAATCCAAATTGCCGATGTAATTTATTTGCAGGGACAGGAGATATAATAGAAAAAGCTCATATTGATCCATATTGCAAGACGGCAGATAATTCTTTTGACAATTTGGTCTTGCTGTGTCCAAATTGTCATACAAATTTTGATAAAAACAATGCTTTTACGCCACAAGAGATTTTGAGTTGGAAGAAAACCCGGCAGGAAGAATTAAAAAATTTTTTTGAAAAGAAATTTACTACATTTGAAGAACTAGAAGCGGCTGTTGTTCCATTGCTAATGGAAAATAAGACGATTTATGAAAATTATTATAAGAAAAATAATAAAAAACTTTGGGATAAATTTGAACCTGTTATATTGATAAATAATAGAAAGTTAAAATTATTATTGAAAACAAATTTAAATTTAATACAGAAACAACAAGAGGAGTGGTATTCAAATTTAGTTAGTATTCATTTATTTATGGCCCATATTGAGGAGTTTGAAGCTACACGTGGCGATGATGAAAAAAATCGAGAAATTCTTTTCCCTGTAGAGATAAATTCGATATTTGGAGTTGTTCCAGTAGAAGAGTCACTTATCCCATCTACGGAATGTTTAGAATTGTTGATAAAGAAATTGAAAGAACAAGAGAAATTTGTTGCCATAGAAATGGGAGTTGAGCATCCCTGTATTTTAATGGTGGAAAACAATAAAACAGTTCAAGTATTTTTGGATGATGCACCTAGACTTAGGCAAATATATTATAATTATAAATGCTTTAAAAAAACAAATGTAAGACTGGAGAGTTTAAATTTTGCTTTAAAGTATATACGAAATAAGAAAGTTCCATTTAAATTTATAAATGATGAGAATCTAAGAGAAATTAGCATAAATCATATTAAGATGATTTTCGTTTATGAATATTGTTTAGGACAAGTAAAATTGATGGAAATGTTACCAGAGGAGGATACTGTTATTGTTAATTTACATAATTGGAATGGTGAAAGCTGTATATCTAGACAAGCGTATGAAAGGGCAGAAAAAATGAACGTAAAATTATTGACCATGGATGCATTTTATGAATATGTTCAAGAAATCAAGTAAATCAATTATTATACAATTGGAAGAGAGTGTGGATCTTTTTAAATATTTTGAACATGTATATTTATTCGGATCGATATTAGAATTAAATAATAGATATAACGATGTGGATATTTTGCTTATATATAGAAAATATTCAACTGAAATAGAGCGGGAGTTAAAGAAAATCAATAACAAATTAGAAAAAGAATGTGAGTCTGCTATTGATTTGACAGTTTTGGATTGTGAAGAAGAAAAAGAGGTTCAGTTTTTGAAACGATTAAAAACAAAATATTTAAAGATAAAATAAATATCTGTAATGCTACCTTCTTCCAAGAAATGTAATAGAAGGTAGCATTGTAATACAAATTTTTAGATTAAAACAAAGTATAAATTTCTAATTATCTTTTTATATTTTCTTAAATGCTCGTAAAGCCTTATTCTATGTGCTTTCGAGTATTTTTACTGTAGGAAGATACTTCACGTTTCTTTGCATATTTCCTCATGTCTTAGCTGTCAGAAGTGGTAAATAAGTAGTAAATTCATTTGTACTACTAAGCAACAAGACGCTCCTGTTGCTTCTCTTTATTCAAGCGTTTCATTTCTGCCATTGCAGAATCGAATGTTGCATGTGCGTAATAGTTCAGCGTCATGGCTATATTAGCATGTCCCATAATGTACTGTAATGCCTTTGGATTCATTCCTGCATTTGCATAGTTGGTACAGAATGTATGTCGCAAACTATGTGGAGTGATGTGTGGCAATTTATCCTCGTTATACTTATTGTATTTCTTAACAAGACCTTTCATCATGCCGTTGTAATCACTTGCCACTTTTGGATAGTTCTTTCTATTAAGAAAGAGGAAATCACTATATCCATCAATCTCAACACGCTTATCATTCTTTCGATTCGCTAACACTCGCTTAAATGCTTGATAGGCTTCTTCAACCATAGGAACTTGACGTTCGCCACTTTTGGTCTTTGGTGTTTCAATGTAGTACCCAATTTCAGTATCTCTCAATAGCTGATGGTCTATATTGACAAGACGATTCTCAAAATCTAAATCTGGAAGTGTCAAACCACCAAACTCTGAAATACGAAGACCTGTTTTTAAGAGTATCAGAATTTCATCATAATTTTTGCTGTAGGTTTTATCAGCTTTTGCAAAGGCTAACAGTTTTTCTTCCTGTTCTTCTGTTAGTACGGTCTTAGGGACAGTATCATCATCAAGAACTGCTTTCAGTTGAAAGTCAAATGGATTCTTCCGAACACAATCATCTTGTATAGCAATATAGAATGAAGCCTTTAAAGAACGTTTGTAGTTATTGATGGTTTGATAAGCATAACCATTTTCACTCATTCTAATAGCCCATTCTTTAGCGTCTGATGGCTTAATACTGTCAATACTTCTTACACCTAACTTGTCTTTCTTCAAAATATCCATAAGATATTTGCGTCCAGTTTCAGTGTTTTTTCTAACCTTTGGTCTTTGAGCGTTCTGTTTTGCGTAAAGCTGGCAGAGTGTCATTTTCTTTCCTACAACATCAATACCATCATGAATGTCTTTCTGTAACTCTGCGATTTTCTCTCTAAGTGAGATACAATCACGCTTTCCTGCTGGTACTCGGTCTGTAGCCACAAGTTTCCACGAGTAAACAAATTGCGGTTCTCCAAATGAATCTATATATTTGTATAAGTATCTTCCGTCTTTTCGTTGGCTCTCTCCAGTCTTTAAGATTCGACCTTTATTGTCACGTCTTTTTTCTGACATGGCATTTGCTCCTTTCCTTTATGGAAAGAGCCTTGATACGACTTAATACTATTTTATCATATACAAGACCCTTTGGCGACGCTAGATTGCGTCCAATGTATCTATAATTTTTTCAAATTGTTTTCGTTTAATCTGAATACGATTGCCATTCATAATCAGCCAATTTGCATTTTTATTTTCCTCTGCCAAGCGTCGTAGCTTGTTTTCGCCAATACGAAAATATTTTGACGCTTCTTCAATGGTTAGGGTATAACGTTCCCAAATAGGAATGTCAGTCTGCTTCATAAAATCCTCCTTTCCAAATCACTTATTTGGATTTCATAAAAGTTGTTTTACCAGCAATCGAACAGCTTTAGCAAAGCTCACGGGAGTTCCACCCCTGCATGGTTCTCATGTAGCCATACTCATTGCCTGCGACGGTTTTATCACGCTCGGACTATTGACTGTATGGGAGTATCATTATCACGATAAGAATGTCGTTGCAGGCAATCCTGCTAAAGATTGCTTCTCGGATCACTAACATGAATCGCTCGCTATCTTTATAAGATAGGTCATGGCGGTTAGTTCCGTTGGCTCTTTTCTTATCGAAACGTATTCGATTACTTTTATTCAGTTTTCAAAGAACAATGGCTCGTTAGCCTATCAAAACACATTGAAAGCTCAATATGCTTTGGTGGAATAACAAACCTCCCTGTTCGGGAAGCGTGGAATGGTTTAGCACGCTTCCACGAAAGGAGAGAGGATATTACTTAATTTCAAATGACAAAATCTTTGTAATCAGTCTGGTTTCCATTCTTCCACGTAAGACTTCATCAACGACCATACTTTGATTGCCATATTCATCTTTCATAAGTCGTAGGGAACGCTTCGTTATGTACCCTCTGTAATGATGTAGAATCTGGTTAATCGCTTCGGTATCGCCATCTGTTGCCTTTACAATGAGAGGAAAGGGAATCATAGGATATTGTGTTTTCATTCTTCAAATTCCTCCATAAACTTTTTAATTAAGGCTAGTCCACTGGTTCTATGCCGATAGACAGTAGAACGGTTCAATTTCAACAGGTCTGCAATTTCTGAATCGCTCATGTCCATAAAGTAAAACAGCAGTAGAATTTCACGTTTCTTGTCTGGCAACTCACGTAATGCTTCACTCAACAAATCATTTTCAACGCCTACTGATAACCCATTGAGTGTAAAAATCTGAAAGTCAGTTGAATAGTTATCTGTTGTCGCAAACTGGCTAACAAGATAATCGCCAACATCCGAAAAGGACACCTCACGCTTTGCAATCCTTGAAAGATAAAGCATATAATTCTTTCGCTCGTCTTCCATAGCACGTTTACAGATATAGTCAAACTGATTTTCTATTGTGGTCTGAAAAGAAGATGGTTTCATGTTTCTCACCCCCTTTCTGTCTAGGAAAGGAAGTGAGCCTTGCTCGTTTATCTCCTTTCACTCTTAGTCCCAATGTGAAAGGGGGATTTGTTGCATTACTGATAAATAAACTTTGTAAAAAAGTTCTGAATAGCCAAAAAAGCATATAAACAGATTTATTTCTCTGTTTACATGCTTCTGTTATTCTATCTATATGATTTATAAAACCACATTGGTGGACGTACTTATCTATTGCAGATAGACGACTTTTTTTGACAAGAACCCAATGTAAGGAAATTTATTGTATATGATGTACTTCATGGCGACGTTGACCTCCAACAAACCGCCATTTGGAAGTAATATACAATATTTTAACAGCGTAAATAGCACTACCATATAACGGTTTTTTTTATTGGCGTTTAGTAGTGCTTTTTATTAAATATAAACCTATAAACCATATAACACGTTTTTCTATACCTGTTTTTAATTCAGTAGGAACAATAAAATGTATAGAGGTGGTCTACTATGCGTAAAAAAGAAGATAAATATGATTTTAGAGCCTTTGGTTTAGCCATTAAAGAAGCTCGATTGAAACGAGGTTTAACTCGTGAACAAGTGGGAGCATTGATTGAAATTGACCCACGGTACTTAACTAATATTGAAAATAAAGGGCAACACCCCAGCATACAAGTTCTTTATGACCTTGTATCGTTACTTCATGTTTCCGTTGATGAATTTTTCTTACCTGCTAATAACTTGGTAAAAAGCACCCGACGATTACAGATAGAGAAATACATGGATAGCTTTACAGACAAAGAACTATCCTTAATGGAATCTTTAGCCAGCGGTATCAACGAAGCAAGAAACATCGAAGACTAATTAAAAGAATCCATACATAACGGAAAGAGCCGATAAAATGAGATTGTATTAATCTCATTTTATCGGCTCTGCGTCTTTGCGTCTGGCTCTGTAATCACAGTTACTTTGAACTGCTTTATTTCAATTAAATTTTCTTGTCTGCATTTCGGACAATAGAGGGGGAATTTTTTTAATTCAGTATCTTCCCTTATCTTTAATCGTGTTTTATTTCCACATACAGGACACAATATCCACTTGTAGTTTATAATAACTATCTCCTCCTTTACACTTTAATTCAAATCTTTATTAAAAAATATTTCATCTTATTTAACAAGAAACCATATTTATATAACAACATAAAATACACTAAGTTATTTTATTGAACATATATCGTACTTTATCTATCCGACTATTTGGACGACGGGGCTGGCAAACAGGTTCACCGGTAGTAACATGGTACCCTTTTAACTCTGTTAAACAAACACTACGTCCATTTGTAAAGAAAGTTAAATCACTACGATATTCTTGAATACACCGAGCAGGGATTTCTCCACTAAGAATGACCTCATTATTTTTCAATTGAGTGTCTACGATGTTCGCACAATATTTAGGAGCATCGTTGTATGCTCGTGAAAGATATTCCTGTGGCGCATAAATTTTAAAACTAAGATATGGCTCTAACAATTCTGTTCCAGCTTTTTTTAAGACTTGTTCCAATACAATAGGAGCAAGCATCCGAAAATCTGCTGGAGTACTAACAGGGCTATAGTATAAACCGTACTTAAAACAGATTTTACAATCCGTCACATTCCAACCATATAATCCTTGTTCGCAACCATAGCGTATCCCTTCCATAACTGCATTTTGAAATGATTGATTTAAGTATCCAAGAGAAACCGAGCTCTCATACTGCATTCCACTTCCCAACGGAAGCGGTGATACAGATAAACCAATGGAAGCCCAGAAAGGATTTGGCGGCACTTCGATGTGAATGGTATATTCTGCATTTTTTAACGGTCTCTCCATATAAATGACTGTAGGCTCTTTTAGTTCTATCTCCACATGATACTTTTCTTGCAACAGTGCACTAATCACTTCCATTTGTACTTTCCCTAAGAAAGAAAGTATAATTTCATGTGTCGTAGAATCCACGTAATATCGTAGAAGCGGATCACTATCTGAGATTTCCAAAAGGGCATCAAGCAACATTTCTCTCTGTTCAGGTTTACTCGGTTCAACAGTTGTTTGTAGTAGAGGGTGCGGATTTTCAATCTTTTTTCTCTGTGGCAATAGTTTTGTATCTCCAAGAACACTATTTAACTTCAAAAACTCATTTTGCAAAATAACAATTTCTCCAGAATAAGCTCTATCAATCTTACATAATTCACCATTTATTGAAGTATACATTTCTGTAACTTTTATTTTTTCTTTTTCTGATACTCTAACCGAATCTCGTAAATGTAGTACTCCACTATAAAGGCGTATATATGCAAGACGTTGTCTTTTTTTTGTATATTCAATTTTGAAAACATTTCCGCAAAGTTCAGACGGACCTCGATGTGTTGATGAATAAAATTTATTAGTAATAACTTCTATAAGGTTATCAATCCCTATATTACTTTTTGCACTTCCATGATAAAGAGGGAACAGAGAACAATTCTGAAATCTTATGCTTTCCTCTTGTTCGAGTTCCAATGCTTCTAATGATTTACCGGACATATATTTCTCTAAAAGGTCATCGTTTCCCTCTATTACCGTATCCCATTGTTCAGATTCGGTAAAGTTCGTCACACACATATTAGGATACAGTTCTACCTTCTGTTTGATTACAATTTCGGCAGAAAGTTTCTCTTTAATATCCTGATAAACCGTTGATAAATCAATTCCATTTTGGTCAATCTTATTGATAAAAAAGATTGTGGGAATCCCCATTTTCCTAAGTGCATGAAATAATATACGAGTTTGTGCTTGTACGCCATCTTTTGCAGAAATCAGTAGAATTGCCCCATCTAAAACTGATAATGAACGATATACTTCTGCTAAGAAATCCATATGTCCTGGCGTGTCTATGATGTTCACCTTCGTATTTTCCCACTGAAAAGAGGTTATTCCTGTCTGAATTGTAATTCCTCTCTGACGTTCTAAAAGCGTATTATCCGTCCTCGTTGTACCTTTGTCCACGCTTCCTAATTCTGTAATCGCTCCACTGTTATATAATAAGCTTTCTGTTAAGGTAGTTTTTCCCGCATCAACATGAGCTAAAACTCCAATATTAATAATTTTCATGTGATTTTCCTCCATTCAAAAGCCCAAAAGGGCATAAAAATCCCAGTGATAAATACTCTTATCACTGGGATTTTTATGCATAACCATAGGCATACAAAGCATACAGATATTCTCCGGATACTTTAGAATCACATGATAAAGGTATTCTTAAACTGGGTACAAAAAACTAAGCCCTCCTAAAAAAGGACATCCAATTATTTGTTCCCACTATCAAATTGACAGTTTATTTAAGAATACCTTGCCGCATATTTATTAACTCCTTTTAAATAGATACTTAAATAATAGCACGTAAGAGCATATTTGTAAAGGAATCTCCAATTTTTTATCAAAGAGAGTACGTGATTACAAAATAGCTGTAATAATGTACCAATATTTGTTATTCTATAATCTTCCAATTACTCCCGTTCTTTTCAAGTACCAAATCAAATTGAGATACCTGCGTTGCTTTGGTCTGCTGGTCGATATACTCCACTGTCAGCGATACCGTGACTTGATTATCCTTACGATTGTGAATAGGATTTACCAGTTCTTGAAAGATGTACTCTTTTCCGATTGGTTTTAATATCCCGTCATTCACATAGTAGGAAAGTTCACTGGCTGTCGCTGTAGGATAGAGCTTGAAGAACGTCGTTAAAAACTCATTGATTTCATTGGTTGTAATGGAATCAACCGTCCCCTCACTTTCAATGGCTTTTGGTTTATAACTTGATTTCTTAGGTATGTTGGTAATGGTCGGATTCTTAACCAGTACCATATTTCCAGAACTATCTACATAGACACTCACAATATAAGCAGAGTGGACGGTCTTTGTATTTTCTCCCTCTGTAATGAGCTGGTCTACACTGTAGGTTACATTAAACTCATTGTCGCCAGTTGGCTCTACCGTCCATATCTGAAATCCTCTTACAGAAGACGATACAGGAATATCTTTGCGTACTGTATCAACATTGAGAGCTTGAAGTTCATCTGTCAGATAGCCTTTTAGACTTTCCATTCGATTATCAATGGACTTATCGGATTGCTCCCATGAATAGTAGACTTTCGCAAAGTTCTCTACAAAATTTTCTACATGATGAGTATCAACGTATTCCTTTTCTATGATAGTTGTTTCGTGAATAGTATGAGTATCTATAGCTGTAAAGTGCTTGAATATCGCAAAGCTGAAACTAAGCCCTAAAAGTACCCACAAGGCAATCACAACCTTTTTATGAGGATTGACCTTATAGACACGAGGTTTCTTTTCCTTTGGTATCTGTTTTTCTTTATTCTGATTTTTTCTAAATTTCATCATTAAATCTTCCTTTCTCATTGTTTGATTCGTCCTGCTCCCACTAAATGCTGTTGCCAGTAGGGGCTTGTTAAGTCGGCATAACCGATTGGGTCGCCTGCATGAAACATACGGTTATTGCCAAGGTATATCCCAACATGAGTAATATAAGAGCCAGCGTTATAGGTAGAATGAAAGAAAACCAAATCGCCAGCTTGTGCTTCCGATAGTGGGATATGCTGGGTCACATCATATTGCTGTTGTGCGGTTCGTGGTAAGTTAATTCCAGCTTTTCCATACGTCCATTGTGTCAGTCCGCTACAATCAAAAGAAGTAGTCGGGGAAGCTCCACCGTAAACGTATCGCCAGCCCTCATATTTCAGTGCTTCGTCCATGATGGCTTGTACCGTATCATCATCAAACTCTGTTGTGACAAGATACTGCGTTACCAGTTGCACATAAAACATATTGCCATAGTTGTATCGCCAGCCCCCATTGATAGGTATGGCTATGGGATTGGGGTAAGACACTTTTTCGCCACCTGAATACTCTTTTGAGAAACTTTGAGCCAGTTCAAAGGTATATTTATTTCCACGATTAGCCACATACCCTAAGAAACCACCACCATAATTGTAGGACTGGATAACCGATTCTAAATCTACACTGAGCCTTTCGCTACTGGCTAATAATTCACTGAAATACTTCACACCTTGCTTAATGGATTCTTCTGTACTCAATGAATTAGGTGGAAGACCGAGGGATTCCGAGGACTGCATAACATCTTCCGCAGTACCGCCCGATTCCACCTGTATAATCGCAAGAAGTATGTTGACATATTCTTCAACGCCATATTCTTTGGCATATTTTTCTACCATAGGCTTATGAGCCAGCACTTCTGCGGAAACATTCACACCTCCATAATGAATATTGGAAATTCCGCTGTCCTGTTCATCTGAAAATAAAATGGCAACAAACAGAAGCAGTGAGAAGACCATCAAGAATAATCCAGAACCACCAATCACTAAAGTTTTCAACTTCATGGTTTCTTACCGACTTTCTTAATGGTGGCGGTTTTGATTGGTGGTCTACTTCTTGTATTTTGTAGTGGTACTCTTTGAACAGTAGACGGACGTTCTTTTGTGATTGGACGTTGTGAAGTTCTATCTGCTGTAGTGGTTGAAGTTGCTGGCTTTTGAACGGTTTTTTCTTGAACGGTATTGCCTTGGCGTTCCACTTTTGGACTTGAAAAATCGGACTTAACTGCTGGACGCTCTTGTTTGGCTTGTTGAGATTCCTTATATGAAGTCTGAATATTAGACTGTTTTGAGGTCTGTTCATCATGATATTGTTCTTGTCTTGTAGTCGGTCTTTCATGAACAGAAGAAGCAGGCTGTTTTTTCTGTTTGACCTGTTCCATTTCAGAGCGACGCTTCGCAATGGTTTTTCGCCTTTGTTCCTGCTGTTCCTTGCGTCCACTGGCTCTGTCCGCTTTGGTTTGAGAAATACTACTGGTTAAATCACGGACATTCTCTTTTACTTTGGATTTTCCTTGATATACTGCATATCTTGCATTGGTCGGCAAATCTTTAACCTGTTCTTTCAAACCACTAGCAGTGTCTACCATTCTGTCTTTGGTATCAGCTACTGTACCGATGGTTTGACCGATACGTTTTCCAAGTGTTGATTTTTCCTTTCCGTCTGGTCGGGAGTGATCTGCTTGTGTCCTTGCAGAACTCCCCGAACCCGACTGTCCTTTTTTACCTGTAACAATGGCAGACCCAGCCCCTAGAGTAGTCATGGAACGTCCAAGTTTCCGCTGTAGACGGTGCATGTGAGCGTGCATAAGCATACGAGGTTTTCTCATCACACGACTTCCCACACTTTGAGAATCGTTACTCTGTAGAGAAAACATACTCATTAAATCGCCCAGCTTGAAGTAGATTCCTGCAAAGGTCACAATCTGTAGAAAAGCAATCAAAAAGAACGGATAACCAGCCGATAAGGTATAGAGCATGGTTGAAATACTAAATGCTGTCGTAATAATCAATGTGATTCCAGCTCGTGTCAAAATGGTATTAAAGAGCTTTGTTATGGCTCGTTTTGACATACCATCAAATGATGGAATCATGCTTAAAATAAAGCTCACAGGCAGAAACATAGCATAGATGATAAAAAGTACCTGCGAGAAAATCATGATTCCTGTTAATAGGAATACAAATATGGAAATCCCAATATTGAAGACAAATAGGAAGAAGACTGTACCTAAACGGTTAATGGTCTTTGTAATGGTTAGATTGGTATTGCTTCTGTCTTCAATTTCTTCCGCAACAATTTTTTCTCTGTCTTCGCCATTGTTGGAATCTGGGCTGGTGGAGAGCAGGCTTTCCACACGGTCAATACCGATACTTTCAATGTCTGAACTGTTGTATTGAAGCAGTAGCCACGGTTGCTGAACCTGTATGGAAAACAGGCTATCTCTGATTAAGTCCACGCTGTCCTTGCCTTGACTATCGGAATGGGGCATGACAATCTTCGTGCCAAGTGATAAACTGGCATTACTGATGTCTGATGAAAAGTCATTGATTTTTTTAATGTAGTCGGGAGCGTAGGCAATAAAGGAAGCCGATAGGATAAACACCAGCACAAAATTCATAATGGCATGAATTGCCTTTGTGGTTTCTCTCTTTATCAGTCCCGTATAGGCAACATAAACCCCAAGAACCAAAATCAAGAGTAAGAGGAATCCAACATAGAAACCCTCTGTTGAAAATCCGTTTGCACTCACACCAGCTAAGGTCTGCATATTCTTACCAATGGAATCTGCTGTAGCGGAAATGAAGTCTAAGGAATAGGCTTCCTGTACTAAGTAACCTGTCGCATTGGAAACATACAAACTGATTGTCCAAATAAAATTGGTAATGGCATATAGTCCATACATGACCTGTTTTCCAATCCCGTCCGACCAGTTCCACGGAAGCCAGCCCCAGCTATTATCCACATAAAAATCCAGTTGATAGTTTTCAAGTGGGTATCGGCTGTATTCATTTGCCACATTGACCGTATCATCTACCAAGCCCGCAGCTTGAACCACCGTTCCCAGCATGGCTAAAAGAAAAATGGCAATCACAAGTGTGAAAGCCACTGTCATTGCCACTTTACCTAGACGTTTCAGCGTCCAGTTTGATTTTATTCTGTTTACTATTGATGGTTTCACATTTACACCTCTTTTCGCACAGGTGGTCTGGTATCAAAGGCATGGAGCAGTTCTTCAAATACAGGGTGGAACTGTATCACACCGACACGACCATATAAATCACTGATAAGGCATTGCCCGTTTTCCAAATCACGCAATCGCTTCTGATTGTTTTCGTCCTCTGGGTCTACACCAAAAAAGGCTAAGGTCTTTTTAATCTCGTTAAGGTCAGTGGAACGAAATGCAAATTTTAAGCCGAGGTTATTTTTCAGTTTTTCATCTAAGAGGTCGTCTGTATTTTGGGTCACGAAATATACCCCAGCGTTCATAGCACGACCAGCCCGAACCAGCTTCATAGATAGTGTTTTTCCTTGTGCTACCTGTAAAAAGCTCCATGCTTCGTCTAAATCTACAATCTTGAAAATGCTTCGGTCTGTATGGATAAAGTCTAAAGCAAAGGTACTAATGACAATCAGCATAGCAACGGATAAAAGCTCCATAGTGGTATATTCCTCAAAGGAAGTTTCCTTGTCGGGAAGTACCAAGTCCGCAACCTGTATAATGTTCAGTTGTTTTTCTAAGCTGATAGACTGCTCCACATAACCATTACTGAATAATAAATGTGCAAAGTCATAGTCTGTAAAACTTTCGATATGGTCGGCTATACTGGTACTTAGTGGCGTATTCTCAACCCGTAATTCCTCAATCACTTTCATCAACCCTCGTACTTCACTATTGGTTACTGCACGAATGGCTTTTCTAAGGATTGGGAAGCGTTCCCCATCACGAGAGGAAATCCCCGTAAGGAATGTCAGAATATCAATAGCCAGTGATTCAGAATCTTTGGGATTTTTCATAATCACATAAGGGTCAAGTAAGCCTTTGTTTTTCTCATCAGAAGTCAGAGTGACGATATTGATTTCATGGGAAATCTCTGGCAAGGTTTCTTTCCATCTGCCACGTTCTGCTTTTGGGTCTACAATCACTGCTTGTGCCCCATAAAGCACCGCATAATAGACGATAAGGTTATTCGCAAAGGATTTACCACCACCCAGCGAACCAACAAAAGCCGACGCTAACGCATTGGTTACTGAACCCTTAACCCCTTGACTGGCAAGAGCAGGTTTCAGATAGACATTGCGTCCAGTATCTAAGCTGTAGCCAACATAAATCCCCTCATTTTCCCCCAGCATTTGAGTAGCACCAAAACCTAAACCAGCGAGGAAATCAGAGGTCACGTATTGAATATAATCATTCATATAACGCTTGCTGGCAGGTAAAAATTCTTCATGTAAGCCGAGCATATCCCCAAATGGTCGTACCAGTTTTACGCTTAAATCGTCATAAAAATCTTTCACTTCATTACAACGACGTTTGAGTTCGTCAAGATCATTTGCTGATACCCTTACCACATAAGACAGCTTGTACATAGATTCCTTGCTTTGGTCTAAATTGGTTTCCAGCTCATTCACACTTTCCAGAGCTTCCGCCACATTGGAGCTGGTTTCATTATCACTTTGCCAAGCGTGGTTATCCAAGTCTTTCAGTTCTTTCTTTTTATTGCGGACAGTAGATAGGGCTTTACGATTCGCTACAATTTCCACATTCATTGACGTATCAATCGGGAATGTAAATTGCTGTTGCTGGTAGTAGAAGATTTCAGAGGACGGGAAGTCCAGTTCTCCGACAATGCTGTTAATGGTAAAGTAAGCTACATAGACGGTTTCATCTTCCTGCTGGATTTTCAAATATCGCTGTTTTTCTTCCACCAAACAGCGAGTAGGCTTAATCAAGTCATAGTATTTAATCAGCGTTTCATTATCCAGCTTTTTCTTTGATAGATGGTACTCATACTCTTCATAGGCAGTGCCTGTCTGTCCGTAAAGGTGTTCAATCAGATAGCCGAAGTCGTCCTTATCTAACCTGCGGATTTTGAAACGACGAGAGATTTTATTTTCTAAGAGCTTTTCCATCTTCTGAAAACGCAGGATTTCATCATTACTCATACTAACAAAATCGCCCATCAGCTTATGGTTCACATCATAGACAAAATCAGACAAAGCATTTTTTGCTTCAACGGTAAGACTTTTCATAGAAAACTCCTGATCGTTGAGAAGCAACTTAAAGCCGATAAAGAAACGGTAGTTCACTTGATTTTCGCCAATCATGGATATTAAAGCGTCTGTCTGTTGGTCGATTTTGTCATAGGCAACCGCTTTGAGCTTGCCAGTGACTTCATTTTTGGAACGCTCTTGTGCAGAACGTATGCTGGATTCTGTACTGATTTGTAAAGCATGAATTTTGCCATCACGATTTTGTGCGATAAGCTGTCTGAAAGAATCATGCACTTGTATTTTCTGTTCTGGACTTAGAAATGAGTAATTGTAAGGAACAAGCTCATAGTAAGCATAACATTCCCCGTCTTTATTCCAGACGAGATTGTTTTCAATGTATTTAATTGGATATGCCATAAAATTCACTCCTAACTGCTGTAATGGCTTCTTGTGGCTGGTTTCTGCCAAGCGTTACTTTTTTTCCTGCATAGGTCAGCTTTGGTCGCAGTGCATAAGCAATGACAGACTTCAAAAATCCATAAGGCTTTTTACCATCAAAAGTTTTTGTAGACATAAACCATGTGAAAGCCACAGGAATCCCAAAGTATTTGAGAAATGCTCCCTCTATCATGGAAAGAGGGGGCAAGTTGCCAAGTATCATCACTGCAAAGAGTGACACGACAAACCATGTCATTTGCGTAAAGGTTATGGGAAACGGAAGTCTAAAATCATTGATAGAATACAGTACCTTTTCCACAGACCAGATACTGGTATAGCTTCGTATTTTCTTCATGTAATCAATCCTTTCATAAAAAATAGGGGTAGCTGATTGAGCCACCCCGTAAAATAGAAAATCTGCCAGTAGTAATGTACCGACAGATTTAATAGACGATTTCAAAAATCCCATGATTGGTTGAGATAAACGTTCCTGAAAGGTCTAAATCCCGACCATAGGCTTGATAATCAATATAGTTTTGAAGACTAGCTGGTACTTCGCCTAAAGCACCCGTTTCTTCAATGTAGTAGCGTGCCACGTCATACATATCATCACAATCGGAATGAATGATAATATCCTCTTGATGTTCGCTTAGTTCTTCAATGCTTGAAAAATGAGTGAGCAGAGCAGATAGCTCCGATTGTAATTCTTCGGGTAATTCCGATACCATTTCCCATAGTCGATTGAGTTCGCCAATGGAAGTGTATTCGTCAACCGTAAAGGGTAACTCGTAGTCATGAATGGCGTATTCCTCATATTCATCATTCAAGCCGATTTTCTCTTTGACTTCCTCAAAGTCAATGGGAAAGGTAAACCACGCACCGACCAATTCGCCCTCATTGTATTTGCCTAAATTCGCAATATAGACTTGCATATCGTCCATATATTCACGTCCTTTCTTTGTAGAGATTCAAAAATCCCTACCGCACTTCGTTTGGTGTACCATTCCTTTGCGGAACATAAGAAAACCACTTATATTCCACAAAAGAACGGTTTTATTTAAGCACCAATAATGCGATTGAATAGCTCTAGTAAAATGTCTTTTACTCCAGCAGCGTTGAAGACTAAGCCAACCGCAATAATCGCAATAATTAAAAAGCCAATCAGTTTGCTAAACTCACGCTTGAAGCCAAGATACAAGCCAATCACAACGATTGCTAAAAGCACCAGTGATTGAGCGTTTGATAGAAACCAGTTATAAAGGTTTTGTCCAAAATTCATAAAAATGTTCTCCTCTCTATATTCAATGAATTTGTATTTGAGTTATTTTTTTGTTGTTATCACGTCCTGTTCTTTTACTGACTGTTGCTTCAAAATCTGCTTGTGTCGGTCTGTCAGTTTCGCATGGTCGAGAATGTCTTTTACAACCTGCGTCTGGTTGATTTCATCAAGTTTAATCGCAACCTTTAAGGTCGGGGCAACTTGATGAGATAGCCAGTTCAGCGTCCTTTGGAAGGAGTAAGGCTCTGGTTTTGTGGTTAGTTTTAATCGTTCACGATTGTTCCCAATAAACCAAGCCCATTCTTCATTCAGTTTCCAATCAGAACGAGGTTTGGAATCGTCTTTATCTACAAAACGGATATACCGATTGATAATTTTAAAGGCGGTATGCTCTGGATTGTCATAGACGAGTAAATCACGGACTGCATAATAGGCACGCTCATTTTTCAATCGAATCTCAAAACGGTTTTTTACTTCTGCGTCTTCAATGGGAATATCATTTTTCTTGTACTGCTCGTAGTCCTTTTCATAGATACAGAAATAAACTTCACTTTGTAATGAACCGATATAGAGGGTGTTTCCCATACATTCCTTTTCCTCTTTGCGTACCAGTTCGCCACTGCGATAGCTTTTAAAACTGCGGAAGACGGAGATACATTCTTCCTGTTGGCACTTTTCAGTGAGTACAGGGATATTTAAAATCCCTGTCTTATCGTTAATGGCAAGGTCAAGGCGTTTCATCACACCGCCAGCCACCAAAACGTCCATAAAGAACTCATACCAGCTTCTTTGTTGTGCCAGAAGATAGCTTTCAAATTGTCTGCACCCACGACCTTTCAATTCCACCAGAACTCCTTTGTCCAGTTCATGGGAGCAAAGGACGAATATGTCGCCTAAAGCATAATGCTCTGAATAAGAATAGAAACCATAGTCCTCATGAAGAAAATAGGACAGTTTCAGTTGTAAGATGTTTTCGACCACCTGCTGTACGTCTGTTGTCGGAAAGCGAATTCTTACATAATCAAACAGCATTTCAAGGGGAGCGTCGGGATTGAAGCGTTCCAGAGCTTCCCAAAGGGACTGCTGTAAATCCTCTGATGGCTTGACTTTTCCTGTTTCAATATCGCTTAGATACTGCCTTGTAATACCAGTCGCAACAGCTAAACGGTTTTGAGATAGTCCATAAGCCAAGCGTTTTTCTTTTAAATGCTGTAACCAAGTTTGTTCATTCAGTAAAAATCCCTCCAATCAAAAAGGCGTATGTCAACTTTTAAAGCCCATTTGACATACGCTGAAATTTTGTAAATCCCTTGTAACCAAAGGATTTTCTAATGTTTTTTTGACTGTTTCCTGTCGATTTGTACCCCCCTGTTAGATACGGGGGGGGGTAAGTGCTGGCGTGGCTATTGCCACACCAGCCAGCAAGATCAGTCCACACCTGCGACTTCCGCTTCGCACGTCGCCTGCGTGGACTGTCTGCTGTTGGATAACTTTTTAATTTCCTCCAAGAAATCATATCCTTTTGGTACAAGGGGAGTATAAAACTCTGATATGACACTTGTTCCTACATCAACATAGCCACGACCTTTGATTCGCTTTAAGAAGAAATCCTTTTGTACGTCACTGCCAAACATCATGCCATAGCCCATTTCAGACATACGACCTAAAGCCACTCTGAAATTAAACTGATCACGGATTCCGTCGCCTAAATATTTTGCGTCTGGACGTTGACAAGCCAGTATTAGAAAGAAGCCAGCTTGACGACCTAACATGACAATCTGTTTCAGCTTATTCATAACTGCGGTGTTTTCTTTTGTTCCCAGCATTTCCATGAAAGCGACGTATTCATCAAAGATTAAGAAGTGTGCCGGGAGACCTAAGTAAGCATAATTTTTGCCAGTCTTATAGTTCTTCATCTGCTTCATTTCCTCACTACGTTTCATCATTTCTTCATAGAATGTTTCAATGCAAGAAAGCAAGTCTTCTTTTCTATAGTAGACATTTGCCATCACAGAACCTAAGTCCGCAAGATCAGCATTTTTCGGGTCAAGAATATACAGTTTTGAATCTGTATGAAGCAAGGCTTCAATCAGTGTCAGTATAAAGTAAGTTTTACCGCCACCTGTACCACCAGCAATCAACATATGAGGGAGCTTATCATATTCCCACCATACGTTTTTCATTAAGCGAAGTTTACCATCTTTAGCTTCTACTTCATCAATAGAAATACGACTGGCTATGGTGTCATAGAGCAAAGTATATTCCACATAGGAATCCTTTAACTCTTTATCCGTCAGCTCACAGTACAAGCCACTCTCTAATTTCTTTTCCAAGTGTAAGAGTTGGTCTTGATATTTTCCCAGCGTGATTTCCACCCGTATCTGTATCAAGCCATTTTTAAGTCGATAATACATTTTAGGGAAGTAGGTTATCTTTTCCTTTGTACGACCAGCACTATCTTTAAAGAAACCCTCTGTTTTGACCTGTTCAGATTCATACCACTTGTTTTCAAGTATCATCTTTGCCAGTTTTTGACGGTGGTAAAGTTGTTTAACCGTATCATAGCGAACCCGTTTGAATACAAACGCTACCAGCAAGCAGATAAGAATTGCGACACTGAAACTGATAATTAAATAGGGAATGTCAATCTTATCTGCTTGTGATAGGTTAAAATCCTGCCAGTTGATCTGCTGGATTGTCTTCACATGAAACAGTCCGACAACCAGCAGGAAAACAGGCAGGAGTGACGCTATCGTAAAATGAAAGACTAAATCTTTACCAGATGGGCGAATCCTTTTACCACGCTGTTTCATGCGAAAAAGTCTCCTTTCTACCTAGCGACTATTTGTCTTGTGTCGGTTCTTTCTTTGCTTGTGGTTGAGCTTTGAATGAACTAGAATCCTTTGTCAGCACAATATCGTCTGCCTTGATATACCAGTCAACATCTGCTCCTTGATAGGTGGCAGTAGCAACGGTGTCCGCAATGGGATTGATAAGTTCCACCCGTGCGTTATAATCAAACTCTTTCAAAGGCACGCTGGCAGGAATACTTACTTGAATCATGCGTCCTTGTCCTTTGGATTTTAAGTCATAGGTACGTTCCTTGATTTCATCTGAAACCGACCCGTCTTCATTTTGGATTCTCACTTCACGACGTAGAGCAGAGAATTTCAATTCTCCAAAAGTCGTGTCTTTATCTAATACAATGCCATTTGCTAATCTCATCATTTTTCCTCTCTTTCTTTATTCTTTTATCATGTCGTCAGCATGTAAAAGGTAATTTGTAAAACCACGAGTGCCGATTTTGTAGCCCTCTGCGGTAATACGTGGATTGACTAACTTCACACGTTCCTCAAAGCCGAAATGTTTTTCGCCAGCTTCAGCAGGAAGCACCACCACAATATCATCTGCTCTTTGAACATCAGAATAGAGATTATAGCTTCTTGATAAGACAGTTAGCCGTCCGTTGATTCTTCGCTGAACGACTTTATCCTCGCCAGCAAATTCTAAATTGCCGAATGTTTTTTCCATGTTGGGAATCACAAATTTAAGTTCCATATTTTTACCTATCCTTTCTTTTTTATTGGCTGAATGAATGTTTGATGGTCTTAAAGAGTGGGGAACGACCTTTTGATTCTTGATTTTTTGTTTTCATAAGTTCACTTCCTTTCAAAATCGGGTAAAAAAATAGACACCTCATTTTTTGAAGTGTCTACCTATTAAATATTCAAATTTTATTGGAAGTATCTTTATATCTTCACTTTTCAAGGATAAATCGTCGTATCAAAGCTCATTCATAAGTAGTAAATTAGTAGTAAATTGAGTGGTTTTGACCTTGATAAAGTGTGATAAGTCCAGTTTTTATGCGGATAACTAGATTTTTATGCTATTTTTAGTTTAAAAAATGATGTTACGATGGAATCCAAGTGTTCTGCAATTCCGGAAAAATCTTGATTTAAATTTAATGCACGCACAGAAATCTGATTTCCGCTCATCTGGTATGTATTATTGGGAATAACATCTTCATCAGTCTGTGCATAAAGAAGCATTCCAGAGACAGTATGTTCACAGTCTTTTAATTCAAATTCTTTATTTTTCACATATGTAAAAATCTGATAGAGGTTATTGGAATGCAAAGTGTTTGTTCCATATTGCTGCTGAGTCATATGTGAATAATATTTTGCATCGATAATAAGTATATTGTTTCCTTGAGATAACATAATATCGGTTTGCATTTTAGGAAGCAATTGGTTCTCAGAATCATCAAGTTGCCATGCGATCTGTGATGCATTGGCAGATAGTTCTGGATGTTCTTTACGATAGTATTCAAACAAAAAATTTTCATATAAACGGCACATACGTTGTTCGTCAAAAAAATCCATTATTTTTGTGGTACCGTCGTTCTGTGTCTGTAGAAGTCCGTTATAAATCAGATAACAGATTCCAATTAACATTTGATAACTTTGATTGGAACGATTATAATGTTGGTTCCAATTTACAAAACGTAAATCAATTTCATTAACATCAGAAAAAAACAATAACAGATTTCGTAGACTCTTTTTTCGCGTATTTGTGATATTGGCTTTAAGAAGCAATAACATTGTAGATTTAATAATCTGGTTAAATTGTGTATTAGTTGAAAATTCATCATATGTACAAATCATTTGTTTCTTCAGCAGAGTCTGAGTTTTAATGGATTCAGAAATATTAAGCTTTCCCTGTAGTGTAGAAAGAGATTCTGATTTTGGCACATAATCTCTTCCTAAGCCTCGTTTTAACTGTATGCTAATGCCCTTATCAAGAATGGCTGCACATAATTCAGCGGTATTATGAAAATTTTCTGTAGCCAGATTTTTGTAGTTTTGTGCTTGCAATGCTTGAAAAGCGTAGGACAGCATATAATAAATATTTTGTACAGGAATCATTTAACAGCACTCCTTAGTCGATCAGACCAATCTACGATTTTTGCGGGCTCATCAAACCAATATTCTTTTAAAAGTGGAATCAATTCGTATTCTACAATGGATGACAAAGTTTGTGCGTTGGTTGTCTCTGGTGTTAAACCACAAAAATAACTGTGACCAATACAGAATCCTTCACCCAATGATATATCTTCTGCTATCTTAGAATTGAGCTGTTTCACACAAGCAATTAATTTGTTAAAGGCATCACTCCCTAGAGAATCCTGGTAAGCTTGAAAACCAAGTGTATTAAATCCCGGTTTCATAGTAAAGAATGAAAAACGTCGTCTTAAAGCATAATCTAACATAGCAAGACTACGATCAGCAGTATTCATCATACCAATAATGTATACATTTGCAGGTACAGAGAAATTCTCGTCAGAATATAACAACTGCAGTTCAATCCCTCGCTTATCTTTTTCAATCAGCATAAACAATTCACCGAATATTTTACTTAAATTACCTCGATTGATTTCATCAATGATAAAGAAATAATCATTTTCATCATCATCTTCAGCCAGTTTGCAAAATTTGTAAAAAGAGCCCTTTTTAATTGTGAACCCATTTTCAGTTGGTCGGTATCCTTCAATAAAATCTTCATATGAGTAGCTCTGATGGAACTGGATCATTTGAACACGGTCAGGATTTTTTGCACCGATAATGGAATAAGCAAGTCTCTTGGCAGTAAATGTTTTCCCAACTCCAGGTGCACCCTGCAAAATAATGTTTTTCTTCATTTTTAAGATATTTACTAGTGTTTCGTAATCTTGTTCAGTCATATACACATCTGAGAGAAAATCTGCAGAAGAGTAAGCAGGATAGTCTATTTCTGGTTGTGTATCTACATCATCTAGTTCATCAGGAGCAAAGATGGAAGTAAGCTTTTCAATATAATCTGTGTATGGAGTGATATCAGTTAAGCGTTTTGCTACTGCATTACCAGGATGTTCCCATTCGCCAACTTGAAGCCATTTTACAGCATGGACATTTTTATATTCCTGACGAAGATCGTCAAAGACATAATTTCCAGTGACAATACCTTTACCAACAAGAGTGTTGCTGCGTTTCGCAAAAATCACATCGTTAACTGATACGGTATTCGCAAAATTCCATGCCATCAAAGCCTGATTTTTCCGTGAAGTACTACTGTCGTACACATCTATCAGTTCTTGACGGAGAGCTTCCTTGGAAGCAAATTGGGAATAATCACCAATATCGTCCATACCTAAAACCATGATTCCTTTTTGTTGGCATTCATTCCAACTTTTATCATCAAAGACGGTATACATCCAGTAGTGCGTTTTATGTTTTTTATCGGAAAGCGTATTTGTGTCAGAATCATTAGTCTCATTAGTATATCCTACATTTTTCCCATAAATATGAGCAAAGACAACTCCGGGAACATTGCATTTTCTTGCATATAATGAAATTTGTCCCATGCGAATGAAAGGAATATCACTTGGTTTTTGATTTAGAAAATGCAATACTCTCAGCTGAATATCCTGTCCATAAAATGGAGCGAATAATGTTGGAAAGAGCATTTGATAATATTTCATGCGCCATACCATATTGATTCCCGGGATATGTTCCAGCTGTTTATAGAGTTGCTCGTAATCTTCTTCAGAATCTAAAGGACCAAAAGAAGATATTATTTCAGCACCTTCAACCAGATTATTTCGCATTTCTTCTGCTTTTTGTATTGCTTCATCTTCAGTAAGTCGTATAGGTTTTAATGGAGATCCACAGGTCCAACTTTGATTTTTCTTATGATAGAATAATCCAAATTTGTATGCTGCTCCGCCGGAAATGCTTCCAAATACTTCGCGAATATCTTTGTCCATTTCAAGTATATAGCAGAGATTGCTTTTATTTCCCTCGTCATTATAAAATAAAGAAGTTAACAAATCCTTTCCGGAAAGTGATTTTAAGCGTTCTATTCCAAAAAGATTTATAAAATTTTCTCGTAGCTCATCAGCCTTGTGAGCAAATGAAATCCATTCTGGAGTCTGAGATTCGCTATAAAACCATTCAGGAGAATATTTTCCTGGTCCATTTTCTGTTATCTGAATGTTCGACATAATATACCTCCGAATTTATAAACTAGAATTAGTATATCATTTAACTGCGACACTGTCATAGATTATCGAAAAATAGAATTATATTGATATTGAAAGAGAAGAGCAAGATCCACCCGGGTAATACCGCATCGTAATAATTGAAAATAATATTTAGAAATTAGGAATATTATATTGGCTATATTGAAAATGTAAGCAGGTAAAAATTGAATATTTTTTACAGAGCATCTGGTAGAAGCCGGGTGCTTTTTTTGAAAATTTTGAAAGAAAATATCATGTAAATGGTGCGGAAATCTTTGATGGAAGCTAATTAGATGAAGATGAAATTGAATCAAGAGGATGAAAATAGAGGATTCATCAAGAATAAACTTGTTAAACACAGGTGGATCTTGCTCTTGTATAAAAATTCAGATTAAAAAGAAGAAAGAAATAACAAAGAGCGAAATTCACTAGGGATTATAGTACCTTAATTGGTTCTCTGCTTATCTTTAAGATTATGCGGAATTTTTGGATGCACAGTAATGAAATTATGAAAAAATTAAAAAAATTCTGATGAGGGGGCTGTATTTTATGCTTTTTCCTTTTGGATATATAGAGGGATTATTTTTTGTGGATATAAAATTTTAAAATATATTTCCTCAAATATTGAGAAGGTGAGGAAGAAACAAATGAAATATTTGTACATGAATGAGCAGGAGCGGCAGATGCAGTATTATCAATTTCCAAAATTCTTGCTGGAATTACAGCTAAATCAGAATGCAAGAAAAGAATTTATGACAGAATTCTAGAGAGATGTATTCCGGTAAAGATTGATGGAGTCAGCAGACGTGAAGCCATGGCAAATGACAATATGCAGACTATGAAAAACATTCTGAAAATCTAGGACTATTTCAGAAGGAAATTTCATAGTAATGGACAAAGAGTGAGCAGGGGGAGGTGGAAACTTCACCGTGGCGAAAAGAAAACTGAACTATCGATTTCATAATCCAAATCCGGTGGAAGTGACCGCCGATTACATATTAAAAGTGATGATAGAAGCGAATACTGAGAAGGTGGAGAAGATATTGCAGGAGAATATGGTACAGACGGAAGCAAATGAATGTGAACTGGAATAAAGTGGACAAATGAAGAATGGATTGAAAGGCACTAACAGGAAGTATAAGGTGTATAATTTTGTCGAAAATTGTCAAAATGTAAATTACAACATAAAATACGAGATTTTATCTCATAAAACTATTGCAAAAATAAAAAAACGAAATATAATAAAGATATAGGCAAGAAGTTTGGACTAATGGAGGTAAATAAGATGTTATGCCAATTTACAGTGAAAAATTTTAAGAGTATACGGGATGAGGTAACATTTGACATGCAGGCTGCCGCCATTTCTGAGCATGAAGACAGAATTATAAAAGATGCAGATGGGGAATTGTATTTACCGGTATCTGCCGTATACGGACCCAATGGCGGAGGAAAATCTAATGTTCTTGAAGCATTGCATAGTCTGGTTACGAAAGTATTGAGACCATTATATGCTACAAGCAATAACGAAGAGATTGCAATGAAAATGAAAAAGCTTGTGATAGAGCCATTTGCTTTTGAAGAAGGAACAAGAAATGAGCCAACAGAATTTGAACTGTTTTTTAGAACAACAATGGCAGAGTATCGCTATGAATTGACTGTAAAAAAAGAAGTCATCGAATACGAAAGACTGGACCGCATAAAATTGGAGACAGGACGAAAATCAGCACTTTTTGAACGAGATGAAGATGAAATTACTTTGAAAGGTGCATTTGCAAGATTGAAAACCAGTGATGAATTATCCGATACATTGCCGTTGTTATCGTATCTTGGAATTACTTACAGTAAAAACGAAGTGGTGCAGGATGTGCTTGACTGGTTTGATGAAGAGATTGATTTCCTGAATTATGGAAATCCTATGCAGGAATTACGAATGGCTGTTTCGAAATCAGAGGATGTAAAAAGACTGATGCTTCAGATGATTCAGGAGATGGATTTGGATATTGTAGATTTCCGTGTAGAAGAAAAGGAGAATGACCGGATCGAAGTATTTACAAAACATGTAGTAGATGAATATGAAGCAGAATTGAATTTATTTGATGAATCCAGTGGAACAAAGAAATTATTTGGATTGCTCCCATTTATTGCAAAAAGTTTATTGAGAGGAACGACACTTGTGATTGATGAATTGGATGCAAAGATACATCCGGTATTACTTAAATACCTTATTATGACTTTCAGTAATATGGAAAAAAATAAAAAGGGTGCACAGTTGATTTTTACATCACATGATCTGTCTACTATGAACAGTGAAGTATTCCGAAGGGATGAAATCTGGTTTGTGGCTAAAGGAAACCGTCAGAACTCAAAATTATATTCTCTTGTAGAATTTAAAAATAAGAAAGGTGAATCTGTACGCAAGGATGCCAAGTTCGATAAACAGTATCTGGAAGGGAAATATGGTGCAGATCCATACCTCAGAAAGATTATAGATTGGGGGACGGTGAATGGCTAAAAGAGGCAGAAAAGAGAAAGACAACTGGAAGAAGAAACGTCGGCAGGAATATCTGGAAAAGAAAGAATTCCGTTATTATATTTTCTGCGAAGGACAAGCAACGGAACCTAAATATTTTCAAGGATTCAAACGGTATATTGAAGATAATCCCATTTATCGAGATATGGTTTTGATTGAAATTGAAGGCTGCCAGGCTGAGACGATGCGGGTAATCGGAAAGGCTGAAGAGTATGTGCGTGAGAATAAGATTACGAAAGGGCAGATATGGTGTGTCTATGATAAAGACAGTTTTCCGTCCAGTGATGTCAATGGAGTAGTCCAGCGGGCAGAAGTATTAAATCAAAAGAATCCAGATATTCAGTATCATGCGGCGTGGAGTAATGAGTGTATCGAATTCTGGTTTATGTTGCATTTTGCATATTACACGGCAAATAATCACAGGTCCGAGTACAAGAAATTTTTGAATGAGAAATTTCAGGAACTGGGAATTGGGAAGTATGAGAAAAATATGGATGACATATTTGAAACATTGATGAACGGCGGAAGTCCGAAGCTGGCAATTCGCTATGCGAAGCGAATTATACAAAATGGAGAGGGAAAGACACCGGCAGAGATAGCACCAGGAACGAAGGTTTATGAGCTGGTGGAGGAACTGGCGAAGTATTTGCCGGAGGAACAGAAGAAATATTTTATGTAGGAAGGAAAGATACGAATGAAGGACTTAAGCAGAAATGTAAAATTATACTGTTATACTGTGATATATGTGGAAATGATCAATTTTCAACAATAGATGATATTGAGTATGAATTGAAAGATGCTCCAGATGAAACGAAAATACAATGTTCGGCTTGCGGAAAAATTTTTACAAAAGCAGAGTTAATAGAATTAAATCAAGAGGGAATTAATGCTAATATTAAGGATATAAAAAACGAGGCAGTTAAAGAGTTAAAAAATGAACAATTGCGTAGTTATTAACGACAAAAGGAGTTATAATATGGATACAGTAATGAGTTTAACTACAGGAATAATATCTGGAATAGTATCAGGATGGTTGGTGACAGAATATTATAGAAAAGTTGATAAAAGAAAGGAAGAAAGAGAAAAAAGATCACAATATTATGATATATTTACATGGTATTTGAATGAACTAATGGCAGAAATAAATATAGCAGAAAAAATGAAAGAAGAAGAGAAATATACAGAAATATATAGAATGTTGGGGAAAAAAGCTGATTATATAGAGAGAATGTATTCCGTTATTAATGAATCTTCAAAACAAACATTTCGGCAGATTGAACAAATATTCTTTAGAATACAGAAAGGAATTGAAAATGAAAATATTTCTGTATCGGATATAAAAAAAGAAGTTCGAAATATACAGATTAAGATGTTAGAAATTATGGCAATTAATATGAATTAAGAAAGATTAAGGTTAATATTAAATTCAGGAAATGATTATTAAATAGTATAAAGCATTTCCTGAATTTTTGTATTGTGATACAATAAAGATGTAACAGAACGATATAACTATAACAGAGAGGTAACCACCATGAACATAGCAGCCTATTGCCGTGTCTCCACCGACAAATCCGACCAGCTTAACAGCCTGGAAGCTCAAAAAGAATTTTTCTCCGAATACACAAAGCGAACAGGGAACACTTTAGTAAGATTATATGTAGATGAAGGCATTTCCGAAACTAAAATTAAAAATCGAAAAGAATTTTTTCGCATGATGTCGGATGCAGAGCATGGCTTATTTGATATAGTTGTTGTAAAAGACATCTCTCGTTTTGCAAGAAACACGGTGGACCTTTTACAGAATGTCCATAAGCTGAAATCATTGGAAATTGAACCCCGTTTCTTATGAAATATATACTGGAAAAATCATCAATGGCAAGTAAGAAAATTGAATCAGACATACAATAACAGACCCCTGCATAGATTGTAAAAAACAAACTATGCAGGGGCTTTTCTATGAGAGAATATATTGAGGAGCGTGCAGTGGAAATTGCAAATTATATTATAGAAAATAATGCGACAGTGAGACAGACAGCAAAACAGTTTCGAATTAGTAAGAGTACGGTGCATAAGGATGTTACAGAACGCTTGCTTCAGATCAATCCATCACTGGCTCATGAAACACGTAAGGTTTTAGACACCAACAAATCAGAACGTCACATCCGGGGAGGGCTCGCTACCAGAGAAAAATATTTACACTTGCATGCTTCCAATTATTGAAGTTAATGTTACAATAAAAGAGGATATTCAATCAGAAACACGGACATTGAGAGGAGACTGTTCAAATGCGGGTGGCAATCGTTGAAAGGGATGAAAAAGTATTAGAAGAACTGAAAAAAGGTTTAAAACGCGTAGATCCGAATTACGAGTTGGCGGGGATTGCAGGGAATGGACAGTCTGCATATGAGATGATAACAGTTATGCAGCCAAATCTTGTTATCATGGACATTGGGCTTCCGCGGATGAATGGGTTAAATCTTTTGAGAAAATTACGCACGGAAGGACGTGAGTTCCGTGTGATTATTATAACAAAGGATGAAGATTTTCAACAGGCAAAGCAGGCAATCGATCTGGGGGTGGACGGATATTTAGTACAGCCGTTCCGGCCGATGGAGCTTAAGAAGGCATTAAGCCGTATTCATGAAAAAATCAGGAATGAATATTGGATGCAGGCTTCTTTTACTGTTGAAAATGTTCTGTTAAGCTGTAGATATGGAGAAATTATATCGAATCAGAAGTTAAATGAAATGACTATCCGGAAATATGGTTTTACAGTGGATGATCCGGGATATTTATTTACGGTTTCAATGGCAGACGAATACGAGGAGCAGAAGGAAAATATACGTGGATTTCTCGAAGAAATCTGTAGACGTGAGTGTGGATTTTCGGCATCTGTTATATGTTCGGATCGATGGAAACAGGTGTATCTGATCATTTACCGGGTACGTGAAGCAAGGAACTGGAAAGAATATTTTCAAAAAAATGTGGTTACTGGGTTATGTAGGAATTTTCCGGGGACAATTATTTGTGTATGGATAGAGACAAAACAGCTGACAAAGCTGGCAGATGCAATGATTCAGGCAGGAAGTCTCATGGAATGGAATCTTCTTCAGCCGCGAGGAGTTTTAATCTGTCAGCAGACAGTTGAGAAATTTGAAGCTGTTCCGGTGCGTTATCCGGTAGAATTAGAACAACGAATGCGAGAAATGATTTTCGATGAAAACAAGAAAGGAATTGCCAGACAATTTCAACTTGTTTGTGAGGAAATGAAAAGAGAAAAATATTTTCCAAAAGAAATAAAATACAGTATTATTCGTTTTTGCATGGCAGCTGGATTGAATTATAGAAATTATGGCGGGGAGATTAATGAAACAAAAATCCTGAGTCTTATGCAGCAGATTACCTATGCCATCAGCTGGAAACAGATAGAGAAAGCGATTCAAGGCTTGGAACGGATGATATCATATGAGCATAAATTTGAGCAGTACAGTACGCTTATCCAAAAAGCAATGGAAATTATAAGAAAAGAATATGACAGTGGTATTACATTGGAAGAAGCAGCGAACCAACTTTATGTATCGGAAGAATACCTGAGTTCTCAGTTTAAGAAGGAGACAGGATATAATTTTACAGAAACTGTGAGGAAATACAGGATAGAAAAAATAAAGGAGCTTCTTAGGACAACAAAATATAAGATGAATCAGATTGCGGGGCTTGTCGGTTACTCTGATCCCAAATATATGAGTAAGGTGTTTAAAGAGGAGGAAGGAATTTTACCGACGGAATACAGACGTAACTCCAATGGGATTTCATAATTAGGAGTAATTTCATATTGCTTATAGAAAAAAGTAGAGAATAAGAGGCATATTTAATTAAAAAAATACACTTTTATAAAAAATTTCGCCCTTTTAAATATAAAAAATGTGCTATGATATATGTGAAAAGTGAAAAGGATTTCATAGCCGTTAAGGCAGAAAGAGGTGAAAAGAATGAGCACAATGAACATTACTTTCAAACACCCGGATGAGATCATTGATTTCTTGAAAACAGTATGCAAATTTGACTTTAACATGGACATGAGAAGAGGACGGGCAGTAGTAGATGCGAAGTCATTACTTGGAATCATGAATCTGGGATTGAATAACGTGATTGAACTGCAGATGTATGCAGACGATTGCACAGAACTTGAAAGACAGCTAGAAAGATTTGCAGCATAAAATGGAATATAAAAAAGGGATGTCGGGCATTTGTTCGGCATCTTTTTTGTTCTGGATAGATCAGAAGGGGAATAATTACCGTGTATAGTAATAGAAATTGTGGATAAGATTTTATTTTACATAAACAAATACTTGTAAATCAATGCTTCCTCTACTATAATGAAAAACAGAAAAAGATATATAAATAAAGTAAATAGTTTTGATTGGATTTTACAGGAGGAAAGATTTGAAGAAAGAATTAGTGATTGTCCTTGACTTTGGTGGACAGTATAACCAGCTGGTCGCAAGACGTGTCAGGGAGTGTAATGTATATTGTGAAATTTATTCATATAAGACAGATATTGAAAAAATCAAAGAGATGAATCCAAAAGGAATCATTCTCACAGGCGGACCGAACAGCTGTTATGAGCCGGATTCACCGACTTATTCGGAAGAACTGTTCAAGCTTGGAATTCCGGTTCTCGGACTTTGCTATGGCGCACAGCTGATGTCTCATGTACTTGGTGGAAAAGTTGAGCGTGCAGATGTAAGAGAATACGGTAAGACAGAAGTTATTATTGATAAAAAAGACTCCAAAGTATTTGAGGGTGTTTCAGAGACAACAACATGTTGGATGAGCCATTTTGATTATATTTCAAAGATTGCTCCGGGATTTGAAATTACAGCACATACTGCTGACTGTCCGGTTGCAGCAGCTGAGAACGCAGACGAGAAACTGTATGCAATCCAGTTCCATCCAGAAGTACTTCATACAGTAGAAGGAACAAAGATGATCAACAACTTTGTAAAAAATGTATGTGAATGCGCGGGCGACTGGAAGATGGATGCTTTTGTTGAGAATACAATTGCAGAGATCCGCGAGAAGGTTGGAAACGGAAGAGTATTGCTCGCACTGTCAGGTGGGGTTGACTCTTCAGTGGCAGCAGGACTTCTTTCCAAAGCCATTGGAAAACAGCTTACTTGTGTATTCGTAGATCACGGACTTCTTCGTAAAAATGAAGGAGATGAAGTTGAGGCAATCTTCGGACCAGAAGGACAGTTTGACCTGAACTTTATCCGTGTAAATGCTCAGGAAAGATATTATAACAAACTTGCAGGCGTTACAGAGCCAGAAGCAAAACGTAAGATTATCGGTGAAGAATTCATCCGTATCTTCGAAGAAGAAGCAAAGAAGATCGGTACTGTTGAATTCCTTGCACAGGGAACAATTTATCCGGATGTGGTAGAAAGTGGTCTTGGCGGAGAATCCGCTGTGATCAAATCTCACCACAATGTAGGAGGACTTCCGGATTTTGTAGATTTCAAAGAAATCATTGAGCCGCTTCGTGATCTTTTCAAAGATGAAGTTCGTAAAGCAGGACTTGAGCTCGGACTTCCTGAAAGACTCGTATTCCGTCAGCCATTCCCAGGACCGGGACTTGGAGTACGTATCATCGGCGAAGTAACAGCTGAGAAAGTTCGTATCGTTCAGGATGCAGATGCTATTTATCGTGAAGAGATTGAAAATGCCGGACTTGATAAGACAATTGGTCAGTATTTTGCAGCACTTACGAATATGAGAAGCGTTGGTGTTATGGGTGATGAGAGAACTTATGATTATGCTGTAGCTCTTAGAGCCGTTAATACGGTTGATTTCATGACTGCAGAGGCGGCGGAGATTCCGTATGAAGTTCTGAATAAAGTGATGAGCAGAGTTATAAATGAAGTTCGTGGGGTGAATAGAATATTCTATGATCTGACGAGTAAGCCACCGGGAACGATTGAGTTTGAATAAAATATTAGAGCCAAGAAATGCCTATTTTACGGGCTTTCTTGGCTCTTTCTGTGTCCGTTGACAATCAAATGACAATACTTTTTTAATATGATTGTAAATAATTCCTTTTTATTTAGCTGGGAATTGACTCTTCCAGTCCCAATATTCTTTTTCTGTAATCTCTTCATTTCTGAATTTCTGGTACATATCAGCCCATGTTCCAATATGATCCAGCATATTTAAAGAATCGTGTCCTTTGTCCTTAAACATGAGCTGCGGTACGCCGGATTCATCCCGGTAGGCGTGCAGACCATATTGATCTTCTAAAGCAAATAATGCGTGCATGACACTAACATAAGTATCGAAGTTTGGATCAGACATGGCGTATGGACTGATCTTTAATGAGTTTGCTATTTTTTCTAATTGTTCTGATGATGGGAAACGATTCCCAAGTTCATAATTTCTAATTGCCGATTCGCTCAATCCGGACATGATTGCCAATTCTTTCTGTGTATATCCTTGATCGATCCGGAATTTTCTTATTTTCTCACCTACTGTCATAAGAAAACACTCCTTTGCTGATTGTTACTTAAAAGTATAGCATAAACAGTTCAAAAATGAAATATAAAAATAAACCGTTCATTTTTGAAATTATTCTATTGACAGTACGGAAATGAAATGTTATGATGCATATACACCGTTCGATAATGAACTGGAAAAAGAAAGGAGGGATACAGATGGCTAGTAAATTATTTATATCAGCAAAAGAAGTAGCGAAAGAATTAGAAGTATCTGATTCCTATGCGTATCGTTTGATCCGTCAGTTAAATGCGGAATTGGAGCAAAAAGGTTTCGTTGTTGTCAAAGGAAAAATCAGCCGTAAATATTTTGAAGAACGAGTTTACGGTATGAACGAAATGAAATAGCAGGAGGTGATGTTTTGACAGTAATCAAAAACCAAAAGTCAAATACTTACGAGGTAAGAACCTATTATAAGGACTGGACCGGCGTAAGAAAGCAGAAGACGAAAAGGGGATTTAAACGCAAATGTGATGCCCAGGAATGGGAAAGAGCGTTTAAATTAAAGGAGAATTTGAGTCTGGATATGTATTTTGAAGATTTTGTGGATCTTTATCTGAATGATATCAAATCTAGAATCAAATATAATACATGGCTGACGAAAAAGCATATTGTAGAAAAAAAGATTCTCCCATATTTTTCGAAAAAGAAGTTGCAGGAAATAAAACCTTCCGATATTCGACAGTGGCAGAACACCATGATGAACTATCGGAATAAACAAGGAGAAGGTTATTCACAGGTCTATCTAAAGACCATCCATAATCAGCTGAGTGCGATTTTGAATCATGCAGTTAATTTCTATGATTTGAAAAGCAATGCTGCACGCAAGGCTGGATCTATGGGAAAAGAAAGAACAAAAGAGATGCTTTTCGGACAAAAGAAGAGTATATGAAGTTCATTGAAGCGGTGGCGGATAAGCCAATCTCCTTTATGCATTTGAAATTCTATATTGGTGTGGAGTGCGTATGGGAGAGTTGTTAGCACTGACACCGGCAGATTTCGATTTTCAGGCGTGTACTATCCGGATCAATAAATCTTATCAAAGATTAGAGGGGAAGGATATTATTACAGATCCAAAGACTGTGAAGAGTAATCGCATAATCACCATGCCGGAATTTTTAAGCGAATAATTAGAATCGTATATAGGAATGCTGTATGGTTTAAATGAAAATGACAGGATATTCCAAATTTCAAAAAGCTATCTTCATCATGAAATGGATCGTGGTGTGAAGTTGTCAGGAGTGAAGAGAATACGAATCCATGATTTACGACATTCTCACGTGTCATTGTTGATCAATATGGGATATTCTGCGGTGGCAATTGGAGAAAGGGTAGGGCATGAAAGTGTGGAGATCACATATCGATATGCACATTTGTTCCCAACAATCCAAACAGAGATGGCGGAAAATCTAAATCAGGAAAGAGAGGAATATCTGGATGAGTGAAAAAAATAGGGATAACAAGAATCGGTGGCGTAATGTAACCATAGCGTTTCGAATGTCTCCGGAAGAAAATGAAGAGCTGGATTTAAGAGTAAAGCTTTGTGGATACCAGACGAGACAAGAATATATCATTGAAAGTGTTTTACATCAAAAAGTCACAGCAGTAGGAAATCCATTGATGTTAGTACAGTTTAGAAAACAGCTTCGAGGGATTGAAGAGGAACTAAAAAGGTTAACTACATTAGAGGATGCCGATGAAGAGTTGTTTACACCTATTCGAACAATGTTGGAGATATTAAATGCATTTGCAGAAGAAAGAAACTATGAAAGAAGGAAAAAAGAAAAAGCCCAGAAATAATCTGAGCAAGTTCCCTGATCATCAGAATAACTGATATATCACCTTAACAACTTGAGTATATCACAAAATTGTTGTTGCAACAATTGTTAAATTCTGTTTACCAGGGACTTGCCCGGTTGGGCAGGAGGTGGAAATGGAAGATAATTATAGAGAAATAAAAAAGGCAGAACCATGCCTGAAATTGATCCACATGGATCAGGTTGAAGTGGAAGAAATTGAATGGCTCTTTTATCCGTTCATACCATACGGGAAGGTCACCATTATTCAGGGAGATCCTGGAGAGGGTAAGACCACCGTGGTGTTGCAGATCATTGCAAAGTTAACAAAAGGAGAAGCAATATTAAGTGAAACAAGCGAAGGAAAATCCGAAGAGACAGGCGTAGAGCCAATCAATGTGATTTATCAAACAGCTGAAGATGGATTAGGCGATACGATCAAACCGAGATTGTTAGCGGCAGGGGCTGATTGTTCCAGAGTCTTGGTGATTGATGACCAGGATCAGCCATTAACAATGGTAGATGAAAGGCTGGAAGAAGCGATTATACAGACGAAAGCAAGACTTGTAGTATTAGATCCAATTCAAGGCTTTCTAGGGGCTGGTGTTGATATGCATAGGGCAAATGAGATTCGCCCATTGATGAAAAGAATCTCTGTATTAGCAGAAAAATATCAATGTGCCATTATTCTGATCGGTCATATGAATAAAAATAGTAATGGAAAATCATCCTATCGTGGATTGGGTTCTATTGACTTTCAAGCGGCAGCAAGAAGCGTGTTGATTGTTGGAAGAGTGAAAGATGAACCGGAAATCCGAGTGATCTGTCATGTAAAGAGTTCTCTTGCTCCGGAAGGAGATGCTATCGCCTTTCGATTAGACAAAGAAAAAGGATTTCATTGGATTGGAAAATATGACATCAGTGTAGAGGACTTATTGTCTGGTGATGGGCGAGGGCAAAAGATCCGAAGTGCGAAAGAATTTTTAAAAGAGATCTTAGCAAATGGATCAATGGAACAGGCAAAAATAGCGGAAGAAGCAGAAGAACGAGGAATTAAAAAGAAAACACTTTGGAATGCGAAGAAGGAATTACAGATTGATTCTGTGAAGATAGGGAATAAATGGTTCTGGATGTTACAAGACGAGTAAAGGAAGATGGCAAGATTACCATATCTTAAAGAATAGGGAATCTTGCCACCTTGATTAAAAAGGAGTGAAGTGATGAAAAAAGTACAGATTGATTATGAACTGTTTCGAAAATTGATCTTTTATCATCTGGGTTCAGATGATCAGTATGAAGAAGATATTCGAAATGGCTTGGAAGAAAAATTGGATGCATTAGTCAGACATGAACTCTATACGAAGTATAAGACTGCTCCTTCTGAGGAAGAGCAGGAGAAAGCACGACAGGAATATTTAGATAAGCGTGGAGTGTCAGCCAGTTATCGGTGGTGATGTTTGTTTGGGGAATATAGAACAGGAGCGTGGCACGCACCTGTATCATACCAAACAAGGAGAATTGCCGTAGGGTGTAGCCGATACAGTGCTGGCTGATTTGAAAGCTCCCGGCAGGGCGCAATGGTACTTTTGATGGACGTTAGGCTGTCGAAAGTGCTTTTGCGTTACTTTTGACAAAAGTAACAAAACATGATCGCCATATCTGGCGTTTTAAAATGAATGAAAGGAGATTTATTGAAGAGGACAATTAGTTTTATGACAGGGAAAGGCTCCCTGAACCATAACAGTAGAAAATTTCATGCAAAGAATACAGATCCGAACAGAACCCATTGGAATGTTGAATATTGTAATGAAGATATCAAAGATGTATATCATGAATTGTTTGACGAAGCCCTGAAGCGTTACAACGATAAGCAGACTAGGAAAGATCGTAAGATCGATGATTACTATGAAAAGATACGTTCCGGGAAACAAGAAAAATTATTTCATGAGGTTATCCTTCAGATTGGTGATAAAGACAATATGGGATCAGAAACGATGGAAGGACAACTTGCTGCAAAGATATTAGATGAATACATGAAAGGATTTCAGGAACGGAATCCTACGTTGCGAGTATTTGCTGCTCATCTGCATTTAGACGAAGCAACGCCACATCTACATATTGATTTTATTCCCTATGTTACAGGAAGTAAGCGAGGACTTGATACAAGAGTATCTTTAAAACAAGCCTTATCGTCATTAGGATTTAAAGGTGGTTCCAGAAGTGAGACAGAGTTAAATCAATGGGTACAGTCAGAAAAGCAAAAATTAGCCATGGTCATGAGAGAAAATGAGATAGAATGGGATCAGAAGGGAACTCATGAACCACATCTTTCTGTATTGGATTACAAGAAAAAGGTTCGAGAACAGGAAGTAGAAGAATTAACGGAACATAAGAATTTATTGGAACATGATTTGCATGATATCAGCGAATGTGTGGATGAGATCCAAAAGGAAAAAGAACAGGCAGAAAAAGAGAGAGATGCGGTAATAGAAAAGACAGAAGTGTTAGAAAAACGATTTTCTGCACTAAATTCAAAAGCTGGACTTGTTGACTCACATGCACGTGAATATGGATATTATCCGGAAGAATGGCTGCCAGAAGCCGGAACTTTAGAGTCAGCAAAATCTTATCGGAAGAGAATATTTCCTTTGGTGAAAAAAGTTGCGAACATGATACAGGCATTGTATAGCAAATATTTAGAACTGAAAAGCAAAAATCAAAAGCTATCAGATCGAAACCTGGATCTTGAAAATCGTGTAGATCGGTTGCGAGAGGAAATATCTGTTATAAAGAAAGATAATGTAGCTTTGTTAAATGTGGCATATGATATGGATCGGGTTGTAGCTGTTTTGGGAGAAAATAAGGTCAAGGAATCAATAGAAGTGGCAAAACATTTGGAACAGGCAAATGCAAAACAAAACATCAAGAAGAAACGTATAGACAGAGATGGTAGATAGAGGGGAATGAGTTATTATAATGCTAAGTTAGAAAGAACCCAGTAAATACAAGGGTTTCGCTGACTTTTGTCCTACGAAAAAATGAGAAATACCATGATGATTTTGATGATGAGTATCGGTATCCGAGTCAAAATTGAGTGGTGAAATGGAGGTTTGCAATAATATAACTCACGGTACTTAGAATATAATATATTGATTGCCTATGTGATGTGGATTTCTTTCCCGCCCGGAAGAGTGATATGTCATGTAGCAATGATGTGAGTTGTTGTAGATGGATAAATGAATAGTTTGTTCTAGCTAACTATGCTTTCATTGTAGCGGATATAGAGAACTGTTATAATAGAAATATAAAGAAATAGGTAAATCGGAATTTCGTACATTTTTGAAATGCAATGCAGATGAGAAAGATCTGGATGAGCAGTTTGCAAAGGTATGAAACCAAGCCTGCCCTGATCGGATATACGGTGGAAGCCGAGTTTATCCGGCAAGCCATAACCGGGGCAGCCATACGTCCCATAGAGTAGTGTGATTTTCAATAATAAAACGATATAAGATTTATTTTTGATTACGAAACGAACTTGGCATCATTCCATAGTGATTTTTGAACTGTTTATAAAAATGGGTACGGTTTTTAAAGCCAAGCTGAAATGCAATCTCAGAAATCGAGAGATCCGTTTCTTTGAGCAGATCAATGGCCTTCGTTAAGCGATAGTTCATACAATAACTAGATAAGTTTAAATTGCTGTATTTTTTGATAATCCGATTGATATAATCTCCGCTATAATGCAATTTTGTTTCTAGTTCACTACGTGAAATCAATCCGTTGGAATCTTCTATCATATGGGTTGCTCTGGAAAAAATTAAAAAGTCGTTGTTGTAATCTAATTTCACATGAGTTGTGTGAAAAGCTGTTGTATCACATATAAGTCCTAAAATATTGCAAATATATCCGTCAATCAGATGGGAACTCCCAAAGGTAGGAGAAAGCATAGTTTTTGAGATGCTTTCTCCGTTTTATACATACAGCGATGTGCAAAATCATTTCCTTGTACCGGAAATATATCAAGGAATTGCTTGTTAGACAGAACATCATTATTTTCACTTTCTTGCAAGAATTTTAAGATTGGACTGTCCAGTATCTCCTGTTCTTCTGCAAAATAGAGATTGTGCGTCTCTTTTATCATCTTAGTGATATATTCCTTGGATAGATTGAGAAAAAATACACGGAAGTTTCCATCAAATCTTTCGGCATGTCTCAAATTTCGGTTAACGATACATCCTGAACCTTTGGGATAGATACGGATAGTATTTTCAATAGAGTTTGTTACAGTCCCGTCTAAAACATACATGAATTCATAGAAATCATGTTGATGTAACACTCGATTTTGACTTGTGAAGATTGTGCTGATGTTTGGAACAATTGTGTGTTTAATGTCAGTCGGGGTAAAATTAGTCAAACTGATATATTCATTTACTTCATCCTTATAATAGGTCTCTAATACGAAACTAAATGGTGTTTCTAAATGATAATATTGATTAAAATGACTTTCTCTTCCATAGATAGTTAATGCATTTTATAATCTTTATTAAATGATATTTTCGGCATATAAGCACCTCGATTCCCAGATATGTTACAAAGTATATCATATTCCACCAATAAATGATATTGTTGACGAATAATAATTACGATATGATTGAAACATATCATATAGAGAGCTCATGAGCCGGCAAAATGGGCATAACATTTAAGGAGGAAGTTACAATGGGAGAGAATGCTTCGCAAAAAAAATATTTAAAGTTTTATCAAAAGTTAGCTTATGGATCTGGTGATCTTGCATCAAACTGTAGTTATGGATTAGTTTCCAGCTTTTTGTTGTTGTATCTTACAAGTGTAATGGGAATGAATAGTGCTGTGATTGGTACATTGATGTTGGTATCCAAGTGTGTGGACGGAGTTACAGATGTGTTCTTTGGGAATATAATTGACCGAACACATTCTAAAATGGGAAAAGCCAGACCGTGGATGTTATATGCACAAATTGGTGTATCAGGTTGTTTGGCACTGCTTTTCTCAGTTCCGGCAGGAATGGGAAGAACTGCACAGTATGCATATTTCTTCGTATTTTATACCTGTTTAAATGCAATTTTTTATACAGCGAATGGTATTGCATATTCATCATTGACTGCATTGATTACAAAAAACCCAAATGAAAGAGTTCAACTTGGTTCATTCCGTTTCATGTTTGCAGTTGTAACAAATATTGTATTAGGATTTGCAGTAACTTCTGCAGTAAGTGCTTTTGGTGGTGGTGCAAATGGATGGAGAATGGTTGCTATTGTATTTGCAATAATTGCACTTGTTGTAAATACCATCAGTGTTCTTGCTGTGAAAGAACTTCCGGATGAGGAAGTAACTGTGAAAGAGGACGGAAAATCAGCTGAAGATAAATTAAGTTTTCTCGATACAATTAAAGTCCTTTTGAAAAATAAATATTATCTGATGATTGTTGCTATTTACATTGTGTATTATATTATGAGCAATCTTGTTACAGGATCAGGTGTTTTCTTTGCAACATATTATCTTGGAAATGAAGGAATTTATGGATTACTAAATATGATGAAAATGTTTCCGGTAATCTTTGCATTAATTATTGCACCGTTCATTATTAGAAAAAGTCGGTAATATGCAGAAGGTAAATACATGGGCATATGGCATCAGTTGTGTACTTGGCATTCCACTGATTTATGCTGCAGTAACGAAAAATATCACACTTTTTCTCATTATTCTTTTCGTAAAAGGCGTATTTGCAGGATTCCTCAGTGGCTCATTGAATGCGTTTATTGCAGAGGTCAGTGCTTACACAACAAGAACAACTGGAATTCGCATGGAAGGAACGATGTACTCTTGTTCTTCTCTCGGTGTTAAAATCGGTGGTGGAATCGGTACAGCTGCAGTGGGCTGGTTATTAGCAGTGGGCGGATTTGTAAATGATGCCGCTGTTCAGACAGCAGGAGCGACAAATATGATTTTATGGATATATCTGATCATTCCGGTTCTCATCGGTGTGCTGATTACATATTTACTTTCCAGACTTGATGTAGAAAAAGCAAATCAGAAATGGGATGAAGAACATCAGAATGTATAGGAGCAGTGTGTTATGGAAAAAATAAAGTTACTAGATAATTGGAAATTCTGTAAAGGGTGGTTTTCATTGAAAATCATGGAGATGTCTGGAAAGGCACCGGAGGTTGTGACCTTACCGCATGATGCAATGATTTATGAGAAACGTACCAAAGAGACAAAGAATGGAAGCCAGACAGGATTTTATCCAGGTGGAATTTATACATACTTTAAAGACATTGATGTGCCAGAAGAATGGGAAAACAGAGCTGCTATTCTGGAATTTGAGGGGATATATGAAACAGCAATGGTATATGTGAATGGGGCATTGGCGGCTACAAACCTGTATGGATACTCAGGATTCTTTGTGGATTTGAAACCATATTTGAATTACGGACAGATGAACCAGATTAAAGTCATTGCAGATAACTCAGCAGAAGAAAACTCCAGATGGTATTCTGGAAGTGGAATTTATCGAGATGTCAATCTATATCTTGGAGGATCCACTTATATTCCGCCGGAAGGTGTGAAAATTACAACGATATCTGCAGATGAAAAATGGCAAGGTTGGAATTAGCTGTTCAGATAGAAAACATCTCCGAAGATTCCAGAGCAGATGAAGCTCAAGTGGATATTTATTATGAAGGAGCAGTAATTTGTAGTTGTAAGAAAGAAATCACAGATGAGGAATGTGGACTAAAACAGTTCACATGGAATGTGGAGATTGAACATCCACACTTATGGGATACAGAACATCCAAATCTCTATCAAATAGAAGTTACTCTTTTGAAGAATGGAGAAATTCTTGATAAACAGAAGGAACATTTTGGAATCAGAACCATTTATGTAGATGGAAAACACGGGTTCTGCCTAAATGGAAAGTCATTGAATCTGCGGGGAACTTGTTTGCATCATGATAATGGAATTATTGGTGCAGCAACGATATATGATGCGGAACGAAGAAAGATTCGTATTATCAAAGAAGCAGGATTTAACAGTATTAGAAGTTCTCATCATCCAATCAGCAAGGCAATGCTGGATATCTGTGATGAAATGGGGATTATCGTTATGGATGAACTGTTTGATATGTGGACGGTTCATAAAAACAGCCATGATTTTGCCTTACATTTCTTAGATGAATGGGAAAAAGTTACGACCAGAATGGTAAACAAGGACTATAACCATCCGTGTGTAGCAATCTATTCCATCGGAAATGAAATATCCGAGCTCGGAACAACGCGTGGAGTTGAAATCAGCCGGATGCTTTGTAAGAAACTACATGAACTAGATGATACACGATTTACGACTTGTGGCGTGAATGGGTTAAATGCGGCAGGAGCCAGACTATTTGAAATTATGAGAGATGTGGCTCCATTGATTAAACGAAAAGATGAAGGGAATAGCGGTGACAATCAAGGGCAATCCATGGGAAGCAATGCACTCAATGGAATCATGGAGTTCATGTCTGGTGAGGCAGGAGACGCATTTGCAGCACATCCTAAATTATCAGAAGCTATTGCAGGAGTAAGTGATGCGACAGATATTGTAGGATTAAATTACATGACAGGACGCCATGTGTTAGAGGCACAGCTACATCCGAATAAAGCGGTAGTGGGAACGGAAACATTTCCAGCAGATATATTCAGATTGTGGACATTGGTAGAGGATTATTCTCATATTATAGGAGATTTTACCTGGACAGGATATGATTATCTCGGAGAAGCAGGCTGTGGTATTTTTTATTACGATGGAACAAAGAATTTTGGCAGTGTCTATCCGGATCGTCTGCATATATTGGGGATATCACAATTACAGGGGTACGAAGACCAATCAGTTATTATCGTGAAGTTGTATATGGATTAAGGCATGAACCATATATTGCGGTTGAACGAGTTGATCGTAATGGACAGACTCCATCGAAAACTCCGTGGATGTTTAAAGATAATATTTCCAGCTGGACGTGGACTGGATACGAAGGTACTTCTGCAAGTGTCGATGTCTATTCTGACGCAGAAGAAGTAGAACTCTTTCTGAACGATGAGAGTCTGGGGAGAAAAAAAGCTGGAAAAGAAAACCAATATATGGCTGAATTTACCGTGCCGTATCAAGCAGGAACATTGATGGCAATTGACTATGTGAATGGAATGGAACGGGGACGATATTCATTGGAAACAGCTAAGAAATCAACAACTCTTGATGTGAAAATGGATAAAAAAGTGCTTACTGCCAATGGACAAGATCTGTGTTATCTGAACATTACGCTTTGTGATGAAAGTGGAAAAACGAACCAGCAAGAAATAAAACAGATTACGGTATCTGTTGATGGTGCAGGTAAATTACAAGGTCTTGGAAGTAGTAATCCGTCTAATGAAGAAGATTATTTTGACAGATGTTGTAATACATTTGATGGAGATGCGATGGCATGTGTAAGAGCCGGACATGAATCTGGAATCATTACAGTAACAATTTCAGCAAATGGATGCGAAGATGTAGTAAGAAAAATAGAAGTGAGGTAGCGGCATGAAAAAGCTATATAAGAAAATAGTTTCATTAGTAATGAGTGCGCTTTTAGCAGTAATGGTTTTGCCGGTAACAACTCATGCATCAAATCAGCAAGATAATGATATTGTATACGGTGCGGATATTGGGTGGTTAAGTCAAATGGAAAATCAGGGATACAATATTTGAATGAGGACGGAAATGTCGATGATGCGTTGTCTGTGTTAAAGAATAAAGGCATTAATGCGGTTCGATTAAGGGTTTTTGTAAATCCGGAGACAGATTTTGTTTGGACAAAACCTGATGGAACAACATGTCTTTTGGGATATTGTGATACTCAAGGGTTGTTATATACTGCGCAAAGAGCCAAAAATCTAGGTATGAAAATCATGCTTGTATTTCATTATAGTGACCATTTTGCAGATCCTTTATGCCAGGATATACCTGAACAATGGTCGGGGGCTTCAGCAAAAGAAATTGAAAAATATGTATATGATTATACATACTATATAATGAATTTTTTGGGAGAAAATGGAATAACTCCTGAATGGGTGCAGGTTGGCAACGAAGTGAGCTATGGTGTTCTATATCCCTATGGAAGTAATCAAACGGGTGATTTCGAGCAACTTACGGCATTTTTAAATAGTGGATATGATGCAGTGAAGGCTGTAAGCCCGAATTCAAAAGTAGTTACACATTTGACACATGGAAGTGGTATTTTACATTTTGAATGGTTTTTTAGTAATTTTATTACAAAATGCGGAGGAAAAACCGATGTAGTAGGACTTTCCTACTACCCGTATTGGACAGGTGGAGATGAGATTGAAAATGTTGCAGTAAATCTATACAATATGGCAACAAAATACGAGAAAGAAGTAATGATTTGTGAAACTGGCGAGGTGGAAACTGATGCAGCTAAAACCTATGAACTGCTTCGTAAAGAAATAAATGCCTTGAATACTGTGCCTGGAAATAAAGGCATTGGCGTTTTCTATTGGGAACCAGAAGCAAATTCACAGTATTTACCAGATGGTTACACATTAGGTGCGACTGAAGAAGTTTCTTCAAATACACTTAGATTTACAGATGCTTTAAATGCTTTCAAAACGGGTACGACATTCTTATCAAATGAGTGCTCATATGAGTTTTATAACGTGAATAGTCAGAAAGCACTTAACGTATGTCAGGGGTCCCAGGATAACAATGCGAGTATAGAACAATATACGTATGGTGGATGGAACAGCCAAAAATGGATATTTGAGCAGGTAGATGGAAACTATTATATTATAAAGAACAAGAACAGTGGTCTTGTTTTGGATGTGAATTCTATGTCCACGCAGGTGGGGGCATCTATTATACAGTATGAATATAATCAAGGATGGAACCAGATGTGGGAAGTGATTGAAAAGGATGATGGTTCATATGCTTTAAAAAATCGATTGAGTGGATTGTATTTAGGCGTTAGAAATAATTCTTCAGCAGATGGTGAGTGGTGTCAGCAAACAAATTTAAGTGAAAGTGGAACATCCTGGTATCTAGTTGTGACGGAATAATAAACTATATTCATGAGATTGTTTATTGTATAAAGATAATCTTGAAGCGTCCTAGGAAGGAAAAACTTCTCAAATCATGGGGCTATCGGTTAATACCGATTTTTAGGCTCTAAATCTTAAAATATGAATCTCCCGTAGAAATCAGTATTTTTAATACTTGAACTTCTTCGGGAGATTTGTATTTTCTAGTTTCTGTATGTATTTTAGGGCGCAAAAATCCTTTAACTGCATTTTGGAAGCATTCTACAATACGAAACGAATTCATAGTCACTGTGATTATATGTCACCAAACGATTATGAAGAGCTGTATCGTAGGCTTCAGCAAGATGAATTGCAGCTGGCAGGTTAAGATGAGGAAAACCTCATTTTAACTTGTACTAAATCTTGACATAGGACCAAGAATATAATAATTTGTTATATATGATTAAGGATGATGAGTAATGCAGAATTTTCGACTTGTGGACTTTAACAACATCGAAATTTGGTGGGAGGTGTTATACAAATGAAACTGGCAGACTTATCAACTGGACCAGACTGGGTAGTATATGTTGGATTTATAATATTTGCTGTACTTTCCATAGTTTTGATTTCTGGACATGGAAGTTGGTTAATTTCCGGATATAATACAGCTTCAAAAGAAGAAAAGGCAAAATATAATGAAAAAAAGCTATGCAGAACAATGGGAATTGGAATGTCTGTTATAGCAATTCTTCTATTAATTATGGGGGTGTTTGAAAATATTTTACCGGCATTTTTTGTGTATATTGCATTGGGTATTATTTTAGCTGATGTTGTGATAATTATTGTCTTGGGAAATACAATATGTAGAAGGTGACAAATTTGAATTTATGGAGGAGGAAGTATATGAGTAACAAAGGAATTATAATTTTGGTAATTATATGGATGCTTTTTTCTTTAGTTTGGTTTTTGGCAGGAAATACTGTAAAGGGAATTATATGGCTATGTGTCGGAGTTATTGCCGTAATCATTGCATTAATAAGGAATAGTAAATAAATTTCAGCTAGCAGGGGAATGGAAGTGCTTTATGAATATTATAGTATTTAAGACTATTAGTTGATTTTAATCTATAGCATATTACTGACAATAAAATGACAATACAATTAGATGAAAACATAGCGAATCCATACAAAACAGTTCAAAAATGAACTGTTTTGGAACTGGAACAACGGGAATACACTACAAAGCAAATAGAACTTTGCGAGTTTGAGTAGAACATTTTTTTGCTCGAAACCCTATAGATTAAGGGTTTCGGGCTCTTTTTTTACTTTCGTGATACACTTTTTGTAGACAAAAGATATTGAGAAACAAATCTATGAGTAATTTCTTATATCCAAAAAGGATATTTTTATTCCGAAAATATATCCATTTTTCCAAAAAAATAAAAAAATTTCATAACTGATTTAGTAATACGCAATATTTTATCCCATATGTATTTTGAAAGAAAAAATACAGAACGAGGAGGATAAACATTATGTATAAAACAGATGTATTTATTTCAGCAGAGGAAATTAAAGAGATAGTTGGTATTTCTAAATCAAAGGCCTACAGTCTTATTCAGGAATTGAATGCAGAGCTTAAAGAGAAAGGTTATTTAACTGTTACCGGAAGAGTGAGCAGAAAATATTTTGAAGAAAGATTTTATGGCTTGTTAGAAAAAGAATAGGAGGAAATGGATGGCTGTTTACAAGGACAAAAAACGTGGAACCTGGTATACCTCTTTTCCATATGTGGATTGGACAGGGAAACGTTGTCGAAAACTAAAACGTGGATTTTTGACGAAAAAAGAAGCACAGAATTGGGAAAATCATTTTAAGCTTCAAAAGGCAAATAGTCTAGATATGACATTTGAAGATTTTTACGGGATCTATGAAGCTGATGTAAAACCAAAAATCCGATATAACACCTGGTGTACAAAAGAACATATCATAAAAACAAAGATACTTCCGTATTTCAAAGATTTGAGTATGCGAGATATTACACCGAGAGATATCATCAAATGGCAAAACACAATGAGAGAATCCATCAACAACAAAGGCAAAGAATATACGGGGACATATTTAAAAACTGTACAAGCACAACTTTCGAGTATTTTTAATCATGCTGTACGTTTTTATGAACTTCCGACTAATCCAGTAAGAGTTGCAGGTCCAATGGGACAGAATGAATCAGATGAAATGAAATTCTGGACAAAGGAAGAGTATATGAAGTTTATCCCAACTATGGCGAATAAGACATATTCCTATATGGCATTTGAACTTTTATATTGGTATGGAATCCGTTTGGGTGAACTTAGAGCACTTTGGCAGTAATTCTTTTCTTGCTGAATGACTATTATGAGTACGGAATTTACACTAACAGTGAAGATATTGTAGAAGTGAATGGGGAGGGCGAGATTCTGTGGGGAAAGACCATAGATGAAAGCTTTGCATTAATTGAAGATAATCGTCCATATTATATGGAATTGTACACGGGAAAGACCGTGGATGATGATATGGATTATTTTAAAAGACTGCATGAGTGTGTTTTGATAGAATGTTCCCATCAATTGCATGAGGCACAGTTGGATACATTATTTGATATGGATGCCTTGGAACTTTCAGAGGAGAGTTTGCAGGATTTTGGAGACAGAGATTACATTCTTGAACGTATTTTTAAAGAATTGAATGTCCAATTTAATACAAGAAGACAGATTTTATTAAAGACTCTGTTTGCCTATATTTTACAGGACAGAAGAATGCTTGAGGAAAATGATGGTATCAGTATGTTTGGAACAACGGCTTATCATGCAGTTTGGGAAAAGGTCTGTGCAGAGGTTTTTGATAACAAGCTGCATACGACATTGGGACAGCTTAAGATGTCAGCACCTTTGGCGGAACAGTATCATTCAATGAAGAAGAAAACTCTCATAGAGATTATTGAGAAACCTATATGGGAGGGACTTGATACAACAGAAACTGCATCGGATACTTTGATCCCAGATTTGATTAGTACTCCAAAGTTTGATGGAGTTGATTATTTCATTATATTTGATGCGAAGTATTATAACATCCAACTTGAAAAAGGGAAATCACTCCGTGGAAATCTGGGAGTTGGAGATGTGACAAAGCAGTATCTGTATCAGCTTGCATACCGGGAATTTATCAAAGCCCATAACATAGCTGTGGTGAAAAACTGTTTTCTTATGCCGACAGAAGGGAATGAAATTGTTAAGAAAGGTACAGCAAAGATGCCTATGCTTGAGGCATTAGGCTTGGAAAATATACAGATAAGACTGATTCCGGAAAAAATGCTTTATGAGTGTTATTTGACGCAGAGAAAGATTAATATTAATTTGTTTGAGTTATAGGAAAGGGGAATTTTCATGGAGGCTGATAAAGGTTATATGTGTCGTCTACTGAATGGTGACGATAAAAAATGTTATACCTGTATATCAGAGAGCATACAGTTGGAAAAAGAGTGATTGTGAATTGCTGTTAAGTGACTTGTATCCGTATATGAGAAGGGGAGTCAAACCTATTTTTTTGGAAGTATAGTATATGTGGCAAATAATTTAGGAGGATATACAGAATATATAATTATTGATGGGCAACAGCGCATAACAACAGTGTCATTGTTGTTATGTACTATTAGCAATTATTTGATGAGTTTCCCTTGCGAAGGTGTTATGATTAATACAAAAAAGATTACAGCAGCATATCTGACAGATGAATATGCGGAGGATGAAAAGAAACTGAAACTGAAGTTGATAGAAGGGGATGGCTATGCTTATGACCAGTTGCTCAAGATTATTTTGCACTTTCTCGATACCAATAAAGAAATAAATAGCTCTATTGCAGCAAAATTATTGAAAGTGGAAATAAAGACGGCAAGCCGACTGTTATCGAAGGCTGCAAAATAGGATATTCTAAAAAGTTACGGAAAAACAAAGAATAAAGTATATTTTAGAGAATAATGCAAATGGATGGTAAAATTGTTCCCCAGGCTGGGGAACAATTTAAAAAGGAATATGAAAAAGGATAAAAGATGAAAGTAAAATTAGAAGACATAATCGAGGCAATGGAATTTGCCGGTATGGAAACAGAATATTATTACGATACCCAAAATGAAAAAGTTGTGATGCTGCTTGATGGAATGGTGGATGGTGAAGACAATCCGGAATTTTTCGAAGATATTAAAGAGGGATTTGTCGAAGATTATATACCATTACCGGGACAATACGATATCAACGAGTATCGATTAATAGAAGAGGTCATATACGAACTTCCGGCGGGAAAGAATCAGGATGTGTTGACAGGGGCAATCCAGGGTAGAGGTGCTTTTAGAAGATTTAAGGATAAATTGTATGACTTGAATCTGCAGAAACAGTGGTACCAATATCGTGATGAAGCTTATGAAAAAATAGCAAGACAATGGTGCGAAAGACATAAGATTGATCTTGTTGAATAAAAGAAAGGGGTAATTTGTGAGTGATTTCGGAAAAAACAGAGTATTGGCATTATATAAGATTCTGACAGCATATACAGACGAACTACATCAGATTTCTATGCAGGATATTCTGGTTCACATGGAAGCAGAAGGATATTCCTGTAGTGAAGATAGTATTTTGCGATATATAAAGCAATTAAGAAATGAATTAGGTGTAGATGTGATTTCTGGTCGTGGAAGGAATGCTCGTTATTTCATTGGAAACAGACTTTTGGAAAAGGAAGAGATGAAACTTATTATTGATTCCGTTAATGCGTCTAATTTCATTGAGAAAAGTATTGCCACCAAAATGATTGATAAATTGAAATCTACTATGAGTCTGTATGATGCGGAAGAACTGGATAGAAGTGTGTTAGGGATTAATACTGCAAAAGCAGAGAATAAGAAAATTCTCTATAATGTAAATTTGATTCAGGAAGCTCTATCCAAGGGGGTTCAGATAAGCTTTGATTATATGGTGTGGGATAGAAATAAGAAGTTGGTAAAAAAGTCGGATAGACGATATAACATGAACCCATGGGCTTTAATATGGGCAAATGATAGGTATTATTTATACGGTTATGATGTAAAAGAAAAAGATGGTATATTAAGTGAAAGAAATTATAGAGTGGATAAACTTGATAATATCAAGTTGTCCGACATACCAAGAACTGGTAAAAGTCAGTTCCGTATTTTTAATGCTAATACATATGTTTCAAGGCGGATGGGTATGTTTTCAGGAAAAGAACAGGTAATAACTGTGAGAATCCCGGATACATTAGTTGGTCCTTTTATAGATCAATTTGGTAAGAGAATTACAATTTCTGAAGACACAGAGGGTATGTTGTTAGTTACTTTTCATGCAGTTGCGTCTGTTATCTTGCTTGGATGGTTACTAGGATTACAATATGTAGAGGTATTAAGCCCACTGAGTGTTAGGAATGCTATGATTGATTTAATAAAACAAAATATGGAAATCTATTCTAAAAAGAATTGACGCAAATATGCGGCAATTCTTTTTTCGTTCTATGATAAAATTATATACAATTTTACTGTTACCAATCATGTAAGAAATAAGCAACCACAAGGAGGTTTGGTGTTGAAGGATTACTTATTAGATGTTATGCAACAACATGAACATGGTTTGTATATGTGCGAATTACCAACGGGCAATGGAAAAACTTATGATTCAGCACGGGCAATGAAAGAATATGCGGATTCAATTGGTGATGATACCAAAATCATTTACCTGACAACTTTAAATAAGAATTTACCAGAAGATGCATTGAGGGTGGCATATGGGAGTGAGGAGCTTTATAAGCGTAGTGTATTGAGATTACGCTCTAATTTTGATGAGGTTGTAGAAAAAATTCTTGAGATTGAAGTGCCGGAGGAAATGAAAACGGATGCGTATCTTAAATTATGCAAGGATGTTTCCCTTTATCGTAATGCTGTGGAAAAAAGATATGCCGATAAGGAATATATAAAAGAATTGGCTGGCAGAATAACAGAAGGGGACAGGCAGCTTCGATATGAAATTACTAAACGTTTAAAGAATAGATTTCAAACAAAGACACAGCGAAAAAATGCTATTAGAACTGATGCGAAATATAAATGGATTGGGAAATTGTATCCTGCGGTATTTACAGACGATTACAAAATAATATTAATGAGTGTCAGTAAGTTTATGAAGAGAAATTCTATTCTTATTGATTCTAGTTATGAGTTTTTGAATTCGGATTTAATAGAAAACGCAGTAATTGTTATTGATGAATTTGATGCAACGAAGGATACTATACAAAGTGAGCTGATTGATAAGTCGTTGGCAATGCAGGAAGACTATATACAGTTGTTTCGTCAGATATATCGTACTTTGAATCCAAACGATTTTTCTTCTAGTATGAGACAAGCTATGGATGAGGTCGAAAAATCAGGGAATAGAAATACATTTACAACACTAATGGATGAAGCAAGAAAAATTGCAGAGGATTATCATGTAAGGTTAAGTATAAAAACAAAAGAAGATTTAGTGGATCAGAGACAGATTTTCTTGTTTAATGATGGTTCATTCCATACGGTTTTAAAAGAAGGGGCACAGTATATCCGCTCATCCTTAAATAAAGAAGACAATCGTATTGATGTTTTCTTTGAGGGGAAAGATGATTTTTTCAAGAACAGAAACAAAGAGAAGGATATTGTGTTATATAGCTTATTGCGTGAGATTAATGTATTTCTTTTGCATTTTAGGTTATTTTCTATAGAATGGGCAAGAAATTATATGGAAATTATAAATAGCTCCAGAAGCGGTATCATGGATACGATGAATTTGGAGAATGCTATTAGTACAATCCTAAAAAGATTAGAATTAACTAATAAGCAAAGAGATTTGTTGATGGGTGAAACATGCCAGATGATTAGAAATAATCGTGAATTGATATTGGAGGATAGAAGCTTCTATCAAGTTGGCATGGAGTATTATGAATTTGAGGATAATGATTCTCATCATGACAATACGAATCTTAAATTTGTTAAGGTATATGATACTCCTGAAAAAATCATGTTATACCTTGCAGGAAAAGCAACGGTGTTTGGAATATCGGCAACTGCTGAAGTTGATACAGTTGTTGGAAATTATGATTTGAGATATTTGAAGGAACAGTTAAAAGAAAGGTTTCATAAGACGCCGGGTTATTTAAAGGACAAAACAAGAACTGCATTAGAAAAAAGATGGAGCGCTTATGCAGATGGCGAGATAAATGTACATGGGGAAGTAATCAGTAGTAATATACAAGGATTCAATGCAGAAGATTATTGCAAAACATTTATGAATGCAGAATTTGCACGTTATGCTTCAAACATTATCACCAATATAACAGATAACGAATATCAGATAATAAGATACTGCAATGTACTTAAAGCAATGTGCATTTTTAATAGGAATGAAGATATTCAATCAATGTTGTACTTGGGAATGGCATTGCCGAAAAAGAACAATCCCGGCATGGATGAAGGTGTTCTGCAGCAGTTGTTTGAATACTCTCAGATGGAGACTCAGCAGAGTAATAGTAGTGTTTGTTTCTTGAAAAGCGACAATTTTGAACAGGATAAGGAAGAATTGCAGCAGCAATTGTCATGTGGAGAAAAGATATTTGTTATGTCATCTTTTCAGACTATAGGTGCTGGACAGAATTTACAATATAAGATTCCGAAAGGTAGAAAAGTTGTACGACTGGGAGAGTTTACCGAAGGTGATAAGAGATTCTTATATAAGGATTTCGATGCATTGTATCTGGGAAATATAACTAATATGACAGTAAATACATATCAGGATGAGAAAATAACGTCTCATGATTTGTTGCAGATGTTGTTTCAAATAGAGGAATTGTACGAAAACGGTGAAATGAATTATTCTGAAAAGGACCAAATGTTAAAGCTTGCGTTTCGCTCTTATACAGGAAGTGACCAATTTACTTTAAACAAGTTGTATAAGTTAAAGAGTGTAGTTGTACAAGCAAGCAGAATAGTTTTACAAGCGGTGGGGCGTATGTGTAGAACTTTTGTTAAGAGTCCGAATATATATTTATTTGTTGAATCTGAGTTATTAGAAAAATTATATGTTGGTGAATTAAAGAAACGAATTTTACCGCCGGAAATGAAAGCAATTGTGGATATGCGTGAGTCACTTGGAAAGGATTATTTACTGGAAGAAAACTTTATGTTAAATAAGGCAGAAAAGATATCCTCGGTTGGTCTTTGGACGATACGGAGAATGTTGGCAAAGGATTGGACTGCTGAAAGTATGCAATTGTGGGAACAGTTAAGAGTGTTGGTATTACAGTATCCGACGGCAAGTACATATGACTGGCAGAATAATGAATATCTTCAAAAACTTTACATTACAAGTGGAGAAAAGCGGAACCAGTATATTTACTCACAGTATTCAGATTTCAATGATGTTACTATAGATTTTGGAAACGACAAGGTGGCATTTAAAAACAGTAAAAGAGCTAAAATAAAGGGGAATTCTGATGAAGTTGCTATTTATGAAATGAGTGAAAAAGAATCCGGTTTGCAGGCGATACTTAGATATCCCGGAATGAAAACTCATTTTGAAGAAATGGGATATGCATTGAAATTTGAAATGAATGAATATCTTCTTAGCCCGGTATTGTTCCATAATATTTATAAAGGTGCATTGGGCGAAGAGGCTGGTAAGTTTATATTGAAAAGAGAATTGGGAATTGAATTATCATCAATAACAGTGCCGGAATATTTTGAATTCTTCGATTATAAGCTATCTGATGATGTGTATGTTGATTTTAAGAATTGGAAGTTTACATATGTGCAGGATAGAGATGAAATCAGAAAAGATATATTGAGAAAGCTGGAGGCTATAGGGGCTAAACGGGTTTATATCATAAATGTTGTATCAGATAAAGATTACAAGCCGAGTGCCATAGTGGATCAGTGCTTGGTGGAGATTCCGATGCTTATAAGAGAAGATGGTACAGTGTGTTATGAAAATTTACATATGATTCGTAAGGAGGATTTCGAAAATGTTAACTAACAGAATTAATGTTACCTACAATATAGAAAATATTGATGCTGACTTTGATATTTTTAGGGTCGAGAAGGCTAATAAGGATTATTACAAATACAATATCTTAGATTCGGCAGTATATGAATTTAAGGCGGCAGCAGTTCAGTGGACCTTTGGTGCAACTGCATTGGTGCTGTTCCGTAAGGGTGAAGTGACAGAAAAGCAATTTAAAGAAAGTATTATGAAAGAGTATGAGGATGTAAAAATCCAAAAGATTGATTTGTTTGATAGCGAGCAGTGCAATAAATGTTTTTATTTTGAAAACAGATTACTTGCACAACTCCTGATAAATTCAATGAGAACGCCTAAGCATGAGGCTTTTATGTATAATAATCTCACAGGTAAGCTTTTCTATCATGACCCATCATGGAGACATAAAGATAAATTAACAGGTAAGGTGAATTTTATCAGATTCTTGGAGATTGTTGTTGATCCAGGGATGTATCTCAATTTGGAACATAAAACGTTCAAGAGGTATGATCGAGAAAGTAACGGATTGTATGTAATAGATTCAAAGACTGGTGAGTTTAGAAAAAAATTAAAGACAGATACCAATGTCATTACATACAAGGAAGGTTCCTTGCCGCATAATCACTTTAGAGTAGATAATTTTGATATATCTGATATTACGCATTTTAGGAAAAGTAAGATGGGCGTAATGGAGCAGTTTTTAAGAGATGTGAATGATAATCTTTCTAAATATATGTCCATAGAAATTGTGGAGAGAGAAGATGCACAAGAATTTGATATCTCAAATTTGGAAAAGAAGGGAATATCAGAGCTTGAGTATGGTGAAATGTTACAGAAAAAGGGTGTTGTAATTGTAGATGAAAATAACTCTGAAGTATCAAAGGATATTGTAGCAAAGCTCCAAGAGGAGTTGGAGAAGTATTATCATGTAAAGGCAGCGGTAGGAAACCTTTCGGAAGAAGCATATAATATCAGAATCATTCATGATGGTGAATATTATGCTGAAAATGAGATGCATGATCCACACAGTGATAACTTAAAAGGATATATTGTACAGCATATAACAGAAGAGGCCGAGCATTTTACAAATACAAAGGGAAGTTCTCCAGATATAAAGAAGATTGTTCAGGAACTTATAATAAAAGGTGATGTAAGAGAATGTATGATTTCAATTTTTGATTGGGAAAGACTTGATTCTGAAAAAGATTGGACCTTTGTTTTTAGAAAGAAGATAAAAACAAAATACGGTGAAAATGCAGCGCATATAAATCATGTTAATAAAAAGGCACTCAATTATTTCCAATATTATCGTTTGAAAATTGATTGCAATGGTGAAATGGAATTTGATACATTTTGTGATAGTAATCAAGATGAAGCAGAAGAGTGGAACAAGATTTGTTATGCATATGATTTTGTAGAAGACAAACATCGCGGTGCACAGAATCAGGTAGAAGGATTAATGTATTCGGATATTGATAATATTCATGCCATATTGTTAACACGCGAAAAGACATTGCCTAACATATCAGCATTAATGAATACGCTTATGGAAACAGATGCAAAAGAAAGAGTATCAAAAGAATTATTATTGGAAGCAATAGATGATTTTGAAAAAGATAATATTGATTCAAGGGAATGCATTTCTGAATGGAAAAGTAAGGTGGCTGCAGAAACAGAAATGATTACCAAGAAAGCATTGAAAAAGATTTTAAATATGCGCACAGGAATTGCATCAAAATTCAATAGGTTTTTACATGAAAAGTATGGAGTCTGGATTGATGGCGAGCTGAGAAAAGGGGAATTTGAAGCGACTTACCAAATTGGAAATCTCTTAAACATCAAGTACGAATACAATGAGAAAGACTACTTAGATGGACGTACATTTGTATATTATGTGGGGGCTAAGAGTAAGAGATTAGCATATCCAAATGCTTGTTGTATGCGTAAGGTGATTTCTTTGGGAGAAGAACTTGAATATGAGGAGGCTCTTCCGTTGATGGCAGTAGAATTTGTGCGTAATAGTCAATATACGGTTCTTCCATTTCCGTTTAAGTATTTGAGAGAATATATTAAACAGTGCTAATTTTTAAGAATCTGTTGCATTTCATCTTAATCCAAACGGTAATAATCTCGTGGCAACAGTTTGGCAACGCCATTCAGTAGGTCAGAATAAATAGTGTAATTGATATATTAATATGCCCCATATGAGATCAAAACTTAAACAAAATAAGTTAAGTACAACCCGGGACATAATGAGTTTGAATAATTACCACGTCTCTGAAAAGCCTTATAAATGATATGCTCCCCATATGGTAGACAATGGAAATATCCAAAAATCTATCATATGAGGAGCATATTTTGTAAACAGTGAATACTGCGTATCACAATGTGCCGGAGATAGGAGAACTGATTTATGAGAAAGAGGTAGTGGTTGAGATGAATGTAAAAGATAATTCATTTTATTCGTATGTAGATTATCATGTCAGTACTGATGAGAAGAAGGTACGAATGGTAGGTGGTAATGGAAACGATGATGTACTAGCAGTATATGAGAAACTTAATAGCTTCTTTAAGCAAATTGGTCACGAAGCTGATTTTGACAGGCTATATGAGTTTAGTAGATGTTGTTAAAAAATGTTGTGGCAGATAAGGAAGAAAAGGTAGCAAGAGAACTTTTGGCATGTGGTTCATATAAGTACCTGAAAACATCAGTGAAAGCAAATGCTTTTAAGTTTGATTTAAGTGATACTGGTGGTAATTTGAAACTTTTTATAAGGGTGCTGGATAAATTGGGTGTGAAACTTGATGGGGATCAATTGTACGAGGAGTATCAGAAGATTTATGAGGAGACTGTCAGCAAAAATGAGATGTACGAGATGGAACAGGAGAAGCAGTGGAATAAAGGTAGAGGGAGATAATTTCTCTGCTTCTACTTCTTAACAGAAAACAACAGAAATAACGGTTGGAAATAACAAATTTGCGGAATTCACAAAACTAATCGTGAATTTAATTTTCAAGAACGCGAAAATTTTTGGAAATAAGTATATACAAACAAATGTTTGCATGGTATGATGGGTTAAGATATAAAATAGGGTTATATTTAACCCAAACGGAGGAAAGAAATGCAGACGATAAGTTACAAAAAGCTCTGGAAGCTGTTAATTGATAAAGATATGTTAAAAAAGGATTTGGCTCAAAAAGCTAAGATTAGTCCTACATCCATCGCAAAATTATCCAAGAATGAGAATGTAAATACGGAAATTTTGCAGAAAATTTGCAATGCCCTTGACTGTGATATTTGTGACATTATGGAGATGGTCGGGAGCAGTTCAGAGAAGGAAGGCGAGGGACAATATAATGATTAGATTAGCGACAGTTTTTAGTGGTATTGGAGCAATAGAACATGCATTACAGAGAATGCAGATAAAAAATGAGATAATTTTTGCTTGTGATAATGGCGATGTGTCAATTCTTACGAAGAAAATAGACATGAATATAGATGAAATAGGAAATGAGTTAAAAGCTTTATCGAAGATTATTAAAAAGATACAATTTAATGATGAAGTCGAGGATTTGTATAAAAACCAGTTGGATGGCATGTTAGCAGAAGCGCTAAATGAATATGAAATTGTTTTAAGTAAGATTGATTCGTTTCCAAAACAAGATTCGAAGTTGATAGAAAAAATTTTAAAAAATGTTATTTCCATGAAGGGAGTAAAAGCTTCAAGAGTAAAAGAATATAAAAAGTTTTTAGCTGAACTTGGACAGGGATCTGAGCAGCAGGCAAAACTTAGAGAATTGCAGGTTATACTTGAGGTTTCTAATGACTATAAAAAAGATAATTCACTTGAGGATCTTGGAAAAGATATTGAATTTGAAAGTGGCGATGATATTGATTGGAGAAGCATTTCGGAGTTGGTATATTCAGCTTACGAAAAATTAGAAGCCCTGGATGGAAAGAAGATAATTCGTAAGGTACAGGATTTATCGCAGAGAGCAAGTCAGTTGCACGAGAAAATTAATTATATGGATGTCCAAAAGAAGCTTGTAGCCATGGGTGATGACTGGACTGCCCGAAAGAAATATGTAGATTCTCTTTATGAAGGAATGGAAAAGAGAAATAAGGTAAAAGCATCATATATGGCAAATTATAATATTAAAGATGAGCAGTTCCATTGGAACGTTGCCTTCCTGAATGGCAAGCAATATGCTGGTCAGGTGGATCTCTTTGTTGGTGGAAGTCCTTGTCAATCATTCTCTTTGGTAGGTAAACAGCGTGGCTTGGATGATACAAGAGGAACACTTTTTTATGAGTATGCCAGACTGATTGATGAAATAAAACCGAAGATTTTTATTTATGAAAATGTAAAAGCTGTTACCACACATGATGGAGGAAAAACATGGGAGAAAATGCAACAGGTTTTTTCAGAATTGGGCTATAAATTTACATGGTCGATTTTGAATTCAAAGAACTATGGTATTCCGCAGAATAGAGAACGATTATTTGTTGTAGGATTTCGTGAGGATTTGGAACTGGCAAAAAAATTTAGTTTTCCAAATCCAATTCCGTTAAGGAAAAAAATGAAGGACTTTCTTATGGATAATGCTCCTGGAGGATATTTTCTCCCGAAGAAAGGAGTAGAATTTGTAACAAAAGAAAAAAATCTTTCAAAACGATTCACGCAAATTGATGGTGAAGTACAACTATGTCAGAAGAAGAATCAACAGTTTAATTGGCATGGGGATTTTGTTTTTCAGTCAGAAGAGGATGCGAAAGAGAAAGAGATACCAGAACTTGAAAAATATTTTTTATCCGAAAAAGTAGTTAAATATGTAATGGCTACAGGAACAAAGAATTTTTATAGTAAACCAAAGACTGACTTAGATATTGCGAGACCATTACTTACGACCATGCACAAAATGCATAGAGCTGGAGTTGATAATTATGTTACAACAGATGGAAGATTGAGAAAGCTTACACCAAGAGAGTGCTTACGTCTTATGGGATTCTCAGACAACTTTAAGATAGTAGTATCAGATACATCTATGTATCAGCAGGCAGGTAATTCGATAGTAGTTGATGTTTTGATTCATATTATGAACAAAGTTATTGAGAGTTGCCCATCTTTAGTCGAGGAGGAATAGAATTATGTCATTTACACCATTTGCTAGATATAGAAATTTTACATTGGCAAATCTTAAAGCTTTGCTTGAAGTTTATCCTGATATGGCAAGAAGTATTCCGTGGGAGGAGGCAAAGGATTTTGCAGAGGCAAATTTAAAAGGTTATAAGCGGACCGCCTATCAACAGGCATGTCAGCTTGGTTTGGAGGATAGAACAAAAGGTAGCTTTAGAATACACAACTATTTATATACATTTGATGATGAGAATCTTACAAAATATCTTGTATTTTGGTTTAAGACATATTTTGCACCAAATCCACATGTGAAATCATCTGATGAGGCTTTTTTGCTTTATTGTCGTCTTTGCGAAGATATTTTGCAGAGCGAAAGCCATTCAGTGAATTTTGAAGATTTTGTAGAAAAGAATATCGGGGGAAAGAGTGATGATATTTTACTCAATGCAATAAAAGTATATGCTGCACCTGTGAAGTACAGAAAAGTTGGAAATTATGATAATTTATATATTTCTGAATCTGATATTAATGCTATTGAAGATGAAGTAAGCTTTATTAAAGCAAACTTCCCTATCGGTAATCCGAAGTCTGAACACAATTTTTTTGAAAGATTCTCATATGCAAATTTCTGTAAGTTTTATGGCAAAGATGAAAATCCGGAAGTCAAAGATGGTGAAGAAATTCGATTAGCAGATACTTCACGAGTGGAATTACATTTTGAACAAAGCAAGGAATGCGCACGTCAACTTGTGGATTGTGTATATCGAATAGATAATTTTGAAAGATTTTCCAAAGTTCTGAAGAATAATGATAAAAATGTCAAGATTATTACAGATGATTTAGGCGGAAATTATCTTAGATATATGTTTGCTAAATCAACATCTGACTTGTATGTGAATACCAGTGGTGGAAAGAAACGTGTGTTTTTGGATAAAGACTATGAAATTAATGTTGATGGCATGACAGAAAAATGTAGATTATCAACCGAGTGGGTAAGCTCTGAACTTGGAGATGGTACCGCAAGTGCAAATTATCTTCAAGCATTAATGAAGACCATAAATACATATTATTCTGATGTTTTAAAAATATACGAAGAATTTGGAAGATGGTACTTAGAGTATTTGAAACAAGACTTCAAATTGTCTGATTTGCCAGAGTGTTTTAAATCAAGATTTGCTCAGAGATATATTCAATCACTTTTGGCAAAACCATTTGTGATTTTAACTGGAAACAGTGGAACTGGTAAAACAAGAATTTCTAAGCAGTTTGCAGAATATCTTGAGGTTGACTTTGGAAATGATGAAAAAAACTGGTTACTGATTCCTGTCGGTGCAGATTGGACGGACAATACAAAGATACTTGGTTTTTACAATCCATTAGCAATTGATGGTAAAGGCGAGTATGAGAAGACTGCCATTTTGAAGTTGATTGAGAGAGCGAATCTTCCGGAAAATAAAAGTGTACCATTTTTTATTATACTGGATGAGATGAATTTAAGTCATGTAGAGAGATATTTTGCAGATTTTCTTAGTCATATGGAAACACCAGATTTGAAGTTTGTTTTGGATGGATATCCAGGTTTGCTTAGGTATCCTGAGAACCTGTTTGTGGTTGGAACAGTCAATATCGATGAAACTACATATATGTTTAGTCCAAAGGTGCTGGATCGGGCTAATGTAATTGAATTCAAGCCGGAAGAAAATTCTGTATTGGATTTATTTGTTAATCCAGCAGATAATGAAAACATCAATCCTGCTAGTGATGGAACAGCAGAAGCATTTGAAAAAATGGCTGCACTTATTAGAACTGGAAAAAGTAATTTGGATGTAGATATACTTGTCGGAATTCAAAGCGTTTTTAAGCGAATTTATGAGATTGTTGAAAAGAGTGGATACGAATTTGCATATAGAACTGTCCGTGAGATACGACAATATTTATCAGCAGCTTATGAACTTACGGAAGACAAGGAAACTTTTGATTTTTACTCCATAATTGATGAGCAGCTTATTCAGAAGATTCTTCCTAAAATTCATGGGAATAATAAAGAAATTGGCGGACTGCTCGAAGAACTGGGAACATTGTGTGTAGAGTATAATTTGCCATTAAGCAGAGAAAAGATTGAGAAGATGAAAGGAAAACTTGCACAGATCCAGTATGCAAGCTTTATATAAAATATGGTTGCAGCATTACGCTTCAGGGTGAATGGAGATTATGATGCGTACTTTTACCCTGTCGGAACATACAATAAAATAGACTGGGAAAATGAATTACCTTGCCAGTTAGGCATAGATTATTCGGTATACTTATCTAAATCAGAAGATAATATTGAGGCTATTGATATAGTAAATGGATTGGATGGAAAACCAATTTTACGACTTATTGAAACGAAGCAATATATTATCAAGCTGGATAAAAAGAGCAAAGATTTCGTATCGTTACCGATTTTGCAGAATGAAAATAACAAGGCTCCGAAAATTTATGAAGACGAGAACTCTGTCACATTCCAGTATATAAATTACCTGGGAAGAACGAAGGCTTTATTTTCTGATTCCAATCAAAAAAGAACTCTTGTCTTTGAAGTAGTTCCTAATAAAATGGATTATGAAGATGATTATATTGAGCTTACAGAATCCATTGCAGAGCATTGTTCGGAATTGTTATTGGAGTATTCTGGATTAACATCGAATGTATTTAGTATATCGAATGAAGATTCAAGAACCTTGCTGGAACAATTTATCTTTTTACGGAGATTCTGTTTCAGTGAGAATCTTTTAGGACTGTTTGAAGCCATAAAGAGAAATCCCGATCGTATATTGATAGAAGATTCGGAATTTAAGCCTATAGGATGCGGAGTGCCTTCGAGGAAAATTTTTACACATCCTTTTAGTTATGGACAAAAATGGAGAAAATATGAGACTGAGGACTTGCATACACATTATCTCCCGTCAACGATTGCAGTTTCGAAAAAAAGGGACAGCATTGATACAGTCGCAAACAGATTTTTGAAATTTGCATTGGAGAAGTTTCAAGTTATCTGCGAAGAATTAATCAAATCTCTTGAGTCCGCAGGTGCGGAAAAGCAAACTGAATGCTTGCGCGAAGCTGCTAATATTCAGCAGATGTTGAATGATATTTTGAATGATCGTTTCTTTGATGAAATTGGAAGGCTTGAGATTATTCCTCAGAATAATCAGGTTCTTCAAAAGAGAGCAGGCTATTCAGATATATTTTTTGCATATTCCATGGTTGACCTGGCACTGCAACTTGATTGGAAAGGGAAAGATTCTGTATATGAGGGAGAATCAAAAAACGTTGCTCTCCTGTATGAATATTGGCTTTTCTTTGAACTAGGCAGTATAATTAAATCTATAGATGGATGTGAAGCGATTACTATAGAGGATACACCATTTCTCACAACGGATAATGGTAAGTTGAATGTATCACTGAAGGAAGGAAAGAAATCATGCCAGGCATATGTAATTAAAAATCTTAATACAAGAATTAATCTTTATTATAATAGAACTTTTGTGCCAACTGATTTTCGTACTACAAAGTATGAAGGGTCGTATTCACGACCGTTCAGACCAGATTATACACTAGCTATTTTTCCATGCAGATATCAGGGAGGATATGATGGAGGAGAGAGTAAGGCCATCAAAGATGGTGCTGTAAGTTATATCCATTTTGATGCCAAGTATCGTATTACAGAATTAACTTCTTTTGTTGGAAAAGTTGATAATGCTACCGATTTTGACGACAGCGAATTAGAAGATGAGAAAGCATCAGAGGTCACAAATACATATAAACGTGGCGATCTTTTAAAGATGCACACATATAATGACGCAATTCGTAGAACGATTGGAAGTTATGTATTATATCCTGGAAATGCAAAACAAGCAGATATGGGTAATAAGGTGTTTAGCCTTTATGATGAAATTCTCCCAGGTGTAGGTGCATTTGCAATAAAGCCAAGTAATAGTGCGCTAGGAGAGAAGGAACTGTGCAGATTTATTTCTGACATGATAAAAGAAAAGGGACAAGATAATTCTCGACTCAATCGACTGAAGTATTATGCAGAAATGGTTATGCAAGAACCGGCTGCATTTAAGAATACGCAAGTAGATTCATCAGATGGATTAGCAAAGGCATTATGTGTCATTGGATATATTCGAAGTGAAAGACCAAGCGATTACTACCACTCGCTTGAACAGAATGATTTGCTCAAGCCAGGAAAGGAATTTTTGTTCTATTACTATGCAATAAAAGGAAACACGGTATATTCTCATCACCATGATATTGCAAAAGCTGGAACATTCAGGTTTTACAAAAACAATATTGATATTACAAAAACATATGATTTAGAACCAATTCTTTGCGATATAGTTTCCAGTAATCTTGTTTCAAAGCAGGAACTTGTAAATCAGCTTAATTCTCAAGGTTTCTTAACGTTTGTAGATAACCATAATGCGGATTTTTACTATGTAATTAAAGTAAAGGTTGTTAAGGATTGTTTGCCAAGAGAATCAAAAAACATTAGCGATATAAATGACATTAATGGCAATGATAGTTTTAGTCCACACTCTCCAAAAGTAATAGATATACGAGCGTTTTTGGCCTCACCATAATAAATAACTATTTGTTTAGGCAAGACCATTTGGTGTGTTGGATATCGAAAGAATAACAATATGATGTATGTGTCATGGGGACAAAGTGTAGAGGAAATAGGTAAACATATTTTATGTATTGAAGGAGGAATAAAGAATGCAGAGAATTAATGATGATGAAATCTTTTTTGAAAATATTCCTTTATATGGTTCAAATATTGTAACAAAAGGTTCAAGAGGACTTGGAGGGGAAATTTATTTTAATATAAGTGATATAGATTTTTTTGGAGGAAATGTGAATTCAACAGAAACAATTGCTGGAAAAGAAGTATATTCTTTAAATAAATCGAATGTTTATAGATTCGATAAGAGAAATCTTTTAGAATATATGGATTCGATAAAAGATGAATTCATACTTAACTTATTTTATGATTACAAAAAATTCACTAGAAATTCCGACAAATGGAAAATGATAGACGAGGATGGATGGAAGTATAGGAGAGAGGAAATTGAACATGTATCAAATTTAGAATTTGATATGTATCTAAAAAAATCTACATTAGACAGAGGATTTATAGGTTGCAATTCCTCTGATATTTATTCTCTAGTGGTTGCGTATACATTGATCCCTAATTATACAGAATTAAGAATCCTGCGAACAAATGAAAATGGACATAATTGCTATACATTTTTGATGAGTCTAAAGTCTTCTGTAGATTTTGTTTCAGAGTTTAATCAGGAGTTCGAAGAAGAGGTTGAGGATAAAAGAGGTGTAAACAGAGAGGCTTTGTTAAATGATGCATACAACAGAGGCGGTAAACCTGGTAAGTCTCGTGTTAATACGACTGTGTTTAACAGAGATCCTGTGATTGCAGCGGCTGTAAAAGAAAGAGCAAATGGACAATGTGATTTGTGTGGACAACCTGCTCCGTTTAATAATGCTAATGGGTTTCCTTATCTAGAGGAGCATCATCTAGTCAGACTGGCTGATGGAGGAAATGACAGCATAGATAATGCAGTGGCACTGTGCCCTAATTGTCATAGGAAAATGCATATTGTAAATGATGAGAGAGATACGGAAACACTTAAGAAAAGAATTTTGGCATATGTGAATGCGATGAATAAAGAATAATCGTAATTTTATACTTTATAGATATCTTTTGTGAGTTGGCGAATAAAATTGTGAGGCATAAAATGTAAAAGATAGAAAAGCTGGCTAAGTTAATCGAAAATAATTGTTGGGGTGATTTTGTGGCAGATGTTTTAACCAAAGAACAACGGCATAAAAACATGAAAAATATTCATGGAAAAGATACCAAAATAGAGGTTATATTGAGGAAGGCATTATGGGGAAAAGGGTATAGGTATCGTAAAAATTATAAAAAGCTGCCAGGGAGCCCGGATATTGTACTGACAAAATATAAGATAGCAATCTTCTGTGATGGAGAATTTTTTCATGGGAAGGATTGGGAAGTATTAAAACCAAGACTGGAAAAGGGTAATAACAGTGAGTTTTGGATAAGCAAAATATCTCGTAATAGAGAGCGGGATGATGAAATAAATAAGAGATTGCTGTTTGAAGGCTGGACCGTTATCCGGTTTTGGGGTGATGATATAAAGAAGCATACAGATGAGTGTGTTAAGATTGTGGAAGAAACAATCTTTGAGAATAATCTGATAGAGGACACAGGTGTGCAGTGGATTTAAGAAAATATTGGCGGATTACGAGGGACAAGCTGAATTTGATGAGTCTAAGATGCCAGCCATTGATGCAGCTAATGATGATTTTACATTGACTTTGTATAATCTGAATTATGCTACTAATTATGCAACACAGGTAAATGAAAATGTCATAGAAATTTCGGAAGAAAATTAAGAAGTTAATGCTAGAGTATTCTAAGAAGAAGCTTACTAAAGCATGTGAGATCCTAAAAATGATTTCCGAAAATCCGAATATTTCTATTGATGAATTAAGAATAGCCTTAGATGTCACAGATAGAACAATTGCTAGATATATATCAGAATTAAAGGATAAAGGTATCATAGAACGAAAAGGTCCAAATAATGGTGGAGAATGGAAAATTAAGTAAATGACAGTAAATATGGCACTCAATGTGCACATAAATGTTCATTCGAGGATATTCCAAAGTTAGTCTCAACGAAGTCTCACTAGATTTGAGACTGAGTGAGACTCTATGATATAGCAAAATGCGATAAAACCGGGATTTGCAGGTAAATTATAAAGTTGTAGTCTCAAGACAGTCTCATTTTTGAAATCGTTTGTTGAGACTGAGGAGGTTCAAAATCATGGACGTAAGTAAAAAAGATTGGAAGCTATTTCGAGAAAGATTATCAGGCTGGTAGGAAAATTATATGGAAAGTCTTGTTAAAGAGTATGCAAATTTTCTGAATGATGATAAAAAGCCTGCATCAGAGAAATTCTGGGAACTTGAAAAACGGATAAAAGAAGATAAACGTCATCCGGGAGTTGTCATGGAACTGAAAAAATCAGAGGTAATATGGGATATTGTTCGTCTTATTAGACTGAAAGTAATTACATATAATGATTTATCAGACTTTAGTGATGAATTACAGAATGAAGTAAAAAGAATACTTGAGATGAGCAGGTGATACATATGGAGATTGGTGCAACAAAAGCAGTTCAAGATCGACTAAAAACAACAAAGATTGAAGAAAGCAAAGGTGCTTCACTTGTGTTCTGCTGGGACACACATTTGACGAAAATAAAAGGAAGAAATGTCTTGTTTATTGTGAATGCCAGTAATCGTTATACAATAGCAATGACAGATATTGAACCAAGAAACTGGAATTACTATACAATGTATATCCGCAGTGTGATTCATGGCGTGATGCAGGAAATGGGATATTCCGAGGAACAGATAGGGCAGTATTTTAAAATGTCAGGCGATACAACTGTAACAAAAACTCATGGTAGGAAATCGGTTGGTGGCATTAACAGAATGGTAATGGATGCACAGTATTTTGGTAAGAAGCTGGAGAAAGAAGCAAAGTATCAATGGGAATTTAGTGAGTATCTGAACAGAGATATCTGCCAGCCAGAGGGATTTGATGCGTATGGATATCCGAGTGAACTTTTTAAATTAGACATGGAACGACTAGGGATTATTTCTAAGAGAAAGCCTGCAAAGATAATCAATTTTACCAAATACATAGATACCAATCGCAGTACTAACCATTAGCACAAAAGAATTATTAAAGCAATTGTTTGGGCATAAGAAGTTAGTTTGCAATGATGAAAAGCAAGATGTATAAAATAATTCGTCGCTAAAAAAGTGACGAAAAAAGCGACGGAAAAGGAGAACATAATAAATAGTTGTTATGCAGTCAAAATGGAACTCACAGAATGCATTACAGATTATGATATTTTTTTGGAGATATGGGATTCACTAAAGAGGCAGTAAGGAATAGAGATGTATTGATAGAATCTAGAGAAAGGAATGCTTTTATGAGCAAAGAATTATAGATAAGATATGGTTTTAATGGGTAACCCTTATTCTAGATACAGGACATTTAATGATGCAGTTTCTTTGACAATATTCATTGCAATAGATAATGCACAATTTGTTAAGTTTATTACAGAAGTACAGGATAAAAACAGCAAAATTATGCCATTGGCAGAGACGATGATATTAAGAAACTTAATGGACAATAGGAAAGAGCAGTTATCAGAGCTGTCAAGAAAAGTCCAAAAATCTCTGGATGAAACAAAAAAGTCATGTAATGAGCTGGTTAACAGAAGCCTGATTGAGATTGTTGGCAAGGAATATATGCTGACAGCTAAAGTTTATGAGGCGTTAAAATCAGATGTGGAATAAACAAGGGATAAAATGGTTTAGTATATCAAGACTAAAAATATGATTTTAGAATAGTTACAGACAAATGATCAGATAACATCTGCCAAGATTCAGGAGATGTGTGGATTTATTAAGTAGTAGGCGAGAAGTGTCATTGATAAAATGAGTAGTGAGGAATTGATAGATTTAATGTGAAAAGGACCAGAAACCAGATATGTTTTATATAAAGGATTGAGTGATAATTGAGTTTTATTTTATAAAAAACTCAATTGAAATGAAATGTTATGTAGGATGACATGGCAGTTGAGAACATATTACTATTTTTAGAGGAGTGGCGGATGATAATGATAAAATCAGAAAAATGGAAAACAATTTTTAAAAGTAAAAGCCTGATATACATTGTAATTGCATTTGCAGTTGCTCCAGTGGCGATTAATCTTGGACTAGTGTTTACAGATATCATATATGAGAAGACGGGAAATACATTAACTGCAAAGGGATTAAATAATGCAGAATGGTTAGGCTTTTGGAAACAGTATTTGGCTATTGCAATTTCTTTTGTTGGATTATGCGTGGCATATGTTTCTTCCAACACGGACAGAAAGCATAAACGGCAGGAAGAGCAAGCACAACAATATTTGGAGGGAGTAAGGCAGGAAGAAAATGTTTTGGTTGATGTAACACAAGGTTTTAATATCAGTATAGTTTATAAAGCACTATTACAACAGTCAAAGTCCGCTAATATTTATGATGGCAGAATGGTGTTGACAAATGCTAGAGCTAATATGGATCAAATGCATATAAAATTTGAAATATTAACAGAATTGTGTGATGATTTTAAAAAGTGCGAGAACTGTAGGTATTTACCTTGCATAGATAGAAAAGTTATGATTGAATTAAGAGACTTATTTTATGATATAGAAAAACATTATTTTAATATGCTTGATATAGGTGAGAGTTTTCTTGAATGCTTAGATAAAGAGCAAGAACGAAAAAAATTGTTGGAAACAGAAACAAAAATACAAAATAATACAGAAGAACTTATAGAATTATATAAAAATCAGGGATTAACTGACAATGTATATTTATCACAACAAGATTTGCAGAGTATTAAGAAACAGATAAAAAATCTCGAAAAATCAAAATTGAGATTAGAGGAAATGAATAAAGCTATATCAGAGATACAAAAAGAGATAGATTACATAAATAAGGATGCACGTCCGAAATTTATCAGATATTGCAAAATATATATTGACATGAAAAAGGAACATGCCAGAGAGTTAAGAAAAACAGGGAATATTCAGTACAATAAGATGAATGAAAAATTGTAAGATAAACAGGAGGTTCAAAATGTTATTTTTATGTTATCCCAAATGTTCAACATGTCAGAAAGCGAGGAAATGGCTTGATGAACATGGTATAAAGTATACAGAACGTCACATTGTGGAGAAAAATCCAACATATGATGAATTAAAGGTGTGGTATCAGCAGAGCGGTCTGCCAATAAAGAAGTTTTTTAATACAAGTGGTTTGGTCTATAAAGAAATGCAATTAAAGGATAAGCTAACATCAATGAGTGAAGAGGAACAGTTAATGTTGCTTGCTACGCATGGAATGTTGGTAAAGCGTCCAATGATGATAACTCATGATATTGTGTTAGTTGGATTTAAGGAAGCTGATTGGGAAGGAGCTCTTTTATGAGCAAAGAATTACAGATAAGAAATAGCACTGTTGATTTCTTGGTTTTCACACGAGATGCAGGAAAAGACGGAATAGAAGTCAGGGTTCAGAATGGCGATGTATGGCTTACGCAGAAAGCAATTTCGCAGCTTTTTGATGTAGATAGAAGTGTGATTACAAAACATCTGAGCAATATTTTTAAAGAGGGAGAATTAGATGAAAATTCAGTTTGTGCAAAATTTGCACAAACTGCGGATGATGGGAAAACATACAATTATAAGTTCTATTCATTAGCAGCTATTATTGCTGTGGGGTATCGAATTAATTCAGAACGGGCAACGCAGTTCAGGACATGGGCAACCAAAGTGTTGGATACATTTACAAAGCAGGGTTATGTTCTTGATAAAAGCAGATTGATTAATGGACAGATTTTCGACGAAGATTATTTTGAGCATCTTATTGCTGAGATTCAGGAAATCAGAGCAAGTGAGAGAAGATTTTACCAGAAAATCACAGATATATATGCAACATCAGTTGATTATGATAAGAATTCACAGGTGACAAGAGAGTTTTATGCAACAGTTCAGAATAAGATGCATTATGCAGTTCATGGTAATACAGCGGCAGAAGTGATAGTGGCAAGAGCTAATCATAATAAGGAACATATGGGACTTAAATCATGGAAAAATGCGCCTGATGGTAAAATAGTAAAAACAGATGTGTCAATTGCAAAAAACTACTTAGAAAAAGAAGAACTTGCAGAATTGAATGAGATTGTGACAATGTATCTTGATTATGCAACAAGACAAGCGCGAAGACATATTCCTATGACTATGGAAGATTGGAAAACAAAGCTTGACGCATTTCTCAGATTTAATGATGCGGATGTACTTCAGGATAAAGGGAAAGTTACTGCATCTATTGCAAAAGAATTTGCAGAAAGTGAGTTTGAAAAATACAGGGTTATACAGGATTCACTATATGAAAGTGACTTTGATAAATTGATGAATGATATGGAGAAGGATGGTACTACTCATTAGTACCACAAAATTTTTTCTTGCAGAAATATTGCTTGGAGATTATAATTTCCATAGGTGGACAAGCAAACCAGCAGAAAATTATTCTGCGAATAGTAAACGAACCTGTAAGCCACCAGAACTACACACAATAATGACAATATAGCAATGGTACTGGATTGGTACTAAAAATATGTGAAACGAAAAATAACGTGTGGAAAAAGTATGAGTTATCAATACAAAACGGTATAGATAACTGCACTGAAATAATCAAAATCAAACCAGACTTTGCGAGTTTGAATAGTTGGAGCTAAGCTGTAAAGCCTTTGTTTACAAGGGTTTTACAGCTTTTCCTTTATAGGATTGCATTTTCATTGCATTATTTTTCTTCAACTGTTCTGTGATAGATTGCTGTATGTTGATTGCTGGTATAATTAGCAATGCTTTCAGTAGCAGATTGTACTTGTAATATTCCAGTCAGTTTTTTAGCAACTTCAAGATTCGTATTTGGATACAGATGACCATAAGTGCCGAGTGTTGTCTGTATTTTTTCATGTCCTAAACGTTCCTTGATAAGTAAAGGATTTTCGCCCATGCTGATAAGCAATGAAGCGTGTGAATGTCGCAAGGCATGAATTTTAATACGATGAACACCTGCTAAATTTGACAACTTTTCCAAAGCTCTGGGAAGCGTTGTTTTACTGGTTGGAGTTCCGTTATAACTTAGTACAAGTGGACAATCGGGAAGAACCTGTTGCTGAACACTTTGCCAAGCCTTTAGCTCATTGAGTGTATCTGAATCAATATAAATAGTACGGATACTTGCCTGTGTTTTCGGCTCAACGAATTTATAGTCCGTCATTGTTCGGTAATATAATGTTTTGGTAATGCTAAGCAAGCCTGTTTCAAAATCTATGTCTGACCAATGTAATGCTGACGCTTCGCCAATTCGCATACCAGTCATAAATAATAACCAGAACGATATAAACAGATAATGTTCATAATAGTCTTTCTTACAGAGTAAGGAAATAACCTTTTGAAATTCTTCTAATGTCCAGAAATCAACTTTGGTTTTCTTGCTTTTGATATTGCCTATCATACGAGAGGGATTTTTCTTCGCAATTCCAAGAACAATAGCTCTGTCAAATGCGATAGAAAGCATTCCCTGTACGATACGAATGTAATTAGGGCTAAAATCTTTTGCAAGTTTTAACTGCCAGTTTTGCACATGGATAGGTTCTATTTCATCTGTTTCCATTTTGTAGAAATAGGAAAAATGTTTCTTGATGGTAGTAGCACGATTAAGATAAGTGCTTTCTTTTACCTGTGTTTTATACCATGGCAGGTAGGTTTCTTCTATAAATTGCTGAAAAGAAACGCCATCTTTTTTGGTTGTTAATTCTTCGGTAGAAGCTAACACCAGTTTTGAATATTCTTCCTTTGCTTCTTTTTTCGTTCTGAATTCACTTCGGTATTTCTGTATCTGTTTTCCGGTAATGGGATTGTAGCCTAAATTAGCTCTGAAATAATAAGTTCCGTTATCTGCTTTCTTAATAGGGTCTTTTGCCATGATTTCACTCCTTACATGATATGCAAGAAGTACAATCAATCGTTTGTGTCTGATAATGTAATTCCTAATAATTCTTTCACGGCTTCTTTGGGTACTCTGTCCAATTTACGGGATTGGTAATAAGTATGCCCTTTTTCAATCATAAGTTTTTTGCTTTTCTTATGATGTCTGCCGATGTCCACTCTTCAATGAATTATCATACGAATATATCTTCAATACTTTATAATTCAAGAGTAATAATAAGGCTATTGGCATGTACTTTTGCAACAATATTTCCGCCAAGAATGGCAACAAGTGTTTTTACTACCGCAAGTCCCAATCCTGTACTTCCATTACGTCTTGATTTATCGCCTGTATAAAAACGGTCAAAAAGTCGATTGCAATCAAGTTCTGAACTGTCACTCATTGGATTTTCAATGGTAAATATAATATTATTATTTTCTTTCTCCATAAGTGTTATTTTTATCGTTCCAACAGAATACTTAATTGCATTTGTCAACAGATTTTGTAAAATTCGTTCTACCATATTTTTATCAGAATATATGTATATTGAATAATCTGGGAGATTTATTTCGGGTAAAATATTCTTCTTTTCTAATGCAACGGCATTTTCCGTAATTAAATTTATTAACATATTAGATATATTAAACTTTTCTTTTTCTGGAACTGTCTGCTGTTCCTCCAAAATAGAAAGGTCATAGAATGTTTCTACCAATTCTTTCATTTTTTCGGCTTTGCTAAAAATCACTTTTACACGCTGTGCTTGACTGGATTCCAAATTTTCTTTTTGCAATAATTGTAAATGACCAAGAATGACTGTAAGAGGTGTACGCAAATCATGTGATATATTAGCAACAGATTCTTTTAAATACTCTTCATTGCGTAATACGCCTGCAACAGCCTGTCGTTGTCTGATATTATATTGATTCAATATACCAGCCAGTCTTTCTAAATCTTTATCAATCAACGAAATGTCTAACATCTGCTGTGAATTTCCAGAATTCAATTCATTAACTTGATCCGCAAGATTACGGATTTGTTTTTTTAATTGAATATATCGAAATAGCAGTATTACTAAAAATATTGTTATGATAATTAAAATCCATTCTATGTTAGACATTTTCTCCACCTATTTAAAATCACATTTACAAAATTTTATCCACGAAAGCAATACCAATATACCAGACCATATACATCCTACTAAAATAGCTATCGGTTGAAAAAAGGTTTTCATGCTGACAACGATTCTGATTTGATAAGTAGGTAAAAAACGGACTGGTAATCTCAACATCATTCCATAGCCAAGATATAAGCTAAGACCAAAAATAATAATTGCTGTAACCGAGGTTGCTTTTACAGCATCCTGTAAATAGCAACAAATAAGTATTGCAATTAGAAATATCGCACTATTAAGCAGACAAGAATAAATGATTGCTTTTATAATATTGTAAAAAAACATTCCCACGTCTGCAACACCAAAGCGTCCAAATTCCCTTATGCACCCTGAAACTGGATAGACAAGAGCCATAAGATTAAAAGCAATTAAATACGATATTATTTTACTTGTAAAAATTTGTTTTCTGGAATGTCCAGCACTGACCTCTAAGTTTATTGTTCTCTTAGAAAATTCCTGTCCTAAAATCAATGCAAGTATAGCCGATATGATGATAAGAAGAAACGTAGAATCATACACCATTCCATTAAAAATATCAGCAAGAGAAGAAGCAATTTCTTCTGTCGGTCCCATGACCTCTGTAACATAAGTATCTGCTGTAAAAAATCCTAAAATAAATATTCCAATCATACCACACCAGTAAATAGAATTATGTAACAACTGATATTTTTCCAGTTTTAATAATTTATCCATAAAAAACACCTCCGGTTATTTCAAGTCTGTATGTAAAAAAGCACTACCTGCAATGAAATATAAAATAAAATTCCATAAAAAATCTACAAACAAGCAAAAGTTTGTCGAATAGACCTTTTGCAATGAAATTAACCTAAGTTGTCCCATTGGTATTATTCTGCTGATTATTTGTGCAGATTCACTGTTCAGCAAAAAAATCATAACAAAAAATAAAACCATTGAAACTGTCAGTGTTTTCCCCATATCACGAAAAATAAAAGCAAAAAACATCGGTAATGCACACAGTGTTATCATGGCAAACAGAGTTAGTAAAACCATAGTATATGTGCTATCATTCCAAAAAAGTTTTTCTCCAATATAAAATTGACTAATAATTCCATGTACAAATAATGGAAATACCAGAATGATAATACAACCTATTTGAGATACAATTAACTTTACTCTAAAAATAGAACTTCTTTTATGTCCGGCAGTAATATAAGTATTTAAAGTTCTTCCACTAAAATCACTTCCAATGAACAATGCTATAAACACTATACTCAAAAAATAGAGTAACGGAATATTGTATAATGATGCCATAATTAAGTTTGAAGAGCGTTCTTTACTATCTAACAGCAATATGCTACTTAAAAGGAGATTGAATATTCCAATTCCCCAAAAATACCAACTGTGAAACAACTTATATAACTCAGTTTTTAGGAGATTTGACATCTTTTGTTCCTCCTATTTTGCTCAAAAAATAGTCCTCCAAAGTATCGCCAGATACAGAAAGTCCTGTTACAAGAATGTGCGATTCTGCCAAAGCAGACGCAACTGTCTCTAAATCATTCAAATAATCATACAAACGAATTATGCCATCTGGCATTAGTTTAAAGTTATCTGTATGAAGATTCTCTTCCAAAACCAGAACCGTTTTCTGAACATCTGTTGTTTTAATTGCTATATGTCGTTTACACCGTTCATTTAATTCATAATCAGAAATCTCTTCTATAATTTTTCCATGGTCAATCAGAATAAATTCTGATGCTGTTTGATACAATTCTTCTAAGATATGGCTTGAAACCAAAATGGTCATACCATATTCTTTATTCAAAATTTTTAATAAATTTCTGATTTCTACAATTCCAGCAGGGTCAAGACCATTGATAGGCTCGTCTAAAATCAATAGTTCTGGTGTATTTAAAAGTGCAATCGCTATCCCCAATCGTTGACGCATACCTAATGAAAAATTGCGGACACTCTTTTTACCTGTATCTTGCAATCCAACCATATCTAATGTCCTTTTAATAACTGATTTATCTGGTATGCCTCGTTGAATACGCTGTACTTCCATATTTTGATAGGCAGTCATTGACGGGAATAGAGCAGGCGTTTCAATCATACTTCCAATTCGTTTACGCTGTTTCTGCAATTCTTCTGTTCCAGAATTTCCCCATAAAGAAAGTGTACCACTTGTTGGAAACGCAAGCCCTGTGACTAATCTTAAAAAAGTAGTCTTACCTGCTCCGTTTTGACCAATAAATCCATAAATTTTTCCTTTTTTTATTTGTAAATTTATGTGGTCTAATGCTAATGTTTGTTTATATTCTTTGGTTAAAGACTTTGCTTCTAAAATAATTGAACTCATATCCCAAACCTCCTTTACTTAAACCAGTATAACGGGCAATTTTAAAGAATTTCTTAAATCGTAATGAGAAAAGTTAAAAAAATAATAAAGCTAAGGAACGTTTAATCCTTAGCTTTATGTAGGCGGTAGCCAATGCCCCAAACAGTATCAATAAATTCTGTATCAGAGCATATCGCTTTTAATTTATTGCGTAAATTACTGATATGAACATTAAGTGTATTATCTTCAGCAATATATTCTGTATCCCAAACACTTTGAAAAAGATTCGATTTTGAAAATACTTTATCTGGATATTTCATCAACAATTCTAAAATGCCAAATTCTTTAGCGGTTAAGGATAATTCTATTCCATTCAAAAATGCTGTATTTTTCTCTAGGTCTAAAGTCAGATTGTTATATTGCAAACATTCTGTCTGGCTATTTTGAAATTGTACTCTTCGCAGATTACTTTCAATTCTGGCAAGCACTTCTTCCATATCAAAAGGTTTTGTGATATAATCGTCTGCTCCCAGACGAAGCAAGTCGATTTTATTTTGTGTAGTTTCTTTCGCTGAAATAATAATAACAGGTATCGTAAATTTCTTGCGTACATCAGATAAAATAATATCACCACTCCGATAAGGAAGCATAATATCAAGTATAATCAAATCAATTTTTTCTTTATTCAAAAAATCCAGAACATGAAGTCCATCATATTGGCAATGCACAGCATATCCTTTTTCTTTTAGAAAATCAGCCAATAACGCATTTATTTCTAAATCATCTTCAATAATCAATATTTTATTCATTAGCCTACCTCATTCCTGCAATGCTACTTTCCCATTATACATTTAAGGTTGTATTTCCTCAATACCATTGCAACCAATTATATGAGAGGGATTCTTATTTTGTCAATCTAATTGTAAGCAGAATAGTATAGATTGGATAAACAATTACCATACTATTCTGCTGTAACATTTATTCTACAATCTTCCAGTTATCGTCCTTATGAAGCACAAGCTCATACTGTGAGATTTGTGTCATTTTCGACTTGTTATCCAGATACTTTACGGACACGCTGACTTTGAGGTTGTCGCCGTCTTTGGTAAAGACAGGGTTTACCAGTTCCGAAAATACATAGTCGCCGGAGACAGGAGCAAGCACACCGGCTTTGACATAGTAGGCAAGTTCTTTTTCCGTAGCTGTCGGATAGAGCTTAAAGAATGTTTCCAAGAAAGCGGTAGCGTCCTTGACTGTATCGGAGCTGACACTGACATCGGCTTCCTGTGCTTTCGGTTCATACTTTGATTTCTGTACTGCCGGAGCGAGGGTAGGATTCTGGGTAATGACCATTGCACCGTCCTTATCCACATGAACTGTTACAGTGTAATTTTCTGTGACTGCCTGTGTCTGTTCTCCCTCTTTTACCTGCTGATCTACTTCGTAGGCAACGGTAAAATCGTCCGTTCCAGACTGCTTTACATTCCAGACCAGCACATTTGTAACGGTCGCACTGGTTGGTATGTCCGTTCTGATGGTATCGGCGTTCAAATCCTGTAATTCTTTGGTAAGGTATTTACTGATTTCCGTTGTCCTTGCTTCAATGGCTTCCTTGCTGGTATCCCATGAATAGTAGGCTTTCGCAAAGTTCTTGACGAAATTCTCAATACCGTTGGTATCGTTCAATCTTAGTTGAATGACTTCTTTTTCATGTACCGTGTGGGTGTCAATGGCGGTAAAGTTCTTATACACACCAAAACTGGTGCTTGCTAAAAGCACCGCCCACAACAGCAGGACAGACTTTTTATGTGTCCCGACTTTCATGGTACGCACTTTCTTATTCTTAGGTGCTTTCTCTGTTTTTTCTTTCTTCTTAAACATATTTCAAGTCCTTTCTATTGTTTGATTCTTCCGGCACAAATGATGTGCTGTTGCCAGTAGGCAGAGGTCAAATCGGTATAGCCGATTGGATTTCCGGCATGATACATCTGATTGTTTCCCACATAGATTCCTACATGGGTAACATAGTCGCTGGTATTGTAAGTGGAATGGAAAAAGACCAAATCGCCAGCCTGTGCCTGTGACAATGGGATATGCTGGGTTGCGTCATACTGTGCCTGTGCAGTTCGTGGCAAGCTGATTCCGGCTTTTCCGTAGCACCACTGGGTAAGACCAGAACAGTCAAAAGAGGTGTTCGGGTTACTGCCACCGTAGACATATTTCCAGCTTTGATACTTCAATGCTTCATTCATAACCGCCTGTACCGTTTCGTTACTGAACTGCTTCACGGTCAGATATTGGTTGACCAGCTCCACATAGAACATATTCCCGTAGTTATAACGCCAGCCACCATTTTTGCTGACCGCTATCGGGTTCGTATAGGTCACTTTTGTACCGCCGGATTTATTCTTTGCGAAATTCTCTGCAAGGTTGAAGCTGTGCTTTTTTCCCGTTCTTCGCCACATAGTCTGCATAGCCACCACCATAGTTATAAGACTGAATGACCACGTTAATGTCCGTCATGCCTTTTGCTTTACAGGAAGAAAGCAGGGACGCAAAATATTTACACCCCTGCTTAATAGATTCTTCCGTACTTAATGAGTTTGGCGGTAGTCCCAGACTTTCGCTGGACTGCATGACATCGGTAGCCGTACCGCCACTTTCTATCTGTATGATGGCAAGCAGGACGTTCACATACTCCGAGATACCGTTTTCTCTGGCGTATTTTTCTACCATCGGCTGATGTTTGAGGACATCGGCTGACAGGTTCATGCCAGAATAGACAGGCGAATAGCTGTTGGAACTGTCGTCATCTTCGCCGGAAATCAATATCCCGAAAAAGAGGACAATAGAGAAAAGGACAGGAAATATCGTACCTATGATAAGGATACGTTTTAATCTCATTTCTTTCCGTCCTTTCTCTGATGGCTTCCTAACAATTTTACGGTTTTGTTTTTGATTGACCTGCTGTTCCTGTCTGATATTGGTTCGGACAGTTTCTTTTCCAGCCTTGACTTCTGCATTTTTTATCACAGGAGAAGTAGCAGGACGCTTCATATCCGGCTTTGTAACCGTATCTGTCTGTGCAGGTGTGGCAACAGGGCGTTCATGGCTTCTGGTAGCTCCGGCTGTCGCTGATCCATTCGCATGAACTGTCTGCCTTGCTTCCTGTGCTTTCTGTAATTCTTGCTTTTTCTGTGAGATATTTTCCCTGTGCAGGTTACGTTTCTGTGTACGCTGTTCCTGTCGGTTTTCCCGTTCTTCCACAACGCAAAAGACAAATGGAGCAAATGCCTCAAGGAAGTATTCACGAAAGACTGGCCTGGGGTGCCCGAAAGAGTGAGATGGAGAATCAACAGCGTAAGAAAAATAAAACAAAAAACAGAGGAATGGAGAGATAAGACAATGAAAAAGCACATTTATGATGAAAGTAATGGATTAAGCTATACACTGCATGGAGATTATTACCTGCCGGATCTGGCAGTGAATGAGGAAGAACCGACCTATGGTAAATATGGAATGCTGCGGAAACAGTTCTTGAAAGAGAGGGTATATATGTGAGTAGAAAGGGCAGTCGAAAGGCTGCTCTTTACAAATATGAAAATAAAAATTGCTGAAAAGGCATGAGTTTTGTAGTGTAAAACTCTTTTGACATTGTGTTTTCCGTTAAGTAAAATATCTTTGATAGACAGATAATGAAAAAATGATTATTCTTGGCTCAGATTAAGAGAACAAATTACTTACGAAGGGAGGAAATTATATGGAGCTGAGTATACAGATAAAAAAATACCGAACAGAGCTTCATCTATCACAGGAGGAACTGGCAGAAAAGGTATATGTAACAAGACAGACAATTTCTAATTGGGAAAACGAAAAGAGTTATCCTGATATTCATAGCCTGTTACTTCTTAGTTCATTGTTTAATGTATCTCTCGATCAATTAATTAAAGGAGATATAGAGAAAATGAAAGAAATTATTAGCGATCAAGAAATTAAAAAGTTTAATTATTATGGTTCCATCTATACAGTTCATTTGGCCGTGTTGATTATATCGGCAGTACCTTTGTTTATGTGGCTCGGAAGGTATGCGTATATTCCGTTTGGGATTTTATTTATTATTACAATGTACTGGGCGCTAAAGGTTGAAAAACTAAAAAAGAAAAATGATATACAAACCTATAAGGAAATTGTTGCATTTACGGAGGGAAAAAAATTGGATGAACTTCATAAGGCAGTTGAAGTGGGAAAACGTCCTTATCAAAATATATTAAAGGTTATTATCAGTGCGGGTGTTACAGCGATGATTTGCTTTTTGATTGGAGTACTGATGCACTTATTCTTGAATTAATTAAATTTAAGGATATTTTGATTTGTAGAACTATAAAATAGAGCATTTTTCTCGCAGATTTTAACCGGTAGTTAAGAAATTGAAGCCATAATTAAACGAAGGCTCAATTGTAAACACATATTAGAAATACTATAATGAGAATATAAACAGGAGGTAGGAACAATGCAAATTGGTGAGAAGATAAAAAACTATCGGAAAACTGCGGGATTAACACAAGAACAGGTGGCGGATTATTTGGACGTTTCTACTCCTGCGGTAAATAAATGGGAAAAAGGAAACACATATCCAGATATATCATTACTTCCGGCAATTGCTCGATTATTAAAAATTGATATGAATGAACTATTTTCATTTCGTGAAGAATTGACAGAAAAAGAGATTGGACAATTTGTGAATGGGCTTTCGGAAGTTTCATTGGATAGCTTTATAAAAGCTTTTGAGATGGGAAAAAATAAAATAAAGGAATATCCTCATTGTGATTCGTTGATTTATTCAATTGCTACTGTTCTAAATGCGGCGCTAACTTTATCCGATGTCGATGATGAGAAAAAGTTGGAATGCAATAATGTGATTGTTGAATGGCTGGAACGAACTGCTGAAAGTCCGAATGAAAAGGTAAGGCTTTCTAGTATTTTTATGCTTGCGGCGAAATATATACAAATGGAAAAATATAAAGAAGCAAATATCCTTTTTGGATAAAATTCCAGATACTGTGATAGATGCCACAATTATGAAAACGAATGTACTAGCACACCAGGAAGGGACAGATATTGCAGCGTTCTTTTTAGAGGGAAAATTGATGCAGACAGTTACGAATATACAAAACTATCTGTATAAGTTGATAGAAATGGAAGAAGAAACCGGAAATCATTGTAAAGCAGAGGAGATTGCCGAAATCACAGAACATATGGTATCGTTATTTGGTCTGTGGGATTACGGTAAAGTAGTACCATATCTATTGATTGCCGTGTATCGAAAGGATGTAGAAAAATGTATTCAGTTGATAAAAGAAGTGCTGATGGAGTCACAGAAGCCATGGAAGATGGTGGAATCACCTTTATATTACAGATATGCGGATACAGTACATGGAAAGTCTTTTTCAGGTGTTGGAAATAATTTTGTTCGTGCATTAGCTACAGAAATTGAAAATAAAGAAGAGTATGAATTTTTGAAAGGAAATAAAGAACTGGAGGCGATTTTTGATCAATATTTGAAATAGATTGCGATAAAAATATATAGAAATGATAAAATAAAAGCTGTAAAAATCTACGTTGAATTTTACAGCTTTTTGTGTATAATAGAAGTAGAAGAAACAATTTGAAATCAAAGGAAGGAGCTGAAAGAATATGGCAAATATTTTACCAGTATCTGATTTGAGAAATTATAATGAAGTCCTGAAAAACTGTCATAAAGGAGAACCAGTATATCTGACTAAGAATGGCAGAGGACGTTTCGTTGTCATGGATATTGAAGATTATGAGCGTGATCGTGCAGAGAAAAAGCTTCTGATGAAGTTGCAGGAAGCCGAAGAAGCAGTGAAAGACGGAGAAGGCTGGCTGGATCTGGACGAACTGAAAGCACTTGTGGGGGAATAAGATGTTAAAATTGCGGATCAATCCGATTGTTGCAAAGGATTTGAAAATATCCGAGATTACATTGCCGAAGATAACGAAGAATATGCTGCAAAGACGATAAAAGAAATTTATGGTAAATTTGAAAATCTTCAGATGTTTCCGGGAATGGGTTCGGATCTTTCCAAACGAGTCAGCTTTCGGACAGATTATAAATATGCGATATGGGAAGATTATGTGATTATCTACAAGGTCGGTAACGAATATGTAGAGATTTATCGTGTAGTTAACCGATATCAGGATATCACGAGAATCTTTGATTGATAACAGAGATGTGATAACAAATTGATAACACCGTTCAGTACAGTCTGTGGACTTTGGACAGTGGAACACATATAAAACCAGATAGAACCATAATCCCTATACAAAAGTGTATAGTGATAAGATTTTATTTGCGAGTTTGAGTAGCGGACTAAATTGCGAAAAAGCCCATAAATAAAGGCTTTGCGGGGTATCGAAAAGACCAAATGGAGTTTAAAAATTATTTTTTTCTCTTGTTTTAAAATGTACCCTATAGATTGGACAGTTTGAGTTTTTAAAACCCTTACCATTAGACAGTAAGTTTTAATGAAAACCCTTAAATCTATACAATGAGTTTACAGGGAACCCTTAACTTTGGACATGGTTCTGATGACCCCCTTTATTTTGTACAAAATCGATTTTTGACTCCGATTCAGATTGATATTAAAATAAAAATGAATTGGAGGAAATTATGGCAAACAGAAAGTTTACAGAACAGGAAATGCTCACACTGAGAAATAGCAAATATGTGTTGGATGTATCACCGAGCATTGTACATTTCTCGGCAGAATTTAAAAAACTGTTTTGGGAGGAACTGTCAAAGGGAAGGCTTCCACGTGAGATTGTTTCGACTCTTGGGATAGATCCAAATATCCTGGGGGATTCCAGAATAAATGGTCTGAAAACCATGATTGGAAATGAAGTAAAAAAGGGAAATGGTTTTCGAGATCTTAACACCTATGCACAGGGCTGCAACGGATATCTGTCGGCTGAAAATCGGATAAAATATTTAGAAATGCAACTGGCATATAAAGATCAGGAGATTGAGTTTCTAAAAAAAATTGTATCTTTAAATCCGAAGGCTCCGGAATAATGAAAATACCAGCCCATGCAAAGTATCAGATTATTTATGATACTTTGCAAAAAAACGATAATCTATTGAATGTAGCTGCCATGTGCGAAATTGCAGGAGTATCCCGTTCGGGCTATTACCATTATCTCTCAACAGAAGACCAGCGAATGGAAAGAGAGGAACGGGACAGACAGGATTTTCTTTTGATTCTGAAAGCATACCAGTATCGAGGATATCATAAAGGTGCCCGTAGCATATATATGAGGTTGTTACACATGGAACCGCCTATAGTGATGAATATCAAAAAAATCCGTCGGCTGATGAGGAAATATAACTTACAGTGTCCTATCCGCAAAGCAAATCCCTATCGGAGAATGGCAAAAGCAATGGCAACTGCATATACCGCACCCAATATAGTAAACCGTGAATTCAAGGAACATGGACCAAGAAAAATTCTGTTAACAGATATCACGTATATAATAAATGGAAAAGCACCCCGGTGCTATATGTCAACAATTATAGATGCCTGTACCAAGGAACTGCTGTCATGGATTCTCAGCGAATCATTAGAAATTGATTTTGTATTAGAAACAGTAAAACAGTTAATAGAAAAACATGGAACTGATTTAAGCGCAGAAACATTAATACATAGCGATCAGGGTTCCCACTATACCAGCATTAAATTTATCCAATTGTTAAAGGATAATGAACTGAGACAGTCTATGTCACGTAGAGCAAACTGTTGGGACAATGCTCCCCAGGAATCATTCTTTGGTCATATGAAAGACGAACTGGATCTGTCAGAGTGCTACAGCTATGAGGAGATATTAAACGCAGTTAGGGATTGGACAGAATACTATAATACAGAACGTTATCAATGGGACTTAGCAAGGTTGTCACCTGTTGAGTATTATCAATATATGACAACAGGAATTTATCCTCTGATAATCCCTAAAGCAAAAGGTGAAAACAATCAATCAGAGGCATCACTTTGATGCCTCTACACAACAAACAAATATATAATAGAAATCTGAAAAGGAAAAAGTCATAGTGTCCTTGACAAAGGGTACACTTTATTTATATTCCAGATTCACCTGCAAATTTCGTGAAATCAGTTATTCTCATAAAATAAAATTAGAGTAAATATGAAGAACAGTTTGTTTTGATTGAAGTGATTTTCGTCAAGGCAGACTGTTTTTTTGTTGCCTGCATTTAGAAAACAGATACCACAGAAAGGTTCTTTATTTCGATGAGCTTAAACTCCATGACACAGTAATCACACTGATGGAGAATTAAAAAACAAGAAAATTTGATAAATTTCGGAAAATGATGTCCGATTTTGCATCTGCCAGTACAGAGTATATGAAGAGATAAATATTCAAAACACAGGAGGTACTGATTATGCAGAACAAATTATTTTTAAAGGCAGCCGATATATGTGAACTTCTGGAAGTAAAACAGACATCGGCTTATGAAATCATCGGAAATCTGAACAAGGAACTGGAAGAACAGGGCTACCTGACGCTTAGAGGAAAAGTTCCGACAAAGTATTTTGTGAAGCGTTTCTACGGAGTAGAAGATACTTGTGAGATTCCACAGGAAGAGGGAAAGGAATGGTTTCATGCGTAAGAGAAAAATGTATTTATCAGTGGAAGACATTGCAGAACTCTTTGGATTATCAGTTTCGTTTGCTTACCGGGTAGTGGAAAGAATGAATGCCGATCTGGCAAGCAAGAACTATTATGTGATTCTCGGTCGGGTGCCAACCCGCTATGTAGAGGACAAGATCTATGGTCTGGAACATGTTGAGCAGTATTTGAAGGAGGATAAAGCGGTATGAGTATGATGCAGGAAAAAATGTATATGGATGTGGATGATGTGTGTGCAATTCTTGGAGTTTCAAAAACTTATGCATATAGTCTGATGCGAGAATACAACAAAGAATTGAAGGCAAAAGGATATATTGTAGTAGCTGGAAAAATCTCTACGAAATTCCTGGCAGAAAAGATTTATGGCATGAAAGTCGAGGATTAGTAATGGGGGTTTACAAAGAAGGGAAAAACTGGAAAGTACAGGTCTATTACAAAGACTGGCAGGGAAACCGGAAAAGAAAACAGAAAAGCGGATTCCGAACCAAGGGTGAAGCTAAGGAATGGGAAAGAGATTTCCTACAACAGCAGAGTCAGGGTGTGGATATTGAATTTGGAAATTTTCTGGAGATTTATTACAAAGATATGGATGTCCGTCTCAGAGAAAACACTATGTACACGAAGCGATATATTATTGACCTGAAAATCAAGCCTTATTTTGAAAAGAAGATTCTCAGTGAAATTACGGTGGCAGACGTCCGTGCATGGCAGAATGAGTTGCTGACGTATAAGGATAAGAATGGAAAAGGATATTCTCCTACTTATCTGAAAACAGTGAACTGCCAGCTGACTGCAATCTTCAATTATGCAATGCGGTATTATAACCTGCAGGATAATCCCTGCAGGAAGGCAGGAGCGATTGGCAAGAGTAAAGGAGAACCGAAGGACTTCTGGATGCAGGAAGAGTTCAATGCTTTTCTGGAGACAGTAAGTGATAAGCCAGAGACAAGAATGGCGTTTCTTTTGTTGTACTGGACCGGAATGCGTATCGGTGAATTGCTTGCACTTACTTATAATGACATCAATCTTGAAGAGAAAACCATATCAATCAATAAATCTTATCAGAGACTGAAAGGAAAGGATATGATCACGCAGCCGAAAACTCCAAAGAGTATCCGTGTGATTACGATGCCGGATTTTCTTGCAGAGGAATTTCGGGAGTATTGCAGTCATTTGTATGGAATTATGAAAAAGGAAAGACTTTTTCGGTTTACCAAATCGCATATGGAACATTGTATGGCTACCGGAATCGAGCGGTCTGGTGTAAAGCGGATACGACTTCATGATCTCCGCCATTCCCATGCCAGTATGCTGGTTGATATGGGGGTGGCTCCATTGGAGATTGCAGAACGCCTTGGACATGAAAAGGTGGAAACCACGTTGAACACTTATTCACATCTGTATCCGTCTACACAGAGTAAATTAGCAGGTTTGCTAGATAAGAAACATGAGGAAGAGGAGGAATAAGCGATGGCTGGTGACAGACATGGAAAACACAACACAACGACCATTTCTTTTCGGGTGAATTCTTATGAAAAAGCAACAATTGAAGAACGAGTGAAAGTGAGCGGAATGAAAAAACAGGATTATATCGTCCGATCATGCATTTACAATCATGTATGTGTTGTTGGAAAGAAAGAAACAATTGAGATTATCCGGTCAGAAATGAAGGAAATGAGTTTGGTTTTGGAGGATGTGGCAAAAGATTTGAAGTCTGAAAAACCAGTTATTTCAGAACCGGTTCTTGATAGTATGACAGAACGGTATCTTGCATTTTTGGAAGCAGCATTATGGATGCTGAAAGGTTCAAGTTATTTATGGGAGGATAAAAAGGATGGAAGAGAAAGTAATGAAGGATTGTAAAGTGCTGGCATTGTGTTCACAAAAAGGCGGGGTTGGCAAGACAACAAGTTGCGTGAATCTGGCAGTCGGACTTGCAAAAGCAGGGAAGAAAGTGCTTGTGATTGACAATGATCCGCAGGGAAGTATGACAGCAAGTCTTGGGTATCATAACCCAGATGAATTACCAATCACACTGGCTACTATTCTGACAAAGATTGTAGAAGATGAACCATTTGAAAATACACTGGGAATTTTACATCACCAGGAAGGAATTGATTTGATTCCGGCAAACATCGAACTCTCTGGAATGGAAGTTTCACTTGTAAATATTATGAGCAGGGAACTTGTCTTAAAACAATATATAGAAAGAATGAGAGAAGAATACGACTATATATTGATTGACTGTATGCCATCACTTGGAATGCTGACGATCAATGCACTTGCCAGTGTCGATGCAGTTATTATACCTGTCCAGGCGGCTTATCTTCCTGTAAAGGGTCTGGAACAGCTGATACGGACGATAGGAAAAGTGCGAAGACAGCTTAACAAACAACTGAAAATTGGAGGTATATTGATCACAATGGTGGATAACCGAACGAACTATGCAAGAGATATATCTGATCTGATTTTTGATACATATGGAAACCAGATTAAGATTTTTCCACAGAGTATTCCATTTTCAGTACGAGCAGCTGAAATCAGTGCGGAAGGAATCAGCATATTTGAGCATGATCCAAAAGGAAAAGTAGCGGCTGCATATTGGCAGATGACACAGGAGGTGCTTTTGGATGAAAGGTAGAAGTGCATCGAAGATAAAACTGACATCTTATGATGAATTACTTGGAGGAGGAGAAGAAACGAACGATATCCAGCAGGTTTCACTTGAGCATTTACATTCTTTCGAGAACCATCCATTTCAAGTAAATGATGATGAGGCAATGGCGGAACTGGTGGAAAGTGTGAAAGAAGAGGGAATTCTTACAGCATTACTGGTACGACCGCTGGGTGATGGTGAATATGAAATCATCGCCGGTCACAGAAGGAGACATGCGGCACAACTTGCTGGTCTTAAAGAGGTTCCGGTTATTATCAGAAATATGGATCAAGATACAGCTGTCCGTGCGATGGTAGACAGCAATCTGCAGAGACCTAATATACTCCCAAGTGAAAAGGCATTTGCTTACCGTATGAAGATGGAAGCAATGAATCATCAGGGAACATCAGGCGGTATCAGTGCGAAAGACATTGGAAAGAACGCAAATGACAGTGCAAGGCAGGTGTATCGCTATATCCGGCTTACTTATCTGATGAATGACCTATTAAACGCAGTAGATCGTGATGTGATCGGATTGCAGGTAGGTGTAGAGCTTTCCTACCTTACGGTTCCAGAACAGGAGATGGTGGAGGAAGTGCATGAGAGTACCGGAAAATATCCAAGCCTGGAACAGGCAAAAAAAATAAGGCAACATCGAGAAGAAAAAACGCTGACAAAAGAGATTGTGCGGCTCCTGGTTATAGGAGAGCGTAAAAAGAAAACAACGGTAACATTAAAACAGGATGAAATTAAGAAGTATTTTCCTCCAGAGTATGATGAACAGAAGATACGGACTGTTATATGTCAGCTTTTGGAGGAATGGAGCAATCAGAATCATTGATAAGTACGAAGGGAGGGATGTGTCATGAGTATAAGAGCAACATTCCATTATTTTCAAGGAATGGAATGCGATATGTACAGTTTTTATCGTATTCCCAAACTGCTGTTTACAAGTGAATATTTTAAAAATCTCTCCTGCGAAGCAAAGGTGCTGTACGGACTGATGTTAGACCGGATGTCACTGTCCATCAAGAACCGGTGGTTTGATGAAGAGGACAGGGCATATATTTTCTTTTCGGTGGAAGAGATTATGGAAATGCTTAACTGTGGCAGGAATAAGGCTGTGAATTGTCTAAAAGAGCTGGATCAGGAAAAAGGGATTGGATTGATTGAGAAGAGGCGAATCGGACTTGGAAAAACAAATGTTATTTACGTGAAAAATTTCAGCCTGACAGAATATCCAGATGAGCCAGCAATCTTTGATTCGGAAGAAACACCGGAAAATGTAGCAGAGAGAAAAGAAAATACAGAGACAGAAATAGAAGAATATGCGAAAAAAAGCCGGAAAAGCCCGTAAATACACAGAAGTTTGAAAAACAAACTGTAATAATACTGAATATAATTATACTGAATTTAGTGAGAATGAATCTTATCAATATCTATCTGAACAAGAGAAAGGGAGAGATAGGATACAGGAGAGAAATGAGTATCGACAGTTAATTCATGATAATATCGAATATGAGATCCTTTGTCAGAGCTATGGAACTGGACGAGTAGAAGAGCTGGTAGAGCTGATGCTGGATGCAATATGTTCGACAAAGACATATCAACAGATCAATGGGGAAGCTGTGCCTACACAAGTGGTCAAGAGCCGTTTGCTCAAAGTCGGGTATGAACACATCCAGTATGTGTTTTTCAGTCTTGACAGGAGTACAAGCAAAGTGAAGAATATCCGGCAGTATATGCTGACGGTATTGTATAACGCTCCTGCAACAATCAATCAGTTTTATGATGCTGAAGTTCGACATGACATGTACTGGGGGAAGGATATTCCAGACAGGTAAGAACTTTGTGCCCACTGGGCACGAAGTTTAAAAAGAGATAGTCATATCTGGCAGATATGCTAAAATAACCTTGTGTCCACTGGGCACAAAGTAGGAGGAAGAATTATGTTGAGATTTATGATAAAACTGCCATTTCGAATTATTGCAGCTCCTGTTTGGCTGGTACTTGCAGCGGTGAATATTGTGCTGGTGTTCCTGGTTGGGTTATCTGCTGGATTCTGCTATCTGATAGCCGGAATCTCTGTTGTGACAGAAGTTTTGAGTATTGGGTTTGGAATCAGTACGGACTGGACAATGAAATCAGCGATTATTACGACAGTAGTGTTTGTTCTACTCCCACATATCGGTATGGGGATAGTTGCAGTAATTGAAGTTGTGAAATGTGGATTACAGGAATTTATTTTTGGATGATTGTGGAAAATATAGTGGCGCTATATGGAAAGGCAGAAATAAACAATGGAAGAATTATATAAAGTGATGGATGATTTGCTTGAGGTGGAATTTCAGATGAAAGCAGGGATGGATATTCTGAAAGAACTGGAAGAGTTTTATATGCTGGAAAAAGAAACCGAAAAATCGGATGCTAGAAAAGTAGCTGTGCTGATGAAAGGATATCTGCAGTCGATGAAGTCAAATATTCGAGAAATCATTCGTTATATTGATGACACGACACTTGAAAAATCAAATGATAAAAAGAAAGATAAACAGGAATCTGCGAGCACCATATCCAGAGGAAGTGCAGGAATTTGTGAATCTGACAATTACAGAGCATATGGGGAAAGCATATTCAGAATGGAAGTTAAATCAGGATAAAGAGCCGGTAAGTGAGATTGATAAGAAATACCAGGAATTACTGAAAACGTTATCCCCAGAACAGGAAGAAGTGATTACGGAATACTGTAATGCAATTTTCAGTAGTGGAGCAGATACAGAAGAGTTTTTCTATCGGCTGGGATTAAAAGATGGACTGAACTTTAAAAATACGGTAAAATCTGTATTAGAAATGATATCGTGAAATCGAAATTGATAGAGTTCTTTAGATAAGGATGTTCTTATCTAAAGAGCGAGAATATTTGGAAGAAAACTATAATGATTGGAGTAAATTATAATGAAACATAGAAAAGGAATTATTATTACAACAATTATTACAGCTATAATCTGTTTTATTGTGGTTCCCCTGGGTGTTAATTATGCATTTCACCATGAGGCACCTGTAGACATGTTAGCTGCTCGTTGGGAGGCATCAGATGCCCTTAATTATATTGCAACAACACTGGCATTTATAGGGACATTTTTTTTGGGGTTGGTTGCATGGAAACAAAATACAGATTTGCAAAAAATCGAAACAAATATGTTTATTGCAAATAACTCTTGTGAAGTCTTTTTGGAAAGTATTCAGTTAAAAAACCTCAATCAGATTGAATGTAATCTTGATACCGAACATATGGAATCTATTGTAGTGGAGGAAGGCATACAAGGGTGTAATTATGGGAGCTTTCAAATCGAAATCTGTCTCAAGCGTAAATCTGGATATTCTACGCAAGTTCGAGTTAATGATATGCTGATATTTATTGGTGATGAGGAAACTACAATTCCCATATGGACAAAACGATATGATGATACATTTAATAAAATCGCAATTACAGAAAAGTATAATCGATTTAAGGTTACTGTGTTGCTGAAGCCAGAAACCAAAAAGAAAATCATTGATCATTTAAATGATAATTGCAAAATAATGATAGATATGAAAATAGAACTTGTGTCTGCGAGCTATGTATCTACACAAATGAAATGTCGTGGTGATTTCATAAAATCGAATTCGGATAATCTTGAAAATAATTTTAAACTGTCTGGCAAAGAACCAATGTGTTTTTGGGGTGGAAATATTGTATATTCGGAGAAGGATGTGTCTGCAAGAATAAAAACTTGATGGGTACCTCGACTCATAAACGGTATTGGGCTAAAACAGTTTCTTATAAAGATACTGATATCAATATATCGCCAAAGTTGTTCGATTCGGACAAAGAAGCGGTTATTGAATGGTATAAGGAGTATTGAAAATTAGAAGTAGGCGTATGAGAGTAGGAATGAAGTATGGAGTTTAAAATATATCAAAATTTGGTGGAAAAGTATTATAAAAATGATTGTAGAGAACTCAATTTTCAGAATAGAATATTGATTCCATTTTTAGAACTGTTAATTGAGGGGAAATATGATGTTGTTGATACAAGTACGTTGTATAAGAATTGGAAAAAAATATATCGAGATTCATTTGCAGGACAATATACTCCAGATATTTTAATAGTTAAAGACTGGAATCTGTTTGAAAAAAAGCAAAAACCACTGGTTATAATTGAAGCTAAGAGCCCAACAGCTAATGATAGGGCACATGCAGATAATGAGGTAAAGGAGTACCTAGATAAGTCTCAATATGTTATATTGACTGATTGTATTACGTGGGAAATATATGAGAAAAATAAGGAAACAAGATTTTTTTATTTGGATGAAGAAAAACAGAAGGTGTGTGAACGTAGTATTCCAGAAACTAAAGAAGAAAGAATGATTAAGTGGATAGATAATACTATTCCAAATAATCATTGGGATAAATTACATAGTGTTATAAAGGCGATAATACAGATTAATTTCAGTTGATATTTCACATATTTTAGGAAATTTAATAACTGTTATATTTAATTATCAAATTCTTCGCAAACCCTTGAAAATACTAAGTTTGTAGCAAGTGAGCTTTCCCTTACTCTTTCCCTTGTGTTATATTCTCACATTGGTTTTCATGAACCTTAATATGGGAAAAAATAAGGGAAAGAAAATTTCATAACACAGTATAACAATAACGACATGGTGAACTGATTGAAATGTTTTCGATATTTAACTCTATAACTGATTATTAAAAGAAAATGGAGATAAGATACGATGAGAACAATTTATGCAGAATACAACATAAATCACGATAGTATTGATGTTTACACAAGTGCCGGATATATGCTTCGCATTGATTGCTGGAAAGCTGAAAAAAATCTAAAAACCACATACGGATCAGAATGTGCGCTTACTTCATTGGCTGTGGATGAGCCTTTGGAATATGCAAGATTATATCTTGAGGGTAATTTACAGATGTGGGTAGATGCAGAAGACTCACTAGAGTTATAATCCTTATCCATATAAATAATATGCAAATATATATCCCATCAATATAGCGAATATACTGAAATAAAAGTATCTTTATAATCAATTTTAACCAAAAGAATATGTTCTTAGAGGAGGTGTCTCCCGAAAGAACATATTCTTCTATTATGGGTAATTATAAATATAGAACATGCTTTTCTTGTGCTACAATTTCTTCACTATGAGTTACAACAATAACTGTTTTTCCCTGTTCACTTAACTCATGCAATATATTCATAACAATCTCACTATTTTTTTTGTCTAAGGAACCAGTTGGTTCGTCTGCTAATACAATCGAACATTTCTTTAGCATTAAACGAGCTAACGCAACTCTCTGCTGTTCGCCACCAGATAATTGATAGACTTTTTTGTTAATTACTTTCTGTAAACCAACTTTTTCAAGAGCTTCATTTATTGAAATATCCGTTCTACCTGATTTTTTTATTATTTCTAGATTTTCTTTTACTGTTTTGTTTTCCAAAAGGGCAAAATTTTGAAATAAAAATCCAACAACTTCTTTGAAATATTTCTGCTTTTTTCCTTTTTTTGCCACATCAAAACCATTCACAATAATAGAACCTTTGTCAGGAGTTTCAATACCTCCAATCATATTAAGTAAAGTACTTTTTCCGCATCCACTTTCGCCACTAATTACCAAAAAACGGCTATCTGGAATTTCCAAATGAAAATTTTTGAACAAAATTTTATCATTATATGCTTTGCATAGATTTTCAATTGTTATCATAAGCAACCTCCTTTTAATGATTTCGGTATGTTTGTTTTTTCAACAATTGTGATATTAAAGAAAATAATTGTAAATTCTATTAGTGCCATAAATGAACTAACAAGAATGCTAATTCCTACTTCAGTCTGTACCGATAATAAAGAATAGATAAGCATACCTACTAATATCACAAAATTTTCCACTACAATCATTTTAAGAAGTGTTTTGTGCCGTTCAAATAAACTATATCCAAAGATTTTCATCAAGGAAATTTTCATTGCATTTTCTCGGAACTCTAGTCTACTTACTGTAACAATAATCATAATATTTAAAAGCAATACAATCGTACAAAGAGAACTTAAAAATCCCACGAGTTTTATTAAAAATGTGTGATTATATAAATACTGTTCATGTACGTTTGTAATTACTAGCTGATAATTTCCAAGCATATCTTCATACTTTTTGCTGATATTTCTTAGCTGTTTTTCATCACATTGAAATAAAACTGCTCCTGCTTTATAGCTTTCAAGATACCCACCATTGACTGCTAAATCTTTGTTTGCCTGATAAATAATTATCGGATTTTTGCTTTTTTCGATACCATTTATTCTACTTGTATCTAAATAGGAAAAGTATTCTGTTTCGCTATACTCTATGTACTGAATATTTAATTGTTGTAAATTATCATGATTTAAAACATGGCTCAAGGAGTCATAGGCTAATTGCTTGTTTTTAGCAAAATATCTATTCTTTGGAATGAAAATAATCAAATCAGAAGATTCATTCTCTACTGCATTTATCTGCTTCGTAAAACCTTGTAACATATCTTTTGCATGATTATTTACATATATCACATCATTTTTATCATTTAAAATATTCAAGCATATTACAGGCTTTAATGTGTTATATTCATTCTTGTATAGTTTATTCCAAAAAGCTTCTTCTTTTTCAGCATTAAAATCAGTAGTCTTTACGGTAAAATAATTTGCATCATAATATTCTTCTAACAAATGTTCATTTGTAAATAGGTTATTATGAATACTACTAATATTAGTGGTAATTGTAAAAACAGCGGCTACCCCTGCTATAAATTTTAACGAATAAATTAAAAAATCCACTCCTCTTTTGTGTGTTGCATTTGCGAATGCCTTTCTAATATCAAAAAAGCAAAAAGAACAATATGGAATAGTGGAAAGAATAATTCCAATGGAATATAAAATTGTGACGAGTCTATTCTCATATGCTCCCGATATATAATTTGACAGCAATATTTTTGCAACAATAAATAATGCAATGTCAAAAGTTACATCGAATAAAGCAGCCTTAAATGCTATGAAACCAGCACTTTCTCCTAAGGAAACTCGTACAACAACCTCTTTTTTTCGCCTAACCACTTCAATTACATTTAGAACAATCATCAATGCAATAATCATACCCCATATAATAAAAATCATGTCCTTTTCCGTAGAATTCCAATATTCTGGATAAGTTAAGCTATATTTTTCTGATAATTTCTGATATGCAGAGATAATATTGTCCTCATTTCCTATGTATGAGATAAAGTTTTCATAACCCACAGAGGTACTTTGCAATTCTGAGAGATTATGAAATTTTACTTTCGTAATTCCGGAAACTAAAGCGGTATATTCTGATTCTTCTATGTTTGCAGTATTTTTTAATGTTTGTCTGATTACTTTATCATCGCCATAAATATGAAGTGTTGAAAGGTATTTATTATTGATTTCATTGTACTGAGAAAAAATATGTACATCATTCTCCGTTGCAGTTTCTGATACATCTTTCAGAAACTGCGACATATCTTCACTAGCAACTTCATAGCGTGATGACGTAAAATATGCTGTAGAAAAGTTCCAAAGCTGATCTTGAAATATTTCAGATTGCATAAGTATTCCAAAAATCAGGAAACAAAACAAACATAAGTTTTTAATTGCTTTCATTTATTTCAACCCCAGATTCCATACTTTATTTGCTTTTTCAAATATCGTAGTCAATATTGTGCTATTTTCATCAACAATCCATTGATCTTCTTGATCTTCAGCTTTTTTGCTACTTGACAACATAATTTGAGTATTCAAATCCTTATAGTCATTAAATAGCACGCCTTGACTTATTCCTTGGTGAAATGGTTTTATCCAAATAATTAGTGCATATCGAACATCTGACTCAGCTATCGCAAGATTTCCATTCCAAAGCAAATAATCAGGGACAGACACACTATACTGGAATCCATCTTTATCTGTGTAAATTTTTACTCCAGATTCTTCTATTTCAGGGAAGTCTTTCTGAAATTCGTTATATGGTTTATAACTCCCGAAGTACCAAAATAAATTATAGCAACAGAACAAAATAACCAAAACAATTCCTATATATTTTATTTTTTTCTTCATTTATATACACTCCACAAAAAAGAGTGGTTGGAATTCCAACCACTCAGCCATTATCCCGAACCTTTGTTTAGTAGCTATTACCGTAGGTAATACTATTTCCTTTATGAGCAACCTCAATTTTAGACCAATTACCTTTACCAACATTTGAACCCGAAAAAGAACCATTTCCATTCTTGACATATGCGTAATGATCTTTAGTTGAATGATATGCGTGTGCATAATCTTCATTAATAGCAAGAGTATTATAACCATAAGTCAAAACACCTTTTCCGCCATCAGATGTAGTGCTCAATTCCCACTTTTTATCAAATGTCTTATTCCCGTTTGTAACAGAAAATGCCATTACTGGAATTGATGAAGAAATTAACATTGCACTAATAGCTACCCCTACAATCACTTTCTTTGCTCTCATAAGTTTTACCTGCTTTGATCTGCTGTATTTCTATTTATATTTTATCAAATATTTTGTATCTAGTCAATCAGTATCTTGACTTATATAGCGTCGAATTGTAAGATATATTCCTTGTAAAATTAACCAAAAGAACAACAGATTTATTGATAATGCTTTTTTAATTACTTCTCCAAAATAAATGATGACAGCCGCACTTGTCAGTATCATCAGTAGGGTAATAACATCCCAACAGTTTTTCTTATATAATTCTATAACCTTTATTTCTATCAGTATTGCCAGTATCCCTGTCCCTGCCACACATATTCCAACAACCAATATCATCAATAACCAATATATGATTCCGGCTATAATCTCATTTGGAATTTTTGTGCTGATTTGTGCCACAGATTGCCCGGCATCAATCGTCCAACCGATAAAAGTTTGTATGAATGATGCTGCATCATGGAAGAATGATTTGCAATCGGAAAGGAACACATCTGACTGTACTGCCTGAAAAAGAGTGGTTGTCAGCGAATACCATGCAAGAAGGAACAAGGTTGTTTGGAACATTACCGTTTTTGCTTTATATTGTCCTGCAAGTTGCTCTTTTTGTGTTTCGTATCTTGCTTTTGCATTCTGATAGGCTGTCCGGTCACAGGCTTCGCATTTTTTATAGAGTACCGGCTTTTCTACCGGTATCTCTACGATTTTCTGATGTGTCCGGGCATAATCCCGTTGTTGTGTTAAGCATCGTATTTTATCTTGACATTCCTCTATCGTGACGTTTGCGCTTCGCAGCTTCTCTTTCTCGCTCCGCAATGCTCTGTCTGCCAGCTTCAAGTCGTTCTTTAATGCTTGAATATTCCCGGCTCTGTTCTCTTTGTTTAATTTCTCGTTCAAGGTCAGAGATTCGTTGAGCTGCGTCTTCAGTTCCACGATAAGCTGGTCTTTCTGTTCCAACTCTTCTTGTATCTCCTCGGTCAAGAGCAGAAGTTCTTCCAACTGTTCGGCGTTCTTTAATTCTCTGGATTCGTTCATCTATATCACGTCCTTTCTCTACCTGCTGTTCCAGTTCAGCAATTCGGTGTTCTGTTTCAGTAATAAACTGTTTTCGCTGTTCAGCTTCTGTGCCAATATCTGCCATTGCTGATTTTCGTTTTCCAAAAGTTCTATCTTCGTTTTCTGTTCTTCCATCTTGGAAAGTAGTTCCTCGGTATTTGGCAAAATGTTGAGCAGCTCGGATAACTCGCTGTTTAATTTTTGCAATTTCTGATTCTGTTCCTGCATAAGAGAGAGTTGGGTGTCCCGGTTCTGCATTTCCAGAAGCATTTCTGCCATTAAGGTCTGCTGTTCTTCGATTTGCCCAATCATGGACTCCATTAAGGGTATAATTTCCCGGCTTTCTTCTAATGTCATTTAATCGCTCCTTCCATAATGATAATGCACCTGATACTTTCCCAAAGGTGTCCAGTATCTTTTGCAATAACGTGTTTTGTTGTTTTATGATTTGATTTTCCGCTACTTTCCACGAACCTTTTATTTCCTGCCCGGCAAGAAACTTTTGTTCAATCTTTCTTGCGTCAGCACCTTCATGGATGGTAGGAATCTGGAGTTTTCCCTGCTTTTCGTAAGAACGGTGATCGACCTGATTATGCAAAGGCAGATGTTCATTACACACCTTTGCCCACTCGCTCCGCCACAGTTCACAGTTTTTTGGATTGTTCCATCCCGTAGCATCGGTCAGTACCCGTTTCCATTGCAGGCGGTTTCTTGCACCAATCTTCTGGATTCCGTTTTCATCTAATACAGGGATACGGATTCCATGACGGTCAGGGTTTTTCTTATCCTGCCACCAGTTCGGATGGGATTCATCAATCACGATATTTCCGCTTTTATCTCTGACAAAATCCCAATCTTTGACTTCTTTCTTCCCCCAAGAATGATCCGGGTTAAAAGGGCGCATTGTCAGAAGCAGATGGACATGAGGATTGCCATCCCCTTTGTCGTGGATACTCCAATCAGCACACATTCCCTTATCCACAAATGTTTTTTTGATATAGTCGGCTGTATATTGAATCTGTTCCTGTCTGCTCCATTCTTTGGGGAGGGCAAATTCAAATGACCTGCCAAGTTGGGCATCTGCACTTTTTTCAATCTTCAATACCTCATTCCATAACCGTTGTTTCTGAAATGTGATTTTAAATTTTTCTAAAGCAGCTTCTTTATCTTCTGACCTTTTGTATCGGACAGATTTTTGAAAGCGTTTTATATTTTCTTCTGGTACTATCTGCCATTCAGGAGGTGCGTTTTCGCACATCATCAGACTGGTGTAGACCACTTCTTTTTTAGAAGTGTAATAACTGATTCGCCCGGTTTCCTCGTTTTTCATCACATCCCCATTGAGATATGCGGAAGCGGAGATAACAGATTTCCCTTTACTTCGTCCGACTATTTTGATTGTGTAATGAAAAATCGCCATGTCTGGATTCCCCCTTTCTGCACATCCGGCATAGATTTCCGGCAACATTGCTTTCAGTTTTAGAAAAAGCAGTATTGCCGGAACGCCCTCTGCGTAAGAGTGCCCTGCGCATAGCAGCCTGCATGGAATGCGCCCCTCTGGCGAAGAGTGCCTCCTGCGGCATGAGCAGGTCTGGCTGAAAGCCCCGCCGACGGAACGAGCCCGGCAAGCGTGAGCGAAGACCGGTTGCCACTTGTGGCAAACTTATTGGGACGACCTCTGGTTGTCCATAAGTGCGCCCTTCATGAAAAAGCAATGAAGGGAATGAAAAACTCATCCCCCCCCGCCATTACACTTCCTCCATATCGGTATGTGTTTCTTTCTGCATTGCCTTTGAAAAAAATTTCCCATTGGCTTCCTGCTTTTTCAGAAAACCAATCAGCTTTGGGATGTCCTCTTCCTCGATAGGCGCACCGAGAACGGATTCCACCGCACCGCCAACCTGACAGAGCCTATGGGTTCGTTTTTTACTTTCTTCGGCTTTCTTTCGTTTCAGAAGTTCTTTCTTCTGTGCTGCATATCGTTTTGCTTTTTCAAGGCTTTCCTGTTCCTTCTTTTCCATTTCAAGCATTCGTTCTTCATAACTTTTTGTTGATTTTGCCATGATTACATTCCCCTTTCTTTTACAAACATAAGTTCTCGGTTGCGTATCAGAAGAAGCACATGGTATAATCTTCTTGCGTGTAGGTATATCATGGCTTCGGTCTGATAGAACCTTTGGCGGTTTCTTTGGAAGCCGCCTTTTTAATTTGCCGCAGTTCTTGTTACGGCTTTTACATTTCCTCTATCCCTCAAATCACGACCTTCATTCGCTTCCATAAACATTTCCAGAATATCGGTTTTAATCAGGACTTTGCGACCAACCTTTAATACTGGAAGTTTCTTCCATTCTACAAGCTGTCTTAAGGTGTTTCTGCCGATTCCCGTATAGTCAGCAGCTTCTTCGATGGATAATGCAATTTTTCTTTGCGTCATATAATCACCTCCTTATAAATTGCATTATGCAATTCTTGTGATGTAAGTATATCCTTTTCATATCTTTTTGTCAAGCGTTACGAAATATTAAAAATAATTTTTAAGTTGCATATTGCAATTACAGAAAAACAATGCTATAATTCATACATACCGAAAAAGGAGGCAGTCAGCATGAAAGATAAAGAACTACGCAAGCTGATAGGCAGCAGAGTAAAACAGCGCCGTCTGGAATTGAATCTGACACAGCCTTATGTCGCAGAAAAGATGGGTGTTACCGCTTCTACAATCCTGCGTTATGAGAATGGTTCGATTGACAATACGAAAAAAATGGTGCTGGAAGGTCTTTCGGAAGCACTCCATGTATCTGTGGAATGGCTCAAAGGGGAAACAGATGAATATGAAACCGACATTACGGATAAGAGAGAGTTACAGATTCGTGATGCGATGGGAGATATTCTGGAACAGTTACCGCTTGCCCTTACCAAAGAAGAAGATGCTTTTTCAAAAGATTTATTACTGCTGATGTTAAAACAATATGGTCTGTTTTTGGATTCCTTCCAGTTCGCCTGCAAAAACTTCAAGGGGAATGCTGGTCAGACGGATATTGCCAAAACAATAGGGTTTGAATCGAATGATGAATATAATGAGATTATGTTCTTAAGGGAAATCACTCACACCATCAATGCTTTTAATGAGATGGCAGACGTTGTAAGGCTCTATTCCAAGAAACCAAAAACAGCAGAACAAAGGCTTGCAAATCTTTTATCAGAAGTCTTATACGAAGATTCCGAATCGGTATAGTAAGACAACCGGAGTTATGATATACTTACACGCACGAAGCATTTCATCAGTTCCGATTGTCTAATATCGAAAGGAGACATACGATTATGGCAAAAGGATCTGTAAGAAAAAAAGGAAAGAAATGGTACTACCGCTTCTATGTAGAGGACGCAAGCGGCAATCTTGTTCAGAAAGAATGCGTTGGAACAGAAAGCAAAAGTGAAACTGAAAAGCTGCTCCGTCAGGCAATGGATGATTATGAGAAAAAGAAATTTGTTGCCAAAGCGGAAAATCTCACAGTCGGACAGCTTTTGGATGTGTGGGCAGAGGAGGAATTAAAAACAGGTACGCTCAGCAATGGTACGGTGGAGAATTACCTCGGAACAATCCGAAATATCAAGAAACACCCATTGGCAGAACGGAAACTGAAAAATGTAACCTCTGAACATTTGCAATCCTTCTTCGATTTGCTTTCCTTCGGGGGAGTTCATCCCGACGGAAAAGAGAGAAAGGGTTACAGCAAAGATTATATCCATTCTTTTTCCGCAGTCATGCAGCAGTCCTTCCGTTTTGCAGTATTTCCAAAGCAGTATATTACGTTCAATCCCATGCAGTATATTAAACTGCGGTATCAGACGGATGAAGTGGATTTGTTTTCCGATGAGGATATGGACGGAAATGTCCAACCAATTTCACGAGAAGATTATGAAAGATTGCTTGCTTATCTGCAAAAAAAGAACCCAGCCGCAATACTTCCAATCCAGATAGCCTATTATGCCGGGCTTCGTATTGGAGAAGCCTGCGGTTTGGCATGGCAGGACGTAAATCTGGAAGAACAATGCCTTACCATAAGACGCAGCATCCGATATGATGGCTCAAAGCGCAAATATATCATCGGACCAACCAAGCGGAAAAAAGTAAGGGTTGTTGATTTTGGAGATACACTGGTAGAGATTTTCCGTAATGCCCGGAAAGAGCAGTTAAAAAATCGAATGCAGTACGGAGAACTTTATCACACGAACTACTACAAAGAGGTCAAAGAGAAAAACAGAGTGTACTACGAATATTATTGTTTAGACAGAACAGAGGAAGTCCCGACAGATTATAAAGAAATTTCTTTCGTCTGTTTAAGACCGGATGGTTGTTTGGAACTTCCAACTACTTTGGGGACTGTTTGCAGAAAGGTGGCAAAAACATTAGAGGGATTTGAAGGCTTTCATTTCCACCAGTTACGTCACACCTATACAAGCAACCTTTTAGCAAATGGAGCTGCCCCAAAAGATGTGCAGGAATTGTTGGGACACTCAGATGTCAGTACCACAATGAACGTCTATGCTCACTCCACAAGAGATGCGAAACGAAAATCAGTTCGGCTTCTTGATAAAGTGGTGGGCAATGACTAAAAAATTTCCCTTATTTCCCTTGTGATTATCTCATAAGGGCAAAAATAAGGGAAACTACATATCATTTCACTAATGGACAGGCGGGAAAGCCTATAAAATGGGGAAAGTTAGAGGAATAATTATATAAATTCCAGTTGTGCGCCCAGCTAAGGGTGTGTAGTCAAGCCGGTGGGATTCCGGTTTATCCAAGGTTTAGCCAACCAGATAATAGCGAGTCTTGGGATGATGCCGGTAACGGCATCTGACAAGCGTAGACAGCAAGAAAGCAGGGTTGAATAGTGATTGAGCTTCGAAACGTTAACTTCAGTCGGTCGACGTCTTAACTGGTGCGGAAGACAATATCATGTAATGCGATATGGCGAGTATTATGTGGCACTGCGGAGTCAGAGAACCAATCATGTTTTACATTGTGAATACACATCAACTGGGGAGAACCTGCCATTTCTCGAAGAAGAGTATGAAGTTGCAACTGAAAACGGAGGATTTCAAATGAATGGTAGGTGGTCGGACAATCCCATAGTACTGTAGAAATCGGGCAATGCCGATGGAGGGAAGGGGATTGCATAGTAAAGGTCTTACTGAGGACACATTATCCGTACTCAGGGACGGAGGAAATAATGGCAACGAAATTAGTAAGAATAGCTGAGATATCGGCAACATCAAAACATCCTATATTTACATCAGTGTACCACTTGATAAATGAAGATATGCTAAAGCAATGCCATAAGGAATTAGATGGGAACAAAGCAGTCGGAATTGACAAGGTAACTAAGGATGAGTATGGGAAGAACCTTGATAGAAATATCAAGGAACTGGTACAGAGGTTGAAAAACAAATCCTTTAAGCCACTTCCGTCACTGAGGGTATATATACCTAAAGGAAATGGAAAGAAACGACCATTAGGGATTGCTTCCTATGAAGATAAGATTGTACAAATGGCAGTGAAGAAAATACTGGGAGCTATTTATGAACCGAGATTCCTAAACTGCATGTATGGATTCAGACCGAATAGGGGGTGTCACGAAGCAATAAAAGAAGTATACCAACGGATAAGCTATGGAAAAATCAGCTATATCGTAGATGCCGATATCAAAGGTTTCTTTGACCATATCGACCATGATTGGATGATGAAGTTCCTTGAATGGAATATACAGGATAGGAACTTATTGTGGCTAATACGTAAATACCTTAAAGCAGGAATAATGGGGCAAGGAAAATTCGAGCCAACAGAGGAAGGTTCGGCACAAGGCTCAGTAATGAGTCCGATGCTTGCAAATATATACATGCATCATGTGCTGACGCTGTGGTTTAAGCTGGTGGTGCAAAGGGAAATGCAGGGAGAGTGTTTTCTCGTCAACTTTGCGGATGATTTTGTTGCAGGATTTCAATATAAGTCAGAAGCTGAAAGATACTATAAAGAGTTAAAGGAACGAATGGAAAAGTTTGGACTGGAGCTGGAAAGTAGTAAAAGCAGACTGATTGAATTTGGGAGATTTGCAGAGCAGAATCGTAGAGCAAGAGGAGAATGTAAGCCTGAAACATTTGATTTTCTGGGATTTACCTTCTACTGTAGCAAAACTCGAAAGGGAGGTTTCGTGCCAAAGGTACAGACTTCAAGAAAGAAGTTTGAGCAAAAGGTTAGAGCATACAAGAACTGGATTTACGATAATCGAAATCGACCAATGCGAGAAATAATTAAAGAGTTGAATGTAAAACTAATTGGACACTATCGGTATTATGGTGTTACATGGAATTTTCGGAAGATAACAACATTCCTGCATAGAGTACAACAGTTTCTATTCAAAGCCATGAATCGGAGAGGTTGTAGACGGGCATACACATGGAATGGATTTGTGGAAATGCTCAAGTATTACCCGTTAGCAAAACCTAAAACGTACTATTGTTTATATTGAAGCGAATGTTACTATGAGGAGCCGTATGCGGGAAAGCCGCACGTACGGATCTGTGAGGGGCTAAGATTGAGAGGTCTTAGTCTACTCGACTGCATATTTCATCAAAAGGTACATATTAAAATTAACACAAAGGGAGATGTTAGAATGAAAGCTCATGAATATTGGTCTGTCGGAGCATTGATAACGATGCTAGGTACTTTTTATAGCGGATATAAAGGTTCAAAATCAAGCCATAAATATTTTGCGGCAAGTTCTTTGCTTTGTATGATTATGGCTATTTACACAGGTCATAAGATGATATCTAAAAACAAGAAAACAAAGAAAGAACCAATATCATTAGGAAATGAAGAATAATACAACCAACCTTGTGCCCACTGGGCACGAAGTTGGCACAGTCACTACGGTGTCAGGAGAAATCCTGGCATCTTTTTTTATGTCTTTTTACACCTCAAAAAAATAATTTATAAAAATTTCTAAAATCATGTCCGATTTTGTCGCTCCCAATACAGAGTATATGGAAGGCAAATTGAAAATCCTCTGATTTCCAAAAATCACAAACGTAAAAGAGGTTCAGACAGTTCTTCCGATTGCACCTTGACAATTGAAGGAGCTGATACATCTTGAGGAACATGCTTACCGGAGATAGTCCGGCTCGTGCAGGCGAAGACTCCTACGGGAAGAGCGAAGCAATAATGATACCACCGAAGGGTACAGGACCTCTGCTGAAACAGAGACTGTGACTGTATTTTTACAGCCGGGTTATCTGGAATGATAACGATCAGATGTATATGTACAGACAAAGCCCAAATGTGAATACTTAGATTTTCTTATTTATATTACAGGAGAAATCCTGTAGCAAGTGGGGAATGGTTCGAATCCATTCCTCATTTTTTCGTGCAGAAAATGCACAGATTATTATCCTGTTTGAAATACCAGGGAAGGGTGTTGCAGGAAGAAAGGGAGGACAAAAAGAATGAATACGATTGTTTTAATGGGTAGACTTGCCAGAGATCCAGAAACTAAGCTGACATCTACGCAAAAGGGACAAACCAAAGTATCTAGGTTTCCACTGGTAGTAAAAAGAAATCGCACAAGCAAAGCATTTGTAGTGATGATCACAGCTTATGGAAATAATGCAGAATTTGTGGAGAAATATCTTGAAAAAGGAATTAAGATTGCTCTTTCCGGAGAGTTAGTAATCTCTCAGATCAAAGATGAACAGACTGGAACTGCATCCTATTATACCGAAGTCATTATGGATAATGTAGAGTTTGCAGAAGCCAAAACAAAAAAAGAAGAATCTGACGGATTTCAACCAGCAGAGAAGAGGAAGAATTCCATTCGATATACCAGAAGAACTTGAACAAGAAATGCCATTTCGATAGGAGGACAAGATTTATGAGAAAATACTTTTTAGAATTATTTGCAATAGGATTGGTTGATTCAGAAGGAAGAATCAATACAGAACATATGACAAGCGATGCACTTATGACTTCCATGAAAACAATGGAAGAGCTGACAAAAATGAAAATGGATCGTTTGGTTTTGGAAACAACAATGGAGATGATCTTATGTATGTTTGAGTCATGTGACACAGAGGAATTTACAGAAATATTAGGCAAGCCGAATATTCGGCACTTGTGCAGGCACTGCATGGGCAGGTAGTTCGGGTTTCGCCAGTATCTGACCAGTATATCAATCCGATGGATCTGAAAGGACCTGCGGGACACATTGCAGGCAAACCGGGAAAGGTGCGTTGGTATGGCGGCAGAAAGAAAGACCAAGAGTTCCACATTATGAACTCTTGGTCTTTCTTTTTTCGGGACTTATTCTTTTTTCACAGCCCCTTTTGCTTATATTTAAATTAAGTAAATATTTATTTAAATATATTTTTCTTTAGATAATCAACAGATCTTTCTACTGAGCTATGAGGATCATCCCAATATATTGAATCGTTTATTTCTAAATCGATAATACCTGTATAGTTATGCTTTTCAAGAATTTCGATGTATTCTTTTAGTGGATAATTACCATCCCCTAGAATATAATGTCCGGAAGGATCGCCATCTGCAAAATGGATAAACTGTATAGTATCTTCACCAAGAACCTTGTAATAATCTTCAAGATTCTCATGCGCTACTTCCATAGCGACCAAATCAACACAAGTCTTTAATGCTGGACTATTGACTTCTTCCAACATAGCTTTCATTTGTGGCAAGTTGACCAACAAATTACTCTCATATGGTTGAAGTTGTTCAAGTAAGATTGTAACTCCACGTTTATGCGCCATTTCACATATTTTACTAATTGTTTCAACTGCACGCTTCCAACTATCTTCTCGAGGAATATCGAGAGGACCACAACCAGAATTCATAAATAACCTAGTTGTTCCTAAAGTAAGTGCATCATCAATAGCCATATCAAAGTAATCAATTGTTCGATCGCGAATAGGTTGTTCAGGAGCACTCAAGCTGTAGGGATATGCTAAAGTTTCTGGCGTATACATTACAAATTTAAGTCCTAAATCTTCAGCTTTTTTTCTGATCTCACGAAGTTTTCGTTCGGCGGCAGATGAAGTGAGATAATCTAATCTGCAATAATGTGGCGATGCTCCCCATAAGTCGAGATTTTTAACTCCACAACGATGCATGGAATTAAGATAATAATCGAGTGTATAATGAAAATATTGTACACCCATAACAGCTACTTGATCCATTGTGATATTTGACATAATAACACCTCCATAATTTTTTTGATATACAAGTAGTCAAAATAAGATACACTATAATAATAGAATATCATAACTTGTATAAATATCAATGGTCATATTTCATTATTTAGTACATATTAAAATAAAAATTTGTTTAGAGAATATAAAACTAAAAACAAAGGATGTACGTAACGATAATGTATACTTCTCTTTATGTTAGAGTGATAACATTGGGTTTTGTTGTGTTGAACAAATATCTTTTTTGTTTAATATTGTTTTGGAACGACGATGCATGATGAAAGTAAAAATACACAGAATGAAAATAGACGTTCCAAGTGAAAGCAGTAGGTTTCCATTTGTAATACCAATAATTAAATATCCGATTAAACTACATCCAGCGACTGTTAGAGAGTAAATCATCTGTGTTGAAACATGGGTAAGGTGGTTTACACCAGCACCCGCACTAGAGAGAATAGTTGTATCAGATATTGGAGAACAATGATCTCCAAAAACACTTCCAGCTAACGTTGCAGCAAGAGAAGAGAGTAGCAATTCAGGACAAATTGATTGAGCAACAGGGATTATAATAGGAATTAAAATACCAAAAGTTCCCCATGAAGTTCCGGTGGAAAAACTTAAGAATGCAGCAAGTATAAATACAAGTGCAGGAAGCAAAGCACCTGGAAGTCCGGTAGTTTCTATAAAAGTTTTTACAAAAACAGGTGTACTAAGTAAATCGCGACATACACCACCGATTGTCCATGCTAGCATAAGTATACAACCGGAAGTAATCATTTGTTGCATGCCTTTTGTAAAGTTATCCATGAATTCTTTAAATGTCATGATTTTTCTCGGTATATACATAAAAAGTGCAGTAATAATTCCAGCAAAACTTCCCCAAACAAGGGCTTGAGCTGCGACACAGTTTCCTAGAGCAGCGGTGATAGTGTGAAGTGAAGGATCATTGCTCCAGTAGCCACCATTGTAAAGCATGCCAAGGATTGCAGTTACAATGAGTACAAGAATTGGAACAATCATATCAGCGACACGTCCAGATTTTGGCTGTGCCAATGAATCTTTTTGTTCATCAAGTCCGCCGAGGAAACCTCTTTCAGCTAATACCTCATGTTTTGCCATAGGACCAAAATCCAAGGAAAAGACACAGAGGAGAAAAACCATAAGAAGGCTAAGAATGGCGTAAAAATTGTATGGAATAGCCGTAATAAAGGCTTTAAATTCAGAGTCAAAAGCACCTGTATTTTTAAGATAACTACCGACAGCAGCTGCCCAACTTGATATAGGTGCGATGATACAGATGGGTGCAGCTGTTGCATCAATAATGTAAGCAAGTTTTGCACGGCTGACATGATGTCTGTCAGTTATAGGTTTCATAACTGTTCCTACTGTCAAGCAATTGAAATAATCGTCTAAAAAAATCAAACAACCAAGCAAACTAGTAAGTAATAGAGAGGAACGTTTTGTACGAATGATTTTTGATGCCCATTTTCCATAAGCTTGAGCTCCTCCAGAAGCATTGATTAGATAAACTAATCCGCCCAACAAAAAACAGAAAATGATAATATTCATATCAGCTTTTTGTATCATAACGTCAAATACAGTAGAAACGGGACCAACAATCGGATTCATACCAGAAGCGATAGAGTAAATAATGGTTCCAGATAAAACACCTGCTATAAGTGAAAATAGAACCTCTTTTGTGATTAATGCAAGAATAATAGCAATCATAGGCGGAAGAATGGACAACCACCCAACATATACAGCATCCATAATAAAAATCTCCTTATCTGTTTGTTTTTTAATAGTAAAAAATAGAATTAAAAGAATTGCCACGATTAGGTAAGGAGAAAAATTTCATTACCTAACATGGAGAATTCCGTTTTAGGAATTCGCACAGAATTTTCCGTGAAGTAGTTAACACGTGTTCTCATAAGATAGACCTCCTTATATTATAAAGTAGTAGTGTTTATAGACCCTCTCCAAGGTCTGTATGCTACGCAAATAAGTGGAATAACATAATTTGTATTAAAAAAATAAAATATGTATATGTACTAGATGAGTGAATTATACCGCGAACTGGAATTGTATGCAATAAAAATAAAAAGAATATGATAAGATTGTGTAAAATAACTAAAAACTGTACATTTATAAATTATAGATATTTTTTTATAAGATAATTAAAATAGAATATTGACAACATTCATACAAGTGATATAATTTATACATATCGAATGTATTAAAAAATACAAAGTTGTTTAGGAGGAAAAGGAAATGTTATGGACTGAAAAGATGTTTGGAGTTAAGAAACCAATTATTGCAATGCTTCACATTGATCCACTACCAGGAGATCCATTATACAAGTCGGAAAATGATATGGATAAGGTGGTAGAACATGCACGTGAAGACTTACATGCACTACAAGATGGTGGTGTAGATGGGATTATTTTTAGCAATGAATTTAGTTTGCCCTACCAGCGAAATATGGATATGGTGACTCCTGCGGCAATGGCATATGTAATTGGGAATTTACGATCTGAGATTAAGGTACCATATGGAGTAGACGCAATTAGTGATGGGCGAGCATGTTTAGAACTTGCAGCTGCGGTAAAAGCGCAATTTGTTCGCGGAACATTTTGTGGTGTGTATGTGGGTGATGGTGGACTTTATAATAATGATTTTAGTAGTTTACTAAGAAGAAAAGCCGCACTCCCTTTAGAAGATTTGAAAATGTTATATTTTATTAACCCAGAATCGGATCGTAATCTGGATACAAGACCGTTGGCAGATATTGCAAAATCAACAATGGCAAAAGCCGCTCCGGATGGTCTGTGTATTTCTGCAAATGCAGCAGGACAGGATGTGGATGATGCGTTGATTGCAAGCGTAAAAGAAGCAAATAAAGATGTTGTTGTTCTTTGTAATACAGGATGCCGTCTCAATACAATTGAAAGAAAACTTACAACAGCAGATGCAGCTGTTGTGGGAACAACGTTTAAAGTGGATGGGGTTTTTGAAAATAGAGTAGATGTCAACAGAGTAAAAGAATTTATGGAAGTTGTGTACAAATACAGAGAAACCCTTGGAGAATGAGAGGATAAATAATGGGACGTAAACTGTTGGCAATGGATATAGATGGAACAGCAGTGCGAGATGATTACAGTATGGGAACTGCGAGTAAAAAAGCAATCGAAGAGGCGAAAAGAGCAGGACATGTGATTGCGTATGTAAGCGGTCGAAGAGATATTGACATGCTTACATTAAAAGACGATGAAAGATGGATTGTGGATTATCATATTTTAAACACAGGGGGTAAAATTCTTCGCTGCTGTGATCGAGAAGTGCTTTATAATAAGCTGATTCCGCCTGCAGTTTGCAGAAGGCTACTCGCATATTGCTTTGAAAAAAATCTTCAACTTCAAATCTGTGATGGAATGATCTGGAAAGTCACAAAAATGACAGAACAAACGATGGAATATGCCAGAGAGGTAGGTGTGATTCCAGAAGTTATTTCTTCCATGGAAGAAGCTGGATGGGAAAATGGAATTGAAGGTTTTATGGCAACTTCTGATCTTCAGAGAGTAGCAGAATATATCGACCAATATTTGCCGGAAATCTATTATGTTAATTCAGAACCAGGGTGCGTTGATATTATGGCATCAGGTGTTTCTAAATGGAGGGGAATAAAGATTCTGGCTGAAAGTCTTAACATAGCTCACGAAGATATTCTTACAGTTGGAAACTATTATAATGATATAGATATGCTTCAACATGCCGGGGTGGGAATAGCAGTGGCAAATTCCCTCCCGGAGGTAAAAGATGTAGCAGATTTTGTAACAGAATATGACAATAATCATGATGCAGTTGCAGAAATTATCAGTAAAATGCTTCATCATGAATATGATATGACAAAGTGATAGAGGATAAGTAAATGTATTTACTGGGAATTGATAATGGTGGAAGTGATATAAAGTGTGCTGTTTACGATTTGAATGGAAAAGAACTTGCGATTTCACGTACACAGATACCGATGAATATACCGGAAGCGGGTTTTACAGAGCGTGATGTGGAAAATGTATGGGAAGCAAATGTTAAAGTGATAAAAGCGGTTTTGAAAAAAGCAGAGATACCGGGAGAAGACGTAGTTGCAATTGGTGTTACCGGATATGGGAATGGAATGGTTCTGCTGGATGAAGAAGGGAAACCTGTGTATCCGGCGATTATATCTACAGATGAAAGAGCTTCTTCTTATTGTAAAAAATTTAGAGAGGATGGAACCGAAAAGAAAATTTTCCCTTATACATTACAGACAACCTGGGCTGCACAGCCGGCGGTTCTTCTGCCGTGGTTCAGAGATCATAAGCCGGAGGTGTTAGAAAAAACAAAGTGGATCATGTCTATGAAGGACTATATCCGATTCAGACTGACCGGAAAAGTTGCAGGTGAAATTACAGATGCATCGTCAGGATGTCTGGTGAATTTGGATACGCGCAGATATGACAGGAGAATTTTTGAAATCCTTGGAATAGAAGATTGCTATTCAAAAATGCCCAAAATCTTGGAAAGTACAGATATAAGCGGTTATGTTACGAAAGAGGCAGAAAAAATGACAGGTCTGACAGAGGGGACTCCGGTAGCGGCAGGATATTTTGATATTGATGCAAATGCACTGGCAAGTGGTGTTTTATCAGATCAGGAATTATGTTTGATTGCAGGAACATGGTCGATTAATGAGTATTTAAGTAAAGAAGCTCCAAGGGAAATCGAAAAGAAGAAGAATACAGTAACACTGAGTTACATGAAAGATTACTATATTATGGAAGATTCAACACCGACATCGGCGAGTAATTTAAACTGGTATCTGAATCATTTTGTCAGACCGGAAAAACAGGAACTTTCAGCGGATGAAATTTATATAGTGTGTAATAAACAGGTTGAATCTGTAAAACCGGAAGAATGCAAAGTGATATTTGTTCCTTATCTTTTCGGAAGCGCAACTCATGAAAATGCGCATGGCGCATTTTTGAATCTTACCGGTGGTGACGATAAAAGTGTTATGCTTCGTGCGGTATATGAAGGAATTGCATTCTCAAGTATGCACCATGTATATAATTTGAAGAGATCATTGGAAACATATTCAAAAGCCAGACTTTCTGGTGGAATATCCAATAGTGAAGTGTGGTCGCAGATGTTGTGCGATGCATTGCAGATTCCAATAGAGACACTAGAGGCAGGAGAGCCGGGAGCAAAAGGTGCTGCTATGTGTGCAGGCGTTGCCGGCGGTGTATTTAAGAATCTGGAAGATGCTGTAGAACATATGGTACATGTAGGAAAAGTTTATAAGCCGAGAAGTGAGTATAAAGAGATTTATGCCGAGAAGTTTGCACGTTATGAAGCGGCGTTAGCAGCAGTGGATTTGCTTGCGGAAAAATTGCAGTAGAGGAGAAAAGTAATGTTTACGATTAGTCCATCATTATATTCGGCAGATTTACTTGATTTAAGAGAAGTAATTGGTAAACTGAAAGGGTTTGAACATCTGCATCTGGATATTGACGACGGAAATTTTGTGAGAGGAATCAGTTTTGGAATGGAAGTTGTCAAAGGTGTTGCAGAGTGTACAGAGATTCCGTTGGATGCTCATTTAGAAGTCCTTAATCCGATGGAATATGTTGAGCCGTTATGTGAAGCAGGAGTGGAAATGATTTGTGCACATGTGGAAAGTTTGGATTTTCCAAGTTTGTTTTTGGGAAGTGTACATCAGTATGGAAAAAAAGCAGGGCTTGCATTGAATGTAAAAACTCCGATTGAATTTATAGAACCATATGTTGACCGGATTGAGCAACTTATTTTGGTTTCATGTGAAGCAGATGCAGAAGGATTGAAGTTTCAGACAGGTGTTTTGAAAAAAATATCAAAAGCAAGAAAGATATTAGGGAAAAATACAAGAATCTGGGTGGATGGTGGAATTAATGAGGATAATTTAAAGGATGTGATTGTAGCGGGTGCAGATGGAGTTGTAATAGGCAGGGCAGTATTTGGAAGCAATAATCCGTCAGAATCTTATGCAAGGCTGCTTGCGCTTGGTAGAAAATATGAAAAGGGGGTGATAAAAAATGAAATATGAGAAAGAACGCTGTGAATTAATTGAATGTGCAAGAGCAATGGAGCACTATGGCCTGGTAATGCTGTCAGGGGGGAATGTCAGTCTCCGAATGAAAGATGGTACATTTTTAGTAACTCCTTCGGCGATGGCTTATGATTCGATGATTCCTGAGGATATTGTGCTTGTAAATGGAAAGGGGGAAACAATAGAAGGGAAAAGAAGGCCGACAAGTGATTTGGAAGCAATCCTGTATATCTTTGAAAAGATGCCGGATGTAAATGTAGTACTGCATACACATCAGCCGAAAGCAGTGGCAGTCAGTTTGGTTACGGAGGAGGTTCCGGTTATTTCTACTACGATGGTAGATGAGCTTCATGACAGCGTAAAAGTAGCTCCGTTTACGATTAGCAGTGACAAGGGGATGGGAGTTTCGACGGTAGAGTATGCGCAGAAGAAAGGTAAAGCAGTAATTTTAAAACAACATGGAGCAATCATTTATGGAACGACACTGGAGCAGACACTGAGTTCAGCTGTGTATCTGGAAGAGACTTGTGAAATTTATCTGAGTGTTCTTGCAACAGGAAAAAAGATTCCGGTATTAAGCGAGGAACAGATTAAATTGGAAGATGCACCCAGAGGTTACTATGGTCAGTGAACATTATTTATTAAATGAAAAAGAAAACCAATAACGGTTATTTTGAATTATATGGAGGAGAAAAGATGAGAGTTGCAGAAATAGGAGACAATTGTATTGATGTTTATGAACGTATTGGGAAAAAATATCCAACAGGGAATGTTGTTGATACAGGTGTGAATCTTCAAAAACTTGGAATCCCTGTTTCGATTATCAGTACAACAGGTAATGATGAAAATGGAAAATGGATGTTAGAGACATTAAAAAAAGAAGGGGTAGACATTAGTCATTTAAAAATTGGCGATGGTGCCACAGCAGTAACTTATATGGATATGGATGGAAAAGACCGTGTGCATGGTGATTATGTAGAAGGTGTATTGGAGAATATTGTTTTTGATGAAGAAGATATTGAATTTGCGGCAGAGCATGATCTCGTTCATACAGCACTTTGGGGAAAAGCTGAGAATACCTTACCGATGATTGCAGCAAAAGGAATTCCAATTGCTTTTGATTATGCAGATAGACTGGATCATCCGTTAGTAGAAGAAACCTTACCATATGTTACTTATGGGTTTTATTCTTATCATGAAGGAAGGGATGCTAAGATTGAAGAGTTTTTAAAAGATAAAGTGAGTCGTGGAATGAAAATTGCTGTTGTCACATTCGGTGAAGATGGTAGTCTTGCATGGGATGGTGAAAGATTCTATGTAGGTGGTATTGAAAAGGCAGAAGTAGTCAACACAGTTGGAGCTGGAGATAGTTTCATTGCAGGATTTCTTTATGGAATATTGAATGGTAAAAGTATAGATGAATGTTTAAAAAAAGGTGCAGAAGTAGCGGCTTCGGTAGTTCAGGTATTTGAACCATGGGTAGAGTAGAGTATGGGAAAAAGAAATTAGATATTGATAAAATACAGAAAGGAAGAGAAATATGTTTATAGATATGCATGTTCATCCAGCTTTTTATGAACCAATCAATCAAGATTCAGAGTTGGAAGAACTAAGACATAATACATTAGATATTCATAAAAATGGAACGGCGCCATTGGAACATATTTTTAATCAAATGAAATGTGCAGGCTTGGATTATTTATGCTTACTTCCAGAAGATTATCGTACACAGCAAGGTGGAAAAGTGCTGGTAAGCAATGAGGAAATTAGTCAACTTGTTAACATGGCACCAGATAAGTTTATTGGATTTGCGGGGGTTGATCCGTTTGCAGAAGATGCGGCTGAAGAATTGGAGAAAGCATTTGCAGAATTAAAATTAAGTGGTTTGAAATTACATCCAGGTAAAGGGCATTTTTATCCAACGGATGAAAGAATGATGCCACTGTATGATATTTGTGAAAAATATGAAAAACCAATTATTTTCCATAGTGGAATGTCATGGGAACCGGATACATTAACAAAATATTGTCGCCCAGAAATGTTTGAGGAACTGGCAGCAGCAAGACCAAAATTAAAAATTTGTCTTGCACATTTTGGATGGCCATGGTGTAGAGAGACAGCTATGTTGATGTTGAAGTATACTAATGTATATACAGATACTGGCGCATTGTATTTTGATAATGCTAAGGAGTTTTATACACAGATGTTGACAAGAGATGTTCCGATGACATGGATTGATCGGAGTTTGAGACATCAGGTAATGTTTGGAAGTAATAATCCGAGATTTGAGCAAATCAGAATGGCACATGCAATTAAAGAACTGGGATTTCGTGAAAGTACTTTGGATTTAATTTGTGGGGAAAACGCAATTGAGTTCTTAGGTGGAATTCCTAATAGAAAGGCGTAAAGAAGATGTATGTTGAATCAATTACATTATTAACAAAAGAATATAATGAATATACAGTAATTACTCCGAAAGTTTTGGATATTGTAAAAAGAAGTGGAGTTCAGAATGGAACCGTTACGGTTCTTACAAAGCACACAACAACAGGTGTAACTGTGAACGAAGCATTAGAATGTCTGGAAAGTGATATTGAGAATTTCCTGGGACGATTAATACCAGAAGATTATCCGTATAGCCATGCAAGAATGCTTCGGGATTATGGTAGTACAGCAGGAAATCCAACAGGACACTTGAAAGCAATGCTTACTGGAAATCATTGCCATTTTCCAGTGATAGATGGTGAAATGGTAAGAGGTGGTGCTCAAGAAATATATTTCTGTGAATTTGATGGGCCGGCACATCGTACAATTAACGTGATTATCCAAGAAGAAAAATAAAATATATACCGCTCATATTCTATTGACTGAAGTCAGAGATTTGGGCGGTTTTTTTATGCAAATGAAGATACTGTTTCTTCAGTGTTTATACGATTGTGATAATTGACATAAATATGTCTCAATGATATAATTTGAAATAGACAAGTGGTAAAAAAAACAAACAAAAATAGTGGTAAAATAAAACATCATATATAATTCGAAAGCTAATACAAGTGAAATGGAGGCGACAATCATGCCTGATTTGAAAGAAAAAAATAGGATAATCTTGAAGAATTCAAAGATGCATGAATTGTGGGATTTAGGAGCACCGACAATACTGGAACAGGCTCTGCAAACCATTGTAGCTTATGTAGACACTGCAATGGTTGGTCAGATTGGTGCGATTGCAAGTGCTGCTGTCGGTCTGACAACCACTGTAAATTGGTTGTTAAATGGAATTTTGTTTGCTGTTAGCATGGGAATGCTTTCGTTTATTGCCCAATATACTGGACAGGGAGATTTGGAAGCTGCTCATCATACTTCAGCACAGGCAATTTGGATTATTTTTGTTCTTGGCGTGATTGAAACAGTGATCGCTTTAGCAATTAGTCCGGTGTTGCCAATGTGGATGGGCGCTAGTCAGGAAATATGGAGAGATGCAAGTGAGTATTTTTTTATAGTAAACTGTCCGTTGATATTGAGAGGAAGCCTGATTATATTTGGAAATGTATTAAGGGCAAACAAGGATTCGAAAACACCTCTTTATATAAATATTGGTGTGAATTTTTTGAATATTATATTAAATCAGCTTTTAATTAGCTCTCATACTACGATTTCAGTATTTGGAATGTTGCTCAGTATTCCGGGAGCTGGATTGGGAGTAAGAGGTGCCGCTATAGCGACTGCAATTAGTCAAGGGATAGGTGGAGTTACTATTTTTTGGGTTGCAATGCAAAATCCATTGGTGACACTAAAAGGAATGAAGGTGAAACCGGAAGGAAAATTGTTAAAAAATTGTTTTAATGTTTCCTTGCCTTTAATTGGAGAGAGAATTGTTATGGGATGTGGTTATGTTGTATTTTCAGCATTAGTAGCGGGACTTGGAACACTAAGTGTAGCAGCTCATTCGATTGCACTTACAATTGAACAGGCTTTTTATGTGCCAGGATATGGTATTCAAACTGCAGTTAGTACACTTGCTGGAAATGCTGTGGGAAAAAAAGACGAATTAGAATTAGAATCGGTTGTACGTTCAGGACTTATTGTGGCTGTTTCTATTATGACAGCAATGGCCATAGGTCTTTTTTGCGGAGCAGAAGTGATTATACGTTTCTTTACGAAGGATGAGCAGGTTATTGTGCTTGGAGTGTCATTACTGAGAATTGTAGCGATTAGTGAGCCTATGTATGCAGCGTTAATTATATATGAGGGTATATTTCATGGTATTGGAGATACAAAAATGCCATTTATATTTGCAATATTAACAATGTGGGGGATAAGGATAGGCCTGACATGGATTTATATTGGTATGTTTGGGCGTGATTTAAAAATGGTGTGGTTTTTCATGATTATGGATAATATTAGTCGCTGTATATTGCTTTGGGGCTTGTACCGGAGAAGAAAAAGAAGCTTGCTATTATTTGATGAATATTAAAAACACATAATCGTTTGAGTTTGGTATATATTTTGGTTGGAAAACGAAGAAAAAGATGATAGAATTAGCTTACATTTGAAAGTGGTCTGTAAACAATGGTAAGGAGAATAAGAATATGGAATATCGTATACCACCGGGAACTGAGGCTGTGGAAAAATTGGAAGATTTTATTGTAGTAAATCGATTGGCTCCGAATACAAGAATTCCATCAGAGAGAGATTTGTGTGAAATGTGGGGAGTAAGCAGAACGACACTGAGACAGGCGGTAGATACACTGGTTGGTCGTGGGGTGTTATATAGAGTTAACGGAGCGGGAGTTTATGTATCTGTAGGAAAGAAGAATCGAAACATGGTTGGAGTAGATTCAATGGTAGGAGAACTCCGACAGCAGGGATCTATTTTGGCAAAAAAGATTATTTCTGTAAGAAAAGTTGAAGCAACTAAACAGATTTCTAAGAAACTTCATGTTCTGCTCGGACAAGAGGTTTATGAGTATATTCTTCTTAGAAAAATAGATGATGTTCCATGTATTTTGGAAACAACATATCTTGATTGTGAACGATATCCAGATTTTGAAAAGTATTATACTGATAAAACTAGCATGGGTCGAATTTTGAAAAATGTATATCATAGAAAGCAGATTTCGGGCGAGGAGCATATTAGTGTTACATATGCCAGTGAACAAGAAGCAGCGTTGTTGGAGATAATACCGGATTCTCCTTTGTTTTTTACATCTGGAGTTGTGAAAGATGAAGAAGGAGTGATAATTATGTATTATAAACAATTAATTAGAGGAGATAAATTCAAGCTTGTTAGCAGAATAGAGAGTGAATAATGAGAAAAGCAGGGCAGATTTATGGATAATAAATTGAACTATACCGAAGAAAATGAAGAGCGTGAAGACGGAAAATTAAGTTATCGTACACCAATTTATCTTCAATTGAGAGAAATTATTAGAAATCGAATAGAAGAGGGAGAGTACCTTCCAGGAACAGCAATTCCGTCTGAAAATAAATTAGCAGAAACTTATGGTATTAATAGATTGACTGTTCGCAACGCAGTAGATACATTAGTTAATGAAGGAATTTTGAGACGTGTTCAGGGAAAAGGTGTTTTTGTTGTTGGTGATAAATACGAAGAAAACCTGGATGAACATGGTGGGTTTGTTAATGTAATGTCTTCAGGAACAAAAAGAGTTTCGATAAAGGAGCAGGCAAAAATATATAGACCAGCAGGAAATAAGTATGCAAATTATTTTAATATTGAGCCAGATGATTTAATCTTTTGTGTACGACATCAAATAACTTTGGATAGTGAGCCATTGGCAATTGAAGATATATATGTACCAAAAGATGTTTTGCCGAAGTTAGAAGTAGTGAACTCATCAGTTTTTACAATAAAAGATATTTTTGCATTTTATGGAATAGAAATTTCCAGTATGCAGCAAACAATGGAGATTATAGATGGAACGAGTAAGATAAAAAAATTATTAGATATTCCAAATGAAGTAGCATTAATTATGTTGAGTTGTGATTACTGGGACAATAATGGTAGAGCGATTGCGTATAGCCGCTCTTTTATCAGAAGTGACAGGACTTCATTTACAATTCAGCTTCATGAATAAAATAATAGATTTAAAAAGTACAGCAGAAGAGTTATTAAAAACTCATACAGCTGTACTTTTTGTTTGATGAAAGAATTATCACATAGTCTTTATAAAGTCTAATCTACAAAGATTAGTCTGACAAACAATGCATTAAGTTTACAGTAGCAGGATAAAGAGAATCATAAATATTCTGATATTTTTTATATGCTTCATGGTTTTCTTTATTAGGATGATAGGTTTTTCCAGGTTTAATGAAATCTGTAAGTTTGTTGAAAGATTCAAAGCCTGAATATTTGATTCCCGATGCAGCCATTAGAGCATCGCCAAAACTCGCACCTACAGTAATGGCAGGGGTACTGATTTCTTTACCAGTAACATCTGCAACAATTTGCATCCATAAGTCATTTTTAACACCACCACCTACGGCAAAAATCTGGTCGATAGGAACATCGTGCTCAAGCATAATCTTTAATTGCTGATTTACTGAGTATGCAACAGATTCCAAAGCACTTCGGTACATATGCTGACGCGTGTGAGCAAGCGTTAATCCAAATAGAATTCCCCTTGCAAGAGGATCATTTATTGGAGTTCTTTCACCAGCAAAATAAGGGAGTGTAATAAGGCCATCGCTTCCAACAGGAATTTTATCCAAATCTTGCATCATGGTGATATAAGCATCAGGACCACCATTTTGCTCTAGTTCGAGTGCATCTGGGAAAATTGTATTTCTATACCATTTAGTAAGAGAGCCTGCAGCATTAGTGCCGGCAGATATATCACAAAGTCCTGGTACAATAAATTCTTCACGCCATAAGCGTTCATCATCAACCAATTCTTTTGTCCCGAGAATCATATAAATGGAAGAACCGAATTGAATCATCATTTTACCAGGGGCAACAACGCCAGTGCTGATTGCTTCTGCGCCGGAGTCATCTGTTCCTACAATGACTGGAGTACCAACTGCAAGACCCGTTTCCTTTGAAGCGGTTTCAGTTACATAACCTGCGATATCATTTGCTTCCTTCACTTCTGCTAGCTGATCAGGGCGGCAAATTGGTAGGCAAGTTTCAGGATTTGGTGTTCCATCATTAAAATAAAGTGGATTAAAACTTGCAAGTCCTAAAAAACGATCGACTACATAATTACCAGTAAGTTTTGCTGCTATAAAACTAGAGCCTGTTAGAAACTTGTGGGTTTTTGCATATATATCTGGCTCTTTATTTTTTATCCAAAGAATCTTAGGCATTACATCACTGGAGCATAATGGACGTCCGTACCACTGTCGGATCTGTTCTTCCCCATACATTTCTGTGAGTTGTTCTATCTCATCGGTTGCACGTGCATCAATACCATATAGGATAGCTTTGCGTAGAGGTCGACACTGATCGTCGACAGGTAGGCAGTCGGCACCAAGTGCACTTGTTCCGATTGCTTTAATGTCAGATGGTGAAACTTTGGATTTTTCAATCAGTGCATTGCTTATAATACATAAATCTCCCCACCAATCTTTGTCGGCATCATGTTCATAGTGACCTGGGGCAGGATTTGTCATTGCATGTTCAGTTGTATGTTCTGCTATAATTTCTCCGTGAGAATTGATTAATACACCTTTACTAGAGTTTGTTCCAGTATCAATCCCCATAAAATAAGACTCTTTCATAAATATTTCCATTCCTTTCTTAAAGAGAATATAAACTGTTTAGATAAGAGAGATATTTTTTTATTTATTCATGGCTATATACGATTCGTCCGTTGAGAAAAGTTGCTTCTACTTTGCGAGAACGAATTTCTTCAATAGCTGTTTCAAATAGATTTCCGTCGAATACGACAATATCAGCTTTTTTTCCTTTTTCCAGTGTGCCGAGCTCTTTCTCTTGATATAGATTATAAGCACCGCCAGCACTCCATGCAGTTAGCAACTCAGGAATAGTCAGCATATTTTGTTTGTTAAATGGCTCTCCACCTTCAGGGAAGTATCCTCCGACTGCATGATAAATAGATTCTGGGATATCATCAATAAGAAGTGGAAGATCAGTTCCGCAACTTAATAACACATTGCTGTCAGCCATTTTACGTCTGTTCCAATAATACTGTCCGCGATCCATACCAATCTTTTCTTCAATCATGGCAAGTTTGTCTTTTCGATTTGCGATAGATTGAATTTGAGGGTATATTTCAGCAATTACGCCTAATTTTCCCATACGCTCCAAGTCTGTTGGATCACTGAATTCAAGATCGGTAATACTGTGACGATTTATAAGTTTTCCATTTTCATCTTTTTGGCAAGAGTCATAAATATCTAATACTTTTGAAATAGCAGCATCTCCTTGAGCATGTAATGAGAAACGAAATCCTTCGGTATCAGCTTTAAAGGTATCGTTTGCTAAAAGATCCCAATCAATGTCTTGTGCACAGGTCGTATCTGCGCAGGAATAAGGTTTTTTCAAATCACCGCAAAGTTCGCTTATAGAACCGTCGGTCATTTGGTTATATCCAGAAAAACGAACAAACTCTCCTTTAAATTTTTCACGCATTTCCTTGCCATATGAGAGATTAAAAGGTTCAGCAACAGGTTGGCTCATAAAGTTTACGCGGATAGTTAAAGCGTTTTCGGATTCTAGTTCTGCGAGAATGTCAGTAAATCCGTAGAAATCATCGAATCCCATTTCTTTGATGGAAGTGATTCCTTTACTGTTCATCATTTTAATATAGCGCTTAAATTCCGGAATTATAAAGTCTTTATCTCCAAGTAAGTCTGGTAAAAAGCGAACATAACTCTCCGGATAACAGGTTTCCGGGGTAAACTGATAACGATTTATAGCAGCTTGATTCATCCAACAAGTTTCGCAGCCTTTTGCAAACAGAAGAACAGGGCGAGTGGAAAAAGCCTCATCTAACAAATCTGTTCCATTAGGTTGGATTGTATCGGAGTTCCAACCATGTCCCAAAATAGGTTTGTCTGCAGGAATTCCTTTCGCATACTCTTTAATTGAATTCAGTATATCTTCTTGAGAAGTAGCTGCGGATAAGTCTATTCCAACAAATCCTACAGAATAACCCGTGAAAAAGCAATGTACATCGGAGAATCCAGGCGTAATTGTTTTGTTCCCATAATCAAGATATTTTGTGTTTGTTCCTATTAGTTCAGTAGGAGCCAATCCTTTTCCGATAGAAAGTATCCGGTCGTTTTTGATAGCAATATATCCAGAGAAAGGTATTTCCTCTGTGGCTGTAAAAATACAGTTTGATAATAAAATAAGATCTGCGTATTCAGACATATTATTTAAACCTCCTAATGATTAATGATATTTGTAAAGACATAACTTATATATAGGAAAATAAAGATATTAAGAGTAAAAGTGAGGCGACATCAAATAACAGATGAACCTTAGAAAGGTCAGATATCCAGCAACAAAAAAATCAAAGCTGAATGCTCGTTCCTTAATGAATAAAAGTCATCGAAGTGTTCTAACAGATATTGCACACTATTTATTAGAACACTTATAAGTTATCATGGTGCACAAAGCATTGGCAATTGGATGGATAACTAAAAAATAAGTAACAAAATAAGTGTATCTGATGAAATTGGTATAAACATAAATCAAAAAACATACCACTATGTGCATAATGCATAAAAAGAAGAGAAAATAAAGAGAAAATAAAGAGGATAAAATATGCAGAATAACATAATTGGTATAGAATTGGAATAACAAACAACATGGTTATGGGATTTTATACATTTTTTATAATTGAATTTTAGACCTCTTGCGAATAGAAAATTGTGCTTAATTATTATATAATTTTACCAACAAAACACAACAAGGAGGAATGAAAAAATGTTAAAAGTTGGAATGTTTACATCGGGATATCAGAGGAATCCGTTGGAGCATTGTTTTATGGATGCTAAAGAGTACGGTTATGATTATATCGAGCTTTGGGGTGGGCGTCCACATGCATATGCACCGGATCTGAAAGCGGGAGATATTAATGAAGTTCGCCGATTAATTGAAAAGTATGAAATGCCGGTGCTTGGTTACACACCGGAGCATAATGCCTATCCTTACAATTATATGATTGGTTCAGAGGCTCAGAGAAGAGATGCTGTTGATTATCTGAAACTGTCTCTTGAAATGGCAAAAGAGATGGGTGCGGAATTTGTACTTACAAGTCCTGCAAACGGCGGATATCTTGCTACATATGATCAGTTGTGGAGCAGATTAGAAAAAAATATTCAAGAGTTGGGAGATTATGCAGCAAAACTAGAAATCAAGCTAGTAGTTGAAGCTTTAACACCGTATGAATCTAATTTCTTTACAAGAGCAAATGATTTGGTGGAGCTATTTAGAAGAGTGGATAATCCATATGTAGTCGGCATGTGTGATATTGTTCCACCATTTGTACAGCATGAAAGTATTATGGCATATTTTGATAAACTCGGAAATAAGATGGATCATATGCATATTATTGATGGAGAAAATGGATCAGACACCCATATGATACCAGGAGAGGGAAATATTCCAATTAAAGAAATGCTATATGAAATGAAACGAATAGGTTATGATAAAACTGCAACACTTGAATTGGTTACAAATTATATTAACGAACCACGTTTTTATGCGAAACGTGCCATTGATAACATGCGTGAGCTAATGGCCGAGGCAGGAATCGTTTAAATGTGAAAGTGAATAAATAAAAAGTAATAGATTATTTAAGAAATTGTGATAGCGAAGATAGATAGCTGTTTACAATATAAAAGCATCGAAGATAATAGAAAATTAAAAAAAGAAAAGTCGTGCACAAGATTTTTCAATTATACTCTGTTTAAAAGGAAAGGAGAGTTTTTATGTCTGAAAACAAAAACGAACTTGCTCGTAAACTTGGACTTGGCGCTGTTATTGCACTTGGCGTTGGTACTACAGTAGGCTCTGGTATTTTTTCATCTTTATCTGAGGTAGCAAATGCTGCCGGTAGTAGCTTGTTTCTGGTATTAGCATTCATTATAGGGGGATTGCTTCAGATTCCATCAAACTTTGTATATTCGGAATTAGCATCTGCCTATCCAGAGGATGGTGGACAATATGTTTACTTCCGTGAAGCAGGATCTCGACCACTCGCATTCTTGTGTGGATGGATCAGCTTTTGGGCAACTGACCCACCGTCAATTTCAATCATGGCTTTAGCAATTGTGAATTATCTTGCATTTTTTGTTCCGATTCATGGTTTTGTATTAAAGCTGGTTGCTGTAGTATTTGTATTAATTTTCATGGGAGTACACATACGTTCGGTAGAAGGCGGTGGAAAATTCCAGACAATTATTACAGCTCTTAAAATTTTACCATTTGCATTGGTTATTGGTATTGGTTTATTCAATCTTCAGGGGGATATTTTATTATCTTCTGCACCTTTGGAAGGATATGCAAAAACTGGAATTGCTGCGCTAATCGCAGGTGTAGCTACAACAACATGGTCATATGATGGTATGGGAGCTGCTTGTTATATGTCAGGCGAAATTAAAAATCCGAAAAAGAATATGCCTTTGGGTCTTATTCTTACAGCAGTTATTGTACTAGCTCTTTATGCAGGATTAACATTTGTAGCTTCTGGAATTCTTTCTATTGATGAAATGGCTACATCTGATGCTCCAATCGCATTGTTGGCATCTAAGCTTCCAGGAATTGGACAGTATGCAGGTACAATTGTTGCAATTATGGCAATTATTGTTGTAATTGGTTCATTATCATCTTGTATTATGTTCCAGCCACGTATCGAGTATGCTATGGCGAAAGATAATTTATTCTTTAAATCTTTTGCAAAAGTTCATCCAAAATACGAAACTCCTTATTTTTCAATTATCGTACAGTGTGCGGTTGCAATCGTATTAATTTTTGCTTCAAACTTGTCAGCATTGCTAGGATACTTTACAATGGTAGCATTATTAAAGAATGTGCTTACATTCGGTACAATCTTTGTGCTTCGAAAAAAAGGCAAAGAACATGGATACGATCCATCTTATAAATGCCCAGGTGGTCCAATTATGCCTCTTATTGCAATTATTATGACAGCTACACTTATTTGGGGCCAGCTTACATATGCGCCAATGCAGAGCTTAATTTGTGCGTTTGTGGCAGTAGCTACAGGACTTCCAGTATTCTATTATTGGGATAGAAAAAATAAAAAAGAAAGTGCATAAGCATTAGCTTAATATGTTGAGAAGGTGAGAACTGTATGGAGAAAATAAAAAAAATTCGTCCGCAAGATATGGCGATGGAGCAGATTCAATGGTATATACAAGAAAACCAACTAAAACCACATACACAGCTTCCGAGCGAACGGGAGTTGTGTACAATGTGGCAAATGAATCGTTCCACTCTCCATACAGCTATTCAACAACTAATTGAAGAAAGAAAACTATATAGTGTAAAAGGATCTGGAACCTTTGTGGCACCTCCGAGATTAGTTAGGAATATAAAGGGAATTCAGTCTACTTCGGAAGCAATGAGAAAAACAGGGTACTTTCTTTGGACAGAAGTATTAATCTCTAGAATTGAGACGTGTGATGGATATGTTGCGAGAAAACTTCAGATAAAAGAGGGAGATAAAGTATTTCATTTATATCGCTTGCGGATTAGAAACAATGTTCCTTTGATGATTGAGAATAGTTACATTAATTACGAACAGTGTGAAGGTTTGGAAGCTCACAATTTTGCAGAAGAATCTTTATATAAAGTTCTAAGGGATTTAGGCATATTGTTGACTAAAGGGACGGAGAAAGTAGGAATTACATTTGCCACAGAAGAAGAAGCTAAATTGTTGAAGGTAGAAGAAGGACAATACTTGTACTATCAGTCAGGTGTTGTAAACGACGATAGAGGAGTAGGTATTGAGTTTTTTAGGATTATGGCGAGACCAGATCAGGTACAATATACGAATGTTCTAACAAGGCGAGACACCAGATAAAAAAGGAGTGATATCGTATGAGATTAGCGGCAGTTGGAAGTAACTGTATTGATTATTATAACAATATAGATGGTGGAAAAGCATTTCCGGGGGGAGGCCCGGTAAATATGGCAGTTTATACACTCCGTTTAGGAGGAGAGGCTGCATATATTGGACCAGTAGGTGATGACGTCTACGGACAGATTATGATAGAAACTATCAAAGCGAAAGGCGTTGACACTTCGCATTTGCGTGTAGAAAAAGGAAAGACAGCCGTTACCCAGGTTGAATTGATAGATGGCGAAAGAGTATTTGGAGATTACGACGAAGGCGTATTGGAAAAATATAAATTAACAGATGAAGATATTGATTATATCAAAAATTTTGATGTTGTAATTTGTGATGTTTGGGGCAAAGTAGAAGGACAGTTTAAAGAGTTGAAGGAAAAAGGAATTGTTACTGCCTTTGATTGTGCGACAAGCCCAGATTCAGAGGAAAGTGTAAAAGCGATACCATATACAGATTATCTCTTTTATTCTGTGGATACAGGAGATACTAAAGAGGTAAGAGAACAAATGGAAAGAATTCAAAAACAGGGACCTAAGCTTGTCATTTGTATGATGGGAGAAGAAGGCAGTTTGTGTTATGATGGTGAAAGATATCATCGTTTTGGAATCGTTCCTTGTGATCATCTTGTAGATAGTATGGGAGCCGGAGATAGTTATATTGCTGGATTTTTAACAGGAATTGTAGATGGACTTTCTATAGAAGGTGCAATGGAAAAAGGTGCAGCAAATGCAACAGAAACATTAAAGTATTTTGGAGCATGGTAACTAAAAAATAAGGAGCCGAAATATGAAAACTGCCTGTAAAAAAATGATCACTCAGCAAGTGAGTGAGATTTTAAGAATAGAAATAGAAGATGGTGATTTATATCCTGGTACAAAAATACCTACTGATACAGAATTGGCTGAAATGTTTGGTGTTCAGAAGCAAATCGTGAGAACAGCCATAGAAGTCTTGGTCAAAGAAGGATTGTTGAAATATATTTCTGATAAAGAAATATATGTTTTAGGACATAAAATCGAACGAGACATGGAAAAATTAGAAGGTTTTACGCAGACAATGTTAGATAGGAATATGAAACCATCTTTTAGAATTGTGTCCAAGTATCTAAGAATGGCAGGAAATTTGTATGGAAATATGTTCGGCATTAAACCAGAAGATCCTATTTTTTATATCAAGCGCATGTGTTATGCTGACGGAGATTCGGTTTCTTTAGAGGAATTATATATACCGCATTATTTAATTCCCAAAATGGAGGGGATTGATTTATCGGTGTTTTCTGTGTATGAAGTATATGAAATGTATGGGATTCATTTAGCGGAAGCAGAGCAGACATTGGATTTGGTTCGTCCTAGTTTGAATGATGCAAAACTGTTGGGAATAGATGCAGGAACACCCATGATGTTGTTTCAAAGTCTTACGTATGATACGGATGGAAGGGCAATCGAATTCAATCGCAATTATGTGCGTGGTGATAAATGTAACTTTAATGTACAGTTTTCAGATAAAAGGTAAAATTAAAATAATGGGATTATTTACAGGAAATTTTTATTCCAAAAATTTAAGAATGACAACACAGATTAATGTTATTTTCCCAGATGTTTCTAATGATGTAACACCTCTTTATGAGGGAACACCGAAGGTTCTTTATTTACTTCATGGACTGTCAGGAAATAGTGATGAATGGACGCGATTTTCTAAAATTGAATATTATGCAAAAAAATATAATTTCATAATAATTATGCCTGAAGTTCAACGTAGTTTTTACACAACAGGAAAAGTTGGAATTGATTATTTCCATTATGTTGCAGATGAACTTCCAGCTATTTGTGGGAAATGGTTTCATTTGGATCAAAGACGAGAAAATACATTTATAGCTGGAGAGAGTATGGGTGGATATGGTGCAGTGAAGATTGCATTGAATAGACCAGAGAAGTATGAAGCTGTGGCAAGTTTATCAGGAGTACTCGATTATGTAGGATTTACGGAGATGGTACTTGCCGGAAATTGGGAAGATATGTCGCCACAAGAAATACAGAGTTTTCATGGAGAAGCAGGAAAACCAGAAGAGTGGGAAAATCCACTGTTTTTGGTAGAGAAACTTGCTAAAGACGAAAATCGTCCAAGGTTAATTCAATTTTGTGGTACAGAAGACTTCTTATATGAAAATAATCAGAAATTTAGAAAAGTCGCTGAAAGTAATGGTTATGGTCATGTTTATATGGAAGGACCAGGGGATCATGAGTGGCCTTATTGGGATAAAATGATTCAACGTGCTATACAATTTTTCTTAAATTTAGATTTGCAGACAACGAAATTGTATTAAAAAGAAAGTAGTGAAAGGAGATATCAACTATGAAATATGAAGCAAAAGCGTGGAAAGAAACAGAAGGAGCTTGTTTGCGTAATTTTAACGAGCAAGCACAGATTGATAGTGTGAATGGAGCACTTGCTCTTCGTCCGCAGATTGAAAAAATTATTGATCAAATCTGGGAAGAAGGATTTGATGGAATCTATTTTATTGGTATTGGAGGTACTTATGCTTCCAGTATGCAGGTGGAAGTATATATGCGTGGCCGTTCAAAGCTTCCAGTATTTGTTGAAAATGCAGCTGAGTTTTTGACTACAGGAAACAAAAAATTTACAAATAAATCTGTAGTAATTATATCTTCAGTATCTGGAAATACAAAAGAAATGGTTGAATTAGTGGACAGAGTACATGAAAAAGGTGCAAAAGTATTTTCATTCATCGATAATCCAGGTACTACTCTCACACAGCCTGACAAGCAAGATTATCTGATTGTTTATCCAATGAATGAGCAGTTGAAATTTTATATGGTTGCAAATTACTTGATGTATAAAAATGGTGAATTTGATGATTATGACCGTTATAATAAAGAGATGGAAGCTAATCTTGCGGATGTATTAGCTCAGGTTGAGAAAGATTCCGATGAGTGGGCATATGAGTATGCAAAAAATAAGGTGGCATTTTGGAAAGAACATAAAGATCTTCCTCATTACTTTATTGGATCAGGAAATCAGTATGGGGCAACCTATTCCTATGCTATGTGCTATTGGGAGGAGCAGATGTGGATCCGTACAAAATCTATTAGCTGTCAAGAATTTTTCCACGGAATGCAGGAGATTATCGTTGAAGATACACCAGTTACTCTGTTTATGGGAGAGGATGAACAACGACCATTAGCTGAGCGTGTTGCAAAATTTCTTCCACGTGTAAATGCAAACTATACTATTATTGATACAAAAGAACATGAATTAAAAGGAATTAGTCCAGAATTTAGAGGAACAATTTCTCATTTGGTAATGCATGGTGTTAATAATCGTGTAGATGCATATATGGAGCTGTTTTTAAGACATCCACTTTCTATTCGTAGATATTATCGTCAGTTTGATTATTAAGAATTAGATTTTTAAAAGATATTGGTAGAATGAGTGCTGTTACACTAAGTAATTGTACAGAGACTCTTTGCTATGTAAATAGTCAGGTGAAAAGGTTAATTGAACTATTTCACCTGACTATTTTTAGAACTATAAAATCTGGCGGGGCGAAACTCAGGTCATTGCTCAGTAACCACGAAATAAATGAAGATGATTAATCGGAATGGTGATAAGCTGTTTGAACCGCTCCCCGTCAAGTAGACAATTGAAAAAATATAAATTTTTCCTGCCAGTAGAAATTTATCTGCTGGCAGTTTTTATGCAGCTTGCAAGTAAATTTCGTGTTTTTCCATTGGCGTTAAAATTCCGAGATTCCTTTGCAAGCGTTTATTGTTGGAGTAATCTATATAATCTTCGATCATTTTTACGAGAGTACCTCTATCAGTGAATCGTTTTCCATAGTATCGCTCTCTCTTCAGAATTCCCCAAAAGCCTTCCATTGGTCCATTGTCGATACATTTAGCAACTCGCGACATGCTTTGTATTATTCCAGCATTTACAAGTTTTGTATGAAATGTCCTGTTCGTATATTGGAACCCCCTGTCACTGTGAAACAGTGGCTGCGCACCAGGATTTCTAAGTAAAGCATTGTCTATCGTATCAAACACCAAAGCATTGTTGTTCTTATCACGAATAACATACGAAACAATCCGTCTATCATATAGATCCAGTATTGCACTCAGATAAACTTTACGCTTTTCCATCCCAATATAATAATGGAATTCTGTCACATCAGTGAGCCATTTTTCATTTGGTGCTTTGGCAGTGAACTCCCGATTAAGTATGTTTTCCGCTATATACTGAGGGTTTGCAGCCTGTCTTGTGCATCCGTTGTTAGAATACTTGATAGTTGATTTTATATTAAGTTTACGGCAAATGCGTAGCACACGTTTATCGTTTACATCAATACCATGATATCGTTCCAGATCATCTCTGATCCTTCGATAGCCTTTATCCGGTGACTCTGTATGAATCTTTTCTATCTCATCAGCAATAAGTCTATTCTTTTGTTCACTTTCAGGAATTTCTCTATGCAACCATTTATAGTAAGCGGCTCTGGAAACTCTGCCAAGTTTACAAAGTGCAGCGATTGGATAATTATGTTCTTTGTGTTCTTCTCTGATTGCCTGATATATATGTTCATGACGAATCAGGCTTAGCCCCGCCTCATCTCTATTTCTTCGAGTTTTTTTAAGAAAGATGCCTCCATTTCAGCACGTGCTTTCTCTGCTTTTAAAATTTTAACTTCAGCACGCAGCTTTTCTAATTCACTCATCTCATCTGGATGTTTTCGTTTGCCACGGTTATCTCTTAAAGCTTCCACTCCACCAGCTTCATATTTGACTATATAATTACGAGCCTGTTGATAGGACACCTGGTATTGTTCTGCTGTTTGGGCATAATTACGATCATGTGCGATACAATACTGTACTATTTCGACCCGTTCTTCAAAAGTAGTTTTTCTTCCTTTGGTCATGATAATGCTTCCTCCTGTTCCAGAAGATTTTAATTCTTCATGACCATTATACTTCTTTATCCAGATTTGTAACTTAGCTTTTGAACGGATTCCGTATTTTTTGCAAATATCATCTTGAGAACCATAGCCTACTAAATAATCTAAGACTGCTTGTTGTTTCAATTCTTTGGAATATTTTTTATTCCCTTTCAATGTGAATGCATTTGCTCCCATAGATTCATAGTTTCGAATCCATTGTTGGACAGATGCGAGACTTACATCAAACATATCTGCAATTCGCCGTTGGCTTTCTTTTCCATTCAGATATAGATTTACAGCATATATCTTATCCTCAGCAGATACTTTTCTTTTAGACATAAAATATGCTCCCTCCTAAGTGACAAGTTTTTATTATTTCACTTGTCTACCTAGAAGGGAGCATATCAACGAAAATTCATTCGTTAAAGCGACAGCCCCTTTTAAAGATTACATGCTTTCGATTAATGCATTTTTTCGTTTATAATGCGATTAATTCACTTCTCTTTAGAATGAAAGTGTGTTTTTTTTAGTTATCCCCAAATTTAAGAAAATGCAGAAACTTACAGATGATATGAACCGTGTTACCCGTGAAAATTTAACAGGTCTTTCTGTTGTACGTGCGTATAATGCAGAAGACTATCAGGAAAAGAAATTTGATAAAGTGAATTAGGAATTACATTAGTTGCCATGTATATATTAAGTTATATCTTTTCTGCTTACGATCGCCTGTGCAATGATTGCTGATAAACCGATGCTGATTTTGGATGAAGCAACCAGTTCTGTAGATACCCGTACAGAACAGCAGATTCAAAGTGCTATGAATAAACTGATGGAAAACAGAACATCCTTTGTTATTGCGCATCGGCTTTCCACGATTAAGAATTCAGACCTTATTCTCGTATTGAAGGATGGAGATATTGCTGAAAGTGGTACCCATGAGGAACTATTAGCCAAAAATAGATTCTATGCTGAGTTTTACAATAGCCAGTTTGAACAGGCATCTTAATTACGGATGATTTTAGCCAAACTCTTTCTTGATACTGGAAAACACTCCGTTTATGACAGTGTCAGTCATTATCTTCAGCATGGTTTCCTTTGATATCTGTGGGCTTTCCAGATGCCACCATTTCATTGAAGTAAGGATGGTGGAGACTATAATTTGAGAAAAGAAAGCAGCACTTTCAAGCTGAGAATCGGAAACATGGTATGTATCAACCAATTCCTTTAATATGTATTTGCGATACATTGCCTGCATTTCATCAAAAATATTCACAGGGAGAGTTTGATTATACATCAATAATAATACTTTCCTGTGACTTTCAAAATAATTGATCATAGGTAGAAAATACTGTTTGAAACTAGCTTCATTTTTAGTATTACAGGATATAAAATGTGGATCAATCACCGGTTCAAACTGACTCATTAACTCTTCTACTATTTTTTGAATCAAATCATACTTATCTTCATAATTCCGATAGAAGGTAGAACGGTTGATCTTGCATTCAAGAATCAGCATCTTGATGGTGATTTCTTGAAAATTATGTGTTTCTAACAGTTCGAGAAATTTAGACTGAATAGTCTGTCTGGTTTTTAATACTCTTAAATCCGTACTCATGTTTCACCTCTGTGAGATATCCGGTATGAAAAAGATTAGTTATGCAACTTTTTTGCCCCTTTTGTCGCTTGTTAAAAAAACGACACTATTCTACTATTATTATATAACAAATTAAATGAAAGGAAAAGAGATTATGCAAAACAAATATTATCCACAATTGTTTAAAAAAGGAAAAATCGGGAATGTAGTGATTAAGAATAGAATTGTACGAAATTCTATGGGAAACATATCTGGGAAATCCAGATGGTACGGTAACAGACCGCCAGATTAAGGCATATGCAGAGGCAGCAGAGGGGGGCGCAGGACTGATTTTTATGGACAATGCAGTTCCGGTTCCGATGACATCCTGTGGTTTACGGGCAGATTCAGATGAATATGTTGCTGGACTTACACTTTTGGCAGAGGCTGTAAAACAGCATGGTGCGGTTGCAGGAATGCAGATTGCACATCCTGGTCGTGATGCAGGTTTCGTAGGAAGTGCTGATGTAATTGGTGCTTCACCGATTACCTATGAACCATGGTACGAAGCAGGAGCAAAAGTTCCGAGAGAGCTTACGATGGACGAAATTCATGAACTTGTAGAAAGATTCGGTGATGCTGCATTGCGTTGTAAACATGCAGGATTCCAGATCATTGAAATTCACGGAGCAGCCGGATGTATTCCGACCAATTTCCTGTCACCACATGATAATCAACGTACAGATATGTATGGAGGCTCTTTACATAACCGTATGAGACTGCTGCTGGAAATCGTGCGCAATATGAAAAAGAAATGTGGTCCGGATTTCCCAATCGGTGTGAAATTAAGCACGGAAGACTGGGAGCCGGAAGGAATCCGCATCGAGGAAACGATTGAGGTTGCAAAGGCACTGGAGAAGGAGGGCGTATCCCATTTGAACATTATGGGCGGAACCCACGCTACGGCGTCGATGGAATTCTTACTTCCAAATGCATACAATGCAGAACATACAAAAATGATTAAAGATGCTGTCAACATTCCTGTATTCATTGGACATAATGTATTTACACCTGAGGATGCAGAACGTTTGTTGGAAGAAGGCGTAGGAGATTATGTTGCATTAGGACGTTCCCAGCTTGCAGATCCTTGCTGGGCTAAGAAGGCAAAAGAAGGAAAGGCAGAGGATATTAAACCGTGTATTAACTGTCTGATCGGATGTCTGGACCGAGGCTTGCTGTCTCATACTCCAATCCACTGTACAGTGAATCCGACTTTGTACAAATTCGAAGGTCCGGAGATCACACCAGCAGAGGAACAGAAGAATGTAGCTGTAGTTGGAGCCGGTCCTGCAGGCAGTGAAGCTGCCCTGACACTCGCAAAACGTGGTCACAAAGTTACAATTTTTGAAAAGAGAGATTTTGGCGGAGCGATGATTGAAGCTTCTGTTCCTGATAATAAATCTAATATCAGAAGATTGATTCAATACTATAAGAATCATATCGAAGCAAATGATGCAATTACAATCGTAAAAGAAGAAGCAGACTTTGATAAGATTGCAAATGGTGGATTTGATGCGGTGATTCTGGCAATCGGCGGTAAAACAAGAACGCTAAAGGTAGCAGAAGACGGTAAGAATACTTTGATCTATGCAAATGACTATCTGAATGGAAGCAAGAAAGCAATTGGTGATAAGGTTGTAGTTATTGGTGGTGGAATCACAGGTGCAGAGACTGCGTTAGAATTAAAGAATGAAGGAAAAGATGTTACTATTGTGGAGATGGCAGATCAGTTCCTTGCAAGCAACAGTTCTGCATGCCAGGCATATAGCATCTCAATTTCTCAGACAGATATCAAGATTATCACAGGAAAACGTCTTGTTGCCGCAGAAAATGGAAATGCAGTAGTGATGGATCGCTGGGGTAATACAACAGAACTGGAAGCAGACAGCATTGTTATTGCAGCAGGATTTATGCCACAGTATGAACTGGCAGAACAGCTGGAAAATGAAACGGAACTGGAAGTGTACAATGTTGGTGACAGCAAACAGGTTCGACAGATTTATGACGCAATTCATGAAGGATTTGTTGCTGCAAGACAGATTTAATACAAATAAAGTAATGATATTCAGGGGCTGAATGGCATGAATTGCTATTCAGCCCTATTATTTTTCAATATAGTATCATAAAAGTCAGAAATGAGTTATTCATTTTTGACTTTTTTGATTTCCCCCAATGCGAAAAGCTAAAAACATGTATTTTTCAATAAATATATAGTATGAAATGAGGCAAGAATTGGATGTTTTCACTATGCTAATATTTATTCAGATCAAAAACCACAGTAAAAAACACACAATACAAGGAGGAAAAAAATGAGTAAATTAAAAATTGGTATTATTGGTTGTGGTGGTATCGCTAATCAGAAACATTTCCCGGCACTAAAGAATAATGCAGATCTGAATGAAATCGTAGCATTTTGTGATATTCAGATTGACCGTGCCGAGAAAGCAGCCGCAGAATTTGGTGCAGAAGGTGCACAGGTAACAGCTGACTACAGAGAACTTCTGGCTAACCCGGAGGTAGAGGTTGTACATGTTTGTACTCCTAACGTATCCCACAGTGAGATTACAATCGCAGCTTTTGAAGCAGGCAAGCACGTTTATTGTGAAAAACCAATGTCACACAGCACAGAAGAAGCTGAAAAGATGGTGGCAGCATGGAAAAAGTCCGGTAAGCAGTTCACGATTGGTTACCAGAATCGTTTCCGCGATGAGGTTATGAATTTAAAGAAGTCCTGTGACAAAGGAGAACTTGGTGAGATCTATTATGGAAAAGCACATGCAGTTCGTCGTCGTGCAGTTCCTACATGGGGCGTATTCATGGATAAAGAAGCACAGGGCGGCGGACCTCTTATCGATATCGGAACACATGCTCTTGACATTACATTATGGTGTATGAACAACTACGATGTAGACAGTGTAACCGGTTCTGTATTCTACAAGCTTGGACAGAAAGAAAATGGACCAGAGGGTAATCTTTTTGGACCATGGGATCCTAAAACATTTGAAGTAGAAGATTCTGCGGTTGGATTTGTTAAGATGAAAAATGGTGCAACAATCGGTCTTGAAGCAAGTTGGGCACTCAACATGCTTGACTCTAGGGAAGCATCCACAACACTTTGTGGAACAGAAGCCGGAGCAGAAATTCATTCCGGTATGAGTTATCCAAAGAACGAACTGATTTACAATCGTGCACGAAATAATCAGCTGATGGAAGAGAAACTTTCCAGTGTTGGAAGCATTGCTTATTTTGCAGGCGGTGCCGGAGAAGAGGGAACCGTTGACAACCGTCAGTGGCTTGAAGCAATTCAGAATGGAACAGAACCTTTGGTTAAACCGGAAGAAGCATTGGCAGTAACTAAGATTTTGGATGCGATTTATAAATCCGCAAAAACAAATGAGACAATTAAATTCTAAGAAAGAATGAGGAGAATAAGATGGGACTTGCACTTCGATTAAACTTTGTTGATGTTGTATGTGATGATTCACTGAAAAATTTCTGGGCAAATGGAAAAAAGATTGGTTATCAGTTTGATGTACGTCTGAGCTATTATAGAGGACATTTTCTTTCCACGATAGATGAAATCGGTGTAAAGGTTGATGGTGTTGATGTGCCTACAGAGAATATTTCTCTGTGCCTTGACGGTAAAGAATACGGTGTAGCAGAGCTTCATGATCTGGTTAATGTGTTCTGGCCAATCATTGAGCCGGCTACAATTAAAGTATTCCAGCCGGGCGGCCTGAGTGAAGGAGAGCATGATGTAGATTTTACACTTTACTTCAGATCCCCATACATGGCGCTCAGTGAGACAGAGTATCAGAGCATCGACAGTTGTGGCAGCAAGAGATTAAACGTTCAGAATTAAGGAGGAAATAAAAAGATGAGTAATGTAAAGCTTGGTGTAACCCTGTATTCATTTTCTACAGAATATTGCCAGGGGAAAATGACTCTGGAGGATTGTATTCGTACTGCGAAGGAACTTGGAGCAGCTGGATTTGAGATTGTTGCAACTCAAATGATTCCTTCTTACCCATATGTCAGTGATAAATTCCTCGGCGAATTAAAAGCTATTTGTCAGTATTATGATATGGAACCAGTCAGCTATGGAGCAAACTGTGACAGAGGACTTCGCGGCGACAGAAATCTTACAGGTGATGAAATGGTAGCTATGGCTGTTCGTGATATCAAGAATGCCCATAAAATGGGATGTAAGGTAGTACGTGAGCAGTGGCTTATGGGACCGGAAAACTTTGCAAAGCTTGCACCATTTGCGGAGCACTATGGTGTAAAGGTTGGTATTGAAGTTCATAATCCGGAGACTCCAATCACACAGTCCACAAAGGACTACATTGCAGCAATTGACAAGACTGGCAGCAAATATCTCGGCCTGATCCCTGATTTTGGATGCTTTGCAAATAAGCCAAACAAGATGAACTGGGATAACGCTCTTGCAGATGGTGCCGATGAAAAATTGCTTGAAATGGCTCGTGATATGAAGTATGATAATGTTCCATACGATGAAGCTGTAAAGAGATTGACTGCAGCAGGCGCTAAGAAGGTGGAACTGACTACAATGCGTGATATGTACACATTCCTTACTTTCAAGAAGGATGTTTCCGCAGAACTTCAGGGACTTAAGGATATTATTCCATATTGCATCCATATGCACGGAAAGTATCACTATATGTATGAGAATCTTCAGGAGGCAGCGATCCCTTATGATGACATTATGAAGATCGTGAGTGAGTCTGATTATGATGGTTACATCGTATCTGAGTACGAAGAGTATAATTCCGGTCATTCGATCGAAATGCTTCGCAGACACTTAAAGATGATGCACAACTATGTAGATTAATTATGAGGGTAAGCGGATGAATGATAAAACACAGTTAAAAAGAGCTTCTAAACTGGGAGTGATTTTCTATAGCTGTGGAGATCTTGCCTCTCAGTTTGTGTGGACATTTATTGGTTCCTATCTTACGATATTCTATACGGATATCGTGGGATTGGCACCGGCAGCAGCGGCAGCAATTATGATGATAGCCCGTGTATGGGATGCAGTTAATGACCCAATGATGGGTGCTATCGCGGAACGAACCAGATCGAAACTAGGCCGTTTCAGACCTTACATATTGTTTGGTTCCCCACTGCTTGCTATTTTCTCAGTATTATGTTTTACACATCCATTTGAGGGATCTTCCACAGCAGGTGTTATCTATGCAGCGGTAACTTATATCATAACGGGTATGCTTTATACGTTGGTTAACATTCCTTACGGTGCTCTGGCATCTGTTATGACAGAAGATGCAGAACAGAGAAATCAAATCAATGCTTCCCGTAATGTGGGTATGAATGTAGGTATTTTGATCGTAAATGGAATTACAGCAAATATAATGCTTTTCTTTTCAGGAAAGGGAGCAGAGGTTGCCAATGGAAATGGATATTTCATGACAGCTCTTGTATATGCGATCATTTCTATTCCTTGTTTCCTCGCAGTATTCTTTACCTCTAAAGAACATGTGGTTCCGGAGGTGACAAAGGAGAAATTCTCTTTAACGGCAACAATTAGTGGACTTGTAAAAAATAAAAACCTGATGATTCTTCTCGTGATTATGATCCTCCAGATGGCAGCATGGATGGGAAGAATCGGAGTTGTAATCTACTACATTATGTATTGCCTTGGATCCTTTACGTTGATTCCTGTTATTATGCTTGCACCATCCGTATGTGGTATCGTTAGTTCCTTACTGGTACCAAAGGTAATGAGCAAGCTTGGTAAGAGAGTGACACTTCAGATTGCTGTAACATGTCAGGGACTTGCCCTTTTGGCAATGTACTTTACACCGTTTGACAATCTGACTCTGATCATCATCGAAAGTGGATTGGTTGGCTTTTTCAACGTTTCCTTCCCATGTTCACTTTCCCTCCTTGGTGATGCGATCGACTACAATGAGTACAAGACAGGCATACGTAATGATGGAATCGCATATGCTACCTATGGTCTGGCACAGAAACTGGGTAATGCAATCGGTGCTTCTGTAGGTGTCTTACTTCTTGCTGCATTCGGTTATGTGGCAAATGCCCAGCAGACACCGGAAACATTACATGGAATTAATATGGTTGTAAATCTCATGCCTGCCATTATCTTTTTCCTGACAGCTATCTTCGCATTTACGTGGAGGTTGAAAGATAGTGAAGCGGATGAGGTTCGTGCAAAACTGCATGAGAGGAAAAACAAAGAAAAACATTGAATAATTGAAACATAAATTTCCTATTATAAAAAATTGACCGTATCTGATTGGACTGCGGTCAATTTTTTTGTTGCAAAAGGATAGTTGTATTAGGTAAAATATAGAGAAAAGATGGGCATTGCAGCTGATCCATGGTGTTTAGAATAGAGTAAAGATTGGGGTGTTGGTATGAGAGAATATATTAAGAAGAACAAGATGGATGTGCAGATTTTAAGCAGATTACCCAAAGATACACATTTCCATCAGGAGGTAGAACTGGTCTATGTGATGGAAGGGGAACTGAGACTTTATGTGATGGAAAGGGAATATCATCTGAAAAGGGGGGATATCTGTGTGATTAATTCCAATGAAGAACACAGAATCGAAACTCAGGGTGAAATAACGACAGCCCATCTTTTCATTACATACTCATTGATTCGTTCTGTATATAATGGAGTAAGTTCGTTTTTTTTCTGTAACTCGACCAGTGAGGATGATGAGCGTTATGAGAAATTACGGGAATTGTTGAATCAGTTGCTAAAGAGAAAAATGTTTTGCGAGAAGGAAGCGGAAGAAGAACAGCATGAATATGAATATCTTTCTGTTTTTTATAAGGTGCTTGGATATCTGACTTCCAATTTTATAAAAAAGGCGAAGACGGATGCAGGCATGTCAATGCAGCAGAAATCTCAGATGCGGACATTGCAGATCAATGAGTATATTATGAATAATTATAATCAGCCGATCAGTCTGAAGTCACTTGCTGATACGCTCTACCTCTCAGAGGGATATTTGTCACGATATTTTAAAAAAATATATAATATGAGCTTTTCTGCTTATTTAAGGCAGGTTCGTCTCTCCCATGCCATGAGTGAACTTCTGTATACGGATAAAGCGATTCTCCAGATTGCTCTGGATAATGGATTCTCCAGCATTTCTTTTTTTAATAAGGTGTTTAAGGAAGAATATGGAAAGTCTCCATCTCATATTCGAAATAGTGCGAAGGAAATGGAAAAAAAAGAAGAAGATATGGATTCTCTGGTCTTAAATCAAAAACTGGAAAAGTTTATCTATTCTATGGAGGAGGAACAGGAAAGTAAAAAAAGGGCGAAAATAATCAGAAAGACATTTCAAGTGGAAGACGGGGAGAAAATTCCTCAATTCTGGAATACGGCAATTAATATTGGCCAGGCATCAGATCTTCAGAATCATGAAGTCAGAAAACAGATCCTTCGGATGAAAGATTCGATGCATTTTAGATACATTAGGTTCTGGAGTCTTTTTTCAGATCGAATGATTATGAGAAACGATGAAGAAATTGGCCAGTATAATTTTACTAAGCTAGATAATATACTGGATTTCCTGGTAGAAAATGGATTGAAACCGTTTTTTGACATGGAAGAAAAGATAAAACGTGTAAACAGAACGGATAAGGATTTCCTTTTGTATGAAGAAAAGAACAATAAGGTTGATTCGCTTCAAATATGGGAGGAATTTATCAGGCAGTTGATTATGCATCTGGTAAGGCGCTATGGTATTGAAGAAGTAAACACTTGGAAGATGGAGGTGATTTTTGATGGATACTGTTTGAAAGGGATAGATCCGACAGATAGCTTTTTTCAGATTTTTAAATGTACTTATTCCATAATAAAAAAACACGCGCCTCATATGGAGATAGGAGGATGTGGTTTTTTCCCGGATTATTTGTGTCACCTGGAAAAAAGAGGAATGAATTTTTGGGAGGAGTGGATCCGACGTGCCCCTCTTCCTGACTTTTTTTCTTTTATGATTTATGCATATGAGGCAGATCCGGAAGGAAAAGAACGGTTTGGTAAAAAAAGCGAGGATCCGGATTATTTGAAAAACAGTATCCGCAAAATACGTGCGGAGCTGATACAGCATGGATTGTCTGGACAGAAGATTTATATAACGGAATGGAATCTGACGGTATCTGACAGAAATAAATTGAATGATCACTGTTTCCACGGCGCTTATGTCATGAAAAACATTATCGATGTTTTTGGTGAAATCGATATGTTGTGTTATTTCACCGGGACGGATATATACACAGAGTATTATGATACAGTATGGTTGATGCATGGAGGGGAAGGGCTTCTTACACGTGATGGAATTGCAAAGCCATCTGGATTCGCTTTCCGCTTTCTGAAAAAATTGAAACCATATTTTATAGATAAGACAGAAAACTGTCTTCTGACAACAGATAGAAGAAATCAGTATAGTTTGGTCTGCCATAATATGAAAAATCTGAATTATATGTATTATCTTCAGAGCGAGGAAACGCTGGAGTGGGATAAGCTTTGGAAGAATTTTGATGAATGGAATCCTTTGACATTGAAGCTTTGCATAAAGGGCGTTGAAAATGGAAATTATCAGATGACTATACAGAAAATTAATGAGAAGAGTGGAAGCATTCAGGATATATGGGCGGATCTGGAATATATCCAGGATCTGTCTGATAGTGAGATCAAGTATTTGCACAGAGCTACTGTTCCCAGGATGATCATACGAAAATTCTGTGTGGAGGATGAATGCATAGAGATAGAACTTCGAATGCGTCCTAATGAGATTGGATATATTAACCTGGAGAAAATGTGAAAATAGAAAAAAAGGTCAAAATCAAAGCAGTTGATTTTGACCTTTTTTCTTTTGCCTGTACTCTAATCTCAAAAAGGTAAAGAAATGACTTGCTGTTGAGACAGCACAAAGGTAGTTCCCATGACATGAAATGATTAAAATTAAGATATCAAAATACAGATGAAGAATATAAACGAAAGGAGAAAGACATGAAAATCAAATTGGGTATTATCGGATTTGGCGGAATGGGAAAGTGGCATGCAGAAAATGCCCCTCGTGCTGGCGTTGAAATTGCAGCAGTATGTGACATCGAAGAAGAAAAACAGCAGGATGCACTTAAAAAGGGATATAAGGTTTATACGACAGCAGATGAACTGTTAGAAGATAAGGAGGTAAACACAGTTATCTTAACAGTTCCAAACTATCTGCATAAAGAAATGTGTATCAAGGCTGCTAAAGCAGGTAAGAATGTCATTACAGAAAAACCGGCAGCTATGAATGTACAGGAGCTCGACGAAATGGAAGCGGCCTGCAAGGAAGCAGGAGTATTCTTTACTGCTCATCAGAACAGAAGATGGGATCGGGATATGCTGATAGTAAAGAAAGCATATGACGAAAACATGCTTGGAAACATCTTTACGATTGAATCGAAGCTTCATTCAGGAAATGGATATATGCATGAATGGCATATTTACAAAAAGTATGGCGGAGGTATGATTTACGATTGGGGTGTACATCTCATTGATCAGATTCTGTTCATGATGCCGGGAGTAAAAATCAAGTCAATCTATGCTGATATTCAGAATGTACTTCATGAAGAAGTAGACGATTATTTCAAGATTATCATGAAGATGGAGAATGGGATTACAGTTCATATTGAACTTTCCACATATATTCTGGAGTACCAGCCAAGATGGCTTGTAGGTGGAGATAAGGGTACCATGATTGTGAAGAACTTTGCCTGTGATGGAAATATCTACAGGACAGGAAAGATGCTTGAAAAGCTTCCTCCTCAGATCACTGAGACAGAAGCCGGTCCAACCAGACAGTTTGCGCCTGTACCACCAGGAGGAATCGTAACAGAACCACTTCCGGAGATTCAGACAGATTGGGTAGATTTCTACAGAAATGTGGATGATGTATTAAATGGGCGTGCGGAATCTAAAATTAAGATATCTGAGGTAAGGCGCGTACTTGCTGTTATGGAAGCGGCATGGAAGTCTGCAGAAACTGGAGAGGCTATTTTATTCGAATAAAAAACAGGAGGAAAAAATAATGAAGTTAGGTTTTATCACATCAATTTGCGAAGGAATGACATTTGAAGAGGTAGTAGATTTTGCTGCAGAAAATGGTCTGGAATGTTTGGAGGTTGCATGCTGGCCAAACTTTGGAGCAAAAAGAAGATATGCAGGAGTAAGCCACATTGATGTAGCTACTCTTACACCTGAGAAGGCAGAGGAAATTAAAGCTTTATGCGCTTCCAAGGGTGTGGAGATTTCTTCACTTTGCTATTATCCAAATACTATGGATCCGGATCTTGAAAAAAGACAGTCCTACATTGATCACATTTATAAACTGATCAATGCATCTGCAATGCTTGATGTTAACATGATCACTACATTTGTTGGAAGAGTTCCAGATAAGACATTTGCAGAAAATCTGGAGATTTTCAAAGAAGTATGGCCGCCAATTGTAAAATATGCAGAGGAAAAGGGCGTTAAGATCGCTATTGAAAACTGTCCGATGCTTTTCACAGATGATGAATGGCCGGGCGGACAGAATATTATGACAACGCCTGCAAACTGGAGAAAAATTTTCGAGATTATCGACAGTCCAAACTTTGGTATTAACTATGACCCGTCCCATTTTGTCTGGCAGCAGATTGACTATATTAAACCAATTTATGAGTTTAAGGATAAAATCTTCCATGTTCATTACAAGGATATTAAGGTTTATCAGGATAAGCTGGCTGATGTTGGAACAATGGCTACACCACTGCAGTATATGTCCCCGAAACTGCCAGGTCTCGGCGATGTTGACTGGGGAAAATATGTATCAGCTCTGACAGATATCGGATATGACGGATATACCTGTATCGAGGTTGAGGATAAAGCATTTGAGAACAGCCTTGAGGATGCGAAGAAAGCGGTTATTTTAAGTGCAAAATACCTTAGAAACTTTGTAATATAGGAGAACAGATAATGAAGAAATATGTATTTGGTGCAGATATTGGAGGAACCACCATCAAGCTAGGTCTGTTTGAGACACTTGGCAATTTGATTGAAGTCTGGGAAATTCCCACAAGAATTGAGGAGAATGGGAAATATATTCTGATAGATATTGCTGCGTCTATAGAAGAAAAACTGAAGGAGAAAAAAATCTCAAAACTAGATGTTGAAGGCATTGGAATGGGTGTCCCGGGACCAGTCGGCAGAGACGGCAATGTATTAAAATGTGTCAATCTGGGCTGGGGTGTGTTTAATGTAGAGAAGGAAATGACAACTCTCACAGGATTTAAGGCGAAAGCTGGTAATGATGCCAATGTTGCTGCTCTTGGAGAAATGTGGCAGGGCGGTGGCAAAGGCTACAGTGACATTGTAATGGTAACGCTTGGAACAGGTGTTGGCGGTGGCGTAATCATCGGCGGTAAGATTCTTACAGGAATTAACGGAGCAGCCGGCGAGATTGGACACATTCGCATGAAAGATGATGAAGAATTTGCCTGCGGATGTGGTAACAAGGGATGTCTTGAACAATATGCTTCTGCAAATGGAATCGTTATGATCACAAAGAGATATTTGGATGCGCACCCAGAGGAAGAGACAACGCTCAGAGATGTGGAAAAAATCACATCAAAGGAAATCTTTGATGAGGCGAAGAAGGGTGACAAGGTCAGTATACTCATGGTAGACGAGGTTGGACGTATGCTTGGTAAGGCTCTTGCAGCGGTCGCATGTGTGGTCAATCCGGAAGCATTTGTTATTGGTGGCGGCATGTCCAAGGCAGGTGATATTCTGATTGATGCAATCAAGAAATATTACACGAAATATGCATTCCATGCTTCAAGAGAGACGGTGTTCAAGATGGCAGAACTCAGTAACAGTGCCGGAATCTATGGAGCAGTAAGACTTGTTCTGGAGTAGAATTTAAGGAGAAGAAAATGAAAAAAAGATTTTTTGCAGGATTATTAGCAGTAGCAATAGCCGTAAGTTTTACAGCTTGTGGCAGCAAAACAGGAACAGCAGATGCAGATAAAAGTACGTCAACAGATGCAGATGCAACACATATTTACGTATTAACAGCAGCTGAGGATCACGGCTGGACAGGTTCTGTTGCAACTTTCGCAAAGGAGAAGGTTGAGGAAGTGAATAAAGAAGGTACATATACTGCAGAGGTTATCACATCAGCTGACGCTACTGAGCAGATTACAAAAATCGAAGATATCGTGGCAAGTGATGAGGAGAATATCGCAGTAGTAATTCAGCCGATGGATGATACAGTACAGTCGGCAATCCAGCAGCTTGTAGATGCTAAGATTCCTTACGTAGCATTTGACCGTATCATTGATGCAGTTTCAGATTCAGCAGTTTCTAATGTCAAAGGTGACAACGAAGGTATTGGTGCTGGTGCAGCGGCTTATTTCGTATCATTAGGACTTCAGCCAGGGGAGGATGTTTATGTGTATGAAGGAGATACTTCTTCAGTAACAACACTTCGTGACAAGGGCTTTACAGAGTACCTCACAGGTGAGATCGATTTTGCGGGCAGAACGATTTCCGATGATTTAAAGTGGTCAGAGGATGATCTGGATGCAATCACATATTCAGGAGCTATGAATTGGAGCCGTTCAGATACAAAAGAGTCATATGAGTCATTAATGGGAGACAGTTCAAATGCAGCAATTAAATGGTTCTATGCAGAGGATGATGAGCTTGCAATGGGTATCTTAGAGGCTCTCAATGGTGGTGGAATCAGTGATTCTACAAAGACAGCAATCTATGAGACACGGCCGGTTCTCACAGGATGTGGAGGACTTGATGAGTACTATGAGGTATTAAGAGGAAATTCATATGCAGACATTGTTGATAATTTTGACGGAGTAATGTCAGTAACATATAGTCCGGCTATGATCCAGAGCGCAATTCAGGATATGGTTGACTACTTAAATGGAGAGACAGTAGAGCAGGATCATGTGATCGAGTGTGAAAACGTAGTACCTGAAAATGTAGCTGATTATCCGTCGTTCTAAGAACTAAGACAATAACATTTTTTGAGCTAATAATTTCATAATTATCGGGATTCCGGAAGAGAGAGGCGCACATTCTCTTCCGGAGTTATATTATTTGAAGAAATTTTTATTTCCATAGGAGAACGGATATGAATCTTTTAGAAATGAAAAATATCTATAAATCCTTTAATGGTATGCCGGTTTTGAAGGATGTCAGCCTGATGGTAGAGGCTGGCGAGGTTCACGCTCTTTTAGGTGAGAACGGGGCAGGAAAATCCACGCTAATGAATATCCTCACAGGTGTTTACCAGAGAGACAAAGGAACAGTTGTGTTTGACGGCAAGAATTATAACACAATGACGATTGCTGAATCTGAAAAGATCGGAATTGCATTTGTACATCAGGAATTAAATTTATTTAATGATCTAAAAGTATACGAGAATATTTTTCTGACGAACGAATATACCGGGTCATTTGGACGTTTGGATAAGAAAAGAATGATCAGGGAAGCATCAGAGTTATTTGAAAGAATGGGAGTAGCAATTGATCCGCTGGCACTGGTAGATAATCTAAAGACCAGTGAAAAACAGTTATTAGAGATTGCGAAAGCATTATTACATAATGCAAAGCTTCTGATTCTGGATGAGCCAACAACATCTCTGAATAACGATGAGATTGCTCATCTGTTTGAGATTATCAAGAGATTAAAAAGATCAGGAACAGCATTTATTTTTATTTCCCATAAGATGCCGGAGGTCTTTGAACTTTCTGATCGCTATACAGTATTTCGAAATGGAGAGTTTATTGGAACTGGCATAACCGCAGAAACAACTCCAGAAGATATAACCTCTATGATGGTAGGAGTAAAATACTCTTCCGAAGGTCTCTACGAGCCAAGAAAGACAGGGGAAACTGTGCTAAAAATCGGGCATCTATCCGGAAAAGGTTTTCATGATGTCAGTATGGAAGTGAAACGTGGACAGATTATCGGACTTACAGGACTTCAGGGATCTGGGAGCAGTGAAATCATGCAGGGTATCTTCGGTGCAACGAAAGTGACTGGCGGAAGTATAGAAGCATTTGGAAAAAAAGTACCGCTTGGTTCTATTCATACTTCTATGCAGTCAAAAATTGCAATGCTGGCTTCAAATCGAAAAGAAAACTCTGTAATTGCAGATATGAACCTTTTGGAAAATATGTATATCTCCGAACATACCCTATCGGCCAAAAAGTTCCGTATAAGAAAAAAAGAGGAACAGAAGAAGTTCGACCGATATAAAGCCATGTTAAATATCAAGGCACAAAAAAGCTCAGATGGAATCAATTCATTAAGTGGCGGTAACCAGCAGAAACTTTTCCTTGCCAGATGGCTCAATACAGAAGCTGATATTTTACTTCTTGATAATCCAACACAGGGAATAGATGTGGGAGCCAAAGCAGAAATCTATAAATTGATTCTGGAATTAGCCAGTAAAGGAAAGAGTATTCTGATTAATACTCTAGAGATTCCGGAACTACAGAAAGTAGCCGATTATTGCATTATTTTCTATGAAGGAAGTATCATCAAGATACTGCCGCACGAAGAAATTAACGAGCAGACAGTAATGATGTATTCCGTAAATGCTGTCAATAAATAATAACCAGAGGAGGAAGATCATGAGCGAAAAGAAAAAATCGGAACTTATCGCACAAATTTGGTTCCAGCATAGTTATATATTTGTATTTATTCTAATTTTTATTGTATATGCGGTTACATCCAATGGACTGACCTGGGGCGGAGTTATGAACATCTTTCGTCATTCAGCGGTAATCGGAATAATTGCATTGGGCATGGGACTGATCTGCCTGACAGGTGAAATTGATCTGTCGGTTGGTTCTATGCTTGCGTTGGTGGGAGGCTTCTCTGTAATTATATATAATATAACCGGAAATATTTTAGTGACTTTATTATTCGCAATCGCAGGTGGCGCAATCTGCGGATTTATCAACGGTGTATTAGTTGGCGGCGTGGAAATGCCAGCATTTATCGTAACACTGGCAACCATGCTGATCTACAGATCCATTGCACAGTATGTGTGTCAGCACATTCCCAGAGATCTGTGTGGAGGCGGAAGTTCTGTATACCGCATGGATACAAAAATTGCCAGTTACCAGACATTTTACCAGTTAGGGAATGGAAAGATTGCTTCAATACCATATGTTGGCATAGTTCTCCTTATAATGACACTTTTATTTATCTACATTTCCACCAGTACAAAGTTTGGTAAGAAAATATATGCAATCGGCAGCAATCAGAAAGGGGCAGTTCTTGCAGGTATCAATGTCAGCCTGATGAAGATCATTGTATTTGTGATTACAGGAGTTCTTGTAGGAATCGGCGCATTCCTCTGGATCGCAATGAATGCATCCTGTGATCCAGCAACATCAGGAAAAAACTATGAAATGTATGCAATCTCAGCAGTTGTGCTCGGTGGTATCAGTATGTCAGGTGGGAAAGGCAAGATGCTCGGTGTTCTGTTTGGAATTATGTCATATACTATCATTGACAAGATTATTGTGGCTTTAAAAATGGATTCGCTTATAAATGATGCGATTAAAGGAACCATTCTGATTCTTGTCATTTTGATCCAGATTGCAGGACCAAAGTTGAAGTCGAAATTAAATAAATAAGTTTTTAGCAAATCAGGGTTCAATTTCCTAATTCTTTTTATTACTTAAATATTGAATATACTCATTTCCCCATATTTCTAACTCATGCAGTACTTTCCTGAATGATTGCTTTGGTGATACTGTAAGTGGATGGAAATATGAGGGAAATCAGATGATTTTATACGCCCTATTCAATTTTTTATCGTATTCCGGTATTCTCCGGGGATCATATCAAATACTTTTTTAAAATGCTGAATAAAATTTCTTAAATTGTCTGCATAAATGATATTTACTGATTCCTGTAAATCCTGCCATAGCTTCTAAGGTAATATCCTGCGCAAAATGATGTTCCAGGTAAATTTGAAGAAGACTGATTGTATCAGGTATTTCTTCAGTCTTCTGAAATTCTTTCAGGCATTCTAAAATATAAAAGAGCATTTTCTCCAATTCAAAAGAAATATAAAAATCACGATTGATCATCGGTTCGTTTTGCATTCTCAGCTCTCTGAACAGTTACTAAATTTTAAAAAAATTAATCATAATAATAATGTGATGATATCACAGAAAATAAATGAAGTTCAGATTATAATAAAGCCATAAAAGAAAAAACAAGGAGGACTGTAAAATGTCTGCTATTAATATCAATAAGAATAATTTTCAGAATGAAATAAAGAATTCCGAAAAACCTGTTCTTTTGGATTTTTGACCTCCTTGGTGTGCACCTTGCCGTATGTTGGCTCCTGTCGTATAGGAGATTGCGAGTGAACGTGCAGATATCAAAGTTGGAAAAATCAATATAGATGAGCAGTCTGAACTAGCAAATAAGTTTGGTATTTTAGAAATGCTTTAAAGAGGAAAGGTGGAAAAAAGATGAAGATAATAATCGTAGGCGGTGTAGCCGGAGGAGCTACAGCCGCAGCAAGAATCCGAAGATTGGATGAACATGCAGAAATTACTGTGTTTGAAAGATCCGGATATATATCCTATGCGAATTGTGGGCTTCCATATTATATTGGAGATGTGATCACAGATCCGGAAGAACTTACACTGCAGACACCTGAGAGTTTTTTTAAACGCTTCCGTATTAATATGAAAATTCATCATGAAGTTATCTCCATACATCCGGAACGTAAAACAGTTTCAGTGAAGAATTTAGAAAACGGCGAAATATTTGAAGAAAATTACGATAAACTTATCCTTTCTCCAGGTGCAAAACCAACACAGCCGAGACTTCCTGGAGCAGGCATTGATAAACTTTTTACACTTCGTACAGTAGAAGATACTTTTCGGATAAAGGAATATATAAATAAGAATCATCCAAAATCGGCTGTATTGGCTGGTGGCGGTTTTATTGGTCTGGAGCTGGCAGAAAATTTGAGGGAGCTTGGGATGGATGTTACAATTGTTCAGCGACCTAAGCAGCTGATGAATCCTTTTGATCCAGATATGGCATCAATGATCCATAATGAGATGAGAAAGCATGGAATAAAACTGGTATTGGGCTATACTGTAGAAGGATTTAAAGAAAAAGACAATGGAGTGGAGGTATTATTGAAAGATAATCCATCTCTTCATGCTGATATGGTAGTACTGGCAATTGGCGTTACACCAGACACAGCATTAGCAAAAGAAGCCGGTCTGGAACTTGGTATCAAGGAAAGTATTGTAGTGAATGACAGAATGGAAACTTCTGTATCAGACATTTATGCTGCAGGTGATGCAGTTCAGGTAAAACATTATGTTACTGGCAATGATACGTTAATCTCTTTAGCGGGACCTGTCAATAAACAGGGAAGGATCATTGCTGATAATATTTGTGGTGGTGATAGTCATTACTTGGGTAGTCAGGGAAGCTCCGTTATCAAAGTGTTTGATATGACAGCAGCCACTACAGGTATCAATGAAACCAATGCCAAAAAGTCAGGATTAGAGGTAGATACAGTAATTCTTTCTCCTATGAGTCATGCCGGTTACTATCCTGGTGGAAAAGTGATGACAATGAAGGTGGTTTTCGAAAAAGAGACTTATCGTTTGCTTGGTGCTCAGATTATTGGATATGAAGGAGTTGATAAACGTATTGATGTACTGGCAACAGCAATTCATGCAGGGCTGAATGCAACCCAACTGAAAGATTTGGATCTCGCATATGCACCTCCTTATTCCTCTGCCAAGGATCCTGTAAATATGGCCGGATTCATGATAGACAATATAGCAAAAGGGACCTTAAAACAATGGCATTTGGAAGATGTGGATAAGATTTCTAAAGATAAAAATGCTGTGTTGCTGGATGTGAGAACGGTAGATGAATTTAGCAGGGGCCATATTAATGGATTTAAAAATATTCCTGTAGATGAACTGAGGAAACGTATCAATGAAGTTGAGAAAGGAAAGCCTGTATATCTAATATGCCAGAGTGGGCTGCGCAGTTATATTGCGAGCCGTATTCTGGAGGGAAATGGATATGAAACATACAACTTTTCCGGCGGATTTCGCTTCTATGATGCAGTGGTTAATGACCGTACGCTGATCGAAAGAGCACATGCATGTGGTATGGATTATTAGAAAAACAGTTTTATGATCTTTGTAGAGTTTCCAATCTTTTCGAATCAAGGATTGTGATTTTGCCGCGGGAGAGTCTGACAAGCCCCTCGCCTTGAAAGTATCGAAGCATTCGAGTGATAACTTCCCTGTGGGAACCAAGATGATTGGCGATAGTTTCGTGAGTGATTTTCAATTCATTTGCACCTTCAATAGAGGTCTCTTCTAAAAGAAATGAAGCAACACGCTTATCCAAACTCTTCCACATGATTTGTTCAATCAGCCACATGACATCAGAAAAACGGGTAGCCATTAACTCATTGGTATAGTTTGCAACGGGAGCAGATTCCTTCATAATACCTTTATAGATTTCAGCAGGGATGATCCAAAGATCAGTATCTTTTTCTGCTTCAATGGTTACTTCAAATTGAATGGATCGTATGATACATGAGGCGGATAAAAGACACATATCCATATCGAACAGACGGTAGAGTGTAATCTCCCGTCCTTCATCTGAAAGTATGTAAGTTCGAAGCTGCCCGGATTTAATCAGTAATAATCCAGTACAATCCAGGTTTCCGTTGTGAATGACTGTTCCTTTTTTTACAGGCTGTGTGATTAAATTATCTGAAATTAGTTTTTTTTGTGCTGTATTTAACTCATTCCATACTGGAAAATGATTTTCGAAGTTCATAACAGTTATCTCCTTTACGAACATAGTATACTTGCTTTTTTAGGATGCGTCAATCCTATAATTGACATATGCCATTTATAAGGTTATTATATAAGAAAAGCGAGAAAGGAGCAGTTTATGCCGAGACCAGTAAAATGCAGAAAAGTTTGTTATTTCCCCAATATTTTAGAATTCCTTCCGGCAGATAATACTGAGAAAAAAACACCTATTGTTCTGACGGTAGATGAGTATGAGACAATTCGTCTTTTGGACAAGAAAGGCTATAGTCAGGAGCAGTGTGCAGCATCTATGCAAGTCGCAAGAACAACAGTTCAACGGATTTACGAGATTGCCAGGAAAAAAATAGCAGATGCACTTATTGATGGACATCCGCTTAGAATTGAGGGAGGGGATTTCAGAATCTGTGACGGTCAGAGCGGCAACTGCAGCTTTGGAGGATGTTACAAACAGGAAATTTACAAAAAATATGCAGCAGAAAAAGGAGAAGGTATCATGAGAATAGCAGTAACATATGAAAATGGACAGATTTTCCAGCACTTTGGACACACAGAGACATTTAAGATTTACGATGTAGAGGAAGGAAAAGTAGTACATTCAGAAGTAGTAGATACAAATGGAAGCGGACATGGCGCATTGGCGGGAGTTCTTAATGCATTGAATGCAGATGTTTTGATTTGTGGCGGAATCGGAGGCGGCGCACAGACAGCGTTAGCGGCAGCAGGCATCAAGCTTTTTGGAGGAGTTTCCGGAGATGCGGATGAAGCAGTAGAAGCTTTTATTAATGAAACATTGGATTACAATCCAGATGTGAAGTGTTCTCATCACGAGCACAGTCATGAGGAAGGACATACATGTGGCGAGCAAGGATGTGGAAGCCATAGCTGTCATTAAGAAGAATAGCAAAAAATAATGTAACTGTTCAGAGCCAAGCAAAATTAAAAAAACAGTCTTAAAAATGCTTGCATTTTTAAGACTGTTTTTGAAATTATATTTGCCTCTGAACGGTTACATATTTTTATTGTTTGCTTAACTGGGAGCAGTTTTATTTTTGGTTTTCTGCCTGATATTTCTTGTATTCTTCTACAGGCATATCCAGGCCGGTATATAATTTATAAGCCGCAACGCCCTGCCACAGAAGCATACCTTTTCCACCGATAGTTTTTGCACAACCGGCTTCTTTTGCTTTCCGAAGAAGTTTTGTTTCTTCCGGATTATATACAACATCACATACGATCAGATCAGAACGAAATACAGATTTGTCCGTGATTGGGGAAAGGTCTTCGTGAGGTTTCATTCCTACCAGTGTTCCATTTACCAGAATATCTGCTTTTTCAATTTCTTCTTTCAATTTTTCCTGATCATCCAGACAAAATACCTGAACATTACAATCCGGTACTTCGTTTTTCAGTTTAGCAGCGGTGTCTTTTGCGCGATTAAGAAACGGATCGTCTGGATTAAAGATGGAAATGGATGTTGCTCCATCAAGTGCACACTGTACTTGGATGGCTGTTGCAGCTCCTCCTGCACCTAAAATCACCATTTTCTTTCCTTTTACATCTACGCCATGGTCTCTTAGATTTTCCACAAAACCGATACCATCTGTCATGTGTCCGATCAGTTTTCCGTTTTCATTAACAATTGTATTCACTGCACCGATAATTCTTGCAGCAGGTGATAACTCATCCATGTTCTGGGCTGCTGCTGTTTTACATGGCATAGTTACATTGCACCCTCTCATTTTGAACAGACGCATCGCATCCAATGCTGCCGGTACCTGATCTTCCTTGATGTCAAAAGCCATGTAGCTGTAGTCCAAATTATGATAACGGAAGCAGAAGTTATACATATCAGGAGATCCTGAATGTCCTACTGGACTTCCAATCAATGCTAATAAACCTGTTGTTCCTTTAATTCTCTGTTCCATTTTCTCCTCCTGTTTTGAGTATGAATTTGAGATGCGACTTCATAAGTTTCTTTTACTCGCTGTCCATCTGGCGCAGTCTGAGAATCAGTTCTTCGCAAATCTGCAATTCATCTTTTCCGTCTGTTTCAATGATAATATCCGCTGCTGTTTCATATTTTTCTCTTCGTTTCTCCATAAGATCGGCAATAAACGGAACTGTTTTGTTATTTTCAATCAGCGGGCGGTCATGGCTGTCTTTGACACGATCCAGAATAGTTTCTGGCTTGGCAGTCAGAAGAACTACACGTCCGTTTTTCTTCATCTCAACGACATTACATTCTCTCATTGGAGTTCCACCGCCACAGGAAATCACGACATTAGTTTTTGACTGCATTTCGATAAGAAGGTTGGTCTCCAGGTTGCGGAAATACTGTTCGCCATATACTTCAAAAATATCGGAAATAGTCATACCTTCTCTTTCAGCTATGATCTGATCCATCTCGATTACTTCCATTGCAAAGGAGTTTTTCAAAAACTCTGAGATGGTACTTTTACCGGCTCCCATGAATCCAATAAGCACAATATTATAGTTAAACAATTTTCTGGACTGGATTCTTTTACTGTTCAGTGTGATGCTTTCAAATACATCTGCTACTTCAGCTTTATGACGTTTTTCTTCCATTCTCTTTTCCAGCCATTCTTTCTGTTTGGCTTCTTGTTCCGGCTGTAAGATTGGAAGATCATTGGTCTCCTTATAAGCCATGATATCTTCTACAATACGATTACGCATAAGCAATGCATCCAGGATGATTTCATCACACTGGCCAAGACTCTCTCTTAATATTTCTAACTGATTCATTTTATCACCTTTCCCATCTGATTATTATTTTTAATATTATAACAGCTGTTTTTGTATACTACAATACAATTCATTGATTTTCTGCTTTAAATCGCTAAAGTTTTTTGAAAGATCAATAAATCAAATTATACCAGAATGTGTTGACGTGTAATCATAATGACGATACAATCATTGTAGATATTGAGAGGATACTAAGGAGGAAAATCAAATGAATGTTACTGAAATCAGACGTCCGGCTGACATGGAAAGAATTACAACACCAGAGCTTGCAAAGGCTTTTATTGACGAGCAGGTTGCATTGATCAAAGAACAGGTAGGGGATAAAAAAGTTCTTCTTGCACTTTCCGGTGGAGTAGATTCATCTGTTGTTGCTGCACTTTTGATCAAAGCAATTGGTCAGCAGTTAGTATGTGTTCATGTTAATCATGGTCTGCTTCGTAAGGGTGAGCCAGAGCAGGTGATCGAAGTATTCCGTAATCAGATGAATGCAAATCTGGTTTATGTGGATGCTACAGATCGTTTCCTTGACAAATTAGCAGGAGTTGAGGATCCAGAAGAGAAGAGAAAGATTATCGGTGGAGAATTTATCGAAGTATTTGCTGAAGAAGCAAGAAAGCTTGATGGTATTGAGTTCCTGGCACAGGGTACAATCTGGCCAGACATTCTTGAGTCAGAAGAAGGAATCAAAGCGCATCATAATGCAGGCGGACTTCCAGAAGATATGAATTTTGAACTTGTAGAACCAGTTAGAATTCTGTTTAAGGATGAGGTTCGTGTTGTTGGAGACGAACTTGGTCTTCCACATGGTATGGTTTATCGTCAGCCATTCCCGGGACCGGGACTTGGAGTTCGTTGTCCGGGAGCTATCACACGTGATCGTTTGGAAGCAGTACGTGAATCTGATGCAATTCTTCGTGAGGAATTTGAAAAGAATGGACTCGAAGGAAAGATCTGGCAGTATTTTACTGTTGTTCCGGATTTCAGATCTACAGGAATCAAGGATGGAAAACGTGCTTTTGAGTGGTCTTGTATCGTTCGTGCAGTATGCTCTATCGACGTTATGACAGCAACTGTTGCTGAGATTCCGCATGAATTAATGGTTCATATTACAGAACGTATCACACATGAAGTTCCGGGAATCAACCGTGTACTTTATGATTTTACACCAAAGCCGACAGGAACAGTGGAGTTTGAATAAAATATTAGAGCCAAGAAATGCCTATTTTACGGGCTTTCTTGGCTCTTTCTGTGTCCGTTGACAATCAAATGACAATACTTTTTTAATATGATTGTAAATAATTCCTTTTTATTTAGCTGGGAATTGACTCTTCCAGTCCCAATATTCTTTTTCTGTAATCTCTTCATTTCTGAATTTCTGGTACATATCAGCCCATGTTCCAATATGATCCAGCATATTTAAAGAATCGTGTCCTTTGTCCTTAAACATGAGCTGCGGTACGCCGGATTCATCCCGGTAGGCGTGCAGACCATATTGATCTTCTAAAGCAAATAATGCGTGCATGACACTAACATAAGTATCAAAGTTTGGATCAGACATGGCGTATGGACTGATCTTTAATGAGTTTGCTATTTTTTCTAATTGTTCTGATGATGGGAAACGATTCCCAAGTTCATAATTTCTAATTGCCGATTCGCTCAATCCGGACATGATTGCCAATTCTTTCTGTGTATATCCTTGATCGATCCGAATTTTCTTATTTTCTCACCTACTGTCATAAGAAAACACTCCTTTGCTGATTGTTACTTAAAAGTATAGCATAAACAGTTCAAAAATGAAATATAAAAATAAACCGTTCATTTTTGAAATTATTCTATTGACAGTACGGAAATGAAATGTTATGATGCATATACACCGTTCGATAATGAACTGAAAAAAGAAAGGAGGGATACAGATGGCTAGTAAATTATTTATATCAGCAAAAGAAGTAGCGAAAGAATTAGAAGTATCTGATTCCTATGCGTATCGTTTGATCCGTCAGTTAAATGCGGAATTGGAGCAAAAAGGTTTCGTTGTTGTCAAAGGAAAAATCAGCCGTAAATATTTTGAAGAACGAGTTTACGGTATGAACGAAATGAAATAGCAGGAGGTGATGTTTTGACAGTAATCAAAAACCAAAAGTCAAATACTTACGAGGTAAGAACCTATTATAAGGACTGGACCGGCGTAAGAAAGCAGAAGACGAAAAGGGGATTTAAACGCAAATGTGATGCCCAGGAATGGGAAAGAGCGTTTAAATTAAAGGAGAATTTGAGTCTGGATATGTATTTTGAAGATTTTGTGGATCTTTATCTGAATGATATCAAATCTAGAATCAAATATAATACATGGCTGACGAAAAAGCATATTGTAGAAAAAAAGATTCTCCCATATTTTTCGAAAAAGAAGTTGCAGGAAATAAAACCTTCCGATATTCGACAATGGCAGAACACCATGATGAACTATCGGAATAAACAAGGAGAAGGCTATTCACAGGTCTATCTAAAGACCATCCATAATCAGCTGAGTGCAATTTTGAATCATGCAGTTAATTTCTATGATTTGAAAAGCAATGCTGCACGCAAGGCAGGATCTATGGGAAAAGAAAGAACAAAAGAGATGCTTTTCTGGACAAAAGAAGAGTATATGAAGTTCATTGAAGCGGTGGCGGATAAGCCAATCTCCTTTTATGCATTTGAAATTCTATATTGGTGTGGAGTGCGTATGGGAGAGTTGTTAGCACTGACACCGGCAGATTTCGATTTTCAGGCTTGTACTATTCGGATCAATAAATCTTATCAAAGATTAGAGGGGAAGGATATTATTACGGATCCTAAGACTGTGAAGAGTAATCGCATAATCACCATGCCGGAATTTTTAAGCGAAGAATTAGAATCGTATATAGGAATGCTGTATGGTTTAAATGAAAATGACAGGATATTCCAAATTTCAAAAAGCTATCTTCATCATGAAATGGATCGTGGTGTGAAGTTGTCAGGAGTGAAGAGAATACGAATCCATGATTTACGACATTCTCACGTGTCATTGTTGATCAATATGGGATATTCTGCGGTGGCAATTGGAGAAAGGGTAGGGCATGAAAGTGTGGAAATCACATATCGATATGCACATTTGTTCCCGACAATCCAAACAGAGATGGCGGAAAATCTAAATCAGGAAAGAGAGGAATATCTGGATGAGTGAAAAAAATAGGGATAACAAGAATCGGTGGCGTAATGTAACCATAGCGTTTCGAATGTCTCCGGAAGAAAATGAAGAGCTGGATTTAAGAGTAAAACTTTGTGGATACGGACGAGACAAGAATATATCATTGAAAGTGTTTTACATCAAAAGTCACAGCAGTAGGAAATCCGTTGATGTTAGTACAGTTTAGAAAACAGCTTCGAGGGATTGAAGAGGAACTAAAAAGGTTAACTACATTAGAGGATGCCGATGAAGAGTTGTTTACACCTATTCGAACAATGTTGGAGATATTAAATGCATTTGCAGAAGAAAGAAACTATGAAAGAAGGAAAAAGAAAAGCCGAAATAATCTGAGCAAGTTCCTGATCATCAGAATAACTGATATATCACCTTAACAACTTGAGTATATCACAAAATTGTTGTTGCAACAATTGTTAAATTCTGTTTACCAGGGACTTGCCCGGTTGGGCAGGAGGTGGAAATGGAAGATAATTATAGAGAAATAAAAAAGGCAGAACCATGCCTGAAATTGATCCACATGGATCAGGTTGAAGTGGAAGAAATTGAATGGCTCTTTTATCCGTTCATACCATACGGGAAGGTCACCATTATTCAGGGAGATCCTGGAGAGGGTAAGACCACCGTGGTGTTGCAGATCATTGCAAAGTTAACAAAAGGAGAAGCAATATTAAGTGAAACAAGCGAAGGAAAATCCGAAGAGACAGGCGTAGAGCCAATCAATGTGATTTATCAAACAGCTGAAGATGGATTGGGCGATACGATCAAACCGAGATTGTTAGCGGCAGGGGCAGATTGTTCCAGAGTCTTGGTGATTGATGACCAGGATCAGCCATTAACAATGGTAGATGAAAGGCTGGAAGAAGCGATTATACAGACGAAAGCAAGACTTGTAGTATTAGATCCAATTCAAAGCTTTCTAGGGGCTGGTGTTGATATGCATAGGGCAAATGAGATTCGCCCATTGATGAAAAGAATCTCTGTATTAGCAGAAAAATATCAATGTGCCATTATTCTGATCGGTCATATGAATAAAAATAGTAATGGAAAATCATCCTATCGTGGATTGGGTTCTATTGACTTTCAAGCGGCAGCAAGAAGCGTGTTGATTGTTGGAAGAGTGAAAGATGAACCGGAAATCCGAGTGATCTGTCATGTAAAGAGTTCTCTTGCTCCGGAAGGAGATGCTATCGCCTTTCGATTAGACAAAGAAAAAGGATTTCATTGGATTGGAAAATATGACATCAGTGCAGAGGACTTATTGTCTGGTGATGGGCGAGGGCAAAAGATCCGAAGTGCGAAAGAATTTTTAAAAGAGATCTTAGCAAATGGATCAATGGAACAGGCAAAAATAGCGGAAGAAGCAGAAGAACGAGGAATTAAAAAGAAAACACTTTGGAATGCGAAGAAGGAATTACAGATTGATTCTGTGAAGATAGGAAATAAATGGTTCTGGATGTTACAAGAAGAGTAAAGGAAGATGGCAAGATTACCATATCTTAAAGAATAGGGAATCTTGCCACCTTGAACAAAAGGGAGTGAAGCGATGAAAAAAGTACAGATTGATTATGAACTGTTTCGAAAATTGATCTTTTATCATCTGGGTTCAGATGATCAGTATGAAGAAGATATTCGAAATGGCTTGGAAGAAAAATTGGATGCATTAGTCAGACATGAACTCTATACGAAGTATAAGACTGCTCCTTCTGAGGAAGAGCAGGAGAAAGCACGACAGGAATATTTAGATAAGCGTGGAGTGTCAGCCAGTTATCGGTGGTGATGTTTGTTTGGGGAATATAGAACAGGAGCGTGGCACGCACCTGTATCATACCAAACAAGGAGAATTGCCGTAGGGTGTAGCCGATACAGTGCTGGCTGATTTGAAAGCTCCCGGCAGGCGCAATGGTACTTTTGATGGACGTTAGGCTGTCGAAAGTGCTTTTGCGTTACTTTGACAAAAGTAACAAAACATGATCGCCATATCTGGTGTTTTAAAATGAATGAAAGGAGATTTATTGAAGAGGACAATTAGTTTTATGACAGGGAAAGGCTCCCTAAACCATAACAGTAGAAAATTTCATGCAAAGAATACAGATCCGAACAGAACCCATTGGAACGTTGAATATTGTAATGAAGATATCAAAGATGTATATCATGAATTGTTTGACGAAGCCCTGAAGCGTTACAACGATAAGCAGACTAGGAAAGATCGTAAGATCGATGATTACTATGAAAAGATACGTTCTGGAAAACAAGAAAAATTATTTCATGAGGTTATCCTTCAGATCGGTGATAAAGACAATATGGGATCAGAAACGATGGAAGGACAACTTGCTGCAAAGATATTAGATGAATACATGAAAGGATTTCAGGAACGGAATCCTACGTTGCGAGTATTTGCTGCTCATCTGCATTTAGACGAAGCAACGCCACATCTACATATTGATTTTATTCCCTATGTTACAGGAAGTAAGCGAGGACTTGATACAAGAGTATCTTTAAAACAAGCCTTATCGTCATTAGGATTTAAAGGTGGTTCCAGAAGTGAGACAGAGTTAAATCAATGGGTACAGTCAGAAAAGGAAAAATTAGCCATGGTCATGAGAGAAAATGAGATAGAATGGGATCAGAAGGGAACTCATGAACCACATCTTTCTGTATTGGATTACAAGAAAAAGGTTCGAGAACAGGAAGTAGAAGAATTAACGGAACATAAGAATTTATTGGAACATGATTTGCATGATATCAGCGAATGTGTGAATGAGATCAAAAGGAAAAGAACAGGTAGAAAAAGAGAGAGATGCGGTAATAGAAAAGACAGAAGTGTTAGAAAAACGATTTTCTGCACTAAATTCAAAAGCTGGACTTGTTGACTCACATGCACGTGAGTATGGATATTATCCGGAAGAATGGCTGCCAGAAGCCGGAACTTTAGAGTCAGCAAAATCTTATCGGAAGAGAATATTTCCTTTGCTGAAAAAAGTTGCGAACATGATACAGGCATTGTATAGCAAATATTTAGAACTGAAAAGCAAAAATCAAAAGCTATCAGATCGAAACCTAGATCTTGAAAATCGTGTAGATCGGTTGCGAGAGGAAGTATCTGTTATAAAGGAAGAAAATGTAGCTTTGTTAAATGTGGCATATGATATGGATCGGGTTGTAGCTGTTTTGGGAGAAAATAAGGTCAAGGAATCAATAGAAGTGGCAAAACATTTGGAACAGGCAAATGCAAAACAAAACATCAAGAAGAAACGTATAGACAGAGATGGTAGATAGAGGGAATGAGTTATTATAATGCTAAGTTAGAAAGAACCCAGTAAATACAAGGGTTTCGCTGACTTTTGTCCTACGAAAAAATGAGAAATACCATGATGATTTTGATGATGAGTATCGGTATCCGAGTCAAAATTGAGTGGTGAAATGGAGGTTTGCAATAATATAACTCACGGTACTTAGAATATAATATATTGATTGCCTATGTGATGTGGATTTCTTTCCCGCCCGGAAGAGTGATATGTCATGTAGCAATGATGTGAGTTGTTGTAGATGGATAAATGAATAGTTTGTTCTAGCTAACTATGCTTTCATTGTAGCGGATATAGAGAACTGTTATAATAGAAATATAAAGAAATAGGTAAATCGGAATTTCGTACATTTTTGAAATGCAATGCAGATGAGAAAGATCTGGATGAGCAGTTTGCAAAGGTATGAAACCAAGCCTGCCCTGATCGGATATACGGTGGAAGCCGAGTTTATCCGGCAAGCCATAACCGGGGCAGCCATACGTCCCATAGAGTAGTGTGATTTTCAATAATAAAACGATATAAGATTTATTTTTGATTACGAAACGAACTTGGCATCATTCCATAGTGATTTTTGAACTGTTTATAAAAATGGGTACGGTTTTTAAAGCCAAGCTGAAATGCAATCTCAGAAATCGAGAGATCCGTTTCTTTGAGCAGATCAATGGCCTTCGTTAAGCGATAGTTCATACAATAACTAGATAAGTTTAAATTGCTGTATTTTTTGATAATCCGATTGATATAATCTCCGCTATAATGCAATTTTGTTTCTAGTTCACTACGTGAAATCAATCCGTTGGAATCTTCTATCATATGGGTTGCTCGGAAAAATTAAAAGTCGTTGTTGTAATCTAATTTCACATGAGTTGTGTGAAAAGCTGTTGTATCACATATAAGTCCTAAAATATTGCAAATATATCCGTCAATCAGATGGGAACTCCCAAAGGTAGGAGAAAGCATAGTTTTTGAGATGCTTTCTCCGTTTTTATACATACAGCGATGTGCAAAATCATTTCCTTGTACCGGAAATATATCAAGGAATTGCTTGTTAGACAGAACATCATTATTTTCACTTTCTTGCAAGAATTTTAAGATTGGACTGTCCAGTATCTCCTGTTCTTCTGCAAAATAGAGATTGTGCGTCTCTTTTATCATCTTAGTGATATATTCCTTGGATAGATTGAGAAAAAATACACGGAAGTTTCCATCAAATCTTTCGGCATGTCTCAAATTTCGGTTAACGATACATCCTGAACCTTTGGGATAGATACGGATAGTATTTTCAATAGAGTTTGTTACAGTCCCGTCTAAAACATACATGAATTCATAGAAATCATGTTGATGTAACACTCGATTTTGACTTGTGAAGATTGTGCTGATGTTTGGAACAATTGTGTGTTTAATGTCAGTCGGGGTAAAATTAGTCAAACTGATATATTCATTTACTTCATCCTTATAATAGGTCTCTAATACGAAACTAAATGGTGTTTCTAAATGATAATATTGATTAAAATGACTTTCTCTTCCATAGATAGTTAATGCATTTTTATAATCTTTATTAAATGATATTTTCGGCATATAAGCACCTCGATTCCCAGATATGTTACAAAGTATATCATATTCCACCAATAAATGATATTGTTGACGAATAATAATTACGATATGATTGAAACATATCATATAGAGAGCTCATGAGCCGGCAAAATGGGCATAACATTTAAGGAGGAAGTTACAATGGGAGAGAATGCTTCGCAAAAAAAATATTTAAAGTTTTATCAAAAGTTAGCTTATGGATCTGGTGATCTTGCATCAAACTGTAGTTATGGATTAGTTTCCAGCTTTTTGTTGTTGTATCTTACAAGTGTAATGGGAATGAATAGTGCTGTGATTGGTACATTGATGTTGGTATCCAAGTGTGTGGACGGAGTTACAGATGTGTTCTTTGGGAATATAATTGACCGAACACATTCTAAAATGGGAAAAGCCAGACCGTGGATGTTATATGCACAAATTGGTGTATCAGGTTGTTTGGCACTGCTTTTCTCAGTTCCGGCAGGAATGGGAAGAACTGCACAGTATGCATATTTCTTCGTATTTTATACCTGTTTAAATGCAATTTTTTATACAGCGAATGGTATTGCATATTCATCATTGACTGCATTGATTACAAAAAACCCAAATGAAAGAGTTCAACTTGGTTCATTCCGTTTCATGTTTGCAGTTGTAACAAATATTGTATTAGGATTTGCAGTAACTTCTGCAGTAAGTGCTTTTGGTGGTGGTGCAAATGGATGGAGAATGGTTGCTATTGTATTTGCAATAATTGCACTTGTTGTAAATACCATCAGTGTTCTTGCTGTGAAAGAACTTCCGGATGAGGAAGTAACTGTGAAAGAGGACGGAAAATCAGCTGAAGATAAATTAAGTTTTCTGGATACAATTAAAGTCCTTTTGAAAAATAAATATTATCTGATGATTGTTGCTATTTACATTGTGTATTATATTATGAGCAATCTTGTTACAGGATCAGGTGTTTTCTTTGCAACATATTATCTTGGAAATGAAGGAATTTATGGATTACTAAATATGATGAAAATGTTTCCGGTAATCTTTGCATTAATTATTGCACCGTTCATTATTAAAAAAGTCGGTAATATGCAGAAGGTAAATACATGGGCATATGGCATCAGTTGTGTACTTGGCATTCCACTGATTTATGCTGCAGTAACGAAAAATATCACACTTTTTCTCATTATTCTTTTCGTAAAAGGCGTATTTGCAGGATTCCTCAGTGGCTCATTGAATGCGTTTATTGCAGAGGTCAGTGCTTACACAACAAGAACAACTGGAATTCGCATGGAAGGAACGATGTACTCTTGTTCTTCTCTCGGTGTTAAAATCGGTGGTGGAATCGGTACAGCTGCAGTGGGCTGGTTATTAGCAGTGGGCGGATTTGTAAATGATGCCGCTGTTCAGACAGCAGGAGCGACAAATATGATTTTATGGATATATCTGATCATTCCGGTTCTCATCGGTGTGCTGATTACATATTTACTTTCCGACTTGATGTAGAAAAAGCAAATCAGAAATGGGATGAAGAACATCAGAATGTATAGGAGCAGTGTGTTATGGAAAAAATAAAGTTACTAGATAATTGGAAATTCTGTAAAGGGGTGGTTTCCTCATTGAAAATCATGGAGATGTCTGGAAAGGCACCGGAGGTTGTGACCTTACCGCATGATGCAATGATTTATGAGAAACGTACCAAAGAGACAAAGAATGGAAGCCAGACAGGATTTTATCCAGGTGGAATTTATACATACTTTAAAGACATTGATGTGCCAGAAGAATGGGAAAACAGAGCTGCTATTCTGGAATTTGAGGGGATATATGAAACAGCAATGGTATATGTGAATGGGGCATTGGCGGCTACAAACCTGTATGGATACTCAGGATTCTTTGTGGATTTGAAACCATATTTGAATTACGGACAGATGAACCAGATTAAAGTCATTGCAGATAACTCAGCAGAAGAAAACTCCAGATGGTATTCTGGAAGTGGAATTTATCGAGATGTCAATCTATATCTTGGAGGATCCACTTATATTCCGCCGGAAGGTGTGAAAATTACAACGATATCTGCAGATGAAAAAATGGCAAGGTTGGAATTAGCTGTTCAGATAGAAAACATCTCCGAAGATTCCAGAGCAGATGAAGCTCAAGTGGATATTTATTATGAAGGAGCAGTAATTTGTAGTTGTAAGAAAGAAATCACAGATGAGGAATGTGGACTAAAACAGTTCACATGGAATGTGGAGATTGAACATCCACACTTATGGGATACAGAACATCCAAATCTCTATCAAATAGAAGTTACTCTTTTGAAGAATGGAGAAATTCTTGATAAACAGAAGGAACATTTTGGAATCAGAACCATTTATGTAGATGGAAAACACGGGTTCTGCCTAAATGGAAAGTCATTGAATCTGCGGGGAACTTGTTTGCATCATGATAATGGAATTATTGGTGCAGCAACGATATATGATGCGGAACGAAGAAAGATTCGTATTATCAAAGAAGCAGGATTTAACAGTATTAGAAGTTCTCATCATCCAATCAGCAAGGCAATGCTGGATATCTGTGATGAAATGGGGATTATCGTTATGGATGAACTGTTTGATATGTGGACGGTTCATAAAAACAGCCATGATTTTGCCTTACATTTCTTAGATGAATGGGAAAAAGTTACGACCAGAATGGTAAACAAGGACTATAACCATCCGTGTGTAGCAATCTATTCCATCGGAAATGAAATATCCGAGCTCGGAACAACGCGTGGAGTTGAAATCAGCCGGATGCTTTGTAAGAAACTACATGAACTAGATGATACACGATTTACGACTTGTGGCGTGAATGGGTTAAATGCGGCAGGAGCGGACTATTTGAAATTATGAGAGATGTGGCTCCATTGATTAAACGAAAAGATGAAGGGAATAGCGGTGACAATCAAGGGCAATCCATGGGAAGCAATGCACTCAATGGAATCATGGAGTTCATGTCTGGTGAGGCAGGAGACGCATTTGCAGCACATCCTAAATTATCAGAAGCTATTGCAGGAGTAAGTGATGCGACAGATATTGTAGGATTAAATTACATGACAGGACGCCATGTGTTAGAGGCACAGCTACATCCGAATAAAGCGGTAGTGGGAACGGAAACATTTCCAGCAGATATATTCAGATTGTGGACATTGGTAGAGGATTATTCTCATATTATAGGAGATTTTACCTGGACAGGATATGATTATCTCGGAGAAGCAGGCTGTGGTATTTTTTATTACGATGGAACAAAGAATTTTGGCAGTGTCTATCCGGATCGTCTGGCATATATTGGGGATATCACAATTACAGGGGTACGAAGACCAATCAGTTATTATCGTGAAGTTGTATATGGATTAAGGCATGAACCATATATTGCGGTTGAACGAGTTGATCGTAATGGACAGACTCCATCGAAAACTCCGTGGATGTTTAAAGATAATATTTCCAGCTGGACGTGGACTGGATACGAAGGTACTTCTGCAAGTGTCGATGTCTATTCTGACGCAGAAGAAGTAGAACTCTTTCTGAACGATGAGAGTCTGGGGAGAAAAAAAGCTGGAAAAGAAAACCAATATATGGCTGAATTTACCGTGCCGTATCAAGCAGGAACATTGATGGCAATTGACTATGTGAATGGAATGGAACGGGGACGATATTCATTGGAAACAGCTAAGAAATCAACAACTCTTGATGTGAAAATGGATAAAAAAGTGCTTACTGCCAATGGACAAGATCTGTGTTATCTGAACATTACGCTTTGTGATGAAAGTGGAAAAACGAACCAGCAAGAAATAAAACAGATTACGGTATCTGTTGATGGTGCAGGTAAATTACAAGGTCTTGGAAGTAGTAATCCGTCTAATGAAGAAGATTATTTTGACAGATGTTGTAATACATTTGATGGAGATGCGATGGCATGTGTAAGAGCCGGACATGAATCTGGAATCATTACAGTAACAATTTCAGCAAATGGATGCGAAGATGTAGTAAGAAAAATAGAAGTGAGGTAGCGGCATGAAAAAGCTATATAAGAAAATAGTTTCATTAGTAATGAGTGCGCTTTTAGCAGTAATGGTTTTGCCGGTAACAACTCATGCATCAAATCAGCAAGATAATGATATTGTATACGGTGCGGATATTGGGTGGTTAAGTCAAATGGAAAATCAGGGGATACAATATTTGAATGAGGACGGAAATGTCGATGATGCGTTGTCTGTGTTAAAGAATAAAGGCATTAATGCGGTTCGATTAAGGGTTTTTGTAAATCCGGAGACAGATTTTGTTTGGACAAAACCTGATGGAACAACATGTCTTTTGGGATATTGTGATACTCAAGGGTTGTTATATACTGCGCAAAGAGCCAAAAATCTAGGTATGAAAATCATGCTTGTATTTCATTATAGTGACCATTTTGCAGATCCTTTATGCCAGGATATACCTGAACAATGGTCGGGGGCTTCAGCAAAAGAAATTGAAAAATATGTATATGATTATACATACTATATAATGAATTTTTTGGGAGAAAATGGAATAACTCCTGAATGGGTGCAGGTTGGCAACGAAGTGAGCTATGGTGTTCTATATCCCTATGGAAGTAATCAAACGGGTGATTTCGAGCAACTTACGGCATTTTTAAATAGTGGATATGATGCAGTGAAGGCTGTAAGCCCGAATTCAAAAGTAGTTACACATTTGACACATGGAAGTGGTATTTTACATTTTGAATGGTTTTTTAGTAATTTTATTACAAAATGCGGAGGAAAAACCGATGTAGTAGGACTTTCCTACTACCCGTATTGGACAGGTGGAGATGAGATTGAAAATGTTGCAGTAAATCTATACAATATGGCAACAAAATACGAGAAAGAAGTAATGATTTGTGAAACTGGCGAGGTGGAAACTGATGCAGCTAAAACCTATGAACTGCTTCGTAAAGAAATAAATGCCTTGAATACTGTGCCTGGAAATAAAGGCATTGGCGTTTTCTATTGGGAACCAGAAGCAAATTCACAGTATTTACCAGATGGTTACACATTAGGTGCGACTGAAGAAGTTTCTTCAAATACACTTAGATTTACAGATGCTTTAAATGCTTTCAAAACGGGTACGACATTCTTATCAAATGAGTGCTCATATGAGTTTTATAACGTGAATAGTCAGAAAGCACTTAACGTATGTCAGGGTCCCAGGATAACAATGCGAGTATAGAACAATATACGTATGGTGGATGGAACAGCCAAAAATGGATATTTGAGCAGGTAGATGGAAACTATTATATTATAAAGAACAAGAACAGTGGTCTTGTTTTGGATGTGAATTCTATGTCCACGCAGGTGGGGGCATCTATTATACAGTATGAATATAATCAAGGATGGAACCAGATGTGGGAAGTGATTGAAAAGGATGATGGTTCATATGCTTTAAAAAATCGATTGAGTGGATTGTATTTAGGCGTTAGAAATAATTCTTCAGCAGATGGTGAGTGGTGTCAGCAAACAAATTTAAGTGAAAGTGGAACATCCTGGTATCTAGTTGTGACGGAATAATAAACTATATTCATGAGATTGTTTATTGTATAAAGATAATCTTGAAGCGTCCTAGGAAGGAAAAACTTCTCAAATCATGGGGCTATCGGTTAATACCGATTTTTAGGCTCTAAATCTTAAAATATGAATCTCCGTAGAAATCAGTATTTTTAATACTTGAACTTCTTCGGGAGATTTGTATTTTCTAGTTTCTGTATGTATTTTAGGGCGCAAAAATCCTTTAACTGCATTTTGGAAGCATTCTACAATACGAAACGAATTCATAGTCACTGTGATTATATGTCACCAAACGATTATGAAGAGCTGTATCGTAGGCTTCAGCAAGATGAATTGCAGCTGGCAGGTTAAGATGAGGAAAACCTCATTTTAACTTGTACTAAATCTTGACATAGGACCAAGAATATAATAATTTGTTATATATGATTAAGGATGATGAGTAATGCAGAATTTTCGACTTGTGGACTTTAACAACATCGAAATTTGGTGGGAGGTGTTATACAAATGAAACTGGCAGACTTATCAACTGGACCAGACTGGGTAGTATATGTTGGATTTATAATATTTGCTGTACTTTCCATAGTTTTGATTTCTGGACATGGAAGTTGGTTAATTTCGGATATAATACAGCTTCAAAAGAAGAAAAGGCAAAATATAATGAAAAAAAGCTATGCAGAACAATGGGAATTGGAATGTCTGTTATAGCAATTCTTCTATTAATTATGGGGGTGTTTGAAAATATTTTACCGGCATTTTTTGTGTATATTGCATTGGGTATTATTTTAGCTGATGTTGTGATAATTATTGTCTTGGGAAATACAATATGTAGAAGGTGACAAATTTGAATTTATGGAGGAGGAAGTATATGAGTAACAAAGGAATTATAATTTTGGTAATTATATGGATGCTTTTTTCTTTAGTTTGGTTTTTGGCAGGAAATACTGTAAAGGGAATTATATGGCTATGTGTCGGAGTTATTGCCGTAATCATTGCATTAATAAGGAATAGTAAATAAATTTCAGCTAGCAGGGGAATGGAAGTGCTTTATGAATATTATAGTATTTAAGACTATTAGTTGATTTTAATCTATAGCATATTACTGACAATAAAATGACAATACAATTAGATGAAAACATAGCGAATCCATACAAAACAGTTCAAAAATGAACTGTTTTGGAACTGGAACAACGGGAATACACTACAAAGCAAATAGAACTTTGCGAGTTTGAATAAATCGAGTTGCTTAAAAAAGCCAGTGTTTATGCGGGTTTCAGCGATTTCGATTAGTCTTTTGATAACAAATTGATAACAGTCATAGCAAGTGCCATTATTCTTGTTATCCAGTGGTTTATGGGTAACGGAACAATTAACAGGTGGCTTGCAGACTAAAGTTCGGAGCTTGGCTCTGAACAAATTCCATATTATAAACTAAGCCCTTAGCTGTGGTTAATAACCATAGTTAAGGGCTTTTTTGTCGTTGCCAAAGCATCTGTAGGGAGCTGCCAGTGGCAGGTCCTGTAGGTGCTTATTTATCTTTCAAGTGGTCTTTGAATGCTTCCACGAGAGCGTCACTTAATTCCTGTGATGGAACTTTTGCCCAACGCTGTGTGGTGTCGAACTCTGGATAATGGTAACGCCAGTTATCGTATTCTTCTCTGTTGATTTCTTCGGAAGATAGCTTGTCTGCCTGTTCTTTCCAAGCATACAGCATTTTGAGGAGTTCATATGCTTCTCTGCCTTTGTCCTTGTTGACCTTTAAGCATACCTCTCCGTCTGCTTCACTGACAGTAAGACCGTAAATATCTTCAAGGGTAAACAGAGTGTGCATAAGACCGATATAGCTGTCTATGTCAGGAACATCAAGAGCCTGTGGAGAAACATCAAGCACCTGTGCCAATGCATTTGTAAGGTCTGCTTTCGGTTTGCGTGTACCAGTTTCGTACTGTGCCAAACGCACATCAGCACTCTTTTCTGGAAAACCGATTGCTGTACCGAGATACTTTTGTGTCATACCACGCATTAGTCTGAAAAAATGTATTCTTTCGCTGATAGCCATAATGATACGCTCCTTTTATATTTAGTGAAATAAGTATAGCAGAAATGTTTAGTGGAAGTCAAGAAAAACCGAAACAAAAATGTTTAATATTTTCTTTGCAACCACTTGACAATAGCAAATATGTTTAGTAAAATAAATTACGAATTAAACAAATATGCTTAATGCGACAACTGAATGACCGTCCGAAAAGCCAAACCGCCAAGACCTCGTCGGAGCAAGTTCCGTATCGTTCGCTTGTGTGCAAGCACAAAAGCTCATTCGCTGCACTGCTCCTCCTCTTCCCCAAAAGTCTCCGACTTTTCGGGAACCCCTATACGAGCGAGCGCCTGATGTACTGCGGTGCATTGGGACAGCACAGCGCCTGCCGACAAGCAGGAGTGCCTGTTGGAACTTTAACACGGAGAAAGCGGCAAGCAAAAAATTATTTTAAGAAAGGAAGAAAAAGGATATGGAAAACAGATTTATCCGAGCCGAAGATGTGGCTCAGGAACTAAACGTATCAAAACCTTATGCATATAAACTCATCAGACAATTAAATGAGGAATTGAAAGCAAAGGGCTTTATTACGATTGCAGGGCGTGTAAATCGCCAGTATTTTTACGAAAGGCTCTACGGAGCAGGAAAGGGGGAAATGTAAATGCCGGTATTTAAGAATGAAGATAACGGTACTTGGTATGTGATGGCAAGGTATGTGAACTGGAAAGGGGAACGCAAGCAGAAATGCAAGCGTGGCTTTGCTACCAAACGAGAAGCACAGGAATGGGAAAGAATGTTCAAATTGCAGACTTCTTCAGACCTTGATATGAGTTTTGAAGCCTTTACGGAGCTTTATATCAATGATGTGAAGAACCGTTTGAAGGAAAACACGTGGCTTACCAAAGAGCATATCATACGCACAAAGATACTTCCGTATTTCGGGAAACTGAAAATCAGCGAGATTTCCACAAAGGAGATTATTACTTGGCAGAATGAAATGCTTGCCTATCGTGATGAGAAGAAAAAGCCTTATTCACAGACGTATCTGAAAACGCTGCACAATCAGTTGTCCGCCATTTTCAATCACGCTGTCCGCTACTATGAACTGCGTTCCAATCCTGCGGCAAAGGTGGGAAATATGGGACGTGAGGAACACAAGGAAATGCTGTTCTGGACAAAGGAAGAATACAAGAAATTCTCTTTTGAGATGATGGACAAGCCTGTTTCCTTTTATGCGTTTGAAATGCTTTACTGGTGCGGTATCCGAGAGGGCGAGCTGTTAGCTTTGACTCCGGCAGATTTCAACTTTGATAAGGAAACAGTCACAATCAATAAATCCTATCAGCGTTTGAAAGGGCAGGATGTGATTACTTCTCCGAAAACGAAAAAGAGCAACCGCACGATTAAAATGCCGAAGTTTCTGTGTGAGGAAATGAAAGAATATCTCGGTATGCTTTACGGATTGAAGAAGAAAGACCGTATCTTTACGGTGACGAAAAGCTATCTTCATCACGAGATGGACAGAGGGGCAAAGGCGGCAGGCGTGAAGCGTATCCGCATTCACGATCTCCGTCACAGCCACATTTCACTCTTGATTGATATGGGCTTTTCTGCGGTGGCGATTGCTGACCGAGTTGGTCACGAAAGTATTGATATTACTTATCAGTACGCACACCTCTTTCCGTCAAAGCAGATTGAGATGGCAGAAAAATTAGATGATTTAGGGAAAGGAGATTTTGAAAATGTCAGCTAAGAACAGAGATAACAAAAATCGTTGGAGGAATATCACAGTAGGGTTTCGAGTATCGCCCGAAGAAAACGAACTCATTAACAGAGCTGTAGCTCTATCAGGATTGCCAAAACAGGAGTATTGTTACCGCCGTTGCTTAAATCAGGATGTGGTGGTACAGGGCAATCCGAGAGTGTATAAGGCGTTGAAAACGGAATTTGCCACAGTCCTTGCGGAACTGAAAAGGATTGAAGCAGGAAAAGGTGTGGATGATGAACTGCTGAGTGTAATAGAACTGATTTCCATTATTCTCGGCGGTTTGAAAGGAGAGGATGCGAATGGAGAATAAAAAAGAAATGACTATTCCAAATGTATCTGCGGCAACAGATGCGGAACAGTCACTTTCCAAATGTACTGACAATAGTATAGTCAATCAGGATACGGATTTCAAGGGGTACGAGCAATCTTTTGAAGAAATGCAAAGGGAAATACTCAGACAGTTAGACCCTTCCTATCTGAAAACAGTATCAATGACAACGCTGTATGATACGGTGTTTGAGGTTCAGACACCACTTATCGACGGTCTGCTCCAAAGGGGAACTTACCTTTTCGTAGGTTCCCCGAAAGTGGGAAAGAGCTTTATGATGGCACAGCTTGCCTATCATATCAGCACAGGCACACCGCTTTGGGAGTATAAGGTGCGTAAGGCAACGGTGCTTTATTTTGCCCTTGAAGATGATTACCCACGTTTGCAGAAGCGATTGTTTCAGATGTTCGGTGCAAAGGAGACAGGCAATCTGTATTTCGCAACGGAATGTAAAACGGTCAATGGCGGACTGGAAGAACAGATAAGAGGGTTTATGAGGGAACACCCAGACACAGGCTTGATTATCATAGACACCTTAAAGCGTGTGCGTGAAGCAGGCGGAGCAGATTACAGCTACGCAAGTGATTATGATGTTGTGGCAAGGCTGAAAGCGTTGGCAGACAGTTACAAGGTTTCAATGCTTATTGTTCATCATACACGCAAACAAAAATCGGAAGATATATTCGATATGATTTCAGGCACGAATGGTCTGATGGGTGCGGCAGACGGTGCATTTGTTCTCAGTAAGGACAAGCGTACTTCCAACAATGCCACACTTGATGTTGCTGGCAGAGACCAGCAGGATATGAAAATCCATCTTGTAAGGGACAGCGAGCGATTGGTGTGGAACTTTGCAAAATCGGAAACGGAGATGTGGAAAGAACCGCCCGAACCTCTGCTTGAGAAGATAGCGGATACGCTCTTTTCGGAAAGTGACAGATGGGAAGGAACTGCTTCGGAACTTTGCGAAAGGCTTGCGGTGGATATAAAGCCGAATGTACTTTCTTTAAGGCTCAGTATCAACGCAAGCAGGCTGTTTCGTGATTACGGTATCCGTTATCAGAACAGCCGCACACACGACGGAAGAAAGGTTTCACTTTGGAAAGAAACCGAGCAGACGGCGTGACAAACGGTGTCAAAGGTGTCAATGTTTTTGAGAGCAGCACGCTGTGAAAAACATTGTCACCATCGTCACACTTTGACACCGGATAAAGTTTAGGGGAGTGTGCAGAGAGTGCCTTTTCAAAGGCGGCTCTTTGGTCTCGCCTGCTGGCTCGGTCGGTTCGCAGGCGTGTGTGCCACCGGCACACGCTCACCCCTCGGAGAGCCTTCGGAGAACGCAAAACCTGTTTACAGGTCGCATTTTTGATGGGTGTACCCGTCAAAAGTGCTTTTGCGTTACTTTTGACAAAAGTAACAAAACCTGAGAATGTTGAAATTTACAGATGGGAGATGAAAAAATGCAGAGAACGATAAGTGCAATGGTCGGTAAAGGCTCGGTCAATCACAATAGCCGAAAGTTCCGAGCAGAAAATGTAGACGGAACTCGTACTCATCTCAATATCGACTACTGCAATGAAAATATAAAGACAGTTTATCACGAATTGTTTGATGAAGCATTGGAAAGATACAATGCCAAGCAGATAAGGTCAGACCGAAAGATAAAAGATTATTATGAAAAAATCCGAAGTTCCAAGCAGGAAAAACCGTTCCACGAAATCATTTTACAGGTGGGCGGTAAGGGAAATATGAACGCCGATACGGAAAACGGAGAACTGGCAAAGCAGATTTTAGATGAATACTATCAGGGTTTTCAGGAGCGAAATCCACAGCTTCGGGTGTTCTCGGCTCATCTGCATATGGATGAAGCTACACCACATCTGCACATAGATTTTGTACCTTTTACCACAGGCAGCAAGCGTGGACTTGATACAAGAGTGTCACTAAAGCAGGCTCTTGCAACGCAAGGTTTTAAGGGCGGCAGTCGTGGCGATACGGAGTGGTCGCAATGGATACAGTCCGAAAAAGAACAGCTTGCGGCGGTGATGGAACGTTATGGGATTGAGTGGGAACATTTAGGCACACACGAAAAACATCTTTCTGTTTTGGATTATAAAAAGCAGGAAAGAGAAAAAGAAGTGGCGGCATTAGGTGCGAAAATCGAGCAGAAACAGATTGAATTTGATGTGTTGTCGGAACGAGTATTGAACTATGATAAGGCAAAAGACGAGCTGTCAAATCTTGAAATAGAGCTTGATACTGCACCGAAATATCAGTTGCCAGAACCAGAGAAATTTATGACTGCAAAGGCATATAAAACCAAAATGGCAGAGCCGGTTGTAAGGAAATTGAAGCAACTTGTCAAAACGGTGCTTGCCCGCTGCTTTGAGGGGTGGGACAACTATCATAGGCTGAATACAGCGAATGCACAGTTATACCGCACCAATCAGCGTTTGGAGAAAGTCAATGAAAGATTGACCGAAGAAAACAAAATCCTAAAAGCAGAAAATAAAGATTACAGCCTGCTCCGTAAGGTTTTTGGTCGCAAACAGATAGATGATTTGTTGGAGCAGGCAAGAACAGTTAAAGGTCGCAAGCGTGATAATACACGATCACGATAGACAAAAATCACAGGAGGAAAAGGAAAATGACAAAGACAATTTTTGAAGAAATGGGCGGAACTTATAGACAGGTGGGTGATTATTTATTGCCGAACATCACAGTACCAGCCGAAGAAGAAATAGAGCCGATTGGTTTATGGGGGAAACGACATGCAAGGCATTTAAAGGAACACTATAAAGTGTTATATATGAACCTGCTGACAAGCGGAAAGCTGCATAGTTATCTTGCAGAAGTCGATAAGCAAGCAGAGGATATGTTTCTTCGACTGGTAAAGGAATATGCCGACAGACAAGATGTGACGGAACAATTAAAGAAAGATAATCCCTACGAATGGATTGGAAGAATGAATAATATTCAGGCTTGTGTGAGGGAAGTTGTAGGAACGGAGTTGATTTACACATAAGCGTTTTACGGTATGGTGCTCCTGCGTTTGCTGGAGTGCTGTGGTTGTGGTTGTAAAGAGGTTGTGAAAGATTGAATTTCGTAATGGTTGGATGTATAATTAGGAAGTGAAAATTTTAATTTGCACTTCCATAAGGTGAAATGTATTGACACAAAAAATACAGTATGATAGTATTGCCATTAGAAGAAAGAAAGGCACATTTTGTGTAAGGTGAGGAAATGATTAATAGATAATTTGATTTAAGTAAGACACATATAGTTATTGAGCCTGTAGAGAATAGGTTTGTTTTGTGTACGCTTAAGTTGGATTATCGCAAGAGGCATTTCCTTTGTTTTCCTTTTGGAAAAGAAATAAGGGGCTCTATTTAGCGAGTCTATTTTTGCGTATGCAAAAAAGACTCGTTTTTGTGTGTTCAAAATAATAATTGGCTCAGACTTCGAAAAGGAGAAACTTTAATGTTGCAGATAAAAAAATTAAATTTAACACATAAAAAAGACCTGAGAATAATTCTTAATGATTTCAACCTTGTGCTAAATGATGGAGATAAGGCAGTTATTATTGGAGAAGAGGGAAATGGGAAATCGACATTAATGAAGTGGATATACAATCCGTCGCTTGTAGAAAACTATATAGAAGCAGATGGGGAAAGGATAATGGGACACGAACGTCTTGGTTATCTTCCGCAGGAGATGCTCGATGAAGATAAGGAAAACAATATACGAATATTTTTCTGAAGAGGAAATATTCGGGAGAAAACGCCTAAAGAATTGTCTGTTATTGCGGGAAAATTTGGAATGAAAAATGATTTTTTCTACAGTAACCAGACAATGGGTAGTCTTTCAGGAGGCGAAAAAGTCAAGACACAACTTATGAGGCTTTTCATTCGCGATGTTTCTGTGCTGTTGTTGGACGAACCTTCCAATGACATCGACATTGCGACGCTTACATTACTGGAAAAAATCATAAATGACTGGAAGCACATTGTGCTTTTTATTTCACACGATGAAACGCTGATAGAGCGTACTGCCAACATGGTGATACATATCGAGCAGATTATACGAAAAACAAAGGCGAGATATACCGTGGCAAAGCTTCCCTATAGACGCTATGTGGAAGAACGGCTTCATAAATTTGAAATCCAAAAACAGCGGGCACTGAGTGACCGTAGGGAGAAAAAGATTCGCGATGAAAAATATCAAAGAGTTATGCAGAGTGTACAAGGTGCATTAAGAAGTTGTACCAGACAAGCACCGTCTGTTGCCAAAAACTTAAAGGACAAAATGCATACGGTTAAGGCAATGGAACGAAGATTTGAAAAAGAAGATGAAAATATGACTCAGATGCCGGAACAGGAAGAAGCAATCTTTGTCAAATTAGGGGATGAAAACTCACACATTCCCGCAGGAAAAACGGTCATAGAATATGAACTTTCAAAGCTTGTGACTCCGGATGGCAAAAGAATTTTAGCAGAAGGAATTCATTTAAAAATAAAAGGTTCAGAAAAAATCTGTATGATAGGAGCCAACGGGGCAGGAAAAACGACTCTTCTAAAAAAGATAGCGGAAGAACTCCTAAATCGGAATGACATTAAAGCAGAATATATGCCTCAAACTTATGAAGACCTGCTGGATTTGGATGTTACACCGGTTGATTACCTTGATAAAACAGGAGATAAAGAAGAGCGTACAAGAATTAGAACATACCTTGGTTCACTTAAATACACACCAGATGAAATGGAGCATCCGATTCGGGAGTTATCAGGCGGACAAAAGGCGAAAGTGCTTCTCTTGAGGATGAGCTTAAGTGGTGCAAATGTTCTTATTCGATGAACCGACAAGAAATTTTTCACCATTGTCCGGTCCGGTAATAAGAAAAATGCTCCGAGAATTTCCGGGGGCTGTCATTAGCATTTCTCACGATAGAAAGTATATTGAAGAGGTGTGCGATAAAATATATCAGCTAAATCCTAATGGATTACAGCTAATTGGTGATTGATAACAAAAAGGATGAAAGACTGACAAATTTCAGGCTTTTAGTGAGTTGGAAAGCATACAAAGATTTGAATTTGGAGGATAGATTATGGTACGTACAGAAGATGCATGTGAAATTATAAAATATGCTTTGCAAAACGAAATTAAAGTATATTTAGATGGCGGATGGGGTGTTGATGCACTTCTTAAAAGAGAATCAAGAATACACAATGATATTGATTTGTTTGTTGAACTGAAACATTATCATGATTATATTTATGTGATTAAGCAGCATGGATTTGAGGAAGTAAATACTGATTATACAACGGATGGTCATACTGTCTGGAAAGATGATAAACAAAGAATCATTGATTTACATTGTTTTGAATTTACAGATGACGGAATTGTTTATGAGGGAGATATATTTCCATCAAAAACTTTTTCCGGTATTGGAAAAGTTGGAGATATAACTGTTTCTTGTATTGAACCATTGAGTCAGGTAATGCTTCATTTGGGATATGAACACGATAAAAATGATGTGCATGATGTGATGCTGTTGTGTGAAACATTTCAAATAGCAATACCAGATGAATATAAGGAAAAGTAAAATTTCAGTTTTGTGTTGAATCTCTAAGCAAAATAGCTTATAATTTGACATGCTACATATAGTTATTATCCACAGTTATCGAGTAGGTGTTATCAATGCCGATAACAAAATGATAACATTAGCTCGTATAGGCAGGATAATATGGATATATCAAATAATCAAAAGAACGAGAAACATTACAGAGAATAATTCCTAAACAAAAAGCGTTAGTCTTTGTAGAATTCGAATAATATTCGCAGCATCTATATAACAAGAAAGAGAAGCATCATATGAGACATACATTTACATTAGCTAATGGAGTGGAAATCCCAGCAGTGGGGTTTGGCACCTATAAAGCCGCAGACAATACCGATGAAGCAATTATAAGTGAAGCAATCAGACAGGGCTATCGCCATCTTGATACGGCAGCTTTTTATTTCAATGAAGAAGCAGTAGGAAAAGCTGTACGCGAGAGTGGAATTCCACGAGAAGATTTTTTCCTGACATCAAAGGTATGGAAAGATCATCTTGGATATGATTCAACTTTGCAGGAGTTCGAAAGCACTTGTAAAAGATTAGGTACAGATTACTTGGATCTCTATCTGATTCATTGGCCAAGACCTTCTGATCTGAATGCAGAGTGGAGAGATTTGGATGTGGAGACATGGAAGGCATTGGAGGATCTCTATAAGTCGAAAAAGGTACGGGCAATCGGTGTCAGCAATTTTCTGCCACATCATTTGAACAATCTGTTAGAGCGGACAAGCATTACTCCTATGGTGAATCAGTTAGAATTCCATCCGGGATATATGCAGAAGGCTGCAGTTGATTTCTGTAAGCAGACGGGGATTCAGGTAGAGGCATGGAGCCCAATCGGTCGAGCCAGAGTTCTCAAGGAGCCACTTCTTATGGAACTTGCAGAAAAATATCAGGTATCTGTCGCACAGATCTGTATCAGATTTGCTCTGCAGTGCGGTGTGTTACCGTTGCCAAAATCCTCTTCTAGTGAGAGAATGCATCAGAATCTGGATGTTTTCGGATTTGAAATAGAGGAAAATGATATGTATCAGTTGATGACTTTACCGCAGATCGGATGGTCGGGAGAACATCCGGATCGGGAGCGGGTAAGATTTTAATTCAAAGAAAATAAAGCTATTGAAAATGACACCCCCTAAAAGAGGTGTCATTTTCTTATAAGAGCTTTTTATAGAAGAGAAGTAGTCGTTTATACAACTTCTATCATAATCTGAATGTCTGCTCATAATTTATTTCTTATTTTTGATCTGGCCATATTTGTAGAGAGCGACCATAGCATTTACGGCTTGTTCAGCAGTCGGATAAGCTGGGATTCCATGATCTCTCAACTTCATGATAGCTTCCTGACATTCTTCACCACCCTGGCATTCCATAATGAACGGTTTTCCAAGATGCTTATATGTCTCGTAAATATCGATAACCAGATCTGTTACAGCCGGAACATCTGTTACTGCTGTCGGACAGATGGATCCAAGTATTCCATGTACATTCGGGTCACGCATTACCTGTGTGAATGCACCTTTATACTGAACAGGTGAAGCTGTTCCGGAAATATCAACAGGATTAAGCGGAGAACCAAACATTGGCATATATGCACGGATTCTTCCTGCTAGATTAGGAGAAATCTCTGCCAGCTCATGCATTGGCATTCCCCGACGTTCAAAGTGATCACAGCTGAGAAGACCTGAACCACCACCGTTGGTAATCATAACGATATTGTCACCCTTTGGTGCCGGCTGCATTCCTAATGCCATTGATATATCGAGGAATTCTTGCCATGTGGTCGCACGGATAGCTCCAGCCTTTTCAAAAATATCATCATAAAATGCATCATTTGTTCCTTTGTTTTCAGAAGCAGTATGTGCAAATGCTGCTTTTTCACCAATCTTTGAACCACCGACTTTTATTGTTACGATCGGTTTATCAACACTGCGGCAAGCTTCAATAAATGCATCAGGACTATCCAGTCCTTCAATATAAATTGCAAGACATTTACTGTTTTCATCTCTTCCAGCGTAGGATATAAACTCACAGAAATCAACGTCAGCTTTATTTCCAAGTCCTACGAAGAAGCTCATTCCAAAATGATCTTTCTGTGAGGTTCCAAGTGCCGCAAGCAAGTTGGCACCTGACTGAGAAATCATTGCTACAGGACCTTTGATTGGAAGATAAGGGATAAATCCGCAGTTGAAATTAAGGTATGGACTTCCCATTCCTACAAGGTTTGGTCCAATCAGAGGCAACTCATGATCACGACAATATTGAGTGAGTTCATCCTGCAGTGTTCCACGTCCGATTTCTTTAAATGCACTTGTGGCAATAACAACAATCTTAACTTTCTTTTCAACACAATCTTCCAAAACAGATTTAACAATGTGTGCAGGTACAGCAAGAAAAGCAAGATCGATTTCATCAGGAATATCCTTTACAGTCTTATAAGCTGTAAATCCGGCAACTTTATCTGCTCTTGGATTTACAGGATAAATCTTTCCTTTATATCCCCATGTTAAAAGGCCATCAACAACTTTATAGCCGACTTTTGTAGAATAACGGCTGGCTCCGACTACGGCAATCGTTTTTGGATTTAATGCATATTGAAGTTTATCAACAACATATTCTCTTGGATGTTTTACGATCATATTACTGCACCTCCTCTGAGTCAGTTGAGAAACGACATTTTACGGAACCGGATTCCAGTCTGTTCTGTAAAAAGTCATCCGTCATAACGCATTCTTCCCAATATCCGTTATCATCATCAAGACGGGCTACCCAACGTCTGAACTGTCTCTTTGAATTTGCTACTTTTACTTCTTCAATCTCAGCGTATCCTTCCAACATTGTTCTGATTGCTTCTACATCATTTATTTCAGTATAAGCGGTTAACATACAATCATAGAAAGAGTCACCAAATTGTAGAATATCTACGAATTCCGGCATAAGTGAGAATTCATCTACGATTTCTGCCTTCCTGTAACTCGGAACATTCTGGAACATACGAACCAGATACATATGCATTGACATTCCGAGTGCACGGTAATTAATATAAATCATTGGAAGCATAAATTTTCGTTCATCAACACACATTACAATGTCTTTTTTCATCTGTTTGCCATCCAGGCCGGATAACTTCTCCAGCATGTCAAAATCAAACATATCTGCGATTGATTTTGTACTGTTAAGAGCTTCGATAATAGCAAAATCTTTTTTATCTATTTTGTTCTGAACTTTAAGGAATTTCTTCTTCTGTTCTTCCCCAAAAATAAATTTTCTGTATCTGTCTTCCGGAACATCCCATTGATTTACAAGTGATTCTCTGACATCTGCCCTGATCGGACAAAGATGTACATATTCGACCTCCGGTCTGTCTTTCCATGGCTGGATAACATCTGCAAGAAGATTGTCCAGAACTCTCATGTGATTTCCGTTAAAGAAATCGAAATCGCCCTCTGCGAGATATCCTGTACAAATATCATCTTTATTCTGATACCACTTGGCAAATTCAGCTTTTACCTTTGGATCTGTACCGTCTTTTAATTTGACAACCCAATAATAAAGTCCCCAACCGTAAACACCAACATTTGGATTCATAACGAACATGATAAGATGTTCATCATACATTCTTTTTAATCGATCCTTGATATCATCTGGTTTGATTCCGGTTTCCTTTGCAATATAATCGATATTCCAGACTTCCGGATATACTTGATAAAATGACTTCGCGACATTGTATGCTGCAACTTCTGTAGCATCAAGAGAATATGTTCCCGGTTCAGAGTAACCGTATCCTCTAGGTGGAAAACAGTTTTTTTTCATCCATGCCTGCTGCTGATCCGTTCCTATTGTGTATAATGTTTCTCCCATAGAATACCTACCTCCTTCTATTTTTATATACACGCTTCTTATATATCCAACATAACATAAACAAATCGATAAACCAATCTCTTTCAGATGTGTTTGAACAAAGCTAATCAGATTGTTTAAAATAGCCTAAAATCTGGAAAAGATACTTTATTTTTATGTCAATTTATACTATAATTACATATATATTGCGGAGCTATTAAAAATATATGAAAGAAGAAAAAACAATTTTATTTCAAGACAATTTTATACATAATTCTATTAAAGATGCATTCCTGCAACTCCTTATGAAAAAGGATTATATGCAAATCACTATAACGGATCTTTGCAAATATGCAGGTGTTAGCAGAGGAACATTTTATGCTCATTTTGGTAACATAGGACAGGTGGTTGATGAATTGTTTTCAGATGCATTATGTGATATTAAAAATATGGCGTTGCTATCAGAAAATGCATCGAATTCAAATTCAAAGAAGGGGCTTTGTTGGGTTCTTCGAAAGAATCCAAAATATCAGCCGCTTTTTTTCTCAGAAGCGTTGTTTCTTCAAGCTGTAAAGCATACTGTTGCGGCACTAAGGCAAGATTTTCTTGATTTAATGAGTGGCAAGACGGAATTGGATGAAGCTTCATTAACAGATTTATTGACAGTTCAAATTATGGGATGTTTGGGGATGTGCAGAAAGCATCTGGGAGAGTCTGATGAGGAATGGTGCAGATTCCAGGGTTGCTTTGATCTCTTCCTTAAAGCAGGTTATCAGGGGATTATTCAAAAATAAGGAGAGTATTTCTACTCTCCTTTAGCGAAGAAGGGACATTGCCATTCTTCGGTATGTATGGCGTTTTCCACGAATTGCCACGCTATAGGCTGTGATATTCTCAGGTAATGCCATGCCCATATATCCGCTGTCTCCAATATGATGAATATCCGCACCGGCCATCTTACACATAAGAGCAATCTGACGAATGGTATCTTCATCTGCACCTTCCTGAGATGTTCCAATCGTTGTCATTGCCAGAGCACCTTTCTCATGCGCCTTTTTAATTAATTTACCGGCATATTCCATTGTGATCCCAGGAACTGTTCCAGGTGCCGGAAGTAATATTACGTCTGCTCCTGCATCGATAAAATCTACAATATCTTTTTCAGTAAGAATTTTTTCGCCTGCTTCTGAAATGATTCCGGATGCATGCATTTTCCCGGCTGTAAGGATGACTCGGTCACCAACAGCGTCTTTTAATTTAGAAAGAGCCTGCATGATCGCTTCATTGTCAACCCCTACTCCAGGATTACCTGTCAGAACAATCATGTCTACTCCCATATCTGCGGCTTTCCTTGCATTTTCTACAGTTGCCTGGCGGCCGGTTGTCAGATTCCAGACAGACTCCTCGTCATTGTTTTTAATTGTAGCCGGTTCTAGATTTATCGCAACCATTCTTCCGGTAAGACGTTTTACTTCACAAATAGTATCTTCCGGTGATACATGTGGCAATCCCTGGATTACAGGCTGATTGACATCGAAAATATTTAGCATGATCAAGTCTGCGCCAAGGGAAGTTACAAATTCTGCATTTGTAATATTTACTAACATTGGGGTTACGGTTCCAATTGTTTCTGCAGCAAGTGTTCTTCCTTCACTATCTGCAATAGAAGTTAATAAATCTGATTTGCTATAAGAAGATAATTCAGTTGCTGTTGTGTCTATAAGTCGCTTTGTCATAAGTCACTTTTCCTTCCATATAATACTTGATTTTCTCAGAATTCGATATTCATTGCATAATGTTCTTACATAACATTACCATAAATGTAAGACAAATGAAAGGAAATAGGAAGCAGTTATAGACATGTATGCTACTCAAGTGTTACAGTAAGAGAAATGATCAAAAACAAGGCTTATGAGTAGACATGTTGAAAAGGAGAATGGCAATGGATTTAAATAAAAAATCTATGAAAAAAATTCGAGAATTGATTGTATTTACAGCAATTCTTGTGGTTGCATTATGGAAATTCGATACTGTGCTTGAGGGAGCCAAAAACATATGGGGAATTCTGTTTCCATTTGTACTTGGTGGCGCAATTGCTTTTGTAATCAATGTGCCAATGAGTTTTTTAGAAAAGAAAATTTTCGGCAAGACAAAAGATGGAAATAAGGTGGGAAAAAAGTTAGCAAGACCGATCAGTCTTCTTCTCACAATTATATTGGCGGTTGGTGTGATCGCACTAGTAATGTTTGGTGTGATTCCACAGCTTACTCGGACAATGGGAAGTTTGATGATAAGCATTGCGAATTTTATTCCACAGATGCAAGACTGGATTCGAGAGTTTTCACATAATAATCAAGATATTATGAAATTAGTGAATCAGGTACAGTTTAATCCAGATCAGGCAATTAAATGGGGGATAAGTATTCTTGGCAGCGGAGCAGGAAATATGATGAATACGACAGTGTCGGCAGTGGGTTCGATTGTCAGTGGATTTGCTACATTTTTCATTGCGTTTTCTTTTGCGTGCTACATTCTTTTTCAGAAAGAAAAACTGTATGTACAGATAAGAAAAGTATTTTTTGCATTTATTCCGAAACAAAAAGCAGAGGCATTCCTGAAAATTTGTTCTCTGACCTATCGAACATTTGCAAATTTCCTTACAGGGCAGTGTGTAGAAGCTGTGATTCTCGGAAGTATGTTTGTTGTTACACTCAGTATTTTAAAAATGCCATATGCACTTTTGATCGGAACTTTAATTGCATTTACCGCATTGATTCCGATCTTTGGAGCTTTTATCGGATGTGCAGTGGGTTGCTTTTTGATTTTTATGGTAAGTCCTAAGCAAGCAATTTTATTTATTATTGTATTTTTGATTCTTCAGCAGATTGAAGGCAATCTGATTTATCCGCATGTGGTTGGTGGCTCTGTCGGGCTTCCGTCAATCTGGGTGCTTGCTGCTGTTACGATCGGTGGCAATCTCATGGGAATCGTAGGAATGCTTATTTTTATTCCATTAGTTTCAGTTTTGTACACTATTTTCAGGGAATTTGTATATCTTCGTCTGAAGGAAAAAAATATAAAACAAGTGACAAAGACAGTGGTGGAAGAATATACGGCAGAGGAAATTGCTGCAATGGAAAAAAATATAAAAAAGAATAGAGAATAAGAGGAAAACAAAAAGCGGAAAATCTCATTAGATTCAGAGGTTTTCCGCTTTTAAGTGCTTTGCTTTACAAGAGAAACGAAGGAGAGCCGCTATTTGAAGTTTTCTTCATGATCGTTTTCTTTTGCTTTTTTCAGTTTTTTGAATGTTATTTTTTTGATGCTTTTCTTAACTATAACTACGATAACAGCTATGACTGCTGCACATACAATAAGAATCGGTAATGCACCAAGAATTCCAATGATGAGATTCCTGAAACCGTGACCTACTTTATACAGGTTGTCTCCGAATCGATCTTTAATCTCTTCGAAGAAGCCCTTATCACCCGCATCTGTCATACGTTCGACTTCAAATATCTCTACATGTACTGTGCTGTAATCAATCTGATTGTCCAGTAGTCTAAGCTGACTTTCGTAGCTTTCTATTTCATATCGAATATCGGATAATTTACTTTCAATGGCTAACAGGTCTTCCATATTTTCTGCAGTAGAAAGTAACTCCATCAAACGTGCCTGTTCCGTTTCTAAAGCTTTTTTATGACTTTCCACATCTACATACTGAAGTGTCACATCTTCCACGGACTCATTTTCTTGTGTTACATTTCCAAGTTCACCGACGATATCCACAAACTCATTTAACTTGTCTGCCGGAATTCGTATGGTGTAGCTTGCATACCGGGTTGTCGTGTAAGAATAACTGTTGCCGCTGATAGAAGAATTCTCGACATAGCCACCTAGTTCAGTAGTTTTTGTTTTTAGGCTATTGAGTACAGAATCAAATTCTTTTGTCTGCAAAGAAAGAGAAACAGTTCGAATCAGTTTGCGTCCGCTTTCTACCTGAGCTTCCAATCCATTTCCTGAAGTGATTCCTGCATCGGCTGTTTCCGCAGGTTCTTCGCAGTATTCGTTTTCTGAATAATCTGTACCGTAGACAGATTCCATGGTTGCACTGTCCTCAGATGTCGACATTGATTTGCTTCCGCATCCGACAGTCAGCAGAGCCAACATTAGTGCTAAGAAAAATGCAATTCTCTTTTTGAATTTCATACAAACACCTCCATTCTGTTGATAGGCTTTGAGTGAACATATAAAGGAACATTGATTCACATTGGACAGCTTCTTTTTTCTCCTTTGTCCATGTCTCCACGTAAATAGTGTCCATTGAATTCCATATTAATGTCACGGATCTCTTTTTTACCTTCGATATACTCATCGTACATTTCTGAAAGTCTTGCCATGCAACCATCGCAGCTTGCAGAAATGTTGCCTAAAGATTCTTTTACGATCTGTTTTCTTTCCTCTACGGTTGTATCTTTTATTAAAATGCTTTTGAATTCCATGATAGTTACCTCTGCTTTCTTAAAAATCAAGTGATATTTCTAATAAAAGTATAACATAAAACATGATCAACTGTATAGTTCTGGGAGAATATAATCCACCCCCTGTCAATCGACAGAGGGCGGATTATCTTAAAAAGATATGAAAAGATTTATTCATATTTATCTGCAAAGCAGATGCGTTTTAATCCTAACAGTGGCGCAGCTCCGGAAGCAGTTGTTCCGAAGAACAGCACCTCCTTATCAAGATCTAAATAATCGATGATTGATCCGTTACAGAGAGTACTTCCGGTGCACAGAATCAATTCTGCATAGGAGTCGCGGATTTCTTCTTTCATGGCAGTTCCGTCTTCAACACGGATTCCAAACTTCAAACTTCCATTGATAATTGCAATAGTTACAGATAAAAGAAACATAACTCCTATTACCCCAAGGAAATAGGCTGTTGCTCTTTTCATCAGAGTTTCTGTGATATATCTTAAGATACTAAGATTTATGACATTAAATATACTTGTAAGAACCGAAATCACAACCATCAACAAAATATATTTCGCATCTATTTTCCAAATATACTTAATGCAATATAATGTATTATTAAATGTTTTATTTTTTTTCAGATAGTCATCTCTCCCAGTATGCAAATTTTAATCTATTTGTTCACCTGATGTTTTTTAAAAATCCAATAACTAAATGTTGAAAATATAATCGCTCCAAATCCATTTACTATCATTGCCATATCCGGCCATTTTATTACTACTTTGCCTATGCTATAGGTTATATATGATTGGAATGAAAAATCCGCAATCTTAGATGGTAATAATGACAACATTCGGCTCCAAGTATATCCACCTGTATCCGGTGATAAAAAGGTCGGTATTATAATTAAAAGAAAGGCAATGATAATAACACCATATGCGTTTTTTAGTACTGCAGACATCAAAAGCGTTATTCCTGCAATTCCCAAGGTAAAGAAATATGCTAAAATCAAGGCATAAATCGTTCCCTCTGCCATTGATAAGTGGTATCCAACTGATACCGCAGGGTATTTTAATTGAATTGGTAAATCTGCACCATCTGTCCCAAGGAGGCCAAGATATACCGCAGAATAAATCAACGTAATTCCCCAATATACACAAGTAGTGAATAGCCACACCACAATAATTTTTGCGGAAACCAACCTGCTTTTCCCATATTTCATACACAATATTAGCGAATCACATTTAGATTGATATTCGCCTGAAAAAATCGGTGCAATTCCAATGCAGATAATCATCATAATCAGTACCGGCCATGTCAATGCATCCAAAATCATGTCCCAACCTTTATGGTAACCATACTGATATTCGGATATTTTTTTTACTTCACCCTCCCAATAATCTGCTTCTATAGAAGTAAGTTTCCCATTCTCTTCTAGTAATTGAATATATTTTTGATCTCGGTCAAGACGTGACTGTGTAAAATCCTTTCCTGCATTATTTTCAAGAACATCTTTTATGTCACTTCCACTTCCAGGCTCTTCATATACATTTGTTATCAAACTTAACAGCTCTTTGTTTGGCAGATAAAATGTACTATATTTTTCTTGGGACAGATAATGGTATGCTTCATTGTTTGAGCTTGTATCTGGGTTATTGATATATTCCAAATATTGATCTACAATTTCATTCACTCTATCCTGTGTTAGTTCTTGCCGCTGCTGAGTATTTTGCAACACCTCAACGGCAGTCATTCCACTAACGGTCTGGCCATTTTCATCTGTTGCTGTAATTTGAAAAATACTTGAACACACACAGAAAACTAAAAACAAACTACATCCTATAACTGATATTTGTGTCAACCTGCTCGTCCAGATCTTCTTCCATTCATATTTGATCATTCCACTCATTAACTATTCTCCCCTGCTTCCATTTCATCTGAAAAATATTTCAAATATAAATCTTCCAATGTCGGTTCAACATTAATGGCGTCATCAATTGGAGCTTCTGTAGATATGATTCTGGCCTCTACATGATTTGCTAATGCATGTGAATTGGCTATACAATACTGTGTCTCAAATTTTGTCCATTCTTTATTTGGAATTTTGCAGGACCATACTTCCCCATTAACTTTATCAAGCAGTTCTTCCGGCGTACCCTGCAAAATAAAACAACCTTTTTTCATCACCAGTACCTGGTCTGAAATATATTCTATGTCTGATACGATATGTGTTGATATAATAATAATTTTATCTTTTGACATTTCAGATATAATATTTCGGAAATATGCACGTTCTTTAGGATCTAATCCTGCTGTTGGCTCATCTAAGATAAGAATTTTAGGATCATTTAACAAAGCCTGTGCAATTCCTAATCTTCGTTTCATTCCGCCTGAAAAAGTCCTTATTTTTCTGTTAGCCTCGTTTTCAAGATTGACCAGTCTTAAAAGTTGTCTTGTTTTTCGCTTAGCATATTGTGGCTGCAAACCTTTAATTGAAGCAATATACAGCATGAAATCTTGTGCTGTGAAACCTGGAGTATAACCAAACTCTTGCGGAAGATACCCCAAAATGTCCCGAAATCTTTCACCCATCTGTATATTATTTTCACCATCTATTTTTACTTCTCCAGACGTAGGTTCAATTATTCCACAAATCATTTGTAAAAGCGTTGTCTTTCCTGCACCATTTGCACCCAAAAAACCATATACACCTTCCGTCAATATAGTATCTATTTGTTTCACTGCTATTTTATTTTTAAATTGTTTAGAAAGGTGTTCCATAGCTAATTTCATTTAGATTTCCTCCTGCTCTTTTAAGAAGTTTACGCATTTCTATCATCATACCAAGTAAAGCAATCAACCCTATCCCTATCCATATGCCCAAATATGAGGTTTGAAATATTTTTACATCAGATATTTTAAGTATTGTAATTATGCAACTTAAGCATGCTCCCCATGCCCCCGAATATAACGGTATATTTTCTTCTCTGCTTCTATTTAAAATTAACATACATCCAAAGCACATTATTATATAAGGAACTATTCCATATAAAATAACTTGCCAAATTACAGTTTGTTTTAACATAGATATGCCAAGTGCCATAGTCATAAAAAACAATAGATCAAACAATCCAAATATAGTTAAGCGAACCATTAAAACTTTGCTGAAAGAATTCTTTGCTGTTATCTGTATTTCCAACATCCCCGGTTGGAAGACATTACATAACTCCTTTGCATTAATGAGGCATAAAATGGGGCCAGAAATTGCGATTAAGGTCCAAAACCAACTACTTATGTTAATTTGCTCTGTAATCAGCAGATATAATACTAAAGCAGAAACAATAATTTTTAAAATCCATGTTTCTGTTTTTATAAATCTCAACTGATTGCAAAAAAATTCAGTGCTACTCATTCTTAAATTTTCTGGATGCAACTTTATCTTTTTCGCTTTTGCAATTGTTTCTTTGTATTTATGTGTATCATAGGCAGGTACCTCAATTTTATTTAGTTCCTTTTTTAAGCGTTTCTGAAACATTTTTATATCTCCAATCTTCTCTTTAAACTTTTTTCCGCATTCTTTAGTTTATATCTTACCGTGGAGGCTGGAATACCCAGAACCTGGGAAATATCCTTGATTCTGAAATCTTGATAATATCTTAAAATTATAATTTCTTTTTCTATCTCTTCGAGTGAATTTATCGCTTCCCAAATATTTAATTGTTCTAATTTCCTATCAATCCCTCCAGAATCAAATCCTTCTATAACTGTTTCTAAATTTACTTGTTTTGCTTTTCGCAAATAATCACGGATACAATTCTTGGCAATTACATATAAATAGTTTCTCAGTTTACCATACTCTTTGTACCTATCTATATGCTTAAGAAACTTCAAAAAAACTTCCTGAGTTATATCTTGAGCCGCATTACTATTACCTACATGATAATAACAATACTTATATATACTCATATAATTTTTCTGAATTACTTGATCTATTTCATCATTGCTATTTGTAAGTTTGATCAGTCGTTTATTTTCGAACATAAAATTATCTCCCGGTTTTTCTGCTCTAATTCTCTCATAAATTATTATCCTTCTATAATGTATAACGATTAAACCTCAAAAAAAAGCAAATTTTCTTTTAAATATTTTTGTAACTCTGCCTTTTTATCCATAACTTCAATGTCCCGTTTGATAACAACCAGGCAGAACGTGATCTTCGGATGATAAAGGTCAAGACCAAAGTATCTGGATGCTTCCGAACTGAGGAAGGTGTCAGAGATTATCTAAAAATCATGTCCTACGTAGGCACGGCACATAAACAGGGATACAATGCTTACGAAGCAATCAAAAATGCGATCACAGGTCACCCTGATTTCATCTTTGAGTATAGCTGGTTCTGAATAGTTACAGAGATCCTATAAAATAAGGACGTCAAAACTATGACCAGACATTAGACAATTTGTTGTCGAATGTCTGGTTTTTGTATATCCGGGTGTGGTTTGTCCATTGTTGGAAGATAGAAATTGAGCTAAACTATCATAATCTGCAAGACAATGCTTATTGTAGGAGCAGCACTATTAGCAGAGGGTGGAATGAGACACTACATGGTGCATTGCACAGTAAGGACAGAACCGTAAATGTTGGAAACGTGTTAGCAAAACAAAACAGGAGAAAACTACAATGAATGCAACAAATACTTTAAAGAAACAGGGAAGCGAGAAAACATTTGAATATATTTATAAAGATCCGGATAAAAATATGCCGAAGATCATGGATTGGGCGGATAAATTTGCAGATGGAGAGTTCCCGACACAAAGAGAGATGATCCGTGAAGCGATTACGAATCCAGAGCATCCATATTATAATTTTATCCGTCATCTGCCTGCAACCTTCACTGCACAGGATGCTGGGCAGCAGAATACGGTCACAAACTGAATCTTACTTATGACGAGATTGATGACATTATCTGTCAGGGTAAAAAGCTTGGTGTTTACTTATACATTTACACAGGCGGAGAACCCGGAAAAACTCCGTGAGATGGTTGCAAAGTCAGGAGCACATTCTACAGACCTTCAGTCTCCGGAAACGGTAGAGCATCTCTGCGCAAAATGCGATCAGTACGCAAAGGACTGGCAGCCGGCAGCTGACAAGCTGTGGATGCGTTGAATGGAAATATAATAGATGTGGATGATGATGTGAGATGACAGATTGTAGTTTTATCGACTTCAAGAAATGAAAAGAATATGCTATACTTATAAGAAAAGAAGAAAGAACGTTACTGTTCACTCCCGTGTCAATCACTCCGCTGATTGACACGGAGGATGCGTGTTTTGACTTGAATGCATCTCGCCCCATCGCCAAAGGCGATTTAAAATGGCGAGATGCGTTGCTGGTCGCACATCGTGTGAACAGTAACGAACGAACGGACGGAGAGGCGTAGGTATGGCGGAAGTACATGGGGAATCAAAGTTGACTTTTTTGGAGTCGACGAGTATTATCATAGGACACGGCGTGGGATCGGGAATTCTTTCGGTCCCATTCCTTGCATCCAGGAATAACTGGCATGATATCATCTGGATTGCAGCAGTGGCTTATTGCATGAATCTTCTGCTGCATTTTATGATTGCGGAACTGTCTTTGAATAACAATGGCGCGCAGTTTATCAAATGCTTTGAAAATGAGCTGTTTGTGGGAAAGCTGAAGATGGCATGTACATGGCTGGCGTTTGGGCTGCTTGGCTTTTCGGTTGTAGTGAATGTGAGTGGATTTATTACCGGTGCGGCAGCAGTATTTTCTGCATGGTTTCACCTTCCGTCAGTGGCCGGAATGCTGCTCTTTTATGTATTGGCAGCAAGTGTGGTCTATATCGGAATGAAACTGGTTGGTATCTGTGAAAAAATTGCAGTGATTTCTATGTTTGGAGTCATAGGGATCCTTTTTGTAGCAACGATGCTTTCAGAGACAACAGAGCTTTCGACAAAGTTCTATTCAAATAACAATATGCTGGCACTTTATAGCATGATTGCATTTTCATTATCTGCTGTTATGTCTGTGCCACAGGTTGTGAAAGGTTTAGAAGGAGACGAAAAAGGTATTCGTAAAGCGATTGCAGCCGGTACAGGACTAAATATGGGACTGATCCTTTTGATCACATTTATGACGCTTCTGGGATGTTCTAATGTGACAGAGAATGGAGCACTGGTGGATCTTTCCGGCCATCTTGGCGGATGGGTCAGCATTATCGGATATGTATTTTCCTTGCTGGCTCTTGCAACATCTTTCTGGGCAAATACACTGAATCTTCGAGATATTGTGAATGAACAGACGAAATGGGGCGAAAAGATCAGCTGGCTTGCGGCTACAGTACCATGCCTTGTGATCGCGCTTGTGGGAGTGCAGAGCTTTGTCGGATTCACGAGAATGGCAAGTGTAGTTCAGGTTCTGACCGGAGTAGGAGTTATTGTTGCGTACAACCGTTCCAGAAAACGTGCGGGAACCAGCCTGATCTGTGGAAGACTTGGAAGCCTGCCGTTCCAGATATTAGCAGTAGCATCGTCGTTGGTAGCATCTGTAGGAGCGGTGCTTACGGTGACAGTGTGAACTTACAAACATGTTATTACAAAAGTTGATGGAGAAGGAGATTAGAAAATGCAAGAACAGATGAAAGTGAACAGTAGTATTTTAGAAAGATTTGAATTCAGGGATATTAGACAGGAAGAGGCAGATCAGGCAGTCTTGATTGAGAAAATTTGTTTCCCGCCAAATGAAGCATGTTCTGAGAAACACATGAAGGAGCGAATCGGTGTGACTCCAGAATTGTTTTTAGTTGCGGTAGATAAAACAACTGGGAAGTTAGCGGGATTTTTGAATGGAATAGCAACGGACGAGGAAAAATTCCGAGATGAATTTTTTACAGATGCATCTTTGAACAATCCAAAAGGAAAGAAAGTTATGATCCTTGGCTTAGATGTATTACCGGAGTATCGAGGACAAGGTCTGGCACGAGAGATTGTAAGATGTTATCTGCAAAGAGAAGAAGAAAAGGGAAGAAAAGAAATTGTTCTTACCTGCCTGGATGAAAAAGTAGAGATGTATAAAAGATTTGGTTTTGTAGATCTGGGAATGTCAGATTCTGTCTGGGGTGGAGAAGAATGGCATGAAATGACATATTATCTGAGATAGAAGCAAATAACGAATGATAGTGAAAGCTGTAAAGTCTAATGGAAAATATTTGCCAAAGACTTTACAGCTTTTTTCTAAAAATGTATGATAAGAAAGGAAAATGATAACTGTTCAGAGCCAAGCAAAATTTCAAAAGCAGATATGAAATGCTTGCATTTTTAAGGCTGTTTTTGAAATTTTATTTGGCGGATACGCCACACCGACGAAATGCGTAGCATTTTGGAGGTTGGCTCTGAACAGTTACGGAAAATGAAAAACGTGAGATAGATAAGACGAGGAGAAAATATCATGGAGTATTGGGATATTTATGATGCAGAGAAACGGCTGACCGGAAGAACGATGAAGCGAAATGACTGGTGCTTAAAGGATGGGGAATACCATCTGACAGTGCTTGGAGTTGTGGCAAGACTGGATGGAACGTATCTGATCACGAAACGTGTAATGACAAAAGCGTGGGCACCGGGTTGGTGGGAAGTATCCGGCGGTGCAGCGCAGGCAGGAGAGTCTTCTGAGGAAGCGGTATGCCGTGAAGTGAGAGAAGAGACAGGATTAGATATTTCTAATGCAGAAGGCGGATATGTATTTACTTATAAGCGAGAAAATCCGGGCGAGGGTGATAATTATTTTGTTGATGTATATCGCTTTGTGCTTGATATTGATGAGAATGATCTGAAACTTCAGACAGAAGAAACAGATGGATATATGTTCGCAACTAAGGAGGAGATTGAAAACTTTGCCAAGGAGGGAATCTTCCTTCATTATGACAGTATTAAGAGAGTGTTTGAACAGTTACAATAATTTATAGAATGAGGAAAAGTTATGCATTCAGAAAAGAAGAAAAACAGATTTGAAATTGATATGTGCAATGGCTCGATCATGAATAAGCTGATTTCTTTTTCAATTCCGCTGATGATATCTGGAATTCTGCAGCTTGCATTTAACGCAGTGGATATTGTTGTGGTGGGAAGATTCAGTGGAAGTGAGTCACTGGCAGCAGTCGGATCAACCACAGCACTGATCAATGTATTTACTAATTTATTTATAGGAATATCTCTTGGGGCAAATGTGCTTGCGGCCAGATTCTATGCGGCAGGGCGCGAGAAAGAGATGTCGGAGACGGTGCACACAGCGATTACATTTGCAATTATAAGCGGAGTTGTGATGGCATTAGTTGGATTGTTCTTTTCCAGAGGAGCACTTGAGTTGATGGGAACACCGGATAATGTGATCAATCTTTCGACACTATATATGAAGATCTATTTCCTGGGAATGCCGTTTTTTATGCTATACAATTACGGTGCGGCAATCTTAAGAGCGGTTGGAGATACGAAGCGGCCACTTTTCTTTTTGATTGTAGCAGGTGTGATCAATGCGTGTTTAAACCTTTTACTTGTAATTGTTTTTCATCTGGGAGTGGCGGGTGTTGCAATTGCAACTGTGACAGCACAATGTGTATCATGTATTTTGGTACTGCGTTGTTTATATAAATCAGACAGCAGTTATCAGCTTCGCTTCTCGAAGTTAATGATAAAAAAAGTATATTTAGGACAGATCTTTCAGGTTGGAATTCCGGCAGGAATCCAGAGTACTGTGATCAATTTCTCAAATGTACTTCTGCAGTCATCGGTCAATTCTTTCGGATCTGTGGCGATGGCAGGATATACGGCAGCGAATAATATTTTCGGATTTTTATATGCATCGATCAATGCAGTGACACAGGCATGTATGAGTTTTACAAGCCAGAATTACGGAGTCGGAAAATGGAAACGAATGGACAGAGTCTTAGTTGACTGCCTGATTCTTTCCACAACGATTGCATTAATTCTTGGTGGAGGTGCGTATCTCTTTGGACCGGAGCTTTTGAAGATTTATACTGATGATCCTCAGGTTATCAGCTGTGGTATGGAGATCCTTCTGTATACAACAGTTACTTATTTTCTGTGCGGATGGATGGATCTGTTCCCGGGATCTCTTCGTGGAATGGGAAAATCAATTGTGCCGATGATACTTTCCGTAATCGGAACAGTCGGAACGAGAATCGTCTGGATCTTTGGAATATTTCCAAGATTCAGATCATTGAAGATTTTGTTTATTTCCTATCCGGTATCCTGGATCATTACAATCATCCTGCAGGTGATTTGCTTTATTTTTGTCAGAAGAATCGTTTATGCGCCACTGAAAAAACGAGAGGCTGCTATATAATGAAAAAAGAAATGCTTTATTTCCCAAAATATAAGAGGGAATAAAACATTTCTTTTTTTATTACAGCATTTTGTAAATGATAATTATTGACAAATTCAATATCCTGGAATAAGCTAGTTTTGTATAACTAATTGATAAAAAATCGCAATAAACTAAAGAGGATGATAAAAAAATGACATTAAAAGAATTAGCGATTGGAAAGAGTGCTGTAATTCGAACAGTTGGAGCTTCCGGTGCGTTACGACAGCATTTTTTGGATATGGGTATGATTCCGGGTGCGGAAGTTACGGTGGTAAAGTTTGCACCGATGGGAGACCCGATGGAATTGCAGGTACATGGATATGAACTGACACTTCGTCTTGCAGAGGCAGAACAGATTGAAGTTGAGGAAATCAGCGAGAGAACAAACAGCCATTTCCCGTGGAGAACGTTTGAAACCGGTAGATCATCCGGGACTTGGAGAAGAAGGAAAGTATCATTCTGAAGAAGATGCTAATCCGTTACCGGATGGAACAGTGCTTACTTATGCCCTGGTAGGAAATCAGAACTGTGGAAAGACAACGTTGTTTAATCAGCTCACAGGAGCAAATCAGCATGTAGGAAACTTCCCGGGAGTAACAGTAGACCGTAAGGATGGAACAATCAAAGGTTATCCGAATACGAATGTGACAGACCTTCCGGGAATTTATTCAATGTCTCCATACAGCAGTGAGGAGATTGTTTCAAGAAATTTTGTGTTGGATGAACATCCGAAAGCAATCATCAATATTGTGGATGCAACGAATATTGAGCGAAATCTCTATCTGACAATGCAACTTCTTGAAATGGATATCCCGATGGTAGTAGCTTTGAATATGATGGACGAGGTGATTGGAAATCATGGATCTATCGATGTGAATACAATGGAAGCACTGCTTGGAGTTCCGGTCATTCCGATTTCGGCAGCGAAGAACGAAGGTGTGGATGAAGTAATACGTCATGCACTTCATGTGGCAAAATACCAGGAGCGTCCGCTGCGTCAGGATTTCTGTGATAAAAGTGATCATGACGGTGCGGTCCACAGATGTATCCATGCAGTGATTCATCTGATTGAAGACCATGCAGAAGAAGCAAAGCTTCCGGTACGTTTTGCCGCAACGAAGGCAATCGAGGGGGATCCACTGATTTTAGAACAGTTAAAGCTTGATCAGAATGAGTTGGATATGCTTGAGCATATTGTACAGCAGATGGAGACGGAACGTGAGGTTGACCGAAGTGCGGCAATCGCAGATATGCGATTCGATTTTATCGAGCGTCTCTGTGAGCAGACGGTTGTGAAACCGAAAGAGAGTAAAGAACGTGTCAGAAGTGAGAAGATAGACAAAATCTTGACAGGAAAATATACAGCGATCCCATGCTTTATTGGAATTATGGTGCTTGTATTTTATCTGACATTTAATGTAATCGGTGCATTTCTGCAAGGAATTCTGGAAATGGGAATTGATCAGTTGTCAAGAATGGCTGAGGCGGGACTGCTCGCACTCAATGTAAATGATGCAATCCGAAGTCTTGTAATCGACGGAATCTTTACAGGAGTAGGAAGCGTGCTTAGTTTTCTTCCGATTATCGTTACTTTGTTCTTCTTCCTATCTATGATGGAAGACAGTGGATATATCGCGCGTGTGGCATTTGTAATGGATAAACTGCTTCGTAAGATCGGTCTTTCCGGTCGAAGCATTGTGCCGATGTTGATTGGATTCGGATGTACAGTTCCGGCAGTTATGGCAACAAGAACATTGACCAGTGAAAGAGACCGTAAGATGACGATCCTTCTGACACCGTTTATGAGCTGTACTGCGAAACTTCCGATTTATGCATTCTTTGTAAGTACATTTTTCCCGGGTAAGGGCGGACTGATCATGTCGGGTCTGTACGTGCTTGGAATTGTAGTTGGAATTTTAATCGCATTCCTTTATCGAGGAACGTTGTTTAAAGGAGAACCGGTACCATTTGTTATGGAACTTCCGAATTATCGTCTTCCGGGGGCGAAGAATGTGGCACAGCTTCTCTGGGAGAAAGCGAAAGATTTTTTACAGAAAGCATTTACAGTTATTCTGATGGCAACGATTGTTGTATGGTTCTTGCAGAGTTTTGACTTGCATCTGAACCTTGTGGAGAATTCAGCAGATAGTATTCTTGCTATGATTGCAGGTGCACTTGTTCCAATCCTTCGTCCGCTTGGACTGGGAGACTGGAGAATCTGTACAGCACTGATCAGTGGATTTATGGCGAAAGAAAGTGTAGTATCAACACTTGAGGTATTGTTTGGTGGAGGAATTGCTTCTGTACTGACTCCTCTGTCAGCCGGTGTCCTGCTTGTATTCAGTCTGCTCTACACACCATGTGTTGCAGCAGTTGCATCCGTAAAGCGCGAGCTTGGTGCAAAATGGGCTGTCGGAATGGTATTCTGGCAGTGTTTGATCGCATGGGTCGTGGCAATCATCACAAGAGGAATCGGAATGCTACTTTTCTAATGGGGAAAGCTGTTACTGTGACAGTAACGAAATGTCTTGGAATAAATGATAAAATTTATTGACAAAACAGAATTCATTCGTTATAGTAAGAAAACGATGTATCAATAAGGTGGTTGTTCATGAGACGAACCGAGCCGAAAGATGAATTGAATATATTCCGTGAGGGAGTAGTTCGCATGAAAATGTGATTTGTCAACATACCGGTGAGAATGAGTTTTAAAAGATCACCTGGCAAATCTTAAAGAATGAGACTCATGTATGTTTTAAATAAGAGGACGAGTTTGTTATGTCAAGCAGGCAGTTCTCTTATCATAGAACATACGTGGGTCTCTTTGTTTTTATATATTAGGAAAGTTCTTTTCCTAATATATAAAAAACGCTCCGCTCAGGATGCGTACTGCAATTGTAGCGGAACAGATACAGAAGAAAAAAGAAAAGAGGAGAAACATGGCACTATTTATCGAGCTTTTGTTGATGGGGGTAGGGCTTGCGATGGATGCATTCGCAGTGTCTGTCTGTAAGGGCCTTGGAATGAAGAAGCTGAATAAGAAACAGGCGGTAGTGATTGGATTGTATTTTGGAGGGTTTCAGGCATTAATGCCGCTTGTGGGATGGATTCTTGGAATTCAGTTCCAAAAGTATATTACAAGTATTGATCACTGGATCGCATTTATTCTGCTTGGCTTTATCGGTGGGAAAATGATTCTGGAGGCAGTAAAAGAATGGAACGAAGAAGATATTGTTGAAGTAAAAGATCAGCCGTTGGATCATAGAAATATGTTTTTACTTGCCGTTGCGACGAGTATCGATGCGCTGGCAGTCGGAATCACATTTGCATTTCTGGACACACCGATTCTTGAGGCAATTACGATCATCGGAATTACGACAATGGTTATTTCTATTGTTGGTGTAGTGATTGGAAATTATTTTGGTGGGAAATATAAACATAAGGCAGAACTGGTTGGTGGAATCATCCTGGTGCTTTTAGGTGTTAGGATTTTGATCCAGCATCTGTCTGGATTAGCATAAAATGAGGTTGAATATAGTATAGCAGAAAGGAAATAAAAGATGAGTGATTTGTTTCAAAGTGTGCCATTTGCAGTGGTACTTTTAATTATTGGATTTGTGTTTCTTGTAAAAGGTGCAGATGCATTTGTTGAGGGGTGTAGCAGTATTGCAAGACGGTATCATGTTCCGTCACTGATCATCGGAATGACGATTGTGGCGATGGGGACGAGCCTTCCGGAGACTGCGGTCAGTGTGACAGCAGCAGTTACGGGAAACAATGCACTTGCAGTCAGTAATGCGGTAGGATCTAATATTTTCAATCTCATGGTTGTAGTCGGAGCCTGCACGCTTTTTACTTCCGTGGCAGTTCAGATTAATACGTTAAAGATTGATTTTCCGATCTCTATTCTGTGTGCGGTATTGCTTCTGATTCTTGGTGCAGCCGGAATGTCATTGGGACATATAGATGGAGTTGTATTTATTATCTTATTCCTGGCGTTTATCCTCTACATGATCCGCTCAGCACAGACATCTCGTGAGAAAAATGTGGAGCCGGGAGTGGAAGAGGAAGAGTATCTTCTGGAAGCGGAGGAGATTCAGGAAATGTCTATGGGAAAGAGTGTGATTTACATTATTCTCGGCGCAGTAGCGATTGCGGTCGGAAGTGACTGGGTAGTAGACGGTGCCTGTACAGTTGCGGCGGCAATTGGAATCAGTCAGACTCTGATCGGTCTTACTGTAGTTGCATTTGGAACAAGCCTTCCGGAGCTGGTTACATCGATTGTAGCAGCAAGAAAAGGCGAGGTGGATATGGCACTTGGAAATGTGATCGGTTCCAATATCTTTAATATTCTCATGGTGCTTGGTATTGCGGCAGCAATTTCACCGGTCGCATTTTTGACAGAAAATATTATTGATATTGCAGTGCTGATCGTGTTCAGTGTTATTGGATGGATCATGGCATGGACGAAAAGAGAACTTAATAGAAAAGAAGGTATTATCATGTTACTTCTTTATGCAGTGTATGTTGTGTACATTTGTATGAGATAGTTTGTGATAACTCTGAAAAAAGGATTATGTGAAAAGGCAAAAAGTACTTGTGCCAATCACATAATCCTTTTTTATTTTCCTATAATTAATGCAAAGTAGCCCCAGTCCCATAAGAGGGATTCGAAACTGTTTTCCAGATATTCATAAATATCAGCTGTTTCATATCCGGTCATTCGTGTAATGATCACAAGATATTGTCTCAACGTTTCGTAAGAAATTTCAGAAACGTTTGCGTCTGTGCCATCCAGCATCCATCTTAAGAAAATGCTGTGGCGGATTGATGCATATTCAAGGGCAATCCATTGCATCTGTACCAGTACATTTTCCAGGTCACTGTCAGGAAGCAGAAGATCGGAGAAAATCTCGTTGCGCAGGAAATTGCGAAGCAGTGGTTCGTAAGGGCTCAAGTATTGTGTGAATTGTTCCCATTGTTCCAGTAAAGTGGATTCGTAAGCTTTAGTATCATCAGGATTTTCAGTACTGTCCGAAAGTGATTCCGATATTTCTTCAGCCAAAGCAAGAATTGGATTCAGAGTATCCTGATAGAGCCCCTCTTTTTGATAGTTTACGGAAAGATCTTGTAACAGTTCGTTACATTCACTGATCAGATCCAAAGGTGGAAGGTCTATATCTGAGATCGCATTTCCAAGTTCTCTCACTGTGCTATCAGAAAAATAATCTTCTAACAGTTCTTTTGTTAATGGCTGATGCTGGTATAATTCCTGAAGAATATAGAAGCTTTCCAAAAGTTCCTCTTCAATTGTTCTGGAAGAATCATCTAAAAGATTGAGTAGTTTTTCACGCAAGAGGAAAAGGACAGAAGTATCTGTATCGCCAGTATCGGACAAAGTGTCTGATACATTTGGGAAATGCAGGGACTTCTGTTTGTTCCACAGGTCAATCACTGCAGGGCAGCAAGGCATCAGCATTTTCTCGTTATGTGTCGGAAAGCGATGTTCCTCTCGTGGAAATGTAGTGCATGTTTCTGATAGGACTTTGTCGCCGTAAGCAACAACAAGGCGGCAGAGCTTCTCAGAGTTAAGGAATGGACAGCGATGATCACTGTCCAGGCCTATCACACGCTGTCCATCTTTTTTAATCGTATAAGCGCTTAAATTTTTCTTTTGTTCAGGTACGGTTTCCGGAGCCTGGAGTTTCTTCCATTTACGGTTCGTATCTGCATCGACGCCAATCTTCCATTCCTGGCAGCAGGTGATCGGACAGCGGTCGGCGATGCAGGTGAACTTAGAATAATAATCAGGTATCAAATAATTAATTTCTGTCATCACGGTTATGGAATTCTGTATGCTGCCCAACATATTTGTATGCCGGACGGATGATCTTACCGGCATTTAACAGTTCTTCCAGACGATGTGCACTCCACCCGGTGATACGCGCAATCGCGAAGAGTGGTGTGAAAAGCTCTTCCGGAATATTCAGCATTGTATAAACAAATCCGCTGTAGAAGTCAACGTTAGCACAGACAGGTTTCAGCATCTTTCTGTGTGTCATGATCTCTTCACCGGCGATTCGTTCTACACGGTCATAAAGAGCAAATTCTTCATCAAGTCCCTTTTCGGAAGCAAGCTGTTTTGCATAGCTTTTCAGAATCTTTTCTCTTGGGTCGGAGATTGTGTAGACGGCATGTCCCATTCCATAGATCAGTCCCGTCTTATCAAAGGCTTTTTTATCAAGAATCAGGCGGAGATGCTCACGAATCTCATCCTCGTTAGTCCAGTCTTTGACAGACTTTTTAATATCATCAAACATCCCCTGCGCTTTCAGGTTTGCACCACCATGACGAGGTCCTTTCAGAGAACCGATGGAAGCAGCGATTGCAGAATAAGTATCTGTTCCTGAAGAAGTAACAACATGTGTAGTGAAAGTAGAGTTGTTACCACCACCATGCTCTGCATGAAGAATCAGTGCAACATCAAGTACCTTGGCCTCGAGTTCTGTATATTGTCCATCCGGACGAAGCATGTACAAAATATTTTCGGCAAGAGAGCGGCCTTTCTCCGGATTACGGATCAGAAGTGTCTCATCTTTACGGAAATGTCTGTATGCATGATAAGAATATACTGCGATCAGTGGAAGCTTTGCAATAAGTTCAAGAGCCTGACGCAGTGCATTTTCAACAGAAATATCTTCCGGGTTCTCATCATATGTATATAAAGTAAGAACACAGCGCTGGAGTGCGTTCATGATGTTAGAGCTTGAGGCCTTCATGACAACGTCACGAACAAAACGTCCGCTTAGATCTTCTAATTCAGATAAAACTTTCAGAAAATGCTTTAATTCATCTTTTTTTGGAAGACGTCCGAAAAGGAGCAGGAAAGTTGTTTCCTCGAATCCAAAACGTTTGCCTTTCAGACCGTTGATAAGGTCATTGACATTGATTCCCTGATAGTAAAGTCCACCTTCAGCAGGAATTTTACGTCCGTTTATAACATCAAATCCACAGACATCGGATACTTCAGTCAGTCCGGTAAGAACTCCTCGGCCGGTTGAATCACGAAGTCCGCGCTTTACATCATATTCTTCATAAAGATTCGGATCAATGCGGTGTCCTTTCAAAAGTGTTTTCTCTAAATAGTCCATATCACTGCGCAGATCGTCAGTGTTTGCAATTAATATATCATTTGAATTCATAGCTTTCATCCTCACAATACATATATGTTTTCTAGTGTCTTGATAATGCATGTTAATGTAATTATAAACAGTTGAGGTGAAATTTGCAAGAAATATATATGTATTCTTGCAAAAACATGAAAAAAATCAAGAAAAGCACGCATAAAACGGAATAAAATGAATATTGAATTGTTAGATAACTCAAAAATAAGAATGATTAAATGAATTTTCTGAATCGTCAGAAAGAAAATGATGTGGCTGTGGTCATACCAGATGCCAAAGCGCAAATCTATTGTAAAAATACAAAAATATGGAGAGATATTTTATTATAAAGTGCTGAAAAATAGGAGAAACAGGTGCATTTATTGACGCATAATAATAAGAAGAGTATAATGTTAAAAAGATAACAATAGGTTGGTATAACCAATTAAAAGAAGGAGGGGGATAATTATGTTATTCCAAATTTATGGCGATGGTGCCGGCTGGCAGCTGTTAGGGTGGGTACTGGTGTTTGCCGGACTTGTTCTTGCAAATGAATTCGCAAGACGTACAAAAATCGGTGGACTGATCTGTTTTGGAGCTATTCCGGCTATACTTACAGTGTATTTTATCGCAATCTATATCTGTGCAGCAAATGGTGCAGAATGGGCACTGAATAACGATACTTATGTACATATGACAAGTTGGTTCCATTATGCAAAATTGTATGCTGCAACAGCAGGGTGTATTGGTTTTATGATGCTGAAATACAAATGGGGAATTGGTAAGACAGAATGGTTCAAAGTATTCCCGTTTGCAATCGTTGCAATCAATATTCTGATTGCAGTAGTAAGTGATTTTGAATCAGGTATCCGTGGATTCATGGCAATGAAAGAATTCGGTGACCGCTGGTGGCTGTCTTCAGAAAATGTATGGCTCTACGGAGGATGGTGGAACTGGGTGAACGGAATTGCCGGAATCCTGAATATCTTCTGTATGACAGGATGGTGGGGAATCTATACATCCAAGAAACATGATGATATGCTTTGGCCGGATATGACATGGTGCTTCATTATTGCATATGATCTGTGGAATTTTGAGTACACATACAATAACCTGACAACACATGCATTCTACTGTGGTGTTGCATTACTTCTTGCTCCAACATTTGCAAATATGTTCTGGAACAAGGGTGGCTGGATCCAGAACCGCGCGAATACACTGGCACTGTGGTGTATGTTTGCTCAGGTATTCCCATTATTCCAGGATGCAAGCCGTTTCTCAGTAATTCCGGCTCTGTATTCTGACGGATTCATGGATGCAGCAGTAAGACCGACAAGTGCTAATCCAACCATGCAGGGTGTGATCGCGGTAATTGCACTTGCAGCGAATGTGATCTGTCTGGCTGCAATTATTAAGAGAGCAAAACAGCAGAAGAAGAATCCTTATAAGAATGAGATCTTTACAGATCAGAAGGATTATAAGGAAGCAATGGCGAGAGTAGAAGTTTAAATTTGTATTTAGACGTTTGAATTCTGGGTAATGAAGCAAAAACTTTTGTTGGATAAGGGCGTGATGTGGATACTTTATTGCATCGGACACCGGCCCGCTCCTCTTCATCCCTTTGAATGAATGTAACGAAAAAGCCCAAACAGGCATCGTGAGTGATTTCTGTTTGGGCTTTTTCAAACATTCAGAACAAAGTGTATTCAGAACCGCTCCTGCCTTAAAATGTGTCCTCAACAATAAAGTATCCACATCACTTACATTATCCAGGACAGAAGGGATTGCCGTGGAACGAATTCAACACTTAAATACAGAATTCTGGACGGAAGTAAAAAAGGAACGCTATCGACTGAACCTGAGTCTATCTTCTCATTTACGTGCATCAAATCAAAACTTGTATGAAGTCTTTCAGATTCGTCCCGTTAAGCAAACACTTCTGTTTGGAATAAAGAAGCAAGAATGGTGCTATATTGTTGAGGACGCATGTAAGGCAGGAGCGTTCCGGTGTCCGATGCAATATAGCATCATTCTTGCGGCCTTATTCACCACCAAATCCTTTGCTTCAATATGGAGAATCAGACAGACAAATACAAATTTACAATTCATAGTATATCTGATGTTCTCCGTTGATGCAGTCCTGCATGGATTCCTGAATCCATTCAATTGTTCCTTTGGTATCCCGGTCTCGGATATAGGTCCAGGTCTTATAATTGCTTCGATATAATTCTTCTATCCCATAGAGTTCACAATAACGTTCCCACATATTAAAAATTGGTGCTCGGAAAGACTGGAAAATAAGTGGAATCAATGTATTCCCGGAAATCAGGGCAAACTCGTGTTGGAATTCATAAGCAGCTTCAATGGCAGTGGTGACATCCTGTGCATTACGGATCTGATTAACGAATTCGAGGAGACGCTGGATGTTTTTGTCGCTGATCGTGTCGATGGCGAGCTGTGCAGCAAGTGTATCAAGCGCAATGCGGACTTCGAAGATGGAACGAATCTCCTGATCACGCATGCGTCCGCCGTTGTAATTCATGATCGCAATCAATGTATCCAGAGTCCCTTTTCTGCGGAAATCTGCTACATAAGTTCCACTGCGGGGTTTTACGGTAAGGAATCCTTTCTTTTCCAGCTCACTGATCCCGCTGTTGACAACCGCACGGCTGACCTGCATCATTTCAGCAAGCTGGCGTTCCGGTGGAAGTTTCTCTCCGACCTGTAGCTTGCCGGAAAGAATCAGATGTTCTAATTGTTCAATAAACAGATCCCTCAGGGAAGGGAAACTGATCTTCTGAAATTCCATAATAAATTCTCCGTTTCGTAAGCGTTATCTTCACAAAGTGTGTTTTGATGAGATGAAAATGTTGAAAATCTCGTAAAAAATAACGTTTATTGTTGATAAGTTTATTATAGGGAAAACAGGCGGTGGATTCAATACTCTATATTTATATCAGACGTGGGAGAGAGTAGGAAATTTGCGGAAAAACTCGTTATATTGAATTGAACTTGAAGGAGAAATCTGTTTGACATATCTAATGTATGATGCTAATATGATTATATGAAAGGTGCTACCGATAGACGGTTAGCCCACATTATGATTAATTAAAAAATAACCGTTCAGTTTGCGAGGCTGGGGCGGTTATTTTTTTGTGTGATTGCATCCTATTGCGTAACCAAGTCCAAAGGCTGTTAAGCATAAGCTGATAACAGCAATCAGACCTTCGAGAGTCAACATTAGCATCCCCTCCTTTAGCAAGATTTCCACAGATAGTCTGGGGATTTCTATGTAAACAGAGGGTCACAGTCCCTCTGGAGAAGGACTAACCGCCTACCGTGAATGGTAGCACCATGGGGAAATTATAGCAGAAGTGTTTAAAATATACAATGCTTTGTGTATCCTAAAGCCCCTTTGTGTTAAAAATAAAATAATTGTATCAATTTTTATAAAACATGTAATTTTTCATAAATTTAATGTGTCTAAAAAGTAGAAAGGAGATAAAAAAATGCCGGCAGAACAAATTTTGGAAAGACTTATGCGAGAGTACGGAGATTCTGTTTTTCGCATGTGCTATTTGTATTTGAAAGATTATTATTTAGCAGAAGATGCAACACAAGAAACTTTTATTAAGGCTATGAAATCCTATGATTCTTTTTTACACAATTCTAATGAAAAGACATGGTTGATACGCATTGCTATTAATTCTTGTAAAAATATTATGAGAACAAAATGGTTCCGTTTTCCAATGATGAATGTTGATGATCAACAATATATAGCGGATGATCATTCTATCGAAGAGGTAGTAAAAAAAGACAGTAGTAGCAACCTTAGCTATTTTAATGCTTGGGGGAACAACAGTAGCAGCTAGTTATTCTTTTACAAATAAAATCAGTGTAAATGATGAAGTATTAACTGAATTAGATGAAATTAAATGAGGGAGTTGTGTCAGAAAAAATTGCAGTATTTGTTTCAGACGGAATAAGATATACGTTAAAAGGGCGCGTATCAGTTGATACAATGAAATAAATTTATTAAATATTCTAAAATGTGAAGAGGGTATATCTGCTGAATGGATATATCTTCTTTTTGGGTAATTAAGTTGAGGCTAAAGGATGGACTGAATCTGAAAAGTACAGTAAAATCTACATTAAAAATGTTATCGGGAAATATTCGTGGAGGGGAACGCCCTTCTTCGGAAAAACAGGAAGCTGAGGTCGTGCGTTTGCAACAGACTTTCAATAAAATGAAAAAGCAGAATTAAAGAAAGTTCAACAGGCACAGAAAGAATGGAGATGACTAATTTAGACAAAGTCATCAGTCTTTTATTAATTACAAGTAAATATTGATATGGTATACTAAAATAAAGTTTGTATACAAATAAATTGTGCGAGAGGAAAAATCATGGTAAAGATAGATTTGATTACAGGTTTTCTGGGGGCAGGAAAGACAACATTTATAAAAGAGTATGCATCCTACCTGCTTCGTCAGGGTCTGAATATCGGAATTCTGGAAAATGATTTCGGTGCGGTGAATGTGGATATGATGCTTCTTCAGGAGCTGCAGGGAGAAAAATGTGAACTGGAAATGATTTCCGGAGGGTGTGATAAAGAGACACACCGCAGACGATTCAAGACAAAGCTGATCTCTATGGCAATGTGTGGATATGACAGAGTGATCGTGGAGCCGTCGGGAATCTATGACGTGGATGAATTTTTTGATGGATTAAGAGAAGAACCTCTGGATCGGTGGTACGAAATCGGAAGTGTGATCACAATCGTAGATGCGGGACTGGAAGAAAATCTGTCAGATCAGGCGGAATATTTGCTGGGATCTGAGGCGGCGGATGCGGGTGTGATCGTGCTGAGCAGGCTGGATAAGGACAATGCTTGTGAAGAACAGGAAAACAGAATTATTTCACATGTCAATCGTTCTCTTGAACGCATTGGATGTACCAGAAGAATTGAAAAAGAAGTGATCGCAAAAGACTGGGATATGCTGACAGAGGAAGATTTTGCACAGATTCAGAACAGCAGCTATCAGATTGAGTCGTTTCGCAGACCGGAAGGTACAGAAAAGGATGGATTCCAGACCTTATATTTTATGAATCTGAATCGGACAGAAGAAGAACTGGTTCCGGCTGTGAAAAAGCTGTTTGGTAAACGTGGATGCACAGATGATTCTGAAAAAGAAAACAATAAAAATCTTAATGATATCGGAAGAGTGTTCCGTGTAAAAGGATTTATGAAGAATCAATCCGGTGACTGGATGGAACTGAATGCGACAACACAGAAGATGACAGTAAATCCAATCAAAGAAGGACAGGAGATTCTGATCGTGATCGGTGAGGATTTGAAAGAAGACAAGATTCGCGAGTGTCTGGAAGAAAAATGCACTGAGGGAGCGGAAAATGAGTGAAATTCAATTGCCGGAAGCATTTCTGAAACTAGGAGAAGTGCTGGAACAAGGACAGTTTGAACTGCTTTTTACAGAAGAAAAACTGCGGCTGGTTTATTTGATGAACGATGCGGTAGAGAGCTTTCTTGTCTTTGAAAATGCAAGGATGACAGGTCAGTATAGAGAGGATTATGAAGGTGAACTAGAAGCGGAGTTAAGTGTAACAGAAGAACCGGATGAGTCCTATGTCCTTGTAGTTCATCAGGGTGAGACCGTGGTTACGATTTTTTTTGAGGATTTAAGTGAAGAAGTACACTTATATGACTATGGAGAAATCGGACATTTCTGGGTGAAAGGTGCGGAATATCTGCGTCAGATAGAATATAAGATTGCAATCGTACGGGATAAACTGGATTATCTGGGAGCAAAATACTGTAATCAGACGGAGCGGAAACTAGCTGTGCTGGCGGACTTTCCGCCGCTGAATCATTGCTGTTATCCGGCAGTTTCAGAGCAATATGTAGTTCCAAGGGAAAATCCGTGGGTACCGTCAGCAGAAGCACATCAAGTGATGCAGGAGCTTGCGGCAACAGTAGAAGATAAAAAGTTACTAAGATGTCTAAAGTTTTATCAGAAACATCCATGGAAGCGGAGTGCAAAAAAGATTGCCGGGATGTTGCAGGAAAAGCGTCACGCAGAAGTCACAGATCTTTTGATGGAAGAACTGAAGATGGCAGCAGCAAATTATCCGAGAAGAAAATTCACAGATGAGGAAGAAAATCAGAATCGTAAGACTGAGAAGAGAGCATCAGAGCGGAAACGAGAGTTAGAAGAACAGGGATTTCGGATAAATATATTTCGTGAGGAACCATTTATTGCATCAAGAGATTCAATCCAATACAAAATCAGTCTGATGATCTGGGAAAAGAAAGGAAAAAAACGAAAAGTTCAGATAGAAGAATTTTCTGCTGACCGGAGAGGATAGGTATGGAACCATTTTATTATAGTAAGATGAATAAGATGCAGCAGGCAACGTATCATGCAATCTGTCAGGGGGTCTTGCGGATGGAGAAGGAGATTCAGGTACCGCGTATGAGCGGGGAAGAATTGTATAATGTATTCTTCCAGATGCGCCTGGATCATCCGGAGATTTTCTGGGCAACGGGATTTAAGTATCGTTATTATCAGGAATCGCCGAACATTCAGTTTCTGCCGGAATATTTGTTTGACCGGGCGAAGGTGAAAGAACATCAGAAGGCAATGAAATCCAGAGTAGAGAAACTTGCACGACCGGCGCAGAAATTATCAGAATCAGAGAAAGAAAAATACATTCATGATTTCATTTGCGAGAATGTAAAATATGATAAATTGAAGAAACCTTATTCACATGAGATTATTGGTCCGTTAGGACAGGGTGTCGGAGTATGTGAGGGGATTGCAAAAGCGGTGAAAGTGCTGTGCGATGAGCTTGGAGTCTGGTGTATGATCGCTATTTGCGGGAATAATCCGGATAAGGGAATCAAATACCGTCATACATGGAATATCGTGCGGATTAATGGGAAATATTATCATTTAGATGCGACATTTGATAATACACTTACAAGAAACTGTACGATCGGAGAAGAAATCCGTTATGATTATTTCAATCTGGAAGATAAATCGATTTTCCGGGATCATGAGCCTTTGATCGCTCCGGCTATGAAGTGTATGGACGGAGATCATTTCTATTATAAAGAAAAGAAACTGTCTTTTACAAAACCGGAAGAAGTTTACAAAAGAGCACTTCAGATGGCAAAGAAAGGAAGAATTCTGACGTTTCACTGGCGCGGAGGTTATCTGACAAAAACAGTTCTGGAAGAATTGCTTGATCTGATTGAAAAAGCAGGTGCGGAGAAAGGGAAGAAACCAAGAATCAGCCTTAACTGGCCACAGGCAGTAATTCGTTTTGGGTATGTTGATGCAGAAATAGCAGGAAGTAGCGCAGCAGAAGAAGTGCAAATGGAAGAAGCGAATGAAGGTGAGATGCATTCTGACTAAAATGCGTAGCATTTTGGAGGTTGACTCTGAACAGTTACACATATTTTATATATGCTTCAGACCGAGATGGGTATCAAAGTGACAGTTGAGAATTTACAAGAAAAAGTCAGTGTGATAGAATAGGATTGAACCGTGAAAGTTGTCGATATCTGTAGGATATAAGCGGGAGAAGAAACAACTTTCAAAAACCAAAGCTGGTGACAAAAGAGAGGTTAAACAGATGATAATTGTAAAAACATACAGAGGACATATTCGTAACTGGGAAGAACTTTGTGAGAGACTTGGAATTGATCTTACACTTTCCAGAGAAGAAAGAGAACATGAGATTTTGATTAAGGCATATCAGACATGGGGATGCGAGATGGCAGATCATATGCACGGAATGTTTGCATTTGCTCTGTGGGATGAGGAAGAGCAGAAACTTTTCTGTCTGAGAGATCAGTTTGGAACAAAACCATTCTATTACTATGAGACAGAAGATGGAGAGCTTCTTTATGGAACGATGATCCGTGATATTATCGATCAGCCGGGATTTAAGAAAGAACTGAATGAAGAGATGCTTCAGCTGTATTTAAGTCTGACCTATGTTGCCGGAGAAAATACATTTTTCCGTGGACTGAAAAAACTGTTGCCGGGACGCTATCTGATCTGGCAGGATGGAAAGCTTGAGATTCACAGATACTGGAAACCGGAATTTCATCCGGATGAGAGTAAGACTCTGGAAGATTGGGCTGATGAGATTCATAATACTCTGAAAGAAATCATGCCAGAGGTAAAAACAGCGGATGAAAAAGTAGAATCATTCCTGTCTGGTGGAGTTGATTCTTCCTATGTACTTGCAATGTCTGACGCAGAGCAGGCAGATTCCTGTGGTTATGAAGAGGAAAGATTTGATGAATCTGTTCTTGCAGAGAAGACAGCACAGCTTCTTGGAAGAAAATTCTCCAGAAGTATCATTACTCCGGAGCAGTTCTTTGATATTGTACCTTATGTAATGTACAATATGGAGCAGCCGCTTGGAGATGCATCTGCGATTGTATTTACACTTGGATGTAATGCGACAGCAGAACATACAAAAATCTGTTATTCCGGAGAGGGTTCTGACGAATTCTTCGGTGGTTATAATATGTATAGAAATGCAGAACGTTATGGTGAGAATCTGAAGAATTTCTATGTTGGAAATACCAATATCATGAAAGAAGACGAGAAGCAGAAGATTCTTAAGAAATACGATCCAGACGTACTGCCAATTGAACTTGCACGAGGAATCTACGAGGAGACAGAAGGTCTTGATCCGTTGACAAAGATGTCTGATGTAGATATTCAGATTTGGCTGGAAGGTGATATTTACCTGAATGTTGATAAGATGAGTACAGCAGCCGGACTTGAGATCCGTATGCCGTTGACAGATAGAAGAATTTTTGATATCGCATCTCGTATGCCGTCTCGCTTTAAAGTAAATGAAGAGCAGAATAAGGTGGCATTCCGTACAGCAGCTGCGAAGGTTCTTCCAGAAGAAATTGCATTCCGTAAGAAGTTGGGATTTATCGTACCAATCCGTATCTGGATGGCTGATGAGAGATACAATCAGGACGTACAGCGTCTCTTCCACAGTGATATTGCAGAGAAATTCTTTGATGTGGATGCAATCAATGCGATTTTTGATGAATATGTTGGAGGAAATTCTGATAACTGGAGAAAAGTATGGACAATCTATACGTTCCTCGTATGGTATGAAGAGTACTTTGTGAAGAGATAATGAAAAGACTATGTATTAAGATTTTAAACATTTTTAAGTGATGGGGTGGAAGCATAAAAAGCTTTGCCCCTTTTTGTTATCCCATCTGATTATCCGGGATATCCACGAAAAAGAGACAAAAGAAAATCCACCGTATGCACCTACGCTATACAGTGGATCTTCACTTTGTTATTCCATCCATTGGAATATTCCTCCTTATTTACTTGATATCTATCTGAAACTATTATCTCAAATAGTGATTTTATATTTTATTTCATTTAATTATCCCATTGGAATGTCCTTCTTTCGATTCTTCTTTTATCTATTTTGGATTTTAACTTATCGTCCCATTGGAATTTACCTCTTTCAATTTATTTGTTTGATGATTTAATGAACTATCCCATTGGATTCTACCTCTCTCTCTTTAAATATCGTTTCCGTTTTTTAAATTACTCTTTCTGGTGGTCTGTACCTCTTTCTTTAGATTTTTAAGGATTTAATCTACCTTCCCATTGGACTATACCTCTGTTTCTTTAAAATTAATTTTAATGAAAGGATTAAGTGTCTGGTGGTTTGTCCTCCTTTTTGTTTTTTATTTCGTTTCCTTTTGTTGATTCTATATTAACTCACAGATAGGCATTTGTCAATAGAAAATCAGAAAAAAGTTAAAAATAATTCAAATATACAGAAAATAAGAAATAAAATACAAAAAATACAGGCTATTAATTGCGTTTAAGGTAATTGCATTAGACAGAAAAGTGGACGCAATCTATGGAAACATGGTATGATACTAAGAAAAGAGTTGCCAGCTGCACATAGAACGAACAGCAACAGAATGCAATGCTACAGGTCCTTGCAACGGGCGGGAAATGGAGAGAGAAAATTGAGTAAAGAGTCAAGAACCAGCTGTGAAACATGCACTTATTATATTTATGATGAGGAGTATGAGTGTTATCTCTGTGATAAGAATATGGATGAGGATGATTACATCCGTCTGATGACAAATCAGCATTATCAATGTCCATATTATCGGAATGGAGATGATTATCTTGTTGTTAGAAAACAGCTGTAGAATCATAGAAAAAGCAAGGAAGTACAAAACCAAAAGAAAGAATAAGAAGAAAAGCGGGAGAATCGTTGGATCAGATTCTCCCGTTTTTTAAGAAAGACCTTTGTGCAAGCACCGGTGGTTTCAGACCTTTTGACCCTGGTATCATTAAATTGTTTTCAATACGTTTAAGAGCCGGTCATTATCTTCTGGTTTCATAATGCAGAAGCGGACGAATTCGCCATCCAGACATTGGAAAGAAGAGCAGTCGCGGATCATAAGTCCTTCTTTTATACAAGCTTCAAATACATCGAAAGAAGTTACTTCTGGCTTTAAAATCTTCACAAGGATAAAGTTTCCATATGGAAAATAAACCTTGAAAGAAGACATCTTTTTTAATTCAAGAAATATCCGGTCACGTTCAGTCAGGATTAATGCACGTGTCTGGCGGATGTAGGAAGTGTCTTTGAACATCTGCTCGCCGGCATATGCTCCAAGGCTGTTTAAGGACCATGGAATCTGCTTTTCTTTCATCTGAGATAAGAATTCTTTATTTCCGGTAATGCCGTATCCAAAACGCATTCCCGGAGCTGCATAGAATTTTGATACACCGCGCAGTACCATGAGATTAGAGAATTCTTTCGTGTATGGAACAGCGGTTACTTCCTGAACGGAAGGTGCAAATTCTACATAAGTTTCATCAATCATGACAAAGATATCGCGGTTTGCACAAAAGGAAAGCAATGCACGCATTTCATCTTTTAAGATGGCAGAAGAAGTTGGATTGTTCGGATTGCAGAGAATCAGAAAATCATATCCGTTTAATAAAGTCCGGCAAAGATCTTCTACATCTAATTCAAAATCTTCCGCTTCCTGAAGATGATAATAGTCCTGTGTACTTCCGGAGAAAGAAAGTTCTCTGGAGTATTCAGAATAGGTTGGACCAAGAATCAGAGTGCGTTTCGGTGCTCTTGTTTCAATCAAAAGTGAAATCAGTTCGCTTGAACCGTTGCCCGGCAGGATGAAATCAGCAGGAACATCGCAGTACTCAGCAATTGTGTTGCGAAGTGATTTATAATCTCGGTCAGGATAAGAAGAAAAGAGGTCCACATGAGCCGCAACAGCTTCCTTAACAGAAGGGGAAAGTCCGAGTGGATTTACATTTCCGGCAAAGTTTGTAATACTGTTTTGGTCGATATGATAATACTCACTGATTTTCTCAATATCACTTCCATGAAAAACTGGTTTTGTATTCGTCATAGGCGTCTCCTCCTTAGTAGGTTTCGAATAAAATTCCAAGCGTATTTGGTCCACAATGGCTGGAAATCGTACAGCTTGCTTTTGTTATATGGATCTCATCAAAATGCATGGTTTCTTCAAGCGTATTCTTAACAAGTTCAATGTATTCAGGGGCAATCCCTGAGTGCGTGATAAAGATCAGAGATGGATCGATATCCGGATAAGCAGCAAGTTTGTCTTTTACATATTTCACAAGAACTTTATCAAGCGTTCCACGATATTTCTTTCCTACATTCATACTGCCATCTGCTGTGCTGACTTCGATGCATGGTTTTAATTTCAAAACATTTGCTCCGAGAGCAGCGACCGTCGAACAGCGCCCACCGGCATGGAGAAATGTCAGCGCATCCAAAATAAAGCTGGCATGACAATGCTTTGTGCGTTCGCGAAGAGCTTTGGCAATGTCTTCCGCTTTCATTCCCTGCTCGATCATCCGACCGGCATCTGTTACAAGAAGTCCGGTTCCGGTGGAGAGAGAACAACTGTCAATCACATGAACATGCCCGAGCTCTTCAGCAGCAATACAGCAGTTTTGATGAGCACTGGAAAGTGAGCTGCCAAGATTGATATGGATCACTTCATAGCCTTCATCGACCCATGGTTTAAAATGTTCAATATATTCCGCAACATTGACGGCGGCTGTCTTTTGGAAGGATTTTTTCATCGTAATATTTCTGATAAATTTCTTCCGGTGTAATGTCAATGCCGTCCTTATAATCTTTTCCATCCAGAATGATGTGGAGTGGAAAATAATGTACATGATATCGTTCTTTCAGTTCTTGATCCAGGTCACAGGTACTGTCGGCACTTAAAATGATTTTATTTGTAACAGAATCCGTCATAATCCTCCTCCTAAATTAGTTCAACAACTTGAATTGTATGGCTAGTATGTATTTATACTGCATAATGTGTACACAAATTATAACATATTTTTCCCATAGAGTATAGTTTTTGTATCCAAAAAACAATACAAAATAAGACTTTTTTGCTATTGTTCGCTCTTACTGTATTAAAAATGCAAAGAATATTGGAAGCTTTTATTGACATATATAGATAATCGATATATAATCAAGCCAAGATATATAGATAACCGATATATCAGCTGGGAGTCAATCCCACAGCTGATATAGCCTCCGGCAGGATTGCAGAGGTGCGCGTCATTCTGCAGTGAGAATGTTAAAAAGTGTACGGTTAACGTAAAATCAGAAAGATTAGGAGGAATTGTTATGGCAGTTGACAGAAGTCTGGTATCAGGAAGCACAACGATGTTGTTATTAAAGCTTTTATCTGAAAAGGATATGTATGGTTACGAGATGATCGAGACCTTAAGAGAAAAGTCCCAGAATGTGTTTGAATTAAAAGCAGGCACATTATATCCATTGCTTCATGGAATGGAAGATAAGAAATATCTGACAGTTTATGAGAAAGAGGTCGGAGGTAAGGTTCGTAAGTATTACAGTATTACGAAAACCGGGAGGAAAGTTTTAGAAGAGAAGAAAGAAGAGTGGAAAATTTATTCATCGGCTGTAGTGAATGTGATGAATGCAGCAGTTTGTTAGAAAGGGTGATGTTTGATGAGACGAGAGGAGTATTTGCATACATTAACAGAACAGATTCGCTGTAAGATGGCAAGAGGGACGATAGAACAGGAGATCAATGATCATATTGAGGATCAGAAAGCGGAATTCCTAAGTGAAGGAATGAGTCAGACAGAAGCAGAAGAAGCTGCGGTTCGAGAAATGGGTGATCCGGTAGAAGTCGGGCTTGAGATGGATAGAATCCATCGGCCGACAATGGCGTGGGGAATGATTGCGCTGATTGTTGGGTTAAGTCTTGCAGGCTATCTTTTACGAAGTGTTATGTATCAGACCGTTTTAGGTATTGAGCAGAGTGCGGGAAAAACAGAAGACTTGTTCTGGGTAGGAACGTCATTGAGCTGGCATACATCGCTGGAACTGCCGGCACTTTTGCTTGGACTTGTGCTGATGATTGGTATTTGCTATATGGATTATACGAGGATTGCGGTTTATGCAAAACCAAGCTTGATCGCATATCAGGTGTTACTTTTCATTGGACTGCAGGTTGCCGGTTTGAAAATGAATGGATCAACCAGATATATTAGAATGCCATTCGGCATTGGATTGAATCTGATTGATTTACTCTGGCTGACAATTCCGTTGTTTGCAGCTGTATTATATAGTTACAGAGGTCAGGGATACCGAGGAATTTTAAAGGCAATCCTTTGGATGGTCATTCCAACATATTTCCTGATTATAAGAAGCCAGAGTCTGATTGGGGCAATGATACTGGAAGTGGTTTATTGTGTGGTTTTGGCGGTGGCTGTTCACAAAGGCTGGTTTCAGGTTTGTAAAAAAGCAGTACTTACGGGAATCGGAGCAGTAGTCGTTCTGATACCGGTTCTGCTTGCGGGAGGCCTCTGGTGTTTTGGCAGGGCTTACCAGAAAGAGCGTATAGCGGCTATTTTATCGATCGGTGATCATGCTGCAGATTTCCCGAGAGTCAATGTGATCTGGAAAATGATTTCCGGAAGTTCAGCATTTCATGGCAATCCGCAGTTTAAAGAACTTCTGACATCCGTAGACGGAAGTGTCCATCTGCTTGCCAGTGTGGTAGCTGCTTATGGAATACTGGCAGGTATTCTGCTGGTTCTTTGTCTGGTAGTTCTGATCCTTCGATTTGCCAAGATTTCTTTAAACCAGAAGAACCAGCTTGGTATGGTGATGGGAACAGGATGTACAGCATTGTTTCTGATTCAGACAGTAGTTTTTATATTAGAAAATCTGGGAGGAGTCTGTAATATGGGAATCGACTGTCCGTTCTTTGGAACAGGAAGACCAGGTATGCTGACATCTTATATCCTGCTCGGATTACTGCTCAGTATCTGCAGATATCAGAAGACAGCGCCGGAACCGGTAATCAGGTCCTGGCGCTGGAGACAACGTTCTCAATCATGAAAAATAAATTATTTTGTTGTATTACGGCGAATTAATACAGGGGCAATTTGTTTATGAACAGGTTCACCTAATGGTTTGGGAACACGCTTTTTCTGCTCTTCCATCTGTTGGACAAGAAGATCCATGGCAGTCTTTGCAATCACATCAATCTGCTGGCCGATGGTTGTGATTGGAAGGATTGCCTCGCTGGCAATCGGAGAGTTGTCAAATCCAACGATCTCATAAGTAGAAGGAAATGTTCCATATTTTTGGAAAATTAAATTAAGAAACATATTTGCATAGGTATCATTCGCGAGAAAGATACCTTTTTTTTGATTGGGATATTTTGCTTCTATTTTATTGAAAATCTCTCGGATTACGTTTAAAATCTCATGATAAGAATCACCTTCTACACTAAGATCTATATCATATGGAATATGATATTCTTCGCAAGTAGCCTGAAAGGCTCGGATTCGGTCATAAGCCGGGATGGATTTATTCACATTGACATTTATATGAATTAATATGTCACATTTATCCCGAATCAACAGGGAAGTAGCTTGAAGTGCACCCATATAGTTATCAGTATTGACACTGCTGATATATTCTGCTTCGCGTTCAATTGCGATGACAGGAATCTGATAGGAAGCAAGTTTCTCAGATGGAAGAGTGTGACTTAAAACAATCAGTCCTTCAATCTGATAAGACAGAAGTTCTTCAATGTACTGTTGTTCTTCTTCAGCGCCATGTTCACTGGCGAAAACAAGAAATTTATAGTGATAATCACTGTAACTGGAAAGGAATTGTGTCAGCATCTCAGAATAATAGTGCAGGTAAAGGTTTGGAACAATGATTCCGATAAATTCACTTTTTCCATTTGCCAGAACCTTTGCCAGCTTATTCTTTTTATATCCAAGTGTATCAAGAGCCTGTGAAATCTTTTCCTGGTTTTCAACCGTCAGTGAATCCGGGTGATTGAAATATCTTGATATTGTAGTTTTTGAAAAATTGGTGTATTCCGCAATATCTGCAAAAGTTACCTGTTTTTTACTCATAAAAGTTGAATCTCCTTCAATATGATGGCTGATGGTTCATAATATTTTTTAGTATAGCAATTTTCATGGAAAAACGCAACACTTAAATAACCAGTTACGTAACCGGTTATTTTATCGCGCAAAAGTGTTGACAGAAAGAGAAGAATATAGTAATATCAAACCATAAAGTAACCGGTTACGTAACCGGTTTTCCATAGAGTTAAAGGAATGGAGGAAGAAGTGCATGAAAAGAATGCAAAATCAAGCAAAGTCCGTAAGCAAACGAACGTGGAGAGAAAAGATGACTTATATGAAGAAAAACTGGCAGTTATATCTTTTCTTCCTAATGCCAGGGCTTTTACTGACAATTATTTTTAAGTATCTCCCAATGGGTGGTCTCCTGATAGCTTTTGAAGACTACAATGTAATAAAAGGAGTTCTTGGCAGTCCCTGGGTAGGACTTGAGTATTTTAGGCGATTTTTATCTTCACCGGATTTTATGAATTATCTGATGAATACATTAAAATTGAGTATCTATGGACTGTTGTGGGGATTCCCGGTTCCGATTATTCTTGCATTGCTTCTAAATCGCATCCGTAAGACAGGGATTAAAAAGAAAGTTCAGCTTTTGATCTATATGCCGAATTTTATTTCAGTCATCGTACTTTGCGGTATGGTTCGTATGCTTTTATCACCTGTAGGACCGCTGAACAAAGTGCTCGGAATTAGCACAAACTGGATGACAATGCCTTCTGCATTCCGAACAATTTATATTGCAAGCGGAATCTGGCAAGCAGCAGGATGGTCATCTATCATGTATACAGCAGCATTGGCAAATGCAAGCAAGGAGCTGGAAGAAGCAGCGACCATGGATGGAGCAAATCTTCTGCAGCAGATCTGGTATGTAGAGTTGCCGGCAATTAAAAATATTATCGTAATTCAGTTTATTTTACAGGCTGGAAATATTATGAGTATAGGTTTTGAAAAAGCATATGCTTTACAGACAGACATGAACTTGCCGGCATCAGAAATCCTGTCTACATATGTATATCGTATTGGACTTTTGAACGGAGATTATGGATATTCAACAGCGGTAGGTCTCTTCAATTCGGTTGTAAATGTTATCTTGTTGATCTTTGTAAACTGGATTGTTAAGAAACTGAATGACGGAGAAGGATTATAGAAAAGAGGGAGAAGAGATGGAGAAAAAAAAGAAGAAAAAATATTCAAGGACAGACAAAGTAATCCTTGGAATCGGATTTACCATTCTTGGTTTATTCGTCCTTTCTATAGCAATACCGATTATCTATGTAGTACTTGCATCCTTTATGGATCCGACTGTTTTGAATAACCAGGGATTGAGTTTTAATATTAAGGACTGGACATTAGATGCATATCGAAGAGTATTAGAGAATGAAATGATCTGGCGCGGCTTTTTAAATTCCTTCCTGTATTCACTTGCATTTACAGTTATTTCTGTTTTTGTGACATTGTTGGCAGCGTATCCACTGTCCAAAAAAGAATTTGTAGGAAGAAAGGTCTTTAATATTATCTTCTTAATTACTATGTTTTTTGGCGGTGGAATGATTCCTACATTCATTTTGATCAATCAACTGCATATGGTTAATACAGTGTGGGCAATCCTGATTCCAGGAGCATTTAATGTATGGAATATGATTCTTGCAAGAACTTATTATCAGTCAATTCCAACAGAATTAAGAGAAGCATCTGCGATTGATGGAGCGAATGAAATCCAACATTTCTTTAAAATTATGATTCCGGTATGTAAGCCAATCATTGCAGTACTGGCGCTTTGGTCTTTCGTTGGAATGTGGAACAGTTATTTCGACGCAATGATTTATTTGAATGATGCGAATTTGCAGCCATTACAGTTAGTACTCCGTTCTATCTTAGTACAGAATACACCACAGCCGGGCATGATTGCCGATATTCAGAGCACAGCGGAAATGGCAAAAATAGCAGAACAGCTCAAATATGCAACCATTGTAGTATCAAGTTTACCACTGTTAGTAATGTACCCATTCTTCCAGAAGTACTTTGACAAAGGAATTATGGTTGGATCGGTAAAAGGCTAATAAGAAAGGAATGATACAGATATGAAGAAAAGAAAAGTAAATGCATTACTTGCAATTGTACTATCTCTGACGATGCTGGTGGGAGTTACAGGTTGTGGAAAAGAGCAGCAGCTTGAAGCTGAAATCAACCCGGATACACCTGCAACGGAAGTGCAGTTTCCATTGAAGGAAACTGCAGAACTTTCCTTTATTACAAGTGCACCGGCTACATCAACACAGGAGCCAAATGAACGAGTAATCTTTCAGAGAATGGAAGAGCAGACGAATGTTCATATTGATTGGACTTGTTTTGTATCGGATCAGTTTTCTGATAAGAAAAATCTGGCACTTGCTCAATTTGGAAATCTACCGGACGGATTATTCAATGCAGGAATGAGTGATTATGATCTATTGCGTTATGCAAAGCAGGGTATCATTATTCCATTAGAAAATCTGATAGATAAATATATGCCGAATTTACAGGCAGTATTTGAAAAATATCCAGAATATAGGACAATGTGTACAGCACCAGATGGACATATTTATTCATTCCCTTGGATTGAACAGCTTGGAGCCGGGAAAGAAGCCATTCAGGCAATCGGAGATATTCCATATATTAACAAAAAATGGCTGGATTATCTAGGACTTGAGATTCCAACAACAACAGATGAATTGGAACAGGTATTGATTCAATTCCGTGATCATGCAGATGAACTTGAAAAAGAATTTTCAATCGAAGGTGATGTGATTCCAATGTCATTTATTATCAATAACGGAGACCAAGATCCGGCAATTTTAATCAATGGATTTGGAGAAGGTTATGGAGATACGGGAGATCATTTCGCTGTAACGGATGAAGGAAAAGTTATTTACACAACTGTTCAGGAAGGTTATAAAGAAGGAATTGAATGGTTACATAAACTTGTGACAGAGGATTTAGTTGACCCAGAAGCATTTACACAAGAGTGGTCTACCTATGTAGCAAAAGGTAAGAACCATCGATACGGTCTCTGTTTTACATGGGACATTGCAAATATTGATAACAATGAAGATTATGTGATGCTACCGGCGCTGACAGGACCGAATGGTATGAGAAATATCACGAGACAGAACAACAGTGAAACAAGTGGATTTGACCGTGGAAGATGTGTTCTTACATCAAGTTGTCGGAATACAGCACTTGCTGCTGCATGGATTGATCAGATGTATGCACCAATTCAATCACCACAGAATAACTGGGGAACTTATGGAGAAAAGGACTCCTTTAACATTTTTGAACTGTCCACAAACAAAGATGGTGGAAAAATGCTAAAACATATGGATCTTGGAAATCAGTCTCCGGTAGAAGTTCGTGAGGCACAATCGGTAAATGGCCCTCTTGCAGTTTTAAATGAATATTATGATGTATATGTAACACAGCCGGAAGATGCAAAATGGCGTTTGGATAATATGCATGAAACTTATTTACAGGATATGAACAGTAAATATGTTTATCCAAATGTCTTTATGAGCATTGATGATACGAATAAAGTATCTCAGTACGATACAGATATAAAAAAATATGCAGAACAGAAGAAAGCAGACTGGATTCTGAATGGAGGAATTGAAAAAGAGTGGGATTCCTATCTAAAGAAAATGGAACAGTATGGGCTTTCAGATTATCTTTCAATTAAACAGAAGTACTTTGATGAGTATCAGAAGTCATTAAGTGAAGAAAAATAACGATACGAACAACAGGAGAATTTGCATGAGTGAGATGTTAGAAAAGGCTAGAAAATATGAAGATGAACAGGGAAAGCAGATAAAAGCAGAAGACAGACCGGCTTTTCATGTGAGTCCGTATGTAGGCTGGATGAATGATCCGAATGGATTTTCATACTATCAGGGAGAATATCATTTATTTTATCAGTATAATCCATACGATACACATTGGGACAGTATGCATTGGGGGCATGTGGTAAGTAAAGACTTATTGCATTGGGAATATCTCCCGGCAGCTCTTGCACCAGATGAAGACTACGATAAGATTGGCTGTTTCTCAGGAAGCGCAATAGAGCTGGATGATGGCAGACAATTGCTTATGTATACAGCCGTAGATCATGAAACATTAGAAGATGGAAGCAAAAGAGATATACAGACACAGGCGGTAGCTGTCGGAGACGGAAGAGATTATGTGAAGTATGAGAAGAATCCGGTCTTGACAGAAAAGGATCTTCCGGAAGGTGCAAGTAAAGTGGATTTCCGTGATCCAAAGATCTGGAAAGGAAAAGATGGAAACTTCTATTGTGTGATCGGAAGCAGACCGGCAGACGGAAGTGGACAGATTCTTCTTTACAGAAGTGCAAATGGATTTGACTGGGAATTTGTCAGCATCCTTGCAGAAAATAAGAAACGTTTTGGAAAGATGTGGGAGTGTCCGGATTTCTTTGAACTGGATGGAAAACACATTCTCCTGACAAGTCCGCAGGATATGTTACCGGAAGGCTTGGAATATCATACCGGAAACGGCACTTTATGTATCATAGGAGAAATGGACAAGGATACATATACCTTAAAAGAGCAGTTCAATCAGTCTGTGGATTATGGAATTGATTTTTATGCAATGCAGACAGTGGAAGCACCGGATGGTCGCAGAATTATGATCGGCTGGATGCAGAACTGGGATACGCTTGCTCATCGTTGTAACGACTCAAAATGGTTTGCGCAAATGAGTCTGCCGAGAGAATTGTCTGTGAAGAACGGAAGACTTTATCAAACTCCAATCAAAGAACTCGATGCACTGCGCAAAAACAGAGTTGAGTACAACGATGTAGTAATAGATAATGATACGATCACATTAGATCGCGTCGAAGGACGAACCATCGACATGGAACTCGTGATACGTCCGGAAGATAAAGAAAATGTATATAAGAAATTCGCATTACGTTTTGCACAGAATGAGAAATTCCATACAGAATTGAGCTTCCGCCCGTATGAGTCTGTATTGAAAATTGACAGAAAATTTTCAGGAACCGAACGAGCACTGGTTCATCAGAGAAGATGTCAGGTGAACGGAGATGCCAATGAGTTAAAGCTTCGTGTGATTTTGGACAGATTCAGCGCAGAAATATTTATTAATGATGGCGAGCAGGTTATGTCTGCTGTTATGTTTACAGAACAGGAAGCAAACGGAATTTCATTCTTTGCTGATGGTGCAGCTAAAATCGATGTAGTGAAATATGATCTGGTATAGAAGTTACATGATAAATATACATTGAGATTGAAAATGCATGGATAATGATAAGGGGATTCCTGATTAAGGAATCCCCTTATGTAGTATAGGAGTATAGTATTGATGATAGAAGTAAGAAGAAAAAGACATGAAAACGAACTGCACGAAAAATATATGCAGTTGTATCATAATGAACAATGTTATGAAGAATTAATGCAGTCATTGGAAGAGGCTTATCAGAACAGACCTGCTGAACTTAGACGGTTAGATAATAAAAGAGAAAAAGAACCGAATTGGTATCGAAACAGAAATATGCTTGGGATAACGATGTATCCGAAGCTATTTGCAGGGGGATTAAATGGTGTGATAGAGCATTTGGATTATTTGTCTGAGCAGAAGATCACCTATCTTCATCTGATGCCGCTTCTGAAAATGCCGCATCCATATAATGACGGTGGCTATGCGGTAGAGGATTTTAAACAGGTAGATCCTGAAATTGGAACAAACGAAGAGTTGGAAAAGTTGACAAAAGAGCTGAGAAAACACGGAATCAGTCTGTGTCTGGATGTTGTTATGAATCATACAGCAGATACGCATGAGTGGGCAATGCGAGCCAAGAGAGGCGAACAGGAATATATGGATCGCTATCAGTGTTATGAGACACGCGAGATTCCGGATCAGTTTGAGAAGACGATGCCGCAGGTGTTCCCGGAAACTGCGCCGGGCAACTTTACATGGTGTGAAGAGATGCACAGACATGTGCTCACAACATTTTATCCTTATCAGTGGGATCTGAATTATCACAATCCGAAAGTATTTAATGAAATGATAGGAAATATCCTGTATCTGGCTAATATGGGAGTGGAAGTATTTCGTATTGATGCAGTTCCGTATATTTGGAAGGAGTTGGGAACCAACTGCAGAAATCTTCCGCAGGTTCATAGGATCGTCCGTATGCTGCGTATGATCCTTGAAATGGTTTGCCCGGGTGTGATCTTAAAAGGCGAGGTTGTTATGGAGCCAAAAGAACTTCCGGTTTATTTTGGAACAGAGCAAGAGCCGGAATGCCATATGTTATACGGTGTTTCCAGTATGGTGAATCTGTGGGCAGCACTGGCTACAAGAGACACAAGAATGCTGAAGCATCAGATGGATGTGATTCACAGTCTTCCTAAGAACTGCTATTTTGTCAATTACCTTCGCTGTCATGATGATATCGGCTGGGGCCTGGATGAAGAGCAGGAGAAGAAGCTGGAGATAGATCCGATTCAGCACAAGGAATATTTATATCATTTCTTTGAGGGGACATATCCGTACAGCTTTGCTCGTGGAGAGCTTTATAATTACGATCCGGTGACCAAAGATGCCAGAAGCTGTGGAACAACGGCAAGTCTGTGTGGAATCGAAAAAGGTGGATTTGAAGGAGATCTTGAGCAGGTGAAACAGGGAATCAAGAGAGTGCTGATGATGCATGCGGCATGTATGAGCATGGAAGGTTTTGTGATGCTTTCGTCCGGAGATGAGATCGGTCAGGTCAATGATTACAATTATAAGAAAAACCCGGATACTGCTGCGGATAGTCGATATCTGCATCGAAGTCCGTTCCAGTGGGAGAATGCAGAGAAGAGAAAAAAACCAGGTACTGTACAGTATGAGATCTGGAATGGTTTGAAACAGATGGAAGAATTCAGACGTGAGGAAAATTGCTTTGGAGAGACTGCTGGTATCTCTACATGGGATACAGGAAATTCTTCAGTCTTCGCAATCAGAAGGACAGCAGGGAGAGAAGAACTGATCTGTCTGGCTAATTTCTCGGAGTATGGACAGAATGCCTGGCTGAATTGTCTGGAAGGTGAATATGAAGATTTATTTACAGGAGAAAAACTGGAAATGAACTCGGTATGGATGAATCCTTATCAGTACAGATGGTGTGTGAAAAAATAGAAATCTGTTGAGAATAGAAAAATGTTGTCGATTTGGCAGCAGAATGGAGAAGAAAATGAAAAAATATGATGTAGTAGCACTTGGAGAATTATTGATTGATTTTACAGAAAACGGAAAGAGCAATCAGGGAAATCCTCTTTTTGAGGCAAACCCGGGAGGAGCACCGTGTAATGTGCTTGCGATGCTGACAAAGTTAGGACATAAGACAGCATTTATCGGAAAAGTAGGTGAAGACTTTTTCGGAGAGCAGTTAAGAGATGCAATTACAGAAGTTGGGATCGATGCATCCGGATTATGCACAGATAAAGAAATCCATACAACACTTGCTATGGTACATACTTATCCGGACGGAGACAGAGATTTCTCATTTTATCGTAATCCGGGAGCAGATATGATGCTGAACAAAGAAGAGATTTGTGAAGAACTTATCAAAGAAAAACAAAGATCTTCCATTTCGGAACATTGTCTATGACATATGAAGGAGTGCGCGAAGCAACAAAAGAAGCCATTCGTATTGCGGAAGAGTCCGGTGCGATTATTTCTTTTGACCCGAACTTACGTCCTCCACTTTGGAATTCATTGGATGAGGCAAAAGAGCAGGTGTTATACGGTCTCGGACATTGCCAGATTCTTAAAATCTCTGACAATGAGATTCAGTGGCTGACAGGAGAAGAGGATTATACTGCAGGTGTAAACTGGATCAGAGAAAGATATCAGATTCCGCTGATTCTTGTATCTATGGGAAAAGAAGGAAGCCGTGCATACTATAACGGAAGCATCGTAGAGGTAAAACCGTTCCTTCAGAAAAATACAATTGAGACAACAGGAGCCGGAGATACATTCTGCGGTTGTGTATTACATTATATCTGTGAACATGGAATGGAGGACTTAAAGGAAGAAAACCTGAAAGATATGCTGACATTTGCAAATGCGGCCGCTTCTGTGATCACAACAAGAAAAGGTGCACTGCGCGTAATGCCTACGAGAGATGAAATCCAGAATCTGCTGGCTGAGCGAGCTGCAAAGTAATGTGTGCTGAAAAATAGTTAAGAAGAATACTCTGAAAAACGAAACAGAGAGGATACGCAAGTTACAAACGTATTCTCTCTGTTTTGTTCTCTCTTATATTAAGACTTTGATATAATTACTTTCTATAAGCAAATTTCGGTAGTCCGCCTTCTTCCGGTACTTTTACAGAACCCTGGATGAGAGGCAGTGCATAGTCGATGAACTGCTGTCCGATATCGGAACCATTTCCTGTGATCCAGTCTAGAGGAACTGTCTTCTCCTGATTACAGATAAGGTTCACATCTTCCGGAGCGTAAGTAATGTGGTAATCTGCATCGTCTGTACGGTGGAAGGCGATCATCATTCCTGTTGTTCCCTTCAGTGCAGTCTGCACACCGAAAGAACCGGAAGCAATCGCTTCTTTCTCGTCTGTCGCAGAGAGCATAGCGGAAGAACAACGCTGGTTGACATTGAGCTCGATGGAGCGAACTTTTACGCCAAGGCGGTCTTTAACGAGGTTTTCCAGATATTTTCCGGAGCCTGTCAGCATTTTATGTCCGAATGTGTCTACGCCTACATCACTTGCAAGCTCGCAGACAAACTTACCGTTTCCGTCATTAATTCCTTCGGAAATGCAGACAACCAGATTGGAAGTATGCTCGAAAGCTTTCTGAACATCTGCAAGGAACTGTTCCTGATCAAATGCAACTTCCGGAAGATAGATGAGAACCGGATTGTCGCCTTCGAATTTACGGGCAAGGACACTGGCAGCGGCCAGCCATCCGGCATGACGTCCCATGATCTCAACGATCGTAACGGATTTTTTATTATCATAAACAGAAGCGTCGATCGCAATCTCACGAACAGTGGATGCTACATATTTGGCAGCACTTCCGAATCCCGGTGTGTGGTCTGTCAGGACAAGGTCATTGTCGATTGTCTTAGGGATTCCGATGAAACGGATCTCGCTGTTTACAGTCTCGGCATAGCGGGAAAGCTTGCTTACTGTATCCATGGAATCATTTCCACCGATGTAGAAGAAGTAGCCGATATTGTACTTCTCAAATTTCTCAAAGAGCTGCGGATAGACGGCGTCTGTCAGGTCTTCCGGAAGTTTGTAACGGCAGGAACCAAGATAAGATCCCGGTGTTGTCTTGATCAGTTCAAGCTCACCGTTCACTTCTAAAGGTTTCATATCCATCATATTCTCATTCAGGAAACCTTCGATTCCGTTGATCATTCCATAAATTGTTCCAATGACATCCTCGCGATTCAGTGCTTCGTAAACAACCCCATAAAGGCTGGCATTAATAACTGCGGTTGGTCCGCCGGACTGTCCGACGATTGCATTCTTCTTCATAAAGTTTCTCCTTTGGTTTAAGTTGAGATAGTCGATTTCTGTTGTCAATATATGATAAGAACTCAATAATATATTAACGATTCGTTATTACTATAGCTGAAAAAAAGAAAATTTACAACAAGAAGTCGAAAAGATGCTATAATGAGCGTAAAAGAAAAGGAAGCGACGCCGTAGGCGGGCATTAAAAAATGGAGGTTAAACAATGAAATATATTTCATTTGCAATTCCATGTTACAATTCAGAAGCATATATGGAAAAGGCAATCAATTCCATTCTTGTTGGGGGCGAGGATGTTGAGATCATTGTAGTGAATGACGGTTCAAAAGACGGAACTCAGGAAATCGCAGAGCGATATCAGGAAAAATATCCGACGATCGTAAAAGCAGTTGCGAAACCGAACGGTGGACATGGAGATGCAGTGAACTGTGGACTGGAGCATGCGACAGGAAAGTATTTTAAGGTTGTAGATAGTGATGACTGGGTAGACGAGGAAGCACTGTTAAAGGTTCTTGACACAGTCAAAGGATTTGTAAAAGATGAGTCTGAAGTAGATATGGTCATTGCGAACTATGTATATGAGAAGGTTGGCATGACGCATAAGAAAGTCATTCGTTACGATAACGTTCTTCCGGAGAATCAGATTTTTAAATGGGAGGATATCGGACATTTCCGTCTGGATCAGTATATCTTGATGCATTCTGTAATTTACCGTACAGAGATGCTTAAGCTTTGTCAGCTGGAATTACCGAAGCATACATTTTATGTAGATAATATTTATGTATATTATCCGTTGCCACATGTACGTACACTTTATTACATGAATGTAGATCTTTACAGATATTTCATCGGACGTGAGGATCAGTCAGTCAATGAGAAGGTGATGATCAGCAGAATCGACCAGCAGCTTTTCGTAACGAAGAAAATGATCTCCATGTATGAGCTTCGTCTGATCGGAAGCAAGAAGCTGAGAAAATATATGGTGAATTATTTGGCAATCATGATGACAGTTTCTTCTATTCTATGTATTCGCTCTAAGAAGAAAGAGAATCTTGAGAAGAAGAAAGAACTGTGGGCTTATCTGAAGAAAAAAGACTATAGGACTTATATGAAGATCCGTTATGGAATTCTTGGACAGACGATGAATCTTCCGGGAAGATCAGGAAGAAGAGTGTCTTCACTTGCGTATACGGTTGCAAGAAGATTGATCGGGTTTAATTAAATAAAAAAATTCCTATGAATATTTAGGACGGGTGAATGAAAAAAACAGTCATGACATATACTGATTTGGATGAATTTAGCTTTTAGAAAAGAGTAGAAGATCTGAAGAAAGGAAGTATATGACATGGCTGGTTTATTTTCAGAAAGCAAGACAAAACAAAATCTGATGCGTGCGTTCGCAGGAGAGGGACAGGCGCGAAACCGTTATACATTTGCGGCGGAGCAGGCACGGAAAGAAGGGAAACCTGCAATTGCAGATATTTTTCTATACACAGCAGACCAGGAGCGGGCACATGCGGGAAGATACTATGAATTGTTAAAAGAAGCATCAGGAACGAATATCTTTATTGATGGAAGTTATCCGGTAGATGAGACGAAGACTCTGGTTCAGCTGTTGCGTGCGTCAGAACATAATGAGCAGGAAGAGGCGGAGGATGTGTATCCGGCATTTGCAGATGTAGCGAAACAGGAAGGATTCTTTGAGGTAGCAGCAACATTTCAGCAGATTGCAGAGATAGAAGCAGCACATAGCCAAAGATTCCGTAAGATTGCAGACAGCCTGGAGAATAATACGTTTTATATGTGTGAAAATGCGGATGGAACAAAAAAATGGATCTGTACAAATTGCGGTCACATCTACGAAGGGAAAGAAGCACCCGCATTATGTCCGGTATGTAAGCACCCACAGGGATATTTTCTTCCTGGTTTTCTTGATTTGCACATTGGATTTTAGGCAATGAGGCATTTCAGAAGTTTTTGAAAAAACGGGCAGATTTATAAATGAAGAGGAACAGCAGGTGGCATGTGTATTGCCAATGGGCTTGTTCCTCTTTTATTATCTACATACTTTATGAAAGTTCCCTGTCCTTCCCAATAAAGAAAAGTGCAATCGTATCCGGTCCGACATGGCTTCCGGTACAGAAATCATAAGAAGTATTTATAAAATCACGCACTTTGATTTTCTGTTGGATCTTGTCCATGATGTAAAGCGAATCTTCATATGCATCTGCATGTGCGATCCCGAGAATCTGCTTTTCTGGCTCTACAATGTTGTTACAGACCAGATTGACCAGTTCGTTCAGTGCGGATTTACGTCCGCGACAGTTCTTGTAAGAAACGATATAGCCATCTTTGTTTCCACGTAAGATTGGTTTGATCTTAAGAACATTTCCGATGGTGGCAACGCTTCCTTTGATTCTTCCGGTGCGGGAAAGATATTTTAAATCCCCGACAGTGAAGACTCCGTTCATTTTTCCAACATAATATTCCAGAGTATCAGCGACCTCATCCACAGACATTCCTTTGGTACGCATCTCGCTTGCATAGACGGCAAGGATTCCCTGGGCAAGTGAGGCATTGAGAGAGTCGACCAGACGAATCTTGTGCTTATCTCCGAATTCATCTAACAGCTCTTCCGAAGCTAATCTTGCGGAATTGTAAGTACCACTGATATTTTTACTCAGTGAGAAATATAATACATCCTGGTCTGCTTCGAGTGCGCTTCGAAATGCTTCCTCAAAGGCAGCAGTGCTGATCAGTCCGGTTTTGATTTCGCAGCCCCTGCTCATGGCCTGATAGTATTCGGTTCCTTTCTGACGTTCTTCCTCTGGTGAAAGATCCGGGTCAAAACAGGTAATCTCTTTGCCGTCAACAAGATTGACGAAAGAAATCACGTTAATATCGTATTGTTTTGCAGTTACAGCCGGCAGATTGGCTGCCGAGTCAACAAAAATCTGAAACATAGTATCTTTATCCTTTTATCCCTGTTTATTTTTGCAGTAAAAAATTTTAGAGCAATAATATAAATTCTAACACTGAATGTAAAGGAATGCAATTAAGAGAAAATAAAATTGATTTGCCTTAGTCTAGTAATAAAATTATAAAATCTTAGAAATAATAATAGAATCTATAAAAGTTAATAGAATGCAAAAAACAATAAAACTCATATAGTTTTTACATTGCGATGCAAAAACTATTGAATATTATTGCTTTTTACATTATCATAGGTGAGTCGATGTGGAAAATCAATACTATTGGAGATTTATCAAGATTATCTAAAACAGCATGGCGTGGACGAAGAGCAGATTATTGCAATTAATTTTGAAGATCTTGATTATGAGGAACTGACAGAATATAAGTAACTACAGCGACTATATGTAGTCGCTGAAATAAACACCGTAGTTTCGGGGGTTTCAGCCCAGTGACCACGAGTTTTGAGAGGAGAAAAGAACTTATGAAAAGAGGAAAAAAGATTCTGGCGCTCTTTCTGATCATTACAATGCTCCTTCCATTTGTAATGAATATTCCGGCAGAAGCGGCAGAAAAAAGCAAACAGTTAGATGTTTTGTTTACGCATGACACACACTCTCATTTAAACAGCTTTTCAACAATTGTAGATGGAGAACAGAAAGAAGTCGGCGGATTTGCGAAGCTAAAGACTCTGATTGACGAGAAGAAGAAAGAGAATCCAGATATACTGATACTGGACGGCGGTGATTTTTCAATGGGGACGCTGATCCAGACAGTTTATGATACCGAAGCAGCAGAACTTAGGATGCTCGGATATCTCGGATGCGATGTGTCAACTTTTGGAAATCATGAATTTGATTATCGTTCCAAGGGACTGGCAGACATGCTGACAGCGGCGAAGAATTCCGGCGAGATGGTACCGAGTCTTGTCGTGTGTAATGTTGATTGGGACAGCATGGAAAAGAACGGATTAAGTGAAGGGCAAAAACAGATCCAGTCAGCATTTGAAAACTATGGCGTAAAGGATTATGTGGTTGTTCAGAAAGGTGATGTAAAAATCGCCGTAGTGGGCGTGTTTGGAGTAGATGCCCTGAAGTGTGCACCAACCTGTGAATTATTATTTAAAGATCCGGTTGAGTCAGTTAAGAAAACGGTAGAAGAGATTAAGAAGAATGAAAAGGTAGATATGATTGCCTGTGTGTCTCACAGCGGAACCTGGGAGGATGAGAAAAAATCAGAAGATGAGATCCTTGCAAAGGAAGTACCGGATCTTGATCTGATCATCAGCGGACATACACATACCGAGTTAAAAGAGCCTATTCAGCACGGAAATACTTACATTGTATCCTGTGGAGAATACGCAAGAAATCTTGGATCACTTTCCATGACACAGAAACAGGATGGTCGTTGGGAGATGACTTCCTATGAGTTGATTCCGGTATCTGAAGATATTGAGCCGGATCAGGCGACACAAGAGCGGATCGATGCGCTGATGGATACAGTAGATACTAATTATCTGACGAATTTCGGATATACAAGAGATGAAGTTCTTGCCGAGAATGATGTCGAATTCAACAGTCTCGGAGAAATGGAGACGAAGCATGAAGAACTGAATCTTGGAGATATTATGTCTGATTCGTATATCTATTCTGTAGAGCATTCAGAAGACTATAATGGAACGCCGGTGGATGTAGCTGTTGTTCCAAGCGGCTGTGTGCGCGACACATATACGAAAGGAAATATCACTGTAGAAGATGTATATAATTCATTTTCACTTGGAATAGGAAAAGACGGACTGGCAGGATATCCGCTGATTGATGTTTATCTGACTGGTAAAGAATTGAAACTGGCAGCAGAAGTAGACGCTTCGGTTTCCGATTTTATGACAACTGCAAGATTATATTGCAGCGGGCTGAATTTCACATTCAATCCGCATCGAATGATCTTGAATAAAGTAACAGACTGTTATCTGACAAGAGAAGATGGAGAGCGAATCGAGATCCAGGATGACCAGTTATACCGAGTTGTGACGGATCTTTATACCGGACAGATGCTTGGCTCTGTAATGGAAATGTCTTATGGTCTGTTGAAGATCGAGCCGAAGGATAAGGATGGTAATCCAATCGAGAATCTGGAAGATCAGGCGATCATGGAAGGCGACAAGGAACTGAAAGCATGGGATGCGATCGCAAGATATATGAAGTCTTTTGATGATACAGATGGCAACGGCATTTCAAATGTGCCGGAGTATTATGAGACGACACATGGACGTAAAGTTGTAGATGAAAGCAGAAATGTGATCGATCTCGTGAAGAATCCGAATAAGTTTTCAGTGATGATCGTTGGTATCGTTCTAGTTCTTATTCTGATCATTATTCTGTTGGTAGTATTGATTCGAAAGTTAATCAAGAAGAGACGAAGAAAGAAAAAATAGAAGATTGAATTTATAGGAGCAGCGGCTGAAAATGGAAGTTTCGGCCGCTGCTTTTCTTAAAGCAAAACATTAATTCAGTCTTTTGATAAAAGATAATGGTGTCATGTGATATTTGGATTTAAAGGCTCTGTGAAAATAAGAAAGATTATGAAAGCCAACGGAGAGTGAGACTTCCAGGATGGAAGTTTCTCCATGTTCAAATAATTCTACTGCTTTTTCGAGCCGGACATTATTAATATATTGGATGCAGGTCATGTTCATATGCTTTTTGAAAAAACGCATAAAATGATATTCACTGAAATAGCAAAGCTCTGCGAGTTCGGAAATTGTGAGAGGCTCGGCATAGTGGAGATCGATATAATCGAGTACATTTTTCAGCTTATCTGAAGAAGCAGAAATAGTTGCAGACTCCGTGGTGCTATATTGAAGTAGGAGAAACAGTGCCTGCAATAGGACTGATTTCAGGGCAATTTCATATCCAAATGTTTGTTCCGTATAGAGTGAAGCCATTTTTATAAAGCATTCATGAAGAGAATGATGTGCAGGGTGTGTGGATGAAATATGATAAGGCAAGGTCAATTCATGATTTATCATAGGTGTAAGATAACGGGTGGAGCATATATCTGTTGCATTTCCCCCTAAAAAGTTAACATGAAACACATAGGTTTCTGAGCAGAAATTATCAGTTCCATTCAGGCGGATCGAATGTAAAAGCAGTGGTGGAATGAATAACAGATCACCTTCATTTACTTCATAGTCAACTAAATCAATTTGATAAATACAGGAACCTTTTGTTATCAAAGTGAGTTCTGCTTCTTCGTGCCAGTGAGTCATAATGACCGGGGAATTTAAGTTAAGTTTTGTAATATATTTTTGGATCGGAAAGAATACTTCTCCATGTTTTGCATTTTCTTTTTGCTCTAATATGAGTGAATGTGGAACGTTCATACGAGTCTCCTCCTAAAATAGCAGTATTGTGTTATACAATGAAAAAATAATGCAAGAATTCATACGAATACAATCATATAATAGCAGTATAATACAGAAGATGGGAACTGGCAATACGGTTACATCAGTGAGTGGCAAATAAAATGATATGAAAGAGGATGATAATATGGAAAAAAAGTGGTGGCATGACAAGGTAGCATATCAGATATATCCGAAGAGTTTTCTTGATACAAATGGAGATGGAATCGGAGATTTGAGAGGTATCATATCGAAACTGGATTATTTAAAAAAGCTTGGAATTGATATTATATGGTTATCACCGATCTATAAATCACCATTTGTAGATCAGGGCTATGACATTGCAGATTATTATGCAATTGCCGAAGAATTTGGAACGATGGAAGAATTTGATGAATTGCTGGCGGAAGCGAAAAAGCGAGACATGCATATTATCATGGATCTGGTAATCAATCATTGTTCTGACAAACATGAATGGTTTCAGAAAGCATTAGCGGATCCGGAAGGAGAATATGCGGATTATTTCTATTTCCGAGAAGGAAAGAATGGAAATCCGCCGAGTAATTATCGTTCTTATTTTGGTGGAAGCTGTTGGGAACCGGTGCCGGGAACGGATAAATATTATTTTCATATGTTCGCAAAGGAACAGCCAGATCTGAACTGGGAGAATCCGAAATTAAGACAGAAACTCTATGATATGATCAACTGGTGGCTGGAAAAGGGACTTTCCGGTTTTCGAATCGATGCGATCATTAATATCAAGAAAGATCTGAAATTTCCTGATTTTGAACCGGATGGGGCAGATGGCATGGCCGGCTGCTGGAAAATGGTTGAAAGTGTAGATGGTGTTGGAGAACTTCTGGAAGACTTAAAGAAAAATACATTCCAAAAATACGATGCATTTACAGTGGGAGAGGTCTTCAATATGAAAGCGGATGAATTACCGGAATTTATTGGAGAAAACGGACATTTCTCAACAATATTTGACTTTAGTGCACATTGTCTTAGTGATGGAGAACATGGATGGTATGATGCTCCGAAGATGGAATTTTCTAAATGGAGAAAAGCAATCTTCCAGTCTCAGATGGAAACACAGAAGTATGGATTTAAAGCAAATATTATAGAGAATCATGACGAACCGAGAGGTGTGTCAAGATTTCTTCCGGCTTATGCCCAGACACCGGCGGGAACGAAGATGCTTGGTACGGTTAATCTTCTTCTCAGAGGAATTCCTTTCATTTATCAGGGACAGGAAATAGGCATGAAAAATGCGAAGTGGAACAGCATTGACGAATTCGATGATATCAGTACAAAAGACCAGTATCAGATTGCCCGGAAAGCCGGATTATCTGACCGTGAAGCAATGGAAGTTTGTAATCGGATGAGCCGTGACAATGCGAGAACACCAATGCAATGGACAAGTGAGGAGAATGCCGGGTTTACAAAAGGAACTGCATGGTTAAAGACAAATCCTGATTACAAAGAGATCAATGTCGAAGATCAGGAAAACAATCCGGATTCTGTTCTGAATTATTATCGAAAGTTAGTAGCACTGCGCAAATCAGATGACTTTAAAGCCGTATTTACATATGGAGAATTCATTCCGGAATATGAAGAAATGGATGACATCCTGGCATTTTATCGAAAAGACGCGGCGAAATGGATTCTTGTTGCAGCTAATTTCGGAACAGATGCAGCAGGCATTGAGTTAAAAGGTGATGTGAAAAAGGTATTGTTGTCGAACCAGAAGGACGAGACAGTAAATTATACAAAGAACAGACTGAATCTGAAAAGCTGTGAGGTGGTTGTCTTAGAGATGGAAATGGAATAATCTGCTAAATTACTTCATAAAACATAGAAATAAGAGATGAAGTAAGGTTGTAGCCTTCATGAGCCAGAAAATAGAAAATCAATTGAATCTTGCATTAGATATCACAGAAGAAGAACGTCAGAAAAGCGAGAGTCTGGATATCGGGTATGATCTGGAAGAAAAAGAATGGGAATTGATCGTGAAGTATTCCGGGACATTAGAGCGAGTAAGAACACGAGCTGTTTATGTGACGGAACTGACAGGTGGATATGCCATTATCCAAATAAAAGAAAGTCAGATAAAAGAACTGGCAGCATTTCCTGAAGTAGAATTTATAGAAAAACCAAAAAGTTTATATTTTCAAGTAGAGAATGGAAGGCGTGTGTCCTGTATTGATGAAGTACAGGCTGCGCCTTTTTTTCCTTCGACTGGGCAAGCGGGTTTAGAGGATGAGCAGCAGAAAAAACAGTCATTTCCACTGCTGGGAAAGGGCGTATTGATCGGAATTGTAGACAGTGGGATTGATTATGAAAATCCCGATTTTAGAAATGCAGATGGAACGACAAGAATTTTTGCTTTATGGGATCAGACGATACAAAACGGTAAACCGCCGGAAGGATATCATATCGGAAGAGAGTTCACTTCAGAACAGATAAATGAAGCACTACGCATGGAAGTCAGGGAAGAAAGGTATCGCATAGTACCAAGCCGTGATACCAGTGGACATGGAACAGCAGTAGCCGGGATTGCGGCTGGAAATGGAAGAGGTAGTAAGAATGGAAAATATCGAGGAGCTGCACCCGAAGCAGGGCTGCTGATTGTAAAGATGGGGGGAGCGGGGAAAACAGGATTCCCAAGAACTACCCAGCTGATGCGAGGTGTGGATTATATCGTAAGAAAAGCGGAAGAGTTAAAAAAGCCAGTGGCGATCAATATCAGTTTTGGGAATACATATGGTTCCCATGATGGAACAAGTCTTTTGGAAAGATATTTGAATACAGTATCTGAACGTTGGAAGAATGTGATTTGTGTAGGAAGCGGAAATGAAGGAACGACAGCGGGACATGCGGCAGGTGAATATAGAAAAGGAATGATGACAGAAGTTCAACTTGCAGTACAGCAGAGGGAGAAGTCATTCAGTCTGCAAATTTGGAAATCCTATGTCGATGAAGTTGCAATTACAATTGTTGATCCATCCGGAAATCATTCCGGCAGACTGGAAGAAAAAGAAGGAACACAAAGAATACAGATTGGTGAAACAGAACTCCTGGTTTACTATGGAGAGCCAAAACCATATAGTATTCGTCAGGAAATTTATATTAGTTTTCTACCACAAAATGAATTTGTCACAGCCGGAGTGTGGAAAATACAGATGATGCCAGACCGGTTGTGGATAAGTTGTGGCAAATGTGGCTTCCGGTGCAGAATGCACTTAATATCGGTACTGCATTTCTAAAACCGGACAGTTCCACAACACTCACGATACCTTCTACTGCATCGCTTGTTATTACTGTGGCAGCGTATAATGCATTGACCTTTTCCTATGCAGACTTCTCCGGACGAGGACCGACACAGATATATGAGGGGGAAAATGCAAACAAACCTGATCTGGCCGCTCCGGGTGTGAGGGTAATGGCTCCGGTAGCAGGCGGAGGATATGCAGAGTTCACAGGAACTTCATTTGCAACGCCATTTGTTACAGGAAGCGCGGCACTTTTGATGGAGTGGGGGATTGTGAAAGGAAATGATCCGTATCTGTATGGAGAGAAAGTGAAAGCATATTTGCGGAGAGGGGCGAGACAGATTCCGGGGTATGAGAGGTGGCCGAATGGGGAGTTGGGGTATGGGAGATTATGCCTTTCAGAGAGCATACCAAAATGAAGATGATAGATGTTGTAATAAATGAAAAAATATGTTACGATACATACACAATGTGTAAATGGTGGGAGAAAAAATGGAAACAAAAGATAAAATAAAAGAATTACGAAAAAGTACCGGAATGAACAGAAAGGAATTTTGTAAATATTTTGAAATCCCATACAGAACAGTAACAGAGTGGGAACGAGGAACCAGAAAGATGCCGGATTATGTATTACGTTTGCTGGCGTATAAAGTAAAGATGGATGATCTTATTGTAAAGGAAGATGTGAATGAAGAATAAAGTAATTGAAGTACAAAATGTGCATATTTCAATTTCGAAACAGAAGTTAGATGATTACATTTGCATTACAGATATTGCTAAGGCTAAATCAGATTCTGTCAGGGCAGCAGATGTGGTAAGAAATTGGTTAAGAAATCGTGGTACTTTGGAATATTTGTCTGTATGGGAACAGATATATAATCCCAATTTTAAAGTGTTCGAATCCGAACACTTTAAAAAGCAAGCAGGGTTATTGACTTTTACACCTAGTGTTTCGGAATGGGTAAATGAAACAAATGCCATTGGATTATATGTGAAACGTGGAAAATATGGTGGCACATATGCACACAAAGATATTGCATTTGAATTTGCATCTGCAATCAGTCCGGTATTTAAACTATATCTGATAAAAGAATTTCAACGGTTAAAGGAAGAAGAAAACAATTCTGAACAAAAGGAATGGGATGCAAAACGTTTTTTAAGTAAAAATAATTATCTGATCCAGACGGATGCTGTAAAAAGATACTTGCTTCCTCAAATGAATTACAGAGAAAACCTTCAATGGCTGGCATATGCGGAAGAAGCAGACATATTAAATGTAGCATTATTTGGATTTACGGCGAAAGCATGGAGAGAGGCAAATCCTGAACTTGCAAAGAAGAACAATGTCAGAGATTTTGCAACAATTAATGAATTAACAGTTCTATCCAATCTGGAATCACATAATGCACAGATGCTGCGTGAAGGAAAAGAAAAAGGAGAAAGATTCAAAATATTACAAGAGATTGCTGAATATCAGCTGAATGTCTTGAATGCAGCTGAAGAGATCAAAATGATAGAGAGTGATGGAGCACTGTCAGAGGTATGAACCACCGGGTGAGTATTTTGTAAAATGTTTTGCTTATGTAGCTTATTTTATAAAGGTTGAATTGTCATTGCCATTACCATTGCCAATGGCGATGATAACGGCAATGAAAGTGGCGATAATATGACAATGACGTTACATCCTCCCCACTGATTTTGTGAAAACAATATAACGTCCTCTGTTCCAAAACAACGATTTTATGGGAAAATCGAAGGAAAAAAGGTCAAAAAGTTTGTAGCAATGACTTGACATCCTCGGGGGTATTATGCCTTTCAGAGAGCATACCAAAGTAACTGCCTTTTTGTGAAAAAAATAGTTGAATTAAAGTGCCTTTTATGTATATGCTGATATGGGTAGGGCAAAGTTATATTGCAGATACAGGACTTTTGGTGGCACATTATTTTATGGATGATAAATTTACAGATAACGAGTTATACAGAGATATTTATATATGGCAATGTTTTTGTGAAGAAAATTGCGAGTATAAATAACAGTAAAAGATGAAGTATTTTGGAGAGGGAGATTAAATGGCAAACTTAAGATTAAAGAAACTGATATTGGAAGTTGTAGATAATCAGTTAAGAGAAAATAATCCGCCTGTAACAAAGGAATCTTATGACAAACTAATCGATGCAGGATATTCTGCGAGAGAGGCGAAAGAAAAAATAGGTGCGATTGTAATAGAAGAAATTTATGATGTAATGAAAGAAAATCAGCCCTATGATGAAAAAAGATATACGCAGGCGTTACGGAACATGGTACAGCAGTGTATAGACTATGAAGATACACATGAAATTCTGACAGAATGGGACGAATGGGGATTCAGCAGCCGATTGTAAAAGAGAAGAAAGTGTATCCAAATGATCACTGTCCATGTGGCAGTGGAAAAAAATATAAGAAATGCTGTGGAAGAAAAAAGTAAGTGGAGCTATTTTAAAACAGATGGGTAAAATTAAGTGAGAAGAAATGATAAATGATAGGAAAATCATATTAAAATTAGTGGAAATTAAAGAACAGTTTGTTTTAATGGAAATATTTTATATAAAAAACAAACTGTTTTTTTATCCCCTTTTTTCTTTGCGGTTCAGTTCTCGTGCATAAGCCAGGATCCTGTCTTTTATGTCGTGATTTTGCTGAAGAGTTTCTACCAGAGAATATAACTCCGGAGATTCGGAACGTGAAATAACGATATAATCACAATTCATGACATCTGAAGTTCCATATAAAAAGTCAATATTGCAATGAAAAATCTGAGCAATATAAGATACTGACGGATAAGAGGGTTCGCGTTCTCCTTTTTCATAGCGGCCGTAGGTCATGGCGGAAATATTAAGTTGGCGGGCGGCCTCGGCTTTGCTGATATTCATAGATGTTCTTAATTGAATTAAACGGTCAGGACGAAATTTCACTGTGATCACCTCTTGATCATAACCATTGGTTATGATATTGTAAAGTATAAGTGTAACCTATGGTTATTATAAGAATTATGTGCAAATAAAGCAAGAAAAATAAAGAGTATAACAGTTAATCAGGGGAATTGTTTATAGTGATGATTATACAGAAATAAGGAGTGGAAAACAATGAAGAAAATCTTATTTGTTGCAACCGGTGGTACGATTGCATCGAAAAAAACAGAAAATGGTCTGACTCCGCAGATCACGCCGGAAGAATTGATATCTTATATCCCGGAGGTGGAGAAGATTTGTGAGATTACAGCCGTGCAGCCCTTTAATCTGGACAGCTCCAATGTAGTGCCGGAAAACTGGAGCATGCTGGTAAAGGTTATACGGGAACATTATGATGTATTTGATGGATTTATCATAGCGCATGGCACCGATACGATGGCCTATACGGCGGCTGCACTTTCCTATATGATTCAGAATTCGCCGAAGCCCATTGTCATCACCGGTGCACAGCGTCCGATCAATCTGGATATTACCGATGCCAAAACAAATCTTTCGGACAGCTTTTACTATGCCTGTGACGATGCTTCCCAGGGGGTACAGATCGTGTTTGACGGAAAGGTGATCGCGGGAACACGAGCAAAAAAAGTGCGGACCAAGAGCTATAACGCGTTTTCCAGTATTGATTTTCCGTATCTGGCTGTGATACAGGATCGCCGGATTCTGCGGTATCTGCCGATGCTGCCATATGAAAAACCGGTGCGGTTTTATGAGAAGTTAAGTGATAGTGTTTTCTTATTAAAATTAATCCCTGGTATTCAGCCGGTGCTTCTTCCGGTAATTTTCGAACATTACGATGCGATTATCGTGGAGAGTTTTGGCGTCGGTGGGATTCCGTCCAGTATCAAGGATATGTTTTATGAACTTTGTCAGAAATATCCGGAAAAAATGATCGTCCTGTGCACGCAGGTTGCCCATGAGGGAAGTGATATGACGGTTTATGAAGTTGGACATGAAATGAAAAAACTGTGCAATGTACTGGAGTCTTACGATATGACACCGGAGGCGGTTGCAGCGAAGACCATGTGGCTGCTGGGAAATCGGCCGATGGACCATGAAAGCAGAGAAAAAGCATTTTATAAGCCGGTGAATTATGATACGGTGTGGTCATGATCTGTGAACCGGTAGATACCGCAGATACATCAGCAGAAGATGCAAACTTACCAACAATAAGCAAATCTACTGCACCGTACATAGCCTGTAGAAAGAGTGCCAGCAATACAGGAACTGCAAACAGAAGTAACGGCTGCATGATTTTTCCTTCGGTAAATGATGTGTTTTTTTCCATGTGCTGTGATTCCTCCTTGTGTAATTGATTTTGTTGAAAATTCAGTCGAATCAGGCAGATAACAAAAAAAGCTGAATAAGAAAGCGGACATTTCAGTCTGCCATCTTATCCAGCTATTGTTTCTGATCGAACAAATCACCCTCCGATGAACAAAACGATTATATACTACATATTTTTGAATGTCAATTATGATTTTTATATGATCATCTGAAATAACATAACCAGTTACTGTTCACTCCCGTGTCAATCACTCCGCTGATTGACACGGAGGATGCATGTTTTGGCTTGAATGCATCTCGCCCCATCGTGTGAACAGTAACGTATACTGATGTTCATAGGTAACTCTGAGTACATTTGGGATTGATTCTTCTGAAAAATGTGCTAGAATAAAGAAAAGACGAATATTAGATACCAGAGATTTGAGCAAGGTAGATGAAACGACAGGCAGTCGTTTTATTTGCCTTGCTTTTTGGTGCGATAAAGGAGAGGAATAGATATGTTTGATGTTGTTATTATTGGCGCAGGAGTGACAGGCAGTGCGATTGCCAGAGAGATTTCCAGATATAAACTGAATGTATGTGTGATTGAAAAGGAAGAGGATGTCTGTAATGAGACATCCAAGGCAAACAGTGCGATCATCCATGCGGGATTTGATGCAGTTCCGGGAACGATGAAGGCAAAGTTAAATGTGATGGGAAATGCGATGATGGACAGAATCGCAGAAGAGCTTGATATTCCATTTAAGAGGAATGGTTCTTTGGTCGTATGTACGAAAGAGCAGGATCCGGAAGGACTTCAGGTTTTAATGGAGAGAGGTAAGGAAAATGGAGTTCCTGGACTTCAGATTTTAGACAGAGAGGCTCTGATCGAGAAAGAGCCGAACCTGGCAGATGATGTGACATGTGCACTGTGGGCTCCAACAGGAGGAATCGTTTGTCCATTCCATATGACAATGGGATATGCGGAAAATGCATACGAGAACGGTGTTCGGTTTTTCCTGAATACAAAAGTTGAAAAACTGAAAAAGACAGGAGAAGGATTTAGAGTTCAGGTTCATCACGCAGATACCTGTGTTGATGAGACAATCGAGACAAAACTTATTATTAATGCAGCAGGAGTTTATGCTGATGAGATCAATAATCAGCTTTCAGACAGAAAGCTTCATATCACAGCCCGTAAAGGGGAATACATGCTTTTGGATAAGACAGTTGGAGATTATGTGAAGAGTACAATCTTCCAGCTTCCGTCGAAAATGGGAAAGGGAGTACTGGTCACACCGACAGTTCACGGCAATCTGCTTGTAGGTCCTACAGCAGTAAATGTAGAAGATAAAGGTGCTGTAAACACGACAATGGATGGCTTTGGATCAGATCGCAAGAGTTTCCTCTCACAGCGTTAAGAATGTTCCGCTTCGTCAGGTGATTACTTCCTTTGCCGGTCTTCGTGCACATGAGGACGGGGATGACTTTGTAATTGGTGAATCAGCGGATGTAAAAGGACTGATCAATGCAGCAGGCATTGAATCGCCGGGACTTTCTTCAGCACCGGCAATCGGTGTTACGGTTGCAGAACTTGTAAGAGAACTTTTGAATGCAGAAGAAAAGTCTGAGTTCAATCCGGTGAGACATGGGATTTTAGATCCGGATACGCTTTCTCTGGAAGAGAGAAATCAGCTGATCAAAGAAAACCCGGCTTATGGAAATATTATCTGCCGCTGTGAGATGATCACAGAAGGAGAAATCCTGGATGCAATTCACCGTCCGCTTGGTGCACGCTCTCTGTAGATGGAGTGAAGCGCCGGACAAGAGCCGGCATGGGGCGTTGCCAATCAGGCTTCTGTTCCCCGAAGGTTATGGAGATTTTGGAAAGAGAAGTCCCAATGCGGGTAGATCAGATTGGAAAAAACGGCGTTGGATCAGAATTTATCGTAGGTGAAAATAAGGAACTGGAGGATGAATAAAATGAAAACATATGATTTAATCATAATTGGTGGAGGTCCTGCAGGACTTGCGGCAGCAGTCGCAGCAAAAGATAACGGAATTGACAACATTTTGATTTTGGAAAGAGATAAAAGTCTCGGAGGCATTTTGCAGCAGTGTATTCATAATGGATTCGGTCTGCATACATTTAAAGAAGAACTGACAGGACCTGAGTACGCAGCACGTTTTATTGAGCAGGTAGAAGAACGTGGTATTGAATATAAATTAAATACAATGGTCATGGACATTTCTCCGGAAAAGCTAGTAACAGCCACAAATCGTGAGGACGGAATTCTACTCCTTCAGGCAAATGCAATTATCCTGGCGATGGGATGCAGAGAGCGTTCCAGAGGAGCTTTAAATATTCCAGGATATCGTCCGGCCGGAATTTATTCTGCCGGAACTGCACAGCATCTTGTAAATATGGAAGGGCTTATGCTGGGAAAAGAAGTTGTGATCCTTGGATCCGGTGATATTGGTCTGATCATGGCGAGACGTATGACACTTGAGGGAGCAAAGGTTAAGGTGGTCGCGGAGCTGATGCCTTATTCCGGAGGCTTGAAGAGAAATATTGTACAGTGTCTGGATGACTTTGAGATTCCGCTGAAGCTGAGTCATACAGTGATCGATATAGAAGGAAAGCATCGTGTAGAAGCTGTTACGATCGCAGAAGTCGGACCGGACCGCAAGCCGATTCCGGGGACCGAAGAAAGATATACTTGTGATACATTGCTCCTTTCCTGCGGACTTCTTCCGGAAAATGAACTTTCGAAAAGTGCAGGTGTAGAACTTTCACAGGTTACTTCAGGACCAGTCGTTAATGACTCTCTTGAGACAAGCGTAGCAGGTATCTTTGCTTGTGGAAATGTACTTCACGTACACGATTTGGTGGACTTTGTATCTCAGGAGGCAGCGGCAGCCGGAAAGAATGCAGCCGTTTATATTAAAACAGGAGAAAAAGACGCGCAGGCTGTAATGCTTCCGATTTCTCCGGAAGGCGGAGTGCGCTATACCGTACCATCCTTTGTAAGACCTTCTGAAATGGAAGAAAATCTGACCGTTCGTTTCCGTGTCGGAGATGTATATAAGAATAAAGCGATTGCAGTGTATTTTGACGATCGGCTGATTGGTAAGAAGAAACGTCAGGTAATGGCGCCGGGTGAGATGGAGCAGGTAATCCTGAAGAAAAAGAAACTGGAAGAATACCCGGAGACAAAGAAGATTACGATTCGGATTGAGGAGGCATAAGAAAATGAGTGAGAGAGAATTAATCTGTATCGGATGCCCGATGGGATGTCCGATCGTTGTAAAAATGGAAGATGGAAAAGTTACATCGGTTACGGGAAATACGTGTCCACGTGGAGAGGCGTATGCAAGAAAGGAAGTAACTGATCCAACGCGTATTGTAACGACTACAGTTCGTGTCGCAGACGGAAAAGTACCAATGATCAATGTGAAGACAGAGCATGACATTCCCAAAGATAAGATTTTTGACTGTATCGCAGCACTTCGCGGCGTAACGATCAAAGCTCCGGTTCACATTGGAGATATTGTATTGGAAAATGTGGCAGGTACAGGTGTAAATATCGTAGCTGCCGGAAATGTGGATGCAGTACACTAGACGATAGTGAAGGAGATATAGTATAATTTATGAAACAGATGCCAGATACAAGTACTGTTGTTCACAGTTTCTGTGTCTGGCATTCATTTGATCTTAGCTGAACAAAGGAGAATTGAAATGAATTATAAATTTCTGGATGCGTTGGAGGTATCCCCTGTGATTGCAGCGGTAAAAGATGATGAAGGAGTAGATGCCTGTCTGAAAAGTGAAAGCCAGGTTGTATTTATTTTATATGGAGACATCTGTACAATTCCGGAGATTGTTTCTAAAGTAAAAGCAGCAGGAAAACTGGCGGTAGTACATCTAGACTTGATCCATGGGCTGGCATCGAAGAACATTGCTGCAGATTTTATCAAAAAATATACAGAAGCGGATGGTGTAATTTCCACAAAACCGACGATCATTCATCGAGCGAAAGAACTTGGAATGCTCACTGTATTGCGCGTATTTTTGATTGATTCTATGGCTTATGAAAATGTGAAAACACAGGTGACGGCAGCAAAGCCGGATGTGGTAGAGGTTCTTCCGGGAATGATGCCGAAGGTGATCGGAAATATCTGTAAAGATCTTTCGGTACCTGTGATCGCCGGAGGAATGATCCGGGAGAAGGAAGATGTAATGGCACTTCTTAAGGCAGGAGTAACCAGTGTATCGTCTACGAATCCGGAAATCTGGTTTGAATAAGCTTTTATTTTTTCATCTTCTTTAATTTCAGCCACCCGGCATGAAGCATGTATACAACTGCAGGAATTAAGGAGAGCAGTTGTGTGTATGTATAATCCGTTGCCAGAGATACAGGTGAAAGCACAACATGGAATGCAAGGAAGAGGAAAGCTCCGGCGGTAATCAGATTACAAAGGAGATACTTCCAGCCGAAGATTCCTAAAGCAGAGGCTGTCAGGAGTGCCACCAGCGATATCGTATCAAGTGAAATCGGCAAATGAATAAAATCATACTTTGCAGAAAAAAGTGTCAGGATCGCGTAAAGGAAAAGAAGCAGGTTCAATAATCCCATGATCTTGAACAATAAACTGTAAAAAGGTGTGACCGGGCAATCCGGCCACAATTCTACATCCAGTTTTTCAGCAAGTTCAATCGCGGAGCGGGTGAATGTTGTGTTTGTCATTACGATGACCTTGTCACAGTCATAAAAATTTCGCACCGGCATAAGCTTCCTGGACTGCTTTGTTACCAACGGGATACGTGTAATACTTACACTGTATCCCATATTTTTTTCTGTGTTTATAGGCAATGATGTCAACGCCTTGATCTCCAGAACTTTTAGTAACTTCTATTTTTGAAAAATGTTTTCTTTTTAGTATGATCGCACACTGTTCTTCGAACTGATATCCATCCATGTGTTGCTGCTTCTCCTATATGCTGTCTGAAATCATTTAAGTAAGAAGAATGCCGGGAGGCATTCTTCTTACGTGATCAGGTAGAAATAGAATAGCATATTTCAGGGAAAAGAACAAGTGTTCTTTTTACATTCCGTCCTTCAGTACATTGTGATCACGCAGTACCTTTTCAATCACATTTCCTTTTACGAGCTTCAGAAGAGGTTTCTTCAGTGCGTTCAGCGGTCCAGGCAGTTGGATCTCAAGTGGAGATTTTCCGTCCATAAGTTTTACAGAGCTGTCGAGAAGCTCGCGGATATCATAAACACTTCCCCATACTTCAGGCACACCACGGTCTACTTTGAGAAGTCCATAAACAGCTTCCATAGCAGTACGTACAGAATACTCTGTTGTGAAAACAGTATCTCTTGGAGTTTCAGCAAACTGTCCGAGGAAAGCGAAGTTGACACATCCATCCGGGATAACATCCGGGCGGTCACCTTTTGTACGTGGCATGAAGAATGCTGTGATGTAAGGCATCATTGTCGGTACACAGATTGCACTGTTTTCTGCCAGATCCATGATCTGATCTTCCGGAACACCAAGGTGATAGAGCCATTCTGCTGTGATTTCTTTTCCGGTACAGTCTTTCATAGGCTTCTTGATATAGTCACCAGGCACATCAGTAAATAATCCGTAAACCCAGACACATACCTTATCTTTATCCTGGTCTTTGAACTGTCCCTGACGATTGATCGTCCAGCTTAACAGCCAGCTGGAATCCTGGCAGCTGACGATACCGCCGGTTACAACGTTTCCGGTGCGAGGGTCACGTTTGCAAATGTCTGTGATATAAGGAATGATCTTGTCATCCAGAGTTGTAACTGTTGCAGATTCCCAGTTTGTCTTGGCAATGTCGGAACAGAATTTTTCCGGATGTCCGAAGGATGGATCCTGACGGGCAATGTTTTTCCAAAGATTCCATACACCGCTTGTACGGACTTCGGCATCCCCGTTTGGTGCATGGTTCTGATCTCCGTAAATGGTTCCCTCTGTACAGCTTCCGTTTGTGACAAATACGAGGTCGTTTTCTGTCAGGACGATACCTCTTTCCTGTCCGTTTACTTTACATTCAATTGCAGATGCAATCTTTTTGTCTCCTTCGAATTTGAATACAACATTTGTGACTTCTGTATTGAACTGGAAGTCCACACCGGCATCTTCGAGGTATCTTTGCATCGGAAGAATGAGGGATTCATACTGATTATATTTGGTAAATTTCAATGCACTGAAATCAGGCAGTCCGGCAATATGGTGGATAAATCTCTGGAAATATAATTTCATTTCCAAAGCACTGTGCCAGTTTTCAAATGCAAACATTGTTCTCCAATAGAGCCAGAAAGTAGAATCAAATACTTCTTCGTCAAAAACATCTTCGATGGTTTTATCGTAGAGATCTTCGTCTTTTGTCATGAAGAGTTTCATGATTTCCATACAGCCCTTCTGACTGAGGTTGAATTTTCCGTCTGTATGTGCGTCTTTACCACGATTTACAGTTGCACGGCAAAGGGAATAGTTCGGGTCATGTTTATTGAGCCAGTAATATTCATCAAGTACAGAAACACCAGGTGTCTCGATGGATGGAATGCTGCGGAAGAGATCCCACAGACATTCAAAATGATTTTCCATCTCACGTCCACCGCGCATTACATAACCTCGGGAAGCATCATAGATTCCGTCGCATGCACCACCGGCAATATCCATTGCTTCTAAAATGTGGATCTGGCATCCAGGCATCTGTGCATCACGGACAAGGAAACATGCCGCTGCCAGAGAGGCAAGTCCGCTTCCTACGATGTAAGCATTTTTCTGATCTACACCTTCCGGTTTCTCCGGATGTGCAAATGCTTCGTAGTTTCCGTTGGAATAATAGATGCCTTTGCTGTTGCGGTCATATTTTCCGCGTTCAGTGTTGCGATAGTTATCTGGAACGGAAGAATCGGCAACAGTACTCTTCTTAAAAATAGAATTACCGGATTCTGAATTACCAGATTCTTTTTTTGCCTTCTGTGCGAGATAAATTGCAGTTCCTGTTCCTGCTGCTACTGCAGAGATTACACCAAGTTTAGATTTCTTATTTGACATAATAAAACCACCTTTCTGAAAAAACGGATTCCTGTTTTGTTTTGAGATTATCTCATCATAATTACTCTAAATAACGAGATATGAAGTATAGTTGTTATAGTTATAGTTATAGTTATAGTATGGACATTTTTGAAGATTTTCAATTTACAAAAAGAGGCAAGTGATAAAAAACTTATCATCTGCCTCAATTTGTAAAATATAGGTTTAGTATATTTGTGTTATGAATTTTCTTTTTTAGGAAGTGCTGCGAAATTTTCAATTGAATGCGTAAGGCTTCCGTGGATGGTAATACTGATCTTATGTGCCAGATCGACATAATCGTCTTTCATTCCCTGTTTGATCCAGTCGAGCATAAGGCCGACAAAGCTGTATTTATAAAAATCGGCAATAAAGCGCCGGTCTTCTTCAGAAATACTGGTGCCGTCAGATTTTTCATCTACAACATTCATCAGTAAATCGGAAGTTAGATGAAAAAGGAAACTTTCAATCTGATCCCGGCTGATGCAGCGGTAAGCATTTAATATAAATGGCTTATTTTCATACACAGCATCAAAAATCTGTACCAGTCCTTCAGACCAGGTGTCGTAAGTTTTTTTGCCGGCAAGAGCGCGGGTTGCATCTTCCAGGCAGGACCATTCGACCAGATCATAAATATCTTTAAAGTGATAGTAGAAAGCCATACGGCTGATGCCGCAGTCTTCGGTTAAATCGCGGATGGTTATCTTATCGAGCGGCTTTTGAAGCATTAATTTTTTCAGAGATTCTTCCAATATTTGTTTTGTCTGGTTTATCATAGAGGGACCCTCCGTTTGTTACGAAAATTAAGTGTGACTATAATTTATAGTATCACATTTTCCAGAACAATTACAAATCTTCTGGTGATGTATTTTGTTGTAGGAAAACAAGGGGGATTCTGTTATAATCTTTAAATAAAGTACTATATGATGTGGTCGAGGATTGCGGGAATTGCATAGCAATGGAGCAATCCGGTTACATCAGTGAGTGGCAAAATTTACTTTGGACACTCGCATCATTATATAAAAAATAAATGTAAGGTTATAGATATGAAAGAAAAAGAGAAGAAACTTACACGGATTCTGCGTATTTTCATGATGCTTCTTACCTGTATCCTGATTGCATTATTCTTTGGAATCATGATATTGGTCAGCGATATGCAGGGGACGGCTCGTGTAGTGAATTATGCCGGACTTGTGCGTGGAAAGACGCAGCAGATCATCAAACTGGAAAATGCACAGAGACCACAGGATGAAATGATCAGGGAAGTGGATGCGTATATTGATGGGTTACGTCATGGCAGCGATGAACTGAACCTTGTCCGTCTGGATGATAAAGCATTTCAGGATAAGATGGAAGTGCTGGAACAATTTTTTGAACAACTAAAGGAAGAGATCTATAAGGCTCGAGAAGAAGGATATGAAAATACACAGATTATAAATAAAAGTGAAACATTTTTTACAATCTGTGATGAGACAACAGGGCTTGCGGAAAGTTATTCGCAGAAGCTGGCATCTTCCTTAAACCGTCTAGAGAAAATCGTTGTCGTGGATATTATTGGAATTGTGTGTCTGTTGGGATATGAGCTTTTCAAGGCATTACGGTACGCGGCGCAAAACCGTGTGCTTCGTCAGAAGGTTTATCTGGATGAGGCAACAGGACTTCCGAATAAGAATAAGTGCGAGGAGATTCTGGCATCTGAAGAGCCGCTTACGGACAGGGAATCAATAGCGGTAATGGTGTTTGATTTAAATAATCTGAGAATCATTAATGACCGGCAGGGACATGAAAGAGGCGATCAATATATCAGATCATTTGCAGAACAATTGCGGGCAGCACTTCCGGAGAAATATTTTGTCGGAAGAGACGGTGGAGACGAGTTTATTGCAGTGTTAAAGCAGGTGGATCATGAGCAGGTGAAAGACTGTCTGCAGATGATACGGGAACAGACGGAGCGTTATTCAAAGAATCATCCGGATATGCCACTTAGCTATGCAGTGGGATATGCATTGTCTACAGATTTTCCGGGAAGTAATATGAAAGACCTGTTCCGATATGCGGATAAGAACATGTATGTAGACAAGAATCGGGCGAAGATGAAAGAAGCAGCTGACAAGCGGAGACTTAGGAGTCGGCTGTTACAATCTGTAAAAGAAAAAGGATTTCATTTTACAGATTGTCTGTACTGTGATGCGATTGTGGATCAGTATGTTGTTCTTCGTGCAAGCTCAGAATTTTTCCTTGCAGATGATGGAAGTTATTCCGGTGCAGTAGAGCAGATTGTACAGGAGCTGGCAGAGGAAGAGAAACGCAGGAAACTCTGGGAGAAACTTCAGCTGTCGGAAATCCGGGAAACCCTGACGGAGGAACATCAGGTAGAGGAATATTTTTATTGTCACAAAGATGGTGGACAGAGCTTTGTGTGGCCGGATCACACTTTTACTGCCTGACTTTGCTGAAAATGGAAATCTGCATCATTTTCTTGTTGGGTTTGATGTTTATCAGGACAAGGACAGATTGATTGTAAATGAGAAAAAGCAACTGACACAGTTCTATGAACAGCTGACGCAGTCCATTTTGGAAAACGGAAACTATATAGAAGCATTGATGGATACAGCAGAAATAATCCAAAGTGTTAATCTGACACAGAATTTATTAGAAAAGATATTTTGGCAAAACAGGGAAAACAGGCAGATTCCAGACATAAAACTTCCATGTCCTTATGATACGTATTGTAAGACCTATCAGCGGTTCGTGACAAAAGAGACGAGAGAAAATTATCGTATCACAGAAAATCCGGCACAGCTGATCGAACGTTTTAAAGCAGGCGAAAAGCAGGTGACTGTGGAATATCAGGTAGAGAAAAGTGATGGAAGCAGATGCTGGTGGCAGGAGACAGTCCTGATGTCACAGGAGATGGTTTATGAAAGTAAGACTAAGCAAACAAGTACGGTGATCGGTGCAATTATTTTGTTCAAGGATATTTCAGAGTTCCATGAGCAGGAAGACAGAGAAAGAGAACGTCTGCAGGTTGCATACGAAAAAGCGGATCTCGAGAGCCGTGCGAAGACAGAATTCATGAATCGGATGAGTCATGATATCCGTACACCGATCAATGGTATTCTCGGAATGATCCAGATGATCCGTAAGAACTATAAGGATCAGGAAAAGATAGAAGAGTGTGTTGATAAAATTGATCTGTCTGTCCAACATCTGAGTGAACTGGTCAATGATGTACTTGATATGAGTAAAATAGAGTCAGGATATTTAGAGTTGCAGAATGATACGTTTGATCTGAATACGTTGATAGATCAGGTAGAAGTTGTGGTCAGTGTACAGGTAGAGGCAATGGAAATCAGCTATGAGAGCCATCGGGAAAAGGTGAATCATACGATGCTGAGCGGAGATACGCTGCAGATCAGAAGAATTATGCTGAATCTGTTCAGTAACGCAATCAAATATAATAAGCGTGGAGGAAGGATAGACACTTATGTAAAAGAACTTTCTTTTGATGGAATGTGTGCGGTATTCGAATTTCGTATTACGGATACAGGTGTCGGGATGAGCAGAGAATATATAAAAGAAGAATTGTTTAAGCCTTTTACACAGGAAATAAATGATGCAAGAACGCAGTATAAAGGAACGGGGCTGGGAATGTCAATTGTAAAAGGACTGGTCGAAAAGATGGGTGGAACAATCCGGGTGAGCAGTACGCCCGGCGTTGGAACGGAGTTTCGTTTTTATTTGAGTTTTCCAGTAGTTCAGCCGGAAAAGGAAAGCCAGAATGAAGAATGTGTGCAGAGAACAAAACAGGAGCTGAAAGAGGATAAGCCGCTCAGAGGATATCATATTCTTCTTGCTGAAGATAATGAGATCAATATGGAGATTGCAGAGTTTTATCTGGAAGAAGCTGGTGCACAGGTGACAAAGGCATGGAATGGACTGGAAGCTGCGGAACTATTTAAACAGTCGGGGTTAAGAGAATATGATGCTGTTCTTATGGATATCATGATGCCGGAGATGGATGGAAAAGAGGCCTCACGAAAGATCCGCTCTATGGCAGAACAAAGGGAAGATGCAGCCGAGATTCCGATTTTGGCAATGACAGCACAGGCGTCTACCGAAAGTATACATCAGTGTAAGTCAGCCGGAATGAATGAGTGTATCTTTAAACCTGTGAACGCAAAAGAACTGATCAGATTACTTCAGGATATAGTTGCAAAAATATAAATTGAGAGGGAAGGAAAATGCACGAATTAGGTGTTGTCTTTTATGTTGTAAAAGATGTAAAGAAGGTTGCGGAGGAAAATCATGTGGAGAAGGTTTCTTCCGTGACACTGGAGATTGGGGAAGTGTCAGGAATACTACATGATTATCTGACTGATTGCTGGAATTGGGCGAAGAAGAAAGAACCGCTTATGGAAGAAGCCGAACTGAAAATCGAGCAGATAGAAGCAGTAACATTTTGTGAAGAATGCCAGAAAGAATATCCAACGGTAGAACATGGGAAAATCTGTCCGTACTGTGGAAGTGAAAATACCTATCTGCTTCGTGGAAATGAATTTTTAATAAAAGAGATAGAAGTATCGGACTGAAAAATCAGCGTCTTACCTATTGTCAACCGCTTTGATAGATGATACAATACGAGAGACTTAAAAGAATCACAGGTGTTGCTGATCACAGCAGCCCGTAAACATTTCTTACAGTTTCTAGTAATACACGAGTTAAGCGAGGAAAAGAATTATGCGTCAGATTATCTATGATAAAGTGAAATACATTGCAGACAAATACAAAGGATATATTGATACGGAAGATTTGATGAAGGAAGGACTTACAAATCGTCAGATCGGTCTGTTGACAGCAGAAGGAAAGCTTGAAAAGGTAGCACATGGACATTATTGGATCATTAGTCCGGAGTTTTCCAAACCGGAAGATTATAAGGCAGTGGAAGTGGCACGAGTAAATAGAAAAGCGGTAATCTGCGCAGACAGTGCATGCTATTACATGGGCCTGATCGATAAAGAGCCGGAGATTCTTTCAATTGCAACAAGAAGAAGTGACCGTCACAAGATGAAGATGAATTTTGAAGTCAGCAGACATTACTTCTCAGAGCAGGCTTTTGAGGATGAGAAGCATGTGTTTGATACAAAATACGGTTCTTACAATGTATATGGAATTGACAGAAGCGTGTGCGACTGCATCCGTTTCCGTGAAGACATTGATAAAGATATCTTTGAACTTGTTATTGAGAACTACAGAAAGTACGATAAGAAGAATGAAGAACGTCTCATGGCATATGCAAAAGCAATGCGTATCGGAAGACAGGTAGAGAGAATCGGATTGGATAGATAGTCTATAATAATGATATAAGAGAGTCTGTCATTTTGACAGGCTCTTTTTGTGCGTAGCAATCAGTGAGAAATTCCAAAATAATTCATCATGTGAATAAGAAAAGATGTTCCGATTTTTGAAAGATAACCGTCAGGATGATGGAGAATACAGATATCAGAGGTGATGACCGGATCGGTGATCACTTTTTTAATGATATTTTTGGATGTGAGTGATTCAGCAGCTGACGCAGGGAGAATTGCAATTCCCATTCCGGCTTTCGCCCATGCAGTTCCTGTACGGGAATCATGGTTGATACATAAATAGTTTGGCTGCAGTTTAAGTGTTTCAAAATGTTGGTCTAAAACAGGAAGCCAGCGATGGTAGACAATCAGGGGATGTTCTGCTAACTCTTTAAGAGAGATTGTTACATTTGGGGCGGGTTCAGCGGTAGCTATTTTTCTATCCGTGGAAAGCGTATGTTTTGTATTATAAGAAGTATCGGAAGAAAAATATTTTTTATTTCCGACAGCAAGCAAGTGCTCTTTAACCAAAGTGTAACAGGTTAAATTATCTGATTGGAAAGGGGTACGTACAATTGCAAGATCCAGAACTTTGGATTGTAGTTGTTCGATGACACGATAAGTATCATTTTCATATAATTCAAAACGAATTTCAGGAAATTGCTCATGAAATGGACGAAAAGCGCGCTGTGCCATCAGATCATGAGCAGAGGAAACAATACCAATTCGAAGTACGCCGGATTTTCCTTCACGATAGTCAGAAAGTTCCTGTAAAGTACGCGAAGAAAGATCTAAAATATCCTTGGAACGCTCATAAAGAATACGCCCGGCTTCTGTTAATTCAATCTGACGAGGTCCGCGGAAAAAGAGTTGAGAACCGATTTCCTGTTCAAGAGATTTCATTTGTGCACTTAATGGCGGCTGGGAGAGATTTAATTTTCGCGCGGCTGAGGAAATAGTTCCTTCATTTATTACTGTGACAAAATATTCCAATTGTTTTAAATCCATGTGAAACCTCCAATTATATATTTGATATCATGTAGGAATATAGGGTGCAATGCACGAAATAATATATATTGATTCGTGAGAATAAAAAAAGTATATGAAAAATATATGCTTTCTATATAAAAATAAGATTTTTCGTATGCTTTATTCTATGATAATATAAGAGATAGATTATTATCAAGAGTTAAAAAAATAACAATTGGAAAAACAGTTAAAAAATAATAATCGAGTAAGATTAAAACAAATCAATTAGAACAACAGGAAGGAAAGAGAGGGTATTATGAAGACATTGCTTGCATATCTGAAGGGATATAAGAAAGAATCAATACTTGCTCCGCTGTTCAAAATGCTGGAAGCATCTTTTGAGCTGTTTGTTCCGTTGGTAATGGCAGCAATTATTGATGTGGGAATTGCAAATCAGGATAAGCCATATATTGTGAAAATGTGTTTTGTACTGATCGCGCTGGGAATCATCGGACTTGTCTGTTCCATTACAGCACAGTATTTTGCAGCGAAGGCAGCAACAGGAGTCGGAACGGGAATAAGACATGGGTTATTTGAACATATCCAGAAATTTACATTTACGGAAATGGACCAATTAGGAACATCTACATTGATCACACGAATGACAAGTGATATCAATCAGATCCAGTCAGGTGTGAATCTTGTTTTACGATTGTTCCTGCGTTCGCCGTTCATTGTATTTGGTGCAATGATCATGGCATTTACAGTAGATGTGAAAGCAGCACTTGTATTTGTTGTGACGATTCCGCTTCTTTCACTTATTGTGTTTGGAATCATGCTTGTGACGATGCCGATGTATAAGAAAGTGCAGGCAGATCTTGATCAGGTACTTCTTGCAACGAGGGAAAATCTGACAGGAGCAAGAGTTATCCGTGCATTCAATAAAGAAGAGGATGAGACGAAGCGGTTTGAAAATGCGAATCAAATTCTTACAGATGCGCAGAAATATGTGGGACGCATTTCCGGAATGATGAATCCGCTGACATATATTATTGTAAACGGAGCAATCATAGCATTGATCTATGTCGGTGCAGTCCGTGTTGATATCGGAGATCTGACCCAGGGACAGGTTGTGGCACTTATTAATTATATGTCACAGATTCTTGTTGAACTTGTGAAGTTAGCGAACTTGATCATTTCCGTGACGAAGGCAGCAGCATGTCTGAACCGTGTGGAGAGTGTGCTTGCTGTGAAACCAGATATGAATGAGGGAGATGTAAGATGGAAGAGCAATTCGTCCGAAACAGATTGGGATTTGAAAAATAAAATTCCGGTCGTAGAATTCTCTCACGTATCTTTGACCTATAAAGGAACTTCAGATACATCCTTATCTGATATAAATTTCTGTGCCAAGAAAGGACAGACGATAGGAATCATCGGGGGAACAGGTTCAGGAAAATCGTCTCTTGTGAATCTGATTCCGAGATTTTATGATGCAACAGACGGTACAGTGAAGATTAATGGACGTGATATCAAAGAATATCAGACAGAGAACCTAAGAGAACATATCGGTGTCGTTCTTCAGAAAGCAGTGCTTTTCAAAGGGAGTATTGCGGACAATCTCCGCTGGGGAAAGGAAGATGCAACAGAGCAGGAAATGTATGAAGCATTGGACATTTCTCAGGCAAGAGAATTTGTTGATACGAAACAAGGTGGATTAGAATTTCAGATTGAACAGGGGGGAAGAAACCTTTCCGGAGGTCAGAAACAGAGAATGACGATTGCGCGCGCACTGGTTCGGAAACCGGAGATCCTGATTCTTGATGACAGTGCATCAGCGTTGGATTTTGCTACAGATGCGGCACTTCGCAAGTCGATCAAAGAGATGAAAAACCAGCCGACCGTATTTATCGTATCTCAGAGAGCAGCATCTATTCAGCATGCAGACCAGATCATTGTGTTGGATGATGGAGCAATGGCAGGAATCGGAACACATGAAGAACTGTTGAAGGATTGTCCGATCTATCAGGAAATCTATTATTCACAATTTCCAAAGGAGGCGGTAATCAATGGCTGATAAAAGAAAGACAAATAGTGAGAAAAAACAGAAAAGTCAGGCGGCAACATTGAAAGAAGTAATCTGCCGACTTGGAAGATACAGAATTTTTCTTGTATTTTCAATTCTGCTTGCAACTGTATCTGTTGCGCTTACACTTTATATTCCAAAGCTGACAGGACATGCAGTTGATTATGTGATCGGAAAAGGCAAAGTGAATTTTCCGGGAGTAATTCAGGTGATGATTCAGATTGGTGTGTGCACACTGATCACGGCATTGGCACAGTGGCTGATGAATGTGTGTAATAACAAGATGACCTATCAGATGGTTCAGGATATCAGAAATGAAGCATTTGATAAAATAGAGCAGCTACCGTTGAAATATATTGATGGACATCCGTATGGTGAAGTCGTAAGCCGTGTAATTGCGGATGTTGACCAGTTTTCAGATGGACTACTGATGGGATTTACACAGCTTTTTACCGGGATTGCCACGATTGTCGGAACATTTTGTTTTATGTTATCCGTAAATGTATCGATTACATTTGTTGTGGTTCTTATCACACCGGTATCATTCTTTGTAGCAAATTTTATTGCAAAGAGAACATTTCGTATGTTCCGTCTGCAATCCGAAATACGTGGAGAGCAGACAGGCTTGATTGATGAAATGATCGGAAACCAGAAAGTGGTTCAGGCATTTGGACGCGGAGAAGATGCAACAGAGCGTTTCGACGAAGTGAATAAAAGATTGCAGGATGCATCTTTGCGGGCAACATTTTTCTCATCTATTACAAATCCGGCGACAAGATTTGTCAACAGTCTGGTTTACACAGGGGTTGGAATTACAGGAGGCATTTGCAGTTGTTCGTGGTGCAATGAGCGTAGGACAATTGTCCAGTTTCTTGAGCTATGCAAATCAGTACACAAAGCCATTTAATGAAATTTCCGGAGTCGTGACAGAATTTCAGAATGCGATTGCATGTGCGCAGAGAGTATTTACATTGATTGATGAAGATCCGCAGATACCGGAACCGGAACATGCAGTTCATCTGACGGATATTGATGGAAATGTGAAAGTAGAGGATGTTTCATTCTCTTATCTGCCAGGTCAGCATCTGATTGAAGATTTTAATCTGGAAGTAAAGCCAGGACAGCGTATTGCGATTGTCGGACCGACCGGATGTGGAAAGACAACCTTGATCAATCTGCTGATGCGTTTCTATGATGTGAATGCAGGAAGTATTAAAGTAGAAGATATAGATATTCGCGAAATGACAAGAAAAAGTCTGCGTGCAGGGTACGGAATGGTTCTTCAGGAGACCTGGTTAAAAACGGGTACAATTCGTGAAAATATTGCTATGGGAAGACCGGATGCAACGGAAGAAGAGATTGTCGAGGCAGCGAAAGCTTCTCATATCCATAATTATATCCGTCGTCTGCCAAAAGGATATGATACATGGATCACAGAAGATGGTGGCGGGCTTTCACAGGGACAGAAGCAGCTGCTTTGTATTGCAAGAGTTATGTTATGCAGACCACCGATGTTGATTCTGGATGAAGCAACATCATCCATCGATACAAGAACGGAGATCAAGATTCAGCAGGCATTTGCAAAACTGATGGAAGGAAGAACAACTTTCATTGTTGCACACCGTCTGTCAACCATCCGTGAGGCTGATGTGATTCTCGTAATGAAAGATGGAAAAATCATTGAACAGGGAAATCATGAAGTACTGATGAAGAAGGAAGGTTTCTATCATCATCTGTATGAGAGCCAGTTTTCAATGTAGGATAAGGTATGATGCGAGATAGTGAGATACGTTGCAGGTCGCATGAAATGTAAATAGTAACGAAATGAAAAGGAAGGCTATCAACTACGATAACAGTATAAATCGTAGTTGATAGCCTTCTTCTTTTCGTTTCAATAAATTATATTTACGGTAGAAGGAATGTATACATTACTATAAAGTGACAGATGCTTCCGCCCATTACGAACAGATGAAAGATTTCATGGCTTCCGAAATTCTTATGCTTGCTGTTGAAAATCGGGAGCTTCAGTGCGTAGATGACACCGCCAACTGTATAGATGATACCACCGGCTAAAAGCCATCCAAAAGCAGTAGCTGACAGATTATCAAGGATTGTAGAAAATGCAAGCACGCAAGTCCATCCCATGCCAATGTATAAAACGGAAGATACCCATTTCGGACAGAATACCCAGAAGGCTTTGATAAGGATGCCGACAATCGCGAATGCCCATACGATACATAACAGTGTGATACCTTTGCGTCCACCGATTACCAGCAGGCAGACAGGTGTGTAGCTTCCGGCGATCAGAACGGAGATCATCATGTGATCGATCTTCTTTAAAACCGTATTCACTTTCTCGGAAATATCAAATGTGTGATAAGTGGTACTTGCCGCATAAAGCAAGATAAGGCTGGCTGCGTAAATTGTAAGAGATACAATATAAAGTTTGCTCGGTTCACGAGCTGCTCTGTATAGAAGTGGTATTGCAGCGATAATTGCCATGATCATTCCAATAAAATGTGTAATTGCGCTTCCAGGTTCTTTGATATAAAGTCTTTTTTCCATAAAATCTACCTCCGATACATCTATATAATAACATGTAGTTTTCAATACTACGTTCAAGAGATATATATACTATAGCACATATTTCTAAAAAAGCAAGAGATATTTTGAAATTAAAAGTATCTTATTCCACAAAAAAACAGGATGAAAGAAATCTGTGATGGAAAGTAAAAAACAGGCCGTGATTTCACATTTTAAATTTGTGAAATCACAGCCTGTTCCAGGTTATGTTTCTAATAAGTTCAATCTGTCAATCTATTCGATTACTGTTCCGGTCTTACCATTCAGAGCATCAGAGACTTTATCAAAGGAAGTAATGTAAGCTTTGCGGCCTTCGTGTCCTTCTACGAATTCAACTGCTGCACGGAATTTTGGAAGCATGTTGTAAATTCCAAAATGTCCCTCTTCCATGTAAGTTTTTGCCTGATCAACAGTAATTGTATCCAGTGGTTCCTCATTCGGTTTGCCAAGGTTGATACATACTTTCTCAACATTTGTAAGAATAATAAGAAGATCAGCATTAATTCCTTCTGCAAGCTTTCCAGCTGCGAGGTCTTTCTCGATAACAGCACTTGCGCCACGTAAATGATTATCCTGCTCAAGTACCGGAATACCGCCGCCACCTGCTGCGATAACAATCTGATCTGCATCAAGAAGAGCTTTCACTGCATCGAGTTCAACAATCTTGACCGGATTCGGAGCAGAGACAGCACGGCGGAAACCTTTACCGGGTTCTTCCACTACGAAGTTGCCTTTCTTACGTTCTTCATTCGCTTCCTCAGCGTTCATATAACGGCCGAGAACCTTTGTTGGTGTGTAGAAAGCATCATCGTAAGGATCTACAATCACCTGAGTGAGGACTGTGCTGACTGTACGGTAGATACCGCGGTTGAGAAGTTCTTCACGGATTCCGTTCTGAAGGTCATATCCGATATATCCCTGGCTCATGGCAGTACATACAGACATTGGGGATGCTGTATATTCCGGATGGTTCTTTGCAAATTCATTCAATGCAGTGTGGATCATACCAACCTGCGGAGCATTACTGTGTGTGATAGCAACCTGATAGCCTGCTTCAATCAGATCAGCGATACATTTGGCAGTGCTTTTAACGGCTACTTTCTGTTCTGGAAGTGTAGTTCCAAGTGCACGGTGTCCCAGTGCAACAACGACTCTTTTTTTCATAATATTTCCCTTTCTTCTAAGCTGTAATAGTTTGTCAGGGGGAACAGGTTCATACTGTATTAGAAAAAATCACAACAGTAAAACCAACCTTACTGATAATTAAGATTTTACTATTTTTCATCAGTAAAATCAATATTGGATTATGCCGGACAGCAGATCAAATATAAAAACTGTTGTCAGAAGGATACAGATCAAAATTCTCATCCATTTCTTTAATTTCATGAAGAGACTGTTCCAGCGCGGAGCAAAGTAATAGAAAAATGCACAGCCAAGAAGTGCAAATACTGCCCCATCACCAAGATATGCTTCTCCATTCATGAAAGCAAGATAAGAATGATATTTCGGAAGCTCAATTCCAAAGCCAAAATCAAGAAACAGCTGGATGAGATAATCAAGAACTGTATACACAATAAAGTTGATAATAAACATAGTAGCCGGTTTCTTGATATATTTCTTTAACAGCAACAGTATGAGCAGCCCACAGATTCCGTACAATGGGAGCCATGGGAGTGTCTTAAGAGTAACATTTTCCAGTGTGCCGCAACTGAGCAGTTCGGAAATAATTTCCAAAATCCATCCGAAAATAGAAAAGGCATGGAATAAAAATACACAGGACAGAAAATCATAATGCTGCGCCGGATTGACCGGTGATTTTACTGCGGCAATAGGTGGTTGCACAGAAAAAAGAAATACCGGATACTGATGCGGTGCAAAATAAGAGATCTTTGTGTAAGGTCCTTCAGAATCGTCATAAAGCGCTTTACTGATCAAAAGTTCATCTTCAGAAGGAACATGCTCAAGATAAGAATCATTGAGCTGCTCATATTTAGGAGCTCTTGAAAGCACATAGTTTCTTCGTAAAAACAGATATAAGGATGCTTTACAGTTCATTTTGTACGGGCGGACATAAATAATGTCCAAAATTCCAAGGGTAAAGAGAGAGAAAAGCTCCCAGCCGAGGAAAGAAAGATCTAACAAAAAGAGCTTCCATTTATTTCCCTTTGTAAGCTGTTTAGAGAGAAAAAAGGCATTCTTTTGACTGATTTTCGGATTCTCTGCGAGGATATATGGAATCATGCTATATTCATAATGCTTAATAATTCCACCGATAATTGTTAAATCCCAAAGTTTCTGAAAAAGCGTGTAGCAGAACATCACCCAGGAAGGATTTGCCAGGTAACGTAACTTATATAAAAAGAATATTTTAGAAATATTCGTATCTTCATAGTTATAAGATTCAACAAAAAAACGTTTCTCACCGACAATCAAAAGATTGCTGATAAAAAACTTATATAAAAGTGAAAGAATGACCCCAAGTGTAAGAAACGAAGTGACAATAAAGTCCGGGCGCTTCAGGTAATTTTGAACTGTATGTAAAAAGGCAGCAGCTATGAAATTATCAGGAATAAAATCGAGAAATGCACTGCTGAAGCTTTCGGCAGAAATAAAAATAGGTAAAATAAGCGCTGTCTTTGTCTGAATCTTATCAGGAAAATAGTTCAAAAATAAAGAACGGGAAATTGGATACGAAGCTGTGAGCATTGCAATCAGAAAGCAGACAGACACACTTCTCCAATAGTTTGATTTTATTAAAATACGTGCCTTTTTCTTGAGATCTTTTCTTGACCACATAAATAATAACCTCCATTGAGTTGTTGCTGCGGTTCACATGCGTGAATCAGCAACGCATCGTTTCCATAGATAACATCATTATAATTTAGTTGCGCACGGTTTACAAGATAAGGTTCAGCTCATAAAGAAATATGTTATACTATAACTGTTGAGTTTAACATAAACTGCAGGTGAAGCAATTGTGTACCTGCATCAGACATAAAGAAAGTGGAAAGAAAAGAGAAGTACGATGAACAGACAAAGCACATTATGTTATATTGAAAAAGACGGAAAATATCTGATGCTTCACAGAGTAGTGAAGAAAAATGATGTGAATAAAGATAAATGGATCGGCGTCGGCGGACATTTTGAATATGCGGAGAGTCCGGAGGAATGCCTCCTGCGTGAAGTGAAAGAGGAGACTGGTTATACGTTGACTTCCTGGAAATACAGAGGAATCGTGACATTTGTATACGGTGAAGATGTGGTGGAGTATATGTCACTGTATACGGCAGATGGATTTATAGGTGATTCGATCGAGTGCGATGAAGGTATTCTTGAATGGGTGGAGAAAGAAAAGATAAAAGACCTGAATCTATGGGAAGGGGACAAGATTTTCTTCCGTCTGATGGACGAGGAAGAGGAGTTTTTCTCTTTAAAGCTTGTGTACAATAAATCTGATGTGCTTGATTATGTGGCACTCAACGGAAAGCCGATGGAACTGTTTGATGTGATTGATGAAGATGGAAATAAAACAGGTCAGGTGAAAGAACGCGGTGTTGCACATAGAGATGGCACATTGCATGCAACGGTACACATCTGGATCGTGCGTCCGAATCAGGAGAGTGGTTATGATGTACTCCTTCAGAAACGAAGCGAATGTAAGGATTCGAACCCGGGAGCATATGACATTTCTTCCGCAGGGCATGTCAGTGCCGGGGATGAACTGATGGAAAGTGCATTGCGTGAGATGAAGGAAGAACTTGGAATTCATGCAAGAGAAGATCAGCTTCAGTTTATCGGAACACACAGAGGACAGTTTGAAGCAGAATTTCATGGAAAACCATTCCGTGACAATGAACGCAGTACTGTATATCTTTATAGAGAACCGGTGGACATCAAAAATTTGAAATTACAGGAATCTGAAGTGGAAGAAGTGATCTGGATGGATTTTGAAGAATGCAGGAAGGGGATTGTGGATGGAACCCTGCCGAACTGCATTTATGAAGGAGAGTTTCAGATGGTAGGAAAAGCGCTCGGGATAGAGTAAGAAAACCGAATAGAAGATAGAACAAGCGTGAGAAAAAAAGAGTTGAACCTTGCTTGTCCGGGACAGTAGAATGGTCCGGACAGAAGTTTCAACTCTTTTTTAAGACTGACTTATATTTTCAGTGTGGTTTCAGTTTATGTTTCTTCTGACAGTTTCTTCACAATCTCAGGGAATTCCATAAAGTGGGAAGCTTTGATCAGAATTGTATCATTTTCTTTGAGAATCTGTCTCATGTTCTGGTAAAAGTCTTCTTTTGTGTCAAAATGGAAAACTTTCATGTTCTTCTCTGTTGCAAGAACAGTTTCCTTTGCAGCTTCTGCCATATCTTTGGAAAGTGCTCCGATGCAGACTAAAACATCAGTGTTTTTAAATGCTGCATATGCTCCGACTTCGCGGTGCATCGCAAGCTCATCGGCACCAAGTTCACCCATATCGCCAAGGATAGCGACCTTTCTTGTGTCTGCATATGCAAGTACGTCAAGAGAAGATTTCATAGATGTTGGGTTGGCATTGTAGCAGTCATCAATGATCGTGTAATGCTTTGCTTCAATCAGGTTGTTACGTCCTGCAATTGGAACGAGCTTTTCAATTCCGCGAGCAATCTCTTCATTATCCATGCCAAGTGCATATCCGACAGCAACTCCGGCTAAGGCGTTATAGATCATATGATCTCCCGGAATTGAAATATGTGCATGGAAACGTGATGTTGGAGTAACAAATTCTGCGTATGTTCCTTTTAATCCTTTCCGCTCAATATTTTCTACATGGAATGGACAGGAAGCTGTAAGACCGAAATAAACCGGAGTTCTTCCATCACGGGAAGTGTAGCTTTTCAGCTTATCATCATCCCCGTTGAAGATAACAGAACCTTTCGGATTCATGTAGTCTGTCATAGAACTTTTTTCCTTCAGGATTCCGTCTCTTGTTCCGAGATTCTCAAGATGTGCATATCCGATATTAGTGATCACGCACACATCCGGGCGGGCAATCTTAGCCAGCGGTTTCATATCTCCAAAATGGCTGATTCCCATCTCAAGAACTGCAACTTCATGTTCCTCACGGATATTGAATACGGTCAGAGGAAGTCCAATCTCATTGTTGAAGTTTCCTTCTGTTTTCAGTACATTATATTTCTCGGAAAGTACAGATGCAATCATTTCTTTTGTGCTTGTCTTTCCAACACTTCCAGTGATACCTACAACTTTGATATCGAGGGAACGGCGATAGTGTTCAGCTAAGTCTTTCAATGCTTCTGTGCAGGATGAAACGCGGATATAAGGATAATCAACGTCACCAAGATCCTGCTCAGAGAGGGAACAGAGTGCACCTGCTTCCATGACCTGCGGGATAAAACTGTGTCCGTCAACACGGGCACCTTTGATCGCAACGAAAAGAGTATCTTTTATTACTTTACGGCTGTCGATCGCAACACTTGAGACCTCACAGTCTAAGAATGCAGGATCACCGCAATAAATTCCGCAGCAGGCATCTGCGATTTCAGATAATGTCATATGTTTCATTAATATCTTGCCTCCATGGACTTCTTAATGATCAGTTCGCAAAGATCGCCGTATTCGATTCCATAAACCTTAGCTTCCTTCGGGAGAAGACTTGCGGAAGTCATTCCAGGAAGGGTATTCATTTCCAGGCAGAACAGATTACCCTCTGCGTCAAGCAGGAAGTCTGCACGGCTGTAAACATTAAGTTTCAGTGCATTGAACGCTTTTACAGTGAGTTCCTTCATGCGTTCTGCAACTTCTTCCGGAATATCAGCCGGGCATACTTCAGAAGTAGCTCCGTCCTGATATTTATTCGCATAATCAAAGAATCCTGTCTTCGGGATGATCTCGATCGGAGGAAGTGCTGTTCCGTCAATGATACCGCATGCAAACTCACGCCCCTTAATGTATGGCTCAACAACAAGTTCATCTTCGTAGCGGAAGGACTTCTTCAGAGCCTCTGCATATTCTTCATCTGTATTTACAATATAAACTCCGATACTGGAACCACCTGAGCAAGGTTTAACAACAACAGGAAGTGTCAGACCAAGTGACTGGTAAGACTGATCTTCAGAGTTCTTATAAATCGTTCCACCTCCCGGAGTGTCTACGCCAGACTCAAGGAAGATCTGCTTTGCAACACCTTTGTGCATTGCAACCGCACATCCAAGAGAGTCAGGTCCTGTATATTTAATACCAAGCAGATCGAAAGATGCCTGCAGCTTTCCATTCTCACCTTCACCACCGTGAAGACCGAGGAAAGTAATGTCAGCCAGACGGCAAAGTTCGATTACATTCGGGCCGAAGAAGCAATCTGACTGATCCGGACGGGAAGCCTTAACAGCTTCAAGATCCGGTTCCTCCGTGCTGATATTCTTCACAATCTCAAGTCCGTGATCCGGAAGAGTAAAGACATCCTCCAGATTCTCCGGCGCATTCTCTAATCCCATGAATACATCCAGAAGAAATGCATCATGTCCTTTTTTAACTAATGTACGACAGATTCCGGCAGCAGAAGAAAGTGATACGTCACGTTCTGTGCTTAAGCCTCCTGCTAATACAATGATTTTCATAATTTTATACTCCTTAAATGATTTATTCTGTTCTAGTTCTTTTTCTTATTTGTCTGCTGCGTATAGATAATGATAAGCAACATTCATGCTTTTACGATTATAGCACATGTTGGCAGAAAGTAAAACAGGGGGAATAAAGATTTAGCGGAGGGATTCTTTTTCGAGTGCGGACGAAATCAGATAGCGCTGATAAAGTTTATTCTAATAGACAGACATTGAGGGATTGCTTCATGCTCCGGGTTCTGTATACAGGAAAGACTAAGAAAAACGAAAGATTACTAAAAACAAAGCAATGTTCGGCAAACTCGCTGCCGCTTCAGACAGTAGCCTCGCATTGCTTTAACGTAACCTTCCGTTTTTTAAGTCTTTCCAAGCACACAGAACAGTCACTTGAATCAATCCCTCAATGTCTGTCTATCGGTAAAATCTCTGTCGCTATTTGATTTCTGCTTTCTCGAAAGAAGAATTCTACTTGAGATGGAAAGGAAACGGATGTTCTGTAGAATGATATCCATATCTCAAACGTGTTTGTATTTAATAAAATTTAGCGTAGAGGTCTATCTTTTTCAGTGAACAGAAAACTGAAAATATTATTTTGGAAAGTCGATTGTTAGAAGAATAGTACAGGGACGTTACTGAAAACCTATAAAAAGTTATACACTTCTATGTTTCATTCCTATTTCAACGAGTATGCTTTTGATGATATATTCAATGTATTAAATCCTATTGACAATTAACAGAAAATACTACTATTATTATATATATAAACAGTTTTTAATTGTGCAAATAAACATTTTATTATTAAAAGAGAGGTAAATCCACTGGAAGTTATAAAAAATCAAATCAAATTTTTTATTGAAAGGGGAAATTATATGAAAAAGGTTATATGTTTATTTTCCGCATTTTTATTACTTCTATCATCTGCCATGACAACATATGTACACGAAACAGACTCTCAAGATTACCTATCAATTCCAAGTTATAACAAAACATACTCTACACAATCAACAGATAATAATTTTTTGTCACTAAAAGAATATAATGCAGAATACTCCAATGGAGAGAATCCTCTAAAAACAAACTCTCAAGATTACCTATCAATTCCAAGTTATAACGAAACATACTCTGCACACCCAACGGATAATAATTTTTTGTCACTAAAAGAATATAATACAGAGTACTCCGATGGAGAAAATCCTTTAAAAACAAACTCTCAAGATTACCTATCAATTCCAAGTTATAACAAAACATACTCTGCACAACCAACAGATAATAATTTTTTGTCACTAAAGGAATATAATACAGAATACTCCAAAGGAGAAAATCCTCTAAATAAATAGATTCTCCTTTACCCACTCAAAATGTCCTTGATATATATGCTATTTCCCCTATCCGAAAACAAAAACCATTATTTTAGGACAATAAGCGGGAATCCTCGGCAATTCAATTACCGAGATGAAAGCGCAAGATTGTGCTGGGGTATATTTTTACCCCAGCTAAAATCAAGTTGTACGGTTATTTAATCTTCCCAGCCAGATAAAGCAGCACCGCATCCTGAAATTTCCTCGGATTCAGTGAACATTTCTTTTGAATCGCATTCAATTTATACTGCAATGTATTTTTATGGAGAAAGAGTCGTTCACTTGTGGCAGCAAGAGACATTTCTTCAGAAAAATAAACTTCCAGCAGGTGCAGTTCTTGTTCATTGAGCGGGGCGATTGTCTTGGCTAAAAATTCTTTCTGATTTTCCGGTGTGATCGTAGAAAGAATCAGTTCAAGTGTCAAATCATCAAAAATAACATAGTGTTCAGATGAAATTATAAGGCTGTGCAAAGCAGTTTCAGCAGATTGATAGGAGGTGTGGAGCTGGAAGAGTGATGTTGGTTTTCCAACTGCAATATCTAAAATATCGAAATGTTCTTTTGCAAAGAGTTTAAAAATGTAATTCTGTTTTTCAAATTCATTTTCTTCAATCAAAGCAATAAAATCACCCGGATAATTAAATGTGTGAAGACAGACATGTGCCTGTGCAAACATTTGTTGAATTTTCTGTTCTAAAATAGAGCGGTTTGTAATTGGATTTTGTTTATTTGTGCGAATAAGAACAATTCTTTTCTTTGTGTTGAGATCAATCTTAAATTCATGTAGACAGGAGGTGAGGTATTCCTGATTGTCGGTTTCATTTCTGATCAAAGACTGAATGACAAAATGTTTTTTATCGGCCTGTCTGCGGCTGTACTGATTTAGTTCCTGCTCCCGGATCAGAAGATTGGTGATGCGTTCTGCGAGATAAGCATAACTGCGGACTTTATCAGGTATACCGGTGATTCCGATGACGGCCAGCAGATGTTCATTATGATAAAGCGGAAGATTGATTCCCTGTTTTGTGCCGGAAAAATTGTTGTCTTCTGTTACTTCCAGTACAGAACCGGAAGCAGCGGCCTGTTGTCCAATCTCGTGAAAGGTTCCGACACGGGATGAGTCTGTGCTGGCGAGAATGATACCAGATGGAGCAATAAAGTTGATGTCATGATCACAGACATCTTTGATTGTATTTACGATTTGTTCTGCGAGTTCGCGGTCAATTTTAGTTATCATAGAATTTTTATTATATCCTTTCTTTTGACATAACTGTTCAGAGCCAACCTCCAAAATGCTACGTATTTCGTCGGTGTGGCGTATCCGCCAAATAAAATTTCAAAAACAGTCTTAAAAATGCAAGCATTTTACATCTGTTTTATGAAATTTTGTTTGGCTCTGAACAGTTACCATTTTACTATAAAATGTTATATATAACAAATAATAATAGAATAAATTTGAAAATATGTTACATGTAACATATTTGAGAAACAAGAAATTTGGTATCCTAATATTAATAAAACACAGAACAGACATGGAAAGGAGTTTATTATGAAAATAGTAACAGCGATTGATTCATTTAAAGGAAGTATGACTTCTATGGAAGCAGGACAGGCAGCGGCAGAGGGAATCCAAAGAGTGGATGTGGATGCAGAAGTGATTGTAAGACCGTTAGCTGACGGAGGGGAAGGTACAGTAGAGGCTCTTGTATCCGGAATGAACGGAACATTACAGAAAGTACAGGTGACAGGACCGCTTGGCGAACCGGTGATCTGTGAGTATGGTATCATTGAAAGCACAAAAACAGCTGTGATCGAGATGGCGGGGGCAGCAGGAATTACATTGGTTTCTGATGAAGAGAGAAATCCGCTGAATACAACAACATATGGCGTGGGAGAAGTAATTCGTGATGCGATTGACAAGGGATGCAGACGTTTTCTCGTCGGAATCGGCGGAAGTGCGACAAATGACGGGGGAGTCGGGATGCTTCAGGCATTAGGTTACGGTTTCCTTGACAAAGATGGAAATCAGGTTCCATTTGGTGCAAAGGGTTTGAAGGTTTTGGAGGAAATCACAGATACTTATGTGCTTCCGGAATTAAAAGAATGCAAGTTTAAGATTGCATGTGATGTGACAAATGCTCTTTGCGGAGAGCAGGGATGCAGCGCAGTATTTGGTCCTCAGAAAGGTGCAACACCGGAGATGATCTGTCAGATGGATCAGTGGCTAGGATATTATGCAGCATTGGCGAAAGAAAAATTCCCAAAGGCAGATGCAAAGCAGGAAGGAACAGGAGCAGCAGGAGGCCTTGGATTCGCATTTCTCACATTTACAGATGCTGTGTTGGAATCAGGAATTAAAATCGTGCTGGAAGAGACACAGTTAGAAGAGTATGTAAAGGATGCAGACCTTGTCATCACGGGGGAAGGCCGGATGGATGGTCAGACGGCAATGGGAAAAGCTCCGGTTGGAGTGGCTGCACTTGCAAAGAAATACGGCAAGCCGGTACTTGCATTTGCAGGCGCAGTCGAAAGAGATGCCAGAAAATGTAATGAACATGGCATTGATGCATTTTTCCCTATCCTGCGTGGTGTGGTTACGCTGGAAGAGGCAATGAAGAATGAAAATGCTAAGAGAAACCTGGCAGATACTGCGGAACAGGTGTACAGAACATTTACAATTCTTTGATCATACAATATTGTTTTAACTGAAAATGAGGTTTCTCCACGATTCCGAATATCTTGAATCCAAGATGCTCATAAAATGGCACATTTTTCGGATTATGTGTCTCAAGAGAGATCATCATATCATTGCGATCGGCGCAGGCAATGACTTCATTCATCATCATTTCTGCGAGACCGTGATGTTGAAATTTCGGATCAACGGCGAGGTAGATGACATGAAGTCTTCGGGTTTCATGAAGCTGGGCGGTCCAAGCGGAGTTGAGGTAATCTTTTCCGAGGACAAAGTTGAAAAATGTCTTCATCGTCGGATCCTCGTGGAGCAGCCAGCCGTCTGTGATGAGGCTTTCTTTCAGGCTGACAAAATAATTATAAAATGCATGACGGTGATCGGATTCGTCAGAAAGAATCAGGACTCCCTTCAACTCAGGGCTGTCAGCAAAGACTTCACAGGTTTCAAATAATTCAGTTACGTCGCACTCAAGAAGATGTGGCAGCAGACGTTCTTTTGTTGCTTCATCTTCGATCAGAGTGCTGTAGAGCGGGTCGTTCTGAAAGCAGACGGTCAGTATTTCTTTAAGGCGGTCAAGATCCTGTTCCTGTACTTTGTAGAGCTTATCGCTATTCATTGGTTTTCTCCATTCTTTTCTTTATTATAATGTGATGATGTTTCAAGGCAATCGTTTATCAAAGCCTGGATTTTATCAACAGATTGTTTCATATAATGTAAATCATCTTTTAAGTAGGCCTGCTGGCGGCGGATAGCGGCTTCAAGTCTTCTGATCTCAACATCAAGAGAACCTGGGATTGCCATCTGATCCAGTTCTTTCAGACGCTGGACAAGGCCGTAGAGATTCTCATGGTGAAGAATGCGTCCGGCGCCCCACATCAGACGGTCTTTTGGCTGATGTAAAATATATTCCGTAAAGTGATAATAGACTTCTTCATCGAATAAAAATGCGTAGCAGTTATTATCAACTTCATAGAGTGCCTCCAGTGCGGCAGTGATGTTCTGGCTTTCCAGTGCATGGACTGCCTGCTCCAGGTGACAGAGGTTCTGACTGGCAGCAGCATGAGGAAAGCAGACTGCGTCCTGCCAGTCGAGGCGGACGAAGTAGTCCTGCATCTTCCGGAAAATGTGCAGCAGTTTAGAAGAAAGTCCGGACACCATTGGGAAGTCAGCGGAAACAGTATGGTTGTTGATCTCCTGAATCTTTTCATATAATAAATCGGCAGATTCACATACCTTTGAAATACTTTCCAGAAGCGCTGGAATTTCTTCCAATACTTCTGCCGGGGCATTGGACTGTGCTGCAAGACAGTCGGCGACGGAACTTTTCATTGCCAGAAAATGTCTGGAAAAGTCAAGTGGCGGAAGTGTCAGCTGATCCAGTGTAACTAAAAGTCTTGTATAGAGCTCATGGTGGAAACGGTAAACTGCTTCCTGATAGAACTCTTCATTGTCATATTGGGAGTGGTAATGCGTTTCCATAAACGGTCCTGCGCTGAAATCATTTACGGTAGATGGAATACCGGAGATGGCGATGGAAAAATCATCCGACCATGTCTCGATTGGTGCAAGTACTGTCAGTCCATCAGGGTAAGCCTCCTTCGGAACAGTTATATTTTCACAAAAATGTTTCAGAAAATCAGCAGACTCATAAGTAGAGCGGATTGCATCCTGTGTGTTATGGGCGTGAGCCGGAAGTTCAAAGTTGAGATCAGCGATCACGCGGCCCTGCCATTCCGGGTGAATACGGAATACCTGGTTCCAGGCTCCGGTTGACCAGTCGAATTTAGAATCACAGACACCCCACTCTTCGGCAGCAAGGGCACATACTGCGATTGTATAGCGCGGTTGATAGCCACTGTCAATCAGAGCCTTTATGATTCCAAATGTCATAGAGACCGCACAATTGTCATCCTGAAATCCGTCAAAATAGGAATCGTAGTGTGCGGAAAGCAGAATCATCCGGTCGTCCCCTTCAGAAGCGGCAGTTCCCGGAAGATATCCGGTAATGTTATAAGCCGGGCGGTTACGTTCAACCCAGGAAGAGGCGTTGAGTTCAACTGCGACAGAGGACGGATGAGATACTGCAGGATCTTCGGGACAGAGAAGTTCTTTTAAATAAGAAGCATCCTGTCTCGAAAGAGAGAATGCAGGGGCATATTCCGGTCCGGCGATGTCCTGAGCGTTGAGTGCCCGCGGATCAATCTCAGCATAACCCTGTGTCTGGACAGCAATCAGTCCGACAGCACCTTTCAAATATGCCTGATAGACAGGGTAGTTGATCCACCATTCATCACGCTGGTTGATATCAGCAAGAACAAGCTTACCACGGACATTGAGCCCTTCATAGTCCGATGCGGTTCCACGGCCGACATAGACAAGATCATAAGTCTCGAATCCATCTGTCTCAAAATTCGTCTGATAAGCACCCATCTGACAAGTATGCAGTTCTCCATGTTGATCCTGGAAACGGAGCACAGCACGTTCAAAGGTCCAGGAATCCAGCCAAAATTCATCCTTCGTCACATTCTGAAGTCCGATGCGTTTCATTTCTTCATATAAAAAATCCCCTGTCTTATGTTCCGCATCAGAACCGGCAGTTCGGAAACCGAGTACCGGATTGGTTTTGTGAGTCTCCATCTGCTTTGCCAGCTGATAAGAGTAAGTAATGTCTAGATGTGAAATGCATTCGTTGATTCTGTTTTCTGTCTTTGATTCCATTTATATCACCTCTGAAAGTCTGAGCCTGTTGTATGTGTTTGAGTTTCTGCGCTTATTTTAGCACTGTGTGGTAAGTGTGACAAGAGTGGAAATAATTTCCCGCAAGCTCGATCAGTGTCCGCGCCGGCTTGCTGATATAATGTCCCTTACGATATGCAGCAACAATCTCCCAGGAAGGATGGTCAGGTAATTGAAAATAGGTAATTGCCTTATCTTCCGGATCCATATAATACATCGGTAAAATTCCACAGCAGATATTTTCATGGATCATAGAGATGATCGCATGGTTATTTGAAGTTTCGAACAGAACATTAGGGGTGAATCCGGCATTTTTAAAAACGGAATCAACGATCTCCCGGATGGTAGAAGTTTTCTGTGTGAGGACAAAAGGCTCTTCTCTGAGCAGAGCCAGATCACCGTTCTTCATATCTAAGGCAGTTACAAGTTTTGTAGGAACAGCAAGAACCATTTCTTCCGAAGCAAGCGTTTCATAAATGATTCCTGATTTCTTCTGCGACCTGGTCAGAGTCATAAAACCAAGGTCAAGTTCACCGGATAAGAGAAGTGGATGCTGATCGCGAACGCTACGTTCAATCGGTTCCACTTCTATACATGGATAAATATTGTGGAACTTTGGATAAACATTGGTGAACATGGCAATTCCGCGGCCGGGAGTGAATCCGAGAGTGATATGACCTTTCTGTGCTTCGCAGAGATCGTGAATCTGATTGTAGGCATTCTTCTTTATAAGAAGAATGTCTTTTGCTGCGTTGAGATAGATTTCGCCAGCAGGGGTTGGGTGCCAGTCAGTCCGGGAACGGTAGAATAGCGGAGTGCCGAGCTCTTTTTCCAGCTTAAGAAGCTGCTGGTTGAGGGCAGACTGGGTGATGAATAGCTTTTCGGCTGCATGGGTGATATTTTGTTCTTCTGCAATTTTTAAAATATATTCAATCTGTTTTAAATCCATAGGAATAACCTTTCTGCTGATTCTGTGAATGAGCCTTTACATTTCTATTTCCAGTATAATTCGACCGATATGGAATGACAAGAAAAACTATTAAAAAAATTAAGAGAAGTAGAAAAACAATGAATTTTACTTATTAACAGTAAGAGCGTATGATAAAACCATAAAGAACAGCAAAGAAAAATGAAACATTTCTTGCTAAGAGAAAAGGAGGAATCATTCGTGGCTAAGCGACTTCTTGTAAAAGTGAATGAAGCAGACAATGTTGCAATTGCAGTGAAAGAAATCAAAGCCGGAACACAGGTTTCAGAAGATCTGGTTACCCGTCAGGATATTCCACAGGCTCATAAAGTAGCGCTTGAGAGAATCCCAAAGGGACGGCCGGTGATTCGTTACGGTGTTATTCTGGGGTATGCCCTGGAAGATATTGAAAAGGGAGACTGGATCAATGAATTTATGTTGGAGCTTCCGACACCACCATCTGTTGATGATATGGAGTATGGAAAAAAGATTGTAACAGATCTTCCGACACCGCCGGTAACAACATTCGAAGGATATAGGAATCCAAATGGTGGATATGCAGGAACGAGAAATATTCTTGGAATCAGCACAACGGTTCAGTGTGTAACCGGTGTACTTAATGTGGCGGTGAAGAGAATCAAAGAAGAACTGCTTCCAAAATATCCGCATGTGGACGACGTAGTTCCAATCAATCATGCGTATGGATGTGGTGTCGCAATCAATGCACCGGAGGCGAAAGTGCCGATCCGTGCTTTACGCAATCTTGTACATCATCCGAATTTTGGCGGACAGGTGATGGTTGTTGCGCTTGGATGTGAGAAATTAACAGTGGAAAAATTGCTGGACGAGGCAGATATTTCCCCGGAAAATGTAATTGTTCTTCAGGAACAGAAAGGTTTCGATGCCATGGTAAATGCCATTATGGAGATGGCAGATAAAAAACTTGCAATTCTTAATCAGAGAAGAAGAGAAACATTACCGCTTTCCGATCTTTGCATCGGTATGCAGTGTGGCGGAAGTGATGCATTTTCAGGCGTCAGCGCAAACCCATCTGCCGGATACGCAGCAGATATGCTTGTAAATGCAGGTGCAACCGTAATGTTTTCAGAAGTTACAGAAGTAAGGGATGGCGTACATTATATCGCAGAACGCTGTGTGAGCAAAGAAGTCTGCGACAAACTTGCGGCAGAGATGAAATGGTATGATCATTATCTGGAAGAGGGAAATGTTGACAGAAGCGCTAATCCAACTCCGGGAAATAAGAAAGGCGGACTTTGTAATATTGTAGAAAAAGCAATGGGATCAATTGCTAAATCAGGAAGCTCACCGATCGTAGAAGTATTATCTCCGGCAGAGCGCCCGTCAAAGAAAGGTCTTATCTATGCAGCAACACCGGCCAGTGATATTGTCTGTGGACCTTGTCAGCTTGCATCCGGTATTACACTACAGGTATTTATGACCGGAAGAGGAACACCTTATGGACTTGCAGCAGCCCCGGTTATCAAAGTCTGTTCCAGAAATGAGATGAAAGAGATGTGGCAGGATCTGATCGATATCAATGCAGGTCCGGTTGCTACAGGTGAAGCACAGATCTCAGATATCGGTACAGAATTATTTAATAAAATTATTGCGGTTGCAAGCGGAAAAGATCAGAGCTTTGCAGAAAAATATAAACTTCACAATGATCTGTGCATCTTTAATCCGGCACCGATCACCTAAGATATGTTTTTGAAAAATTCTTAGTCTCCTAAAAAGAATATAGAGCTGGACGCAGAGCGTGCTGCGGCCGGCAAATACACGAACAGAAAAAGAATCTTGTCTCAAATGCTGCGGAGAAGATTCTTTTTCTTTTTATAATTGTAGGGAATAAATTTGTTGATAAAATAGTGAAGTGCGTGATAAGGTAAAAGAAAGTGAATTATAGTCGGAGGCATTTATTATGGTTAAAATAGGAATGCTTCTCCCGGAAGAGCGGATGGTCGAACCGGCGAGAAAAATTATAGAAGAAAATCATCTGGATGTGGTCTATCTTGAGGCTGTGCATACAGTAGATGCAGTGAATAAAGCAAGAGTTGCAGTGGAAGCCGGAGCTCACATTCTGGTAGCCAGAGGATATCAGGCGAAGCTGATCAAAGAATATACGAATATTCCGGTTGTTGAGATTCGTTTTCATGCACAGGAGATCGGTCTGCTCATTCAGAAAGCAAAGACGATTCTTAAGAAAGAGCATCCACATATTGCATTGATCGCATTTGAAAATATGCTCTGTGATATGTCGTATATGGAGCAGCTGTTTGATATACGACTGGATGTGATTTATCTAAAACGTATTGAAGAGGCTGAAAGCATTATTGCAGATTTTGAGGAAAGACCGGATCTGATCATTGGTGGAGAAGGAACCTGTAGAGCAGCAGAAACGATGGGATATTCGACGCTGTTTTATCAATCCACGGAAGAATCGTTAAAAGAAGCCCTTCTTGCAGCAAAGAATGCGTCCTATGCAGCCGAAAGTGAGAAACGTAATACTGCACAGTTTGAAACAGTACTGGATACGTCCTTTAATGGAATTATCAAGGTGAACGCAGAAGGAAAAGTGATTGTAGTCAATAAACTGGTTGAAAATCTGTTAGGAAAGAATAGTGAAGATCTGGTTGGAAAGAGTCTGACGGAGATTCTCCCCGGAATCGATTCGCTCTTGATCGAGAATATTTTAAGTGGAAAGAGTGAGAACTACTCGACTTCTGTTTCTGTCAGGAAAAAGACCTGGATGGCAATGATTGCACCAATCCAGTATGACAATCAGATAACAGGGAGCAATTCTGTCGCTTCAGAAGCTGGCAGACAATTCGAAAAAGACCAAGGATATCCAGGGAGATATGCTGTTGCATGGATTTGCGGCGCAGACCAAATTTGAAGATATTCAGACAGAGAATGCACAGATGCGAAAAATGCTTGAAACTGCGAAAATGTATGCCTTGTCTGAACACGCAGTTATGATTTATGGGCAGGCAGGTACAGAGGATTATCTTTTGGCAGAAGCAATTCATAATAATAGTATCCGTAAAGCAGGACCTTATGTCAGCATTAATATGCGTGGTATGGATAAGGAACATCAGATGGAAGAACTTTTCCGAAGAGAAGCAGGGGACACAGTGGCAATTTATGGAGCGAAAGGCGCAATGATCAAGGCGAACCACGGAACACTTTTTATAAAAGGGGTGGAGCATCTGACCTTGCGTGTGCAGCATCAGATTTTGCGTACAATGTTAAGCAGGGCGCAGATGAGAACAGATGCACAGCCACTTGATACATTGGATGTAAGAATTATTGGATCATCAAAGATAAATCTGAAACATCTGGTGGAAAAGGGAGAGTTTAGCGAGGAATTATATTATATGCTGCAGAGCCTGGTACTTGAGATTCCTTCATTGAATGAACGCCCAGAGGATCTGAGAAATTGTTTTGATAAAGAATTGAAGATATATAAGGAAAAATACAACCGTCCGCTTAGTGTAACAGAAGGAGCATATAAGAAGCTGCAGGAGCTGAAGTGGACCGGGAATGGAATCCAGCTACGGTCATTTTGTGAACGACTTGTTCTTACAGCCCAAAAACGCATGATTGATGAAGTCGTTCTTCAAAATTTATATGACGAACTGTTTCCGCATGTGGAAGAATCTCATGGAGAGAAGAGGATTCTTGTGTATCGTTCTCAGGAGACAGATGAACTTGAGGAGCTGCTTGAACGTTTCCACGGAAACCGGAAACTGGTGGCAGAAGAGCTCGGTATCAGCACGACAACTCTCTGGAGAAGAATGAAAAAGTATGGAATAGAGGCCAATTATGGGGGAAATGAATTACTATAGGAACAGGTAAATGCATACAGGGAGATGGTTTAAAACTGTCTCCTTTTTTGATGTGAAAAACTGTATTTTGTCATGTATAAAAATGAAGTGAGAATTTGTGCAGAATTCATAATGCTTCAAAAAATGAAAAAATGATTACATATGATGAAATGAATGGAAAGAAATTGAAATTGAAACAAATAAGAAAAAACAGAAGCGAAACATAATGAAATAAAAATGAAATACACAATTCAAAAAATGAAAACTTATGAAATCTACATAAATCAGAGCACACTCCATTGAACAATCTGTCAATGGAATCTTTGTACTCAGTTTTGTACAATATGCATGTCAGATAGATAAGTTACCTGACCAAAGGCAAGGCAGGCAACAAGAAGCGCGCGAATTATCAAAGACGATTAGGAACAAGTTGAAATAGCAGTAATACAAAATATCAGAAATCTGAGAGGAGAAGAACAATGAAAGTTGGATTTATCGGACTTGGAATTATGGGAAAACCAATGTGCAGAAACCTTATGAAAGCAGGATATGAAGCTGTTGTATATAACAGAAGCAAGGCAAGCGTAGAAGAATTGGCAGCGGAGGGAGCACAGGCAGCAGGAAGTCCGGCAGAGGTGGCAGAGAACTGTCAGGTGATCATCACAATGCTTCCGAATTCTCCTCAGGTCAGAGAAGTCTGTTTAGGAGAAAAAGGAATCGCTTCCGCAGCAAAAGAAGGAACGATCGTGATCGACATGAGTTCGATCGATCCGGTACAGTCGAAAGAAATCGGAGCAGAGCTGAGCAAAAAGGGAATTGACTTAATGGATGCACCGGTCAGCGGTGGAGAGCCAAAGGCGATCGACGGAACAATTTCTGTTATGGTCGGAGGAAGCAAAGAGAACTTTGATAAGTACTATGATTTATTAATGGCAATGGCAGGATCTGTAGTGTATGTCGGAGAACTTGGATCTGGAAATGTAGCAAAGCTCGCAAATCAGGTGATTGTAGCATTGAATATTGCAGCAGTGTCTGAGGCACTTACACTTGCAGTGAAAAATGATGCAGATCCGGAACTTGTATATAAGGCTATCCGCGGAGGTCTTGCAGGATCTACAGTGCTTGATGCAAAAGCACCAATGATGATGGCTCACAATTTCAAACCGGGATTCCGTATTGAACTCCATATCAAAGACCTGAATAACGCACTGAATGCAGGTCATGCAGTAAATGCAGCACTTCCACTTACTTCACAGGTAATGGAGATCATGCAGTCACTTAAGGCAGACGGAAATGAAAAAGATGATCACAGTGCAATCGTAAAATATTACGAGAAGATTTCTGATACATCTGTTGAGAAAAAGAATTAAGAGAGGTAAGAACTATGAGTGAATCAACCAGAATGATGCTGGGGCTGGTGATCGGAATAGCGATAATGATCGTCCTGGTTATGAAGACGAAGGTACATACATTTATTGCATTATTGCTCGCAGCATTGATCACAGGCTTGATCGGGGGCATGCCGGTCGCAGATATCACAAATGCAGCCGGAGAAACGACAGTCGGCGTTATGACCGCTATCAAAGACGGATTTGGAAACACATTGAAAAGTACCGGTATCATAATCGGACTTGGAGTTATGATGGGAGGAATCCTTGAAGTTTCAGGAGCAGCGGAACAGCTTGCATTTACTTTCATCCGTGTAATCGGTAAGAGAAAAGAAGAATGGGCACTGGCAATCACAGGCTGGGTTGTATCTATCCCGGTATTCGCAGATTCCGCAATCGTTATTTTTGCACCACTTGTAAAAGCAATGTCTTCCGTAACAGGAATCTCTGTTGTAGGACTTGCACTGTCACTGGCCTGCGGACTTCAGCTGACACACAGTCTGGTTCCGCCGACACCGGGACCGCTGACAGCAGCCGGAATGCTTGGAGTTGATGTAGGACAGATGATTATAATCGGAGCAGGAATCTCTATTCCGATGCTGATCGTTGTAGTATTCTACTGTAAATATATTGGAAAGAAAATTTATCAGATTCCGAATGAAGATGGACATGGATATGAAAGAAAAGAATTCAAAAAAGAATATATCAAATCCATGGAAGAAGTTGAAAAGTTGGTCGGAGAGAAGAATCTCCCATCTTTCACAGCATCAATTCTTCCGATTGTCGTTCCGATTGTTTTGATTTTTGTTAAAACATTCTGGGGATTGTTTGGAACAGGTCAAGGAGTGGCAAACACAATCATCAGTCTTGTAGGTGAACCAATCTTCGCACTTGGCGTTGGAACAATCATTGCAATCTATGGACTGGTAAGAAAAGAAGATAATAAAAAAGTTATCGGTATCATGGATACAGCAATCAAAGATACAGGTATTATCATGCTGATCACAGGAGCCGGCGGTTCTCTTGGAAATGTAATCAAAGTCAGCGGTATCGGAAATGTTCTTGGAGAGACAGTTGTAGGACTTCCGCTTCCGGCAATCCTGATTCCATTTATCATTGCAGCATTGATGAGAATTGCACTTGGATCTGCAACAGTGGCAATCACAACAGCAGCATCCCTGACAGCACCACTGATGGCATCAATCAGTGTATCCCCGATCCTGCTTGCAGCTTCCTGCTGTGTAGGAGCAATTTCCTTCTCCTACTTCAATGACAGTGGATTCTGGGTATTCAATGGAATGTTCGGTCTGACAGAATTAAAAGATCAGGTAAGATGTAAAACAGCAGTGTCATTGATCATGGCAGGCGTTGGAATTATAGAATTACTGTTATTACAGTTTGTGCTATAAATTGAAAGGAGTTTTTTATTATGACATTCGTACCAAAGGGAATTATCCCTCCAATTATCACACCATTAACAGATGAGGGTGAAGTAAACTATCCGGTATTAAGACAGATGGTAAATCACCTGATCGACAACGGAGTTCACGGTTTGTTCCCACTTGGAACAACCGGAGAATTCTACGCATTCGATGATGATACATACAGAAAGATCCTTGAGACAGTTGTTGATGAGACAGCAGGACGTGTTCCGGTCTACGGCGGAGCAAGCCACATTACAACAAGAGGAGTTATCAGACTGGTAAAGATCTGTGAGGAGGTCGGAGTTGATGCAGTTTCCGTACTGACACCGATGTTTGTATCCCAGACACAGGATGAGTTGTACAATTACTATAAGACAATCGCAGAAAATACAACACTTCCAATCATCATGTATAACAATAAACCAAAGACAAATGTGACAATCACACCGGCAACAGTTGCAAAACTTGCTGATATTGAAAATATTGTTGCTGTAAAAGACAGTACAGGTGATATGACAAATGCTGCAGAGTATATCCGTCTGACAAGAGGAAAAGATTTCTCTGTACTGATGGGAAGAGATACTTTGATCTACGCAGCTCTTTGCTATGGAGCAACAGGAGCAATCGCATCCTGTGCAAATGTAGCACCGAGAATTGCAGCGGATATCTATGATAAATACGTTGCAGGAGATCTTGAAGGAGCTCTGGAAGCACAGTTTACATTGGCTCCGTTCCGTATTGCATGTGGTATGGGAACATTCCCGGCAGCAATCAAGGAAGGTCTCGTTCAGGAAGGAATTCCGGTAGGAAAATGCTTAGACCCGATCGGCGAACTGACACCGGAAGAGAAAGAGAAGCTGCATAAAGTACTTGCAGATATGAACCTTGTTTAAAACAAGAAGTTATTAAAAAATGTTAATAAACTAAAATTTGCTGCCATGATTTCGGTGGTCGGACTGCAAGTCAATCTCCGGTCCGATCACTGAAGTAAAAATAAAAGTAGAATAGAAACAGATAGAGAAAAAGTTCGTGTATAAAAGGAGAAATTGTTATGTCTAGAATCGTAAAAATGGAAGTATATCCAGTAGCCGGAAAAGACTGTATGGAACTGAATTTAAGTGGAGCACACGCACCATACTTCACAAGAAATATTGTTGTTCTTTATGATGAGAACGGAGAGACAGGAGTTGGAGAAGTTCCGGGAGGAGAGAAGATCACAAAAGCACTTGAGGAATGTATCCCGCTTGTTGAAGGAACAAGAGTTGCTGAGTATAAGAGCACACTGCTTAAAGTAAAAGCACATCTTGATTCTAAGGGGGAGGAAGATGTCAGAGGAAATCAGACATTTGATCTTCGTACAGGAGTTCATGTAATTACAGCAATCGAGGCGCCATGTCTTGATCTCCTTGGAAAGCAGCTTGGTGTTCCGGTTTGTGAACTTCTCGGAGACGGACAGCAGAGAGATAAAGTAAGAATGCTTGGATATCTCTTCTTTGTAGGAGACCGTAACAAGACAGATCTTCCGTATGATTCAGAGCCGGATTCAGATTGTGCATGGTACCGTCTGCGTCACGAAGAAGCACTTACAGCAGATAAGATTGTAGAGATGGCACTTGCTACAAAAGAGAAATACGGTTTTAAAGATTTTAAACTGAAAGGTGGAGTTCTTGCAGGAAACGAAGAAATGGATGTGATCCGTGCAATGAAGAAAGCACTTCCGGACGCAAGAATCGACCTTGATCCAAATGGTGGATGGCTTCTTGAAGAAGCAGTTGAATATGTAAAGGGAATGGAAGGAATCCTTACATACTGTGAAGATCCATGCGGAGCAGAAGGTGTTTACTCAGGAAGAGAGATTATGAGTGAATTCCGTAGACGTACAGGTTTCCCGACAGCAACAAACATGATCGCTACAGACTGGAGACAGGTTGGACACTCTCTGGAATCTCAGGCAGTTGACATCATCCTTGCAGACCCACATTTCTGGACAATGAGTGGTTCTGTACGTGTAGCTCAGATGTGCCATGATTTTGGCTATACATGGGGATCTCATTCAAATAACCATTTTGATATCTCCCTTGCAATGTTTACACAGGTTGGAGCAGCAGTTCCGGGAGAGTACAATGCACTGGATACACACTGGATCTGGCAGGAAGGTCTTGAAAGACTGACAAAAGAGCCACTTCAGATTGTAGACGGATGTGTAGAAGTTCCAAAGAAACCAGGACTTGGTATTGAAGTGGATCTTGAGCAGGTGAAGAAAGCACATCAGCTGTACCTTGATAACTGTCTTGGAGGAAGAGATGATGCAGTAGGAATGCAGTATCTGATCCCGGGATGGAAATTCGATCCAAAGAAACCTTGCCTTGTAAGATAAGGAGAACGACAGTAGAAAATGAAACAGAAGATTTACATTCCTCAGCCAATCGCTGCAGCGGGAGAGGACTATCTCATAGAAAAAGGCTATGAGATAGTCCGCGGCAGCGGAAAGACAGATAAAGAATCAATAAAAAATGATATTGCAGTATGTGATGCAATGATTCAGCGAACTGCAAAAGTAGACAAGGAGATACTTGAAGCAGGAAAGAACCTGAAAATCATAGCCAGACATGGGGCAGGATATGACAATCTTGACTGGAAGGCTGCGAATGAGTTAGGGATTTATACGACTTATTCACCGGACACGACGACCTTATCTGTTGCAGAATTCACTATAACGGTGATTTTAAATCTTGCAAAACGTCTGAAAGAATCCGAAGAACTTGTAAGGAATGGAGATTTTCAGAAGAAATTTTCACTGAAAGGGACCGATGTAGCAGGAAAGACACTCGGGATCATCGGTTTTGGAAAGATTGGAAAAGAGGTAGCAAGAAAGGCAGCGCTAGGGCTGGATATGAGAGTCATCTCTTATGTGCCACGTCCAGAAGGAAAAGAAATTCCAGGGTATATAGAAATCGTATCCTGGGAAGAACTTTTGCAAACATCGGATTATATCAGTCTGCATGTGCCGGGAGGAGAAAAGAACCAGGGAATTATTTCAAAAAAAGAGTTTGCCATGATGAAGAAATCCGCTTCCCTGATTCAAGTTTCCAGAGGCGGCGTTGTTGATGAAGAGGCGTTAGCAGAAGCAATCAGGAACAGTCAGATCAGAGGTGCGGCGGTGGATGTGTTCTCAGAAGAACCACCCAAAAAAGACAATCCATTATTGAAACTGGAACAAGTGATCCTGACACCGCATATTGGTTCCAATACGGTGGAATGTATGGATCGGATCGCACTGGATGTGGCGGAAGATGTACATCTTGTCCTTTCCGGAGAGAATCCGAAACATCCAATTAAAAGATAGATTATGACAGAAGAGGAAAGGCAGCGGGAAAATGGAAAAAGTAACTTTAGATCCGGCAATTAAATTCGGAGCCGGGAGGTACAGACAGGAAAAGAATTTACTTGAAGAGTGTGGAAAAGAAATTTCACGTTTTGGAAAGAGAGCATTTATCATTGCTGGAAAGAGAGCATGGGATGCAGTGAAAGAACGGATGATTCCGGGATTTGAGACGGCAGGAATTGAGTATGAATTGCACCTGTATAGTGGAAAGTGTTCTTATGAAGCTGCCAGGGAATATGCTGAAAAATGCAAAGTAGAAAACTGTGATGAGGTAGTTGGAATCGGTGGTGGACTTGTTATGGATTTTGCAAAAGCAGTCGGTGAATATGCAGACACCGGAGTTGTCAACATTCCAACATCAATTGCAACATGTGCCGCATTTACAACAATGAGTGTTATGTATACACCGGAAGGCGCGAAGAAGGACTGTTGGAGATTCGAACATGAAGTCGATGCAGTTCTTGTAGATTTGCAAGTGATCGCAGAATGCCCAATCCGCTATGCGGCGGCCGGAATTCTGGATGCGATGGCAAAAAAGATTGAGATACAGAACGGCAAGCCGAAGATGTATCTCAGTGAAAATAAAATCGATCTGTTCAGTGCCTACAAGATGGCAGAGTATACTTACGAGGTGCTTGTAGAGTATGGTGCACAGGCAATTGAAGATATCCGCCATAAGAGACTGACAAAAGCAGTGGAAGATATTACATTTATCAACATCGCAGTAACCGGTGTGATTGCGAACATCACGAAAAGCTTCTCACAGTCAGCGCTTGGCCATATGATGTATGACGGTGTACGAACCTATTTTACAAAGGAAGCAGAGCATGCGTTGCATGGAGAAATCGTGGCAGTGGCACTGTTTACACAGCTTTATTACAATAAATTAAGTGAAGATAAAGAGGCCCTTCGTCTGTTCATGAAAGGGATGGACATGCCATTAACTTTGCAGGAGCTTGGAATCGAGCCGACGCAGAAGAATCTTGATATTCTGGAAGCGTATCTGATTGATTCTCCTTATGTAGAGCAGTCAGAAGAGAGCTTTAAGCTGCTGCATGAAGCAATGAAACAGATGTGTTAAAAGAAAGGAAATAATAGAATGAAAGTAGGATTTATTGGACTTGGAATTATGGGAAAACCGATGAGCATGAACCTGTTAAAAGCAGGAAATGAGCTCGTTGTATTTGATTTTAATGAGACAGCAGTTGCAGAGGTTGTTGCAGCAGGTGCAAAGGGAGTGAAAAAGCGGAGCTGAAGTAGCAGCAGAGTGTGACACAATCATCACAATGGTTCCAAACTCACCACATGTACGTGCAGCATGTCTTGGAGAAGGTGGAATTGCAGAAGCAGCAAAACCGGGAACAGTTGTAATTGATATGAGCTCTATTGATCCGGTAGAATCTAAAAAGATTGGTGCTGAGCTTGCAGAAAAAGGAATTGAACTGATGGACGCACCGGTAAGTGGCGGAGAGCCGAAGGCAATCGACGGAACACTTTCTGTTATGGTTGGTGGAAAGAAAGAGACATTTGACAAATATTATGAACTGTTGATGCAGATGGCAGGTTCTGTTGTATATGTTGGAGAACTTGGATCAGGAAATGTTGCAAAACTCGCAAATCAGGTAATCGTTGCACTGAATATCGCAGCAGTATCCGAAGCACTGACACTGGCAAAGAAAGCCGGGACAGATCCGGAGCTTGTATATCAGGCAATCCGTGGAGGTCTTGCAGGTTCTACAGTTCTTGATGCAAAGGCACCGATGATGATGGATCACAACTTCAAGCCGGGATTCCGTATTGAACTTCACATCAAAGACCTGAACAATGCGCTGAACGCTGCACATGCAGTAAATGCATCTCTTCCGCTTACAGCAGAGATCATGGAGATCATGCAGTCCTTAAAGGCTGACGGAAATGAAAAAGATGACCACAGTGCAATTGTAAAATACTACGAAAAAGTATCTAATGTGTCTGTAGAAAGAGAAAACTAAGATTAACCATTTGTAAGAAATATAAGTTATTGCCGGTCATGGGAAACTGTGGTCGGCATTTTCTATCTGAATAAAAGGTCGGGAGGAAGAACAGAATGAAATTACATATTATCGACGAGGCAGAACGTTGCCTGAAATGTAAAAAACCACTTTGTCAGCAAGGGTGTCCGATTCATACACCTATCCCACAAATCACTCAATTATTACTTGAAAACCGTTTGATGAAAGCCGGTGAAATCCTTTTTGCAAATAATCCAATGTCCGCTGTCTGCTCCACTGTATGTAACCATGAAAATCAATGTGAAGGCCATTGTGTTTTAGGAAGAAAGAGCAGTCCAATCCATTTTAGCAGTATTGAGAATTTCATTTCAGATTCTTATCTTGACAGGATGGAAGTGCCGAAAATAGAGAAAAATGGAAAGAAAGTAGCGGTGATCGGTTCAGGACCGGCAGGAATTACAGTTGCTATCAAGCTTGCATTAGCAGGTTATAAAGTAACGATTTTCGAAGAACGAAGCAAAATCGGCGGTATGCTGCAGTATGGAATTCCAGAATTCCGTCTTTCAAAATCTGTGATCGACCGATACAAAAAGAAATATGAAGAAAAATTAGATCAGGTAGAAGCAGACTCTGTAATCATTTGTGTGAGCCAGGCACCGAAGAATAAGCTGGTACTTACAACGGATCAGTTAAAAACGACAGAGAAGGGACTTCTTCTGACCGATGAGAACTGCATGACAACACATGAAGGTGTTTTTGCAGCAGGAGATGTTGTACAGGGAGCGAATACGGTGGTTCATGCTGTAGAGGAAGCAAAACGGGCTGCTGAAGGGATGATTCGATATATGGAAAGGGAAGAAAATGAGTGATTTATATCTTACATTAAAAAATGGAATGAAAATGCCGCGTCTTGGTATGGGAACCTGGATGCTTGGTGAACATCTGTCAATCTACCAGCAGGAAAAGAAGGCGCTTCAGGCAGGGCTTGATGCAGGATTTACTTTAATAGATACAGCTGAAATGTATGGAAATGGACTTTCAGAGAAATTAATCGGGGATACGATCCAGGGATATTCTCGAGAAAAACTCTTTCTTGTTTCAAAGGTATATCCGCACAATGCAGGACGTCCGCAGATTTATGATAGTATTGACCAGACATTGCATAATCTTAAAACAGATTATCTGGATATGTATCTGTTACATTGGCGCGGAAGTATTCCGTTGGAAGAAACAGTGGATGCAATGGAAGAACTGGTGAAAAAAGGCAAGATCAGAAGCTGGGGCGTATCCAATCTGGATACATCAGATATGAAAGAACTGTTTTCAGTTCCCAATGGAGATCACTGTCAGGTGGATCAGGTATTGTATCATCTGGGATCCCGTGGGATAGAGTATGATCTGATGCCCTGGCTGGAAGAACATCAGACACTGATTATGGCGTATTGCCCACTTGCACAGGCTGGAAGCCTGCAAAGAAGTTTATTAAAGAACAAAGAAGTGCAGAAAATAGCAAAAGCTCGTGGCATTACACCGATGCAGGTACTTCTTGCATTTGTTCTTCGGAAAGACCAGGTGATTGCAATTCCAAGAAGTGGAAGAACAGAGCATGTACTTCAGAACTGGACAGTAAAAGATGTTATCCTTACAGACGAAGAATACGCTGCTCTTGACCGTGCATTTCCTGCACCGGAGCATAAGACCTATTTGGATATTGTATAGAATAAGCTGTGAGAAGAAGTATTGTGAAAAATATAACAAAAACGCGTGGAAACGATTACATTGTCTTGAAATAAACAATGTTTGTTAACGAAATCAATGACAAAACAATGAAAAACAGAAAAAAATTGAGTGAATCTGTCTCTAGAAAAAGAAATCTCTGAATGCTATTCTGTTAGTGTAATAAAGGAAAATAAGAATAGAAATTTTAAAGAGAGTTTATAGGAGGCAGGGGAATGAGAAGAGTTTTGCAGAATCTGATCATCGCATTTACAGTTATCTTTTTGTTTACAGGCATGTTTTTATATAGAAAATCAGAATATGTGGAAGCAAGTGGACAGTATACAAGTAACATAACAATCCGTAACACTTCACCGCTTGAACTGGAAAATGTTCAGGTTAAGTTCAACGGAGCAGAAACAGTAACAATCGGGGCAATGCAGTCTGGAGAAAAAAGAGTGATTGAGATTCCGGAAGAAGCAAAACCAGCAGTTACAGTCCAGGTGAGCGGAACATCTGATCTGGCCGGAAAATTCGCCGGACATTTCAGCGGAAGAATCACAGACGGAACAGAAGCTATGATTTATCTTGAAGAAGATATGACACTTGAAGTTTCATCGAATATGATAGATGATTGAAGAGAACAAGACTTATAAATTTCAAAGTCTTTCATAATATGAAGAGAGTGGACAGCAGAAATTAGTTTTGCTGTCCACTCTTTTTATGATATTATGTAATTGTTCAGAGCCAAGCAAAATTTAAAAAAAACAGGTATAAAATGCTTGCATTTTTAAGACTGTTTTTTAAATTTTATTTGGCGGATACGACACACCGACGAAATGCGTAGCATTTTGGAGGTTGGCTCTGAACAGTTATGCTATTATGAAGAAAGAAATGACATCGGTGAAAATTATATTATAATAATAGGAAAGGATAATGATAATGAATCAGAAAATCATTCTTGCATCAGCATCTCCGCGCAGACGAGAGCTGCTTGCGCAAATCGGTTTAGAATTTGAGGTAAAGGTAAGTAATAAAGAGGAAGTCTATACAAGTACAAAACCACAGAAGATTGTAGAAGAACTTGCATTGATGAAAGCAGAAAATGTTGCATCTGATCTTCAGGCAGAGGGAGTAGAATTGAAAAATACAATTGTGATCGGAGCAGATACAATCGTTGTACGTGACGAAGAAATCCTTGGCAAGCCAAAGAATGAAGATCATGCATATGAGATTCTTCTAAGCCTTCAGGGAAGAGCACATGAAGTCTATACAGGTGTTGCAATTCTTTCCTATAATAATGCAGGCGAGAAAGAAATCATTAACCATGCAGTAGAGACAAAGGTTCATGTGCATGAGATGAGCGAAGAAGAAATCCGTGCGTATATCGCAACCGGAGATCCGATGGATAAGGCGGGAGCTTATGGAATCCAGGGAAGCTTTGCGGCGTATATAGATGGAATCGAAGGGGACTACTATAATGTGGTTGGACTGCCGGTATCATATGTGTATCAGTGCTTGAAAAAATATTGACATATATTGTTACAACCGTAGCTATATGATATAATACATACGTTGTCGCTCCTAATCTGGCAACAGAAAGGGGGTGTTGGCGTGTCGATACTGATATCATTCCTTGTTTCCGTCGCAGCAAGTATAATTGGCTATTATGTTTGCAAATGGCTAGACGGTGACGACAGCGACAATTAGCCTGAATGGATGCTCAACCATTGAAAAATAAAAGAGAAAAAACCCCACGAGGTGCTAGCTCGTGGGGTTTTATTTTGTGTTGACATATCATAATGATATCATTCCTCAGCTACAATCACTATATCACATAATCGTAGCTAAAACAAGTATATGTTGAAAAATAAAATTTTATTTATCACACCTATGCTATGGTTCAAAAATGGGTGCTTTTCTTTTGAGAAAACAAAATCGTAACAAAAATGTAACATCTATTTTTGTTATTATTCTGAAAAGGATACGAAAAAACAGGAGAAAAATTATCATTAATATACAAATTAAGACAAAGTGTCTATGAAATTTTTTTTGAATCGTACAAATGTACAGAAATAAAAACAATTTTATTGTGGAAAATGCGCATAAAAAAAGAGCGGATTCCAAAATAAGAGCGAAAAACGGTTAAAAAAGTAATAAAAAATAGACAAAACGTAGAATAAAAAAAGAGCAAATTGAAATAAAAAAAGTGTTTTTTTTATGAATTTAACTTGTTGAAGTGGAACGTTGACAAAGAGAAAACATGGGAGTAATATTTAGTCAACTTTTCGGAGAACATGACGTTTTAATGCGATTATAAGCAGTAACATTTGCCATGCTGTATACGAAAAGTGACAAAATACAGCAATATACATTAGGTAGAAAGGGAGGGAGCAATACGGGAAATCTGGCAGACAATCTTATGGAAGAACTGAATTGTGAGACAGTGTTCACACTTCCGGTTCTTGGCGGGATCAATGAATCTGTAGTAGTTACCTGGATCATCATGGCAGTGCTTGTGATAGCATCCATCATCCTGGTAAGAAACTTAAAGGTTGAGAATCCCGGAAAAGTGCAGTTGGCTCTTGAAGCCGGTATCGGCGCCGCTGAGGACTTCTTTGTCGGAGTACTTGGCAAAGAGAACAAGGGTTATGTACCGTATCTGATTACGGTTCTGTTATATCTTGCTTGTTCAAACACAATTGCACCATTGTTTGGCTTTAAGCCTCCGACGAAAGATTTGAACGTGACGGCAGCCCTGGCAATCATGAGTATGTGTCTCATTGAATTTTCAGGTATCCGCAAGAATGGATTCGGACACTGGGCAAAGCATTTTGCACAACCGATTCCAATTGTAGCACCGATCATGATTCTGGAAATCGTCATCCGGCCGTTGTCGCTTTGTATGCGACTCTTTGGTAACATGCTGGCAGGATTCGTAGTCATGGAACTTTTGAAAGCAATCGTTCCACTGATCATTCCGATTCCAATCAGTTTTTACTTTGATATTTTCGACGGCCTACTTCAGGCATACGTATTTGTATTCCTGACATCTCTGTTTATGAACGAAGAGATGGAGTAAGAACTTAACACATTCTATTGAAAAGAAAAGGAGATTAAAATTATGTCAACACTTATTGCTATTGGAGCAGCTATCGCAGTATTCACAGGTATCGGAGCAGGTATCGGTATCGGACATGCAACAGGTAAAGCAGTAGAAGCTATCGCAAGACAGCCAGAGGCTGAAAGCAAGATCAGTAAGAACCTTATCCTTGGATGTGCTCTTGCAGAGGCAACAGCTATCTACGGTTTCATCATTGGTATCCTGATCATCTTCTTCCTGAAATAAGAAACGAAAAGAATCTTATGAAAATGATGGAAGCAGATAACAGGAAAGGCAGGTGTAAAAGGTGCTTCAGTTAAATATGAACCTTGTCTATACCATTATCAACCTTATTGTTCTCTTCCTCCTGTTGAGACATTTTCTAATCAAACCGGTGAGTGATATCATGGAGAAGCGCAGACAGATGATCGCAGATGGTCTTCAGGGTGCACAGGATGCACAGAGTGATGCGCAGAAGATGAAACAGGAATATGAAGATGCTTTAAAGGGAGCAAAGCTTGAATCAGCAGCGATTGTTGAGAAGGCACGCTCAGAGGCTAAGACAGAGTATGACCGCATCGTAAGTGAAGCAGGAAGCAAGGCCGGAGATCTTCTGGAAGCTGCAAAAGAGAATGTACGTATTGAGCGTGAGAAGACAATGAAAGATCTTCAGACTCAGATTGCAGGACTGGCTATGGCATCCGCTGAGAAGATCGTGGGAGACAAAGAGCAGAACATTTATGACCAGTTTTTGGGAGAAGTAGGTGGGACAGATGAAGACACAGACAAGTAAGAGTCAGATTTACTGCCCGATGGCAGCAATCAGATATGCACGTGTCCTGTATGAAGTAGGTGTCCCAAAAGAAGCTGTACAGAAAACACGTGAGATTTTTGAGGAAGTACCGCAGCTTCACGAGATTTTCGCGAATCCTACCATTGAACTTCAGAAAAAAATGAATGTGGTAGACAGAGTATTTCCAAAGGAGATAAGAAATTTCCTTAAAGTAGCGTGCAGATATCAGAGAATGAATCTGATCGAAGATATCTTCACAGCATATGACAGATACTGTGATGAACAGAATCAGGTTCTGAACGCAGTTCTGACATGTATTCAGCCTCCGACGGAGGAACAGAAAAAAGGAATGGAGGCGTTCCTTTGTAAGAAATATGGCGCAAAGAGTGCTAAAATCGAAGTCCGTCAGGACAAAGCACTGCTCGGAGGATTTATTCTCCAGGTTGGCAGTGATGAGTATGACTGGAGTATGAAAGGACGCCTGAACAGATTAGAACAAAGATTGACCTGGAGGTGAACAAGGTGAGTTCAATCAATTCAGATGAAATTATTTCTATCCTGAAAGAAGAAATAGAGAATTTTGATACAATGAGTAAGGACAGTGAAGTAGGTACTGTTGTTACTGTCGGCGATGGTATCGCCACAATCTACGGGATTGATCACGCCATGTACGGGGAAATCGTTACTTTTGAAAACGGCCTTAAGGGAATGGTACAGGATATTCGTAAGAATGAAATCGGATGTATCCTTCTTGGAAGCGACACAGGAATCCGTGAAGGCACAAAGGTAGCCCGTACAGGAAAGAAAGCAGGCGTTCCGGTTGGAGACGCTTATGTAGGAAGAGTTGTCAACGCCCTTGGTGAGGCGATTGACGGAAAAGGTGAGATCAAATCTGACGACTATCGCCCAATCGAGAATGAGGCACCTGGAATTGTTGATCGTAAGTCAGTAAGCGTTCCGCTTGAGACAGGTATCCTTTCCATTGATGCAATGTTCCCAATTGGTCGTGGACAGCGTGAGCTGATCATCGGAGACCGTCAGACAGGAAAGACATCCATTGCACTGGATACGATCCTGAATCAGAAAGGCAAAGATGTGATCTGTGTTTATGTTGCAATCGGACAGAAAGCATCTACAGTAGCCAAAGTTGTTAACACATTACAGACACACGGAGCAATGGATTATACGATCATCGTATCTTCCACAGCAAGTGACTGTGCGCCGCTTCAGTATATTGCACCATATGCAGGAACTGCTATGGCAGAGTACTTTATGCACAAGGGAAAAGATGCACTGATCATTTATGATGATCTTTCCAAGCATGCGGTTGCATACCGTGCACTTTCTCTTCTGCTTGGACGTTCTCCGGGACGTGAGGCATATCCTGGAGACGTATTCTACCTGCATTCAAGACTTCTGGAGAGATCCAGCCGTTTGAGTGATGAGATGGGCGGAGGTTCTATCACAGCACTTCCGATCATTGAAACACAGGCAGGAGATGTATCAGCATATATTCCGACGAACGTTATTTCTATTACAGATGGACAGATCTTCCTGGAGAGTGGACTTTTCGCATCAGGAATGAGACCGGCGGTCAACGTTGGACTTTCCGTATCTCGTGTTGGTGGTGCAGCTCAGACAAAAGCAATGAAGAAAGCATCAGGAAGTATTCGTATCGATCTGGCGCAGTATCGTGAGATGGAAGTCTTCACACAGTTCAGTTCAGATCTTGATGCAGCTACGAAGGAAGAACTGGAATATGGAAGTGGTCTGATGGAACTTCTGAAACAGCCACTGTATCATCCACTTTCCTTGCATGAGAAAGTAATTACACTGTGTGCAGCAACACATAAAGTACTCTTAGGTGTTGAGAAGACAAAAATCAAACAGTTCCAGTATGATATGCTTCAGATGTTCGAGATAGAGCATCCGGAAATCGGTCAGGAAATCGAAGAGAAGAAAGTCCTGACAGAGGAACTGATCGACAAGATCGTAGAGACAGCGAAGGAATTCAAGAAGAGCAGGTGTTAATATGGCAAATATCAGAGAGATACAGAGCAGAATCAACAGTGTCAAAGACACAATGAAGATTACCAATGCAATGTATATGATCTCTTCTTCCAAACTGACACAGGCGAGAAAGAAGCTGGCAGATACAGAACCATATTTCTATGCGCTGCAGGGTGAGATCAGTCGTATTTTACGTCATCTACCAGAATTACATCATAGTTATTTCAACAAGAGGGAAAACATTCCGGCAGAGGAACGTAAGATTGGATCGATCGTTATCACGGCGGACAAGGGACTGGCCGGTGCATACAATCACAATATTGTGAAGCTTGAGGAAGAGATTCTTTCCAAGCCGGGTCAGCATAAGCTTTTTGTTGTGGGAGAGCTTGGACGTCATTATTTTGCAAAGAAGGATGTAGATATTGATACAAACTTCCGTTACACAGTTCAGAAGCCGACCATGCATCGTGCCCGTGACATCTCAGCGGTTATTCTGGATCAGTTTAACAATCATGAGCTGGATGAAGTTTACGTAGTATATACACGAATGGAAAATGCAGTTCAGTCAGAGGCAGAAGTGTTAAAACTTCTTCCACTCGAGAGAGGGGACTTTGGCGAAATGAAGATGCCTTTGAATATGTATCGCGAGGAAATCGAACTAAATCCATCTCCTATGGATGTCATGAACAGTATTGTACCAAGTTATATCAACGGTATGATCTACGGATGTCTGGTTGAGGCTTATGCCAGTGAGCATAATGCCCGTATGATGGCAATGAAGTCAGCAACAGACAGTGCACAGGATCTGATCAAAGATCTGTCAATCCTCTATAACAGAGCAAGACAGGCTGCGATCACACAGGAGATCACAGAGGTTTGTGCCGGCGCAAGAGCTCAGCAGAAGAAGAGTTAAAATGTCGAGATGCGTTACAGACAGCAGGTTGTTGCTGTTTGTAATGACTGAAATATAGAAAGAGAGAGAGAACATGAATAAAGGACGAATTGTACAGGTTATGGGACCTGTCGTTGACGTAGTGTTTGAAAACGGTGATCTTCCTTTTATCAAAGATGCTCTTGAAGTTGATAATAATGGAAAGAAATGCATCATGGAGGTTGCACAGCACCTTGGAAATAATGAGGTGCGCTGCCTGATGCTTGCTGCAAGTGAAGGACTTTGCAAAGATATGGAAGTTACTGCAACAGGAGCCGGTATTCAGGTTCCTGTCGGCGAGCAGACACTTGGAAGATTATTTAATGTACTCGGCGAGACAATTGATAACGGAGAGCCGATTACAGATTCTAAAAAATGGGTAATCCACAGACAGCCGCCTACATTCGAGGATCAGAGCCCGGTAGTAGAGATCCTTGAGACAGGTATTAAAGTTATCGACCTTCTTGCTCCTTATGCAAAAGGTGGTAAGATTGGTCTGTTCGGTGGTGCCGGTGTAGGTAAGACCGTGCTGATTCAGGAATTGATCCGTAACATTGCAACAGAGCATGGCGGATATTCCATTTTTACAGGAGTTGGAGAGCGTTCCCGTGAGGGTAACGACCTCTGGACAGAGATGAAAGAATCCGGAGTACTGGAGAAAACAGCCCTGGTATTCGGACAGATGAATGAGCCACCTGGAGCTCGTATGCGTGTCGCTGAGACAGGACTTACAATGGCAGAATATTTCCGTGATGAGCAGCATCAGAACGTGCTTCTCTTTATCGATAATATTTTCCGTTTTACACAGGCTGGATCTGAGGTATCAGCTCTTCTTGGACGTATGCCTTCAGCCGTAGGTTATCAGCCGACACTGGCAACAGAAATGGGTGAACTTCAGGAGCGTATCGCATCTACAAAGAACGGTTCTGTAACATCGGTTCAGGCAGTATATGTACCGGCCGACGACCTGACAGACCCGGCTCCGGCAACAACATTTGCCCACCTGGATGCAACAACCGTACTTTCCAGAAAGATCGTTGAGCAGGGTATTTATCCGGCCGTAGATCCGCTGGAGTCAAGCTCCCGTATCCTGGAAGCAGACGTTGTAGGAGAAGAACATTACGAAGTAGCCAACAAGGTGATCGCAATTCTTCAGAAATATAAAGAACTGCAGGATATCATTGCAATCCTTGGTATGGAAGAGCTTTCAGATGAGGATAAAGCAACTGTTATGCGTGCAAGAAAGATTCAGAAATTCCTGTCCCAGCCATTCTTCGTAGCAGAGACATTTACAGGAATTCCTGGAAAATATGTACCATTAAAAGAGACAATCCGTGGATTTAAGATGATCATCGATGGAGAGATGGATGCTTATCCGGAAAACGCTTTCTTCAATGTCGGAACAATTGATGATGTAATTGCCAAGGCAAAAGAGATGGAAGAAGAGTAATTGTTGAAATAGGAGAATGTGCATATGGATACATTTGGTCTGAAAATCATAGCAAGTGATGGTGTATTCTACGAAGGTCGTTGTAAGAAGCTGATTATTCCGGCTCCGGATGGAGAAAAGGGAATTCTTGCAAATCATGAGAATATGGTAATCGCTGTGAATGTCGGAGTTGCACATATGAGTTTGGACGGCGATGAATGGAAAGATATTGCAGTGGGCGTGGGATTTGTTGAAATCGTAAACAATCGAGTCACACTGATTGTTGATACAGCCGAGAAACCAGAAGACATCGATGTGCGACGAGCACAGGAGCAGAAAGAGCGTGCAGAGGAAAGGTTACGTCAGCAGCAGAGTATCCAGCAGTATTATCATACGCAGGCATCTCTGGCAAGAGCGATGAACCGACTTCGTGTTTCACAGGATAAAAAGTGGAATTTATAGATTTCGAGAGCATGTAGATGTGCAGAAATCAGAAATATCTGCAGGATATATCATTTAATAGAGAAAGAGGGACAGATTTTCCGGAATGGGAAATCCCCCTCTTTTTTTACATTTAAAAGTGAATTGCGAAACTTTTTTGTATTGCATTTTGATTCGTAGTATAATACAATAATCTTATCTGAGTGTCTAAAATTATAGAAAGACAGAGGAAAAACGATATGAGTGATAGAAAAAAGCCACGTTCTCTTTCAGAAATCGTAAATGATGTACTTCGTGCGGTACGTGATTATTATGATTCAGAATACGTGTACTATATTGAGAAAGAGTATGGGGATATTGAGACCATCTTTGAGTGGTGTGCAGAGAATGTTCCATGGCAGAGAGATAAGATAAAGATGCTTCCGGAAGAACATCAGCCAAAGTGGATGAAGCAGGAGATTACAAATTCAACAGAGGCCGATTACAGTGTGAGTTTGCAGCTGGATGAGAATACAGTAGCAATTCTTGCAGCAGTTGGAGTTCACCGGGGCGGATGTGATGTTGGATTGCTTCGTACGGTGATTCCGTATATACCGCAGGCAATCACTCTTCATAAACTCCAGAAACAACAGGAGTATCTCAGTTATCATGATAATCTGACAGGAGTACTTAACAGAAATAGTTTTGTTGCATATCTGGATCATGTGGAACCGGAAGAATTGAAGACATTGGGAGCTCTTTCTGTAGACATTAATGGACTGAAGAATTTTAATAAAGAATTTGGCAGAGATTATGGAGATGAAGTTGTCACCAGAGTTGGTGAAGTGCTTTCGGAGTATTTCCATAATGGTAATGTATACAGAATGACAGGCGATGAGTATCTGGTTCTTGTAGAGAACGCTTCATATGAAGATTTCACACAACAGGTACATGGTGCATATACAAAGCTTGAGAACATAAGTCTGGGACTGGTTTCAGTAGGGTATGCCTGGGGAAAAGTAGACATAGATGTGAATGGTCTTGTGATCAGTGCAGAGAATATGATGCGGGAAGAGAAAAAGAAGTATTATAAAAATCTGCGTAAAGGTCATCATGAGCCAATCATCAAAAAGGATCTTCTGGAGGATATTGAACAGAAGAATTTTATTGTATGTCTGGTACCGAAGATTGATGTGCAGACCGGAGAAATTGCAGGTGCTGAAGCGATTGTCAGATATCATCATAAGGATCTTGGAATTATGGATCCGGGAAGATATATTAATCTTCTGGAAGAGACAAGGTTGTCACATTATCTTGATCTCTATATATTTGAACAGGTATGTCAGATCCTTCATAAGTGGGAGACAGAAGGAATCCAGATGGTGCCGATTTCAGTAAATTTTGCAGGTGAAACATTGAGGCAGGAGAACATTGCGGATCAGATGAGTGCGCTGATTGAGAAATATCAGGTATTATGCGAATATTTGGAAGTAGAAGTCTCCGAATCTTATACAGATACGAACCAGGAGATGCTGGCGGCATCATGCAGTAAAATCAGAAAAGCGAATGTCCGCGTAGTATTGGATCATTTCGGAGCTAAGAATTCCAGCTTTTCGATTTTGTCCATTATGGATTTTGATGGATTGAAGCTGGATGAGAGCCTGATTACAAATCTGGTTGGAAACAGAAGAAGCAGAGTGGTAGCAAAGGCCGTAATTGATATTTGTCATCAATTGGGATGTTCTGTTCTTGCGGAGAGTGTTGAAACACAGGACCAGCTGAATGTTCTTCAGGAATTAGGATGCGATTATGCACAGGGAACATTATTTAATAAACCGATCAAAGTGGAGACATTTGAAGTGCGATATCTGAAGGAATAGGATGATCTTCCGGGGGGATGAAACGGAAAAGATTCTAAATATTACAGAGGATAAGATGAAAAATACAGATGGAGTTGAAATTAAATAAGATGAATAAAGCATTGTTCAGAGACAGAGCAAAGAAACTAATGCTTACGGGGGTTTTGGCAGGAGTAATTGCAGGAGTGGCAATTACTTCAGGAATCTCCTCAATTACATTGAAAAAAGCGGAAAAGAAGCTGGAAATCAGCAATGCAAAATTACAGGAGCAGACAAAGGAGAACGAAGAACTGCAGGCAGAGTTAGACAGAGAAGAAGTAACAGAAAATACTGCAGAGTTGCTGGCAAGTGATGATGACCGGTGGTGTCTTGCACTTGTGAATGAGAAGCATCCATTGGATACTTCTTATGTGCCGGCGAATCTAACGGAGATAAGTGGTGGAAAACAGGTAGATTCCAGGATGGCAGACAGTCTGAATAAGATGCTGGATGATGCGAAGAAGGCAGGACTCAGCATGTATGTGACATCAGGATATCGTTCTTATGAGAAGCAGAGAGATGTCTTTAATACGACGATGCAGGACTGGATCAATCAGGGATACACACCGTTAAATGCGTATGATGAGACAAAAAAATCAGTTGCAATTCCAGGAACAAGCGAGCATGCAACTGGTCTTGCAGTTGACATTATATCGACAAAGTACGGGGAGCTTGATGAGAAACAGGGAGATACAGAAGAGCAAAAGTGGTTGATGGAACATTGTTCAGAGTATGGTTTTGTTCTTCGGTTTCCGCAGGATAAATCTGATATTACAGGAATTATATATGAGCCGTGGCATTATCGTTATGTGGGAGTAGATGCTGCAAAAGAGATGACAGAGAAAGGACTTACTTTGGAAGAATATGTTTCTGCAAATTAAGTGAAAAACTATTCTGATCGACAGATAAGAGAGAAGTATAAATAATACATAAGGAGGAGAAGTAAATGGAAGATTTAACATTTGGAGAACAGGTGAAAATCGTCCTGGGAAGAAAGGGAATGACGATTAAAGAACTGGCGGAGACGATTGAGAAAGAGACAGGAAAAAAGATGTCACGTCAGAATTTAACACAGCGTCTTGGAAGGGATAATTTTCAGGAACAGGATATGAGATTGATCGCATCCATTCTCGGCTGTCCGTTTCAGCTGAGTATCATGTCAGGAGAGATTACAGAGAGCGCAGCCGGACGTATCAGGAAGCAGGAAGTAAAATGGAATGAACAGGAACAGCCGGAAGAGCGTTTTTCAGAGGAAACAGAGAAGGAAGAACAGCAGCTTACAGGTGAAGAACGTGACATGACGATTGGTGAGATTTATGATATGCACGAAGAACTTGCCGAACTTGAAAAGAATGCAATAGAAGCAGAGCCAACGGAAGATGTCAGAGAAGAACTTCAGGCAGAAGAAGCGGAATATAAGGAAGAGCTTCTGGAAGAGCCGGAATCAGATCAGGAAGAAGAAAAATCTGCGGAATCAGAAGTTTCTTATACAGAAGATTATGTTCAGCCGGTAGAGGAAGAAGCAGAACCATATGAAGAAGCAGAAGTTACATCCTATGAGACACAGCCGGTAGAGCCGGTGCAGGAAGAGGCTACATACGAAGAGCCTGTACAGGAAGAAATAGTACAGGAAGAAGTTGGAGACATTAATCCATATACGGGAAGAGAATATGAATCCAACAGTGTACGTATGCATCCGAAGAGAATTGGATATGTGCAGGTTTATGACCGTGCAAGCCATAAATGGACAGATATGACAGAATGGGCATTCCTCGGATATCAGGAACGCAAGAAAGTACTTCTTGGAGAGGATTACGAACCGCCAATTTATCTGGATTAAAATTGATAGAGAAAAGAAGTGCATTCGCTGTGAACGCTTCCTTTCTCTATCTTTTTCCTTTCTTTTTAAGAATCACATTAAGTATCGACACCAGTGACCGAAAGATTCAGAGTTTTCACATTCATCTTCGGTAAGTTCCAGAATAGAGATGTAAGAACTGGTAAATTGAGGAAAGCCGAACAAGTTAGCCATATGTGCTTCTCTGGGATCGTAAAGGCCGGGAACGCCAAGCCAAAGATGATCCTTTTCTTTGATCAGGAGAAGGTGATGATAATTATGACAGCCATGCAGAAGAAAACTATTGTTGGCAAGTGGCCAGAATCTGCGCGGAAGTGTGGAAATCTCTGCGTGTGTGATTTTTCTGGCTTGAATTGAAGCATCCTGAATTGCAGTCTCCTCAGTTGGTGTCACCTCAGTTGGTACCTCTTCAGTTGAAGCAGCATCAATAGAAGCGTCAGATAATGCTGCTTCGGATACAGTCTCAGATACAGTGTCTTCTGTTATGAGGGATTCTTCCGAAAGGGATGGATTCTCAGGTTCAGAGGATAAACTCTCTTCTGTTGATAAAGAGCAATCAGAAAAAGAATAAAAATCCGGCAGAGGTACAGAGGAGGCAATCCAATGCTGTGATCGATTCTTGGTGATGGAGAAAATAATGAACCCATCAATGTGTTTAAGAGTTCTTTTATGTGGAAAACGTTCCCCGGAAATGACCAGTTGTGTGGATAAGTTCTGACCAGAGCACTGAAGAAGTGCAACCGGAGAACCTGTAAGTGTTTGATTTTCGAGAATAAATGCATGGACTTCCAACTGTTCTCCAGGGACAATCGGAAGATTTTTAACATGAAGTGTTAAGAGATAAGAATAATTATGTGATGAAATTTGTAGAAAACCAAGATTTCTGCGGCGGCAGCAGGATTCGTACTCATATAAATAATAACTTCCCGGATTCATAGCAAGCCCCTGAAAAGAATTTTTCTATATAGTTTATTCAGAATGAAAAGGAATATTAATGCTATTTTTATACAATAACCGAAAGGAAACAAAATGAGGATGACAACGGATGAAAAATATATGCGTGCGGCCTTAAAACAGGCAGAGAAAGCGTATAATCTGGGAGAAACCCCGATTGGTTGCGTGATCGTTCATGAAGATAGGATTATTGCACGCGGTTATAACCGACGGAATACAGACAAGAATCCACTGGCACATGCTGAGGTCGCAGCAATCAAGAAAGCAAGCAAAAAGCTTGGTGACTGGCGTCTGGAAGAATGTACATTGTATGTGACATTAGAGCCATGTCAGATGTGTGCAGGTGCAATTGTCCAGTCCCGTATACCAAGAGTGGTTGTCGGGTGTATGAATCCGAAAGCAGGATGTACAGGTTCCATTCTGAATCTACTGGATATCCAGGCATTTAACCATCAGGCAGATCTTACAACAGGCGTATTGGAAGAAGAATGCAGCCAGTTGATGAAGCAGTTTTTCAGAGAACTCAGGGAAGCCAGGAAGATGAAGAAAAAAGCAGAAGCACAGAGTCTGTAACACAGAGGTATAAAATTATGTGGAATCTTGTGCAAAAGAAAGAGCAGCATACTTGACAAGCATTCATTTATCATGTAAAATAATAATCCGTGCAGCCGGGGTGGTAGCGGTACCTTGAACCTGCAATCCGCTATAGCAGGGGTGATATTGCGCAGAGGGCGACAGTCTGCAGGGCTGCCCCCGGAAAGTGACGTTGACGTCTGGGTCTCACGCGACGGGACTCTGTGAACCGTGTCAGGTCGGGAACGGAGCAGCACTAAGCAGAACCTCTCGGGTGCCGTGAGGGTGCCTGGGCTGAGTTAACTACCGGGGTAACGCTTGTGGGCCAAGTTCGAAGCGCAATGCACGTAAAAAAATGAATAGAATGGTATTTACATTGGAAACGATACATTCCCTCCGGAATGATGAACGAACAACACAATCTGTTACGCTTATCATGATAGGAGGATTTTTTTATGCCAAAAAATAAGTTTCAAGAAGTAATTTTCACAATCATGATGGTTTTTGTCATGGTTTATGCAATGATCTGCTACAACATCTCCCTGAATATGGGAGGAATGAGTAATGAGGTCTTTCTGGCAGCATTCCATGAACTTATCATCATGGGACCGATTGCTTTCATTCTGGATTTTTTTATTGTAGGACCGATTGCAAAGAAGAAAGCATTTACGATCGTGAATCCACAGAAAGATAATCCGTTTATGATCGTGCTGGCGATTTCCGTTTTATCCATCATTGGAATGTGCCCGCTGATGAGCCTTGCAGCAACACTGCTCTTTAAGGATGCAGGAAATCAGATGATTGCTGTGTGGTTCCAGACAACAGTATTCAATTTCCCAATGGCATTCTTCTGGCAGCTGTGCTTCGCAGGACCGATTGTCAGAAAAGTATTTGGGGTTATTTTCCGTGAGGAGCAGAAAGAAGAGGTGGCTTTTGATTAAAGCTGCAAAATAAGGGAAAGCTATCATACGATAATCTGACACAATTTGTGTTGTTATCGTAAGTGATAGCTTTCCCTTTTTTGTTATAAACTTCACATATCTTGACATTTCTCACATCTTCATTCAGAATAGAAAGGTAAGACCTAAAAAGGAAAATGTTTACAAATATACATTATTGACAGGAAAAGAGGTTTATAAAAAGATGAAGATTTTGCTTGCAGCGGTGAATGCAAAGTACATCCACTCAAATCTTGCGGTCTATTGCCTGCGCGCATATGCAAAAGAGCAGCATCCGGCTAGCAATATTACAATTTCTGAATATACGATCAATCAGCCATTTGATGAGATTTTGATGGATATTTATAAGCAGGCGCCAGATGTTCTCTGCCTTTCCTGTTATTTATGGAATGTGACAGAAGTAGGACAATTGATACAGGAGATTCCAAAGATTCTGCCGGATACGAAGATCTGGCTTGGAGGTCCGGAAGTTTCTTATAATGCAAGAGAAGTTCTGGAAAAATATCCAATGACAGAAGGTATCATGCGCGGAGAGGGTGAAGAGACTTTTGCAGAACTTGTGGCATATTATGAAGGTCGTGGTGCAGCTGAGTTGATCAATATTCAGGGAATCACATTTCGGGAAAAGGAAAAACAGATTGCTGCGACACCGTTTCGACAGATCATGGATCTGAGCAAAGTACCGTTTGTCTATGGGGATATTGAGAATTTCAAGAACCGTATCATTTATTATGAGACGAGCAGAGGCTGTCCGTTTTCTTGTAGTTATTGTCTTTCTTCAATTGATAAATGTCTTCGATTCCGTAATCTGGAACTTGTGAAGAAAGAACTGCAGTTCTTTATTGATCATGAAGTGCCACAGGTTAAGTTTGTTGACAGAACATTTAACTGTAAGCATGATCATGCGATGGCAATCTGGAATTATATCAAAGAGCATGATAAAGGGATTACAAATTTTCATTTTGAAGTGGCAGCAGATCTTCTGAATGAGGAAGAGATTGAGTTGATCCGGAGCTTGCGTCCAGGACTTATTCAGCTGGAAATTGGAATTCAGTCAACGAATAAACAGACGATCAAAGAGATTAACCGTTCCATGAATCTGGAAAAAGTACGTGATAAGGTAGCAAGGATTCATGAGAAGGGAAATGTGCATCAGCATTTAGATTTGATTGCAGGTCTTCCATATGAGAATTATGATAGTTTTGCTCATTCTTTTAATGAAGTTTATTCTATGGAACCGGATCAGTTTCAGCTTGGATTTCTGAAAGTACTGCATGGCTCTGTGATGCATGAGAAGATGAAAGAGTATGAGCTGCTTTGCCAGAATCGTCCGCCGTATGAAGTGCTTTCAACAAAATGGCTTCCATACAGTGATGTGATCCGTCTGAAGAAAGTAGAAGAGATGGTGGAAGTTTACTATAACAGTTTTCAGTTTAGTCATACGATGAGACTTCTTGTGGAATTGTTTCCATCCGCATTTTCCATGTATGAGAAAATGGGCGATTATTATGAGAAGAAAGGCTTGTTTGGGTTGAATCATTCAAGACTTACTCGCTATGAGATATTGTGGGACTTTGTAGAATCAGAATTAGCAGAATTCACATGTTCGGAGAAAATGCAGAAGAAAGAAGCGGATTTTAAAGAGAAGGTGCTTGAAAGCATGACTTTAGATCTTTACCTGAGAGATAATGTGAAGAATCGTCCGGCATTTCTTGGAGAGAGCAAAGTAGAAAAAGATGTAGCGTCTGAATTTTATAAGAAAGAGGCAGAAGAGCACAAGTATCTGAAGGATTATGAAGGATACGACAGCCGCCAACTGCGAAAGATGACTCATCTGGAGCGATTGAATGGAAAGTTGCATCTTTTTGATTACAGACATAGAAATAAGCTGAATCAGGATGCGGCGATTTATATAATAGAGGACTAGTATAGCGTTGCAGATATTAGAAAGATATTTGCATATGGTTTTGTTAATGGAAATGGAGAAAAAAGATGAATTTTTATGATAAAAAAGTAAGACGTTTGGTGTCAATTATTATTTTGGTGGTTATTGTTGCAATGGTTGCAACGATGGTGATTCCATATCTGGTCTAAGGAGAGTGTAATGCGGACAGGGAGAGTAACGCAGACGATCTGGAATCGTTCTGTAAAGAAACAGATCCAAAAAGGAAACAGGAATTCAACAGGAAAAACTGCGTGGGAAGAAAGTAGTTCCGAACTGATATCTGACGAAAAGGATTTTGTCTGGAGTAGCACTTCAGTAAGCGGAAAAGCACCGGCACAGGTGAAATATGCAGTGATTAAAGCAGCAGGAGATCTTGCGGCAAAGAGAGTCAGACCAACAGCGGTTTCAGTACAGATTTTGTTTCCTGAAAGTTCTGACGAGCAGGAATTAAAAGATATTATGAGAATCCTGACAGAGATTTGTGAGGAGACAGGACTTGCCATTACCTGTGTACAGGCTGAAAGTGCAGAGTATGTTTTGCGGACAGTGATTCAGATTACTGCTGTCGGCGTGAAAGAAAACTCAAAACAGCAGATGAAAAAATGGGTTTCGGGAACGGAAATCATTCTTTGTGGCTATACGGGATTAGAAGGAACGTTGCGATTGGTTGACGAGGCAGAAGCAGATCTTCGCACAAGATTTACACCGTCTTTCATAGAAAAAACAAAGCGTTGCAAGGAAGCACTTATACTTCCGGAGCAGGTTTTACAGCTTACAGAAGAAGCAAAGAGCAGACAATGTGGGGATGGTGGTGTACTCTGCGGATTATGGGAACTTGCAGAGGCAGAAAAGATAGGGTTTGAGATTGATTTTTCAAAACTTGCACTTAAGCAGGAAACGGTGGAAATCTGTGAATTCTTTCAGCTGAATCCATATCTTCTCACATCAGTCGGAAGTTATTTTGTGCTGACAGAGCATGGAGAAGAGACATTGGAAATCTTGAAGAATGCAGGTGTTCCGGCGGTACGAATCGGATTTGTAAAAGAACAGAACGCAAGAACACTTGTAAATGGAGAAGAAACCCGTTATCTGGATCGTCCGGCACCGGATGAACTGAGCCGCTGGTGGAAAGAACGAAAAGAATCAGAAGAATAAGAAGATAGAAGAGGCGATAATTATGTTAAACATTGTACTTTATGAGCCGGAAATTCCGGCAAATACAGGGAATATCGGAAGAACCTGCGTAGCAACAGGGACAAGACTTCATTTAATCGAGCCATTGGGATTTAAGCTGAATGAGAAATCATTAAAGCGTGCCGGTATGGATTACTGGAAAGATCTTGACGTGACAACTTATATCGATTATCAGGATTTTCTTGAAAAGAATCCAGGAGCAAAAATCTATATGGCGACAACAAAAGCGCACAAGGTCTATACAGATGTAGAGTATGAACCGGATTGCTATATTATGTTCGGAAAAGAGAGTGCGGGAATCCCGGAAGAGATTCTTGTAGAGCATGAGGAAGACTGTATGAGAATCCCGATGAACGGAGATATCCGCTCATTGAATCTTGGCAATTCGGTGGCAATTGTGTTGTATGAAGCACTGCGACAGAATGGATTTGCAGGAATGAATTTAAGTGGAGAACTGCATGAACTTCATTGGAAATAAAGTGAAAAAGGAACAGGGTCAAATCATTTGTAAAAAGGTTTGATCTTGTTCCTTTTTTGAATGGTAAATAATGATGTGAGTGTCAAAAGTAAATTTTGCCACTCACTGATGTAACCGGATTGCTCCATTGCTATGCAATTCCCGCAATCCTCGAACACCTCAAACTTTCATAAAATGGCGTGTTCACACCATTTTATTCCGTTTTCGGTGTTCGGCGTGTCAATAAGTATAAATTGCTTATTTGTGCGAGCACAAACGCAATTTATACTTTTGACACTTACATCAAATAATCAGATATTTATACAAATACACAAAAAACGTTTAATAAACTACAAAAAATAGAAGGAATATTTAGTAATCTAAAAAATTTTTATAAAAATCTAATAAAAAGTTTGACTATTACGACAAAACATGCTATGTTTAAAATAACATCGTTGTGCGAAAGTTACAAACAGAAAGAGAATAGGACAGAAAAGTATGGTAATAATATATTGATACGTGCTGCGAACAGCGTAATCCTTAGATATTAATGTGCAGTAACAACATGCAGCGAAGAGATCTTATTGTTCAAAATCACATAAGAACAATAAAAAGGGGGAGACAAGAAAGGTGGTGTAGATACTATGGTGGATGAGACAATCCGGTCAATTAAAGAAGCAGAACAGCAGGCAGAAGAGATTCTTGTAAAAGCGCAGGAACAAAAAGAACAGATTCTGAAAGATGCATCTCTTCAGGCAAAGCAGATTCATGAAGAACTTATAGAAGAGGCAAAAAGAACTGCCGGTGGACTGGATGAGAAAGCCAGAGAAGAGGCGAAAAATCAGGAAGATAAAGAAGCAGAGAAGCTCAAAGAGGTGATCGAAGAGCTGAAGGTTTCTGCAAGAGAGAAAAAGGGTGCAGCAGTGCAGCTGGTTCTTTCTGAATTGATCTGATCCATGTGGTCGTAACAAAAAAGGAGGGATAAGATTATGGCGGTACTTAAGATGCAGAAAATCAGCATCTGTGCCCTGAAGAAAGATCGAAAAGCAATCCTGGAACAGTTACAGCATCTTGGAGTTCTTGAAGTTGACAGGGACAAAGAAGAGGATGCATTCTTCCAAAAGATGGACACAACCGGACAGCGGATGAAATTTGAAAAAGCGGCAACGGCAGCAGATCAGGCACTGGGGATTCTGGATGCTTACGCTCCGGAGAAAAAGTCATTACTTTCTTCGCTGGAAGGAAAAGAACTGATCGATCGCGAGTTGGAAGAAAAGGTTCAGATATCTGGACCGGAATTGATCAAGACAGCCCGCGGAATTTATGATCTTGATCGCGAGTATGCTGAGCTTAGAGCAGGCATAGCAAAGATCGAGAATCAGATTGAAAGTCTGATGCCGTGGATGGCATTAGATGTTCCGCTTCAGGAAGGGAAGACAAAAAGGACAGCTTTGATCCTGGGAACAATGCCGGGAGAGCTTACTCTTGAGAACATTTATTCCATTCTACTTGAGAAGACACCGGAAGTGATGGAGAAAACAGGGGTCGATGTACATTTAGTTTCAGCAGAATCTAATATGATCTGCATTGCAGTCATCTGTTTGAAAGAACAACTCCAGACAGTGGAAGAAGCACTTCGGAGTGCAGGATTTGCAAGACCGTCCCAGAACTGGAGCAAGACACCAAAAGAGCAGAAGGAAGTACTGGAAACAGAGATAGCAGCGTCAAGAGAGCGGATGACGCAGTGCGAGGCAGAACTTAAGAGCCTGGCTTCCAAAAGAAAAGAACTTCAGGCCGTAGCAGATTATTACAGAGTCCGAGCAGATAAGTATGCAGTTCTCGGAGATCTTCTTCAGTCAAAGCGTACATTTGTGATCAGTGGATATATACCGGCGTGTGAGTCAGGTCCGGTAGAGAAATCTTTGACAGAGAAATATAACTGTATGGTAGATATTGAAGACATTGAAGAAGGTGAAGAAGCACCGGTTATTTTAAAGAATAACCCATTCTCTACAAACATGGAAGGCATTGTCGAATCTTACGGATTACCGCATGCCGGAGAGATCGATCCGACAACGATCATGTCATTCTTCTATGTATTTTTCTTCGGAATGATGTTGTCAGATGCAGCGTATGGGGCAGTTGTTGCAATTGTGTGTGCGATTCTTGTGAAGAAATATCCAAGAATGTCACAGAGCATGGCAAAATCTTTGAAACTGTTCTTCTACTGTGGAGTATCTACACTTGTATGGGGCATTCTATTTGGAGGATATTTTGGAAATATCGTAGACATTGTTTCAGAAAAATTCTTCGGACATACGGTAACAGTTCCGGCACTTTGGTTTGTTCCATTGAATGATCCAATGAAACTTTTGGTTTATTCTTTGTTATTTGGAACAATTCATTTGTTCGTAGGACTTGGAATTAAAGGTTATCTGTGTTTGAAAGATGGAAAGGTTGTAGATTTTATCTGTGACGTTGTACTTTGGTTTGTGATGCTGGTCGGATTGATCCTGATGCTGCTTCCAAGTGACATTTTCGCATCAATCGCACAGACTACGATCGTGTTCCCGGCAGCTTTGAACACTGCTGCAAAAGTGATGGCTGCGGGTGGAGCAATCGGTATTGTGCTGATGTCAGGAAGAGCAAACAAGAATCCGGCGCTTCGGCTTGCGCTTGGAGCGTATGATTTGTATAACGTGACAGGATGGCTCAGTGACGCATTGTCCTATTCAAGACTTCTTGCACTTGGACTTGCAACAGGAGTTATCGCATCAGTTATCAATCAGATGGGAGCAATGCTTCCAAACAATGTGATCGGTGTGATTCTTTTCATTGTGATCTTCATTGTGGGACACGTATTAAACCTGGCAATCAATCTGCTGGGAGCTTATGTACACACAAACCGTTTACAGTTTGTGGAATTCTTCGGAAAATTTTATGAAGGCGGCGGAAAAGCATTCGAGCCTTTTAAAGAAAATACGAAATATGTTGATGTTAAGGAGGAAACAACATTATGAATATAGCAGGTGAACTTGGAGTTGTATATGGATTATTAGGCGCAGCAATCGCAGTATTATTCGCAGGTGCAGGATCTGCATTAGGTGTAGGTATCGCAGGACAGGCAGCATCAGGTGTTGTAACAGAAGACCCGAGCAAATTCGCTAAAGTACTTATCATGCAGCTGCTCCCAGGTACACAGGGATTGTATGGACTGCTTGTTGGATTTATTACACTTTCTAAAATTGGTATTCTCGGAGGTGGCGGAGTAGAAGTTAGCGTTCAGTCAGGACTTATGATCCTTGCAGCTTGTCTCCCAATCGGTATTGTTGGATTGATTTCAGGTATTGCACAGGGTAAGACTGCAGCGGCTTCTATAGGAATCGTAGCAAAGAAGCCAGAGCAGTTTGGTAAAGCAATGCTGTTCCCGGCAATGGTTGAGACATATGCGATCCTGGCTCTTCTGATTTCCTTCCTCGCAGTAAGTGGTATCCAGCTGTAAGAAATAAATAAAAAGGAGAGCGTGGAGATGAGTGGACTTGACAAAATGAAAGCGCAGATAATCGCAGAGGCGCAGGACAATGCAAAAGAGATACTCGCACAGGCACACGCACAGGCGGATTCTATAATTGGGGAAGCAAAAGCACAGGCAGAGAAAGATGCACGGAAGATTGTCGCACAGGCAGAAGCCAGAGCAGAAGATTCTGTGAAACGCCTGGCCTCTTCATCAGATATGAGAAAGCGCAAGGCAGTACTTGAGGCGAAACAGGAAGTGATCAGTGAAGTTCTTGAAGATGCTTACAAAGCAGTCGGAGAACTTGATGATGCAGCTTATTTTGCAATGCTTGAAAAGGTTCTTGAGAAGTATGTACTTCCGGAAGCAGGAACCATCTGTTTTACAGAGAAAGACAGAAAACGTATGCCTCAGGGGTATATGGAAAAAGTATATGAAACAGCGAAGAAGAAAGGCGGAAGCCTGGAACTTACAGAGACAGTGCCGGAAGGAATGGATGGGGGATTTATCCTGACCTATGGCGGCATCGAAGAAAATTGTACGATCAAAGCGTTGTTTGATGCAAGAAGAGAAGAGCTATCAGATAAAGTGAACCGGCAGCTGTTTACAGCAGTGTAGCCGCAAGGAGGGATAATCTTGAGTAAGACAAAATATACCTATGCGGTTGCCAGAATCCGTGCACTGGAAGTCTCTCTTTTAACGAATGCAGTGATCGAACAGCTTCTTGCGTGCAAGAGTGCAGAACAGGCTCTACAGCTTCTGGTTGAAAAGGGCTGGGGAGATCTGACAGCAGGAACGTTGGATGCAGATGAAGTTCTGAATAAGGAAGAAGAGAAGATGTGGCAGACAATCCGTGAGGTGGCACCGGATATGCATGTATTCGATGTTCTGTCACTTCCAAAACTTTATCACAATCTGAAAGCAGCGATCAAAGAAGTGTGTACGGAAGTAGAGAATAAAAACATTTTTTACGATGACTGTGAGATTCCTGGAGAAGAGATGTTTGCACTTGTCCAGAACAAAGAATTTGATAAGCTGCCGGGTAATATGCCAGCAACAGCAAGAGAAGCATTTGACACTCTGCTTCACACAAGAGACGGACAGTTGTGCGATCTTATTATTGATCGCGCAACACTGGAAGCTATGCTGGAAGCAGGGAAAAAATCAGGTGAGAAGATCATTGAAGAGTATGCACAGACAGCAGTTGCAATCGCTGATATTAAGATTGCAGTAAGATCTCAGAAGACAGGAAAAAATGCAGAATTTATGAAAAAAGCAATGGTAAATTGTTCCGAGATCAATGTGGATCAGCTGACACAGGCAGCATTGGCCGGTGCGGAGGAGATCGCACAGTATCTGGAAGGAACATCTTATCGTGAAGGTGCCGATGCACTGCGTATATCACCGTCTGCATTTGAACGCTGGTGTGATAATAGAATGACAGATTCTATGAGGTCACAGAAATATGAATCATTTTCCGTTGGACCGCTTCTGGCGTATCTGTTAGCCAGACAAAATGAGATCAAGACAGTACGGATTATACTGACCGGAAAGCAGAATGAATTTCCGGATGAAGCAATCCGGGAAAGGATAAGGGAGATGTATGTATAAGATTGCAGTAATGGGCGATTATGACAGTATCTATGGATTTGCCACCCTCGGTCTTAGCATCTGCCCTGTGAAGGACCGGGATGAGGCGAAGACAAAGCTTCGCCAGCTTGCAGAAGGAAATTACGGCATTATCTATATTACAGAGGCTGTGGCTGCACAGATTCCGTCAGAGATCAACAAGTACGGTGAGCAGACATTTCCGGCGATTATTCAGATCCCGGGTGTGTCGGGGAATACAGGAGCCGGAGTTGAAGGCGTGAAGAAGACAGTTGAGCAGGCCGTCGGATCAGATATTCTGTTTGGAGGAGTAAGCGAATGAGCACAGGAGTGATTAAAAAAGTCGCAGGACCTCTTGTTATCGCAGAGGGAATGCGTGATGCGAATATGTTTGACGTTGTCCGCGTATCGGAACAGCGTCTGATCGGAGAGATCATTGAGATGCACGGTGACGAGGCATCCATCCAGGTATATGAAGAGACATCAGGTCTCGGACCTGGAGAACCGGTTGAATCTATGGATGTTCCAATGTCTGTAGAATTAGGACCTGGTCTGATCGCAAGTATTTATGACGGAATCCAGAGACCACTGGATGATATTATGAAGATTTCCGGAAACAACCTGAAAAGAGGAGTTGAAGTTCCGTCTCTTAAGAGAAATCTGAAATGGGAGTTTGTTCCTACTGTAAAGGTTGGAGATGAAGTAGAGACAGGAGATGTGATCGGTACAGTTCAGGAAACAGTTCTTGTACAACAGAAGATCATGGTTCCTTACGGAATTAAAGGAACAATCAAGGAAATCAAAGAAGGCACATTTACAGTAGAAGATATTGTAGCAGTTGTTGAAACAGAAAAAGGCGAAAAAGAATTAACTATGATGCAGAAGTGGCCGGTTCGTCGCGGTCGTCCGTATAAGAAGAAACTTCCACCGGAGATGCCACTTGTAACAGGACAGCGTGTTATCGACACATTCTTCCCAATCGCCAAGGGCGGTGTTGCGGCCGTTCCGGGACCTTTCGGAAGTGGAAAGACAGTGATCCAGCATCAGCTTGCAAAATGGGCTGAGGCAGATATTGTTGTCTACATCGGATGTGGAGAGCGTGGAAATGAGATGACAGACGTTCTGAACGAGTTCCCTGAACTGAAGGATCCGAAGACAGGACAGCCTTTGATGCAGAGAACTGTTCTGATCGCAAATACATCGGATATGCCGGTTGCAGCTCGTGAGGCATCCATTTACACAGGAATTACAATAGCAGAGTATTTCCGTGATATGGGATATTCTGTAGCACTTATGGCAGACTCAACATCCCGTTGGGCTGAGGCACTTCGTGAGATGTCAGGACGTCTGGAAGAGATGCCAGGTGAAGAAGGATACCCGGCGTATCTTGGAAGTCGTCTGGCTCAGTTCTATGAGCGTGCCGGACATGTAGTTTCTCTTGGAAAAGAAGGAAGAGAAGGAGCACTTTCCGTTATCGGAGCAGTATCTCCTCCGGGTGGTGATACATCTGAGCCGGTATCTCAGGCAACACTTCGTATCGTCAAAGTGTTCTGGGGACTGGATGCTTCCCTGGCATACAAGAGACATTTCCCGGCAATCAACTGGTTGAAGAGTTACTCTCTGTATCTGGATGATATGGAAAAATGGTTTAACGGACAGGTCGCTGAAGACTGGATGGAAGGCCGTCAGAAGATGATGACACTGCTTCAGGAAGAAGCAGAACTGGAAGAGATCGTTAAGATGGTAGGTATGGATGCACTTTCACCGTCCGACCGTCTGAAGATGGAAGCTGCAAGATCGATCCGTGAGGACTTCCTGCATCAGAACTCTTTCCATGAAGTAGATACGTATACGTCATTGAAGAAACAGCACATGATGATGGTTCTCGTTAACGAATTCTTTGACAGAGCAACCGATGCATTAAAAGATGGTGCATCACTTCAGAAGCTGATATCAATGCCGGTCAGAGAACAGATCGGACGTTTTAAATATGTGACAGAAGATAAGCTTGATGAAGAATTTAAGCAGGTCGATGAGACATTAAGCGCTCAGATTGCAGCAGCATTTGTAAAGGAGGAAGGTTAAATGCCAAAAGAATATAGAACCATTCAGGAAGTGGCCGGACCTCTGATGCTGGTGCATGGGGTAGAAGGTGTAACATATGATGAGCTTGGAGAGATCGAGCTGGCGAGCGGAGAGACTAGAAGATGTAAAGTTCTGGAAGTGAACGGAAGCGATGTCCTTGTACAGCTGTTTGAAAGTTCAACAGGTATTAACCTCTCCAACAGCAAAGTACGATTTCTTGGACGAAGCATGGAACTTGGCGTATCAGAAGATATGCTTGGACGTGTCTTTGATGGACTTGGTAATCCGATTGATGAGGGCCCGCAGATCCTTCCGGATGCCAGAATGGACATCAATGGTCTTCCGATGAATCCGGCGGCCAGATGCTACCCGGAGGAGTTTATCCAGACAGGAGTATCTGCAATTGACGGACTGAATACACTGGTTCGTGGACAGAAGCTTCCAATCTTTTCAGCATCCGGTCTGCCGCATGCACAGCTGGCAGCACAGATTGCCCGTCAGGCAAAGGTACTTGGAACAAATGAAAACTTTGCGGTTGTATTCGCTGCTATGGGTATTACTTTCGAGGAGTCTAACTTCTTTATCGAAAGCTTCCGTGAGACAGGAGCACTCGACAGAACAGTATTGTTTGTAAACCTTGCGAATGACCCGGCAATCGAGCGTATCGCAACACCACGTATGGCGCTGACAGCAGCGGAATATCTTGCATTTGAAAAGGATATGCATGTCCTTGTTATTCTGACAGATATCACAAACTACGCAGATGCATTGCGAGAGGTATCCGCAGCCAGAAAGGAAGTTCCTGGACGTCGTGGATATCCGGGATATCTGTACACAGACCTTGCAACACTGTATGAAAGAGCAGGGCGTCAGAATGGCAAGAAGGGAAGTATCACAATGATCCCGATCCTGACAATGCCTGAGGATGATAAAACTCATCCAATCCCTGACCTGACAGGATATATCACGGAAGGACAGATCATCTTAAGCCGTGAGCTTTACAGAAAAGGAGTAACACCTCCAATTGATGTTCTTCCATCTCTGTCCCGTTTGAAAGATAAAGGAATCGGAGCAGGTAAGACAAGAGCAGATCATGCCAATACGATGAATCAGTTGTTTGCCGCTTATGCGCGTGGTAAAGATGCAAAAGAGCTGATGGTTATCCTGGGAGAGGCCGCACTGACAGAAATTGACCTGAAATATGCACGTTTCGCAGATGCATTTGAGAAAGAATATGTATCTCAGGGATATCAGACAGACCGAAGCATTGAGGAAACATTGAATATTGGATGGAAGCTGCTTCGCATGCTGCCGCGTACCGAACTCAAACGAATTGACGATAAATATCTGGATGAATATTACGACAAAGAGTAAGAATAGACAGAGTGATCGAAGATAGAAAGAGGAGGTGGCGGTATTGGCTGCGAAACAAGTGAATCCAACCCGTATGGAACTAACCCGTTTGAAGAAAAAGCGGATTACAGCCATTCGTGGTCACAAGCTTTTGAAAGATAAGCGTGATGAGCTGATGCGCCAGTATCTGGATCTTGTCCGAGAAAATATGGAAGTGAGACTTCGTGTAGAAGAAGGGATTCTCTCTGCGAACCGTAATTTTGTTATTGCCCGGGCCGGAATGTCAGAGGCAGCACTGAATACTGCATTGATGGCTCCGAAGCAGGAAGTTGGACTTATAGTTGATGAGAAGAATGTTATGAGTGTTGAGATTCCGACCTTCACATCCAAAACAAGAACAGCGGATGAAAATGATATCTATTCTTATGGATTTGCATTTACTTCCAGTGATCTTGATGGGGCAGTGAAGTCTTTATCAGATATCCTCCCAGATATGATCCGACTTGCAGAATGTGAAAAAGCATGTCAGCTGATGGCGGCAGAGATTGAGAAGACAAGACGTCGTGTAAATGCACTGGAGCATGTTATCATTCCAGAGACAGAGGAAAGTATCAAATACATTACGATGAAACTGGATGAGAATGAGCGTAGTACACAGATCCGACTGATGAAAGTGAAAGATATGATGCTCGAAGAGGCGCATCATTACAAAGAAAAAGAGGCGTAACTATTAAAAATAAAAAAGAACATGACCAGGGAATAAAAGCTTCTGTTTAAGAAGTCTTGAAACTGTGGTGCATGTTCTTTTTCATGTTTAAATCTAAAAATGCAAGCATTTTACATCTTTTTTGAAATTTTGCTTGGCTCTGAACAGTTACAAATGCAAAACGTTATACAAGAATTTTGGATTGCAGAAGATCTGTTAAAAGTTGTCTTGCTCCGGCCTGAACCTGTTCTAACGGTACTTTTGATGTATAAGACTCACTGATAAATCCGAACAGACCAAAGCAGATGAATCCGGCAATCTGTCTTGCAGAATATTTTAAAGAATAAGAAGCTTTCAGCTTATCTGTATGAGATTCTACCGTGTCTAAGAGGATCCGATAAAATCGAAAAGCCAGGTAAGGATTTGTTTCCGGTACGACATGCTGGAAAAAATCATAACGTTCATAGTAAAGAGACAAAATACAGTCCAAAACGTTCAGATATCCCTGCGTGAGATTATTTTCAGGATTGTTTTCCTCTTGTCTGCGATGGTATCCTTCTTTTCCAATAATCAGCATATCATTGAAAATGTCGTCAAGGAGGGCAAATTTATCCTTATAATGTGTGTAGAAAGTGATCCGGCTGACATTGGCAATCTTACATAATTCCGTGATTGAAATCGCATCAAAAGCCTGTGTGGTTAAAAGTTCCAAAAGAGCAGACTTTAAAGCACGTTTTGTTTTGGTGATACGCTTATCCTCCATTGCGGATATTCTCCTTTCTGTGTTCTGTAGCAGTTCATACGAATGCGGTGATTGCTTATCTGTAAAGTTATTTTAACACCTGTAAAGAAAATGGTCAAATACGGATGGATGGGGATGCATTGCTGGTCTCATGTAGTGTGAACAGTAGTGCAGGATAGTGAGTAACAGAAATGTAACATTTTTCGAATAATTCTTAATGAATCATTACTACATATTTAAGAAGTATGGTTTATAATATATATAATTATACGGATATTGTATGCGAAAGATGCTGGAAATAGTGATGTCAGTAATATCCGTAAGAAAAAGAGCGTTGTTTACAGTAACGCAGAGGGATTGGGAGAGAGAATGCAGCAAAAGATAAAGGAAATGTTGATAAAGATAAAAGATGTACTGGTGAGTGTCTGGCATAGTTATAAAAGAATGCGTCAGGAGAACAATATTTATTTCAACATACTGGTAGGTCTTGTGTTTTTTGCGATTGTCGGAACAGGTGTATGTATGGTGGCAAATGCGCGGGAAGCAGCAGCTTTACGTCAGGTAGAAATACAGAAAGAGAAAGAAGCACAAGAGAAGAAAAAAGCCGAAGAAGAGGCGAAGAAAGCAGAAGAGGCAGCAAAGGCAGAAAGAGATAAGTCCATGTCTCTTCAGCCGGGAGTTGCAGTTGGAACCATGGATCCGCAGGATGATGAGAAAGTCGTTTATCTGACATTTGATGATGGACCGTCTGCAAATACGCAGCGTGTGCTTGATATTTTGGATCAGTATGATGCGAAAGCTACCTTTTTCATTACTGCCCAGCAGCCGGATTATTTTCCTATGATCAAGAAGGTTTATGATGAGGGACATACAGTTGGACTTCACAGCTATACGCATGAATATGATCAGGTCTATGCATCTGTGGATGCTTATTTTGATGATCTTGAGAAAATAGGAGAGGTGGCAAAGGAACAGCTTGGATTTGTTCCATGTTTTATCCGTTTTCCGGGAGGCGCATCGAATTCTATTTCAAAAAAATTACTCAGCAGGAATTATGACGCAGCTGACGCAGCAGGTGCTGGATAAGGGATACCAGTATTATGATTGGAATGTGAGCAGTGGAGATGGAGGAACGGTTACGGCAGATCAGATCATCGCACAGTCAGAAACGGATGAGTATACCAAAGTAATGCTCCTGTTCCATGACACAGAGGCGAAGGAATCTACCATCCAGGCACTTCCGACGGTAATGGAGTACTATAAAAATCTGGGGTATTCTTTTAAGGCAATCGATCGGGAAAGCCTGGTTGTGCATCATTCAGTGAATAATTAGAAGATAACAGAGAAAGAAAAGCAGGAGTTGACTGTAAAGAAGAGCAGTCGACTCCTTTTCTTTCTTATGATATGATGTAAGTGTCAAAAGTATAAATTGCGTTTGTGCTCGCACAAATAAGCAATTTATACTTATTGACACGCCGAACACTGAAAACGGAATAAAATGGTGTGAACACGCCATTTTATGGGAGTTTGAGGTGTTCGAGGATTGCGGGAATTGCATAGCAATGGAGCAATCCGGTTACATCAGTGAGTGGCAAAATTTACTTTTGACACTCACATCATCATGATGTAAGTGAAAAACGAGAAAACAATGAAAGGGGCAGATTTTATGGGGAATAACTCAGAAAATAAGCCAGACAGATATATAAATATAGGTATTGTAGCGCATGTGGATGCCGGAAAGACGACATTGTCAGAAAGCATGCTCTATCATGCCGGAGCAATCAGGAAGCTTGGCAGAGTGGATCATAAAGATGCGTTTCTAGATACAGATCAGATGGAAAGAGAACGTGGGATCACTATTTTTTCCAAGCAGGCAGTATTTCGGTGGAAGGATCGCACGATCACACTTCTTGATACACCGGGACATGTGGATTTTTCTGCGGAGATGGAACGCGTTCTGCAGGTTCTGGATTGCGCGGTGCTTGTTGTCAGTGGAGCAGATGGTGTGCAAGGTCATACACAGACATTATGGAAGTTATTAAAAAGATATCAGATTCCGACCTTTCTTTTTGTGAATAAAATGGATCAGGAAGGAACGGATGGTGAAAAACTTCTGAAAGAACTCCGCAAGCGTTTTGGGGAAAATGTCGTTCCATTTGTGGATATCATGACAGAATCCGACTGCCCGGGTGGAAAAGTATATTTACATACGAAAGAGGGCGCAGTGGAAGAGGTGCTGGAGGAGCTGGCTGTCTGTGAAGATGATATGATGGAAGAATATCTGGAAGAGGGAAGAATCTCTCTGGACAAAGTACAAAAAGCAGTTGCAGACCGTCAGGTGTTTCCATGTTATTTTGGTTCGGCACTACATTCTCAAGGCGTGGAAGAACTTTTGGATGGACTTGATCTGTATATAAAAGATAAGACTTATCCGGCAGAGTTTGGGGCAAAGGTTTATAAGATTACAAGGGATAATCAGGGAAACCGTCTGACCTATCTGAAAGTGACAGGTGGAAGACTGAAAGTAAAAGATGTAGTGGAAGGATTGAATGAAAAGATCAATCAGATCCGGATCTACTCCGGTGAGAAATTTGAGGCTGTCCAGGAAGTAGAAGCCGGAAGAGTATGTGCAGTGACAGGATTGGAAAATACAAGACCCGGGCAGGGAATCGGAGCAGAAGAAGAGTCAGATTTACCAGTATTAGAGCCGGTGTTGACATACCAGATCCTTCTTCCGGATGACTGTGATGTACATAAGATGCTTTTGAACCTAAAGATTTTAGAGGAAGAAGAACCAGAACTTCATATTGTATGGGAAGAACAGACTTCTGAGATTCATGTACAGTTGATGGGAGATGTGCAGATTGAGATTTTACAGCGGATGATAAAGGAACGTTTTGGTGTGCTGGTAGAATTCGGTGAAGGAAGTATTGTTTACAAAGAGACAATCACAGCACCGGTAGAAGGTGTGGGACACTTTGAACCATTACGTCATTATGCAGAAGTGCATCTGCGCCTAGAACCGGGAGAACGTGGATCCGGAATGCAGTTTGCAGCAGAGTGCAGTGAAGATATTCTGGACAGAAACTGGCAGCGGCTTGTTCTGACACATCTGGAAGAGAAGGAACACAAAGGTGTGCTGACAGGTTCACCAATCACGGATATGAAGATTACGCTGACTTCTGGACGTGCACATCAGAAACATACGGAAGGCGGAGATTTTCGTCAGGCAACTTATCGTGCAGTGCGTCAGGGATTAAAGAAAGCAGACAGTATTCTTCTGGAGCCATATTATGAATTCCGAATGGAACTTCCATCAGAAAATGTAGGACGAGCTATGACAGATATCCAAAATATGTCCGGCAAATTCGGAACACCGATGATAGAAGAAGAGACAACAGTGCTGACAGGAAGTGCACCGGTGTCCTTGATGCGTGGATATCAGAAAGAATTCACTGCCTATACAGGTGGACGTGGAAGAATGGCAGTTTCGTTGAAAGGTTATGATATCTGTCATAATCAGGAAGAAGTTCTGGCAGAGTCAACCTATGATTCGGAGGCAGATCTGGCGAATCCGACAGGTTCTGTGTTCTGTGCACATGGAGCAGGATTTGTTGTAGATTGGGATGAAGTTGAAGAATATATGCATATGGAACATACATTGGAATCAGGAAATGATGATGAAATGGATGTAATGGAGGTGACACTTCCAAAACGCAGGCACTCCAGTATTGAACTGACACAGGAAGAGTTGGATGCGATCTATGTCCGTACACCGGATCCGAAGAAGGATCGTTCTACAGGTCCTGTAACTGTCCGGGCAAAGGAAAAGACAAGAGAGCCGGGAAGCGCTTACCAGGATCCGAAGTGGGAAGCGCGCCGGAGAGCGAAAGCCGGAACAGAAGAATACCTTCTGGTAGATGGTTATAATATAATTTTTTCATGGGAGGAACTGAAAGAACTTTCAGAAAGAGATATTGGTGCAGCAAGAGGAAAGCTTGCAGATATTCTAAGTAACTATCAGGGATTTCGCAAATGTACCCTGATCCTTGTGTATGATGCTTATAAAGTAGAGGGGAATCCGGGTGAAGTGATGAAATATCATAACATTTATATCGTCTATACGAAAGAAGCAGAAACAGCAGATCAATATATTGAGAAAACAGTCCGCAGGATTGCGAAGAATGCAGATGTAACAGTAGCCACATCAGATGGACTTGAGCAGGTGATCATCATGGGACAGGGGGCTCACAGAATGTCTGCGCCAGGTCTGAAAGAAGAGGTTGAGTTGGCATTAAAAGAACTCAGGGGAGAGCATCTGGGCAGGCAGGTAAATCTGAAAAATTATCTTCTGGATTATCTTGATGAGGAAACCGCAAAACAGATGGAAGAAATCCGTTTGGGAAAAGAAAAGTGTTAATTTTTAATGAAGATACAAGTTTTTTTGTGATATTAATGTTATGATATAAGAAATAAAGTCGCAAAACGAACAAGTGAGCAAATTGGTCAGTGCTCTGGGAAAGTGAGAATTGTGACTTACGAAAGCGAGGTAGAGATGATGAGATGTATGAACTGTTATCAGGAGATACCGGATAGTTGTAAGTTCTGCCCGAATTGCGGAGCGAAGCAGCCGGTACAGAAGATGGAACCTGTATCACAGGTAAAGGAAGAGACAATAGATAACATAACAGAAGATACAGCAGAGGTACAGCAGCCGACAGAAAAAGTGCAGTCAGAAGAAGATGTGCAGCCGGCAGAAAAAGTGCAGCCAGAAGAAGATGTGCAGCCGACAGAACCAACACAGCCAGCGGATGTGGCAGGTTCATATCAGAATGATCCATACAAAAGTGTGACTCAGGAGCAGAATACTTTCCATGGTGAATCGAACAACTATGAGTATGGACAGGGGTATGGTCAGCAAAATCAGAATTATAACCAGCAGAATCAGAATTATACTCAGCAAGCTCCAAACTATGGTCAGCAGAACCAGGGATATTATCAGCAGAATAATTTTAATGGAATGCCACAGGAGCCAGTGAACTGGGTTCCATATCTTATATTATCAATTATTTCAACATTATGTTGCTGTCTTCCGTTTGGTGTAGTGGGAATCGTATTCTCGGCGAAGATCAATAGTGCTATGCTGGCAGGAAATCTTGAAGAAGCACAGAATAATGCGAAGATGGCAAGAATCTGGATTATCGTATCCTTTGCAATTGGTCTTCTTACATGGTTGATCTACATGGTTCTGATCGTGACAGGGGCAGTTTCAGGTTCAGCTTATTACTATTATTAAAAAGTGAGCGGATGATGATTTGGAAGATAAAGATGCGTGAAGCATTTCAAACAAAAAGGTCAGCCAGGATCATCGCAGTTCTGACGGGGGCAGTGATTGCAGTGGCTGCTGCGGGTTATCTCTTTTTTCATAATCCGCACCAGTATCCGCTGCCCTGCCTCTTTCATATTATTACCGGACTGTATTGTCCGGGGTGCGGTGCCGGGCGGGCAAGCTATTCTATTTTACATGGAAGATTTTATACGGCATTCCGGTATAATCCGATGTATGTGACATTACTCCCGTTTCTTGGGATGTATATTGTAGCACGATTGATTGACTGGATTTTGACCGGTGGTAATCATGTGGATCAGAAAATTAATCAGAAAGTTCTATATGTGGTATTAGTTATAGTGGTGGGGTTCGGAATCGTGAGAAATATTCCGATTTATCCATTTACATTGCTTGTGCCGGCGGGATATTAAAAAACAAAACCAGAGAAACGAAGTTCTTTCAGATTCTGTTTAAATGAGTGACAGAGAAAGAACTTCATTTTTTTTTGATTTATTAAAAAGCATGACTAGGAAAATTCTCAAGAATATGGTATTATGAAAAATGATATATTGTGATGTAAGTGTCAAAAGTAAATTTTGCCACTCACTGATGTAACCGGATTGCTCCATTGCTATGGCAATCCTCGAACACCTCAAACTCCCATAAAATGGCGTGTTCACACCATTTTATTCCGTTTTCGGTGTTCGGCGTGTCAATAAGTATAAATTGCTTATTTGTGCGAGCACAAACGCAATTTATACTTTTGACACTTACATCATATTGTGCGTAAAGAAAAGTAACGCGTCAACCTGAAGGAAAGACCGAAGGTATCATTCATCGGTGATCCGATGAAAAGTAACAGGATATGGAGGAATGAAGAATGATTAATAAACTGGTAGAGAAGATCAAAAAGACAGGTGCACCGATCGTAGTTGGACTCGATCCAATGCTGAACTACATCCCACAGCACGTACTTGATAAGGCTTATGCAGAGTATGGTGAGACTTTGGAAGGAGCAGCAGAGGCAGTATGGCAGTTCAATAAGGAGATCGTTGACAAGACTTATGATCTGATTCCGGCAGTAAAACCACAGATCGCAATGTACGAGCAGTTCGGAATTCCGGGACTGATGGCATTTAAGAAGACAGTAGATTACTGTAAGTCTAAAGACCTTGTGATCATCGGAGATGTAAAGCGTGGAGATATCGGTTCTACATCTGCTGCTTATGCAACAGCACATCTTGGAAAGATTAAGGTTGGAAGCAAGGAATATACACCATTCGGAGAGGACTTTGCAACAGTGAATCCGTACCTTGGATCTGACGGAGTGAATCCATTTGTTGACGTATGCAAGGAAGAGAAGAAAGGTCTGTTCATCCTTGTTAAGACATCCAATCCGTCCAGTGGAGAGTTCCAGGACAGAATCATTGATGGAAGACCGCTTTATGAGTGGGTTGGAGAGAAGGTTGCTGAGTGGGGAGCTGACTGCATGGGTGATGAGTACAGCTATATCGGAGCTGTTGTAGGAGCTACTTATCCGGAGATGGGTAAAGTATTAAGAGAGATCATGCCGAAGTCTTACATCCTTGTACCTGGATACGGTGCACAGGGAGGACAGGGAAAAGATCTTGTTCATTTCTTTAACGAAGACGGACTTGGTGCGATCGTAAACTCTTCTCGTGGAATTATTGCAGCTTACAAACAGGAAGCTTATGCGAAGTTCGGACCGGAGAATTTCGGTGATGCATCAAGAGCAGCAGTTGAAGCAATGGTAGCTGATATCAGCGGAGCACTTGCAGCGGCAAAATAATTTACCATAGAAATTGAGAAATCCGCAGATCGTGTTTCTCATAATTTCAAGAAAGGAATTGCATAAGTTTATGGCAAAGCAGAAAGAAAATGCAGTAGTACATTCCCAGGAACAGCTGGCAGATGGAATCTACAGCATGTGGATCAATACAGAGGCAGCAAAGGACGCAAAGCCGGGACAGTTTATTTCTATGTATACAACAGATGGAAGTAAATTACTTCCGCGTCCGATCAGTATCTGTGAGATTGATAAAGAGAATGGAAGACTCCGTGTTGTTTACCGTGTGACAGGACCAAAGACAGGAACAGAAGAATTTTCTAAGCTGAAAGCAGGAGACATCATTCCGGTGATCGGACCTCTTGGAAATGGATTTCCATACGAGAAGGCTGAAGGAAAGAAAGTATTTCTGATGGGCGGAGGAATCGGTGTACCGCCGATCCTTGAACTGGCGAAGCAGATGGACTGCGAGAAGAAACAGATCGTAGTAGGATACCGCGACGCACAGACATTCCTTAAGGAAGAGTTCGAGCAGAACGGAGAACTTTATATTTCCACAGAAGATGGAAGTGTCGGAACAAAGGGAAATGTTATGGACGCAATCCGTGAAAATGAATTGGAAGCAGATATGATCTATGCCTGTGGACCGACTCCGATGCTCCGTGCGATCAAACAGTACGCAGAAGAGAACGGGATCGAGTGTTATATCTCACTGGAAGAGAGAATGGCATGTGGTATCGGTGCCTGTCTGGCATGTGTATGTAAATCGAAAGAAAAGGATGCACATAGCAATGTAAATAACAAGCGTATCTGTAAGGACGGCCCTGTATTCTTGTCTACGGAGGTGGAAATCTAATGAACATGAGCGTAAATATTGCCGGGGTAGAATGGAAAAACCCGGTAACAGTTGCATCCGGAACATTTGGCTCAGGAGAAGAATTTTCAGAATTTGTAGACCTGAACCGTCTTGGAGCAGTGACAACGAAAGGTGTGGCGAATGTACCGTGGGCAGGAAACCCGACTCCGCGTGTAGCTGAGGTTTATGGCGGTATGATGAACGCCATCGGACTTCAGAATCCTGGAATCGATCTGTTCTGCGAGAGAGATATTCCATATCTGAAGAATTTTGATACAAAGATCATCGTAAATGTATGCGGACACGCTCCGGAAGAATATCTTGCAGTTGTAGAGCGTCTTGCAGACGAAGCGATTGATATGATGGAGATTAATATTTCCTGTCCGAATGTTAATGCAGGATTTCTTGCATTTGGACAGGATGCACATAATGTGGAAAAGCTGACAGCGCAGATTAAGAAGATCGCAAAGCAGCCGATCATTATGAAACTGACACCGAATGTAACAGATATCACAGAGATTGCAAAGGCAGCAGAAGCCGGTGGAGCAGATGCGGTATCTCTGATCAATACACTGACAGGAATGAAGATTGATATCAACAGAAAGACATTTGCGGTAGCGAATAAGACCGGAGGAGTATCCGGACCGATCGTGAAACCAGTTGCAGTTCGCATGGTTTATCAGGTGGCACAGGCTGTTAACATTCCGATTATCGGAATGGGTGGAATTTCCTGTGCAGAAGATGCGATCGAATTCCTTCTTGCAGGTGCAAGTGCAGTGTCTGTAGGAACAGCAAACTTCCACAATCCAGCAGTGACACTGGAAGTGATCGATGGAATCGAAGCTTATATGAAGAAGAATGGCTTTGAGAATGTAAAAGATATGGTTGGTATTGTAAAATAAACCCGGAGGTAAGATAGAATGGAAAGTTATAAGAAAGAATTTATCGAATTTATGGTAGACTGTGCCGCACTGAAATTTGGAGATTTCACACTGAAAAGCGGAAGAAAATCCCCGTTTTTCATGAATGCAGGAGCATATGTAACAGGATCCCAATTAAAGAAACTTGGAGAGTATTACGCAAGAGCAATTCATGAGACATATGGAGATGACTTTGATGTACTGTTTGGACCGGCGTACAAAGGAATCCCACTCGGAGTTGTAACAGCAATCGCATACAGTGAATTATATGGAAAAGAAGTACGTTACTGCTCAGACCGTAAGGAAGAGAAAGATCATGGCGCAGATAAGGGAAGTTTCCTTGGAAGCAAGCTGAAAGACGGAGACCGTGTGATCATGATCGAGGATGTTACAACATCCGGTAAATCTATGGAAGAGACAGTTCCGAAGGTAAAAGGTGCTGCTGATGTTACAATCGTTGGACTTATGGTATCCTTAAACCGTATGGAAGTAGGAAAAGGCGGAGAGAAGTGCGCGCTTGACGAAGTGAAAGATCTCTATGGATTTGAGACAGCAGCGATCGTTACAATGGAAGATGTTGTAGAGTGCCTTTACAACAAGGAATGTGACGGAAAAGTAGTGATCGATGATGAATTAAAAGCAGCGATCGATGCATATTATGAGAAATATGGAGCAAAATAAGGAGGCCTGGTGTTTTGGAAAAAGCGTATCGTGTAATGAGAAATAGCGGAGCAGGTAACATTGCAATTGGAATTATCCTGCTTGTTACAGGAGTTACGGTAGGAATTATTTCTATTATCAATGGAGCCAGTCTGTTAAAACATAAAAATAATATAACATTTTAAAAGGAAAGTCCCCTCGTAGCTTGTTCATTGTGAGTAGTTACGTCCGAAGTGAACCGGCAGAGGGGACTTTCTTTTTCTGTGAAGGTGTAAGAAATTGACAAAAAAAGAAGCGAAGAGAGTCAGGACGCTTGGAAAGATCCTGTTTATATTATATATTATCTTCCTTGTATACTTTCTGTTCTTATCAGACTGGTACGGCAGGGAAGGCGTAATGGATGAATACCATTACAATCTGGAGCTATTCAAAGAGATTAAGAGATTTATTAAATACAGACATCAGCTGGGAACATTTGCGGTTTTCTCGAATTTAATCGGAAATATTCTTATTTTCATGCCAGTTGGTTACTTTTCTGCAATGGCAGGAAAAAGAAGAAGCTTTTTCTAAAACGTTATTTTGGAGTTTTTGTCTGACTTTTTGTGTAGAGTTAATGCAGCTGATCACGAAAGTGGGATGCTTTGATGTGGACGATATTCTGCTGAATACAATCGGCGGTGTACTTGGATATATAGTTTTTGTAGTTTGTAATCTACTAAGGAGAAGAAATGATCGGAAAAAAAGAAAAGAAAAACGATGAAAGAGAAAAAAATCAGAAGAAAGAAAAGGAACGAAAGAGTAATCAATCAAAGAAATATGGGAAAGCAGCTTATCTGCAGTCAAGAAGAGGTGTGATCTCCTGCTGGTTGACCGGATGGTCACTTGCTATCTTGCTGGGATGTGTCGGATATGCGTTCCTGACGAGAGGAAAGGCAGCCGGAATTGTCGGAGGGATTGCAATCCTTTCTTTAATGATTGATATATATGGAATCTGGAATGCAATAGAAGGATTTGAGGAGCAGGATAGAAAATACCTTTCCTGCAAATGTGGAATCGGGATCGGTATTGTGCAGATCTTGTGCTTCCTTGGAATTTTTGTTGGAGGTCTGAGTTTATGATCGGAAAGTTAAGTGAGTTACAGAAGGAGAAAAATGAACAGTGCACACAGCGTCACGAGCTGGCAGTTGAGCGTCTGCGCACGATCGTGACAGAAGAAACAGTGGATGCAGCATATATTTCTTACTTTCAGGATTGTACCTTGTTTCTGCTTGAGTTAGAGAATACACGAAGAAAAGCTAGAAGATGGAAGCTGGGACAGCTTAAGTCTTGAAGAAAAGCGTAGCCTGAACAGGATTCTTTATAGTGATATTATAGGAGAGAAATATCAGACAAGCTATGCCAATCAAGACTATGCCTGTGAAAAATTTGGGCAGGAGATGGGACAGCTTTTAAGTTTGTTGTATACGGAAATCAGAGCAGGAATTCCGTATGTGTTTGAACAGCGCAAGGATTATCTGACGATCCTTTATGAGTTGTTTCTCGAAGTCTATACCTGTTTCGAGGGAGTGAGTGAGGAAGAGAATCCAGCTCCAAAGCCGGAGCAGATCAAGGAGATTCTGTACTGGTATGCAAGCGATTACTGCGATGTATTTTATGCAGATCGAATTCTGGAGCAGATGGATCCGTCAGCGGATTTTGCTGTACAGATCATTGAGAAGGCAGATCTTGATGAAGATGATTATCTGTATGAATTCGGCGAGTACATTTCCAAAAATGAACTTGGAACAGCTCATCATCTGAGAAATCTGCCACAGGAGACACTGCAGAAGATGGCAGATGTATATACGGAAGGATATCGGGTTGGTTTTATTAATACCGGAAAAGATCTGTCAAAGAAATCGATTGTAAATATCCGTTACAGCCTTGGATTTGAGAAGGTGATCTGCCTTGCAATCGAGAACTTCCGTAAGATGGGATTAAAGCCTGTCATTTACCGTGCAGCCACCAGTGTGATCACGAAGCGAGAGCATCACAAGATCGGATATTATGGTGCAATCGCAAATCAGCAGTATGAGTATGATCACAGACAGGATCAGGCACTCTTCATGGATAAGCGATATGTGGAACGTAAGCTCGAGGTGATGAAGACCGTTTTTGAGCAAAATAAAGAGATGGCAGCAGGTGTTGCAGGACCGGCGGTTATGGAAATCTTCGGTGAGACACCATTTTCACCGGAAGCGAAAGAGACAGCACCGTCATATGACGAGGCGCAGAGAGAACTGGATCTTCTCTTTAGCAGCAAATCAGGACAGATCACGAATGAGTATATCAAGGGTGAAGAGAGAAGTTTTACAATTGTTGCTTATCCGGTGCCGGAGATTGGAGCAGATTATGCAAAGATCTTTGATGAAGTGATCAAGATCAATACATTAGACGCGAAGCTTTATGAAAAAGTGCAGCAGACAATGATCGATGCGTTAGATCAAGGGAACTTGTGTACATGTCAAAGGAAAAGGAGAAAACCAGACAGATATTACAGTACAGTTATATCATCTGAAAGACGCACAGAAGGAGACAATCTTCGAAAATTGTGTGGCAGATGTGAATATTCCTGTCGGAGAAGTATTTACATCACCGGTTCTGGAAGGGACGAATGGCATACTTCATGTAAGCAAGGTATATCTGGACGGACTTCAGTATGAGAATCTGAAGCTGACATTTCAGGATGGAAAGATTACCGACTATACATGTACGAACTTTGAGGATGAAGCACAGAATAAGAAATACATTTACGATAATGTGTTGAAGAATCATGAGACTCTTCCGCTCGGTGAGTTCGCAATTGGAACAAATACGACTGCATATGTGGCAGCGAAGAAATTTAATATAGAAGATAAGATGCCGATTCTGATCGCAGAGAAGACAGGGCCGCATTTTGCAGTAGGAGATACATGTTATTCCTGGAGCGAGGAAATCAGAGTCTACAATCCGAACGGAAAGGAAATTGTGGCGAAAGATAATTCCTGTTCTCTTCTTCGTAAGGAAGATGTATCAAAAGCATACTTTAACTGTCATACAGATATAACCGTGCCTTATAAAGAGTTAGAAGAAATAAGTGTAGTGACAAACGAGGGAAAAGACATTATACTATTAGAGGACGGAAGATTCGTATTGCCTGGAACAGAGGTACTTAATGAGCCTTTGGATGAAGCGGGATTTTAAGGAAATCCTATAGGTAATTGGATAGTTAATAGATGATTAAATGGAATCTTTCATAAGTATGGATAATAAATAAACAAAGTTTTCCAAGGGAAGGAAAACAGTATACCACTGAAGGAGGAAATGATATGCCAAAAGTAGGAATTGTCATGGGCAGCGACTCAGATCTGAAGGTGATGAGTAAGGCAGCAGCCACACTGGAGAAGTTTGGAATTGATTATGAGATGACGATCATTTCAGCACACCGTATGCCTGATGTCTTTTTTGACTGGGCGAAGGCAGCTGAAGGAAAGGGAATCAAAGTAATTATTGCAGGAGCAGGTATGGCAGCACATCTGCCGGGAATGTGCGCAGCACTTTTCCCAATGCCGGTAATTGGTATCCCAATGTCAGGAAAGAATCTGGAGGGTATGGACGCACTTTATTCAATCGTTCAGATGCCACCTGGAATTCCCGGTTGCTACAGTTGCAATCGACGGCGGTATGAATGCGGCAATTCTTGCAGCGAAGATGCTTGCAATGTCAGATCCGGAGCTTTTAGAGAAACTGAAAGCTTATTCTGCAGAGATGAAAGATACGGTACAGGCAAAAGCAGACAGACTTGCAGAAGTTGGTTACGAGGAATATCTGAACAATAAATAAATATTACGATTCGAAAGAAAAGGAGATTTACGATGGATTACAAGACATCAGGTGTAGATATTGAGGCCGGTTACAAATCAGTGGAATTAATGAAAGAATATGTAAAAGAGACAATGCGCGCAGAAGTTCTCGGAGGACTTGGCGGATTCTCAGGAGCTTTCTCTCTTGCGAAGATCAAAGAGATGGAAGAGCCTGTTCTTCTTTCCGGTACAGACGGATGTGGAACAAAGGTAAAACTTGCTATGGTAATGGATAAACATGATACAATCGGAATCGATGCTGTTGCTATGTGCGTGAATGATATCGCATGTGCAGGTGGAGAGCCGCTGTTCTTCCTGGATTACATTGCATGTGGAAAGAACTATCCGGAGAAGATCGCTGCAATCGTAAAAGGTGTTGCAGAAGGATGTAAGCAGTCCGATGCAGCTCTGATCGGTGGAGAGACAGCAGAGCATCCGGGACTTATGCCGGAAGATGATTATGATCTTGCGGGATTCGCAGTTGGTGTATGTGATAAGAAAGATATGATCACAGGAGAGAACCTTGCAGCCGGAGATGTTCTGATCGGAATGGCTTCTACAGGTGTTCACAGCAACGGATTTTCACTTGTAAGAAAAGTATTTGATATTACAAAAGAATCTTTAGATACTTATTATGATGATCTTGGAACTACTCTTGGAGAGGCACTTCTTGCGCCGACAAGAATCTATGTAAAGGCACTTAAAAGCATCAAAAATGCAGGTGTTACAGTAAAAGCATGCAGCCATATCACAGGTGGCGGATTCTATGAGAACATTCCGCGTATGCTCAAAGAAGGAACTCATGCAGTTGTAGAAAAAGACAGCTACCCGATTCCACCAATCTTTGCAAAACTTGCAAAAGAGGGCGAAATCGAAGAGCAGATGATGTACAACACATTCAACATGGGACTTGGAATGGTTCTCGCTGTTGATCCGGCAGACGTTGATAAGACAATGGATGCAATTCGTGAAGCAGGAGATCAGCCATATGTAGTCGGCAAGATCGAGGCTGGCGAAAAGGGAGTGACTTTATGTTAAGAGTCTTAAGTATGGTGTCAGGAGGCGGAACAAACCTTCAGGCAATCATCGACAGCGTAAAGAATGGAATGATCACGAACACAGAACTTGTGGGCGTGATCAGCAATAATAAGAATGCCTATGCACTGACACGTGCCAAAGAAAATGGAATCGATGCGAAATGCATTTCTCCGAAGGACTACGAGTCAAGAGAAGTGTTCAATCAGGAACTTTTAAAGGCTGTGGATGCATATGAACCGGATCTGATCGTGCTGGCAGGTTACCTTGTGGTAATCCCGCCGGAGATGATCAAGAAGTATAAGAATCGGATCATCAACATTCATCCATCTCTGATTCCATCTTTCTGTGGAACAGGTTATTATGGATTGAAAGTGCACGAGGCAGCTTTGGAGCGCGGTGTGAAAGTAGTTGGTGCAACAGTACATTTCGTAGATGAAGGAACTGATACAGGCCCGATCATCTTGCAGAAGGCTGTAGAAGTACACAATGGAGATACCCCGGAAGTGCTTCAGCGCAGAGTGATGGAACAGGCTGAATGGAAGATCCTTCCACATGCAATCGATCTGATCGCGAACGGAAAGGTTGAAGTAGAAGGACATCGTACAATTGTTACCGAATAAGGAGGCAAAGACTATGAACGTATTGATCGTAGGAAGCGGCGGAAGAGAGCATGCAATCGCAGCAAGCGTGGCAAAGAGCCCAAGAGCAGACAAAATCTTTTGTGCTCCGGGAAATGCCGGAATCGCTGAGTATGCGCAGTGTGTACCGATCGGCGCTATGGAATTTGATAAATTAAGAGATTTCGCAAAAGAGAATGCGATTGATCTTTGTATCGTAGGAATGGATGATCCGCTGGTAGGCGGTCTTGTAGATGTTCTTGAAGAAGCAGGAATCCGCACATTTGGACCGAAGAAGAATGCAGCGATTCTTGAGGGATCTAAAGCATTTTCCAAAGACCTGATGAAGAAATATAATATTCCAACAGCAGCTTATGAGAACTTTACAGATCCAAAAGCAGCAGTTGCTTATCTTGAGACAGCGAAGTTCCCGATTGTTTTGAAAGCAGACGGACTTGCACTCGGAAAAGGTGTTCTGATCTGTAAGGATCTGGAAGAAGCAAAAGCAGGCGTGAAAGAGATCATGCTGGATAAGAAGTTCGGTACAGCCGGAAATGAGATGGTCATTGAAGAATTTATGACAGGCCGCGAGGTTTCCGTACTTTCTTTCGTTGATGGAAAGACAATTAAGACGATGACAAGTGCACAGGATCATAAACGTGCAGGAGATGGTGATACAGGACTTAATACAGGCGGAATGGGAACATTTTCTCCAAGCCCGTTCTATACAAAAGAAGTAGAAGAATTCTGTGAGAAATATGTTTACCAGGCAACGGTAGACGCAATGGCAGCAGAAGGACGTCCGTTCAAGGGTGTTATCTTCTTCGGATTGATGCTGACAGAAGACGGACCGAAGGTTCTTGAATACAATGCTCGTTTCGGAGATCCGGAAGCTCAGGTTGTACTTCCTCGTATGAAGAATGATATCCTTGAAGTTATGGAAGCATGTATCGACGGAACGCTGGATCAGGTTGATCTTCAGTTTGAAGACAATGCAGCAGTCTGTGTCGTACTCGCATCCGAAGGATATCCGGTAAGCTACGAGAAAGGCTTCCCAATCACAGGACTGGAAGAGTTCAAGAAGCACGAAGGATATTACTGCTTCCATGCAGGAACAAAATTCGACGGAGATCAGATCGTGACAAACGGCGGACGTGTTCTTGGCGTGACAGCGAAGGGAAAAGATCTGAAAGAAGCCCGTGCGAATGCATATGCAGCAACAGAGTGGGTAAACTTTAAGAATAAATACATGAGACATGATATCGGTAAGGCAATCGATGAAGCGTAAATAAAGGGTCGCAGACCTGGTTGCAATAAAACGATATAAGAAGTAATGAAGGAAACCGGCAGGGAGGAAAAATCCAAACTGTCGGTTCCTTTGTGATTTTATCACAGAAAAATAAAAAAATATGTGCTATACTAGGGTTGTAACAAAGGAAAAAGGTAACTGTTCAGTTACAGATAAAAGATATAACATTTATAAGGAGGATATAAAGATGGCAGTAGTAAAACTTACAACAGACAATTTTGAGCAGGAAGTGATTCAGGCGCAACAGCCGGTACTCGTTGATTTCTATGCAGACTGGTGCGGACCGTGTAAAATGATGGCGCCGATCGTAGAAGCTCTTTCAGAAGAACTCAGTGATGTAAAGGTATGCCACATCAATATCGATGAGAATATCGATATTGCACAGAAATACAGAGTGATGAGCATTCCGACTTTCATCGCATTTAAAGGAGGAGAAGAGAACGGAAGACAGATTGGTGCGATTCCTAAGACAGCACTGGTTGACCTTGTGAAATAAATTTGCGATAATAGAAGAAAGGAAAAACCCAGACGGGCTGCCGGGCACAGAGAAGGCTGAGAAATATGGCTTATTCCTGTGAACGACAGCCTGTCTTCTGTTTAAGATGTATGAAGGGAAGGCAGGAGTCAGAGCATGTCATTGCAGTTTATTTTCGGGAATTCCGGAAGCGGAAAGTCCCATTATTTATATCAGCAGATAGTTGAGGAGTCAATCCGTCATCCGGAGAAGAATTATCTTGTTCTTGTACCGGAGCAGTTTACAATGCAGACGCAGAAGGACCTGTGTATGGCACATCCGCGTGGCGGTATTATGAATATTGATGTCTTAAGTTTTGGACGTCTGGCTCACCGTGTCTTTGAAGAGACAGGAAAGGAAAGACAGCCGATCCTTGACGATGAGGGAAAGAATCTGGTGCTCCGCAAGATTGCAGGAAATTACGAAGATGAGCTGACCGTTCTTAAGGGAAATCTTAAGAAGCAGGGATATATCAGCGAAGTGAAGTCCGTGATATCAGAATTCACACAGTATGGAATTGATTTTGAACAGCTTGATTCTTTCATGGAAGGACTGAATCCGGAAAGTTATCTGTATTATAAGTTAAAGGATATCCGTAAAGTATATGAAGGATTTGAGGATTATCTGCATGATAAATATATTACAAAGGAAGAATTGCTTGATGTGTTGAGTCAGAATGTGGCGGAAGCGAAAATGCTTAAAGACAGTGTGATCGCAATGGATGGATTTACCGGATTTACGCCGGTGCAGAACCGGCTAATCGGGGAACTTCTGAAAGTGTGCGACAAGATTATGCTGACAGTTGAGATTGATCGGAGGGAAGATCCGTTTGTCTATAAGCATCCGTATCAGCTCTTTGCGCTGAGCAAGCAGATGGTTACTTCACTGACGGAAGTGGCGCAGGAAGTGAAAGTGGAGATTGATGAGCCGGTCTGGCTATGCAAGAATCCGCCGTATCGGTTCAAAGAGAATCCGGAGATGGCGTTTTTGGAAGAGGAACTATTCCGTTATTCCAGAAGAAAATACAGTGGGGAAAAGATGCAGTCAATCTCTCTTCACGAAGTTCACACACCACAGGAAGAGGCACAGTATGTGGCAGAGGAAATCCGGCGTCTGGTGAGAGAAGAAGGATACAGATATCGGGAAATCGCAGTGATTGCTTCTGATCTGAATACATATGCTGATTCGTTGGAGAAGGCATGCGAACGTTATGAGATTCCGGTTTTTATGGATCATAAGAAGAGTATTTTGTTGAATTCTTTTGTAGAGTATTTAAGAAGTCTGCTGGTGATGGTAGAACAGAACTATACTTACGAAAGCGTTTTTCGTTATCTGCGGACCAGCCTGTGTGGGTTCACAAGAGATGAAGTGGACCGTCTGGAAAATTATTGTCTTGCGCTGGATTTGAAAGGATTCAAGAAATGGGATCAGGTCTGGGTGAGAAAGACACCGATGACGACAAAAGAAGAATTGGAAGAACTGAATCAGCTGCGCGTGCGTTTTGTGGAAAAACTGACACCGTTGCATACAGTTCTGAAGAAGAGAAGAAAGACGGTAAAAGAGATTACACTCGCAGTTTATGAATATCTGGTTCAGGAGAAGATCCAGGAGCAGCTTGCAGAATTGGAGCAGAAATTCCAGGAAGAGGGAGAGCTGGCTTTGGCGAAGGAATATGCACAGATTTACCGTATTGTTCTGGAATTATTCGATAAATTCGTTGAACTTCTGGGGGAGGAAGAGATTCCATTGAAGGAATACTGTGAACTTCTTGATGCAGGACTTGAAGAGGCGAAAGTAGGTGTGATCCCTCCAAGTCTGGATCAGGTTGTGATCGGAGATGTGGAAAGAACACGTATCAAAAATATCCGCGCATTATTTTTTGTCGGAGCAAATGATACGCTCCTTCCGGGAAATGCAGGAGTAAGAGGTCTGCTTTCCGAGCGAGACAGAAAACAGTTCCAGGAGAAACAGATGAATCTTTCTCCGGGACCGAAGGAGAAGTTATATATTCAGAAATTTTATCTCTATATGAATCTGACGAAACCGTCAGAACTTCTGTATCTGTCCTGGGCGAAAGTATCCGGGGAAGGAAAAGCACTGCGTCCGGCTTATCTGATTCAAGATCTGATGCGTCTGTTCCCGGTACTTATTCCGGTAGAGGAAGACAGAAAAGGATTGCTTGATCATGAGATGATGAGAAGGAACGGACTTTTGCAGATTGCAGAAGGTTTAAGAGAGAGGGAGCATGGACTGGATGATTCCTGGAAAGAACTGTACAGATGGTTTGTGAAAGATGAACAGAGTCAGGAAACTCTGAAGCGGATTATAGAAGCTGGTTTCTATCGAAAGGATGAACCGAGCCTTGGAAGCAGAGTGGCAAAAGAGCTCTTTTTGGATCCGAAGCGTGTCAGCGTAACAAGACTGGAACGTTTTGCTTCCTGTGCATATGCACATTTCCTGAATTACGGACTCCGTCTGTCAGAACGGGAGAAATATGGGTTCGAAGCAATGGATCTGGGAAATATTGCACATCAGGCACTGGAGCGATTTGCACACAAAGTAGAAGAGGAAGGTCTGGACTGGGTTACGATGCCGGAAGAGAAGCGGGAGCAGCTGATTGATGAAAGTGTAGAAGAAAGTATTCTGGATTATGGAAATACAGTTCTATTTTCATCTGCACGTAATGAGTATATGATCCACAGAATCAAGCAATTGATCAACCGGTCCGTCTGGGCACTGACACAGCAGATGGCGGCAGGCGATTTTGTGCCGAGCGGGTGTGAATTTAAGTTCGGAAGCGGAAAGATTGACAGAATTGACACATGTGAAGATGAAAATGCAGTCTATGTGAAGGTAACAGATTATAAAACTGGAAGGAAAGCATTTGATATCACAGCATTCTATCACGGTTTGCAGATGCAGCTTCCGGTTTATCTGAATGCGGCACTGGAGATCGAACGGCAGAAACATCCGGAGAAAGAAGTACTTCCGGCCGGTATTTTTTATTACAGGATCCAGGATCCGATTGTGAAGAAAGAAGAGACAAAAGCGGAAGTTGAGCAAAGCATTCTAAAAGAGCTGAAGCTGGATGGACTGATCAATGCAGATGAAAATGTAGTTGAGCATCTGGAACGGAATCTGAGTGGAACTTCAACATTCTATCCGCTGCGGATGAATAAGAACAGAACGCTCAGTTCGGCATCAAAAGCTTTATCAAAGGAGAACTTTGATACGGTTCTTGCGTACACGAAAGAGAAAGAAAAAGAACTGAAGGACGTGATGTATCAGGGTGAGGTCGCAGCACTTCCATATGTACTTGATGAGATGACAGGCTGTGATTACTGTGGGTGCAGGGATATCTGCGGATTTGACCAGAGGATTGAAGGCTGTGAGTACAGAAGATTAAGAAAATATACGTTGGAAGAAGCGTTGAACTCTATGAAAGAGCGTCTTGGTATTTTGGGAGAGAAAGGGGAGGCAGGAGAATGAGCGTAAAATGGACAGAAGAACAACAGAAAGTAATCGACTTGCGTGACCGTAACATTCTCGTATCTGCAGCAGCAGGTTCCGGAAAGACAGCGGTACTTGTTGAACGGATTATTTCCAGGATAACAGATGAAAATGATCCCGCGGATGTAGACCGTCTCCTTGTTGTGACTTATACGGAAGCAGCGGCGGCAGAGATGAAAGAACGGATCGGTGCAGCAATTGAGAAGAAGCTGGAAGAGCAGCCGGGAAATGTGAATCTGGAGCAGCAGTCCACATTGATCCACAATGCGTCGATCATGACAATCCACAGTTTCTGCCTGTCGGTGATCCGGGATCATTTTCATGTGATTGGAATTGATCCGGCCTTTCGCATTGCAGAAGAAGGAGAATTGCGTCTTCTGATGCAGGATGTCTTAGAAGAGCTGATCGAGAATTTCTATGCAGAGGGATCCAAGGCATTCTTTAAACTTTGTTGACCAGTATGGAACAGGAAGAAATGATCAGAAGATCGAGGAACTTATCCTCCAGCTTTATGAATATTCCAGAAGTTATCCACAGCCGGAAAAGTGGTTGAAGGAATGTGTGGATAATTATGAGATTGATCCGGAGAAGATGGAAGAAGCAGATGTCGTGCAGGAAGCAAAGGCAAGAGTAAGGCAAAATCTTACAGATGTGAAAGGGTTTGTTCAACAGGCGATAGAAGTATGCGAACTTCCGGCCGGTCCGTATATGTATGGTGAAATGTTAGATTCTGATCTGGTACAGATTGAGCAATTGGAAAAAGCAGAGACATTTTGTCAGCAAGAGCAGATCGTCAGTAATTTCACATGGAAGCGTCTGTCAGGAAAGAAGGATCCGACAGTCGATCCAGAACTGAAAGAGAAAGCGCAGGGGCTTAGAAAACAGGCCAAGAAACTGATAGAAGATCTGAAAGCAAACTATTTCTACGCGCCTGTTGATGAGTGGATCAGAGATATGCAAGAGGCACAGAAAGCAATGAAGATGTTAGTTCTGCTGGTACAGGCTTTTGCAGAGACATTTTCGGAGAAAAAGAGACAGAGAAATCTGTTGGACTTCAGTGATATGGAACAGTTTGCACTTCGGATTCTGACGGAAGAAAAGGAAGGAAAACTGGTTCCGTCAGCAGTGGCACAGGAGTATCAGGAACGCTTTGAAGAAGTTATGATCGATGAGTATCAGGATAGTAATCTTGTGCAGGAGACGATTCTTACGAGTGTGTCAAGAGAGTCGGCAGGACAGAATAATCTCTTTATGGTTGGAGATGTAAAACAGAGTATTTACCGATTCCGCTTGTCGCGCCCGGAACTCTTTATGGGAAAATATAACAGCTACAGTACGCAGGAGAGCAGCAGGCAGAGAATTGATCTTGACAGGAACTTCCGAAGCAGAGGAGAAGTACTTGACAGTACAAATTATATTTTCAGGAAATTGATGCGGAAGGAATTCGGGGAAATTATCTATGATGATAAGGCGGCACTGCATTTGGGAGCCTCTTTTCCTGAATTACCGGATGAAAATGTGTTTACGGATCAGACGGAACTGCTTCTTTACGATCAGACGGGGCTTCGGAGCAGTGAAGCGAGAGAAGAAGAGGCACGGATGATCGCACAGAGAATGAAAGAACTTCTAAACACGGGTGTTGTGCTTGATAAGGAGACAGGAGAATACCGCCCGGTTCATTATCGGGATATGGTGATTCTGACGAGAAGTTTACAGGGGTGGGCAGAAGTTTTTGCGTCCATACTGGCCGAGGAGGGAATTCCGGCATACTCTGTGAGCAGAGAAGGATATTTCGAGACGTATGAGGTCAGTGTTCTTCTGGATTATCTGAAAGTTCTTGATAATGCAAGACAGGATCTGCCATTGACAGCAGTTTTGACTTCACCGTTTGCCGGTCTGACGGCAGCAGAGTTGTCAGTGATTCGTCTTGTATATCCGAATCAGTTGTTTTACGAGGCAGTGGAAGGATTTTGCAGCCTGAGTCCGGAAGAAATTCCGGAAACTGTGGACAAAAAGCAGGCAATACAAGTACAGGAAAAATTGAGGAAGTTTTTCGTGGTATTGGATCATTTCAGAGAAATTCTTCCGTATACGGCAATCCATGATCTTCTTGCGAAAATAATTGATAAAACCGGCTATGGGTTATTTATCAGTGCGATGCCGGGGGGCGCACAGAGACAGGCTAATGTAGAAATGCTTGTTGAGAAAGCAAGAGCATTTGAAGGGACGAGTTATAAAGGTCTGTTTAATTTCGTACGCTATATCGAGCAACTGAAAAAATATGATGTTGATTATGGCGAAGCAAGTATCATAGACGAACAGGATGACACAGTCCGTATTATGAGTATTCATAAAAGTAAAGGTCTGGAGTTTCCAATCGTTTTTGTAGCCGGAACAGGAAAGCAATTCAATACACAGGATCTAAAAGGAAGTATTGTGATCCATCCGAGAAACGGAGTTGGAATTGACGTTGTAGATCTTGAGATGAGGACAAAGGCACCGACCTTTTTGAAGAAAATGATCCAGGAGAAGACAAAGCTTGAGAATCTTGCAGAAGAACTCCGTGTGCTTTATGTAGCGATGACAAGAGCGAAAGAAAAGCTGATTCTGACAGGAAGTCTGAAAATAGGAGAAGACGGCCTGGAACCATATGTGAATCATATGACAGACAGGGAATCTCCATTGAGCCTTTATCAGTTAGAAGGCGCAAACCGTTATCTGGACTGGATTCTTCCGGCACTTCTTCAGGAAGAAGATCTCAAAAGAGAAGCTGATTTATGTGGAATTCTCAAAACAGAAAGTGAAGAGGTGCAGCAATTGCCGATTAAAGTCCGGATTTTTGATGCAGGAGAGATGGATTTTACAGAAGATGCACAGCGGCAGGCAGAAGTGATCGCAAGAGAAGTACTTGAACACTGGGATACAACGAAGGTTTATCTTCCGGGAGCGGAAGAAAAGCTGGAACAGCAGATGAATTTCCTTTATCCATATAAAGAAGAAGGAAAAATGAAGCTGAAATTTACAGTTTCAGAGTTGAAGAAGCGTGAGTCTTTGCGGGAAGAAGCAGGAGAAGAATTGATTCAGGAGCCGGAGATTGTGCCACTGCTTCCGCATTTCATGGAAGAACAGAAAGAAGGACTGACAGGAGCTTTAAGGGGAAGTGCTTATCATAAATTTCTCGAGCTTCATGATTTTTCAAAAGAGTATACGGAGGAACTTCTGAAAGAAGAAATCGAACTGTTCTATCAGGCAGGGAGACTGTCAAAAGAGATGGCAGACTGTATCCGCACGAAAGATATTCTTGCGTTTTTAAATAGCGAGAGTGGAAGACGAATGACACAAGCAGCAGGAAATGGGAAGCTCCGGAAGGAACAGCCATTTGTTCTTGGAGTAGCTGCTTCAGAGATTTATCCGGAAATCTATCCGGATATTCAGAAGAGAAGTCAGGAAACGGATGAAAATCGAAAGGAAGAGACCATTCTCGTCCAGGGAATTATTGATGTCTGGTTCGAGGAGGAAGACGGGCTTGTACTACTGGACTATAAGACGGATAGAGTCAGAAATGCATCTCAATTGAAAGAACTGTACCATGCACAGCTTGATTATTATGCCCAGGCGCTGGAGCAGCTGTTAGAGAAGCCGGTGAAGGAGAAGATCATCTATTCCTTTGCCTTGAAGGAGGAGATCATCTTATGAAATATTTCTGGTATTACCTGATATTTATCAATTTATTTGCGTTTTGTACCTATGGGATTGATAAATGGAAAGCGAAGAAAGGCGCATGGAGGATTCCGGAGAAAACGCTGTTACTCCTTGCACTGATCGGTGGAAGTGCAGGAGCAATCGCAGGTATGATGTGCTTCCGGCATAAGACACGGAAAGCAAAATTTATGATTACAGTGCCTGTGATCTTTGTTGTGGAGGTAATCTTGCTGGTTATCTGGCTTTTGTAAGAAAGAAAAAAGAAAAATATTCTTTATCGCATCATCAATTTGCACAGTTAAAGTGCTGAAATTATTATCAAAGAAACAAGATTTTACAAAATCTTGTTTCTTTTTTTCAACTTCTTTTCGAATGAAAAAAAATCTGTTAATATAACACATAGGAATACTAGAGTTATTGGTTGCAGAATACTGTGAACAGCATGAAAGCAGCTGGGAAAGGAGTTTGACAAGATGCCAAAATTAAATGAAAATTATCAGAATGTAAAAGACAGTTATCTTTTTGCAGAGATCGCAAGAAGAGTAAAAGTATATGAGGAAACACATCCGGAGAAAGCGGCGGATATTATCCGTCTCGGAATCGGTGATGTGACATTGCCATTGACAAAGAGTGTGATCGAGGCACTTCATGAAGCAGTAGATTCTCAGGCCGTATCTGAGACATTCAAAGGATACGGACCGGAGCAGGGATATGCATTTGCGCAGGAAGCAATTGCGGATTATTATGCGCGCAATGGTGTAGAAGTAAAAGCTACAGATATTTTTATTTCTGATGGAGCAAAAAGTGATACGGGAAATATTACAGAGCTTTTTGCAAAGGATAACGTGGTTCTCGTTCCGGATCCGGTTTACCCTGTTTATGTAGATACAAATACAATGGATGGAAAGAATATCATCTATATGAACGGAACAAAAGAAAACGATTTCCTTCCAATGCCGGATGAAAATGTAAAGGCAGATATCATTTACCTGTGTTCTCCGAACAACCCGACAGGAGCATGCTATAATAAAGAGCAGTTAGAGGCATGGGTTGCCTATGCACTGAAAAATGATGCGGTGATCCTGTATGATTCCGCATACGAAGCATTTATCACAGATCCTACACTTCCAAGAAGCATCTATGCGATTGAGGGCGCAAAGAAATGTGCGATCGAGTTCTGTTCCCTTTCTAAGACAGCAGGATTCACAGGTACACGTTTCTCCTATACAGTTGTTCCGGAAGAACTTGTGTTTGAGACATCAAATGGCGGAACATTGAGCCTGCACAATATGTGGAACAGAAGACAGTGTACAAAGTTCAACGGAACACCGTATATCATCCAGTATGCGGGAGCTAAGGTATTCACAGAAGAGGGAATGAAAGAGTGTCAGGAGAATATCGGATATTATCGTGAAAATGCGCGTATGATCGCTGAAACACTTGAGAAGAAAGGAATCTCATTTACAGGCGGCGTGAACTCACCATACATCTGGTTCGAGTGCCCGAAAGGAATGGAGTCTTGGGAGTTCTTTGATTATCTCCTTGAAAATGCTCAGGTTGTCGGAACACCGGGAGCAGGATTCGGAGAAAATGGAAAGAATTATTTCCGTCTGACATCCTTTGGAAAACATGAGAAGACAAAGGAAGCAATGGAACGTTTTAATACATTATTCTAAGATATAAAGTGAACGGATTACGTGCATAACAGAAGAAAGTTATCATAGTGATGGTTTACAGAAGGAAAAAGAGAAGCTGTTCGTGCTTCTCTTTTTGTTGTCAGGCAAAGCGGGAATCCTGAATGGCAACATTTTGTATTACATTAGAAACAAATCCGGTGTGAGTTTACAAGACCGTACAAGTTTGGTATGATAAAGACGGTATATCAGATGTGAGATAAACTCCCATCTGACATAGCCTCTGGCAGGATTGCAGAGGTGCGCAGGAGAAATATGTCCTGCATTCGCATGATGCACACCTCGCAGCAAGAATGCTGAGGCATTCTTGATATTTGAAATTTAGAAAGGATGGAACGTTAAAATGAAAATTGGTATTGGTAACGATCACTCCGCACTGGAGCTGAAAGCAGAAATCATAGAATTTCTGAAAGAGAAAGGTCATGAGGTTGTAGATTATGGAACATATACAACAGACAGCTGTGACTATCCGGTGTATGGAGAGAAAGTGGCCCGTGCAGTCGTAGCAGGAGAAGTAGAGAAGGGAATTTTGATCTGCGGAACAGGACTTGGAATCTCTCTCGCAGCGAATAAAGTAAAAGGAATTCGCGCATGTGTCTGCAGCGAGCCATTTACAGCGAAGATGTCAAGAGCACATAATGACTGTAATATACTTGCATTTGGAGCTCGTGTAGTAGGTGGAGAACTTGCAAAGATGATCGTTGATACATGGATCAATACAGAATTCGAAGGCGGCCGTCATCAGCGCAGGGTAGATCTGCTGATGGAGATCGAGGAGAGAAACTAAAAGATTTCAAGAAAGAGACTTCTGCGTTACATTTTATCAGAGCGCGGAAGTCTTTTAAAAAAGGGGAAGAAAAATGCAGGAATACGATTTATCACAATGGGTTTTATTCTTTTTTCTCTACAGTTTTCTGGGATGGATCTGGGAAAGTTGTTATGTTTCTGTCAGAAAGCACCGTTGGGTGAACCGTGGATTTATGCATGGTCCGATGCTTCCGCTCTATGGTTCCGGAGCAATGGTTGTTCTGATCGTGACAATTCCGGTCAGAGATAACATCCTGCTTGTCTTTCTTATGGGAATGATCGGTGCGACAATCCTGGAGTATTTTACAGGAATTACGATGGAGCGTCTGTTCCACGTAAGGTACTGGGATTATAGAAACCTGAAATTTAATGTCAGAGGATACATTTGTCCACTGGCAAGCTTGTGCTGGGGAGTATTCTCCATTCTTATGGTAAAGGTCGTACATATTCCATTTGAACATATGATATTGTTGATTCCGGTTACAATAGCCGATATCCTTGCATTTGTTCTGACAATCGCAGCAGCAGTTGACTTCACACAGTCCTTCAACGAGGCTATGGATATGAAACGTATCCTTGTACAGCTTGAGGCCAGCAAAGAACAGATCCAGAAGATGCAGGAGCGCCTGAAAGATGCTTCTGAGGAAATGCAGGACAGACTGAAGGATGCATCAGAAGGTGTTCAGGAACGGCTGAAACGTGCATCTGAAGGGGTACAGGAGAGGCTTGAGGACAGCTATCTGTTGTATGAAGAGCGTAAAGAGATGAAAGCAGCGGAGAAGCAGACAAGAAAAGAATTGTATCTTGCGAAGATAGAAGAACAGCGTAGAGAACGAAAAGAACAGCTTACACAGCTTTCAGAGAAGGTTGAGGCACTGCTTCGTACTGTCCGACTGGAGAATGAAGCACAAGAGTCTGAATCGAAAGGAAACTGGAGAAAAGAACTTGCCCAGATGCGTTCCAATATATTAAGTGAGAGAAAGAAATTAGGCTCACGTACGGACAGAAATTATGTAAATGCTATGAGACAGCTGAGAAGAAACCCTACAGCAGCATCAGACAAGTTCAAGAATGCGATGGAAGAATTAAAGAAAAATGCCGAGGTGAAATAAATGACAAAGAAACAGCGTGCGCTTGAAGTGATTGAAAGACTGAAGAAAGAGTATCCGGATGCAGGATGCACGCTTGATTATGATCAGGCATGGAAGCTGCTGGTCAGTGTAAGGCTGGCAGCACAGTGTACAGATGCAAGAGTAAATGTAGTCGTGGAAGGTCTTTATGAGAAATATCCAACAGTAGAAGCACTGGCAGAAGCTCCGGTGGAAGATATTGAAGAGATTGTACGTCCTTGTGGTCTTGGAAAGAGTAAGGCGAGAGATATCAGTGCCTGTATGAAGATGCTTCGGGATGAATATGGTGGAAAGGTTCCTGATGATTTTGATGCTTTATTAAAACTTCCGGGAGTCGGAAGAAAGAGCGCGAATCTGATCATGGGAGATGTGTTTGGAAAGCCGGCAATTGTGACAGATACACATTGTATCCGCCTGACAAACCGGATCGGTCTGGTAGATGGAATCAAAGAGCCGAAGAAGGTGGAGATGGCATTGTGGAAGATTATCCCGCCAGAAGAAGGAAGTGACCTTTGCCATCGTCTTGTTTATCATGGAAGAGAGATATGTACTGCAAGAACGAAACCGTATTGCGACAGATGCTGTTTGGCAGATGTTTGTAAAAAGGTCGGAGTATAGTTAAAAAGATCAGGGTATAACAGTCAAAATAAAAAGTCTGTGAAAAGAATCTTAAGAGTAGATAGATTCTTTCACAGACTTTCTTTCTATCAGTCTAAGCTAACTCAATAGCACCTGTTCCGCCGGCACAAGCATAGTAAGCTTTCTTATCCTCAGGTTTTACATAGATCTTAAGGTCGGAGCTGTCCATACCTTCAGCTTTGCATTTATCAAGAATCTTCTCTGCAAGTACAGCAGCGTCATATTCGCCGTTCTGATACTGGATGAAAAGATCATATGCCGGAGCAGCATTTACTGGTGTAGTTGTATCTGTTACAGTCACTTCCGGAACAGGTTCAGCTGTCGGTGCAGCTGTCTCTACTACAGGCTGAGCAGCTGGTGCTGTGGTAGTCGGATGTACCTCATTAAATCTTTTCTGTCTTTTCTTATCTGTTCTCTTGCTCATGGATGTTACCTCTTTTCTCTAATCTGAAAACCGAAGTCCGGGATGTCTGTCCTTGCTGGTTGAAATAATTTAGTAAAAAGGGGGACATCGGTCACTTTTCCTATTATATAACGAAGTGGAAAATAAGTCAAAAAAGTTGTATTTTTTATCAGATTCGTATATTATGATGTAAGTGTCAAAAGTATAAATTGCGTTTGTGCTTGCACAAATAAGCAATTTATACTTATTGACACGCCGAACACCGAAAACGGAATAAAATGGTGTGAATACGCCATTTTATGGGAGTTTGAGGTGTTCGAGGATTGCGGGAATTGCATAGCAATGGAGCAATCCGTAGGTATCATAATAAAAATAAGGTAAAAGTCGTCAGGGCAGAAAGGAAAGTTGATATGAATTTTTCACAGCTTGGAAAGATACAGGAATTAAAAGGACATATGGATACATTTCGTAGAAATCATCCGAAGTTTCCAATGTTCTTAGGAGCAGTAGCTCAGAATGCAGTTGAGGAAGGCACGATCATCGAGATCAATGTGACAGCGCCGAACGGAGCTCATTACGAGACAAATCTGAAGCTTCGTGCAGAGGATTTGGAATTTATCCGTGCACTGCAGGAGATGGGAAAATAAAAAATGTAAAAAAATTGAAAAAAGTACTTGCATATTTAAAAAGAGTATGATAAGATACTATTCGTGTCAGAGATGAGACACGAAATGCGGGTGTAGTTCAATGGTAGAACACCAGCCTTCCAAGCTGGATACGTGGGTTCGATTCCCATCACCCGCTTTTTTGCTGCCCGAATTTCGGAGCACAGAATCATAGTTGTACAGAAATAGCGCAAAGCATTTTCCGTAGATTCGGTTTTGATAAACCGGATAAGGAAAGTGCTTTTTTTCAATTATTTTTGTACTATTTTTTCGTCCTGTTAACGTTGTTTCTTATATGGAGTTGTGCTATACTTTAAGAAATATTTTTGGGGTTACACTGAGCAGTAACACATTTTGGGGAAATTACAGAGGAAGAGGTAGAAAGATGAATTTTTTGGAAGAAAGAATTGTAAAAGACGGTATTGTAAAAGAGGGCAATGTTCTCAAGGTTGACAGTTTCCTGAATCATCAGATGGACATTAAACTTTTGAATCAGATGGGTGCAGAATTCAAGAAGAGATTTGCTGACAAGAACATCAATAAGATTCTTACTATAGAAGCTTCCGGTATAGGAATCGCCTGTATCGTAGCAGAACACTTTGATGTACCGGTCGTATTTGCAAAGAAGTCTCAGAGCATCAATTTAGACGGCGAGATGTATGTAGCAGAGGTTGAATCTTTCACACATAAGTGTAAGAATAATGATTGTTTGCCAGGATTGAATCTTCAGAGGATAGATTGATTGATCTGATTGAATTATTCAGAAACCTTGGATTCATTGGCAATTGTGGACGGAATGGACGCTTCTACGGGTCAGATTTTCTTCAGAGAGCAGAATGCAGAGAACTAAGAGACCAATATTTTTGAAAAAAAGCTATAGTAAGCTTAAGAAAATCTTTTGAAACATATAAAAGCCTCCTTTAGATTTACAGAGTATTCTGTAGATATATAAAGGAGGTTATTTTTTTAGGAGGAAACAAAATGGAGATCAATCACGTATTAATTGTAGAGGATGATAAAGAAATCAGAGAAGGCGTACAAATTTATCTGCAGAGTCAGGGGTACAAGGTATTTCAGGCAGCGGACGGAATCGAAGGGCTGGAAGTTCTTGAGAGAGAAGAGATCCATTTGGCAATCATTGATATTATGATGCCACGTATGGATGGAATTCGTATGACGATGAAGTTGCGCGAGAAATACGATTTTCCTGTAATCATGTTGTCAGCAAAATCAGAAGAGGTTGACAAGATCACCGGACTTAATATCGGAGCGGATGATTATGTGACAAAGCCGTTTACACCGATGGAACTGATGGCCCGTGTGAATTCTCAGCTGAGACGTTACCGCAGATTTCTGGAGAAGCTCACACCACAGGAAAATGTACATGTGATCGGAGGACTTGAGATTAATGAGGATACGGTAGAAGTCACAATGGATGGCAATCCGGTGAAATTAACTCCGATCGAATACAAGATTCTGCTTCTTTTGGCAAAGAATCCGGGAAGAGTCTTTTCATCCGAAGAGATTTACGAAAGAGTATGGCAGGAAAAGGCAATTAATACAGATACGATCATGGTACACGTAAGAAATATTCGGGAGAAGATTGAAATCGATCCGAAGAAACCAAAATATTTAAAGGTGGTGTGGGGAGTTGGATACAAACTTGAAAAGCAACCGTAAGATAAGAACAATTATAACGATAGTAATTCTTAGCTTATTCGCAGCAGGTGTTGTGGAAAGTTATTATGTGGTAAGAAAAAATATCGCATCAACATTTACAGTAGAAGATGATGTTGAAGAGTGTATTGAGCGAATGGACTATTCCCTTGCGACAGGAAATCGCCTTCTCTATAGCGAGGTCACAGATGCGATGGATGCATCGGAACAGATGGAATTAATGTCAGACAGTGCATTCTCTCTTTTTAAAAAATATATGGATTATCAGATCTTTGACAAAGAAGGGAATCCCTTGCTTGCAGGAAATGACGACCAGACAAACGAGGCTTTGAAGTCAGATAATTCTTATGTTCTCAAAATCGAATATAAGTATGGCACATCCGGAACAATGTCAAATGTAACAGTTAGCGGTACGAAACTGTCACCGGAAGAAGCGTACGATGTGGAGAAAGATCTGTCTTATTATTGTATGGATGCAGATCTTGAGGATCAGATTGACGATGAAGAGCAGACAAACGGAATCAGTATCGTTTATGGGATGACAGATGCAAATTATGATGAATTCATTTCTGCAAATCAGGAGGAAGACGAGTATGTGGATTATAATTATTCCATGTTCTGGAGTTCCGCTGCACTCTTCTTTTTAGGAGCTCTGCTTGCAGCATTACTTCTTCCATGTATTCCAAAAGTTGGAAGATACGAAGGAAAAATATTCCGCATGCCATTTGAACTTGCAGTGATTCTGGGGATTTCTGCATTGGGTATAGGCTATGATGCATTTGCAGGTTTAGTATACTGGTCTTTTGAGAACTATCACCCGTCAGGAAATATTATGTGGAATACAATCAGTATGCTGGGAATCAACTGGGGTATCTGGTTCTGCCTACTGGGAGTTTTCTTCTGTGTGGCAGAGAGTCTTCGACTTATATTTACAGAGGGAAGAAATTACTGGGAAGAACACACAATAGTAGGAATGCTGATCCGTTGGGGAAAGGAAAATCGTGGAGAAGTACATGAAAAGAGACATTTATTGAAGAAAGCATGGAAAGATATGAAAGCATTTTTGCATCATCAATATGAAGCAATTCTTCAGATGGATCTGCGGGATAAAGGAAATAAAGGAATCCTCAGAATCGTGATCTTGAACTTTCTTCTGCTCTTAGTAGTGAAATTATTTTCTTACAGCATAGGACTGATACCATTAATTGTTTATTCTATCATTTTATTCTTTGTAATGAAGAAAGTGCTAAATGGAATCAAGAAGAAATATCAGCTTCTGCTTAAATCAACAAATCAGCTTGCAGAAGGACAGCTAGATCTTCCAATCGAAGGTGATGTCGGAATCTTCCGTCCGATTCAGGATGAATTAAAGAAGATTCAGAGCGGATTCAAGAAAGCGGTGGATGAAGAGGTAAAAAATGAGCGTATGAAGACAGAGCTTGTTACAAATGTCTCTCACGATCTCCGTACTCCGCTGACCGCGATCATCACTTACATTGACCTTTTAAAGAATGAAAAAGACGAAGAAAAGAGAAAAGAATATACAGAAGTACTTGAGAGAAAATCTCTTCGTCTGAAAGCCCTGATTGAGGATCTCTTTGAGATGAGTAAGGCAGCAAGTAAGACTATCCAGATGAATTACATGAAAGTGGATCTCGTAGGACTGATCCGTCAGGCGGAGCTTGAGAACGAGGAAAAGATTAGAGAAGCACATCTGGAATTCCGTTGGAAACTTCCGGAGGACAAAGTAGTTCTCTGGCTGGATAGTGAAAAAACATATCGAATTTTTGAGAACTTGATTGTTAATATTACAAAATACGCAATGCCGCATACGAGAGTTTATATAGAAATGAATGAGCGGCCGGATGACGTGCAGATTTTTATGAAAAATGTTTCCGCAGGGGAATTGAATTTCAATACAGAGGAGATCACGGACCGTTTTGTAAGAGGAGATTCTTCAAGAAATACCGAAGGATCTGGACTTGGCCTGGCAATTGCCAAGAGCTTTGCACAGCTACAGCATGGTAATTTAAATATTACAACAGAAGCAGACCTGTTCAAGGCGGAGATCATACTTCCTAAATTGGAGATGAGCGAGAAAAAAGAAGATTAGGGACTGGAAAATGTTGTAAAAGAATAGTATTCTTAGAATAGATGGAACTTTACAGAATATGTTAGGAAGAATGATTCAGGAGGAATAAACCATGAGATATGAAATCAAAGGTGATACCCTTCCGGTAGTGATCTGCTATCTGGAGAATGGAGAAAGAATGATTACAGAACGCGGTTCTATGAGTTGGATGTCTCCGAATATGAAAATGGAGACAACTTCCAACGGAGGGATCGGAAAAGCATTTGGAAGAATGTTTTCAGGCGAGGCACTGTTCCAGAACCGTTATACAGCAACGGGAGGTAGTGGGATGATCGCATTCGCATCCAGTTTTCCGGGACAGATTGTAGCACGCCAGATTGCACCGGGACAGGAGTTGATCGTACAGAAGTCAGGATTTCTCGCTTCAGAAGAAGGTGTTGATCTTTCTATTTTCTTCCAAAAGAAATTCGGAGCAGGATTCTTCGGCGGAGAAGGGTTTATCATGCAGAGACTTTCGGGAAATGGAATAGCATTTCTTGAATTTGATGGACATGTGGTAGAGTATGAACTGAGACCGGGACAACAGATTGTAGTGGATACCGGATATCTTGCAGCAATGGATGCAACTTGCAGCATGGAGATTCAGACAGTACCGGGACTTAAGAATATGGTATTCGGAGGTGAAGGTGTGTTCAATACAGTTGTCACCGGACCTGGACATGTATGGCTTCAGACAATGCCAATCTCCAGCGTGGCAGGAGAACTTCTGAGATATATGCCGGCTGGAAAATAAAGGATGAAAAAAGGACAGGATACTTTCGAATGAAATGAAATTTGAAATGGTATTTCAGGTGAAACGAAAGTGGTTCTGTCCTTTTTGATGTGTAGATATCAGTAATTTGCATATCACGTAGCATTAATTGTTCGTTTTCTCAAGATTGCGTAGATGCAGGTATACAGTATTCTTACTAATCCCCAATGCATCGGCGATTGTAATAACCGCATCCTTCAGATTGAAGATTCCTTGCTGGTAAAGGCGAAAAATGATTTCTTTATTCTTATTTGTGCTCGATATTGCTGAATCCATCAATACTTCTTGGCGAACGGTTTGAATGGTCTGATCAAGAAGATCAGAACTACTCTGGGAAAATGTCTCATGAATCTGCCCGGAGACTGTGAGACCGTCAGAATCAGATGGAATCGGAACAGCAAAGTTGCAGAAGAAATCTGCCATTGTTGTATTCATATAAAAGTTGATACAGAGCAGTCCGATAATTCTGTCCTTCTCTCCTTTGACAGGAATTGTAGTTGACTTCAGAGGTTCTCCTTTTACATTTGTGGAAAAATAAATAACACCATGGTCATTCTCTTCATTGCGGCGGATCTGCTCCAGCATCTTTAATGCAAGGTCTGTAATCGGGGCTCCTTCGGCACGTCCGGTGTGATATCCGTTGATGACCTTGATCGCAGAGTGTTCATAATCCTCCAGGCTGTGCAGGACAATTTCATAACCGTTTCCGAGATAGTTGGAAAGTCCATCGAGTGTCTGACAGTATGAGTGCAGAATTTTTTTATCAAGTGAAGTTAATTTTAAATTTCCGATTGGCATAATCATGCGTCCTTTCTGCCTGTATTGAATACAACTCATTTTTTCTTTACAGACAAATAGTATATTGATGGTTTTATTTTATCATGGATAGACAGATTTGTGTGAAAAAGAAGTCGATGAAAAATAGTTAAGTGAATGAAATTTTATTGACTAAACGATTTTAACGTTATATAATTTCATTAAGAACTTATAATTTCAATAAATCAGGAGGTAGAATTCAATGAAAACAATTTCAACACCAAAGGCACCAGCTGCAATCGGACCATATTCTCAGGCAAAGGTAGTTAACGGAATGTTATACGCTTCAGGACAGATTCCGATTAACCCGGCTACAGGTAATGTAGATGCTACAACAATCGAAGGACAGACAGAGCAGGTTATCGCTAACATTGCTGCTGTTCTTGAAGAAGCTGGATCAAGCTTTGACAACGTTGTAAAGACAACATGCTTCCTTGCAGATATTGCAGATTTCGGAGCATTCAACGGAGTATACGAGAAATACTTCACAAGCAAACCGGCTCGTTCATGTGTAGCAGTTAAGGATCTTCCGAAGGCTGTTCTCGTTGAGATTGAGATCTTAGCTGTTGTAGAGTAATTCTTACAGATAGCAAAGAAAATGAAATGACGACACTGCGTTGTGAGGCGAGGTGCGAATAGAAAAGGAGTCCGTGGAAATGCGATATGTCGCATACCATGGACTCCTTTTGTTACTGTTCACACAATGTGCGACCAGCAACCTCCTTGTTTACTTATTCAAGGAATCTCCTCGATCTACAACAACGCGATATCCGACAGACTCCATTCTTTGGGCCAGGCAGTTCTTGCACTGTGCCGATTCATCACCGGTGCAGATCTTGTTATCATAAAGCAGATAATCTTTGCGAACTTCTGTTGGAGAAAGGTTTGGCATAACGACATTAGCTCCTGCGAGAATTCCCTGTTCCCTTCCGGTTGGAGAAATCGTACCGAGGGCGGTTGTTGCCGGGAGAAGTACTTTCGGCAGCATAAGACGGATCAGCCCAAGCAGATAAAGTGTCAATTCCAGTGTTCCGGCAGGTTCACTAGCAAACTGTGTGTCGTGGTGAGGGATAAAAGGACCAATCCCAACCATATGCGGATTCAATTCTTTTAAGAAAAGCATATCATCTGCAAGATTCTCAGTTGTCTGGAAAGGTGCACCGACCATGAATCCGGTTCCAATCTGATAGCCAATCGATTTTAAATCCCACAGACAGTTTTGACGGTGACGCGCACTTAAGGAAGCAGGATGAAGCTTACGGTAATGTGCATCATTATAAGTTTCATGGCGAAGTAAATAGCGGTCAGCGCCGGCATCGAATAAAGTCTGGTATGCATCATGTTCCATTTCTCCAACAGAGAGTGTGATTGCACAGTCCGGCCAGTTTTTGTGGATGTCAGAGACAATATCAGCCAGACGCGGAACCGTGAACCAGCCATCTTCACCACCTTGAAGAACGAAGGTGCGAAAACCAAGTTTATATCCGGTTTTGCAACAGTTAAGAATCTCTTCTTTGGTAAGACGGTAGCGATGTGCATTCAGATTACTTTTGCGGATACCGCAGTAATAACAATCGTTACGACAATAGTTAGTGAATTCAATTAGTCCGCGGACATAAACATTATGTCCATAGTGAGTGATTCGTACTTCGCGTGCATTTTCAAATAAATAGTTGGCAAGTTCAGGGGTTCTTCCGCCAATTAGCCGAATCCATTCATTTTTAGAGAGAGTCTGTGTATCTCGTAATTTATTTATCAATTCTTTCAGATCAGAAGTCTGTGATGTTTCATAATTACTCATTCGTTCTCGAAGCCCTCCTTCAGAAAAGTTATTCCCATTATAACACAGGAAGCAGGGACTGTTTACCGAAAAGAACTGTACAAGGTAAAAAAATATGTTAGAATAACGATAGTGTACAACATAAATTGCTTCAAGGGAGTGATCAGATATGGCAGAAGTTAGAAAGCACATTGTTTTTCACGGTCGTGTACAGGGTGTTGGATTCCGCTATACAGCGAAATATCTGGCGAATTCATTAAATCTAGTTGGCTGGGTTCAGAACGAATGGGATGGAACCGTTACAATGGAAGTTCAGGGACGCGAATGGCTGATCAATGAACTGCTAAAAGGGCTGAACAGAAATCAGTTTATTACAATCGACTGGATGGACACAGAAGAAATTCCGTTAGAGGATGAGAAAAAATTCTGGGTGAGAGACGGATACATGTAGATAAAAGGTTACTGGACACGGTTCTTAGAACAGTAATGGTAAAAGAAAAGGAGACTTAAGATCATGAAATTAGGATTTATTGGAACAGGAAATATGGCAGGAGCAATCATGGGCGGAATCATCAAAAAGGGAATTATTGCCCCGGAAGAGATCATCGGTTCAGATATTATGGAAGCAGGACGTGAACGTGCGAAAAAAGAGCATGGAATTCATGTGACAGCAGATAATATAGAAGTAACACAGAAAGCAGAAGTATTAGTTCTCTCTGTAAAACCACAATTCTATGCACAGACAATTGCTGAGATCAAAGATGCAGTAAGAGAAGACCAGCTGATTATTACAATCGCACCGGGCAAGACTCTCGCATGGCTCGAAGAGCAGTTTGGAAAGAAAGTTAAGATTGTAAGAACAATGCCGAATACACCAGCATTAGTTGGAGAGGGAATGACAGCGGCATGCCCGAATGATGCAGTGACAGAAGAAGAAAAGAACTATGCACTGGAGCTTCTTAGTTCTTTTGGTAAAGTAGAAATCGTGCCGGAGCATTTGATCGATGCAGTTGTTGCAGTCAGCGGAAGTTCACCGGCATATATCTTTATGATGATCGAGGCAATGGCAGACGGAGCGGTAGCTGAGGGAATGCCTAGATCACAGGCGTATCAGTTCGCAGCACAGGCAGTACTTGGAAGTGCAAAGATGGTACTCGAGACAGGAAAGCATCCGGGAGAACTGAAAGATATGGTATGTTCACCGGCAGGAACAACGATTGAGGCAGTACGTGTACTTGAGAAATTTGGACTTAGAAGCGCAGTGATCGAGGCAGAGAAAGTCTGCGCAGATATGTCCAGAAATATGTAAGAAGTGATTGAAACATATTACAGTTTAGCGTAAATGAAAAAATGAATTACAGCAATCAGAAAATGTAGAAACAGTTTGTTGGGAAAGGAAAAAAATATGGAAATTTATGATATTGGAATCATCGGTGGCGGAACTGCAGGGATGACTGCGGCTATCTATGGCCAGCGTGCAGGAAAGCAGACCGTACTCTTCGAGGGAACAACCTTCGGCGGACAGATCACATCTTCTCCGAATGTGGAAAATTATCCAGGAATTGCAAGTGTGAGTGGCAGTGAATTCTCTATGAATCTGATGGATCAGGCAGTAAAGCTGGGGGCACAGACCATAATGGAGCAGGTGACAGGTATCCGTGAAGAAGCGGATTATAAAGTGATTGTAACAACGGAAAAAGAATATGAATGCAAAAGCATTATTCTTGCCACTGGTGTGACACACCGCCATCTTGGAGTTCCGGGAGAGGAACGTCTGACAGGTGCAGGAGTTTCATACTGTGCGACTTGTGATGGAATGTTTTTCCGGGGAAGAGAAGTTGCAGTTGTCGGAGGTGGAAGTACAGCACTCCAGGATGCAGAATTTCTGTCAAATTACTGTAGTAAAGTTTATCTGATTCACAGAAGAGACGAATTCCGGGGAGAAGATCAGATTGTAAAACGTCTGCAAGAGAAAGAAAATGTAGAGTTTATCTTAAATACAACTGTTCAGGAAATCTGTGGAGAGCAGATGGTGGAAAGTCTGCGGGTTTTGAATAAAGTAACAGGAGAAGAATCAGAACTTGCTGTTTCCGGAATTTTTGTAGCTGTTGGACAGATTGCACAGAATGAAAAATTTGCTGATGTTGTTCAGTTAGATGAGGGTGGATTTATTGTTGCCGGAGAAGATTGCAAGACATCAGAAGCGGGAATCTATGCAGCAGGAGACTGCCGGACAAAAGAAGTACGTCAGCTTACAACAGCGGCAGCGGACGGTGCAGTAGCTGCACTTGCCGCATGTAAATATATAGCAGATGTTGCTGAAAAATAAGATTATGATGTCTTACGTATGTAATTGTAATTCGTAATCTACAACCAGACAGAAAAGAAAAAACAAGTACCACAATTAGTAGTTGCTGATTGTGGTACTTGTTTGAGTTAGAAATAAATATTCAATATTAATCTACGAACATCTTCATTCCCATCCATTGTTTCATATGTTCAATCATATTTTCATCAGGTTCAATATAAATACAAGTCATTTTCTGATTGATCGGGATCATGATTGCGAAAACCTTTGCATTTGCATTTCCGGATGAAAAATTGCAAGTTGTTTCCGGATGATAAGAATCCAGTCGGTGAGATCCTTTTGGTGCAATAATCTCGGCATTCTGAATATCTAAGTTCATTTTGGATTTTCTTTTCTCTTTGCTGTAAATTGCATCAATATCCAGATCGTGATTCAGAAGGGAATATTCATACTCCACATTTAAGAGTGGAAATGCAAAATAATAAGCAAGTAAAGCCAAAATTGCTGCAAGTGCAAATGCAAAAAATCCAATAAACGGAAGTCCTACGATTGCGACCGCAACGATCACTACAATAATAAGAATGCGGATGATAAAATCCATTGGTTTTGATTTTCTGGCTACAATATGTTCACATAATGCGTCATTCATAAGTTATAAGTCCTTTCTTATATAGTATTTAATATATATCAATTACACCGCAGTGCAATTTTTTTCTTTTTCAGCATGAAGATAGTTCATGACCATTGTTGCAATCTTAAATGTCATTGCATCTTCAAACTGTCTCAAATCAAGTCCGGTACGCTTTTCAATCTGTTCCAGACGATAGATCAGCGTGTTGCGGTGCATATGGAGCTGGCGTGAAGTCTCAGCAATGTTCAGATTATTCTGAAGGAAACGGTTGATCGTCAGGAGTGTCTCATCGTCCAGCTTGTCCGGAATCTTGTCTAAGAAAACTTCCTGGAGAAAGCTTTCGCACAGAGAAACAGGAAGCTGATAAATCAGGCGGCCAATCCCCAGTTTATTGTATGGAAAGACAGTCTGTTCCGGATAGAAGAGTTTTCCAACCTTCAGTGCAAGACTTGCCTCACGAAAAGCCCCGGATAATTCCAAAAGAGAAGGAATCATCTGACTAAAAGAAACCTGAACATGTGCAAGAGCTTCCGCATTCAGCGTGTCAACAATCGCATGAGCCAGATGTCTTGCATGTTCATCAGCAGAATCTTTGGAATCCTTTGTCTCATGAAATGGATATAATACAGCCAGTCGCTCTTTTGAAACAGGAACAATATAAGCTTTTGTTTGAGAAGGAAACAGATTTTTAAGAATCTCTCCTACAATCTCATCAGGTTCCTTCAATTCGATCAAAAAGAGAATTCGATTTTCTTCCGGTGCAATGTGGAGCCGTGCGGCACGCTGCTGTACATCATAGGAAGGAACACCGCCGGTCATCAGTCCCATAAGAAAATCATTTTTATTATATTTTTCCCGGTAGGCAAGGCAGAGACAGCGAATCTGTTCCAGGGCCATCTGCTCCTGTTCAGAATCTTCGGCAGTCACTGCAAGTGTGATTCCGGTCAAACGTTTTAATTCATTGAGTCCTTTTTCAAGTTCGGATGTATTAGCCATAGTAATCTCCGTAAATAAAATAATAATAGATGGAAGAAAGGCTGCACCTTCCGAGAAAAGTACAGCCCCCTCCGTGTTTAGTTTAATTGTAAAGGATTAGTTTGTAATAGTCAACTCTGTGTCTTTGTCAAAGAGATGAATTTTTTCCATATCAAGTGCAAATACAGCATGATCTCCAGTTCTGAGTGTTGTACGTGGGTTAACACGTGCTGTCATCTGAGTTCCCTCAACATCGAAGTACAGGAATACTTCTGCTCCAAGCAGCTCGTAAACTTTGATTGTAGACTCAATTACGCTGTCAGGAGAGTTGCTGATGAACGCCTGTGAATCATGTACATCTTCCGGACGAATACCAAGAACAACTGTCTTTCCATCATATCCGCCATCGATCAGTGCCTGCTTCTTAGAAGCCGGTACTTTAAGAACATGTTTTCCAACTGTAAGAGTAACATCATTTCCCTTAATTGTACATTTTGCATCCATGAAGTTCATCTGAGGTGATCCGATGAATCCTGCTACGAACAGGTTGCATGGTGTATTGTAAAGTGCCTGTGGTGTATCTACCTGCTGAACAACTCCGTCTTTCATAACAACGATTCTTGTACCAAGTGTCATAGCCTCTGTCTGGTCATGTGTTACGTAGATGATTGTAGCGCCCAGATTTTCATGAAGTTTGGAAATCTCGATACGCATCTGAACTCTCAGTTTTGCATCCAGGTTGGAAAGAGGCTCATCCATAAGGAATACCTTTGGATTACGAACGATCGCACGTCCCATAGCAACACGCTGTCTCTGTCCACCGGAAAGAGCTTTTGGTTTACGGTCGAGCAGTTTCTCAAGATCAAGGATCTTAGCAGCCTCACGAACCTTCTTATCAATCTCATCTTTCGGAACTTTACGAAGCTTCAGTCCGAATGCCATGTTATCGTATACTGTCATATGTGGATACAGAGCGTAGTTCTGGAATACCATTGCGATATCACGATCCTTTGGCTCTACATCGTTCATTACTTTTCCGTCGATCTTGAATGTACCGCCGGAGATATCCTCCAGACCAGCGATCATACGAAGTGTTGTAGATTTACCACATCCTGATGGTCCTACGAAGATGATGAACTCCTTGTCAGCGATTTCAAGATTGAAATCTTTTACTGCGTGAAATCCGTTAGGATAAATTTTCTGAATTCCCTGAAGAGATAAACTTGCCATTATAAGTGCCTCCTTAAATGATTACTTTTACTTGTTTGACTAAATTTGGTTTTGTTTTTTAATTGGTAGTTGATTTTGGTTTGTTTAACTTATGTACTTAGTATAGCGTTAGGCACGAAAATCAACAATGTCACGAGTGACTAAAAAAAGGAGGGGAAAGTGTACATTTCAACCATATGAGGTTATAATTACAGTTAATATGTACAAATCAGTAGGAAATGACAGTAGAAATGCAGCTTATAAAATAATAATGGACCGAATGATAAGAGATAAAACAAGATTTTTTACAGAGAGGAAGAACAACAGAAATGAAACAGATTCTGGATTATTTTATGATAGACGGAGAAGTAGGCGGCAATCAGGACTGGTTCCGCAATGTGGTGATGCACATCGGCGGATGCGCTGCGGCAACAGCGTGTGACTGCTGTATCTATTTTGCAAAATATAAAGGAAAGAAGAACCTGTATCCTTTTGATGCAGAGAATCTGAGTAAAGAAGATTATATTCAGTTTTCCATGAAAATGAAACCGTATCTTCGCCCAAGAATGAGTGGAGTGAACAAGTTGTGGATGTACACAGAAGGCTTTGGAAAGTATCTGGAAGATATAGGAGAAAAGGTGGAATTCAAAGAATTTTCCGGTGAACATACAGCAAGAGAAGCAGCAGTATTCATTAAGAAGAAAATCAATGAAGGAACGCCGGTTCCATATCTGATGTTGCGTCATAAAGACAAGAAATTTGCTGATTTTGTATGGCACTGGTTTTTATGTATCGGATATGAAGAGACAGCAGATGATCTTCTGATCAAAGTGGCGACTTACGGGGAAGCAACAACATTTTCACTGAAGGAACTGTGGAATACTGGGTACAAGGAAAAAGGCGGATTGATAGGGATTACTGTTTACAGAAATCTTTGAACAGTAACGTATTTTTACCGAGAACGTTTGAAATAATAGATGTATCTTGAAGTTCTTAGATAAATCCGCTACAATAGAGTCATTAAATCTATGGAAAAGAGGAATTAAACATGGCAAATCCAGTAGTTACATTTGAAATGGAAAATGGCGATATCATGAAAGCAGAACTGTATCCGGAAGTAGCACCGAATACAGTGAACAATTTTGTGTCACTTGTAAAGAAAGGCTTCTATGACGGAGTAATCTTTCACCGTGTGATCAGTGGTTTCATGATCCAGGGTGGAGATCCGAACGGAACAGGAATGGGTGGCCCGGGATACTCAATCAAAGGTGAGTTCGCGCAGAACGGTGTAGAGAACAATCTTGTACATGATGCAGGAGTTCTTTCTATGGCACGTGCAATGCATCCGGATTCAGCAGGAAGCCAGTTCTTCATTATGCATAAGAAAGCACCACACCTTGACGGAGCTTATGCTGCATTTGGTAAGATTACAGAAGGAATGGATGTAGTGAATAAGATTGCTGAGACAGCAACAGACTACAGCGACCGCCCGCTTGAGAAACAGGTAATGAAGAAAGTTACTGTTGAGACATTTGGAGAGGATTATCCGGAGCCGGAAACAGTATAGTTCATAAAAACTTTATACTTTTAACGAAATTATTAGCACTCTTTTGAAAGGAGTGCTAATTTTCTATTGACTTTTAAATTTTGCTGTACTAGAATGTCCATTAGGCAGGCAAATATACTATCGATATCAGCGAAAAAGCTGATTGACAGCCGATATTAAAAGAAACGTAACTGAGCAGTTACGGATAGATTATAAATAAAAAGGAGTGCAGTAAAATGGCAGTTAAAAAAGGTACTTTATCAATTGACAGCGAAAACATTTTTCCTATTATCAAGAAATGGGTTTATTCCGATCATGATATCTTTGTACGTGAACTCGTATCCAACGGATGTGATGCGATCACTAAGCTGAAAAAGCTGGATATGATGGGAGAATATGAACTTCCGGAAGGATACAAACCGAAGATCGAAGTAATTGTCAACCCGGAAGAGAAGACAATGAAGTTTATCGATAACGGACTTGGTATGACAGCAGAAGAAGTAGAGGAGTATATCACTCAGATCGCATTTTCAGGTGCGACACAGTTCCTTGAGAAATATAAAGACAAGACAACAGAAGATGATATGATTGGACACTTCGGTCTTGGATTCTACTCAGCATTCATGGTAGCTGACGAAGTTCAGATTGATACTCTTTCCTATAAAGAAGGTGCGAAACCGGTACACTGGGCAAGTGAAGGCGGTACAGAGTATGAGATGCAGGAAGGAAATAAGACAACAGTCGGAACAGAGATCACACTGTATCTGAATGAGGACAGCCTTGAGTTTGCAAATGAATACCGTGCAAGAGAAGTACTTGAGAGATATTGTTCTTTCATGCCGACAGAAATCTTCCTTTCCAAGGCAAATGCAGAGCCTGAGTATGACACAATCGATGAGGATGATGTTCTTGATACAGATACTGTTGTAGAGCACATCACAGAAGAGCCAAAGGAAGGCGAAGAGGGCGAACCGAAGAAAAAAGCAAAAATTGTAAGACGTCCGGTATCTATCAGTGATACACATCCGCTGTGGACAAAGAACCCAAGCGAGTGTACAAAGGATGACTATATTGATTTTTACCGCAAGGTGTTCATGGATTACAAAGAGCCACTGTTCTGGATTCACCTGAACATGGATTATCCATTTAACTTAAAGGGAATTCTGTACTTCCCGAAGATCAATACAGAGTATGATTCCATTGAAGGAAAGATTAAACTTTACAATAACCAGGTATTTATCGCAGATAATATTAAAGAAGTAATCCCAGAGTTCCTTATGGTACTTAAGGGAGTGATCGACTGTCCAGATCTGCCGTTGAACGTATCACGTAGTGCACTGCAGAACGACGGATTTGTAAACAAAGTTGCTGATTACATTTCCAAGAAGGTTGCTGACAAGCTGAATGGAATGTTCAAGACAGACCGTGAGAACTATGAGAAATATTGGGATGACATCAGTCCATTCATCAAGTTCGGCTGCCTGAAGGATGAGAAATTCGGTGAGAAGATGAAGAATTCTATGCTTTACAAGAATCTTGATCATAAATACATGACTCTCGAAGATATCATCAAAGAAGCCAAAGGCGAAGAAGCTGATGCAGCCAAGACAGAGGAAGCTAAGGCAGAAGAAACAAAAACAGACGCAGAAGAGTCTAAGGACGCAGATGCGAAGGAAGAAGAGAAGACAAGAATCTTCTATGTAACAGATGAAGTACAGCAGAGCCAGTACATCAACATGTTCAAGGCCCAGGGACAGGATGCGATCATTCTGACACATAACATTGATTCTGCATTTATCACATACCTTGAGCAGAAACATCAAGAAGTTCAGTTCTTGAGAATTGATGCAGATGTACATGATTCTCTGAAAGATGAAGTCGCAGAAGATGAGAAGGAAGAATTCCAGAAGACAACAGACAGCCTTGTTGAAATCTTCCGCAAAGAGCTTGGCAATGAGAAGCTTGATGTTAAAGTTGAAAAGCTCAAAGATGAGAATGTAGCATCTATGGCAGTTCTTTCTGAGGAAAACAGAAGAATGCAGGAGATGATGAAGATGTATGGTATGGGCGGCATGGATGCATCCATGTTCGGAAGCCAGGCAACACTGGTTCTTAACGCCAACCATCCGCTTGTTCAGTTCCTTGTAGCGAATAAAGACAGCGAGAACGTGTCAATCATCTGCAAACAGCTGTATGATCTTGCAATGCTTGCTCATAAGCCATTAAGTCCGGAAGAGATGACAGCATTCGTTAAGAGAAGCAATGATATCATGATGCTTCTGACAAAATAATAAAGTAAAATGATGAGAAACATGTTCCATGAGTTTCTCATCATTGGCAGTAATAAGTTCAGCCGCTTCACGATTATTTGACCGTGAGGCGGCTGTTATTATGTGCGCCTTGCGGCACACATTGCTAATGGATTTTTAAATTTACATCAACTCAAATGCAATCTCTTTTTTTAAAAAGAACTTCTTTACCATCTCATCCCATTCGCGTTCCAGGGTCTTATCCATCATAAAACTCTTGAAGGAAGTTCCTGTCACGCAGGTGAGATGAGTTCCATCGTAACGTATATTCAAATATAGTCCCTGCACGTCAGCAGGATTAAGTCCCAGTTCTTTCTGTTCAATCAGACGGGAAATATTCTTTGAATTTAGGCTGAAGACAAAATGAAAACCGAGCGGTGTTTTCTTTCCCTTAATTAAGGAAAAACAAAATTCACGCAGATTTTTCCAAAGAGAATATTCCGGAATCTCTTCTTCGGAATCAAAGAAATCTTTCTGTATATACCCGTCAATCCGAAAGGTATTAAACGTAATAATCTCTCCTTCAATAAAAGAGAAATTGTCAAAGGTCTCTTTTAACAGAAGGTGAGACATGAAGCTTTTTACATTTGTTAAAGTCAGTGAAATCATATAAATCAGATACCTCCGCAGCTGTTTAAGTTCTTAATCGTCTACCTATCATTGTACTAAAAGGAATGGCGAGATACAAGCGTAGATTTGTTGACTTTTATTGCTAAAAAATGTACTATTAAAACAGTATGGGATTCTATACACTATATAAAAAACAGAAAGAATATAGATATATGAAGAAAACAATAAAAAGAAAGCAAAAACTGGGAATCCGGATCGGGGTCGGATGTGCGCTGGTCATTACAGTGATACTCCTGGCAGTGCAGGGTGTTAGCAATCTGACAAAGAAGCCAGTCGACACCAGTGAAGGAATTGCATATATAAAAGGCAAAGAATCTGCAGATGCGAAGACGATTGAGCAGAAGATTAATCAGTTGGAAAAGAAAGATGGAACAGGAGATTCATCCGATACAAGAAGCATGAAGGAACGCTTTTCCGGTGCTGTTGTGATGGGCGATTCCATTGCGGCGAGCTTTACAGAGTATGACGTACTGAATACATCAAGTGTTGTTGCGAAAATTGGAATTCATTTCAGCGAACTGGATGATCAGATCGAGCAGGCAAAACAACTGGATCCGCAGATTGTTTTTCTGGCATATGGGATGAATGATGTAACTAAGACAAACGGAGATGTAGACAAGTTTATCAAGGATTATTCAGATGTGATTAAGAAGATTCAGAAGGCTATGCCGGATGCGCACATTTTTGTGAATGCTGTTTTTCCGGTGCAGGAAAGTGCGGTAGAGAAGGAGCCGGCACTTGCAAATATCGCAGATTACAATGAAAAACTAGAAGCGATGTGTGAAAAGAAGCAGATCGGATACATTGATAATTCAGATATTATAGAAGATGAGTATTATGAAGAGGATGGAATTCATTTTAAAGCGAATTTCTATCCAATCTGGGCAGAAAAGATGGCGGAGGTGGCAACGCTATGACAGAGAAAAGACAGCGAATGATCTCTGCGATGAAATATATACTTTTAGTAATTATCGTGGGATATCTTGTGATATTGATGCTATATGCAAGTGGAAGTAAGCGGACTTTTTCAGAAGTATCAAAGGCTGTGAGCAGTGTATTGGACAGTAAAGAACTTGTGCAGATGGATGACCAGATGCTTAAGAGAAATTATGGACTGAACAGTGCGGATTACAAGGGTGTTTTGTATTATTCTTCTCCGTCCAGTATTTCAGCAGCGGAAGTTCTGGTGATACAGGTGAAAAATGATGCACAGATAGAAAATGTGACAAATGCGATCGCACAGAGAAAAGCACAGAGAATAGAAGATTTTGATTCTTATCTGCCGGAACAGGTGAAGCTTTTAGAGGACTCACAGGAAAGCATTCGTGGAAGATATATCTTTTTTGCAGTATCTTCGAAAGCTTCTGAATATCGCAGCGCATTTGACAAGAGTCTGTAGAAGGGGGAGCAGATGTTATTTAGTAGTATTACATTTTTGTTTTTATTTCTGCCGATCATGCTGGCAGTTTATTATATTGCACCGCCGCAATGGAAGAATCTCCTGCTGCTTGCAGGCAGTCTGATCTTCTATGCCTGGGGTGAACCGGTTTATATCATTCTGATGATACTCAGTATTTTGTTAAACTATTTTTGCGGAATGGATATTGAGAATAAGAGTGAGAATGAGGCGAAAGCAAAGCGGTCACTGGTCTTTGCAATAACAGTAAATATTGTGCTGCTTGTGTTCTTTAAATATTTTGGATTTTTGGTAGAAAGTACGAATACGTTGTTCGGAATCAGTATTCCATACAGGGAACTGGCATTACCGATCGGAATTTCTTTTTACACATTTCAGGAAATTTCCTATATTGTAGATGTATATCGAGGCAAGGTAAAAGCACAGCAGAGTCTGGTGAAGTATGCGCTGTATGTATCCATGTTTCCGCAGCTGGTTGCCGGACCAATCGTCTGTTACGGAGATATTGAGAAGCAGCTTACCGCAAGGAAAATCTCCGGAAGAAAGTTGGGACAGGGCGCGATGCTCTTTATTATTGGACTTTCGAAGAAAGCAGTGCTTGCAAATACACTGGGAAAGATTTTTGAAGAAATCTCATCGACATCAGCAAGTAACCTGACAGTTCTGATGGCATGGCTTGGATGTATTACTTATGCATTCCAGATTTATTTTGATTTCAGCGGCTATTCAGATATGGCAATCGGACTTGGAAGAATGTTCGGTTTTGAGTTTAAGAAGAACTTTGATGTGCCGTATATTTCTAAAAGCATTACAGAATTCTGGCGCAGATGGCACATTTCTTTGAGCTCCTGGTTCCGTGAATACGTATATATTCCGCTTGGTGGAAATCATGTGACGATTTCAAGAAATATTGTAAACCTTTTGATTGTCTGGATGCTGACCGGAATGTGGCATGGAGCTGCATGGAATTTTATTGTATGGGGAATCTATTACGGAGTAGTTCTCGTACTGGAGAAATATGTCTGGGGGGCAATTGTGGATCGGTGGCCAAGTGTATTGCAGCATATTTATGCATTAGTACTGGTGCTGGTTGGCTGGGTGTTTTTCTTTAGTCCAAGCCTTGGAGCAGCACTTCGTTACCTCTTTGCAATGGTTGGCGGTGGAGCAGGATTTGCCAGTAAAGAAGTATTCTTTGTGATCCTGACACACTGGTTGTTCTACTTGTTGGCAGTAATTGGATCAACAACACTTGGATCAAGAATGCTCCGTGCAATCCTGAATGTGTCTGAGAATCATACAGTACGGACTGTAATCACACTGGTTGTTTTCTTTGGAATGCTGGCAATATCAGTTGCTTATCTGATCGCAGATACGTACAATCCGTTTTTGTACTTTAGATTCTAGAGAGTTATAGAAAACAGTGAATGACAACAATTAAGGTGAAAAGATGAAGAAAGATAGACAGAGAAAAGTACAGGAGAAATTGGTTGGTATTATATTTATTCTGACCTTGTTTCTATTCCTTATTATAAATATTATAGTGCCTAACAAAGAAAAATCAGTGCAGGAGAACCGTATGCTTGCAACGAAGCCAAAGTTTCGTCTGAGCAGTCTGATAAGCGGAGATTATGATGAAAAATTTGAAGCTTATATGGATGATCAGTTTGTTGGAAGAGACATGTGGAGAAAGCTGAAAGTTACGGTAGACCGGATTTGTGGAAGTCGTCTGGAAAATGGTGTCTACATCGGCAGGAATGGACAGCTGTTAGAACAGATTGAAGTTGCGGATGAGAATCATCTTGCTGCAAATATCAAGGCAATCAAATCATTTTCAGAGAGCCAGAAAAAGATTCCGGTTCGTATGATGCTTGTTCCGGATGCAGCAAATGTGCTGAATCATTCACTTCCAGCATTGGCAAAGCCGGAAGATCAGACGCAGATGTTCAGCATGGTGCGAAAGGATCTTGGAGATAGCGTTGAGTGGATTGACGTGTCAACGGAATTGAATAAACATAAGACAGAGAAGATTTATTACAAAACAGATCATCACTGGACGACACTTGGTGCATTTTATGCATTTCAGGCGGCGGCACCATCCCTTGGGATTGAAGGAGATCTTTCTGGGAAATATGTTTCCTATGCAGTTTCAGACAGCTTTAACGGAATGTTGGCGTCAAAAAGCGGAGTGAATCTGGGAGAGAAGGAACAGATTGATATTTATGTGCCGACAGAAGAAGATACAGACTTGATCGTAGATTACGTGGATGAAGGAAAGCGTTCCACATCCTTATATGATTCTTCTAAATTAAAGGAGAAAGATCAGTATACGGTATTTCTAGGAGGAAATTCATCCCTTCTTGATATCCGTACAGTTTCTACAAGCACAAAGCGTCTTCTCCTTGTGAAAGATTCCTTCGCAAATTCATTTATTCCGTTTCTGACGCCGTACTACAGAGAAATCGTAGTTGTGGATCCGAGATATTACAGCGGAACGATCAATGATCTTATGGATTCCTACAGAATCTCAGAGGTTCTGTTTTTATACAGCGGAAATACATTTTTCAAAGACAATAATATAAGTGGAGTGTTTGCAGTTGAGTAATCGAATCAAAGAAGAATTTTTACAGAAGAGTGAGCCGGTAAGGCTGAATAAATATTTGAGCGAGGCGGGCGTGTGTTCCAGAAGGGAGGCAGACCGCCTCATTGAGACTGGACGCGTGACAGTTGATGGACAGTGTGCGCAGACCGGTATGCGTATCGTGCCGGGACAGGTCGTGAAAGTTGGAAATAAAGTTGTCTCAAAACAGGATGAGATGATCGTGCTGGCAGTAAATAAACCGCGTGGAATCGTTTGCACAGAAGAACGCAGAGAGAGGGACAGCATTGTCCGTTTCCTGAATTATCCGGTGCGTGTGACTTATATCGGACGACTTGATAAGGATTCTCATGGACTCCTTCTGATGACGAACAACGGTGATATTATCAATAAAATGATGCGTGCAGCCAATAAACATGAGAAAGAATATAAAGTAACTGTAGATAAAGAGATTACAGAAGATTTCCTGAAGAAAATGGCGGCCGGAGTCCCAATCCTTGATACCGTAACACGTCCGTGTACAGTGAAAAAAATCGGTAAATATACATTTTCCATAATCCTGACACAGGGGTTGAACCGTCAGATCCGCAGAATGTGTGAAGCTCTCGGATATGAAGTGAAGGATCTTTTACGCGTTCGTGTGATGAACATTACACTGGATGGATTGAAGGATGGACAGTACAGAAAACTAACAGATCAGGAATTGAACGAATTATATGATCAGCTGAAAGATTCTTCTGCATTGCCCGGTGGAAAATATCAGGAACAGTGGGCAGCAACACAAGATAATAGAACGAGACATGGGAAAGGGAAGAAGCGATGATGGATGAGCAGAAAGAAATGAATCACATGCGAGAACTGGTGGAACTTCTGAACAGAGCGAGACGTTCTTATGAGCAGGAAAATACAGAGATCATGAGCAACTACGAGTATGACAAACTCTATGATGAACTGCAGGAGTTGGAAGAGAAGCTTGGAACGAGAATGGCGAACAGTCCGACGGTAAATGTTGGATATGAAGTACTCAGTGAGCTCCCGAAAGAACGTCATGAGCGTCCGATGCTTTCTCTGGACAAAACGAAAGATGTAGAAAGGCTGAAAGAGTTTCTAGGCGGACAAAAAGCATTAATCTCCTGGAAACTGGATGGACTTACTGTTGTTCTGACCTATCAGAACGGAGAACTTGTGAAGGCAGTCACCAGAGGAAACGGAGTGATCGGCGAGGTCATTACAAACAATGCGAAAGTATTTAAAAATGTACCGCTTAAGATTCCATATCAGGGAGAACTTGTACTGCGAGGAGAGGCCGTTATTTCCTATAAAGATTTCGAGAAGATCAATGAAGAGATTGAGGATGTAGATGCGAAATATAAGAATCCACGAAATCTTTGCAGCGGTTCTGTTCGTCAGCTGAATAATGAAATCACTGCAAAGAGAAATGTAAGATTCTATGCATTTACACTCGTTCGTGCAGAAGGCGTGGACTTCCAGAATTCCAGAAAATATCAGATGCAGTGGCTTGAAAACCAGGGATTTGATGTTGTGGAGAACCATGAAGTGACAAGAGATACGATTGAAGAGGAAGTGGCATGGTTTGCCCGTGAGATTGAGCACAACGAAGTTCCGTCGGACGGTCTTGTGCTTGTGTATGATGATATTGCTTACGGACAGTCACTTGGAACAACAGCGAAGTTCCCAAGAGATTCCTTTGCCTTCAAATGGGCAGATGAGATCCGCAACACAAAGCTGCTTGAGATTGAGTGGAGTCCGTCACGAACAGGTCTGATCAATCCGGTGGCGGTTTTTGAGCCGGTAGAGCTTGAAGGAACGACAGTCAGCCGTGCAAGCGTCCATAATATCAGCATCATGGAAGAACTTGAACTTGGTGTTGGAGATGAGATCCAGGTATACAAGGCGAACATGATTATTCCGCAGATTGCGGAGAATCTGACAAGAAGTGGAGTGAAAGATATTCCCAAAGTCTGTCCGGTCTGTGGAGGTGAGACGAAAATCTCTATGGAAAATGAGACAAAGACGCTGTATTGTACCAATCCGAAGTGTCAGGCAAAGCATGTGAAGTCCTTTGCACTTTTTGTGAGCAGAGATGCGATGAATATTGAAGGCCTTTCAGAGGCGACACTGGAGAAATTCATTTTCCACGGTTATGTGAAAGACTTTACAGATCTCTTCCATCTTGATAACTACAGAGATGAGATCATGACAATGGATGGATTTGGCGAAAAATCTTTCCTGAAACTGCAGAGCAGTATTGAAAAGGCAAGAAAGACAACGCTCGCAAGACTGGTTTATGGTCTCGGAATCCCGGGAATCGGAAGTGCGAATGCTAAGGTAATCTGCCGAGCACTTGGAAATGATTCGCAACGCGTGCTTCAGGCAGAAGAGGCAGAACTGGTTGAGATCCAGGGTGTCGGAGCAGTCATGGCGAAAAGCTATGTAGATTATTTTAAAGAGGAAGAGCATCAGGAAATCTATAAGCGACTTCTTGACGAAGTGGAATTAGAAGAAGAGGAAGTAACAGAAGACAGCCAGAAATTCGCCGGAGTGAACTTTGTTATTACCGGAAGTGTTGAACATTTTGCAAATCGTGCAGAGGTAAAGGCTGAGATTGAAAAACGTGGCGGTAAGGTGACGGGAAGTGTCACATCAAAGACAAATTATTTGATCAACAATGACATAAATTCCACATCTTCAAAAAATAAAAAGGCAAGAGAGCTCGGAGTTCCGATTATTTCAGAAAAAGATTTTCTGGAAATGCTGTAGAGAAATTGTTGCCGGGAACAAGTACTTTGAATTGTAATATGAAATGACTGGGAGGTGATAGCGTGAAGAAAAATAAATTCTATCCGTTGGGTGGAACCACGGTATTCCTTGTGGATCAATGGGCAAAGCACTATGTGGAAAAGAATCTCAAGATGGGTGAAAAGAGGAAACTGACAGAGAAACTGGAACTTCGACGTATTCATAATCCAGGAATCTGTCTGGGAGTATTTGCGAATAATCCAAAGAAAGTGAAAAAGCTTACAGAAGTAGGAACAGGTATTGTGACAGTGATACAGATGCTGACACTTCTGGGGAACAGCAATATTTTAAGAAAAACCGGAATCACACTTGCGGCAGCAGGTGCTTGGAGTAACTTGACGGACCGTTATCATAAAGAGAAGGTTGTTGATTACATCGGAGTTAAGACAGGAAAGGAAAAGTTGGATCAAGTAACATATAACCTGGGAGATTTTGCAATTGGAGCAGGTGGAGTTCTCTGGGTTCTTGGTTCTATGTTTAAGAAAGGAAAAGAATTATGATTCAGGATATACAGCCACATCAGTTTGATAACCAGTACAGACCATGCCCTCCGGATGCGCAGAGCTATGCATTGTATTACGAAGGACAAAGTGCACTGCTGAAGAAAAGGAAAGATGGAATTGAATTTCCAAGATTTCGTGATTTGGAACGGCTTAATGAAGAAATTTATGAAGAAGCAGTTTATCTGTTTACGATTGACGAGGAACGCTTTTATCTGGTACAGAATATTAGTCGTGAACGGTTGTCAGAGTTTACAATGGAGAATAAAGAATCTTTCCGTTATGCAGAACCGCAGTATCTTGCATTTGCCGGAATTACCGGTTATCAGTTGAACAACTGGTATTGTAATCGCAAGTTCTGTGGACGCTGTGGACATAAGATGAGACATGATGAAAAAGAACGTATGATGCGTTGCGATCATTGTGGCAATATGGAATTTCCAAAAATCTGCCCGGCAGTTATCATAGGAGTAACTGATGGTGACAAGATTCTCATGTCAAAATACGCCGGAAGAGCATATAAAAAATATGCACTTCTTGCAGGATTTACCGAGATTGGAGAAACAATCGAGGAGACTGTTCAGCGTGAAGTAATGGAAGAAGTCGGACTGAAAGTCAAGAACATACGTTATTATAAGAGCCAGCCGTGGTCTTTCAGTGATACGATCCTGATGGGGTTCTATTGCGACCTGGATGGAGAGGAAGAAATCATACTCGACCGCGAGGAACTGGCCTTGGCAGAATGGTTCCGAAGGGATGAGATTCCGGTGGAGCCGAGCAGAGACAGTTTGACAAACGAGATGATCATCAAGTTCAAAAACGGTGAAGTGTAAAACTTTTTTATAAATGTGAATAAATCCAATGAGAAAACGGAAAGATGTGAATACCTCTGAGAAATTCATGTCTTTCCGTTTTGATATACTTGTTTAATTGCGTGATATTGCAGTAATAACAGTTAAGCTTCGGGACATGTGATTTTGATCACCTGCTCGATCATATGATGCAGCAGCTGAGCCTGGTTTGTGTCTGCTGCTTTGTAGTAAACTTCTTTCCCTTCTCTGCGGCTGGTAATCAGTCCGTAAGATTTCAGCTGGCGGAGGTGGTGAGAAACTGCCGGACTACTCATGTCCATCATGGAAGAAATGTTGATCACACATTCTTCGCAGTGGCAGAGCAGCCAGAAAATGCGTACTCTGCTGTTATCTCCGAGGACCTTGAACAGGTCAGCAACAATCTGGAAATCCTCCGTCTTTGCAATATTATCTATAAGAAGTTCTGTATTCAGATGTTCACCATGATTATGCGGTAAAGTATGGTCAGCCATAAACAATTCTCCTTCAATTCAGTTTTGAAATTCAATAGCGCCTTCGGCAACTCTATAATCATAAAGGTATTGTAACATAAAAATACCAAAATGTATTGACTTTTTCATTTGGTTGGCTATAATGTAAATATAAAGATTAAACAAATGCTTAATCGTTTAATGAAAATGAATAGGAAGCATGTTTGATGAAAGTCAAAAAACAAGATCAAAGGAGAAGAGAAAGATGAAGAAGACTTATAAGATTGAAGTGGATTGTGCAAACTGTGCAAATAAGATGGAAGATGCAGCAAAGAACACAGCAGGTGTTCAGAATGCAACAGTGAACTTTATGACACAGAAGATGATCGTTGAGTTTGAAGAAGGACAGGATGCAAAGAGCGTTATGAAAGACGTTCTGAAAAATTGTAAGAAGGTAGAGGATGATTGCGAGATCTACCTGTAAGAGGGTGAGAAGAATGACGAAGAAGCAGAAGAAGATGCTGACAAGGATCATCGCTGCGGCGGTGCTCCTGATTCTATTGAATTTCCTTCCGGTAACAGGAATTATCAGATTTGTATTATTTTTGATTCCATATCTGATCGTTGGTTACGATATTTTGAAGAAAGCATGGAAGGGAATCTTAAACCGTCAGGTATTTGATGAGAATTTCCTGATGGCAGTCGCCACGGTCGGTGCGATTGCGATTGCATTTTATGAGAAGTCCGGAGACTTTAATGAAGCGGTTGCTGTTATGCTGTTTTATCAGATCGGTGAACTTTTCCAGAGCTATGCAGTTGGAAAGAGCCGCAGAAATATCAGTGAATTGATGGATATCCGTCCGGATTATGCAAACATAGAGCAGGATGGAAGTCTTGAACAGGTGGATCCGGATGAAGTTGAGATCGGAACAGTGATCATTGTTCAGCCGGGAGAAAAAGTGCCAATCGACGGTGTGGTTGTAGAGGGAACCTCTACACTGAATACAAGTGCATTGACCGGTGAAAGCGTTCCGAGAGAAGCAAAAGCAGGGGATGAAATCATCAGTGGCTGTATCAATCTGACAGGTGTGTTGAAGATCCGTACAACAAAAGAGTTCGGAGAATCAACGGTATCCAAGGTACTGGAATTGGTAGAAGAATCCACATCCAGAAAATCAAGATCAGAGAACTTTATTTCTAAATTTGCAAAATATTATACACCGGCGGTATGCTATGGCGCACTTGCACTTGCAGTGCTTCCACCACTTGTGAGAATGTTTGCAATGGGAGCTGCACCGCAGTGGAATGACTGGATCTACAGAGCACTGACATTTCTTGTAATCAGCTGTCCGTGCGCGCTGGTTATCAGCATCCCACTTAGCTTTTTCGCAGGAATCGGCGGGGCAAGCCATGAGGGAATTCTGGTGAAAGGATCCAATTATCTCGAGGCACTGTCCAAGACAAAATATGTTGTTTTTGATAAGACAGGAACTTTGACACAGGGAATTTTTGAAGTGGTCGGAGTACATCATAATCAGATGGAAGAAAAGCAGCTCTTAGAGTATGCGGCACTTGCAGAGAGTGCTTCGTCCCATCCAATCAGCAAGAGTATTCAGAGGGCTTACGGAAAAGAACTGGATCGTTCGCGCGTTAGCGAGATTGAAGAGATTAGTGGAAATGGAATTACAGCGAAAGTAGACGGAAGAAGCGTTGCAGCAGGAAATGCAAAGCTGATGGATCGTCTTGGTATTCCATATAAGACATGCCATAAGGTAGGAACGATTATTCACCTGGCAATCGATGGTGAATATGCAGGACACATTGTGATTTCAGATGTTGAGAAACCGACTTCTAAAGAAGCAATCGCGAAACTGAAACAGGCAGGAATTCAGAAGACAATCATGTTGACGGGAGATGCGAAACAGGTGGCAGACCAGGTGGCAGCAGATCTTGGTATTGATGAGGTTCACAGCGAACTGCTTCCTGGAGATAAGGTGGAGCAGGTAGAAAGACTTCTGGCTGAGAAACCGGCGAAGGCAAATCTGGCATTTGTCGGAGACGGTATCAACGATGCACCGGTTCTTGGAAGAGCGGATATCGGTATTGCGATGGGGGCAATGGGATCCGATGCGGCAATTGAGGCAGCAGATGTTGTCCTGATGGATGATGATCCGTTGAAGATTGTTAAGGCAATCCGAATTTCTAAGAAATGTCTCGGAATCGTATATCAGAATATTGTATTTGCTCTCACAGTAAAGGGCGTGTGCCTGATTCTCGGAGCACTTGGAATTGCAAATATGTGGCTCGCAATCTTTGCAGATGTGGGAGTTATGGTACTTGCAATACTCAACGCGATGCGTACACTTTTTGTGAAGAAGTTATAAAAAGAAAAGGATGAATGGTAAATGTGAGATACATTACCACTCATCCTTTTTCTAATGACTTAATCAGTAAAATCTTATACAGTTTTCAGGAACTGTACGCTGTAAGCTGGCATTGTCAGCTGTCCGTTCAAAGTTACATTTTCTATTTCATCAGCATTTGCAAGCAGTTCTGTGAAATTACCCTGCAGTTCTCCATTTCCGGCAGTAAATTCAGAATCACCGGCATTGATCGCAACGAGAACACGTTCATTATCAGTGCGGCGTTCAAAGATCAGCTGATGATTTGTAATGACAACATTTCGGTAAGAACCATTGCAAAGAGCATCACTGTTTCTGCGAACTTCAATCAATTCTTTGATGAAATCAGTCAATTCATTCGGCTTCGGCTCTTCGAAGCATGGACGAAGTGCATAGTCATTATCCGGTGCTTTCACACCCTCCTCGCCCCATTCACTTCCATAATAGATACACGGAATACCCGGCATACCAAAGAGAAGACCGTAAGCAAGCGGAAGATGATTCTTGTTCGTTAGGATACTTGCAATACGTGTGACATCATGATTATCTACGAATGTCATCAAATGCTTTCCACGATAAATACACCATTGTTCTGGTCCGAACTGACGGTTCAGGGAATGTGCGATCTCGAACATGTTCATGCAGTTGAAGCTTGAAAAAATTCCTTTGTAGCATTCATAGTTTGTACAGCTGTGAAGCATCTCATCATTTACGATCAGGTTGTAGTCACCGAAGAGAACCTCACCAATCAGTGCAAATCCCGGTTTCAGTTCCTCGCAGAAGCTGCGCAGACGGCGCATGAAATTATGATCCAGGCAATAAGCTACATCCAGACGCAGTCCGTCTATGCCGAACTCTTCAATCCACATCTTGACACAGTCAAGCAGATAGTCGACAACTGCAGGATTCTGCAGATTTAATTTAACAAGTTCAAAATGACCTTCCCATCCTTCATACCAGAAACCATCGTTATACGCACTGTTTCCGTCGAAGCTGATATGGAACCAGTCTTTATACGGAGAGTCCCATTTCTTCTCCTGCACATCCTTGAATGCCCAGAAGCCACGTCCAACATGATTGAATACTCCGTCCAGCATGATCTTTACATTGTTATCATGCAGCTTTTCACAGACTTCTTTAAAGTCTTCGTTCGTTCCAAGACGACAGTCGATCTTGCGGAAATCTCTTGTGTCATACCCATGATTGTCTGATTCGAAAATCGGATTCAAGATGATTGAACCGATTCCAAGATCACCAAGATATTCTGCCCATTCACCAATTTTAAGAATCCGGTGTTCTGTTACTCCGTCATTATGTACCGGAGCACCGCAGAATCCGATCGGGTAGATTTGATAAAAAGTTTCATTGTAAGCCCACATAGTTGTTACCCACTTTCTTGATTCGGATTTTTATCGGATTTCGATAAAGAGTCAGAGATATAAAAATCTCTTAAAACCTATTTCTAATTATAACATAAGTTGAGCGTTTTGGTGAAAAAGTTTAAAGAGATAGAATTGCATTTACGAGAAATACAACGTATACTAAAATTATCGAAATAACAGGAAGATACTGGACGGATGATACAGAAATATGGAAGATTCAAAGGAGGATATCATGGGAGAAGAGATATACCAGAAAGCACTGGAGTATGCGAAGAAGAAGCATGAAGGACAGTTTCGGATAGGTGGAGCTCCTTTTATTGTACATCCGATTGCAGTTGCAGAGATTCTTCGACAGGATGGTAAGCAGGTTGAATATCGGGTTGCGGCAGTATTTCATGATCTTTTAGAGGATACAGATGCTTCAGAACAGGAGATTGTAGAAATCGGGGGAGAAGATGTCTTAAAAGCAGTGAAGCTGGTGACGAAGGAAAAAGAATATTGTATGGAGACCTATATTGCAGGGATTAAGACAAATTCTATGGCATATGCAGTGAAAGGGGCAGATCGTCTTCATAATCTGCAGAGCGCATTCTGTGCAAATGAGAAGTTTCGCAAGAAATACATCCGCGAGACGCTTGACTGGTATATGAAATTCAGACCGGAGATCCCGGAAGTTGTAGCAGAACTGATTGAAAGTTTGAATGATTGTGAAGAAAAGCAACAATTTCGTGAGGAAGTAAAAGTATTTTAAATAGATCAAAAAGATTAAGATTTTTTTAGAATACAAGGCTTATGTTGCGAAATGAAGGTTGAAATGGTATATTAAATTAGTATTCATGGGCTGTTAAGCGTAGAAATTGCGTTTGGCAGTGCCATTAGAAAGCGACAGATAGAAACATAGAGAATGATTTACAGGGAAGGAAACTAAAGAATATGAGTCAGCAGGACAAAAGATCTCGGCGCAGGAGACCTTCTGATGAAAGAAATGATGTGCGAAGAAAGAAAAGACATTCCAATAGAAAAAATACATCTGACAGACATCGCCGAAGGAGAAAGGTGAAAAAGAGAGAGAATAAACTCAGCAGAACAATTGGATTAGTTCTGGCAATTGTTCAGCTTATTGCGACAGGGATTTTTATGGCAGGCATATTTAAATTGAATATGCTTCCGACAAAGTATGTTGTTGCAGCAACTGTAGCATTGGTGCTGTTTTGGGGAGTTATTCTGGCAAGCCAGTTCTTTTTTAAGAAGAATGCAATTACGATTACAGGAAAAGTCTTTAGTATACTTATTTCTATAGTGCTTATTTTCCTATCTTATTATTTGTTTAAGGTCAGTGGAACGGTTTCCCAGATTTCTGGTGGAGATTATAAGGTAGATAAAGTAGTTGTTGCAGTTATGAAAGATAATTCTGCAGAAACACTCGAAGATGCGAAAGACTATACATTCGGTGTGCAATATAAGATGAATGGAGAGCAGATCAAACAGACTGTTCAGGCAATTAATGAAGAACTCGGAACGGAAATTAAAACAGAAGAGTATGCTACATGGGAAGAACAGATTCAGGCGTTGTATGATGGTAAAGTAGATGCGATTATTTACAATCAGGGATTTACAGGAGTTCTTGAAGAGGCATTCGAAGGATATGAAGATAATACAAAAGTAATTTATTCCTATGATATTAAGACAGAGATAGAAGATACCTCATCTGATGTTGAAGTGAAAAAGGATACATTCAGTGTGTGTATCAGCGGTTTTGATGTTTATGGACCAATTGAGTCAACGAGAAGTCGAAGTGATGTAAATATCATAGCAGAAGTAAATCCAACAACACACCAGATTCTGCTTGTGACCACACCACGAGATTATTATGTCGAAATTCCTGGGGTTTCAGGTGGAGAAAAAGATAAACTGACACATGCTGGAATATATGATATAGATACACCTATGAAGACATTGGAACAGTTATATGATACAGAGATTGATTTCTACGCGCGGGTAAACTTTACCTCCCTGATCACAATGGTAGATGCACTTGGTGGAGTAGATGTAGAATCTGAGTATGCCTTTACAACAAGTGAAGATTCAGGACTTGTGATGGATGTTGTACAGGGAACCAACCACTTTAACGGAAAACAGGCGTTAGCATTTTCGAGAGAGCGTCAGAATGTACCAGGAGGAGATAATCAGCGCGGTAAGGATCAGCAGGCGGTAATTACAGCAATGATCAAGAAGATGGTATCTCCGGCAATTTTGACAGGAGCAAATGGAATTCTTAATAGTGTAAGTGGAAATGTTGAAACAAATATGTCTGAAGCTCAGATTCAGGAATTGATCAAAACCCAGCTTTCTGAGAACCCGCAATGGACAATTACATCAATGGCAGCAGATGGAACAGGAGACACTCAGTATTGTTATTCTTATTCCGGTAAGCCTTTATATGTAATGCAGCCAAATCAGGAGTCTGTAGACGCGATCAAAGAAGCTATGGATAAAGTGGAGAACGGAGAAACTCTGGAAGGCGGAACAACAACAACAGAGTAATAGACAACGAGAGAAACCCGCAGGCAGAAATTTGTCTGCGGGAATCGTGATGTTATAGAGAAAAGATGATTAAGGATAATGATATGAGTAAGACACGCCCATTATTTACAGTTGTAATGCCGGCATATGGAGTAGAAAAATATCTTGCCAAAGCGGTAGAGAGTATAGAATCCCAGACATTTCAGGAATGGGAATTAATTATCGTAGAGGATGGATCTCCGGATAAAACAGGAAGTCTGGCTGAGAAATTAAAAGAGAAGGATGCAAGAATCCGGGTGATACATCATGAACAGAATAAAGGGCTCAGTGAAGCAAGAAATACAGGAATTCAACATGCAGCCGGAAGATATATCTGGTTTATGGATCCGGATGATACAGTAGACATGGACCTTTTACAACAAGTGGCAGATTCTTTAGAAAAAAACAGAGCAAAACTTGTTGTTTTTGGACATCTTGAAGAATATTACAATGAAGATGGAAGCTTTGCTTATGCCCATGAGATCCGGCCAGAAGAAAAATATTTTACGGATATTGAAGAAATCCATAATTATATAATCCGATTGGAACAGGAGACGATTTATGGTTATGCGTGGAATAAAGTGTATGATCTGGACTATATCAAAGAAAATAAATTTCGCTATGAAACGGTCAGATTGATTGAGGATATCGTATTTAATATTAATTATTGTAATGATATTGATTCAATGAATTTATTGAATATTGCACCGTATCATTATGCGAAAAGAATGACAGGAAGTCTGACAACTAAGTTTGTACCGGATTATTATCCGCTTCACAGAAGACGTATTGAAATGTTACTGAATCAGCAGAGGTATTGGAGAGTAGATACGCCTCAACACTGCGCTATTCTTGGAGGACTGTATGGAAGATATATTCTTTCAGCCTTAGAAAGAAATTGCGATCATCAGTCAGGAATGAACTCAAAAGACCGAAAGCAATTTTGCAGGGAAGTATTCCGGGATCCGTTGTTTCAGCAGCTGCTTCCAAAAGCAGAAGCGAAGGACAGTAAGGCACTTAAGATTACTTTAAAATGTTTGAACACACATTCCACATTTTTGTGTACAGCACTTGGAAGAATGGTGCATATTGTGCGAACAGGAATGCCTGTGATTTATTCAAAGACGAAGTCGAAGAGATAGATCATAGAAAAAAATATCAAGCGGGAGAAAAATAATGTATAAAGTAGCAGTTATTACAATGGGAATTCGTCTGGATGATGAAAAAGGATATACAAGATTTCGCTCTGTCTGTGAATTCCTCGCAGATGCTGGTTATCAGGTTGATCTGATTACAACGACCTTTCAGCATTGGGAAAAAGCACAGCGTGATCTGGAAAAAATTAAAAATGAAAAATACAAATTTGGAGTCAAGTTCATTTATGAGCCGGGATATAAGAAAAATATTGATCTACGTAGAATCTATAGTCATAGAATTGCAGCAAAGAACCTGATGAATCTTCTTGAGAAAGAGGGAGACTATGATCTTTTATATGCTGAGATTCCACCGAATGACGTAGCACTGGCGGCGGCAGAATATGCAAAGAAGAAAGGAATTCCGTTTGTTGCAGATGTGAATGATCTTTGGCCGGAAGCAATGAGGATGATAATAGATATTCCGGTGATAAGTGATATTATTTTTTATTCCCTGCTTAGAGATGCAGAGAAGGTTTACAGACTTGCAAGTGGAGTGATCGGTACATCGGATGAATACCGTGACCGCCCGTTTAAAAGACGGAACAGAGATATTCCGAGAGAAACAGTTTATGTGGGAAATGAACTGACGGTGTTTGATGCGGGAGCAGCACAGCGGACAGCTGAGATTGTAAAAGATAAAGAAGAATTCTGGGTATCGTACGCAGGAACGATCGGAACGAGTTATGATATCCGTACGATGGTTTTGGCAGGTGAAGAACTTGCAAAACGCGGTATGCCACAGATTAAGATAAAAATTCTTGGTGGTGGACCAATGAAAGAAGAATTGGAAGAACTTGCAAATTCAAGGAAGATATCAAATGTAGAATTTGTTGGATATGCACCTTATGATCTGATGGCAGCATATCTTAAGAAATCAGATATTCTGGTGAACTCTTTTGTTAAGAAGGCTCCGCAGAGCATTGTCACGAAGATCGGAGATTATCTGGCAGCAGGAAAACCAATGATCAATACCTGTATGAGTCCGGAATTCCGTGCGAAGGTGAAAAACGATGGCTTTGGTGTGAATATTATTCCGGAAGATGTGAATATTCTTGCGGATATGATTGAGAAGCTTTATAAAAATGAAGAAGCAAGAGTAAAAATGGGTGAAAAGGCACGCAAAATTGCGGAAGAGCAGTTTGACAGACCAAAATCTTACCGAAAAATAGAAGAATTAATTCGAGGATTGATTGAGAAAAATCAGAACAGGAACTAGCGAGACAGATACTAATGAGATAGACACGAAGTGCAAAGGGGATCTAATGGACAAATTAAAACAGAACTATGAAGAAATATTAGAACTTGTATTTAAGATCAGTTATCTATGTCTGGCATTTGCGACATTTATTTCTATAATTTATATATCACCAATACAGCCAATCCTTGTGAAATTGACATTAGTGTTAGGATTATTTGTGATTTTGGTCCGTATTATAAACTGGAAGAAATATAGAAAAATGCCATGTCTGATATTGATGATATTCTTTTGTTTGAGTTTTCTGCTTAGTACATTTATGAATAGACAGTATGGCATGACAGATAATCTGAAATGGATTCTCTGGACAGGAATTCAGTTTTTTGCATTATACGTATGTGATCTGGATCGTGACACGGAGAAGTACAGAAAAGAATTTAATATTCTTTCACACTTGATGATTATTGTAACGTCTATATCTGCTGTAACAAGTCTTGTTATGATGGTTCAATCTTATTCGGAATATCTTACAACACCGGAGGGGGAATTCATTGTTACCGGGTATACCTGGGATAGATTATGGGGCGTATATACAGACCCTAATTATGGAGCGGTTTTTAGTGTGATAGGTTTTATTCTGGCTGTTTTATTCATATTTCAGCAGAAAGGAATAAAGAAACTTTTTTATGTAATTGCGGCATTACTTAATTTGGGATATGTAACCTATTCAGATTCAAGAACCGGTGAGATCGCTTTTGTTTTGTGTGGAGGATTTCTTTTATATTTTTGCCTGATTCATAGGAAGGGTGAAAACAAGAAGTATAGATATGTTAAAAATCTTTTGATCGTATTGTGTATTATGATTGTGTCAGTTGGAGGAATGCAGGTATTAAAGACAGAAAATACCAGGTATCAGACTGAAATGGCAAATAAAACTGCACAGAAGACTACAAAACCTCAGACTACAATTTCTACGAAAACGAAGAAAGGAAACAAGATTCAGACAGCAAGACATGAGAATATTGAAAAAGATGCTACCAATGGAAGAATCTCGTTATGGAAAAGTGCAGTAGAAGTCTGGCAGACAAGTCCTATATACGGAGCTGGGTATTCCACATTTATTTCATATGCAAAAGAACATGTGCCGGAGACATATGCTGTAAATAATGAAGTGGGTGATTATACGAGTATGCACAATGCATTTTTTAATACTTTGGCATTTCAGGGAATCCTTGGATTTGTTCTTTTCCTTTTGATCACATTAAGAATTATACAATATGTTTTAGTTCCGGTCTTTAAGAAATCGGACAGTGATAGTTTGTATCTTATCGCAATTCTTGCTGTGGCAGGAACAGTACTTATAAGTATGTTGCTTTTATTAGACGGAATCTATACGAATTCCCCAAGTGCTTTTGCTTTATGGGTGTTCAGTGGTTATCTGGTACAATATTCATATCAGGTTCGTAGAGAGGAAAAGGGATGAAAAAGCTTCTGGTAGGATTTATCATGGATGGAAAATCAGGAGGAATTGATAAATATCTTTTGAATTTCCTGACAAAAGTGTCAAATGAAGAGGTGAGGATCGATTTTCTTACGAACGAAATCGACGTAGAGTTACAGACAGAATTAAAAAAATTCCATTCAAATTTATATGCCATTGCCAATTTGAAACATCCGGTGTCTCAATATCGGCAAGTATGTAGAATTATGAAAGAGGGGCAGTATGATGCCGTTTATCTGAATATCTCAACAGCTATTGACTGTATTGCGGCAATTGCCGCAAAGCATTCGGGGGTGGAGAGAAGAATGATTCACAGTCATTCCAGTGGAAATGACTGTGAAAGTGCTTTAAAGAGAAATCTATTTAACGGGATTCATAAGTTCTGCCGCTTGTTTTTATATCGATACGGAACAGAATTTTATGGATGTTCTGTGAAAGCCGGCGAATGGTTGTTTCCAAAAAAAATAGTGAGCTCATCAAAATTTTGTGTAATTCATAATGCTGTGGATAGAGAAAAATATAAGTACAGTGTGCAGAAAAGAGAAGAAATCCGAGGGAGTATGGGGATAACTGACCAATTTGTAATCGGTCATGTGGGAAACTTCTGCTATCAGAAGAATCATTATTTTCTTCTAGATGTATTTGAAGAAGTTCATAAAAAAGATTCCAACACAGTTCTGCTTCTTGCAGGAGACGGAGTCAGATTTGAAAAATTCAGGCAAATAGTTGCTGAAAAGAATCTGGAAGATGTTGTAAAACTTCTTGGAAGACGAAGTGATACGGACTATTTGTATCAGGGAATGGACGCATTTTTACTACCTTCTAATTTTGAAGGACTTCCAATCGCAGGAATCGAGGCACAGTCAGCAGGTTTACCGTGTTTTATGAGTGATGAGATAACAAAAGAATCTAAAATAACGGAAGCGTGTTATTTTATTCCTCTAAAATCAGGCGCAAAATACTGGGCTGAGGAAATTTTGGACAACAGAATGGAAAGACAATCAGCAGAATTCCTTGATAATGCAGAACAGTATGATCTTGCAAATCAGGATCAGGAATTGAAGAGTTTGATTCGCTAAACTATAATTAGAAAAAGTGAACTGATCATTTTACTATATCATAATAGGAGCAAAATATGGAGCTTGTAAGTGTAATTGTACCCGTCTATAATGTGGAAAAATATCTTGCCAGATGTATTCAGAGTGTATGTGGGCAAAGCTATCAGGGATTAGAAATTATTCTTGTAGATGATGGTTCGAAAGATAAAAGTGGTGTGATCTGTGATGAATATGCAGAGCAGGATGGACGTATAAAAGTAATCCACAAGGAGAATGGCGGACTTGGAGATGCGAGAAACGCAGGCGTGGAAAAGGCAGAAGGAAAGTATCTCTTATTTGTTGACAGTGATGATAGAATCCATGAAAATCTTGTGCGTGATACAGTAGAGACAGCAGAAAAAAATCAGGCGGATATGGTTATCTTTGATTATATCGGAGAAGAGGAAAATGGAAATCTGACAGATCGGTTTACATTTCCTTTTTCAGAAAACCGGGTGATAGAGGTTGCAGAAGAAAAAGAATTGATCATGAGATCCTGTTCGGCTGTAAATAAGCTGATTCGCAGAGAGCTTTGGAAAGAAAGTGGCTTTCAATTTCCAAAGGGGAGATATTATGAAGACCTGGCAACGATTCCAAAAGTTATGACAAAGACGAAAAAGATCGTGTACTTGCCGGAAGTTTATTATTATTATCTTATGCGCGACGGATCAATTATGCACAGCAGAAATTTTGAAAAGAATTATGAAGATCGTACATGGGCGGTAGATCAACTTCTTGAATATTTTGAAAGAGAAAATCTTATAGAGACATATAGAAATGAACTGGAATATCTCGTATTTGAAAATACCTATTTCGTGCCATCAAAAGAAATCGTATTAAATGACAGAAAAAGCGAATATCTTAAGAAGTTCAGAGATTATGCATACAATAAATTTCCACAGATGAATAAGAATTATTATGTGCAGCAGATAGCAGGAAAAGATAAGATCCTCTTGAAACTATTACAGTATCGAATGTATGGAATGATGGTATTGATGTCTCAGTTGAGAAGAATGAAGGACAGACTGGCAGCAGTCAGCAGGAGGTAATGTGAGTGGAACTGGTAAGTGTAGTTGTACCGGTATATAAAGTAGAACAATATCTGGAACGTTGCGTGAAAAGCATCTGTGAACAGACGTATCAGGAACTGGAAATTATACTTGTAAATGATGGATCGCCGGATCGTTGCGGTGAAATGTGTGAAGAGCTGGCTCAAAAGGATAATAGAATTCAAGTGCTGCATAAACAGAATGGTGGATTAAGTGATGCACGAAATGCCGGCGTAAAACTGGCTACAGGGAAATATTTGCTATTTGTAGACAGTGATGATTACATAGCGAAAGATCTGGTTGAAAAAACAGTGACAGAAGCTGAAAAAATGGCATGCGATATGGTTCTTTTTGATTATTATTGCGTGGAAAACGGGATAGAGGAAGTTCGGACAACACAGATTCCTGGCGGAAAAGTGATTTCTTTAGAGAAGGAACACCAATTACTGCTTGCACCACCGGCGGCCTGGGCAAAATTGTTCAACAGAGAATTTTACGTGAAAGCAGATTGTCCATTCCCAAAAGGGTTATATTTTGAAGATCTGGCAACAACACCGATATTTTTCCTGAAAGCGGAAAGAATCAGTTATTTAAAAGAACCATTATATTATTATATTATTCGCGAAAATTCAATTATGACAGGGAAAAATCATGAGAAAAGCAGTCATGATAAAATGGAAGTAATAGATCATATATTGTCGGTATATCGTGAAAATGGAAAATACGAAACTTACCGCGAAGAATTAGAATATCTAGTTTTGGCAAATGCTTATTTTGAACCATCGAAAGAACTTGTACTTGAGGGAGACGATGGGACATATCTTCAGAAGTACAGAGACTATACAAAGTCAAGAATTGGGAATGTTAAGAATAATAAATACATAAATCAATGGAGTAGAAAAGATAAGCTTCATTTATGGATATTGAATTACAAACAGTATTGGCTGATGCGTCTTTTATCTAAAGCCAGAAGAATGGTATCAACAAAACTGTAAAAATCGGAAAGCAGGTAGAAAAGGTGGAAAAAATACTGACGGTCACAGTACCTTCCTATAATGTGGAAAAATTTTTAGAGAACACTCTGGACTCCTTTGTGGATGAGAGAGTGTTGGATGATATTGAAGTGCTTATTGTCGATGATGGTTCGAAAGATAAGACAGCAGAAATCGGAAGAAAGTATGAAGAAAAATATCCAGATACGTTTCGCGTGATCTCTAAGGAGAATGGAGGGCACGGTTCTACGATCAATAGAGGGATTGGTGAAGCAAAAGGAAAATACTTTAAGGTTGTAGACGGAGATGACTGGGTAGATCAGGATGGATTTGCAGAACTGATTCAAAGATTGAAAACATGCGATGCAGACTATGTATTTACTAATTATTATGAAGTGAATGACGTAACAGGCGAATTAAATCCAGTTACCTTCCCGGGAATTAGAAAAGAAGAACAGATGCCGTTTGAGATGATTGCGAATGAGACGAGAATCTCTATGCATGCGCTTGTTTTAAAAACATCAATTCTAAAAGAAAATCAGATCCGTTTAGACGAACACAGTTTCTATGTGGATGTAGAGTACATTTTGTATCCAATCCCGTATGTGAAAAATGTGATTTATTTTGATATTTTTGTTTATATGTATCGTCTTGCACAGGTGAATCAGAGTGTGAGCATGCTGGGATATCAGAAACATATGCAGAATCATATTGACGTTATTTTTCATGTACTTGATTATATTAATGCCTACAAAGAAAAAGCAGATTATGATAAATTAAAAGAATTGTATATGGCACGCAGAATAGCGGAAATGGTGCATGGACAGGTAGATGTGTTTATAAGCTTTGGTTCTGGAGATAAAGTAATACAGAAAAAATTTAAAGAATTTGATGCAGAAGTAAAAGAAAAAAATGCATATGTTTACGAAAAATCCGGAGAATTTAGCGGAATGCTGCGTCTCTTGAGAAAATCCGGATTTAGATTTTACTCGTTGATCGTCCGGTTGAGTAAGGTGCGAAATGGTTAAAGAAAGGTCGTAATATGAAGATTCACTCTGTCAAATTTAACTTTATCATGAATTTTATTATGTCAGCATCTTCAATTGTATTTCCACTGATTACATTTCCGTACATTTCAAGAGTCTTGATGGCAACCGGAAATGGTAAGGTGGCAACAGCGAGTGCTGTTATAACATACTTCAATATGTTTGCATCTTTGGGGATTCCAACCTATGGAATCCGGGCATGCGCAAAAGTAAGAGATGATAAAGAAAAATTGTCAAAAACAGTGCAGGAATTATTGATCATCAATTCAATTACGATGTTTTTAACCTGTATCGTCTTCGTAGTTACAGTAGCGTTAGTGCCGGAGTTTGCAGCAGAAAAAGAATTATATATTATTAACGGAATCGGAATGGTTCTAAACATGTTTGCTATCACATGGCTATATAACGCATTGGAGCAGTACGCGTATATTACGGTATGCAACATGGTTGTAAAACTATTATCACTGGTATTGATGTTCCTTCTGGTACATAATCCGGAAGATTATATTGTCTATGGAGGAATTACTGTATTTGCGAGCTCTGCATCTTATGTGTTCAACTTTGTGTATGCAACAAAATTTGTTTCTTTTAAGAAAAGTGGGACATATGATTTTCGGATACATATAAAGCCGATTTTGCGTTTTTTTGCAATGGCAGCCGCAACCAGTGTTTATACGAATCTGGATGTTGTAATGCTTCGGTTCATGCAGGGGAATACAGAAGTTGGATACTATAATGCAGCAATTAAAGTAAAAACAATACTTGTTACGCTGATCACTTCTCTTGGAACAGTACTTTTGCCAAGGCTTTCTTATTATATTAAGAAAGAAAAAACAGAAGATTTTTACAGAATGATCGGGAAAGCAGTCAATTTTGTAGTTGTAGCAGGACTTCCATTGACCATTTATTTTATGCTGTATGCATCAGAATCGATTCAATTTCTTGCAGGAGACGGGTATCAGGGCGCGGTACTTCCGATGATTATTCTGATGCCGACAGTACTTTTGATCGGTATGTCTAATATTACCGGGATTCAGATTCTTACGCCACAGAATCAGGAACAGAAGGTGTTAAATTCTATCGTGTGTGGTGCAGTTGCTGATTTCCTTCTGAATCTGGTTCTGATTCCGAAGATGGCATCATCCGGTGCAGCACTTGCTACTGTGATAGCTGAATTGGTGGTACTTCTGGTTCAATGTGTGTATTTGAAAGAGATATTAAAGGATATCATGCGCGATGTCAGTGGAGTGAAAATTGGAGCAGCGATTGTAGTGGCAACCATCGGTGGGAGTTTAGTGAAGGGCTTGCTTGATTTAGAATCATCTGGTTGGAGCATGGAGATACAGTCATTTGTAATGCTTGCAATCAGCGCATGCGTATTCTTTGGGATTTATGGAGTTGTACTCCTTATGACAAAAGAAAAACTGGTCTGGGAGATTGTAGGGAACTATATCGAAAAGAAATAGGAACAATAGAGATCAGGAAACTGATTAAATAGAAAAAAGAAGGTGAGAAGTATGGATAAGACGAAAAAAACAATTTTGAAAAACTGTATCAGTAAGATCTGGAAATCGGAAATATTGTCTGCTATCACATTGAATCTTCTTTTTTTAGCTTCAATTTTAGTATTTTGTGATGTTAAATATGAAGTGTCAGATGATTTTGTGATGTCTGCGATTTTGTCAGGAGCTTATGGGGGGAGTTTAAATCCACATTTGATTTTTATCAATGTCCTGTGGGGATATCTGTTGACCCCATTCTATCTTATTTTACCAGAAATCAGTTGGTATCTTATTTTTCAGTTATTACTCTGTTTTCTTAGTTTTACAATACTTTCATATATGTTATTGAAAAAATTGAACAGATCAATGGCGCTTATGGTAATAACTTTATTATTGACTGTGTTTGGCAGTGATGCGTATATTCTTATGCAGTTCACCAAAACAGCAATGATAGCTGTCATGGCAGGCAGCCTTGTGTTTCTATGGGCGCTGTTTGAACAAAGATCGTTGCGGATAGAGATATCGGCGGCGATTTTGTGCGTAATTGGAACGTGGTTCAGGTTTAATATTATTTATCTCGCGGGCGGTTTCCTTTTATTTATTCTTATTGTAGAGATTGTCCGGGTGTGGAAAAATGAGACGGATCACAGACGTTTTTGGCTAAAGATGAGAAAAATTATCAGTGCGGGACTGCTGTTAATCTTAGTAGTAACAGGCTGCAAGTTATTTGATGATTATTCTTATAATAAGGATCCAGAATACAAATACTTCAAAGAATATAGCGAAGCAAGGGCTGCAATCGTAGATGCAAGTGATTACGGATATGAAGCGTACGCGGAAGAATTACAGAAAATCGGAATTTCAGAAAATGATTATAAGATGATGCGTAACTGGAATTTTGCAGATAATGAAGTCTTCTCTTTAGACATTATGCAGAAGGCCGCAGATATTATACAGGATTATAAAAAAAATGTAGAGATATCTAAGGAGGTAATAATAGAAGAGATACAGAACCGTGGTTTACAGGGATATCCTGTTTTCCTTGCTTGTGTGGTGCTTACAATATTAAGTATTGTTTTTCAGAGAAAAAATTGTTGGACAGCAATTGTGATATGGGGAATCGGATTTGCCTATATTTTATATTGTTTTTTGATTGAAAGAACCGTGTATCGAACGGAATATGCAGTATTTTTAGGCGGATTTTTAACTCTCTTTTACTTTTGGGAAAAATTAGAATGTGAAAATAAAAGAGAATTTATTGAATATAGGAGAGTCTGTGTTATAATAAATACAGTATGTCTATTTTTGCAATTGCCGCTTTATTTACCGGATCGATCCTATCAGGATGTAGATAGTTGGGGGCGCAAGGAATATATAGAGAATACATTTTATGAGTCATGGAACTATAAAGCGAGTAAATATCGCAAAATAGTCAATAAAGGGGCGAAGTCGGAAGAACTGATCAATGAGATAGAAACACATAAGGAAAATTTGTATTTACTGGATTTTCAGACAATGATGCAAGTGTTCTATTATGACTGGAATCCGTGGAAAGCAATTCCGACAGGAGAATTTGACAATGTTTTATATCTTGCAGGTGTAACAACAAATTTCCCGGATTGCAATCAGATATTACAAACATATGATGCCGAACAGCCATTAAAAGCATTAATAAATGAGAAGGTATATCTTGTGGATTCAGAGTGGAAAACTTTAGACCAAAAAGTGCAGTATTTGCAGGAACGGTATTATCCTGAAGCAAAGGCAGAATTATACAAAGAGTTAGATGGCTATCAAATATGGAAGTTTTCAAAGGAATGAGGAAAAAAGAGAATGATTAATTTTAATGTACCACCAATCGTCGGAACAGAGATCGATTATATCAGACAAGCAATTGAAAATCATAAAATTTGTGGTGATGGAGCATTTACAAAACAATGTTCTAAATGGATTGAAGAAAATACAGGAACAGCCAAGACACTGTTGACGACATCCTGTACACATGCTACAGAGATGGCAGCAATCCTTCTGGATATTAAACCAGGGGATGAGGTGATCATGCCGTCCTATACATTTGTATCAACAGCGGATGCGTTTGTATTAAGAGGTGCCAAGGCAGTATTTGTTGATATTCATCCGGAAACAATGAATATTGATGAGAGACTGATCGAGAATGCGATTACGGAGAAGACAAAAGCAATCGTTCCGGTTCATTATGCCGGTGTAGCCTGTAAGATGGATGAGATTTGTGCAATTGCACAGAAATATAATCTGAAGGTTGTAGAGGATGCTGCACAGGGAGTTATGGCTTCCTATAAGGGAAAAGCACTTGGTACAATCGGTGATTACGGTTGCTTTAGCTTTCATGAAACAAAGAATTACAGCATGGGAGAAGGTGGAGCACTTTTGATTCGTGATCCGGAAGATATTGAACGCGCAGAAATCGTAAGAGAAAAAGGAACAAACAGAAGTAAATTTTTCCGTGGTCAGATTGATAAATATACATGGATGGATGCGGGTTCATCTTATCTTCCAAGTGAATTGAATGCAGCATATCTCTGGGCACAACTTGAGAAGGCACAGGAGATTTATGATGATCGAATGAAAACATGGAACAGATATTATGAAGCTTTAAAAGAACTGGAAGAAGCAGGAAAGATTGAAATGCCGGTTATTCCTGAGGATTGCGTACATAATGCTCATATGTTCTATATCAAAGCGAGAGATCTGGAGGAACGTCAGAAACTGATTGGATACTTGAAAGAGAATGGTATTATTTCCGTATTCCATTATATTCCACTGCATACAGCTCCGGCAGGTATGAAATACGGAGAATTCCGTGGGGAAGATAAGTATACGACGACTGAAAGCGAAAGACTTCTGCGTTTGCCGATGTATTATGGACTCGAAGCAGAAAATGTAGATTACATTGCGGAGAAAGTAAAAGCATTTTATAGTGGAAAGTAAAAGAACCGGTATAGTAAAAACAGAGGATAAAAGAATGAAGAGAAAATGTGTGATCTTTGGTACGACAGATTTTGGGAAAATGCTTCGATATTATTTTGAAAAATATGCAGACGTACAGATTGTGGCATATACGGTAGATAAAGCATATCTTGAAAGTGATACCTATGATGGTCTGCCGGCAGTGGCTTATGAAGAAGTTGAAAAAGCATATCCACCAACAGAATATACGATGGTTATTGCGCTTGGTTATAAGAAAATGAATCAGATTCGACAGCAGAAGTTTGAAGATGCGAAAAGAAAAGGATATAGGATCGAAAATTTTGTTCATCCGAGTGTAGTAGACGAGAGTGTTGCAATGGGCGAGGGGAATATTATTCTCGAACATGTTACATTGGCGTATGGAACAAAGATTGGAAATTCCAACATTATATGGAACGGAAGCCAGATTTCACATGAATCGCAGGTTGGAGATTATAATTTCTTTTCAGTGGATTCTGTTATCGCGGGAAAAACAGTTGTAAAGAATAATTGTTTTCTCGGAATTAACAGTACGGTACTTGGAAACAGGACGCTGGAATATGCAACACTGGTTGGGGCAGGTGCATTTGTCAAAGAGAATACAGAGCCATATAGTGTCTATGTTCCGGCACGCAGTATCTGTCTGGAAAATAAAAAAAGTACAGAGATGGCTTATACGAGATAAAGAGAAAGGAGTACACAGGTCGGATTTTAATACTTTAGAAAATCTGATCTGTGAAATGATTGAATGGATATTTCATTTGTAATTCCATGCTATTGTTCAGAAAAGAATCTGGAAGGCGTGATCAGCGAGATTGAAGCTGCAATGAAAAAAAGAGAAGGATTTGAATATGAGATTATTCTGGTCAATGACAATTCAAAAGATAATACAAAGGGATTGATCAATCGGCTTTCAAAAGAAAATGGAAGAATCATCGGAATCAATTTTGCTAAGAATTTCGGACAGCCAAACGCATTGCTGGCAGGGTTTAACCAGGCATCCGGAAAGTATATTATGACTTCAGATGATGATGGACAGACACCGGTAGGAATGGTCTGGGATTTCTATGACAAGATGCAGGAAGGATATGATGTAGTCTGCGCAAAATATACAGAGACTACACAGAAATCGGCTGTTCGAAGATTTGGTACAAAAGTGAATGAATTTATGCTGTATCATATGATTGATAAGCCTAAAGAGATAGGATTATCATCTTTTTTTATGGCAAAAAGATTTGTAGTGAAAGAGATGGTCAAATATCAGAATCCATATCCTTACATTGCAGGACTTCTACTCAGAACATCAGGAAAGATAGGAAATGTTCATCTGAAACAGAGAGAAAGAGCAACAGGAAAGAGCGGCTATAATTTTAAGAAATTATTAAAACTGTGGATCAATGGATTTACAGCATTTTCAATTAAACCTTTACGAGTCGGAAGTGCACTTGGATTTATCAGTTCTGTATGCGGAGTGTTGCTAGGAATTATCTCATTAATAAGAAAACTGATTATACCTACAATTCAAGTGGGATATACATCGCAGATGGCTGTTACACTGTTTTTAGGAGGTCTGATCCTGGGAGTGCTTGGAATTATCGGAGAGTATACAGGAAGAATTTATATGTGTATCAATAATCAGCCACAGTATGTAATAGAGAGTATTGTAAAAGACGGAGAAGACCTGTTGTAAAAAAGGTTGTAGATTTAAAGGAAGGTCGGAGCGAATGATGAAAAGAGTAATGGTAATTGCAGGGGGAACATGGCAGGTTCCACTGATTAAGAAAGTAAAAAGTTTGGGATATGAAGTAGTGAATTCAAATCTTTATGAAGATTCTATTGGATTTAAGTACGCGGATTTTACAGGTGTAATGGATGTAAGAGACAAAGAGAAGAATCTGGCACTTGCAAAGGAATATAAGATTGATGCAGTGTTGACAGATCAGAGTGATATTGCTGTTCCAACAGTAGCTTATGTTGCAGAACAGATGGGGTGTCCTGGAATTGGTCATGAAATGGCAGAACTTTTTACAAACAAATTTAAAATGAGAGAGTATTGCCGGGAAAATAAATTTAAGTATCCGGAGTACAGATTATGTACAAATGTAGAAGAAGCAATCGAGTTCTACAGAGAATTGGGAAAAAAGGTGATTATTAAGCCATTGGATTCCCAGTCCAGCCGTGGAATATTTACGATAGAATCCGAACAGGAATTGAGGGATCGATTCGCAGAGACGGAAGCATTTACAAATAGTGGCGATTATGTGCTTGTGGAAAGATATATTGAAGGCACAGAATTTACTGTGGATGGTATTGTGATTGATGGAACACACCATACACTGGCGATCTCTCAGAAAGAACATTATTCTTATAACAGAAATATAGCCTCAAAGTTGTTTTTTACGAACTACAATGAGACATTTGATTATAACCTGCTCAGAAAAACAAATGACGAGCTGATCAGCGGAACAGGAATTAAATATGCGATCACACATTCCGAATACAAGTTCGAAGATGGAGATTATTATTTGATTGAGATGGCGGCACGTGGAGGTGGAAGCAGAATTGCTTCTGATATTGTTCCATTTATGTCAGGGGTAGACAACTATCAGCTGCTGATCAATGCAGCACTTGGCAAGACTCCATCTGTGGAAGAACTGCATATATCAGATGCGGAGAAAATGAAAGAAAGAGCAGCAGTTCTGGAATTTCTGGATATCGAATCAGAGGGAAAGAAGATTACCAAAATTGAAGGTGTTGAGCAGATTAATGCAATTCCGGAAATTTTACAGCTTCAGCTTGAATTTAAAGAAGGCGATATTATAGAGAAGGCACAGGATGATCGTTCCAGAGTGGGATTTTTTATTGCACGTGCAGAATCAAAAGAGAGAATTGAAGAAATTGAAAAAGAAGTAAAGAATACATTGAAGGTATCTTTCGAATCATAGGAGAAAACATGGATATTAAGAACGAAATCATAAGAAAAATCAGAATGAATCGAATTTCTACAACAGAAGTAGCAGACTGTCTTGGGAAAACAGGCGTATTTAAAGATTCTCATGCGGTGAACAGAGGGCATTTTGCGGTGGGAAATGTAAAATGGATCTACGCATTGGATGAATCAAACTGGAGCATACATGAACAGATCCGTGAAGTGCAGGCAGGAGATGTTGTAATGATCGAAGCTTTTAACTGTGGTGACCGTGCAATTATCGGAGAGCTTGTAACAAAGTTTGCAGTACTGTATCGAGAGGCAGTTGCGATTATATCCAATGCCAATATGAGAGATGCAAATGATATCATTAAACAGAATTATCCGATGTGGTGTAAAGGATTTAGTCCGGTGGGCTGTTTTAATAAATACATTGAACAACCGTTAGACAGTGTAATTGAAAAAGAACACAGAGATAAATATGAAGGAAGTATTGCTGTATGCGATGATACCGGAGTCGTAATTATTCCGAAAGAACAACATACGGAAGAGTTCTTAAAGAAATTGGAAAATATTGAAAATCAGGAAGATATCTGGTTTGAGTATCTTGATAAATATAAATGGGATACATATGATATTGTGTGTTTAAAAAAATACTTAAATGATTAATAGAGTATAAGGATGAAAGAGGATGAATAAAGAACAGTTGTTAAGTAAAAAGGAGCAGTTGTTAAGTAAGAAGGAACAAATTGAAAAAATTGCGAAGATTGTGTTGATCGCAGGAATTTTTCTCTATCCATTTCTTTGCAGCTTCTTTGGCATTGACCTGGGTGATACTGGGATTCATATGTTTAACTATGAAAATATATATAGCAATCCGGATAAAGTTGGTTTTACCTGCTATCTGACAAATGTACTTGCATGGGGATGGCTTCAGATATTTGGTGGATTAGGAATCTGGGGATTAAATCTTCTGGAAGTAATTGTGGAAATGGTTATGGCATTCGCTGTCTATAAGGTATTTCATAAATATTTGGGTGATTTACAGACATTATTCGGAATTCTTATTGCAATTATGGCATCAGATACATATTTGAATATTTTCAATTATCACCAGTTCAATGTATTTTTCCTGATTCTTATTCTTGGATTTGAATTTAAGGCTGTAGTTGAGAAGAAGTTTAAATATAGTTTTGTCGCAGGAATTTTCCTGACATTGGTTGTATTTTCCAGAATGGGTAGTATAACAGCATTGGTTACATGCTTTATCTATGTTTTTTCTTATTTATATAACAATGAAGATGTGAAATATTTTATTAAGCATCTGGGAGTCTTTGCGGGAGGAGTAGCAGCAACGTTCGGAGTTCTGGCAGCATTTCTGGCAATTACAGGTCAGGTTGAATATTTTATCAATAATATTTTTCGATTATCTGGTATTGCATCTACGGCCGGAAGCGGTTACAGCATGGAAAATCTCTGGTCTACCTTTATATTTGGAAATCTTGATGCAATTGCTTCAGGCGTTATTTATCTTGCTGCTTCTATGATTCTTCTTTTAGGAATGAATATTTTGTTTTCATTAAAAGGAATTCATCCGAAGAAAATAATCCTGAATATTGCATTCAGCGCAGTAGTGATTGGAATTGCTGTTTATATGTTGGTTTATGCATATGATGTAAATACAGTACCAAACTGGCCGCAGATGACAACAGGTCCGTCCTTTTTTATAGGTATATTGTATGTAGTAACTTTTTGCTATGTATTTTTTAACATGTATAGTAAGAATGGAAATCCAGATCTGATTATTCTTGGAATCTGTGCCATTATGCTTCCACTTCTGACAATTGCAGGTTCTAATACAGGAACAAAACACGTGATTCTTGCATTTTGGATTATTGCTCCATTTGCAGTATCCGCCGTTTGCAGGTTTGTTTTCAGTAAAGCTGCACTTGAAGCAGTTAATGCAATGACAGAAAAATATGGATTGAAAATCCGACATGGTGCAGTTTTAGCCTGTACAGGAATTGTTCTTGTCTGCATGGGAGTGAAATTTGTAGACATGCTTTATTGCACAATGAATTTTGACAGTGTGGATAGAAGTTCACTTCGATATTCTGTTAACAGTGATAAATTAAAATATATGAAGACAACAGAGAGAGAAGCAGATGCTGTCAATGGTGTTCTGGATTGCATAAATCATTTAGATGAGGAGAAAGAACGTCCATTAATGGTATTTGGCGGAGCTATTTTGATGTATTCATTGAATGAAATGGAATCTTATGTACAGCCATGGGTTACCAATCCGAATTATACGGAAGAGAAACTGAAAGAAGACCTGAAACTTGCAAAAGAGAACTGGGAGGAGAAACCGGTTGTTATATTCTGCAGAACAAACAATTATTATGGGTTTGAGGAATATAATTACGATGCTTTGATTGAAAGTGAATTATATAATCAGTACAATGGAAAAAAAGACTGGTTTATGAAATTCCTGCACAGGAATGATTATCGCCTGGAATATGCAAATGATTACTATATTGTACTTGCTCCGGGAGATATGACAAAATCCGAAGATTATGATTATAACTGGTATATTGTAGGAGAATGAAGCAGTCAGGCAGTATGACAACATCGGAGTAGACATGGAAAGGTTGAAGAAAGTATGAAGAATAAGGGAGTTAAACGTGTACTTGCAATGGCGGTTGCTACAGTTCTAGTTATGGAAACATTACCTTCTGTTACTGTATTTGCAGAAGAAACAGAAAGTACATCAGTACAAGAAGATTTAACAGAGCCACAGCAGGCACAACGAGAAGACAGAAGCAACAGCTGGAGATACAAAGATGGAACCCCAATTTTGTCTGATACAGCAGAATATCTGCGAAGTTCTTCGGATGCGTGGTATGAAGAAGACGGGAAATTCTATAATGACCAGGGAGAAGAAATCACAGGAGCTGTTGCCAAAGGAATTGATGTAAGTAAGTGGAATGGAGACATTGACTGGGCAAAAGTAAAGGCAACAGATGTAGATTATGCAATTATACGTTGTGGATATGGAGATGATGAGACAAGTCAGGATGATCCATATTGGAAGACAAATGCAGATGCATGTACAAAAGAAGGAATTCCTTTTGGTACTTATATTTATTCTTATGCAGACAGTGTGACAGCAGCAAAAAGCGAAGCCAATCATGTACTTCGTCTGATCAAAGGATATGATCTTTCTTATCCGATTTACTATGATCTGGAAGAAAATAGTGTGAGGGAAGAACTGAGCACAAAAGAGATCGCAGAAGTTGCACAGACATTCTGCAGTATCATAGAAGATGCAGGATATGATGTGGCAGTATATGCGAATAAAGACTGGTTTACAAATTACCTGACAGATTCTTATTTTGATACAGTTGACCATTGGGTTGCACAGTACAATTCTACCTGTACTTATCAGGGAGAGTATTCAATGTGGCAATGCACAGATTCTGGTACGGTTGACGGAATTGATGGAAAAGTAGATCTGAACATGGATTTCGGTGCAGAAACTACAAATAAAAAACCGGAAGCAGTTCAGAATTTAAAAGCGTCTTCTAAGATAGGTGCGGTGAATCTGTCCTGGTCAGAAGTAAAGAGGGCAGATGGATATTTAGTTTATGGAATCCGTGGTAGCGGGAAGTATGGTTATATTGGGATGACGAGCAAGACTTCCTTCTCGGATACAAAAGCATTGACGAGTGATTATAATTTTTATTGGGTATTTGCTTATCGTAAAGATTCAGAAGGTAATATGATCGCCGGAAGTGCGCCGGAAAAATATGTTTATGGAAAAGCTCAGAAATGTGAAGCAGTAACAGACCTGAAAGCGTATTCTGTCAGTGGAGGGGTAAAGTTGACCTGGACAAAATCAGAAGGTGCGGAAGGTTATCTTGTCTATGGAATTCGAGGAGAAGGAAGTTACGGATATATTGGCATGACAACAACAGGAACAACGTTTACAGATAAAAATGCATTAAGAGATGAGTATAATTTTTACTGGGTATTCCCATATCATACAGACGGTAATGGAAATAAAGTAGCGGGCGGTACAGCACACTATGTATATGGAAGAGCAGGATTATGATAAAAAAGATTCTATTTGGCAGTAAGGACAAAATGAAGTCGGCGTACTTATGGAATACATGTGCAGCAATGCTGAATGCATTCCAGACAGTATTTATACTGATGCTTATATCCCGCATTGATCCGGTGATCGATGCGGGCGTATTTACAATTGCATTTGCGATAGGAAATCTTATGATGGCGATAGGAAAATATGGAATACGCCAGTTTCAAGTGTCAGATGTCGAAGAAAAATATAGTTTTAAAGAATATACAGTTGCGAGAATCATAACGAGTATAATTATGATTGCTGCATCTTTTGTTTATGTCGGAGTGAATCTTGCATCAGGATTGTATGATTCTTCAAAATCTATAGTTATAATTCTAATTTGTCTGGCAAAAGTGATCGATGCGGTAGAAGATGTGATTCATGGAATGTTCCAGCAATATCTTCGCCTGGATGTGGCCGGAAAGATCCTGTCTATCAGAATGTGTACTTATATTTTTGTATACTTAGTATGTTATTATTTCAGCAAAAACCTTATCCTGACATCTGCAGTGGCTTTACTTGTATCATTTATTCAATTCGTGATATTGAATTATACGGCAATAAGAGGATTTGAAATAAAAAAGAAAACATTTGAAATTAAAAATGTTAAAAATATATTTGTAGAATGTTTTCCGCTTTTTATAGCATCCTATTTGGTGATTTACATTGGAAATGCACCGAAATATGCGATTGATAAGGTGATGTCAAGTGAAGCGCAGGCATGTTTCACCTACATTTTCATGCCGGTCTTTGTTATAAGTCTTTTGAGTCAGTTTGTCTATCAGCCGGTAATCAGCAAAATGGCTCTTTTATGGCATGAGAAAAAGATCAGTCAGTTTAATAAGCTGATCTTACGACAGATTGCTTTGATCCTGTTGCTTTCTGTAGCTGCGATCATAGGGGGATACTTACTTGGAATTCCTGTCTTGTCATTAATTTACGGTGTGGATCTGACAGATTATAAGAAAGCACTTGTGATTTTGTTAATTGGAGGAGGCGCACTTGCAATTGTTAATTTTCTTCAGATGATCATTACTGTCACAAGAAAACAAAAACTGCTGAATATAGGATATCTGTTAGCTTTTTTATTGTTTGTTTTTGGTGGAAAAACAATCACAGAAAAACATGGGATGATCGGAATATCAGTTTTTTACACAGCAGTAGTCATGATCCTCGGAGCGGTATTTATTGTGTTGACGATAGGGATTATCAAAGGATATGCAAACAGTGATGGAAAAACAGTTGCAGAGAAAAAACAATAAATCTCCAATTAATTATTTTAAATTAAAAAACGGTATGTTAAAATAAAATTAGAAAAAGATCAGATAAAAATAGTAAAAATACGAGGGAAACAGGGAATGAAAACATATTTAGTAACCGGTGGAGCCGGATTTATCGGAAGCAATTATATTCATTATATGTTTAAAAAGTATAAGGATATTAAAATTGTCAATCTGGATAAACTTACTTATGCAGGAAATCCGGAAAATCTGAAAGAATTTGAAAACAATGAAAATTACGTCTTTATTAAAGAAGACATCTGTAATGCAGAAGCTGTAAATAAGATTTTCCAGGAGTACGATATTGACAGAGTTGTACATTTTGCGGCAGAGAGCCACGTAGACAGAAGTATCAAGAATCCGGAGATTTTTGTGCAGACGAATGTAATTGGAACGACAGTTCTTTTGAATGCCGCAAGAAATGCATGGGAACAGGAAGACGGAACCTATAAAGAAGGGAAAAAGTTCCTCCATGTATCAACAGATGAGGTGTATGGATCTTTGGAAGAGGATGGAACATTCTTTTATGAGACAACACCGTATTCACCACACAGCCCGTATTCAGCAAGTAAAGCATCTTCAGACATGTTGGTAAAGGCTTATATTGATACTTATAAGTTCCCGGCCAATATTACAAATTGCAGTAACAACTATGGACCATATCAGTTTCCGGAGAAACTGATTCCACTGATCATCAATAATGCTTTGAACGGAAAGAAAATTCCGGTTTATGGAGATGGACTCAATATCAGAGACTGGTTGTATGTAGAAGATCATGCTAAGGGAATCGATATGGTACAGGAAAAGGGCAGATTGGGTGAGACTTATAATATTGGCGGACACAATGAGCGCAGAAATATCGAGATTGTGAAGACAATCTTGAAACTGCTCTATGATGTACTTCCGGAAACTGACCCACGCAGAGAACATATTAATGAAAATCTGATCGAGTATGTCGAAGACAGAAAAGGGCATGACAGAAGATATGCAATCGCACCGGACAAAATCCGCAAAGAAGTTGGCTGGGAGCCGGAGACAGACTTTGAGACGGGAATCCGTAAAACGATAAAATGGTATCTCAAGAATCTGGACTGGATGGAGAACATTACAAGCGGAGAATATCAGAACTATTATAAAGAGATGTATCATCTGTAAATAGTAGATGAATGGAGCAGATCATATGAAGAAGAGAAAAGGAATTATTCTTGCCGGAGGATCAGGAACAAGATTGTATCCGATTACACAGGCAGTTTCAAAACAGATTTTGCCGGTTTATGATAAGCCAATGATTTATTACCCACTATCCGTGCTTATGCTTGCAGGAATCAGAGATGTCCTGATTATTACGACAGAAAGAGATATCAGTGTGTTCAAAGAACTGCTTGGTGATGGTTCACAGCTCGGAATGAGATTCGAATATAAAGTTCAGAAGAAACCAAGAGGACTTGCAGAGGCATTTATCATTGGAGAGGATTTTATCGGTGATGATGACGTGGCATTGGTTCTGGGAGATAACATTTTCTATGGACAAAGTTTCTCCCCTGTTTTGCAGAGGGTGAATGAACGCGATGGAGCCACAATCTTTGGATATTATGTAAAGAATCCAAAAGCCTATGGGGTAGTAGAATTTGACGAATACAATAATGTACTTTCTATAGAAGAAAAACCGAAAGTACCAAAGTCTAACTATGCCGTACCAGGATTATATTTCTATGATAATTCTGTTGTACAGTATGCAAAGGAAGTCGAGCCTTCCGAACGTGGAGAACTTGAGATTACAAGTATCAACAACAGATATCTTCAAGAGGGAAAACTGAAAGTGGAACTTCTGGGGCGTGGCTTTGCATGGCTGGATACGGGGACTCCGGATGGACTTATGGATGCAGCTAATTTCGTGGCAACATTCCAGAACCGCCAGGGATTGCAGGTATCCTGTATAGAGGAGATTGCATATAAAAAAGGATTTATTGATAAAGAACAATTGAAGAAGTTAGGAAGCCGTTTACGTAAGACACCATACGGACAGTACATATTATCTTTGTGTAAAGAACCTGGTGAGATGCGCAAACAGAAATAAATAAATGCAGGTATTATGACACAAAGAAGTGAAAGCTGAATGAAAATGTGGCATAATATCTGCTTTTGGTATTTTGGATGGAGTAATCTTACAGATTGTAAAACTTGTAAAATTATGGAAGGCTAATTGACGCTCCGGATTTTAGGTGGTATACTACTCTTAATATGGACTTACTATTTATTTTTATTGAAGCATTTACTTATAATTATTGCAGGCACGTTTGAATCAAGGAAGGAGGGTAGGTCCAAAGAAGAAAAAGGGGTGATGACGGGCGAGAAATGGATAGGGCGCTCAGAGGAGAGTATGAAAATTGTTTGAGAAAGGAAATAAAGGAGAACTATGAAAAAGAAAAAGACACAACTCTAAGGTATCGTTCTTTCAGCTGCTATGCTTGCAACATCTGTTCCGGCTCCTGTTTATGCAGAACCGACAGATAATGTAGCAGAAGAGGAAGATAGCGATGCCGCAGCTGTTCAGGAAACAACAGATGAAGCTGATGCTGTAGCGGATGATGCAACTGATGATTCCACAGCAGCTGACGATGCGACTCCTGAAGAGGCGGACGAGCAGGATACAGCGGATGAAGCTGATGCTCAGGCAGCTGAAGAAGGAGATAATGAAGTTAAGGTGGATGGTGGTTATACAATTTCTATCCCGACAATTAACTTCCAGGGTGCCAATGCAGCTGTTGCAGAACAGATGGCAAAGGACGTGGAGATTGATGAATCTGATCCTGCTATCCAGAGTCTGAGAAAAGCACTGGAAGAGGTTGAAATTGTCGGCGGCGAAGCCGGCACAGAATCCAATGAATCTAACATCAGTACAGCAGACCTGTATGAAGCAGATGAAGCAGATGGACAGGAGACAACTCAGAAGCTGACAGATGAACAGATTGATACGGTTGTTAAGCAGTATCAGAACTATCTGAATCAGTGGGCAGATAATGCCAATGTACTCGGTGTTCAGAATCCATTCTTTCTGGATTTCAATGATGATACGGATGGTCTTGGTATCCTTGGTGAGATGCTTGCCTTAGACGGCAAAACTGTTCAGGATGTCAGAGATGGCAAGGTTAAGTATGATGATCTGACAGGTATGATCTTTACTTTCACATATGGTGATAAGTTAGGTATTGAGTATTATGGTAAAGATGTAACAAATGCAAGAGAGGAAGCCCTTGCTGCAGTTACAGCATCAGGTGCGCAGACAAAGGCACAGAAGCTGCTTGTTCTGAATGACTGGCTGGCACATAACAATACATTTGATATGTCCTACATCATGAACTCCGGTAAGGAATCAGATGATGACAAGCCGATGATTGCAAAGGATCCTCAGAAGCAGGAGCATGAAGATGATGTTTATAATGCGATCTATGAAGTTTATGAACCTCAGATTAAACAGAATTTCCATGATCAGATTTTTGCAGGCATCGAAAATGATTTGCGTACACAGTTCTATGAAAAGGCTATTCAGCAGGCGGTTTATGAGCAGGCTTTAGGCAAAGCTGAAAGTGAAGCCACAGATGAAGAGAAAGCAGCCGCGAAAGAGCAGGCTGAAGGCTATATCAAGCAGAACAAAGAAGCCATTGACAAAGATCCGGATGGCTATGTAAGAACCAATTTTGGTGAGGATGCAGCTAACCAGATGAAGACTAAGGCAGATGCCTTTATCAAAGATGCTGAAGAAAATGGCGTTGAGGTTGATCCTGAGAATGCGCCTGGTTACAAGATGACAGTTGAGCAGATTACTCAGCAGCAGTTAGAAAGCGATGATCCGGCATTGGATATGGACGGTGATGGAACGAAGGAAACAAGCTTTAAGCAGGCGATTCCAATCTATGCGAAGCAGGCTGCAACCGGTATGACAACTGGTGTTATCAATTATTGGGAAGGTTCTCAGTTTGGTGCATTCGGTATGGGTACATCCGTATGTCTTGGTTACTCCAAAGCTTACACATACCTTGTACAGTGTCTGGATAAGGATATTTATCTGAAAGATACGAATGTAGGCTATGACAGCTCCAACTGGAAGACAGCCAAAGAACTGTACTATACAGATGGCAAGCTTGACACTTCAAAGAATTACACAGTTGACCTTGTAAGAATCTCCTTCCAGTCTGATGTTACAATGTACGGCGAAGAACAGGAGGACTTCGGATCCGACCATTATTGGAATGCAGTAAAGGTTGATGGACAGTGGTTTTATGTGGATCCTTGTTACACAGATGTCTACACAGAAGTTATGAGCCGTGACCGTGTTGAGACAGACGGTGATATGAACCATACATACTTCCTGTTCAGTGATACAAGTGCCAGAAAATTATATGATGGTAATTTCAGTTCTTTGAGATCTCTCTATGAAAACGAAGCAACTGATAAGACCTATGAGACAGCATGGATGGCGCGTGCGGCAAGCAATGTTTACTATGCAGACGGTTATGCGTACTACATGTATGATTCTACAGACCTGTTTGACAGAGTAAACAGTTCAAGCATGAATCAGAGCCAGAAGGCTGCAGAGTACAAGATTGTTCGTCATAAACTGACAGAAAAGGATGCAGGTGATGGCGACAGTGACTATGAGACACTGATTAACTTCACAGACAAGGAAAACGACGATGATGACGATACATTTGTAAGCGTTCTCAAAGACGGCAAGATGGTGAAGAACGACCTTCTGACAAAACTGTATGCACAGTTCGTAGATGAACAGAGCATCTACCCATCTATCGGTCTGACAGCAGCGCTGTACACAGATGGTAAGATTTACTTCAACGTATCCAACGATATCGTATCCTACAATCCTGCAGACGGTGCAGTAGCCGTTGTGAAGGAATACAATACAGTATCTGCAAAACGTGATAATACAAAGCTGTTTGGCGGTATGGCGTTTACAACAACAAGCAAAGACAGTGCAGACTTTACTGTTACAAATCATCCAATCGCAGGTCTGACTGTGAAGGGTGACAAACTGATTGTTTCAATCGGTACAAACTTCGCGTTCATTTCAGGTAAGACTGGCTTGCTTGATCATACAAGTTCCGGTTGTTATGGTTATCAATTCGAAGAGACAGATTACAATCCGACTTATACAAACTACAAGAAGTATCAGCAGTTCATGGGCAGTCAGAGCAATGATAATGACGAGTTCATGTGGTCAGCTAACTTCGTTGATACAGTTGATATGAAGACACTGACAGGTACTTCTCATAATTATGAAACAGTTTCCGTACCTGCAACCTGTGGCCGTGATGCATTTACAGAGGAACGTTGTTCTGATTGTGGTTTGATTAAAGATGGTACACGTGTAGAAAAAGAAAATACAGCACATGAACATCATTACATCAAATTCCATGAAGTATACTATACAAAGACAGATGGTGTTAAAAACGAAGCAGATAACTATGTATGCCCGGAATGTGGTGCTTGTATTACAGAACCTGTTAAATCTAAATACGAGCAGGCGAATTCCACATATGAGAAGAGAAAAGCTATCTGGGATGCAGCAATTAAAAATGAAGCAGAGGGTCATACATATGTACCGACAGATGCAAAATGGAGTGATGATTACTCAACAGTAACATTCCAGAATCTTACATGTGAATCTTGTGCAGATAAAATTGACAAGCTCGATTGCTTGCTTTCATCTGACGATAATGCAACTAATAAAGCGAACCGTGATTCTATCAATAAGACACTGGATAAAGCTGTAACAGTAGATGCTAAGATGGTCAGCCATGCTGGAACATGTGATGAAGGTGTAACAGCTGTATACAAAGCAGCAGATAAAACTGAAGACGGTGTAAAATATTTAGTATCTACAGAAGTAAAAGGCGAAGCAGGACAGCATACATATAGTGATGTAAAATTCAACTGGGATGCAGCTGCAATTAAAGATGATGATGGAAACATCACAGGTTATAAGACAGATCAGAAAGAAGGCACTTCAGTAACAGTTGATGAAGTGAAGTGTTCCGTATGTGGAGAAGTTCAGAAAAATGTATCCGTATCTGTAGTAAAAGATACAGATGCATATAAAGCACCTACATGTGAAGAAGCAGGAAAAGATGTTTATGTAGCAACAGTAACATCAACAGATGATAATACTGTACTTGCAAAAGAGACAAAAGAAGTAGCAATTGCAAAACTTGGTCACAAATACGGCGATCCGGTATGGTCAGACTGGGAAGAAAAAGATGGTAAGTGGACAACAACAGCAACATTTACATGTGCAAATGATGCAACACATGTTCAGACACCAGAAGTTAAGATTGATAGTGAAACAGTCGAAAAAGCAACTTATACAAAAGAAGGAAAAGTTGTTTATACAGCATCCGTAACATCACCAGATGGAAAGAAAGTTGTTAATCCGACAACTAAGGAAGTCGTAGTTGAAAAAGAAAGACTTGCAGCAGTAGAAAACCTGAAAGCATCTTCTTCAGTAGGTAAGGTAAAACTTACATGGAGTGAAGTGAAGGACGCAGAAGGATACCTGATTTATGGAATCCGCGGAGGCGGTAACAAGTATGGTTATATCGGTATGACATCTAAGACATCTTTTGTTGATGTAAAAGCACTTACAAGTGATTACAACTATTACTGGGTATTTGCATACTGCAAAGACGAAAATGGCAAGATGTATCCAGGACTGACAGCACACTATGTATATGGTAAAGCACAGAAATGCGCAGCTGTTACAGACCTGAAAGCTTCATCTGTAAAGGGTGGAGTAAAACTTACATGGACGAAGTCAGCCGGAGCAGAAGGGTATCTTGTATACGGAATCCATCCAGGCGAGAAATATGGTTACATCGGTATGACAACAAAAGGCACAACATTTACAGATAAGAAGGCATCCAGCACAGATTGGAACTTCTACTGGGTATTCCCATACCATACGGACTCTAACGGAAACAAGGTTGTTGGTGGAACACCGAAGTATGTATATGGAAAAGCAAAATAATTGAATGAGATCTGACTCATAAGTTATAAACAGGATTTAACTTGTGAAGATTATACGCAAAAAGCACAGTGATTTATTCACTGTGCTTTTTGCATAATATGCTCCTCTTTGATTGTGTAAGACACTGGGGGATGATATAATTAATTCAGTTAATATTCGTTATATTCCAAATGTAAGGGAGGGAAAGTGTATGAAGAAGAAACGAGGCGGGCAGAAAAAAAGAAGGGGAATGTGCCTGTTACTGATTTTATCTATGATAGTTCTGGCTCTTTCAGGTTGCTCTAAGAAAAAAGAGACAAAAACAGAAAAACCACCGACTAAGAAAATAGAAGTGGAAAAGCCAGAACCAGTAGAAGAAGTGCCGGAAGAACCGGAAGAAGAAAAGATTCCGGAAAATCAAAACCTGCTGACAGGTCTTGCGGATCTGACAGATGCTGCTATCGGTAAACGTCCGGTGGCGGTTATGGTGAATAATATTCCGGCAGCAATGCCACAGTACGGAGTAGAAAAAGCAGATATTATCTTTGAAATCCCGGTAGAGGGTGATCAGACGCGTTTTATGGCTCTTTATGCGGATTATACAACTGTTCCGCAGATCTGTGCGATACGAAGTTGCAGATATTATTTCCCGGCACTGTCTCAGGGATTTGATGCGTTTTATGTAAATTGGGGAATTGATGATAGTATCGCAGATTATCTGGAAGCTTTGAACCTGGATCAGTATGATGGAATTTACAATGCAGGAGGTCTGTTTGGACGAGATATGGAACGTCGGAATCAGGGGTATGCATTGGAACACACAGGATACTTTGATGGAACAAAGTTTGCAGAAGTAGTGCAAAATACTGGAAAGAGAACAGACCTTGCGGATGATAAGAAAGGAACAGCATTTCAGTTTAATGGATTAAATGAACAAGTGAAACCATCAGAAGATGTGTGTAAGAAAGTGAGTATTGATTTTGGCGCACAGTCTGCTACACTTGTCTATGATGAAGCAAGCAATACTTATAAAAAAGAAATTGATGGAAATGCCCAGATAGACGGAAAAACAGGAAACCAGCTTGCTTTTACCAATGTGTTTGTGTTAGAGACCACTATCTCTGTCAAAGATGATTTGGGACATAAAGCAGTTGACTGGGATGGCTGGGAAGACTCCATGGGATATTACATTTCGAACGGTGCAAAACAGAAGATTCATTGGAGTAAAGAGGAAAATAATGAATTATCAAGATTAACATTTTATGATGAATCAGGAAATGAAATATCAATTAACCGCGGAAAGAGTTATATTGCATTTAACTATCCGAATCAGACAACATATGAATAAATAAATAATCCCCTGCCAGTTGCAGATTAATTTGAAATAGCAACAGGTAGGGGATTGTTTATTGATACTCATTTTTAGTTGACTTCAAGCATGATTTCTATTGCATGAATTGCATGCTGAATCATGGCTACTACAGTATTATGGCTGTTTTTATCAATATTAGAATCCCAGACATCATCGAAAAACTCTTCGAAGATATGATCCAATATAATCTTATTTGGAATGCAGATGTTATATTCCGGAGTCAACTTCTTTAAACGCAGATAACACAAAGAATCTGATACAAAAAGTGTCGGGTGTGCTATGTGCTGATGGTCGGAAAGAATTCCTTCCGGAAGAACGCATACATGCATAAGATCAAGTTTGTTTACCAGCTGTTCCAGATTCTTAAGGCAACGCAGTCTTTGGGATATAGTTAATGATATTCTTACACCGAAGAAATCAAGTTCTCCTGTAACTGTGAAATCTTTTAACATGGAAGCATAAATGATCAGATGGATTGGTGTGGTCTCCAAAATGCGCTGTGTCAGGTGATTTAGTTTTTTTACGTCCTCCTTCTGAAGATCGTTGTTATTCAGGCAATACTCATCCAGGAGCTCCGTATATAGATCTTCCGGAAGAAAATGTTCTGTCAGGTGTCCGATGAGACAGTATTGCTTCTGTGAAATTAACGTTTGTTCATATTCAAAGCGGTGAATCATTTCCGGAATGGTTGTTTTCCGGATTAATAGTGTTTCTTTATTACAAAGAAGTCTGATCTTGTGATAAAGTTCATTCGTTAGATCACTGTCTTCAATTGTGGTAATTCCAAGACAGTGACTGCTATCTACTAACATTCCAGAGATAGCATAAGTGTCTCTGATTGCAAAAATGAGCTTACGTTGAGCCTGCGAACCAGAATAAAGATTAAAATCAATATTAGAGAGATTGGTCATCACATTCATTAAGAAACCAGCGGTATAGGCAGGAGTGGAAGCAGCCGATTCCAGGTCCATAAGAAGTGAAAAATGTACACCAGGTAGAATAAGATTCCGGCCGCCGTGTGCACTGTTGAGTTCTGCAATCAAAAGCTGGTAATTAGGATCGACATTCAAAATATCAACAATCGCGTATACGTTTAGAGAATTAACTTTTCGAAGTGAAGGGTGTTTCATTTTAAAAATGAACTGGTCTAATGTAAGCTCCGGATAATAAGAAATTTTTGGAGCTACTTCTGTACCGGTTGAGTTTTGTAATTCTTTTACATACATATATTCAGATTCGAGATTGTCATAAATAGCAGTTTCAAGATCTTTGATATCCTGTAGCTGATATTCCTGTAATAGTTGTGTAGTGCTTTCTTCCGAAAGAGCTTCAACAATACAGTGACTGATAGCCTGAAGTGTATTTTCATGATTTTTTTCAGTTGGCAACAGTTTTCCGCTAATCCATTTACTGATATAGGAGTCATCATACTGAACAGCTTTTGCAAGAATACTATTTTTTAGCTCAGCAATAGCCATAAGGTGTTCTAGCAAAATGCTGAAACGGTTTTTATCTTTCATATTTTTGTTATATTACAGAGCATAGAATAACTTGTAATATGTCCCCCTTCCTTTAAAAATACCTTAAAGAAGTTGATAGTATGATATTAGTTTAGAGCAGAGAAAATAAAATTGCAATAAAAGAACCATAATTTACCTACGATTTTGTATTTATTTCAAAAATGAAGCTTGGAAAACAAGATGATTCATGTGAATCATCTTGATTCAAGTCAGGGTTGTTTCATGAAGGATTTTTAAAAACATAAAAAGATCAGATTTTATCGGGGGTTATGCATGTTATACAAAACATGTGTAACTCTTGATTTTTTGTGCCTGTAGAGGTATAATATCTATATGGTATAGGTGTATTGCACCTATACAGAAAGGAGGATATTATGCCAGTAACTGAGAAAAAGTACCCGGATTGGGTTCAGAAGTATCGGATCAAAGGAACTACCGTGAAGAAAAAAGGAGATTCGTATTATCTCTATAAAAGAACATCCCGGCGCGTGAAAGGGAAAAAGTATCCGCAGCCAGTCGATACCTATATCGGCGTGATTACTCCGGAAGGAGTAATACAAAGCAATAAAAGAAAAGTATCTTTGACAGATGCAGAAGTATGGGAATACGGATTTTCAAAAGCCGTCTGGGAGTTGTGTCCGGATGATTGGAAAAAACCGTTGGGGGATGACTGGCAGGATGTACTTTCCATTATTCTTCTAAAACAGTCTCCAACCTCTTATATCCGAGAAAACACGAGTGATGAAAAAAGAATCGGATTTCCGATATCAGTTTGCAGCCCAGACAGCGTCCCTGTCCCGCAGAATTTATAAAAAACAGGGCATTGGCCTGGAAGAATTACATCAGTTAGAGACCATCTATTTAGTATGCCTGGATAAAACGGAAATCATTTCGAAAGTGAATGAGGGGCAACGGAGACTCCTGGAGAAAATACAGGTGGCATTGGAAATGTGCTGAAAAGACTGTTCTGACAGAAAAATTGATCCATTATTTCAGGCAGATTCCGGATTATCGGTGCGGCAGAGAGAAAAGACACGATCTTGGAGAAATGCTGGTATGCGTCACCCTCGGATTCCTTTGTGGCCGGACAACGATCCGCAGGAGCCTGAAATGGTGCAAAACCCACTTGGAAGAGCTGCGGAAGCATATGAACTTAAAATACGGGATCGCCTCGCCTTCCACTATTACCCGGATGTTGAATGGCATTGATGAGGAATTAGCTTTGTATGCTTTTATGGAGTGGATTGGCGAGATCGTGGAATCGAAATACCCATCTAGCTATTGATGGGAAAGCATTGTGCGGTGCAACGGAAAAACGAAAGGTGAGACAACCCCGATGCTGCTGAATGTAGTGGAAACGGTCCGGGATTGATACTTGCACAGCTTCCGGTAGATTCAAAGACGAATGAGATTACGGCGATTCCTGAATTATTAAAGCTTCTGGATATCAGCGGGAGCATTGTAACGATTGATGCTGTTGGGACACAGACTGCAATCATGGAACAGATTCATGAACAGGGAGGACATTTTGTGTTAACAGTAAAGAAAAATCAGCCGGAGGCCTATGAGGAGATTCATACGTTCATGGATAAACTGGGGGCGGAAGATCTCAAAAGAAAAAAAGGCGAAGCTATGGATCCTGGGATGAAGGAGTTCCTTGAGAAATACGAAGAAATCAGCCAGATGGAAAAAAACCGGGACAGAAATGAGTATAGGACTTGCCAGATATGTAAAGACGCTTCAAATCTGACCAAAAGCCAAAAAGAATGGCCGCACGTTCAAAGTATTGGGCGGATCAAGCAGGTGAGGATACCCAAGGAAAAAGACAGCCAGGGAATGATGTGACGCCGTCGAAGGAAGAGTTTTGGAAAAGGCTCGGAAGAATCCCAGCTCCTTCTGCTGGAGAGGGAGCCGGAAAGATGTCCAGTGTACGGCACTGATATCAGACCTGATCCTTACAGCAGAGGAGCTGGGAAGCATAAAAAGAATGCACTGGTCAATAGAGAACCGGCTCCATCATGTGCTGGACGATACATTTAGGGAAGACCGCTCGCCAGACAAAAAGTCCCGGAACAACCTGTCGCTCATCAGAAAATACGCATACAACATCCTGCGTCTGGCAATGTACGAGACGGGTCTGGCAAATATAATGACAGAAATGATGGACTGCTTTTGTGACAATGCCGCTTTGCGGGAACGGTATGTGTTTCAAGGCATAGCCAGTCTCTATTGACTATATAAAAAGAATACCTCTGAAAAAAGGTCCTGTAAAGGGATATAGAGTTAATTTGCGCTTTTTTACATGACCAATGAATCAGAAACAATATGAGAGATGTGATAGCAAGGATGCAATAAGTTAGATCTGCCCATGGATAGTTCATGAAACAACCCTGGATTCAAGTTTCCATAAATTGTCATTTAAAAGAACCTGTGATAAAATTTGAAAGTATTTTTGGGGAAAAATGATAAGAAAAACAAAAGAAAAGAAGGGGACAAAATTATGAATTTTACAGAGCAGAAATTGACAGGTAAAGCAAGTATTGACAAACCTTGGCTGAACTTTTATCCGGAACAGTTCAGAAATCTTGAGATACCAAGAATTACAATCGAAGCTTTCCTGAAAATGAAAAACCCGAATGAGGATAAGATCGCATTTGAGTATTATGGAAATAAGATTACATGGAAACAGTTATGGGAAGATGTAGATGTTGCGGCAAGAGCACTGAAAGCCCTCGGATTTAACGAAGGTGACAGAGTTCCGTCCTTTTTAGTATCTACGCCAGCTCATTTTATTCTGCTTCTTGCAGCAGAAAGAGTCGGTGTAGCAATTATCTGTCGTGATGACGAACCGGAAGAACTTTGTTTTGCAATCCGTAAATGTAAAACAGATACAGCATTTGTAATGGATTATCTTTCAAAAGAAGATGAAGAGTTATTCCGTACAACAACTCCGATGACACGTATGATTAAAGTGTCACCATTTGAATATGCAGACAAGAGCCAGATGAAGGATTATGTATTAGAAGAAATCACAGCCCGCTATCCGGCAGAGACAGAGACAACAGAAGGCGATATGAGCTGGCAGGAGTTTATGGAACTGGGAAGAAACTTCAAAGGTGAATATCTTGCACCGGTAGATCCTGACAGAGCTGTGTTTGGAGCATACACAAGTGGTTCAACAGGAATCTCTAAACTTGTAATCCATTCTTCAGCGAATATAGTAGCAACTGCATACCAGATGTCAATCTTTATTCCGCCGTCAGATGTGCAGGAAGTCTGGTGGACACCAATTCTTCCACCGGCATTGATCGCAGTAACAGTTTCAATGACGATCTTCCCACTTTCTACAGGATTAATGGTATCACTTGATCCATTCTGTCCGTTAGAGAATATTGACATTGAATTCATGGATCGTAAACCGAACTTCTGGGCATTGATCCCACTCTATTGCGAGATGTTAATGTCCAGTGAGAGAATTCCGGAAGATTACGATATGTCTCACCTGAGAACAATCGGTGCAGGTGCCGAAGCTATGAATGACCGTAAGTATGCAGAGGTAGAAGAATTCTTCCATAAACACAACGTTCAGGCAAAATTAAGTGCAGGTTATGGACAGAGCGAGGGATGCTCAAACCTCACACTGCCGAACCCAATGTTCCCATTGGAGGATGGATGTGTAGGTATGCCAATGACAGCAACTGTACTTGGTGTATTTGACAAAGATTTGAATGAATTAAATTACGGAGAATCAGGAGAACTCTGTATGACAGGTCCGTCTATGATGCTTCATTACTCAGGCTGGAGAGGTGAAGAGCTGACAGAGCAGACACTTGTTGAGCATCCGGATGGAAACACATGGTTACATACAGGAGACGAGGCTTATATCACAGAGCAGGGAATTGTGCATATTCTTGGTCGTGGTGAAATTAAAGCTTATGGAGACAAACCACTTCATGTAATGAGGATGGAGACAAAAACAGTAAGAACACCTGGAGTGAAAGATGGATTCTTCTGTCTCGTTCCGGATCAGGAGCATGAAGGGTATTATCGTCCATATCTGTTTGTGATTCTTGATGGAACAAAGACACTTGAGGAAGTAGCAGAACTGCTGAAAGATACACTGGAAGAACATGAATATCCGGTGGAGATCAGAGAAATTACTGAAAGACCTTACTTCCACTTCAAAACAGATAGAAAAGGTCTTACAGCTCAGATTCTTAAAGAATTAGAGCAGGCAAAAGAAGAAAAATAAGGAAATCAAAGGTTTTGATTGTTCCAGGGAGCAATAACCGTTGAGTAGGGAATGTGAAAAAAGTGCCGAGTTATAGGAAAAATCCATATGACTCGGCACTTTTTAAGTGCGAAATAGAGATGATTTTGTAAAAGAATGAAAAAGTTTTGCTTTGCTGTTGAGAACTGAAAGAAAAAATGCGATTTTATGTAAAAAACACTTGACACGGAACAAAAATCAACATATAATAGCAAGGTATGACATAAGGAGAAACAGTATGCACCAAAGCCCCGGAGTATGCTGATTTCAAATAAATAAGCAATAGTATATAATGATTATTTATAGGAGGAACATCCATGAAAACTTATATGGCAAACCCTGATAAGATTGAAAGAAAATGGTATGTGGTTGACGCTGAAGGCGCTACACTTGGACGTCTTGCATCTGAGATCGCAAAGGTACTTAGAGGAAAGAACAAACCAGAATATACACCGCACATCGATACAGGAGATTATGTAATCGTTGTTAACGCTGATAAAGTGAAAGTAACAGGAAAGAAATTACAGCAGAAAATCTACTACAATCACTCTGATTATGTAGGTGGAATGAGAGAGACTACACTTGCTGAGCTTCTTGCTAAGAAGCCAGAGAAGGTTATCGAGCTTGCTGTTAAGGGAATGCTTCCGAAAGGACCTATGGGAAGAGAAATGATCAAGAAGCTTCATGTATACGCTGGACCAGAGCATGCAAATCAGGCTCAGAAGCCGGAAGTTCTTACATTTTAGGTAGAAGGAGGAAATAACAGTGGCTAACGCAAAATATTACGGAACAGGAAGAAGAAAAAAATCTATCGCAAGAGTATATCTTGTACCGGGAACAGGAAAGATCACAATCAATAAAAGAGATATCGACGAGTATCTTGGACTTGAAACTCTGAAAGTTGTTGTTCGCCAGCCGCTCGTGGCTACAGAGACAGCTGACAAGTTCGACGTAATCGTTAATGTATGTGGTGGTGGATACACAGGACAGGCTGGAGCTATCCGTCACGGAATCGCTAGAGCACTCCTTGAGGCAGACGCAGATTACAGACCGGTTCTCAAGTCAGCAGGTTACCTGACTCGTGACCCACGTATGAAAGAGCGTAAGAAACCAGGTCTCAAAGCAGCTCGTAGAGCACCACAGTTCTCAAAGAGATAATTATCTCGCAAGAGAATTACAATTCAAAGAGATCCCAAACCCCAGAACTTCGGTTCTGGGGTTTTTCTTTACCTTTTGATTCAGTGAGACGTCCAGAAACGTGATGAAAATTGGTGGATATGTAGCAAGTATGCAGCAAAAATCAAAGCAACTATGAGGTCAGATTTATTCGTGGAGGGGAACTAAAGGATGAAGAATGAAATTGTATTATTTACAGATGGTGATGTTAATATAGAAGTTCAAATCAATCCTGAGCAGGAGACAGTTTGGCTGACGCAAAAACAAATGGAAGTGTTGTTTGATGTTAAGCACGCTACAGTAAGTGAACATATTTCAAATATTCTTGCTTCAGGAGAACTGGATGAGACTTCTGTCGGTTTTTCCGACAGAAGTACAGGGGGACGAAAACCCAAAATTTATAATTTGGATATGATTTTGTCTGTCGGATATCGAGTTAATTCTAAAAGAGGTATAGCTTTCAGAAAATGGGCAAATAATGTCCTTAAACAGTTTATTTTGCAAGGATATGCAATCAATGAAAAGCGTCTTCAGGCGCTTAAGAAAACAGTTGATATTCAGTCAAGGATGCTTGCAGATGCACTTGATATAGAGGAGAAAGTGTAGCCTGCTTCATATTTTTATTAGTGCATTACATAAAAATACGCACATACGCATAAACAAGGAATGAATATTGAAACGTATTTTGTTTTATGATAGAATATCATTACTAAAAAAAGTGCAGATGCGGAAAATCCTTTTTGCTGTTTACAATCTTTAAGAGATATTTACTGGAGAATGGAGTTAGCTTTGATCATATTGTTGAAATTGCATTGGACGGTATAGAGAACGAGGAATTAAGAGATCCCAAGATGCGTTTTTGATTTCCAAGGCAAGCCGTTACGACATTAAGGGAGGGATTTGCATGAAAAGAAATTACTGGGCGTTATTAGTTTTTGCGTTAATAATAGTATTGCAGTGGATCGGATTAGGATTTCACGGTCAAATAAGGTTTATTTTTTTGATAATTATATTAGTTCTAATTGTTTTATTGGCAATATTATTACGGAAATAGTAAAAGTGAATAACAAGGTGATTATATGCAAGAGTTAATTACATCAGTTTTGGCATTAGTTTGTGTTCTTACTTTGGCAAGGTGTGGAAAATCAGATAATGGTGACTACCCCGCAACTATAATGGTAAATGGTACTAACTACTATTCCACTGATCATGCTGTTCCTGTTGAAGTGGACGAAAGTGTTATTCAATATACTACTTCTTATGCAGAAAACGGCATACCTCAAAAAGATGGCGAAGCCAATTTCAACAGAGATTTAGGAACACCTTATGCAGTTATTGAGGATGACAGTGTAGTTGTCCTTATAGATAACGAGTGGATAGAGTTCAAAGCGAAGTAAGATAACTTCAAGTCTGATGAAGAGCGCGAAGCGTGAAAGAAAATACAGAAAGAGGCTAGATACTATCCTGAATTTCTATAAAAAATTGATTAAGTTAAGAAAAAAACTGCCGGTTATTGCAAATGGAACCATTCAGTTTTTAGATGAAGAAAGCGAAGGCGTGATCGGCTATGTAAGAGAATTAGAAGGAACAAAACTTGTTGTGCTGTGCAATTTATGTGAGGAAGAAAATAAAGTTGTATGGCAGAGTGAGTGGGATTCATATGAATTGTTGCTTGGAAATTACTCTGATGGAAAAGTAGATGGAACGTTGAGACCATACGAGTGCAAGGTGATGCGTTCCATCTAGAGAGTATAAATTATGTAGAGAAAGAATCAATTGAGGTTAGGATAAGAAATTCAACTTCAACTGAAATTAAACTATATGAAGCGATTCCCGCGTCTTCTTCCCCTTGCAAAGAATAAATAACATGACTAAGAGAATAAGTGGAAAGATAAGACCAATTTCCATTCCAACACGGATATTATTATCAGAATTCTGGGTAACATAACCTACAATACCAGGTCCAATGCTGCCTCCCAAATCGCCGGCCATGGCGAGCAATGCAAACATTGCGGTTCCACCGGCCGGCATTTTTTTAGATGTAATACTGATCGTTCCAGGCCACATGATTCCAACCGAAAAACCACATACAATACAACCGGTTAACCCGATTACCGGATTCGATGATAAGGTGGTTAAAAGATAACAGATCACACAGAGGATTCCGGAACCTGTCATAAACTTCATCAAATCCATTTTTTCACCATATTTTCCAAAAATCAGGCGACTTATTCCCATTGTAATTGCAAACATGCAAGGTCCAATCAAATCCCCAAAAGTTTTAGAAAGTCCCAGTGCAGCTTCGGCATAGGCTGATGCCCATTGTGCCATAGCCAATTCAGATGCTCCTGAACAAATCATCAGGCAGATTGCCAGCCAGACAACAGGAGTTCGGAATAACTGTCTGACGCCCATTCCATTTCCGTCATTTACTAAATGTTCTATCGGACAAGTTGCGAAATTATATATATTAATCGCCGGAATAAGTGCCCACATGACTGCCAGCCATTTCCAACTATTCATCCCGAACAGGAAGAAAAATAAGCTCGAAATCAGTATGGTGGCTGCCGCACCCCAACAGTAAAAGGAGTGAAGCAGGCTCATAGTTGCTTCTTTATTTTTAAACGGGCATGCTTCGATGATAGGACTGCAGAGAACTTCGATCAATCCACTCCCCACAGCATAGATAATTACACTTATAATAATTCCGGTAAAAGGATTCGGTAACAGATCAGGAAGAAATGCAAGTCCAACTAATCCGGCAGCAGCGCATATTTCAGAAGTTACGATACATACACGATAACCGATTCGATCTACAAACTTCGCACAAAATAAGTCGACTAAAAGCTGTGTGAAGAAAAAGAATGTAGATATTAAAGCAATGTTACCCAATGAAATATCATAATCATTGTGAAATTTTAAAAATAATAGTGGTGCGAAATTTGCGGATATCGCCTGAGTGACGAATCCCAGATAACATGCCACTTTTGTTTTTTGATAATCTGGCATAACAGAAAACTCCTTTGTTCTTTTTATACCGTATTATATATTAGATAACAAGAAAAAACATTGACTTATATTGCATAAATATTGTATTATATCGTAAATCCAATAAAAAGGTTGTTGTGAGGAAAGATATGGCACAAAATAAAATTGTAACAGATGAGAATTTAATGGAATCAGCAAAACATGGGACGGACGGTTATCCGTTTAAATGCTATTTTGAAAAGTTATCACAATTTGATTTTCATTGCATTGACTGGCATTGGCATACAGAATGGGAATTTGTATATGTTGAATCCGGAAACATGACGGCATGTGTTGGTGAATCGATGTTTTCACTATCAGAGGGGAATGGTATTTTTATAAATTCAAAGATTTTGCACAAATTTTATTCCAGTGATGAAACTGTCATCCCCAATTTCCTTTGTATGCCGTCCTTTCTTGCGCCGGAAAATAGTTTGATCTATCAAAAATATATTCAACCGATTGTTTCATCATCGTTGTCATACTTGATCTTAAACGGGGAGAATTTATGGCAAGGAGAGGCATTAGAAATTATGAAGCAAATATTTTCCGCACAGGATAGAGAAGTTGATGGTGAGCTGCTTACATCAGTTCTTATGCAGAAATTATGGCTGATTATTTATGAAAATATTGACAAAACATGTATGGAAGAGCAAACGGACGATTCCGGCTCAGCTCAGGCACGCTTGCAGCTTATGATGCAGTTTTTGCACCAGAATTATGCAGAAGATATTTCTTTGGAGGAAATTGCCTGTTATGCTAATATTAGTAAAAGTACGGTGTTGAATCTTTTTAATAGATTTTTACATATCACTCCGATTAATTATTTGATTGGTTACCGGCTGAAGAAGGCAGCATTGTTGATTAAAAATACAGAGAAAAAAATCAATACGATTTCTTACGAAACAGGGTTTCATAATGTAGATTATTTTTGTAGAGCATTTAAAAAGAGTTATAAAATGACTCCAACAGAATATCGGAAAAGTAAAAATTCAACAGTACAATAAAGTTAGAACAGAAGAGGAGAATGACATTATGATAATTAGAAAATATACAGAAAAAGATATTTCCGAGATGATTCACATCTGGAATGAAGTAGTAGAAGATGGTGAGGCATTTCCACAGGAAGAGTTCCTGGATGATAAGACAGGGGCAGAATTCTTTGCATCACAGACTTATTGTGGCGTTGCAGATAACGACGGGAAAATTGTTGGGCTCTACATCTTGCATCCGAATAACATCGGCCACTGTGGCCACCTTGCAAATGCAAGTTATGCAGTGGATTCAACTTGCCGTGGAAAGCATATCGGTGAGAAACTCGTGAGTGACTGCCTTGTACAGGCAAAGTTGCATGACTTTAAGATTTTACAGTTCAATGCAGTGGTAGAAAATAATGTTCACGCACGTCACTTGTACGAGAGATTAGGATTTGTGCAGATTGGAACTGTACTGAATGGATTCCGTATGAAGGATGGGACATATCAGAATATTTGTTTGTATTATAAGGAAGTGTAATAATAAACAAATATTAACTTAAAATTAAAATAAGTTGACAATAAGAAGAAAATAAGATGAATTGTTAACTATAAACCAAAAGAAAGGTTGATAATTAAATGGACACAAAGACAAAAAAATTATCGACAGTAAGTATGGTGTTGTATTTTTCTGATTTAAGCATTGTTTTTCTCCTAAGATTTTGCAGGCTTGAGAAATAATACTGCGAGGTTATTTAATTTGCCGGGGGATTTTCTGCAATTATTCATATTTTACTTTTTTACTTTTATTATATAATTTAAATTATTTAGACTTATATGTAAAAAGCAGGAGGGATAATATGAAGGATATAATGTCGATAAAAAAACGTCTGGAACAGAAATCAGCAATTAATGGGAAGGCTGGCGTTGCAATTATGTCAGGCATGCTAAATGAGGAGAAGATTAGGAATCTTGTAATAAAGCACTATAATAGTATTACATGTGAAAACGAGATGAAACCAGAAATAATTTTGGGAGACGTTCCTGTATTCCGTGTTGATACTGAAGGAAATATATGTTTAGATGAAAATGGCGATCCGGTTTTAACACTTGATTTCAGCAAGGCAGATAAAATTATGGATTTTATAAAAAAACATAATGAGAAAAATCCAGATGATACAATACGGGTAAGGGGTCATGTACTCGTATGGCATTCACAGACTCCGGATTGGTTTTTTCGTGAAAAATATGACTCTCAGGGGGCATATGTGGGTAAAGAAAAGATGCTGAAGCGCCTTGAAAATTATATTCAGAAAGTGCTAGAGCATTATGACGGAGTAAATAGCCCGTATCGTGGTATTATATATGCCTGGGATGTAGTAAATGAACAGATTGAGCCGGACGATTTTCATCCAGAGAAAAACCCAGGATCAGTGCGCTATACATGTAATAACAAGAATACGGGTTGGTATAATATTTTTCAGGGGGATATTAGCTACATTACTCAGTCATTTGTTTTTGCAAACCGCTATGCGCCTAATGATATCAAGTTATTTTATAATGATTACAATGATGCAGATCCGGTGAAACGGGATGCTATTTGTGTTTTGCTCAGGCAGATTAAGGATACAAAGGGAGCACGTATTGATGGGATGGGAATGCAGGCACACTATCATATGGAGTTTCCGTCTATTGAACAGATTAGAGAAGCTGTGTATATGTATTCATCTATTGTAAATGAAATTCAGTTTACGGAATTTGATATGCAGTCAAGCAAAAGTTATGACGGATCAGACCGCGAGTTGGAGTTAGAGAGAGAGGGAGCAAGGTATAAAGAGTTGTTTCGAACAATTTATAGTCTTGATAAGGAAGATAAAATTAATATTACAGGTGTTACATTCTGGGGCACCCATGACGCAGTTTCGTGGCTACAGGTAGCTGCTTTGGTAGGAGGTGGATCTGATGGCAACAGACCTCAGATGCCGTTGCCATTTGATGATGCCTGTAACGAAAAACCAGCTTTTTGGGGAATTATAGACGCATGATAAAATATCGCTAGAGGAGAAAAGGATTGAAGTTATCATATTTGTTCAGTGATGGAATGGTATTGCAACGGGGAAAAAAGAATTATATTTGGGGAGAGACAAGCCCTGAAATTATAGTAGCGGGAATACTCGACGGCAAGAAGTTTAATACTAAGGCAGATACACATGGAATGTTTGTGGCAGAACTTCCGGATCTTCCGGTTGGTGGTCCGTATTGTATGGAAATAAACGGTGACGAGAAGCGTGTAATTAGAAACATTATGAGTGGGGATGTATTTCTTCTGGGCGGTCAGTCCAATATGGAATTGCGAATAAAATTTGTAACAGAGCGGTTTGCAGATGAAATAGAGAAAATAAATGATTCGTTTATCAGAAAGTTTGATGTTCCGAAAGAATATGATTTCGGAGAGAAAAGACAATGGCTTTCACAAGGACGCTGGGAAAGCGCACAGGGGGAATCGGTCCTTGAATTCAGCGCTTTAGGACTGTTTATGGCATTGTCTCTTCGAGAAAAAAATGATGTCCCGGTCGGGCTGATCCAGACTGCTGTGGAGGGAACACCGGTGAAAGCATGGTGTAGTGAAGAGACAATAAGGCATATGGGTTTTTATACAGATGAGTTGGAAAAATGTAAAAATGAAGACTATGTTTTATGTACGCAGAAAATAGAAATTGAAAGAGAAAAATACTGGATGAAAAAAGCGGATCAGTCTTTTGATCAAAGGACTGATAGTTTTTATAAAATAAGTATTCCAGGTATATGGAAAGGAAACATGAGAGATTTCTGTGGAACAGTTTTACTGGAAAAGAAGTTCTTTATTACAGAAGAACAGGTGGTTACGCCTGCAGAAATTCTTATGGGAGCGTTTACAGACGCTGATAAAATATATATAAATGGAATCTGCTGCGGTAGTTCTTATGACAGATATGCATCAAGGATTTATCCTGTAGCCCCAGGAATTCTAAGGGCAGGAGAAAATGTGGTCTGCATACATCTGTATGTATTCCGTGGCAGAGGAGGAGCAATGCCAGGAAAACAATATGGAATACGATTCAAAAAGGGGAAAGAAAGATGGCTTGATTTGTCTGGAACATGGGATGCACAGATTAGAAAACAAATGGAATATTTGCCGGAAAAGACATTTTTCAATTATATGGCATCAGCTATGTTTAATGGTATGATATCACCGGTAAGTCCTTATAAGATATGTGCTGTTATTTATTATCAAGGAGAATCTGATGTTGGACATCCGAATAGATATGCGTTAGAATTTCGTGCGCTGGTCAATGACTGGAGAAAATCTTGGAAGGAAAAGCAATTGCCGATTATATACGTACAGCTTGCTGGTTTTTCCGATGGAAATATTAAGAAACAGGGGACGCAATGGGCGGAATTCAGGGAAGTACAGCGGCAGGCAATGGAGATTGAAAATACGGCGATGGTACAGGCATATGATGTGGGCGAGTATAATGATCTCCATCCCATGGATAAGAAGGCTTTGGGAATGCGAGCTGCGCTTGCTGTACATAAATTGGTTTATGGAGAAAAGGAAGAATGTACAGGACCGCAGGTGAGGAAAATCAGACTGGACAGAGATAAAAGAGTATATGCTGTTTTTGATCAGCCGTTGCAAACTGGAAGTAAAAAAGACGGATGTGAATTAGTAAGTGAAGTTGAACTCAGAAAAGCGAACGGAGATTATAAAAGAGCATATGTCACAGTTGATGGAAATGAAATTTGTGCATGGTTGTCTGATGGCGAGGAACCAACGGGAATTCGTTATGCATGGAAGGATTGTCCTATGAATATATGTCTGTATGGAAAAAGGGGACTTCCGGTCATACCATTTATAAAGGAGTGGGGCAGGGATGCAATTTATACTGGAAAAATTTGTGAGACAGATAGATAATTTTTCAATCCGCAAAAAAATGATTTTTATCTACATATTCTGTATGCTTTTACCAATCACGCTGACAGACGGGGTGATCATATATACGGTTCTGCATACAGAAGCACAGCTGCGCAGATCTGAAATGGAAGATATTGCAGATGCTGTTAACTATCAGATTTTTTATGATGTGGACACTGTTTCAAAAGTAGCAAAAAGTATATATGCGAATAAGTATATCAATGATTTCCTAGAAATGGAATATAGAGATCCTTTTGATTATGTAGTAAGTTATCAGGAATTTTTTAAAGATACACTTTTCCAGAGTTCAGATATGACAGGAAGTTCACTGACAACCTTGTATACAGATAACAGTACAATTGTAAGCGGAGGTACGGTCAGAAATCTGGATCTGATCAAAGAAAGCGGTTGGTATCGGGATCTGAATGAAAAAGGAACAGAACAGATGCTTTATTTTGCATATGAACCAAAGGTACCAGGAGCAGTAATGCATCCGGAAAGGCATGTCTACTTTGTTCGTAAGATGAACTACTATGGAGGCGGACAGTCGGAAAAGTTGCTTAAAATTGAAATGGATTACAGTACGATAAATAAAAATCTGCAAAATCTGAATTATGATACGCCCGTATATATATGCCATGAGGGAAAAATTATATTTTCAAATCGTGATGGCGAAAATATCGGAGATGAGTATGAAAAATTTTCAGATTACAAAGAAGTTGAATATAAGAAAACAAGTAATATTTACGGTGCTCAACTGGAAATATACGTGCTACGTCCAGAGACAGATCTTATAGGAAAGCTGGTGGAAAGGCTGCCTATGCTGTTGCTCCTTTTTTCAATCAACATCTTTTTCCCGCTGATTATGGTACTGCTTTTAAACCATTCATTAACTGCCAGAATCAGCAGATTGAGCAGTATTTTCAGAAACACAGAAGATGAAAATCTGGTTGAGATTGAAAATGTGAGTGCAAAAGATGAAATAGGTGATCTGATGAGGAATTACAATCGGATGGCATCACGTATAACAACGTTAGTAAATATTGTTTATAAAAATCGGATACTGGAACAGGAAATGACAGTGGCAAGACAAAAGGCTGAGCTTCTTGCACTGAGAAGTCAGATCAATCCTCATTTCCTTTTTAATGCACTTGAAAGTATACGGATGCACAGTGTAATAAGAAAAGAAAAAATCACGGCGGAAATGGTTGAAAAACTTGCTGTTATGCAGAGACAGTATGTGGATTGGGGAGAGGATCTTATTGAGGTAGGTAAGGAGATGGAGATTGTCAAGAATTACATGGATCTTCAGCAGTACCGATTTGGTAAAAGACTGTCATATAGGCTGGATGTGGAAACAGAATGCCAGCATCAGAAGATACCGAAACTGACAATTGTTACATTTGCTGAAAATGCATGTGTGCATGGAATAGAGAAAAAGACTGCACCAGGCTGGATATTTATTACTGTGTACAGAGAAAATGAGGAAATGTGTATTGAAGTAGAAGATACCGGGGAAGGAATGACGGAAAAAGAGTTTGACAGTATGCGGCGAAAGATGAAAAATGCGAGCATAGAACTACTGGAAAATGAAAAAGGCGTAGGTATTATTAATGCCTGCCTGAGACTGAAAATGATGTCACATGATAAAGTGCAATTTGAATTAAACGGGGAAGAGGGAACGGGGGTGTCGGTTCTGATACGCCTGCCATTTATAGAAAGTGAAAAAGGGTGATAAGATGCTGAGAGTACTATTAGTAGATGATGAACCATTTATACTTCGGGGAATGAAAGAGCTTATAGATTGGGAAGATGAAGGATTTGAGATTGTAGGCTCAGCAGCTGACGGAGAAGAGGCACTTCTTTTTCTGCAGAATCACGATGCAGATCTTATTCTTTCTGATATTAAAATGCCAATTATGGATGGTCTTGAGTTGCTTCGTAAGCTGCGAATCTCTGAAAAATATAGAGATATTTATTTTATTATTCTGAGCGGATATGCTGATTTTCAGTATGCTCAGGAGGCAATCAAATATGCATGCAATGACTATATATTGAAACCCGTGGAGAAAGAAAAACTTGTACAGGCACTTCGCAAAGTCAGAGGATTAAAAAATATAGAATTGGAGAAAGAAAGAGAAACAAAAAAACTGGAAAATGCGTATCTTTCCGGGAAACTTATCTCTATTATTCAGGGAAGATCGGATCCTCTGACGATTGAGTATGTTCAACAGCATATTCGTTTATCAGAACAGGTGAGGTATGTTGAAATCCTGATCGATGAAAAAAATTACGAGGACGACTATGAGGATTCCGTAAAGTTAGCAAATCAAAAACAGCTGTATAATATCTGTAAGGATTATCTTCAGGATGACAGTCAGCATTGTGTGATGGATGTCTCCATACAGGAAAAGGTCTATGATGTTGGTTTCATTTTATGCAGATATATGTATGAATCTTCAGGTATTAAAGAATATTTGGGAGATTTTATAAAGTATCTGAGAGAAATACTCGGACTGCCAGTGATTATGATTGTGGGAAAAGAGGAAAAAAATCTGGAAAAAATTGCAAAATCATACAGTACAGCGAGGAGGGTAAGATCCTTTCAGGGATTCAGGGAAAAAAAGGAAATTTATTATTATGAGGAGGAAATGCAAATTCATACAAACGGGATCATGCTTTGTAAGAAAAATCTTGATATTCTCCTGAATGCCATTGAACAGAACAATCATGCAGAAATTATGAAAGCAGTTGACGGATTTTATGAGGAAATGAGAGAGCGAGGGATAGCCGGCGAGGTAATGCGTCTTAATATTAATTATCTTCTTTTTCAGCTGCTGCATCTTGCATCGGAGCTGGATGACAGTGTAAATCAGGAAGAGATATTGAGGATGATCAGTGAAGGGACTTTTGAGGCTGGGATTCTGCGGGGAAGTAAAGCTCATCTGTGTAGGGTCGCATGTGAATACGGGGATTATTTGGCTCAAATGCGTAAGGATTCCTCACGAGGTATATTGGGGAAAGTAGAAAAAGAGATTCGGGAGAGATATGCGGAGAATCTGACACTTAAAGAATTCGGTGAGAAATATTACCTGAATGGAGCGTATTTGGGACAGCTATTTAGGAAAAAATTCGGACAGTCGTTTAAAGACTATCTAAATAATTGCCGGATAGAACAGGCTTGCCATCTGTTGCTGAGGACAGATAAGAAAATATACCAGATAGCGGAGACGGTGGGATACCGGGATCTGGACTATTTTGTGAATCGATTTATCTCAGTGAAAGGTTGTACACCGGCAAAATTCCGAAAACAGGCGAAGACAAAGGATGAAAAGAAAGGGGCAGAAGATTTATCAGAGTGAAGTTCTATAGTTTATCCTGCTTTTTGATATACTTTATCTGATTTTTTTCAGGTACTGATCCGTTAAAATAAAGTTATCAAATTTAAGGAGGACAATTATGAAAGCAAAAAGAGTGACGGGAATGCTGCTGGCATCTGCACTTGCGGTATCATTGTTTACCGGATGTGGTAGCGGAAGCAGCGAGAATGAGGGAGGAACAAAAGAATTTACAGCTTTCTATGCGGTTCCAGGGGCTGAAATCAATGACGACAATGAGATTCAGCAGATTATCGCAGAAAAAACTGGTGTAAAGGTGGACGAGACATGGCTTACCGGTCAGACAGCTTCTGAGGCAGTAGGAACGCTGATTGCCGGAGGTGATTATCCAGATTTTATTGATGGCGGAGATGCAATGGGACAGCTCTATGAGGCAGGAGCACTTGTTCCTTTGGATGATTATCTGGATGATTATCCGAATATCAAGGCGTATTATACGGATGAAGAGTGGAATAAGCTGAGACGGGATGATGGTCATATTTACTGGATTCAGCAGTTTCAGAATGTTAAGGGAGAAGAGAAGGCTACGACGCATAATGATGAAGCCTTTTGGATTCAGACAAGAGTACTGGAGTGGGCAGGATATCCTGAAGTAAATACTTTGGATGAATATTTTGATCTTTTGGAAAGCTATATGGAAGCCAATCCTACAATGGAAGACGGAACAGAGAATATTGCTTACACAATTCTATGTGAAGACTGGAGATATTATTGCCTGGAAAATGCACCGCAGTTTCTGGATGGTTATCCAAATGACGGATCTGTGATTGTTGATCCAGATGAACTGAAGGTTATTGATTATAATACTACAGATACTGCAAAACGGTACTTTCAGAAATTGAATGAAGAATACAAGAAAGGTTATGTGGATCCTGAATCATTTACACAGACTTATGATGAATATATTGCTAAACTTTCTACAGGACGTGTGCTGGGAATGGTCGATCAGTGGTGGGACTTTGCATATAATGTAAATGATTCCTTGAAACAACAGGGACTTGATGAGAAAGGATGCAGTTATGTGCCGCTTCCGATCACTATCGATGAAGGAATTAAAAATCAGTGGCACTGTTCAGGAGGAGTTATGAATTCAGGATCAGGACTTGCAATTACAACAAGCTGCAAAGATGTGGAAGGAGCACTGCAGTTTATAGACGATTTGCTTAGTCAGGATATTCATAATCTGAGATTCTGGGGAGTAGAGGGTGTCGATTATGAAGTTAATGATGATGGATTGTTTTATCGGACAGAAGAACAGAGAAAGCAGGCAGCAGATACGGCATACAAAGCATCACACCTTTGTTCATATTCTTATTTCCCAAACTATAAAGGAACGAGTGATGATGGTATCAATGCAAATTGGCCTGATGATCAACCGGATGAATTTTTTGACAGTCTGAACTCGGCCGTACAGAGATGTTTTAAGGCATATGGCGCTGAGACATATGTGGATATGCTGGGAACGAATGAGACTCCTGGTCCATGGTATCCGATGTATTCATTTTCCGGTACGATGACTACAAGTACACCGGGTGGTGTGGCATGGACAAAAATGGGAGAGATAAAACATGAATATCTTCCGAGAACTGTCATGGCAAATGATTTTGAGAGTGAATGGAATACATATATGAAAGCCTATGAGGGATGCAATCCACAGGATTTCCTTGATGAGATGCAGGCGGAATTGGATCGTAGAATGAAAGAAGCAGCTAAATTCGAATAGGATATAACATACAAAACGGGCAGATATGTGTCATGCTTATCTGCCAGTTTGAAAAATGAGGTGAATTTATGTCTTTAGGAATAAAGAGAAAAAAAACAGTAGTGGATGAACCCAAAATTCATTTTAGTTGGAAGGAGGCAAAACGACAGAAATCCCTTCTAATCTGGTCTGGAATTATTGTAATTTATGGTATCATTTTCTACTATCTCCCATTGGGCGGCTGGGTGATGGCTTTTCAGAACTACAGACCGATTGACGGACTTTTGCACTCTGAGTTTGTCGGATTGCAAAAGTTTCAGCAGTTGTTTTCAGATGCAACTTTTTTACGGGTAATACGAAATACACTTGCAATGGGTGTGATCAATTTGGTGGTTACTTTCGTTGCTGCAATTGCATTTGCAATCCTTCTCAATGAGGTACGAAATACAATTGGGAAAAAAACAGTACAGACAATATCGTACCTGCCGCATTTCCTGTCATGGATTATTGTAACCGGCATCATTCATGATGCTTTGTCAGGAACTGGCATTATTAATGAATTGCTCGTTAATTTGAATGTTATTAATCAGCCGATTAATTTTTTTGCTCATAAAGAGTATTTCTGGCCTATTGTCGCTTTTGCCAACGTATGGAAAGAAACCGGATGGAATGCAATTATATATCTGGCGGCAATAACATCTATTGATCCGTCACTTTACGAAGCGGCATCAATTGACGGAGCAGGAAGGTGGGCGAAGATTAAACATGTAACACTTCCGGGAATAAGACCTACTATTATGATTCTGCTTCTTATGAATGTTGGAAATGTGTTGAATGCAGGGTTCGAAATTCAGTATCTGTTAGGAAACGGGCTTGTTCAGAGTGTATCCCAGACAATTGACATTTACGTGCTGAATTGGGGTATCAGTCAGGGAGATTTTTCCATTGGTACAGCAGCAGGTATATTTAAGAGTGTGGTAAGTATTATTCTAATTGTTATTGCAAATCAGCTTGCAAAACGCAATGGAGACGAAAGATTATTCTAAGGAGGGCTCAAGATGGAAACAAGAAAAAAAATAAAATCATCGCCCGCAGATAAAGTGTTTACAGTATGCAATACAATTTTTATGATTCTGTTTATTATTATCACATTGTATCCGATTCTGAATACGCTTGCTCTTGCATTTAATGAAGGAACGGATGCATTGCGAGGCGGTATATATCTGATACCGAGAAAATGGACATTGAAAAACTTTATTACTGTTTTACAGAAAGACAATCTGATCACAGGTGCCTATATTACTGTGGCACGAACACTGATCGGAACGTTTACAGCCCTTATTACTAATGCGATACTGGCATTTATTGTAAGCAGAAAAAGATTTTTATTTAAAAAACAGCTGTCTCTTTTCTGGGTTATTACGATGTATGTAAATGGTGGTATGATTCCAACATTTTTGCTGTACAAAGGACTTGGGTTAACAAACAGTTTCTGGGTATATGTGATTCCGGGAATGATTAGTGCATTTAATATGCTTGTTATACGTACATATATGAATGGACTTCCAGACAGTCTGGAGGAGTCAGCGCAGCTTGATGGAGCAGGATACTTCACTATTTTTACGAAAATCATTTCTCCTCTGTGCAAACCTGTTTATGCGACAGTTGCTCTTTTTGTAGCAGTGGGACAGTGGAATTCATGGTTTGATGCAATGTTGTACAACAGAATGAATGCAAAATTAACAACATTGCAGTATGAGCTGATGAAATTACTGTCGTCTGTGACGAATCAAGGGGCTTCGGCAGAGGCAATGAAAAATGCAACGGGTTCGGTTACTCCTGAGACAGTTCGAGCAGCGGCGTCAATACTGACTATGCTTCCAATCATTTGTATTTACCCGTTCTTACAGCGATATTTTGTTACCGGACTTACTTTAGGTGGCGTAAAAGAATAATATATAGGCGGAGGTTAAAGGATGGACAGAAAAGAAGCCAGGAGAAAAGCACAGGAACTGGTTATGAAAATGACTATAGAGGAGAAGGCTTCTCAGCTCAGATATGATTCACCAGGTATTTCCAGGCTTGGGATTCCAGAATACAATTGGTGGAATGAAGGGTTACATGGAGTTGCGAGAGCGGGAATTGCAACAGTTTTTCCGCAGGCAATTGGAATAGCTGCCTCATTTGATGAAGATATGGTTCGAAAAATAGGAGATATTATTGCAGAAGAAGGCAGGGCAAAATATAATGCGGCTTCTAAACAAGATGATAGAGATATCTATAAAGGACTTACTTTTTGGGCTCCAAATGTAAATATCTTTCGCGACCCCCGCTGGGGCAGAGGACACGAGACATATGGAGAGGATCCTTGCCTTACGGCTACTTTAGGCAAAGCCTATGTGGAAGGGCTTCAGGGAAATGGTGAGACGATGAAAGCGGCTGCCTGCGCGAAACATTTTGCAGTTCATTCCGGTCCAGAGGCATTACGTCATGAGTTTAATGCCGAAGTATCTCAAAAGGATATGGAAGAGACATATCTTCCAGCTTTCAAAGCTCTTGTAGAGGATGCGCATGTGGAAGCTGTTATGGGAGCCTATAATTGTGTCAATGGTGAACCCTGTTGTGGCAGTAAGACACTTATAAAAAATAAACTTCGGGGTGAGTGGAATTTTGAAGGGCATTTTGTTTCTGATTGCTGGGCAATAAGGGATTTTCATGAAAACCATATGGTTACGGGTACGCCAATGCAGTCTGCAGCAATGGCATTGAATGCAGGGTGTGATTTGAACTGTGGAAATACATATCTTCATATCCTTAATGCTTATCATCATGGCATGGTTACAGAGGAAGCTATTACGGAGGCTGCAGTTCGTCTTTTTACAACCCGTTTTATGCTGGGACTTTTGATGGAAGTGAGTATGACAAAATACCATATTCTAAAGTGGAATGTAGCGAACATCTTTTGATAGCACACAAGGCAGCGTTAGAAAGCATTGTGCTTTTGAAAAACGAGAATGGAATTCTTCCGTTGAAAGAGAATGAGATAAAACATTAGGCATTATTGGACCTAACGCAGACAGCAGGGCAGCTCTGATCGGAAATTATCACGGAACATCATCAGAATATGTAACTGTATTGGAAGGAGTCAGAAGATATGTGGGTGATGAGATAAGGATTATTTACTCACAGGGATGCGATCTTTTCAAAAATAAAACAGAACCTCTTGCCCAGGATATGGATCGCTTATCAGAAGCTGTAACTGTAGCACAAAATAGTGACGTGATTATCCTGTGTCTTGCCTGGATGAGACTCTGGAAGGTGAAGAAGGAGATACAGGAAATAGCTATGCGTCTGGTGATAAGGAAGATCTTCAACTCCCGTTGTGCCAGCGTAGATTGATGGAAGTGGTGGCGCAGACTGGAAAACCGGTGATTTTATGTATGATGGCAGGAAGTGACATAGACTTGAGTTTTGCACAGAAACATTTTGAGGGAATTCTTCAACTCGGTATCCAGGTGCCCGTGGAGGAAATGCTGTTGCGGAAATCCTGTTCGGAAAAGAATCTCCTTCAGGAAAACTGCCTGTTACTTTTATGAAACTTTGAGCGAACTGCCTCCGTTTGAAGATTATTCCATGAGTGGAAGAACATACCGGTATATGAAAGGAAAGGCTCAGTATCCTTTCGGGTACGGACTAACTTATGGAAAGGCGGAAGTCCGATCAGTAGAAGTGGTGGAAACAGAAACAGGAGCAAATGTTTTCGTGAAGGTGGAAAATACGGGCGAAAGAGATATTTGTGAGGTATTGCAGATCTATATCAAGTGTGAAAATTCGATTTATGCGGTTCCAAACCCGCAGTTATGCGGGTTCTGCAGAGTAAAACTTTACAAGGAAGAAAGAAAAACCCTTCAGGTACATATTCCTGGGGAAGCATTTACTGTTGTGGATGAAGAAGGACGTCATATTGCAGGGGAAAGCATTATACAATCTATGCCGGTTTCTCTCAGCCTGATGCGAAAAGCGAGGAACTTACGGGTATGAGTCCTGTTAAGGTGGAGTTTAGAAAAGGTAGACTGAACTTAAGAATGGAGAAAGCTATGAAGATTAATCTGGACAGTCCTGTTATTGTTTTTAACTACAGTTGCAGATTTTATGATGTTAAATATTCTGTTCATTTTATGCTGTGCGCCGGTCATTACGATCGGCGGCAGTCAGTGCCCTTTACACGATTACTATGCGCGAGGCAAGACATGAGGGTGGATATATATTCAAACCTTTTTCAAAGCATTTAAAAATAATTTCAAGCAGGCGTTTCTCTTATCCATCTTGTATTTAATAATCGGAGCAAGTTTTGTTTTGGAGTGAAATTTTGGATAGAAAAGCCGGAATTTTCAACGGTCAATCAGGTGATTCTCGTGATTACGGGAGTATTTGCAGTTATTTTTATTTTTCACTTCTTTATGTATTTGCTTTAATAGCCGATTCGATAATACTATTTTAAAAGCGTGAAAAATGCAGTGATGCTGGCTGTTTTAATCTGAGAGAGACATTTTGCTGACTCTGATCCATGTAATTGTAATTGTGCTTATGATTTTTACAAAAGGTATTTGGATTTTATGATGGTTGGCGGATTTTCAGTCAGTGCATATATAAATTCACTGCTTTTATAAGAGTATTCCGGCAATATGAAAAGATAGAAGGAGGAAATCACGATGACTAAAATGGTAATCAATCCGAACAGGAAACTGAGCAGGATTAACAGACAAATATACGGATTTTTCTGAACATCTAGGAAGATGTATTTATGAAGGAATTTATGTGGGGAAAATTCACCTATTGAAAATGTGAATGGAATGAGAACTGACGTAGTTGAAGCGTTGAAAGAGATTCGAGTTCCAGTGCTTCGTTGCCTGGAGGATGTTTTGCAGATGAGTATCACTGGATGGACGGAATAGGTCCTGCGGGTTCACGTAAAAGATGATTAATACAAATTGGGGAGGCGTGTTGGAAGACAACAGTTTCGGAACACACGAATATTTTGAGCTCTGCCGTCAGCTCGGATGCCAAACGTATATTAATGGAAATTTGGGAAGTGGAACAGTTCGTGAAATGTCTGAGTGGATAGAATATATGACATTTGATGGAATATCCCTATGTCCGAACTGAGAGGAAAGAATGGTCAACAAGCTCCATGGAAAGTTGATTATTTTGGAATCGGAAATGAAAACTGGGGATGCGGGGAAACATGAACCCAGATTATTATGCAAATGAGTATCGCAGATATCAGAGTTTTGTTCGTGACTATAATAATGAACATCATATTCAAAAGATTTGCTGCGGAGCACCACACGAAGATTATGAGTGGACGAAAGAGGTATTGGCAACCTGTTTCCGTAGAACTTCCGAAGAACAGCATGGATTTATGGATGGACTTTCTCTCCACTATTATGTATATCCGAGGGATTGAAATCAAAGGAAGCTCAACGGAGTTTGATGAAAATGTCGGTATAAGACATTGAATAAGGCGGTGTATATAGATGAACTTATTCGCAGACATGGTAAGATTATGGATGAATATGATCCTCTGAAAAAATAGGCATGATTGTAGATGAATGGGGAACGTGGTATACATGTGAGCCGGGTACAAATCCGGGATTTCTTTATCAGCAGAATACGATGCGTGATGCACTTGTAGCGGGATCACATTGAATATATTTAATAAACACAGCGATCGAGTGAAGATGGCAAATCTTGCACAGATTGTTAACGTACTCCAGGCTGTTCTGCTTACTGAGGGGATAAAATGATTAAGACGCCTACATATCATGTCTTTGACATCTATAAAGAACATCAGGATTCGAATCTTGTGGAGAGCAGTATTGAGATAGAGATGATTGGGGTGGAAGAAGAGTGGAAGGTACCGAATCTGACAGAATCTGTCTCAGAAACAGCGGATGGAACACTCCATCTTACTATAACAAATCTTTCTGTCGATCAAAGTTTTGATATAGATACTACGATTATTGATAGAAGTGTAAAACAGTAAAAGGAGAAATTGTTACGGGGAAATACACGCAAAAATACTTTTGAAGAACCGGAGTGTGTTACAGTAAAAAATATGATGGAACACAGATTACGGAAAAAGGAATTCGATTTACGATTCCGGCGTGCAGTGTCCTGCATCTAGAAGTGAGGTAGAATGGTTGTGGGGAGTGAGCAGCATCGATTATGCAGAAAATGTCTATTAAAAGATATGTCTGAAAAAGAATTTTTCACAATATGTATCGCTATATTTCCAATCTTCCGAAGATGATAAAGTTTCAAATTCGGAATATGAGCGCAGATTGAAAAAATGCGGAGAATGTACGAATTTGTTGAATGGTATATGTAGGATCTGCGGATGCTTTGTTGAGATGCGTGCAGCGATAGCTGTTAAACATTGTCCTAACAGTGTTCCTAAATGGTAGAATTTTCTACAAGCATAAAATAGGGTAAAATCCTCTAGTCTTACATGGCTTGAAAATAGTAAAAACAAAATAGGAGTGGATGTAAAGAGTGTGTGAAACTTTTTCTGTAAATAGCTAATAACAGCAAGGTCTTCTATGGTAAAATATAAATCATAGGAGGTTTTATTATGGCAAGAAGAGTTGAAAAGGCAGACGGATAAGGAACAAAGATAAAATAGTAAAAATAGAATAGAACAAAGAAAGAATATGGAGATAAAACAGAAAGGAATAAACAATGAATGTAAATCCTATAACAAGATTGGATTATCCAGATCGGACGTGATCCGCGTAGAAGACACCTATTATATGGTATCCACAACCATGCACTTTATGCCGGGCTGTGAGATTCTGCAGTCTTTGATCGGTGCACTGGGAGCATGTGACTTATGTCTATGAGACGTTGGATCATACGGATGCGCAGCAACTGAAAAGCGGTCAGAATATTTACGGACAGGGCATGTGGGCAGCTTCCTGCGCTATCATGAAGATTTTATATCTGCTTTGTGGCAAATGATACCCGTAAGACTTATTTGTATACTTCGAAAAAATAGATGGTCCATGGAAAAAGCAGCTGATAGAAGGCTTTTATCATGACGGCTCTTTATTATTTGATGAGGATGGAAGAAACTATATTGTATATGGAAATGATGAAATCTGGATTACAGAATTGAATGAAGATTTGATTGCACCCAAGAAGGACGGATTACATCGTCTTTTAGTCAGTGATCATAAGAACCCGGAGCTAGGCTATGAGGGTTCTCATATTCAAAAATAAACGGCTATTATTATATTTTTCTGGTTCATTCCCTGAGAGAGCGCTGGATGCGGACGGAAGCATGCTTTACAGTGATTCTCTGGAAGGAGAATTCACGGGTGGAGATGTACTTTGTGATGATCGTGGATATTGTGGACAGGGCGTGGCACAGGGAGGAATAGTGGATACGCCGGATGGAAAGTGGTATGCAATGCTGTTTCAGGATTCCGGAGCAGTTGGACGGATTCCTATTCTGCTTCCGGTTATCTGGAAGGATCATTTTCCGTTTTGGACAGAACGGACATGTGCCGGAAGAAATAGAGGTTCACAGTACCGACCAGGATATATTTATCAGCCATTAGTGGGAAGTGATGATTTCTGTAATGGGCTGCTTCCGCGCTGGCAGTTTAATCATGATCCAGATCCACGGTACTATCATCTGGATGCATTGCAGGGAACCTATACAATTACAACACGGGAAGTTTGTACAGAGCTTACACAGGCAGTAAATACGCTTACGCAAAGGATGAGTTATCCGTCCTGCGCAGCTGAGGTTACTGTTGATGCTTCTGCATTGAAAGAGGGCGATGTCGCAGGTTTGTGTGCGTTGCAGAGCTGTTATGCTGCAGTTGGCATTACAAAACATCATGGAAAATATGAAGTCCTTATGCTGGATAAAAAGAAGATGGTATATTGGATATGACGGAAGGAACTGTTGTTGAATCACACCAGATGGATTTTCGTCTTGAAGCAGATTTCTGTAACATGAAGGATGAAGCACGCTGCTATTACCGGGTAAATAAGGGAGACTGGCTACCCATCGGAACCGTGCATAAGCTGTACTTCAAACTGGATCATTTTACTGGTTGCCGGTTTGGTCTGTTCTGCTATGCGACAGAGGAAACAGGAGGAAGTGCCTGCTTCCGGGATTTTAAGTATTATGATGTTGATGAAATCTCATAAAGATAGAACTGCATAAAATAAGTGTCGAAATTTACTCAAATAGGTCAGAGCTATTATGATTCCCTGATAGAGATGTATGCTTCCTGGGGTGTTGATTTTATTAAGTGTGATGATATCTGTGACAGCTTTATATATCGGAATGACAGCTTTTCCGGATGACATGAAAGCGAAATGTTATACAAGGCTATTCAGAAATCAAACAGGAAATTGTACTCAGCCTTTCCCCTGGTCCTGCACATATTGACCGTGCGTGGCAGTATTGCGATATGCTGCCACTCGGCAAGGTCGGTAAAGGCTTTGAGACAGGAGAAAGAGACTGTCTGTTTACCAGGGAAGAGCAGAAGACCATGATGACACTATGGTGTATGTTCCGTTCTCCGCTGATGATTGTTGCCGAGCTTACCAAAATGGATGATTTTACATTGAGTCTTCTCACTAATAAAGAGCTGTCGGGACGGGAACCGGATAAGGATTCCTATGAATTTACCGAGCTGTGGAGTGGTGAGGTTTTACATAGCGGAAAGGAAGCATTAACCGTCGTAGTACCTGCACACGGTACGAAAGTGTTTTCTGTTCGATAGATAATAAAAATTTTATTCAGACCGGTATTGCTGCGGAGTAATACCGGTTATTTTTTTGAATTGTTTATGAAAGTAGGAGCTGCTGGAAAATCCAGTTTTTTCTGCAATAATATCCATTCCCCAGTTGGTTCTTTCAAGAAGCTCCTTTGCCTTATCAATGCGCATGGATGTAATGTAAGCACTAAGAGTCTGGTTAAATTTCTGATGAAATACATAAGACAAATAATCCGGACTCATATGCAGATATTCTGCAATAGAAGAACGGTTCAGATCAGGATCGGATAAATTGTAATAGATATAGGTTCGTACACGGAAAATAAAGTCTTCATCCTCTGCCAGCTGATCCTGAGCTGTTTTAGCAGGAGCAATGGATGATATGGAAGCTGCAGACTTTTGATGAGACTGATTTTGCTTAAGTTCTAGTGCGTGCCGGATTTCATCACATAATTGTGTCTTATCTATAGGTTTCAAAACATAGCTGGCACAATGAAGCTTTAACGCCTTCTGGGCATAATCAAAGCGTTGATGGCCGGACAAAATCATACATATTATGGGATGTAAAAATTACTCTACTCCTATTTTTTTATTAGAAATTTTCACAGCAGGTTAGATTTTATCTCCAAAATTAAGTTCTACAATGCAATCTAAATCTCTTGCGATATTTGAAAAATTTTGATTTAGATTTAATGTTTGTGCAGATATCTGATTTCCACTCATCTGATATGTGTTATTAAGAAAAATATTCTCATCAGTTTCAGCATAAAGTAGCATTCCAGATACAGTATGTTCACAGTTCTTTAATTCAAATTCTTTGTTTTTTACATATGTAAAAATCTGATAGAGATTATTGGAATGTAAGGTGTGTGTTCCGTATTGCTGTTGGGTCACATGCGAATAATATTTGGCATCGATGATAAGTATGGTGTTACCTTTGGATAACATGATATCAGTCTGCATTTTGGGTAACATTTGATTTTCACTATCATCAAGCTGCCATGCAATTTGGGAGGAATTGACAGTTAATTCCGGATGTTCTTTGCGAAAGTATTCAAGTAGAAATTTTTCATATAAATGGCACATGCGTTGTTCATCAAAAAAATCCATTATTTTTGATGAACCGTCGGTTTGCGTTTGGAGAAGTCCTTTATAAACTAAATAACAGATTCCAATTAGCATTTGATAGTTCATCTGGAGCAAAGATAGCAGTAAGTTTTTCGATATAATCAGTATATGGAGTAATATCGGTTAAGCGTTTTGCAAAAATTACATCATTGACGGATAGGGTGTTTGCGTCATTAGCGTACTTTCCCCAAATATGACCGAAAACAATTCCAGGAATATTGCATTTTTTAATAAAGAGTGCAATTTGTCCCATACGAATAAATGGAATGCTACTAGGATTTTGTTTGAGAAAATGCAAAACTTTCAGTTGGATATCCTGTTCGTAAAAAGGTGCTAATAAAGTTGGAAATAATATGCGGATCCACCGGAAATACCTCCGAATATCTGTAGATCTCTATCCATTTCAAGCATATAGCAAAGATTAGATTTATTTCCTTCATCATTATAAAATAGAGAAGTTAACAAATCCTTTCCGGAAAGGCGCTTTAATTGTATGGATTTTAATCGCAAAACACTTGAAAGTATTATATAATAATTTTTATATAAGTTCTTAAGTAAATAACATGGAAGTGTTATGTGTGAGTTTTATATAACGATTTTAAGGAGATAACTAAATGAATAACACAATCAATTATTATAATCAAAACGCAGAAAACTTTATAGCGAATACGCAGAATGCAGACATGCATCCGACGCAGGAAAGATTTCTTCGATTGTTAGATGCGAATACATCAATTCTTGATTTTGGTTGTGGTTCTGGTCGTGATGCAAAATATTTCCTAGAGAAAGGATATCAAGTGACAGCGATAGATGGATCGGCAGAGCTGTGCAGATTAGCTAGCGAATTTACAGGCATAGAGGTTAAAGATTGATATAGAAATCAAACCAAGCAGAATATATAAAGATACGAGGAAAATGAAATGAACATACAGATTTTTGGAACTAAGAAATGCAATAACACCAAGAAAGCAGAGCGGTTTTTCAAAGAACGTGGAATCAAATTCCAGTTCATTGATATGAAAGAAAAAGGTATGAGTAAGGGTGAATTCAATTCAGTTGCTCAGGTGAATGGTGGATTAGAAAATATGATCAACTGGGAAGGGAAAGACAAAGATCTTCTTGCTCTCATTAAGTATGTTGCAGATGAAGATAAGCTGGAAAAGGTGCTTGAAAATCCGCAGGTGATTAAAAACGCCGGTTGTAAGAAATGGAAAGCAATCAACATTAGGGTATCAGCCGGATGTCTGGAAAGCGTGGAAATAAGAAAAGTAAAGGATAAATTAGTATGATTTATACAGTAAAGAGAATCGATGAAGATTTAGATTTTGGCTGCGAAGAACGAGCCAAAGACGCTCCGGTTATGGCAGTGGTTACACTTGTAGATTCATCCGGAGAAGAATTGAGGGTGAAAGCAGAGGATGCCCTGCTTTATAAAAACAATATCAATGAAGGAGACAAGGTTTGTTTCGATAAAAATGATCCGGATTCCGTTATTAACCATATATAGATGGAAAGTGTGGAAATGATGATGTAAATATTTGTTGATGCAGACGCCTGTCCAGTGGTTAGCATAGTTAAAAAATGCAAAAAAGCAGTTGCAGATCTGGGGCGTATTCTTTTAGTGCATAAGCATCAAAATAGTGTTATAATCACAAAAGCGCCTGGGAAAAATGGACGCAGAAAATTATATTTATCACAAGGAGGCAATCACGATGGATTTCTACAAGAGAGCACTTGAATTAAAAGACGAGACAGTAGCAGACAGAAGATACATTCATGAGAATGCAGAGGCAGGACTTGAACTTCCGAAGACGAAAGCTTATGTGATGGATAAGTTGAAAGAGTATGGTCTGAATCCGGTTGAATGCGGAGAGGGAGTTACGGCAACGCTTGGAAATGGCGGTAAGGTTCTTCTCCTGCGTGCAGATATGGATGGACTTCCGATGCCGGAGGAAAGTGGTGAAGCATTTGCCTGTCCAACAGGAAAAACAGCACATACTTGTGGACATGATTTTCATGCGGCAATGCTTTTGAGTGCAGCAAGGATTTTGAAAGAACAGGAAAGCAAGCTGAAGGGAACTGTGAAATTCATGTTCCAGCCGGCGGAAGAGACATTTCAGGGAAGTAAGAATATGATTGAACACGGGATCCTTGAGAATCCCAAGGTAGATGCAGCGCTTGCGTATCATGTATCTCCGGGAAAGATGCCGGTCGGACTTTTTATGTATAATGATAAAGGCACAATGATGTATTCTGTTGATGGATTTAAAATCACGGTCAAAGGGAAAGGTTCTCACGGAGCCTATCCTCATGCGGGTGTGGATCCGATTAATATCGGAGTGCACATTCACCTTGCACTGCAGGAGCTGATCGCAAGAGAGACAGATCCGGCGCACGCATGCGTTCTGACAATCGGACAGTTTAAGGCCGGTGAGGCGGCAAATATCATTCCGGAGACAGCAATTCTTCAGGGAACGATCCGTACAAACAATACGAAAGAGCGCGAACTTCTTGTTCGTAGAATGAAAGAAGTGGCAGAGAAGACCGCAGCTGTGTATAATGGCAGTGCAGAAATCGAGATGATCTCAGAGGTTCCACCGCTGATCTGCAATCCGGCATTGACAGATGAAATGATTGGATATATGAAAGAGATGGATATTCCGGGGCTTACTCCGGTTCCGGATGTGAGTGCAAGTGCATCGGAAGATTTTGCAGTGATCGCAGAGAAAGTTCCGAGTACATTTATGTATCTTTCAGCAGGGTATATGGATGAGCGTGGAACGTATCCGGCACATAATCCGAAAGTGCAGTTTAATGAAGATGTCTGCCCGATCGGTGTGGCATGTCTGGCACGGTGTGCTGTGAAATGGCTGGAGAATCATCAGGAATAAGAAATAAAATACGATTGGAGAGCGATATGAGCATATTAAATGTAGAACACCTGACACATGGATTTGGAGACCGTGCAATCTTTAATGATGTGTCATTCCGACTTTTGAAAGGAGAGCACATTGGTCTTGTCGGAGCCAACGGAGAAGGAAAATCCACCTTTATGAGCATTGTTACAGGGAAAATGTTGCCGGATGAAGGTAAAGTTGAGTGGTCAAAGAATGTGCATGCAGGTTATCTGGATCAGCATGCAGTTCTTGAGAAAGGAATGACGATCCGTCAGGCTTTGAAATCCGCATTTGATCCACTCCTTCAGAAGGAGCAGAGAATGAATGAAATCTGTGATATGCTTGGAACAGCAGATGAGGAAGAAATGAATGCGTTGATGGAAGAACTTGGTACGATCCAGGATGAACTGACACTGCATGATTTCTATACGATTGATGCGAAGGTAGAAGAGGTTGCGCGTGCACTTGGATTACTTGATCTTGGATTGGACAGAGATGTGACAGACTTAAGTGGTGGACAGAGAACAAAAGTGCTTCTTGCGAAACTTCTCCTTGAGAAGCCGGATATCCTGCTTCTTGACGAGCCGACAAACTATCTGGATGAGGAGCACATTGCATGGCTGAAACGCTATCTTCTGGACTACGAGAATGCATTTATCCTTATTTCACATGATATTCCGTTCTTAAATGAAGTCGTGAATATTATTTATCATATGGAAAATCAGGAATTGAACCGTTATGTGGGCGATTATGATCATTTCCAGGAAGTTTATGCAGTGAAGAAAGCTCAGCTTGAAGCGGCTTACCGTCGTCAGCAGCAGGAAATCAGCGAGCTGAAGGACTTTGTTGCAAGAAATAAAGCTCGTGTGTCTACAAGAAATATGGCGATGTCCCGTCAGAAAAAGCTGGATAAAATGGATGTGATCGAGCTTGCAGCAGAAAGACCAAAGCCGGAATTCCATTTCAAATATGGAAGAACTCCTGGTAAGATGCTTTTTGAGACGAAGGATCTTGTGACAGGATATGATGAACCATTATCTAAACCGTTGAATTTCTCTATGGAACGTGGACAGAAAATCGCACTTGTTGGAACAAATGGAATTGGAAAAACCACATTGCTAAAGAGTATTCTTGGATTGATTCCTTCTTTATCAGGAAGTGTTGAACTTGGTGATAACCTTGAACTTGGTTATTTTGAACAGGAAGTAAAAGGAGAAAATCGAAACAGCTGTATTGAAGAACTGTGGCAGGAGTTTCCTTCTTATACACAGTATCAGGTACGTTCCGCACTTGCAAAATGCGGACTTACAACAAAGCATATCGAAAGTCAGGTGCGTGTACTCAGCGGTGGAGAGCAGGCAAAGGTGCGTCTCTGTAAGTTGTTAAACAGAGATACGAATTTCCTTCTCCTTGATGAGCCGACGAATCATCTTGATGTGGATGCAAAGGACTCTCTCAAGCAGGCATTACAGGAGTACAAGGGAAGTATCCTTCTGATCTGCCACGAACCTGAATTTTATCAGGACGTGGTTGATGAAGTGTGGGATATGAGCCAGTGGACAACGAAAGTATTCTAAAAGTTGCACAAATAGAGCTGCATGTGAATTATGCAATAATCACGAAAATGTTTGAAAATTTCAAAAACCTCTTAAAATTATACTGAAAAAATGTTATACTACACATGTAGAGTCTGTTATAAAAAAAGGGCAGTACATTGTGGACAACAACAGTGTAAATGAAAAGAACAGGAGGTTTTGAAAATGCTCAGCAGAGGAGACGCAGTTGTATATAAGTGCAGAGGAGTGTACAAGGTAGAAGAAGTAGGAAAACTGGATTTTTCATTTGTGGATGGCAAGAAAGATTATTATACATTACAATCCATAGACAACCAGAGAGACAAGGCATATGTTCCAATAGACGATGAGAAGAATATTCGCCGTCCGGTAAGTGAGCAGAAGGCGAAGGAACTGCTGGATCATCTTGCAGAGGTTGGTATACTGAATGTAAAGAATGAAAAGTACAGAGAACAGGAATACAAGGATTGTATCTCAAGCTTCTGTCCTGAGAACTGGGTCAAAGTGCTGAAGACATTGTATAGCCGAACAAAACGAAGAGGCAGCATGACAAGCATGGATAAGAAATATCAGATGCTTCTGGAACATGCGCTTTCAAGTGAAATGAATTATGTTCTTGGAATTCCGGCAGGCGAGATGACAGAACTGATCAAAAAGAGTGAATAGTTACTAGAATTTAATAGAAAGAGGTCTGAAGCTACGGAAAATCAGGATTTTTCATTCAATAGCTGCCGGGCCTGGACTTGCGAAAAAAGCATGTGCATGATATACTTCTCCTGAATCTATTATTTTAGGAGAAGTTTTTCGTTTTTTTCTAGTAGATTGTCAAGAAAGCGAACGTACCGAAAGGAGAACAACAATGAAGATGCTGTCGATTGAGCAGGAACTTAAGAGTAACTCTTATCCAGGAAGAGGAATTATTATTGGTAAAAGCCCGGATGGAAAGAAGGCTGTCACTGCCTATTTTATTATGGGACGCAGTGAGAACAGTAGAAACCGTGTGTTTGTAGAGGACGGAGAGGGAATCCGTACACAGGCATTTGATCCATCGAAGCTTACAGACCCAAGTCTGATTATTTACGCACCGGTCAGAGTATTGGGGAATAAGACGATCGTAACAAACGGAGATCAGACAGATACGATTTATGAAGGAATGGATAAGCAGCTTACTTTTGAGCAGTCTCTTCGTTCTAGAGAATTCGAGCCGGATGGTCCGAACTACACACCACGTATTTCTGGTGTGATGCATATTGAGAATGGCAATTTCAATTATGCAATGTCAATCCTGAAGAGCAATAACGGAAATCCGGACAGTTGCAACAGATATACTTTTGCATACGAGAATCCGGCAGCCGGTGAAGCTCATTTTATTCACACTTATATGCATGATGGCAACCCGCTTCCAAGCTTTGAGGGAGAACCGAAGCTGGTAGAGGTGCTGGACAACATGGAAGAGTTTGCAGACCTTCTGTGGAACAGCCTGAATGAGGAAAATAAAGTGTCATTATTTGTCCGTTACATTGATATCGAGACAGGTAACTATGAGACAAAGATCGTGAATAAGAACAAATAAGGAGCGTAAAGACAGATGAAAGAATTAGAATTGAAATACGGATGTAACCCGAACCAGAAACCTTCAAGAATTTACATGAACGACGACAGAGAGCTTCCAATCAAGGTGCTCAGTGGACGTCCAGGATATATTAACTTCCTGGATGCGTTCAATGGATGGCAGCTGGTATCAGAACTGAAGAAAGCAACAGGACTTCCAGCCGCAACTTCATTCAAGCATGTATCACCAGCCGGAGCAGCTGTTGGTCTTCCACTGTCAGAGACACTAGCGAAGATTTACTGGGTAGATGATCTTGGAGAGCTCTCTCCACTTGCATGTGCTTATGCAAGAGCGCGTGGCGCAGACCGTATGTCTTCTTTCGGTGACTTTATTTCTCTGTCTGACGTCTGTGACGTTGATACAGCGCGCCTGATCAAGAGAGAGGTATCTGACGGAGTGATCGCACCGGGATATGAGCCGGAGGCACTTGAACTTCTGAAACAGAAGAAAAAAGGAAATTACAATATTATTCAGATCGATCCGGATTATGTGCCTGCACCGTTAGAGCACAAGGAAGTATTCGGAATTACATTTGAGCAGGGAAGAAATGAACTGAATATCGATAAAGATTTCTTCTCAAATGTTGTGACAGATGTGAAAGAGATCCCGGATGCAGCGAAGATCGATCTTGCTATTTCCATGATTACACTGAAATATACACAGTCTAACTCTGTATGTTATGTAAAAGATGGACAGGCAATCGGAATCGGTGCTGGACAGCAGTCAAGAATCCACTGTACACGTCTTGCCGGACAGAAGGCAGATAACTGGTGGTTACGTCAGAATCCGAAGGTACTTGGACTACAGTTCAAGGATGGAATCGGACGTGCAGACAGAGATAATGCGATCGATCTTTACATCGGAGAGGAATATATGGATGTTCTCGCAGATGGTGTCTGGGAGAATACATTTAAGGTAAAACCAGAAGTATTTACAAGAGAAGAGAAGAGAGCATGGCTGGACCAGCTGACAGGTGTTGCGCTTGGTTCTGATGCATTCTTCCCATTCGGTGATAATATTGAGCGTGCACATAAGAGTGGTGTAACTTATATTGCACAGCCAGGTGGATCTGTGCGTGATGATAATGTAATTGCTACATGTAACAAATACGGCATGGCAATGGCATTTACAGGAATCCGTCTGTTCCATCATTAGAAACTTAAGATAAGATGATAAAAGAACCGGGACTTTTGGTGAAGAACCGGCGGTATAGAAAGGCTGAAATATTATGGTAATAGAGACAAGAAGCCCGGAAGAGACATTTGCAGTCGGTAAAAGTCTTGGTGAAAAAGCATTCCCAGGTCAGGTGTTAACCCTGACAGGGGATCTTGGAGTTGGGAAAACGGTCTTTACTCAGGGACTTGCAGAAGGACTTGGGATTGAAGAACCGGTGAATAGTCCGACATTTACCATCGTTCAGATTTATGAAGAAGGGCGTCTGCCCTTCTATCATTTTGATGTCTACAGAATCGGTGACATTGAAGAGATGGACGAGGTGGGATTTGAAGAATACGTGATGGGAGAAGGTGTCTCACTGATCGAGTGGGCGAATCTGATAGAAGAGATTCTTCCGGAACATCGGACAAATATTCTGATCGAGAAGGATCTGACACAGGGATTTGATTATCGTCGGATCACAATTGAGGAACAATAACGATAAAAAATTAGAAGAATGGAACAAAGAGAAGGCTGTTGATACAGAGAACATTTTTACAGCAGCTGACAGAGGAAGGAAGCAAGACCATGAGAGTATTGGCGATAGACAGCTCAGGACTGACAGCAACGGTTGCAGTCGTTGAGGATGAACAGACAATTGCGGAGTATACCGTGAATTATAAGAAGACACATTCGCAGACACTTCTGCCGATGATTGATGAGGTAAAGAAGATGATCGATCTGGATCTGTCCAGCATTGATGCCATTGCTGTGTCAGGAGGACCGGGCTCTTTTACCGGGCTTAGAATCGGATCTGCTACTGCGAAAGGGCTGGGACTTGCTCTTGGAAAACCTCTGATCCATGTTCCGACAGTGGATGCACTGGCCTATAATGTTTATGGATGTGGCGACTTGATCTGCCCAATCATGGATGCCAGAAGAAAACAGGTTTATACAGGATTGTATTCATTTTCACATGAAGTGAAAGATGGAACACATCTGACAGAGGCTGCATTTCATGTGGAAGAACAGCAGATGGCGATTGCAGTAGAAGAGTTGATCGGTAAGCTGAATGCGTATAAACGTCCGGTTGTATTTTTGGGAGACGGAGTACCAGTGTATCGTCAGATGATTGAAGAGGGACTTGAAGTCCCGTATTCATTTGCCCCATCATACATGAACCGTCAGAGAGCGGCTGTAGTAGGAGCACTTGGTATTGCGTATTATTATGCAGGAAAATATGAGACAGCAGAGGCGCATAAGCCGGATTATCTGCGTGTGTCTCAGGCAGAGCGCGAACGTGCGCAGCGTGAAAAGGAAGCAAAGACAGAAGTGCGTGAGATGACGATTGAAGACGGTGCTGTAGTTGCTGAGATTGAGCACCAGTCATTTTCTGATGCCTGGAGCGAGAAGGCGATTCTAGAGACGCTGGAACAGAACAATAGTGTCTGCTTTGTTGCGGAAAAAGCAGGGAAAAGAGTAGGATATCTGCTTGGTTATACTGCAGTTGATGAAGTGGAGATTGCAAGAATCGCAGTGATTGATGAGATGAAACGTCAGGGGGTTGGTCATGCATTAATGCTAGCTTTGAAGGCGTGGAGTAAAGAACATCAGATTGCAAAGGTTCTGCTGGATGTAAGAGAAAGTAATCAGGCAGCAGGAGTATTTTATGCGAGAGAAGGATTCGTAAACGATGGAGTCCGCAAAGCATTCTATCAGGATCCGAAGGAAGATGCAGTACTGATGAGTCTGGAAATAGATAAATAACCAGCAGTTTCCAGTGGAAATTGCGAAAACTGTTTTGTATAATTGAGGCGTAACAAAGGAAGAAAACAGGAATATTCCGTTTTTGTAAATTACAAGGATGAGTAACAACATAATTGCTGCTCACAGGAGGAAAACGTATGCGCCAGTATCAGTTGAAAGAAACAAAAGAAATTACGAAAATTATTTGTAACCGGTGTGGAAAAGAAACAAAAGTTGTGAGTGGGATTCCGAAAAGAGAGATGATTCATGTAGAGCATACCTGGGGTTATTTTTCTGGAAAAGATGGAGAAAGCTGCAGTTTTGATCTGTGCGAGGAGTGTTTTGATGAAATTACAAAGGGGTTCCTCATTCCAACCGAATGTAAAGATGAATGAAAGAGTCTGGTTTGCAGTTTCGGGCAAACCGTAATGGACCAGAAGATAGAGGAATATTATGTTAGATGTATGTTTGCTTGGAAGTGGTGGGATGATGCCGCTTCCTTATCGTTTCCTTACTTCCTTAATGACAAGGTTTAACGGAAGCAGTCTGATGATTGACTGCGGAGAAGGAACACAGGTAGCTGTAAAAGAGAAGGGCTGGAGTTTTAAACCAATCGATGTGATCTGTTTTACTCATTATCATGGGGATCATATCAGTGGACTTCCGGGTCTTCTACTTACAATGGGAAATGCAGACCGTAGGGAACCGTTGACACTGATCGGACCGAAAGGTCTTGAAAGGGTTGTCAGTTGCCTGCGCGTAATTGCGCCGGAACTGCCATTTCCAATCATTTATCAGGAGATTCAGGGAGCGGAGCAGACATTTGAGTTAAATGGATACCGGTTGAAAGCATTTCGTGTGAACCATAATGTACTTTGCTATGGTTATACGATTGAAATTGACCGCGCCGGTAAGTTTGATGTGGATCGTGCCCGTGCAAATGAGATTCCGCAGAAATACTGGAGTCGCTTACAGAACGGAGAAACCGTAGAAAGTGAAATGGGAATTCTGACACCGGATATGGTGCTCGGTCCACAGAGAAAAGGAATTAAGCTGACTTATACAACAGATACAAGGCCGACAGATTCGATTCGTGAGAATGCGAAAGATTCTGATCTTTTCATCTGTGAAGGCATGTATGGAGAGAAAGAGAAAGCAGCGAAGGCAGTAGAGTATAAGCATATGACATTTTATGAAGCAGCGGAACTGGCGAAAGAAGCGAATGTTGGCGAGATGTGGCTGACACATTATAGTCCGTCACTTACAAAGCCGGAACATTACATGAATGATGTGAAAAAGATATTCCCTCGGGCGAAAGCTGGAAAGGATGGAATGTCTGTTGATCTGATGTTTGAAGATTGAGAGGGATAGAAAATGAGTGAAAGCAAAGAGATTAATATACTGGCGATCGAAAGTTCCTGTGATGAGACAGCGGCAGCAGTAGTACGAAACGGGCGAGAAGTGCGCTCAAATATCATTTCTTCTCAGATTGATCTGCACAAATTATACGGTGGTGTTGTGCCGGAAATTGCATCAAGAAAGCATATTGAGAAGATTAATCAGGTGATTGAAGAGGCGCTTAGTGAAGCAGGGACAACATTAGATGAGATTGACGCAATCGGTGTAACTTATGGACCGGGGCTTGTAGGAGCCCTGCTTGTTGGCGTGGCTGAAGCAAAAGCAATCGCATGGGCGAAAGATATTTCACTGGTCGGAGTGCATCATATAGAGGGGCACATTTCTGCCAATTATATCGAACATCCGGATCTTGAGCCACCGTTTGTGTGTCTTGTTGCATCCGGCGGACATACGCATCTTGTATGTGTGAAAGAATATGGAAAATATGAGATCCTCGGAAGAACTAGAGATGATGCAGCGGGTGAAGCTTATGATAAAGTGGCTCGTGCAATCGGGCTCGGTTATCCGGGCGGTCCAAAGATTGACCGTATTGCCAAAGAGGGGAATCCGGATGCAATCCAGTTCCCAAAGGCAAAGGTAAATGATGCAGAGTATGATTTTAGTTTCAGTGGACTGAAATCAGCGGTATTGAATTATATTAATGGCTGTAAGATGAAAGGTGAGACATTTGATCCTGCAGATCTTGCAGCATCTTTCCAAAAGGCAGTAGTAGAAGTTCTTGTGGGAAATTCAATGCGTGCAGCAGAAAAACTCGGCATGAAGAAATTTGCGATCGCGGGAGGAGTTGCGTCTAATTCAGCGCTTCGTGAAGCGATGGAAGAAGCTTGTGAGAAACGTGGAATGAAATTCTACCGTCCGTCACCGATTTATTGTACAGATAATGCGGCAATGATCGGAGCGGCGGCTTATTATGAATACCTTGCCGGAACTCGTTCGGGATGGGATTTGAATGCTGTGCCGAACCTGAAACTTGGAGAGAGATAGAAATATTTTGTGTATCAATGCATGATTTTGTTGCATGCTATAGGTACTGTGAGTATGAATGGAATAAGTGGAAAACGAAAAGTTATCCACACGATTCTTTGAATTGTGATGAGATATGAACAGGATTTTGCAATGAGTTGTGAATAACTTTGCAAAATTCTGTATTTAATGTGAATAACAGGAGAGAAAAATGGAGAAAAAGTATTGTACAGCGATTGTTCTTGCTGGAGGCAGTGGGAAAAGAATGGGAACAAAAGTTCATAAACAGTATCTGATGTTGAAGGAGTATCCTGTACTTTATTATTCTTTGAAAGCATTTCAGGATTCCTCATGGATTGATGAGATTGTTCTTGTCAGTGGCGCAGGGGAAGAAGAATACTGCCAAAAGGAAATCGTAGAGAAATACAGTTTTTCTAAAGTGCATAAAATCGTAGCCGGAGGTGCAGAACGTTATAATTCTGTCTGGAATGGTCTGCAGCAGATCAAAGAAGAAGATGGGTTCGTATATATTCATGACGGGGCGAGACCTTTTGTGGATGATGCTATGATTGAGCGCGCCTATTCTTGCGTGGAAGAAACGAATGCATGTGTTGCCGGCATGCCTGTAAAGGATACAATCAAAGTCGTGGACGAAAAGAATTATGTGAAAGGCACACCGGAGCGAAAAACACTCTGGCTTGTTCAGACACCACAGGTTTTTAATATCCAGCTGATCAAAGAAGCTTATCAGAAATTAATCAACGAGAAAATCGAAAATGCGACAGATGATGCGATGGTAGTCGAGCAGATGATGGGACATACTGTTAAATTATATCCCGGAGCATATGAAAATATAAAAATCACAACACCGGAAGATCTTCTTGTGGCGGAAGCGTTTCTGTAGGAATATACAAGGGAACTGTCTTATGTTTATTCCTTAATTTCAAAAAATGTAAAAACAGGTCAAGGAAACTTGCTCAAAAACATGACTGAGAATCGAGATACTTAAAAACAAATCAAGAAAAGAGGGGGATTTTTCGATGTTGTAAAGTGTGGAAAAAGCCCCAAAAATCAAGGAAAACAAAGAAAATTAAAAAAATATGTAAAAAAAAATGAAAAAAAGGTGTTGACATTTAGGTCTACCTTATGATAAGATTATCAGCGTCGCAAGTGAAACGACAACAACTTAATAAGAATTGCTAATCGGCAATGATTAGGTATTATGGAGAGGTATCGAAGTGGTCATAACGAGGCGGTCTTGAAAACCGTTTGTCCGAAAGGGCGCGTGGGTTCGAATCCCACCCTCTCCGTTTTTTATGGAGAAGTACCCAAGCTGGCCGAAGGGGCTCCCCTGGAAAGGGAGTAGGTCGTTAGTAGCGGCGCGAGGGTTCAAATCCCTCCTTCTCCGTTTGTTTTATGAAAACTCATAAAACTTTTTAAAAAAAGTTCTTGACAAACAAAAACAGCTATGTTAATATAAACAAGCTGTCGCTTGAAAAGAACGACACAAACAAAGAACCTTGATAACTGAACAATAGACAACAACAACCCTTGAAAATTTCTTTAAGAGAAGATTTTTAAGAACGGTTTTTAAACAAACCAAAACAACAGTAAAAAGGGAAGAATTAGCTAGTTAGTTGGTTCTGAACTGGATACAAACACTTTTAACGAGAGTTTGATCCTGGCTCAGGATGAACGCTGGCGGCGTGCTTAACACATGCAAGTCGAACGAAGCACCTTGATTTGATTCTTCGGATGAAGATCTTGGTGACTGAGTGGCGGACGGGTGAGTAACGCGTGGGTAACCTGCCTCATACAGGGGGATAACAGTTAGAAATGACTGCTAATACCGCATAAGACCACAGTACCGCATGGTACAGGGGTAAAAACTCCGGTGGTATGAGATGGACCCGCGTCTGATTAGGTAGTTGGTGGGGTAACCACCAAGCCGACGATCAGTAGCCGACCTGAGAGGGTGACCGGCCACATTGGGACTGAGACATACCAAACTCCTACGGGAGGCAGCAGTGGGGAATATTGCACAATGGGGGAAACCCTGATGCAGCGACGCCGCGTGAGCGATGAAGTATTTCGGTATGTAAAGCTCTATCAGCAGGGAAGAAAATGACGGTACCTGACTAAGAAGCACCGGCTAAATACGTGCCAGCAGCCGCGGTAATACGTATGGTGCAAGCGTTATCCGGATTTACTGGGTGTAAAGGGAGCGTAGACGGAGCGGCAAGTCTGATGTGAAAACCCGGGGCTCAACCCCGGGACTGCATTGGAAACTGTCAATCTGGAGTACCGGAGAGGTAAGCGGAATTCCTAGTGTAGCGGTGAAATGCGTAGATATTAGGAGGAACACCAGTGGCGAAGGCGGCTTACTGGACGGTAACTGACGTTGAGGCTCGAAAGCGTGGGGAGCAAACAGGATTAGATACCCTGGTAGTCCACGCCGTAAACGATGACTACTAGGTGTCGGGCAGCAAAGCTGTTCGGTGCCGCAGCAAACGCAATAAGTAGTCCACCTGGGGAGTACGTTCGCAAGAATGAAACTCAAAGGAATTGACGGGGACCCGCACAAGCGGTGGAGCATGTGGTTTAATTCGAAGCAACGCGAAGAACCTTACCTGTTTGACATCTCCCTGACCGGCAAGTAATGTTGCCTTTCCTTCGACAGGGATGACAGGTGGTGCATGGTTGTCGTCAGCTCGTGTCGTGAGATGTTGGGTTAAGTCCCGCAACGAGCGCAACCCCTATCTTTAGTAGCCAGCGGTTCGGCCGGGCACTCTAGAGAGACTGCCAGGGATAACCTGGAGGAAGGTGGGGATGACGTCAAATCATCATGCCCCTTATGAGCAGGGCTACACACGTGCTACAATGGCGTAAACAAAGGGAAGCAGAACCGCGAGGTCGAGCAAACCCCAAAAATAACGTCTCAGTTCGGATTGTAGTCTGCAACTCGACTACATGAAGCTGGAATCGCTAGTAATCGCGAATCAGAATGTCGCGGTGAATACGTTCCCGGTCTTGTACACACCGCCCGTCACACCATGGGAGTCAGTAACGCCCGAAGTCAGTGACCCAACCGTAAGGAGGGAGCTGCCGAAGGTGGGACCGATAACTGGGGTGAAGTCGTAACAAGGTAGCCGTATCGGAAGGTGCGGCTGGATCACCTCCTTTCTAAGGAAGAAAAAAGTAGAGGCTGTTTTACTGTTGTCTATTGTTGGGTTATCAAGTAACCTGAACCTTTTGGTGGCGATGCGCTTAGGGGTAACACCCGTTCCCATCCCGAACACGATGGTAAAGACCTAAGCGGCCGATGGTACTGCACTGGAGACGGTGTGGGAGAGTAGGTGGCCGCCAAATTAAAAAGAAAATAAACCGAGAGGTTCTGCGATAAAGCTGGTCTTCACCAGTGATCAGAGTTTAAAAGAAAGCTTTTAGTCTCTGATGACTGATGAAAAAGTCAGTCAGATGAAGAACTGAATAAGGACTTCATCTTATGTACCTTGAAAACTGCATATAGTAAAAATCAATAGATTTAGATAAATATCTAATCAAGACATCCGAGGTAATGTTAACAACATTAACTTACAGTCTGAAGAAAACAGACTTAAAACAAATTGACTATCACCAACGCATACAACGCTATGTATGTGTGGACATTATCCCATTCCCGTGGGATGAGGTCGAGTTGGTTATGCTGATAAGAGCGTATGGTGGATGCCTTGGCACTAAGAGCCGATGAAAGACGTGATAAGCTGCGAAAAGCTTCGGGAGGAGCAAATATCCATTGATCCGGAGATTTCTGAATGGGGAAACCTACTTGAGCAAACCTTAAGTATCCTTAAGCCAATACATAACTTAAGGAAGGGAACCCGGTGAACTGAAACATCTAAGTAGCCGGAGGAAGAGAAAACAACATGTGATTCTGTGAGTAGCGGCGAGCGAAAACGGAAGAGCCCAAACCAGCGTGCGTGCATGCTGGGGTTCGGACCGCGGAATTGATTCAACGAGTTTAGCAGAACGGTTTTGGGAAAGCCGGCCAGAGAGGGTGAAAGCCCCGTAAGCGAAAGACAAGTTGACATGGCGGGATCCAGAGTACCACGAGACACGTGGAACCTTGTGGGAAGATGCGGGGACCACCCCGTAAGGCTAAATACTACTTAGTGACCGATAGCGCATAGTACTGTGAAGGAAAGGTGAAAAGGACCCCGGGAGGGGAGTGAAAGAAGAACCTGAAACCATATGTTTACAAGCTGTGGAAGAGCTTTATATGATGAACCGCGTACTTTTTGTAGAACGGTCCGGCGAGTTACGCTGGCTGGCGAGGTTAAGCACTGAAGGTGTGGAGCCGAAGGGAAACCAAGTCTGAACAGGGCGCATAGTCAGTCGGAGTAGACCCGAAACCGGGTGATCTATCCATGTCCAGGTTGAAGTTGCCGTAAAAGGCAATGGAGGACCGAACCCACATCCGTTGAAAAGGGTGGGGATGAGGTGTGGATAGGGGAGAAATTCCAATCGAACCCGGAGATAGCTGGTTCTCCTCGAAATAGCTTTAGGGCTAGCCTCATACGAGTCTTGCGGAGGTAGAGCACTGAATTCTAAGGGGCGTCAAAGCTTACTAAGGGATATCAAACTCCGAATGCCGTGTAGATGCTGTATGGGAGTCAGACGATCCGAGATAAGTTGGGTGGTCAAAAGGGAAAGAGCCCAGACCAACAGCTAAGGCCCCAAAATGTGTGTTAAGTGGAAAAGGATGTGGGATTTCGAAGACAACTAGGATGTTGGCTCAGAAGCAGCCATTCATTCAAAGAGTGCGTAATAGCTCACTAGTCGAGAGGTCCTGCGCCGAAAATGTCCGGGGCTAAAACACACTGCCGAAGCTTTGGAATTGAATTAATTCAATTGGTAGAGGAGCATTCTTAAAGGGACGAAGCAGTACCGAAAGGAGCTGTGGACTTTTAAGAAGAGAGAATGCCGGAATGAGTAGCGAGAGGAAGGTGGGAATCCTTCCGGCCGAATATCTAAGGTTTCCAGAGTAAAGCTGATCTGCTCTGGGTAAGTCGCCTAAGGCGAGGTCGAAAGACGTAGCCGATGGATAACAGGTAAAGATTCCTGTACTATCCCATAACAGAACTGTGGGGACACAGGCAGAGAGCGTGAGCCGGGAATGGAAAGACCGGTACAAGCGAGGTAGGAGAAGAGTTGGCAAATCCGCTCTTTAATCTGAAGACGTGATGTGGACTGAAAATAAGTAGGGAAGCACGTGAGCTGACTGTCAAGAAAAGCCGCTATTGTTTGCAGGATACCCGTACCGTAAACCGACACAGGTGGATGAGGAGAAAATCCTAAGGCCGACGGGAGAAGCATTGTTAAGGAACTCGGCAAAATGACTCCGTAACTTCGGGAGAAGGAGTGCCAGTAAGATGGCCGCAGAGAATTGGCCAAGCAACTGTTTAGCAAAAACACAGGTCTATGCAAAACCGAAAGGTGAGGTATATGGGCTGACGCCTGCCCGGTGCTGGAAGGTTAAGGGGAGAGGTTAGCGCAAGGCGAAGCTTTGAACTTAAGCCCCAGTAAACGGCGGCCGTAACTATAACGGTCCTAAGGTAGCGAAATTCCTTGTCGGGTAAGTTCCGACCCGCACGAAAGGCGTAATGATTTGGGCACTGTCTCAACAATGCACCCGGTGAAATTGAAATACCAGTGAAGATGCTGGTTACCTGCGCCAGGACGGAAAGACCCCATGGAGCTTTACTCCAGCTTGATACTGGGATTCGATATTGCATGTACAGGATAGGTGGGAGACTTTGAACTGATGACGCCAGTTGTCAGGGAGTCACTGTTGGGATACCACCCTTGTAGTATTGGATTTCTAACCAGCAGCCGTGAACCGGCTGGGGGACAATGTCAGGTGGGGAGTTTGATGGGGCGGTCGCCTGCGAAAGGGTATCGGAGGCGCTCAAAGGTTCCCTCAGAATGGTTGGAAACCATTCGAAGAGTGCAAAGGCAGAAGGGAGCTTGACTGCGACACCGACGGGTGGAGCAGGTACGAAAGTAGGACTTAGTGATCCGGTGGTATAAAGTGGGATTGCCATCGCTCAACGGATAAAAGCTACCCTGGGGATAACAGGCTTATCACTCCCAAGAGTTCACATCGACGGAGTGGTTTGGCACCTCGATGTCGGCTCATCGCATCCTGGGGCTGAAGTAGGTCCCAAGGGTTGGGCTGTTCGCCCATTAAAGCGGTACGCGAGCTGGGTTCAGAACGTCGTGAGACAGTTCGGTCCCTATCCGGCGTGGGCGTAGGATATTTGAGAGGAGCTGTCCTTAGTACGAGAGGACCGGGGTGGACTGGCCGCTGGTGGATCTGTTGTCTTACCAAAGGCATAGCAGAGTAGCCAAGCCGGGAAGGGATAAACGCTGAAGGCATCTAAGCGTGAAGCCCCCCTCAAGATGAGATATCTCATAACGTCAAGTTAGTAAGACCCCTTGAAGACGACGAGGTAGATAGGGCAGAGGTGGAAGTGTGGTAACACATGGAGCTGACTGTTACTAATAGGTCGAGGGCATAACCAAAGCAGTGATAGGTTTGGATGATGATGTTGGTTTTAACTGTATGTAGTTTTGAAGGTACATAACCTTTAATTAAATATTCCTCCTTAGCTCAGTCGGTAGAGCATTCGGCTGTTAACCGAAGTGTCGTTGGTTCAAGTCCAACAGGGGGAGCTTGAAGATCTTGCAGAAATGTAAGATCTTTTTATTCTCTGATTATCGGATCAGGAGTAGGAAACTAAGAAGTTCAATTTGTCGAATTATTTGAAAAGTTTCAAAAATTGAAAAAAAATATCAAAAAAGTACTTGCCAAACGGTGATTTATATGATATGATTATAATCGCTGTTGAGGAAGTCGACAGACAAAGTATGGCCCCGTGGTCAAGCGGTTAAGACATCGCCCTTTCACGGCGGTAACACGGGTTCGATTCCCGTCGGGGTCATTTATGCCGATGTGGCTCAATTGGCAGAGCAGCTGATTTGTAATCAGCAGGTTATCGGTTCGAGTCCGATCATCGGCTTGTTCTTAGGAACAGAAATAATCAATTGGACCTTTAGCTCAGTTGGTTAGAGCAACCGGCTCATAACCGGTCGGTCCTGGGTTCGAGTCCCCGAAGGTCCACTTAGCTAGACTGCTTGGAAGTAGTAAGGGGCAGCGAGCTGACAATTAAATATTTGGCCCAGTGGCTCAGTTGGTTAGAGCGCCGCCCTGTCACGGCGGAGGTCGAGAGTTCGAGTCTCTTCTGGGTCGTTCAAGATGCGAAAGCATTTTGAGGAATGCCGCAGTGGCGGAACTGGCAGACGCCCGGGACTTAAAATCCCGTGGGTAGTGATACCCGTACCGGTTCGATTCCGGTCTGCGGCATTAGTAAAAAGTAGGGAAACGTTGAATTTACAGCGTTTCTCTTATTTTTTTGCTTCAAAAAGTTTGAACACCTTTGAACACTTTATGATGAAATACCAAGATTCTGAAAAAGCAAGCCTGTCATTCTTCCTCTTATTGACATTCCGCAAGTAATGCAATGTTGTAGTTGTTTCACTATGTCCCATTAAATAACTAAGGGTTGTAAGATTATTTCCGTCAAAAGCTATTGAAGCATTGTAAAAGCGGATTTTATGACTGGAATGATAAAGGAACACCGGCTTCTTTGCAATATTTCTTCAAACGGCGATTAAAGCTGTCTGTTGTCATAATCTCACCGTTAGGTTCAAAAACATATATTCCATTTGGATTTAATTCCTTTGCTTTGTGAAGAATTTTAAGTGATTCGTCTGTAAGGAACTGTTTACGGAATCCATGAGAAGTATTTCCTTTCATTTGATTTACTACGTCACTTTGTACTTCTACTGGCTTATAGGTAAACTGTTTGAAATTCACATCAGAGACAGGATTATGAGATATAATTTCTTCTTCAATCGCATAACTCATGATTCCATTCAGAACAGAACGTGCATTACTGACTCGCTTATGCGTGAACTGCCGGTCTTTTGTAGCTTCTCTGAAAAAGCGGATAAGCGTGATTGGTTTGATTTCGCCTATCTTCATTTTAACCAGTTCTGTATCTTTGAAAAATCTATTCCATTCAGATACATATTCTTGAATTGTCTTTTGCTTTTACGGAAGTATAGTCTCTTTTATACAAAAGCCATTCAGCATATAATTCTTCCAGTGTGACATTCTGACGGCTTTCAGCTTTCTGCTTTTCGATATAAAATCTGATGATTTCTTTTTCAAGGTTCTCTTTACTCTTCCTCTTAACAGGACGGCGTTTGTTAGGTTTAGTTTCATCGGGTAAATAAGTACGCCAGCTTTTTTCTGATTCCGAGTAATAAATTTCATATTTGTGATTCTCCAAGATTTTTTTATTTGCCATAATTTTAAAATCTTTGAAGACTTCATCTGTGGTCATGTTAGCACAGGTGGCTAACGTATTCAATAATGTTATATCTGAAAACGTAACGGGATTATCCATAAGATTCCCCCTTTACGCAAGGATTTTCTTTTTTAATTTTGATGTAGATAACACTGCTGTCCTTTAAGCATAAACCAGTAGATAAGAAAGCGTTGGTATCGTAAATTTGCCTTGTGTATTCTTTCTGAAAGACGATATTTTCTTTTTGTAAGTCATGTAAAATGTCTTCGGTCAGCATGACTTTTGTTTCGTGTGGAACTTTCAGATTTTGAGATTTGAAAAAAAGGCTTTTTTCTTATGTTCTTTCAAATCAAGGTCTTTTCCAAAATACTTGCTAAGATAACGACCTCTGCTTTCTTTGCTGTCTACATCAATGCGATTGATTTTAATAAATCCATGTGACCATAAATTCTGTAATTTTTCTTTGCTATATACGGAAAATCAAAGAAAATAACATGATAATGGATTGCTCCACGCTTCTGTTTCTCCCACGTTGCAAGGTATTTTAATAACTGGGTTTTGGTATGGTACAAATAATAATTTAATCGCTGGATAAAATACTTAAATTCACGGTTAGTTATCAGGATTTCCTGAATGTTTTCTTTAAATGTCAGCGTTACAAATTTTGTTTTGTTATCAAAGTTGCAGTCAACAATACGGGCAATATCCCAACGAGCCTGTTCGTAATGCTTCTGCTTGCGTTTTAAACTGTCATATTGCTTATGAGCTGACATTTCATCAAATTTTTTTCGGTTACTTGTGTCTGTTAAATCTGCCTTTTCTTTCGAGTGAATAAAAATAGGGTTTTCGTAAATATATACTTCTTTTGTAGTAGGAGTTTCAATGATTTTCGTATTGTATGCAAAACACTCTTTTGTTTTGCTCACGAATCTCACCTCATATCCCAATTTTTGTAATGAATGTTCCGATTGTTTTCGGAAGATGTTGTTTTATATATCAAGTATAGAGGTCAGCCAGTTCAGCACCTATGACGTTGTCCGGCACTGACTGGCTGACATAGTAGGGAAATTATTTCATTCCCACTTTTCTGATATTGGAAGCTTCTGCTTTGACAGAAAGACGTCCATTATAGAGACTAGCCAAGTATGTAATCCATCAAATGAGACTGGAATCTGCCCTTTTTGTTCAAGTTCTTAGTTGGTAACAATCGCTGTGTTAGCTTTAATGCCTACTTTGACTTTTTCAAACTTTAATTTTGGAAGAAGAACTGTATAGTAGAATCCTAATTTTTCTTTTGTAGAAAAGTCTACCCAGTCAGAAACTTCTACTAACTGAAATTCCTCTTGCAGTTTGCGGATTTAAAATAAAGTCATTTCCTCTAATCATCGTTTCACCTCCTTACGAATATCTGATTATCAGATATTAAGATAATCTTATGATAAAACAAGCGTTACAGAATGTCAATAGAAAATATCTGAATATCCGATAAAAAGATTGACAGAGAAAATTTGATGAAATATAATGTGCTTATAAAGGAGGTTCGCTATGAATAAAATAAAAGAATTGCGGAAAGAAAAGAATATAACCGTTGCGGAACTTGCAAAAGAATTAGGCATTTCACAAAGTATGCTTACGAACTATGAAAATGGAAACGGAACGCCGAGAGATGAATCTATATGGGAAAAATTATCACAGATATTCGGCGTGAGTAAAAGCCACGTTATGGGATTAACTACGGATATTGAAACAGCAAATAAGACAAAACAGTTGAAAGTGGTTGTGGATACATCTCAGCCGATCTCAATACAACCGAAGAATCAGACAGACCTTGATGTATTGATAAAACTGGATTTGATAGACAGTGAAGACATGGAAGAAGTGTCAGAATTTCTTGATAAACTGTTGGCACAGGAGAAATATGAGGGACGGAGAGAATCAAACGTTAAATATGTCGTTGAGTAGAAAATGCTTCTCAGCCGACCACTTGCCCAGTCGACCCGCCGCCCTGTTAGGAACCGTCGCACTGGGCATCCTTGCGGAACGTTAGTTTGCGAAAATACGAACAAAAGAATATAAGGAGAGGGAATAGCCGATACTACTTCAAAAGCAGTACTAGAGTGCTATTCCTTTTTATTATATTCAATGGTTACAGTTCGGAACGGCTTGCTATTATTGTGCAAGTAATAAGTTGGATAATAGAGGTTGATTTCCAAGGTGGTAGGCGTACCATTGATTTTGTTATGTTCATTTTCGATGTCTTTGATTAATCCATCAATTTCCCAACATTTGTAAACAATTACAGTCAATTCAGTATCTCTGGTATCTGCACTGCTAAAGGATATGCTGTTAGTAATATGATAGTCTGGCAGTCTGAGATAATTATAGAGAATGGTCAGTAAACAGAGTATTGTGATTGGTGCTAGGATTTTCTTTTTCATGTACATACCTCTTTCGTGTTATTAGTAGAGGGATAACTATATAGTACCTCACTATATAGTGAATTACTACATAAAGATTTAATAAATATACTTTATGTAGAGGTGCAGAACATGAACTATGGACATTTAGAATTAAGGATAGAAGAACTGTTACAAGAAAAAGGTATCAGTAAGAATACGATTTGTAAGGAACTTGACATACCGAGGTCAAATTTCAATAGATATTGCAGAAATGAATTTCAAAGACTGGATGCAAATTTAATCTGTAAACTATGCAACTATTTTGAATGTGAAATTGGTGAGTTAATTCGATATGTAAAAGAATAAAGTGATAATGGGTATGCGGAAATAAAAAATATTCGCATACCTTTTTAATTGAATATTTTATAAAATGGAATTATACTGTGTATAACATGAAACAGACAAATCGGAATTTGAAAGGATGATGATATGATGGATAAATTAAAAAAGAACATGGTTTTCTACCTACTGTTGCTGATAGATTTTTATATCGTTCCTTGGTTTATAAAAAACACAGGAAGTGCAATGATTGTTATGTTAGTAATTATTCCTCTAATATGTTTAATAACCTCTGTTTTTTATGGGATTAGGAATGGTTTTAACTTCTGGTATATTTTGATTGTAGCAATAATGTTTGCGCCATCTATATTTATATTTTATAACTCAAGTGCATGGGTTTATGTAGTTGGATATGCTGTTATTGCATTATTGGGAAATTTAATAGCATTGCCATTAGGAAAAAGATAACTTCCAGTTGTGCGCCCAGCTAAGGGTGTGTAGTCAAGCCGGTGGGATTCCGGTTTATCCAAGGTTTAGCCAACCAGATAATAGCGAGTCTTGGGATGATGCCGGTAACGGCATCTGACAAGCGTAGACAGCAAGAAAGCAGGGTTGAATAGTGATTGAGCTTCGAAACGTTAACTTCAGTCGGTCGACGTCTTAACTGGTGCGGAAGACAATATCATGTAATGCGATATGGCGAGTATTATGTGGCACTGCGGAGTCAGAGAACCAATCATGTTTTACATTGTGAATACACATCAACTGGGGAGAACCTGCCATTTCTCGAAGAAGAGTATGAAGTTGCAACTGAAAACGGAGGATTTCAAATGAATGGTAGGTGGTCGGACAATCCCATAGTACTGTAGAAATCGGGCAATGCCTATGGAGGGAAGGGGATTGCATAGTAAAGGTCTTACTGAGGACACATTATCCGTACTCAGGGACGGAGGAAATAATGGCAACGAAATTAGTAAGAATAGCTGAGATATCGGCAACATCAAAACATCCTATATTTACATCAGTGTACCACTTGATAAATGAAGATATGCTAAAGCAATGCCATAAGGAATTAGATGGGAACAAAGCAGTCGGAATTGACAAGGTAACTAAGGATGAGTATGGGAAGAACCTTGATAGAAATATCAAGGAACTGGTACAGAGGTTGAAAAACAAATCCTTTAAGCCACTTCCGTCACTGAGGGTATATATACCTAAAGGAAATGGAAAGAAACGACCATTAGGGATTGCTTCCTATGAAGATAAGATTGTACAAATGGCAGTGAAGAAAATACTGGGAGCTATTTATGAACCGAGATTCCTAAACTGCATGTATGGATTCAGACCGAATAGGGGTGTCACGAAGCAATAAAGAAGTATACCAACGGATAAGCTATGGAAAAATCAGCTATATCGTAGATGCCGATATCAAAGGTTTCTTTGACCATATCGACCATGATTGGATGATGAAGTTCCTTGAATGGAATATACAGGATAGGAACTTATTGTGGCTAATACGTAAATACCTTAAAGCAGGAATAATGGGGCAAGGAAAATTCGAGCCAACAGAGGAAGGTTCGGCACAAGGCTCAGTAATGAGTCCGATGCTTGCAAATATATACATGCATCATGTGCTGACGCTGTGGTTTAAGCTGGTGGTGCAAAGGGAAATGCAGGGAGAGTGTTTTCTCGTCAACTTTGCGGATGATTTTGTTGCAGGATTTCAATATAAGTCAGAAGCTGAAAGATACTATAAAGAATTAAAGGAACGAATGGAAAAGTTTGGACTGGAGCTGGAAAGTAGTAAAAGCAGACTGATTGAATTTGGGAGATTTGCAGAGCAGAATCGTAGAGCAAGAGGAGAATGTAAGCCTGAAACATTTGATTTTGGATTTACCTTCTACTGTAGCAAAACTCGAAAGGGAGGTTTCGTGCCAAAGGTACAGACTTCAAGAAAGAAGTTTGAGCAAAAGGTTAGAGCATACAAGAACTGGATTTACGATAATCGAAATCGACCAATGCGAGAAATAATTAAAGAGTTGAATGTAAAACTAATTGGACACTATCGGTATTATGGTGTTACATGGAATTTTCGGAAGATAACAACATTCCTGCATAGAGTACAACAGTTTCTATTCAAAGCCATGAATCGGAGAGGTTGTAGACGGGCATACACATGGAATGGATTTGTGGAAATGCTCAAGTATTACCCGTTAGCAAAACCTAAAACGTACTATTGTTTATATTGAAGCGAATGTTACTATGAGGAGCCGTATGCGGGAAAGCCGCACGTACGGATCTGTGAGGGGCTAAGATTGAGAGGTCTTAGTCTACTCGACTGTATGCAACAAACGTTTGAACACTTTTTGAACACCGCAACCGTGATGAAGTCTTCAAAGCCCCTTTCTATCAGTATTTGAGATTAAGTAAAACGGTTCGATTCCGGTCTGCGGCATTATTTTTTCTCTGAGATTCTTGTGAAGTCAATGTTTGCGAGTATCTCAGAGTTTTTTTATGCATTCCATTTGCAAGTAAGGATATTATTCAAAAAATAACGGCATTGCATCTCATCTTACGAGATACAATGCCGTTATTTTGAAGTCTTCACACTTTCATTGAAAAGTGGACCTGGCGGGAATCGAACCCGCGTCCAAAAACCTGTCCCATGTACTTCTACTATCATAGTCAGTTATTTGACATTCCCTCTGCCGTACGAAAACTAACATCCTTACGGGTTCAGTAGCTTCATAATACGCCTGACGGCTCAAAGCTTTGCCATCATCGTTTCTCACATAGTCGGTGCCAGATTCCTAAAGTGTGAGTGCTTCAGGGCTGACATGCAGCATTTAGGCTGCAGCTAATTCGAAATTATCGTTAGCGTTTAATTTTAAGTTTGCGATTTAACGCATCAGCCTACGGATAGCTTCTCCATCTTCGAGATCCCTGTCGAAACCAGTACAAGCCCTGATCAGGGTAGAGTAATGAATACTCTCTACTGTAACAGACACGTCCTTGCGTGTGCTGTACATATTAATATAGTAAAAAGAAATATAAATGTCAAGTGGTTATTGCGTTAAAAGAAGTAAAAAAGCAGTAAAAAAGTTACTGTTCACACGCTACTATCCCGCGAGGCGTTTTGGCATGAATATGCCAAAATCCCGAAACATTGTACAACCTTTACAAATTCGTCCATTATCATTGCTATTTTTTGGTAAAAAGAGTATACTTTAAAGCACTAAACACCAGGAGTATAAAATTATGAACACACACTCATCCGGATATTACAGCATAGACAAAGACTATAATATCCTAAGCTATAACGACACTGCCAAACAACTGTACCCCAATCTCCAGCCGGGAGTGAAATGTTATAAGGCACTTATGGGGCTTGATTCCCCATGCCCGCCCTGCCCTGTAGCACTGGGGATACAGGGGCCAAAGACCTACCTGGATCCGATCCGTCATATTTATGAGACAGTTGATGCAGTAGAGACTGTACAGCCCGACGGTAGCAGAGGACATGCACTTGTATTCAGCACAGTAGCCGAAGGAGAAAGCCTGTCAAAGTCTATTCCCACAGGTGAGAACTCTCTCCGTCTGCTGGGTGCCATCAACCTGCTTGCTTCTGACTACATGTCTGTTTATGGCGTAAACCGGGAAACCGGGAAAATCTCCGTATATCGTTCCAGATTTACTGATGCTTTTGCGGATATTAAAGATAATGCAGACTATAAGCTGTCATTTAATTTTATCATCCAGAAATATATTCATCCGGATGAGCGTTCCTATGTGTCCAGACACCTGAATTATGAAACCCTGCTGGAAAGACTTTCTCAGGAAGCCTCTTTCAAAATCCATTTCAGGGTTGTCACAGATACTGTCCATTACTATTATCTGCTCATTGCCAGAAACGGAAACGCCGATGACTATCGGGATTTCGTAATTGCAGTGGCCTGTGAAGACAATGATGTGACAGCACGCAAAATCTATGAAAATCAGCTCCACTCTCTTCTGGCATCCATTAGCCATGCTGCCGGCTACTTTCATCTCGACCTTACAGATGATAAGATTCTGAAGATCGGAGGCACTTCTGCCCTGGCCTATAAGATAGATGCTGACGCTTCCATTGACCATTTTATTGCAGAGACTGCTGTTTTTATACCGGTATTAAAGGACAGAAATGATTTCATCAACGCATTTTGCCGCAGTTCCCTGATGAAAAGCTACGAGGACGGTCAGGTAGAGGTCACCAGAGTTTCCCGCTGTCTCTACGATGACAATATAACCAGGCTTTCCAAATATGTGACAAGACTGCTGCTCAATCCTTCCAATAACCATCTGGAAGCAATCCTCTACGGTGAGGATGTCACCAGAACACAGGAAGCCTATGAGACACAGGTAAGTATTGTCCAGACACTGAGCAGCAACTACCTGAACGTATACCTGATCAATCCCAGAGAAAAAACTCTCTCTGTGATCAAGCAGGAAGACCGCGATGTCCCTGCTCCAGACAAAAAACACAACAATACATACCCCTATGATCTTTTCCTCTCAGACTATATCCGGCAGCGTGTATATCCGGATGACCGTACAATGCTGGAAGAATCACTGGAACTGGATAATGTAATGAGTGTTTTGTCCGGTCAGTCCGAATACAAGGGGAATTACCGGATAAATGACAGGGATGGTATCCATTACTATCAGTTCCGCTTTATCAAAAACGAAGACTCCGGTATCATTGTTCTGGGATTTTTGAATGTGGACGATGTGGTGGAATCAGAAATCAGACACCAGAAGCTTCTCAAAGAAGCTCTTGATACTGCCGAACGTGCCAATGCAGAGAAATCCAATTTTCTTTCCCGTATGTCCCACGATATGCGTACGCCGTTGAATGGGATCATTGGTCTGATGGAAATTGATAAAAAGCATGAAAATGATATCGGATTCCTGAAAAGTAATCGTGAAAAAGCATTCATTTCAGCCAGTCATCTGCTCTCTCTTATCAATGATGTACTGGATATGTCCAAGATCGAGGAGGGCGGACTTGTACTCAACCATGAACCTTTTGATCTGATCAGATATGAAAAAGAGACACAGATGCTGATTGATATGCAGGCACAGAAAAACGGCATTGATTTCACCGCTCATATCGCACCGGAGATATACGAACATCCCTTTGTATACGGCAGCCCTCTGCACCTCCGTCGTGCCATGATGAATATTTACAGTAACTGTATCAAATACAACAGAGAAAATGGGGAAATCCATACGGAGATCCATGCTCTCCCTTCCCATGATCATAAGCTGGTCTGCAGATGGACGATCTCTGATACGGGAATCGGCATCAACAAAGAATATCTGGAGAAGATCTTTGAACCCTTTACTCAGGAGAATATGGATGCCCGAAGTGTATATCATGGCACCGGACTGGGTATGAGCATTGCCAAAGCGCTATTTGAACAGATGGGTGGTACCATTGAGATTTCCAGTACTCCGGGTATCGGAAGTACTTTTGTGATCACTTTGCCATTTGAAGAGGCAGAAGAAACGGATATCTCTTCTGAGCCAGAATCTGAGCGAAACTCCATTCAGGGCATAAAGATCCTGCTGGCAGAGGATAATGAAATAAACAGAGAAGTGGCACAGGTACTCCTTGAAGAGGAAGGTGCTGTGGTAACTGCAGTATCCAATGGCAGGGAAGCTGTAAAACTTTTCTCCCGTCACCCCGAGGGGACATTTGATGTGATACTTATGGATATTATGATGCCTCTGATGGACGGATACGAGGCCACACGCCAGATCCGGAAGCTTGACAGGACGGATGCTTCTTCCATTCCCATCATCGCACTGACCGCTAATGCTTTTGCAGAGGATGTACGCCATGCACTGGACTGTGGTATGAACGCACATCTGGCCAAACCACTGGATGTAAAAAAAATGATCCATACGATTGCCTGTTACTGTTCAAGGGTATGCATAAGTCATTGTAAAAAGTGACGAATTTTTATATTGTGGATAATCATGTTCAGCAGAAAAAACTGTGTTTATAGTTTTTTCTGCTGTTCCTTTTCTGAAAGCTTATACACAAAAGATTATCTTTCAGGCATATTTTTTGACGGTTATCTCAAGCAGATTGAGATCCAGGAAGAGTTTATCCAGAAGCAGAAAGAAATGATCGAATTTCTGGAAGACCATATTTCAAAGATCACAGATATTATCAGCAGCGTCTGAAAGATAAAACTATGCCGGGGGAAAAAGTATGCCTGATGCTTATGACCGTATTACACTCCTGTGCCGCCTGAAAACTGCACAGACCAGAAATAAAGAACAGGAATCCGGAGAAAGATATGTCCGGCTGAAAGAGCTTCATCAGAAGGAATGCAGGGGATATGGATCTAGAATCCTGGAACTGTAGAAAGAAGCGGCGGATGCCCATAAGGAAACGATACGTGTCCGTAATTACTGGTTCCAGGTACTGGAAGATATGCTTCTGGAGTTTGAAAAAATGCAGAAGAAAACGAAACAGGAGCTCCAGGAGATGGAAAAGCCCTGTATTTTGCCCGTGAGAAAAAAGGGCATGAAGGGGTAAAGGACACGGTCACTGAAGATTACCAGGGGATCCTTGTACACGATCATGACCGGACCTTTTATAATTATGGAACGGATCATCAGGAATGCCTTGCACCAGAAAATATATTTGACAGAGTGTCCAGGATATTTGGATAAAGAAAACCGATGGCTTTAGCTGTTTCCCAGTTTACACCATCGGTTTTCTTAAGTTCAGTTAGTCCTTGAACAGTAACGTAAAAAATTAGCATTTTTAATATCATTTCACATATTTTTTATAAAGATAATTACTGTCAGACAGGGAAGAATGTGTTAATATAATAATATGAGTAATTATAAATCTTAACAAGAAAATTCAGAAAAAGGAGAGGTTTCTTATGCCAACAACATACGCACATTATAAATTCGGAAAAGAGGTGCTCAGCGCACTTCCAAGACCCCTTCAGAATTCTATAGAAGCGCATAGAGAGTTGTTTGATATTGGGTTACATGGACCGGATATCTTATTTTATTATAATGCATTAAAGAAAGATCCGGTGAATGAACAGGGGCATACACTTCATGAACAATTTGCCGATGAGTTTTTCCATCATGCAGTTGAAGTGATTGAAAAAGCAAAAGATCCGTCTGCTGCGCGTGCATATATTTATGGATTTATCTGTCATTTTGCTTTAGACAGTGAATGTCATCCTTATGTTGAAAAAATTATGCAGGTAGGAAGAGTTTCACACAATGAGATTGAGATGGAGCTGGATCGAATGATGCTGACGGAAGATTATCATGATCCTTTGCGCTATCTGACAGCGAAGCATATTCATCCTAAGATGGAGTATGCGGAAGTGATCGCACCATTTTTCAAAGATGTAACAGCCGAGCAGATCTATAAGGCATTAAAAGGGATGGTTTTTTATCATAAGCTGTTTCTGGCACCGACATCTGGAAAGCGAAAAGCGTTGTTTCTTGGGATGAAGGCAGTGGGAAAATACGATTCATTGCATGACATAGTGATGAGTGTAAAGCCAGATCCGTTATGTCAGAAATATTGTCAGGTTTTAAAGCGGCAATATTCAGGCGCAGTGCCGTTAGCTGCGAGTCTGATCGTGCAGTATCAGAAGAAATTATTCCAGGATACACCGCTTCCGGAACGTTTTCATGAGACATTCGGTGCAGGAGAAGAGTGGGAGAAACTGCGTCTGTAGAGAATCGAAGAAAAGAGTAACAGACTGCTTGCCAGGAGAGATGCAGAAGAAGAGAAAAAGAGTCAGGAGAATGTAGATGAAGGAATTCGTTAAAGTGCAGGATATCACGAAAACTTATAAAATGGGTGAAGTTGAGATTCATGCAGTGGATCACATCAGCTTTTCGATTGAGCAGGGAGAACTTGTTGTAATCGTTGGACCAAGTGGTGCAGGTAAGACAACTGTGCTTAATATTCTCGGCGGAATGGATACAGCAACAAGCGGGAAGCTGTATGTAGATGGAAAAGATATTACAGCTTATAATTCCAAACAGCTGACAGGATACCGCAGAGATGACATCGGATTTGTTTTTCAGTTTTATAATCTTGTGCCGAATCTGACCGCATTGGAAAATGTTGAGCTTGCGTTGCAGATCAGTAAGGATCCGTTGGATGCACAGGCAGTTTTGGAGGAAGTTGGTCTGGGGGAACGGAAGAATAATTTTCCGGCACAGCTTTCCGGCGGTGAGCAGCAGCGAGTTTCAATCGCGAGAGCATTAGCGAAGAACCCAAAGCTTTTGCTTTGTGATGAGCCAACAGGTGCATTGGATTACAATACAGGAAAATCAATTTTGAAATTACTTCAGAATATGTGTAGAGAAAAGGGAATGACAGTTATTATCATTACACATAATCAGGCACTTGCGCCGATGGCAGATCGATTGATTCATATAAAAAATGGACAGGTAGCAAGAATGGAATCTAATGAGAATCCGACTTCGATTGATGAAATTGAATGGTAGGGGATGTGGATGAAGAAAGCATTACGAAAAAACTTTTATATGGAGATCCGTCATAGCCTTGGACGTTTTTTATCCATTTTCTTTATTGTTGCGATAGGATGTGCATTCTTTTCCGGAATTCGTGCATCAGAGCCGGATATGAGATATTCAGGAGATGCATATTTCGATGAGAAGAACCTGATGGATATTCAGGTAATGAGTACAATGGGACTGACAGAAGATGATCTGGATGCAATTCGTGCTGTGGATGGTGTATTGGATGCAGAAGGAAGCTATGCAACAGATGTACTTTGTACGATTCGGGGAAACCAGGTAGCAGTTCATGTTATGGCGCTCCAGGATAAGATGAATCAAGTTCAGTTAGAAGATGGCAGGCTTCCAGAAAAGGAAAATGAATGTGTAATAGATGCAGATTATCTGGATGGAAAGAATCTGAAGATTGGGGATAAGATCACATTATCGAGTGGGACTTCGGATTCTTTGGAAGATACACTTAAGACAGATACATTTACCATTGTTGGTACGGTCAGCAGTCCGGAGTATATTGCATTTCACAGAGGCAGTACAACAATCGGAAATGGAAGTGTCAGTGCCTTTCTTTGCGTTCCGGAGAAAGCATTTTCATTAGATGTGTATACAGAGATTACAGTGCAAGTTGAAGGTGCAAAGGAAGCGACTGCATTTACGAAAGAATATGAAGAACATGTGGATTCTGCGCTGAAAAAGGTTCAGGCAATTAAAGCGGAAAGAGAACAGGCCAGATATGATGAGATTGTTTCGACAGCGCAGGAAAAAGTGGATGAAGCACAAGAAGAGTTAGCTCAGGCAGAGCAGGATCTGGCGGATGGAAAAGAAGAGGCAGAAGAAGAACTTGCAAGTGCAAGAGAGAAACTTGATGCAGCGCAGAAAGAGCTTGAACGGGGAAGAAATCAGCTGGCAGCTTCGAAGCTTGAACTGGAGCAGTCGAGAAATCTTCTGGTATCAAAACAAAAGAAACTGGATCAGTCCAAAGCACAAGTTGAGCAGGGAGCACAGGAACTTAGCGAAAAACAGATTACACTTACAACATTAAGAAATCAGCTGGCACAACTGAAAGAGCAGGAAGAAAGTCTGGAAGATCAGAGACAAGAACTTTTAGAGCAACAGACACAGATGCAGCAAAAGAAAGATGAGCTTCTGAAAGCAAAGGAAGAATTGCAGCAACAGGCAGAAGACTATCAGTCCGCGTATCAGCAGATTTATCAGCCGATGAAACAGTCTTATGAAGAATTAAATACACAGTATGAACTTCTTTTACAGAACTATGAGGCACTGAAAGAAGAATATGACCGGAAACAGGAAGCAGGAGAAGAAGATCCGGAATTAAAAGCTCAGTTAGAACAGTTGGAAGCTGAAAAAACAGCAATGGAAGAGAAGTTGACTGAATGGAAAGCAAATCTGGATAAAATGGAACTGGAGGCGAAGGCTGCCGAAGCAGAGATTCAGAAAAACCAGACAAAGATTGAAGCCGGATTAACGCAGATCAACGAAGGGCTTCCAGTAGTTGAAGCCGGGATAGCTCAGATTGAAGCGGGTATTCCGGTATTACAGGATAATATACAGAAACTGACGGATGTGCTGACACAGGGGGATGCTGCAATCCTTACCGCAAGTCGGCAGATAGATCAGGCAAAGGCGCAGATTACATCCGGTCAGCAGCAGATTGACAGCGGATGGCAGCAGATCAGTGAGGGACAGAAGAAGATTGATGAGGCACAGCAGCAATTAAGCAGCGGAACAAAGGAGCTGGAAGATGGTTGGGCAGAGTATGAGGAAGGTCGTATAGAAGTTCAGAAGAAGATTGAAGATGGAGAACGGCAGATTACAGAAGCAAGAGAAGAGCTTGCGAAAGCACAGCAGAAGATTGATGATCTTGAAAAGCCAAAGTGGTATGTCTATGATAGGAACAATCTGACAGAATACAGTGGATATGGAGATAATGCAGATCGTATGCGGGCAATCGGTAAAGTGTTCCCACTCATTTTCTTCCTTGTTGCAGCATTGATCAGTCTGACAACAATGACACGAATGGTAGAGGAGGAGAGAACGCAGATCGGTATTTTGAAGGCTCTCGGATATGGAAATGCTTCAATTGTTGGAAAATATCTCTGGTATGCGATCCTTGCGACATTAACCGGTGGTGTTTTCGGAATTCTGATTGGAGAAAAGATAATTCCATATATCATTATCACTGCATATAAGATCCTGTATCGTCATATGCAAGATATTGTGATCCCGTATAATTTGTATTATGCTGTAACAGCATGTGCAGCGGCACTTGCATGTACAGTAATCGCAACACTGTTCTCATGTATGAAAGAATTACGAGAGCAGGCAGCAGAATTGATGCGTCCGCCGACACCAAAACAGGGAAAACGGGTATTTCTGGAACGAGTTCCGTTTATCTGGAAAAATCTGAATTTCACGTGGAAATCAACCGTGCGCAATCTGGTGCGATATAAAAAACGCTTCTTCATGACAGTATTTGGAATTGGCGGTTGTATGGGCATGATGTTGTTTGGTTTTGGATTAAAAGATTCTATTTCAGCAATCGTTCCGCTTCAATACGAACAGATTCAGCTTTATGATGGAGACGTTATTTTAAAGGAAGATGTGACAGAAGAAGAGAGAAATGATGTTCAGAAAGAACTGGATACGGATAAGAAGGTATCAGTGACTGCAGAAAATCTTTTGAAAAATATTGAAGTCAGTTCAGGAGAGTCTTCTCAGGAAGTTTATTTAGATGTACCAAAAGATGTGGAAGCATTCAAAAAGTTTGTTGTGATCCGGGATCGGAAGACAAAGGAAATTTATTCCTTGGAGGATAAAGGAGCAATCCTGACTGAAAAAGTAGCGAAACTGCTGGAAGTCAATGTCGGTGATAAATTAACGATTGATACAGATGATGGAGAGAAAACAGTCTTGATCAGTGCAATCTGTGAGAACTATATGGGACATTATCTCTATATGACATCTGAAGTCTATGAAAAGACATTCGGTGAGGCTCCGGCCTATAATTCGATTTATTATAGAACTCAGGACCGTACAACAGAAGAAGCAAAGGATGTCGGCGAAAATGTAATGAAGTGTGATGGAACACTTAGCATCAGCTATACGACAAGCCTGAAAAAGCAGGTGGATCATATGCTGGAGAGTCTGGATATCGTGATTATTGTATTGATTATTTCAGCAGGAATGCTGGCATTTGTAGTGCTGTATAATCTGAATAATATTAACATTACAGAGCGAAAGAGAGAACTGGCAACATTAAAGGTACTTGGATTTTATGACAAGGAAGTTTCTTCTTATGTTTACAGAGAGAATATCCTGCTGACCTTGATTGGGGCACTGGCAGGATTGTTGATCGGAAAAATTCTGCACCGCTTTATTGTTGAGACAGTGGAGATTGATTCGGTTATGTTTGGACGAAATATCGATCCACCGAGTTTCTTGTATGCCTTTCTTCTGACAGTAGCCTTTTCTTTGTTTGTCAATGGAGTGATGTATTTTAAGTTAAAGAAGATTAACATGGTTGAATCACTCAAGAGTGTAGAATAAGACAGATTTGTCAGGAAATATAATAACGAACATAATAATGGATTGCAGAGAAGCTGCATGGAACATAGATACAATTGTGAAATGTTCCATGACAGCTTCTTTGTTGTTGCTGGCCGGTTGCTGTTCACACGATGTGCGATCAGCAACGCATCTCGCCATTTTAAATCGCCTTTAGCGATGGGGCGAGATGCATTCAAGCCAAAACATGCATCCTCCGTGTCAATCAGCGGAGTGATTGACACGGGAGAGAACAGTAACCTGGCCGCACGTAGTATGAACAGTAAATAAAAAAACACTTGAAATATACCTATAGGGGGTATATACTAATGATTAGAAAATATACCCCCAGGGGGTTATACGACAGGAGAAATACAATGGAAGAAAAGAAAAAAGTCTGTCCGGGATGTTGTCACAAGACAAAGGATCGACCGGAAAAAGAATATAAAGATCTGATGAATCGTCTGAGTAGAATTGAAGGACAAGTCAGGGGAGTTCGAAGGATGGTTGAAGAAGGCGCGTATTGTCCGGATATTCTGATTCAGGTATCTGCGGTGAATGCGGCTTTGAATAGTTTCAATAAAGTGCTTTTGGCAAACCATATCCGGTCATGTGTGGCAGATGATATCCGGGATGGAAAAGATGAAACGATTGACGAGCTCGTGACGACACTTCAGAAATTGATGCGATAAAAGATCTGAAGAGAGATCCGGCACAAAAAGTCCGGATCACAACTTGAAGGAGGAGTAAAATGAAACAATATAATGTGACGGGAATGAGTTGTGCAGCCTGCAGTGCCCGTGTTGAGAAAGCGGTTGGAAAAGTCCCCGGAGTTGAGAACTGTTCAGTCAGTCTTCTGACGAATTCCATGGGAGTGGAAGGCACAGCAACAGTAGATGCGGTCATTGCGGCTGTTGAGGAAGCTGGATATGGGGCAACGTTGAAATCTGCAAAGAATGAAGGGCATGGGATGAATCAAAGTGAGCAGAACTGTGCAGAAGATGCGTTGAAAGACAGGGAGACACCGAAGATGAAAAGGCGTCTGATCGCTTCTTTGTGTTTTTTGATTCCGCTCATGTATCTGTCAATGGGGCATATGATGTGGGGCTGGCCACTTCCGGTATTTCTGGAAGGAAATCATGTGGCGATGGGGCTGGCGCAGCTCCTGTTAACGACAATCGTTATGGTGATCAATCAGAAGTTTTTTATCAGTGGATATAAAGGCATGATCCATAGAGCACCAAATATGGATACGCTGGTTGCACTTGGTGCAGGTGCATCTTATGGATATAGCGTGTATGCATTATTCGCTATGACAGCAGCGCAGACGGCAGGCGATATGGATCATGTGATGGAGCTGATGCATGAATTTTATTTTGAATCAGCAGCAATGATTTTAACGTTGATCACAGTCGGAAAGATGCTTGAAGCGCATTCAAAGGGAAAGACAACAGATGCATTAAAGAGCCTTATGAAGCTGGCACCAAAGACAGCAACGCTCCTGCGTGATGGAAAAGAACAGGAAGTTTCGATTGACCAGGTGAGAAGAGGAGATCAGTTTGTTGTAAGACCGGGGGAGAATATTCCGGTGGATGGAATTGTTCTGGAAGGAAACAGTGCAGTAGATGAAGCTGCCCTGACCGGAGAGAGTATACCGGTAGATAAAGCAGAAGGGGATAAAGTGTCTGCGGCTACAATGAATCAGTCAGGTTTTCTGCGCTGCGAGGCGACGAGAGTAGGCGAGGATACGACTTTATCACAGATCATTCAGATGGTAAGTGATGCGGCAGCAACAAAAGCGCCAATTGCCAAAGTGGCAGATAAAGTTTCAGGAGTATTTGTCCCGGCAGTTATTTCTATTGCAGTTGTCACAATGATCGTATGGCTGCTTGTCGGAGAGTCTGTTGGTTTTGCACTTGCAAGGGGAATTTCTGTTCTGGTAATCAGCTGCCCGTGTGCATTAGGTCTGGCCACTCCGGTTGCAATTATGGTTGGAAATGGAATGGGCGCGAAGAATGGAATCATGTTTAAGACAGCTGTTTCGCTGGAAGAGACAGGAAAGACGGAGATTGTTGCACTGGATAAGACAGGAACAATCACAAGTGGAGAACCGAAGGTGACGGATCTGCTCCCTGCGGACGGAATGACAGAACATGAATTATTATTTTTTGCAAATGCATTGGAGAAGAAAAGTGAGCATCCGCTTGCCCGGGCAATTCTTGCAAAGGCAGAAGAAAATGGGGAAGCAGAGCAGAAAAGTGAAATCACACAGTTTCAGGCAGTTCCGGGAAATGGTCTGTCAGGAAAACTTGGAGAGGACTGGCTGTACGGAGGCAATTTTAAATTCATTTCAGACAAAATGAAGATTTCTGCCAGCATAAAAGAACAGGCAGAACGGTTGGCACAGCAAGGAAAGACACCGCTGTTCTTTGGAAGGAATAAGCAGTTCCTTGGCATGATCGCAGTTGCGGATGTGATCAAGGAAGATAGTCCACAGGCAGTGAAAGAACTTCAGAATATGGGAATCCATGTTGTTATGCTGACCGGAGATAATGAGCGCACAGCGAAGGCAATTGGTGAGCAGGCAGGTGTGGATGAAGTGATCGCAGGTGTTCTTCCGGAAGGAAAAGAACAGGTGATCCGCAAGCTGAAAGAAAAAGGAAAGGTTGCGATGGTAGGTGACGGTATCAATGACGCACCGGCACTGACCAGGGCAGATATGGGAATTGCCATTGGAGCGGGGACAGATATTGCAATCGATGCAGCGGATGTTGTGCTGATGAAGAGCCGGTTAAGTGACGTGCCGGCGGCAATCCGTATGAGCCGTGCAACATTGCGCAACATTCATGAGAATCTGTTCTGGGCATTTTTCTATAATGCGATAGGAATTCCACTGGCAGCAGGAATCTGGATCCCGCTCTTTGGTTGGAAATTAAATCCGATGTTCGGAGCGGCGGCAATGAGCCTGTCAAGTTTCTGTGTAGTAACAAATGCATTGAGACTGAATCTGTTTAAAATGTACGATGCCAGCAAAGACAGAAAAAGAAAGATGAAAAAGGTAGAAACAGCAGAAAATACTGTTTCAGATATTGTCTTAGCAGACAAAAATGAGTCAGAAAACAAGGAGGAGACAAAGATGACAAAGACAATGAAAATCGAAGGAATGATGTGTGGACACTGTGAGGCGGCTGTGAAGAAAGCTCTCGAGGCACTTGAGCAGGTTGATACAGCAGAAGTCAGCCATGAGGCAGGAACAGCAGTTGTAACACTGAATTCCGAAATCAGTAATGAAGTGCTGAAAAAGACAGTCGAAGACAAAGATTATACAGTAACAGCGATCGAGGATTAATGAGCAAAGAAGAGGTCCCCTGCGGAAATGAAAGATTCTGCAGGGGACCTCTTAGATTAATCCTTGTATACAATCTTTCCATCACAGATTGTATATTTTACTTTTCCATACAATTCCCATCCGGTAAATGGAGAATTAGAAGACTTAGAAGCATAAGTCTCAGGAGTCCATTTCTCATTCGGATCAAACAGTACAAGATCAGCTGATTTTCCTTCTGCGACAGAACCGCACGGAAGGTGATACAGGCTGGCAGGATTGATCGTCATCTTCTCAATCAGCTGGCTTAATGTCAGGTGTCCCGGACGTACAAGGGAAGTGATTCCGAGAGCAAGGGAAGTCTCAAGACCAATAATACCGCTTGGTGTTTGTGTGATAGGACGGGATTTCTCTTCCGTACTGTGTGGCGCGTGGTCTGTAGCAATCAGATCGATCGTACCGTCTTTGAGACCTTCGATGATAGCAAGGCGGTCATTTTCTGTACGAAGCGGTGGGTTCATCTTGGCAAGTGCGCCGTATTTTAATACAGCTTCATCTGTCAAAGTGAAATGATGCGGAGTTGCCTCTGCATGCAGATTTGCTCCCATAGCTTTAAAGGTACGTACCAGTTCAACGGACTGTCCGGAGCTGATATGCTGGATCACGACCTGTGCACCGGAACGAAGCGCCAGCAGACAATCTCTGGCAACAAGAGATTCTTCAGCAATCGAAGGAGATCCGTAGATGCCCAGCGCATCAGATACAGGTCCGTGGTTGATTCCGTTTGTTTCAATAAATGCAGGATCTTCTTCATGAAGACTGATCGGAAGGTCAAGTGCCTTCGCCTCTTCCATTGCTTTATATAAAAATGCAGCGTTCTTAAGAGGGATTCCGTCATCTGTGAATCCACAGGCACCGGCAGCGGCAAGTTCCTTCATAGAAGTCATCTCTTCACCCTTGAGTCCGCAGGAGACAGCAGCAGCCTGGAAAATATGGATGTCTTCCAAAGCCTCCCGTTCCATCAGTTCTTTGAGAACCGGAACAGAATCGATGACCGGTGAAGTATTTGCCATACAGATCACGGAAGTAAATCCACCGGCAGCAGCTGCAAGAGATCCGGTATGGAGATCTTCTTTATAAGTAAATCCGGGATCACGGAAATGAATGTGTGTGTCAACAAGTCCTGGAGAAATCATAAGTCCTGCAGCATCAAGCTCATCCTCTCCATTTTCAGGTGTCAGAGTTCCGGCATCTGCGAGTGTCTGGATCAGACCGTCTGTGATGCGAAGGTCGACAAGACGTTCTGTATCAGATGCAGGATCAATTAGAAAACCATTTTTTATAAGCATAATTCATCCTCCTTTTGCTGTTAAGTATACCGTATTTTTGATAGAGATTCAAATTTATTAGAAAATGTGTTATCATAAACACACCATAACATGAAAAGAAAGAAGACAGAAAGGTTGATCTTTGGATTTTACCGGATTCAGACAATCGTTCTGCGGAAAGAAGGAGTAAATGAAAGAATACGATTATCTGATTGTCGGAGCAGGTCTTTATGGAGCTGTCATGGCACATGAATTAAAGAAAAAAGGGAAGAAATGTCTTGTGATTGACCGAAGAGATCATATTGCAGGAAATATTTACTGTGAGGACATAGAAGGAATCCATGTACATAAATATGGTGCACATATTTTCCATACGTCTGATAAAAAGATATGGGATTACATGAATCAGTTCGCGGAATTTAATAATTACATCAATTCACCGGTAGCAGTTTATAAAGATGAACTTTATAACCTGCCATTTAATATGAATACATTCAGTAAGATGTGGAATATCCGCACACCGCAGGAAGCAAAAGAGATTATTGAAAAACAGCGCAAAGAGACAGGAATCACAGATCCACAGAATCTGGAAGAACAGGCACTTTTTCTTGGCGGAAGAGATATCTATGAGAAACTGATCAAGGGTTATACAGAGAAACAGTGGGGAAGAAAGTGTACAGAACTTCCGGCATTTATTATCAAACGTCTGCCATTCCGCTTTGTTTACGATAATAACTATTTCAATGACAGATATCAGGGAATTCCGGTTGGCGGTTATACAGCAATCGTTGAGAAGATGCTGGAAGGGACAGAAGTTCGTACAGGGATTGATTTCTTTGAATTCAGAAAAGAGAATCCGGAGATTGCAGAGAAGATTATTTTTACAGGAATGATCGATGAATATTTTGGATATCAGCTGGGAGCATTGGAGTATCGTTCTGTCAGATTTGAGACAGAAGTTCTTGATTGTGAGAACTATCAGGGAAATGCTGTTGTCAATTACACAGAGCGTGAAGTTCCGTATACAAGAATTATCGAGCATAAGCATTTTGAGTTTGGCAAGCAGGAGAAGACAGTTATTTCCAGAGAGTATTCATCAGAATGGAGTGTTGGCATGGAACCATACTATCCGGTAAATGATGAGAAGAATAATGCATTGTTTGAAGAATACAAGAAGCTTGCAGAAAAGGAAGAAAATGTAATCTTTGGCGGACGACTGGGAGATTATAAATATTATGACATGGATAAAGTTGTTGCCGCAGCTCTTGACAGACTGGAAGAATTCAATTAATATGAGAGTCACACTTCAGTCGTTCTGACTGAAGAATCAGGAAAGATTCTGAAGAGTAGTTCGTATCAGATTCTGATAATTTTCAATTGGACAGGTATTGTATCGTGTGCGGTGTGGGGCCGCACACGTTTAGATGACAGATTGCAGTAGAATTAAATATGGAAAAAATGTATGAAGTACTTCGCTTCGTGGAAAAAGGAACCGAATGCCAGCCAAGTATCGATTGCCTGCAGGGAGAACTTTTGATTTATTATCTGCGGGATAATACACAGTTGGATAAAGCAGTGTTATTTGAATGGTTCCGACAGATTGCAGGGGAAATAAGAAAGTATCAGCAGTCGAGACGTGGGCAGAATTATCGTTGTCTGACCCCATATAGTATTGTTGTGACAGAAGAAGGAGAATTGTTGCTTTTGAATCCGGATGCACAGGAAAATGAATTTGTTATGAAGAAGATGCAGCAGAAAGCGGTGAGAAGTCATTTTATCCGCCCGACAGCGTCAGGCAGCAGGAAAAATTATTCCGTGGATTTGTTCGGATATGGTAAAATTTTGCAGTTTTTACTGGCATATACAGAGCAGATCCCGGAACTTAGCAGAAGTGAAGAACGCAGACTGGAGCGGATCATTGAACGTTGTACCGGTGGCGGAAGACGGCATTATGATAAGATCAGCCAGGTGATACGTGATCTTCCGGAGGAACGCGAGGAATGGAATCTGGAACAGAAAGTAAAACTTCGGAATGTCAAACTGGCGGTTCTTTTATTTGCTGCCGGGGCAGTAATTGCGGCAGCAGGAATTGGGATGAGCCGGGGAAGAGAAAGCAACAATACAGTTGGGAAAAGTGAAACGGCAGTGCAAGCTCAGAAAGCAGACGATGTAAAAGCAATACCAGAAGAACATAGTGAAACTGAACAGGACAGAAAAAAAGCATTGGAAGATATGAAATGGAAGAAAGAGATGGAAGAACGGGTTCAGGAGATTCTGGAATCGGTCAAAGCATGTGAAAAGAAGATAGAAGAAACGACGAAAGAAGAGAGTAACGGGGAAAACAAGGAAGAAACAGAGCAAACGACAGAACAGCAAACAGAGGAAACTGCGGAAAAATCTGTAGAAGAGGAAATACAACAGGAAACGAAACAAGAAGTGATAAATGATCCGGTTGTTCCGGAATAAGAAAAAAGTCTCCATAAAAGGGAGGATGCCGGGTAACCATTTACTGGTTCCCGGCATGTATTATGAAAAAGTTTATTCAAAGTTTTTTGTTTTTTCCTTTGATGCTTATAGTATATGTGAGAGAAATGAAGAAAAAGTGATAAGAAGATGAAAGATTTTTAAATGATAAATGAACAAATTATGAACGACAGATGTAGTGGAAAATAACGGTTTAAAAAAGAATGGCAGTGTGGTATTCTACATCTAAAGAGAACTTCGGAAGTTACTGTTCACTCCCGTGTCAATCACTCCGCTGATTGACACGGAGGATGCGTGTTTTGACTTGAATGCATCTCGCCCCATCGCCAAAGGCGATTTAAAATGGCGAGATGCGTTGCTGGTCGCACATCGTGTGAACAGTAAACTTCGGAACAGGAGGTAATAGTTGAATATGACAAGACAGGAATTTATCCGAAAATTACAGGAGGCTTTGAATGGAAAGCTTGATGCCGCAACAATTCAGGATCATCTTAAGTTTTATGATGATTATATTATAGAAGAAATGAGAAAAGGAAAGAGCGAGCAGGAGGTCTTGGAACTGCTCGGAGATCCGTGGGCAATTGCGAAAACCATTGTAGATGCAAGTGATGGAACAGACGAAGAAGTGGTTTATGAGAACAGAAGCCCATTCAATAATTCGTACAACCAGACAACGCAGGCACAGAACAGCTATACTGGTTATGGACAGAAGGATGAATATGGAACAGAGCATTCTTATGGTTCCTATCATGAGTTCAGATTAGATACCTGGTGGAAGAAGGCTTTGCTGATCCTTGCAGTTGTATTTGTAGTCGTAGTAGTTGTGTCTGTTATAACAGGAATCATCAGTTTTCTGGCACCGGTTCTTGTTCCTCTTCTGATCATTATGATCGTGATCAGACTGATCGGTGGGAACCGACGATATTAGAAAAAAGAAAAGTAAAAGACCGATGGGGGAGCCATCGGTCTTTTGAGGGGAGTATAAATAATTAATAAGGGGTTGTAGAAAATAATCTTTCTACATGAATCAGTATAATATATGCATTTGGAAAAAGCAAGCAAAATATTCAAAATATGGTTGAAACAAAATGTATAAAAAGACCTCCGTTTGGGATAATAAAGATTGTACTAAATAGTTACTGTCAGTTAATAAGAACAGTAACACCAAATAAGGAGGAAGTATCATGGCAAAAAATTATAGCAACACAAGTAAAAATTCTCAGAATGGATTCTATTCATCGAAGGAAGAAAATCAGAGTAAGAACAGAAATTCAACATCTAATTCAGGTTCGAATAAGAATTCCAGTAAAAATTCTTATTCAAATCAGAGTAAGAACAGCACAAACTGCAATTCCAAAAATGCAGATGACTGCTATGGCGGAAAAGATGATTATGATGAGTCAGACAGATATTAACAGATACTGTGAGCAGTAACGAATAAGATTCTTATAAACAGTAACAAGGCAGAGAAGAAAGGCAATCGCACTTTACTCTGCCTTTCATTTATAGTAAAATTATAATACTGTAAAAAGAATCAGTTAACAGTAATTAATAGTTACTGTTCACTCCCGTGTCAATCACTCCGCTGATTGACACGGAGGATGCATGTTTTGGCTTGAATGCATCTCGCCCCATCGCCAAAGGCGATTTAAAATGGCGAGATGCGTTGCTGGTCGCACATCGTGTGAACAGTAACAATTAATAAGTACATAAAGATAATATGAGGTAGATATGGAAAGAATGGAATGGATTGCGCCATGTCATTTCGGTCTTGAATCAGTATTAAAAAGGGAGATTCAGGATCTGGGATATGAGATCGCACAGGTGGAAGATGGAAGAGTTACCTTTTACGGAGGAGCAGATGCAGCGTGCAGAGCGAATGTATTTCTCCGTACAGCAGAACGCGTTCTGCTCAAGGCAGGAAGTTTTAAAGCAGTTACCTTTGATGAATTGTTTGAGAAGACAAAAGCAATTCCGTGGGAGAATTATATACCGAAGAACGGGAAGTTCTGGGTGGCGAAAGCTTCATCGGTAAAGAGTAAGCTGTTCAGCCCTTCGGACATTCAGTCAATTATGAAGAAAGCGATGGTAGATCGTCTTAGAAGCAGATATCATGTACAGTGGTTTCAGGAAGATGGAGCTTCTTATCCACTGAGAGTATTTTTGATGAAGGATATCGTTACGATCGGAATCGATACATCGGGAGATTCTCTTCATAAGAGAGGATACCGTCCATCAGCCGGCAAGGCACCGATTTCTGAGACACTGGCAGCAGCACTGATCATGCTGACACCGTGGAGAAAAGAGCGTATCTTAGTGGATCCGTTTTGCGGAAGTGGAACATTCCCGATAGAGGCAGCAATGATGGCAGCAAATATTGCACCGGGAATGAATCGTTCTTTTACGGCTGAGAGTTGGGCGAATCTGATTGATAAGAAACTCTGGTATGAGGCCATTGATGAGGCGAATGATCTGATCGATGATCAAATTGAGACGGATATCCAGGGATATGATATTGATGGGGATGTTGTGCGGATGGCAAGACAGAATGCAGAGAATGCAGGTGTGGATCATCTGATCCATTTCCAGGAGAGACCGGTCAGTGCACTGAGTCATCCGAAGAAATATGGATTTATCATAACAAACCCACCATATGGAGAGCGTCTTGAGGAGAAAGAGGCACTTCCTGGTTTATATCGTGAATTTGGCGAGAGCTTTAGGAAACTTGACAGCTGGTCTGCATACATGATCACAAGTTATGAAGATGCAGAACGTTATTTCGGAAGAAAAGCAGATAAAAACCGTAAGATTTATAATGGTATGCTGAAAACATATTTCTATCAGTTCCAGGGACCAAAGCCACCGAGACCGAAGAAATAAGAAACGCTGCACCAGATTGATGGTGAAAAAGAATAGAAGGTAGAAAGCAAAATGAAGAGAAGAATTGTATTTGCAACAGGAAATGAAAATAAGATGAAAGAGATCCGGATGATTCTTGCTGATCTTGGTATGGAGATCGTATCGATGCGTGAGGCAGGAGTCGATGAAGAAATCGTAGAAGATGGAATGAGCTTTGAAGAAAATGCAGAGATCAAGGCAAGAGCTGTATCACGAGTGCTGGTCAACGATATTGTTCTTGCAGATGATTCAGGTCTTGAGATTGACTATCTGGATAAGGCACCTGGAATTTATTCTGCGAGATTTGCCGGAGAGGATACTTCTTATGATATAAAGAACAGAATCCTTCTGGACAGACTGGAAGGGGTTCCGGACGATGAGCGTACCGCAAGATTTGTCTGTGCGGTTGCAGCAGTATTTCCGGATGGAACAACAAGCGTAGTCCGTGAGACGATTGAAGGACAAATTGGACACGAGATTGTCGGTGCGAATGGATTTGGGTATGATCCGATCTTCTATGTTCCGGAATTCGGATGTACAACAGCGGAGATGACACCGGAGCAGAAAAATAAATTGAGCCACAGAGGAAAAGCACTTCGAGCAATAAAAATCCTGCTTGAAGAGAAATTGAACGAGGAAGAAGCATGAAAATTCTGATTGTCAGTGATACACACGGAAGACACCAGGCACTGGACCGCGCATTAGAAGAGGCTAGGAAAATTGATATGTTTATCCATCTTGGAGATGTAGAAGGTGGAGAAGACTATCTGGAGGCTGTCGTAGAGTGTGAGAAACATATTATAAGAGGAAATAACGACTTTTTTACAGAACTTCCGAGAGAAGAGGAGTTTGAGATTGGGCCTTATCATGCATTTATTACCCATGGACATTATTATTATGTGTCCATGGGGATGGAAACTATCATAGAAGAGGGCAGATCAAGAGGAGCGGATCTCGTAATGTTTGGTCATACACATCGTCCTTTCTTTCTTCAGAAGGATGGAATGACAATTTTAAACCCGGGAAGTCTATCTTTTCCACGTCAGGAGGGAAGACGAGGCAGCTATATGATCATGGAAGTCGATGGGGACGGAAAATTGAGTTTTGAGCAAAAATATCTATAATTGTTCTAATTATCAGAAAACTAAAACAAAAGAAACAATTTGCACACTCTTCTTGCGAAAAACAGGTAAAAAAACAGTCGCAAAAAAGTAAAAAAACTTTAAAAAACCTGTTGACTTTCTGAGAAACATGCCATATAATATATCTTGTCGCTGCGGGAGATACGAAAGAAACACAAAGCCGCAGGGGCAAGGAAATAAAAACTGATATCGGGGTGTGGCTCAGCTTGGCTAGAGCGCCTGGTTTGGGACCAGGAGGTCGCAGGTTCGAATCCTGTCACCCCGATCATCCTGCGGGTGTAGTTCAATGGTAGAACACCAGCCTTCCAAGCTGGATACGTGGGTTCGATTCCCATCACCCGCTTCTCGTTTGAAAACGAGAGGTTCTCATTAAGAGAGGAATGAGTCTGTAGCTCAGCTGGATAGAGCAACGGCCTTCTAAGCCGTAGGTCGAGGGTTCGAATCCCCCCAGGCTCGTTATGGTGGGTATGGTGCAGTTGGTTAGCGCGCCAGATTGTGGTTCTGGATATCGCCGGTTCGAGTCCGGCTATCCACCTTTTTCTTTAAATATTCCAACTGGCCGTGCAGTGTCAGATATGAAGTCTTCGATGGGCTATCGCCAAGCGGTAAGGCACAGGACTTTGACTCCTGCATTCGCTGGTTCGAATCCAGCTAGCCCAGTTATCCTGCTAGCAGGAAAGAAATAAAAATGAATAAGGGCGTGTAGCTCAGGTGGTAGAGCACTTGACTTTTAATCAAGTTGTCCGGGGTTCGAATCCCCGCACGCTCACTGGAACAAGCAAATTGCTTGTTCTATTTTTTTCTTAATCAATAATTGAATAAGAAATATGCGGATGTGGCGGAATTGGCAGACGCGCCAGATTTAGGTTCTGGTGTTTACGACGTGCAGGTTCAAGTCCTGTCATCCGCAGTAAATTTTTCCCCGGAAGTGCTGATTAACATTGCACTTTCGGGATTTTTTCTATCTGAGAAAACCGGTATGAAAAAAGAAGCCGCACATTAAAGTGCAAGCTTCTTTTCTTTCTTTTCCCAATCAATAAACATCATAAAGAATGAAATTAATAACAAGAAAGAACAGCCAAGAATTGCCTTTGTCCGGAACAGCTGGACTGCTGCATTACCGATCACTGCGCCGACAATAAAGCAGGCGATGATTCCGTAATACAAAAGGCTCGTATCCAGAAAATGTCGTTCTTTTGTATGGAAATAGTGGTGCAGGTTCTCTGTCCCACTGCGCAGATTACCGATGCACATTGTAGTAGCAATTCCTTTGCCGTGAATCTTACGAAAACTTTCGACCTGGATTCCACAGGCGAAAGAAGTCAGTGCATTAGCCGGAAGATTCAATGCTGTTGGGAAGAAACTGACTGCGATCAGGATTAGTGCTTCTGCCAGAACAGAAATCTGTCTCCAGTGAAGCAGATTTCCTGCCTTAGCCCGGACAACTTCAGCAAGAGCAATTCCAAGTGCAAAGGCGAGTACAGGGAAAAGGTATTTCAGTGTGTTCTGGAAGTCTCCCTGAGAGAGATGTACCCCAAAGAGAAGCATGTTTCCAGTCTGTGCATTGGCAAATACTTCTCCACGCTCCATATAAGAGTAAGCATCCATGAATCCCCCGGAAAGTGCAAGGATTGCTCCAAGCCGGATAGATTCAGAAATTTGAAATTTGTGTTTCATAGATATCACCTCATTTTCGTGTGTAGTACCTACTGCCATGATTAAATTACTGCTTTCCGGAAGAAAGCAGTAATAATAAGCCATCAATTATTATAGAAGTGACAGTAGTGGCTGTCAAGATTCTCCGGGTGAGAACTTTACAACAAAACAAGGTAGACAATATGTCGAAAAAAATCGAAAAATTCACTTGCACCTCCGGAATAAGTGGTATATACTAGTCAAGAATGTTTGAAATTACAGTAATCTGCATTCAGGCATTGTGCAGATTTCTGTGTTGACTTTTATTATTACTTGTATTTGATAGACAGATGGAGGTAAAAAACATGGTAGAAAAGAAAGTGAAGTTTATGTCAGCCGGGCAGATCATGACATTTTGCAACACTTGTCAGAAATTAAAATCAGACGTTGATGTAACTGATATGGCAAACAGAAATTATATCATCGATGGTAAATCCCTTATGGGATTAATGTCTATTAAGCTGGGACTGCCAATGCGTGTAGTTGTGAATGGACAGGATGAAGAAGAGGCAAATGAATGTTTTTCTAACTATGAGTTTGAATAATCGGGCCGAAAAGAATTGACGAAAACAAAATATGGCATATTAAAAGAAGAGACGGTCAGTCTGTAAATGAAGTTTTGACGCACATTTATAGACTGACCGTTTTGTTGTTCACAATATTGACAAAACTATTTGGTATATTAAAAGGTAATTAAATGTAGAAGTGATCTGGTACACACAAATATAAGTTAGGAGAAAAGAAGATGGAAAGAGCAAAAATATTAGTTGTGGATGACGAGAGCAGAATGAGAAAACTTGTGAAGGATTTCCTCACAAGAGAAGGGTATATAGTATTAGAAGCCGGAGATGGAATGGAAGCAATGGATCTTTTTTACGAAGATAAAGACATTGCCCTGATCATTTTAGATGTAATGATGCCAAAAATGGATGGTTGGCAGGTGTGCCGTGAGGTTCGAGAGACTTCTAAAGTGCCAATCATTATGTTGACAGCGCGTTCTGAGGAGAGAGATGAGCTGCAGGGATTTGAACTTGGTGTGGACGAATACATTTCCAAGCCATTCAGTCCAAAGATTCTTGTGGCAAGAGTAAATGCGATCCTTCGCAGAACTTTGGGAGCGGTCGGCAATGATTCGCTGGAGGCAGGCGGTATTACGATTGACAAGTCAGCACATATCGTGAAGATTGATGGAACACCGGTTGAACTTAGCTATAAAGAATTTGAATTGTTGACCTATTTTATAGAAAATCAGGGAATTGCGCTTTCCAGAGAGAAAATATTGAATAATGTATGGAATTATGATTATTTTGGTGATGCAAGAACAATTGATACACATGTGAAGAAACTGAGAAGTAAATTAGGCGATAAGGGCGAATATATCAAAACAATCTGGGGCATGGGATATAAGTTTGAAGTTCAGAGTGCGGAGAAATAAATCAGATGAAGAAAGCAAAAAAAGAATTGAAATATACGTTGAGCGGACAGATGACAGCTATTTTTATTGGTCTTCTTGTTTTTATTCTGATGACAGTTTTTATTGTTAACACAGGATTCCTTGGACGATATTATATGTCTCATAAGCAGAAAGATCTGATTGAGATGTATGAGGCGATGAGTGAAGCAGTGAACAATGGAAATCTTGGAAATGAGGCTGTGCAGAAGAAACTTGTGGCGGAACTTGAAAAAACGAATATTGATGTCTGCGCGATGGATATTTCTGACGATGGAAAGGTTGTATTTACAAATGTAAAGGAAGAAGGTTTCCTGTACAAACAGATGCTCCGTATTTTCTTCCTGAAAGATGATGATCAGGAAAAGATTCTCAAGCATTCGGACGATTATGTGGTTCGTAAAATCCAGGATCCACAGAGCGGTACGGATTATCTGGAAATGTGGGGGTATTTAAGTGATAGTGTGTTTGTCACAATGCGAAGCCCGTTGGACAGTATTCGTGAAAGTGCCAATCTTGCCAATCAGTTTCTGATTTATCTTGGAATTTTCGGAATGTTCTTTGGAGGAATCCTTGTATGGATTTTTTCACGAAGGATTACAAAACCAGTGTTGGAACTGGCAAGGCTTTCTGAAGATATGGCAAATCTGAATTTTGATGCGAAGTATACGAGCGGCGGAAAGAATGAGATTGGTGTTCTGGGCGAGAACTTTAATAAAATGTCAGATCAGCTGGAAAAGACAATATCTGAATTGAAGACTGCGAATAATCAGCTGCAGCAGGACATTGAGCAGAAAGAGAAACTTGAAAATATGAGAAATGAATTTCTTGGGAATGTTTCCCATGAGCTGAAGACGCCGATCGCATTGATCCAGGGATATGCCGAAGGGTTAAAAGAAGGAATCAATGACGACCCGGAAAGTACAGAGTTTTACTGTGATGTCATTATTGATGAAGCAGGAAAGATGAACCGGATGGTCAAGAATCTGCTGACACTGAATCAGTTGGAATTCGGGACAGATGAAGTGGAATTTGAACGGTTTGATATTGTGAAGCTTGTGAAAGGTGTTATTGCAAGTTGTGATATTCTGATCCAACAGGTTAATGCGAATGTAGATTTTATTGCTGATGAGACAGCTTATGTCTGGGCAGATGAGTTTAAGACAGAACAGGTTGTACGGAATTATCTTACGAATGCGATTCATCATGTCGGAAATGAGAAGCGGATTGAAGTGAAGATTGTTTCAATGGATGGAAAAGTATGTGTTTCCGTCTTTAATAGTGGAAAACCGATTCCAGAAGAGGATGTACCAAAACTGTGGGATAAATTTTATAAAGTGGATAAAGCACATACACGTGAATATGGCGGAAATGGGATTGGACTTTCAATCGTTAAGGCAATCATGGAATCTTTCCATCAGGGGTACGGCGTGAAAAATTATGACAATGGAGTCGAATTTTGGTTTGAACTCGACGCAAAGTGTGGTAAAGTATAGAAAATAGATATTAGATAATAGATTACAGATAAGAGGTAGGCTAATGATAGCAATAATTGATTATGATGCCGGTAATATCCGCAGTGTTGAGAAAGCATTGCTTGCACTTGGACAGAATGTTATAGTTACAGCGGACAGAGATGAGATCCTTCATGCAGATAAAGTGATTCTTCCGGGTGTCGGTGCATTTGGAGATGCTATGGAGAAATTAAAACAGTCAGGACTTGATGAAGTAATCCGCGAGGTTACAGAAAAAGGAACACCATTTCTTGGAATCTGCCTTGGATTGCAGCTTTTATTTGAGCACAGCGATGAGGCTCCGGGTGTAGAAGGACTTGGAATTCTAAAGGGTGAGATCTTAAGGATACCTGATAAAGAAGGATATAAGATTCCCCATATGGGATGGAATTCCCTTCATTTAGAGAATGATGGAAGACTTTTTAAGGGAATCGCTGAGAATTCTTATGTATATTTTGTACATTCTTATTATCTGAAAGCAGAAGAGGAACAGATTGTCAAGGCATCAACAGAGTATACAACACATATCCATGCGTCTGTTGAGAAGGACAATATTTTCGCATGCCAGTTCCATCCGGAGAAGAGCAGTGATGTAGGACTGAAGATTCTGGAAAATTTTGTAGAGCTGTAGGAGGTAGTGCGGAATGTTTACAAAAAGAATTATCCCATGTCTGGATGTGAATGCCGGACGTGTTGTAAAAGGTGTGAATTTTGTTGATCTTCAGGATGCCGGAGATCCGGTGGAGATTGCAAAGGCATATGATAAGGCAGGAGCGGATGAACTTGTATTTCTGGATATCACAGCTTCTTCAGATGATAGAGGAACAGTTGTTGATATGGTACGAAAGGTTGCGGAATGTGTGTTTATTCCGTTTACTGTCGGCGGAGGAATCCGGACAGTTGATGATTTCCGTGCATTGTTAAGAGAAGGTGCGGATAAGATTTCAATCAATTCTTCTGCAATCAACAGACCGGAGCTGATCCGCGAAGCGGCAGAGAAGTTTGGAAGCCAGTGTGTAGTAGTGGCGATTGACGCGAAGAAAAGAGCAGACGGAACAGGATGGAATATTTATAAGAACGGTGGTCGCCTGGATGTTGGAATCGATGCGGTTGAGTGGGCGAAGAAAGTAGAGTCCCTTGGCGCGGGTGAGATTCTTCTGACAAGTATGGACGGTGACGGAACGAAGGCCGGATATGATCTGGAACTGACACGGGCAATTGCAGATAGTGTATCGATTCCTGTAATCGCGTCCGGTGGAGCCGGAACGTTGGAACATTTTAAAGAGGCACTGACAGAGGGCGGTGCAGATGCAGCATTGGCAGCATCTTTATTCCATTATAAAGAGCTGGAAATCAAAGAAGTAAAAGAGTATTTAAGAAACGAAGGAATTTCTGTCAGACTGTAGAGAATGGTTGAAGCAGAAAGAAGAGGGGAATAAAAATGAGTGGTTTGAACGGAGACTGGTATGAGGCATTGAAAGGAGAGTTTTCCAAGCCTTATTATAGGAAATTATTTGAGACGGTAAACGAAGAATACAGGACAAAACTGATCTTTCCACCGGCACAGGATATTTTCAATGCATTTCATCTGACTCCACTGAAGGATGTGAAGGTTGTGATCCTTGGGCAGGATCCTTATCATAATAACGGTCAGGCACATGGATTAAGCTTTTCTGTGCAGAAAGGTGTAGATATTCCACCGTCACTTGTGAATATCTATAAAGAACTCCATGATGATCTCGGCTGCACAATCCCAAATCATGGGTGTCTGACAAAATGGGCCGAGCAGGGTGTGTTAATGTTGAACACTGTGCTGACAGTACGAGCACATCAGGCGAACTCTCACAGAGGAATCGGATGGGAAGAATTCACAGATGCAGCGATTCTGGCACTGAACAGCCAGGACAGACCGATTGTCTTTATTCTGTGGGGAGCTCCTGCACAGAGGAAGAAGAGAATGCTTACGAATCCAAAGCATCTTATCCTGGAAGCACCTCATCCAAGCCCGCTGGCTGCTTACAGAGGTTTCTTTGGAAGCAAGCCATTCAGTCAGACAAATGCATTTCTGGAGAAGAATGGAATCGAGCCGATTGACTGGCAGATTGAGTAAACTTTGGGAATGATGCTTGACAGAAGTGAAAAAGTGACTTACAATATGCTTAACAAGACAACTGAGTTGATGGCTCTATCCCATCTGCTTCAGTAGCAAAGTATTAAAAAATAGACGTTTGCCGCCAAGCAAGGACGTCTATTTTTTATGTGTATAATTCAAAATTAAAACAATCAAACTGGCTGTCGTCAGAATAACCATCAATTCTTCATATGTACTCATAATGACCACCCCTTCCACAAGACTAGAAACAGGTGAGAACGCCCTCTCAGTTGCCTGGTTAAACATAATGAAAGTGTATTTATATTAACACATAAAATGAAAAATGTCTATATTTATATTGACAAAACTAAAAACCTAGTGTACTATCTAACTATAGCACTGATACAGCAAATGCAAAAAAGATAAATGGAGGAATCACATGGAATATAATTCAGGAAGTCCAATCTATCTTCAGGTGATCAACGAGCTTAAGAAAAAGATGGTAAAGGGCGAGTTGAAACCGGGTGAGAAGATGCCATCGAACAGGGAGCTTGCAGTTTTGTATAAAGTGAATCAGAACACAGCGGCGAGAATCTACCGGGAGATGGAGATGGCAGGATATTGTTACACGAAGCGTGGAATCGGTACATTTGTGTCGGAGGAGGAGTATATGTTTGACAATGTGAAGAAGGAGATGGCAGAAGAGCTGTTGAAGAATTTTGTACACGAGATGCGTGATCTTGGATTTCAGAAAGGCGAGATTATTGAGCAGATTGCCGATTACGAGGAGGAGCAGAAATGATGTTAGAGTACAGAAATATCACAAAGAAATTCGGGAATAAAGAAGCAGTTAAAGAGCTTACTTTGAAGTTGAAAAAGGGCACGATTTATGGTCTTCTCGGAGAAAATGGAAGTGGTAAGACGACACTTATGAAGATGGCAGCGGGACTGACACAGCCAACAGAGGGAGAGATTTTATTTGAGGGACATCCGCTTAGCTATCAGGACAAAGCATCCATCGCATATATGTCAACGGAACCATTTTTCTATAGTTATATGAAGGTAAAAGATGTAGAAGAATATTATGCAGATTTCTTTGAGGATTTTGACAGAGAGCAGTTTAGAAAAACAATTGAACGCCTGGGCTTGAATGAAGAGATGAAAGCATCTGCAATGTCAAGCGGAATGAATGCCAAGCTGAAAGCGGCAGCGACATTGGCGAGAAAAGCAGATCTTCTCTTGTTAGATGAGCCTTTGAACGGTGTGGACTATAAAGCGAGAGAAGAAATCATTGCTTTGATCCTGGAAGAAGCAGATGAGAATCGTACAATGGTGATCTCTACCCATCTGATTGAAGAGGTAGAAAGCTTTATTGAGGATGCGATTTTTATAAAAGATGGACAGCTTGTGGATGTCGTGAATGTTGAGACAGAGAGAATGACAACGGGAAATTCACTTGCAGAGCTTTATCTGCAGAAGATGTAAGGAGGGAGTATCGATGGGAAAATTAATGAAATATGAATGGAAGAAACAGCGGACTTCGAGAATGATTGTTATGGTAGCTTTAGCTGTCTGTGTGCTTACATTTCTTGGAGGTATGCTGGTTGAAAAGGATGCATTGATGGGAATCAGTGCAACGCTTTTATTAGTCGGATCGTTTTTTGCAGTGTTCTATATGGGAATTGAGAGTATTCTGATTCTGAACAGAGATTTGAAAACAAAGCAAAGCTATATGATCTGGATGACTCCGAAATCCGTATGGGAAATTCTTGGAGCAAAATTTGTTGTAGCAATCGCACAGATGTTTTTCGTGTTTGCACTTTATGCGATTGCCGGACTGCTTTGTTTTGTAGGGACGCTCCAGTATGTCGGAGAACTTGGAAATGTATTTGCGATCATAAGAGATAGTTTTATACGAGTGTCAGGCGAAGGGCAGCTGATCGCACAGATTATCTGGAATCTTCTCTGCATCTTTGTCGGATGGACAGAGGTTGTGATGGTTGGTTATCTTGCGGTAATCGTTTCTCGAACTATTTTAAGGGATTCAAAATATGCAGGAGTAATCTCAATCGTAGCTTTCTTTGTGATTACATTTATAATAGAAAAAATTTATAATCTGATCAGCAATGTACTTCCGAATGTAGAAGTAGCAGGAAATTCATTCTTTGGTGTCGGATATCTTGTATACTACATTATAATCTGTGTAGCGGTATTTTTACTTAGTGGATGGATGGCAGATAAGAAGCTTAGTGTATAAGAATATTTTTCATATCTTTCGGTAATTCCGCTGTGAATTCCATCGGCTCCTTTGTGATCGGATGAATAAAGGAGAGCTTCCAGGAATGTAATGCCTGGCGGTGGATGTATTCCATATCCGGATTATATAGATAATCACCGACAAGTGGGAATCCTAAATATTGCATATGGACACGGATCTGATGGGTACGGCCGGTCTCTAAGATAAGAGAGACAAGGCTGTGCCCGTTTTTTTCTTCTACAACTTTATAATGTGTGACTGCACGCTCTCCATGCTTGAAGTCTACTTTTCGCTCAATCATGGAACTGCCGGTGCGGGCGAGTGGTGCATCAATCGTGCCGGATGGAGGTGTTACACTGCCACGGACGATCGCGAGATATTCACGCTTGATCTCGTGTCGTGCGCCCATGGAAGATAGGATGCTGGAACTGATCAGGTGCTTGGCAATGACGGTCAGTCCTGAAGTGTCACGGTCCAGGCGGTTCGCGCAGCGGAAGATAAAAGGCTTTCCTTGCTCTGTATAATACCACATTAGTCCATTTGCCAGAGAATTCTCATAATTATTCAGTGATGGATGGATCGGCATTCCGGCAGGTTTGTTGACAACAAGGATATCTTCGTCTTCATATATAATGCTAAGCGGCAGTTCGACAGGAGGAATATTCGGTGAACTTTCATTTTCCTGAATATGTACTGTGAGAATATCTCCAGTAGCAAGTGGTGAACGCATATACTCCCAGACTCCATTCCTTTTAAAATGCTTTCCGGCATCTTTTTTAACTGGGTGATGTTCTGGTAAGAGTAGCCCTGGTGGCGCAGGAACTGTTCAATACGCAGGCCGTCCGCTTCTTCTGTTATCTGGTAGTTGATCGTACGATCCATCTTTTTCTATCCTGTTGTGTCTGATAGCATAAAAACAGACACATCCTTTCTGATTTGACTCTTTATGAACTCTTGTATCATACACAAAATCTTTAAAAATTACAATAATCTTGAAATAGTGTTATGTTTCTTGGAATTTTATTATATCTTATTTTGGCACTTTTTATTATAATAACATCATCAAGAAAAACAAAGACAAGTAGTAATCAAAAGGAGGATTCTATTATGAAAAAGAAAAAGATTCTTGCACTTGTACTTGCAGCTTCAATGGCAGGCGGAATGCTTGCAGGATGTGGAAGCACATCAGGCGGAGATGAAACAGCAAAAGGAGATAAGTCATCCGGAAAAGTTTATTATCTGAACTTCAAACCAGAGCAGGCTGACCAGTGGGTAGAACTTGCTAAAGAGTACACAGATGAAACTGGTGTTCAGGTTGATGTACAGACAGCTGCATCAGGAACATACGAGTCACAGCTGAAATCAGAGATGGCAAAAGACGAGGCCCCAACATTGTTCCAGGTAAACGGACCGGTTGGACTTGCTACATGGAAAGATTATTGCTATGACCTTTCAGGAAGTGACGTTTACAAAGACGTTGAGTCTGATGACTATGTATTAAAAGATGGTGATGCAGTAGACGGAATCGCTTATGTTATTGAGACTTATGGTCTGATCTACAACAAAGCACTTCTGAACAAATACTTCGAACTGCCGGATGCAAGCATCAAATCCATCGATGAGCTGAATAACTTCCAGGCACTTAAGACAGCTGCAGAAGAGATTCAGGCACATAAAGATGATCTTGGAGTAGAAGGAGCTTTCACTTCAGCAGGAATGGATTCTTCTTCTGACTGGAGATTCAAGACACACCTTGCAAACCTGCCAATCTACTATGAGTACAAGGCAGACGGAATTGATACTACAGATGCTATCAAGGGAACATACCTTGACAACTACAAACAGATCTGGGATCTGTATCTGAACAACTCTACATGTGAGCCATCTATGATCTCTTCTAAGACAGGAGATGACGCAGCAAGCGAATTCTCACTTGGTGAAGCAGTATTCTATCAGAATGGTACATGGGCTTACAATGATATCAAAGATAACGAAGTAGCAGATGAAGATATGGGAATGCTTCCAATCTACATCGGAGTTGACGGAGAAGAGAATCAGGGACTTTGTACAGGATCAGAGAACTACTGGTGTGTAAATAAAAACGCTTCTGAAGAAGATATTCAGGCAACACTTGATTTCATGAAATGGGTAGTTGAGAGTGACGAAGGTCGTGACATGCTGGCAAATGAGATGGGATTCGTAACACCGTTTACAACATTCGCAGATTATCTTCCGGACAACCCGCTTGTAAAAGCAAATGCCGAGTACACAAAGGCTGGAAAGACACCAGTAAGCTGGAACTTTACAACAATGCCATCTGAGAACTGGAAGAACAATGTTGGTGGTGCTCTTCTGAACTATGCACAGGGCACAGGCACATGGGATGATGTGAAGACAGCATTTGTTGATGGCTGGGCAGAAGAATACGCAGCAGCAAATGAATAAAAAAGACTTTTCACAGAACCGGCAGATAAAAAGGCTGTGAAATAGTGAAAATATCATGCAGCCTGCCAACGAGAATACCGTGGGCAGGCTGAAATTATGTGAATTAGAAATGTAAAAAGCAAAGGTGCAGACAGGCTTTTTACAGAAAGAGAGACAGGAGGAGAAGAACATGCAAAAAGCAATAAAAAGATATTTTCCGGTATTTGTATTGCCGACGCTGATTGCATTTACGATAGGTTTCCTTGCACCATTCGTGTTAGGTGTATATCTTTCGTTCTGCAAATTCACAACGGTAACAGACGCCAGATTTATTGGACTTGGCAACTATGCAAAGATACTGGGAGATGGGGATTTTCTTCACTCTCTCTGGTTTACTGCATTATTTACAATTGTAACAGTATTATTGATCAACATTTTTGCATTTGCGGTAGCAATGCTTTTGACAAAGAAGATTAAAGGAACGAATATTTTCCGTACTGTATTCTTTATGCCAAACCTGATCGGCGGTATCGTACTTGGATATGTATGGCAGCTGTTATTAAACGGTATTCTGGCACATTTCCAGAAAACACTTACATATTCTTCGAAATACGGTTTCTGGGGATTAGTTATCCTGATGCTCTGGCAGCAGGTTGGATACATGATGATCATCTATATCTCAGGCATCCAGAATATTCCTGGAGAACTGATCGAGGCAGCACAGATTGACGGAGCGAATAAAGTACAGCTTTTAAGATATGTTACAATTCCGATGGTTATGCCATCCATTACAATCTGTACTTTCCTGACACTTACAAACGGATTTAAACTTTTCGACCAGAACCTTGCATTGACAAACGGTGGACCGGACAAGATGTCAGAAATGCTTGCCCTGAACATCTATAATACATTCTATGGAAGAACCGGTTGGGAAGGTGTAGGACAGGCAAAAGCAGTTGTCTTCTTCATTATTGTAGGTGTGATTGCATTGATCCAGAATAAAATGACAACATCAAAGGAGGTGCAGCAGTAATGAACAAAAAAGTAAAACATGGTACATTATTAACAATCATTTTTTCAGTGCTCAGTCTGCTGTATGTGTATCCGATCATACTGGTATTTATCAACTCCTTTAAGAAAAAAGCCTATATCAGTAAAGCACCGTTCGAGATACCGACCGGAAAGATGTATGTCGGATTAGAGAACTATATCCGTGGTATTAAACAGACAGGATTGATTCAGGCATTTGGATGGAGTTTGTTTATCACAATCTTATCTGTAGCAGTGATCATCTTATGTTGCTCCATGTGTGCATGGTATATCTGCCGCGTGAAGACAAAATTTACAAAGATCCTTTATATGCTTTGCCTGTTTGCAATGATCGTACCATTCCAGATGGAAATGTTTACATTATCTAAGATTGCAAATATGCTTCATATGGGAAATCCATGGGGACTGATTGTGATCTATCTTGGATTTGGTGCAGGACTTTCCGTCTTTATGTTTACCGGATTCATGAAATCCATTCCACTGGAGATTGAAGAGGCTGCAATGATTGATGGATGTACACCAATCCAGACATTCTTCAAAATTGTACTTCCGATTGCAAAGCCGACTTGTGTAACAGTTACAATTCTTCAGGCAATGTGGATCTGGAACGACTATCTGCTTCCATCACTTGTATTGGATCAGAGAAAATATAAGACAGTGCCGATGGCAGTCCAGTATCTGAAAGGTGGATATGGTTCCGTAGATATGGGAGCAATGATGGGAACTCTGTGTTCTTGCAATTGTGCCGATCATCATCTTCTACCTGTTCTGCCAGAGATATATTATCGAAGGTGTTGTAGCAGGAGCAGTTAAAGGCTAGTTACTGTTCACTCCCGTGTCAATCACTCCGCTGATTGACACGGAGGATGCGTGTTTTGACTTGAATGCATCTCGCCCCATCGCCAAAGGCGATTTAAAATGGCGAGATGCGTTGCTGGTCGCACATCGTGTGAACAGTAACAAAGGCTAGTATAGACAATGGCTGAGAGATGAATTAAAATAGAATCATAAAAACTTAAAAAAGACAGCAGAGAGTGAGTGATCATTCCCTGCTGTTTTCGGACGTTATAAAAGGAATAGTGAAAATGTAAAGTGAGCGTGTGGGAGGCGCGGGGGAAATGATTACAATATTGATCGTAGATGATGAAAAACTGGAGAGAAGGGGAATCCGTTTTCTGCTAAAGAGAAGGAGAATTCCAGATTCTAGAAGCGGCGAATGGAAAGGATGCACTTGGTATACTGGCATCTAATCATGTAGATATTTTATTTTCAGATGTGAAGATGCCTTACATGAATGGTCTGGAACTGACGAAAGCTGTAAGAGAAGATCATCAGGAGATGGAAATCGTGATTTTCAGCGGATATAATGATTTTTCCTATGCGAGAGAGGCATTGCGATATGGTGTCGTGGATTATGTCCTAAAGCCGGTCGATCCGAACGAATTTCATAAGACCTTTCAACGAGTGATGGAAAATATCTCATCTAAGGAAGAGAAGCAAAAGCAGCAGAACAGAAAAGAAGATTATCTGAAGAAATACTTCTTTCTGAGATATCTGTATGCGGGAAAAGAAGAGGATTTTGTTCAACTTGAGAAATTAACGGATGAAACAGAAGACGATGTTTCACAGTTTTCGCGCATGGTTCTTGTCAGTGCATCCAATGGTTTCTTTCGAGACGGAGGAGGAACATTTTCTGACGAGCCTGAAGGAAGAGGTGCAGAGAGAGTTTTATTATGTGAATCTGAATTCAAATGAGTCCATCTTTCTGTTCGCGGAGAAGTATACAGACTATCATGTGGTTGTAGAGAAAATGTATCGGTTCTTTGCGCATCAGTTTGACAGTGAATGTTATTTTGCGGTCAGTGAAGAAATTGAGGATAGAAAGAAGCTGGCAGAGGAGTTTAAAGCCCTGGAAGGAATGCTGGAAGAGCAGTTCTACCAGCCACATCAGCATTTATTTTTTCACGGAGAGAAGCAGGAAGAGAAGAAAGCAGATCCGGCAGAAGATTCTGAAATCATGGAACAGATCACGAAGGATATTCAATATAAAGATCTGCCCCATCTCCGTCAGGATTTTCAGAAATTGGAAGATAAATACCGTGCCAATAAGCAGTTTTCAGATATGTATGTAAAGTTTGTATTTTCCGGAATTTTAAAAGAATTGCTTGATCAGATGGATGGAATGGATGAAAAAATGCTTTCAAAGAGAGTGGATCGGTTATATCGTTGCAAAAACCTGAAGGATGTGATCGCTATAGTAGACGAAGCACTTCAGGAATATGAACACTGTATACAGGAACAGGAAGACGGATTCCGTTCAGAGATTACGAAAGTAAAAAGTTACATTTATCATCACTATCAGGAGAGGAATCTTGGAGCAGAGACACTTTCCGCAATGGTATTTCTGTCACCGGGATATTTAAGTGCTGTGTTTAAAGAAGAAACCGGGAGTGACACTGAACCGCTTTATCCGCGAGGTGCGAATGGAAAAAGGCGAAAGAACTTCTTGAGACAACGAATATGAAAATCTCTGGCAAATTGCAAAAGAAGTAGGATTTTCCAATAACTCATACTTCTGCAGAAGTTTCCGGGAATTTTTCGGAGATACACCGGAAGCATGCAGGAAAGGAACAGAGGCGGATGAAAAAACAAATACGGAAGCTGCTCCATCGATTTGAAAATCTGAAATTTCGTAAAAAACTGTCAGTTTTGATGCTGATTGTAGGATTGGTGCCGGTTGTATTCCTGGCTTTTTCTATGCAATATGGCATGACGAATCAGCTGAGAGAAAAGGAACAGTATAACCTGGAAAAAATACTGGAGCAGTCGGTGAACTCAATTGAGAACCAGTCACAGATTTATGAAAATCTGGTCGATTATTTATCCTATTCACAAAGTCTCAGGAATATTTTCGATACGGAAATGGAATCAGATTATGAGAAATATTTGAAATATGTGAAAGTAGCAGATCCGTTGCTTCAGATGCCGACCATCTATCACAAAGAGATTCGGAGTATTACGCTGTATTCTGACAATATAGAAGTGCCACATGGAGATACACTTCTTCCAATGTCAGAAGCGGAGAATCAACAGTGGTATTCCAGGCTGAATGAAGGAACGCTGATGCAGTGGAGCATTACTCGTGGGGGAAATAAATCAATCATTGCCAGTCGAAAATTCTACGATAATGATACGATCAAAGCAGTATTGGAGATGCGCCTGGATTATGAAAAAGTTCTTAGTCCATTCATGAGTCAGATTACAGATAATACAGGTGGTATGATTCTGGACGATAATGGAAATGTTGTTTATGCGGATTGTTCTATGGATAAAAAATATCGTCCAAAGAATATTGAGAATCTTAAGGATGTCAGTGATAAGTATTATATTTCACAGAGAACAATGAAAGATACCGGATGGAATTTCTATATCTATCGTCCGAAGGCGGTAAGTGAAAATGCAATCCATAAGCTTCTGCTTAAAAATATTCCGTTAATTTTAATCAGTGTTCTCCTTTTGAGTCTTTTAGGGTATGTTTTCTCCATCCGTATGGTGTCACAGTTGGAATTATTGACAGAGAATATGAACCAGATCAATATGGGACTTCGCAAGGTTACGGTGCAGAGTAAGTCCAAGGATGAGGTTGGTGTGCTGATTCGGTCGTTCCGGCGCATGATGGATCAGATGAACCATTTGATCTCAGAAGTATATGAGAGTAAGATCCAGCTTCAGAATAGTGAGATGAGAGCACTGCAGGCACAGATCAATCCACATTTCCTTTACAATTCACTTTCTATTATCAACTGGAAAGCAATTGAAGCGGGGGAGGATGAAATCAGTCATGTGACATTGGCACTGTCTACTTATTATAGAACAAGCCTGAATCGTGGTGAAACAATGACTACGGTGGCAAAAGAAATTGATAATATCCGTGCATACCTCAAGATCCAGCTTGTTATGCATGATAACGAGTTCCGTGTGGTTGAACAGATTTCAGACGGTCTTAATGATTATATGATACCGAAGTTGATCCTGCAGCCGCTGGCAGAAAATGCAATCGATCACGGAATCGATGTGTCAGATAATGAGGATCCAACATTGTGGCTGACGATTCGTGAAGAAGATAAGCATATTTTCTTTGAAATCAGGGACAACGGAGCAGGAATGACGCAGGAAAAGGCAGATCAGATCCTGACCTATCAGTCGTCCGGTTATGGCGTGCGAAATGTCTGTGACAGAATCCATGTTCTTTACGGAGAGAAAGGTGAGATGAAGATAGAAAGTACTCCTGAAAAAGGAACGCGTGTCTTTATCCGGATTCCGAAGAAGACGGAGGCAAAGGTGCTATGAAAAACGATAGGAAAAAGCGAATTCTTTCAGCCCAGCTTGTATTAATTTTATTGATGATACTTTGGTGCGGAACTTGTTTTGAATCAAAGGAAAGTCAAAGACAGATGGAACAGTCAGATGCATCTCAAAGTGAGTCTGGTGCAGGCGAAGCAGCTGAAGTGAAAAGAAAACTGCTGTATGAAGCAATGCATACGCCGCTTGGAAAATATCCTGAGACTGTTACCTATACACTTGGCAAGATTGCAGGAGCGAATAATTCGAATCTCCCGGTAGGAAATACGTACGAAAATAATGCGTATACGAGATATCTGAAGAAAGTGCTTAATATTAAAAATGCAGATGTCTTTGAATTGCAGGATGGCAATACGTATGAAGAGGCAGTCAATGTAGCGATTGAAGATCGAGATATTCCGGATGTGCTTGTTGTGAAGGGAAGAGATAACCTGCTCCGCCTGATTGAAGCAGGTATGATTGAAGACCTCACAGAAACTTATGAAGAGTGTACGACAGATACAATCAAAGAAATGTATGACAGTTATGGAGATTCTCTCTTACAATCTGCAACAGTGGATGGAAAGCTGTATGCATTTCCGAATACGGTGATCGATGACGGAACTCCACTTCTCTGGCTGAGGAAAGACTGGATTGAGAAGTTGGGATTGAAGGAACCGGAAACGGTAGAAGAAGCGTTGGAGATAGTGCGTGCATTTGTAGAACAAGATGCAGCAGGAGACGGTCAGACGATAGGTCTTGCCTGTAGTACAGATGTGATTGCCGGGGCGGACCAGACTTATGGAGTGGATTCAGCGTTTATACATGCAGGTGCAATGCCATGTCACTGGATTCTGGATGAAAGTGGAGATGTAGTTTATGGGTCAGTAACGCAGGAAACAAAAGAAGCACTTTCAAAGCTTCGTAATCTATATGAGGATGGGATACTCGACCAGAGATTCTTGTTGAGAAAGACGGAAAACATAGATAATCTGTTAAAAACCGGACATTGCGGAGCAATCTACGGACGTTGGTGGGCTCCGAATAATCCGCTTAGTGCGGCATATAGTGTCGATTCAAATGCAGAGTGGAAACCGTATCTTTTAGACAAAGAACAAGTGAACGAGACACAGAAGATATCAGTTTTTGAATCGTATGACCAGTGGATGTATGTGGTGGTACGCAAAGGATATGAGCATCCGGAAATTGTAGCAAAGTATGTGAGTGCTATTTTTGATCAGTCCAGATATGCAAATGATGCTTCAGCAAGAGAGGTGAATGACTATTTTTCCATTAATGTAGATCCGACGGCCCGTCCGCTGAATATTAATGTGGATTATGAGGATGCACTTTATCGGACAACGGAACATATTCAGGCAGCGTTGGACAAAACGCTTGATGTGTCGGAATTGAGTGGACTAGAAAAATCTTATTATGATACATGTAAATCATTTTTGAATGGACAGTTGACAACGGCAAATGGCTGGGCAGCTTATGCATCAAGAATTGAGGCAGTGGGGGAACTGCAGAAAGCGGGAATACGAAGTGCACAGACACTGCCTTTGGAAAACGTAAATGCCGAAATCCCGCAGGAATTACAGGAACTGGAGAATGAAGCGTTTCTTCAGATTATCAGTGGGGAGAAACCAGTGGATTACTTTGATACTTTTGTGGTAGAATGGTATGCGAACGGCGGAAAAGAGCTGACCGAACAGGTACAGAATGCCTATGAAAGTGGAAAGGACTAAAAAGAATGGATATTAATCAGAGACTGACAGAAGAACTGGATGTAAAACGCTGGCAGATCGATGCGGCAGTACAGCTGATCGATGAAGGCAATACGATTCCATTTATTTCAAGATATAGAAAAGAAGCAACCGGAGAACTGAATGACGAACAGTTGAGAAAGCTGTATGAACGTCTGGTATATTTAAGAAATCTGGAAGAGAAGAAAGAGCAGGTAATCTCAAGTATCGAGGAGCAGGGAAAACTGACAGAAGAATTAAAGAAACAGATTCTGGCAGCGGAAACACTTGTGGCAGTAGAAGACCTGTATCGTCCGTATCGTCCGAAACGACGTACCCGTGCGACAATCGCGAAGGAAAAGGGACTTGAGCCATTGGCTGCACTGATCACATTGCAGAAGACAAAAGAGCCGCTTGAGAAGGCAGCGGAAGCGTATATTTCCGAAGAAAAAGGTGTGGAAAGTGCAAAGGATGCAATCAGCGGAGCATGTGATATTATTGCAGAAAGCATTTCAGATGAGGCAGCTTACAGAACTTGGATCCGAGAGACGACAATGAGAAAAGGAAAGGTTACTTCTCAGGCGAAGGATCCGGAGGCAGAGTCTGTTTACGAGATGTATTATGAGTTTGAAGAAGCCGTTGCGAAGCTTGCGGGACATCGAATTCTTGCATTGAACCGTGGTGAGAAAGAGAAATTCCTGACAGTGAAGGTGGAAGCACCGGAAGAAGATATTTTAAGATATCTTGAGAGAAAGGTGATCCGTACAGAGAATCCTTATACAACACCGGTATTGAAAGAGACAATTGCAGACAGTTACAACCGTCTGATCGGACCGGCTATTGAGCGTGAGGTCAGAAACGAACTGACAGAGAAGGCAGAAGACGGGGCAATCGAAGTGTTTGGAAAGAACCTTCATCAGCTCCTGATGCAGCCGCCGATTGCAGGCAAGGTTGTGCTTGGCTGGGATCCGGCTTTCCGTACGGGATGTAAGCTGGCAGTTGTTGATGAGACAGGAAAGGTAATTGGAACAACCGTTATTTATCCGACTGCACCGACAACAGAGAAGAAGATCCAGGCAAGTAAAGATCTGCTTAAGAAGATTATTCCGAAGTATCACGTTTCTCTGATCTCTCTTGGAAATGGTACTGCTTCCCGTGAATCAGAACAGTTTATCGTAGAGCTTCTGAAAGAGATTCCGGAGAAGGTACAGTATGTGATCGTTAATGAGGCGGGAGCATCTGTCTATTCTGCAAGTAAGCTGGCAACAGAAGAATTCCCGAAATTTGATGTGGGACAGAGAAGCGCGGCATCAATCGCACGCCGTCTGCAGGATCCGCTTGCAGAGCTTGTAAAGATTGATCCGAAATCAATTGGTGTCGGCCAGTATCAGCATGATATGAACCAGAAGAAGCTTGGGGAGTCTTTAAACGGAGTTGTAGAGGATTGCGTAAATAAAGTTGGAGTAGATTTAAATACTGCTTCTGCACCGTTACTTTCTTACATCTCAGGAATCAGCAGTGCAATCGCAAAAAATATTGTGGCGTACAGAGAAGAAAACGGTCGATTTACAGACAGAAAAGAATTGCTTAAAGTACCGAAACTCGGACCGAAAGCGTTCGAGCAGTGCGCAGGTTTTATGCGTATTTCCGAAGGAAAAAATCCTCTGGATGCAACAGGTGTCCATCCGGAATCTTATGCTGCAGCAGAAAAGCTGTTGAAGAAGCAAGGGTACGAAGCAGATGCTATCACAGCACATCAGCTGACAGGACTTGGTCTTACAATCGGAGATTATAAGAAGCTTGCAGAAGAGCTTGGAATCGGTGAGATTACGCTTCGTGATATTGTCAAGGAGCTTGAGAAACCGGCGCGTGATCCGCGTGATGAGATGCCAAAGCCAATCCTTCGCACAGATGTTCTTGAGATGAAAGATCTGAAGGAAGGTATGGTGCTGAAGGGAACTGTAAGAAATGTAATCGACTTTGGAGTATTTGTGGACATTGGAGTTCACCAGGATGGACTTGTACACATTTCTCAGATCACAGACAAATATATCAAACATCCGCTGGAAGCAGTAAGTGTTGGAGATGTTGTGGATGTGAAGGTGATGAGCGTGGATCTGAAGAAGAAGAGGATTCAGCTGACGATGAGAGGAATTTAAGGTTAAGTAGCTTGGGTTTGATTAAGATGCGTGAGGAAGTTTCTTTATTGCATCGGACACCGGCCCGCTCTACCTCATCCCTTTGACAATCTGTAACGGAAAAGCCAGAACACTCGCCATGCGGGGTTCCTGTCTGACTTTTCCTAACAGATTCTGCAAAGTGTATTCGGAACGCTCCTGCCTTATATGTGTCCTCAACAACAAAGAAACTTCCTCACTTACATTATTCAAACCGAAAGTATTTGCTTCGAGGTGACGGATTCAAGGAAAATATTGAAGTCGAGGACAAAAGTAAAAAACACCCAGAACAGAAACAAATAGAGTATCTGTTTGGGCGTTTTTTTAATTCAATTATCTGATTTTCTGTGTTGCTCCGTAAAGTTTTGGACCTACGATTGCAGCGATGATGATTTTGGCTGCATCTCCAGGAAGATATGGAATAACACCCATCATAAGTCCTTCTTTGAAGGAGAGACTTAAAAGTTTTGCAAGCCAGACTGTTCCGAATGTATAACATACAGCCATTCCGATGATCATTCCAATGATTGTAGGAACGAGCTTACGATCAAAGTGATCAAGTGCAAATCCCATGATCAGTGCAAGGAAGATGAATCCGATCAGATATCCTCCGGTTGGTCCTGCGAGAACCTGGAAGCCTCCGCGGAAAGAGGAGAAGACCGGGACACCAACTGCTCCGAGCAGGAGGTAGATGATAAAGCTGATTGTTCCGTTTTTCATTCCGAGAACGAAGATTGCAAGGAAGATTGCAAAGTTTGTAAGGGAGATAGGAACCGGGCTGAATGGCAGTGGGATGGAAAGTGGTCCGAGGACGCAGGTTACTGCAGTCATCAGGGCGATGAGTACCATCTGTTTTGTTCTTATTTTCTGGTTGTCTACGGCAACTGTGCCGGAAGTTTCATTCTGTGACATTTCAATTTACTCCTTTAGATTTTAATACTTATCGCTGTTTGAAATATAACAACGTTTTAGTTCTTCGTTAGTATAATTCATGAAAAGCTAATTGTCAACTATAAAATACAGAAAGGTTAACAATTAAAAATCTGTGAAGATCTTATTAATTTTGCAGACATGTGATAGGCAAAATGGAAAGAATAAGGTAGAATAGATAAAGTCAGGAAAATTGCCAGAAGAGAAAGGGATTGCATGTTTGGATATGTAACGGTCTGTGAACCGGAATTAAAAGTAAAAGATCTGAAGAAATACAGGGCATATTATTGTGGACTCTGCCGTACATTGAAAGAAGATTATGGATTTATGGGGCAGATGACATTGACGTATGACATGACATTTGCGGTTATTCTGTTATCTTCTTTATATGAGACGATTACGAAACATGAGGAACACCGCTGTAAGGTTCATCCGGTGAAGCGGCAGCATATGTTGCGAAATGAGATTACATCTTATGCGGCGGCGATGAATGTACTGCTGGCTTATTATCATATGGAAGATGACTGGCAGGATGATCGTAAAGTGTCAAGTCTGATGACGAAGAGCATGATTCAGGGAAAAGCGAAGAAAATCATAGAGAGATATCCGCGGCAGAGTGAGGTGATCCAACAGTCTTTGAGGGAACTTGGAGAATGTGAACATGAGAACAGCATGGATATTGACCGGGCAGCAGGGTGTTTTGGCAGACTAATGGCAGAGCTTTTTGCCTGGAAGGAGGATATCTGGGAGAAGACGCTCAGAAAGATGGGCTTCTATCTCGGAAAATTCATTTATCTGATGGATGCTTACGAGGATCTGCCGGAAGATAGAAAGAAGAATCGCTACAATCCATTGAAAGAACTGGCAAAGCGGCCGGACTATGAGGCGCAGATGGAGCAGATTCTTCGGATGATGATTGCGGAGAGTACGGTTCGTTTTGAACAACTGCCATGTCTGGTTGACGTAGACATTTTAAGAAATATACTGTATGATGGAGTCTGGAATCATTATAATAAGATTCAGATGAAGAAAAGAGAGGACAACAAAGATGAACAAAAATCCATATGATGTGCTTGGGGTGTCACCGAATGCATCGGATGATGAAATAAAGAGAGTATACCGGGATCTGACAAGAAAATATCACCCGGATGCAAATGTGAACAATCCGTTAGCAGATCTTGCAGAAGAGAAATTTAAGGAAGTACAGGAAGCGTATGATATTATCATGAGAGAACGTGCGAACGGAGGAAATTCGTATGGGAATAATTATGGATATGGTTCTTCTGAAAGTTATTCTTATGGAAATCAGAACAGCTCTTATGGCTATGGAACGATGGATCCTAAACTGCAGGCAGCTGCGAATTATATTAACAGCAGACGTTACAGAGAGGCGATCAATACACTGGATCAGGTTCAGCAGAGAAGTGCAATGTGGTATTATCTGAGTGGCTGTGCGAATGCAGGAATCGGAAATCAGATTCTGGCGAGGGATCACGCGGCACAGGCAGTAAATATGGAACCAAATAACATGCAGTTTCGTCAGCTGTTGAATCAGCTCGACTTTAACAGCAGAAGATATCAGAATAGTCCGTATGGTGGAGGCTATGCACCGGGAGGACAGAATTCCTGTGGTACAGGAAATATGTGCTGCGACTTATGGCTTGCGGACACATTGTGTGAATGTATGGGAGGCGATCTCTGCTCATGCATGTAAAAGCAAAACAAATAGCATTCGGCGGCCTTCTGCTTGCAGTGACTGTCGTATGCATGGCACTTGGAAGCGTGATCGAGACGAATACATTGTTTTTGCTGGCAGCAGCGGCATTTTTTGTAGGGATTGTTATCCGCGAGTTCGGCCTTCGTACAGGGGCGGCCTTTTATCTGGCAGCAGTGTTATTAGGACTTCTTGTCACGCCAAATAAGTTTTATGTGATTACATTTGCTGCGATGGGATTCTATATTCTTGGAATTGAATCGGTCTGGATGTTTCTTGCGAAAAGACCACAGATGGGACATAGGATGGGAATTTATTGGTTTGCAAAATATTTGATCTTTAACTTGGTTTATCTCCCGTGTCTTTTTGGATTCCGTTCGATGCTGTTTCAGAAAGTAGTATCAGATCAGTTGCTTTTGGCAGCTGTAATGGTTGGGCAGATAGCGATATTGGTTTACGATAAAGCTTATCAGTATGTACAGGGAACCCTATGGGAAAAATGGAGAAAACGTATTCTATAAAGAATGTATGAGAAAATCTTGTCGAGATGACAGGATTTTCTTTAAATAAAAGGAAATGAGCCACATCTCTGTGACTCAAGGGGGAAAAAGTTTATGAAAAAGTGTTCTTTTTAAGAACAATTATAGTATAGAGGTATTTTGTGAAAAAAGTGTGATGAACTTTTGAACCTAAAATGAACATTATTGAAAAATTTTATTAAGAACTCTATAAACCTAGTAGGATAAAAGGAATATTAACATATTAGTCGAAAGTGCTGTGGGTGATATCGATTTCAACACAAAAATGATATTAAATATCAATAAAAGGGGTTGCATTTTTATTAAGAGCGCGCTATAGTAGTAAGAGTAAAAGGAATTTAATCTTCGGGGTAGGGTGCAAGTCCCAACCGGCGGTATAGTCCGCGACCCGCATATGATGCGGCTGAACTGGTGACTCGTCTGTGATGGCATTACAGAATGGGAATTCCGGTACCGACAGTAAAGTCTGGATGAGAGAAGAAGTTCATGCCCGCAGGAACAGAAAGAGAGATATTCGAATAGGATATCTGATTGCCTGAGAACCTTGCGAGAATGCCATTAAGAGCAGAAAACATGAATCCCGGAAGGTAATAAACCTTCCGGGTTTTTTCTTGTGAAGATTACCTTTTTCAAAAAGAAAAAATGCTGTTTAGGATAAAGACAGCGGATAGAAAAAGGAGAGTAACACTATGAGTACAGAGACAAAGACACTAACAAACGCAGACGCGAAGATTCAGCCGAAGCTGGGGGTAAAGGCATTAGTTCAGATCGGAATGCTTTCAGCAATCGCAGTAGTTTTGATGATGTTTGATATTCCGCTTCCGTTTGCACCGACATTTTATAAGATTGATTTAAGTGAGGTTCCGGTTCTGGTAGGATGCTTTGCAATGGGACCAATGGCAGGAGTTCTGGTAGAGCTTGTTAAAATCTTATTAAACCTTGTTATGACAGGAACATCAACAGCAGGTGTTGGAGAGATTGCAAACTTTATTATCGGATGTTCATTCTGTGTACCGGCAGGTCTCATTTACAGAAGAAAACAGAACAAGAAAAAGCGCTCTGATCGGAATGGCAACAGGAACAGTCCTGATGATCGTGATTGGATGCTTCGTGAATGGATTCGTACTTCTCCCGACTTATGCAAAAGCATTTGGAATGCCGATTGATGCACTGGTTGGTATGGGAACAGCAGTTAACTCACATATCACAAGCCTTTCTACATTTGTTATGTTTGCGGTAGCACCGTTTAACCTTGTGAAGGGAATTGTTGTTTCACTGATTGTATTTTTAATCTACAAGAAGATCAGCCCGATCTTCAGAATCAGATAATAGACGAAGAGAAAAGTTTGAGATAAAAGAATATAAGTAACTGTTCAGAGCCAAGCAAAATTTCAAAAACAGGTATAAAATGCTTGCATTTTTAAGACTGTTTTTGAAATTTTATTTGGCGGATACGCCACACCGACGAAATGCGTAGCATTTTGGAGGTTAGCTCTGAACAGTTACAAATATAAGTGAAAGAATATAAGTTGCCCCGGGACAGATTATTTTCAAAGTCTGTTCCAGGGCATTTTTTGTTGGCGGCATATCCGAAAACTGCAAAAAGTCGAATATGCAGTTTATTTCCGTATCTTCATCGCACGAAGTGCGGCACCGATCGCACCGGCGTAGCGCGCATCCGGGCTGGATATCACTTCTTTTCCAAGTTTTTTTGATAAAGCTCCGCGGATATATTCACATTCACATAGACCGCCGGTCAGGCAAAATGTGGACATCTCACCATTCATCCGGCTGACTTGGGCGGTAACCTTACGAATGGTGGAATCTACTACTGCATAAGCAATATTTTCTTTCGGTTCACCTTTGCCAATCAGTCCGATAACTTCGGATTCTGCGAATACAGTACACATGGAGCTGATCGTTGTGTCAGAACCCAGGCGTGCCAGATCAAACATTTCATTCGGACGAAGGGAGAGGGTGTTGGCCATCACTTCAAGAAAACGTCCTGTCCCGGCGGCGCATTTATCGTTCATGATAAAATCCTTTACGAAGCCCTGTTCAATCTGAATGATCTTCGTATCCTGGCCACCGATGTCGATTACGGTCAGGTCCGGCTGGTGAAATAAATGTACAGCACCAAGTGCATGGCAGGTGATCTCTGTAACAGCCTTATCTGCATAAGGAACAGAGATGCGTCCGTAACCGGTTGCTACACAGCGGGAAGAGTCATCAGAAAGGTTGATTCCGGCAAATTTAAGTTTCTGAAGGATTTCCTCGGCTGTATCTATGCTGCTCCATCCGGTTGGTTGAACGAATTCCAGGATAATTTCTTTCTTTTCGTTCAAAACGACGGTTTTCGCGCAAGTTGAACCGATGTCAATTCCAATATAGTTCATAATAAAAACTCCTTTATAAAAACAGTCGGCTCTCGCATGAGAACAGCCGACTGTTCAGAGCCAACCTCCAAAATGCTACGCATTTCGTCGGTGTGGCGTATCCGCCAAATAAAATTTCAAAAACATTCTTAAAAATGCAAGCATTTTATAGCTGTTTTTTGAAATTTTGCTTGGCTCTGAACAGTTACCAGATTATAACATTTCGATAAAGGCTGCAATACGTGTATTCAGCTGTCCGACATCGGTCTGGGAATAATCTGTCTCAACGTTCATGTATGGAATTCCTTTTTCCTCGTTTACAAAGCGGCGGATGGAAAGAGTCTCTACGTTATAAGTGTGGCATGCCTGAAGCGTCATTTCAAGTACTCCATCTACTTTGTACTCGTCGATCAGCCTTCCGAGAAGTTCCAGACGGTTCGGGTTTGGAGTCATAACAGAACATCCGATAGAGAGGTAACGCTCTGCGATTGCCTGATAAATGTCTTCAGCATCTTCGTCAATCAGACGATCGATGGACTTTGCCCCGGAGCAGTTTTCAAATGTAACAACGATTCCGCCGTTATTCTCAACAGCATCGATGATCTTTTCTGTTGCACCGCCGATCGGACATCCGGTGATCAGGATTCTAGGTTTCTTATCTTCACGTTTTCCTTCCGCATATTCTTTCTCAATCTTCGCTGTCAGTGCGTCAACTTCCTCAGAAATCAGTGTACGGTCGAGCTTAAAACCACTTCCGTACAGAACGCGGAAAAGGTCATGTCCTTTGATCGGTGCAGGATCATGTCTCATAACTCCGTAAAGATTCTTCAAGGATGTGCGGACTTCATTTTCAAGTTTAACTGCTTCACGAACCTGTTCCTCCGTGATCGTTACCTCGAATTTTTTTTCGAGATATTCTTTGAAGCGAAGAATCTCAGCCTTCCAAAGGTCGAGTACTTCAGCTTTTTGGGATTGTGGCAGTTCCATGATGAAGACCTCTTTGAATTCGCCCATGTATTCGTACATTTTCTTCTTACCGTCACATGTTGTCTCTCCGACAACAACGTCTGAGAAGTAGAAGAAAGGGCATTTGTCTGTCTTTGCAAATCCATAACTGGATTTGATCAGTGGGCATAAGTTACGTGGCAGATCCTTTTCTGCTGCCGGGATCGTCTCATCAGATGTAGAGCAGAGGCTGACTGTTGCTGCGCCCATTGCCATGGCAATCTCCTTTGGAAAATAAGTACAGTAGGATCCAATCACAGGGATTCCTTTGTCTTTCAACTGTTTTACAGCGAGAAATGATTTCTGACGCTGTTCTGCAAATTCTTCAAATACTTCCGGTAAATCTTTAATAATTTCCATAATCGTTCTCCTTATTGTTGGTTTTGTGGATGGCTGTTGTAGAGAGATTATTTTATTAAACGTATGCTTTCCAAAAAACAAACGATAGGAATAATACACTCATAACCAAAGTCTTTATAGATAAATTTTATCGTTTTTGAATGAAGTTTTCCAATAGATAATATATATATGAACGAAAGATTTATAGATAGAATCTATAAGAAAAAAGAACAGAAATTACAACCGGAAATACGGATCGTAATATCTGTTCCTTTTTATGATAAGTTGGCAAAATTGGTTTATTTTTTATGTAAAGTTTACTGGCATAAACTTACATTTGTAAATGGTTAATTTTTTAATGACTTAATACATTAATTCATATTATAACAGATTTTGCATGCTTTAGTAAAATGGATAGAAAATTGGCAGTAAAATCATACTTACAATAAAGCATACAACGCTGACTGCAAGTCCTGGTTTAATGAAATCTTTGAAACGCACATTTCCAGGACCGATGATCATTGAGTTGGCAGGAATTGCCATTGGTGTACATACGGCAACACTGCTTGCGATAAATACTGCGATTACTACAGCTCTAGGGTCAGCTCCAAGAGACTGGGCAATTGTCCATGCAATCGGACAGAGAAGTGTACAGGCTGCAGTATTGCTCATAACCTGTGTAAGAGCCCAGGTGAGGATCCACAGAGAAGCCATGATGATGAACGGGCTAGATTGTCCGGTTACAGATACAACTGCATTTGCAATCATTTCTCCGGCACCGGTGTCATTAAGTGCTGTTCCAAGTGGCATCATAAATGCGAGCATGAATACGGTCAGCATTTCAAAGGAAGCGAAAGCTTCTTTTTGAGAAAGTACGCCGAATAATACGAGAACAATAGCACCGCAACATGCAGTTACGTGCATTGGTGGAAGAAACTCAACATAATCTGTAAGCACCATTCCGATAATTGTTGCAATCAAGACAACGATTGTTAAAACTCCGTGCCATTTTGGAATGTCACTGTAGTCTGGATTTTCTAATGTCTCATCTCCAGCTTCACGGTCATTGATTAATTTTGAACCGAAGAAGAAAAGGAAGATTGCAACAACAATCAACATAGGAATTCCGATTTTGGCGTATTCAAAAAAGCTTACAGTCATAGAACCATTACTGAATTCTTCAATCGTATTCTTAGCAATCAAGTTTCCAGGTGATCCGATAATTGTGACATCTGCACCAATTGTTGCTCCAATAACAAGCGGCATAAGAAGTTTGATCGGACGGATATTACTGCTTGCTGCGATTCCCATAACGATAGGAAGCAGAACAGCAACCGTTCCACTATTGGATACAAAACCAGACATGATTCCACTTAACAGAGTAACAACAAGAATCAGTCCACGCTCACTTTTGGTGTAGCGGAGAAGAAACTGACTTGTTTTGTAAGCCATTCCTGTTTTAAAAAAGGCTGCACCGATAACGCACATTCCAAGAATGAGTATAACATTAGAGTTGATCACACAGGAAAAGATATCATTTGCTTCAATGATCCCTGTGAAATACAATGCAACCGGTACCATAAATGCGACCAGTCCCATAGGAAGTTTATCTGAAATAAACAGAATGATCGCAACAGCGAGTATAATTAAAGTAATTACAGCTTGTGACATAGATTTTTCCCCTCTCGTATTTTATACGAATCTACATACATGATCGACAGCAATATCAGAGAATCCAAAAGCTTCAGCTTTAGTCATCTTTCCGTTGCAGATATCTCCAATGACATGAACAAGTTCTTTCCCACATTCCTGATAAGTTTTTGTTCCTTTTATTATATCACTAAGATCGACATCCATGTTATCTTCCATTTTTTCATAAGTTCTTGCATTAGCTGTTACCTTTAGGACAGGTACGATTGCGTTTCCGGTTGGGGTTCCGCGGCCTGTAGTAAATATGACGGCATTGCATCCGGCAGCAACCATGGAAGTTACAGAAGAAATGTCGTATCCGGCAGTATCCATGACGATTGCCCCTTGCTTAGTCGGATGTTCAGCCTGTGCAAGTACTTCAACGATTGGACGTGTACCACCTTTGCGGATACAACCAAGACTTTTTTCATCCAGTGTAGAAAGACCACCAGCTTTATTTCCAGGTGTTGGCTGTCCGGCACGGCAATCCTGTCCGGCACTGAGAAGATGCTCTTCATAATCTTTGCAAATCTGAATGATCTGGTTATGGATTTCAGGTGTTGCAGCCCTTTTGGCAAGAACGTGTTCACCGCCGATCCACTCAATGGATTCGCTCATAATTGTAGAAGCACCGAGATCAACAAGGTTGTCGCTTAATTCTCCAACAGCAGGGTTACTGGCAATACCGGATGTTGCATCAGAACCGCCACATTCAATTCCAAGCAGAAGCTCAGAAATGTCACAGAGTTCTTTTTGCTGCATTCCAGCTTCAGATGCCATATCTCGCGCAGCACGAACAGCTTTTTCGATTGTCTTAAGTGTGCCTCCTTCATCCTGAATTCCAAAAGAAACAACCGGTTTGCTAGTCATTGCCTGAATCTTTTCACGAAGTTTGTTGTGAGGAACAGTTTCACATCCAAGTCCGATAATAACAACTCCGTATATATTTGGGTTGCAGGCAAATCCAGTCAGAATTTTCTGAGACATCTCTGTGTTGGCAGCGACATCAGAACATCCTGTATTGAATACAATATTTACAGCACCACGAACCTGACTTGCTACGATACGGCAACTTTCACTGCCACATGCACAGGTTGGCAGAATTAACACATGATTACGAATACCGGCACGACCTTCTTTACGTTTATATCCCCAGAACTGCATTATTTTTCCTCCTTTATCATTTCACTGTCGTAATCTCTTGGTACACTGAACAGGTTATTGTGTGAAACCCAGTGTCCGGCAGGAATAGCTTCGCTTGTTCTTCCGAGAGACTCTCCGTATTTGATGATTTCATCATTTTGGGCAATGTCTGTGAGTGCGATTTTGTGGCAATAAGGAATATCTTCTTTTGCAACAATCGTACAGATTTCATCATTTTTCTTGTAGACGACGGTTTCACCGGCTGCGATATCTACAACACATGTGACAACATTATCTTTGTCATCCATCATAAGTGCATTTACTTTCATTTACATCCTCCTTTTGGTTAAAGTGATAAGTTTTAGTTGATATATTTCTGTCTGTATTTACAATATCACTAGTTTGATATATAATCAAATTTATAGATTTTATTATTATATAAATTTAATTTATACAAATTTAACATGCGATTAATTAAAATGAAGGGAAGGAAAAATGCAGCAGGAATTCAGATATGTATATCAGGTTTACAAAGAGGGGAGTATATCGAAAGCAGCAAAAACGCTTTATATTACCCAGCCGGCACTAAGTATTGCAATTCAGAAGATTGAGGAATTTATAGGACTTCCATTATTTGACCGTAGCAGACATCCGTTGGAACTGACTCCGGCAGGACAGATTTACATTGATGCAATTGAGAAAGTAAAGAATATCGATAAGGAATTGGAGCAGCAGATTCAGGATATTAAGAATTTATCAAGTGGACATATTTGCATGGGCGGTTCTCATTACCTGAATGCATATATTTTGCCGGAAATACTAGCCCAATTTAGTAAGAAAAATCCAGGAATTGAATTAGAACTGGTAGAACATAGTGCAGCAACGCTTTCGGCAATGCTATCAGCGCATGAATTAGACCTGACGTTTAGTTGTAATGAAGAGTTCATGGAAGACTTTGAGAAGTATCCGGCATTTACAGATTATATATTGCTTGCAGTTCAAGAAGACCAGGAGATTAATAAAGCAATGGAGAAATTTGCTTTGACACCGGAAGATATATCGAATGGGCGTCATCTATTAGAGACTTGTCCGTCAGTGTCTTTAGAACAATTTCGTGAGATGGAGTATATATTGCTTTCAGAGGGAAATAATTTGCACGAACGAAGTATGCGGATGTTTCACGAAGCAGGATATGAACCGGACGTTATTATGGAAAATGCACAATTGGTTACAGCGTATCATCTGACGGAGCATTTTCCGGCAGCGACCTTTGTGAGTGACAGACTGGTGAGAAACTCTCAGGCACGACTGAAATATTATAAGTTGAATTATGAATGTGCAGAAAGAGAATTCTATATATTACTTCCGAAACAAAATTATATACCGGTAGCAGTGAAAGCATTTATAGATTATTTTAGGGAAAATATTTGAGGTTTTATTGTTTTTGAACGAAGTTTTCCCAATTAGGGGATTCATCCTTTTGTTATAGTAACAAAAAGATTTTAAAAAGTTTTCTTTCCACTGGCTTTCCTTGTATTTACCAGTGAAATCGGATATACTAAAGAATAGTCAATCTTTGAAAAATTTGATATTTATAAGAACAAAAACCAAGGAGAAAAAGAATGAGTATATATGATCTGAATGCATATGAAGTGCTCCAGACAGAAGATTTATCTGATCTGAAGTCAAAGGGGACACTTCTGAAGCATAAGAAAAGCGGAGCACGAGTGCTTCTTATGGAAAATGATGATGAGAACAAGGTGTTTACGATTGGATTCCGCACACCACCGTCAGACAGTACAGGTGTTCCACATATTATGGAACATTCTGTTCTGTGCGGATCGAAAGAATTTCCGGTGAAGGATCCATTTGTAGAGCTTGTGAAAGGTTCTCTGAATACATTTTTGAATGCGATGACTTATCCGGACAAGACAGTATATCCGGTGGCAAGCTGTAATGACAAGGATTTTCAGAATCTGATGCATGTTTATATGGATGCAGTATTTTATCCAAATATTTATCAGCATGACAAGACATTCCGCCAGGAAGGATGGAGCTATAAGCTGGATGATCCAGATGGAGAATTGACGATCAGTGGTGTTGTTTATAATGAGATGAAAGGAGCATTCTCTTCTCCGGAAGGTGTGCTTGACCGCGTGGTTCTGAATTCTCTGTTCCCGGATAATGCGTATTCCGTAGAATCCGGTGGAGACCCAGAGGTGATTCCGGAACTTACTTATGAGCAATTCTTAGATTTCCATAGAAAGTATTATCATCCATCTAACAGCTATATTTATCTGTATGGTGATATGAATATGGAAGAGAAATTAAGATGGCTCGATGAGAAGTATTTATCAGACTTTGAGAATGAACCGGTGGATTCAGAGATTCATCTGCAGAAGCAGACATTTACAGAGATGAAGGAAGTGGTTCAGGAGTATTCCATCGCGAGTGAGGAGAGTGAGGAGGACAACACCTATCTTTCTTATAATAAAGTGATCGGTACGACACTGGATGAGAAGCTGTATCTGGCATTTGAGATTTTGGATTATGCACTTCTGTCCGCACCGGGAGCACCGCTGAAGAAAGCACTTCTCGATGCAGGTGTTGGAAAGGATATTTCAGGATCTTATGACAACGGAGTTTATCAGCCGATCTTCTCGGTAATTTCTAAGAATGCGAATGTAGAGCAGAAGGAAGAATTCGTTCGTGTGATTGAAGATACACTGAAAGACATTGTGAAAAATGGAATCAATAAGAAAGCGCTTCGCGCAGGAATCAACTATCATGAGTTCCGTTTCCGTGAGGCTGATTTCGGAAATTATCCGCGTGGATTGATGTATGGTCTTCAGTTGTTTGACAGCTGGCTTTACGATGAGACAAAACCATTTATTCATATGCAGGCGATTCCGACATTTGAATTCTTGAAGGAACAGGTGGAGACAGGATATTTTGAAGAACTGATCCAGGAATATCTCCTGGATAATACACATGGTTCTATCGTGATTATTAAACCGGAGCGCGGACGTACTGCAAGAATGGATAAGGAACTTGCAGATAAGCTTCAGGCATACAAAGACAGTTTGTCAAAAGAAGAAATTGATGCACTTGTGAAAGCAACGAAAGAGTTGGAAGAATATCAGGAAGAAGAGTCGGCACCGGAAGATCTGGCGAAGATTCCTGTACTCGGACGCGAAGATATTTCCAGAGAGATCGCACCGATTTATAATAAAGAGCTTGAGACAGGCGGAGTGAAGCTGGTACACCACGAAGTTGAGACGAATGGAATTGGATACACAGCGCTTTTATTTGACCTGTCCGGTATTCCGGAAGAGAAACTTCCATATATCAGCATTCTGCAGAGTGTGCTTGGAATTATTAATACAAAGAATTATGAATACAGTGAATTATTTAATGAGATCAACGTACACACAGGAGGAATCGGAACTTCTCTGGAGCTTTATACAGATGTAACAAAGGTAAAAGAGAAAGAATTCTGTGCGACATTTGAAATCAAAGGGAAAGCGCTGTATCCGAAGATGGATGTTTTGTTCTCTATGATGCGTGAGATTCTGATGGAATCTGACCTTGGAGACGAGAAACGTCTGAAAGAGATCTTAGCAATGCTCAAATCCAGACTGCAGATGTCCTTCCTGTCATCCGGACATACGACAGCAGCCCTTCGCTCCCTGTCTTATACTTCACCGATGGCGAAGTTCAAAGATGATACAGATGGAATCGGTTACTATGAGGTTGTAAAAGAACTGGAGGAAAACTTTGAAGAGAAGAAGGCTGAGCTGATTGAAAACTTAAGACAGATTGCACAGCAGATCTTCCGTAAGGATAATCTGATCATCAGTTATACTTCATCAGCGGATGGTCTTGCACCGATGGAAGAAGCATTTGCAAAGATTGCAGACACACTTCATACAGAAGAAAAAGAAGCAGCGACACCGTGTGAAATTCATTGTGTGAAACGCAACGAGGGATTCAAGACATCTTCAAAAGTTCAGTATGTTGCAAGAACAGGTAACTTTATCGACCGTGGTGTTGAGTATACAGGAGCACTTCAGATTCTGAAAGTCATCTTGAGCTATGATTATCTGTGGCAGAATGTCCGTGTGAAGGGCGGAGCTTATGGATGCATGAGCAGCTTCAATCGTATTGGAGAGGGATATCTGGTATCTTACCGTGACCCGAATCTGGAGAAGACAATGGAAATCTACGAAGGGGTTGTAGATTATTTGAAGAACTTCAATGTAGATGACAGAGACATGAACAAGTTTATTATCGGAACGATCAGTAATATTGACCGTCCGATGAATCCGGCAGCAAAGGGAAGCAGATCAATGAATCTTTATATGAACCATGTATCTGCTGAGATGATCAGGGAAGAGAGAGATCAGATTCTTGATGCACAGCAGTCAGACATCCGTGCACTTGCCGATGTACTTCAAGCATTACTTGATGCACATGAACTTTGCGTGATCGGAAGTGAAGAGAAGATTGAGGAGCAGAAAGAGATGTTCCTTGAAATAAAGACACTTTAAGATGGAAAAAGAAAGGAAAAAGTATGCAGGATAATTTTAAATCAGGATTTGTCACACTGATCGGAAGACCAAATGTTGGAAAATCTACTTTGATGAATCGTCTGATCGGACAGAAGATTGCAATCACATCAAATAAACCACAGACAACAAGAAACCGTATCCAGACTGTTCTGACAACAGAGGAAGGTCAGATTGTGTTCGTAGATACACCGGGAATTCACAAAGCAAAGAATAAACTTGGTGAGTATATGGTGAATATTGCAGAACGTTCTTTGAATGAAGTGGATGTTGTACTTTGGCTTGTAGAGCCATCTACATTTATCGGTGCAGGTGAGAAGCATATTATTGAGCAGTTAAAGAAGGTAAAGACACCGGTTATTCTTGTTATCAATAAAGTTGATATGGTGAAGAAGGAAGAGGTTCTTACTTTTATTGATGCATATCGCAAGGAATGCGATTTTGCGGAAATTGTTCCGGTATCTGCAAGAAGAGGCGATAATACGGACGAGCTTGTAAATGTAATTATGAAATATCTTCCTTATGGACCACAGTTCTATGACGAAGATACAATCACAGACCAGCCGGAACGTCAGATTGTAGCGGAGATTATCCGTGAGAAAGCATTGCACAGCTTGAATGAGGAGATCCCTCATGGAATCGCAGTAGCAATCGATCAGATGAAGATGAACCACAAAGTGTGTCATATTGATGCAACAATCATTTGCGAAAGAGAGATTCCCACAAAGGGAATCATTATCGGAAAACAGGGAAGTATGCTGAAAAAGAATCGGAAGTACTGCAAGATTTGAGATCGAGCGTCTGCTGGATTGCAAAGTAAATTTGAAGCTGTGGGTAAAGGTTCAGAAGAACTGGAGAGACAGTGATTATATGATGAAAAATTTTGGATACAGGGAAGACGAGATGTAAGCCCTGAAATGCATTTGCGGTTAATTCTGAAGAAATTCTAAAGAAAAAAGTGCTGTTCCTTAAAGAATGGTACTTTTTTCTTTAATAAATGCCAAAGCCTATTGTTATTATGAAAAAGTGGGATAAAATGAGGATTGTGGGAATTGCATAGCAATGGAGCAATCCGGTTACATCATAAAATGGGAAAAGAATGGAGAAAACAAGAAGTGAGACAAAGGACAGGGGATTTGGACAGAAAGAGAATAATAGAAATCTTACTCCCGCCGGTAATTGTTTTTCTGGTGAATTCAGCTGTCTACTGGGGAGCACCGAGATTGACAGATACCAGTGAGTACCATAACCTGTCACTTGCATTAGATGCAAAGATCCCGTTGATCCCAGCATTTATTCTTGTTTATTTTGGATGTTACATTTTCTGGGTAATTAATTATCTGCTTGTATCATTGCGGGAGGAAGAGATAAAATACAGATTCTTTACGGCTGATTTGTATGCAAGAATCATTTGTTTTCTGTTTTTTGTGTTTTATCCGACAACAAATGTAAGACCAGAACTTGTCGGAAACGGAATTTTTGTTCAGGGCATGCGTTTTTTATATCAGATTGATAAACCGGTGAATTTATTTCCATCAATCCATTGTATGGCAAGCTGGTTCTGTTGTATTGGAATCAGGAGAGATAAAAAAATACCGGTGTGGTATAAGATAGTATCTGTAATGATCGCGGTGTTGGTCTTTGTTTCTACGCTTGTAACAAAACAGCATGTAATTGTGGATGTGATCGGTGGAGTTGCGGTAGCGGAGCTGACCTGGTTTGTGAGCTGCCGGACAAGCGGATGGAAAATTTACAGAAATCTGGTTCATAAAGCAGGAGGAGAAAATGGAAAATAAAAAGAAAATGATATTTAATGTACTTTTTCTCTTTCTTGTCTTTGCGGCAACACTCTATGGAGTGTTCCATGGAGAGGATTTAAGCGAGATTGCAGAAATCCTGAAAACAGTGAATTTATACTGGTTGTTTCCGGGTGTCGTCTGTGTGATTATCTTTATATGGGGAGAGTCAATTATTATATTTTATATGATGCATACGCTTGGTATTCATCTAAAGAAATGGAAATGTTTCCTGTTTTCCTCTGTAGGATTCTTTTTCAGCTGTATCACGCCATCCGCAACAGGAGGACAGCCGGCGCAGATTTATTATATGAAGAAAGAGAAAATTCCAATCCCGGTATCAACACTTGTGCTGATGATTGTCACGATTACATATAAGATGGTTCTCGTTGTGATCGGTCTTGGACTTATGATCTTCGGCAGGCGATTCATCAGAACACATATGTATGAGATCCGTCATATTTTTTATCTTGGAACAGGTTTAAATGTGTTTTGTGTGGCTTCTATGCTGCTCCTTGTATTTCATCCGGTACTTGCACGTTCTATTCTTGTGAAAGGAATGGAGCTGCTGGAAAAAATGCATCTGATGCGACATAAGAGTACAAGAATTGAGAAACTGAATGCATCAATGGATCAGTATCATACAACAGCGGTTTATCTGAAAGATCATATGATGGTGCTGGTTAATGTATTTGCAATCACATTATTTCAGAGGTTCGCACTGTTTACAGCAACCTGGTTTGTATATAAGGCATTTGGACTGTCCGGAACGAATGTATTCGTGATCATTCTTCTGCAGTCTGTGATTTCAGTTTCTGTGGATATGCTGCCACTGCCAGGTGGTATGGGCATTAGTGAAAAACTGTTTTCGATGATTTTTGAACCAGTTTTTGGAAGCACACTTTTGATTCCGGGAATGATCTTAAGCAGAGGACTTGGATATTATACAGAATTATTGATCAGTGCAATTTTTACGATCGTGGCGAATTTTACAATAGGAAGAAACTTAAGGAAGAAAGCATAAATAAAATGGAGAGTTATTCTGAAAAGAATAAAAACAAGGGGGAAATAAAATGTTAGGTGTTTATGATTACACAGTTATACTTACATATATCAGTCTGTGGATTTCGATTGGTGGGATGATGCTGTCATTGAATGGACATCTGGATCTTGCAGTATTGTGTCTTGCACTGTCTGGTCTGTGTGATATGTTTGATGGGAAGAGTGCAAGAACAAAGAAGGATAGAACAGAAATAGAGAAACGTTTTGGAATCCAGATTGATTCACTGTGCGACATTGTCTGTTTTGGAGTTGGACCGGCGATCATCTGTTATTGTATGGGAATGAATGGGGTTGTCGGTGTTCTTATTCTTATGTTTTATGTGTTGGCAGGATTGATCCGTCTGGCATGGTTTAATGTAACAGAAGAGTGCCGACAGGATGAGACAACAGAGAACAGAAAGTGTTATCAGGGATTGCCAATCACATCCATGTTGATCGCATTACCGATTCTTGTTGTGCTTCGCCCATTTTTGCACTGTGATTTCAGAATTGCACTGCATGCGATGGTTCTTCTTGTAGGACTTCTGTTTGTTATGGATTTCAAATTAAAAAAGCCGGGGAATAAGACACTTTCTGCATTAGTCGGAGTAGTAGCGGTTGCAGTAGTCTGGACATTGAGACGAAGATTCATGTAAGAGGAGAGATTATGATTTATGCAGACAGAAACGGAAACAGGATGGAGAAAACAACAGGGCAGGACAGATTCCTGGAATATATCTATGGACATACATTGACAAGAATGATGCTGAAACCATTGCTTGGTTCCAGTGTATCCCGACTTGGCGGAAAAGTGCTGGACAGCAGAGTGTCCAAGCTGTTGATTCCATCGTTTGTCAGAAAGAATCAGATTGATCTGTCAATCTATGAAAAGAAACATTATTCTTCTTATAATGACTTTTTTACGCGTAAGATTTTAGCGGAGGAACGTCCGATTGACGGAAGAAAAGAAGTGCTGATCAGTCCTTGTGACGGGAAAGTGACAGTTTGTCCGATTCGAAGGGATGGACTTTTTCTTATCAAACAGACACAGTATACAGTTCGCAGTCTTTTGAAGGATGAAAAGCTTGCGAAACGCTATGAAGGTGGAACAGCTTACATAATCCGTCTCACGGTAGATGACTACCACAGATATTGTTATGTGGCAGATGGTGTGAAATCTGCACAGCGAAAGATCAGAGGAGTATTCCATACAGTAAATCCGGTGGCAAATGACTATGCTCCGATTTACAAGATGAATACAAGGGAATATTGTCTTGTACAGACAGAAGAACTGGGAACCGTTTTGCAGATGGAAGTCGGTGCTCTTATGGTTGGACGGATTAAGAATCATAAAAAGAAAGTATCTGTTGTACACCGGGGAGAAGAAAAAGGAATGTTCGAGTTTGGCGGGTCTACAGTCGTTCTTTTGACAGAACCGGGAAAAGTGCAGACGGATGAAGATCTGGTGAGAAACAGTGCAACCGGTGCAGAGACATTGGTAAAGATGGGTGAGAAAATCGGTGAAAAATGTCAGAAAGAACCGTTTTCGGGCGAGAACTGAGGATTTTCTATAGCTTTCTAAATTAAAGTGTGCTAAAATGGCTGTGTTTGTTAAAGAAACATAGCCATTTTGTGCAAATATGGAGATAAGACAGAGAGAAGGAGGAAAATTCAGGTGAAAAAGAGAAGAATACTTGCAGTTCTTTTGATTGTTGCACTTGCAGTTGCTTCTTTTTCCGGTTGCGGAAAGAAGAAAGAAAAGGAAGAGCCAAAGAAAGAGACAAAGCAGGTAGTGCAAGAGGAAGAAGAGCCGGAAGAAGTAGAAGAGCCGGAAGTGAATCAGGAGACATTTGCTATTTTTGGAGTTGACTCCAGAGAAAATAATCTTGGTAAGGGAACAAGATCAGACTCCCTGATGGTGGTAAATGTAGATAATACAAATAAAAAAGTGTATATTGCTTCTGTCTATAGAGATTGTTATGTACAGATTGAAGGTCATGGTCTGGATAAGATCACACATGCACACTCTTTCGGAGGACCGGAGCTTGCAATGGATACATTAAATACAAACTTTGATCTGGATATTCAGAAATATATTACAGTTAACTTCATGAATGTAGCAGAACTGGTTGATGATATGGATGGAATCGAGCAGGATATTACAGAAGAAGAAACAAAGTATATCAATGGTTATATTGATGAGCTTAATGGAATCAGGGGAACATCTTCTGCACACATTACAGAAGCCGGTACTTATACATTAGACGGAACACAGGCGGTTGCATTTAGCCGTATCCGTTATACAGAAGGAGGAGATTATAAGAGAAGTGAAAGACAGAGAACAGTTCTCTTTAAGATTTTCTCAAAAGCACAGGAGCTTGACAAAGCGAAAAAGATCGATATTGCCAAGAGCATGCTTGATAAAATTAATACAAACTATTTAGAGAGCGAAGTACTTCGTCTTTTAAGTAAAATTACAGAATACAAGGTGGAAGCAATGGATGCATTTCCAAAGGTATTCTATTCCGGTAAGATTGATGGTGTGTTCTATGAAGTTCCGGTTACATTGAATGACATGAGTACACAGATGCATACATTTTTGTATCCGACAGAAACGTATACACCTTCTGAGACAGTTCAGTCGATCAGTGCTCAGGAAAGTGCGGTAGCACCAACAGCGAATAATGATTTTACACAGCAATAAGAGCATTTTAAACTGATTTTTGAAAAGAGTTGTGAAAAATAGAAAATAATTTCGTTTTTCACAGCTCTTTTTTGTATATGAAAAAGTCGTGTTCTGGTTACTGTTCTGATATAGAAAACGTCTACTCGGGTTGCAATTACTTTCAATTTTATAAAATGTGTGTTATCCTAGCATTGGATGTTATTTGAACGTTTGACTAAGATAAGAAAAAGAAAAGGTTAGATAAGGGGTAAGAAATGAAATACGAGAAGATGAATAATCTCTTCCTGCGTCAGTCCTATCTGGATTCCTGGGAAGATTATGAAAGAAGTTTAAAGAAAAAAAGCTTTATCAAATGGGATTATATTATATTGACAGCATCAAATGAAGCACAGGCAACGGCTTATCGGAATCAGATTGAGAACCGTTTGGAAAAAGGTCTTCTTCCGGAGGAGACAACGTATGCGGTTCTTCCGGATCCGGAGGGAAAACGTGTGGGATCAGGAGGAGCTACATTTCAGGTGATGCGTTATATTGCAGAACAGGAACCGGAGAGAGAGAATCCTTTTAAGAATCGTAGAATTCTTGTGATTCATTCAGGTGGTGACAGTAAGAGAGTGCCGCAGTATTCTGCAATCGGCAAGCTTTTCTCACCGGTTCCAAGAGAATTGCCGGATGGAAGAAGTTCCACTTTATTTGATGAGTTTATTGTAGGAATGTCAGGAGTTCCATCCAGAATCCAGGAGGGAATGCTTGTTTTGTCAGGTGATGTATTGCTTCTGTTTAATCCACTTCAGATCGATGCGCAGTTTGACGGAGCAGCAGCAATTTCCATTAAAGAGCCGGTAGCTACAGGAAAGAATCATGGCGTATTTCTGAACGACGGACATGATTATGTAAAGTGTTTTCTTCATAAACAGACAGAAGAGCGTCTGCGAGAGATGGGAGCAGTTAATAAAGCAGGAAATGTAGATCTTGATACAGGTGCGGTATTGTTTGGCAGCGCACTGTTGCAGGCACTGTTCCGTCTGATTTCAACAGGGGGCAAAGTAGACGAGAAGAAATTCAGGCAGTTTTGTAATGAAGAAGCAAGGATCAGCTTTTATGGGGATTTTTTATATCCGCTTGCAAATGATTCTACATTAGAAGATTTCTATAAAGAGGCAGCAGAAGGACAGCTCAATGAGGCACTGCATGAATGCAGGACACAGATCTGGAATGCGATCCATCATTTCTCAATGAAGCTGTTGTGTCTGTCACCGGCGGAATTTATTCATTTCGGAACAACAAGGGAATTGAGAAGTCTTGTAACAAAAGATGTGCAGGATTACGAGTTCCTGGATTGGAAGATGCAGGTGAATTCAGCGGTGCAAAAAGAAGGATTTGCAGCGCATAATGCTTATGTAGGAAGCCGTGCGAAGATAGGAAAAGAAGCATACCTGGAGAATTGTTATATTCTTGGTAATTCTGAGGTCGGCGACGGAACCGTTCTTTCCCATGTGCGCATTATGGACCGGAAGATTCCGGAACAGATTGTTATGCACGGAACTGAACTGACAGGTGGGAAAAAAGTAATCAGGATTTATGGTGTGCCAGATAATCCGAAAGGGAAAATATCCGGGAGAGGTTTCATTTCTCGGCACGACATTGAATCAGTTTATGGCTCAGAATAAAGTGACGAAAGAAGAACTCTGGAAAGGAGAAGAGACCTATCTGTGGTTTGCAGATCTTTATCCGGTGTGTGATGACTGGGAAGATGCACTTGATATGGCTGAAATCATTTACAAGATGGCACATGGTACTGCAACAAAAGAAGAGATTTCCAGATGGCGTGAGACTGAACGCATGAGCCTCTATTCCAGTTTTAATGCAGCAGATATTGAGGCATCCTGTGATCAGGAGAGGTTTCTTGAAAACCGTATTCTTGCAAGGTGTTTCATCAGAAAACTGGAGCAGGGAATGTATTATGCGGATGCACTCAAGATATTTGGAAAGCGTGGAATATCGAAAGAAATCTTTAAGTTACTGATGGAAGATGCGGCAGAAGCAGATTTTTCATTGAAGATTCGAATCTATCATGCAGTCTCCTGTTATATGAAAAAGACAAGAACGATTTATGATGATCTGCATTATGATGCACTTGAGAATGACTGTTTTGGAACAATCCAGGAGGTAATTTATGAAGAAGCAGAGAAGAAACTTCCGGATAGTGCAGGATATAGAATTGTAAAAGATCAGGTTGATATCGCCCTTCCGGTCCGCGTGAACTGGGGCGGAGGCTGGACGGATACACCACCACATTGTAATGAAAAGGGTGGAGTAGTTCTTAATGCTGCAATGAAATTAAGAGGAATCTATCCGGTACAGATCACGGTGAAGAGATTAGATGAGCTTCATGTGGAATTTGAAAGTAAGGATATCGGAGTCTATACAACTGTAGACAGTGCAGCTGAGATCCAGGATTGTCATAATCCATATGATTCATTTGCACTGCATAAAGCAGCTTTGATCGCCTGTGGAATTATCCCGGTCAAGGAAGAAGCAGATCTTCAGGAGATTTTAAAGCGGATGGGAGGAGGAATCTATCTTTCTACCCAGGTTTATGGAGTACCGAAAGGATCAGGACTTGGAACAAGCAGTATCTTATCAGGAGCGTGCGTAAAGGGAATCTTTGAATTTCTTGGTCAGGAGCGTACAGATGCAGAGATCTATGATGTTGTCCTTGGTATGGAGCAGATCATGAGTACCGGAGGCGGATGGCAGGATCAGGTTGGCGGACTAACAGAAGGAATTAAACTGATCTCAACAAAACCGGGGATTGCCCAGAATCTTGTTGTAGAGAAGATAGAAATGCCGGAAGAGGGAAAGAAAGAACTGAAAGAACGTTTCGCATTGATTTATACTGGTCAGAGGCGTCTCGCAAGAAATCTGCTGCGTGATGTGGTTGGTGGCTATATCGGAAGCAGACCAGAATCATTGAAGGCATTAAAGGAGATGAAGGCCATCGCCGTGTTAATGCGTTTTGCACTGGAGCAGGGAGATATTGACGAATTTGCTGAGCTTTTAAACCAACATTGGAAATTATCCTGTATGTTGGATGCCGGTACAACCAATACCTGTATCGATCAGATCCTTCTTGTATGTGAAGATCTGATCGATGGGAAGTTTATATCAGGAGCCGGTGGAGGCGGATTCATTCAGGTGATTCTAAAGAAAGATGTGACAAAGGAGCAGCTGCATGAACGTCTGCATGGCGTGTTCCAGGACAGTGGCGTAGATGTATGGGATTGCGAATTACTTGTTTAACGTATAAGTAAGACAAGAAATGAAAATTTGACAAAGAATTTCTACATGGTATAATGAGCGAAAAAGAAAGCAGTATATCAGTTAGGAGTAGATTTTTGAAGAGCAGTAAGAAAACGAATAGAGCGAAGAACAGGAAATTGACGATGATCTCATTTTTGCCGGCAATCATCTGGCTGATCCTTCTTCTGGTTTTGTCAAGCCAGAATGGACCACAGACAGCGGCAACCAGTCTGCCGATGGCAGAATGGATCCAACAGCACTTTTTTCCACAGGACAGTGTGGATTATGTGCATATGTATCTGAGAAAATGGGCACACTTTATCGTTTATTTCATAGAATCAGGATTATTGGTTCTGGCAATGAAGAATGTGATGAAAGCCTGGAAAGCGGCGTGTGCGGTATTCGGACTTTGTACGATCTTGGCAATTGCAGATGAGGCACACAAGGTTCTGATCGTAGGAAGACACTGTCAGTGGGATGAAGCAGGAATCAATATTGTCGGTGTGATCATGGGAGTGTTGCTGACCTGGAGTATTCTATGGCTGATTCGTTGGGCAAGGGGAACACTTGAAGATTAGAAGGAATATTTTCGCAGAAAGCTTCATATAATGACATCAGGAAGACAAGCTGTGAAAGGGGAAATCGAAAGGTGGTTCTTGGATATATTGTCTGTTTTCTCGGTGGTCTGATTCTGGGCGTAGTCCTTATGTGTTTGCTTCAGATAAAGAGATGATTTGTGAGAGAGGTTGAGAGGCCTCTCTTTTTTTATATCAGGAAAGTATTTTCCTGATATAAAAAAAATACTCCGTCCAGGATCTGCACAAATCCGAAAAACACCCGTTGTTGTTTTACATAAACTTAACGTTTGGTTGATTTCAGACTTTACATTTCTTACGTAACATATGTACTGTGCTTGAGGGAAGCACAAATGGCTGTAGAACATAAAAAAGAAAATGCAGCGGGATTAGAAATGTGTATGAAACGTAAAGGAGATAATTAACATGAAAATGAAAAAGTTTATCGCATTACTTACAGTAGCAGGTATGACAGCAACAATGGCAGTTGGATGTGGAAGTTTATCAAACGAAACTTCAGATAATGCAGCAGATACAAATACAGAGAGCAGTGACAGCTCATTAAGCGGAACAATCACAGCAGCTGGTTCATCAGCACTGAAACCACTTGCTGATGATGCAGCAGATTCGTTCTTAAATGATCATCCGGATGTATCTATCACAATCGATGCAGGCGGTTCAGGAGAAGGACTGAAGCAGGTATCAGAAGGAACTGTAGATATCGGTAACTCTGATGTGGCAGCAGAAGATAAACTGGATGAGACAGCAGCAAAAGAGCTTGTAGATCATCAGGTATGTGTTGTAACTATGGCACCGATCGTAAACAAAGATGTTGCAGAAGCAGGTGTTAAGAGCCTGACAAAAGAGCAGTTGATCTCCATCTTCACAGGAAAGACAACAAACTGGAAAGATGTTGGAGGACCGGATGAGAATATCGTTCTTGTAACACGTCCTGAGTCTTCAGGAACAAGAGCAACATTACAGAAATATGCACTGGACGGAAACGAAGAAGCTTCTAACACATCCATGGAAACAGATGATTCCGGAGTTCTTCTTACAAATGTAAAGAGTACAAACGGAGCAATCGGTTATGTAGCACTTTCTTATCTGACAGGAGATGCAGGTGTTGAGACAGTAGCAATTGATGATGTTGAGCCAACACTTGAGAATACTTACAGCGGAAAATATCCTGTATGGACATTCGAGCATATGTACACAAAGGGTGAACCAAATGAAGTGACAAAAGCATTCCTTGATTATATCACAGGTGATGAATATGGCACTCAGATGGAGAAACTTGGTTATGGTGTTGCATCCAAGATGACTGTAACAGAGCACTAATAGCGTTGCTGGTCGCACATCGTGTGAACAGTAACCTAATAGCATAAAGTGAAGAAGCTACGAAATGTACTGTGTGTTCCAGAAAATATCAGAACAGCAGTACATTTCACTGATAAAAGGTGAAAATATGAAGAAACAAAACATGTTTACAAAAGAGTATGCATGGAGAGGACTGATGACAGCGGGCGGTTTGCTTGTTATTGCCATCACAATCTGTATCGGAGCCTTTCTTATATATAAGGGATCCGGTACATTTACGATATTTGGTCATTCCGTATTTGAATTCTTAGGATCGACAGACTGGAACCCGGAAGATAATGCACAGGGTGGTGGAACTGTCGGAGCATTGATCTTTATCGTGGGTTCTCTGTGTACATGTGGTCTGGCACTTTTGATCGCGACTCCATTTGCAGTAGGTTCTGCAATCTTTATGATTGAGATCGCGCCGAAATTCGGAGAAAAGTTTTACAGACCAATCGTTGAAATTTTCGCAGGAATTCCATCAGTTGTTTATGGATGGGTTGGACTTACAGTCCTGATTCCGGCAATTAAGAAAGTATTTCATTTACAGGTTGGACATTCAGTTCTTGCGGCAGGGATTGTTTTGGCACTGATGATCTTCCCAACCATCAGTAATGTGGCGGCAGATTCCATTCATTCTGTGCCAAAAGATTACCGTATGGCAGCCTACGGACTGGGTTCTACAAGGTGGCAGTCCATCTATAAAGTTGTCATTCCGGCAGCAGGTTCAGGAATTCTTTCAGGAATTATTCTCGGACTTGCGAGAGCATTCGGTGAGGCGCTTGCGGTTGCAATGGTAATTGGACAGACAACAGCTCTTCCAAAGGGATTATTCTCTACAACAAAGAGTTTGACTACAGAAATTGCAGCGCAGATGGGAAATGCAACTGAGGGTGGTGAGATGAAGACAGCACTCTGGACAATGGCATTGTTATTGTTCTTGTTATCTCTGTTATTCATCTTACTGATTCATTATTTTTCAAGACCGAAGAAAGACAAAGAGTAAGGGGGAGCAAATAGATGAATCGAGTACAACGTGCGCGTGGAATAAATCAAATAATGACCGGCGTGTTTTATCTGATCGCAGTGTTCTTCTTTACATTATTGATTGGATTTGCATCTTATGTGATTATCAAAGGATTTACAGGAGCAACACCGGAGATGTTTGCCTTCGCGAGAAAAGGAAGCATCGGAAACCAGTTGTTCAATACAATTTATCTAGTATTTATTTCGCTGTTATTCTCCATTCCGCTTGGAGTGACAGCCGGAATCTATCTGGCAATGTATGCGAAGAAAGGATTTCTTACAAAATTTCTAAGAATTTGTATTGAGACACTTTCTTCCCTTCCATCCATTGTTGTCGGACTGTTCGGATATTTGGTATTCCTTGTATTTTTCGGACTTGGAAAGAGTCTTCTTGCAGGAGCATTGTCCATTTCCATTCTGGCAATTCCGGTTATCACAACAACGACAGAAGACGCGATCAATGGTCTGCCGGGACATTACCTGCAGGCAAGTCTTGGACTTGGAGCAACAAGATGGCAGTCCATTTATCATGTGTTGATCCCGGCGTGTATCCCAAGAATCATGACAGGTGTCATCCTGGCAGCAGGAAGAGGATTTGGTGAGGCGGCAGCACTTCTGTATACAACAGGATCAGGAACAGATCTGCGCTGGAACAACTGGAATCTGACATCCCCAACCTGCCCGCTGAATATTTTCCGTCCGGCAGAGACATTGTCATTGCAGATCTGGGGACTTCAGATCAATGGACAGGATCCGAATCTTGCAAACCTGTCAGCAGCAATCCTGATGATTCTTGTTCTGCTGTTTAGCATTGGCGCAAATGCATTGAGCCGATACATTAATAAGAAGAATTCAGGAAACTAAAGACAGAAAATGAAAGAGGAAGCCAACTGATAATTTCTATGTCAATCATTTCGTTGACTGGCATGTAGAAAGGATAATTAATAAAAATGGAAGCAAAAAAAGCAAAGGATTATAAATTTGATATCAGCCATCTGAATCTTCATTATGGAGACTTCCATGCACTCAAAGATGTGAATATGAAGATCGAGGCGAATAAGATCACTGCATTTATCGGACCTTCCGGATGTGGAAAATCTACATTTCTGAAGACACTGAACCGTATGAATGATCTGGTGGAAAATTGTAAGATTGATGGAAATGTTCTGCTTGACGGTAAGGACATTTTCAAGGAAATGGACGAGATCACACTGCGTCATCGTGTTGGTATGGTATTTCAGCAGCCAAATCCATTTCCAAAGAGTGTGTATGACAATGTGGCTTATGGACCGAGAATTGCCGGAATCAAGAAAAAATCTCAGCTGGATGAGATCGTTGAGCGAAGCCTTCGTCAGGCAGCGATTTGGGATGAACTCAAAGACCGTCTGAATAAAAGTGCGCTCGGACTTTCCGGTGGACAGCAGCAGAGACTTTGTATCGCAAGAACACTGGCAGTTGAGCCGGAAGTAATTCTGATGGATGAGCCGACATCCGCACTGGATCCAATCTCAACATCTAAGATTGAAGACCTTGCGATGGAACTGAAAAAAGATTATACTATCGTTATGGTAACGCATAATATGCAGCAAGCTGTCCGTGTATCGGATAACACAGCATTTTTCCTCTTAGGAGAAGTGATTGAATATAATGACACTGAGAAATTGTTCTCCATTCCTGAGGATAAGAGAACTGAGGATTACATCACAGGGAGGTTTGGTTGATTTATGCGTAACAGATATGATATGCAGCTGCATCTTTTGGATACACAGCTTACACATATGGGTGAATTGTGTGAAGCAGCAATTGCAAAGGTAACACAGGCGTTAAATGATGGCAGCACAGAACAGGCTCAGGTTGTGATCAAGGAAGATGAAGAGATCGATCAGATTGAAAAAGATATCGAGAGACTTTGTCTGAAACTTTTGCTTCAGCAGCAGCCGGTTGCAAGAGATCTTAGAAGAATCTCAGCAGCACTTAAGATGATCACAGATATGGAACGTATCGGAGATCAGACTTCTGATATCGCGGAGATCATCATTTCCTCCGAGTGGGAGAAGATGGATGAGAATCTTGATAAGCTGACAGCAATGGCAACTGGAGTAAGCAAGATGGTACGCAACAGTGTAACAGCATATGTCGAAAAAGATCTTGAACTTGCCCGTACAGTTATGAAAGATGATGATGAGATCGATGATTATTTTGATGAGATCCGGGATCAGATCATCCAGTTGATCCGTGAGGCTGACAGCCGTGATGGAAGAAAAATCTTTGATCTGATCATGGTGACAAAATATCTTGAGCGAATCGGAGATCATGCGACCAATATTGCCGAGTGGGTAGAATTTGCAATTACCGGAGTGCATAAGGATAGTGCTGTAATGCATTAGAAGGAGAAAGAAATATATGATTTTTTGTGTAGAAGATGACGATAACATTCGCGAACTTGTAATCTACACTCTGGAGACAACCGGACTGGAAGCCAGAGGATTTGCAGACGGAACGGCATTTATGGAGGCTTTGGCGTTTGACACGCCAGAGCTTGTTTTGCTTGATATTATGCTTCCGGGTGAAGATGGACTTGAGATTCTTAAGAAACTGAAAAATTCATCAAAGACAAAGGATATCCCTGTGATCATGGTGACAGCGAAGGGGTCAGAGTATGATAAGGTAGTGGGATTGGATTCCGGTGCGGATGATTATGTGACGAAACCATTTGGTATGATGGAGCTGATTTCCAGAATCAAAGCAGTGCTTCGCAGAAGTGGAAAGCAACAGGATAAGACGAAACTTTCTGTTGGAGGAATCAGCTTAGATACGAAGAAACATGAAGTGAAAGTAGATGGCGAGCAAGTTGTGCTGACATTGAAGGAATTTGAACTTCTTGAGAAATTGATGCGCAATCAGGGAATCGTGCTGACAAGAGACCAGCTACTGACAGAGATCTGGGGATATGATTTTGATGGAGAGACGAGAACGGTTGATGTTCATATCCGGACACTCCGCCAGAAGTTAGGTGAGCAGGGCAGTCTGGTCAAGACAGTTCGTGGTGTTGGATATCGGATTGGTGAAGAAGCGTAATACAAGTCTGGAGGATATGAGAAAGTGAGAAAACGAATTCAGAAAAGCATGATGTTTATACTGATTGCAATTTTAGTTCCGATATATCTGATCATGTCTGTTGTTGTGTATCAGCGGAATCTGAAGATCCTTGAGGGTGAGATCAAACAGGAAGCAGCGTATATCAAACGGGCAGTCGATCTGTCAGGAACAGAGTATCTTGCACAGCTGGATGATGTGGATCAGGGAACGCGAGTGACGCTGATCGCATCTACGGGAGATGTTCTGTATGATTCCAGAAATGATGGAAGTACGATGGAGAATCATAAGACCAGAGCCGAAGTACAGCAGGCTTTGAAGAATGGGGCAGGCGAGAAGATTCGTATGTCAGATACCGTAAGCAAAGAATTGTATTATTATGCGGTTCTTCTGGATGATGGGAACGTTCTCCGTGTTTCAAAATCAATGGATAGTCTGATGTGGACTTCATTAAATATTTTGCCGGTGGTTATAGGGATTGGAATCATTGGACTTGTACTTGCCTGGTTTCTTGCAAAATGGCAGACAAACAGACTGATGGAACCTGTAATTCATCTGGATTTGGAAAACCCATTGGATAATGTTGTATATGAGGAGATGACCCCGCTTTTGGAAGCTATGGATAAGCAGAATAAAGAAAAAGAAGCTGTGGCCAATATGCGTAAAGAATTCTCTGCAAATGTATCCCATGAGCTGAAAACTCCGCTCACTTCGATTTCCGGATACGCAGAGATCATGATGAATGGACTCGTGCGTCCGGAGGATATTCCGAGATTTTCTGAGACAATTTATAAGGAGGCACGTCGGCTTTTGACATTAATTGAAGATATTATTAAAATATCAAAGCTAGATGACGAATCTGTTGAGCTTGAGAAAGAAGATGTAGATTTATTTGAACTGACGAGAGAAATTGTCAGTCGTCTTTCTCTTACAGCGGCTCAGCGGAATATTCATATGGAACTGACAGGAGAATCTGTGAAAACACATGGAATCCGTCAGATTCTGGATGAAATGATCTATAACATTACAGAAAATGCTGTAAAGTATAATAAAGAAAATGGAAATGTAACCATTTGGGTAGGAAATACACTGGAAGGACCGAAAGTCCGCGTGAGTGATACAGGGATCGGAATTCCAAAAGAACATCAGGATAGAATCTTTGAACGATTCTACAGAGTTGATAAGAGCCATTCGAAAGAACGGGGTGGGGAACAGGACTTGGATTGTCGATCGTGAAGCATGGAGCAATTCTGCATGGGGCGAAAGTTCAGGTGGATAGTGAGTACGGAAAAGGAACAAGAATGGAGATTATATTTCCTGAGAAATAAAATAGTGCTGTTTTACGCAGGAGAAGAGGAATAAAACCTTCCTTTTCTTCTGCGTTTTTGCTTGAATCAAATAAGAGGTTGTGCTAGGATAGATATAACAAGTGGAAAATATCCCCTGCGGCTGATTTTACAGGAGATCTGTTTTACACGAAAGAGAAAGGGGCTACGCGTATGCTGATAGAAGTTGATTTCAACAGTGACGAGGCGATTTACATTCAATTGTGTAACCAGATCATTCTTGGTATTGCTATGTCAGATATTCAGGAAGGGGATTCACTCCCATCTGTCAGACAGCTTGCGGATACGGTTGGAGTGAATATGCATACTGTGAACAAAGCGTATCATGTGTTGAAGCAGGAAGGATATATCAGTCTGGATAAACGCAGAGGTGCAGTGATCGCAGTTGATGTAGATAAACTTCAGCAGCTCGAAGCGATGAAAGAGCAGTTAAGGATCGTACTTGCGCGAGGGCGTTGCAAGAATATCTCACGGCAGGAGGTTCATGAGCTGGTAGATGAGATATTTGATGAGTATGAGCTGCACGAGAACCGGTAGCAGAGAAGTAGAAAGACATAAGGGAGATATATATGCAGATTTCATATACAAAACCGGCGCAGCATGCGCTTAAGTATGCGGCTAAAGCTGCCAGAGAGATGAAGCATCCGTATATCGGAACAGAACATTTGCTTCTGGCATTGAGAGAAGAATATACAGGAGTGGCAGGACAGGTACTTGCGAACAGTGGAGTAGAGTCGGAGAAGATTCTGAAGCTGATGGATGAGCTGATCACTCCGGCAGAAGAACATCCGGCAGCGAAAGGAAAGAGGTTAGAAGAGAGTCCGAGACTCCAGTATCTGTTAGAGAACAGCGCGAAGGAGTGTAAAAGACTCCGTACAACGGAAATCGGAACAGAACATCTCCTTCTTGCGATGATCCGTGATGTGGATTGTGTGGCAGCAAAGATTCTGATCACATTGAATGTGAATCTTCAGAAATTATTCCAGAGCATTATGAATGCAGCAGGGATCGATCCGAAGATCTATCAGGAAGAACTTCAGGAGGATAATCGCGGAAGCGGTGCGATGATGGAGCAGTACTGTACAGATCTGACAGAACGTGCGGCAGAAGGAAAAATGGATCCGGTTGTGGGAAGAAACCAGGAAATTTACCGTCTGATGGAGATTTTAAGCCGCAGGACAAAGAACAACCCATGTCTGGTTGGAGAACCGGGAGTTGGTAAGACAGCAATTATTGAAGGTTTAGCGCAGAGAATCGCATCCGGTGTGGTTCCGGAGAAGATGAAAGATAAGAAGATTTACAGTCTGGATCTTCCGGGACTGATCGCTGGTTCAAAGTACCGTGGTGAGTTTGAAGAGCGTATGAAAGGCCTGATCTCAGAAGTAGAGGCCTGTGGAAATGTGATTCTGTTCCTTGATGAGATCCATACGATGATCGGTGCCGGAGGCGCAGAAGGAGCGATTGATGCATCCAGCATTCTGAAACCTTCACTGGCGAGAGGTGAGATGCAGCTGATCGGTGCAACTACGATTGCAGAATATCGGAAGTACATTGAGAAAGATGCAGCACTTGAGCGAAGATTCCAACCGGTGACGATTGAAGAGCCGACACAGGATCAGTGTATTGAGATCTTAAAAGGTCTGAAAGAGAAATACGAAGCGCATCATAAAGTTGTGATCGAAGAACAGGCACTGGAGTCAGCAGTGCAGCTGTCAGAGCGTTACATCACAGACCGGAATCTTCCAGATAAGGCGATTGATGTTTTAGATGAAGCGTGCTCAAAGGTGAGTCTGAAGGGATATGAGGTTCCAGAGAATCTGAAGCAGTTAGAACAGGCAGTGAAAGAACTTGCTTCGCGGGGAGATTTTGCAGAAACAGAAAGCAGGATGCAGTGCAGAAGAAATTAGACTCAGTGAAGAAACGCTTTGAGAAGAAACAGGCGAAGGCCAACCCACCGGTAACTGTAGATGCGGTTGCAGAAGTGGTGTCTGCCTGGACAAAAGTACCGGTGAGTAAGCTCGCAGAGAGTGATGCCCAGCGTCTGAAGAATCTGGAGCATGTCCTTCAGAAGAGAGTGATCGGACAGGACGAGGCTGTCGGCGCAGTTGCAAGGGCCGTGAAGAGAGGAAGAGTCGGACTGAAAGATCCGAAGCGCCCGATCGGTTCCTTCTTGTTCCTCGGGCCAACCGGTGTTGGTAAGACAGAATTATCGAAAGCACTGGCAGAAGCGTTATTTGGGAAAGAAGATGCAATGATCCGTGTTGACATGTCAGAATATATGGAGAAACATTCCGTTTCCAAGATGATCGGATCTCCTCCGGGATATGTCGGTCATGAAGAAGGCGGACAGCTTAGTGATCAGGTTCGTACGCATCCGTATTCTGTCATCTTATTTGATGAGATCGAGAAAGCGCATCCGGATGTATTCAACGTGCTTCTTCAGGTGCTGGATGATGGGCATATTACAGATTCTCAGGGAAGAAAGGTGGATTTCTCCAATACAGTGATCATCATGACTTCCAATGCCGGTGCAAAAGCAATTGTTGAACCGAAGAAACTTGGGTTTGCGACAAAAGAAGATCCGGCGAGTGATTATAAGAAGATGAAGCAGAATGTGATGGACGAAGTGAAACAGATCTTCCGTCCGGAATTCCTGAACCGAATTGATGAGATTATTGTATTCCATTCACTCGGCAAAGAAGAGATGAAGAAAATCGTTTCTTTGTTATGCAATCAGTTTACTAAACGTCTGGAATCACAGATGAATATTCATCTGAAACTGCGTGAATCTGCGAAGGCTCTCATTGTGGAGAAAGGAACGGATGCGAAGTACGGAGCAAGACCACTGCGCCGTGCATTGCAGACAGAACTGGAGGATAAGCTGGCAGATGCGATCCTGAACGGAGAGATTCAAGAAGGGGATCATGTGGCAGCAGGAGCATCCAAAAAGGGAATTCATTTTGTGAAGACAGAATCTTAAAATCACATCGAATTGTAAATGTGAAGAATAAATAAAATCTATAGAAAAACTATTTTAAGTAGTATATAATAGGAACATATATATACCCAGGAGGAAATTAAAAATGGCAACAGTGAAAGAATTATTGCGTGCAGAGAACGACGGAACATTAAGCTTTGGAGATTACACTCTTGCATCCAAGACAAAGAAGGACGGATTTGAATTTAAAGGAGATCTTTATAAAGTAAAGACATTTGCGGAGATTACAAAGCTGGAGAAAAATGGAATGTTCGTTTATGAGTCTGTTCCGGGAAGTACAGTAGAGAACTTCAAAGAGACAGACACAGAAGTTGAGTTCACAGTTTCCGCACCGGAAGACGTACAGTTTACATTGGAACTTGAGCCGGAGAGCGAATATGAAGTATTTATCGCCGGAGAATCTGCAGGTAAGATGGGAACAAACTTAAGCGGAAAATTAAGTGTAAGTGTTGAACTTAACGCAGATCAGAGTGCTGCAATCAAAGTTGTCAAATGCTAATCAGTCAGATTCGGATAGAAACAAGAGGAGTGTAAAAACAGAGGGAAAGGAATTGCAAGATGCGCCTTTCCCTTTTCTAATCTATAAACCTGGCAAGCTGTATTACGCTTGCTTCGAACAGAAAGGAAATTATGAATGGCAAAAGGAAAGAAAACAGTTTACTTCTGTCAGAATTGTGGGCATGAGGAAGCGAAGTGGCTTGGTCAGTGTCCAATGTGTAAGGAATGGAATACATTTGTCGAGGAGAGAATTGACAGTGGCATCACGAAAGGAACGACTGTAGCAGCCAGAGCGGTGAATGAAGCGAAAGTGGTTCCAATCACAGAAGTTTCCGCGGATGATGATACAAGGAATAAGACTGGAATTAAAGAATTAGACAGGGTTCTTGGTGGTGGGATCGTGCCGGGGTCACTCGTTCTGGTAGGAGGAGATCCGGGAATTGGAAAATCAACTTTGCTCTTGCAAGTCTGCCAGAGGATGGCGAAGCAGCAGAAGATTTTATATATTTCAGGTGAAGAGTCTCAGACTCAGATCAAGCTTCGTGCAAACCGTATGGGTGAATTCAGCCAGAATCTGTTGCTTTTGTGTGAGACGAATCTTGGGATTATCCGCAACGTGATCGAGAAAGAGAAGCCGGAGCTTGTGATCATTGATTCCATCCAGACGATGTACAGTGAAGATGTGAATTCCGCACCGGGAAGTGTCTCCCAGGTTCGTGAGTCTACGAATGTATTTATGCAGCTGGCGAAGGGACTATGTATCCCAATCTTCATTGTTGGCCATGTGACAAAAGAAGGAACCGTGGCTGGTCCGCGTGTGCTGGAACATATGGTGGATACGGTACTTTATTTTGAAGGAGATCGTCATGCATCTTACCGAATCCTCAGAGCTGTGAAGAATCGTTTTGGCTCTACGAATGAGATCGGTGTCTTTGAGATGAGACAGAATGGACTTGTAGAAGTAGAGAATCCATCCGAATATATGCTGAGTGGAAAACCGGAGAATGCATCCGGTTCTGTTGTAGCCTGTTCGATGGAGGGAACACGCCCAATTCTTCTGGAGATTCAGGCACTAGTTGCAAGAACGAACTTTGGTATGCCAAGAAGAACTGCAGCAGGAACAGATTATAACAGGGTGAATCTTCTGATGGCAGTACTTGAAAAACGACTTGGTATGAATCTTGGAAATTGCGATGCTTATGTAAATATTGCGGGCGGAATCAAGATGAATGAGCCGGCAATCGATCTAGGAATCGTGATGGCACTTGTGTCAAGTTACCGGAATCGTCCGATCGATGAAAAAACGATCGTGTTCGGTGAGGTTGGTCTGAGTGGTGAGGTACGTGCGGTGAATATGCCGGAGCAGCGTGTGGCTGAGGCGAAGAAGCTTGGATTCGAGACGTGTATCCTTCCGGAAGTGTGCATGAAGACGGTGAAGGATGTTAAGGGAATCAAGCTGCTGGGTGTGAAGAGTGTGAATGAGGCTGTGGCGATTTTTTAGTAATAAGAAACATTGCAAGGTTATAATGAAATAGAGTAAATGAAGAAAGAAGTTTCTAATATAAGATGAAAAACTTGTATTGGAAACTTCTTTTATGTTTTAAGAAAGAAAATGATTTACAATATGCTGGGGAATATTGGATGACGGAGTAATACAATAAAACAATGCCCTGAAAATTGAAAAAACAAACAGTATATAACAGTTGACAACAGTGATACACTGTTATATACTGTTTACAACAGGAGGTTGCTTATGAAGATTATAATCAATAATTCATCGATGGTACCGATCTATGAACAGATCATGGAGCAGATCAAGGCGCAGATCATCTCCGGAGAATTAAAAGAAAATGATATACTGCCGTCAGTGAGAACGATGGCAAAGGAACTGAAGATCAGTGCACTTACCGTGAAGAAGGCATATGACAATCTGGAAGCGGAGGGCATGACGGTCACGGTTCATGGAAAAGGAACTTATGTTGCAGCTTCGAATACACAGTTGATGGAAGAAGAGCGCAGAAAAGAAGTTGAGGCGGATCTGGAAGCGGCGATTCAGAAGGGAAGACACTGCGGAATGAAAGAGGAAGAGATCCGCTCCTTGTTTGAACTCATCATGGAGGACGAATAATTATGTTAGATATCAAAGGGGTAAAGAAAAGCTACGGCGAATTTCAGTTAGACTGTTCGCTAAATGTAGAAAAAGGAAGAATCACAGGTCTGGTCGGAGAGAACGGAGCCGGTAAGAGCACTGTGTTCAAGGCAGTACTCGGACTCATTTCCTATGATGGTGGCGAGATAAAGATTCTTGGAAAAACACCGCAAGAGTTAAGCGAGAAAGAGAAAGAACAGATGGGAGTAGTCCTGGCAGAAGCAGGATTCAGCGGATATTTAAAAGGAAAAGATGTTAAGGCAGTTCTTGCCAAACTGTATCCAAAGTTTGAAGAAGAAAAATTTCTTCAGATGTGTGAAAGATATCAGATTCCACTGGATAAATTCTTAAAAGAGTATTCAACTGGAATGAAAGCAAAGCTGAATCTGATCATTGCATTGACGCATCAGGCAGATTTCCTGATGCTGGATGAGCCGACAGCCGGTCTTGATGTCGGAGCAAGAGAAGGGATGCTGGATATTTTGAGAACATATATGGAAGAAGAACCGGAGAGAAGTATCCTGATCAGTTCACATATATCTTCAGACTTAGAGCATCTGTGTGATGATATTTATGTGATTCATAAAGGAAAGATCGTACTTCATGAAGAGATGGATAGAATTCTTGAAAAGTATGCCATGTTGAAAGTCAGCGAGGAACAGTATCAGGCTTTAGATAAAAACTATATCCTGAAAGAGAGAAAAGAAAATTTCGGAATCGCCTGTCTGACAAATGAGAAGCAGTATTATACAGAAAATTATCCGGAAATTGTAGTGGAAAGCGGATCACTCGATCAGGTGATTCTGATGTTGACAGGAGGCGGGATGTGATGAAAGGAATCAGAGGACTTTTGGAAAAGGATTTTCGGTTGTTTCGTTATCAAGGTGGAAAATTTTTTCTTGTAATTGCAATTGTGGGGTTATTTTTAAGTCTTGCAGGAAATATGGGGACCAATTTTGTCTCTATTTATATTACAAGTGTAATGGCAATTTATTCTGGAAGTACAATTAGTTATGATGAAGCAGAACATGGTTATAACTACCTTTTTTCTTTACCAATAAACAGAAAAGTATATGTACAGGAAAAATATATCTTCTCATTTATTCTAACTGTAGTTGGATGGTGTGCTGGTATGATTTGTGCAGGAATTGCTGCAATGATAAAACCGGGAGAAAGATTTAATTTGGAAAGACTGGCAGAAAGTTTAATTGCGTTAATGATTATTTTAGCAATTTCAGGAATTATGATTACAATTAAACTGAAATTTGAAGGCGAGAAAGGAAGACTTGTATTTGCTATTATATTTTTGTCAATCTTTGTCGGGTGTTATTTGATCGGATATCTTGTGAACGCAAGTTCAAGCGTGGAGAAGAGATTTGCACAAGTGACAAAAGGAATCGAAGATACACAGATGATAATTTTAGTGATCGTGCTGAGCTTGCTTGTATGGTTCATTTCTTATATTTACAGTATGAGAGTCATGAAAAAGAAAGAGTTTTAGTTATTGTTCACTCTCGTGTCAATCACTTCGCTGATTGACACGGAGGATGCATGTTTTGGCTTGAATGCATCTCGCCCCATCGCCAAAGGCGATTTAAAATGGCGAGATGCGTTGCTGGTCGCACATCGTGTGAACAGTAATGAGTTTTAAGAGGAAATGGTGAAATCAGATGGAGTCAGTCATTTGGTTTCACCATTTTTATACATTAAATTTAATTAACTATCTAATTTGTTTGTGTGCAAAAAGTATTAAGAAAATGTGAAAAAATAGAAATAATATTGACTTACTTTGTGAAAAGTACTATATTTTCATTTAGTTAATTAACTAACTAATTTTCACTATTCATTCTGTGGAAAAAGTGATAGTCAGAATTTTTTTTGTAGAATGTATCAATAGATCAAGGAGGGAAAAGAACGTGAAGTGTCATAAAGAAGATGTCCCATTGCTTGGATTGATGGGAAAGAGCATGCATTTGATAGGGAAGAGGGCACAGGAATTGTATGCAGAATACGATTTGAACAGAGCCCAGTCAGGTATCTTATTTGCCCTTCATCAGGAAGATTCCATGTCTCAGAAGGAACTCGCGAAGCGTTTGAATGTAACGCCGCCGTCAATTACATCAATGATCAAGAAGATGGAGCAGGAAGGATATATTATAAGAAAAGCGGATGAGCAGGATCAGAGGGTGATGCGTCTCACTCTTGCAAAGAAAGGAAAAGATTGCGTAGCTTATGTAATCAAGACAGCTGAGAAACTGGAAGAAATCGTATTTGAAGGAATGACTGCGGAAGAGAAGATGCTTTTTCGCCGGCTGCTCTTGCAGATTTTAGAGAATGTGGAGCAATAAATGGAGTAGATTGCTGTCGTTGGGAATCAGCGGTTAGTGATAGATTATGTAACTTGAAGAGAGTTGTTGTTGCTCGCACATATTGTGAACAGTAACAGAGAATTACTAGGAAAGGAACCACGCAGATTATGAAGAATTTATTCAAATATGCTGCATCATACTGGAAAGCTATGATTGCGATCGTGCTGATTCTGGTTGTGCAGGCGTATTGTGATCTGTCCTTGCCGGCCTACACATCAGATATTGTAAATGTAGGAATCCAGCAGGGCGGTATTGAAGATGAAGTACCAAGACAGATTGCAACAGAAGAAATGGAAAAATTGCTTTTGTTCGTATCGGAAGACAATCAACAGACGGTACTGGATGCATATACAGAAGATAACACTTCTTATAAGAAAGAAGCTTATGTCCTGAAAGATTATGTTGCGGAAGATGAAGATACGATGGAGGATCTGAAGGATATTCTTCAGATTCCAATGATGATGACATCTGGAATTGAATCTGGAAGCGATACAACAAAGCAGATGGAAGACAAGCTGAAAGAGCAGATGTCACAAGGAATGTCCCAAGGAATGTCACAGTCAGTGCCACTCGATGATATGTCTATGTTTGATCTTCTGAAAATGCTTCCAGCAGAGCAGAGAACAGTGATGGTTGAGAAGATTGAAGAGCAGATGTCAGAGATGCCAGATACGATTTTAGACCAGGCAGCAGTGAGCTTCTGTAAGAGTGCATATAAAGACCTTGGAATGGACATGGATCAGACACAGATTCATTATCTGTTAAAAACAGGAGGTCAGATGGCTGCACTTGCTCTTCTTGGAATGGTAGCAAGTATTATGGTTGCATTTCTGGCATCAAGAGTTGGAGCAAGTGCAGGACGTGATCTGAGAAGTGGAGTATTCCATAAGGTTGTTGGATTTTCAAACAACGAGTTCAATCACTTCTCAACAGCATCTTTGATCACGAGAAGTACGAATGATATCCAGCAGATTCAGATGCTGATCGTTATGCTGCTTCGTATGGTTCTGTATGCGCCAATCCTTGCAATCGGTGGAGTGCTGCAGGTTATGAAGACGAATGTATCCATGTCCTGGATCATCGGACTTGCGGTTATTATCATTGCATTTGTAGTTTTGTTGCTGTTCCTTGTTGTTATGCCAAAGTTCAAAGTGCTGCAGAATCTTGTTGACAAGTTGAACCTTGTAACAAGAGAGATTCTGACAGGACTTCCGGTTATCCGTGCCTTCAGCACAGAGAAGCATGAGGAAGAGAGATTTGATGATGCAAACCGCACACTGACGAAGACGAATCTTTTCGTCAACCGTGCAATGACATTTATGATGCCGGTGATGATGTTAGTCATGAACGGTGTATCTGTTCTGATCGTATGGACAGGAGCACATGGAATCAGTGATGGACAGATGCAGGTTGGAGATATGATGGCATTTGTCCAATATACGATGCAGATCATTATGGGATTCTTAATGCTTTGTATGATTTCAATTATGCTTCCAAGAGCAGCTGTGGCAGCAGACCGTGTTGAGGAAGTATTGAAGAGTGAGACAATGATCCACGATCCAAAGCAAGAAAAACATTTCCCAGAAGACGGAAAAGGAGTACTTACTTTCAATCATGTATCCTTTCGTTATCCAGGTGCAGATGAAGATGTTCTGGAAGATATTACATTTACAGCGAAGCCGGGTGAGACAACAGCGATTATCGGAAGTACCGGAAGTGGTAAGTCTACGCTGGTAAATCTGATTCCACGTTTCTATGATGTGACATCCGGAGATATTACGCTGGATGGTGTAGATATCCGTGAAGTGAAACAGCAGGAACTTCGTGAGAAGCTTGGATATGTTCCGCAGAAGGGAGTTCTGTTCTCGGGAGATATCGCATCTAATATCATGTTTGGTAATTCACATGGAAGCGATGATGAGATGATCGAGGCGGCGGAGATTGCACAGGCAACAGAATTTATTGATACAAAACCGGAGAAGTATAAGAGTCCGATCTCACAGGGAGGTTCGAACGTATCCGGTGGACAGAAGCAGAGACTTTCTATTGCAAGAGCAATCGCAAAGCACCCGCAGGTATTTATTTTTGACGACAGTTTTTCAGCCCTTGACTATAAGACGGATGTAACACTCCGCCGTGCGCTGGCTGAAAAGACAAGCGGAAGTACGGTGCTGATCGTTGCACAGAGAATCAGCACGATCCTGCATGCAGAGCAAATCATAGTATTGGACGAAGGCAAAGTGGCAGGTAAGGGAACTCATGCGGAGCTTCTCAAGAACTGTCCGGTATACCGTGAAATCGCAGAATCCCAGCTGTCCAGGAAAGAGTTAGAAGCAGCGTTAAATGAGCAGACAGATGGAAAGGAGGATCAGATTCATGGCTAGAATGCATGGCGGTCGAAGACCGAATGAAAAAGCAAAAGACTTCAAAGGAACAATGAAGAAACTGATCCGCTACATGGCAATTTACAAAGTACAGGTATTTTTCGTAGCCGTGTTTGCTATCTGTGGAACGATATTCAATATTGTCGGACCGAAGATTTTAGGAAAAGCAACGACGGAGATTTTCAATGGACTTGTAAGTAAAGTTTCCGGTGGAGACGGAATGAATTTCGGTAAAATCGGACAGATTCTGCTGACTGTTCTTTGCCTGTATGTGATCAGCGCAATCTGCAGTTTTGTGCAGGGATATTTGATGACGGGGGTGTCTCAGAAGACAACCTACCGTTTGAGAAGAGAAATCTCCGAGAAGATCAACCGCATGCCGATGAGCTATTTTGACACAAAGCCGGTAGGTGAAGTGCTTTCCCGTGTGACAAATGATGTTGACACACTTGGACAGAGCCTGAATCAGAGTGCGACTCAGATGATCACATCGGTTACAACTCTGATTGGTGTATTTATCATGATGTTGTCAATCAGCCCGCTGATGACAGTGATTGCAGTTTTGATTCTTCCGCTTTCTGCCGGATTGATCGGATTCGTAATGAAGCATTCACAGAAATATTTCGTAGGGCAGCAGACATACCTTGGAAATGTGAATGGACAGGTAGAAGAAATCTATGGTGGTCATAACATCATCAAGGCATTTAATAAAGAAGAGGAAGTAATTGAAGTATTCAATGAAACAAATGATAAGCTGTATGATTCCGCATGGAAATCCCAGTTCTTTTCCGGTTTGATGATGCCTGTAATGCAGTTTGTAGGAAACTTGGGTTACGTGGCAGTGGCAATCCTTGGCGGATATCTGACAATTAAGGATGTGATCGAGGTTGGAGATATCCAGTCCTTTATTCAGTATGTACGTAACTTTACACAGCCATTGCAGCAGATCGCACAGGTGGCGAATATGCTTCAGTCAACAGCTGCAGCATCAGAGCGTGTCTTCGAGTTCCTGGAAGGACCGGAAGAAGATCAGACAGTAGAGAATCCGGTTTCTGTAGAGAATCTTCAGGGAAATGTTGAATTTGAGCATGTACGTTTTGGATATAATGAAGATAAGATCATCATTAATGACTTCTCAGCGGATGTGAAAGAAGGCCAGAAGATCGCAATTGTTGGTCCGACAGGAGCCGGAAAGACAACAATGATCAAATTGCTCATGCGTTTCTATGATGTGAATGGAGGTTCGATCAAGATTGACGGACACGATGTCCGGGACTTCAATAGAAGTGAACTCCGTGAAATGTTCGGAATGGTTCTGCAGGATACCTGGCTGTTCCATGGTACGATCAGTGACAATATCCGTTACGGAAAACTGAATGCGACAGAGGAAGAAGTGATTCAGGCAGCGAAGGCGGCACATGTGCATCGTTTCATCCAGACACTTCCGGGTGGATACAATATGGAACTGAATGAAGAAGCAAGTAATGTATCCCAGGGACAGAAACAGCTCCTCACAATCGCAAGGGCAATCCTTGCAGATCCGAAGATCCTGATTTTGGATGAGGCGACAAGTTCAGTTGATACCCGTACAGAAGAAATGATCCAGAAAGCGATGGACAATCTGATGAAGGGAAGAACAAGTTTTGTTATTGCCCACCGTTTGTCAACCATTCGTGATGCCGATCTGATCCTTGTTATGAAGGACGGAGATATCATTGAGCAGGGAAATCACGAGGAACTTCTTGCAAGAGGCGGATTCTATGCGGATCTGTATAATTCTCAGTTCGAAAGTACGACAGAGATCGCGTAAAATAATAAGAAACTCTATTATCTCTTCCAGATTAGAATATGGCAGGGATAATAGAGTTTTTCTATAAAGGATTAGCTAAAAATTCAATCGTATATTGTTCAAGTGAAGCAAGAAGCTTATCAAGTGGAAATACCTTAAGATCATTTACCGCATCTTCGGTAACGCTGAGATATCCATGCAATGAATCCAGGACTTGCTGTACATTTCCATACTGAATTTCATTAATCCCTGGATTTATTATCTGTGCGTTCAGATCGAGTGGAATCTGATAACGATTTACAAGATAAGTATTCATCTTTGTATAGTCCCCGTAATAATATTCCTCAGTAAGATATTTTTCAAAAGGGATATAAGTCTGGAAATTTCTGATATAAACGGTCGCAATCTCTTCTTTTATATCTGTAATCTGTCCGGTTTCATCATAAAAATCAACAATCTCCGGAATAAAATCCTTGAAAAACCGACGGTCGATATATAAATGAAAATAGTAGCCCAAAACACTGGAATCAGAAAGAAGAGAGCCATATTTAGCAGTAAAACGTGTTAAATCCGGAAATACCATCATCTTATCACGATAAACAGGATTCCGGAAATGTGAAAGCTCTTTTTGGTCTGTCGCATCCGGTAGAAGATTCCCAATCAGAAAATCATTTACAGATTGAATCGGATAAGGAAAATCAGGGTACTCGTGAAGATGGCTTCGCAGCATCTGGGCTGCAGTTAAATGTAAAATAAAACCAGGCATGAGAAAATCCTTTCATATATAAAGCTGATATTATCTTAACATGAAATGAGTATATTATACAAGCAAGCTTGCAATAGCTGTCGTGTTTTGAAATGTATGTTACGCATCTGCAACAACCGAAAGAACTGACGTCCTTTCGGTTAAGGGCATTCGCCCTATGTTCCCCAACCCTATCAGCTTACTGCAAGCAAGCTTGCAATAGCTGTCGTGTTTTGGAATGTATGTTACGCATCTGCAACAACCGAAAGAACTGACGTCCTTTCGGTTAAGGGCATTCGCCCTATGTTCCCCAACCCTACCAGTTTATTGCAAGCAAGCTTGCAAAATCTGTTAGGGTCGGAGAACGCAGATGCTAATTTTCAGAATATTCTGAATTGCATGAAATATATAAAAAACATTGACAATTAGAAATGACTATGATAAGATAACATTCGTCGCTGAGAACGGCACTGAAAACTACAGAACAGACGCTTGAATAAGAGGAAGGCGCGGAGGCGGACAGTCCCTGAGAGAGAAAAAGTTCGAAGAAAAGATTTATAAGTAAAGATGATAAAAACTTATAAGAAATTTTAAAAAGTGGTTGACAGAAAAGTTTGAATGTGATAGCATAAATACACTGCTAGTGAGAAGAAATCAAACGGATTCGGCAGTGAAAGAAAAAACAAAAAAGTTCTTGACAAAGACAAAAGCTTTTGATAAAATATAAAAGCTGTCGCTTGAAAAGAACGACACAAACAAAGAACCTTGATAACTGAACAATAGACAACAACAACCCTTGAAAATTTCTTTAAGAGAAGATTTTTAAGAACGGTTTTTAAACAAACCAAAACAACAGTAAAAAGGGAAGAATTAGCTAGTTGGTTGATTCTGAACTGGATACAAACACTTTTAACGAGAGTTTGATCCTGGCTCAGGATGAACGCTGGCGGCGTGCTTAACACATGCAAGTCGAACGAAGCACCTTGATTTGATTCTTCGGATGAAGATCTTGATGACTGAGTGGCGGACGGGTGAGTAACGCGTGGGTAACCTGCCTCATACAGGGGGATAACAGTTAGAAATGACTGCTAATACCGCATAAGACCACAGCACCGCATGGTGCAGGGGTAAAAACTCCGGTGGTATGAGATGGACCCGCGTCTGATTAGGTAGTTGGTGGGGTAACGGCCTACCAAGCCGACGATCAGTAGCCGACCTGAGAGGGTGACCGACCACATTGGGACTGAGACATCACCAAACTCCTACGGGAGGCAGCAGTGGGGAATATTGCACAATGGGGGAAACCCTGATGCAGCGACGCCGCGTGAGCGATGAAGTATTTCGGTATGTAAAGCTCTATCAGCAGGGAAGAAAATGACGGTACCTGACTAAGAAGCACCGGCTAAATACGTGCCAGCAGCCGCGGTAATACGTATGGTGCAAGCGTTATCCGGATTTACTGGGTGTAAAGGGAGCGTAGACGGAGTGGCAAGCCAGATGTGAAAACCGGGGCTCAACCCGGACTGCATTGAAACTGTCAATCTAGAGTACCGGAGAGGTAAGCGGAATTCTAGTGTAGCGGTGAAATGCGTAGATATTAGGAGGAACACCAGTGGCGAAGGCGGCTTACTGGACGGTAACTGACGTTGAGGCTCGAAAGCGTGGGGAGCAAACAGGATTAGATACCCTGGTAGTCCACGCCGTAAACGATGACTACTAGGTGTCGGGCAGCAAAGCTGTTCGGTGCCGCAGCAAACGCAATAAGTAGTCCACCTGGGAGTACGTTCGCAAGAATGAAACTCAAAGGAATTGACGGGGACCCGCACAAGCGGTGGAGCATGTGGTTTAATTCGAAGCAACGCGAAGAACCTTACCTGCTCTTGACATCTCCCTGACCGGCAAGTAATGTTGCCTTTCCTTCGGGACAGGGATGACAGGTGGTGCATGGTTGTCGTCAGCTCGTGTCGTGAGATGTTGGGTTAAGTCCCGCAACGAGCGCAACCCCTATCTTTAGTAGCCAGCGGTTCGGCACTAGAGAGACTGCCAGTGACAAACTGGAGGAAGGTGGGGATGACGTCAAATCATCATGCCCCTTATGAGCAGGGCTACACGTGCTACAATGGCGTAAACAAAGGGAGGCAGAACCGCAAGTCGAGCAAATCCCAAAAATAACGTCTCAGTTCGGATTGTAGTCTGCAACTCGACTACATGAAGCTGGAATCGCTAGTAATCGCGAATCAGAATGTCGCGGTGAATACGTTCCCGGTCTTGTACACACCGCCCGTCACACCATGGGAGTCAGTAACGCCCGAAGTCAGTGACCCAACCGTAAGGAGGGAGCTGCCGAAGGTGGGACCGATAACTGGGGTGAAGTCGTAACAAGGTAGCCGTATCGGAAGGTGCGGCTGGATCACCTCCTTTCTAAGGAAGAAAGAAGTAAAGCGTTTTACTGTTGTCTATTGTTGGGTTATCAAGTAACCAAAGCTTTTGGTGGCGATGCGCTTAGGGGTAACACCCGTTCCCATCCCGAACACGATGGTAAAGACCTAAGCGGCCGATGGTACTGCACTGGAGACGGTGTGGGAGAGTAGGTGGCAGCCGCCAAATTAAAAAGAAAATAAACCGAGAGGTTCTGCGATAAAGCTGGTCTTCACCAGTGATCAGAGTTTAAAAGCTTTTAGTCTGATGACTGATGAAAAAGTCAGTCAGATGAAGAACTTAATAAGGACTTCATCTTATGTACCTTGAAAACTGCATATAGTAAAATCAATAGATTTAGATAAATATCTAATCAAGACATCCGAGGTAATGTTAACAACATTAACTTACAGTCTGAAGAAAACAGACTTAAAATAAATTGACTATCACCAACGCATACAACGCTATGTATGTGTGACATTATCCCATTCCCGTGGGATGAGGTCGAGTTGGTTATGCTGATAAGAGCGTATGGTGGATGCCTTGGCACTAAGAGCCGATGAAAGACGTGATAAGCTGCGAAAAGCTTCGGGGAGGAGCAAATATCCTTTGATCCGGAGATTTCTGAATGGGGAAACCTACTTGAGCAAACCTTAAGTATCCTTAAGCCAATACATAACAAGGAAGGGAACCCGGTGAACTGAAACATCTAAGTAGCCGGAGGAAGAGAAAACAACATGTGATTCTGTGAGTAGCGGCGAGCGAAAACGGAAGAGCCCAAACCAGCGTGCGTGCATGCTGGGGTTCGGACCGCGGAATTGATTCAACGAGTTTAGCAGAACGGTTTTGGGAAAGCCGGCCAGAGAGGGTGAAAGCCCCGTAAGCGAAAGACGAGTTGACATGGCGGGATCCAGTACCACGAGACACGTGGAACCTTGTGGGAAGATGCGGGACCCACCCGTAAGGCTAAATACTACTTAGTGACCGATAGCGCATAGTACTGTGAAGGAAAGGTGAAAAGGACCCCGGGAGAGTGAAAAGAACCTGAAACCATATGTTTACAAGCTGTGGAAGAGCTTTATATGCTCAACCGCGTACTTTTTAGAACGGTCCGGCGAGTTACGCTGGCTGGCGAGGTTAAGGACTAAAGGTCCGGAGCCGAAGGAAACCAAGTCTGAATAGGGCGCATAGTCAGTCGGAGTAGACCCGAAACCGGGTGATCTATCCATGTCCAGGTTGAAGTTGCCGTAAAGGCAATGGAGGACCGAACCCACATCCGTTGAAAAGGGTGGGGATGAGGTGTGGATAGGGAGAAATTCCAATCGAACCCGGAGATAGCTGGTTCTCCTCGAAATAGCTTTAGGGCTAGCCTCATACGAGTCTTGCGGAGGTAGAGCACTGAATTCCTAAGGGGGCGTCAAAGCTTACTAAGGGATATCAAACTCCGAATGCCGTGTAGATGCTGTATGGGAGTCAGACGATCCGAGATAAGTTGGGTGGTCAAAAGGCCCGACCAACAGCTAAGGCCCAAAATGTGTTAAGTGGAAAAGGATGTGGGATTTCGAAGACAACTAGGATGTTGGCTTAGAAGCAGCCATCCATTAAAAGAGTGCGTAATAGCTCACTAGTCGAGAGGTCCTGCGCCGAAAATGTCCGGGGCTGAAACACACTGCCGAAGCTTAGGAATTGATGAATGTCAATTGGTAGAGGAGCATTCTTACCGAGACGAAGCTGTACCGGAAGGAGCAGTGGATTGTTAAGAAGAGAATGCCGGAATGAGTAGCGAGAGGAGGTGGGAATCCTTAAGAATATCTAAGGTTTCGAGTAAAGCTGATCTGCTCTGGTAAGTCGGGAATTAAGGCGAGGTCGAAAGACGTAGTCGATGGATAACAGGTAAAGATTCCTGTACTATATCATAACAGAACTGTGGGGACACAGACAGAGAGCATAAGCCGGGAATGGAAAAACCGGTACAAGCGAGGTAGGAGTGCATCAGGCAAATCCGGTGCACAATCTGAAGACGTGATGTGGACTGAAAATAAGTAGGGAAGCACGTGAGCTGGCTGCCAAGAAAAGCCGCTATTGTTTATGATATACCCGTACCGTAAACCGACACAGGTGGATGAGGAGAGAATCCTAAAGGTAGGCAGGAGAAGCATTGTTAAGGAACTCGGCAAAATGACTCCGTAACTTCGGGAGAAGGAGTGCCAGTAAGATGGTGCAGAGAATTACAAGCAACTGTTTAGCAAAAACACAGGTCTATGCAAAACCGAAAGGTGAGGTATATGGGCTGACGCCTGCCCGGTGCTGGAAGGTTAAGGGGAGAGGTTAGCGCAAGCGAAGCTTTGAACTTAAGCCCCAGTAAACGGCGGTAGTAACTATAACGGTCCTAAGGTAGCGAAATTCCTTGTCGGGTAAGTTCCGACCCGCACGAAAGGCGTAATGATTTGGGCACTGTCTCAACAATGCACCCGGTGAAATTGAAATACCAGTGAAGATGCTGGTTACCTGCGCCAGGACGGAAAGACCCCATGGAGCTTTACTCCAGCTTGATACTGGGATTCGATATTGCATGTACAGGATAGGTGGGAGGCTAGGAAATGGTAACGCCAGTTGCCATGGAGCCACTGTTGGGATACCACCCTTGCAGTACTTTTCGCAGCCGATGGGGTGTCAGGGGACGGATCGCCTCCGAAAGAGTATCGGAGGCGCTCAAAGGTTCCCTCAGAATGGTTGGAAACCATTCGAAGAGTGCAAAGGCAGAAGGGAGCTTGACTGCGACACCGACGGGTGGAGCAGGTACGAAAGTAGGACTTAGTGATCCGGTGGTATAAAGTGGGATTGCCATCGCTCAACGGATAAAAGCTACCCTGGGGATAACAGGCTTATCACTCCCAAGAGTTCACATCGACGGAGTGGTTTGGCACCTCGATGTCGGCTCATCGCATCCTGGGGCTGAAGTAGGTCCCAAGGGTTGGGCTGTTCGCCCATTAAAGCGGTACGCGAGCTGGGTTCAGAACGTCGTGAGACAGTTCGGTCCCTATCCGGCGTGGGCGTAAGATATTTGAGAGGAGCTGTCCTTAGTACGAGAGGACCGGGATGGACTGGCCGCTGGTGTATCTGTTGTCTTACCAAAGGCATAGCAGAGTAGCCAAGCCGGGAGGGGATAAACGCTGAAGGCATCTAAGCGTGAAGCCCCCCTCAAGATGAGATATCTCATAACGTCAAGTTAGTAAGACCCCTTGAAGACGACGAGGTAGATAGGGCAGAGGTGGAAGTGTGGTAACACATGGAGCTGACTGTTACTAATAGGTCGAGGGCATAACCAAAGCAGTGATAGGTTTGGATGATGATGTTGGTTTTGACTGTATGTAGTTTTGAAGGTACATGGAATATAGACAGGAATGAGAAGCAGTGCGAAAGCGCTGTTTTTTTCTTTGCAAAATTAAGTAACCTACACATATTGAAAAAAATAAAAATATAGGTTACAATAATAATGGGTGATGAACTATGGAGATACAACAAACTTACAGAATGTTAAAATATCAAGAAGCACTTTATAAAAAGGAGTTGGATATTAAGAAAAAGGAATTACAAGAAATTTCTACGGAAAAGCAAAACATTACAATAAAGAAAATTCATGGCGAATTATATTATTATGCACAACAACGTAAAGATGGAAAGGTCAAAAGCAGATATCTGTCTCCAGTTATTCCGGGAAAGATAGCAGATATAGAAAATATTCAGTTAAGAATTGAGCATTTGTCAAATGAGATACAAGACTTAGAATGGGATATTATGACTGCAAGTAAGATGCTAGCGTGCTATGAGAAGAGGACTAAAAAAGAAAATTTCATGGATGAATTTACTTTTGAAGTATACTGGAAAGATGAAATTACGGCCAGAGTATATGTGAAAAAGAAAAATGTTATTGTATCACGCTTTTCAGACAATCCAGGGCGACAACTATTTGCAGAGAAGAAGATGACTCGTTATCAGTTAGGCAAGATCTTAGAATTAAGATGCTTTGAAAAAGGTAGGCCTGATATTGATGAAATCTTAAAACATCTGGGACTTAAAGAGTATAATCCATATGAAATAGTACGAAAGACACATGGTGTCAGTCATAATGATTTTATATGGTTTCGCTTTCCGGGAGAAAATATCACAAGCAAAGATGTATTGGTAAGGTGAAGATATGTTTAGTGAAAATATAGGAAATGATTATATTGTTATTCAAGAAGGAACAAGTGAAGGAACCCAGGTTAAGTATAAAAAAGACGGCTATTGGTATAAAAAGGATAATAGAGGAAATGAAGGACGTGCTGAATATCTTGTTTCAAAGTTTATGCAGTTTACTACACTTCAAGAAAATGAATTTATAAGTTATGAAGAAGGAACAATTAATGGAAAATCAGGATGTAGGAGTAAAAATTTTTTAGATGAAGAGGAAGAATTAGTCACGTTTTATAGGCTATATTATAATGAAGTTGGAAAAGATCTTTCGAAAGTCATAGCTAACATGAATACAATGGAAGAAAGAATAGAATATGTTATCCGGTTTATTGATCAAAGCTGTGGATTAAACATCCATGCTTATTTGAGTAAAGTGTTGACATTGGATATGATTTGCTTAAATGAGGACAGGCATTTAAATAATCTGGCTTTGATTATGCGTGGAAATGATTTTTATCCGGCACCAATTTTTGATAACGGAGTATCTTTGTTGACAGCAAATCAAAGTGTAAATTGGAATTTTTCTATAGAAGAAAATGTAAAAAGAGTTATAGCACGTCCATTTTGTGGCTCTCATGAAAAGATGGTTAAATATTTGGAAAGTGGTTTTTCGATTGATGCTAAGTCTGCATTATCATGGTTAGAAACAGAACCTGATTCCATAGAACGAAATGTATTAAGATATCAGATTGATAGATACAATAAACTTGATGTATTTTAACATCACTTGACCATATTTAACGAATATAGCTAAAAAACAGATTGTACTCTGTTTTTTGCTTGACAAATCACTCCTTCGCGGTCTAATATATGACACATAAAGAATATCAATTCGTTTTGAGGAGGAGATTATTATTATGAAGATGTGGAAAAAAGCAGCAAGTGTAATGCTTGCATCAGCTATGGTAGTATCATTAGCAGCATGTGGAAGTTCAGGAAATAAGAGCGGAGGCTCATCCGATTCTGACACTTTTAAGATTGGTGGCATCGGACCTACAACAGGAGATGCAGCAATCTACGGAACAGCCGTAAAGAATGGTATCCAGCTTGCAGTAGATGAGATCAACGCAGCAGGCGGAATCAACGGAAAACAGATTGAATATAAGTTTGAAGATGACCAGGCAGATTCAGAGAAATCTGTGAATGCTTACAATACTCTGAAAGACTGGGGAATGCAGGCACTGATCGGAACAACAACTTCTACACCTTGTACAGCAGTTGTTGAGGAGACTCATTCAGATAACATGTTCCAGCTGACACCATCTGCTACAGCAGTAGACAGTATCCAGTATGACAATGCATTCCGTATGTGTTTCTCAGATCCTAACCAGGGTAGCGCATCAGCAGATTACATTGCAGAGAACAAGCTTGCAACAAAAGTAGCAATCATTTATAACAGCTCTGACACATATTCATCAGGAATTTATCAGACATTTGCGACAGAGGCAAAGGCAAAAGGCCTTGATGTTGTAGCAGCAGAAGCATTTACAGCAGATAACAAGACAGACTTCTCTGTACAGATCCAGAAAGCAAAAGATGCAGGTGCTGAACTTGTATTCCTTCCAATTTACTATCAGGAAGCTTCTCTGATTCTTGCTCAGGCAAACAAAGCAGGATTTACACCGAAGTGGTTCGGATGTGACGGTATGGACGGTATCCTTGATCTTGATGGATTTGACGCAAGTCTTGCAGAAGACTTAATGTTCCTTACACCATTTACAGCAAATGCTACAGACGAAGCAACACAGAAATTCGTTGCTGATTACAAAGAAGCATTTGGAGACACACCGATTCAGTTCGCAGCAGATGCTTATGACTGTGTATACGTAATCAAAGCAGCAGCTGAGAAAGAAGATGTGACACCGGATAAGAGCGTATCAGATATCTGTGACGCACTTAAAAAAGGTATGACAGAGATCACATATGATGGACTTACAGGAAAGATCATCACATGGTCAGAGGATGGAGAGCCTACAAAAGAGCCTACAGTAGTTGTTGTTAAGAGTGGAGAGTATCAGGTACTTCAGGCAGAAGATGCTGCTGAGTAATTGATATATCAGATTCGTTTAGAAAAATGAATACAGAGAGCAGCAACGTTCTTTGTAGATACATTAAAAGAATAGGAGAAGTCCCCCGACAGACATTGTTTCTGCCGGGGGACTTCTTTGTGAAAATCTTAGAGAACTTAAATCTTATAGATATTCACGTTTTTTCAGTACATTGATGATATTTCTACCTTCTTCAGTACCTTCAATAATTCTTCTTGCTCTTACGCTGTCACCGATGTTTACGATCTCAACAGAGTCATCATCTTCAAAAGCTTCTTTGATGTCTTTGAGTACCGGTTGTTCTGCGCGCATTCCGAGACAAACAAATCCATAATCAAATGGAAGTTCTTTCAGTTCACCGTCTGCTTCTACAAGGAAGTTATCCTCGCGAACTTCTTTCAGAGCTGTGTTTGTCATCTGATTTACATGGTATTTGTCCATCAGAGTTCCCATATCAACCTTGGATACCGGGTCAATTCCGTTTCCGATGACTGGCATCATTTCAACGATGCTTACTTCAGCTCCGCGTGGTGCGAAGAATTCTACCACGTCAAGTCCTACAGCACCTCCGCCGATTACTACAACTTTCTTACCTGTTAAATCTGTCGGATAATCATTTACATGGTTGATCATGTTCAGGATGGAAGCAACTTTTCCCCCTTCTTTGTCGATATTCTCGTGCAGTCCCGGGATCGGAGGGAGAAGAGGTGAAGATCCTGTCGCATTTACAATGATATTTGGTTTCAGGTTTTTGATAAAGTCTACATTTGCATCTGTGTTTGTAAATGCAAAGAGATTTTTCAGTTTATTTGTGCGGTGGATCATATAATTCGGGAAGTCAGCAAGACGCTTCTTATCCGGAATCTTAGAAATCTCAGTAGCAAGTCCGCCAAGGTAAGGCTTCTTCTCTAGAAGGAATGTAGTACATCCTACTTCAGCAGCTGTACAGGCAGCTTCCATGCCTGCTGTTCCACCACCGATAACGACAACGTTACATGGCTTCGTGATCTTGTGCTTCTTATATTCTTCTCCATCCTGTACATTTGGGTTTACTGTACAGCGGATCGGACGGTTGATGCCGATACGGTTTCCGGCACATCCGATATTACAGGAAATACATTTACGGATATCACAGACATCACCGAATTCTACTTTATTTACCCAGTCAGGATCGGCAATCAGTCCACGTCCCATACCGATCAGGTCAGCATCGCCTCTTGCAAGGATGTCTTCCGCTACGTGAGGATCACGAATATTTCCCATTGTTACACATGGCTTTCCAAAACGCTCTTTGACGGCTTTTGCCATGTGAGAACGCCATCCGTCCGGGAAATGATTTGCATCGATCTGGTACTGGATGGAACCGTTCAGACCGCAGGAAACGTCGAATACATCAACTTCTTTTTCAAGATATTTTAAGTATTCAAGGCAATCTTCTAATGTATTTCCACCTTCCATGAATTCGTCCGCACTAACACGAAGGAAGATTGGGAAAAAAGGTCCGACCTGGTTTCTGACCTCTTCAATTACAAGTCGTGTAAAGCGGGCACGATTTTCAAGAGATCCTCCGAATTCATCTGTACGTTTATTTGTGATAGGAGAGAGGAACTGGCTTAACAGATAAGAATGTCCTCCGTGGATCTCTACGGTGTCAAATCCGGCGATCTGAGCACGCTTTGCCGCTTCACCGTACTTTTTAACGATACGGTAGATTTCATCTTTAGAAAGCGGCCTTGGAATCTCTCCGCCTGCTTTAGATGGAATGTCAGAAGCGGATACCGGCTGCATATTTGTTCTCTTAGACTGAGCGGACGCACCAGCATGGTTGATCTGGATACCGATACAGGCTCCGTGTTGATGAACAGTTTCTGTCAGCTTGAACAGACGTGGAAGATAATTATCCTGATCGATACGAAGCTGTGTTGTTCCGTTGGATCCCTCCGGTGAATCTACGCTGGCATTTTCTACAATAATAAGGCCAACGCCGCCTTTGGCTCTCTGCTCATAGTAATTAATGTGGAGGAAACTCATCTCTCCGCTTGATTCTCCGTAGTTTGTTCCCATAGGAGTCATCATGATACGGTTTTTCATTGTCATACGGCGAACTGTAAATGGTTCGAAAATATGCTGGTACTCTTTTTTCATTTTTATAATCTCCTGAAAATTTTTTTGAATATGCCGCCACGAATCAAAGAAGTTCATTTCCATCGTGCATAAATGTGACAGCCGTGATTTGATTCTGTTTCTTCTTATATTTAAGAGGAAGATTGTTAATCAATATAAGAGGTTGTTTGGCTTTATTTGGAATTGATAAGTGATTAACAATCTGTTTTACAATGCGTATTATATAAGAGAATAAAATATAAAACAAATACATATTTTTTGCCAAACCTATAGAAATAAACTATGAATTGTGATATTTTATACAAAAGAGCAAAGTGATTGTGAATAAACAGTGGGTAGAAAGGAGCAGAAAATGAATTTAAATCAGCTGCATTATTTTTCAAAACTGGCGGAAGTGGAGCATTACACAAAAGCTGCGGAAGAGTTAAAGATTTCTCAGCCGAGCTTAAGTCATGCGATTGGGAGCCTCGAGAAGGAACTTGGAACAAGGCTTTTTGAGAAGCAGGGACGCGGTGTGGTTTTGACGAAATATGGGAAATTGTTTAAGGAATATGTGGATAACGCATTACATTCTCTGGAGACAGGGGTAAAAACGGTGAGAACAATGACCAGTCAGACAGAAGGCGTGATCGAACTGGCATATATTTATACTCTTGGAAGTGGATTTGTGCCGCAATTGGTCGGGAATTTCCTGAGAACACATGAGGAACTGGAGGTTCATTTTCGCTTTACAGTTGGAAATACATCGGAAATCATTCAGGGTCTGAAGGATGATCGCTTTGATATTGGATTTTGTTCGATGGCAGAGGGGGAAAATGATATCCTGTTTACTCCGGTCGGAAGGGAAGAACTTGTAGTTGTTACGCCAAAGGGGCATCCGATTTCTTATGAGAGCGCAGTAGATCTAAAGCAGGTAGCAGAATATCCGCAAATCTTCTATACTTCGAACAGCGGCCTTCGACCGGTTGTGAATCAAATGTTTGAACAGGCAAAGCTGAAGCCGAAGATTGCTTATGAAATTGAGGAAGATGGGTCTATGGCGGGACTTGTCGCACAGAATTTTGGTATCGCAGTGATGCCTCAGATTCCGGTTCTCAGACAATTGGATGTTGATGTCACACCGCTTCGCAATCAGAATCAGAAACGGTATTTCTATATGGCGAAGGGTAGGACAAAATACCAGCCACCGCTTGTGAAAAAGTTTGCTGAATATGTAAAAAAACGTGGAATAGATTAAAAAATAGAAAAAAAAGGAACCTCTCAGACAGAAGTTCCTTCTTTTTTGATAAAAGAAATAAAATTCTTTACAGCAGGTATCTGATAGTGCCCTTTCAGATAGGCCATATAAACGGTGTGATGTAAAGTGATATCGCTTAAATGTAATCGTTCTAACTGAAAATGGTCTAATGTATCTGTATCGGCAACCAGAGCAATTCCAAAATCTTCCGCAACGAGTGAGGCAATTGCATTTTCGTTTGGAGATTCGCAGAAAATATTCGGATTTATGCCATAAGAAGCATAAGTCTGTTTGGTGAATCGACCAAGACCAGAGGTACGGTCATAGCCGATGACAGGATAACGTTCCAGGTCGTGCAAAGTGATTTCTTCTTTTGTAGCAAGCGGGTGTCCGACCGGTGTGATCACGATCATTTCCTGATTCGTGATAGGAACAAACTGAATCTCAGGTTCACCTTCTACATAGGAACCGAAGATTACATCAAAGCGTTCATTTTTTAGACCGCGGATCATTTCTCCGGTATGGCTTTGATGAAAATTGAAAGTTACATTTTTATTTCTGGGTTTGTTCAGGAAGCGACGAACTGTATGGGGAATATAAGAGGCAGCAAGTGGGAAGACATAGGCGATATCAATATGCCCGGCATTTCCGGAAAGCTTCTGCATCTGCTTCTGTGCAATTGTCACTTCATCTAGGATTCGGTTCACATGTTCTAAGAAGAGCTTTCCGGATTTAGTCAATGCTACATTTCGTCCTTTACGTTCAAAGAGAATCACACCGAGTTCTTCTTCCAGTGTGGCGATGGAACGGCTGAGGCTTGGCTGCGATAGATTTAATTCTGCGGCTGCAAGACGGAAATGCTCATGTTTTGCGATTGTCTGAAAGTAAATCATCTGATTTAAAGTCATAAGTGAGCTCCTTCGTTAAAAAAACATCTTTTTGTAAATATCTACTCATAATGATAGCATAAAGCTATCAAAAAAGAAAGAAAGATGTATTAGAACTATTAACAGAAAAAAGTATAATGAATATCAGAGAGGTTGTTTGTTATTTAACAAACCTTTCTTCCGTCCGGAACTGATCGTTGTTGATGTACCGTACTCTCCACTTGAGACAAAGATGCGTAAGATGGCAAAAGAAGTTGGTTGTAAGACAATGAATGGTCTTGGAATGATGCTCTTCCAGGGAGCTGCAGCATTCAAACTGTGGACAGGACAGGATATGCCAATTGAGCACATGAAAGAAGTCCTGAACATCAGATATGAGGACTAGCAACAGTTGCTACAACAGCAACAGTATTAATTTCCTATAACATGCTGTTCTATATTTATGGTATTATTTATATTGTACTTTTTGTTCTTGTGATGCTGTTCCTACTTCCGGATGCAGACCAGATGCGTTGCTGGTCGCACATCGTGTGAACAGTAACACAGAAGGCAGCAGGCAAGAAAGAAGGACTGATTGACACTTAAGAAAATTTGAGGAAGGTAAAAAATCATGAATACGGTAAAAGTAAGAAATGTTGAAATAGGTGTTGGAATCCCGAAAATCTGTGTACCTATTGTTGGCGTAACAAGAGAAGAGATTCTTGCGGCAGCCGAGAATATCAAGTCAACAAAGGCTGATGTTGTTGAGTGGCGTGTTGACTGGTATGAAGATATCTTTGATTTTGCAAAGACAGAGGCGACAATGCAGGCACTTCGTGAGGTGCTTGGGGAGATGCCGATCCTTTTCACATTCCGCACATCCAAAGAAGGTGGAGAAAAAGCAATCGAGACAGGGGCTTATGTTGAACTGAATCAGAATGCAGCAAAGACAGGACTTATTGACCTTGTAGACGTAGAGGCATTTACAGGAGATGAGGCTGTGAAGGCTGTTGTTGAGACAGCACATGCAAATGGAGTAAAAGTGATCGCCTCTAACCATGACTTCCACAAGACTCCGGCAAAAGAGGAAATCGTATCCCGTTTAAGAAAAATGCAGGATCTTGGAGCAGATATTCCGAAGATCGCTGTGATGCCACAGAATAAGAAAGATGTTCTTACACTTCTTGCAGCGACAGAAGAGATGGCAAGCGAGTATGCGGATCGTCCGATCATTACAATGTCTATGTCAGGAACAGGTGTGATCAGCCGTCTCTGTGGAGAAGTCTTTGGTTCTGCACTGACATTTGGAGCAGTTGGAAAAGTATCTGCACCGGGGCAGATAGGAATTGAAGATCTGACAACAGTACTTGGATTACTTCATAAAAGCTTGTAAATAAGAATCAGCAAAAGAAGAAAAGGACAGTATTTTTCGGTATAGATAGAAAAAACGGAAAATGTTGTCTTTTTTCTTACAAAAAGTTAAAAAATAACACAGGAAAACAGAGCGGATTCTGTTTTTTGTATTGATACAAGAAAATAATTATGCTATAATCAATTCAATTTAAAAGGTTAAAGTAGTACCTTACAAAAATATAAAAAGGATGAGAGGGACGGATATGAGCTTTATTTCATATTTAGTAAATGGACTAAGTCTTGGCAGTGTCTATGCGTTGATCGCGCTTGGATACACAATGGTATATGGAATCGCCAAGATGTTGAACTTTGCACATGGTGATGTGATCATGATCGGTGCATATGTAGCTTTGATCACAATGAAGCAGGCAGGACTTCCTACCTGGGTGGCAATCCTGATTTCAATCATTGCCTGTACAGTACTTGGTGTTCTGATGGAGCGTGTAGCGTATAAGCCACTTCGTAATGCAACATCTTCACTTGCCGTACTGATCACAGCGATCGGTGTCAGTTATCTGCTTCAGAATGTAGCACTTCTGATCTTCGGTGCGAATGCACAGACATTCCCATCAGTGATCAAGTGGAGCGGACTTTCACTTGCAGATGGCAAGCTGAATATTTCAGGAGAGACAATTGTTACGATCGTAGTTTGTGTGGTTATTATGATTGCATTGATCACATTTGTTCAGAAGACAAAACCAGGACAGGCGATGCGTGCAGTATCAGAGGATAGAGGCGCAGCGCAATTAATGGGTATCAATGTAAATGCAACAATTGCTCTTACATTTGCGATTGGTTCCGGACTTGCAGCAGTAGCCGGTGTGCTTCTGTGTTCTACCTACCCGAGCCTGACACCATACACAGGTGCGATGCCGGGTATCAAAGCATTCGTTGCAGCTGTATTTGGAGGAATCGGTTCCATTCCGGGTGCATTTATCGGAGGAATTCTTTTGGGAATCATCGAGATCCTCAGTAAGGCATACATTTCTTCCCAGCTTGCAGATGCGATCGTGTTCGCAGTTCTGATTGTTGTGTTGCTTGTGAAGCCTACAGGACTTTTGGGCAAGAAGATTCAGGAGAAAGTGTAGGTGGATGGAATTATGTTGAAGAATATGAATAAAACAAAGAGAAGTAATCTCATCACTTACGCAATTGTAATCGTAGCATTCGTAGTGATGCAGATTTTGAGCAGTACAGGAAGTATTTCCAGTCTTCTGACAGGACTTCTTGTTCCGCTTTGTACTTATATTATCCTGGCAGTTTCTCTGAACCTTGTAGTAGGTATTCTCGGAGAACTTAGCCTTGGCCATGCAGGATTTATGTGTGTAGGAGCATTTTCCAGTGCATTTTTCTCAAAATGTATGAGAGATGTGATCGAGAATTCGATTGTACGATTTCTGCTTGCACTTTTGATCGGTGTTGTAGTAGCAGCAATCTTCGGTGTTATCATCGGAATCCCGGTACTTCGTCTGAAAGGCGATTACCTTGCAATCGTTACACTTGCATTCGGTGAGATCATTAAGAACCTTGTAAATGTCCTTTATATTGGAAAGGATTCCAAAGGATTTCATTTTGCAACAAAGGACGTTATGGCACTTGACATGGATCCAGACGGAACAGTTATCCTGAACGGTCCGCAGGGAATCACAGGAACTCCGAAGGATTCAACTTTCCTGATCGGATTTATCCTGATCATGGTGACATTATTTATCGTACTCAACCTGATCAATTCCAGAGACGGACGTGCGATCATGGCGATCCGTGATAATGTAATTGCAGCTGAGTCTATCGGAATCAATGTTACAAAATATAAACTCATGGCATTTACAATTTCAGCAGCTATGGCCGGTGCAGCAGGTGTTCTGTATGCACACAACCTGTCAACACTGACAGCAAATACAAACAACTTTGGATACAATATGTCCATCACGATCCTTGTCTTTGTAGTACTTGGTGGAATCGGAAATATCCGTGGATCTATTATTGCAGCAGTTATCCTGACACTACTTCCGGAGCTTCTCCGTGGACTGTCTGATTACCGTATGTTGATCTATGCGATCGTTCTGATCATTATGATGCTCTTTAACTGGGCACCAAAGGCAATCGAGTGGAGAGAGAAGTATCTTCATTTTGGAAAGAAAAAGGAGGCTTAAGTAAGAATGAGTACATTATTAGATGTAAAAAATCTTGGAATTTCTTTCGGAGGTCTCCGTGCGGTAAATGACTTTGACCTCAAGATACAGAAAGAAGAACTTTACGGATTGATTGGACCAAACGGTGCCGGTAAGACAACCGTATTCAACCTTCTGACAGGAGTATATAAACCGGATTCAGGAAAGGTTCTTTTGGACGGAAAGGATCTTACAGGAAAGAAAAATATTGAGATCAGTAAGGCCGGAATTGCAAGAACATTCCAGAACATCCGTCTTTTCAAAGAACTGACTGTTCTTGATAATGTTAAAGTAGGACTTCACAACCATCATCATTACTCTACGATCGAAGGAATCTTAAGACTTCCGAATTATCGTAAGGTAGAAAAAGAGATGAATGAAAAGGCGATGGAGCTTCTGAAGGTATTCGATCTTGAGAAGTTTGCGTCATATAAGGCTGCAAACCTTCCTTACGGACAGCAGAGAAAACTGGAGATCGCCAGAGCACTTGCGACGGATCCAAAGCTTCTTCTTCTGGATGAGCCGGCAGCAGGAATGAACCCGAACGAGACAGGAGAACTGATGGATATGATCCGTTTCGTGAGAGATGAGTTCCATATGACGATCCTTCTGATCGAACATGATATGAAACTGGTAAGTGGTATCTGCGAGGAACTGACAGTACTCAACTTCGGTGAAGTACTTGCACAGGGCAAGACAACAGATGTACTGAATGATCCTCAGGTAATCAAGGCATATCTGGGAGAATAGGGGGAAGATAACAATGGCAATGCTTGAAGTCAAAGACTTAGAAGTATATTATGGAATGATCCAGGCAATCAAAGGTATTTCCTTTGAGGTAAATCAGGGAGAGGTTATTGCACTGATCGGCGCGAACGGAGCTGGAAAGACAACAACACTTCATACAATTACAGGACTTCTTTCTCCAAAGAAAGGTTCTGTTATGTTTGAAGGAACTGATATCACAAAGATCCCGGCGCATAAGATCGTGTCTATGGGAATGGCTCACGTTCCGGAAGGACGAAGAGTTTTCGCTGAATTGAGCGTTTATGAAAACCTGAAAATGGGCGCCTATACAAGAAAAGATAAAAATGAGATCGAAGAGAGTCTTGCAAATGTTTATAAGAGATTCCCACGTCTGGAAGAGAGAAGAAATCAGATGGCCGGAACACTCAGTGGTGGAGAGCAGCAGATGCTTGCCATGGGACGTGCACTGATGTCTAAACCGAAGATCATTCTGATGGATGAGCCTTCTATGGGACTTTCTCCAATCTTTGTAAATGAGATTTTTGATATTATCCAGGCAGTAAGTGAGAGTGGAACAACAGTACTTCTTGTAGAACAGAATGCAAAGAAAGCTCTTTCTATCGCGGATCGCGCCTATGTTCTTGAGACTGGTAAGATCACAATGTCAGGAAATGCAAAAGACCTGCTGGAAGATGAAGCAGTTAAGAAAGCGTATTTAGGAGAATAGGAGGCGATTCAGGTGAGCAGCAATATTGTAATTACAATGGCGAGACAGTATGGAAGCGGTGGTAAGACAATCGGAGCTATGCTTGCAAAAGAGCTTGGAATCAACTGTTATAGCAGAGAAATCCTGCGTATGGCATCCGAGGAAAGCGGAATTAACGAGAGACTCTTCGGTATGAGTGATGAGAAGATGAAGGGAGCCGGCTGGTTCAAGATCCTCAGTCGTCCATACGACGGAGAACTTCTTCCGCCGGAAGATAAAGACTTCGTTTCAGAAGAAAATATCTTTAACTATCAGGCAAAGATCATCAAAGATCTGGCTGAGAAAGAATCCTGTGTAATCGTTGGAAGATGTGCAGATTATGTTCTGAAAGACAATCCAAATGTTGTCAGTGTGTTTGTTCATGCAGATGAGAAATTCTGTCTTGATCGTGCGATGGAGCGTAACAGTATGACAGAAAAAGAAATGAAAAAATACATCGAGAAGACAGATAAATTTCGCGGTGATTTCTATCGTTACCATACAGGACACGAGTGGGCAGATGCAAGAAACTATGATTTGTGCCTGAACAGTGGAAAGCTTGGATTCCAGAAATGCGTGGAAGAGATTAAAGCATATATCAAGATCAGATTTGATCTGTAAATGAAAGAGAAAGCAGACAAAAGAAACAAGTCTGCAAGAAGAAAGAGATACGGTTGCGTATCTCTTTCTTGCTATCAGAAACGTGCTGCATGCAGGCGACATCGTTTCATTTATCTGAAAAGTGCTTCATACAAGGGGCGGTATCATTCCATCTATCTGAAAAGCGCTATATACCATGCGACATCGTTCTACAAAATGTGAACTGATATCATGCTATACTGTGACAGAAATATAATAAGTTATTCAAATTACAGTTAGAAAAGAGGTAAAGTTGATGTCAGGAAAAAAAGAAAAGAAGCATTTTATAGTAGGAATTATAATGGTTGCAATTATCGTCGCAGCAACAGCAACAATGATCTATTGTTACATAAACCGTTTTGATCCGCAGGAATATGTACAGGCATTTTTAGATGTATCTTATAAGCAGAAAACAGAATCCTATATAAAACAGACCGGCATTTCCGAGAAAGAAGCAAAACAGGTTTTCGAAGATAATCTTGCTTATACAATGGAAAAATTTCCGGAGCATGTAATGACAGATGAGATGACAGAAGAATATAGAGAACTGTTTGCAGATCTTGCAAAGAAGACATCTTATACTGTAGGAGAAGCAACCAGGGAAGAAAATGGAACTTATCAGGTTGTTCTTACAGTGAAACCAATCACATTGCTGAAGGATACTTATGCTGAATTTCAGGAGAAGGCGCAGGAATACGCCACAAAAGTTTCAAATGATGTGATGAACGGACAGGCTATGCCAGAAGAAACACAGATGCAGACAGAAATTTATCAGATTTATTATGAGGTTTTAAGTCAGGCGGCAGAGAAAGGGCTGAAGTACGGAAAACCAAATAAAATTGTTCTTCATGTAGAAAAAGATAAAGAGGGAAAATATGGAATCAGAAAAGCAGACCTGCAAAATTTGGATCACCTGCTGATTGAATCTGTCGGAGAAGAACAGGAGGAAGAAAATAGTTAAACAAGAGGAAAAAAGCGAAAAGAGAAAAGAGTGGAAGAATTGGAAAGAAAAACAGAAGAGAAAATGATTCAAAAGAAAGAATTAAGAAGAAAAATAAAAGAAAAACTTTCTTTTACAACAGAAAAATACAGAAAAGAAGCAGACAGAAAGATTACAGAAAACGTTTTGGAACTGAATGAATACAAGAGCGCAGACTGTGTGTTCTGTTATGTGAGCACAGAAAAAGAAATGGATACATTTTCTATATTGCAAGATATTCTTCAATCAGGAAAGCATCTTGGAGTGCCAAAGTGTACGGGAAAAGGAATTATGAACGTATACGAGATCCACTCATTACAAGAGCTGTACCCGGGTGCATATGGAATCCTTGAACCAAAAGAAAACCCGGAAAGATTGATTCAGCCGGAAGCAATTGATTTTGCTTTCATTCCATGTATCAGCTGTGATAGAAGCGGAAGACGCCTTGGTCACGGAGGTGGATATTACGACAGATATCTGGAAAAGACGCATTGTGTGAAAGCAGCGCTTTGCAGGGAGAAACTGCTTGTAGACGAAATTCCGGTGGAGGAACATGATCTGCGGATGGATTTTGTGATTTCTGAAAAAGGTTGTTATAAGATGTAAATAGTAAGGGCAGATTTAACTCGTATGAGTCAGATCTGCCCTTGAAAATTATTTAATTGTTTTCATTTTTGTAATTGGCCAATAACGAAAGACTGCTTTCCCAAGAATCTTATCTTTGGATACATATGGATTAATCCAGTAGCGGGAATCTTTCGAATCATTTCTATTATCTCCCATCACAAAATAGCATCCTTCCGGTACGGTATAAGGACCATAATTTCCGACCATGTATTCTTTCGTCTCTACATCTTCGAGCGGTTCAGAAGAGCCATCAATGTAGATGTGACCGTCACGGATCTCCACGGTTTCACCAGGCAGTCCGATGATACGCTTGATAAAAAGCTGGCTTTCATCATCAGGATACTTAAAAATGATTACATCATAACGCTCAGGATCCTTGGTTAAATAAGAAAGCCGGTTACCAACCACACGATCTCCGGTCATGATGGTGTTTTCCATTGAACCGGAAGGGATCTGTGCATTGACGATTAGAAAATTATCAACAAATAAAGCAATAGCAACAGCTGCTAAAATGGCGATCAGCCATTGGAAAAGTTCTTTCGCAGTAGAGTCCTTCTCCTTTGCAGCAGGTTCTTTCGATGTAGATAACATATAAACTCCCCATTTCTGATATTCTTGTTCTTATTCTGAAAGATATCTTGTCTGTGTTAATCAGTATCATGACCGATGCAAAAACGAATCACAATAGAACAGTTACAATCATAACATATCTGGGAGAATGTGGCAAATGTGGGGAAATGAAAATTCTATAAAATCAGATTGCTCCTATGTCAAATGATGACAAAGATAAATGTGTTCAAAACTTCATAAAAGAAGTATAAACAATTCTAAAATAAGCGGTAAATGCACTGACAAAAAGAAAATCATCTGATAAAATACAGCCATGTCAGAAAAGAATAATATGGCATAGGTATATATAGCAGAAATGCAGATCATTTACTTATAATAGGAGACCTGAATAGGAGGTAGAACATTATGACAATAGAACAATATTATAGATGGATCAATACAAAAGCAGGGAAGAAGATCAAAGATTTTATGGATCGTCTGATCCCGGGACTGATGCCAGAACCAGTACCGGTCAGAGTGCCGGTTAGACAGGAAGATAGATATAATAGAAGATGATGAAATAAAAAGCTTTCGGTTCAAATGAAAAAATCCGAAAGCTTTTTATATTACTACTTCATGTTACTGGTGTAGTAAGTTTGAAGAGACTTCTTAATAACCGGATGTTAGTACAGCGTTTTCAAAATAACTGCCTCATACACTTGCCTGCGAATCCGATTGCTCAGTTGAAAAAGCCTCGACGTAGCCCGCTACGCCTACGTTTTTTCAGCTGAACACTCGAATCCGCATTCTGCGTGAATGAGACAGTTATTTGTGAAACGCTGTACTAGTTACAGAAGCAAGCCGACAGGAAATGTAGCTGAGCGAAGTGACTTGACTGAGTAAATCGAAATGGAAATATGGCTGATAGTGTGATATGATTTGAATGGCAAAAGATATTTTAAGGAACAGACATGCTAGCGTTAAGTTTGCTAAGGAGAAAAAGCAAAGAGGAGTGGCATATATGTCAAAGCTGATTAATGATCTTGTAGGAAAATAATGTATTATCAGATCAGAGTTCATTTTTGGTTTTGCGGGAAAAACTGAATTATCCTGCAAGATAATAGACGCAGATGATGAATGGATAAAAATTTGTTATACAGAGAAAAAAGATAAGCAGGTAGTTAAGCTGATGCGGATTGAAAATATTGAATCAATTTGCTTCTTCCATTTACGATGATTGGTTTTGGAAGATATTTTATGAAAAAGGCTCCAAAGGAAATAAATTCAGTATTTGGATATCGGACTTCGATGTCTATGAAGAATAAAGACACATGGGAATTTGCTCATAAATATTGCGGTAAAGTCTGGTATGTCTGTGGAATGGTTATGTTGCCAATAACAGTAATATTCATGCTTTTAGTAATTGGAAAAAGTGAAGATTGTGTTGGGAGTATGGGAGGAATTATTTGTGGTGTTCAACTTATTCCTTTAATTGGGTCTATTCTCCCAACAGAAATAGCATTAAAAAAGAATTTTGATAAGAATGGAACAAGACGATAAATTCAAGTTTGGAGAATTGAGAAAATCGGAATTTGGAGGGATAATGAAATGAATATAAAAGATTTTAAGTGGACGAGAGAACCTGATGATTACACGCTGACAGATGACAAAATTGAGATTATTACACAGCCTGGAACTGATTTGTGGCAAAGAACTTACTATCATTTCCGCAATGATAATGCTCCGGTTCTGCAGATAGAAACAGAGGAAAAGTTTTTTTCATTTATAGTGAAAACTGATTTTAAGGAAAGCCATCATCGCTTTGATCAGTGCGGTGTGGTTATGTATCTTGACAGTGAGAATTGGTTGAAAGGTTCTATAGAATATGAGAATGACAATTTTCAGCACCTGGGAAGTGTTGTGACAAACAATGGATATTCAGATTGGGCAACTACGGAAATTGATGCAGAGATTAAATCTATGTGGTATCGTCTCAGTAGACGTGAAGATGATTATTGCATTGAATGTTCTGAGGATGGCATACGGTTTAAGCAAATGAGGATTTGTCATATGTGGGCTGGTGCAGGAAAAATCAAATTTGGAATTTATGCATGCAGTCCGGAAGATTCATCGTTTAAAGCGGTATTTACAGATATGAAATTGACAGAGTGTCAATGGAAAGCCCACGACGGTCAAAAACCGGATGAGATGTAGCAGAATGTATTTGATACAAAAAACCAATATGAAATTAGTTAAAGTTTTTCAGTTTGTGTAACTGAGAAAAATGAAAATTGCGGAGGTGGATTTGTTGAAGGAAAGTACATATCAAACTCCTTGCGGAACAATTCACTATTGGTCAAGTATTCTGAGTTTGGATACAACGACGCTTGTATTTCTTCCGGGGCTGACTGCTGACCATAGACTGTTTGATAAACAGGTTGCGTACTTCGATGGAAAATATAATATTATTGTATGGGATGCACCGGCTCATGCCTCTTCCTGGCCGTTCCGGTTTGATTTTGACTTGTTTGATAAGGCAAAATGGCTGAATGGGATTCTTGAAAAAGAAGAAATCATAAAACCAATTATAATCGGTCAATCAATGGGAGGATATGTAGGCCAGGCTTATGCACAATTGTATCCTGACCGGCTGGCAGGTTTTATTTCCATTGATTCAGCACCGCTCCAGAGAAACTATGTGACAGCAGTGGAGATCTGGCTTCTGAAAAGAATGGAACCAGTATATGCACATTACCCATGGAAGTTGCTTTTGAAATCCGGAACAAAGGGAGTTGCAACTTCTAATTATGGCAGAAACCTGATGAAGGAAATGATGCTGGTCTATGATGGTGATCAGCATCGTTATGCACAAATTGCCGGGCATGGATTTCGTATTCTGGCAGAGGCAATGGAAAAGGATCTGCCTTATGAAATCAAATGTCCTTCCCTGTTGATATGTGGTACAAAGGATCATGCCGGTTCATGCATAAGGTATAACAGAGAATGGCATCGAAAAACGAAAATTCCTTTAAAGTGGATTGAAGGGGCCGGTCATAATTCTAATACAGATAAACCGGAGATGATCAATAGTTTACTAGAAGAGTTCTTCTCGAATATTTTATGACAGGCAACCTAAAGTTATTTGAATTGAAAAAGTTGGAGGATACACGCATGAAAATTGTAATCATTAATGGAAGTGCCAGAAAAGGAAACACGCTGACAGCAATCAATGCATTTATAAAAGGAGCGTCAGAAAAGAATGAAATTGAAATCATTGAACCCGACAAACTCAACATTGCACCATGCAGGGGATGTGGTGTCTGTCAATGCTCTAAGGGATGCGTCGATAAGGATGATACAAATCCTACAATTGATAAAATTGCTGTCGCAGATATGATTCTTTTTGCTACGCCAGTTTATTGGTGGGGAATGTCAGCACAATTGAAATTAGTCATTGATAAGTGCTACTGCCGTGGATTGCAGTTAAAAAATAAAAAAGTGGGCACGATTGTTGTAGGTGGTTCTCCCGTAGACAGTATCCAGTATGAGCTGATTAATAAGCAGTTTGACTGTATGGCAAAATATCTTTCATGGGACATGCTTTTCAATAAATCATATTATGCAACAGCCAGAGATGAACTTGAAAAAAATAAGAATTCCATGAACGAACTTGAGGAAATCGGAAAAAATTTATAAAGCACACTCCAAATTCCAGTTTGGAGAATTGAGAAAATCAGGATTTGGAGGAGATTCTTATTTATGAAAAAAGGAATAAATAAATCAATCTTATTTTATATTGCATCAGTTCTGTTTTTCATAGCGTCAGCTATTGGCTTTACGAGTGGAAATGAAAGTTCTATGGCTATAGTATGGTTATGTCTTGGTTCTTCATTTCTTTGCTTGGGTTCGACTTATAAGAAAAAGGAAAACAATAAAACAAATACAGATGATAAATAATTTCCTGCTTGTATTGCTGGAAAATCGGGATTCATCGAGTCCTTTTGTGATTTGCAACTGCTGGTTGACAGATTTACAGCCTGAAATGGTGGAATGCAAACAGCAAAACTGTTATATTTAGCTCATAAAATCTGCAAAAGGAGGAAAAAAATGATTTTAGCTGATAAGATTACAGAGGAAAGAAAAAAGAATGGATGGTCACAGGAAGAACTAGCCAATCAGTTGGGCGTATCCAGACAGGCAGTATCTAAGTGGGAAAGTGCAGGGGCTGTTCCAGATTTGCAAAGAATTTTACAGATGTCGGAGCTGTTTTGTGTTAGTACAGATTACCTATTAAAAGATGAAATGAAAGCAGAAAATATCACCTATCACGAAAGTACTGAAAGTTATGCAGAACCGTTGAAAAAAGTAACTATGGAGAATGCAAATGAATTTCTTGACATGAAAAGAAATGGATCCAAAGTAGTGGCAAACGCAACAAGTATGTGTATCTCAAGTCCAATATTATTGATTGTTCTTGTGACAATGGCAGAAGATAGCGTATTTCATGTTTCGGAATCTCTGGCAACAGTATTTGGATGTGTTTTTTTGCTTGGAATGGTTGCGGCAGCCGTCTTTTTGTTTATTACATATGGAATGAGTGAATCACATATGGAACATTTTGAAAAAGAATGCTTTGAAACAGAGTATGGTGTATCTGGAATAGTACGAGAAAAAAAAGATTCCTATGAACCAATTTTTATCAGAGGAACAGCTGTTGGGGTAGTGCTTTGTATACTGGCAGTGATTCCGACAATTATTGCCGGAGCCATGGAAACGCCTGACTATTGTTGCGGCCTTTCCGTTGGATTGCTGCTATTCATACTTGCAATAGGAGTGAATCTGTTGGTTCGTGTTGGGATGGTAAAAAGCAGTTACGATACCCTTCTTCAGGAAGGCGAATATACAAAAGAAGAAAAACTGTTTAAGAAAAAGACTGACACGTTTTCTGGTGTATATTGGTGCTTGACTACAGCGATTTACCTTGCATGGAGCTTCTGGACGATGAGCTGGGATATTACATGGATTGTATGGCCGGTTGCAGGTGTTTTGTTTGCAGCATTGCTTGGTGTGGTGAAAATGGTGTTAAAGAATGGCAGTGAAACTCAGCACTATATTTAAGATGGAGTTAAGTTTTTTTCGCATATTATACTCATCTAGAAATTCAAGTTTACAGAACTGAATCAAAAGAGCTCGAAGGAGCTCTTTTTCCTTTTTTATAATAGTATCATTATGGTATAATAGAGACATTAAAATCGGAATTTGTGGAGGAAACAAACATGGAAGATAATAAATCAATGACTGTCAAGAAAACGGTAAAATCAGGAATAACTTTTGGAAGTGCATTAGCTATGGTTATTAGTTATACAACGTGGAAGTCTGTCGGCTGGGCGATTTTTCATGGATTACTTAGTTGGGTGTATGTCATATATTTCCTTTTGCGCTATTAAATTAGAATTTAACGCTTGAAAAAAGGAGAAATAAACATGGCAAAGAAAGAAGAAAGATTTGAAGTTACATTTAGAGACGGAAGTGGGCTTAAAGATGAAGGAATTCGTCAAATTCTTGTAGATAAGGAGACTGGGGTTAACTACCTTTGTTGGAACTCCGGATTTGGAACCAGTATTACACATCTTCTGGATTCAGAAGGAAAAGTCATAGTCACAAAGTAAAATCGAAAGTTTACAGCGAGGTGAAAGAGGTTGAATTATGTAGAATATGGAAAAGAAAACAGCGATGTAATTATCCTCTTACACGGAGGCGGTTTATCATGGTGGAATTACAAAGAGGTTGCTGAAAGACTTCAAACAGATTATCATGTGGTTTTGCCTATATTAGATGGTCATGCAGGATGTGATAAGCAGTTTACAACGATAGAGAATAATGCTTTGGATATTATAGAATTTGTAAATAGCAAATTGGGCGGTTCTGTTTTAATGATGGGAGGACTATCGCTTGGCGGGCAGATTTTGCTTGAAATTTTATCTCAACGCAAAGATATATGTAAGTATGCAATAGTGGAAAGTGTACTTGTGATACCTTCAAAATTTACATATTCTATGATTAAACCGGCGTTTGGAAGTTGCTATGGCTTAATAAAGTATAAGTGGTTTTCAAAATTGCAATTCAAATCACTACGAATAAAGTCGAATTTGTTTGATGAATATTACAAAGATACTTGTGCTATTAGAAAGAGTGATATGATTGCCTTTTTAACAGGAAAACTCAGTATATTCACTAAAAGATGGCATTGGAGAGTGTGAAGCAACCGTTCAAATTTATGTTGGAGAAAAAGAAAAGCAATCAATGAAAAAATCTGCTAAAATCATTCATGAAAAATTGCAGGATAGTTTTATACAAGTTCTTCCTAATATGTATCATGGAGAGTTTTCAATAAACCACGCAGATGATTATGTGAGAAAACTATTAGAAATAGTAAAGCGAAGGTAACTTTCAGTCTTCAGCAGAGACTGAAAGCAACAGAAGATTTGAATTGACCGAGCTCTTTGAGCGAGGGATACTTCTTGTCCGAAGGGCAAGAAGGTGGAACTGAGAAGAATTAAAACAATCGGAATTTATCAGAAAATGAGGAATAGTTGAAATGGAGGCGCTATAATAACATGAAGATTGAAGGGAACCAGAAAGAACTGGATGCAATGGTAGAATTTCATAAGGGAAACCGTGTCGAGGGACTGAGACTGCAAGAAGAATTTGCAGCGGAATTTCGTAAGGAGTATAAAGACAAAGATCACTGTCCTTGCCTGAAAGCCTGTCGTTATCACGGAAACTGTAAGGAATGTGTAGCAATCCACAGAGCGCATCAGGAACATGTTCCTAATTGTATGCGACCATTGATTAATAAAAAATTGAAATTGATGTCAGAATTAACAGAGCATACCTTGGCAAATGAAATAGAAGCTCCACATGAGATTTTAAGAAAATAGGCAAGTCAAATTCCAGTTGTGCGCCCAGCTAAGGGTGTGTAGTCAAGCCGGTGGGATTCCGGTTTATCCAAGGTTTAGCCAACCAGATAATAGCGAGTCTTGGGATGATGCCGGTAACGGCATCTGACAAGCGTAGACAGCAAGAAAGCAGGGTTGAATAGTGATTGAGCTTCGAAACGTTAACTTCAGTCGGTCGACGTCTTAACTGGTGCGGAAGACAATATCATGTAATGCGATATGGCGAGTATTATGTGGCACTGCGGAGTCAGAGAACCAATCATGTTTTACATTGTGAATACACATCAACTGGGGAGAACCTGCCATTTCTCGAAGAAGAGTATGAAGTTGCAACTGAAAACGGAGGATTTCAAATGAATGGTAGGTGGTCGGACAATCCCATAGTACTGTAGAAATCGGGCAATGCCGATGGAGGGAAGGGGATTGCATAGTAAAGGTCTTACTGAGGACACATTATCCGTACTCAGGGACGGAGGAAATAATGGCAACGAAATTAGTAAGAATAGCTGAGATATCGGCAACATCAAAACATCCTATATTTACATCAGTGTACCACTTGATAAATGAAGATATGCTAAAGCAATGCCATAAGGAATTAGATGGGAACAAAGCAGTCGGAATTGACAAGGTAACTAAGGATGAGTATGGGAAGAACCTTGATAGAAATATCAAGGAACTGGTACAGAGGTTGAAAAACAAATCCTTTAAGCCACTTCCGTCACTGAGGGTATATATACCTAAAGGAAATGGAAAGAAACGACCATTAGGGATTGCTTCCTATGAAGATAAGATTGTACAAATGGCAGTGAAGAAAATACTGGGAGCTATTTATGAACCGAGATTCCTAAACTGCATGTATGGATTCAGACCGAATAGGGGGTGTCACGAAGCAATAAAAGAAGTATACCAACGGATAAGCTATGGAAAAATCAGCTATATCGTAGATGCCGATATCAAAGGTTTCTTTGACCATATCGACCATGATTGGATGATGAAGTTCCTTGAATGGAATATACAGGATAGGAACTTATTGTGGCTAATACGTAAATACCTTAAAGCAGGAATAATGGGGCAAGGAAAATTCGAGCCAACAGAGGAAGGTTCGGCACAAGGCTCAGTAATGAGTCCGATGCTTGCAAATATATACATGCATCATGTGCTGACGCTGTGGTTTAAGCTGGTGGTGCAAAGGGAAATGCAGGGAGAGTGTTTTCTCGTCAACTTTGCGGATGATTTTGTTGCAGGATTTCAATATAAGTCAGAAGCTGAAAGATACTATAAAGAGTTAAAGGAACGAATGGAAAAGTTTGGACTGGAGCTGGAAAGTAGTAAAAGCAGACTGATTGAATTTGGGAGATTTGCAGAGCAGAATCGTAGAGCAAGAGGAGAATGTAAGCCTGAAACATTTGATTTTCTCGATTTACCTTCTATTGTAGCAAAACTCGAAAGGGAGGTTTCGTGCCAAAGGTACAGACTTCAAGAAAGAAGTTTGAGCAAAAGGTTAGAGCATACAAGAACTGGATTTACGATAATCGAAATCGACCAATGCGAGAAATAATTAAAGAGTTGAATGTAAAACTAATTGGACACTATCGGTATTATGGTGTTACATGGAATTTTCGGAAGATAACAACATTCCTGCATAGAGTACAACAGTTTCTATTCAAAGCCATGAATCGGAGAGGTTGTAGACGGGCATACACATGGAATGGATTTGTGGAAATGCTCAAGTATTACCCGTTAGCAAAACCTAAAACGTACTATTGTTTATATTGAAGCGAATGTTACTATGAGGAGCCGTATGCGGGAAAGCCGCACGTACGGATCTGTGAGGGGCTAAGATTGAGAGGTCTTAGTCTACTCGACTGGAGAATTGAAAAAAACGGAATTTACCTATTAAGACATATAAACTCTTGACAATAAAGCTCCTATATAGTATATTTTTAGATAAACTACTATATAGGAGCTTTTGTATGGAAATGAATGGAGGATTTCTTGTTACCAAAATAAAACAGCTTGGAGACCGGATTTTCGAGAAGATTCTCAGTGAAAAGAATATTGATGCGTTTAATGGAGCCCAGGGGCGTATTCTTTATGTGCTGTGGCAGAAGGATGGTATTTCAATCAGGTCACTCTCGACTAAATGCGGATTAGCGATAACATCTCTTACTACGATGCTGGAAAGAATGGAAAATCAAGGGCTGATAAGCCGTGTTCAGTCTGAAACGGACAAAAGGAAAACGCTCCTGTTTCTGACTGAGAAAGCACATGCCTTAAAGGGCGAGTATGATTCTGTATCTGATGAGATGGGCAGTATTTACTACAAAGGTTTTTCAGAGGAAGAAATTATCCGGTTTGAGGAATGCCTCGACCGCATCAGAAAGAATCTTGAGGAGTGGCAGAAGTCATGAGTATTTGTATCAAAGATCAGATTCAGAACATGAATATCGTCATTGGCTGCACAGTGGGGTGTACATATTGCTATGCCCGCAACAACGTGAAACGCTGGCATATGATTGATGATTTCGCTGACCCTGAATTCTTTCCGGGTAAGCTCAAGATGATGGAAAAGAAACGTCCGCAGAACTTTCTTCTTACCGGCATGAGCGATCTCTCTGGATGGAAGCCGGAATGGAGAGACGAGGTATTTGCAAAGATCCGTGAAAATCCACAGCATCAGTTCCTGTTCCTTACCAAGCGACCTGATTTGCTGGATTTTGATACCGATCTGGAAAACGCATGGTTTGGCGTTACGGTGACGAGGAAAGCAGAACGGTGGCGTATCGACGCCCTTCGGAAAAACGTCAGAGCAAAACATTACCATGTTACCTTTGAGCCGTTATTCGATGATCCCGGCACAGTTGACCTTTCCGGAATCAATTGGATCGTTGTCGGCACCATGACCGGAGCTCAGAGCAGGAAGATTCATACGGAGCCGGAATGGGCATGGTCTCTGACGGACCAGGCACATAAGCTCGGCATTCCGGTGTTTATGAAGGAAGATCTTGTCCCTATCATAGGGGATGAAAATATGATTCAGGAAATGCCGGAAGAATTTAATAAAGTGTTAGAGGTACAGAAATCATGGAAGAAGTAATAAATGGAATCCTCATTCGTGAGGTGGAAACAAAGAACATCATGACTAAGTCTAGTCTGCCGGTAGGTGGTTACTCGGTCAATCCCTATGTGGGCTGTACACATGCTTGCAAGTATTGCTATGCTTCTTTTATGAAGCGCTTTACCGGGCACAAGGAGGAATGGGGCACTTTCCTTGATGTGAAGCATTGGCCGGAAATTAAAAATCCGAAGAAATATGCCCAGCGGGTGGTCATCGGTTCTGTGACAGATGGCTACAATCCACAGGAGGAGCAATTCGGGAATACCGAAAACTTCGGAGCAGCTGATTGGCAGTGACGCAGATATTCTGATCTGCACAAAGTCGGATCTTGTGGTACGGGATATTGATCTGTTGAAGAAGCTTGGACGTGTAACCGTTTCATGGTCGATCAACACACTAGATGAAAATTTCAAGAACGATATGGATTCTGCTTCGAGCATTGAGCACCGTATCGCTGCTATGAAGCAGGTATATGAGGCAGGTATCCGTACAGTCTGTTTCGTATCCCCGGTATTTCCCGGTATCACGAATTTTGAAGCAATCTTTGAGCGGGTAAAGGATCAGTGCGATCTGTTCTGGCTCGAAAATCTCAATCTTCGAGGCGGTTTCAAAAAGACAATTATGGATTATATCGCCGGAAAATATCCTGATCTTGTACCACTTTACGACGAGATCTATAACAAGCATAACCGCAGCTACTTTGAAGCACTTGAAGTAAAAGCTGAGAAAATGGCTAAGAAGTATGATTGTGCCTTTGTGGATAATGAAATGCCTTATGGTAGAGTCCCGCAGGGACATCCGGTGATCGTAGATTATTTCTATCATGAGGAAATCCGTGGGACAGAGAATACCGGAAAAAGAAATCGCTAACTTCAAGTTTGTAGAATTCAAAAATTTAATATGAAATGTGAGATAGAGCGTATGGAAATTAACTATACGTTCTATTTTTTTTCCCTTTTGAAAAGTGATTAAAAAACTATTGACATTTTGTTACTGGTGTCCACACAAAGCACTTCCTATATTAGAAAAAATAGTGTATACTTAACAAGTACATATGTTCGAAAAAGGAGTGCAATATGAGCAAAAAGAAATTTAAAACCATATTATGTGGATGTATAACGGCCCTTTGTCTTCTTTTGACATCCTGCGGTTCACTGCAGATATCACAAGGATCAGGCAATCAGGATTCCGACCGCGGAAATCAAACGACAACAGAAACGACATTCGCATCAACAGGACAGATAGAATCCGTTGATACGCTGGAAGAAGTACCGGAGTATACAGGACAGCCATACGTGGAGATCAATGATAATGAGCCAACATTTACAGAAGATGAGCTGACGGCAGATTCTTACGAAGAATACAGCCCGTTAGATGAACTGGGAAGATGTCAGACAGCGGAAGCCTGTGTAGGTGAAGATTTGATGCCGACACAGAAAAGAGAAAGCATCAGTAGTGTGAAGCCAACAGGCTGGGTGAATAAGGAATATGACGGAATAGACGGTGGATATCTGTATAACCGTTGTCATCTGATTGGTTTCCAGTTGACAGGTGAGAATGCGAATGAACGTAACCTGATTACAGGAACCCGCTATATGAATGTAGATGGTATGCTTCCGTTCGAGGATGAGGTGGCAGACTATGTTAAAGAAACGGATAATCATGTGATGTATCGTGTCACTCCAATCTATAGTGGTGATGACCTGGTGGCTTCTGGAGTCCAGATGGAGGCGAAGTCTGTGGAAGATGATGGCGCAGGGGTAACATTTAACGTATACGTATATAATGTACAGCCATATGTTGTGATCAATTATGAGACAGGAGAGAGTTATCAGACGGAAGAACTCGCAACGCCGGAAGGTGAGTGGGCTCCAGGAACAGAAGCTGAAGTGACTGATAAAAATGTATCCAATTCATCAAAAACATCAAATTCAACCAAAAAAGAAACTTATATATTGAATAAGAATACAAAAAAGTTTCATAAATCAACTTGTTCTGGTGTGAAGGACATCAAAGCAGAGAACAAAGAAGAGTATACAGGAAGTAGGTCGGATTTGATTAAAGAAGGATATGAGCCTTGTGGTAGATGCAAGCCGTAAGAGTTATGAGATTAGAAATGGTTGCTGGTCGCACGAAGTGAGAACAGCAACCGCTAATGTGTAAGCACATGTGGTCTCAGACCTTTTTGCTATAGAGATTATTATAGAAAATATAATATCAACATATAACAGATAGTTCCAGCCACTTTCGAAGTACTGTCAGTAGAAGTACAATCAGTATCATTGTCGGAATCATAAAGGAATCCGCTCCGAAGAGAATCAGACATACAAGCGAAACCAGGATTCCAATCATAGAAGAAACATGGATTTTTTCTTCTATCCAAGTCCTTTGAATTTATCTAACATGGAAAGTCCATAGAAAAGATGTCTGGCCTGGATCATCACAGCCATGATCAGTACCTCCTGATATAGTTCAGAATTATAGCATGATAGACTTGATTTGTGTTAATGTCTTTCGGATTGTACAATTTTTTTTGAAAAAAGTGTTTACAAACCACATAAAACCATCTATAATACAAATAGAAACCACAAGAAAACAATAATAAAGAAGAAACAAACCACATAAAACAACATTACGGTAAATGAGTAAAAACAGGAGGAGTAGAATAATATGAAGATTTTAGATGCGAAGTTTGTACAGGATTTTATTAAAATGGCAAATGACGGATTCCTTCAGGGATGGCATGAGAGAAATGGTGGTAATTTAAGTTATCGTTTGAAACCAGAAGAGGTTGAACTGATCAGACCACGTCTGAATGAATCAAGAGAATGGACAGAAATCGGAACAGAGGTTCCGGGGCTTGCAGGAGAATTCTTCCTTGTAACAGGAAGTGGAAAGTATTTCAGAAATATTATCGTTGATCCTGAAGTATGTCTTGCAATTATTGAGATTGATTCTACAGGAACAAAATACAGAATCCGTTGGGGACTGGTAGAGGGAGGAAGACCGACAAGTGAGCTTCCTACTCATCTGATGAATCATGAAGTGAAGAAAAGAATCACAAATGGAAAACATCGTGTAATCTACCATGCACATACAACAAATACAATCGCGTTGACATTCGTACTTCCTTTGGATGATCAGGTGTTCACAAGAGAACTTTGGGAGTCAGCAACAGAGTGTCCGGTTGTATTCCCGGATGGAGTTGGAGTTGTAGGCTGGATGGTTCCGGGCGGAAGAGCAATCGCAGAAAAGACAGCTGAATTGATGGAGAAATACGATGTTGCTATCTGGGCACATCATGGAATGTTTTGTTCAGGAGAAGACTTCGATCTTACATTCGGTCTTATGCATACAGTAGAGAAGTCAGCAGAGATCCTTGTGAAGATTCTTTCTATGACACCAAGAAAGATTCAGACAATCACACCGGAGAACTTCCGCGAACTGGCACATGACTTTAATGTAACACTTCCAGAAGAGTTCCTATATGAGAAAAAGAAATAATTAAATTTCTAAGAAAATAATAAAACGTATCAAATCGACCGGATATTCAATAGTGATAATTGAAATTCAGTCGGTTTGATGCGTTTTTTTATAACCATTTCTTAAAAGTGCGTGCTATAATAAAACAGGTCGGAAATTCTATAGACGATCAGAAAAGCGAAAGGAATGGAAAAAAGTAAATCAATGTTATATACAATCCCGGATTATTATCATGAATTTACCTGTGTTGCAGGAAAATGCGAGGACACTTGTTGTGCCGGATGGCAGATCGTTGTAGATGATGCTTCATTAGAAAACTATAAAAATGAAACAGGTGCATTTGCAAAGCGCTTGAAAGAATCTGTCAACTGGGAAGAAGGAACATTCAAGCAGGATAAAGACAGAAGATGTGCTTTCCTGAATCAATCAAACCTCTGTGATATGTATACCGCCCTGGGAGAAGAGAGCCTGTGCAGAACCTGTAAATTGTATCCAAGACATATCGAAGAATTTGAAGATGTGCGGGAGGTTACACTTTCTGTATCCTGTCCGGAAGTGGCGAGAATCCTGATGAATAAAAAAGAACCGGTACATTTTCTTACTTATGAAACAGATGAGGAAGAAGATTATGAAGATTTTGATCCGTTTTTATATTCGAAACTGTTAGATGCAAGAGATGTGATGATTGAGATTTTACAGGACAGAGAGAAAAAGCTGAATCTGCGAGCAGCTCTTATTCTAGCGATTGCACGTGATCTGCAGGAATGTATTGACGAAGAAGATATATTCTCGATGGATGATGTATTTGATTACTATCAGGCTGAAGAAGGCGTGCGGGAAGTGAAAAATGCTCTTGCAGAAGTGGATTACTATACATATAGTAGAAAGATGTTTCAAAATCAGTATCAGATGGAACATTTAAGAGCGGATTGGGAGTCTTATCTTCAAGAAGCAGAGAAATTATTATATAGAAATGTAAATGAAAAAATAGACAAAAAACGGTATATTGAGATGATACAAGAATTTCATGCCTGGATGGCGAAAGAGATGCCGGAATATGAAATACAATATGAACAGCTCCTTGTATATTTCATCAGTACCTATTTTTGCGGTGCGGTATACGATGGTGAAGCATTTGCAAAAGCACAGATGGCTGTTGTCAGCACCCTGTTGATCCATGAACTTCTGATGGCACAGTGGATGAAGCAAGAAAAAGTGCTAGATATAAATGATGTGATAGATACGGTGTATCGTTATTCAAGAGAACTGGAACATTCTGATTCGAACCTTAATTTAATACAAGAATTGCTGCAAGAAAGTAACGAATAGATGGGAGAAGTTCTTGACAGTGTTTTTTTAACATGTTATGCTATAGTCGATTTTGAGAGACGAAGATGCAGAGTAACAGACAGAGTCTTTTCAAAGCAATTGTTTCGGACCACCCAGCGAGGTTAAGGCCATACGGACAGCCGGGTCCACTGCCGATTATGGTAACTTTGGTTGCCTTATTGATTGAGTGAAAAGCTCTAATTTTATAAGTAGGTTTCTTTGATAGCCTTATGCGCCAGACGCGCAGACTTGTGAAACGGTCAATAAGAGTAGTAAAAGTATAATTGCTATATAGACTCTGACACGCATGATCCAGAAGTTTTATTTAAAAATCTAAGAGAAGATATTGCCTTTTCTGTTACAGCTGAGAATAAAACAGACGAATACATACCGAACGCAGGTTTGTGGCTTAGCGCCCTTATCTGCGTTTTTTCTGTATTAAGAAAGTGTTTTGACAAAGGAACCTGGAAAGAGAGGAAATATGAAAGGGAGTCGTTTTAAATTAAACCAGAATCATGCACCGATCCATGAGGCTCTGGAGACTTTCCGGCGAATGAGAGTTGTGCCATTTGATGTCCCTGGTCATAAACGGGGAAGAGGAAATCCGGAGCTGACAGAATTTCTTGGACAAAAATGTGTAGGCGTCGATGTCAACAGTATGAAACCACTGGACAATCTCTGCCATCCGGTATCTGTAATACGGGAAGCAGAAGAACTGGCAGCAGATGCCTTTGGAGCAGCACATGCATTTTTAATGGTAGGGGGCACGACGAGTTCTGTACAGACAATGGTTCTGACGGCCTGCAAACGTGGAGATGAGATCATATTGCCACGTAATGTTCACAGGAGTGTGTTGAATGCACTTGTTTTATGTGGTGCGATCCCTGTTTATGTAAATCCGGAGGTAGACCAGCGGCTTGGGATTTCCCTGGGAATGCAAAGAGAACAGGTAGCAAAAGCGATAAAAGAGCATCCAAAGGCAGTCGCAGTGTTAGTAAATAATCCGACTTACTATGGAATATGCAGTGATCTGCGAGCGATTGTCAAGATGGCACATGAGGCAGGAATGATGTGCCTGGTAGACGAAGCGCATGGAACACATTTTTATTTCGGTGGAGGACTTCCTGTTTCAGCTATGGAAGCAGGTGCAGACATGGCGTCTGTATCCATGCACAAAAGCGGAGGCAGTCTTACACAGTCGAGTCTGCTTCTTACAGGTCCGGACGTACATGCCGGGTATGTGCGGCAGATCATCAATCTGACACAGACAACATCAGGAAGCTATCTTCTGATGTCGAGTCTTGACATTTCAAGAAGGAATCTTGCACAGCGTGGTCGTCAGATTTTCCATCAGGTAGCAGATATGGCAGAATATGCCAGAGAGGAAATCAATGCAATTGGTGGTTATTATGCATTTGGAAAAGAACTGGTAAATGGAAATTCTGTTTTTGATTTTGATATTACAAAGTTAAGTGTACATACGTTAGATATCGGACTCGCAGGAATTGAAGTTTATGATATTCTGCGTGATGAATACGACATTCAGATTGAATTTGGAGATATCGGAAATATTCTTGCTTACCTTTCGATCGGAGACCGTGCACAGGAGATAGAACGGCTTGTGAGTGCACTTGCGGAGATCCGCAGACGTTTTCAGACAGACGGAACAGGACTTCTGAGTCAGGAATATATTGATCCTCAGGTAGTGGCCAGTCCACAGGAAGCTTTTTATGCAGATAAGTGCAGTCTGCCACTCCGGGAAACAGAAGGTATGGTCTGTAGTGAATTTGTGATGTGTTATCCGCCTGGAATTCCGATCCTTGCGCCTGGGGAACGCATTACAGCAGAAATTCTGGATTATATCGAGTATGCAAAAGCGAAGGGGTGTAATATGACCGGACCGGAAGATCCGGATATTTTGAAACTGAATGTTCTGACAGGGAGGTAATAACAATGGAAATGTGGTTTTCAGAATTCCATACACCGGATGTGAAACACAGTATCCGGGTAAACCGTCAGCTCTTTTCCAGACAGAGTGATTATCAGAGAATTGATATTTTTGAGACACCGGAATTTGGCCGTGTTCTGACTCTGGACGGAAATGTAATGCTGACAGAACGTGACGAATTTATTTATGACGAGATGATCACGCATGTGCCGATGGCGATCCATAAAGAAGCAAAAGAGATTATGGTGATTGGAGCCGGAGATGGCGGTGTCGTTCGTGAACTGACCAGATACGACAGGGTCAGGCACATTGATCTGGTAGAAATGGATCCGATGGTTGTCGAGGCATGTCGTGCATACCTTCCGGAAAATGCATGCAGACTGGATGACAGAAGAGTACATCTTCATTACGAAAATGCACTCCGTTTTATCCGAAGATGCGAGGCAAAATATGATCTTATTATCGTAGATTCCTCGGATCCGTTTGGTCCATCGGAAGGATTGTTTACCCGCGAATTCTATGGAAATTGTTACAATGCGTTGAAAGAGGATGGAATTATGGTCAATCAGCAGGGAAGTCCATTCTACGCAGAAGATGCACATGCAATGCAGCGAAGTCATAAAAGAATTGCCAGTACATTTCAGATCAGTCGTGTTTATCAGGCGCATATCCCAACCTTTGCCGCAGGTTACTGGTTGTTTGGATTTGCAAGCAAAAAATATCATCCCGTAGATGATCTGGACGCAGAAGCATGGAATGCATTAAATCTTCGTACACGTTACTATACAACAAGACTCCATAAAGGAGCATTTTACCTTCCGGCATTTCTGGAAGATATGCTGAAAGAAGTGGAGGAATAATTCATGATTTTACCGAATATAGAAACTTTTATCGGATGCGAAAGCAGCTTTGAGGAAGCATCGATTGTCCTTTATGGTGCGCCGTTTGATTCGACGACAAGTTTTCGTCCGGGCGCAAGATTCGGTCCGGCAGCTATGCGTCATGAGAGTTTCGGACTTGAAACTTACAGTCCATATCAGGACAGAGACCTTATGGATATCAGTGTATTTGACAGTGGGGATCTGGAACTTTGCTTTGGAAGCAGTGAAATGGCGCTTTCGGATATTCAAAAGAGAGCAGAAGAAATATTGAAAGCAGATAAATTTCCTTTGCTTCTGGGAGGAGAACATTTGGTGACGCTGGCAGCAGTACGCGCCGTAGTTGCGAAATATCCGGATCTACATATCATCCATTTTGATGCACATGCAGATTTAAGGGATGATTATCTGGGAGCCAGATTGAGTCATGCATGCGTTCTGCGAAGATGCCATGATCTTCTGGGAGACGGACGTATTCATCAGTTCTGTATCCGAAGCGGAGAGAGAGAAGAATTTAGATTTGCCGCGCAGCATACAGATTTCCATCCACTTTCTTTTGACGGACTGGAAGAGACTGTAAGAGAACTGAAAGAGAAAAATGTACCAATTTATTTTACAATTGATCTGGATTGTCTGGATCCGGCAGTATTTCCGGGAACAGGGACTCCGGAGGCGGGGGGAGTAACTTTCTTAGAACTTCTTGAAGCCATCCGTACAGTTGCACAGGCAAATGTAGTGGGAGCGGATGTGAATGAACTTGCTCCTATGCTGGATGCAAGTGGTGTCTCAACCGCAACAGCATGTAAGGTTCTTCGCGAACTGCTTCTTGCAATTGCAAAATAAACCGGCAACTTATAAGAGAGCAATTATAAAAAAGAACATTATAAATATATAACTGTGGAAGAAAACAGTTACATGTCAAGAAAAGGAGAAGAGTTATGAGCAGAGTACTTGTAATCGGCTGCGGAGGAGTGGCCAGTGTAGCAATTCAGAAATGTTGTCAGGCAGATGAGGTCTTCACAGAACTTTGTATCGCAAGCCGTACAAAGGAAAAATGTGATGCACTTGCAGAAAAGCTGAAAGGAAAGACAAAAACAGTTCTTACGACAGCCAAGGTTGATGCAGACGATGTGGATCAGCTGATCGAACTGATCAATGATTACAAACCGGATCTGGTAATGAATATTGCGCTTCCATATCAGGATCTGACGATTATGGATGCGTGTCTGGCATGTGGCGTAAACTATATGGATACAGCAAACTACGAGCCGGAAGATACGGATGATCCGAAGTGGCGTGCAATTTACGAAAAACGCTGTAAAGAAGAAGGATTTTCAGCATATTTTGATTATTCCTGGCAGTGGGCATACCGCAAAAAATTTGAAGATGCAGGTCTTACAGCACTGCTTGGATGCGGATTTGACCCGGGTGTCACACAGGCATATTGTGCATATGCATTAAAACATGAATTTGATCAGATCGATACCATTGATATTCTGGACTGCAATGGTGGTGATCATGGATATGCATTTGCGACAAACTTTAATCCGGAAATCAATCTTCGTGAAGTAAGTGCACCGGGAAGTTACTGGGAAAATGGACATTGGGTAGAAATCCCGCCGATGGATATTAAGAGAGAATACAACTTTGATCAGGTCGGAGACAAGGACATGTATCTGCTTCACCATGAGGAAATAGAGTCTCTTGCAAAAACAATTCCAGGTGTAAAACGTATTCGTTTCTTTATGACTTTTGGACAAAGCTATCTGGATCATATGCGTTGTCTTGAGGATGTGGGAATGCTTTCTACAACACCGATCCAGTACAATGGACAGGAAATCGTTCCGATCCAGTTCCTGAAAGAACTTCTTCCGGATCCGGCAAGTCTTGGTTCACGCACAAAAGGAAAAACAAATATCGGCTGTATTTTTACCGGTGTAAAAGATGGAAAAGAGAAGACTTACTATATCTATAATGTGTGCGATCATCAGGAATGCTACCATGAGGTTGGAAGCCAGGCAATCAGTTATACAACAGGTGTTCCGGCAATGTGCGGAGCATTGATGATGCTGACTGGAAAATGGATCAGACCGGGTGTATATACCGTAGAGGAATTTGATCCGGATCCGTTCCTGGACGCACTTGACCGTTATGGTCTGCCACGCAGTGAGAATCATGATCCGAAGTTGGTAGACTGATGGAAAGATTAGATAAAAGAGCACCATTTACAGCCACCGGCGGAATTATTCCGCCGGAATTTCAGAACATCAAAACACCTTGTTATATACTGGATGAAAAAGCACTTATAGAAAACGCAAAACTGCTCGGTGAAGTAGCAGAACGGACAGGATGTAAGATGCTTCTGGCACAGAAAGCATTCAGTAATTATGATTGTTATCCTTTTTTTGAACCGTATCTGGCGGGGACAGAGGCCAGTGGATTGTATGAGGCAAGATTAGGGGCAGAGGAAATGGCGGGAAAAGAAGTTCATGTATTCTGTGCAGGTTACCGGGCGGATGAATTCGAGGAACTTCTTCAATATGCCGATCATATTGTATTTAATTCTCCGTCCCAGCTTCTTCGCTTTGGAAGAATAGCGAAAGAGGCAGGAAAAAGCGTGGGACTCAGGATCAATCCGGAATGTTCTACCCAGGAGGGACATGAGATTTATGACCCTTGTGCACCGGGAAGCCGCATGGGTACAACAAGAGCACAGTGGGATGAAGCAATTGTGAAGAATCCGGAGTTGATGGAACTTTTGGATGGGGTTCATTTCCATACTCTCTGTGAGCAGGACTCGGATGATCTGGAGACAACCCTTGCTTCCGTAAAGAAACAGTTCGGTGATTTGATTGCCAAAGTGAAATGGATCAATTTTGGCGGTGGTCATCATATTACAAGACCGGGATATGATATTGGGCGACTGGAGCGATGCATTCGAACGGCACAGGAAGAATGGAAGGTAGAGGTTTATCTGGAGCCGGGAGAAGCCTGGGCATTGAATGCAGGATTTCTTCTGACCAGTGTGCTGGATGTTCTGAAAAATGGAGACACACAGATTGCAATCGTAGATGCCAGCGCCGCCTGCCATATGCCGGATGTACTGGAAATGCCTTATCGTCCACCGCTTCTTGGATCATCGGATGAGACAACAGATAGCGGGATTACAGTCCGGTTAGGAGGTCCAACCTGCCTGTCAGGTGGATATCATTGGAGACTATAAATTCAGCAAACTACCGGAATACGGAGATCTCCTTCTGTTTGGAGATATGGCGATTTATACGACTTGCAAAAATAATACATTTAACGGGATGCCATTGCCGGATATCTGGATCAGACATGCTGACAGAACCATGCAGCAGCTAACCGTATTTGATTATACAGATTTTAAAGAAAGATTAGGAAGCCGTGAGTAACGGCTTCCTTGCACATTTATTTAACACATTTCTTGTTTCACATCAATGTCCATACCCAATATACAACTCCAAGCGCCCAGCTCGTCACAATTCCATACAGGATCACCGGCCCGGCAATCGTGAAGATCTTACAACCAATACCAAAAACCTGGCCCTCCTTCTTATATTCAATCGCAGGTGCAGCAACAGAGTTGGCAAAGCCGGTAATCGGAACAAGTGCACCGGCACCGCCCCATTTGGCAAGCAGTGGATAAATTCCGGTACCGGTGAGAAGGATACTCAGAAGAATGAGCAGAATAGAAGTCCAGCTGCTGCAGTCATCCGGGGAAAGTTTTTTCAATTCACAGAAATGATAAATACATTGTCCAATCAGGCAGATCATTCCACCAAGGAAGAACGCCTTCATCATGTTGAACCACACATTGTGCTGTGGTGTTTTCTTTTTGACATAGGCTTCATATTGTTTCTGTTGTTTTAATTGTTCTATTTTGTCCATAAATGAAATCCCTTCTTTTTTGTTTTTAAATTCTACACATAGTTTTTCACAAAATGAAAATAATATCCTTAAAAATAAATAATGAAACATCAGAAATGAGGAAATGATATGAATGATACGGGAAACAAGAACCGGACAATTGAGTCGGAGTGCGGTCCTTTTCATCTGTCCCAGCTTCGTGGAGCACAGAGCATTGTATTCACAAAAGCACCTTATCTTCTAAGCGCTGCATCTGTTGCCGGAAGCAAAGAAGCTCAGGGACCGCTTGGAAAATACTTCGATCTGACAAATGAGGATGACCTGTTTGGAGCAGAGACCTGGGAGGAAGCCGAAAGCAATATGCAGAAGGAAGCCTGTGTACTGGCACTTGGAAAGTCGCATGTAGATCCGAAGTCTGTGCGTTATCTCTTTGGTGGAGATCTTCTCAGACAAGGGATCGCAACTTCTATGGGAGTGGAAGATCTGCAGATTCCCATATTCGGCCTGTATGGCGCATGTTCCACATCAGGAGAAGCACTGGCATTAGCAGCAATGAGTGTGGCAGCAGGATACGGAGATTACATGCTGGCAGTAACATCCAGCCATTTCGGAAGTGCAGAGAAAGAATTTCGATTTCCGTTAGGATATGCGAACCAGAGACCACTTTCCGCACACTGGACCGTGACAGCCAGCGGGGCTTTCCTCGTAGGAAGCCATCTGAATAAAATACATTCCGATAAGCAACGTCAAAGAAAATCCCAGTTCCGGCATGTTCGGATCACCGGCGTTACGATAGGGAAGATTGTGGACTTTGGCCTGAAGGATTCACAGAACATGGGGGCATGTATGGCTCCGGCTGCAACCGATACCATCTACCGTAATTTTCAGGATCTTGGACGTACACAGGAAGATTACGATCAGATTATAACAGGTGATCTTGGATATATTGGTCAATCCATACTTTTTGACCTAATGAAAAGCAGAGGATATGATATCAGAAAAAAGCATATGGATTGTGGAATGACTATCTTTGATCAGGAGACACAGGATACACATGCCGGCGGAAGCGGCTGTGGATGCGCAGCGTCAACACTGGCTTCTTATATTCTGCCAAAGATTGAGAACGGAGAATGGAGAAGGATACTCTTTGTGCCGACCGGTGCATTGATGTCAACGGTCAGCTTCAATGAAGGAGCAAGTGTGCCTGGAATTGCGCATGCGATTATGATCGAACACTGTTGAAAAGCCCTATTATAATAGGAAGAAGTAAAAAATGTGCTAAGTGTGTGTTAAAAAAAGAAAGGAATAGAAAAATGGATTATATAAAAGCATTTTTAATCGGAGGTCTCATCTGCGCTGCAGTGCAGATTCTTCTGGACAGAACAAAGCTGATGCCGGGACGGGTTATGGTATTACTCGTCTGTACAGGCGCAGTGCTTGGATTTATTGGAGCATACGAACCATTTGTAAAATTTTCAGGAGCAGGCGCAAGCGTTCCACTTCTGGGATTCGGAAATGTCCTGTGGAAAGGTGTGAAGGAAGCTGTTGATAAAAACGGATTCCTCGGAATCTTTCTGGGAGGGTTCAAGGCAAGTGCCGCCGGAATCAGCGCAGCACTTATTTTTGGATACCTGGCTTCATTGATTTTTGAACCCAAAAATGAAGAAATAAACAAGAAATCACAATAATGTTATAAGGTTCATAAAAATATGCATGAAAATAACTTGACAGTAAAAGAAAAATGAAATATCATTATTTGGGTCTTAAAGGCAATAAGATACGACGGAACAAGGAGGCACGGCAGGACAGATTTTTTATCCCAGGTGTCTCTTTCATTGTGTAAAAGGATGAGTTAAAGATGATTGATATACATAGCCATATCTTGCCTGGAGTTGATGATGGAGCGTCTTCGATGAAAGAAAGTCTTCATATGCTTTCTATGGCGAGAAGACAGGGAATCACAGATGTGTTTGCAACTTCACATTATTCCAAAGCGTTTCCGAACAGAGATCCGGAGAAGCTGAGACGGCTTCGGGATGAGCTGATGAGTCGCGCAAACCGTCCGGTGAAAGGTCCGGATGGGAAGATAAAGCGAAGACAGCCAATTCGAATCTGGACAGGACAGGAGATTTTTTATTCGAATAGTGTTATACGTCTGCTTGAAGAGGGAAAACTGCTTACGTTGGCAGACAGTAATTATGTATTGGTTGAGTTTATGCCTTCAGTACCGTATTCTGAGATATGTACAGCAGTGAGGAATCTGTCAAGAGCAGGATATGCTCCGGTAGTTGCACATGCAGAGCGGTATCGCTGTCTTAGAAAAGGTAAGCGTGTGGAAGAACTGATTGACCTGGAAGCATTGATCCAGATGAATTACAGATCCGTCAGCGGTGATTGGAAGGATTCGACAGCGCGCTGGTGTAAGGATAATCTGAAAAAAAAGAATATTCATTTCATGGGAACTGATATGCACAATATCGGGAGCAGAATGCCTGATACAAAAGAGGCAATGGGTTGGATGAGGAAGCATTTAGACAGTACTTATCTCAGACAGATAACAAAAGAGAATGCACTTCGCATTGCAGAAGACAAAATAATAAAATAAAGGGGAGCAAAGATGGGAAAGACGCATGATGACGACGAGGTCGAGATTGACCTCAGAGAACTCTTCTACGCATTGAAAAAGCATATTCTGGTAATTCTTGCGGCTATATTGGCTGGAGCAGTGATTGCCGGAGCAGCAACAAAGCTTTTGATGACACCTGTTTACAGCGCAACATCTACAATGCTTGTTCTCACAAAGGAAACAACACTTTCTTCACTGGCTGATCTGCAGATCGGTTGTCAGCTGACGAAAGACTACAACATCCTGATCACAAGCCGTACAGTATTGCAGGACGTAGTAGATGAACTGAATCTGGATATGACATATAAAGAGTTGAAGGAATGTATTACAGTAGAGAATCCAAGTGATACACGTATTCTTTCCGTTACAGCAATAGACAAAGATCCAGAGATGGCAAAGAAGATTGCTGACACGCTGGCAAAGACATCAGCTGACTTTATCGGAGACAAGATGGAAGTAACACCACCGAAAGTTATTGAAGAAGGTGAAGTGCCGACAATCCAGACAAGTCCGAGTACAAAGAAGAATGTGCTGATCGGAGCACTGGCTGGTCTGATTCTTTCCGCAGGTATTATTATTCTTCTCACACTGATGGATGATACAATCAAGTCAGAGGAAGATATCGAGAACTACCTCGGTCTGACAACACTGGCAAGTATTCCGGATAGAAAAGACTACATTATAGGAAAAGGACCTCGCAATTCAAGCAAGGCAGCACCAAAGAAAAAGAAGAAAAAAAGGAGGAAAAAATAAATGGCAATTCAGAGAGTTATGATGACGGACTCCAGAAAAGAAGACGTCTTCTATGAAGAGGCTATTAAAACCCTCCGTACAAATATGCAGTTCAGTGGTGTAGAGACAAAGAGTATTGTTCTCACAAGCTGTTATCCAAATGAAGGAAAAAGCGACGTGGCTTTCCAGCTTGCAGTAGAGATTGGAAAGATGGGAAAAAGAGTTCTGATCATAGATGCAGATATTCGTAAATCCAGTTATATCAAACGTTACCAGATCAAACAGAAGACCAATGGACTGTCACAGTATTTAAGTGGACAGGTTGCTTTGGAAGAAATAATTTATTCTACCAATTACCGTAATCTTGAGATTATCTTTTCAGGTCCGTACGCTCCGAACCCGTCAGAGCTTCTGGAGCAGGGACGTTTTGGCAGATTGATCGAAGAGACAAGAAAAGCCTATGATTATGTTTTAATCGATACACCACCGATCATCAATATGAGTGATGCAGCAATCGTAGCAAAACAGTGTGATGGTGCAATCCTCGTAATCGAGAGCGAAGCAGTAAGCAGAAGAGATGCTATGAAAGCAAAAGATCAGCTTGCGAAGAGTGGATGCAAGCTTCTCGGTGCAGTACTGAATAAAGTGGATATGAAGAAAGAAAAATACTATAGTAAGTATAATTCATACTACTACGGTAAAAGCAAACAGGAATAGTCGGATATGCAGTGGAGAATATCCGCTGCATATTTCATTTACAGAGAAAAAACAGACAAAGCATTTAAGATAAATAAAATCAGATGTTTTGTTATGCAGTCATACAGAAGATTATCAGGGGAAAAGGGTGTACGCGAATGTATAGGAAGAACAGTAACGGCTGGTTGAAGCACTGGGATTTCATTATACTAGATCTTGTTGCATTACAGCTGGCTTATATAAGCAGTTATGTATTGCGCATGGGAACAAGTGATCTGTATCATAACGGATTATATCTGAATATCGGGATTATTATTATACTGATAGACATTTGTACAGCTTTCTTTACAGAGCCATATCATGGGATCATGAGAAGAGGATATTTTGTAGAGTTTAAGAATGTATTGAAGCATGTGTTTATCGTGAGTGTGCTTGTGATCGTATATCTCTTTATGAGCAAACAGGGAAGCATGACCTCGCGTCTTGTGATCAGCTCATTCATTCCAATGGCAGTGGTTCTGCTTTATGCGGTGCGAATCGTATGGAAGAAATATTTGCTGAAACATGGCAATATGCTCTATTCAAAAATAAATATGCTCCTTGTTTCAACAAGTGATGAAATAGATTCCATGTTAAGACGGGTGGAACAGAATGTATTTAATGAATTCGATATTGTCGGAATCGTACTTGCAGACCGCGAACCGGAAGAAAATGAAATGATCGAAGGAATTCCGGTTGTAAGTAAGATTGATACAGTAACTGAATACATACAGACAAGATGGGTTGATGCTCTTCTTGTTGGAATTAAGAAGAAAACATTGATACCGGAAGATCTGTTTGACACATGTGTGAATATGGGAATTACAGTTCACGAATGTCTGGAAGACAGAGCAGGATGGGCAGGAAATCAGTTTATTAACCGCATGGGTGGATATACAGTCCTGACTTCCAGCGTCAGAGTGATTTCTTCACGGCAGGCTATGATGAAGAGAACGATAGACATCTGTGGCGGAATCGTTGGAATGATTCTGACAGGTATCATTGCAATATTCCTTGCGCCGGCAATCTATATTGCTTCACCGGGGCCAATCTTCTTCTCTCAGATGAGAGTAGGAAAAAACGGAAAATTATTTAAAATCTATAAATTCCGAAGCATGTATATGGATGCAGAGGAACGCAAGAAAGAACTGATGAAACAGAACGAGATGAAGGGTCTCATGTTCAAGATGGAGAATGACCCAAGAATCATCGGAAGCGGAGCGGATGGAAGCAAGCATGGACTTGGCTGGTTTATCCGTAAGACATCTTTGGATGAATTCCCTCAGTTCTGGAATGTACTCAAAGGAGATATGAGTCTCGTAGGAACCCGTCCACCAACAGTAGATGAGTGGAAACAGTATGAGCCATATCACCGCGGAAGACTTGCCGTAAAACCGGGACTGACCGGAATGTGGCAGGTGAGCGGAAGAAGTGATATCACTGACTTTGAGGAAGTTGTAAAGCTTGATATGGAATATGTCAAGAACTGGAATATCGGAATGGATATCAAAATTCTGCTTAAGACTGTCGGAGTTGTGCTTAAGGGCAGCGGATCTAAGTGATGGATTGGATGGAAGAGATAAGGAAAATGATATAAGAATGATGATCTGCAGTGGAACCGTGAGGGGAAGCTGCAGGTGTTATTAATATTAAACGTATAGCTATAGGGAGAAATGAACGGAGAGGAAAGACTGGGGTGCTTGGGAGTGGAATGGAGCTTGGTGAGATGGTTTTCTTTTTTTGAGGGATTGAACGTATAGCTACAGGAGGAAAACAATGGGTTTAGTGGATATGAACAATAAAACAATTCTTGTAACAGGAGCAGCTGGATTTATCGGATCTAATTTAGTCAAAAGAATATGTGAAGAAAATCCATCAGCAATCGTAATAGGTATTGACAATATGAATGATTATTATGATGTAGCACTGAAAGACTTTCGCTTGAATGAGCTAGCTAAGTATCCCACATTTACTTTTGTAAAAGGAAATATTGCTGACAAAGTTTTAATCACGGAAGTATTTGAAAAATATAAACCTTCTGTGGTTGTAAATCTTGCAGCACAGGCAGGTGTGCGTTATTCCATTACTAATCCGGATGCCTATGTGGAATCAAACTTAGTTGGCTTTTTTAATATTCTGGAGGCATGCCGTCATTCATATGACAATGGAGAGAAAGGAGTAGAACATTTAGTATATGCTTCTTCTTCCAGTGTATATGGAATGAATAAGAAAGTTCCCTATAGTACAGAGGATAAAGTAGATAATCCTATTTCTCTTTATGCAGCAACTAAGAAATCAAATGAATTGATGGCGCACTCATATTCTAAACTGTATAACATCCCTTCAACAGGTCTACGTTTCTTCACTGTATATGGTCCGGCAGGACGTCCGGATATGGCATATTTTGGATTTACAAACAAATTAGTGAAGGGAGAGACAATCAAAATCTTTAACTATGGTAATTGTAAACGAGATTTTACATATGTTGATGACATTGTTGAAGGTGTTTTTCGCGTGATGAAAAAAGCTCCTGATAAAAAGAATGGTGAGGATGGACTTCCAATTCCACCGTATGCAGTTTATAACATCGGAAATCAGGATCCGGAGAATCTTTTGGATTTTGTACAGATTTTAAGCGAGGAGTTAGTTCGTGCAAAGGTATTGCCAGAAGATTATGACTTTGAGGCTCATAAGGAACTTGTTCCTATGCAACCAGGGGATGTTCCAGTGACGTATGCGGACACAAGTGCACTGGAACGTGACTTTGGATATAAACCATCTACAAGTCTGCGTGAGGGATTACGTAAGTTTGCTGAGTGGTATGCAGAGTTTTATAAATAAGTAAATAAGAGGAATAGAGAAATGAGAGAATTTAATGATTTGAAAATTGCTGTTGCGGGTACTGGTTATGTTGGTCTATCTATTGCCACATTACTGTCTCAACATCATGAGGTGACAGCGGTAGATATCATTCCGGAAAAGGTTGAACTTATTAATAACAAGAAATCCCCGATTCAGGACGAATATATTGAAAAATATTTAGCAGAGAAAGAATTGAATCTGACAGCAACATTAGATGCAAAGGAAGCATATTCTGATGCAGATTTCGTTGTTATCGCAGCTCCAACAAATTATGATAGCAAGAAAAACTTTTTTGATACGAGTGCTGTTGAAGCGGTTATCAAATTGGTTATTGAATATAATCCAGAGGCGATTATGGTTATAAAATCTACAATTCCAGTTGGTTATACCGCAAGTGTAAGAGAAAAATTCCATTGTGAAAATATTATTTTCAGTCCAGAATTTTTACGTGAAAGTAAAGCGCTATACGATAATTTGTATCCGTCTCGAATAATTGTTGGAACAGATATGGAGAATGCACGTTTGGTAAAGGCAGCACATATATTTGCAGAATTACTTCAGGAAGGTGCAATAAAAGAAAATATCGATACGTTGTTTATGGGATTTACTGAGGCAGAAGCGGTCAAATTGTTTGCCAATACTTATCTGGCTCTGCGTGTTAGTTATTTCAATGAACTGGATACTTATGCTGAGATGAAAGGCTTAAATACACAACAGATTATCAACGGTGTTTGTCTTGATCCACGCATCGGAACTCATTACAATAATCCGTCTTTTGGTTACGGTGGTTATTGTCTTCCAAAAGATACCAAGCAGCTGTTAGCAAATTATGCGGATGTACCGGAGAATTTGATTGAAGCTATTGTTGAAAGCAATAGAACAAGAAAAGACTTTATTGCAGATCGTGTTCTGGAAATTGCTGGAGCTTATGAGGCTAACGATAGTTGGGATGAGAGCAAGGAGAAAGAAGTTGTGGTTGGTGTTTACCGTTTGACTATGAAAAGTAATAGCGATAATTTCCGACAGAGTTCTATTCAGGGAGTTATGAAAAGGATTAAGGCCAAAGGTGCAACTGTCATTATTTACGAGCCGACATTGAAAGATGGTGAGAAGTTCTTCGGTAGTGTTGTGGTCAATGATTTGGACGAGTTTAAGAAAATGAGTCAGGCTATCATCGCGAATCGTTATAATAAGTGTCTGGATGATGTGAAGGATAAGGTTTATACGAGAGATATTTTCCAGAGAGACTAACAATACGAGGAGGAAAAGTAGAAATGAATTACATTATTTTTGGCGGTTCAGGATTTATAGGAACTCATTTGATTCATTTATTAAAAGATGAATGTTTAAAACCGGGTGATAAAATATACGATTTAGATATTGTCATGCCAGGAGAAGAAGGTGTTGTACCTGGAATCGTAGAAAAAAATGAAGGTGTTGAATATATCAGATTAGATGTAAGACAAACAATTGAGTTTGATTTTGAACCTACTAAAGACGATATTATTTTTAATCTTGCTGCGGTTCATCGCACACCGGGACATCCAGATCACGCATATTTTGAAACTAATATCAGAGGCGCAGAAAATGTAACAGCCTTTGCCGAAAAATATAATATTAAGAAAATACTATTTACAAGTTCTATTGCTCCTTATGGAGCTGCAGAAGAATTGAAAACAGAGAAAACATTACCGACACCGAACACACCTTACGGAATCAGTAAATTAGTAGCAGAAAAAATACATCAAATGTGGCAGGTGAAAGATGAGAAGCGAGAGCTGACAATTGTTCGTCCGGGAATCGTATACGGAAAAGGTGAACATGGAAATATGACCCGCTTATATAAAGGACAGAAAAAAAGATATTTCTTCTATGCCGGAAGAAAGGATACAGTAAAAGCTAGCATTTATGTGAAAGAATTGGTCAGATTCTTTAAATACAGAATGATTGATAATGATTTTGTTGGAACAGATATTTTTAACTGTACATTTGAGCCAGCTTATACGATTGAAGAAATATGTACTACAATGCAGAAAGCAACAAATATGAAACGAAATATTCCATTGATTCCAGGAGGTCTGTTAATGTTTGCAGCTTCTGTATTAGGTCCGATTGGTGGAAAAAAAGTTGGAATTCATCCAGACCGTGTAAAGAAATTGATGGTTTCAACTAATATTTGTGGAAAGAAATTAGCAGCTTCAGATTATAAATTCCATTATACATTAGAAGAGAGCTTTAGAGATTGGTTCAATGATTGTAATAAAGAAGGATTGTTCTAAAAGTAAGGAGAAAGTTGAGGAATGAGCTTAAAGTTTACGGTTGTAACTGCTGTATTTAATGCAGAAGATGTAATTGAAAAAACCATAAAATCCGTTTTGAATCAAACATATACTCCTTATGAATATCTCATTATCGATGGAAAATCTAGTGATAATACAGTAGAGATTATAAGAAAGTATTCCAAACATTTTGAAGAAAAGAATATTATTTTGAAAATTGTGAGCGAAAAAGATAATGGGATTTATAATGCAATGAATAAAGGAATAGATCTCGCAGAAGGTGATTTTATTTCATTTCTTAATGCAGGAGACTGGTATGAACTGGATGCATTGGAGAATATTAATAAATTTTATGAAGAGGATAGCTTTGATTTGACATATGGGGGATTACATTATGTAAATCCAAATGGAACAATTACTAATAAAATGTCTAAAAATGATGAAAAAGGAATTGTAACCAGCCGCCATTGGAATCACCCAAGCATGTTTATGAGTACAAAACTTTATAAAAAATATAAATTTAATGAGAAGTTTCGTGCATATGCAGACTTTGACTTATATCTCAAGATGCGAAAAAAAGGTGTGAAAATCAGAGTAATTGATAAAGTGATAACTAACTTTGTTGCTGATGGTGTCAGTACGAACACAAACATGACAAAAGTAATAAGACGGGCTAAGGAAAAGTATGAAGCATACATAGGAAATGGATATTCAAAAATATATTGGATTGAGTCTTATGGATGGGAAGTATTCAAAGCAGTTTACTTTACAGTAAGAAGCTAGTGAAGAGGAGAATTTATGAGTAGCAATTGGTTCAAAATACTGATGAAAATGACAAAAGTACAGTATGGAAAAAACTTGCTATTGAGAGGTGTGCCGATTGTTTTCAACAAAAAAGGTGCGACAATTGAAATTGGAGAAAATGTAACAATCAATAGTAGCTTTTTAAGTAATTTAGTAGGATTGTATTCAAGAACAATTATTGTGACACGTACACACGGAGCAGAAATTAAAATTGGAGATCATGTAGGCATTTCCGGGGCAACAATATATGCACGAAAGAATATTTGTATTGGAGACAATACGCTGATAGGCGGAAATGCAAAGATAATCGATAATGATTTTCATCCCATCGAGGTAGAGGCCCGAAATAAACTCCTGTGCGATGAAAACGGCGGAAACAGTAATCTAGTGCCGAGCCGAGAGATTAAGATTGGCAAGAACTGTTTCATCGGGTGCAATTCAATAATATTGAAAGGCACAGTGCTGGGAGATGGATGCGTTGTTGGTGCCGGTGCCGTTGTGTGCGGTAAGTTTGAGGATAATTGTGTGATTGCTGGAAACCCAGCAAAGGTGATAAAAAAACTAACTAAGTGTGAATGATATGGTGAAGAAAATGAGAAATGAAACTGACGTAAGTGTTGTTATGCCGGTTTATAAAGTCGAAAAATATATAGAAGAATCAGTTAAATCAATTTGCGAACAAAATTTTTTTGGTGAATATGAATTAATATTGGTTGATGATGGTTCTCCTGATTTGTCGATTTATAAAGCCGAAGCAGTAATCAAAAGATATCCTAAAATGAACTACAGAGTTGTTCATAAGGAAAATGGGGGATTACCATCTGCAAGAAACTATGGGTTAAACTTTATTGCAGGCAAATATGTTTGCTTTATAGATTCAGATGACATTATTGAAGAACATCATATTCAAAAGCTATTTGATCTATGTGAAGAACATGAACTTATTGCATCGTATGCAGATTTTGAACTTACAAAAGAAAGCAATAGAAATGGGAAAGATTTTAATGATGAAGGATATGAAATTATTAAGAGAAAAGAATTGCTGGATGGTTTTTTAACAAGAGAACTCAAGATACACTGTTGTTCGATTCTATTTAATACATCGTACTTACATGAATGTGAGTTATGTTTTAATGAAAAATTAAAATACGGCGAAGATATTGAATTTATGTGGCGACTGTTTCCAAAATTATCCCAAATAGGGCATGTAAAGGTGAAAACATATAAGTATCTTCAAAGACCTAATTCGATAATGACGAGTCAATCAAATGACAAAATAGTGATTTTGTGCAATGAATTTAGAAAAGTAGTTGATTATAATTTAAATCATTATCCAGAGGACAAGCGCATATTTGAGATGCTAATGGGGAAGGCACAGTTAGCTTTTATCAAAACTGCAGCTGAAACTTCTAAATACGATGTATTTACGTCACTGCTTACATTACTTAATTATAAAGATAATATAATTTTACTTAATCAAATTGACAGCAAAAAAATAAGGGTACTTTCGTGGATTTTATTACAAAATCCAATGATATTTTACATCATCGTAAACATAGCTAGGAAGGTAAAAAAGATATGAAAATTGCTATACTGTATATATGCACAGGTAAATATAATGTGTTTTGGAAGGGCTTTTTTGAATCTAGTGAGAAAAAATTCTTGCAAAAATCTCAAAAAGAATATTTTGTTTTTACTGACGACGAACATTTATTTGGCGCAGACCAATCTAATGTACACATAATCCCTCATAAGTATATGGGATGGCCATATGATACTTTGATGCGATTTGAGGTATTCAGTAGTATTGAGAAAGAATTGGTAGGCTTTGATTACATATTCTTCTTTAATGCAAATATGGTTATTAATGAAGTAATTAATGAAGAGGAGTTTCTAAAAGTTAAGGCACACGACGTGAACTTGATAATGGTACAACATCCGGGAGTCTATAATAAGAAAACAAGGTACTTGCCGTATTGTCGTGATCCAAAGTCTACAGCATTCATTCCTTATAATAAAGGAAACAAATATGTAATGGGTGCTTTAAATGGAGGAAAAGCCAAGTATTTTATTGAATTAATCAATACACTAAAAAATAATACTCAAATTGATCTTGATAATAATGTTATTGCTTTAGTTCATGACGAATCACATCTAAATAAGTATATTATTGATAGAAATGATGTGTGGATTCACACGCCAGAATACTGTAATGCTGAAGTATACCAGAATCTTCCGTTTGAAAAAAAGATAGTTATGTTGGATAAAAGCAAGTACTTTGATGTTGATAAGTTGAAAGGAAATAAAAATATAAAAGAGAAAACAGTTTTCAGATTTTTCAGACATGTCTCGAAATGGGTTTGTTGCAATTGCGGCTATATGATAGATTCGATAAAATATGGAGGATAAACTAATAATGAAGAATGTTACATTTTTAATTCACATGCTTGGAGTAGGTGGAGCTGAAAGAGTAGCGGCGGTTTTGTGTAATGAACTGGCTAACAATCCTGAATACAACATTAGTATTATTCGATACACGGATGAGCATTCGGAATATGAGATAAACCCGAAAATAAATATTTATACACTTCCGTATCATGAAAATAGGCTTTTACGTGTTATTGATAGATTTGCTCAGTTTGTCAAAATTATGAGGGAAACGAAAACAGATACACTTGTGATGCTTGCCATAGGCAATAGCTTCACCTTTCTCATTCATAAATTGTGTGGAGTTAAATTGATACTGTCACAGCGTAACGATCCGATAGCAGAGTATAGGGATGATAGAAAAAAAGGAATGTTGGCAGCAAGGTACTTTAAGGATGCAGATAGGGTTGTGTTTCAAACAGACGATGAGAGAGACTATTTTGAACCGAGTATTCGAGAACATTCTACCATTATATTAAACCCAATAAAGCAGAATTTACCGGAACCGTACGATGGCGACAGGGAAAAAATTGTTGTAAATTTCTGTAGATTGGAAAGACAGAAGAATATTCCTTTATTGATTGATGCATTTATAGAGTTCCACAATACTTATCCAGAATATAAATTAAATATTTATGGTGAAGGCACTGAAAAAGAAAAATTAGAAAGTTTGATAAGTAAAAAAAATGCAGATAGTTTTATTGACATACTTCCATTTAGTAAAAATGTACATAAAGATGTGTTAAAGGCTGCGATGTTTGTATCCACGTCGGATTATGAAGGAATTTCAAATTCAATGATAGAGGCAATGGCGATTGGGATTCCAACTATTTGTACAGATTGTCCAGCAGGCGGATCGAAGATGATAATAACAGATCATGACAATGGGATATTAGTGAAGGTTGGAGATAGACAAGAAGTCGTAGAAGCTATGAAAGAAATAGCTAGTGACGTTCAATTGTCAAGAAAACTTTCGATGAATGGTGCAATGATAAGAGAAAGGCTTAGTGTTTCTAAAATAGCACAACAATGGATGGAGATCCTATGATAGTAAAAAAAGATAGCGTTATTTCGGTGGTGTCATATTTTTTAATTACCGTGTGGTTTTTAATTGCGTTTACATCCTCCGCTTCAAATTGTTTGTTTGGATATAGAGTTTGTTTTGTATTGCTGATTGTTCAATTATTTGCAAGATTAGAAAATGGATATTGCAAAATCAAAAATGATGAAATGCGTTTTGTTGTGTGGGTCTTTGGATATGCCGCATTGGGAGCACTTTCATCTATATGGGCTTTAAGTAGTGAGTATGCGTTAGCAACGGCAAAGATGCTTTGCTACACTGCAATTGGACCATTGGCATTGTTGATGTTCATAGACAATGTTGCAAAACTAAAGAATGTTCTCAATATTATAATCATAACATCAGGGTACATGATTCTATGCATTGTATTTCATTTAAAAGATTCAATAAGACCTGATATTGTAATTAACAATGCAACTGAGCTTTATTTTAATACTATTAGTCAGATGCTTGCTTTTCTTATCGTGTTTGCTTATGCGTTAGTGAAACTGACAAAAAGAAAAGTATATTATATATATATATTGGCGGCATATGCAGTAATTATATATGCGGGATCTAGAAAATCGTTGCTTTTCCCTATAATAGTTATATGTTTTGTTGAGCTATACTCCGCGAAGAATTTAAACAAAAAAATGAAAAATATTTTTCTAATACTGCTTTTGGTTTTATTATTGTATGTCGCAGTTAGTAGCGATGAGTTATTGTATTCAAGAATGCAGAATCTATTTGCGGCGTTAAGTGGTGATGTGTCGGCAGATGCAAGTGCTGTGGAACGGTATTATTATAGAGACTTGGCTTTGTCAATGTTTGCGGAAAGACCTTTTTTGGGATATGGCATGGATAATTTTCAGGTTAAACTTATTCAGCTTCATTACGGTCACATTGCTTATTCACATAATAACTGGACAGAAGTTGCTTCTAATCTTGGAATAGTCGGACTTGTTTCGTATTATTGGTTCTATTTTTATATCATAAAAGAAAATATTGCGGGATTCAAAAAGAAAAATTACGTTGCAGTACTTATTATTGCGATTGTAACGTCCTTTATGGTTTTTGAATATGGAATTGTGTCATATGGAATTCAGTTTTATAAAGTGGTTTTTGTTATCTTGCTTTGTACAAAAAAAATCATAAGCTCGACTTTAGTGCAATCAGAATAAATCGCAGAATTCAAAATTGTGTTTTTAAAAGGAGAAGGTAATATGGTTGTTAGAATTACTGGAGGACTGGGAAATCAGATGTTCCAATATGCATTTGCAAAAGCCATGCAACACGATTTGAACATCGAGAGTCTGCAACTTGATATAGAATTTTTTCATGATAATAATGTGCATAATGGGTTTGAATTGGAAAAGATTTTTCATATTAACGAGAACTATTATGTATCGAACTGTCTTGAAAAAATGTGTAATAAAGTGATTGTTAAGTGCGCTTATTTATTAGGACGACAGTTTATTTGTATGAATAATCGCCTTTTTGAAGTTTCATTTGGTTTTTTTCCTGAACTTAAATCGTTAAACTTAAGGAAAATGTACATGGATGGCTATTGGCAAAGCGAGGAATATTTTGATTCATGCAAAGATTATGTTCGAGGATTGTTTCAGTTTCCACCAATATGTGACAAAAAAAATCAAGAAGTAGTTGAACTTATTAACTCGAATAATAGTGTTTCTCTTCATGTTAGAAGGGGAGATTATCTGATATCGTCAAGATATGTTTGCTTAGGACAGACAGCTTACTATCAACAGGCAATTGAATATGCGCGTAGTTCATTAATTAACCCCGTTTTCTTCATTTTTTCTGACGATATCGAGTGGTGTAAAGAAAATTTAAAGTTACCAGAAGAATGTGTATTTGTTGATTGGAATACGGGAAATGATAGTTACGTTGACTTGCAATTGATGAGTTTGTGCAAACATAACATTATAGCAAACAGTTCATTTAGTTGGTGGGGAGCATGGCTAAATAACAATGAAAAAAAAATCGTTGTAGCTCCTGAAAAATTTTACAAGGCGGAATCAAATTTTAACGATTCTCACCTAATCCCTAAAACGTGGAAAAAAATAAAATTGGATTTATACAGTTAAGATAGCTGTTATTTGAGGTTGCAATGTCCCTGGTAGGGAAAATCCAGAATTTGGTATCCTATATCATTATTATATACGCCCAAAACGATTACTACATTAAATAAGAGACAGTCGCTGAAGGCAGTTGCAGTTAAGCTGATTAGAGCTTTTATGCCATGGTGGCAAAAGACATTGATTCTGATTCGTCAATGATGCTAGGAAATATCAAATGATCAGCAGAATATATGCAGAGTACATAAACAAAAAGTAACAAGGTAGAAGGTTGTTAAAATAGGTAGCCGTCGAGTAGAGCAGAATGTAACAAATAACGTCCAGTAGAAATAGTGCTGATATTGGAAGTAAGTCAGTAATCAAAAATACAAATATAAAGAATGAGCCAGTAGCCAGCAGAAATTTGCACCATGGAGTATAGCTGACACCCTAATTATAGATAGGCAGAACTAAGGAAGTGAGGACTTCTGGAAACAGAGATGACCCCGGTGGACATAGGAGGTTGTCGCCATAGAAGGATGGATATACACGAGGCTGTGTAGAACGGAAAGGAAGACGTTTTATTTCGTGTACACTGCAACCGCTATTTCAGTATACGATACATCGAGATATTCATGACTATGGTTTGTTTACTGAGATACAAAAGGTTAAAAACCTTGAATTTTCAATAAAAAACTTGATTATATGAGGAGATATAGATGTTGATTAGTCTTATTAGTCGTTTTTGGAATAGATATAAATTGAGTACTGCATCAATGGAAGACCATATAAAAGAACTCCGTAAACAGGGAATTGTTATTGGAATCGGATGCGAAATATATAAGGATGTAACATGGGGGAGTGAACCTTATTTAATTTCAATTGGCAATCATGTTAGAATTACATCGGGGGTTCGATTTGTCACACATGATGGCGGTGTATGGACATTGCGTGAGCGAGGGGGGTGCGAAGATATTGATAAATTTGGTAGAATTCGTATAGGCAATAATGTCCATATAGGATGGAATACAATTATCATGCCGAATGTTGAGATTGGAGATAACTGTGTAATTGGATGTGGTGCTGTTGTAACAAAGAACGTTCCACCTAATTCAGTTTCAGTCGGAGTTCCAGCTAAAGTAATTATGACATTGGATGAGTATTATAAGAAAAATATGGATTCATTTTTGCATACAAAAACAATGAGTGCACAAGAAAAGCGAGAATATTTAAAACAAAACTTAGATAAGGAACATATATATGAGCGTAATAAAGGATAAAGAGAATTATTCAAGTAAAGCAATTAAAGCAGGAGTTTGGTATACAATTTCAGCTGTTTTGCTTAGATCAATTTCTATCATAACAACTCCAATATTCACGAGATTACTGTCAACTGAAGATTATGGTGTAGTTACATCATTTACTTCGTGGTATTCATTGCTTCTTCCAATTTGTTCGCTAAATCTAACATATAGTGTTGCAAAAGCAAAAGAAGATTTTGATGATAACATAAAGCAGTATATAGGTTCAATGACTCTTCTATCGTTGATTTTTACGCTACTAGTTGCACTAGTTTCGTTTTTAAATATTAATTTAACTGAAAAAATTTTGGGATTTGACCCCTTGATTATCGGACTTCTTTTTTCCTATTTGGCTTGCATGGAAGTTGTACAGCTTTATCAGACTGAATGTAGATTCTTATACAGGTTTAAAACTAATGTATTAATTAGCATTATAATTACAATTGGATCAGTAATTGCTTCGCTTTTTTTGATAATCTCAAGTACGCATAACAGGTATATTGCTAGAATTTTTGGCATTGTAATACCTGTATTTGTAATCGCAATATTTATACTACTTAAAACAATAAAACAAAGGTCTTTTTCTTTTAATGTGGAGAGAAATATCAATTATTGGAAATATGCTTTGCAGATATCTGTTCCACTAATTTTTCATGTGGTGTCAATAAGTATTTTAACGCAGTCCGATCGTGTTATTATCGCCTCCCTTAGGGGCAATGCTGAAGCTGGTATTTATGGATTATCGTATCAATACGGCATTCTAATTAGCGTTATAACAAATGCTATTTGCGAGGCATGGCAACCTTGGTTCTTTGACGTATATCGAGAACGAAATAATGAAAAGATTAATTCGGCAATTCCGGGAATTACTGAATTGGGATGTATGGTTTGTTTGGGGTGCATTGCGATTTCGCCCGAGGCAATTTGGATTTTAGGTGGAGATGCATATAGAGTGGGAATTTGGGTGGTAACACCTGTATCATTATCCATTTTATGTCAATATGTATATTCACATTATGTAAACATAGAAATGTACTACAAAAAGACATCGTACATTTCATTTGGTACAATTATTGCGGCAACATTAAATATTGTGTTAAATTATCTTTTTATTCCACGGTATGGATTTATTGCTGCTGGATATACGACATTCGCGAGTTACGTTGTTTTAATGTTAGTACATTTTTTGATAACGAAAAAAATTCTACATGTAAAACTATACAATGACTTATATTTGTTTTTGATGGTGTTTATAGTTTCTGTGATAGCATTTACTTTTACTATGCTGTTTGAAAGGACTGTTGAACGGTATATTCTACTTGGATTGCTTTGTGTTCTTTATTTTATAAGAAATCGAAATTCACTTATGAATATTTTAAAGAAAAAATTTTAGTTAGGAAAATGATACCGATGGTCAGCCCCCAAGATACTCAATGCCATTAAGCTAGATGTTCGAGTTTGCATTGAAACATGTGCAAGAGGATGTTTTTGTGCTTGGAAATACAGATTCAGAAAAAATGGCATGCTGATAAGACAGATGCTGTTCATCTGTCAAAAATGACAATCTTCAGTGGTAGAGCCTAAGGCTATCGATATCCGAAATGAATCGCACTGATTCCACGGAGTGGCCAGTCAAATTGTCGGAATTTTTCTTTTACAGCATGGACGTATTTCAACATCAACTTAATGATATCAATAGGTTTATCGGAGTCCCTGCGAATAAAGAACTTTCTTGCTGTTTTCAGAGCAGAAGAAATGTCGATTTCGTAAAGATATTTGTTATCATTCTTCCGTTCTTTTTTCTTGTTTTCTTCAGCTGCTTCGTTAGCAATGAAGATTCCGAAATTATAGAGTGTCAGATTTGCATAGATTTCCTGTTTTAGGAATTCGGGTTTTTTACTGTGGAAGTACAAAAGCCCATTTGCATGCTTAAGATAACGGAAAGAAATTTCAATGCCCCATATGCCGATATTTTAGAAATGCCAATAAACTTTCTATAAGATACCATGCCTGCCCTAATGTCAGGCATGGTAATAAACTATCGGCATTTATTTCAATCCACAAAGCCGTTTGATAGTATCTTCGTCATTGGCATACTTGAATATCACATCATTCTTAAAGATAGAATTGTCACTATCGCCAAGCTTATGCAGTGCTTCCATCTTCATCGCTTCAGTAACCTTTGCGTAGAAACGAGTCGTTTCTATGTTCGAATGACCAAGCCATTCAGATATAGTAGGAAGTGGCACTCCCGCCTGATATAGGTGCATTGCCCTCGTTCTTCTGAAAAGATGTGAATGCAGATGTACTAGCTCTGCGTGTACACATTGGTGTCAGGTACTATCAAATTTCAGACAAAGCATTGTAAGTACAGTAAAGAAGTAGGAGAAGTGTTGGAGTAGTCCCTAGATATTCCGACACTTCTTCTACTTGCGGATTGACGCGGAAGGTACGCTACCGGTCGCACGCAGTGAGAACAGCAATACAACATCTGCGAATACCATAGCATTAAAAAATACAGCTTGCAATAATAGGATTCTCATGATAATCTAATACCACGCAGTCATCATTCTGATGAACTGCAAAAAGATCTATGAACCAAATCGGTAATTATTCAATAAGCTCAGTTTTTCGAGCAGATAATCCGATGACAAACCAAAAAGATGAATATTGTTTGAAGATTATGTGATAGAGTAAGTTTCTTGTTACTGTTTCTTAAATATCTGATTTTAAGGGATAGTTACTTCCATAGAAAACTATCTTGTGTTAAGATAAATATAACTTTAGAATCCTCTTCTTCAGGCAATCATTCGTTGCACAGAAGAGAGGAGAATTCTATGAAAGAAAACAAGAAAAGTGTATCAACTAAGAGAGTATCATCACATTGTAAAGTATCGAAAGAGAAGCAGGAAGACTTTATCATGCTTCCGACGGTAGATTTCTGTTTCAAGGAATTGATGCAGAATGACAACATTCGTAAGAATATCATTGCAGCATTATTAAATGTTCCGTCCAGCGAGGTGGAGAACACAGAGCTTATGCCTACGATTCTAAGAAAAGAATCAAAAGATGATAAGTATGGGATTTTGGATGTCCGGGTGAAACTGAAGAATGGAGAACAGATTGATTTTGAGATGCAGGTAGAAGCGTTTGATTGCTGGGCAAATCGTTCTGTTTATTATCTAAGTAAGATGTATACAAGTGAAATAAAAGAAGGTGAGGGATACGATTGTTTGAAGAAGTGTATCCATGTGAGTATTCTTGCATATGATCATTTTCTAGATGATAAAGAGTGTTATCGGAGAATTGCATTTTGTGATACGAAGACAGGAAAAGAGTATACAGACCTTATGGAGATGCATATCTTAGAATTGTCGAAACTTCCACCGGAAGAGAAGAATGAGACAAGCCTGTTGCAGTGGATGCGCTTTCTTGGTGGAAAAACAAGAAAGGATTTTGAAGAGATGGCAAAGAAGAATTCAGAATTGGAAGAAGCGTATGACGTATTGGATAAATTAAGTGCAGATGAAAAGAAGAGGTTAGAATACGAGACAAGACAAAGAGCAATCAGAGATTACAATATAGGAATGTTAACCGCAGAAAGACGAGGAATTGAAGCTGGCCGAGAAGAAGGAGAAAACAGAATCAATCAGTTAAATATTGAATTGTCAAAGCTTGGGCGTACAGAAGATATATTGAAAGCGGCAGTTGACAAGAAATATCAGGAAAAACTGTTGAAAGAGTTTGAGTTATAATCTAAATTTTATGGAATGTTTCATCAATTCGAGTTGACCACATAAAGCAAAAATGAATAATGTATAAAAGTTTTATTAATGTACGATAAGATGTATTTGGACAAAGCATTGTAAGTACAGTAAAGAAGTAGAAGAAGTGTTGGAATAGTCTTCAGATATTCCAACACTTCTTCTACTTGCAGATTGACGCGGAAGGTACGCTACCGGTTGCGTGTAGTGAGAACAATAACACAACATCTGTGAATACTAGCGCATTAAAAAATTCAGCTTGCAATAATAGAATTCTCATGTTAATCTAATACCACACAGTCATCATTCTGATGAACTGCAAAAAGATCTATGAACCAAATCGGTAATTATTCAATAAGCTCAGATTTTCGAGCAGATAATCCGATGACAAACCAAAAGATGAATATTGTTTGAAGATTATGTGATGGAGTAAGTTTCTCGTTACTGTTTGTTACTGTTCACACGATGTGAGACCAGCAACGCATCTCGCCATTTTAAATCGCCTTTGGCGATGGGGCGAAATGCATTCAAGTCAAAATACGCATCCTCCGTGTCAATCAGCGGAGTGATTGACACGGGAGTGAACAGTAACATTGTTTCTCAAATATCTGATTTTAACGGGATAGTTACTTCCATAGAAAACTATCTTGTGTTAAGATAAATATAACTTTAGAATCCTCTACTTCAGGCAATCATTCATTGCACAGAAGAGAGGAGAATTCTATGAAAGAAAACAAGAAAAGTGTATCAACCAGGCGAGCATTATCACATTGTAAAGCATCGAAAGAGAAGCAGGAAGACTTTATCATGCTTCCAACGGTAGATTTCTGTTTCAAGGAATTGATGCAGAATGATAACATCCGCAAAAATATCATTGCAGCATTATTAAATGTTTCGTCCAGTGAGGTGGAGAATACGGAACTTATGCCTACAATTCTTAGAAAAGAATCGAAAGATGATAAGTATGGAATTTTAGATGTCCGGGTGAAACTGAATGATGGAGAACAGATTGACTTTGAGATGCAGGTAGAAGCATTTGATTGCTGGGCAAATCGTTCTGTTTATTATCTGAGTAAGATGTATGCAGGTGAGATCAAAGAAGGTGAGGGATACGATTGCTTGAAGAAGTGTATCCATGTGAGTATTCTTGCATATGATCATTTTCAAGATGATAAAGAATGTTATCGTAGAATTGCATTTTGTGATACGAAGACAGGAAAAGAGTATACAGATCTTATGGAGATGCATATCTTAGAATTGTCAAAACTTCCGCCGGAAGAGAAGAAATGAGACAAGCCTGTTGCAGTGGATGCGCTTTCTTGGAGGAAAAACCAGAAAGGATTTTGAAGAAATGGCAAAGAAGAATTCTGAATTGGAAGAAGCATATGACGTATTGGATAAATTAAGCGCAGATGAAAAGAAGAGGTTAGAATACGAGACAAGACAAAGGGCAATCAGAGATTACAATATAGGAATGTTAACCGCAGAAAGACGAGGAATTGAAGCTGGTCGTAAGATTGGAATAACAGAAGGACGAACAGAGGGCAGAGCAGAAGGAGAAAGCAGAATTAATCGGTTAAATGTTGAATTGTCAAAGCGTGGGCATACAGAAGATATATTGAAAGCGGCAGTTGATAAGGAATATCAGGAAAAGCTGTTGAAAGAGTTTGAGTTATAATCTAATTTATGGAATATAAGGGATATCTCGGAAGCGTGGAATTTTCTGAAGAAGATGAAATGTTTTTTGGCAAGGGACTTGGAATTCGTTCTTTGATCTCCTATGAAGGAGATAATGTAAAAGACCTGATCTCTGTTTTTCATGACGCTGTAGATGAATATTTGAGATTGTGTAAAGATTGGAAAACTTTAGATTATGAAATCGGTGAAATAAATCGAAAAAGTAAAAGAACATATTAGAAAGGATTAAACACTAATGGAAAATAAAGAGATGAGCCAAGAAAAAATAGAATCCCCAGATAAAAAACTAATTCAACATAGTGAGTCAAAGAAAGCAATGAACGGATTTCAGGGGAGTATTGTATGTGCTATTATTTTGGGGTTTATTGCTATTATCTTACATAGATTATTAGAAGGAGTAATAGTACAAATTTCTTTTTGGATATTAATTTTACTAGCAATTTTTTGCCTTTTGGTTGCAACGAGTTGTTTTTTTGATTGGAAAACAGCGAAAAAAATAGAAAAATTAGAAGAAGAGACCCAAAAAGAAGAAAAAGAATTTGCAGAGATTGATTTCAATAAGCGAGCATTACGAGCCGAAAAAATGTTTAAAATGAATCAAAAAGAACTGATGAGATATTACGATATGAATTTAGCTCAAACCAAATTTCTTTCAGGCTTAGGAATTATGATGATTATATTTGGAATAGTGATTGTAGTAGTCAGTCTGGTTATGTATGTGTATACAGATGCAGATAAAACATTGCTAACAGTTGGGAATATAAGTGGAATACTAATTAATTTTGTTGGAGCTGTTTTTATTAGAATGTATACACATAATGTAGAGGCAGCAGTTAAATTTCATGCAAAATTTGCAGAAAGTAATAATTTACTGCTTGCTAATTCAATTGCTAATAAAATAGAAGATGAAAAATTAAGAGAAGAGACATTATCAGAAATTGCAAAGGATATTATTGTATATAATAACACGATATCAGATTGAAAACGAGGCGGAGAAATGACAAAAGATGAATACAATTTAAAGTATTGGATGTTCTATATGCAGCTTGAGAATGATTTTAGTAAAACTTTCAATTATGTTGAATTTGCAGATGACAATTTAAGTGCATATTCAAAGGAATATGCGAAACAATTAATATCTATAGGTTCAGAACTTGATATAGTTTTTAAAGCACTTTGTAATGAAGTTGATTCAACGAGAGCAAGATCATGCATAACAGATTATGCTAATATTCTCTGTGGATATGATAATCTGACAGATGCAACAGTACAGTTTAGTTATAACAAAGAAAGTTATAAACCATTTGAAGGATGGACGCCTAATAAAAAGTGGGGAGTCAGTTCCAACGTTTGGTTTACAGCAGAACATGCCACAATATTCCCTACAGTATCTTGAGACGTTGGCGGCTCTTCGCAAGATTGCTGACTTTATGCCGGAGAAGGATTGTTTTCTGATGCATGGGGCTGTGGTTGCCTGGAAGGATCAGGGATATCTCTTTACAGCTCCAAGCGGAACAGGGAAGTCCACACATCTTGCATTGTGGAAGAAATATCTTGGAGATCAGGCGGAAGTTATCAATGGGGACAAGCCGTTTCTTAAAGTTATGGAAGATGAGGTCTGGGTATATGGAACTCCGTGGGCTGGAAAAGAACAGTGACAGGTTAATAAAAAGGTTGCTTTGAAAGGAATATGCTTTCTTGGAAGAGGCGAGAAAAACTCGATTCAGAAAATAGATTCGTTTTCTGCGCTTCCATTTCTTATGCGTCAGGTTTATTTTACAGATGCTTCGCAGAGCGCAGGAAAGACGATGGAGCTGTTAGATCAGATGCTGAAGATAGTTCCGTTGTACAAAATGAAGTGCGATATTTCAAAGGAAGCATTCGAATGCAGCTTTGGTGCGATGACATTTGGAAAGTGGAAGCTTCAGTAAGGAAGAACTGCTGGAATTGTTGAAAGAGTTGTAGATTTAAACATGGAGATGTTATCTTAGAATTGTCAAAGATTGGGCGTACAGAAGATATATTGAAAGAGGTAGTTAAGAATCACAAGAGGCAAGAGAAAATACTATTTTCTCTTGCCTCTTGCCATCCGTGCAGGATACCATTTTTCAAACCATGCTGTGAAAAGCCCCATCAATATAGGAATCAGATTATTCACAAGGATAAGTACATTTCCAAACCCGGCTTTCTTAAACAGAAAGGTCCAGAATTGCTGTCAGTACATATAGCGTGCCCCATGCCGCGGCAAGAATATAATTTGTCTTCATAAAGAGAGGGTTCTGATGCGCATTTTCACCCCCATAATTATATTTTACATATGCAGCACATAAAGGTTCTTTTGTCAGGCATGAAAGCAGCCAGAAGAGTCCAAATACAAGATATCCGATGTTTGTTGGAAGAACTCCGTTTCCGGTTATATTTGCCGCTGCAGAAAGTATAGCAACAGCTGCCATAGAGAGCTGATCCCAGATGACAAATTTATGTTTTCTCATAATAAACGGTACTGTTGCGACCACAAGTAGTGTTATCATAGCTCCGACTTCCGGATGAATAGAAACAGCGATCCAGAACGTAATCCATGGTATCAGCATTGTCGTCATGGAAGGCTTTTTCTGTTCCATTGTATTTTGAGGCGTTTTCTCTGTTTTTTTGACCACAGATGCGCTTCCGAAGATTTTATCCCAATCAATCATCAAGGAAAAGTCGCCGGATACCGTATACATCTGTTTCCCCAATGCTTCTGCGCCACCGATTTCTCCACGGGAAATAGCTGACCATACAGTAAAAGGCGTATCTATGCGAGTAGTTGGAGAAAGACGTCCATCAGTAAATACTTCGCTTCCTGTCTTGCTAAGCTGAATCTGGTAGGTGTGATCCAAATCGGTAAAGTGAATCTCAAGTACGCGTTCTTTTCCATCGTAGGCATCTTTATTATAAAGAGCGGCCATTTGCCGGGTAAATACAAGATCATCCTGTTCTTTTTCTCCGGTTGTTTTGCAGATGCCCCAGCTGGCATCTGCCATCTTTTTCAAACACATCTCTGGGATATAAAAGCGTGTGGAGTGTTGCATCTGTTTCTTCAGAGATTGTTCCGGTCATTGCATATTCTGAGCCGGCACATTTTACAGTGGAAAGATATTCATCTGTTCTTGCAGACAATTCTTTTACACGGAATAATTCTCCCTGACCACAAAAGATGGTCGTATAATTTCCTTTGCCGAGAAAATGATCAAACATCCGCAATACACTGTCATAGTTTCCAACAGCAGAATAAAAGCCACAGGTGGAGATCAGCACATGTCTTTTCCCGTTCATATCATATCTGGAGTCATGACTTCCGCTTCCGTATCCGTCCTGTTTTGAACTCATAAAAGGAAGGCTCATAGGAAGCTGACGGTCGATCAAATTCTTTAAGATACCTGGGACATTGAAATAGTACAGTGGAAAAGACCACAGAATAAGATCAGCATCAATCAGTTTTCCAATAACCTTTTGCATATCATCCTTGATACAGCATATGCCAGGTGTTTTCTGCCAGCACGCAAAGCATCCTTTACACGCAGCTATATTCATTGAAGCTACATGGAGTTCATCGATGGAGATGCTTTCTTCATCATCCGTACATCCATTTTTAAATCCTTCAATAAAACTGTATGCAAGCTTTAATGAATTACTTCTTTTACCTTTAGGACTCCCATTGATCAGAAGTATCTTCATGCTTTCATCCCTCCGAATTCATAAATAAGATGTTGGGGTCAAAAAGTATTTTGACCCCTATGATACACGGATTGCTTCGCATTTCATGCTCTCGCAATCCTAAAACACCTCAAATCCGCTCATTTTTCTACGAAAAATGGCTACTTTTCGGTGTTTTGCGGGTCAATAAGTCATGCTTTTTCATGCAAGCAAGAAACGCATGACCTTTTGACCCTTGTATCATACATAATAATAAAGTATAAGAGGTGCTTACAAAATCCGCAACCTGAATTTCGCAAAATTGTTGTAAAGTATTATGGAAAAGTGATATTATGAAACTAATATTTGGAAGGTTATGTGATGAACATAGAAAGATGCAAAGTAGTAGTTGAGGAAAGCTTCTGATATGAATTATGATCTAATGAGGAAACAGCAGGAAGAATTAAGTGAGGAGCATTTATGGGATATGATCCTCAGTTATCAAAATATAACGTTTAAAACATATTCCGGTTTGCCGTTCACCTATGAAGTGCGAAAAGGAAGAAATGGTGAATATACAAAAGAACTTTGGATTGACCGCAGGGAAAAAAGTAAAAGCCTGGCCTGGAGTTCGGTGAGGCTGGCATTTCATAATATAAAGCAGACAGGAGAAATAGTTGAAAGGCCAAAGGCTCTTGGAGATATCAGGGGCGTCACCTACATTTATGGAATGTTTTATCGATTTGGACTGATTGATGTACCGGATAAAGTGAAAGAAAAAATGAAGGAAGTATGAAACAACAGAAATTATTAAGTCTGATCCGTCAGGCGATACAAGATTACAACATGATAGAAGACGGAGACAGGATCGCGGTAGGTGTTTCCGGCGGCAAGGATTCCCTGACTCTGCTTTATGCGATGAAGCTGCTGCAGGAATTTTACCCGAAGAGGTTCGAATTATCTGCGATTACCTGTAATGTAGGATTTGAAGGGATGGATTTTACGGGCGTAGCAGAGTTTTGTAAGCACCTGGAGATTCCTTATGAGCAGGTCGATACAGAGATTGCCCGGATTGTATTTCGGGAGAATAAGGATACAAGACCGTGTTCTTTGTGTGCAAAGCTTCGGAAGGGGGCGATGTATCAACGGCTGGGAGAGCTTGGAATCAATAAGATGGCATATGCACATAATAAGGATGATTTTATAGAGACAGCATTGATGTCATTGATCTATGAAGGTCGGTTCTATGCATTCCCACCAGTGACAGAATTGCCGGAAGCGGGAGTGACGGTGATCCGTCCGATGATGTATGTTCCGGAGCAAGGTGTAGCGCACTTTGTTGCAGACCAGGGAATCCGTGTGGTTAAGAATACGTGCCCGGTAGACGGTTCAACAAAAAGAGCGTATGCAAAAAAGTTGATGGAGCAGATCAACAGAGAGATGCCAGGGGCGAAGGACAGGATCATGCATGCAATCGTGAATGGAAGGTTCCCTGACTGGCCACTGTAGTGATGGGAAAGTGATTAAGAAAATGCATTTTTTACTTCCCTATTTCGCCTATCTGTGTTACACTAACGAATGAGTTATTTAACTTTTTTGTAACAATTACGAAAGTGATAGGCTCATTGAAAAGGGAAAACAACATGGAAATGCATATAACTATTTGTAGAGTGGGATGCAGATAGTTACTGTTCACTCCCGTGTCAATCACTTCGCTGATTGACACGGAGGATGCATGTTTTGGCTTGAATGCATCTCGCCCCATCGCCAAAGGCGATTTAAAATGGCGAGATGCGTTGCTGGTCGCACATCGTGTGAACAGTAACTGCAGATAGTTAATAGGAGGAATTATTTATGTGTGGAATCGTAGGATTTACAGGAAACCATCAGGCAGCTCCGATTCTGTTGGACGGATTGTCCAAGCTGGAATACAGAGGATATGATTCAGCAGGTCTTGCAGTGCGTGACGGAGAGCATCTTGCACAGGTTGTTAAGGCGAAGGGACGTCTGAGTAATCTTTCAGAGAAGACAGACAGTGGTAAGGCACTCAAGGGAACTTGCGGTATCGGTCATACACGCTGGGCAACTCACGGTGAGCCAAGTCAGATCAATGCACATCCGCATGTATCCGGAAACTGTGAGAGAAGTGGATCCGGTACAGTTGAGTCTGAGGTTGTCGGAGTACATAACGGTATTATCGAAAACTATACAGAGTTGAAAGAGAAGCTGTTAAAGCATGGTTATACATTCTACAGTGATACAGATACAGAAGTAGTGATCAAACTGGTTGACTACTATTATAAGAAATATAACTTAGGACCGATCGATGCGATTGCCAAGACTATGGTTCGTGTACGTGGCTCTTATGCACTTGAGTTGATGTTCAAGGATTATCCGGGAGAGATCTGGGTTGCCAGAAAAGACAGCCCGATGATCATCGGTATTGCAGATGGCGAGACTTATGTTGCATCTGATGTACCGGCAATCCTGAAATACACAAGAAATGTATACTATATCGGAAACCTTGAGTTTGCAAAGCTTGTTCCGGGAGAGGCTCATTTCTATGATCTTAATGGTGACGAGATCGAGAAAGAGACAACAGAGATCAAATGGGATGCAGAGGCAGCAGAGAAGGCCGGTTTCGAGCATTTCATGATGAAAGAGATCTATGAGCAGCCGAAAGCAATCCGTGATACTCTGAATTCTGTTGTGAAAGACGGAGTGATCGACTTTACGGATATTGATATTACAGAGGAAGAGATTAAGAAATACAGCCAGATTTATATTGTTGCGTGCGGGTCTGCATGGCATGTAGGAGTTGAGGCGCAGTATGTGATCGAGGAGTTGGCTCAGATTCCGGTCCGTGTAGAGCTTGCATCTGAGTTCCGTTACCGTGAGATGCCGCTTGTGAAGGATGGTCTGGTTATCGTGATCAGCCAGTCAGGAGAGACCGCAGATACATTGGCAGCTATGCGTATGGCGAAAGATAAAGGACTTGCTACACTTGCAGTTGTAAATGTAATCGGAAGCAGTATTGCCCGTGAGGCAGATAAGGTGTTCTATACACTGGCAGGACCGGAGATTTCGGTTGCTACAACAAAGGGATACAGCGCACAGCTTGTAGCTCTTGATTGTATTGCAGTTCAGTTTGCAAAAGTGAAAGGGCTGATCACAGACGAGCAGTACAGCTATTACATTTCTGAACTTCAGACAATTCCGGAGAAGATAGAAAAGGTTCTTCAGGATAAGGAGAGAATCCAGTGGTTCGCAGCCAAATATGCGAATGCACATGATGTCTTCTTTGTAGGCCGTGGAGTTGACTATGCAGTGTGTCTGGAAGGAAGTCTGAAATTGAAAGAGATTTCTTATATTCATTCTGAGGCTTATGCGGCAGGTGAGTTAAAGCATGGAACAATCAGTCTGATCGAGGACAATATTCTCGTAATCGGAGTTCTGACACAGAGCAAGCTGTATGAGAAGACAGTCAGCAATATGATGGAATGTAAGAGCCGTGGCGCATATCTGATGGGTGTGACAAACTATGGCAATTATGAGATGGAAGATAAGGTAGACTTTACAGTTTATGTTCCGAAGGTGGATGAGCACTTTATGGGAAGCCTCGCAGTGATTCCGCTGCAGCTGCTCGGATATTATGTAAGTGTTGCAAAGGGACTTGATGTAGATAAGCCGAGAAACCTTGCAAAGAGTGTAACAGTAGAATAAGAATATGATGAATCAGGCAGGTCGGGAAAATGAATCCGTCCTGCCTGATTTTGGCAAGAGCCAGAAACAGCACCGCATCTTCCCACTGTTCTGGCTCTTGTTTTTTATATAGGAATTATTATCTAGGCATATCCCACTTTGTATGATCTGTATGAAGCAGCATATGTGATTTGTGTGACAATGGTTTCTCAAGGAAATCGTTGTACAATTTCATAACATCCTGGTTCTCATGGGAGAATCTGATCTTGGCGTTCTTGTCAAGAAAGTAGAGGTTTGCACCGCGTGTGTGTGCAAGTTCTTCGCCGTCGTGGATCGGCTGACCGCCTCCGCCGACGCATCCTCCCGGACAGGCCATAACTTCCACAAAGTCGTAGTGTACTTCACCATGTTCAATTGCTTCAAGCAGTTTGCGTACATTTCCAAGACCACTGACAACAGCAGCACGGATTGTAGCATCACCGATCTGGACTTCAGCTTCTACAACACCCGTCTCAAAGGATGGACTGCGGACAATCTTAAATGCATCCGGATCCGGGTTACGTCCTGTTACAAGATAGTGTGCGGAACGAAGTGCAGCTTCCATAACACCGCCGGTAGCACCGAAGATAACACCGGCACCGGACCACTCTTTCATAAGCGGATCACATTCGCGGTCTTTCAGGATCTTTGGATCAATATGCGCAGCACGGATCATTCTTGTCAGCTCTCTTGTAGTGAGAACTGTGTCAATGTCATGTCCGGCATACTCGCCGTAGAAAAGTTCCATGTTGCGTTCACCTTTTTTCGCTACGCAAGGCATGACAGATACGGTGTAAATGTCTTCCGGAGCGACACCGATGGACTGTGCAAAATAAGTCTTCATAACAGCACCGAACATCTGCTGTGGTGACTTGGCTGTGGACAGCTGTGGCACCAGATGCGGGTACTGTGATTTGATGAAACGGATCCAGCCAGGGCAGCAGGAAGTGAACATCGGACGCAGCTTTAATTCTCCTTTGGTGAAGCGCTGCAGGAATTCATTTCCTTCTTCCATGATTGTAAGGTCAGCAGAGAAAGAAGTATCGAAGACGTAGTCTACGCCGATCTTTTTCAAGGCGTCCATGATCTTTCCGATTGTTGCTTCTTCTCTGGACAGGCCGAGAGCCTCTCCCCACGCGGCACGGACTGCCGGAGCAACCTGTGCAACCACCACTTTCTTCTTGTCAGCAATCGCACTCCATACATCCTCTGTATCATCACGCTCACGAAGTGCGCCGACAGGACAATGAGTGATACACTGTCCGCAGAGAGAACAGGAGACTTCATTGATCTTTTTATTTCCGTTTACATTGATCGTTGTTCTTGAACCTGTACTTGTAACATCCCAGATGTTCAGTCCCTGGATCTTGTCACAAATCTGGATACAGCGCATACATTTGATACATTTGCGTGAATCACGGATGAGAGGGAATGTCTTGTCCCAAGGTGTATCTTCAAAGCGTTCTTTGAACGGAAGATCGATCAGGTTCAGGTCATTTGCAACTTGCTGAAGTGTACAGTTTCCGCTTCTGACGCAGGTTGCACATTTGCAGTCGTGCTGGGAAAGGATAAGCTGTACAGTCTGTCTTCTTGCAATGCGTACCTTCGGGCTGTTCGTGTAGATCACCATGCCTTCGGTTACGACGTTATTACAGGATGTGACCAGACGGTCTTTTCCTTCAATCTCAACAACGCAGACACGGCAGGCCGCAATCTCGTTGATATCTTTCAAATAACATAATTTCGGAATCGGAGTTCCAAGCTTTGCCGCAGCTTCCATGATAGTAGTTCCGGAAGGTACGGATATTTTCTGATTATCAATTGTAACATTTACCATTTTTCTTTCCGCCCCCCTTTGAAAATACCATAACCGAAATGATCGCAGCGCAGGCATCTGTGGGATTCCTGTTTTGCTTCGGCTTCTGTCATACAGTTTTCAACGCCTTCAAAGTCACAGACACGGCTGCAGGCTTCACGTTCTGTAAGTTCAACTCTTCCGCAAGGTTCACGGTCGCTTAAGCGCGGCTCCGGAATCTCAACATCGCAGCTGATGATATGATGGAAACCAAGATATTCATCAATATTGGCTGCAACAACCTTTGCAGCGGCGATTGCTTTGATTACGGAAGCAGGTCCGGATGCACAGTCTCCACCGGCGAATACACCAGGGATGTTATCGAAACCGCCATAACGTTCTGTCATGATCTTACCGCGAGAAACCGGAACGCCGGCTTCGGCAAAGTGTTCAGATTCGATATCCTGACCGATTGCAACGATGAGTGTCTGGCAAGGGATAAGGAAATCTTCTTCACCTGTCGGACAGACACTTGCACGACCGTCCTTGATCTTGCTGATCATCTGTGGTGTGACGTAGATACCTGAAACGTGTCCGTTCTCATCAGTCTCGATTCTGGATGGTGCTTTCAGTGTGAGTACTTCAATTCCCTCTGCAACTGCACCTTCGATCTCAGCCGGAAGAGCAGTCATATCTGCAGTACGGCGTCTGTAAACGATACTTACTTTTTTCGCACCGAGACGTTTTGCTGTGCGGACGGCGTCCATGGAAACGTTACCACCACCGATGACAGCAACTTCCTGTCCGGTAAGATCAGGGCTCTTGTCTTCTCCAACATCACGAAGGAAGGACACAGCAGAGATCACGCCTTCTGCATGTTCGCCTTCGATACCAAGCTTCTTATCAGTGCTTGCACCGATGGAAATAAGAACAGCATCATATTCCTGGCGGAGACTCTGAATTGTGATATCTTTACCGATACGTTTTCCAAATTCTACCTGAACTCCTGTCTCAAGGATTGCCTGAATGTCTTCATCAAGACGATCTTTCGGAAGTCTGTAGTTCGGGATTCCATAGCGGAGCATTCCGCCGAGCTTTGGAAGCATCTCGAATACGGTTGTCTGATGTCCCATCAACTGCAGGTAGTAAGCAGCGCTGAGTCCACCAGGTCCACCGCCTACGACAGCGATACGCTTTCCGGTGGAAGGTGCACATTCCGGTGGCGGAACCTTGCCTGCATAATCAGCGGCCATACGTTTCAGTCCACGGATATTGATGGCATCATCTACGATATTTCTACGGCAGCGGGCTTCACAAGGATGCTCACAAATAAAACCGCAGGTTGTCGGGAACGGATTATCCTTACGGATCAGACGGATTGCGTCAGCATAACGGCCCTCTCCGGTCAGTGCGATATATCCAGGGATATCAACATGTGCAGGACAGAGAGAAACGCAAGGTACAGGCTGTGTATAGTGGCAGGTACAGCGTCCCTGACGGACATGTTCTTCATAATCTTCGCGACAGTCTCTTAAGCTCTTATGTACCATGGCACCGGCTTCATATCCGATCGGACAGTCAGAACCTTCGCGGATAGATTCAGACAGTGTGTCAATCAGATCGAGTGTCTCCATTGTAGCAGTCCCGTTCATAACATCTGTCAGAAGGTTCTTCAGTTGCCACAGCCCAACGCGGCATGGGGTACATTTTCCACAGGATTGCGTCTGACACATCTCGATAAATGCACGAGTCATGTCAACCGGACATAATCCCGGAGGGCTGGATTCAATTCTACGTTCCAGATCTTTGTACAGCTCTTCAACGACGAGCTGGCCTTTATCTGGACCTGGGATTTCAAGTCTACTCATTTTAAACCTCTCCTTTTACCATAACGTTCATTACTGACTGATTTTAAAATAGGAAATGTATTTGAAAAACCTATCTTCAAACCAGTAAAGTTCCATTTGGTAATATTCTACAAATAAATCTAAAAATTATCAAGAAAAGTTTAAAAAATGACGAGCCTGTTATTTATTATACAAACAACAAGCTTGTCAAAAATAAACAAAAATATTCTAAAAAATATTGAGAAACAGCTAAAAAAATTAATTCATATAGCGGTAGCAACGAAAATGATAACAGAGCGTTCACCTAAAAATATTTTAGATTCTACCGTGGGCATTGAATTTTTGTGAAAAAACTGACATTTAGGATCTCCGGTGTTGACCGCAACTTTCCATTCATAATGTTCAGGAAGTTCAGGCAGAGTGAGTGTGACCGGAAACCATCCGGAATTTACAGCCAGATAAACAAGATCTTCTTTTTGGGTTGCTTCATTATAGCCTGCGAATCGTACACAGACAACATGGCTGCCACCGGAGAAATTTGTCTCATCCGGAGTGAGCCCATGCGTGCTCATTGCCGGAACACCAAGATAGCTTGGCTCGAGATCCTTACGGATGACAGGATGATCTTTGCGGAACTGGATCATATATTGAAAGAAATCGAACAGATCCTTATTTTTTTTAAGGAGACTCCAGTCCAGCCAGGAGATCAGGTTATCCTGGCAATAAGGGTTATTATTTCCATAACGTGTGTCTGCAAATTCATCACCGGAGAGGAACATTGGAGTTCCGCGGCTGCAAAGCAGAACGGCACAGGCATTTTTCATCAGTCGTTTACGAAGTACCAGAATGGCAGGATCATCTGTTTCGCCTTCTACGCCACAGTTCCAGCTGTTATTGTCGTCAGCTCCGTCAGTGTTCCCCCAACCGTTGGCTTCATTATGCTTCTGGTTATAACTGTACAGGTCACAAAGCGTGAAGCCATCATGACAGGTGAGAAAGTTGATGGAAGCATTTCCGCCTCGGTAAGCAGGATCGTACAGATCAGGAGAACCTGTGATTCTTGCTGCAGCAGTCTGGGCAAGGAAGTCATCTCCTTTTAAAAAGCGGCGCATATCATCACGGTAGCGCCCATTCCATTCAGCCCAACGCTTCCAGGAAGGGAAGGAACCGACCTGATAAAGTCCGCCGGCATCCCATGCTTCAGCGATCAGTTTTACATTTCCAAGGATCGAGTCGAAAGCAAGGCTTCGCAGAAGCGGTGGTTGGCTTAGAGGGGTTCCGTCATCATTTCGTCCAAGAATGGAAGCAAGATCAAAACGGAATCCGTCTACACGGTATTCGATGACCCAGTAACGCAGACACTCCAAAATCATGTCTCGTACAACAGGGTGATTGCAGTTCAGTGTATTTCCGCATCCGCTGAAATTATAATAATGTCCGTCCGGAGTCAACATATAGTAAATGTTGTTGTCAAAGCCTTTGAAAGAAAAGCACGGACCGAATTCATTTCCCTCAGCAGTGTGGTTGAAGACGACATCGAGGATCACTTCTATGCCATTGTCATGGAGATCTTTGATCAGTGTCTTGAGTTCCAGTCCTTCGTGGTTATATTCCATAGAAGAACAGTAGCTTGTATTTGGTGCAAAGAAACTGACCGGATTATATCCCCAGAAATCAATAAGTTCATTTTCATCAATCAATCGTACATCACGCATCTCATCAAATTCGAAGATTGGCATTAGTTCAACAGCATTGACTCCAAGTTCTTTCAAATAAGGAATCTTTTCGCGCAGGCCTTCGAATGTACCGTGGTGCTTAACACCGGAACTTTCATCCATGGTAAATCCGCGGACGTGTAGCTCGTAGATGATCAAGTCTTCCATAGGAATAGAATGGTGACGTTGGTCACCCCAGTCAAAGTTGGATTGTACCACACGGGCACGATAACCATGCTGGGCGTTATTTACATGCCCCCACTGGCTCTGTCCGGTGACAGCGCGCGCATAAGGATCCAGCAGGATTTTGTTTTTATCAAAACGGAGTCCTTTCTTTTCATCATAAGGACCATCCAATCGATAGGCGTACTCAAATTCTTCGATATCCAGATCAAAGACGATCATAGAATAGCAGAAACCAATCCTGTAACTTTCCGGAAATGGAATCACGGCGTAAGGTTCTTCGGCTTTGCGGTGAAAAAGCAGAAGCTCGCAGGAGGTAGCTCCGTGTGTATGAATCGTAAAGTTGACACCACCCGGGATAGCGACTGCACCAAATTCACGGAAAAAGCCAGGACGGATCTGGAATCCATTGACGGTATCGATTGGCTTGAGCTGTTCGGATATTACTGGCATATAGGAAAACTCCTTTCTAATTGTATTCAAGTTAGAATGAATTAAGAATTAACATAACAATTAACATAAGTATAACACTTAGAAAAATAAAAGCATAGGTTCAGCCTATCATTCTGTGAGAAAATGTGCTACAATGATACCACTATTTATTTGTAGAAAAGAGGTTATGGTATTATGGCAGAAGAGCAGAAAACAGCAGGATGTTCAGAGGAATCCTGCGCCAGCTGTGCCAGTGCAGGAACATGCACAAGTAAGAAAGTTGATATGCATGAACCGATGAACATGTATTCATCTATTAAAAAAGTGATCGGCGTTGTCAGTGGAAAGGGCGGCGTTGGTAAGTCACTCGTGACAGCATCCCTTGCAAGAATGATGAGAGCAAAAGGATATAATGTTGGTATCATGGATGCAGATATTACAGGTCCATCTATCCCAAAGATGTACGGACTTCATGAGATGGCAGTAGGAACTGAGCAGGGAATTCTTCCATGTGAAGCAGCAGATGGAACAAAGATCATGTCTGTCAATCTTCTTTTGGAAGACGAGGAAGCACCGGTTATCTGGAGGGGACCAGTGATCGCAGGTGTTGTAAAGCAGTTCTGGACAGATGTTATGTGGGGAGATCTTGATTATCTCTTCGTTGATATGCCACCTGGAACAGGTGATGTTCCGTTGACAGTATTCCAGTCTCTTCCAGTTGACGGCGTTGTGATCGTTACATCTCCGCAGGATCTTGTACAGATGATCGTGAAGAAGGCATATGGAATGGCGAAGCAGATGAATATTCCGGTTCTTGGAATTGTTGAGAACTATAGCTATGTGAAGTGTCCGGATTGTGGCAAAGAGATTAAAGTATTTGGAGAAAGCCACATTGATGAGATCGCAGCAGATCTTAACGTTCCGGTTCTCGGAAAGATGCCACTTGACCCGGCAATCGCGCAGATGGTTGAGGAAGAGAAGTTTTCTGAAGCAGAGAATCCATATCTAGAAGGATTCGAACTGTAAAGCAAGTTGAGTGCATGTAATGGGAGTCATGGAAGACAAGGTTGGGGGATCTTGTCTTTCATGGCTTTTTTACGCGAGCAACGAGCAAAGTCCGTGCTCCAAAAAGAATAACAGAAAAGCACAAATTATAAATCACACAGGAGGAATTAACACATGATAGGCGAAAGAATAGAATTATGGCACAAAGAAGAATATCATTACCCTGCGGCGCATGGGTTTATCCCGATTATGGTCAGCTATATTCATGAGGATGAGCTGATGCATCCGGCGATGCTGGTGGTTCCGGGTGGCGGTTACAGACTTGTATCGCCTTCGGAAGCACATCTGGTTGCTATGGAATTTTATCAGGCCGGTTATAATGTGTTCGTCCTTGAATATACAGTGAATCCACTGGATGAAGCACCATTAAAGCTTCAGCCGATGAAAGATATTTCCAGAGCAATGCGAATGATCCGTTTTCGTGCAGAGCAGCTGCACGTTTTGTCAGATCGGATCGTGGTGTGCGGATTTTCAGCCGGAGGACATCTGTGTGCGAGTCTGTGTGTGCATGGAGCGGATATCGAGGATCCGGATGAAAAATATCAGAAGTTTTCAAACAAACCGGATGCCGCTGTGCTGTCTTATCCGGTAATCACTACAGGAAAGTACACACATAAAGATTCTTTTGTAGCATTATATGGAAAGAGTCCTACAAGAAAAGAGCTGGAATATATGTCAATTGAAAAGCATGTAACAAAAGAAATGCCACCATGCTTTATCTGGCAGACAGCAACAGATGGAACAGTTCCGGTGCAGAATAGTTATCTTTTAGCACAGAAATGTCTGGAAGAAGGAGTTCCATTCGCACATCATGTATTTTCAGAAGGCGTGCATGGTATGTCTGTTGCAACAGAGGACTGGCTGGAACGCAGGGGGAGAGAACCTTATACACAGGAGCAACTCCGTATGCTGGCAGAAGCAATCCTTGCGGGAGAAACTTCATTTCCAAAGGAAATGGGAGGAAGAACTGCTTGTGAAAAATGGAATTGGAAGAACACAGCCACCGAAATGGACAGTAGAGCAAAAAGAAGAGATACGAAGGACACTGAAAGAAGTACAGATCTGGCCCAAACTGGCAGAGGAATGGCTGGAGAAAATAATTGATTACAAAGGAGAAACACGATGAGAATTCTATTGATCCGTCACGGAGATCCGGATTATGTAAATGACACATTAACAGAAAAAGGAAGACGTGAAGCGGCACTGCTTGCAAAACGTGCAGTATCTATGAATATGGGGGAATGCTATAAGTCTCCACTTGGAAGAGCGCAGGATACGGCGGCTCCATGTCTTGAGTCAACTGGAAAAACAGCAGAAATATTGGATTGGTTGCAAGAGTTCCCGGCGCAGGTTGATCTGAATAAAAATCCGGAACTTGAAAAAGCATATCCCGATGTGAAAAAAGAAGGGGAGCATTTCCTGCCTAGAATTGCATGGGATATGGTTCCGGGGTATTGGACAGAACATGAAGCTTATATGGATAAAAATGCATGGCGTGAAACAGAAGTGGCGAAAAATTCTGATCTTGTAGAAGTATACGATCATGTGATTGAAGAATTTGATCGCTTTCTCGCAGAGCATGGATATGTAAGAGAAGGGGCGCATTATCGTGTGGAGAAAGAAAGTAATGAGACAGTGACATTTTTCTGCCATTTCGGAATCAGCTGCGTGCTGTTGTCTCATTTATGGAATGTATCACCATTCGTGCTTTGGCATTGCCTTGCGCTTGCACCAACTTCTGTGACAGAAGTAGTAACAGAAGAGAGAGAACAGGGAACGGCATATTTCCGTGGATTGAAAGTAGGAGATATCTCACATCTCTATGCAGGTGGAGAAGAACCGTCCTTCGCAGCAAGATTCTGTGAGACATATAGCAACAAGGAGCAGAGGCATTAAAATCAAATGTCTCTGCTCCTTGCTTTATGGATTTTGGTATTATTAAATCACTTTCTGATAAGCAATTCGTTCTGTTCCATCCTCAACATATACGATTCCGCAATATTTGAATCCATTCTTATCTAACAGATGCTGCATTACGATATTGTCCCGGTGTGTATCAATACGGATATTGCCGCATTGTTCCAAGGCCCAGTTCAGGCAGAAGGACGCTGCACCTTTTACATTTCCGGTGGAAGTGATGCGGTGAACAACTCCGTAACGGGAGTCATTGATCCAGTCACCTTCGTAGACGCGCATGTAAGTCGGATCAGCCCCTTCTTTATAATAGAAAGTAGCAACTATCTGGTCCTTTTCTGTGCAGACATAACTGTTCCCCTCAGTGATGTCATCCAGAATCAACTGTGGAGAAGGATAAGTGTTTCCCCACTGAGAAGCATTTCCGTGAGTTGCCATGAATCTGCGTGCATGTTCGTACATCTTAAGAAGTACTTCAAGTTCTTCTGGTTTTGTCTTTCTGATTTCCATAATATTCCTCTTTCATAAACTAAATGTAGATACGCTAATGCACTATTATATCAAAAAACAGAACGTAACTCCATTGACAAAAATATAGAGAAAACATGAAACGAAATCGTTATCATAGAGGAAAAGTACCTAGAGTGCATTTTGAAAGGAAAAGAGGCTGTTTATTTGTCTGTAAATCAGACCGTACACATGGGGAAAATGTTCTTTTTACGGTACATTTTTACTGTACTAAAGTTCGTACAATTCCCCGTAAAATGGGCGTTTTTTCGTATATTTTGTACTAAATCGAATACAAAGCGATTTCCGATATTTATTCTCGATTTTACGCTTGTCATTTATTTAACACGGTGTTATACTATGCCCGTAAAACAATTACAAAACTATTTTAGGAAAGAATATAGGAGGATTTTTCAATGGCTAATTTTGAGCAGTGGGCTGGCTTCAAGGGAAGAAAATGGACACACTCTGTAGACGTGCGTGATTTCATCCAGGAGAACTACACACCATATGAAGGTGATGAGGCATTCCTTGAAGGACCGACAGAAGCAACAGACAAATTATGGGGAAGACTGCAGGAACTTCAGAAAGAAGAAAGAGCTAAGGGCGGAGTTCTCGATATGGAGACAGAAGTTGTTTCCGGTCTGACAGCATACGGCCCAGGATATATCGATGAGAGCATGAAAGACCTTGAGCAGGTTGTTGGTTTGCAGACAGACAAACCGCTGAAGAGAGCATTCATGCCTTACGGTGGAATTAAAATGGCTGAGCAGGCTTGTACAACATACGGATATGAGCCAAGCCCGAAACTGCACGAGATCTTCACAAAATATCATAAAACACACAATCAGGGTGTATTCGATGTTTATACACCAGAGATGAAAAAAGCCCGTCACAACAAGATCATCACAGGACTTCCGGATACATACGGACGAGGACGTATCGTAGGTGACTACCGTCGTGTTGCTCTGTACGGTATCGATTTCCTGATCGAGAGAAAACAGTATGACTTCGAGCGTTATGCAAGACACGGCATGAAGGGTGAGGATTTCCGTCTTCGTGAAGAACTTGCAGATCAGATCAAAGCTCTGAAAGAGATGAAAGAGATGGCTGCAGCATACGGATTCGATATTTCTCAGCCGGCTAAGAATGCTCACGAAGCAGCTCAGTGGCTGTACTTCGGATACCTTGCAGCAATCAAGACACAGAATGGTGCAGCTATGTCCGTAGGACGTATCTCTACATTCCTTGATATCTATATTGACAGAGATCTTAAGAATGGAACACTTACAGAGAAGGAAGCTCAGGAGATCATCGACCACATGGTAATGAAATTCCGTATGGTTAAGTTCGCAAGAATCCCATCTTACAACCAGCTGTTCTCAGGAGACCCGACATGGGCTACACTTGAGGTTGGTGGACTTGGACAGGACGGACGTTCTATGGTAACAAAGACTGACTACCGTTTCCTCCACACACTGAACAACATGGGACCTTCACCAGAGCCAAACCTGACAGTTCTTTATTCTTCAAGACTGCCAGAGAACTTTAAGAAGTTCGCATCCCTGATTTCTGTAACAACAAGCTCCATCCAGTACGAGAACGATGATGTTATGCGTCCGGTATGGGGAGATGACTACAGCATCTGCTGCTGTGTATCTGCTACAGAGACAGGTAAAGAGATGCAGTTCTTCGGAGCTCGTGCAAACCTTGCTAAGTGTCTTCTTTACGCTATCAACGGTGGTGTTGATGAAAAGACTAAAGTACAGGTAGGACCGGCTTACCAGCCAATTACTTCTGAGTACCTTGATTACGATGAAGTACTTGCTAAATATGATGAAATGATGGAGTGGCTGTCCAAGCTGTATGTTGATACACTGAACATGATCCACTACATGCATGATAAATACTACTATGAGGCAGCTCAGATGTCCCTGATCGACACAGACGTTAAACGTTCTTTCGCAACAGGTATCGCTGGATTCTCACACGTAGTAGACTCCTTAAGCGCTATTAAATACGCTAAGGTTAAAGTTGTTCGTGACGAAGATGGACTTGCTACAGACTTCGAGATCGAAGGAGACTTCCCGAAATATGGTAACGATGATGACCGTGCAGACGAGATCGCTGTATGGCTGCTGAAGAAATTCATGCACAAACTGAACAAGTGCCACACATACAGACATTCTGTACCGACAACATCTATCCTTACAATTACATCTAACGTTGTATATGGTAAGGCTACAGGATCTCTTCCGGACGGAAGAAAGGCTGGAGAGCCACTTTCACCAGGAGCTAACCCGTCTTACGGCGCAGAGCAGAGCGGACTTCTTGCTTCTCTTAACTCTGTTGCTAAGCTTCCTTACGAGCTTGCACTTGACGGAATCTCTAATACACAGACAATCAACCCAGGTGCACTTGGACATTCTGATGAAGAGCGTAAAGAGAACCTTGCTCACGTACTTGACGGATACTTCGATCAGGGAGCACATCATCTGAACGTTAACGTATTTGGTGTTGACAAACTGAAAGATGCTATGGAGCACCCAGAGAAACCTGAGTACGCTAACTTCACAATCCGTGTATCAGGATACGCTGTTAAATTTATCGACCTTACTCGTGAGCAGCAGCTTGACGTTATCGCAAGAACTTGCCATGACCACATGTAAATAATGTTGCGATTTGCGGATAAAAGATCATAAATAACAGATAATATATCAGGACGCAGTCATTTCACCATGCTGCGTCCTTTTTTCATAAGACCTGCAATTATAAAGAAATGCCAGAAGACAAATCTGAAGGTTGCAGAAGAATGGCAGGAAACTGCCGGAAAAAGAAGGAGAAATATATGTCAGAAGTAAAAGGATACATTCACTCAACAGAAAGCTTCGGTTCCGTTGACGGACCTGGCGTACGCTTTATCATTTTTGTAAGCGGATGTCCAATGCGCTGTCAGTTTTGCCACAATCCGGACACATGGAAGATGCAGGACGGCGAACTGAAGACAACAGATGAACTGCTTAAAACAGCACTTCGCTATAAAAGCTACTGGAAAGATAAAGGTGGTATCACAGTCAGCGGTGGAGAACCTTTGATGCAGATGGATTTCCTGATTGATCTTTTCAAGAAGGCGAAAGAACAGGGAGTTCATACCAATATTGATACAAGCGGAGCTGTATTTACAAAGGAAGAACCATTCTTCGGTAAACTGCAGGAGCTGCTGAAATACACAGATATGCTGATGCTTGACATCAAACACATTGATGATGAGCAGCATAAGATTCTCACGGGACAGAGCAACAAGAATATTCTTGAGTTTGCACGTTATCTGTCTGATATCAAGAAACCAATCTGGATCCGTCATGTACTCGTTCCGGAGCGCAGTGACAAGGATGAATATCTGGAAAGACTGCATGATTTTATCGAGACACTGGACAATGTAGAACGCGTTGAAGTTCTTCCATATCATACACTTGGTGCATATAAGTGGAAAGAACTTGGATATGATTACAAGTTAGAGGGAATCGATCCTCCGACACAGGAGAGAATTGAGAATGCAAACCGTATTCTTGAGACAGCGAAATATTTAAAATAAGATAAAAAAGAACTCTGTTATGAGATGTATGAATCAATACATTCGCAACAGAGTTCTTCTTTTAAAATACCTTGCTTAAAATTTTCTCAGAAAGAAAAAAGTCACGATACACACGATTGCTTCGGTAACAGGCAGGCAGAGCCAGATACCTGTCATTCCCAAAAAGTGCGGCAAGCAGGAAAGCAATCGGCAGGATCAGTACAAGTCCACGCAGGATGGAAATGATGAATCCCGGTACCGGCTGATCAGAAGCACTTAAATAAGTCGCTGACACCATATTGATGCCTGAAAAGAACAGGCTTACAAAGTAAATGCGCATGCCTTCTGCTGCCATTGAAGTAAGCAACGGATCCTTGTCTTTATTAAACAAGTCAGCAATCGGAACTGCAAAGACAAAGACAACCAGATAAGCGATCAAAGCCATAAGTACTGCAGTGCTTAATGCGTAGCGTCTTACCTGGTGGCGTACAGGAGCTCCATTTTTACCAGGGTGACTGCTGACAATCGGTTGGATACCCTGCCCGATTCCGGTAAAGATCGCCACAAGTACGAGTGCGATATTAGCAAGGATACTGTATGCAGCAAGTCCGGTCGTTCCACTGAACTTCAGCGTCAGCATGTTGAAGACAAGAATTACGATGCCGGAAGATAATTCAGCTACAAGAGAAGAAACTCCAAGCCGGCAGATATCTACAGCAGTTTTTAGATGTATCCTTGTTTTTACCAGATGAAACTGATTTTTCTTTTTCCAGAAATGCATGGACAGAATACTCATTCCAACCAGTGGAGCAGTTGCAGTAGCCAGTGCAGCTCCGGTCATGCCAAGTTGCATAGGATAGATGAAAATGTAATCCAGCACAATATTTGTCAGACTTCCAACGAGCATTGCAGTCATTGAAAGCCGCGGTTCTCCATCATTTCTGACAAAACAATTCAACAGATTGTTGCACAAAAACAGCGGAGAGAACATAAGCAGGATGCGGATGTATGGAATCGCATGCGGCAATGTAGTTCCATCTGCTCCGAGTAAGACACAAAGAGGTCTTGCAAAAAACAGTCCGATGCTGAAAAAGAACAGCATAGCTACAAATGCAAGCTGAAGTGCCTGGGTGAAGATCGTGCGGTGAATCTCACTGTCAGCTCTGCCGGAGGAAAGCGAGTATCGCGCAGCAGCACCCATACCGATCATCAGCCCTGTTCCGTTTAACAAGCTGAAAGCAGGAAGAACCAGATTAAGCGCGGCAATCGCATCAGAGCCGATTCCCCGGGCAACAAAAAATGTATCGGCAAGGATATAACAAGAATATCCGATCATGCCGAGTACATTTGCCGAGACATATCGGATAAAGGTTGGAAATACCTTCTCCGCAGTTGTGGCGGAGCAGGGGGTAGTTGTAGTCATTTTAAGAATCCTTTCAGTTTAAATTATACTTTGACATTTCTACTGGGGCGTGCTAATATAATGGTAGAAAAAGAGTACTACCGATAGACGGTTAGTCCAATAAAGAATTGACAAAAATTGCCGCTATAGTTTATCAGACAGGGCGGCTATTTTTGTGACTTTTTTGCATCTTTGCCAAAAGTATATCCTAATCCAAAGCAGGTTAATCCAAAACTGATTACTGCTATAAAATCAATGATATTCATGGTTCAGCCCTCCTTTCCAATGATTCTCTTTCTGAGATTTATGTAATCAGAGGGTCACAGTCCCTCTGTAGAAGGACTAACCGCCTACCGTTATGTGGTAGCACCCATGATTTCATTATAACAAACGGCATGTATAATTTCAATAGTGAAAATGGAGAGAAGAATACATATGAATAAAAAAGAAGTACTAGAAATTCGCAAGCAGTTTTCTCCAAAAAACTGTGCAATCACTAAAATCTGCGGTTGTTATGTAGATTATGAGAAGAATAAAAAGATGGAGTCAAAAGACGCATTTCTCGCACTTCCGGAGGAAGAAGCATTTAAGTATTTTGATATTTTTAAGAAGACACTTTCCGGAAGTATCGGAAAGAATATGCTGAATATGGAGTTTCCACTGGATGCAGAGATGCCGGGCGGAACGCAGGAATTTCTTCTGAAGCTTCGTGACAGTCGTCTCGAAGACGATATGCTTCTGGAAGAATTCTATGACAAAGTGATTGCAACGTATGAGTATGCGGAGAATTATTACATTATTTTGATCCATGCAGCATACGATGTTCCTGGAAGAACATCCGATGATCTTGAGATGGATGATGCTTCAGATGAAGTATATCAGCATATACTGATGAGCATCTGTCCGGTCAGTCTGTCAAAGGCAGGGCTTAGCTATAACGCGGAAGAGAACTGTATTCAGGACAGAATCCGTGACTGGATCGTTGATAAGCCGGACAAAGGATTCCTCTTCCCGGCATTCAACGACAGAAGTACAGATCTTCACAGTGTGCTTTATTACACGAAGAAATCAGAAGATCTTCAGCCGGAGATGATCGACCAGCTTCTTGGTGCGAAGATGCCGATGTCTGCGGACACACAGAAAGAGACATTCCAGATGATTATTGAAGATACATTGGGAGAAGATGGTGATTACGAGACTGTCCGTAACATTCACGAGACATTGAATGATATGATCGAAGAACACAAAGAAGAACCGGATCCGCTGACATTGGATAAAACGGATGTGAAGAAGATTTTCGAGCAGAGCGGTGTGCCGAATGAGAAGATGGAGAACTTTGAGAAGAACTTCGAAGAAAATGCAGGCGAGAAAGCAACGCTTCTGGCAAGCAATATCGCAGAGACAAGAAAGTTCAATATCGAGACACCGGATGTTGTGATTAAAGTAAATCCGGACAGAATGGATCTTGTCGAGACAAGAATGATCGACGGAAGACAGTGCCTTGTGATTCCAGTGGATGACCATATTGAGGTTAATGGAATCAATGTCAGAACGATGAAGGTAAAGGGAACGACTACAGCGAACGCAGTGGATGATGTTGTTCCGTTCGATGAAGATTAATTGACGGGGAAAGAAATAGAGAAAACGTACAAAGAGGATTCCTGCCTGAAAATATTTCCATTTATTTAAAATGAAATATTTTCAGGAGGGAATCCTCTTTACAGTCTTCTTTGAATAAAAACAGGTAGAAGAATAGTAACCTTAGATGATCGTATACTGCATCAGTTCATAGTGCAGTTTACAACCTTCTACAATCTCGGCCGGGAGCAGTGCTCTGGCTACGAGTTTTAGCTCTTCATCCGGAAGATCAACTCTTCTTAAGTGTGCATAATCTCCATCAATCTGTTCTACGATATAATCACATACTAACATTTTAAAATCTCCTTTTTTTCAGCATTTCTTCAATCTCAGTTGTGAGATCTTTGATTTTTTCTGCCGGACAGTCAACTGCAAGCAATAATTCATCTCCGGTTTTTTTCATGAATTTCAATTGAGTTTTTAATATCTGCCTGAGCTTGTTCCAGCTTTAGAAGCAGGGCATTCTTTCCACTGTCAAAAGCAGCGCGGATCTGCTCATTTGTCTTTACGGGTCCTGGGATATTCATACAGAATGAAATGACCGGACAGTGGTATTGTTCAATGAATGTATCCTGGATTTGTGCACGCCGCTTACGACATTGCAGCATATCTGTTAATACAACCTGTTCTCCTTGCATAAGGAAACCTCCTTGTCATTTTCTCGCGTTTTGTTTAAAGGTGAATTACACGGTTTCAGCAATTCTACGCAGTTTATATTTTACATAGTAGTTGATCCTTAATGATGTACAACATGTTCAGCAGCTTTGATCTTTGCAATCACAGGAGCTGCGTCTTTGCTCTGAAAATAGTGAAGTGTTGTTTCAGGAACAAGCGTCTTCAACAACTCTATATTATCATCTTTTAGCGCAGTTCGTACAGTCAATGCGCTGATTACATCTCCATTAGCTTCTTTTTGCGGAACAATCGTACATGAAATTTTATTTTCGGGAAGTTTTTTAGCCATAATCTTGTTGTAGATTCCAGTCACCTGGCTGTTTGGCTCTTCACCTACATAGCGGCAGTTGATTCCAAGCGCCTGCGCGATTCTAACAAAGATCGTCAGGTCAAGGTTCGCATGACTTTCCATAACAGCATCGGCATCTTTCTGGAAATAGCTTGGGAAAGTTGCATTGCTGATAATGTAAGAACCGCTCTCATGATAAATGATGTTGTTAAGGTGAGCAGTTCCTTCCAGAACTAATTGTTTTCGCACAGAGAACGGAACAAGACTCTGATCTTCACTGACGATAAATAAATGAAGAATATCACTTTCAGCAGCAGCTTTTTCCACCAGATATTGATGCCCCAAAGTAAATGGATTTGCATTCATGACAAGTGCTGCAATGCGAAGGTTCTTTTGTGCCTCAGCGGATACTTCAGAAAGAATCGGTGTATTGTCAGTGGCGAACCGTTTCGTAACTTCTGACTGTTCGCTTTCTTTCTTTAAACGTTCCAGATAAGCGGAGAATCCTGTTTTTCTGTTCTCCATAAATACAATCTGACCGTCAATTCGGGCAATCTCATAAAAACCGCGATCACCAAAAAACTTGGCGGAATTGCATTTTGTATAGAGAAAAAGATGTGTATTACCACGCTCGAACTGTACGCTGATCAAGTGAGTTACAATCTGATTCATCAGTCCTTCTCCCTGATGCGCGCTGCTGACTGCTATACAGCGGAGTGTGTTGCCAAAACAGCTTCCGGTAGCGATGATGTTCATCTCATCATCATACATACCGCAGGTGTAGTCAAGATTTGCATCCCGGCGGATACCTTCTGCAAGGAGCAGTTCGTTTATCTGCTTGTTTGCCAGAATGTCAGATGGGTAGATCTGAGAGATTATATAATCAGACATAAAATCCTCCTGATAAATATCATAGGTCTGCCATTTGAATTTGACAGAAAAAGTGTTTCAATTACAAAGACATTCTATCATGAATTACAAAAAAGTAAAGAATAAGAATGATTCCGAATGATTAATGACAGAATCATTCTTATGATAGTTAGTGCTGATATAGAAAGGGAACTTTTTCCCTGAAAATATCAAGTAGCAGGTGTGGTAACATATGTACAACATCTTAATCAATTACATGAACCATTTATCGTGTATTTGCTTAGGCTGTTGTGTTTACAAGTCTACAAACACGATTGAGATGGAAAGGAGAAAGCCGAAAATGGCAAAGGGAAAATTGTATACAGCTCTGTATGAGCGTTTGAGTCACGATGATGAGCTTCAGGGAGAATCTAACAGTATCTCTCATCAGAAGCAGATTCTTCAAGAATATGCAATGCAGAGGCACATAGCCTGACACCGGTTCGTCATTTCACAGATGATGGTATTTCCCGGTATACGATTTGATCGCCCAAGCTTCATTCAGATGATGAATGAGGTTAAGGTCGGAAACATTGGAACCATTATCATTAAGGACATGAGCCGATTGGGAAGAGATTACCTTTCCGTGTACAATAAAGTTGTTCAGGCTATATTGTAGAAAGGAAAGGTAATTTATGGCGAAGAAAGAATATTCACTCGCTAGTGTATCTATTTTTATAAGTGTCTCTTAAAAAACAGATACACTAAAAATTCTTCAACATTTTTTTTGTGCACGATATCATTATTGAATGTTAACTAAATGACATTGGTTCATTCCCATGTTAACGGCAAAAAAAGGCAGAGCACGAATTACTTGCATTATTTACTGAAATTTCTATAGTTAACCGCTATGATTTATTCTTTAATTTAACACAGGAAACACAGTATTTTACAGTTATACATAAATAGATTACACCGACCACAACAATCGCGAACACTCCTGTATTGAAAAATAAATGCGCGATCATCGTCACAACTAACAATATTCCGATTAATTTTCCTGAGAATATGTAAGTACTGTAGGAACTTTGATAAACAGCTTCCTTTTCTGCCTCATCACAGCTTTCCAGCCATTGTTTATGAAAATCTTTGGAAGCAATATCGCCCTTTTTCTCTGGATGTACTTTCTGAAGCAGTTTTACATAACGGGCCTGAGCCATGCCACAGTAAAAGAAACAGATTAAAAACAGGACACATGCTGTAAGAAATTTTACCAGTGAAGTTCTTCCATCATGAATATATCTCATAGAATATCCACTTCCCAACAAAGCAATGCAAAGCACTTGTGCCACTACATTGATACACTGCAGAATTGCTCCGTACCTTTCTTCCTCATAATCCAGTCGATGAAATTCCTCATCTTCTGCATCTTCAATCCGATCACAGACGTTTCTTAGCTTTTTGAAGCAGATCTCATATGCTGCAATTGAAACGACAAGCACTGACAGGAGCCCTGGAACCATAAGCCTCCGTGTCACTTCCGTCAGAAGGCTCAGCGATCTTCCACTAAAATCTTCCCCAAAAACAATTTCATAAACTACAGTACTTACGCCTCCTATTACTCCGCCTATCAGCATTGCCGCTAACATCTTTACAATGGTTTTCTTTGTGTTTCTCGTCTTTGTATCACTCTTCATTGTTTTCATCCTCCTTATACTCAAAGATATCTTCTACTGTAACCTGACAGATCTTTGCAATTTTTAATGCCAATGTCACAGATGGGGAATAGTCCCCACGCTCGATCAGACTGATCGTCTGGCGGGAAACTCCTGCCCGCTTTCCAAGCTCTGTCTGATTGATTCCCAGTTTTGATCTATATTCTTTTAATCGATTTAATAAAGGCAATTTCCAGTCCCCTTTCGTTTTGATTTGACAACTTTTCTTGTCATTTATGATGATAACATTGACAACTTTATTTGTCAATTAATTTCATACATCTTATAGACAACTTTGAATTTTTCAAAGCAAAACTTACATCCGTATAGCTGAGCAGCAAAATAATCAGCTATGGTCTGCACACTAACCTCAGGATTTGTTTTTCGAGAAATTAAAAACAAGACAAAAAAGCGCATGGACTTATAATATTCTTCTGCCCTGCAGGACAATAAAATATAAAAGTCCTATAGGTGCAAAGCGGTAAGCTGCAAACAGACAGTTGTAGATTTATCCTTCGTGTATTATAATATTGCATACCGACTAAACAGGTCTGAGAAAGGTTGGGGATTACAGACATCTGTGAATTAGGACCGAAAAATAGTATTGGAGGATTCTTCCTATGAAAAAATCTAGTTTTTTCAAAAGCCTGCCATTTAAACTTCTGGTAGGTGTTGTGATCGGAATTCTTGCCGGACTTGCTCTTAATGCAAATGACGGGACAGGTTTGACAAATGCAATTCTGAACATTATTGTAACTTTGAAATATGTTCTGGGACAGATTATTTCATTCTGCGTTCCGCTGATCATCATTGGATTTATCGCACCGTCCATTACAAAGATGGGAAATAATGCATCGAGATTACTTCTGCTTGCAGTATGTATTGCATATGTATCTTCTGTTGGGGCTGCGTTATTCTCTACAGCAGCAGGATATGCGCTGATCCCGCATCTTTCTATTGTGACAGATGTAGATGGGCTGAAAGAACTGCCGGATATGGTGTTTGAACTTTCTATCCCACAGATCATGCCGGTTATGAGTGCACTTGTATTTTCTATTATGATCGGACTTGCAGCGGCATGGAATAAGGCAAAATTAATCACAGGAATGTTGGAAGAATTCCAGAAGATCGTGCTTTCCATCGTGTCAAGGATTTTGATTCCAATCCTTCCGTTATTTATTGGATTCACATTTTGTTCTCTGGCATATGAAGGATCCATCACAAAACAGCTTCCGGTATTCCTTAAGGTTATCATTATTGTTATGATCGGACATTATATCTGGATGGCACTTCTCTATACAATCGCCGGTGCTTATTCAGGAAAGAATCCACTGGAGGTTGTGAAGCATTACGGACCGGCATATCTGACAGCCGTTGGAACAATGTCTTCCGCAGCAACACTTGGAGTTGCTCTGCAGTGTGCAGGAAAGGCGAAACCATTAAGAAAAGATATGGTACAGTTTGGAATTCCGTTGTTTGCTAATATCCATCTGTGTGGATCTGTACTCACAGAAGTGTTCTTCTGTATGACAATCTCACAGATTCTGTATGGAAAACTTCCGTCAATTCCAACAATGCTTCTGTTTTGTATACTTCTTGGAGTATTTGCAATCGGTGCACCGGGAGTTCCAGGAGGAACAGTTATGGCATCCCTTGGACTTATCACAGGAGTCCTTCTGTTTGATGATGCGGGAACAGCACTGATGCTTACAATTTTCGCACTTCAGGATAGTTTTGGAACAGCTTGTAATGTGACCGGGGACGGAGCACTTACGCTGATTCTTACAGGATATGCGGAAAGACATAAGATTCCGGAGAAGTCAGATGAGATGCTGAATATTGAATTTTAATAATTGATTTTAAGGGCAGCTGTTATAGTTGTCCTTTCTTCTATTAAACGGAAAATCCAGGGTTGTTTCATGAAGGATTTTTAAAAACATAAAAAGATCAGATTTTATCGGGGGTTATGCATGTTATACAAAACATGTGTAACTCTTGATTTTTTGTGCCTGTAGAGGTATAATATCTATATGGTATAGGTGTATTGCACCTATACAGAAAGGAGGATATTATGCCAGTAACTGAGAAAAAGTACCCGGATTGGGTTCAGAAGTATCGGATCAAAGGAACTACCGTGAAGAAAAAAGGAGATTCGTATTATCTCTATAAAAGAACATCCCGGCGCGTGAAAGGGAAAAAGTATCCGCAGCCAGTCGATACCTATATCGGCGTGATTACTCCGGAAGGAGTAATACAAAGCAATAAAAGAAAAGTATCTTTGACAGATGCAGAAGTATGGGAATACGGATTTTCAAAAGCCGTCGGGAGTTGTGTCCGGATGATTGGAAAAAACCGTTGGGGGATGACTGGCAGGATGTACTTTCCATTATTCTTCTAAAACAGTCTCCAACCTCTTATATCCAGAAAACACGAGTGATGAAAAAAGAATCGGATTTCCGATATCAGTTTGCAGCCGGACAGCGTCCCTGTCCCGCAGAATTTATAAAAACAGGGCATTTGGTATGGAAGAATTACATCAGTTAGAGACCATCTATTTAGTATGCCTGGATAAAACGGAAATCATTTCGAAAGTGAATGAGGGGCAACGGAGACTCCTGGAGAAAATACAGGTGGCATTGGAAATGTGCTGAAAAGACTGTTCTGACAGAAAAATTGATCCATTATTTCAGGCAGATTCCGGATTATCGGTGCGGCAGAGAGAAAAGACACGATCTTGGAGAAATGCTGGTATGCGTCACCCTCGGATTCCTTTGTGGCCGGACAACGATCCGCAGGAGCCTGAAATGGTGCAAAACCCACTTGGAAGAGCTGCGGAAGCATATGAACTTAAAATACGGGATCGCCTCGCCTTCCACTATTACCCGGATGTTGAATGGCATTGATGAGGAATTAGCTTTGTATGCTTTTATGGAGTGGATTGGCGAGATCGTGGAATCCAGAAATACCCATCTAGCTATTGATGGGAAAGCATTGTGCGGTGCAACGGAAAAAACGAAAGGTGAGACAACCCCGATGCTGCTGAATGTAGTGGAAACGGTCCGGGGATTGATACTTGCACAGCTTCCGGTAGATTCAAAGACGAATGAGATTACGGCGATTCCTGAATTATTAAAGCTTCTGGATATCAGCGGGAGCATTGTAACGATTGATGCTGTTGGGACACAGACTGCAATCATGGAACAGATTCATGAACAGGGAGGACATTTTGTGTTAACAGTAAAGAAAAATCAGCCGGAGGTATGAGGAGATTCATACGTTCATGGATAAACTGGGGGCGGAAGATCTCAAAAGAAAAAAAGGCGAAGCTATGGATCCTGGGATGAAGGAGTTCCTTGAGAAATACGAAGAAATCAGCCAGATGGAAAAAAACCGGGACAGAAATGAGTATAGGACTTGCCAGATGTGTAAAGACGCTTCAAATCTGACCAAAAGCCAAAAAGAATGGCACGTTCAAAGTATTGGGCGGATCAAGCAGGTGAGGATACCCAAGGAAAAAGACAGCCAGGGGAATGATGTGACGCCGTCGAAGGAAGAGTTTTTGGGAAAAAAAAAAAAGGCTCCAGAAGAATCCCAGCTCCTTCTGCTGGAGAGGGAGCGGAAAGATGTCCAGTGTACGGCACTGATATCAGACCTGATCCTTACAGCAGAGGAGCTGGGAAGCATAAAAAGAATGCACTGGTCAATAGAGAACCGGCTCCATCATGTGCTGGACGATACATTTAGGGAAGACCGCTCGCCAGCCAAAAAGTCCCGGAACAACCTGTCGCTCATCAGAAAATACGCATACAACATCCTGCGTCTGGCAATGTACGAGACGGGTCTGGCAAATATAATGACAGAAATGATGGACTGCTTTTGTGACAATGCCGCTTTGCGGGAACGGTATGTGTTTCAAGGCATAGCCAGTCTCTATTGACTATATAAAAAGAATACCTCTGAAAAAAGGTCCTGTAAAGGGATATAGAGTTAATTTGCGCTTTTTTACATGACCAATGAATCAGAAACAATATGAGAGATGTGATAGCAAGGATGCAATAAGTTAGATCTGCCCATGGATAGTTCATGAAACAACCCTGCGGAAAATCAAAAAGAGGTTGTAATTTTCGGAAATATATGTTAGCCTGAATTCACGCAGTTCTTATTCTTATGAACAGCAAAGAGATCTATTAACCAATCGGTAATTATTTCCATAGTTCAGTATTCGAACAAATAATCCGATAACAAAACATAAGACGAATATTGTATGAATGATAACTGAAAGTTTATTAAAGGATCAGGTTTAAAAGTTCTGCTTTTCTGAAAAAAAAACCTATGTTACAATAAATTTGGATAAAGAATTCTTTCCTTCATATAAATGTTTGTCTTACAAAAACGAAAAGGAGAATTCTTATGAAAGAAAACCCAAGAAAAGTATCTAAAAGTGCAATTAAAAGTGAAAATGCATTAAATGAAAAAGAAGATTTCATTATGTTGCCAACAGTTGATTTTTGCTTTAAAGAGTTGATGCAAAATGAAAATGTGAGAAAAGGAATTATTGCAGCTATATTAAACAGGCGTCCAGATGAAATTGTAAATACTGAGCTTCTCCCCACAATCCTAAGAAAGGATTCGGAAGATGATAAGTATGGAATTCTAGATGTTCGGGTGCAGTTAGATAATGAAGTACAGATTGATTTTGAGATGCAGGTGGTTTATTATGATTTTTGGGCGAATCGTACAATTTATTATTTGAGTAAGATGTATACGGAACAGATACGAGAAGGTGATAGCTATGATAGATTACAGAAATGTATTCAAGTAAGTATTCTTGCTCATGTATTATTTCAAGAAGATGATGAGTGTTATCGACGTATTTCGTTTTGTGATGTAAAGACGGGGAAGGAATATACAGATCTGATGGAAATGCATATTTTGGAACTGCCCAAATTACCGCCGGAACAAAAGAGTGAAACAGATTTAATGCAGTGGATGCGCTTTTTGAATGGTAAACGCAGGGAGGATTTTGAGAAAATGGCTAAGAAGAATTCTTGTTTTGAAGAAGCGTATAAAGAATTGGACAAATTAAGTGCGGACGAGAAAAAACGTCTTGAATATGAAGCAAGACAGAAAGCAATCAGAGATCGTGATATATTGATCAAGACGGGAGAAAACCGTGGACGTAAAGAAATTATTTTATCAATGATTGAAGCGGGACTACCACTGGAACAGATTGCGGAAATCACGAAAGAAACTCTGGAAACGATACAAGAATTAAAGAAAAAGATGGGATGATGGTAAAAGGGCAGCTATTATAGTTGTCCTTTCTTTTTGCCAAAACATTGAATTTTAGTACTATTCTGTGGTACAATCGTTTGGTATAAAAAAAGTAATCGTCTGGTTGATATTCGCAAGGGGAATGTGGATAATAACAGCATTTTCAGATTGAGAGGTGAAAAAATGGGATTTACACATTTTGATGAAAAAGGAAAAGCCATTATGGTAGATGTGACGGAGAAGCGGGACACAGTCCGGGAGGCAACCGCCACGGGAAAGATCACGGTGAATGAAGAAGTGTTCCGTGCTGTCAAAGAAGGAACTGCAGGCAAAGGGGATGTGCTTGGAGTTGCGACAACAGCAGGGATTATGGGAGCAAAGAGGACATCGGATCTGATTCCGATGTGTCACATTCTTCCGATCACAAAGTGCAAGGTAGAGTTCGAGATGGTTGAGAGTGAACTTGCAATTTATTGTAATTGTACGGTACGTGTGACCGGGAAGACAGGCGTTGAGATGGAAGCTCTGACAGGAGCAAGTGTAGCACTTTTGACAGTTTACGATATGTGCAAAGCGATGGATAAAAAGATGGAGATTGGGGAAATCTATCTGGTCAGAAAGAGCGGTGGTAAGAGTGGGCTGATCGACAATGGATATAAGAAGGAAAGAAAAGAAGGCGAAAAGTAAAGTGGAAAAGAAAGAACAAAGATGGAAAGCAGCGGTAGTGACACTGAGTGATAAAGGATATGCAGGAGAGCGGGAGGACAAGAGTGGACCGCTTCTTTGCAGTATGTTAGAAGAAGCCGGATATGAAGTAACAGAAGTAAGACTTCTTCCAGATGAGCAGAAGATGATCGAACAGTGTCTCTGTGAACTTGCAGATGAGAAAAAAGTGGATCTGATCGCAACAACCGGAGGAACAGGTTTTGCACCGCGTGACTGCACACCGGAAGCAACATTTGCCGTGGCGACAAAGAATGCACCGGGAATCGCAGAGGCGATGAGACTGGCTTCACTTCAAGTGACACCAAGAGCGATGCTTAGCCGTGGCGCTTCTGTGATCCGTAATCAGACATTGATCATTAATTTTCCGGGAAGTCCGAAGGCTGTAAAAGAGAATTTAGAAGCAGTACTTCCATCTCTGGAACATGGTCTTGCAATTCTTACAGGAAATGCAAGTGAGTGTGGAAAACCAGTTTCTGAAGGAAAGTAAAACAGTAATGTAAGAGATAAATAATATGAGGTATGTAAGAGATGATCGATCAATATGGAAGAACAATAGAATATCTGCGCATCTCTGTGACGGACCGTTGTAATCTGCGCTGTGTCTACTGCATGCCGGAAGAGGGCATTGAGCAGCTGCCGCATGAGCAGATTCTGACTTTTGATGAGATTGAGAGAGTATGCCGGATCAGTACAGAACTTGGGATTTCAAAGATCAAATTGACCGGTGGGGAACCGTTGGTGAGAAAAGGATTGCCGGACTTATTGGGGAAAATTAAGGAAATTCCGGGGATCGAGCAGGTGACATTGACAACAAACGGAATCCTTCTGAAAAATCAGTTGGACGAGTTGATGCGTCAGGGGTTGGATGCAGTGAATATCAGTATTGATACATTGGATGAAACGTGTTACCATACAGTGACAAGATGTGGGGAATTAAATCAGGCGCTGGAAGGACTGCAGGCAGCACTCGAATATCCGAATCTGCGTGTGAAGTTAAATTGTGTGCCGATGAATCAGTCAGAAGAAGAGTATATTCAGATGGCAGAGTATGCAAAGGAGCATCTGGTAGAGGTCCGTTTTATAGAAATGATGCCGATCGGGATGGGAAAAGCCTGTCAGGGAAAATCAAGAGATGAGCTTCTGGAACTTTTAGAGAAAGCATTTGGAAACGCTGAACCGTATGAAAAACATTTGGGGAATGGTCCGGCAGAGTATGTGAGCTTTTCGGGATTCCAGGGCAGAATTGGATTTATCAGTGCAGTGAGTCACAAGTTTTGCGATTCCTGCAACAGGATCAGGCTTACAGCGGAAGGATATCTGAAACTCTGTCTGCAGTATGAAAGTGGAATTGATTTGAGAAAACTTTTAAGAAGTGGTGCAACGGATGAAGAACTGAAAGAAGCAATGCGTCAGGCAATCTGGAAAAAACCGGCCTGTCACAATTTCTCTGATGAGCGAAGAGATGAAGAAGTTGGTCAGAAAAAAGAACATCGGGCCATGTACGGAATCGGTGGTTAGATTAGTAATGAAATAAAATTGTTGCTGGTCGCACATCGTGTGAACAGTAACATAAAATCAATAACAGAGAAGTAACGGTGCAGATCATACACAAAAATTATAAAAGTGAAAAAGTAATTTGAGAGGTATAGAAAAATGGGAAAAGTAATAGCAATTTGTACAAGTCCGGAAAAGGGAACACAGAAGACAAGAATCGAGGAAGGCACATTTATTGAAGATTTTGGTCTGGAAGGAGATGCGCATGCAGGAAAATGGCATCGTCAGATCAGTCTTCTTTCTTATGACAAGATCGAGGCATTCCGTGCAAGAGGTGCAGAAGTAGAAGATGGCGCATTTGGAGAAAATGTGATCGTTCAGGGGATTGATTTCCGTAATCTTCCAGTTGGAACAAGATTAAAATGTAACGATGTTTTGTTAGAGATGACACAGATTGGAAAAGAATGTCATCATGGTTGTCAGATCTTCCAGAAAATGGGAGAATGTATCATGCCACGAGAAGGGGTATTTGCAAAAGTGCTTCATGGTGGTAAAATAAAAGCCGGAGATGAAATGATCGTGCTTGCAGCAGAGGAATAAGGAAAATTACCTGGGAAACATTTCGTTACTGTTCACTCCGGTGTCAATCACTTTGCTGATTGACACGGAGGATGCATGTTTTGGCTTGAATGCATCTCGCCCCATCGCCAAAGGCGATTTAAAACGGCGAGATGCGTTGCTGGTCGCACATCGTGTGAACAGTAACAACATTTCTGCAACGGTACGGAACAGATGCGAATGGAAGGAAATGAATGAGAAAGAAGCAATGGATGGCGGCGGCTCTTGTGGGGCTTGCAGTTATTCTTGTCGGCGTGGGTTCCGGCAACGTGAAGACAAGACAGACGAAGAAAGACAAGCAGGAAAACACGCAGATTGTCAGTGGAGTTCAGATTGTTACAGAAGACGGAAAGAAGTACTATGACTTCCAGGATGTGAAAGAGAATAATTACAGAGCAAGGCTTCAGGATCAAGTACCAAGGAATTCTTATGATTTTAGCAATCTGGCATTAGATGAAGAGACAGGATATCTTTCGTATAAAGATACGAAGGGAAAAGTGTCAGCGAAAAAAGGAATTGATGTTTCGGAGTTCCAGGGAGAGACAATCGACTGGCAGCAGGTGAAGGAAAGCGGAATCGAATTCGTGATCGTAAGACTTGGATACCGTGCATATGGAGAGAGCGGCGCGTTAGTTGAAGATGCCATGTTTGAACAGAATGTACAAGGCGCATTGGATGCCGGTCTGGAAGTCGGTGTCTATTTCTTTTCCCAGGCAATCTCAGCAACGGAGGCAGTCGAAGAGACTGACTTTGTTTTGGAACATATCCAGCCGTATCAGATTACAGGACCTGTTGTCTATGACACAGAAGAAATCAAAGATGATACAGCAAGAACAGACCAGAATACAAGGGGAGACTTTACGAATTTTTGTAAAGTCTTTTGTGACGGAGTGAAACAGGCTGGATATCAACCGATGATTTATGCTAATATGAAATGGATGGCATTTACCTTGAAGATGGAAGAGCTGACAGAATATGATTTCTGGTATGCGGATTATCATGAACTTCCGCAGTGCCCATATGATTATAAGATGTGGCAGTACAGTGAGGCCGGTACGGTTCCGGGAATTCGTGCAAGCGTAGATTTAGATTTGTGGTTTCAGGAGGAAAACTAGATGAAATGGAATAAATTCAGATTGAAGACAACAACAGAGGCAGAGGATATTGTAAGCAGTATGCTGGCAGATCTTGGGATTGAAGGTGTTGAGATCGAGGATAAAATCCCGCTGACAGAGTCTGATAAAGAGCAGATGTTTGTTGATATTTTACCGGAGATCGAGGCAGATGATGGTGTGGCTTACTTAAGTTTTTATCTGGAAGAGGATGAGGACAAAGAAAAAGTTCTGGCAAATGTGAAGAAAGAACTGGAGGAGATGTCTGCTTATGTAAATGTCGGAGCCTGCGAGATTGAAGAATCCCAGACAGAGGATGTAGACTGGGTAAATAACTGGAAGAAGTATTTTCATCAGTTCTATGTGGATGATATTCTGATTATTCCATCCTGGGAAGATGTGAAGCCTTCGGATGAAGATAAGATGGTGATCCATATTGATCCAGGTACAGCATTTGGTACAGGAATGCATGAGACAACACAGCTTTGTATCCGTCAGATTAGAAAATATACAACAGAGACGACGAAGATCCTTGATGTGGGATGTGGAAGTGGAATTCTGGGAATGCTTGCATTGAAGTTCGGAGCAGAGCATTCTGTTGGAACAGATCTCGATCCATGTGCAATCGATGCAACTTATGAGAACATGGAGAACAACGGGGTTTCCAGAGATAAATATGAAGTGATGATCGGAAATATTATCAATGACAAAGAAGTTCAGGATAAGGTTGGATATGAGTGCTACGATATTGTGGCAGCGAATATCCTTGCACCGGTTCTTGTAGAACTCACACCAGTGATCGTGAACCAGCTGAAACCAGGCGGAATCTATATCACAAGTGGAATTATCGATGATAAAGAAGAGATGGTAAAAGAAGCTGTTGCAAAAGCCGGGCTGGAACTTCTGGAGGTCACATATCAGGGTGAATGGGTATGTGTGACAGCGCGCAAGAACGCATAAGGAGAAATAAGATGCAACATTTTTTTGCAGATCCATCCTGCGTGGACGGAGAACAGATCCGTCTGGCAGGAAGTGATGTGAATCATATGAAGAATGTACTCCGAATGAAACCCGGAGAAGAAGTGTGGGTCAGTGATGGAGAAGGAATGGATTACTTCTGCAGTGTGGAAGGTTATGAAGAGAAAGAGGCAGTCCTTCGTGTTGTGAAAAAAGAAGTGTCTCAGACAGAGCTGGCTTCCCGTCTGATCTTATTCCAGGGACTTCCGAAAGGGGATAAGATGGAATGGATCGTGCAGAAGGCAGTAGAGCTTGGAGCTTACAGTATTGTTCCGTTTGCGGCAAAGCGTTCGGTTGTAAAGCTGGATCAGAAGAAAGCCGGAAAGAAGAGAGAACGCTGGCAGGCAATCGCCAAGGGGGCTGCGGAACAATCGAAGAGAGGAATTGTGCCACAAGTGCAGGATGTGATGAGCTTTCAGGAAGCGATGAATTACGCAAAAGAGCTGGATGTAGTGCTTGTTCCTTATGAATTGCAGGAAGGGATGAAAGCAACAGAAGCTGTTATAAGTAAGATTGAACCGGGACAGTCTGTCGGTATCTTTATCGGACCGGAAGGCGGTTTTGATGAGAGCGAGATCGAGCAGGCGAAAGAGGCCGGAGCGATCCCAATCACACTTGGAAAACGTATTTTAAGAACAGAGACAGCAGGACTTACAACATTGTCAATTCTGATGTATCATTTAGAATGCGGGGAACAGTTGGACGATAAAAACATAAGATAATAGAAAGACGTTGCCGGTTGCAGACGCCTGTGAATGGCAACAGAGTTAGAAAAGGGAAGATAAAATGGAAGCATATTTGGATAATTCAGCCACAACCAGAGCATATCCGGAAGTGGGAGATCTTGTATATAAAGTAATGTGTCAGGATTATGGCAATCCATCCTCCATGCACCGAAAAGGTGTAGATGCGGAGCACTATGTAAAGGAAGCCAAGGAAACGATCGCAAAGGTTCTTAAGGTAAATGCGAAAGATATTTACTTTACATCAGGAGGAACAGAGAGTGATAATCTTGCACTGATCGGATGTGCAAGAGCAAACAGAAGAGCGGGAAATCACCTGATCACAACTTCAATCGAGCATCCTGCAATCTTAAATACAATGCGTTATCTGGAAGAAGAGGAAGGCTTCCGTGTGACATATCTTCCGGTAGATGCGAGTGGAAGAGTGAATCTGGAAGCATTGAAAGAAGCACTTTGTCCGGAGACAATTCTCGTATCAGTTATGTATGTGAACAATGAGGTTGGAACACTTCAACCGATTGATGAAGCGGTAAAGATTGTAAAAGAGTATAATTCTTCTATTCTTTTCCATTCGGATGCAGTGCAGGGATTTGGAAAATATCACATTTATCCAAAACGTCAGAAGATCGACCTGTTAAGTGCGAGTGGACATAAGATTCATGGACCGAAGGGAACCGGATTCCTTTATGTGGGTGAAAAGGTGAAGATTAAACCGATTCTTTTCGGAGGAGGACAACAGAAGGATCTCCGTTCGGGTACAGAAAATGTTCCGGGAATTGCAGGGCTTGGACTTGCAACAAAGATGATCTACAATGATCTGGATATGAAAGTAGCTCTGATGCGTGAACTGAAGGATTATTTTATTGAGCAGGCAGGAAAGATTGAGAATACAACAGTCCATGGTCTGAAAGATGAAGGAAGTGCACCACATATCATCAGTCTTGGAATTGCAGGAATCCGAAGTGAGGTTCTTCTTCATACACTGGAAGATAAGGGGATTTATGTCTCATCAGGATCTGCATGTGCATCGAATCATCCGGCAGTAAGCGGTGGTTCTCAGAAGCATTGGGGCGGCACAGGAATATCTGGATGCGACGATTCGTTTCAGTATGTCAGAATTTACTACAAAAGAAGAAATTGACTACACGCTGGAAACACTATATAATTGTATACCGATGCTGAGAAAATATACGCGTCATTAATTGACGTCGATTCATAAAGGAGAAAAAGCATGAAATTTCATTCATTTCTGATAAAATACGGCGAGATCGGAATTAAGGGAAAGAACCGTTATATCTTTGAAGATGCACTGGTACGTCAGATTCGTTATGCTCTGCAGGGCGTAGACGGAGAATTCCTTGTACACAAATGTCACGGAAGAGTCTACGTGGATTGTGATGGAGATTATGATTTTGATGAGACAGTAGAAAGCCTTCAGAAGGTATTCGGTATTGTTGGAATCTGTCCGGTAGTCCGTGTGCCGGTTGCAGAGCTGGAACAGCTGAGAAAAGATGTTGTAGCTTATGTAGATGAAGCTTACGAAGAGAAGAACATGACATTTAAAGTTGATGCAAGAAGAGCAAAGAAGAGCTATCCTGCGAACTCTATGGAAATCAACTGTGAAGTCGGAGAAGCAATCCTGGAGGCATTTCCGGAAATGAAAGTAGATGTTCATAAGCCGGAACTTCGTATCAATGTGGAGATCCGTGAAGAAGTTTATATCTATTCCAGAATCATTCCGGGACCGGGAGGTATGCCAATCGGGACAAACGGAAGCGCAATGCTACTTCTGTCAGGAGGAATTGACAGTCCGGTTGCCGGATATATGGTATCCAAGCGTGGTGTTGAACTCGAGGCAACTTATTTCCATGCACCACCGTACACAAGTGAAAGAGCAAAAGAGAAGGTAGTTGATCTTGCAAGACTCGTTTCTGCTTATTCAGGACCGATCAAGCTTCATGTTGTCAACTTTACAGATATTCAGCTTTATATCTATGAGAAGTGTCCACATGATGAACTGACGATCATTATGCGTCGCTACATGATGAAGATCGCAGAACATTTTGCAAAGAAAGACGGATGTCTTGGTCTGATCACAGGAGAGAGTATCGGTCAGGTAGCAAGCCAGACAATGCAGAGTCTTGCAGCGACGAATGCAGTATGTACACTTCCGGTTTATCGTCCGCTGATCGGATTTGATAAGAAGGATATTGTAGAAATTTCTGAGAAGATCAATACCTATGAAACTTCAATCCAGCCATTTGAGGATTGTTGTACAATTTTCGTTGCAAAACATCCGGTGACAAAGCCGAATATTGAACGAATTGAGAAGTCTGAGTTGAACCTTGCAGAAAAGATTGACGAACTGATGCAGACAGCAATTGATACTGTTGAGATCATTGAAGTGAAGCAGGGAGAATAATAGGAAAAAGAAAAGCTGCTCCAATGGAACAGCTTTTCTTTACTCTAAAAAATATGCGGACAAGCTACAAAAACAAAGTCCGCATGAGTTGTATTCAGATAGAATTATTTGATGATGTAAGCATCAAGTGCAGCAAGAATATCATCAACATTGCTGTCAGCGTGGATGTTCAGGTCGATCGGTTTGGAAAGATCAAGGCTGAAAATACCCATGATTGATTTGGCATCTATAACATATCTTCCGGATACTAAATCGAAATCATTATCATATTTTGTGATAGTGTTAACGAATGATTTGACTTTGTCGATTGAGTTTAATGAAATCTGTACTGTTTTCATTTGAAATCCCTCCTTGAATTATACAATAAAGTTGGCTTCTAAGCCTAGGTATATTCTACGGGATGCAGTTTCAAAAGTCAAGAAATTAACGAGATAAAAGGAAAAAAGAGGTAGAAATAAATGAAGAAAGCAGCACTGCACAATTTGGGATGCAAAGTAAATGCCTATGAGACGGAAGCCATGCAGGAAATGCTTGAAAAAGCAGGATATGAGATCGTTCCTTTTAAGGAAGGGGCAGACCTTTATGTAATCAATACATGTACTGTTACAAATATCGCGGATCGCAAGTCGAGACAGATGCTGCACCGGGCGAGAAAAATGAATCCGGATGCAGTTGTTGTCGCTGCAGGATGTTATGTCCAGGCGAAGGAAAAAGAGATTCAGGTGGATGATTGCATTGACATTGTGCTTGGTAATAATAAGAAGCAGAATCTGATCGAAGCATTGGAAGAGTATGAAAGAACACACAATGCAGATTGTAATGTAACAGAAAATGAAAAGAATGCAAAGAACCAGGAAAACGACAGAAAAGCAGAAATCAAGATGGAAGAGATCGGAAAGACAAAAGAGTACGAGAATCTTCACCTGACGAAGCCGGGAGATCATACAAGAGCTTATATTAAAGTTCAGGATGGATGTAATCAGTTCTGCACATATTGTATCATTCCATATGCCCGTGGAAGAGTCCGCAGCCGTTCCATGGAAGATGTGCTTGATGAAGTACGTACACTGGCAGATAACGGATATAAGGAGGTTGTACTGACAGGAATTCATCTGAGCTCATATGGAATTGATTTTGATAAAGAATATCACCTTCTGGAATTGATCCGGGCAGTCCATGAGATTGATGGAATTGAAAGAATCCGTCTTGGCTCTTTGGAACCTGGGATCATCACAGAAGAATTTGCAGAAGGGATTGCAAAGCTTCCGAAGATGTGTCCGCATTTCCACCTGTCTCTGCAGAGCGGATGTGATGCAACATTAAAGCGTATGAACCGTAGATATACAAGCAGTGAATATGCGGAAAAATGTGAACTTCTCAGAAAATACTTCCCGAATCCGGCATTGACAACCGATGTGATTGTGGGATTCCCAGGAGAGACAGAAGAAGAGTTCAAAGAGTCATATGATTTTGTAGACAGCATAGATTTTTATGAGACACATATTTTTAAATACTCCCGCCGTGAGGGGACAAAAGCAGCTGTGATGCCAGATCAGGTAGATGAACAGATCAAGGCGAAGAGAAGTGCACAATTAATTGAACTAGGTGAGAAAAAGCGTGCAGCATATGAACAGAGTTTCCAGGGAAAAGAAGTGGAAGTACTTGTAGAAGAGGATCTGGAACTGAATGGAAAAGAAGTACAGACAGGTCATACGAAGGAATATATGAAAATTGCACTAGAGACAAATGAAAATCTCAAGAATAGTATCGTAAAAGTTCAAATTGGGAAGGATTCGCAAATTATACATTGAATTTTGAATTCGGTTATATTAGAATTATAAGTAGGGTTTCTGGGTTTCCAGAGCGTTTTGCGCTGTTTGACAGAACAACAGCAAAGCCCTTCGGAAGAAGGAAATAGATACAAGAAAGAGAAGGAGGAAGAAAGATGAGTGATTTAAGTAGTACTCAGTTCTTTCAGGTAGAGCCGGGTCCGCAGATTTCTGCGAAGGATATTTTTGAGATCGTATACAAGGCTCTGAAAGAAAAAGGATACAATCCGGTGAATCAGATCGTTGGATATATCATGTCAGGAGATCCGACATACATTACAAGTTTTAACGGAGCAAGAAGCCTGATCATGAAGGTGGAACGTGATGAACTGGTAGAAGAACTGTTGAAAGCGTATATTGAGCATAATGCGTGGGAATAATCAGACAATGAGAGTAATGGGACTGGACTATGGGACGAAGACTGTAGGTGTTGCTATCAGCGACCCGCTCGGACTTACGGCCCAGGGAATTGAGACAATACAACGGAAAGAGGAGAACAAGCTGCGCCGTACCTGTGCGAGGATTGAAGAATTGATCAAAGAATATCAGGTAGAGAAGATCGTGCTTGGATTTCCAAAACATATGAATAATGATATCGGGGAGCGTGCACAGAAGTCATTGGAATTTCGTGACATGCTGGTTCGTCGTACAGGACTGGAAGTGATCATGTGGGACGAGAGACTTACGACAGTAGCGGCAGAGCAGACACTGATCGAGAGTGGTGTGAGAAGAGAAAACAGAAAGCAATATGTCGATAAGATTGCTGCTGTGTTCATTCTCCAGGGATATTTAGATTCGATTTATATGCAGAAAACAGCAGAATAGAGGAAAATCATATGGAAAAGGCAAAGTTTACTTTCAGTGATGGAAGTGGAGCAGATGAGTTCTTTGTACTTGAAGAGACAAAGATCAATGGTTCCGCGTATATTCTTGTAGTTGATTCAGAAGAAGATGACGCAGAATGCCTGATTCTCAGAGAAGTTGAAGAATCAAAAGACGCAGAGAAGACGTATGAGATCGTGGAAGACGATACAGAGCTGATGGCGGTTTCCAAAGTATTTGAGGAATTGCTGGAAGACGTCGATATTGAGATGTAATTACATGAAAGAAATACGAATGTAAGAGAAACTGCAGACAGGAATACTTTTCTCACTTTTGCAGAAGTGTCAGAAAAAAGTCTGGAGTTCTTTTTACAATATAGATAGGAGGCAGACAGATGGAAGCAGATAAGACACAGAAGCTTCTGAAAGAGAAGTTAAAGGAAAAGGGGCTGAAGGTGACTCACCAGAGACTGCTTGTTCTGTCCGTACTTGAAGAGAATAGTGGGAGTCATATGACAGCGGAAGATATCTATGATCTGGTATCAGAGGATTATCCGGAGATAGGGCTTGCCACAGTATACAGAACATTACAGCTTTTGTGGGATATGCAGCTGGTAGACAGGATTAATTTTGGGGATGGATGTGTGCGCTATGAGATCGGACATTTACTGAACGGGGAGACAAAGCATAATCATCATCACCTGATTTGTAAGAGATGTAACAAGGTGATGCCGTTTGATGATGACCTTCTGGAGAGTCTGGAAGATCATATCGAGAAGGCAACCGGCTTCCATGTCCTGGACCACGAACTGAAATTCTACGGACTGTGTAAAGACTGTATGAAGAAACAGAGATAGTGGAGGTGTATATTTTTTGAAAAAACAGAATAATGGAAAATTGCGTATCATACCGCTTGGAGGTCTGGAACAGATCGGTATGAACATTACTGCGTTTGAGTATGAAGACAGTATTGTTGTTGTAGACTGTGGTCTTGCGTTCCCGGAAGATGATATGCTTGGAATCGACCTTGTAATTCCGGATGTAACTTACCTGAAAGATAATATTTCCAAGGTAAAGGGATTTGTTATCACGCACGGTCATGAGGACCATATCGGTGCATTGCCGTATGTACTCAAAGAGATCAACATTCCGATTTATACAACCAAGCTTACAATGGGAATCATTGAGAACAAGCTGAAGGAACATAATCTGCTTCGTGGAACGAAGAGAAAGGTTGTACGTCACGGTCAGTCAATCAATCTTGGAAAGTTCCGGATTGAATTTATCAAGACGAACCACAGTATCCAGGATGCGTCCGCACTGGCAATCTATTCACCGGCAGGTGTTGTTGTCCACACAGGAGACTTCAAGGTTGATTATACTCCGGTATTTGGAGATGCGATCGACCTGCAGCGTTTTGCTGAGATCGGTAAGAAAGGCGTGCTGGCACTGATGTCTGACAGTACGAATGCAGAGCGAAAAGGATTTACGCAGTCAGAACGTACAGTAGGTATCACATTTGATCACATTTTTGCAGAGCATCAGAATACAAGACTGATCATTGCGACATTTGCTTCGAATGTTGACCGTGTACAGCAGATCATCAACTCTGCTTATAAGTATGGCAGAAAGGTTGTTGTAGAAGGTCGTAGTATGGTGAATATCATTTCTACAGCATCAGAATTAGGATATCTGAATGTACCGGATAATACATTGATTGAGATTGATCAGATGAAGAATTATCCACCGGAGAAGATGGTGCTGATCACAACAGGAAGCCAGGGAGAATCTATGGCTGCACTGTCAAGAATGGCAGCTGACGTACACCGCAAGGTTACAATTCAGCCGAATGATACGATCATTTTCAGCTCCAACCCGATTCCTGGAAATGAGAAATCGGTTTCACGTGTGATCAATGAACTCTCTGCAAAGGGAGCAGAAGTTATTTTCCAGGATGCCCATGTATCAGGACATGCCTGTCAGGAAGAATTGAAGTTGATCTATTCTCTCGTAAAACCGAAATATGCGATTCCGGTGCATGGTGAATACCGTCATCTGAAAGCAAACGCAGGTGTTGCGAAGAGCCTTGGAATTCCGAAGGAGAATGTATTTATTATGCAGTCCGGTGAAGTACTTGAACTGTGTGATGATTACGCTAAGGTTGTAGATAAGGTTCATACAGGAGCAATCCTGGTAGACGGACTTGGTGTTGGAGATGTTGGAAATATCGTTCTTCGAGACAGACAGCATCTTGCAGAAGATGGTATCATTATTGTGGTTCTTACATTAGAGAGAAGAACGAACCGCCTGCTTGCAGGACCGGATATCGTATCAAGAGGATTTGTCTATGTCAGAGAGTCAGAGGAGCTGATGGATGATGCAAGAAAGGCTGTTTCAGAAGCACTTGAGAAATGCCTGAAAGGAAGACATACAGACTGGAATAAGATCAAGCTTGTGATCCGTGATGCAATGAATGACTATATCTGGAAGAAGACAAAGAGAAGACCAATGGTGATCCCGATCATCATGGATGTGGATGTGTAAGATATGATAGTGGATGAACGTATTATTACATTCATCAATTCTATGGATACAGAGAACAGTGAAATACTGGAGACAATTGAACAGGAAGCTCTGGCGGCGGATGTACCGATCATCCGACGAGAGATGCAGAGCTTCCTGGAGGTTCTCCTTTTGATGAAAAAACCTATGCGCGTTCTGGAAGTCGGAACTGCCGTAGGTTTCTCTGCGTTATTGATGAGTGATTACCTGCCGGAAGGTGGACATATAACAACAATAGAGAATTATGAGAAGAGAATCCCGATTGCGAGGGAGAATTTCCGCAGAGCGGGAAAGGAAGATAAGATTACTCTGATTGAAGGAGATGCGACAGAAGTACTTGCGGAAATGGAAGGAACTTTTGATTTTATCTTTATGGATGCCGCGAAAGGGCAATATATTCATTATCTTCCGAATGTGTTGCGACTGCTTTCGGATGGAGGCTGTCTTGTGTCAGACAATGTGATGCAGGATGGGGATATCATAGAATCCCGTTTTGCGGTAGAACGCAGAAATCGTACAATACATGCGAGAATGCGGGAATATCTGTATGAATTGAAACACAGAGAGGATCTGGTCACATCTATTATTCCGCTTGGAGATGGTGTGGCAGTGAGCATAAAACAAGGAGTAGAAAAATGAGTAGACCGATCGAACTATTGATCCCGGCGAGCAGCCTGGAAGTGTTAAAAACAGCTGTAATTTTCGGTGCTGATGCAGTATATATCGGAGGAGAAACATTTGGGTTGCGTGCGAAAGCAAAAAATTTCTCTATGGAGGAAATGAAAGAGGGAATAGAATTCGCACATGCACATGATGTAAAAGTGTATGTTACAGCAAATATTCTTGCCCACAACGATGATCTTGAAGGGGTAAGAGAATATTTTGAAGAGTTGAGAGAGATTAAACCTGATGCACTGATCATTGCAGATCCGGGGGTGTTTGAGATTGCAAAAGAGGTATGTCCTGAGATTGAGCGTCATATCAGTACACAGGCGAATAACACAAACTATGCAACTTATAACTTTTGGTATCGCCAGGGTGCAAGTCGTGTGGTTTCAGCAAGAGAATTGTCTCTGAAAGAGATTAAGGAGATCAGAGAAAGAATTCCGGAAGATCTTGAAATTGAGACATTTGTCCATGGAGCAATGTGTATCTCTTATTCCGGACGCTGCCTTCTGAGTAATTATTTTACAGGAAGGGACGCAAACCAGGGTGCATGTACACACCCATGCCGTTGGAAGTATGCAGTAGTCGAGGAAAAGAGACCGGGAGAATATCTGCCGGTCTATGAGAATGAACGCGGAACTTACATCTTTAATTCAAAAGATCTTTGTATGATCGAGCATATTCCGGAATTAATTGATGCGGGAATTGACAGTTTTAAGATCGAAGGACGAATGAAAACAGCACTTTATGTTGCGACAGTGGCGAGAACTTACCGTAAAGCAATTGATGATTATCAGAAAGATCCAGAGCTTTATAAGAAGAATATGCCGTGGTATTTAGATCAGATTTCCAATTGTACTTATCGTCAATTTACAACAGGATTTTTCTTTGGAAAACCAGATCATGAGACACAGATCTATGACAATAACACATATATCCGAGAGTATACTTATCTTGGAATCGTCGGGGCTGTTGAGAATGGGCTTGCAAGAATTGAACAGCGCAATAAGTTTTCTGTAGGTGAGACAATTGAGATCATGAAGCCGGACGGAAGTAATGTTGAGGCAAAGGTTCTCCGGATCCTGAATGAGGATGGAGAGGAACAGGAAAGTGCACCGCATTCAAAGCAGGTTCTTCATGTAGAACTGAGCGAGACACCAGCTCAGTACGATCTTCTCAGAAGACAGGAAGAGGATAAAGAAGTTAATTCATAGAAGAGTCTTAGAAAGTTCAAAAATATTGTCGGAGTTTTCCGATAGCACTTTTTTCAATACGGGATACATAGGAGCGGGAGATGCCCAGTTGTGCGGCAATCTCCCGCTGCGTGTATTCTTCTCCCTGATACAGTCCGTATCGCATTTTCAGTACAAGTTTTTCTCTTGGAGAAAGTTCATTTTCCAGTTTTTCATAAAGCTTTTGAATATTGTCCTTCAGATGAATCCGCTCTGGAATATCTGTTTCTGTAGATTCGATGATATCGTAGAGGTTGACTTCATTTCCTTCCCGATCTGTGCCAATCGGTTCATAAAGAGAGATTTCATGGCTGCATTTTTTTCTGGCGCGCAGATACATCAGGACTTCATTTTCTACACAACGGGAGGCATAGGCAGCCAGTCGATTTCCCTTTTCAGGATCGAACGTAATTATAGCTTTGATCAGGCCAATCGTGCCGATGGAAATCAGATCTTCCGGATCTTCACTGGTATTTTGGTATTTCCGTATAACATGGGCAACGAGACGGAGATTGCGTTCAATTAAAATATGCTTGGCTTCCAGATCGCCCTCGGTGTATCTCTGAATGTATTTTTTCTCTTCCGCCGGTGTGAGGGGATTAGGAAATGCTTTCAAGACAGCACCTCTGGATGCATTTAATATAGTTTATGAAAAAATGTGGAAATTGTGCTTTTCCATATGCTCAAGTTCTCGGAAACTGATTGACAAATCAATATTCGGAAGTTATGATATCTATACATTCTCGGAATGTCAGTTCCGAAAATCAAATCCGGCTGATTCAGCCAGAATTTCAGCAGCTTACAATGGGGTGTAAGAAGAACAGGTGCGCTTGTGACTGGGAAAAGGAAGGAGCGCATATGAGTTTTAGTACAGTAAAATCCGCGGCAATGGAAGGGCTTGCGGTAGAAATGGTCTATGTGGAGGCGGATGTCAGCAATGGACTTCCGATTTTTCACATGGTGGGATATCTGTCATCAGAGGTGAAAGAAGCAGCAGAACGCGTACGGTCTGCAGTCCGGAATTCAGGTCTTGAATTTCCGGCGAAACGTGTGGTGATTAATCTTTCGCCGGCAACTATGAGGAAAAGAGGAGCGTCATTTGATCTTCCAATCGCAGTGTCGATTCTGACGTCACTTGGCGTTTTACAACAGAATAGAAGAATGAAAGACTGTATGATCATCGGAGAACTGGGATTGGATGGACAAGTCAGAAAAGTTCCCGGGATTCTTTCTATGGTATCAGAGGCAAAGGTACAAAAAGTTACAAGCTGTATTGTTCCGAGAGAAAATAAAAAGGAGGCAGAACTTGTAGAAGGGGTTCGGATCATTGCAGTTGGAAGTCTCAGGGAATGTATCAGTTATTTGGAAGATGGAGACAGAACAGGTGGAGAACAGAGATCTCTTGGTGAAAAAGAGGCTGATAAAATAGAAGACAGAGGAAAAGTGGGAGAAGAAGTACCTGATTTCGCAGACTTATATGGTCAGGAGAATGTTCGTCGGGCAGCGGAAATTGCTGTGGCGGGAGGGCATAATCTGCTTATGGTCGGACCACCCGGAAGCGGGAAGACAATGACCGCAAAATGTATGGCAGGAATTCTGCCGCCGATGAATTATGAAGAAAGTATGGAGCTTACAAAGCTTTATAGTGTCATGGGAATGCTGGATGGAAAGGAACCACTGATTTCCAGAAGACCTTTTCGAGAGGTACATCATACTGCAACGAGAGCAGCGCTGATTGGTGGTGGGATTGTTCCAAGACCAGGAGAGATCAGCCTGGCGCATAGTGGTATTTTATTTTTGGATGAACTTCCTGAATTTAAGAGAAGTGTTCTTGAAGTGCTCAGGCAGCCATTGGAACAACGCAGCATACAGATCACAAGAACCAGCGGAAATTATATCTTTCCGGCCGATTTTATGCTTGTATCTGCCATGAATACGTGTCCATGTGGAAAATTTCCATCGACAGCCTGTACTTGTACGCCGGCACAGATCCAGGCGTATTTAAGCAAGATCAGCCAACCGTTTCTCGATCGGATTGACCTTAGTGTTGAAGCTTCTAAAGTGGAATATCGGGATCTGGTGAAAGAGTCTGTTTCCTGTCCGGAGTCTTCGGCGGTGATCAAAGTGCGGGTATGTGAAGCAAGAAAGAGACAGAAGATTCGCTACCAAAACACGAAGATCCAGTGTAATGCAATGCTTCATGGTGCAGAATTGAGTAAGTATTGCAGATTAAACGGAGAAGAAATGCGACTGATGGGGCAGGCTTATGATGTACTGAATCTGACGGCGAGATCTTATCACCGAATCTTAAAGGTTGCGAGAACGATTGCGGATTTAGATTACAGTGAGGAGATAAAACTGGAACATTTACAGGAGGCGATCGGTTACCGGACATTGGACAGGAAATATTGGGGGAGGTATGTATGATGTGTGAAGAGATGATTTTTGAATACTGGTTTTCTACGATTCGAAAACTATCTGCAAGAAAAAAGTATCTGCTCCGAGAACTCATAGGAAGTGGAAAGAAGATATATTATATAGAAGAAACTGAAATTACAGGAATTGAATTCCTTACAGAGGAAGAAAAAGAGGGATTAAAAAAAGCCCGGAAAGAGAAAACAAAAGAACAATTAAAAGAAGAGTTTTGCGAAATGCAGGAACATGGAATCGAATTTATTCCATTTTTTTCAAAAGAATATCCTCCGGGGCTGGCTGAGATACCAGATCCCCCGTTTGCTCTTTTTGTGAAAGGAACATGTCCGGGAGCCAAGAAGAAGGCAGCAATTGTCGGAGCAAGGGGTTGTAGTGGATATGGAGAACATTATACAAGAGAATTTGCGGAAGTACTGGCGGCAGCAGGTGTTGATATCATCAGTGGCATGGCGAAAGGGATCGATGGAACAGGACAAAGAGCAGCGTTGAATGCAGGCGGAAAATCTTATGCTGTTTTAGGGAGCGGAGTGGATGTCTGTTATCCAAGAGATCATATCGGTTTATATATGGATATCATAGAACACGGAGGCGGAATCCTTTCGGAATTTCCACCGGGAACCCCTCCGCTTGCAATGAATTTTCCAATGAGGAACCGGATCATCAGCGGACTGTCAGATGCGGTTCTGGTAATGGAGGCCCGGATAAGAAGTGGCTCTTTGATTACAGCAGATATGGCACTGGAGCAGGGAAAGGATGTTTATGCCCTTCCGGGACCGCTGGACAGTCCTTTGAGTGCCGGGTGTAATCACCTGATCCAACAGGGTGCCGGAATCCTTCTGAATCCTGAAAATCTGCTGGAAGAATGGGGGATTGAAACAAATGTTTTGTGCAGAAACACGGAGATAAAAAACGAGAAAAATAAAAAAGTGCTTGAAAGTACAGATGATTTGGTGTATAGTTGTGTCGGTTTGTATCCCAAGAATGTGGATCAGATTGCGCAGGAATCTCGGGTGGAGATCAGAAAATTGATGAGCATTCTTGTTACACTGGAACTGCAGGGATACATTCGTGAAATCACAAAGAATTATTATATCAGAATAAAATAGGAGTATAGTTTTTATGGCACATTATCTTGTAATCGTGGAGTCTCCTGCAAAGGTGAAGACGATTAAAAAGTTTCTAGGAAGCAATTATACAGTTGCAGCGTCACAGGGACACGTCAGGGATCTGCCGAAAAGTCAGCTAGGAATTGACGTGGAGAATGATTACGAACCAAAATATATTACCATTCGTGGAAAAGGAGAGATTCTTGCAACGCTCAGAAAAGAGGCGAAGAAATCAGACAAAGTTTATCTTGCAACCGACCCTGACCGTGAAGGAGAGGCTATTTCCTGGCATCTTGCTGCTGCCTTGAAGCTGGACGAGAAGAAAATGCGCCGTATTACATTTGATGAATTCCACCGCGATATTGACATGGATCTTGTGGATGCACAGCAGGCAAGAAGAGAGCTTGACCGTATGGTTGGATATAAGATCAGTCCATTGCTTTGGGCAAAGGTAAAGCGTGGGTTGAGTGCCGGACGTGTACAGTCAGTCGCACTTCGTATTGTTGCAGACAGGGAAGCAGAGATTGATGCATTTATTCCGGAAGAGTACTGGTCATTGGATGCACAACTGAAAGTAAAAGGTGAGAAACGTCCTCTGACAGCGAAGTTCTACGGAACAGAGAAGAAAAAGATGACGATCCATTCAAAAGAAGAGATGGACGAGATCTTAAAGAAATTAGAGAACGAAGAGTTCCAGATTACAGATATCAAGAACAGTGAGAGGACGCGTAAAGCACCACTCCCATTTACGACAAGTACGCTGCAGCAGGAAGCTGCCAAGGCATTGAACTTTGGTACACAGAAGACAATGCGTATTGCACAGCAGCTGTATGAAGGTGTGGACATTAAAGGGAATGGAACAGTCGGTGTGATTACTTATCTTCGTACGGATTCTACACGTATTTCAGAGGAAGCTGATGCAGCAGCAAGAAGCTATATTGCTGAGACTTACGGGGAAGCATATGTAGCAGAAGGAACAAAAACAAAGTCTGCAGATAAGAAGATTCAGGATGCGCATGAGGCGATCCGCCCGACAGATATTACACGCACACCGGCAGCAATCAAGGATTCATTAAGCAGAGATCAGTTCCGTCTGTATCAGCTGATCTGGAAACGCTTCACAGCAAGCCGTATGCAGCCGGCGAAGTATGAGACAACAGCAGTCAAGATCGGAGCCGGTGAGTACTGCTTTACTGTATCAACAGCAAGGGTTGCATTTGATGGATTTCGCTCTGTGTATGTAGAGGCAGAGGAAGAGAAGGAAGAGAGCAATGTACTGGTCGGACATCTTAGCATGGATTCTGTTCTTACAAAAGAAGAATTTGATCCAAAGCAACATTTTACGCAGCCGCCGGCACATTATACAGAGGCGAGTCTTGTAAAGACAATGGAAGAGCTTGGGATCGGACGTCCAAGTACCTATGCTCCAACCATTTCTCTGATCCTTGGAAGAAGATATATTACAAAAGAAGGCAAGAATCTTTATCTGACAGAGATTGGTGAAGTTGTTAATAATATTATGAAACAGTCATTCCCAAGTATTGTAGATGTTCATTTCACAGCGAATATGGAAGGGCTTCTTGATATGGTTGAAGAAGGAAAGGTTCCGTGGAAGGAAGTAATCCGTAATTTCTATCCGGATCTTGAGGAAGCTGTTGAAATTGCAGAGAAAGAGCTTGAGGAAGTTAAGATTGAAGATGAAGTAACAGATGTGATCTGTGAAGAGTGCGGTCGTAACATGGTGATCAAATACGGTCCGCATGGTAAATTCCTTGCATGCCCGGGATTCCCGGAATGCAGAAATACAAAACCATATCTGGAAAAGATCGGAGTTCCGTGTCCTGTGTGTGGAAAAGAAGTTGTTATCCGCAAAACGAAAAAGGGAAGAAAGTATTATGGATGTGAGGATAATCCGGAATGTGAATTTATGTCCTGGCAGAAGCCATCCAGTAAGAAATGTCCGGAATGTGGTGGATACATGGTAGAAAAAGGCAATAAATTAGTTTGTGCTGATGAAAAGTGCGGATATGTGGAAACAATTAAGAAAGAAGATTAAATATTTCAAAAAACAGAAAAACACAACGTTGCTATTTTCTGAATTGTATGATAATATAAGCTAGTAAGGAATTTGAAATTTGATTTGTGTATACAACTTGGGAAATAATAGTTACTGTTTGCTAGAAGTAGTGAATAAGAGCAAATCATGTGGAGGAGACAATGAGCGTACAATTATTGGATAAGACCAGAAAGATTAATAAGTTGCTGCATAATAATAACTCCAGCAAAGTTGTGTTTAATGATATCTGTGCGGTACTGACAGAGATTTTGGACTCAAATGTGCTGGTAGTCAGCAAGAAGGGAAAGATTCTTGGAGTCAGCAAAAGCAATAAGGTGAGAGAAATCAGTGAACTGATCACAGAATCCGTAGGATCTCATATTGATAATATGCTTAATGAAAGATTGCTGAGTGTTCTGTCTACAAAAGAGAATGTTAATCTGGAGACACTTGGTTTTTCTTCAGATGCTGTGGAAGGATGTCAGGCAATCATCACACCGATCGATATTGCCGGGGAGCGTCTCGGAACCTTGTTTATCTACAAACAGGATGCAACGTATTCTATTGATGATATTATTCTCAGTGAATATGGTACTGCTGTAGTAGGACTTGAGATGCTTCGTTCAGTGAATGAAGAAAGTGCGGAAGAGACAAGAAAAGAACATGTCGTTCAGGCAGCAATCAGCACACTTTCTTTCTCAGAGCTGGAAGCAATCATTCATATCTTTAAAGAACTTGATGGTACAGAGGGAATTCTGGTTGCCAGCAAGGTAGCAGATCGTGTGGGAATTACAAGATCGGTTATCGTGAATGCACTTCGCAAGTTTGAAAGTGCAGGAGTAATTGAATCACGTTCTTCAGGAATGAAAGGAACTTATATTAAAGTTCTGAATGATTATGTATTTACAGAGCTCGAGAGGATTGAGAAAGAGCGGATGTAAGCAGAAGGAGAAGACAAGATGTACGAGGGAAATCCGGTTGATCTGCAGATGGAAAAAGTGATTTCAGCAGATGCTATTTTTGATGATACAACAAGAGTCTGTAAGGTGGATCATTATGATACAGAAGAAGATTACATTTATCTTGAAGTGATGGAAGATCCTCTGACAACGATTCTGCTGGATGCAAAATACAGATGTTATATTTCAACGGGGACAGAGCTGTTGTGCTGCTCCGGTGTTGTGAAAGAGAGATACCAGTCGGAAGACAGGAATCTACTGAAATTTAAAATTGAGAACGGATTCTATGAGATGAACGAAAGAAGATCATAGAGAAGTTTTAGAGACGAAAGAAAAAGCTGTGAGGCAGAGAAAGCCCCATAGCTTTTCTTTTATAAAAAATATGTAAACTGTGTTGACAAATGAAATGGGGAGTGCTATTTTATATTCATGGGTTAGCACTCAAGAGAAAGGAGTGCTAATAAAGTAAGGAGGAATTACAATGAAATTAGTACCATTAGGTGACAAGATCGTTTTAAAACAGTTAGAAGCAGAAGAGACAACAAAGTCCGGAATCGTATTACCGGGACAGGCAAAAGAGAAACCGCAGGAAGCAGAAGTAATCGCAGTCGGACCTGGCGGAGTTGTGGATGGAAAAGAAGTTGTAATGCAGGTTAAGGTTGGAGATAAAGTAATTTATTCCAAATATGCCGGAACAGATGTAGAGCTTGAAGGAGAGAAATACATCATTGTAAAGCAGAATGATATTCTTGCAATTGTAGAGTAATACCCAGACAAATATAAAGGAGATGCAGTTAAAATGGCAAAGGAAATCAAATACGGATCAGAAGCAAGAGCAGCACTTGAAAGAGGTGTGAATCAGTTAGCTGATACAGTTAAAGTAACATTAGGACCAAAAGGAAGAAACGTAGTACTTGATAAATCATTCGGTGCTCCGCTTATTACAAATGATGGTGTAACAATCGCGAAAGAGATTGAACTGGAAGATGGATTTGAGAACATGGGTGCACAGCTGATCAGAGAAGTTGCAGCTAAGACAAATGATGTTGCCGGAGATGGTACAACAACAGCTACAGTTCTTGCACAGGCAATGGTTCACGAAGGAATGAAGAACCTTGAGGCAGGAGCAAACCCGATCGTTCTGAGAAAAGGAATGAAGAAAGCTACAGATAAAGCAGTAGAAGCAATCCGTGAGATGAGCAGCAAAGTCAACGGAAAAGAGCAGATCGCAAGAGTTGCTGCAGTTTCTTCAGGAGATGATGAAGTTGGACAGATGGTTGCAGATGCAATGGAAAAAGTATCCAACGACGGAGTTATCACAATCGAAGAGTCTAAGACAATGCAGACAGAGCTTGACCTTGTAGAAGGTATGCAGTTTGACCGTGGATATATTTCCGCATATATGGCAACAGATATGGAGAAGATGGAAGCAGTTCTGGATGATCCGTATATTCTGATCACAGATAAGAAGATTTCCAATATCCAGGAGATTCTTCCGGTTCTTGAGCAGATCGTTCAGTCAGGAGCAAGACTTCTTATTATCGCTGAAGATATCGAGGGTGAGGCACTCACAACTCTGATCGTGAATAAATTGCGTGGAACATTCAACGTTGTAGCAGTAAAAGCACCTGGATATGGTGACAGAAGAAAAGAGATGCTTCAGGATATCGCAATTCTGACAGGTGGACAGGTGATTTCTGAAGAACTCGGATTCGATCTTAAAGAAACTACAATGGATCAGCTTGGACGTGCAAAATCTGTTAAGGTTCAGAAAGAGAATACAGTTATCGTTGACGGATGTGGAGACAAGAACGCAATCGCAGATCGTGTTGGACAGATCAAGAAAGCAATCGAAGAGACAACATCTGATTTCGACAGAGAGAAACTTCAGGAGAGACTTGCAAAACTTGCAGGCGGAGTTGCTGTTATCCGTGTAGGTGCAGCTACAGAGACAGAGATGAAAGAAGCTAAACTTCGTATGGAAGATGCTCTGAATGCTACAAGAGCAGCAGTTGAAGAAGGAATCATCGGTGGTGGTGGATCCGCATACATCCATGTTTCTAAGAAGGTAAAAGAATTCGCAGAGACTCTTGAGGGAGATGAGAAGACAGGTGCCAAGATTATCCTGAAAGCACTGGAAGCTCCTCTGGCTCAGATCGCAAAGAATGCAGGACTTGAGGGAGCAGTCATTGTAAACAAAGTAAGAGAGTCTGAAGTAGGAACAGGATTCGATGCTTACAATGAGACATATGTAGATATGGTTGAGAAGGGAATCCTTGATCCGGCGAAGGTTACAAGAAGTGCTCTTCAGAACGCAACAAGTGTTGCTTCTACACTTCTTACAACAGAGTCTGTTGTATCTACAATTAAAGAGGATACACCGGCTATGCCAGCAGGCGGAGCAGGTGGAATGGGAATGATGTAATCTATCCATCAGGAAGATTTGCAGAATTTCTATAAGAATAGAATAAAAGAGCTGTTACATAGAGATCTGTAGCAGCAGGAACAGAGGGTTCTATCACATTTTCGTAATGTCAGATAGAACCTTTTGTTTGTTCTAAAAAAGGCTCAGTTTGTCGCATAGATAATAAATAAAGGAGCACTTATAAGTAAAACTTAATAATAGAGGTTAAAATAAATCAATACAAATTATGAGCACATCAGGGAAAATACTCTTGACATCCTTCGGGAATTTCTGTAGTATATCAGTTAATAATTACAAAAGATTTTTAGATACATTAACTGCCATTTCAAAGCAGTTTCATGGGTTCTTAAGAAAGAGAGGTAAAGTATAATGGGTAAGATTATAGGGGAAGGTATTACATTTGATGATGTTCTTCTTGTACCGGCTTATTCAGAAGTAATTCCGAATCAGGTAGATCTGTCAACACATCTGACAAAGAAAATCGTATTGAATATTCCGATGATGAGTGCAGGAATGGATACTGTTACAGAACATAGAATGGCAATCGCTATGGCTCGCCAGGGTGGAATCGGAATCATCCATAAGAATATGTCTATTGAAGCACAGGCAGAGGAAGTTGATAAGGTGAAACGTTCTGAGAATGGTGTTATTACAGATCCTTTCTTTCTTTCACCGGAGCATACACTTGAAGATGCAAATGACCTGATGGCAAAATACCGTATTTCAGGTGTGCCGATTACAGAGGGACGTAAACTTGTCGGAATCATCACAAACCGTGACCTGAAGTTCGAGACAGATTTCTCTAAGAAGATCAAAGAATCCATGACTTCAGAAGGACTTGTTACAGCAAAAGAAGGAATCACATTAGAGGATGCAAAAAAGATTCTTGCCAAAGCAAGAAAAGAGAAACTTCCGATCGTAGATGATGAAGGTAATCTGAAAGGACTTATCACGATTAAAGATATTGAGAAACAGATCAAGTACCCACTGTCAGCAAAGGATGAGCAGGGAAGACTTCTCTGTGGAGCAGCTGTTGGTATCACAGCAAACTGTCTGGAGCGTGTAGAAGCACTTGTGAAATCTCATGTAGATGTTGTTGTTATGGACTCTGCACATGGTCATTCAGCGAATGTTATCCGCACAGTGAAGATGGTTAAGGATGCATTCCCGGATCTTCAGGTGATCGCTGGAAATGTGGCTACAGGAGAGGCTGCAAGAGCACTGATCGAAGCTGGTGTAGATGCAGTTAAAGTTGGTATTGGACCTGGATCTATCTGTACAACACGTATCGTTGCAGGTATTGGTGTACCTCAGGTTTCAGCTGTTATGGATTGTTACGAAGTTGCTAAAGAGTATGGTATTCCGATCATTGCAGATGGTGGTATCAAGTACTCAGGAGATATGACAAAGGCAATCGCAGCAGGTGCGAATGTATGTATGATGGGAAGCATCTTTGCAGGATGTGATGAAAGCCCGGGAACATTCGAACTGTACCAGGGAAGAAAATATAAAGTATATCGTGGAATGGGATCCATCGCAGCGATGGAGAACGGAAGTAAAGACCGTTATTTCCAGGAGAATGCAAAGAAACTTGTTCCGGAAGGAGTAGAAGGACGTGTAGCTTACAAGGGATCTGTAGAAGATACGGTATTCCAGCTCATGGGTGGACTTCGTTCAGGAATGGGATATTGCGGAACACACACAATCGAAGAACTCAAAGAGAACGGAAGATTTGTGAAGATCTCTGCGGCATCATTGAAAGAAAGTCATCCACATGACATTCATATTACAAAAGAAGCTCCGAACTACAGTGTAGACGAGTAATTGGGAAGTTTGCAGATTTTATGCAGACTGATAATTTGGAAGTACTGCGGATATTCCGCATTACCTGACGGGATGAAAAATCACATCCCTGATATAATAAAATAATATATAGGAACGCCTTGAGGAATTCTCGGAGGTTCAGTGAGAGCTGGATCTGCCGGGAATTTCTCTTTTATACGAATATAAAACAGTTAAGACAAAATTCATAAATGGTTAAGAAACATATGGTATAATAGCTGAAATAAGAAGATGTTTGTTTTAAACGATGGAAATGAGAGAATTAAAAATCAGGAGAAATACCGAATGAGTACGTCAAGACGAAATCAGCTGGCAGGGCGGAAAACATTGCCGAAGAATACACGAAGGAAGAAAAAGCGAGGCAGGAAAATGCTGCGGATCATAATGATCCCATTAATGATTTTATTACTTTTTCTTCTTTTTAAATCCTGTATACAAAAGAAAAATCAATATGCTGATGTGGATGCTACGCAGCCGGAGATGGATGTACAGTTGTTAGATATAAATCCGTATTCCAGACCAGGGACAACAATTGACCATGTGAATGGGATTGTTGTCCATTACACAGCGAATCCGGGGAGTACAGCGCAGGATAACAGAGATTATTTTAATGGTCTCAAAGATAGCCATGAGACTTCGGCAAGCAGTAATTTTGTGATAGGATTGGAAGGAGAGATTATTCAGTGTATTCCGACCTGGGAGATGGCATATGCTTCAAATGACCGCAATGCGGATACGATTTCGATTGAATGTTGTCATCCGGATGAGAATGGAAAGTTTACTGATGCAACATACCGCTCACTTGTACAACTTACAGCATGGCTTTGTGCAAAATATGATCTGACAGCAGATCAGGTGATCCGTCACTATGATGTAACCGGAAAAATCTGTCCGAAATATTTTGTGGAGGATGAGGACGCATGGGTAGAATTCAGGAGAAATGTGCAGGATGCGTTGGAAAAACAGTAGACATCATTTCACTGAATTGTTATAATGAAATCAATTCTTGGGATCATAGAAGAATTGATTTCAAAGCTTACGGAGTTAGATGAAAATAATGTTTGAAAAATTTTTTCCAGATGAATATTTGGGGTCGACTTATAAGATCCCTTTTGAAAAACTATATGAGCAAGGATACCGGGGGGTAATCTTTGATATTGATAATACATTAGTTCCTCACGGTGCACCGGCAGATGAACGTGCAAAGAGACTGTTTCAGAGACTGAGAGAGATTGGCTTTGAAAGCTGTCTGTTGTCCAACAATCAGAAAAAACGCGTAGAGATGTTTAATCAGGAGATCCAGACACATTATATTTATAATGCGCTGAAGCCTGCAAGAAAGAATTATCTTCATGCGATGGAGATCATGGGAACAGATCAGACGAACACGCTGTTTGTCGGCGATCAGCTTTTTACAGACGTATGGGGCGCAAAGAGGGTCGGAATACACAACATTTTAGTGCATCCGATCAATCCAAAAGAAGAGATTCAGATCGTTTTAAAGCGGTATTTGGAGAAGATTGTGCTTCATTTCTATAAGAAGAGCAAAAAAAGATTGAAAAAAGTCGCAAATTAGTATAGAATGGTAGAAGCAAAAAGTCTGTAACGAACAGTTACATTGTCTGAACGAAATGCAATTAAGGAGGATTATACATGGTTTCAGCAGGAGATTTTAAGAATGGTTTAACAATTGAGATTGAGGGAAATATTTTCCAGATTTTGGAATTCCAGCACGTTAAACCTGGTAAAGGTGCAGCGTTCGTAAGAACAAAACTGAAAAACATCATCAGTGGTGGTGTAGTAGAGAAGACATTCCGTCCGACAGAGAAGTTCGAGAATGCACATATCGAGAGAAAGGAAATGCAGTATCTGTATCAGGATGGAGATCTGTATAACTTCATGGATGTAGAGACATATGATCAGATCGCTCTCAACGCTGATGTAGTTGGAGACGCTCTGAAATTTGTAAAAGAGAATGAGAACGTTAAGATCTGTTCCCATAAGGGCAACGTATTCTCAGTTGAGCCGCCGCTGTTCGTAGAACTGGCAATCACAGAGACAGAACCGGGATTCAAGGGTGACACAGCTCAGGGAGCTACAAAGCCTGCAATCGTTGAGACAGGAGCTACTGTTATGGTACCGCTGTTTGTTGAGACAGGTGATGTTCTTAAGATCGATACACGTACAGGCGAGTATCTGTCAAGAGTTTAATTACGAATTTAGTACAGTTTAAGCTGTATTTCAAAAAGGAATCTGTATCATGCAGGTTCCTTTTTTCTTTGACAAAATCAGATGAAATTCTCTGTTTTTACTAAAAAAATCAATTCGGATTTATGCAAAATTCTGGCTTGCTTTTTAAGGAAGGCCTGTCTATAATAAAGAACACATAATATTTGTTCTAAATTTTAAGAAATTCTATTTGGAGAGCTTCTGAACTCTCCGGGAAATTCTAACTCAATTGAAATAGTACATTTCGTACTGGTTTCTCATTTTAATTTTATGAACCGCAATCGGGAAGGAGAAGAGTGAATTATACAGAATTTGTAAATGCGGTAAAGGAAAAACTGACTCAGGAGTTAAATGGAGGTGTCAGGGTAAACGTCTATACGACGAAAAAAAATAATGCAACAGAGCGTACAGGACTGATCCTGGAGACGCCGGGTGTAAATATATCGCCGACAATCTATCTGGAAGAATTTTTTGAACTATATGAAAAAGGGAAACAGATGGATTGGATCATTGAAGATCTGGTGGAGCTATATGAAGAAATCCGACAGGAAAAATCATGGGATTATGAGAGAATGCTTTCTTTCGAAGGGGTAAAAGACAGAATCATCTTTCGACTGATCAACACAGAGAAAAACAAGGAATTACTTCTGGATGTTCCACATAGAGAATTTTTGGATCTGTCACTTGTGTTTGCAGTACTTGTAGAAGCGGACAATGATGGGACAGCAGTGATGCTAATCAAAGATCTGCATATGAGACAATGGAAGGTGACAAAAGAACAGCTTTGGAATGTGGCAAAAGAAAATACAAAGCGTCTGCTTCCGGCAGAATGTTTCGGAATGAATTTTGCAGTGTATGAACTGCTCAGCAGATCAACTCCGGGGGAACATGATCGGGAGAATCTGTTAAGAAGAACCTGGCATATTCATGAAGAACTGGAACTTCCGGAAAAAGATAAAATGTATGTGTTGTCAAATAAACTGAAAAATTATGGGGCGGCCTGTATTGCATACCCTTATATTCTGGATATGCTTGCAGGAGTCTTAAAGGAAAATTTCTATGTTCTTCCAAGCAGTGTCCATGAAGTGATCATCGTACCGGAATCCTCTCAGATCCGTCAATCAGAATTAGAAAGAATGGTGCGGGAAATCAATGAAACGCAGGTGCCTGAAGAAGAAATCTTAAGCAATCATGCTTATTTTTATTATGCACAGGAAGGGAAACTTCAGCTGGGGAAAGAGATGTGTATCGACAGGGAGGACAATGAATGAAAGGACGCGGAGAGATTATAACAATCCTCTGCATGTCAGTCTTTTTGATCTGTATTCTCTATGCAATGACATATGGAGGCATTGTCAAGGCCGAAGAACTTGAAAAACAGCCTGAAGAGGCCGGAGAAAAAACGGAGGTTGATATTGAAGAAGAACTGCGCTGGGCAGAAGAAGTAAAAAAAATCCTGAAAGATATCGGTGTGGGATTTTGCGACGAAACGGAGGATAAACAGGAGGAAGAAACTTTTGATCAGACAGATGAAAAGAAGATACAAAGCATAGGTGTATATGCAGCGGCAAGGGCAGGAGAAACTGTTTATACAAAGGCAATCGAAAGAGGAATCGGTGCAATCGATGTAGTTGATTATAATGACCCAAACTGGCCTGTGCTACAACATTGGAATGAAGGAAGACTTGGTACGAAATCAGGAGAAAGCCTGTATTGCACCAATCCAACATTAAAGTTTCAAGAGGGCAACAAAACAGCAGTAGATGCTTCAAAACGTTATAACAAACAGACCATTCAGATGATCGCGGCAATGTTCTATTACTACGATAAGAATAAATGCAACGGTGTGAGTTCAAATTACGATTATCTCTTAAAACAATGCGCAGTATGGTGGATCATGAATGAAGTACATCACTGGTATGGAGATATGGTCCAGATAGAAACAGGAAATAATGTAGCCTGTGGGAATGGTCATTGGATCTCAGCACACAAATCTGAGTATTATCAAAAAGGGATTGCATGGGCGAAAGAGAATTATAAATATTTCCCGGATGCATATGGGGTTATTTATGAAGGAAATGGCCAGCCGCTTAGTAAATGGGGCGGAACATACCAGCCGACCGGAACAGGGAGATTAAAGAAGGTGTCAGCGAATACTTCTGTGACAGAAAAGAACAGTTGCTATTCTTTGGAGGGAGCAGAGTATGGCATTTATAGCAGTCCTACTCTTTCGGGTGCATCAAGAGCAGGAACGTTTAGAACAGATGCGGCAGGAAATTCGTCATCAGTTGCGCTGAATGCAGGAACTTATTACGTAAAGGAACTAAAAGCTCCTAAAGGTTATGCACTTGTAGATGAAGTGAAAACGGTTACAGTAAAATCCGGGCAGGAGTCTCTGGTGACATTTTCAGACCCACCGCAGATGAATCCTGTGGAACTTTTGCTAAAGAAAACAGGCATGGAACAGGAGTATGTTGATCCGTCAGGGACAGCAGCGTATCAGGGAGCACAGTTTTTAGTGAAATTCTATGCAGAACTTCTGGATCCAGGTAAAAATCCGGAAAAAGCAGGGAAAAAGCCAGTCAGAAGCTGGGTCTTTCAAACAGATGCAAAAGCAGTTTGCCATTATCAGGAGAAGTATAAGGTAAAAGGTGATGCATTGTATAAAGCGACAGACGGAACAGAGGCGCTTCCGCTGGGAACTGTAACAATTCAGGAGATAAAACCGCCAAAAGGGTATTTCCTGAATGAGGAAGTCTTTGTTTGCCAGATAAAACCAGAAGGTACAGGAGAAAAAATAAATGTATACCAGAACCCTACGATACCGGACAGGGTTTTCCAGATCCATTTGGTGAAAAAAGCAACAGAGACAGGACATCCTCTTTCGGGAGCGCAATTTAAGCATATCAGACCGGATGGAAGTGAAAAGATTCTCACAACGGATGAAAAAGGGAATCTGAAAGTAGTGCCATTATCTCAGGGAACGCACAAATTAAAAGAAGTAAAAGCACCGGACGGGTATCGGACAAATAATAATGAACTGATTTTTCAAGTTGATGAGAGCGGGAAAACAGAATTTTTATCTGAGGTAAATACAGAAGAAGGAGAGGTTATTGTCGAATATACAGAGGATGGAATTGCGGTAGTGACGATAGAAGATAAGCCGGCCTGTTACAAGATTGAGCTGAAAAAGGAAAATGAAAAAGGTGTTGCACTTGCAGGAGCTGAGTTTACTTTATATGAAGACCAGGCATGCCAGAAAGAAATTGACCGGGTGTTGACGGATGGAAATGGAGTTGCAATGTTCGAAAATCTGGAAGTAAAGAAAAAATACTATATGAAAGAAACAAAAGCGCCGACAGGTTACAGAATTCCGAAAACATTAGATGATGCAGATATTGTATATGAAATCTGTCTGGAAAGTAATCCGGAAGAAGGGAAGTGTCTGTTGGTTGTGAATGGAAAAGAATACAGAAGCAAAGATACTGCAGACAGCAAGATAAGTATTGAAGGTTCAATTAAGGAGTGGAATGTGAAAATGAAGATCATAAATCAGACAGGAAAGAAGCTTCCAGATACTGGATCGGCAGGAAAACCTGTGTTACTTACAGGAATTTTAGCTATAGGAATCATGGCAATGATTTACAGAAAAAAAGAGCAAAAAAGATAGTAGTAAAACGGTGAAAATGAGGAGATGACAAAATGAAAAAAAGAATGATGAAAATTTGTTATATGATGACTTTAGCTGCGGTACTCTGTACTTCTGGAACAACAGGTGTGACTGGAATCAAATTTGTATATGCAGCGGAAAATGAAGTACAGGAAAGAGCAGCAACTACAAATGGGGTTTTAAATCTTAATAATGGACCGGCAAGTATTACGATCAAAGGAAATGACGGACAGAGTCTGAAAGGAAAAAGATTTCTGGTATATCAGTTATTTCAGGCAGAAAATGCGAAAGGAATGGAATCCATTAATTATACGTTTAATCCGGAATACAAGAAATTTGTCTGTTATATCGTGGGACAGCGGATTCATAAGGATGAGAGAAATGTAACAGAGTATGATGTGATCGATTATATTCAGTCTCTGAATACGCATCAGACAGAAGGGGCGCAGACCGCTCAGGAAAAGGCAGGAGCATACAGTGAATATCGTGTTTTTGTAGAAGAATTAAGAACCCATCTACAGAGAAATGGAAAAATAGGTCAATCTGTTGAAGTGACAAGTACAAAAGCGGACAATTCATTTGAAATTAAGGGATTACCATACGGATATTATATTATCGATGAAGTGACAGCAGTAAAAGGAACGAATTCAGCCGCCTCTTTGTGTATGGTAAGTACAGCTAATCCGGAAATGAACCTCAACATAAAATCAGACTATCCGGTTGTGACAAAAAAGATCCGGGAAGATGATGAGCAGGATAAAGTTGGAAATCAGGGATGGAATGATTTGGCTGATTTTGAGATCGGGCAGACTGTGCCATATCGGTATGAGTCAAATATGCCTGATGTTAACGGATATAACAATTACTATTACGCATGGCATGATGTGATGAGTGAAGCACTTACTTTCAAAAAGGATTCTGTTGCCATCCGGATTTATGAAAATTCAAATGCAGGAAATTATTATGAAGTGAAAGAAGACGAATTTGAAGTAAAGGAAGCTCCGGGAGGAGGGGATACGTTTCAGGTCATTGTTTCTGACATGAAAAAAATCATAGACAGAGAGTTTAATCGTAAAAATGAAGCAGGAGAAAATAAATATGGACAGAAAATAGTGCTTACCTATCAGGCAACATTGAATGAAAAGGCAGCGAAAAATACAGGACGTCCGGGATTTGAAAACGATGTTCGGCTGGAATTTTCAAATGATCCGGATTCAGCGGTGAGAGGAAGTACAGGATATACACCGTGGGATACAGTTGTTTGTTTCACTTATAAAATCAATGCATTGAAATCAAATAACCATGGACAAAGTCTGGAAAATGCCAGGTTCAGACTTTATTCTGACTCTGGATTAAAAAATGAAGTATATGTAAAACAGGGAGAAGGTGGGTACATTGTAATTAACCGGGACAGTCTTGGAGGAAACGACCATACAGGTGGAAAGCAGCCGGAAAATGCAGTGGAGATGAAATCCGGTCAGGATGGAACATTTGTGATCTATGGATTAGATAGTGGCACCTATTATCTGAAAGAAACAGAGGCACCGGCAGGATACCGTCTGCTGACAGAGCCGATTGTGTTAAATATAAAAGCAAGTTTTCCAAATGATAGAAACGCATATGTAAAAGGAGACGGAAAAACAGACAAAGGATTGAAAAAACTGGAGACATCTGCGCAGATCAAAGAATTTATTAACGGAAACTGGAAAGAATCAGAAGTCAGTCTGACAACAAATGAAGGCGAAGGATCTGCTAATCTGACAGTAATTAATACAGTTGGAAAAAAACTGCCGGTAACAGGTTCTTCAGCAGCTGTTATCTGTATAACAACCGGAAGTGTTCTTGTTCTTGCAGGAGCAATGAGAAGAAACAGAAAAAATGCAAAGGAAAAACAATAGATTACAGTCAGATCTTTTACTATGGATAGGAGTTCTTTTGTGTAGTATACCTCTTTTGACTGGCTGGTATAGTCAGAAGAAAACACAAAATGTGTTGGCAACATATGAACAGGTTGTGGAACAGACAACAGGAGATGAAATTGAACAATTAAGGAATCAGGCTGATGAATATAATAAAAAGCTTTGGGCAGAATCGAAAGGAGTCAGGGAACAAAGCGAGTCTGACCAGATGGAAGAGTATGAAGGTCTGTTAAATGCCGAAAAAATACAGACAGGAATGATGTGTGTACTGGAAATTCCGTCAATAGATCTCAGGCTTCCGGTTTATCATGGAACCAGCGAGGCAGTACTTAAGGAGGGTGTAGGGCATTTGATGGACAGTAGTCTTCCGATAGGGGGAGAAAATACGCATTGTGTGATAACAGGACACCGTGGGCTTGCAAGTGCGAGACTTTTCACTCGTCTGGATGAATTAAAGGAAGGCGATGAGTTCTTTCTGGAAGTACTGGGAGAAAAACTCGCATATAAAGTAGAAGAAATAAATGTAATCTTACCAGAAGAGGTAGAAAGTCTGGAAATCAGACCGGGAGAAGATCTGGTTTCGCTTGTCACATGTACCCCATATGGAATTAATACCCATCGGTTAGTGATTACTGGAAAGCGGGTTGTGTATGAAGAGAAAAAAGAAGAGGAAATCAAAAAGAAACGTCCGTCTGTCAGAGAAATGATCTTCACAATGATTCCAATTCTCTTTTTGGTATATGTTGTGATTGAAAGAATAAAAAGAAAGCGAGAAAAAAGAAATTGTGAGGGAAAGAGAAAAAGAAACAGAAACCAGAAAAGGAAATGTAAGCACTACAGGAGAAAGAAACGTAAAAGAAAGAAAAGCAGGAGACAAAAAAGAAAGATGCAAAAGACGGAAAAATGGGAAAATCAAATGCGGAATTCTTCTTCTTTTGATATATTTTCTGGTGGTAGCAGTAAAGAACCCGGCGTTTGCAGAAACAGAAACAGGAAATATAGAAATCTGTATTGAAGATACTGGAGAACAAATTAAGAGAGAAGGTGTTACATTCCAGTATTCCAAAGTGGCATCTCTTGTTGATGGTGCTTACGAGATGGAGAAAAGATATGAAGATAAAGGCGTGGATCTCAATGAGGTAAGGTATGCCAGAGAACAGGAAGAGCTGGCGCGGACTTTGAGTAAATATCATTATAGTGATGGATTGTGCAGGACGGATTGTGATGGAAAAGCAACCCTTACGAATCTGAGGGCAGGAGTTTATCTGATCTATGTTGAAGATGAATCAGAATACGAGGTTCAGCCGGTTCTTGTCCAGCTGCCAAAATGGGACGAGGACAATGGGGCAATGAACTGGAATGTCAGGGTATGTCCAAAACAAACGATAAGGGAAGAGGCTGCAAAGACCGGAGATTCACAACAGGCAGGTGCATGGGCAATGCTTTGTCTTGGGGCAGGGATATTAATTCTTCTGCTTGCAGTGAAAAAAGATTAACCGCAGAAAGTTAGAGGTTTATTTGCGTTACTGTTCACACGATGTGCGACCAGCAACGCATCTCGCTATTTTAAATCGCCTTTGGCGATGGGGCGAGATGCATTCAAATCAAAACACGCATCCTCCGTGTCAATCAGCGGAGTGATTGACACGGGAGTGAACAGTAACTTATTTGCCACTTTACATTTATACAGAATTGTGCTAGGATAAAAAAGGTTGTTAGCTGTACGAAATTAAATTTTCCTACTAACAACCGAGATGCGTCTGTAGCTCAGTGGATAGAGCGATGCCCTCCGGAGGCATGTGCGGCGGTTCGACTCCGCTCAGACGCTATAGGATAAAAAAGTCCTGTTATTTCAGCGCATTCAGATGGCTGATAATAACAGGATTTTTTCATATAGTTTTTTATTCACAATCTGCAAGGATGTGGTCTTTCATTTCAGGATCAAACCGGTTGTTTCTTAGCATTTCAATCTCATACTTATAAGGGGCATAAGATTTCTTTGCTTTTGTTACAGAAGGAATATAAGGAGTCTCAAGGATCTTCGGTACAGATTCGAAATCCGGGTGATGGACAATTGTAGAAATTGCATCAAAACCGATTTCTCCAAAGCCGATATTTTCATGCCGGTCTTTCGCGGCTCCTGGAATATTTTTACTGTCATTGATGTGGAAGACTGCAATCTGATCTTTTCCAAGCAGACGGTCAAAAGACTCCATAACATCATCAAAATGATGGATGATATCATATCCGCTGTCGCTTGTATGACAAGTGTCAAAGCAGACTCTCAATTTATCATTCTGGACAACTCCATCATAAATCCGGGCAAGTTCTTCAAAATTCCGTCCGATTTCTGATCCCTTTCCGGCCATTGTTTCAAGGGCAATACAGCAGTCAGTCTCAGCAGTGAGAACTTCATTAAGTCCTTTGATGATCTGTGCAGTTCCGATTTCGACACCGGCACCTACATGAGCACCCGGATGAAGGATCAGAGTGTGGCTTCTGCAGGCAATCGTGCGGTTGATTTCTTTTGCCAGAAATTCTACGGCAAGAGAGAACGTCTCTGGTTTTACTGAATTACCGAGGTTGATGATATAAGGTGCATGAACGACAATTTCATCAATTCCGTGTTCTTTCATATATTTCCATGCTGGTTCGATATTCAATTCACTGATTTCTTTTCGGCGGGTATTCTGTGGGGCTCCGGTATAAAACATAAATGTATTGGCACCGTAAGAAACGGCTTCTTTCGCAGAACCAAGAAGCATTTCTTTTCCATTCATGCCAACGTGTGAACCTAATTTTAACATTGTTGGATATCCTTTCTGTCTGATGTTACATCATACAGGTAACAGTATGTGTAAAGTTTTGGTTACATTATAAGTATTCGATATTTTTATGTCAATCAGTTTTGCGACTGGTTTCATTATCTTTGCACTTAATCTCTGTTAATCTCTGTTTACAGTAACGCTTGCTGTTCCGCAGGATACATGATAGAATAGATAGTGGCTGTTTGTCTCCAGAAAAGTTGGGAGGCAGACTTGTTTTAATAAAATTGCCGTCAGGCAGAAAAGACAAACGAAAAGTAAAGAGGAGTGTGAAACTTTGAAGACATTACTGGAAATGATCACAATAGAAATGAAAGAAGCATTCAAAGCAGCAGGATATGATGAAGAGCTTGCAAGAGTTACGCTTTCCAACCGCCCGGATCTCTGTGAATATCAGTGTAATGGTGCAATGGCAGGTGCGAAGAAATATAAGAAGGCTCCAATCATGATTGCGAATGCAGTTGTGGAAGAACTTGCAGATAGCAAGTATTTTGCATCAGCAGAAGCGGTGAATCCGGGATTTATCAACCTGAAGCTGGCACCGGAAGTTGTTGCAGAGTATTTGAATGAGATGGCAGCAGATGAGAATCTTGGTGTTGAAAAAGAAAAGAATCCGAAAAAAGTTATTATTGATTACGGCGGACCGAACGTGGCAAAACCGTTGCATGTCGGACATCTTCGTTCTGCGATTATCGGAGAGAGCATTAAACGTATTATCCGTTTTAAAGGAAATGATGTAACAGGAGATATCCATTTGGGAGACTGGGGATATCAGATGGGCCTGATCATCACAGAGCTGAAAAAACGTAAACCGGAACTTCTGTATTTTGATGAGTGTTTTGAAGGAGAATATCCGGAAGAAGCACCATTTACGATCAGTGAACTGGAAGAGATTTATCCTACAGCAAGTGCTTATGCAAAAGAGCATGACGATTATAGAGAAGAAGCACTTCATGCAACTTATCTGTTACAGAATGGATATAAAGGATATCGTGCAATCTGGAAACATATCATGAATGTGTCTGTAACTGACTTGAAGAAGAACTACGAGCGACTGAGTGTAGATTTTGATCTCTGGAAAGGTGAAGCAGATGCCCAGGCATATATTCCGGATATGGTTGAGATGCTCAAGGAGAAAGGATTCGCACATTATGATGAGGGTGCGCTTGTAGTAGATGTTGCAGAAGAGACAGATAAAAAAGAGATTCCTCCGTGTATGATTCTGAAATCTGATGGAGCTGCGCTGTATGATACAACAGATCTTGCTACACTGGTAGAACGTGAGAAACTGTATGATCCAGATCAGGTGATCTATGTTGTTGATAAGCGTCAGGAACTGCATTTTGTGCAGGTATTCCGTTGTGCGAAGAAGACAGGAATTGTAAAACCGGAGACAGAACTTACATTCCTTGGATTTGGTACAATGAACGGAAAAGATGGTAAGCCGTTTAAGACAAGAGAAGGCGGTGTTATGCGTCTTGAGAATCTAATCCGTGAGATTGATGAAGAGATGTATAAGAAGATCATGGACAACCGTACAGTAGAGGAAGAAGATGCAAGACGTACAGCAGAAGAAGTTGGACTTGCAGCGATCAAGTACGGAGATCTTTCTAACCAGGCTTCTAAGGATTATATCTTTGATGTTGACAGATTTACTTCCTTTGAGGGAAATACAGGACCGTATATTCTTTATACAATCGTTAGAATTAAGTCTATCCTCAAGAAATATGCTGAGAATGGCGGAGTCCTTGACGGAACGATCAGACCGGCTGAGAATGATGCAGAGAAGTCTCTGATGCTTCAGGTAGTGAAATTCAATGAAGTGATCGATAATGTATATAAAGAGACAGCTCCTCATAAGTTGTGTGCATATATCTATGATCTTGCGAACGACTTTAATAAGTTCTATCATGAGACAAAGATTCTTGCAGAAGAAGACGAAGAGAAGAAGAAAGGTTATCTTGCACTTCTTACACTTGCGAAAAAAGTACTTGAGACCTGCATTGACCTTCTTGGATTTACAGCTCCGGAAAGGATGTAATACGAATTATGACAGAAAATGGATTGATGGATGGTACAAGAACAGAAAAACTGTTTTACAATGACAGCCATCTTTCAAAATTTACTGCAATGGTTCTGGAATGTGAGCCGTATGAGAAAAAGGAAGGATGCTATGCGGTAGAACTTGACCGTACAGCATTCTTTCCGGAAGGCGGCGGACAGTATGCAGATACAGGAAAACTGAAGGATGCGAAGGTATCTGATGTTCGGGAAAAGAATGGAAGAATTCTGCATATTACAGATCAGCCGTTTGAAGCAGGAGAGATTGTTGAAGGCGAGATCGACTGGGAGACCAGATTTATGAAGATGCAGCAGCACACCGGAGAGCATATTGTTTCCGGAATCGTGCATGCAAGATACGGTTTCAACAATGTCGGGTTTCATCTTGGAACAGAAGATTGTACGATGGATTTTGATGGAGAGATATCAAAAGAAGCACTGCAGGAGATTGAACTTGAAGCAAATCGTGCAGTGTGGAAGAATCTGACAATAGAAGTGTCCTATCCATCCAAAGAAGAGCTGGAAGAACTGGATTACCGCAGTAAGATTGAGATTGAGGGACAGGTTCGTATCGTATCGGTTCCGGGATATGATATCTGTGCGTGCTGTGCGCCGCATGTTGAACGCACAGGAGAGATCGGTATGATCAAGCTTGTTAATATGCAGCGATACAAAGGCGGCGTTCGTGTGACAATGCTCTGTGGAAGCCGTGCACTTACAGATTATGAGAAGAAGCAGGAACAGAACAGGAAAATTTCAGCGTCGCTCTGTGCGAAAGAATATGAGACAGCAGAGGCAGTGGGACACTTGAAAGAAGAGCTGGATTCTTTGAAACGGATACTGGTGGAGAAAGAACGCCAGCTTGTACACGTCTGGGCGCAGTCTGTTCCGGAAGAAGAAAAAACGGTCTGTATGTTTTCAGAGGATATCAGTGCGGATGCCATGCGTCAGTATGTGAATGAAGTGCTTGAAAAAGAAAGAATTCTTTGTGCTGTGTTTTATGGAAATGATGCAGCGGGATACCGTTATGTGATCGGAAGCAGAACCCAGGATCTTCGTGCATTTTCCAAAATGTTAAATGCTGCATTCGAAGGACGGGGAGGCGGAAAGCAGGAGATGGTTCAGGGAACTGTAAAAGGTGAAGCCGGAAAGATCAGAGAGTGGATTCAGAAGATAGCGGAGGAATTGTCTTATGAAAAATGATCCGAGACGCTCCTTCTGGAGAGCTGCCGGTCCTTTACTTGGATTCTGGGGAATCCAGCTGGTGATGGAATTTGTGATTGAGTTTATAATCATTCTTCCTTTTATGGGGGAAGCATCTTCCAGGATGACACAAAGTGGAGAAGTTCTTAATTATCAGGAAATGATGAATAAGTACTATGAAGTATTAAGTCCTGCGTTTGATAAAATCATAGGAGGTCAGGTTGCAATTGCAGGGATTGCTGCAGCAGCGACGTTGTTTCTGACAGTTACATTGTTTGTTATCGATCGAAAGAAAGAGCAGATTGCAGGGATACAGCGGATGGGGGTTCAAAAGCCACTGAAGAATTACTGGTCACTTCTTGTGATGGGAGTGATTGGAAGTATTGGTGCTACATGTCTGTCCGTTATGGCACAGGCTGTTTTGGTCGATCCGGAGTATGTTCAGACAGCACAGAATATGTATTCATCAGATTTTGTGGTCCAGATTATTGTATTTGGATTTGCAATTCCGATTGCAGAGGAATTTATGTTCCGCGGAGTGCTCTATCAGAGGTACCGGGAGACCAGAGGATTTTATTATGCGGCAATCTGGTCAGCGCTGTTTTTCTCAGTCACACACACCAACACGGTACAGATGATCTACACTTTTCTCTTAGGAATTCTTCTGTGCTATGTTTATGAGAAATTTGGTTCAATGAAAGCTCCGATTATGCTTCACATTGTTTTGAATCTGGGATCTTTAATCTTTACAGATATCGGAGTGTTTAACTGGCTTGCCAGAGAACCGTTTAAAATGGCAGTGGCAGTGATCATCAGCACATTTATCTGTGCAGCTTGTTTTGTGTGGATTCAGAGAAGCGGGGATCCGGTGAGTACTCAGAAAACAGAAGAATAGTGAAGAAATACGAATGAAATAAATTGTACTGATAAAAATACAATCTTAAATTGTGCGCGATGAGGTGCGAAACCTTGTCGCGCTTTTTCTTTTTAATCTATTATTTTATCAAATAAAATCAAAGAAAAACAGAAATCTTAATAATTAATATTATTTTTATAAGGAAATCAAAATAATCTGACTATTCAAATAAAATCAATGAAAAATCAAATAATCAGACAATTCAAAGGATTTCACCTATTTACAGCCTGGGTAAAAGGGTGTATATTCTAGAAAAAGTTTTACACGACGTGAGAAAGAAATGATTGAATGCGCCGAATAAAGAAGATTTTAAAGTAAACTTTAGATTACAGGAAGAAAGGATAGCGACTATGAGGAAAGAAATGGAAAGTCAGAATCGTGGTCTTTACCGCGAAAGTTTTGAACATGATAACTGTGGTATTGGTGCAATTGTCAATATCAAAGGCAAAAAGACACATAGTACAGTGGCAGGAGCCTTGAGTATTGTAGAACAACTTGAGCACAGAGCCGGAAAAGATGCAGAAGGAAAGACAGGAGATGGCGTGGGTATTCTGACACAGATTCCTCATGGATTTTTCAAGAAAGTCTGTCAGCCACTTGGAATTAAGCTGAAAGATGAAAGAGATTACGGCGTAGGTATGTTCTTTCTTCCGCAGGATGAATTAAAACGCAATCAGGCGAAAAAGATTTTCGAAGTTATCGTAAAAAAAGAAGGATTGAAGTTCTTAGGCTGGAGAGAAGTTCCGATTCATCCGGACATTCTTGGAAAGACAGCAGTAGACTGCATGCCATGTATTATGCAGGCATTTATTGAACGTCCTGCAAAATACGAGAAAGGAATCGACTTTGACCGTCGACTGTATGTAGTCAGAAGAATCTTCGAACAGAGCAGTGATGACACTTATGTTGTTTCACTTTCCAGCAGAACAATCGTTTACAAAGGAATGTTCCTTGTAGGACAGCTGAGACTTTTCTTTGAAGATCTGCAGGATGAAGAATTTATTTCTGCAATTGCAATGGTACATTCCAGATTCAGTACGAATACTGCACCGAGTTGGCAGAGAGCGCATCCGAACCGCTTTATGGTCCACAACGGAGAGATCAATACGATCCGTGGTAATGCAGATAAGATGCGTGCCCGTGAAGAGACAATGGAGGCAGGATGTCTGAAAGGTGAACTCCACAAGGTGCTTCCTGCGATCAATACTTCAGGTTCTGACTCCGCAATGCTTGACAACGCATTAGAATTCATGGTGATGAGTGGAATGGATCTTCCGCTTGCAGTTATGATCTGTATTCCGGAACCTTGGATCAACAATAAAGAGATGTCCCAGAATAAGAAAGATTTCTATCAGTATTATGCAACAATGATGGAGCCATGGGATGGTCCGGCGTCTATCCTGTTCTCAGATGGAGATGTTATGGGAGCTGTGCTTGACCGTAACGGACTTCGCCCTTCCAGATATTACATTACAGATGATGATAATCTGATTCTTTCTTCAGAGGTTGGAGTTCTGGATATCGATCCATCCAAGATTGTGATGAAAGAAAGACTTCACCCGGGGAAGATGCTTTTGGTTGATACTGTTGCAGGACGCGTGATCGATGATGAGGAATTAAAAGAAAAATATGCAAATCAGTTCCCATATGGAGAATGGCTGGACAGTAATCTGATTCAGCTGAAGGATTTGAAAATCCCGAATAAGGATGTGCCAAAGTATACTGCCGAAGAGTGTACACAGCTTCAGAAAGCATTTGGTTATTCTTATGAAGACGTGAAAACTTCTATTCTGACAATGGCAAAGAACGGTGCCGAAGGAACCGCAGCAATGGGAATGGATGCACCGATTTCAGTCCTTTCGCAGAAACGTCAGCCACTGTTCGGATATTTTAAACAGTTGTTTGCACAGGTAACAAACCCACCGATCGATGCAATCCGTGAGGAAGTTGTAACATCTACAACAATTTATGTCGGAACAGACGGTAACCTTCTGGAGCAGAAGGAAGAGAACTGTAAGATGCTCAGAGTCAATAACCCGATCCTGACAAATACAGATCTTCTGAAAATTAAAAATATGAAAGTGGATGGATTCAAAGTTGCAGAGATTCCGATCACTTATTATAAAAACACAAGTCTTGAGAAGGCAATCGAGTATCTGTTTATTGAAGTTGACCGTGTGATCCGTGAGGGTGCTAATATTTTGATTCTGACAGACCGTGAGGTAGACGAATATCACGTTGCAATCCCGTCACTTCTGGCAGTATCCGGACTGCAGCAGCATCTGGTACGTACAAAGAAGAGAACCTCAGTCGCGATGATTCTGGAAAGTGGAGAGCCTAGAGAGGTTCATCATTTTGCAACACTGCTTGGATATGGAGCATGTGCGATTAATCCATATCTTGCGCATGAGTCAATCCGTCAGCTGATTGAGTCTAATCTGCTTCACAAAGATTATTATGCAGCAGTAGATGATTATAACTCAGCAGTAATTCATGGAATTATCAAGATTGCATCCAAGATGGGAATTTCAACGATCCAGTCCTATCAGGGAGCAAAAATCTTCGAGGCAATTGGTCTCAAGACAGATTTTATTAACCGCTATTTTACAGATACAGTCAGCCGTGTTGGTGGTATCGGTATTGAAGAAATTGCAGAAGATTACACTGCTTTCCATACAGAAGCATTCGATCCGCTTGGATTGCAGGTTGATATGACACTGGACAGTGTTGGAAAACATAAATATAAAAGTGGCGGAGAAGAACATCTCTATAATCCACAGACAATCCATATGCTTCAGCAGTCCACAAGACGTGGTGATTATGAGATGTTCAAGCAGTATACAGAGATGGTTGATGAGGAAGGCGAGAAGATCAATCTGAGAGGTCAGCTTGATTTCAATTTCCCGAAGAAGAGTGTACCGCTTGATGAAGTAGAAAGCGTAGATTCAATCGTAACAAGATTCAAGACAGGTGCGATGTCCTATGGCTCTATTTCAAAAGAAGCACATGAGACAATGGCGATCGCCATGAATATGCTTCATGGTAAATCAAACTCCGGTGAAGGTGGAGAGGATATTGAACGTCTTGACACAAACAGATGCTCTGCAATCAAGCAGGTTGCTTCCGGCCGATTCGGAGTTACATCCAGGTATCTGGTCAGTGCACAGGAAATCCAGATCAAGATGGCACAGGGAGCAAAACCAGGAGAAGGAGGACATCTTCCGGGTGGAAAGGTATATCCATGGATCGCCAAGACTCGTCATTCAACACCTGGTGTGAGCCTGATCTCACCACCGCCACATCATGATATCTATTCGATTGAGGATCTTGCACAGTTGATCTATGACTGCAAAAACGCAAATAAAAATGCTAGAATTTCAGTGAAACTGGTATCAGAAGCAGGTGTAGGAACAGTCGCTGCTGGTGTTGCAAAAGCAGGAGCCGGAGTTATCCTGATCTCAGGATATGACGGAGGAACAGGAGCAGCACCGAGAAGCTCGATTCAGAATGCAGGACTTCCGTGGGAGCTTGGACTTGCAGAAACTCATCAGACATTGATTCAGAATGGTCTGCGTGAGCGTGTCCGTATTGAGACGGATGGTAAGCTGATGAGTGGTCGTGATGTTGCGATTGCAGCAATCCTTGGAGCAGAAGAGTTTGGATTTGCAACAGCTCCGCTTGTAACAATGGGATGTGTTATGATGCGCGTCTGCAACCTGGATACTTGTCCGGTTGGTGTTGCAACTCAGAATCCGGAGCTTAGAAAACGTTTCAGCGGAAAACCGGAATATGTTGTCAACTTTATGCGTTTTATTGCAGAAGAATTAAGAGAATATATGGCAAAACTTGGTGTCCGCACAGTGGATGAACTGGTAGGACGTACAGATTTTCTGAAAGTAAAAGACGTTCCGACATCAGAGCGTGCCGCAACACTGGATCTGTCACAGATTCTGTACAATCCATATGCGAAAGAGAAGAAAGGTGTTATCTTTAATCCAAAGAAAGTCTATGATTTTGAACTTAACAAGACATTGGATGAAAAAGTACTATTGAAACAGCTTCTTCCAGCCCTTGAAAGAGGAGAAAAGAGAGGACTTGAAGTAGATGTTACAAATACAGACCGTACTTTCGGAACAATTTTCGGATCTGAGATCACAAGAAGATATCCGGAAGGACTGGAAGAAGACAGCTATGTGATCCAGTGTAAAGGTGCCGGCGGTCAGAGCTTTGGAGCATTTATCCCAAGAGGACTGACACTGGAACTGACAGGAGACAGTAATGACTATTTTGGAAAAGGACTTTCCGGTGGAAAACTGGTTGTTTGCCAGCCGAAAGGTGTGAAATTTAAATCAGATGAGAACATTATCATCGGAAATGTTGCTCTTTACGGAGCTACAAGTGGTAAAGCATTTGTAGGAGGTGTTGCCGGAGAACGTTTTGCGGTAAGAAACTCTGGTGCACGCGCAGTTGTAGAAGGTGTCGGAGACCACGGATGTGAATATATGACAGGTGGATGTGTTGTTGTACTTGGACAGGTTGGAAAGAACTTTGCGGCCGGAATGAGCGGCGGTATTGCCTATGTGATCGATCTCGATAACAGCCTGTATCGTAAAGTAAATAAAGCAATGGTCAACATTGAACGTGTCACAGATAAGTATGATGTACAGGAATTAAAAGGAATGATCCAGGAGCATGTTGCTTATACAAACTCTGAGGTAGGTAAGAAGATTCTTGATAATTTCAAAGAATATCTGCCAAAATTCAAGAAGATCATTCCGGAAGACTATGAGAGAATGATGTCCACGATCATCCAGATGGAAGAAAAAGGACTTAGTAGAGAAAAAGCAAAAATCGAAGCATTTAATATGATCAAGAACGGAAGATAGGAGGCATAGAGATGGGAAAACCGACAGGATTTATGGATTATGAAAGACAGGATAAACCGGCAGAGAGCCCATTGGAACGCATCAAACATTTCAATGAGTTCCATACGCCTCTTAGCAAAGAAGAACAGGAGCTTCAGGGCGCACGCTGTATGGCGTGCGGAGTTCCGTTCTGTCAGTCTGGAAAGCCGCTTGCAGGAATGGCCAGTGGATGTCCACTGCACAACCTTGTGCCAGAGTGGAATGACTTGATCTACAATGGAAATTGGAAGGAAGCTTATTTACGTCTGAAAAAGACAAATAATTTTCCGGAATTTACTTCCCGTGTATGTCCGGCACTGTGTGAAAATGCATGTACCTGTGGACTGAATCAGGAAGCAGTTGCATCAAAAAGTAATGAATATGCAATTATTGAAAATGCATATGAGATGGGATATGCAAAGGCAAATCCACCGAAAGTGCGTACAGGAAAGAAAGTCGCAGTGATCGGTTCCGGTCCGTCCGGACTTGCGGCAGCAGATCTTCTGAACAGAAGAGGTCATCAGGTAACTGTTTTTGAACGTGAGGACAAACCGGGTGGATTGCTTCGCTACGGAATTCCGAATATGAAGCTGGAGAAACAGATTATCGACCGTAAGATTGCGATTATGGAAGAAGAGGGAATTATCTTCCAGACTGGATGTAATGTCGGAAAAGACGTGAAGGCGGCAGATATCTTGAAAGAATATGACCGCGTGATCCTTGCATGTGGAGCATCAAATCCAAGAGATATCAAAGTACCGGGAAGAGATGCACAGGGAATTTATTTTGCAGTAGATTTCCTGAAATCAACAACGAAAGCACTATGGGCAAATGACATGAAGCTTAAAACAGGAAGCTACATTTCTGCAAAAGGAAAAAATGTAATTGTAATCGGAGGCGGAGATACAGGAAATGACTGTGTCGGAACATCTATCCGTCATGGAGCAAAGAGCGTTCTCCAGCTGGAGATGATGCCGAAAGCACCGGACGAGAGGACACCGCTGAACCCATGGCCGGAGTGGCCAAGAGTCTGCAAGACAGATTATGGCCAGCAGGAAGCGATCGCTGTGTTTGGTTCTGATCCTCGCGTTTACACAACGACAGTGAAAGAATTCGTAAAAGACAAGAAAGGAAATCTCTGTAAGGCAGTTCTTATCAAGCTTGAGAGTAAGACAGATGAGAAGACCGGACGGAAAATGATGGTTCCGGTAGAAGGAAGCGAGTATACAGTAAATGCAGATCTTGTTCTGATCGCAGCAGGATTCCTTGGAAGCCAGGATTATGTAACAAAAGCATTCGGTGTGGAAGTGAATGAACGCACAAATGTAAAGACAGAGGCAGGAAAATATTCTACAAATGTGAAGGATGTATTTACAGCCGGGGATATGCACAGAGGACAGTCTCTTGTTGTATGGGCTATCCGTGAAGGTCGTGAAGTGGCAAGAGAAGTAGATGAAAGCCTGATGGGATATACAAACTTATATATTCAGTAGAAAATAAAAGATCATACAGTGAAACAGGAATCTGGAAAGTTTATCTAAGAATAAAGAGAACTTTCCAGATTTTTTGTTACAAAAATGTTACGAAAAAATGAAAAAAGTAAGGGAAACTATTGAAAATATTACATAAATACGCTATAATATTGAACGTAGAATGTAAATAAAATACCCTCTTGTTACGAGAAATATGTTGAAAAAACACAGATAGATGTTGTATTATAACATATGAGTATGTGGAATTATAATGTAACTATTTACAACGAGTTATGATATGAAAAATTATAATGCATCACATGGGGGACTAGATAAAAATAAGGATAGGTGGAAAGATGAAGTTAAAAAAAGTAAGCAGTATGATTCTTGCAGTAACACTTGCATGTACAATGACTGTTACACCGGTACTTGCTGACGAGGTCAGTGATCTGAAGCAGAAGAAGCAGGAGACACAGAATCAGGTAAGTAATCTTCAGACACAGCTGAATTCACTTATGACCAAGATCTCTGATCTTGAGAATGATCTGATCGAAACAGGTGAGGAAATCTCTCAGACAGAGGAAGATCTGAAGACAGCGCAGGAGGAACAGGAACAGCAGTATGCAGCCATGAAGCTTCGTATTAAGTACATGTATGAAGAAGGAACAGGCACTGCTACAGTGGAGAAGGTACTGACATCCGGAGATATTTCCAGTGTACTGACACAGGCAGAATATTCCCAACAGGTACATTCTTATGACAGAGACAAGCTCGAAGAGTATGTTGCGACAGTTCAGAAAGTAGAAGATCTTAAGACAACACTTGAGACAAAGATGGCTGATCTGCAGGAGACACAGACAGAGTATGATGCGCAGAAGGATGAACTGAATACTACAATCACAGAGAAGAGTAGTGAGATTGCAAATCTCGATGTTAAGATTGATAAAGCTGTAAAGAAAGCGGCGGAAGAAGAAGCTAAGAGAAAGGCAGCAGAAGCAGCAGCAAAGAAAGCTGCCGAGGAAGCAGCTAAGAAGAATAACTCAAGCAGTAGTTCTTCTAATAGAAATAACTCAAGTAATAGTTCTTCCAGTAGTTCAAGCTCAAGCAGCTCAAGCTCAGGAAGTTCAAGCAGCTCAAGCTCCAGTAGCTCAAGCAGTAGTTCTTCCAGCAGTTCAAGCTCAAGCAACTCAAGTTCTTCCTCATCAAGCCCAAGCTATAGTGCAGATAAGGGAAGCATTATTGTAAATGCAGCTTATTCACAGATCGGAGTTCCATATGTATGGGGCGGATCTACACCTGGAGTTGGACTGGATTGTTCAGGACTTGTACAGTATTGCTATAGACAGGCAGGAATTTCAATTCCAAGAACAAGTGGAGATATTCTTGCAGCAGGAACAATCGTAAATGATCCACAGCCGGGAGATATCTGCTGGACACCGGGACATGTAGCGATTTACATTGGCGGCGGACAGATGATCGAAGCACAGCAGACAGGAGTACCGGTTAAGGTAAGTTCTGTACGTGTTACATATTATGTGAGATATTAAAAAGATTTAAAATTTAAAAATAGAAATCACTAAAATCATTAGAAAATGTACATAATAAAAGGAATCAGATTATGATTCCTTTTTATTTACACTTTAAAATTAAAATAGTCACTTCTTGCGTCTTCGTCCCTTACAATAAGGACAGCTTTCACGATGACGTTTCTTGTATAAAATCTTTTCAGAAACACGTAATTCATAGAGGTGATCAGAATTGTATGAAGCAATGTTTCCGGATTTTAAAATAATATTGTGGGCTACACAGTCTTTTACACATTTACTGCAGCTAATGCAAAGAGCTTTCTGTATTTCAATTATGGTTTTTTCTCCTCTTACTCTCATTCTAAATAAAATACTCCATTCGGATTATACGAGTCACCAGTTTCAGCAATCTCAATTCCATAGTGATCGTACACCTTCCCGTTCGTATCCATATCAATCCAGCGTTGATCCAGATCATCCTCGTCCATTATACAATGTCCTACACAGGCAGGATCATTAAAATAAAATACATATCCACTTTTTTGCTTTTGATAACCAATACAGATTACCCAGTGTCCCTCTGTTAAATACGTCTCTGAATCCTCTGAATCTGTAGTATTATATCCATCCTCCGATGAGGTCCATGCCTGTATACACATCAGTATCGGATGCCCCTGATCCAGCACAAAAATCAGATCATTTATGGTTCTTTTCTCTTTTTCATGTATCTGTATCTTATTTTCTTTAAAATAGGTGACTATATTTTCCGGTGGAGTCCCGGCTTCTTCACTAGTTCCAAGCTCTTCTTCATATGTAGCCAAATTTAGATCTCCCTGATATGGAAACATCCAGTTCATCAACATCTGTACACAAGTTGTTCCACATGTATAGCCTCCGTATTGGCGTAAATTCGGGATATCAATAAAAACATCCGCTTCCTGAATTTCTCCGGCATAAAGAGTCTGATCTGATATCTGGCTTGTTGTCTGAGTTTTGTCCACTGCTTCACATGATACTAAAAACATACTTGTGAGGATGCATATCACGGCAGCAAGTCTCTTATAAATCGAATGTTCGTGTATTGTTTTCATGGATAATACATCCTCCTTCACATGGCATTGCTGTTTTCAATTCCATTTTTCATATCATAAGAATCTGATTCGCTGTAATTTTAAATATATAGTGTTATCTTTTTAAGAAAAGAATACAAATTTTTGAATCGTTTGTCTACCCTACAGTTTTATTTCTTTATCAAAACTTTTCTACATATGTCTCAAACTCAATAATACTTAGAACTTCTCGCTTCATTATGCCAACCAAAATTATTTCAATTCGTAGCCTTGCAAGGAGGATGACCTCTTAAAAGAAATCGGTGGTGCCAAAGCTGCTAAAGAATTAGGGATTCCTGAAGGAGCTAACCATGTTTAGAAAACGCATGAAAGATCAGGATAAATGCATAGAGAAAGATAAAAGCAAATAATGTACATAAACCAAAAAGGAATTTTCATTTGATTACTTGAAAATTCCTTTTTGATTTATGCGAACAACGAGCTAAAGTCTGTGTTTATTTTACAATAAGAACGAACTACTGATTCCACCATCTACAACAAGGTCAATTCCACTAATAAATCGTGCTGCATCAGAGCAAAGGAAAGCAACAGCCTGTGAAAAAAATTTTTCTTCACGGCGTCCAAGGATGCTGAACTTACAAAAATGACCCATTTGAAAGTCAGACAATTTCTGAATTCAGATGGGTCAGAATTAAACGTAAAAGAGGGTCAAATTTCTTAACAATTTTAGTGGGATTATTTGCCCGGTACAATTTCCAGCCAGTATCCGTCAGGATCTTCAATAAAATAAATTCCCATAGATGGATTTTCGAAGCAGATACATCCCATCTCTTTATGTTTTTTGTAAGCAGCATCGAAATCATCGACAGCAAATGCGAGATGGATCTCATTATCTCCCAGTTCATATGGTCGATCCATATCACGCAGCCAGGTGAGCTCTAAAAGATGCGGGGTCACACCGTCTGTGAGATATACAAGCTTAAAACTTTCGTCATCGGCAAGTTTTTCACGTTCTACTTTTAAATTCAGAGCTTTCTGGTAAAAATCCAGTGATTTTTCAAGATCATATACATTCAGGTTATTGTGTGCAAACGTAAAATTCATTTTAGTACCTCCATAGAATCATAAGGTTTTTATTCACAGTCAAGTGGAATGATGACTGGAATCTACTTTCTAAGGATATCACAGGAGGAGAGGAAAAATCAATAATGCATAGATAAAACCTGATGGGATAGAGTGATAACACAAAACATAGTGAAAAAAATGAATGAAAAACATTTTTGAAATGCAAAACATGTGGAAATAAAAGCTGAAAAAAACAAAAAAATAAAAAAGAATGCAAGAACCCATTGACGAAACGTCAAAAATTATATACAATAACAAAAGTGAAAAAATAAAGAAAGTGGAGGATTCCTGCAATGACTGCATATAAAGATTTGAGCAAAGAAGAGTTATTGGAATTAAAGAGTGGCCTGGAGGCGCAGTTTGAAGAAGTGAAGGCAAAAGGTCTGAAACTGGATATGTCCAGAGGAAAACCGTCAGCAGACCAGCTGAATCTGTCAATGGGGATGATGGATACACTGACAAGTGGTGTTGATCTGACTTGTGAAGATGGTGTTGACTGCCGTAACTATGGCGGACTTGATGGAATTGATGAAGCAAAACAGCTTCTTGCAGATATGATGGAAGTTCCGAAAGATAACGTGATCATTTTCGGAAACTCAAGTCTGAATGTGATGTATGATACGGTAGCACGTGCAATGACACATGGTATCATGGGAAGTACTCCATGGTGTAAGCTTGATAAGGTAAAATTCTTATGTCCGGTTCCGGGATATGACAGACATTTCGCGATTACAGAGCATTTTGGAATTGAGATGATCAATGTACCGATGACATCAACAGGACCGGATATGGATATGGTTGAGAAACTTGTAAGCAGTGATCCGGCAATCAAAGGAATCTGGTGTGTACCGAAGTACTCTAACCCACAGGGAATCACATATTCTGATGAGACAGTGTTCCGTTTTGCGAACCTGAAGCCGGCAGCAGAAGATTTCCGTATCTTCTGGGATAATGCTTACTGTGTACATCATTTATATGAAGATAAACAGGATTATCTGATTGAGATTCTGATGGAGTGTAAGAAGGCAGGTAACCCGGATATGGTTTACAAGTTTTCTTCTACATCCAAGATCAGTTTCCCGGGATCAGGAATTGCAGCAATGGCAGCATCTGATGCGAACCTGGAGGATATCAGAAGCACAATGCGTGTGCAGACGATCGGACATGATAAGGTAAATCAGCTGCGTCATGTAAGATTCTTCGGAGATATTCACGGAATTGTAGAACATATGAAGAAACATGCAGATATCCTGCGTCCGAAGTTTGAGACTGTTCTTGAAGTTCTTGAAAGAGAACTTGGCGGACTTGAGATTGGATCATGGATCGCGCCACGCGGAGGATATTTCATCTCCTTTGATGCGCTGGATGGATGTGCGAAAGCGATTGTTGCGAAGGCGAAAGAAGCTGGCGTTGTTATGACAGGAGCGGGAGCAACATTCCCTTATGGAAAAGATCCACATGACAGCAATATCCGTATCGCACCGTCTTATCCAACACCGGAAGAACTTGCAGTTGCCGCTGAAGTATTTGTATTGAGTGTAAAACTGGCAAGTGTTGATAAGATCCTTGAGACAAAATAAATAACAGCATTTTATAAAGACCTTTTGCAAGTGGTTGATCTGCCGGCAGAAGGTCTTTTTCTGATGGTTGACAGTTGCTGGTCACACATCGTGTGAACAGTAACGGTTGACATGTGTTTCCAGGGAGACTATAATGTAGTGCATAGCAGAAAAGAGGAATGACATGATAAAAGGTGTAATATTTGACGTAGATGGTGTCCTTCTCAATTCCATGCCTGTCTGGGAGAATCTTGGAGAATTGTATTTGGATCATTTGGGAATTGAGGCCGAGAAGAACCTGGGGGAGACGTTATTTGAGATGAGCCTGGAGGAGGCAGCAGATTATCTGATCTCACATTATAACCTGGAGAAGACAGTGGAAGAGGTTGTACAGGGACTGAATAAGGAAGTGGAAGACTATTATGCAAAACGAGTTCCATTGAAAGAAGGGGTTCGTCAGTATCTGGAGGAATTCAGAGAGCGGAAGATTCCTATGGTGATCGCAACAACCGGTGACCGGAAGAATGCAGAAGCAGCTCTGAGCAGATTGAAGGTATTACCTTATTTTCAAGGAGTTTTTACAGCATCTGAGATCGGAAGCGGTAAGGATCAGCCGGATATTTATTTTGCAGCACTTTTGCAGCTGGATACGGAGCCGGAACAGACCTGGGTGTTTGAAGATACTTACCAGGCTTTGAGAACGGCAAAGCATGCGGGATTTAAGACAGTAGCAGTTTATGATAAGGCAAATGACAAGAATCTGGCGCAGATCTGGAATACGGCAGATATCTATTTGCCGGAATTTGATGATTTTAATGTTTTTTGGAACAGGGTGTCTGAGGAAGAGAAAGAACAGTTGCTGATTGTAGAATAAGAGGAGAATGAAAAAAGCAGATTCGAATTCAAAGGAGAGATGCTCCAGTAGAATTCGAATCTGCTTTTTATCATATAATTGGCTGGTCTGTCTTGTGTTTAGAGAAGGTGAATGCCGGCATCAGCAGCAGCTTCAACTACATTTTCAGGCCAGAGGGAAGACTGTACTTCACCGATATGAGCCTTTCTTAAGTAATACATACAGATACGGGACTGTCCAATACCGCCGCCGACTGTATATGGAAGCTCGCCGTTCAGCAGTGCCTTCTGGAATGGAAGTTCTGCACGATCTTCACATCCGGCTTCTTTTAGCTGTGCCTTTAATGAGTCTTCGTCAACACGGATTCCCATAGAAGAGAGTTCAAGACCGATGTCAAGAACCGGATAGTAAACGATAATGTCACCGTTCAGCTCCCAGTCATCATAGTCCGGAGCACGACCGTCATGTCTTTCGCCGGAAGCAAGTACTCCACCAATCTTGGAGATAAACACTGCGCCTTTTTCCTTCGCAATCGCTCTTTTCACGTTCTTTGGTAGTAAGATCCGGATAAAGGTCTTCCAGCTCCTGTGTAGTGATGAAAAAGATATCATCAGGAAGAAGAGGATCAATATAGTTGTAACGTCTGGAAATGTATTCTTCGGTATCTTTCAGAGCCCGGTAGACTTTGCGGACAGTGTACTGAAGTGTTTCTGTGTTACGTTCTTCCTTAGAAATTACTTTTTCCCAGTCCCACTGGTCAACATACAGAGAATGGATGTTGTCTGTATCTTCATCACGACGTATCGCACTCATATCTGTGTAAAGCCCTTCGCCGGAATGGAAATTATAATTCTTCAATGCATATCTCTTCCATTTTGCAAGAGAATGAACGATCTCTGCAACAGAACCATCCTGTTCTTTGATGTCAAAGGAAACCGGACGTTCCACACCGTTTAAGTTATCATTCAGACCGGATTCCGGACGGACAAACAGTGGTGCTGACACTCGTGTCAGGTGGAGATTCTTTGCAAGAGCACGCTCGAAGTGGTCTTTCACTTCTTTGATGGCTACTTCTGTCTCACGAATTGTAAGAGGGGAATGATAGCCAGCAGGTATTCTTAACTGTTCCATAATAAACTCCTTTATGTTAGCATTTTATTGCTGTTCACAGTATTATGCGGTCAGCAATAGCATTTCTCTTCTATTTTAAGTGGAGAAGAATAAGAAGTCAATGGAAAGGTGAAATGAACACTTGTAATCAGTAAAAAAAATTGCTAAAATGAGCAGTAGTGAGTAATAAATAGTAAGGGACGAAGGTGTAAATAATGAATGTAAATGATATGATTGATACAATTCTGAATTTTGACCTGGATGTTGTTCTGGCTGGACTTAATGAAAGCAGTCATCATTTGAGTCAGATGGAATTTATTTCTCTGATCGTTATAACGGCCGGAGCGGTACTGTTATGTCTGACGGGGCTGAAACTGGTACGTTTCTGGTCTGTGATCGCAGGATTGTCAGCAGGATGCGCAGCCGGAATTGCGGTCGGAGCGATTGCAGATCTGGATCAGACAATCGCATTGGCGGCAGGAGCAGGTGTGGGACTTGTATTGGCGGTGCTTGGTGCATGGAAGAAGCAGATTGGTGGATTTGTGACAGTAGCGGTACTCGTCTTTGTTGTCAGTGTACATTTGATGAAACCACAGGATTTTATTATCTATGGAATCTGTGCGGGTATTGGTCTTGTGTGTGCATTGCTTTCTATTAAGTTTCATAACTTTATGCTGATTGCTTCTTCTTCTGTGTTTGGAGCAATGGCAGCGGGCAGCAGTATCTTTTATCTGCAGCCATATAAAAACGGAATGATCCATGTGGCACTTTGTGCTGCAATTGGTGCACTTAGTATCTGGATCCAGCTTCTTTTGGAATCCGGAAAACGTAAGAAAAAGAATTTACTTAAAGCCGCAGAGATCCGTGAAGAACATTCTACAGAAAATGAAGTCGAGAAGGCAAGGGCACTGGTTGAGAATCTGGATGATTTTGATGAGCTGGATGAGATTATAGAGAGTCTTCCGGAAAATGTCCTGAAAGAAGAAAAGGGCACAACAGTTGTCAGCATGGATGAATTTGATGATCTTGAAGATGATCTGGAAGAGGATGAAGTGGAGAACTTTAAAGAAGAGAAGTTTGATGTAGACGAGGAAGATTGGGAGGAAGACGTCGAAATTGAAGTAACTGCTGATGAGGCAGATGCGACAGAGGATTATGATTTTGATGAAGATCCGGATGACTTAGATGACTTGAATGATCTGGATGATTTAGATTATCTTGATGACGATGATGATATCGAGTTTCTGGATGAAGATGAGTAGATAAAAAAGCTATCGATTACAATAACTTAACACATATCTGTGTTGTTATCGTAGTCGATAGCTTTTGTATTATCTTACTGCTGTAAATACTCCGCGGAGATCATGGATTACATGTCTTGGACATTTTACAGAGCACATTCCACAGCTTAAGCAGATGTCTTCCTGGATTACTGCGCAATTATCTTCTACATGAATTGCACCTGCAGTACATGTTTTTTCACAAATACCGCATCCAATACAACTGACTTCACACTGTTTACGTGCAACAGCTCCTTTTTCTTTGTTAGAGCATTTTACTACAATGTAGTTTGCACAGTCGTGGATTTTGATCAGGTTCTGCGGACAGACTTTTGCACACTGTCCACAGGCAATACATTTTTCTTCGTCTACTTCGGCAACGCCATATTCATTCATGGAAATCGCGCCGAATTTACATTTTTCTATACAGGCTCCACATCCGATGCAGCCATCTTTGCATCCACCGTCTTCAGAGCCGGCTGCGCGGCAGCCACCGTTACAGGCAACCAGAGCTGCCCGGTAAGGAAATCTCTTTTTAATTGCCATGATTATTTCTTCCTTTCGTATGGTGTGTTAGAAAGAGGAAGGCTGTAGCGTCTTTCTCCGTCAAATCTGCAATATGCATCCGCGATTGCAGGAGCAGTAGGGATGGATGTGATCTCTCCGATACCGATTGCTCCACAGGCAACATCCAGACCAGGTTTATCAATAACGATTGCTTCAATCTCAGGAACTTCGTGAGAACGGAAAAGTCCTAAGGAACCATATTTGTCAATTGGTTTACAATTTTCATCGATTGGATACTGCTCTCTGAGTGCGAATCCCATAGACATTACAACACCGCCTTCAATCTGACCTTCGCAGGAAAGTGGGTTGACAGCTTTACCAACATCGTGTGCGGCAATCATTTTCTCAATCTTACCTGTCTTAGGATCAAGGATGCAGACCTGAGTTGCATATCCATAAGCAACGTGAGATATCGGATTAGGCACATCTGCACCAAGTGGATGAGTCTTAGCGAGATACTCTCCGTAGAAAGTTTCTCCAATCATATCTTTCATGGACTTACCGCTGTTTTTTGCTTCCATGAATTTTTCACATGCTCTGCGGCACGCTTCACCAGTTACAAGTGTCTGACGAGAACCGGAAGTTGTACCGGAATCAGGTGAAATCCATGTGTTGCTTCGCTCATAGACGATATCATCATGGGAAAGATCTGTATTTGTAACGATCATCTGTACAAGTACAGTACCAAGTCCCTGACCGATACAGGAAGCACCAGTGAAGATGTGAAGTTTTTCATCTTCTTCAACAATTAATTTTACACGTCCTGTATCCGGGATACCAACACCAACGCCGGCATTCTTCATAGCACAACCAAGGCCAACAGCCTTACCGGCCGCAAGTGCAGCATCATACTCTTCTTTGACAGCTTCCAGTGTCTCTACAAGACCTGTAGAGTTATCTACAATCTGTCCGTTCGGAAGTACTTCGCCTGGGCGGATCGCATTGCGGTAATGAATCTCCCAAGGCGTAATGCCTACCTTGTCAGCCATCATGTTCAGAAGTGTCTCTGTTGCGAAACAAGTCTGTGTAACACCAAATCCGCGGAATGCTCCGGCAGGTGGGTTATTTGTATAGTAAGCAGTTCCTTCAATTTCAAAGTTTTCATAATGATAAGGTCCTGCTGCATGTGTACATGCACGTTCAAGAACCGGGCCACCAAGAGAAGCGAATGCACCTGTGTCAGATTTAACAATCGCTTTTACACCCTGGATCACTCCATTCTCATCGCATCCCATTGTCATATCCATGTAGAATGGGTGACGTTTCGGATGAACAAGCAAGGATTCCGCTCTGGATAATTTCATCTTGATCGGTTTCTTTGTTACGTAAGTAAGCAATGCGCTTAAATGCTGAACAGTCATGTCCTCTTTACCACCGAAACCACCGCCGACTAATGCGTTCTGAACCTTTACTTTATCTGTTCCAAGCATAAGTGTAACTTCGTGCAATGTCTGGTGAGCGGACTGGTCTGTTGAATATACGAAAATGTCACCATCTTCATCATAGAAAGAAACAGCACATTCCGGTTCAAGGAAAGCATGCTCAGTCCAAGGTGTCTCAAAGTGATGTGAGATCACGTACTTGGAATTCTTGATTGCTTCTTCCGCATTTCCGCGGCTGATGTGCTTATAAGCACATACGTTAGTCTCTTCTTCATCATAAACAAGAGGTGCATCCGGAGCAGCAGCTTCTTCCACTGTATGCACATGAGGAAGTACTTCATATTCAACTTTAATAAGTTTCTTTGCTTTTTCTACAGTTGCCATGTCAGTTGCAGCTACAAGGGCAATTGCATCTCCGAGATAATGTGTCAGTCCACCAACCGGAATCAGTGAATACTGATCATGTTTTAAGTGTCCGATCTTATTCTCCCCAGGAATATCATCGGCTGTTACAACCGCTTCTACGCCAGGCAGAGCCTCGGCAGCAGAGGTATCAATAGAAAGTACGCGAGCTCGTGGATATTTACTACGAAGAGCAGCGCCATAGAGCATTCCTTCCGGATAATAGTCATCCGGATATTTACCTGTTCCAAGCACTTTTTCTTCAACATCTATACGAGAAACACGGGAACCAAGAGTCCAGCTAGGATCTCCGTCATCTGGTAAAACTCCTTCTTTCAGAATCTTAGCTGCCAGACGCACCGCGTCCATGATCTTAACATATCCTGTACAGCGGCAATAGTTGTTGCGCAGCGCATAGCGAATCTCATCATCGGTTGGTTCCGGATTTACATCCAAAAGTGCTTTTGTGCACATAACCATACCAGGAATACAGAATCCGCACTGTACAGCGCCTGCCTTCCCGTAAGCATAAGTGTAAACTTTCTGTTCCCAATCAGAAAGCCCTTCGACTGTGATGACATTCTTTCCGGCCAATGAATCTGTGTCAGGTACGCAGGATTTGCAAGTCTGTCCATCAATGATAACAGTACAGGCTCCACAAGCGCCTTCGCTGCAACCATCCTTTGCAGAGGTAATGTGCAGTTCATCACGCAGGAACCGTAACAGTTTCTGATTCTTTGAAGGTGAGACTTCCTGACCATTTACTATAAATGATGCCATGTCAGTTACTCCTTTCTTTGTGACAAAATCCCCAAAGAAAAATCTTTGAGGAGTATGTGTTTGTTGTGTATTTTTAATTATATAAAGATACCTATGGTTATATTTTATCACATATTCAACAAAAAGCAACAACTATTCTAAAAAAGTTTTTGACACCTAAAAATAAATTAGATATATGATATGAAAAATGCATATCAGGACAAAAAAGGGAAGTACCGCAAAATGATACTCCCTTGTAATTATCTTATATAAATTGTTCTTAGAAACCAAAAAGATTTACAACGCGATTTTAATTATCGTGTTCTTCTTCAAATGGATCGTCGTAATCATCTTCATCATCGTAATCATCTCCACCGCGGGAAGCAATTGCGAGAATCAGTGAAATAACAGCAAGTACACCACTTACACCGGCTAAAATCAGAAGCTCGAATTCATCTCCATGTTTCAGGAAAGCAAAAACAGCACAACCGATATAGAGAATCATCGGGATAAGGAATGCAAAAAGTGTATCACGGTTATTCATGATGAAGTATAACAGTGCAGTGACAAGCATACAAAGAGCAACAATGACATAATTCATGCCAGGGGCAGAAGTTACGTCAGCTCCTGATGTGCTGAGTCCTGTTACGAAACCTTTATAAATACAGAAACCAAATGCAAGCAGGGAAATGATTCCAAGGATGATGCGTCCAGGTCTGAAACGTGGATATTCGTCTACGTATTCATATTCATCATCATCTTCATCATCAGAGGATTTCTCATCATCATAGTCATCCATTTTTCTGGATTTTACATCTTCTTTTGCTTTCGCAGTTTCGGCTTCCTCTTTCTTTTTCTTCTTGGCAGCTTTACTGTCAGGGTCAGTTGCAAGCATATCTTCGTATCCCTTGCGAACTGCTTTTTCACGCTTATCACGGATTTCTTCCGCTGGAATGTTCCCATATTTCTGCTCTTCGGAATTATCAGTGGCAGCTTTCTGTGCAGCGGCTTTGCGGGCTCTGGCTCTCTCCTTAAGAATACGTTCAGCTTCTTCTTCTGAAATCCCTTTGTCAGCAGCAAGGCGGGCAATCGCTTCTTTGCGGGCGCGGGCTTTTGCTTCTCTGCGGGCAGCTCGTTTCTCTTCAGCGGCACGGGCGGCGGCATCAGCTTTCGCTTTCTCTTCAGCGGCACGGGCAGCAGCTTCAGCTTTCGCTTTTTCTTCAGCAGCGCGGGCGGCAGCTTCAGCTTTTGCCTTCTCTTCAGCGGCACGAGCCTCAGCCTCAGCTTTTGCTTTCTCTTCTGCAGCTTTCTTGGCAGCGATCTTCTTTGCACGTTGTTTATCAAGGTTCCATTGCTTTTTACAGCTATGGCAGATTGCATATTCATTAAAGATTGGATCCCCGTTTTCGCTGGTGCCAATCTGCTTATTCTGCAAATCCAGGTCTTTTCCACATATTGGGCACTTCATATTAATCATGTACTCCTCTCTTTTGTATCAAAATATTTATAACAGATTTATTATAGCATCTTAAAAGAGGAAGAACAACGAAAAAAGTGTGTTTTACATAAAATGTTTTAGAAAAAAATCAAAATTGCGCAAGAATTTAGTTTAAATTCATAAGAAATGGTGGACTTTAAAAATTTAATGTGTTAAAATCAAAAAGTGGCCTGAGAAGGCAAAAGGTATTGTTATGGTTTATGGTATGCCGTAAGCCATCATATAATTAGCCGGTTGAGAAGGAGATTGTTTCGTATGAGTAAGAAGATCAGAACCGAGGCAGTAGATTATTTGTTTCAGGCAATCTTAAGCCTTGAGAATAAAGAAGAGTGTTATACATTTTTTGAAGACATCTGTACGATCAATGAGCTGCTTTCATTGTCACAGAGATTTGAAGTGGCAAGAATGCTCCGTGAACAGAAGACATATCTGGAGATCGCGGAGAAGACAGGAGCATCCACTGCGACAATCAGTCGTGTGAACCGTTCTCTTAATTATGGGAATGACGGATATGATATGGTTTTCAAACGTGTAGGGCTTGCTGAGGAAGAGAATGGAACGGAAGAATAACACTTAAGAATTAAGCTTACAATAAAATACCTTTTATTAATCAAAAGATACAGCTTGCGGAAGATCCTGATAAAGTCTTTCGCAGGCTGTATCTCGTTTTAAACAGAAATGTTTATTTCCCTTTCTTTTTCTCTTCGTTTTTTGAAGACTTGGAAGAGAGGTCATCAATGATCCGTTCAATGATCATTTTCTTGATATATACATCAAAACTCAAGCTGCATATAAATGCAAACTGCTGTAAGATTTCCTTATCTTCGCCATCAGCAAGAAGAGTGAAAGTCTCAGCAGATTTCTCGTAAGTAGCAGTTACATTCTCTTTGATGGAATCCAGCTGTTCTTTTTCAATCTTGCAGACTTCTTTGTAAATATCCGCTAATTCAAAAGAGCTTCCATCCGGAAAATATTTCTCTGTGAGCGGTGCAAGAACTGTCTCAATATCTTTGATTGAAAGGATATTTTTAAAATAATAAATGAAGACCAGAAGGAGCAGGTGCTCTCTGGAATACTTCTTCTTCACCGGGGGTGGAAGAAGATTGTTCTTCGTATAATTATTGATCATGGTCTTTGTTAGGATCTTATCATCAGGGTAACGTTTGGTCGAAGCCAGCTGCTCATCCATAAAAGTAGTTACTTGATCCATGTAAAGATTAATATTCGGAACATCGCCGGGATGCACATAACTTAAAGAAGAAAGTTCTTCTAAAATGCTGTTTAACAGATTACTTGTGTCTATATTCATGTTATCACCTCAATACATTTATTATATAGTATTTAAAACTAGATAGCAAGCAAAAGATAAGAAGGCCGGAAAATGTAGTTGACAAACAGGAACGTGTGTTTGATAATGGGAATACATTTACAGATATCTTTATAACTTTAAAGGAGTGGAAAGATGAGCATTTATGATAAATTAAATGAACCACAGAGAGAGGCTGTTTACCACACGGACGGTCCTCTTCTGATCCTTGCCGGAGCCGGTTCAGGAAAAACAAGAGTTCTGACGCACAGAATCGCATATCTGATCGGAGAACGTGGCGTGAACGCATGGAATATTCTTGCAATCACATTTACGAACAAAGCGGCAGAAGAGATGCGCCAGCGAGTGGATAACCTTGTCGGTTTTGGAGCGGAAAGTGTATGGGTGAGTACATTTCACTCTGCGTGCGTGCGTATTTTGAGAAGATTTATTGACAGATTAGGGTATGAGAATCATTTTACGATATATGATACAGATGATCAGAAGACATTAATTAAGGAAGTCTGTCGGAAAGTAGATGTGGATACGAAAGTGTTTAAAGAAAGAAGTCTGCTTTCAGCAATTTCATCTGCCAAGAATGAGATGATCCTTCCGGATGAATTTGAACTGAATGCCGGAGGAGACTTTGCAAAGATGAAGATTGCTAAGGTTTACCGTGAGTATGAGGCGCAGATGAGAGCGAATAATGCACTGGATTTTGATGATCTGCTTGTAAAGACAGTACAGCTTTTGCAGACACAGCCGGATGTGCTTGAGAGTTATCAGGAAAGATTCCGCTATATTATGGTAGATGAATATCAGGATACAAATACAGTCCAGTTTCAGCTGGTAAGCCTTCTTGCAGGAAAATATAAGAATCTTTGTGTCGTTGGAGATGATGACCAGTCAATCTACAAGTTCCGTGGAGCGAATATCCGGAATATTCTTGACTTTGAGCATGAATTTCCGGATGCAAAGGTGATCAAACTGGAGCAGAACTACAGATCTACAGGGAATATTCTGAATGCAGCGAACAGTGTGATCGCGAATAACCGCGGAAGAAAGGAGAAATCACTTTGGACGGAGAACGGAGAAGGTGAACTGATCCGTCTGCGTCAGTTTGATACTGCATTTGATGAGGCGGATTTCATAGGCGAAGATATCAAAAGTGCTGTCAGACAGGGAGGTTCCTATAATGACAGTGCAGTTCTTTATCGTACGAATGCACAATCCCGTCTGCTGGAAGAGAAATTTATTGCCATGAATATTCCTTATAAGATTGTCGGCGGAGTGAATTTCTATGCGAGAAGAGAGATTAAGGATCTTCTTGCTTATCTCAAGACAATCGACAATGGACGTGATGATGTTGCGGTTAGAAGAATCATTAATGTCCCAAAGAGAGGAATCGGTCTTACAACAATTAACCGGATTCAGGAGTCTGCAACAGAACGTGGAATTGGTTTTTATGAGGCATTACTGGCACCGGGGCTGATCGCAGGAGTGGGAAGAAGTGCAACAAAACTGGACTCTTTTGCGGCATTGATCGAGTATTTTAAGACGTTGGCAGAAGAGATGAACATCACAGATCTTTTACAGGAAGTGATTGAGAAGACAGGATATATAGAAAGCCTTGAAAATGAAGATAAAGAAGAGGCGAAAACAAGAAAAGAGAATATAGACGAGCTGATCAGTAAAGCGGCAACTTATGAGGAAAGTTGTCAGGATAAAGATGAAAAGGCAACATTGAGCGGATTCCTTGAAGAAGTTGCTTTGGTTGCGGATATTGACAGTCTGGATGAAGACCAGGAATATGTTGTTCTGATGACTTTACATAGTGCAAAGGGACTTGAATTTCCACGTGTTTATCTTGCAGGGATGGAAGATGGGCTTTTCCCGGGATATATGAGTATTAATGCAGGAGACAGAGAAGAACTGGAAGAAGAGCGGAGACTTTGTTATGTTGGAATCACAAGGGCAGAGCAGGAACTGACTTTGACAAGTGCGCGCAGAAGAATGGTGCACGGTGAGACACAGTACAATCCGATGTCACGATTTGTGAAAGAGATTCCAAGGGAACTGCTTGATACAGGAAACAAGAAGTTTACCCAGGAGACGGAGATGCCGGCACAGCAGAATACATATGCACGTGCCAGGGAAGCGTTCAGGGCACAGGCATTCGCAGGAGCACTTGGCGGAATGACACCTGCAAAGAATCAGGGGGCGGGTAAGCCGCTTACAGGAAGTCAGGCACTGGCATCCCTGCAGAAGGGCAGTCAGCTGGCAGCAGGTGGAAATGGTCCACTTGGATATGAGGCCGGAGACCGTGTGCGTCATGTGAAGTTTGGGGAAGGAACTGTAACTGAGATCAAAGAAGGTGGACGAGATCACGAGGTTACGATTGAATTTGACAGTGTCGGAACACGCAAGATGTTTGCAAAATTTGCCAGGCTTGTAAAGGTATGAGAAAGTTATAAAAAAATGATAAATCAGTAGTAATATGAATCGTCAGGTGTTATAATAAACACAGATTATCTGTCACCGCAAAAGGTGAAGAAAGGACGTGTTAATATGAACAAGAGAATAGAAGATATCATTGCAGAAACAAGATTGAACGAGATTCTTCATAAGAATGAGGCTGAGAAGCAGAAGAACACAGTAATCTGGACACTGGCTATCATCGGAGCAGTAGCAGCAGTAGCTGCAATCGCTTATGCAGTATATCGTTTTGTATCACCGGATTATCTTGATGATTTTGAAGATGATTTTGATGACGATTTTGATGATTACTTCAGCGAGGATGATCAGGTATAATTCTTGAGTGAATTGCAAAAGTGCAGACAGGGTGAGAGAAGAAACCATCCTGTCTGTTTTTCTGTTAAAATAGATTAGAATTGATAGGAGATTAGGATGAAAAAAGGTCAGATCTACGAGGGGATTATTGAACGTGTAGATTTCCCAAACAAGGGGATTGTATTTGTTCCGGAGGAAGAACAGTATGTTACTGTGAAAAATGGGATTCCGGGACAGAAGATCCGTTTTATGATAAATAAATTTAAAAGAGGAAATGCAGAAGGAAGACTTCTTGAAGTGTTGGAGAAATCTCCATTAGAGACAAGAGAGCCGGTCTGTAGTATCTTTCCGGCCTGTGGTGGCTGTATGTATCAGACAATGCCATATGAAGAGCAGGTGAAGATGAAAGAAGGACAGATCCGCAGAATCATGGATCCGGTAGTAAAAGGTGAATATGTTTTTGAAGGTGTGAAGCACAGTCCGAAGGAATTCCATTATCGTAATAAAATGGAATTTTCTTTTGGAGATGAATTCAAAGACGGTCCGTTATCTCTCGGTCTTCATAAAAAAGGAAGTACTTATGATGTACTGACAGCAGGAGACTGTCAGCTTGTCCATGAAGATATGGATAAGATTCTCCTTTGTGTGCTGAATTATTTCAAAGAAAGAAATGTAAGTTATTATAAGAAAATGCAGCATGTCGGTTATCTCCGCCATCTTCTTTTAAGACGAGGCGATACAACAGGCGAGATTCTTGTGAATCTTGTAACGACAACGCAGGAAGAATATGACTTAACTCCATTAGTAGAAGAACTTCTGGCATTAGAATTAGAAGGAAAGATTGTTGGAATCCTTCATATATTGAATGACTCCCTGTCCGATGTCGTGAAGAGTGATGAGACAAGAATTCTTTATGGACAGGACTTCTTTTATGAGAAGCTTCTCGGACTGGAATTCAAGATTACACCATTTTCCTTCTTCCAGCCAAACTCAAAAGGTGCAGAAGTGCTGTACGAGACTGTAAGAGAATACATTGGAGATATTGATAATCAGGTTGTATTCGATCTGTTCAGCGGAACAGGAACAATCGGTCAGGTGCTTGCTCCGGTTGCGAAGAAAGTGATCGGTGTCGAGATTATTGAAGAAGCAGTCGAGGCAGCAAAAGAAAATGCTGTCCGAAACGGACTTTCCAACTGCAGATTTATTGCCGGAGATGTGTTTAAGGTACTTGATGAGATTGAAGAGAAGCCGGATGTGATCGTACTGGATCCGCCGAGAGACGGAATTCATCCGAAGGCACTCCCGAAGATCTTGAATTATGGGGTGGATAAGATTGTATATATTTCCTGTAAGATGACCAGTCTGGCACGTGATCTGGAGATGATGCAGCTGGCGGGATATCGTGTGGAGAAGATGACGGCGGTGGATCAGTTCTGCGAGACCGTGCATGTCGAAGTCGTGTGTTGTCTACATCGGGTGAATTCGTAGAAGTCCTTAATTTCCGCGAAGACAATGAGGAGAGTTCCGAAGAAACAACTGGCTGTAAAGCCAGTGTTTATGCGGAATTTGACGAATGTACGCGATCTGAGAATTTCATAGAAATTCTCAGATTCAGGCACTTTACGAGGTATATGAGTTTCACACCAACAGGTAAACAGGGCAAGAAAAACCGAAAGGACGCTTGTTTTCAGAACTTCTGGAAGATGAGTGTCCTTTTCTTTTATTCAAAGGCAAAGGAGAAAATAAAAAATGGCAATGAAGAAAGAAATATGTTCATCAGAGAATCACGAGCCGGGTGCAGATGCTTCGTAAGGCAAATCCCGATATGGAGGAAACAGCCATTCCGGTTGAACTTGTGACCTGTTCCGGCAGCGGACTTGATCAGCATATCTCCCCTCTCAAAAGATTTCAGACTTCTGCTCATCTTTACACAATCTTAATTTCAAAACAAACTTACTTACGCCCATTTAATACAAATAAAGATAAAATAAAGAAAATATAAAAAAGAAATTAAGACTATGGGGATATAGTTATGCAACAGACAAACAGATCAAGACATCGACATATAACATCATTTCAAGTGATTAGTTTAGGGTTTTTATCCGCGATTCTCTTAGGCAGTCTGCTTTTGATGCTGCCGATTGCTACAAAAAGCGGTCAGTGTACCTCCTTTTTGGATGCTTTGTTTACCGCAACTTCTGCGGTTTGTGTGACGGGACTGGTTGTTAATGATACGGCAACCTACTGGTCTTTATTTGGCCAAGGAGTTATTTTACTGCTGATTCAAATCGGAGGTATGGGAATTATTACGATTGCTATTGCGATTGCTGTTGTTTCCGGACGCAAAATCGGGTTGATGCAGCGAAGTACCATGCAAGAGGCAATTTCGGCTCCAACGGTGGGTGGTATTGTGCGGAGAACACAATTTATTATTCGGACTACTATTCTTATCGAAATCATTGGTGCGGTTCTTTTAGCCCCTGTTTTTTGCAGGGACTTTGGGTTTTGGAAAGGAATATGGTATTCACTGTTCCATTCTATTTCTGCTTTTTGCAATGCAGGATTTGATCTAATCGGTATAAGAACCCCTTTTTCCTCGTTGACCTCTTATTCTGTACAGCCGATTGTAAATCTTGTAATTATGATGCTGATTATTGCAGGAGGTATTGGATTCCTTACCTGGGAGGATATAAAGAATCGTAAATGGCATTTTAAAAAATACCGGATGCAAAGCAAGGTGATTTTTATGGTAACAGGAATATTGATATTCTTACCGGCTCTTTATTTTTTTTATTTTGAATTTTCAAATGTGCCTCTTACAGAAAGAGTATGGGTTTCTTTGTTTCAATCCGTTACGCCGAGAACAGCAGGATTCAATACGGCAGATTTGACTTTACTCAGTGAAGTTGGGCAAATGCTTATCATTATGCTGATGCTCATTGGTGGCTCGCCTGGTTCCACTGCAGGTGGTATGAAAACGACAACTCTTGCAGTTCTCGTTTCATCGGCATTATCTGTATTTAGAAAAAAGGAACACACCCATTTTTTCGGCAGACAAATTCCGGATGGCACTATCAGAAATGCAGCTACGATTTTTTTGATGTATATCGTTTTATTCCTTGTCGGAGGAATGGTAATTAGCAGAACAGAAGATATTCCACTTATGACCGCTTTGTTTGAGACGGCGTCGGCAATCGGGACGGTAGGGTTATCGTTGGGAATAACTCCTGGTCTGGGGCTTGTTTCCCATATAATCTTGATTTGCCTGATGTTTTTTGGCAGAGTGGGAGGATTGACCTTGATTTTTGCTACCATTTCTGGAAAAAAGTCTAACGGTTCAAAATATCCTCAGGAAAAAATTACAGTAGGTTAAGGAGAATAAAAAAATGAAATCAATATTACTTATCGGTCTGGGAAGATTCGGACGGCACATTGCTATAAAATTAGATGAATTGCATCATCATGTGATGGCGGTAGATAAAGAAGATACTCGAGTTGATGCTGTACTTCCCTTTGTAACTAACGCTCAGATTGGGGATGCGACTAATGAGGATTTTTTAAGTTCGCTTGGTGTTGGAAATTTTGATGTTTGTATTGTGGCTATCGGAGATAACTTTCAGAGTTCATTGGAAGTAACGTGCCTTTTGAAGGAACTCGGTGCAAGAATGGTGGTGTCTCGTGCCGCTCGTGATGTTCATGCAAAATTTCTTTTACGAAACGGCGCAGATGAAATTGTTTATCCAGAAAGGCAGCTTGCCGATTGGGTTGCGATCCGTTATAGTGCTGATCATATTTTCGATTACATAGAACTAGATGAAGAACATGCAATCTTTGAAATATCTATACCGGGAGAATGGATAGGAAAAACAATCGGTCAGTTGGATATACGAAAAAAATATGACATCAATATTATGGCGCTGAAAACAAATGATATTATGAATTTGAAAATAAGTTCCGATACGCAGTTGTTAAAGGGCAGTACCATGCTTGTTCTTGGGGAGACGAAACATATTCAAAAATGTTTTCATATTTAATTTTTGAAAGAAGTTGGTGATATGAAAGACTTTGTTTTACTTATAGTGGTATTGGTAGCATTTATTTATGGTTATTTTCTTATGGAAAAGCTGGATAAATTTTTCAAGGAAAATCAATCCCAAAAACTTATTTCAGATTCTAAGCTCAGGATTGGATTTGAAACACCTGCAATCATAGATTCTATTGCAGATCTATTAGAACAATTTTCAAGCGAATACCCAAACTATGAGCTGAACCTGTTCTACGGTTCTGTAAGTGAAATAATAAATGGGCTGGAAAATAATAAACTTGATTTTGGCTTTATCATAGAAAATTCCAACGATATTTTGAAAGATGAGTATTGTTCCTTATCCTTTCAAATAAAGCAAAGTGTCATTACTCCAGGCTCTATAGACAATGCGGTACATCCTATCAATACGATTGAGAAACCAGCGAGAGTGATATGGCAAAATGACATTAATTGTATGAAGGGTCTATTTGTCGAAAAATTGCGTGATTTTTCGGAGCGTTTTCTGCTTTCGGCTACACGCCCGAATGGAAAAAAAGAAGAAAAGGTGGTATAATCTTTATGCGATTTTAATGTCAGTGCTAAAATGCTTTTCTGAAATTTACGTATTATTCTATATATAATGTTTTTGTACAAGGAGATGACCGTATGAGTGAAAGCAGACATAATCCGGATCAGTTATCAAAGGAAATCCAAGCTGATGAAGAAAAACGTAATAAAGGACATTTGAAAATCTTTTTCGGATATGCAGCTGGTGTGGGTAAAACCTACGCCATGTTAGAAGCAGCTCATATGGAAAAACAGCAGGGAATTGACGTGGTAGCCGGTTATGTAGAACCCCACGCACATCCCAAAACAGCAGCTCTTTTGAATGGCTTAGAAGTTCTTCCTACAAGAGAAGTTTTTTATAATGGTATGATGCTGGACGAATTCGACATTGGCATGGCGTTGAAAAGAAAACCACAGCTTATCCTTGTAGATGAACTTGCGCATACGAATGCCGAAGGATGCCGTCATGCAAAACGGTATCAGGACATTAAGGAACTTTTGAATGCAGGGATTGATGTCTATACGACTGTCAATGTTCAGCATATTGAAAGCCTTTGTGATACAGTTGCATCCATTACGGAAATTGTTGTACGGGAACGCATCCCGGATTCTATTTTTGATAATGCAGATCAGGTTGAATTAATAGATATTGAACCACAGGATTTGATCAACCGTTTGAATACAGGAAATGTATACAGACAGACACAGGAAAAACAGGCAGTAGAAAATTTTTTTACAATAGAAAATTTGACAGCTCTCCGGGAGATTTCACTGCGGCGATGTGCGGACAGGGTGAATATCCTCACAGAAAATGCCCGCATTAAAAATCATGGAGATTATCATACAGACGAACATATTCTTGTTTGTCTATCTTCTTCTCCATCTAATGCAAAAATTATCCGTACCGCCGCAAGAATGGCTTCTGCTTTCAAAGGAAAGTTTACGGCTCTGTTTGTAGAAACACCGGATTTTTCAGTGATGAGCGAGGAAAATATAAAACGCCTTCGTTCAAATGTTCGTCTTGCTGAGCAGCTTGGGGCAAAAATTGAAACAGTTTATGGGGAAGATATTCCGTTTCAGATTGCGGAATTTGCCCGTTTGTCCGGTGTGTCAAAGATTGTGATCGGACGTAGTTCTGCTACAAAACGGCATTTGCTCAGCAAACCGACCCTGACAGAAAAATTGATTGATTATGCCCCTAACCTGGATGTGCATATTATTCCGGATACGGTTTCTAATGCGGCAGTGTATCAGTTAAGAGGGGGTAGGAAAAAGAATCATATCGTATTCTCTGTCACGGATACATTAAAATCTACTGCGATTCTGATTTTATCCAGTTTAGTCGGAATGATTTTCCAGAAATTTGGATTTGACAAAGCAAATATCATTACTGTTTTTGTTTTAGGTGTTCTTGTCACCGCTGTCATCACGAAACATCAGATATACAGCCTAATTTCCTCGATTGTAAGTGTTTTGGTCTTTAATTTCCTGTTTACGGAACCTCAATTTACCTTGCAGGCGTATGATCAGGGTTATCCTGTTACCTTTATTATCATGTTGTTGGCGGCATTTTTAACCGGTTCTCTTGCTATACGGATTAAAAACCAAGCAAAACAGGCGGCACAATCTGCTTACCGTACCAAAGTGTTATTTGATACAAACCAGCTATTACAACAGGCAAAAGATAAAAATGAAATTGTATCTGCAACTTCAAATCAGCTCATTAAACTCTTGAGAAAAGACATCGTTTTTTATTTAGCTGATGGAGAAGTGTTGGATACGCCGCATATTTTTTCTGTAACTGAAGAAAATTTGGAATCGTGTATTTCCGAAAATGAAAAGGCCGTTGCCGGCTGGGTATTGAAAAACAATAAACGTGCCGGAGCTACAACAGGAACGCTTTCCAATGCAAAATGCCTGTACCTTGCTGTTCGCAGCAGCAGTATGGTATATGGAGTTATTGGAATCGTGATGGGGGAAATACCTCTTGATCCATTTGAAAACAGTATTCTACTATCCATTCTCGGAGAATGTGCTCTGGCTTTGGAAAATGAGAAAAATGCCCGTGAGAAACAGGAGGCGGCCATTCTTGCAAAAAATGAACAGTTGCGAGCGAACCTGCTGCGTGCTATTTCACATGATTTGAGGACACCGCTGACATCTATTTCCGGTAATGCCAGCAATCTTTTGTCCAACGGTGATTTCTTTGATAATGATACAAAAAAGCAGCTGTACATGGATATTTATGATGATTCCATGTGGCTGATTAACCTTGTAGAAAACTTGCTAGCTGTAACCCGGATTGAAGAAGGACGGTTGAATCTCCGTATAACGGAAGATTTGATGGATGACGTGATCACAGAAGCGTTACATCATATTAACCGAAAGAGTGAAGAACATCATATTTCCGTTGAAAGCAAAGAAGAATTTCTTCTTGCAAAAATGGATGCAAAGCTTATTGTTCAGGTAATCATCAATATTGTTGATAATGCTATCAAATATACACCTAAAAACTCTCATATTGTTATTCGGACAGAAAAGCGGGGAAAACAAGCAATCGTATCTATATCGGATGACGGAAACGGAATTGCTGACGAAATAAAGCCACGGATATTCGACATGTTCTATAGCGGTGCAAATCAAATTGCAGACAGTCGCCGAAGTTTAGGACTCGGATTATCTTTGTGCAAGTCCATTATTAACGCCCACGGCGGAGAACTTACTGTTTCAGATAATCTGCCGCACGGAACAGTATTTACATTTACATTACCGGCAGGGGAGGTCAAAGTATATGAATAAGTCACTAATATTAGTTGTAGAAGATGACACATCTGTCAGAAATTTAATTACAACAACTTTAAAAACGCACGAATACCGATATCTGACGGCACCCGATGGTCAATCGGCAATTTTAGAAACATCTTCACACAATCCTGACATTGTTTTACTTGATTTAGGACTTCCTGATATAGACGGTGTTGAGATTATTAAAAAAATCCGTACTTGGTCAAATATGCCAATTATCGTAATCAGTGCTCGCAGTGAAGATACCGATAAAATTGATGCGTTGGATGCTGGCGCAGATGATTATTTAACAAAGCCATTTTCTGTTGAGGAACTGCTTGCCAGACTACGAGTCACGCAAAGAAGGTTATCGATGATGCAAAAAGTATCCCCTGCCGAAGCGGTTGTTTTTGTAAACGGAAAACTTCGTGTAGATTATGCTGCAGGTTGTGCTTATTTGAATGAAGAAGAGTTGCATTTAACACCTATCGAATATAAGTTGCTTTGCCTGTTGACAAGAAATATAGGAAAAGTTCTGACCCATACTTTCCTTACGCAAAGCATTTGGGGAAGTAGTTGGAATAATGATATTGCTTCCCTTCGTGTGTTTATGGCAACACTTCGTAAAAAAATCGAGAAAGAACCAAACTCTCCACAATATATCCAAACACACATTGGCGTGGGGTATCGGATGCTGAAAGTTGATTGAACTTCACAACATTTATTATAATCAGTGAGGTGGCGGATATCTTTTCAAGTAATAATGAATAGAATACATCACTCTGTAAAGGAAGTTATAAGGTAAGCTAACAGATCGGTATGGCTTGTTAAAAATATATCAAAATCACATTGTTATTTTCCTTAAGGTGTGCTATAGTATATTTTAGTTGTGAATCGGAAAAATTAGGAGGAAAAAACAATGAACTTAAGAGAAAAATACGGTGAGTGGGGTATCATCCTTGGAGCAACAGAAGGCGTTGGAAAAGCATTTGCAGAGAAAATCGCATCTGAGGGAATGAGTGTTGTCCTGGTAGGAAGAAGAGAAGAGAAACTTCAGGAGCTTGGAAAGAGTATCAGCGAAACATATGGTGTGGATCACATGGTTATCCGTGCAGATTTTGCACAGTCCGACTGTACTGACAAGATTTTTGAAGCAACAAAAGACCTTGATATGGGATTCATGAGTTATGTTGCATGTTTCCATACATTTGGAAAATTGCAGGATACTCCGTGGGAGAAGCATGAGCAGATGATCAATGTTAATGTTATGACATTCTTGAAATGCTTCTATCATTACATGGGAATCTTTGCAAAGCAGGATCGTGGAGCTGTAATTAATGTATCTTCTTTGACAGCAATCAGTAGTTCACCATATAACGCACAGTATGGTGCAGGAAAATCTTACATTAAGAAACTGACAGAAGCTGTGGCAGCAGAATGTGAGAGTACAAATGTAGACGTTGAGGTTATTACGTTAGGAACAACAATTACACCAAGTTTGTTAAGCAATCTTCCAGGCGGTCCAGCAGGAGAAGCTGTTATGAAGACAGCTATGACACCGGAAGCTTGTGTAGAGGAAGCATTTGACAATCTTGGCAAATCTCTTTCTGTTATTGCAGGTGAGCACAATAAAGCAAATGTTCATAATTGGCAGGCAAATAAAACAGATGATGAATATATCCGTTATATGGGTTCATTCTATTCTAACAACTAAAAAATCAGATTTTAGATGAATCATCTTTCAGTGATTATAGTAGCTGTTTCTCTGAGTAGGGGAAACAGCTATTTTGTTTATGGGAAATATATAACTTTAAGTATCTTTAATGATAACGATATGGTAAGATGAAGTTAAGAAATAGGAGTTTTAGCCACATCATTAGGAATAGTTGCTTTGACAGGATGCGGAGCCGAAAAGACATCCGATAAAGGAAATCAGGGTTATCGAACATTAGATGAAATCAAAGAAAGCGGTGAAATTAATATTGGAGTTTTCTAAATGAAAACTATTATAAAATAAGTCTAGCTTTTTTAAATAGAATGTGATAATATAGTAACGTTTGATAGAGGCGCGGTGATATGAGTACCCGCTGACGAGAGTCTTGGGAAGACTGTCAGTGAGAGAAAGGAGAAGCCGCCGAAGGAATGATATTCCCAGATATGATTCCTGGGCGGATGTAGAAGATACGCCGGACTGTCACAGGTGTGGAGAGCTATCGATGACGCTAGAATTATTATGCCATGGGTGACTCACCAGCAGAGAGTGCCTATGGCATTTTTTGCGTTTAGAGAATCCCAGGCAAAACCCACTATGCTTACACACAAACTTAACAAACATAAGTTTACAGGAAAGGAAAAAAGGAAATGAGAAACAAAAGAAAAATGGGGTATGTGTTTCTGATGTCTCTGCTCATTCTGTGCTGTAGTTCAACAACAGTATTTGCCGCAGATACATCTGCCGAGTATGTACCTCAGCTCTATGCAACAATCTGGTCTCTGGTGCCGCCGGTCGTTGCAATCGTACTGGCACTTATTACAAAGGAAGTTTATAGCTCCTTATTCGTTGGAATTTTGATCGGAGGGTGCATTTTGGTCAGGATTTAAACCGGAAGCTACAATTTTACATGTATTTCAGGATGGAGTAGTGGGAGTACTTACAGATTCTTACAATATGGGTATTCTAGTATTTCTGGTAATTCTTGGTGTTATGGTATGTATGATGAATAAAGCCGGTGGTTCTGCAGCATTCGGACGCTGGGCGAAAGAGCATATCAAGACAAGAGCGGGTGCACAGCTTGCAACAATCGCACTTGGAGTGCTGATTTTTATTGATGATTATTTTAACTGCCTTACAGTTGGGAGCGTTATGCGTCCGGTAACAGACAGCCACAATGTATCCCGTGCGAAACTCGCATATCTGATCGATGCTACGGCAGCGCCAATCTGCATTATTGCACCAATTTCTTCCTGGGCAGCAGCAGTAACAGGATTTGTTAAAGGGGAGGATGGATTTTCAATTTTTATTCGTGCAATCCCATATAACTATTATGCAATTCTTACAGTTATAATGATGGTAACACTGGTTCTTGCAAAAGAGGATTATGGTCCGATGAAGGCGCATGAGAAAAATGCGATTGAAGGGGATCTTTTTACAACAGGAGACAGACCATTTGAAAATACATCCGAAAATGCGATTTACAATAAAGGAAAAGTAATCGATCTTGTATTCCCGATTCTGTCACTTATTGTATGCTGTGTCATTGGTATGATTTATTCTGGTGGGTTCTTCTCAGGAACAGGCTTTGTAGAGGCTTTCTCCGAAAGTGATGCATCGGTTGGACTGATGCTTGGAAGTTTCTTTGCAATGGTAATTACAATTGTTTTTTATGCAGTAAGAAAAGTTCTTCGTTTTTCGGATTCTATGGCTTGCATTCCGGAAGGATTTAAGGCAATGGTTCCGGCTATCCTGATTCTTACATTCGCATGGACTCTGAAAGCAATGACAGACAGTCTCGGAGCAGCTCCATTCGTAGCTTCTGTAATGAATTCAGCAGCAGGCGGACTGATGAACCTTCTTCCGGCAATCATCTTCCTTGTAGGATGTTTCCTTGCATTTGCAACAGGTACTTCCTGGGGAACATTCGGAATTCTGATTCCAATCGTAGTTGCAGTATTCCAGGGTACGAACGAGACAATGATGATCATCTCAATCTCAGCTTGTATGGCCGGAGCAGTTTGCGGAGATCATTGTTCACCTATTTCAGATACAACAATCATGGCATCCGCAGGAGCGCAGTGTAATCATGTGAATCATGTATCCACGCAGCTTCCATATGCAATGACTGTAGCAGCGGTTTCCTGCATTACATATGTGATCGCAGGTATCTTGCAGAATGCAGTCATCTGTCTCGTGATCGGAATTGCTCTGCAGATTGGAGTTCTGCTTGCAATCAAAGCAATCACAAAAGATCACACAGGTAGGGTGAAAACAACAAACTAAAAACCAGAGGGAGAAAGCGAGGAGTTGATCCTCGTTTTCTTTTTACAGAAATGTAGTAAAAAAGGACGAAATGAAAAGCTTGTTAAGCGGTTCATTTCGTCCCTGTTTGTTTTATGAAATCTTATTTATCCAGATCTTTTCCTGTCAGCATCTTATATGCCTGAAGGTATTTCTCAATCGTCTTATCTACAATTTCCTGTGGAAGTGTCCAGTCGTTGTCCGGGTTTGCTTTTAGCCAGTCACGGGCAAACTGTTTGTCAAAAGATGGCTGTCCATGTCCGGCTTCATAACCGTCAGCAGGCCAGAAACGGGAGCTGTCAGGAGTGAGCATCTCATCTCCAATTACCATATTTCCATTTTCATCAAGTCCGAACTCAAATTTTGTATCTGCAATAATGATACCTTTGCTCAGAGCATATTCGGCACATTTCTTATAGAGAGCAATTGTGTTGTCGCGAAGTTTCTCAGCGAGTTCACGTCCTCTTCCAGGGTAATATTTTTCAAGGTGATCAACGCTCTGCTCGAATGAAATGTTCTCATCGTGATCTCCGATTTCAGCCTTTGTGGAAGGTGTATAGATTGGTTCAGGAAGTTTGTCAGATTCCTTTAATCCTTCCGGAAGTGTGATTCCACAAACAGTTCCGTTTTCTTTATAGCTTTCCCAGCCACTTCCAGTGATATAACCACGAACGATACACTCGATTGGAAGCATTTCGAGTTTCTTACACATCATAGATTTTCCATCATATTTCTCCTGCTGGAAGAACTCCGGCATATCTTTTACATCAACAGAGAGCATGTGGTTAGGAAGAATGTCTTCTGTCAGATCAAACCAGAATTTGGACATCTGAGTCAGGACAGTTCCCTTCTTTGTAACTTCATTGTTGAGAATCACGTCAAAGCAGCTGATGCGGTCTGTAGCAACCATGATTAAGCTTTCTCCATTATCATAAATTTCACGAACTTTACCTTCTTTGATTGGTTTTAATTCCTGCATTTTTTCACCTCATAGAATTTTCTTAGAATTTACAACGTAACCGTACACTTTTTAGGGGAAACTGTCAAGCGGGCTGAAAACGTGGGAAGAGAGGTGTGAAAAATCATTGAAGAAGGAAAAAAGTGGAAAATTGTGTTTTTTGTATAAAAACAACGGAAAAATAAAGAGAGTGATTGTGGAATACGTTGGGTAAAAAGTAAAAAAAACAGAATGTTTTTGAGGTATCATAAACAAATCAGATATTATTTAATAAGAAATTATTATAGTAGAAAAGGCAGTTACACAGAAGGTGAAAGAGAATAGTAAAAAGAAATATTGACATTTATGACATATTGTAATTAAATTAGTGTGTCTATTTATATAGAAGAAACGAGGGAATAGAATGATGCAGAATCATAATCAACAGAAAAAAATTGCGCTGATCAATGACTTTACAGGCTTTGGCAGATGCTCAATTGCGGTACAGATGCCGATTATTTCAATGCTGAAAGTGCAGTGTTGTGCAGTGCCTACCTCGATTTTTTCAAATCATACCGCATATGAAGATTATTATTTTACAGATTATACATCAAATATGGAAGCATATATTGAACAATGGAAGAAGCTGGATCTGAAGTTTGAAGGAATTTGTACTGGTTTTTTGGGATCAGCAGAACAGATTCGGATTGTCAGTGAGTTTATCCAGTATTTTAGAGACGAGAATACAGTGGCTGTGATCGATCCGGTGATGGGGGACAATGGGGAGGCATATTCGACTTATACGGAAGAAATGTGCAGACAGATGATTCAATTAGTCCGCTATGCGGATGTAGTTGTTCCAAATGTGACAGAGGCATGTATCTTGACAGGAACACCGTATAAGGAACGGTGGACAACAAGAGAGCTGGCAAAGATGGCAGAACAGATTGTGCAGACCGGACCAGAAAAAGTTGTGATTACAGGAATTCCACAGAAAACGTATGTATCCAACTTGTGCTATGAAAAAGGCAAAGGATACGAGATGATCCGTACACATAAAGTAGGACATTCCAGATGTGGTACGGGAGATATTTTCTCTGCAATCATTGCAGCAGATGCAGTTAATGGAGTGGAATTTACAAAATCTGTCCGAAAGGCATCCGCATTTATAAAGAAGTGCATACAAAAGTCAATTGAAATGGAGATTCCGTTGACGGATGGTGTCTGTTTTGAAGAATTAATGGGACTATTGAAATAAAAGAAAATTAAGGAGTAAACAAAAATGAATTTAGAAGAATGCTATGAAGTAATGGATAGTAACTATGATGATGTGATGAGAAGACTTGGAAGTGAAACACTGGTCCGTAAATTTGTATTGAAGTTTTTGGATGATACAAGTTTCCAGGGATTAAAAGAAGGACTTGAAAATCAGGATGCAGAACTCGCATTCCGAAGTGCACATACATTGAAAGGCGTGTGTATGAATCTTGGATTTACAAAGTTATTTGAAGTTAGTTCTGCATTAACAGAAGAGCTTCGAGACAAAGAAATCAAAGAAAACAGCACAGAGATGTTTGAAGCAGTAGAACGAGAATATACCAGAACAATAGAAGCAATTAAAGGATTATGTTAAGAAGACAATTGAAAAAATATAAATTTTTTCTGCCAGTAGAAATTTATCTGCTGGCAGTTTTTATAGTTGCACCACTTGCAGCGTATACTCCTTCAGCAAGGCCTGTATCAACGGAAACAACAGGTCTTTTTTATATGTTTTCATGATAAATTCCTTCAATGCTTTCGTGTATTACATATTATCTAATCACATTATGGAAAAAATGTATAGAAATCAAGAAAAATCCTTATAAAGTGAATGACAATTCATCCAAGCAGGGTGTAGAATAGTAAAATAATGGCTGAATAGTGATTGGAAAAGGAGAGAAGGCATGCTTCAGATACAACATATTTGCAAGGAATATCGAACAGGTAATCTGATACAGAAAGCATTGGATGATGTCAGTCTGAATCTCAGAGATAATGAATTTGTTGCTATTCTGGGACCGAGTGGTTCGGGAAAGACAACGCTTCTGAATATCATTGGTGGTTTGGACCGATATGACAGCGGAGATCTGATCATCAATGGAATATCAACGAAGAAATATAAGGACAGAGATTGGGATTCTTATCGTAATCATACGATTGGATTTGTTTTCCAGAGTTATAATCTGATTCCGCATCAGACTGTTCTGGCAAATGTTGAACTGGCACTTACGATTTCGGGGATTGGCAAGTCCGAGAGAAGGAAACGTGCGACAGAAGCGCTTGAAAAGGTTGGACTAGGTGCGCAGCTTCACAAGCGACCAAGTCAGATGTCCGGAGGGACAGATGCAGCGTGTTGCGATTGCCCGGGCATTAGTGAATGATCCGGATATCCTGCTTGCAGATGAACCGACAGGTGCACTGGACAGTGATACAAGTGTGCAGGTCATGAATCTTCTTCAGGAAGTAGCGAAAGACCGTCTGGTTGTTATGGTTACACATAATCCGGAGCTTGCAGAGCAGTATGCGACAAGAATTGTTACATTAAAAGATGGTGTGATCCGTTCAGATACAGATCCGTTTGAAGTAGATGAAACGGTGATGGGAGTGGCAGAACACAGGAATATGGGGAAATCCTCGATGTCATTTCTGACAGCATTAGCTTTGAGCTTTAACAATCTGAAGACAAAGAAGGCACGAACGCTTCTGACTTCATTTGCAGGTTCAATCGGAATTATCGGAATTGCATTAATTCTGTCTCTATCTACAGGTGTGAATCAATATATTCAGAACGTAGAGGAAGAGACGCTTTCAGAATATCCTCTACAGATACAAAGTACAGGCTTTGATCTGACATCCATGATGGTCGGGATGGACAGTGCTTCTGCGGATGATAAAAAAACAGACAAAGAGAAGTCAGATACAAAGAAAAAGTCAAAGGATCAGGTTAAAGTAATTCAGATGGTGACGAATATGTTTTCCACAATGGATTCAAATGACCTTGGTGCTTTGAAGAAGTATCTTGATACTGGCAAGAGTGGAGTGGAACAATATACGAATGCTATAGAATATAAGTACAGCATTTCTCCGCAGATTTATAAAAAGAAAATAAAGACAGTATCCGTCAGGTGAATCCAGATCAATCCTTTTCTGCCATGGGGTTGGGTTCTTCTATAAGTACGAATAGTATGATGTCATCTATGATGAGTACAGATGTTTTTTATGAGATGCCGGAAAGCAGTAAACTTTATGAAAATCAGTATGAAGTGGAAAAGGGGCGTTGGCCAGAGAAATATAATGAATGTGTTGTGGTTCTGACTTCGAATGGCGGAATGAGTGATTTTATGCTTTATACATTGGGACTTCGTGATCCGCTGGAGCTTGATGAGATGATCCAGTCCTTTATGAAAGAGGAAAATGTTACTACACCGGATGATCTGGGAACTTATTCTTATGATGATATTATCGGAACAAAGTTCAAGCTTGTGAACAGTTCTGATTATTATGAGTATGACAGTCAGTATCAGGTCTGGAAAGATAAGACGGATAATGAAGATTATATGAAATCACTTGTAGCGAATGGGGAAGATCTTACCGTGGTTGGTATTGTGAAACCAGCTGAAGATGCGAAAGCCTCCTCTCTGAGTCCGGGAATTGCATATCCGACATCATTGACGAAACATGTGGCAGAACAGGCAGCAAAAAGTGAGATTGTGAAACAGCAGCTGGCAAATCCGGATGTTAACGTATTTACAAATAAAAAATTCGGAGAGAAAGACAGTGAAAATGGATTCTCCATGGATTCTTTATTTACGGTTGACGAAGCAGCACTACAGAAAGCATTTGGATTTGACGCAAGTGCGATGAACAATTTAGGAAATTCTCTGGATTTTGGGAATTCGTTAAATCTCAGTGAGTCTATGAATTTGTCAAAAGCATTTCAGACAGGAAGTAATACGCTGGATCTGTCGGGACTTGTGAATCCAGATTCTCTGAACTTAGATCTTTCCGGAATGCCGCAGATGAATCTGGGAGAGATCGTTTCGAATCTGGATCTGAAGGTATCACCGGATGGTATGAAACAGATGGCTTGTGGACTGCTGACGGGATATCAGAAGTATGCAAAGACACATCCAGAGGCAGATTATTCAGGTCTTGGAGAGGATTTTACAGCATTTCTTAAGACAGATGCAGCAAAAAAGATTATTTCTGATAATATAAAAGATATCATAAAATCAAGCGGAACTGTGACGATTACAACCGAGAAAATACAGGAATTGATCAAAAATATTATGGCCGGATACGAACAGTATATTACGGAAAAAGGATATACAGATCCGGATCAATTTGATGAATATTTGATGGAATATCTTCAGACGGATGAAGCGAAGAAAATAATTTCAGATTGGATGTCAGAAGTTATGCCGGAAGATCCGAAGATTGAGATAACACCGGAACAGCTTGAGAAACTATCAGATGATCTTGTGAAAGGTTATTTGGCATATGCTTCAGAGAATGGTCTTCCGGATCCGTCTAAGATGGGAGAACATTTCATGGCTTATCTGCAAACAGATGATGGAAAGAAGCAATTTCAGGAAGGTCTGTCAGCAATGATCGATATGGAACAGTTGGAGAGCCAGGTGTCAAAAATCATCGGAAACTATATGAATCAGGCAATGGGGGCAATGGGAAATGCGATAGGCCAGACACTTGAGACACAGGTGTCCTCTGCAATGACACAGATTATCGGTCAGATGACAACAGGGCTTGAATCTGCAATGAAACAGATGATGACCAACGTAGGAACGCAGCTTCAGAACACCCTCGGAAATGCAATGCAGATTGATCCGACAGCATTTGCAGATGCATTTCAGATGAATATGACGGAAGATGATCTGGCGGAGCTTGTGATGTCAATGAGTGGGAAAGGCTTGGCTTCTTATGATAGTAATCTGCAGAAACTGGGATATGTAGATTTTGCAGTCCCGTCTGCTATTAACATTTATCCAAAGGATTTTGAAGGAAAGGAACAAGTAGTAAAGATTCTGGACGATTATAATAGCAGGATGGAGGCAGAAGGGAAGGATGAGCAGGTCATTACTTATACCGATGTGGTTGGAACTTTAATGTCCTCTGTCACAACAATCGTAGATACGATTAGTTATGTGTTGATTGCATTTGTAGCAATTTCTCTTGTGGTATCTTCCATTATGATTGGTGTTATTACCTATATCAGTGTGCTTGAGCGGAAAAAGGAAATTGGAATATTAAGAGCAATCGGTGCGTCAAAGCGAAATGTATCACAGGTGTTTAATGCAGAAACGTTTATTATCGGACTTTGTGCAGGACTGATCGGAATCGGACTGACTTTATTACTTCTGATTCCGGGAAATGCGATTATTCACAATGTGGCGGATAATGCGAAGGTAAATGCAGTTTTGCCGATTGTTCCGGCAATCATACTGATTTTATTAAGTGTTGTCCTTACATTACTTGGTGGACTGATCCCATCAAAGAAAGCAGCAAAGAGTGATCCTGTGACAGCGCTTCGCACAGAGTAGGGGACTGGTGAGAAGAATGGAAAATTTAGTTTTTAGTCTGAATGCAACCGTACCGATCTTTTTGATGATGGTACTGGGAATGCTGTTCAGAAAGCTTGGCTGGATGGATGAAGAGTTTGCAGCAAAGATGAATAAATTTGTCTTTCTGATTCCATTGCCGGTATTGTTGTTTGGTGACCTGGCAAAGGTTGATTTTAAAGAAGTGTGGAATATCAAATTTGTGATTTTCTGCTTTGTAGTAACATTTATCTGTATTACAATTGCTGCACTGGTATCTTGCATCTGGAAAGACCGTTCAATCCAGGGTGAATTTATTCAGGCTTCGTACCGGAGCAGTGCAGCACTTCTTGGAATTGCATTTATCCAGAATATTTATGGAAATGCAGGGATGGCGCCACTTATGATCATTGGAAGTGTACCACTTTATAATGTGATGGCAGTTATCGTGTTATCCTTTTTCCATCCGGAACGAAAGGCAATTGATAAAGCTGTATGGATGAAAACGTTAAAGGGAATCGTAACCAATCCAATCATCATTGGAATCGTGGCTGGTCTGATCTGGTCAGCCTGCAAGATCCCAATGCCGGCAATTCTTAATAAAACGGTGACAAGTATTGGAGGAATGTCCACACCAATGGGGCTGATGGCAATGGGAGCTACCTTTGATTTTAGGAAAGCACTTGGAAAGATCAATCCGGCTGTGACAGCAACAATTATGAAGTTGATTGTATTTGTGGCAATTTTTCTTCCGATTGCTGTGAAACTGGGATTCCGTCAGGAAGAACTGATTGCAATCCTTGTAATGCTTGGATCCGCAACAACAGTAAGCAGTTTTGTTATGGCAAAGAATATGGGACATGAAGGAGTTTTATCATCAAGTGTAGTGATGCTGACAACATTGTTCAGTGCATTCACGTTGACAGGATGGCTGTATGTGCTGAAAGTGTTTCAGCTGGTATAGGAATAGGAAATTCACATCTTGTTGCGTAGGAGGATAAAAATGGCTGTTGGTCGCACATAGTACGAACAATAACAAAAAATGTTGAAAAATGGGGGCGTTGTGGGAAAAAGTTCTTGCAACGTCCCTTGTTTTATGCTATACTACGAACGTTGCTAAAAAACACGTATGTGGATTCCTTCCAAGGTGCCTAAGTCGAGACGGGAGTTTCGTCCGGTTGCGAAGGAGAGTAAAACATACGGAAGAAAAAAACCAAATGGAGGAGAATAACATGAGCGTTATTTCAATGAAGCAGTTATTGGAAGCAGGTGTTCATTTTGGACATCAGACAAGAAGATGGAACCCTAAGATGGCTCCATACATCTACACAGAGAGAAATGGTATCTACATCATCGACCTGCAGAAATCTGTAGGAATGGTTGACGATGCATATAAAGCTGTTTCTGACATCGCTGCAGAAGGCGGCACAATCCTTTTCGTAGGAACAAAGAAACAGGCACAGGATGCAATCAAAGCTGAGGCTGAGCGTTGCGGAATGTATTATGTAAACGAGAGATGGCTTGGAGGAATGCTTACAAACTTCAAGACAATCCAGAGCCGTATCAAACGTCTGAAAGACATCGAGAGAATGGCAGAAGATGGAACATTCGAAGTACTTCCGAAGAAAGAAGTTATCGAAATCAAAAAAGAGTGGACAAAGCTTGAGAAGAACCTTGGCGGAATCAAAGAAATGAAGAAAATTCCAGATGCTATCTTCATCGTAGATCCTAAAAAAGAAAGAATCTGTGTACAGGAAGCACACACTCTGGGAATTCCGCTGATCGGAATCTGTGATACAAACTGTGATCCAGAAGAACTGGATTACGTAATCCCAGGTAACGATGATGCTATCAGAGCAGTAAAACTGATCGTTTCCAAAATGGCAGACGCTGTTATCGAAGCAAATCAGGGTGCAGCTGAGGATGAGTATTACGAGGAGGCTGCAGAAGCAGCTGAAGCTGAAGAGGCTGTAGAAGAGTAATATCAGTTCTTGATATGAAAGAAAATGCTTCAGCCTGATTATCAGGTTGAAGCATTTTACTTTATAGAAATAGTTCTATAGAGAAAAGCATATGTTACTGCTTATAGTGACACACACATTATGAATAATGGAGGAAAATTATCATGGCAATCACAGCAGGAATGGTAAAAGAGTTAAGAGAAATGACAGGCGCTGGAATGATGGACTGTAAAAAAGCGCTTGCTGAGACAAACGGAGATATGGACGCAGCTGTAGAGTTCCTTAGAAAGAACGGACAGGCAAAAGCTGAGAAAAAAGCTGGAAGAATTGCGGCAGAAGGTATCGTTAAGACAGTTGTTAAAGATGACAAAGTTGCTGCAATCGTAGAAGTAAACTCTGAGACAGACTTCGTTGCAAAGAACGACGAGTTCCAGGGATTCGTAGAAGCAGTTGCTAACCAGGTAGTAGATTCAGAAGCAGCTGATCTTGATGCATTTATGGCAGAGGCTTGGGCAGCTGATACAACAAAGACTGTAAAAGATGCTCTTGTTGAAAAAGTAGCAGTAATCGGAGAAAACCTGAACATCAGAAGATTCGAGAAAGTTGCAGCAGACAACGGTGTGGTTGTTCCTTACATCCACGGTGGCGGACGTATCGGTGTTCTTGTTGTTGCTGATACAGATGTTGTTAATGACGAGATCAAAGCAGCACTGAAGAACGTAGCTATGCAGGTAGCAGCTATGTCTCCGAAGTATGTATCCCGTGAGGAAGTATCTCAGGATTACCTTGATCACGAGAAAGAAATCCTTCTTGCAGCAGCTAAGAAAGAGAATCCGGAAAAACCGGAAAATATCATTGAGAAAATGATCATCGGACGTCTGAACAAAGAGTTCAAAGAGATCTGTCTGCTTGATCAGGTATACGTTCAGGACAGCGACCTTACAGTAGGAAAATACGTTGATAAGGTAGCAAAAGAGAACGGTGCAAACGTTAAAGTTACAAAATTTGTTCGTTTCGAGACTGGTGAAGGAATCGAAAAGAAAGTTGACGACTTCGCAGCAGAAGTTGCAGCTCAGACTGGAATGTAAGCGTCTAGCACAAGCACGGCGTATATAAAAAGAAATCCTCGATCACAAGTTTACTTGTGATCGAGGATTTCTTTTTATATGCATCGTGCGACGCACGTATAGCGAGATGGAGCGAAGCGGAATCGAGCTAAGCGTGCTTGTGCAGATGTCTTGATGCACCTACAATGCACAAATGTAGAACAAACATTCGATTTAGTTCTGTACTTTTTTTCTCCTGAATGATATACTATACAAGTAACAATACTAAGAAAACAACTACTATTTCTAAAATATCACCGCTAAATTAGAGCGCTCAGGAGAAATTACATGGATCATTTTGAATTAGTATCACAATACAACCCAACTGGCGACCAGCCGCAGGCAATTAAAGAGCTGGTCGAAGGCTTCAAAGAAGGAAACCAGTGTCAGACGTTGCTTGGCGTTACTGGATCTGGTAAGACATTTACCATGGCGAATGTCATTCAACAGATGAACAAGCCGACATTGATTATTGCACATAATAAGACGCTGGCTGCGCAGCTGTATGGGGGATTCAAAGAGTTCTTTCCAAATAACGCAGTGGAATATTTTGTCTCCTAGCATGAGAAAGTCACAAAACAGGTGGTATTTTGTGGTGCGTGTGTGGTTGAACATCCAAATGTTGTGGAAGTGGTAGTGGTGAGAGTATAGGTGAAAAGTGGGTGGATGAAGAGGTTTTGTGACTTTTTGTTGCCTGCTTTTTGATTATAGAATTTGAAAAAATTAGTGTATGAGGGGCGAAGAGTTGGTATAATCAAAATGAAGAGTAAAAAAGTTGGAACTGCGATATATTATATACGTTGAAAAAGTGTTAAATAAGAATGTTAGCGAAAAATTTGAGAGTATAAATATTCAATGCAATTTAATGTTTTAGGAGAAAAAGGATGCAGAAAACAGTAAATAAAGAAGAAAAGCTTTTAAATATAGTGAAATATGCCATTCATATTATATTTATAGTATGTATTTATTTGACAATTAGGTGGCAGATTGGCCGACTGTAAATAATATTTTTTTGAATATTTATTTGTCCATAAAGGAGAGGTTGATTCAGCCGCACTTAATACGGTAACGGGATACATCACCGGGTATGTAGTATATATATTTACAGTTAGTATCCCTGATTTAAAAAGGAAAAAGCCAATTCGAAAACTTGCAATGGAAAAGATTGCAATTATATATAATAAATCAGTCTATTTACTCTTGTTAATGTGTAAAAACTGCTGTCAAAATGAAATTGAGTGGAATAAAGTTATTAGAAAAAATGATATAGAATGTTTTAATGATGACTTTTTTTCTATAATGAAAAAATTTGATATTACGGTTAAAGCAGATACAATATATTTGCATAAAGAAAATAGGACACCATTAAATTGGTCTGAATATCTATGTGGGAAATATGAAGAAATTTATGATGATTTAGATAAAATATTTTTACAATATCAATATTATTTGGATAATGAGGATATTGAAATAATTAACAAATTAAGATATTCAAAATATTTGGATGCATTTTCTGGGAAAGGTACACAATTAATGAATATGGCAATAGATGTTGATGGATATTGGTATTATGATAATTTGCCGATTCAGGCGTTTTATAGCCAAACTAATAATAAATTATCCCCTATATTTGCTGATAATGGAAAAGTGAAAAATAGTAAAATGTTGGTGGAATATATAATTGAACTGAAAGAAGTTTATTTATATTTAACAAGATTTAAAGAAAAATACGGACTAGAAAGTTTTCATGAAGATTTTGCAAACAGTAAACTTATAAATAATAATATTGGACATTTAGGAAGTTCTATATTTGATTTGAAATCGGTGACTAAAGAATAACGAGGTAAAAGTATGGAAAAAGATGTTATATCAGAAGCTGATGATACAATAGTTATTGATGTTCCAGAGCAAAAGGAATACGTAATATCTATAGCAAATAATAGCTATAAGATAAAACCAATTTTTTCGATTTATGTTTATGAACAGTTAATAGAAGATATAAATGAAGAAAATTGGAAAAATAAAATTGCAAAAATTCTACAGTCGGAAATAAATAAAACAGGGGAGGGTAGACCAAGTATCGATGATATTTTAAACGATCAAACGGAACCATGTAAAAAATATATAAAGGTATTATTAGAACAAAATAGGAAGTTGAAAGAATTCTATGACGAAAATCATGACGAAAACGATGAATATAAAAAATTTGAAAATGCGGTAAAACAGTATAATAAGTACACTTTTGAAAACATGAAAAGTGGAATGTTAGAAATACAGAAAAAAATTGCGACAATGAGAAATAATCTGTTTGCCCAAATCCAGAAATATGATTTTTCATCAGTATTTTCAGGGTTTAATGATATCGTTAGAGGTATTCAAAATCAGATAAGAGATTCCTTGGCAAAAATTAAAAGCTCATTACCAGAATTTAATTGGGATGATTGGAATGAGGGAATGAAGTATTGGGGCGAAAATGGATGGACAATAATTCCGCATGCACCTGCGGGTTTATTTAAAACAAAAATTGCTGATAAGTCGGAAAGAGATAAAATAGCTTTACGATATTTGAGAAAAAATGATATGGAAGATTTGTTTTCGGATTTACAAGGAATGCGACTAAATCATAAGGATTTAAATGAAGCTATATATTGTTATAATAATAAGTGTTATAAGGCTTGTGCGATGATATTGTGTTCTATGATAGATGGAATGATATATAAACGTCAGCCAGTTAAAAAGGGAAGTAGGAGAAAAGGCGATAGTAGATTTTTTGAAAAAATAAAAGAAAGTGGATTAAAGGAAGATCTTTTACAACAAAGTTTTTTCTTACTTCAAATGAATAATCTTATAGCATATTTAACGAAATTGTTTGAAAATGGCAAAGATTTTCAATTAGATACAAAGGTATTAAACAGAAATTTTTTATTACATGGAATGAGTAAAAAGAATGTTAGTCAAAAAGAATGTAAGCAATTATTTTTGGCGGTTTATAATACAAAATTAATTATAGAAGGCGTAAATGGTAGGTTGAAAAAGAAAAATGTTAATATAACTCAAATGCTATCGAATTGAGAATACATAGCCGATTGGTTCAATATGAGTCAGTCGGCTTTTTTCATGCTCATTTTTATACATAGCCCATTCCGTAAAAGGGATTGGCTATTAAATTTTTCGAGGAAGGAGGAAACCATATGGCCAAGTGTAAAGTAATCGCCCTTGCAAATCAGAAGGGAGGGACAGCCAAGACCACAACGACATTAAATCTGTGGGAATTGGTCTTGCACATCAGGGGCGAAAAGTATTATTGGTCGATGCTGATCCACAGGGAGACTTAACAACGGCATTGGGTTGGACGAATGCAGACAGTCTTCCGATTACGTTGGATACGCAAATGAAGAAGATATTACAAGACGAACCATTTGTGTATAATGAAGGCATTTTACACCATAAAGAAGGAGTAGACATTATTCCGACCAATATTGAGTTGTCAGGTATGGAAATCTCACTGGTAAATGCCATGAGCAGAGAGTAGACTTTAAAGCTGTATCTGGCAGATTTGAAAAAGGATTATGATTATATCCTGATTGATTGTATGCCTAGTTTGGGAATGCTGACCATCAATGCATTAGTTGCTGCGGACAGAATCTGGTTACATTTGAAGAATTATACGATCTGAAGAATCCGGAAGAACCTGTAAAAGTTGCAGCGCATAAGGACATTGACGATGAAGGTCAGACAGTCCTGATTACAGAGCGAAAGATTTCGATTCATACCACAGCAACGGATAAGAACGGTAAGAAAGAAATTGAAGCCGGAAAAGATCTGACGATTGTGGATATAGTTACATTAGAAGGATTGGAAATCGGTACAAAGTATAAATTGTCTGGTTGGCAGATGATTAAGGAAGAAAATGCAAAGCTGATCATTGATGGCAAAGAAGTTACCAATGATTATGAATTTACAGCGGACAAGGAAAACATGGAAGAGCAGATTGAGTTTACTTTCGATGGCAGCACTCTTGGAAGAAAACAGCTTGTAACCTTTGAAGAACTGTATGATATAACAAATCTGGAAGAACCGAAAAAGGTAACAGAGCATAAGGAAATCAACGATGAAGGTCAGACTGTAACCATCAAAGAAGTACCGGAAACACCAACCCCAGAGACACCGGGTACTACTACAAAAACCAGTAACCCTCCGAAAACAGGAGACACTGCAAATGCAATTTTATGGATAGCCATTCTGGTATTATCAGCAGCCGGAATCACAGGAGTTCGTATCTGGAATAAAAAGAAACAGGTTAAGAGATTAGGAATTGAAGAAAAGAAAGAAGAGGATGAGTAAAACAGAGGGCGGCGATAAGCTGCCCTTTGATGATGAAATGGGAAAAAATCAGAAAGCAATAAAAGTATTACAGCGTTTATTTGATGCCGGATACGGAACGGAAAAAGAGATTGTCAATATGGCGATGGATGAAATGCTTGCTTTGCCGGGAGTGAATGTAGCAGATCTGTGCATTATCAGTGAGCTGCAGAAAAGCATTAAGGCAAACAAAGTGATAAGCTATTTGTCAGGGAAAAAAGAAGTAAAGGAAGAAACGAAAGGAGCAGATTATGGTGGAACAACCTAAATATTTGGAAATGACATTATCACAATTGAAATCATATGTGGAATCTTCAGAGAGTAATATTTTTTTGGTTGTAGAATTTCCAAAAGGAGATCAGAAGGATGGAGAATGAATTGGAAGTTGTGAATATCCGTCTGGTAAAAGAGCCGTCTCTTTATAGTGAGCAGACGTTGGACAGTCCACAGGCTGTTGTAGAATTGATGGCGAAGGAGTTATCTCAATATGATAGAGAAGTATTTTGTATCCTGAATATGAAAAATAACGGACAGGTAATCAATATGAATCTGGTCAGTGTTGGAACAATCAATGCATCTTTGGTAATTCCCAGAGAAGTTTTTAAGAGCAGTATTCTGGCAAATGCTTCTGCAATCATTGGACTTCATAATCATCCCAGTGGCAATGTGAAACCGTCAAAAGAGGATATGATTGTTACGAGAAAGCTGCAGAAGTGCGGACAGCTACTGGGGATAGAATTGCTGGGTCATATCATTGTCGGTGGAACTAATGGAAAGATGCTCAGCTTCCGAGAAGAAAAGATGTTGAATGTGACAGGAAGGATGGATTGGGAGAGATAGAAGAAAAAAGAATTAGAAGTTTTTATTTATTGTAATATTTCATGTAGCGGCATTAGTAAAATAGTGTCGCTACAAAAAGCTGACTTATACATTGATATTATATGCATAACTCAAAATAAAATTGTTAAAAATAGAAAAAGAAACAATATATAACGAAAAAATCTCCAAATAAGAAATTTGCATTGACTGAGAGAAGAGTAAAACATATAATAAAGGTGGAGGTGTATAAGAATGTTAGTAAAAGTAAGTGTTGAAAATTTTAAATCTTTTGATAAAGCAGCAGAGCTGACAATGATTTCCTCAAATAAAATACGAACAAATGCAAATCACAGGCTAAAGATAAAAAGTACCCAGTTATTAAAATATGCAGTAGTTTATGGAGCAAATGCATCTGGAAAGACCAATCTGGCGTTGTTCTTTAAATTTTTTAAAGATAGTGTCTGCAATGGTATTCCGATAGAAGCTACACAGATGTTTTGTAAGAATCGGCAGGAGAATAAGGAACGAGAAAGTAGTTTTGAAATTCAGATTACTGTAGGTGACAAATTTTATGCCTATGGTTTTTCTGCAGTTTTAAGCAGACGAAAAGTAACCGGAGAATGGTTATATGAATTATATCAGAATGGTTCAGCAAAATGTCTCTTTGAACGAGAAGGAAGTAAACGTCCGGTGTTAAATGATGGTATTACGCTGACAAACACAGAAAAAAATAAATTTGAAACCTATGCAGATGATTTTGAAGGAAATGAAACATCTTTGTTCCTGACAGAAATGAATCGTGGAAAAAAATATAGCACACGATCTAAATTATTGTTCTTCCGGGATGTATATGATTGGATTCAGAATCATATTTCGATTATCACACCGGATACGCCATTGATTGATTTGGAATATTATTATGATGATAATTCGCTGAAGCTGATTAACAAATTGATCAAAACATTTGATACGGGTATCAGTCAGGTGAAAATTGAAGAAATTACATTGGATGAGTTATCAAATGCATTGCCGAAATCAGTATTTGATAAGATGATGCAGCATGTAAAAAATAGAATGGAAGAGCAGGAAGAACCATCATTCAGAATGACGATGAGGTCGAAGGAAACTTTCTTTAATATCGAAGTTGAAGGACATTCTGAACCGAAGGTCACAACAATCCGGTTGCATCATAATAAGTCATTTTATGAGTTCGGTTTTGATGAAGAGTCTGATGGAACAAGAAGATTATTCGATTTGATGGATATGCTGTTGAATAAACGAGAAGATGTTCTTTATGTTGTGGATGAATTGGAGAGAAGCTTACATCCGAAATTGACAGAACGATTTTTGCAATTGTTTATGCAGCTACATGATGAGCAGCGTATGCAGCTATTGTTCACTACACATGAATCATCTATTATGGATCAGGCTATTTTTAGAAGGGATGAAATCTGGTTTGTAGAACGTAACGCAGAAAATGCAAGCTCTATTTATTCCTTAGATCGTTTCAAGGAGAGATACGATAAAGTGTTGAGCAAGGCATATCTGGAAGGCAGGTATGGTGCGATACCAGTATTTTCAACATTTGACTTTAGAGAGGAGGAGTAGCCTTGGCTCCAGTAAGAAGTTATACGAATTGGAATAGTAGAACTACAGATGAAGAAGAACAGATTGAGCCTTATCGTAAGTACTTTTTCATATGTGAGGGTGCAAATACTGAAACATGGTATTTCAAAAAGTTAATTGATATCCGAAAAGAGTTAAATATTCATCCATTGATCGATATCCGGTTACTTGAAAAAACAGAGGGAGACAGGGACATTTCATTTCCAAGACGTTTGATTGAGTTTGCAGAAAATCAGAAAGAAAATCCAGAAATAGCGTTTGATAAAGAACGGGATAAGATGATTGTTGTATTTGATGGAGATATTTTTGAAGAGAAGGTACTTGATTATGATGAATTGGTAGCTGAAGGTGAAAAGAAGAATATATTAGCGGTTAGTAATCCGGCATTTGAATTATTTCTGTTGTTACATTATGAAAATTCATACGAAGATGATATTGAGCCAAATGCTGAACAGATTATCCAGAATGAAAAAGATGGACATCAGACATTTATCTATAAGTTGTTACTTGCCAGAACAGGAATCAATCCGAAGAAAAATGCTGCGATTGGAGAACTGGCGAAAAATATAGAGATTGCTATTGAACAGGAAAAGAAAATCAATGAGGATATTCATCAGTGTAAGGGACAGATTACGTGTAATATAGGTCGGATTATTGATGAGATTCGGAAGGATGATGGAAAAGTTATTTAATGGTTGATAATGTAATTAAAAGAGGTGGTAGTTTTGAAAAAACATGAATTATTAATAAAATCTAGAGAAGCAATGTTGGCTGCAGTTCAAATATATAATAATCCACAAATTACTTTTAAATCTGAAATATTCATATCAATGGCGATTATATCTTGGACGTATTTAATGCATACATATTATGCAAATAAAGGAATTGATTATAGATATTATTCTATGCGTGGTAAAAGAAAATGTTATGACAAGACTAAGTATGGTGCTTATAAGCATTGGGAACTTGAGCATTGTTTGTGTAATGACAATAATCCATTAGACAAAAATACGACGGATAATTTAAAATTTCTCATCGGAATCAGACATGAAATAGAACATCAAATGACTAACAAAATAGACAAAGCAATAAGTGCAAAACTACAAGCATGTTCAATAAACTATAATTATTATATAAAAAATTTATTTGGATCAGAGTATGGAGTGGATAATCAATTAGGATTAGCAATTCAATTTTCGCCGATTACTCCTGAACAAAAAGGTGTAATGCTTAATAATGAACAGGTGAAAGATAATGTGCAAAGTTTTATTTGTGAGTTTGAAGATAATTTGACGGAGGAAGAAGCTGGGAACCCGAAATATGCATATCGTTTATTGTTTACACCATTGAGTGCAAATAGAAAAGGACAGGCCGATCAGGTGATTGAATTTGTTAAAGCTGGAACAGAAGAAGGAGAAAAAATAAATAAAACATACACGTTAATAAAAGAGACAGAAAAGAAAAAATATCGTGGGAAAGAAATTGTATCAATTATGAAAGAAAAAGGATATGATTGGTTTAATATGAATATGATGACTGATTTTTGGAAATATGATTTGAAATCACGAGATATGTATGGTGTTGCATTAGGAAAGCAATGGTATTGGTATGAAAATTGGATTCCAGTCGTAGAGGAATTTTGTAAAAAGAAAGCACCGCATATAGATCCAAAGTCGATAAAAAAAGGATATTATCCACAAGAGATAGTAACGAAAATGGTACAGCTTGGATACGATCAGTTTTCTATGAGAGATTTTACGACATTTTGGAGAGATATACTTAAAATAAATAAAGAAAATACAACGTATGGGTATAAAATGAATAACAATAGATTTGTATGGAATGAAAAATTTTTGAAAAAAGTTAAGGAATACTGTAGTAACAATAAAGAAAAATTCGAAGCACTTTATGAAGACTAAGTAATACATAGCCAGATGGTTCTACCCCCAAGGAATCACCTGGCTATTTTCATGCCCGGGATTATCCCGAATAATATCAATCCAAGGTAGGAAAGGAGATGAAAATTATGCCATATATACCACCATCAGTCGTGCAGGAGGTCAAGCGGATGGACTTATTCACATACTTGAAAAATTATGAACCATACGAATTGGTTCACTTTTCTGGTAACACCTACACTACCAGAACACACGATAGTTTGAAAATATCAAATGGGAAATGGATGTGGTGGAGTCAGAGAACCGGTGGCAGATCAGCACTGGATTATCTGATTAAAGTAAAAGGATACAGTTTTTTAGAGGCGGTTGAATTGCTTGCAGAACGGGCAAATATTCAGCCGCCTCTTTCTGTATCTAAGAGTGTTCCGATGGAGAAACAGCTACTGTTGCCAAAGAAAAATCAAGATAATCAAAAAGTGATTGCGTATCTTTCAGGACGTGGGATTGATAAAGAAATCATTCAGTTTTGCTTAGAGTCTGGAAGAGTTTATGAAAGTGAATTTCATCACAATACGGTGTTTGTAGGGATGGATGAGAAAGGAAATCCGAAATATGCAGCTATTAGGGGAATCGGAACCAGTTTTATCGGAGAAGCAAATGGAAGTGATAAGAACTATTCTTTTTCCATTTTCACAGAGAAATCCAATGATACGGTGCATCTGTTTGAGTCAGCCATTGATTTGTTATCTTAGCATTAGAATTGGCGGGAAAACAAATTTCAAAATGGTTAGGTAACGGAAGAACAAAAGCTAATTATTATTGCCCTAAAGAAATTTCGTCAGTTTTTTATTGGAGAGTCTTTTTGATGAATGTATTAAACAAAATTTTAGTAAAAAACATAATATTTTACTTGACTTTTAAATATTACAAATGTAAGATTTAAGAAACAAAAAAATTAGAAGAAAGGAATATCTATGAAAAATAGACGAAAAAAGCAAAATATCCAAAAATCTTACGCTTGTAAGATTTTTGGGCTGATAGTAGCTATAACAGTAATTGCTGTTTCAGGAGGTGTTTTATTAAAAAGGACGATAACGGAATCACCAGAAGACACACTTGTGGAATATATGAACCATATTGAAAAAAAGGAATATGAAGTAATGTATACTATGATAGATTCAGATGAAAAAGTTTATCTGACAAAAGAAGAATACATACAACGAAATTCTAAGATATACGAAGGAATAGAGGTCAGTGACATTAAAATCAGTCATATAGCTGTGAAAGAGAAAAAAGCAGATACAGTTACGCTTTCGTATGAAACATCATGTAATACAATTGCCGGAACAATACAATTTGACAATATGGCGGAACTGAAGAAGACGAAACAGGGATATAAATTAGTATGGCAGGATAGCCTGATTTTTCCAGATTTAGAGAGTGATGATAAAATAAGTGTTACTACATCAAAAGCGGAGAGAGGAGAAATATTAGACCGAGATGGTAAAATGCTTGCAGGAAAAGGAGTAGCAACATCAGTTGGCATTATACCGGGAAAGCTGGAAGACAGGAATGTATCTATTGAAAAAATAGCGGAGTTATTAGAGATAGATGTAGAAACAATAAATAACAAACTCACAGCAAAGTGGGTAAAAGAAGATTCTTTTGTACCAATTGAAACTATTCCGAAAGTAGAAGAAATAGATTTAATGAAAATACAGCCAGAAGAAAAGACACTTGAGGAGCAGGATTGTCAGAATAAACTTTTGGAAATTCCAGGGGTTATGCTATCAGATGTGGAAGTTAGAACCTATGAGTTAGGGGAAGCAGCAGCTCATTTAATTGGTTATGTACAGTCTGTAACAGCAGAAGATTTGGAAAATCATCCAGGGGAAGGATATTCAGCTGAAAGTGTAATCGGAAGATCTGGGGTGGAAAAGTTATACGAAAAGCAATTAAAAGGAAAAGATGGTTGTGATATAAAGATTTTGGATAGTGATGGGGAAGTAAAAGAGGTTCTTGCAAGTATTTTTAAAGAAGATGGTATGGATATAAGATTAACGATAGATTCCGATTTGCAAAAATCATTATACGAGCAGTTTAAAGAAGATCCGGGGTGTTCTGTCGCAATGAATCCTTATACGGGAGAAGTATTGGCTTTGGTAAGTACCCCATCTTATGATAATAATGAATTTATACGGGGCTTATCATCAGAGAAATGGACATCATTAAACGAAGACGAAAAGAAGCCATTATATAATCGTTTTCGTCAAGTATGGTGTCCTGGCTCAACATTTAAACCAGTTGTGGCAGGAATTGGGTTGAAAACGGGAAGCATAGATCCAAAAGAAGATTTTGGAAATGCAGGTTTGGCATGGCAGAAAGATTCGTCCTGGGGATCTTATCAAGTGACAACACTTCATGAATATGAACCGGTTATTATGAAAAATGCAATTATCTATTCTGATAATATTTATTTTGCAAAGGCAGCTCTTAAAATTGGTAGTGAGAATTTTATGAATACTTTAAATGAAATAGGCTTTAATCAGGATATACCGTTTGAGATTGCGATGCAGGAATCAACATATTCAAATACGGATAAAATAGAAACAGAAATACAACTGGCAGATAGTGGCTATGGACAAGGGCAGATTCTTGTAAATCCGTTACATTTGGCAAGTATTTATACTTCGTTTTTAAATGAAGGGAATATGGTAAAGCCGTATTTAACATACGAAGAAGAGGCTGCCGGTGAAATATGGATAGAAAATGCTTTTACCAAAGAAAATGTAGAAGAAATTATGCAAGGTGTAGAAGGTGTTGTAAATAATCCAGAAGGAACCGGATATGCGGCACATCGTGACGATATTTTACTGGCTGGAAAAACGGGGACAGCAGAGTTGAAAGCAACGAAAGAAGATACTTCTGGTAAAGAAATCGGGTGGTTTTCAGTGTTTACAGCAGAGAAAAATGTAGACAGACCAATTCTTCTCATCAGTATGGTTGAGAATGTGAAAGGAATCGGTGGAAGTGGTTATGTTGTTAAAAAGGATGCAACCGTATTGGATGAATATTTTAAAGAATAAAAAAATTTTTACAAGAAATTATTACAAATGTAAGATTTTGACAGTGATATTGATAATTCTTATGGTTTTTACAGGATGCAGACAAGAAAGAATCACAGAAAAAGTACAAAAGAAAGAAACTGTAGAATCTGCAATGTATGCTGAAGCGAAAGAAATAGCACAAACTTTTCAGAATATCTATATACAGGAGAAGTCAGAGTTAAATACATTAAAAACGAAAAGAAAAATTATCAATTGTCTGAAAATGCAAGGATATGCGGCAGTAGATCGTGATAATCAGATTGATATGGTCAACAGTGAAAAGGTAGAAAAATTTTGCAAAGCAGCGGAGAAAGAAGAACAGGCAGCAGTTGACATTATTGTCGTATTTGATGAAGGGGAAATTATACAATATCATTTAGAGTCAATGGATGGAAAGGTGGATGTTCGATTATGTCAGGTTGAATGGAAAGATAATAGTCCACAGGCCGAATATTATGATGAATATGAAGCGTATGCGTGGAAATATACAGAAAAAGGATACTTGTTTATTGAAGAGTACCGTCCACCGGGATTTGATGGAGCACCTGGTGGAAACTGGATTCAGAGTGCAGCCATTAGATGAAACGTGCCGGGAATTGAATCGGAAATATGTTATGCCGTTAGGGTATACGCTTAATAATCTATTGATTACAAATTGGGATAACCAGAATTATACGGAACTTGATTTTTATGATCTTTATGAAAAAATGTATTATATGAAATATGGAAAGCAAGTCTCCTATGAAGCAAATTATGGTGGAGCAGAATATGAAGTTCCAGAAGATGAGTTTGAAGAGGTTTTGCAGACATATTTACCATTTGACAGTACTGAGATTGAAAAGGGAACTTTTTATAACTGTGATGATAAAACTTTTAGATACAGACCGAGAGGATTGTATGATTGTGAATTTCCATATGAGCCATATCCGGAAGTTATTTCATATGAAAAATTGCACGATGGAACATTAAAACTTACGATAGAAGCAGTATGGGAAATCAGAATGTTAGACCAGGCAATTACCAGTGAATTGATTATAAAACCTATGAAAGACGGAAGTTTTCAGTATTTATCAAATAAAGTAATCAAATCAGATCAAAATGCAAATGCAGGGTGGTATATGCCAAGATTGACAGAAGAAGAGTGGAAAGCAAATTATAGCAATAATTAGGGGGCAATATGAAAAGAAAAAGCATTTTGTTAGTACTTTGTATAGGAATGGTTCTGACTTCCTGCAAAAACATAAAAACACTAAACGATTCAGATGTAAAAAATGAGAAGAGTCAGAAAAAAACTGTTATGGAAATTCAAGATAAGGGATATGATTTGCCAATTGATGAAAAAAAGAAAAAGGAAGTAGTGAACGATTGTGAAGAGAATATGGAGGCCATCCGAGATATTTATTCTGAATTTAATGGAATGCAAGAAGCGGATCAGAATGTTGCCAGGCAAATGATGGATCGGATGAAAGAGATTATCAAACAAAATGGAAATCCGGTAAGGGGTTCAGATCATTATTCTGTTATGGAAAATTATCAGAAGATGGAAATGTTTTTGAATGCTGCCAGGCAAGAAGAAAAAGACAACGTAATTTTATATGAAATTGATATAGATGGAGGAATTACCAGAAAAGAATATACATATGATGGGGAAAACATGTTTGTTATGTCAGCAAAAATGTTGTGGAACGATGATACAGAGCCGATGCTTACCTATATTTCTCTTTCAAAAATAAAGGAATGGAAATACACAGAATATGGGAACTTTTGCTATGAAGTATGTGTACCAGAACCACCAGAAGTGACAGAAATTGTTGATGGAAGTTGTATTATCCGAGTTAGACCATTAAATGAGGAATGCCTGGAATATTCAGAAAAATATGTAGGGCCATTGGGTTATCAGGGAAACAATCTACTGTGCTCAAACTGGAATATAGAGAATATGCAAGATCTGGACTATAATGGGATTTTTGAATATCTTTATAATATGAAATACGGGGAAAAATTTAGCAATGAAACTGGAGTAGCAGGAGTTACGGCAGATGAGTTTGAAAGTGTAATTATGACATATCTTCCTGTTACCGCAGAAGAACTAAAAGAATGGGCGGTGTATGATGAACAAAGTAATACTTATGCGTGGCAACGTTTGGGATGTGGTAATTATGCACCAACACATTTCGGATTATCATTGCCGGAAGTAATTGAAATCAAGTATAATGAAGATGGAACAGTTGTATTGACTATAAATGCAGTTTGTGATTCTGTAGTGTGTAATGATGCGGTTATTACACATGAACTTACGGTGAAATTTCAGAATGATGGATCGGTTCATTATGTTGGAAATAGGATTTTAGATAATGGAATCGATAATATACCAAAATATCAATATCGGTTAGATAAGTTGCAGGATTGATCAGCAACGAAGAAAGGTAGAAGAGAATGGAAGAACAGATAAAAAAGATTTATGAAAAGCAAAAAAATGGTCGCATCAGAATGATACGAAATGTGCTGTTGATTTATGTAGCATTGATTTGTATTGTAAGTATTTTTAAAGGGAATCCATTTCCACATCAAGAGACAGTACTCTTTTTCAATGTGAAACAGTCGGGCTGGATCACAACAGATTCCTATCTTCTATGGGGCTGTGCGGTGCTTGATCTGATTGTAGTCATGTTGATTGAAATTTGTAATATTCTCCGAGAGTTTTCAAAAATTGATCGGATGCTGTCGCAGGAATGTGATGCAGAGAAATATTTAGAAATGTTGGAGGGGATGATAAAATACGGAAAGAGTCTGGATTATAAAGGTTTTCAAAAAAATGTAGTATTGATGGCTCAACCTAAGTATATAGTTGCACTTATTGCTAATGGAGAACTACAGAAAGCAGAAGAATATACAAAGAATGAATGGAAAGGAAAAAAAGAGGGACGTTCCTGGCAGCAGGTTGTGACGAATCTTGAACTGGCGAAGAAATATCAGGAGAAAGATGGAGCTGGATATTCTGATACATTAGAAAAAGCAGGAAACGTATTTCAGAATAATCCGCTGTTTATGGCAAAAAAGTTTATGCTGAAAGAGGAAGATGAGGCAGCAATAAGATTACTGGAAGATGATACAGAAAAGTTGCCATATTATGAGGTTACACGCAGACTTCTGCTTGGAGTATGTTACTACAGAGTAGGGAAAGAACAACAGGGAAAAGAATGCATGGAATATGTAATTGCCCATGGTAATACGTTGGATTGTAAAAAAGAAGCCAAAAAATATATAGGAATGTAAGTGAGGATATACCTTAAAATAATTAGATAACAATATTGAAGAGATTACGAAGAAAAAGAAAGAACTGATAACAGGAAATTAGGTTACCAGTTCTTCTTTTTTATTTCCAAATACCAAAATCAGAAAGTATAGCTTCGGTTATTTCAGTAGCCTGACTTCCGGTTGCGTTGGAAGGAGCTTGAATATTTGTGGCAAAGTAGTATGTATTATTATCTGATTCAATGTATCCGACAAACCAGCCATTGACATCTTTACCATTGACACGTCCGGTTCCGGTTTTTCCGTAAAGAGAACCAGAAGAGGTAGTGGAAAGTAACAGGGCATTTTTTACTGCTTGAATATTTTTTCTATCAAAATGAAAATTATTTTGGTAGAAATTCTGTAGTAATTCTACTTGTTCTATTGGAGAGATTTTCAGAGAAAAATCTGTCCAATAGAGATTTAAGTTTGTTCCAGTATTCTGATTACCATAGTTTATTGTCTGTAAAAATGTCTTTACGGATTGAAAACCTGCCTGTGAATCAATTGCCTGAAAATACCAGTTTACGGAATTATGTATAGCCGAGGTTAAATCTTGATCGGCTTCCCATGAATTAAAAGGATATGGTTCTCCATTCCATGTGAAAGTGGAATGTTCTGGTGTAATAATTCCAGATTCCAAGCCAAGTAATGCATCATATATTTTATAAGTCGAATTCGGTGATACACGTGTGGAAGCATGATCCATATTATAAATATTCCATCTATCAGCAGACTGATCATATAAAACAAAACTTCCGGTGTAGTCCCCAAAATTGGAAGAAAGATTTAGCTGAGTAATATTCTTTTCGGTTGTGTCAAAATGATAGCCAGTCTGATCAGAAGCATAAACAGAAAGTATGGGAATGCATCCAATGATGATAGTAGAGACGAATATGCATATAAGATATCCACGAATTTTTTGTTTAAAAGTAGGTTGGTGGAATGATGCAATATTTAAAATGCGTCCTTTTAACTGTTTTATATTTCCTCTAATTCCCATAGTAAGAGGGAATGGAGACAGAGCTATTGTTTCGGCAAAGTTAATCAGTGTATTTCCATATGACTTGTATTCTGTTTCTTTCAATAATTGTAATACAGCACTGTCGCAGGCAAGTTCCCGTTCCTGTCGTATTCTTTTTAGAAAATACCAGATTAGGGGATTGAACCAGTAGAAAACATTTACTGTATTTATCAAATATCCAATTAGAATATCTTTATGCTTGTAGTGCTGCAGTTCATGAAGAAGCATATATCGAATATCAGTTGTGCTTATAGTTCCAGCGTTAAAATCTGAAATCAAGTGAATTGGAAGATAAATGCGAGGATGCAGGAAACCGGCCAAAACAGGAGATTTCAAAAATGCTGTACTATAAATCGGAATGGTATGCTTGCTGTTCACTTCGTTTAAACATTCTATATAAAGAGTGTTTATTACTTCGTTTTGAAGAGGTAAGGCAGAACTATGTAAGGCTTTTACTTGTTTTGCCGAACGGTAGAGAAGAACAAACATTATGAAAACACCGATGCTCCAGAAAAATATAAGTAATGAGTGAATAAAAGTTGGAATTTGGGTGCTGACCGAGACAGCAAAATCATTTATTTTATTCAAAGTATAACTATTACCAGAAAGAAAAGTGGTTTGAATGTCACCATTGGTATTTGAATTTGGCATTAGTAAATGTCCCCATGATATAGAAGATGGGGCAGACTTTATTGGAAAAAAAGGAACAATTAGAACGACAAGAAATATAATCGAAAGATTATATTGCATACGTGCGGATAATTGATTTTGTAATAATCTTTTTAATCCCAGTAAAATGCCTAAAAAAATACAGATGATGGCATTACAGAGTAAAAAATGAAAGCTAAAATACGTCAAAATATGCTCCTCCCATGTTTAATGATTGGAAAGAAGATTCCGTAAGCTGGCAATGTCTTCTTCAGACAATTTATCATCCTCAATGTAAGAGGCAAGCATAGAAGTGATATTACCATTATAATATCGCTTTAAAAAAGAATTACTTTCCTGCCGAATATATTCGTCTTCCTTGACCAATGGAGTATAGACAAAAACCCGGCTTTGTTTTTCATAGGTTAGTGCTTTTTTAGAAACGAGACGTTTAATCAATGTCTGAATTGTTTTAGGACTCCAACTGGAAATTTGTGTTAATTTTTCAGTAATTTCATTGGTGCTGATTGGTGCGTATTTCCAAACGATTTTCATAACTTCAAATTCAGCTTCTGAAATTTGAGGCAGATTGCTCATGTGATATTCCTCCAAATCTTACAAATGTAATAAAAATATTATATATCTTAAAAGGTTATTCTGTCAACGAAATAAAAACTTGACTTTAAATCCAGATACATTTTAAAGGTATGTAGAATCGAGCTAAGATGTAAAAGTACAGAACAAACATTCGGTTTAGTTCTGTACTTTTTTTCTCCTGAATGATATACTATACAAGTAACAATACTAAGAAAACAACTACTATTTCTAAAATATCACCGCTAAATTAGAGCGCTCAGGAGAAATTACATGGATCATTTTGAATTAGTATCACAATACAACCCAACTGGCGACCAGCCGCAGGCAATTAAAGAGCTGGTCAAAGGCTTCAAAGAAGGAAACCAGTGTCAGACGTTGCTTGGCGTTACTGGATCTGGTAAGACATTTACCATGGCGAATGTCATTCAACAGATGAACAAGCCGACATTGATTATTGCACATAATAAGACGCTGGCTGCGCAGCTGTATGGGGAATTCAAAGAGTTCTTTCCAAATAACGCAGTGGAATATTTTGTCTCCTAGGACAAGATGGTCACAAAATGGGTGCTATTATGTGGGGAGTGGGTGGTTGAACATCCAGATGTTGTGGAAGTGGTAGTGGTGAGAGTATAGGTGAAAAGCGGGTGGATGAAGAGGTTTTGTGACTTTTCATTGCCTGCTTTTTGATTATAGAATTTGAAAAAATTAGTGTATAGGGGTTGAAGAGTTGATATACTTAAAATGAAATAATATGAAATAGATTAATGGGGGATAAAAGCCATGATAAAGAGTACTAAAATTGAGGATGCAGAATTCGTTATGTCTAAAGATGAATTAACTTATGCAGAAGTTATCGAGGATTTTGAAGAAGCGAGTAGTATACATATTTTAACTTATAATATTTCAAAAGATAAAAGTGATTTACTGAAGGCGTTAAAGAAATGTGATGAAGATACAGAAATATGTATTGTTTCAAACATTCCAGGGCGTTGGGAAAAATATTTTGGCGAGTATTATAAAAGTAAAGCAAGAAAAAATATATCATTATATAAAAGTAAATTATCACCTGCGAAAATTGCAGAAAAGGCAGAAGTTTATTTTTGTTTTTCAAATCATGCAAAAATTATAATGACTAATAATATTGCATATATAGGATCATCAAATTTTTCAGAAGAAAGTGCAGATAATTTTGAATCAGGCTTTATAAGTAGAGATGCAGAATTTATTGAATTTTTAGAAGAAGAGATTTTTCCATGGATTATAGAAAGCTCAAGCGAATATAAAACAGATGAAGAGATTTTGTTTTTTGAATTAGCTATTAGAAAGAGTATCGCGATGTTTGAAGAAATGCATGAGGAATATTTACAAACATTTTATTTGTTAGCCGATCATAGAGGAATTGAAAGATGGTATTATAATACAACAGATCCGATATTGTCTGTTAAAGAAATGGAAAAGACAGAGGAGATATGTAATCAATATGTGGATTTATTGAAGAATGTTAATAAGATTTTTAATATGAGAGCATTTTCAGAAGAAGGGATTGATAATTTAGATGATGTAATAGAAAAAGCAGAGAATATCATTGGAAATATCAAGACTTTGTTTGGGGGAAACATCGAAGAATTGGCAAAATATGATGGACAAGATATTATAGATGAATATATCAATGATCATTATGCAGATGCATATGATGAGAATTTGGAGTATTATGTAGATAAGGCTATGGACATTGCAAATGAGACTTTTGCAGAATTGGCTAATGATGCACAAGAAGAAGCAGATGACTTGCTAGAGGAAATAAAAAATTTGGGAGAAGTGTCTAAAAAGGTCTTAATCTTATTTAAAAAATTACCTTTAGAGAAAATAAAAATTGATAATACGGACAGTGGAATTTAAGAATTCATTTTAGACGAATCCTTTAGTGAAAAGTGTGTTACTTTTCGAGATAAAAAATGATATATAATTGATTTATGGGAGATTAATATAATATGAAGTACGAAAAAGAATTTGCTCGTTCATTATTTAGAAATGCAGTGATTTTTTTGGATTCTGCTATCAAATATTTTAACGAAGGACTGGATTATCATGCAAATATGGTTCAATCTATTGTTAATTTGCAATTTGCTTTGGAATTAGCGTTAAAATCATTGGTGACATCGCAGTATGGAATTAGAACAATTCTGATTAATAAACAAAAGGAATTAAAAGATTCTGAATTAGAAGAGTTATACTTGGCAAATAAATTAAAAGTTAGAGAATATGACGATATAAAGAATTACATAAAAGGGAAGGGGCATTTATTTGGTTTTAATCGCAAAGAATATAAGTATATGGAAATGTTTCAGAAATATAGGAATTGTGTTTTACACTCTTCATATCATTTTAGCGTAGATGAAAAGAAAGATATTGAAAAAGAAATAATATATACATTAATACATGTCTTGGGAATTTTAATGAGTGCAGAAATTACAGAAGATAGAATTTTTATGCAAGAATATTTAAATGAAAATGAATATACAAAATTACTTGAAAATTCATTCTATATAAAAGAATTGGAGGATTTTTTGCGTAAAGAATATGATGAAGTATACATATGTCCAGATTGCTTGAAGAGAACTTTAACACCGGATTTTAAATGTGCTCGATGCTTTAATGTTTTTTCAGATTTCCACTTTTATGGATGTGCAGAATGTGGGGAGTGCGGGGAAAGTATGGTTATTTTTGATGCTGCTAACATTGAGCGTAATAATAATTATATGAGGGGGATGTGTTTGAATTGTGGAAATGAAACTACAATTTATAAATGTCCTAAATGTGGGAAATGTATTGATGTGGAATTAGAGGACAAAACAAATTGTCATGAGAATTTTTGTAGTATTTTTGATGAAATATAAGTAATAATTGTGAGTATGATAATTTAAGATTAAAATTAAGGTAATGAAAAACGATTGGTTCGAATAAGAACCAGTTGTTTTTTATATTGAACTTTTATACATAGCCAGTCCCGTAAAACGGATTGGCTATTAAATTTTTCGAGGAAGGAGGAAACCATATGACCAAGTGTAAAGTAATTGCCCTTGCAAATCAGAAGGGAGGGACAGCCAAGACCACAACGACATTAAATCTGGGAATTGGTCTTGCACATCAGGGGCGAAAAGTATTATTGGTCGATGCTGATCCACAGGGAGACTTAACAACCGCGTTGGGGTGGACTAATGCAGATAATCTTCCGATTACGTTGGATACACAGATGAAGAAAATATTACAAGACGAACCATTTGTGTATAATGAAGGCATTTTACACCATAAAGAAGGAGTTGACATTATTCCAACTAACATTGAATTATCGGGCATGGAAATCTCCCTGGTAAATGCAATGAGCAGAGAGCAGACACTAAAGCTGTATCTGGCAGATTTGAAAAAAGATTATGATTATATCCTGATTGATTGTATGCCTAGTTTGGGGATGTTGACTATCAATGCATTAGCTGCCGCAGACAGTGTAATTGTTCCAGTTCAGGCTCATTATCTTCCATTAAAGGGCATGACGCAGTTAATGAAAACAATTGGTAAGGTACAAAGACAGCTAAATCTCAATCTGAAGATTGATGGAGTATTACTGACGCTTGCAGATATGCGGACAAAACTTGCCAAGACAACAGAGGATAGCCTTAGAGAGAATTATGGAAAGCATATCAGAATTTTCAAAACTGTTATTCCAGTGGCTATCACAGCAGCAGAAAGCAGTGCAGCAGGACAGAGCATTTATGAGTATGATAAGAATGGAACTGTTGCAAAGGCGTATGCAGAATTTACGAGGGAGGTGCTTCAGTGTGGCGAAAAGCAGAGAAATAAACATGAATCTTCCCTCAGTAGATGACTTTTTTACGACGCAGGAAGAAAGAGACCAGAAGAATCAGGAATATGTAAAAGATATTTCGATTTATGAAATTACAGATTTCCCGAATCATCCGTTTAAGGTAAAAATGGATGATAAGATGTTGGAAACTATCGAAAGCGTGCGTGACCATGGCGTATTAGTCCCAGCACTTGTCAGGGAAAAGCCAACAGGCGGGTATGAAATGATTTCTGGACACCGCAGAAAAATGGCAAGTGAACTGGCTGGAAAAGAGACAATGCCATGCATTGTAAGAAATCTTAGTGATGACCAAGCAGTCATTGTCATGGTTGACAGCAATCTTCAGCGAGAAGAAATCTTACCATCCGAAAAGGCATTTGCTTATAAAATGAAGCTAGATGCTATGAAGAGACAGGGACAGAGGAGAGATTTGACTTCTGTGCCACTGGCACAGAAGTTTAAAGGTAAAACTTCAAGAGAAATATTAGGTGAACAAGTTGGAGAAAGCCAAGACCAAATCCGCCGCTATATCCGTCTTACAGAACTTATCCCGGAAATCCTTGAAATGGTCGATGACAAAAAGATTTCTATGCGTCCGGCGGTGGAGTTGTCATATTTGCCGAAAGAGGAACAGGAGATATTGTACGATACCATGGAGTCGGAGGCTTGTACCCCAAGTCATGCACAGGCAATCAAAATTCGCAAATCTTCAGCAGAAGGCAGATTAAATGAAGATGTTTTACTGTTGATTATGTCAGAAGAGAAGCCAAATCAAGTAGAGCAGTGGAAAATCCCGAAGAATCGGCTGAAAAAATACTTTCCATCGGGAATTTCACAGCAGAAAATGGAAGAAACCATTATCAAAGCACTGGAATTATATCGGAGACGGGAAAAAAGCAGGGAACGATAGTATTTCGACACCTAGGGAGAAGACTATCCTTTTGGGCATAACGAGAAATCAGTCTATTCCCGTTTTCCCCTCCCCACACCCTACCCCTTTGGTTTACCAGCAGATTACCAGCCGAAAAGACAATAAGGAGCCGGGAACATTTTCTCTTTCAGCAGGTCAGAGATTCCCACACCCTGCATGACAGCAGGGAATAAACAGCACAAAGCAACAACAGGCGTTCCAGACGGACGTCTTTTTTATTGGATTGAAAAGAAAGGAATTGTAGAAAATGAAGAAGATATGGAAACGAGTGTGTACAGGGATTCTTGCCCTGACCACGATTTTAACTGCATTACCGACTACATCGGTTCACGCAGCAGAAACACAGTATTGGACAGAGTCCTCAGAGAGAGTCGGATATATTGAACATGTGATGAATGATGGAACCATTCATTCGACATTCAATGAAGGTCACATGAAAGTAGAGGGCGAAACAGCCTATTGTGTAGATATTAACACCGGATTTAAAAATGGATATAAAACCAGACACGATGCAAGTGCCAGCATGAGTGCTGCACAGATCGAAGATGTGGCATTGTCACTGGAATATGTAAAGCAGTATAGGGGCAGTCACAGTAACCTGAATGCGAATCAGGGATATCTGCTGGAACAGTGTGTAGTATGGCAGAGACTCAGTGAACAGTTGGGCTGGAAGTGTGATAATGTCCGAGCTGCATATTCTGAGATTTCACAGGATATTCAGAATGAAGTGTATGCAGGAGCGAGAGCATTTGTACAGGCAAACAAAGGTCGCTATAAATGTGGCGGATATATCTATACTGGTGAAGGACAGGATCTTGGACAGTTTTGGGCAGAACTGAATGTCGGAAATGCGAAGGTAAAAAAGACAACTGCAAATGAGATTGTCACAAATGGAAATGCGATGTATTCCATTGTTGGAGCAACCTTTGGCATATTTTTAGACCAGAATTGTAGTAATCAGATTGGAACACTTACAACAAATGAAAATGGCGATACGAATGAAGTTGAAGTGACTGCAGGGAATGTTTACATCAAAGAGCTTTCTGCACCGAAGGGATATAAGCTGGATACGACAGTACACAGTCTGAAGGTTGAAGCCGGAAAAAAAGCCGTATTAAATGTTTCCGATGTTCCGAAAGTGACAGAGACACTGGTAGACCTGTTCAAGATTGATATGGAGACAGGAAAAGCAACTGCACAGGGTGATGCTGCATTGGCAGGAGCAGAGTTTACCTGGCATTATTATGACGGACTTTATACAAAAGACAATTTACCAGAGAAAGCAACACGTACCTGGGTTACAAAGACGGTAGCTGAAAAAGACAGTAATGGAAATATTCATTATGTGACAAAACTGGCAGATGCTTACAAAGTATCAGGAGATACATTTTACACCCAGAATGAAAAAAGCGTATTGCCACTTGGGACACTGACTGTTGAAGAAACCAAAGCACCAGACGGATATTTACTGGACGGAGCTTATATGCAGGCAGGAGACAGTACAGAGCAGATCAAAGGAATGTATCTGACACAGATCACAGAGGACGGAGAACTTGCAGTTCTTTCCGGAAGCAACCAGTATTCCGTATCTGATCAGGTAATCCGAGGTGGTGTGAAGATTCAGAAACGTGATATGGAGACAAAAGACACTAAGGCACAGGGAAGTGCCACATTAAAAGATGCAGCATTTGCAATTATTTCTCTGAACGAGAATCCGGTTCTGGTAGAAGGAAAACTGTACAAGAAAAATGAGACAGTTAAGACAATTCAGGCAGGAATTGACGGAGTAGCAACAACATCGGAAGATTTACTTCCATATGGTAAATACAAACTGGAAGAAACCAAAGCACCGGAAGGTTATCTGACTGACGGGGCAAAAGCGATTGAATTTTCGATTACGGAAAATGGAAAAATAGTGGATTTAACAGGCGAAAGCCATTCCATTTACAACCAGATTAAACGTGGAGATTTGGAGGGAGTAAAGATTGGAGCAGGCACACATAAGAGACTTGCCAATGTTCCTTTTAAGATTACGAGCAAAACAACCGGAGAGAGCCATATCATAGTGACAGATAAAAATGGTCAGTTTTCAACTGCTTCCGATTGGGCGTCTCATAAGAAAAATACAAATGCCGGAACATCCAGTGAGGACGGTATCTGGTTCGGAATTTCTGAGCCGGACGATAGCAAAGGTGCATTACTTTATGACACTTATGAGATTGAGGAGTTATCTTGTGAATCCAACAAAGGCATGAAGCTGATTCCGGCATTTGAAGTTGTTGTGAGCAGAAATAAAGTAACTATCGACCTTGGAACACTGACTGATGAGTATGAAAAAGAGATTACCATTCATACAACTGCAACAGACAAGAAAACAGGCGAAAAAGTAATTGTTGCAGGAAAGAAAGTAACGATTGTGGATACAGTTACTCTGGACGGTCTGGAAGAAGGCAGAAAGTACCAGTTAAAAGGCTGGCAGATGCTGAAAGAGGAAAATGCAGAACTGCTCATTGATGGAAAGCGTGTGGAGAGTGATTACACTTTTGTTGCTGATAGCGAGAAAATGAAAGTAGAGATTTCTTATACGTTTGATGCATCAGAACTTGGCGGACAGAATCTGGTTACATTTGAAGAATTATATGATCTGAAGAATCCGGAAGAACCTGTAAAAGTTGCAGAGCATAAGGACATTGACGATGAAGGTCAGACCGTCCTGATTACGGAGCGAAAGATTTCGATTCATACCACAGCAACGGATAAGAACGGTAAGAAAGAGGTGGAAGCCGGAAAAGATCTGACGATTGTGGATACGGTTACTTTAGAGGGATTGGAAATTGGTACGAATTATAAGTTGTCCGGTTGTCAGATGGTTAAGGCAGAAAATACCAAGTTGTTCATTGATGGCAAAGAGGTTACCAATGATTATGAATTTACAGCGGACAAGGAAAACATGGAAGTGCAGATTGAGTTTACTTTCAACGGCAGCACGCTTGGAGGAAAGCAGCTTGTAACCTTTGAAGAACTGTATGATATGACAAATCCGGAAGAACCGAAAAAGGTAACAGAGCATAAGGACATCAACGATGAAGGTCAGACTGTAACCATCAAAGAAGTACCGGAAACACCAACCCCAGAGACACCGGGTACTACTACAAAGACAAGTAATCCTCCGAAAACAGGAGATACGGAAAATGCAGCTTTATGGATAGCCATTCTGGTATTGTCAGCAGCCGGAATCACGGGAGTTCGTATCTGGAATAAAAAGAAACAGGTTAAGAGATTAGGAATTGAAGAAAAGAAAGAAGAGGAGGAGTAAAACAAAGGCGGCGATAAGCTGCCCTTTGATGATGAAATGGGAAAAAATCAGAAAGCAGTAAAAGTATTACAGCGTTTATTTGATGCTGGGTATGGAACGGAAAAAGAGATTGTCAATATGACGATGGATGAGATGCTTGCTTTGCCGGGAGTGAATGTAGCAGATTTGTGTATTATCAGTGAGTTACAGAAAAGCATTAAGACAAACAAAGTGATAAGCTATTTGTCAGGAAAAACAGAAGCAAGGGAAAAAACGAAAGGAGCAGATTATGGTGGAACAACATAAATGTTTGGAAATGACATTATCACAATTGAAATCATATGTGGAATCTTCAGAGAGTAATGTCCTTCTGGTTGTAGAATTTCCAAAAGGAGATCAGAACAATGGAGAATGAATTGGAAGTTGTGAATATCCGTTTGGTAAGAGAACCATCTCTTTATAGTGAGCAGATATTGGATAGTCCACAGGCTGTTGTAGAATTGATGGCGAAGGAGTTATCGCAATATGACAGAGAAGTATTTTGTATCCTGAATATGAAAAATAATGGACAGGTAATCAATATGAATCTGGTTAGTGTTGGAACAATCAATGCATCTTTGGTAATTCCCAGAGAAGTTTTTAAGAGCAGTATTCTGGCAAATGCTTCTGCAATCATTGGACTTCATAATCATCCCAGTGGTAATGTGAAACCATCAAAAGAGGATATGATTGTTACGAGAAAGCTGCAGAAGTGCGGACAGCTATTGGGGATAGAATTGCTGGATCATATCATTGTCGGCGGAACTAATGGAAAGATGCTCAGTTTCCGAGAAGAAAAGATGTTGAATGTGACAGGAAGGATGGATTGGGAAAGATAGGGCAAGCGGTGGAGAGTCAGGGAATCTATGATATAAAGATTCCTTGACTTAACAAAAATAAAATGATTTTGAAGAAAAAGTGCAAAATAAGAATAAAAAATTGACTCTATCATACAATAAGACTATAATATAAATATGATTTTGTTAAAAACAAGCAGAATGGAGGTAATAAAATGCTTCTTGAATTTAAAACAAAAAATTATAAATCTTTTGTAGAAGAGGCAAGCTTTTCAATGGTAGCTGCGCCAAAACAAAAGGGATTAGATTATAGTCTTATGAAGACAAAAATAAAAGGAAAAGAGATAAAAGGGTTAAGTTCTTCGGTTATTTATGGACCGAATGCGGCAGGAAAAACTAATATTATTGGTGCGATGGATGTATTGCGGGCAATTGTTTTGAGAGGAAATATCAGAAATTCTGAAGAAAAATCATCACCAAACCCAGCTGCAGCAGCATTAGAATTGATTCCAAATAATAATGAAATGGAATCAAAACCGGTATGTTTTGAAATAGAATTTTATGAGGAAGATGGAGAAAATCATAAATTTAAAATACACTATGAATTAGAGGTTGATCTTGGAACCTTTCTTGAGGAGGAACATCAAAGAAAAATCCTTGCAGAAGTGCTGGAAGTCAATGGAGAAAGAGTATTTGAACGTACGCAAGATCTGAAAATAGAGAACTTAAAGGTTATTAAAGATTATTTGTCGGATATAACAGAACAGAACGCAGACAGTGTAAATGAAATTGCGAAAAACAGTTTGAATCAAGAAGAATTATTTTTAACAAATGGTTTTAAGTTGATTTTTTCGCCTAAATTCACAAAGCTGATTGTTGATTGGTTTATGAATAAGTTTATGGTGATTTATCGTGCGGATTCGATGCAACTGATTAAAAGATTTGCAGATCCAAAAAAGAAAGCAATCTATGTTGAAAAAACAACAGATGAAGCTGCAAAATTATTTGGAATTAATTCAAATGCAGTAGGATATGTCGTGAGCGATGACGAGCCTGATGCAAAATTATATTCTGTATTTAAAAATATGAAAAACAAAAAGACTACGGCGGTTGCAGCAGATATTTTTGAGTCATATGGAACGATTCGATTTATCAATATGTTTCCGCTTGTAATTAAAGCGATGCAAACGGGTGGAACATTGGTGGTGGATGAATTTGATGCATCCATTCATCCGATGGCATTGATGAGTATTATCAATGTATTTCATAATGATGATGTAAATATCCATCATGCACAGCTTATATTTAATACTCATAATCCGATATTTTTGAATTCAAATCTTTTCAGAAGAGACGAGATTAAGTTTGTTGAGCGTGATGATGATACACATGACAGCGTATTATATGCATTATCTGATTTTGGCACAACAGGTGATAAGGGTGTTCGTAAGCACGAAGATTATATGAGCAAATATTTCATCAGCCAGTATGGAGCAATAAAGGATATTGATTTTACACCAATCTTTGAAGAAATCTTATGTGATGAAAAAGAGGGATAGGGATGGCAAAGAGAAAACCAACAAATAAATATTATTTCAGTGTTGAGGGAGAAACAGAACAGTGGTACTTAAAATGGCTGCAGGATACGATAAATAATACTGAAAAAGCTGCATGCAAGGTGTCTATTGATTGTCCGGTAAGAAAAAATCCATTAAAGCATGCGAAATCATTGACCGTTACCAGAAAGATTGAAATCTATCATTTTTTTGATTACGAAAGTGATGAACCGCTTCATGTCAAAGGCTTTCAAGAAGCTCTGGACAATATGAAGAAGGCAGAAAAAATAGGAAAACAGATAAAATATAAATCTGGATATAGTAATTTTACTTTTGATTTATGGATCATTCTTCATATGACGAACTGTAATGCGTCATTTTCACATCGAAAACAGTATATTACACCGATTAACCGGGCGTTTGGAGAGAAATTTCAAAATATGGACGAATTCAAAGAAGAGAATAATTTCAAGAGATGTCTTAAGAAAATGGACTTGTCCAATGTAATTGCGGCTGTTGATCGGGCAAGGGAAATCATGCAGAGAAATCAGGACAATGGATATACTTTGTATCAATATAAAGGGTATCAGTATTATAAAGAGAATCCTTCATTGAATGCATGGGAGGCTATCGAGAAGATATTGAAGGATTATGAATTAATAGGAAAGTAAAAGATAAAAAACTTTATATTGTTTAGTAGGAGATTTCTATGACTAAATGGCAAAATGTATTTTACAGTAAAGGAAAAACAAAAGAAAATTACAAATTTCCCAAAATATTGAGCAAAGACAATGAATACCATTCAGAAGTTCTTAAGTTTATTGATATATTGATTGAGGATTTGAAGATTAATAATATTGATGAAGCCTTTATAGATATTGCAAAAGAATATAGGCAAATTATTGACAAAGTATTAAAAAAATATTATTCAGGGGAAATAGTTGTTGCTTATAATATTATAGAAAAGTTAATAGTGGAGTATAAAAAAAGTGGTATCATTTTTTCCCGAATTTCTAAAAGCTATTCTTTTAATTATTATATAATTGAAAATAAAAAATGGGAGCATTTTTTGTTTTATCGTGCAAGATTTGGAGATATATCGAATGAGAACAAAGAAGATGCATTAAAACATACGCCATACGATATGATATCAAAGATTGGAAGTAATAGATTTAGTATTCCGGGACAACCATGCTTATATTTAGGAAGTTCATCTTATGATTGTTGGATTGAAATGGGAAAACCTTCTGATAGAGATTTTAATGTTGGATGCATACTTTTAAATAAAGATTATGAGCTTCTTAATCTTGCAACAGATATTTGGATTTTGTTAGGAGCGATTGAAGGTTTAAAAGAGCAAAAAGAAAAGGAAATGATGTTTAAGTCATATATACTTTCCCAAGTTACATCTTTTGTTGTTAAAGAAGAAAGACGAAATTTTAAGTCGGAATATATAATTTCACAACTGATAACGCTCGCATGTAAGTCTAACAATTTTGCGGGAATCTCATATATAAGCAAGAGAGTTTCGTCAAATGAATTTGGACATAATATATGTATGAATTTGGCTTTGCTTATTCCTTATGAGCAAGGAGTACGATATTCTCAAAGTATGGTTTCGGAAATGAAAATAGGGAATCCGGTTAACTACGCATATTTTAATAAATTAAAAAGAGCTTCATTGAATCTTTCAATCCAAAAGTTACCATATGAGTTAACACAAAAAGGAATAGCTATTGGTGATTTCGAAGATCAGACACCATATACGGATACAGATTTTTATGATTATGATAGATATTTGCGCCAGATTACTATTCAGAAGTATGGAATTAATGAGGGATAAATTTTAATTGCATACAGAAGATTTTGTTGAAGAAATAACAAATAAAAGTAAAATTTACATAGCCAGATGGTTCCAACCCAAGGAATCACCTGGCTATTTTCATGCCCGGATATTATCCCCAATAATATCAATCTAAGGCAGGAAAGGAGATGAAAATTATGCCATATATACCACCATCAGTCGTGCAGGAGGTCAAGCGGATGGACTTGCTCACATACCTGAAAAATTATGAACCATACGAATTAGTTCACTTTTCTGGCAACACCTACACTACCAGAACACACGATAGTTTGAAAATATCAAATGGGAAATGGATGTGGTGGAGTCAGAGAACCGGTGGCAGATCAGCATTGGATTATCTAATCAAAGTAAGAGGATACAGTTTTTTAGAGGCGGTTGAATTGCTTGCAGAACGGGCAAATATTCAGCCGCCTCTTTTTGTATCTGAGAATGTTCCGATGGAGAAACAGTTACTGTTGCCAAAGAAAAATCAAGATGATCAGAAAGTGATTGCGTATCTTTCAGGCCGTGGGATTGATAAGGAAATCATTCAGTTTTGTTTAGAGTCTGGAAGAGTTTATGAAAGCGCATTTCATCACAACGCGGTGTTTGTAGGGATGGATGAGAAAGATAATCCGAAATATGCAGCCATTAGGGGAACCGGAACCAGTTTTATCGGAGAAGCAAATGGAAGTGATAAGAACTATTCTTTTTCCATTTTTACAGAGAAACCAAATGATATGATGCATCTGTTTGAGTCAGCCATTGATCTGTTATCTTATGCAACATTGCAGAAATTGGACGGGAAGGAGTGGAGAAGAGAACATTTATTATCACTGGCAGGTGTCTATCAGCCAGCAAAAGAAATTGAAAAAAGTAAAGTTCCTGCAGCGTTGGCAAAAGCACTAAAAATGCATCCAGAGGTGAAGACAATCGTATTTCATTTGGATAATGACCGTATTGGAAGACTTGCCACAAAAGCAATTTCTACAGTACTTCCAAAGCAATATCAGGTAAAAGATGTACCACCAAAACAAGGAAAAGATTACAACGATCAACTCTGCGTCAAGCTAAATCTGGCAATTACAAAGCGAGAAAAAAACACAAAAAAGAGTATGTCTGGTCATGAAAAATATGAGAGATAGAAGGTGAAAAAAAATATGAAAATTGCAAGATATGAACTGAAGGTCGTGCATAGGAAAGAGCTGATTTTGACGATGGAAGACGATGCGGACAGCGAAGAACTGCTGAAGATTTTTCTGGAAACACAGTTGAAAGAAGAAAAAGAACAGAATGGATTGCTTGGAATTATTGCTGAAAAAGTGTCAGAAGAAGACTGTACGGAGCAGTGTGAAAGTTGTCAAAAGTATTGTCCGGCAAGTGAAGAATGCATGGCAACTGATGAAAATGTACGATGCACAGAGTGTGAATACTTGTGTGAAACTTGCGGGATTTGTGAACTGAAAAAATAAAAAAAGCAAGTGCTTTTTCGGCAAGTAAATCTTCTGATACCCGGAACAGTGAGACGGGTGCAGAAGAATACACAATACCAGCAAGCAACGCCTTTGGATTGCCACACAGGTTTCCTGTCTGGCAGTCTGCGGCAGCTTGTCAGGGAGAATCCCTGAAACCCTCAGAAAATGAAAAAGGAGAAAGTAACAATGTTGAAGTTTATTTGTGGAGTATTAGTAGGTGGCATTATAGGAGTAGTGTTGATGTGCCTGTTGCAGATTAACAAGATTCAGTAGACAAAAAGAAAGGAGATACAAGATGCAGGTTGAAGTATCAATGAAAGACAAGAAGAAAGCAGAAAGACGGTATCAGGAATATTTAAAGAAAATGAACAAGAAGAAGGGAGAACAGAAGAAATGATTGTAAAAGAGATGATAGCAGAAAAGGTATTTGCGGAAGGTGTAGCAAAAGACATTCGGAATTTTCTCCCAGCTAAATATGAGAATGCAGAATTTCAGGTAATGCAGATGAATAAAAATAATGGAGTCCAGATGGTAGGAGTACAGGTAAGACTGCAGGAAGAAAATGTGTGCCCAGTTGTTTATGTAGAGCCGTTCTTTAATGAAATACGTCTGGGCGAACCCGTTGAGAAAGTGATGAATGAAATTGCAAAATGCATGGAAGAAGCAGGCAATGCTCCGTTTGTGCACAACGGTATCAACCCAATGGATTATGATTCAGTGAAGGAACATCTGGCAGTGATGCTTGTGAACACCCAGGCAAACAAACGAATGTTACAGGAAATGCCTCATGAAAATATCGAAGATCTGTCGGCTATCTGTTATGTGGATTTTCCGGTAGAGTCTAACGATGGAAAAGCGACTATGAAGGTGAAAAATGAACATCTTAAGATGTGGAATGTGGATGCAAAAGAAATGTTCCAGCAGGCCAGAGCAAATACGCAGCCTGTAAATACACCGATTCTTCAGTCAATGGACGAAATGTTGTTGAGCATTTTTAATGAAGAAGGACATGCAACAAATTTATTGGATGAAAATGTTGATTTTGGATTTCGTTCACATGATATGTTGTATGCACTTACGAATGTAGAAAAGCAATATGGAGCATCTATGATTACGCAACCAGAAGTTCTAAATAAACTGGAACAGCTTTTCCCAGAAGGATTTTATGTGTTACCGTCATCTGTGCATGAAATTCTGATCGTTCCGGATAATGGAGAGATGGAACCCAAAATGCTTGGTGAAATGGTACGGGAAGTAAATAAAAATGAAGTGGAACGGCAGGAAGTCCTTTCAGACAGAGTTTACAGCTACGATAAAGAAAAACACCAGATTCGCCAGGAACCAGATTCTATACAGAAAGTAAAGGAGATGGAGCGTTGAGAAAACGTAATGTAGCAATCCTTTTTCGATTGAACAAAAAAGAAGCAGAGGTATTGGATAAGAAAGTAAAGAAAAGTGGACTGAACCGGGAAGCTTACCTGAGACAGTTGATTTCCGGTGTTGTTCCAAGAGACGCACCGCCACCAGATTATTATTCCATGATGCGGGAACTTCATAAGATTGGAAATAACTTAAATCAGATTGCACAGAAAGCACATGTGTTAAATGTGATAGATGTGCAGCGTTACGATCAGGAAGTGTGGAAGTTCAATGAAGCGGTCCGTAAGATTACAGAAGCAGTAATACTTCCAGAGAAAAATGAATCATGGCAGTGACATCAATCTGGAGCATCAAGGGGTGGATTGGAAAAGTAATCAATTATGCGGAGAATCCGGATAAGACGAAAGAGAACAATGAAGGGCGAATATCTGAGAATCAATCACGATCCATACAAGGACTTAATGATGTAATTACCTATGCGGTGAATGCAGAAAAGATCAGACGGAGGCAATCTGAATCTATGGAAATGGAACTTGTCGGAGAAGCGGAAGAACTGATGGAACAGTATGTATCTGGAGTGAATTGTGCACCGACAACCGCCAGAGAAGAAATGATTGCGGTCAAAAAGCGTTTTGGAAAGGAGGACGGAATTGTTGCGTTTCATGGCTACCAGTCTTTTGCACCGGGAGAATGTAATCCGGCAATGGCACATGAGATTGGAAAGAAGCTGGCAGAAGAATTGTGGGGCAGTCAGTATCAGGTATTGATTGCGACTCATTTGGATAAGGCGAATCATCTGCACAACCATTTTGTGGTGAACTCAGTTTCATTCATTGATGGGAAAAGATACCACAGGACAAATCAGGATTACCGGGATATGCGGATGGTGTCAGACCGTTTATGTAAAGAATACCAGTTATCGGTTGTGAGGCAGCCAGAACAGGGAAAAGGAAAACATTATGCCGAGTGGCAGGCAGAACAGGATGGGAAGCCGAGTTATCACAGCATGGTAAAGGCAGATGTTGACGAGGCAATCCGAAAGGCGAGGACTGAAAAACAGTTCTTTTTTTATTTGCGGGAAAAAGGATATTCTTTTAAGTTCGGGAAAGACATTACCATTCGTCCGGAAGGGCGGGAGCGTGGTCTGAAGTTAAAGCGGAATTTTGGAGAGAATTATTCACTGGAAGCAATCAGGGTTCGGATTCTGGAAGAAAATGAATTACCTGCCGAGAAAAAATTTCCGGTTCAGAGGCATTACCGGATTCGGGTATCCGGCAACTTCAAGCAGACAAGAAAAATCGGAGGACTTCGGGGATTGTATCTGCATTACTGTTATCTTTTAGGAATCCTACCGAAGAATCGCCCGTCAATATCTGCTAAACAGGTGCATGTATTGTTCCGGGAGGATTTATTAAAACTGAATACCGTTTCCAAAGAGACGAAGCTGCTTTGCCATTATCACATTGATACTGCGGAGCAGCTTTTTTCATTGAAAGATCATTTACAGAAACAAATGGAGCAGTGTGCGGAGGAACGGAAGCACTTGCGTTATAAGATTCGGGCAGACAGACCGGAAGAAGAAATACAGGAAATGAAGGAGCAGATAAAAGTTCTGACAGAGAAAATTGGAACGCTCAGAAAGGAGGCAGCACTTTGTGATGGAATCGCCGCACGTTCCAAGGTAATCGAAGAAAAATTTAAGATAGTGCGGGAAGAAAAAGAGAAGAAGGAGGAACAGAGCCATGAACACATCAGGCGAAGCCGCTGACCAGGTGGTACGAATGTCGTTGGAAGTTGGGGAAGCAGCATTGAAAATCAGTGGTACAGGTGCGAAGCATCTGGCAGTCATGTTGTATGCCGTCTTAAAAGAGAAGAAAAAGACAAAAGGCAGGGCAAGGCTTGAGACACTGGTCAGATCTGGCAGACCGCTGACGGTATTTTCGGTGAAAGAAAGTGACCTGAAGCAGTTCGTGCAGGAAGCAAAACGATATGGCGTGTTGTATTGTGCAGTCCGAAATCCTAAAGGAAGCAGTGACGGACTGATAGATGTGATCGTAAAGGAAGAAGATGCACCAAGAATCAACCGTATCGTAGATAGATTCCAGTTTGCATCTGTAACAGAAGCAGCGAAGATTAAGACGGAAATTGAGCGGACACGTGCAGAAAAAGCGAAAGCCGGAAAGTCAGAGAAACAGGAGAAGAAGCCGGAAAAGGTACAGGATCAGCAGGAAAAACAGGGACAGGCAGAACCGGAGAAAGATTATCCGCAGAAATCCAAGGAGGATCAGCTTATGGACGAGTTGTTTGGAGAGCCGGTAAAGAAAGAGGGGAAGGAGCAAAACCCCTCTTTGGCAAAGACGACCAAATCCCGTCTGTCCGAGCCTACCTCAAAGAAGCAAGAGAAAACCGCAGAGGGTACTTCTAAGTTATTTACCCCGGAAAAACCAGAGAAACCATCGGTCAGAAAGGAACTTCGGGAAATACAGAATGCAAGGAAGAAAGAAGCGGAGCGGAGTGAGAATAGAAATGATCCGGTGAGAAATCAGGGAAATAAAGACCGGAATCAGATTCGCCACCAGCAGCCACAACAGAAACGAAAACCAAGGAAAGGAAAAGAGAGGTAAATTTTATGGATAATAGTTTTGATTCTTTATTAAATGCATCGGCTGTACCACAGGATGAAAAGGTACAGGCATTTATTGCAGAAAGCAGAAATAACAGGAATCGCTGCTATGAGTTGTCAGAGCAGGTAACTGCACAAGTGGCAACGGATGGGAAAATGCTGCAGAAGTATCTGGATGTACAGAGTACCTTTGATCGATATACTACCAATAATGCACTTCTGATTCTGGCACAAAGACCAGATGCACAGAAATTAGGTGACTATGGATACTGGAGAGATCATGGATTTTATTTAAAACGTATGGAACGACAGAATCCAGTTCTGATTTTAGAGCCAGGAAAAACATATAAGCGTGAAGATGGTACAGTTGGAAATTATTATAATGCGAAAAAGCTATATGATATTTCTCAGACAACAATGTCCGATACTACAATTCAAAAGTCAGAATATGAAGAACATGATTTAATCCGGGCGTTAGTCAGTACCCCTCCGGTAAATATTGTTGCAGCAGAACCAGAACAGATGCCGGATGAAAAAGGAGCATTTTTTAAACCGGAAGAAGGTTGTATTTATGTAAGAAAAGGGATGAGTGCACAGGAAATCTTTCAGAATCTTGTGCCGGAATTGCTATTTGCCGGATATGCGGATGGAAATCCACACTATGATAAAAATGAAGATGCATTTCATGTATCGTGTGCGTCTTATATGTTGTGTAAAAAATATGGAATGGATACCAGTCGATATAATTTTTTACATGCACCAGAGTTTTTTGAAAAAATGGAGACTCAGGAAGTGAGAGTGGAACTTTCCAGAGCCAGAGATGCAGCGAATGCAATTTCTGCAAGAATGGCAAAGGTACTGGATCAGAATCGGAATGCAACTTACCGACAGTCAGAGGCTGAAAAAACCGGGCAAGACAGTTCTGAAAATGTGAAAGATAAGAAAGAAAATCCAGAGCCTGAAAAGAAAGAACAGAAATCCAGAGGACAACATAGAAAAGAAGCACGCTAGAAAAATTCGGGAAAGGAGAATGCAAAATGAGCAGTGATACAATTACGTTAGAACTGGATAAATATGAGAGTGGCGTAGTGTTCCATTCCCTAAAGGACAAGCGGAATCAGATGCTGAAAGAGGGAAAAGATACGGAGCTTGTCGATGATGTTTTAATGAAAGTCATTGAGAAAATTGAAGTACCGTCGGAGAAGGAAAAGCGAGGACGCAGAAGCCATGAAGAACGATGATGAGCAGAGCAGTCTGATGTTGGCGGTAATTGGAATTATCCCGGTTATCTGGTTTGCGTTACTTGTCGCACCTTATCTTTCGTCTGGTCTTATGGGGATTCTGGATGGAGTCCCGGAAGCAATGAACCATCCGTTTTCCATTCGGTTATGTGGGGACAGTGTAAAAACTGTCCTTATTTTTTTGCTGTCTTACGGCATGGGAATCGGGGTTTATATTTCTACCAAAAAACATTACCGACGAGGTGAAGAACATGGTTCTGCTAAATGGGGAAATGTGAAGAAAATAAATCGCAGATACAAGGAGAAGCGGTTTACAAAAAATAAGTTGCTGACCATGCATGTGCAGATCAGTTATAACATGAGAAAGCATTTGCGAAATGTATTGACGGTTGTAATTGGCGGTTCTGGTTCCGGAAAGACCAGATTTTTTGCAAAGCCGAATCTGATGCAGGCGAATACTTCTTTTGTGGTTTTAGATCCAAAAGGAGAAAATCTAAGAGATACTGGGTATCTTCTGGAAGAAAAAGGATATGAGGTAAGAGTGCTTGACCTGATCAACATGGAAAAGAGCCATTGCTATAACCCGTTTGTATATCTGAAGGACGATAACGATGTGCAGAGATTGGTAACGAACCTATTCAAAGCGACTACACCCAAGGGAAGTCAGTCAAACGATCCGTTTTGGGATACTGCAGCTTCCATGCTGTTGCTGGCACTGATTTTCTATTTACGGTATGAAGCACCAGAGGAAGAACAGAATTTTCCGATGGTAATGGAAATGTTACGTGCCGGAGAAGTCAGAGAAGACGATGACCAGTATCAGTCACCACTTGATGAATTATTTGAGCGGTTGGAAATGAAAAATCCAGAACACATTGCAGTGAAGTATTACAAAGATTATCACTCTGGTAGTGCAAAGACATTAAAGTCCATTCAGATTACACTTGCAGCAAGACTTGAGAAATTTAACTTATCCAGTCTGGCAGCACTGACTGCAACAGATGATTTAGATCTGCCATCACTGGGAGAGCGGAAAGTGGCTTTATTTGCGTTAATCCCGGACAACGACACCAGTTACAACTTTCTGGTGTCAATATTGTATACCCAGTTATTTCAGCAGTTGTTCTATCTGGCAGATCATAAATATGGAGGGAGACTTCCGGTTCATGTGCATTTCCTCATGGACGAATTTGCAAATGTTTCACTGCCGGATGACTTCGATAAGATTCTGTCCGTTATGCGTTCCAGAGAAGTGTCAGTCAGTATTATTTTGCAGAATCTAGCACAGTTAAAAGCACTGTTTGAAAAGCAATGGGAAAGCATTATGGGAAACTGTGACGAATTTTTATATTTAGGTGGCAACGAGCAGGGGACGCATAAATATGTCAGCGAACTTCTGGGAAAGGCAACGATTGACACGAACACCTATGGAAAGTCAACGGGACATTCCGGGAATTATTCCACCAATTATCAGAATACAGGGCGGGAGCTGATGACACCCGATGAAGTTCGCATGTTGGATAACCGATATGCGATTCTTTTTATTCGTGGAGAAAGACCAATTTTAGACGAGAAATTCGATATTTTAAAACACCCCAATGTGGGACTTACAACTGACGGGAATGGAAAGCCGTATCTGCATGGAGCAGTTGACCGGGCGGTGGCAAGTATCTCATTGGGAGACAGTTTAGAAGGTGAACTTACAGACGATTCACTGGAATCGGAAGATTACGAATTATTATCCGATGAAGATCTGGAAGAAATCATACAGAAATATCAGTAAATCCAAGAAAAATATATAGGAGGCTATCAAAAATGAAGTTAGATATGCGAAAGAAGCAGGAGAAGAAAGAAACCACAAAAGTAACGAAGAAGCTGCCAATGACAGCAAAAATGAAACGTGCCATGGCAGTGTATATTGCAATGGTACTGTTTATGACAGCAGGAGCAAGTACCGTATTTGCGGCAGACGATCCACTGACCGTTATCAATAATCTGTCCACATTTATTTTTGGATTGATTCGTGCTATCGGAATGATTTTATTAGGATTTGGAATTGTGCAGGTTGGTTTATCACTGAAATCTCATGATCCAAGCCAGAGAGCAAACGGATTTTTAACGTTAGCAGGCGGTGTAATCATTACATTTGCAAAAGAAATCCTGAATCTGATTACAGGTTAAGAAGAAAACAAGAAAATGGGACGGTGCAGGCCCGAAAGGAGCCGCACCGACCCGGCTAAGACAGGAGGTGTTTAGAAAGTGTCAGATAACTGGGTAGTACAGAACTTGCAAAATGCCCTGGATACCTGGAACAGTAAACTTGCGGAAATATGGCAGATACTCACACAGTCACCGGAAACTTTTAAAGGTGGCGGTATCTGGCAGGTGATTGTGCAGATCCATGGAGCATTGCAGGCAATCGGCTATGCTTTGTTAGTGCTTTTCTTTGTAGTCGGAGTGGTCAAGACTTGTGGAAGTTTTACAGAGGTAAAAAGACCGGAACATGCATTAAAAATATTTATCCGTTTTGCGATTGCAAAAGGCGTAGTCACGTATGGACTGGAGCTGATGATGGCATTATTTAATATCATACAAGGAGTGACCAGTACAATTATGCAGACCGCAGGATTTGGAAGTACAGAAGATACCGTTTTACCGGACGAAATCATAGAAGCGGTAGAAGATTGTGGATTTTTTGAAAGTATTCCTCTATGGGCGGTGACGTTGATCGGTGGACTTTTTATTACAGTTCTGAGCTTCATTATGATTATGAGTGTATATGGAAGATTTTTTCGATTATTCCTATATACAGCAATTGCACCGATTCCGTTATCTTCCTTTGCGGGAGAGCCGAGCCAAAATATTGGAAGAAGTTTCTTGAAATCCTATGCAGCTGTGTGTCTGGAGGGGGCAATCGTGGTACTTGCCTGCATTATTTTTTCATTATTTGCAGCATCACCGCCAGTAGTTGATCCAGATGCAGCGGCAGTGACTATGGTATGGAGCTATATTGGAGAATTGATTTTCAATATGCTTGTACTGGTCGGAGCAGTGAAGATGTCAGACAGGGTAGTATGGGAAATGATGGGATTGTAAAAAGGACGCCCGAAAGCATCCTTAAAATTTATTCTACAATGTTGTTGCTGTTGTTATACCGCATATTCCCCTGAGAATCAAAATGAACAGAATCTAAAGGAATCCCTCTCTGTCTGGCACGAGAAATCTGGAAGGACATATCATCTTTCATAGCTTTGTAGTATTGATGTTCCTGCCATTTGCGTCGCAGAGCAAAAATCCAGCTGAGAACAGAAAAGGCAGTCAGCAGATAGAGGATTGCAAATGCAAGTTTCTCATGAGTTGCTGCCCATGGATTCAGAATCGTGGAAACAGCAAGAAAATATAACAGCGGTAAGGTCAGATTTAATCTGGCAGCAATCCGAAACAGCAGAGAAATCAGGAATAGAGCAACGGTAACAACAAGTGAAATCATAACAGTGATTGGCATAGGTCAGTCCCCCTTTCATTTACCCAAAGTGTAACAGAACAGGAAAAATATAACAAATGTGCGATTTGGAGGTGTATCGTTTTGGAAGTAAAAATTAACAAGGAAATCAGGGATTACACAGAAGCAATCTTTTTCGGATTGTCCCTAAGACAGTTTATCTTTTCAGAATTAGCCTGCGGGATTGCCGTTGGGCTTTATTTTTTACTTCACCCATACATGAGTATGGAAACAGTGAGCTGGATTTGTGTACTGGGAGCTGCCCCATGTGTAGTGTTCGGGTTTGTAAAATATCATGGAATGACAGCGGAGCAGTTTATCTGGGCATGGATAAAATCAGAAATCCTGATGCCGAAAAAACTGGTGTTCCGGTCAGAAAATCTTTATTTTGATGCGGTAGAACCAGTCATTAAAAAATATGAGAAAGAAAGTATGAAGAAGGAGGGACGCAAGAAAAATGATAAAAACGCTGAGTAATATCTTCAAGCAGGATAAAGAAAAATTTGTAATTCCAAGAAGCGTACAGCAGGTAATTCCCATCGAGACCATCTGGTCTGACGGGATATTTAAAATCGGGAGAAATAAATTTGCACGTACTTATAAATTTACGGATATCAACTATGCGGTGGCAAGCAAAGTAGATAAGGAAACCATGTTCCTGGAATATATGGATTTATTAAATTCGTTCGATTGCGGTGGAACAACAAAAATAACAATCAATAATCGCCGCTTGAATAAAGTGGATTTTGAAAAAGCAATTCTGATTCCGATGCAGGAGGACGGACTGGATTTATATCGGAAAGAGTACAACAACATGCTTTTAGATAAGGCAACCAGTTCCAACAGTATGGTGCAGGAAAAATATGTGACAGTATCCTGCTATAAGAAAACGATCGAAGAAGCCAGAACGTATTTTGCACGAGTGACAACAGAGCTGAACAGCCATTTTGCAAGATTGGGTTCCAAATGTGCAGAGGTAAATGGAGAAGATAAGTTACGGATTCTGCATGATTTTTACCGTACAGGAGAAGAATCTGGTTTTCATTTTGATATTCAGGAGAATATGAGAAAAGGACACAGCTTCAAAGATTATATCTGCCCGGATACTTTTGAGTTTGAAAAAGACTATTTCCGCATGGGAGATCGTTATGGAAGGGTACTTTTTCTTCGGGAATATGCTTCTTACATCAAAGACGATATGATAGCAGAACTGACCGACATGAATCGGAATCTAATGTTGAGCATTGATGTGATTCCGGTTCCGACTGATGAAGCAGTACAGGAAGTGGAAAAACGTCTGCTTGGTGTGGAGACAAATATCACGAACTGGCAGAGACGGCAGAATGCCAACAATAACTTTTCCGCAGTGATTCCTTATGACTTGGAACAGCAGAGAAAAGAAAGTAAAGAGTTCATGGACGATCTGACTACACGTGACCAGCGTATGATGTTCGGTGTACTGACTATGGTGCATACGGCAGAGTCAAAAAAACAGCTTGACGCAGATACGGAAACACTTCTGACAATCGGACGGAAAAAGTTATGCCAGTTTTCAGTTCTGAAGTTTCAGCAGATGGACGGATTAAATACAGCACTTCCAGTCGGACACCGAAAGATTCCGGCAGTCCGCACGCTGACATCGGAGAGCGTGGCAGTGTTGATGCCATTCCGGGTGCAGGAGATTATGGACGCAGGTGGAATCTATTGCGGTGAAAATGCAATCTCCCATAACTTAATCATGTGTAATAAAGAAAAACTGTTGAATCCAAACTCATTCCTTTTAGGAGTACCGGGAAGTGGAAAATCCTTTAATGCAAAAATACAGATTGTATTCCTGGCACTGGCAACGCAGGACGATATCCTGATTTGTGATCCAGAGCGAGAGTATGCATCATTAGTTGAAGCAATGGGCGGAGAAGTGGTTCGCATTGCTGCAGGAAGCCGGGACCATATCAATGCAATGGATATGGTAGACGGATATGGAGATGGCGGTGATCCAGTGATTGAGAAGTCACAGTTTATCTTATCTCTGTTTGAACAGTTGGATAAAAAAGGAATCAATGCAAAGGAACGTTCCATTATTGACCGATGTGTAGGAGAAGTTTATGAGGAATATCAGCATGGCGGAGCAGTGCCGACTTTGCGGGTGCTGCGTGAAAAATTTTTAGAACAGGAAGAACCGGAAGCACAGGATTTGGCACTGGTATCAGAATTATTTACAAATGGAAGTCTGAACGCATTTGCACATGAAAGTAATGTTGATGTGAATAACCGTATCATGGTATACGACATTTTGGATTTGGGAAAGCAGTTGAAGACCATGGGACTTCTGGTAATCACTGATGCAATGTTGAACCGGGTAACGGAGAACTGGAAACAGGGAAAGCGAACCCATATTTTTTTAGACGAGTTTCATGTAGTATTTGAAAATGAGTATTCCGGAGCGTTTTTTAACTCTGCATGGCGAAGATTTCGTAAGCGTAATGCATTCCCGACAGCAATCACTCAGAACGTGGAATATCTGTTAGATTCTGTTCTTGCAAGTACGATGATTTCCAACAGTGAGTATATCGTGATGCTTAATCAGGCAGAGCCGGACAGGGCAAAACTGGCAACACTTCTAAATATCTCCACAGAACAGATGGGATATATCACAAATGCAGATGCCGGTTGTGGTCTGGTGAAATACGGAAGTTCCCTTGTACCGTTCGTCAATAGATTCCCGACCAATACAAGGTTGTATAAATTGATGACCACAAAGCCGGGAGAGGACAGTATCAACCGAGGAAGAATGTAACTTCAATAATCAATTTAAGAGAATGGCACTGGAAAACGTCACAATTTGTAGCGTTTTTTTAGTGCCGGAAAAGGAGAAAAATATGTCAGAAATCAGATTTTCATCAAAGGAACACGAAAAGTTTTTTTATCAGATGTTAGCAAAATGCGGAAAACATGACAGTTATTACAGTTCATTTTTCTATTGTGTGGGAATTTCTGAAGATACCAGAAACCATGTTGACCGCATGTTTGATTTTAAGGAGCGTTTGATTAAACCGGAAGCATTGCATGAAGGGTGGCAGACAGGCGGTTCGACACGATTGACCAGACTGGCTTTCAACTTGTGGAATGGATATGTGGAGAAGGGGGAAGAAAGTCTGTCTACCCCATACGAGATGTTTGATTGCGGTCATGCACCATATTTTTATGAAGCAATCCGCATAAAGTATCCAGAATACTGCCGGGAACTGCCACAGGTGAATAAAAAAGAAACTAATCATGAACGCTAGATAAAGATTCAAATGGAGGAAAGCGATGGATCGTAAGATAAAAACACGCCAAGTCCATAAGGATATTAAAGTATTAGATAAGACGGTTACGGTGACAGACCATGTCAAACATTCCTATGTCAGAACAAAAGAAACTGTCATGCAATCGACGGAGAAATCCAGTGATAGAGAGAATAATCCGGTAGGTTATGCAGAAGATGCGGCCAGCGAGTATGCTGACCGCATCTTTCACGAAACAGGGCATCAGGTACGTAGACAGGCAGGAAAGATTATTGAACGGAAGAAAGAGAAAGTTTCTGTTTCTTTGGCAGGCGAAGAAACAGTTTACCAGCCGAAAGAACAAATCCGACCAGTACCGCCTTCAGGCGGGGAAAAGGCACAGGAGCAGGGAAAAAAACTTGCTGTAAAAAAAATCAAGACTGTTGAGCGGGATAAAAGAACCATTAAGACCGGGAAAGCATCGGAGCAGGTTGTAAAGAATACCGGAAAGGGTACCATCAAGACATCTGGAAAATCAGTCAAGACTGCAGAACAGACGGCAAAGAGCAGCATTAAGACATCGGAACAGACTGCAAATGCTTCTGTCCGGGCAATGCATTATTCTATGAAAAAAGCAGAAAAAGCAGTGCAGACTGCACAGAATACCAGGATTGCAGTGAAAAAGACAGCAAAAGCGGTAACACATGCAATAAAAGCGTTGATGGAAGCTACAAAAGCATTACTGAGTGCATTGACTGCAGGTGGTTGGATTGCGGTTATGATTTTGATTATCGTCATTTTATTTGGTGGTTTTCTATGCATGACAGGTGGGGATAATTCCAGTACGGTTTCTTCCGTCAGTGCAGAAGTAGAAGCATACGAACCACTAATCCGACAGTATGCAAATCAATATGGCATTGGAGAGTATGTGGAACTAATCAAAGCCATTATGATGCAGGAATCAGGCGGGAAAGGACTTGACCCGATGCAGTGTTCAGAAGGGAGCTTTAATACAAAATATCCCAGACAGCCAAATGGAATCACAGATCCAGAGTATTCGATTTCTTGTGGTGTGCAGGAAATAAAAAGCTGTCTGGAACGTGCAGGGGTAAAAAATCCTCTGGATATGGAAAATATTAAACTGGCATTGCAAAGTTACAACTATGGAAATGGATATCTGGAATGGGCGAAAGCCAGAGGTGGATATACCCTTGCAAATGCAGCAGAATTTTCTGATATGATGGCACAGAGAATGGGGTGGAGCAGTTATGGGGACAAGCAGTATGTACCGCATGTGCTTCAGTATTATGCATTTGGAAGAATTCCGACAGGCATCGGTAATCAGGCAATCGTTCAGATAGCAGCATCGCAGGAAGGAAAAGGTGGAACAACCTACTGGAACTGGTATGGCTTCGGAAGCAGGGTAGAGTGGTGTGCCTGCTTTGTGTCTTGGTGTGCAGACCAGAGTGGTTATATCCAGAGTGGAGCTATTCCAAAATTCTCTCTTTGTTCGGACGGTGTGAAATGGTTTGAAAGTAAAGGCAGGTTCCGGGACGCCAGTTATACCCCGGCGGCAGGAGATATTATTTTCTTTGACTGGGGGAATAATGGAACGATTGACCATGTTGGAATTGTAGAGAGTGTCAGTGGTGGAACCGTCAATACTATAGAAGGTAACAGTGGAGATAAAGTGACAAGACGGAGTTACAGTATCGGAAGCAGTAACATCTATGGATACGGGGTTCCGGCATATTAGAGAAAAATGTTGTTTGGAATGATAGCGGAGATATTTATAAAAGTAAATCGCCTTTTTAAAAACGAAAAGAACCAGTGAGAGAATCGTTAAACTTCACTTACTGGTTCAATTCGTTTTAAATTTCTCGGACAACTCTGTCAGTTCTTTCGCCGTTTCTTGAGTGTGATGTAACAGGGTGTCACGCATTTCTGGCGGACAGCTAGAATAAAGCAATTTCATCTGATTAACACCTTCATCCTCCAGAGAGACGTCTGGATTTATAAGTGTGTCCAAAGAGATGTGCAGAACCTTTGCCAATGCTCTTAAAATTAAATAGGAAGGATTCATTTTTCCCTTTTCAATATTGGCGATTTGCTTTACAGAAACATGGCTCAGATCAGAAAGTTCCTGCTGTGTCAGCTCTTTATTCTTTCGGGCTTTCCGCATTTTCTGCCCTAAAGCAGTTAAATCATCAATCGGCATAATCATTCACCTCAAGAATATTGTATCGTTCCGGTTTATATGATGGAATGACCTTATTATGCCTGACAAGCTGTACGATTATGCCGATTATATAAAGCTGCGATTGGTGATAAACTTGTATTGTTCGAGATAAAGAACTATAATGTACTCTGTGGAGGTGCGAAATGGACTATATGACATTGAAAGAGGCCGCCGAGAAGTGGGGCGTGACACCTCGTAGGGTAAATTATTATTGTGCTGGTGGGCGTATCCCCGGTGCTGTGAAAATGGCCGGTGTTTGGCTGCTCCCTAAAACTGCGGAGAAGCCGACTGATAGGCGCAGAAAGGAAGGAAAAAAGAATAATGAAGATTCTCTTAATTGAAGATGATATAGAAATAAGTGAAATGTTATGTAGCTATCTTATAGCAGAAAATTTTGAAGTTGTCTGCGCTACCGATGGTCAAAAGGCATGTGAGGCTTTCGACATTGGTTCTTATAGTATCGTCTTGTTGGATTTGATGATTCCCAAAATTACAGGTATGAATGTAATGAAGTATATTCGTCAAAAAAGTACGGTGCCAATTATCATCATTTCTGCAAAGGATTCGGATTCCGACAAAACTTTAGGTTTGGGCCTCGGTGCGGATGATTATATTACAAAACCGTTTTCCATAACAGAGGTTATGGCGCGTATTAAAGCAAACATACGGAGAAATACCGAATATGCTGCCGTACAGCCAGAGCAAACGAAACTTGTGTGGGGCCCATTGGTTATGAACTTGGAAAATCACACCGTCACAAAATCAGGCGAGATTATCGAACTGACCGCAAAAGAATTTGATATTTTACGGCTGCTTCTGGAAAACCCACAAAGGGTCTACACAAAGGCTCAAATCTATTCTTTAATTTGGAATGATGCCTATATGGGGGATGAAAATGCCGTCAATGTTCACATCAGCCGTTTACGAACGAAAATTGAGGATGATCCACGAAAGCCACAAGTTGTTATAACTGTATGGGGAATTGGCTATAAGCTGGGAGAACAGAAATGAGCAATGCGACAATTATCTTTTTACTAACCCTCTGTATTATGATTTTAATCTGTATCATTGTGTACCAGCAGTTTGTATTCCATAACGGAACAAAAGCAAAAATACATGAGATCAGCAGCAAATTGAAAGAACTTCTTGACACCGACAGCGACGAAAAAGTGACAGTCTTTACCGATAATAAGGCACTGATAGAGCTTGCAACACAAATCAATCGAATGTTGGAAGATCGGCAAAAAGTAAAAGTTGAGTATCGGCGGGCTGAAATGGCATCCAAAAAGATGTTATCTAACATTTCCCACGACATTAAAACTCCCATGACAGTGATTCTTGGCTATTTGGAGATTATGCGTTTGAACGGAACCCAAAGCAATGAAATGTTGCAAAAGGTAGAAAGCACTGCCCAGCGGGTAATGGGATTGATTACACAATTCTTTACGCTTGCTAAATTAGAGGCTGGCGATACAGATATGCCATTGGAGCGTTTGAATGTGAACGAAGCCTGCCGGGAAAATATTTTGGATTTCTATGAACTCCTTTCACAAAAAAATTTTGAAGTGGAAATTAACATACCCGATCATGTGTTGTATGCAAATGCCAATAAAGATGCGTTGCAAAGAATTATGTTCAATTTGATTTCCAATGCAATTCGCTATGGCGGCGATGGAAAATATTTAGGTATGTTTTTGCGGGCAGATCAGGCACATATCTATATAGACATTGTGGACAGGGGCCGTGGAATTGAAAAAGAATTTGCCGATTCGGTTTTTGATCGGCTGTTTATGATGGAAGATTCCAGAAATAGTGCTATGCAGGGAAATGGTCTTGGACTGACGATTGCGAAAAATCTTGCCTTGCAACTCGGTGGCGATATTACTTTAGAAAGTCATCCGCACCAGAAAACAGTTTTCACTATTACGCTCAAGAAAATGGCCTATTAAACCATAGGTCATTTTTTCAAGAAAGAAATTTGTAAGAATTATTCAAGAGTTTTGAAAATCGAACTTTCTATAATGTCAGTAGAAAGGAGGGCAAGACAATGCCATTTATTTTACAAACAAGTGGTCTTTCTAAAAAGATCGGTAGTAAGGCACTTGTCACTGATATTAATATTCATATTCCCAAAGGGGAAATTTATGGTTTTCTTGGTCCTAACGGAGCTGGTAAAACCACAGTGATGAAGATGATTACTAACCTTTGGAAACCTACCAGTGGGACTATTGAGGTGTTTGGAGAGGTATTGACTCCAAAATCCTATGAAGTCTTAAAAAGAATGGGAAGTATCATCGAGTTTCCCACCTTTTATGACCACATGACCGGGCGTGAGAACTTACAGCTTCATTGTGAGTATATGGGCTATTACAATGTTGACAGTGTTGAAAGTGCGTTGCAAATGCTGGACTTGACATCAGCAGCCGATCAGCCGGTCAAGAACTATTCCCTCGGCATGAAAGAACGCCTCGGAATTGCAAGAGCCATTATGTGCAAGCCGGAACTGCTTATTCTCGACGAACCCACAAACGGCCTTGATCCAGCAGGAATGAAACAAATCCGTGATTTATTAAAAACACTTTGTTCGGAGTACGGTATTACCGTTATGATTTCAAGTCACATTTTATCTGAAGTGGAGAGTATTGCGGATACCGTTGCTATTATCCATCACGGAAAAATGATGAAAGAAATTCGTATGCAAGATATTGAGGAAATGAACCTCAATTATGTGGAGCTTTCTGTCACGGATGAAAAGCGGGCTGCCTATGTCTTGACTGAAAAGTTGGGTCTGCAAAATTTTAAGATTCTTGACAGCGGTAAAATTCGCATATATGATCATGCAGCGTCTACCCAGCAGTTGACGAAAATACTGGCTCTGAATGATGTTGAAGTTGTGAGCATTGGAAAGAAATCTGAAACGCTGGAGGACTACTTCTTGAAGCTGACCGGGGAGGTGAAATATCATGCTTAAACTCATTAGGCTTGAATGGAAAAAGAATAATGTAGGCAAGTACATTCGCAATGTGGTTATCATGTCGGCTCTGATCTGCCTGTTCATATTTGCCCTTTGCTATTTGGGAATTGCCAATGATCCTGATACGGGTGTTCCTGATGCGGCGCCTGGTAACAGTGCGATTTCTTCCTCTATCGAGCTGTTTACAAGCATGGCTTTTCTGGTGTTTACCAGTGTCATGTTGTCCACATACATTGTGAGCGCCTATAAAAACAAAACCATGAACTTAATGTTTGCGTATCCAATTAAGCGACAGAAAATTCTCGTTTCTCAAATGTTAGCTGTATGGATTTTCAATTTCGTGGCTCTGGTGCTGACAAAACTATTGATTTACGGCTGCATTTTACTTGGTGCACAATTCATGGTTTCCTCATTCCCACTGGACTACAACATGGCAAGTATGGGGTTCTATATTCAGTTACTCTTAAAGTCCGTTGTCATTGTAACCATGAGTTTTATCGCCTTGTTTATTGGTATGGCTATGAAGTCCTCAAAAGCTACCATCGTATCATCTTTTCTGCTGATTTTTTTGACACAGGCTAATGTGGGCGATTTTTCTTTGGCGGATAATGCCATTCTTCCTGTTGTACTTATGGTACTTTCCTTAATCTTTGCGTTTCTCTCGATTTACAATGTGGAAACTAAGGATTTGAACTAAATGCTCAACGAAATGAAAGTTCTTATAGTGATGCCAATTATAAATTGATATTAAGAGTTAATTAAACTGCCGGACGACGGCAAAAGAAAAAAAGCCGTCGTAGAGCAGAAAATTTGACACGCCCATTTGAAACGGCGGCTTTGATTTTCAGAGCCGCCGTTTCTTTGCGTTTACACAAACCTATGACGACTTGCAGGGACACGGTAGCCGATTGGAGGTTATTTTGTCGTGTCTCGTTTGCTTTTTCAAAGCTCACATGATCTACATCAGCTAAAAAAAGCATTGCTCATCCTCCGGGCAAGTATACCATTGCATCGGCACTATCGTTCCATGTAATTCAGTATAATAGTGGCTGTTCTTGGCGCGCCAGTTTTCCATCGCGGAAATCTGGCGTTTTTTGTTTCCAATTTTTAGAAAATACTCGGACAATATGTCGATGTCGTGCCCCGCCTACTGATCTGAATTCAAAAAAATTCAGATTGGAGGAAAGGACATGGAAGGCAGACAGCCCAAAAGAAGAAAAGATAAATATAACCCATATGAAATCTATGAGAAGGACGGAAAATATTATGTTTCATTCCGCAATGGTGAAAAAGAGTACAAGGATTTGGAAATAGGAAAGAATGTATATGAGGCGTTTAATACGTTTGAATTGCAGGACGTATCACATATGAATGTTGTGGATAGGCATCTGGAACAGTCAGAAATCTGGGATTCCAGTTTATATGAACGGGTATTTCAGAAAGAGGAAGGGGTAGAGGATACTGTTCTGAATAAACTGGAAGCGGAACGTTTACATAGTGCAATTCAGCAGTTGTCGGAAATTCAGAGAAGACGATTGATGAAGTATTATTTTGAAGATAAGAATTATGAGCAGATTGCACAGGAAGAAGGCTGCTCTTTTCAGAGGGTAGCAAAGTCTGTAAAAGCAGCAATCAGAAATTTGAAAAAGATTTTGAGATAGTGGGTTGAAAAATATCGTTTAAGTGAGGAAACAGGTGGAAAGAGAAATATTCTGATCCACCTGTTTCTTCTTTTGTCACGAAAAGACTGGGGAGCGGGACGAACCTTGACAAATTCATATACATTCATCAGGCACATTCCTGTTGTTATCGTGATGAGCGTAAGCCACATTAACAGATACGCTATGACACAGGCTGGGTAAAGACAGCGAAATCCCACCCGTATACTTCCTTTTGGTTTCAGTTTGTATTACCCGGACTGTTGAGCGAAAAATATCTGGTTATAACTGTCAGATTGCTTCTGGCAGGGCGATGACAGACAACAGGCATAATGATACTCCTGTCCGGTCATAAAGTCGTGTATACAAAATATTTCTTTGATGCCGCAACAAGTGAGGGCAGCTTCAGGAGATCCCTGGAGAGGAAAACTCCCAATCCCATATATTTATTTTAGATAAAATCCTGTGGAGCTGATTAGCAGTCAGCTGTCTGATGATTTCCCAATTACAAGTCGGGGCGTCGGGGACAAATAGGCTTGTATTTTACATATTTAGGGATAACAACAGTTAGAAAGACGAGAGGAGATATAGCAAAGATGGAAGATAGGAACGTCAGGCGTGGGGATATTTATCACGCCGACCTTGATCCTGTATTTGGAAGTGAGCAGGGCGGTTATCGTCCGGTGCTGGTGATTCAGAATAATATAGGAAATCAATACAGTCCGACAGTGATCGTGGCAGCAATTACAAGTAAAGAAAAAATGAAACTGCCGACACACATTGCAGTCCCGGAAATGGAAGGTTTGGAAAAGGATTCTGTAGTGCTGTTAGAGCAGCTTAGAACTTTAGATAAAAGACGGTTGGAAAATTATGTGTGTACCTTAGATCGTACTGAAATGGAGAAAATCAATAAAGCAATCCGAAGAAGTACCGGGATACCGAAGATAATTGAAAAACCGTTAGTCGTGAGCCTGTGCAGAGTATGTGCAGGCAATTTTTATGATGTGCCGGGACGTTATATCCGGCGGGTGAATCCGGAGCAGCGATATAAGGAATTATGTATGTTCTGCAATGTCCGGAATGGGTACGACTATTATATAGGAAGAAAGAACAAGTAACACGTAAAAGTCAAGTGTGCGATTTGAAAATTCGCACATTGGACGATGTAGACGAAAATGGATATCTTAGTGGTGTACCGTTTTTAGATGTTACACAGCTAAAAACTACCGGTAGTAAAGCGCAAAGATTAGGACGAGGAGGATAACGTCATGGCAATGATAGAGAATGAAATGGAAAAGAAAGTATATAAAGTAGAAGATGTTCAAAATTTGCTTGGGCTGGGACGATCCAAGGCATATGAATTTATAGAAAATGTTTATTATGACAGAAAACCATTCCGGGTGTTGAAGATTGGCAGATCTTATCGTATCCCATGCAATTCTTTTGATAAGTGGCTGAATGGAGACGAGGAGAGAGAAAGAGTGAGAGCAGAATGAAACAGAAAGAAACGCAGCAGGAGACAATGTCAAAGGAAAAGAGAGTTGTCTTTTTTGAAGGAAAATCATGGTATCACAGAACCAAAGAGCTGCAGGACGATCTGACGACAAAATATGGGAAAAAAGGTGGCTTTGAAACGCCGGAAGAAGCAGAGAAAAGTTACTGGGAATATGAAAAAAGATACCAGAAGAAGCAGAGAGATCTCCAGATTGCAAAAATGCAAAAGACAGATGTGATGCTTGGGGATTATCTGGAATACTGGTTTGAAAATATTTTCAGTCCGAGAATTGAGACAACCACGAGAATGGTTGGAGCATATACCTTATATAATCTGATTCTTCCGAGTATGGAAGCGGATATCAAATTAAAATACATTTCAGTAGAGTATTTAGATGCTCTACTGGAACGTGTCGCGAAAATCTGTCCTTCAGCGGGAAATAAAGGGCGGGAGCTTTTGAGCATCGCCATGAAAGATGCAGCAGGAGATAAGTTCATAAGCTATAATCCAATGCCTGAGACAAAGCCATATCCGAGAGCAAAACCAAAGGTAAGGGTATTAGGCAAAGAAAAATTGAAGGTTTTTCTTGAAGCTGCGAGCAAGAATCCTTGGTATCTGGAAATTTTACTGGGACTGTTTTGTGGATTACGAAAAGGAGAAATTCTTGGATTGAAATTTCAGGATTTTGATTTTGAAAAACAGACCGTCAGAATTAGCAGACAGCTTGTTGGAAACCTGAAACTGAAAGAAAAAGAATTTACGGTTACGGAATATGCTGTTATTGAAAGGAATCCAAAGACTGAGAATAGCTACCGGATATTGAGAGTGCCAAAAGTGGTGATGCAGGAAGTAAAACGCAGACAGCAGTTGATTGAATTACGAAAAACTGATTCAGGCATAGAATACAAGAATTTTGATTATGTATGTTGTCAGGAAAATGGCGAACCCCGATCATTAACGGCAATGAATCAGGCACTTACGAAAATCTGTAACAGAAATGGATTGCCAAATATCACCGTACATGGACTCAGACATATGTTTGCGACCATTTTAATTGAGCTTGGAGTTCCATTGTTTAAAATATCTGGTCTGTTAGGTCATAGTTCCGTTCATACGACTTACGAATATTATTGTGAGATTATGGACGAGCAGGATAAGATTATTGCGTTTGTAAATAATACATTTGTACCACAACGAACTGGAACGGAGGGATAGCCATGCATAAGACCTTTGACTTTAAGAAATATGTTGAATATAAGGTCTATTCGGTGACAACAATCAAAAATGGATATGGATTTCGTGTGTTGCTGACGTTTGCAGACGAAAGTACAAAGACACAGCAACATGCGGGATTCACAACCAAAAGAGAAGCTAATGCATTTCGTGATGAAGTAATCGGACAGCTACATACCGGAACCTATATTGTGTATGGAAAAATCCGGGTAGAGGAGTTTATGATCTTCTGGTTGGAAGATATTATGCGTCCCCGAATAACAGACGACACTTATACAACTTACAAAAGTGCCATTAAGAATTACATTGTTCCACAGATTGGAAAGATGTATATGTCTACAATAAATCAGGGGTATATCAGAAAATTATATAATGCAGTTGCAGAGAAGTATGAATCAGTTGCGAAAAATGTCAGGACGATCATGAAAACATCATTGGAGTATGCATTTAACAAAAATGTACTGGCAACAAATCCAGCGAATGGAATCAATTTACCGAAGAAAATAAAAAAGACAGAGTATCGTGTCCTGAAAATTGACGAGAAGAAAACATTGACACTTCCGCAGGTGCTTCGATTGATTGAGGCAAGCAAGGAGACACCGATTCATATGCAAATTCTGTTTGCGGTATTGATGGGACTCAGAAGAAGTGAAATAAATGGTCTGAAATACAGTGATGTCGATTATATTCACAGGACGTTGAGAGTAGAGCGTCAGTTGGGAAAGAAGCCAAACAGTAAAGCAGAAGACTGTGCACCTAAGATGCTGACAAAGCAGGAAATTAAAACAAAAACACCTGCGGGTGTGCGTGAACTTCCAATACCGGATTATGTATTTGAAGCAATTCTGGAAGAACGGAAAACTTATGAGAAGAACCGCAGACGCAGACCAAAAGAGTTCCGGGACTGGAATTATATTTGTTGTTCTACATATGGGAATCCAAGGAGTAAAGGTTTTCATCAGAAATACTATAAAGACTTGTTGAAATCCTTGGATTTGCCCGATATTCATTTTCACCAGTTGAGAAATACCTATGCAACTATTTTGCTGAAGAATAGTTTTAATTCAAAAGGTGTTTCGCATTTATTGGGACATGCCAAGGAAATCATATCAGTAGATGTCTATGGAGATACGCAGGAAATCATAGAAGACTGTCTGGATGTATTGGAACCATTTATTGAAGAAGTTATTCCAAAAGAGCGGAAAAATCAGTATTATGATTATTCAGAAGTGATTGAAATAGACTTAATTCTGGAGGAATATTTCAACGCAGCATGATAAAAAATAGAATAGTAGTAAGATAGAAAAGTACAAATGAGAATCGAACATTTGTACTTTTTTCTTGCTTTCATCTATATACTTTCAAAAAAATGTTTGATATAATAGGGACTGTTACAAGAACAAACAGTAAAAATATGACAGAATCGGAGCCTGGTATCATCAGGTATTTCCAGGTGCTGTTTTATCCGCAAAAATGAATTTTGTGACTTTTATTCGTAACGAAACAAAAATGACCTCTATTCGAGACAAAAATAGGCATTTCGTTACGAATCTGATTACGAATTTTTGGCTGATAATGATCATAGTAAAAGTCACAAATGGAGGGATTTACCATGAATGAGTTCAAATTAAAAGCCCCATATAAGCCGACCGGAGACCAGCCACAGGCGATTGCAGAGCTTGTGAAAGGGTTCAAGGAAGGCAATCAATGCCAGACTTTACTAGGGGTTACGGGTTCTGGAAAGACTTTTACGATGGCAAATGTGATTCAGCAATTACAGAAGCCGACACTTGTCATCGCTCATAATAAGACGTTAGCGGCTCAGTTATACGGAGAGTTCAAGGAGATGTTCCCCGATAACGCAGTGGAATATTTTGTGTCCTACTACGACTATTATCAGCCGGAAGCATATGTTCCATCTTCAGACACATATATTGCCAAGGATTCGTCCATCAATGACGAGATTGATAAGCTTCGACTCTCCGCAACTATGTCACTGATGGAGCGAAGAGATGTGATCATTGTTGCAAGTGTATCTTGTATCTATGGGCTGGGTAATCCGGTAGATTACCAAAACATGGTAGTTTCTTTGCGTCCTGGTATGATCAAAGACCGTGATGAAGTAATGGCAAAGCTGATTGAGATCCAGTATGATCGTAATGATATGGATTTCCACCGTGGTACATTTCGTGTGCGTGGAGATGTTTTGGAAATCATTCCGGCATATGAGAGTGATACAGCAATTCGTGTAGAGTTCTTTGGAGACGAGATAGACAGGATTTCAGAGATTGATATTTTGACAGGAGAGGTGAAAGATGAGCTGAAGCATATAGCTATCTTTCCGGCATCTCATTACGTGGTTGACCGCGAGAATATTAAGCGTGCAGTTGCGGATATTGAAGAAGAATTAGAAGAACGAGTCAAAGAGTTTAAGAGAAATGATAAGCTTTTAGAGGCACAGCGTATTGCGGAACGAACGAATTTTGATATTGAGATGCTTAAGGAGACTGGATTTTGTTCCGGAATTGAGAATTATTCTAGACATTTGGCAGGGCTTCGACCGGGACAGGCTCCGTATACATTGATCGATTATTTCCCGGATGATTTTATTATGATGATTGATGAGTCACATAAGACAATCCCGCAGATTGGTGGAATGTATCACGGAGACCAGTCGAGAAAGCAGACATTGGTAGATTATGGATTCCGCCTGCCATCTGCGAAGGATAATCGTCCACTTAACTTTGATGAGTTTGAAAGTAAGATCAATCAGGTGATGTTTGTATCTGCGACACCGGGAGAATATGAGAAGGATCATGAACTTCTTCGAGCAGAACAGGTAATCCGTCCGACAGGACTTCTGGATCCGGAAGTTGAAGTGCGACCGGTAGAAGGACAGATTGATGATCTGATCGGTGAAGTGAACAAAGAGATCAGTAAGAAGAATAAAGTCCTTGTCACAACGCTGACAAAACGTATGGCAGAAGATTTGACAGATTATATGCGTGAAGTAGGAATCCGTGTAAAATATCTTCATTCGGATATTGATACGCTTGAACGTACGGAGATCATCCGAGATATGCGTCTGGATGTGTTTGATGTGTTGGTTGGGATCAACCTCTTGAGAGAAGGACTTGATATTCCAGAAATCACTCTTGTTGCAATCCTTGATGCAGATAAAGAAGGATTCCTTCGTTCAGAGACTTCGCTGATTCAGACAATCGGTCGTGCAGCGCGTAATGCAGAAGGACATGTAATCATGTATGCAGATAAGATTACAGAATCAATGCAGCTGGCGATCGATGAGACACAGCGTCGTCGTGAGATTCAGATGAGATACAATGAAGAGCATGGAATCACGCCGAAGACGATTCAGAAGTCAGTGCGTGATCTGATCAGTATCTCTAAAAAGGTTGCGGCGGAAGAGATGCGGCTTGAAAAAGATCCGGAGTCCATGAGCCAGAAAGAACTGGAGAAACTGATCGCGGATCTGACGAAACAGATGAAGAAGGCAGCAGCGGAATTGAACTTTGAGGCAGCGGCAGAGCTTCGTGATAAGCTTGTTGAATTAAAAAAGATGCTCAATGATATGGAATAGGAGATTACAAAATGGGTAAGAAAATGGACGCCAGACAGTACATTAAGATACGAGGCGCGAATGAAAATAACCTGAAGAATATAGATGTAGATATCCCAAGAAATGAACTGGTTGTTTTGACGGGACTTAGTGGTTCTGGAAAATCTTCCCTTGCATTTGATACAATTTATGCAGAAGGACAGAGACGTTATATGGAATCACTGTCTTCCTATGCAAGACAGTTTCTTGGTCAGATGGAGAAACCGGATGTAGAAAGTATCGAAGGGCTTTCACCTGCAATTTCTATCGATCAGAAATCAACGAACCACAATCCACGTTCCACAGTTGGAACTGTTACGGAGATTTATGATTATTTTCGATTATTATATGCGAGAGTTGGAATTCCGCATTGCCCGAAGTGTGGCCGTGAGATTGCAAAACAGTCGGTAGATCAGATGGTGGATCAGATCATGGCGCTTCCTGAGCGGACGAAGATACAGCTTTTGGCACCTGTTGTACGTGGAAGAAAAGGAACACATGCAAAGCTTTTCGAACGTGCGAAAAAAGAGTGGATATGTTCGTGTTCGTGTGGATGGCAATATGTATGAGCTTTCAGAAGAAATTACATTAGATAAGAATATCAAGCATAATATTGAGATTATTGTAGATCGTCTTGTAGTAAAACCTGGAATTGAAAAACGACTGACAGATTCTGTCGAAAATGTACTTGAGCTCGCAGAAGGTCTGCTTGTTGTTGACGTGATCGATGGCGAACCTCTGAATTTCAGCCAGAGCTTTTCCTGTCCTGTCTGCGAAATCAGTATCGATGAGATTGAGCCTCGTAGTTTTTCTTTTAACAATCCATTTGGGGCATGTCCGGAATGTTTTGGACTTGGTTATAAAATGGAATTTTCAGAAGAGTTAATGATCCCGGATCCGTCTCTGTCTATTAACCAGGGTGCAATTGCTGTTCTGGGATGGCAGTCATGTACAGACAAGAACAGCTTTACGCGTGCAATTTTGGATGCGCTGTGTAAAGAATATCATTTTGATCTCGACACACCTTTCGAGGATTACCCGAAGGAGATTCATGATATCCTGATCTATGGAACAGGTGGGAAAGAAGTAAAGGTTTATTATAAAGGTCAGAGAGGCGAAGGGATTTATCCGGTTGCATTTGAAGGATTGATCAAGAATGTGGAACGTCGTTACCGTGAGACAGGTTCTCAGACGATGAAAGCAGAATATGAGACATTTATGAATATTACACCATGCTCAGCCTGTAAAGGACAGCGCTTGAAGCCGGGGGCTTTAGCTGTAACAGTTGGAGATAAGAATATTTCAGAAGTGACAACACTTTCTATAGAACGGCTTCAGAAATTTTTAGATGAACTTCAATTGACAGAGACACAGCAGTTGATTGGTAATCAGATTCTGAAAGAGATCAAAGCAAGAATCAGTTTTTTGATGGATGTCGGTCTGGATTATCTGACGCTTGCGCGTGCGACAGGAACTCTTTCTGGTGGAGAAGCACAGAGAATTCGACTTGCAACACAGATTGGATCAGGTCTGGTCGGAGTTGCATATATTCTGGATGAGCCGAGTATCGGACTTCATCAAAGAGATAATGATAAACTTCTTGCGACGCTGAAACATCTGCGTGATCTTGGAAATTCATTGATTGTAGTAGAACATGATGAAGATACGATGCTGGCAGCGGATTATATAGTAGATATCGGTCCGGGGGCAGGAGAACATGGCGGTCAGGTTGTTGCTGTGGGAAATGCACAGGAAATTATGAAAAATCCAAATTCTGTCACTGGAGCGTATTTGAGTGGAAAAATCAGGATTCCGGTTCCGACAGAAAGAAAGAAGCCGACAGGTTATCTGAAAGTAGTCGGTGCACAAGAGAATAATCTCAAGAACATTGATGTAAAATTCCCTTTGGGAGTTATGACTTGTGTAACAGGAGTGTCTGGGTCGGGAAAAAGTTCTCTTGTGAATCAGATTTTATATAAAAGACTTGCAAGAGACTTGAACCGGGCAAGAACAATCCCCGGAAAGCATAAGAGAATAGAAGGGCTAGAACAGGTTGATAAAGTGATTAATATCGACCAGTCGCCAATCGGAAGGACACCACGGTCGAATCCTGCCACTTATACAGGCGTATTTGATTTGATCCGAGATTTGTTTGCAGGAACACCGGATGCAAAAGCGCGTGGATATAAGAAAGGACGGTTTAGCTTTAATGTTAAAGGGGGACGTTGCGAAGCATGTGCAGGAGACGGAATCCTGAAAATTGAGATGCATTTTCTTCCGGATGTTTATGTTCCATGTGAGGTCTGTGGTGGAAAGCGTTACAATCGTGAGACTCTGGAAGTACGCTATAAAGGGAAAAATATTTATGATGTATTGAATATGACAGTGGAAGAAGCGGTAGATTTCTTCGAAAACGTGCCAAGTATTCGAAGAAAGATGGAAACGTTGAGAGATGTCGGATTGTCGTATATTCGTTTGGGACAGCCTTCTACAGAGCTTTCAGGTGGCGAGGCACAGAGAATTAAACTTGCGACAGAACTTAGCAAACGCAGTACCGGAAAAACGGTATATATTCTGGATGAACCCACGACAGGACTTCATTTTGCAGACGTGCATAAATTAACAGAGATTCTCCGCAGACTTTCTGGGGATGGAAATACAGTAATTGTAATCGAACATAATCTGGATGTGATTAAGACGGCAGACTATATTATTGACATTGGACCAGAAGGAGGCGACCGCGGAGGAACTGTTGTGGCAAGTGGTACTCCGGAAGAGGTCGCAAAGAATCCAGATTCTTATACAGGGAAATATATTGCGTCTATATTGGAGAAATAAAGACGAAAAAAAGTCGAAAAAAGTCGTAAAATATATGCAAAAAATGCCTTTCTATTTTAAGCGAAGTCTATTATACTAAAGTATGCGGATGATAAAACATTACTGTTTTGGTTACATAATATTGACAACAGTAATAGTAAAAAACAGTAACGATAAACCCCTTCAAGGGACAAAAGACACTTGATTGAGGAAAGAGAATGCTGGAATCAGTAACAGACAAAGTTGTTTATTTGCAGTAGATTGCTGAGAACAGTAAAAGAGCGTTTTAGAAGGGAGATATAGAAATTATGATGTCAGTAGATCTTGGAATAGATTTGGGGACAGCCAGTGTACTGGTATATGTGAAAGGAAAAGGGGTTGTTCTGAAAGAACCATCAGTTGTCGCATTTGATCGTGATACGAATGTGATCAAGGCAATTGGTGAAGAAGCGCGTCTGATGCTTGGAAGAACACCGGGAAATATTATTGCGGTAAGACCACTCAGACAAGGAGTAATCTCTGATTATACCGTGACGGAGAAGATGATTAAGTATTTTGTTCAGAAAGCTCTGGGAAAACGTACATTTAAGAAGCCGAGAATCAGTATCTGTGTACCAAGTGGTGTTACAGAAGTAGAAAAAAAAGCAGTGGAAGAGGCTACATTTGCAGCCGGAGCAAGAGAAGTTCATCTGATTGAAGAACCTGTGGCAGCAGCAATAGGAGCAGGGATAGATATTTCAAAGCCTTGTGGAAACATGATTGTTGATATCGGTGGAGGTACAGCAGATATTGCAGTTATTTCGCTGGGTGGAACAGTTGTGAATACATCAATTAAGATAGCAGGTGATGATTTCGATGAAGCAATCGTACGCTATATGAGAAAGAAACACAATCTTCTGATTGGAGAAAGAACGGCAGAAGATATCAAGATTAAGATTGGAACGACTTATCCACTTGTAGAAGAAGAGAAGATGGAAGTCAGAGGGCGTAATCTGGTAACAGGGCTTCCGAAGACAGTTACGGTGACTTCATCTGAGACAGAAGAAGCTTTGAGAGAATCTACCGGACAGATTGTAGAAGCTGTAATCGGAGTACTTGAGCAGACTCCGCCAGAGTTGTCGGCAGATATCCTTGATCGTGGAATTGTTCTTACCGGAGGAGGAGCACTTCTTCGCGGATTGGAAGAATTAATCGAAGAGAGAACAGGAATTAATACGATGACAGCGGAGGATCCGATGAAAGTCGTTGCAATTGGTACCGGACAGTTTGTGGAATTTATGAGTGGAAGAAAAGAGTTTTAAGAGAAAGACTTCTGAAAAAGAATTTGAAGTGTCAGGTTCTTAGAGAAGAAGATTCAATTACAAGGGGTGTGTATAATAGGAACACACCCTTTTTCTGCATATAAATAGGAAAAGATACAAGAAGAGAGAGGAAAAAGTGTGGAAACAGTTACAGGGTATGTGAGTCATATTGTATATAGAAATTCTGATAATGGGTATACAGTATTCCATATTGAACATGATGATGGTGAAGTGACATGCGTGGGAAGTCTGAACTATATTAATGAAGGAGAACTTCTTGAAATTCAAGGAGAATATGTGAATCATAATGTTTACGGTAAGCAGTTGAAGATTTCTCATTATAAAGTAAAAGAGCCGGAGGATATTGTTTCTATTGAACGATATCTTGGCTCCGGAGCAGTGAAAGGTGTGGGTGCGGCACTGGCTGGCCGAATCGTGAAAAAGTTTAAAGAGGATACTTTCCGCATTATTGAAGAAGAGCCGGAAAGACTTGCGGAGATCAAAGGAATCAGTGAGAGAAAAGCACAGGAGATTGCATCTCAGCTTGAAGAAAAGAAAGATATGCGAAAAGCCATGATTTATCTGCAGAAGTACGGTATTTCCACAAAGCTGGCAGCTAAGATTTATCAGTATTACGGAATGAAAGTGTATAAAGTGCTGGAAGAAAATCCGTATCAGCTTGCAGATAATATTGAAGGAATCGGATTTAAGACTGCGGATGAAATTGCATCCAAGATTGGCATACATACAGATTCAGACTATCGTATACGAAGTGGTTTATTTTATACATTGCAACAGGCAGTAGGTGAGGGGCATGTGTATTTACCACAGAATATATTGCTTCGAAGGGCAAATGCACTTTTAGGAGTTGATCTTGAAGATATTGAGAAGTACATCATGGATCTGTGTATAGAGCGGAAAACAGTTATGAAAGAAGTGGATGAGGAAATTCGCATTTATCCAGCACATTATTATTACTTGGAATTGAATACTGCGAAAATGCTTAATGATCTTGATATTGACTGTCAGATGCCGGAAGACATGATGGAGAAACGTCTGAAAAGAGTAGAACAGAAAGAAAAGATAGAATTGGATCCAATGCAGCACAGAGCTGTTATAGAAGCTATTAAACATGGTTTGCTCATATTAACAGGAGGACCGGGTACAGGTAAGACGACAACGATCAATACGATGATTCAATTTTTTGAAAGCGAAGGAATGAGTATCCTTCTTGCAGCGCCAACAGGACGCGCGGCAAAGCGAATGACAGAGGCTACAGGATATGAAGCCCAGACGATTCACAGACTACTTGAAGTAAGTGGAAATCCTGAGGAAGAGAACAGTGTAGGTGGATTTTTGAGAAACAGAGAGAATCCACTTGAGACAGATGTTATCATTATAGATGAGATGTCCATGGTTGATCTGAATCTGATGCATGCGCTTTTATCAGCAGTTATTCCGGGAACAAGACTTATTCTTGTGGGAGATGTGGATCAGCTTCCGTCCGTGGGACCGGGAAGTGTGTTAAAAGATATCATACGCTCAGAAAAATTTCACGTAGTGACGCTTACAAAGATTTTTCGTCAGGCAGGAGAGAGTGATATTGTAGTAAATGCTCATAAGATCAATGCAGGAGAACCGGTTACAATTGATAATAAAAGCCGAGATTTCTTCTTCTTAAAACGCCAGGATGCGAATACGATCATTAGCGTCGTTATTACTTTAATACAGAAGAAATTACCCAGATATGTGCAGGCCGACCCAAATGAAATCCAGGTAATGACACCAACACGTAAGGGATTGCTGGGTGTAGAACGATTGAATGTGATTCTACAGCAATATCTGAATCCTTCAGATTCCCAAAAAACGGAGAAAGAAATTAATGGTAGATTGTTCCGTGAAGGTGACAAAGTAATGCAGATTAAAAATAATTATCAATTAGAGTGGGAAGTTTCTACCAGATTTGGATTAACAGTTGACAAAGGGATTGGAGTTTTTAACGGTGATATGGGAGTCATTGATGAAATCAATGAATATACAGAAACTGTTATCGTGGAATATGATGAGGGGAGAAAGGTAAAATATGGATATGATATGACAGATGAGTTAGAACTTGCCTATGCGATTACGGTTCATAAATCTCAGGGAAGCGAGTATCCGGCGGTCATTATCCCACTTCTTCCAGGACCAAAGTTACTATATAACAGGAATCTGCTTTATACAGCAGTGACGCGGGCAAAAAAATGTTTAACAATAGTAGGGAGTGAACTAACATTTCAGGAAATGATCGAAAACAAAAGCGAACAGGGAAGATTTACAAGCTTAGACGAGCGAATCAAAGAATTTTAGAAAAAATGTATCCAAAAAGATGTCCGTTTTGTCAGGAAATCAGCTCAAAAGGTATTTGCGATGACTGTAGAAAACAGGTCGTTAAGGTGGGAAGAATAAAATGTATCCATTGTGGAAAGCCATTGGAGGATGAAACGAAAGAGTATTGCAGGGATTGTGAAAGAAGAAAAAGTAATTATGAACAAGGACGCAGCCTCTGGGTTCACATTCCGCCGGTTTCAAATTCAGTATATCGGTTGAAATATCACAATAAGCGATATTATGCGGAAATCTTTGGGAAAGAGCTGGCAGATGAGTTTGAATTTCAGATTCGAAGATGGGGGATCCAGGCAATTATTCCAATTCCATTACATAGATCGAAAATGAGAAAACGAGGATATAATCAGGCAGAACTTTTAGCAAAGCAGTTATCAGAATGCATGGGAATTCCTATGGAAAAAGATGTTTTATATCGGATTAAGAAAACCCGGCCTTTAAAGGAAATGAACGGGGAGCAGAGACATAGAAATCTGAAGGGGGCATTTGCGGTTTCAAAATCGTGGAATCCACGCCAGAACATTCTTCTGATTGATGATATTTACACAACCGGAAGTACAATAGAACGTGCTGCAGGAATCCTGAAAAAAGCAGGTGTTGAAAATGTCTACTTTTTGACTCTAAGCATTGGACAAGGCATCTGAACATATGGTATACTTAGGAGAGAAATCTGGAAAGGTGAATGTCGGATATGTTAGATAAAGACAGGATTCGTTTAATGACAAAAATGTCGATATATGAGAAGAATCACAGAGATGATTTTAAAATTGCCGATTATTACAGAAAAGATTATGCAAGTCTTAAGAGATGGATTACATTGATCTGGGTAACAATAGGTTATGCAATTTTGTTCGTTAGTTTCTGCATTTATTCAAGTGATAGTTTATCTGCTGATCTGACAATTTTAAAACTATTCGTTCTCTTGATTGCAGCAATTGCAGGCTATATAGTTCTTTTGGTTATATATGGGGTTTGCGCAAATAGTTTTTATAAGAGAAAACATGCAGTTGCCAAACAGAATGTAAAACGTTATTATCGTAATTTGTCCCGTTTAGAGAAGATGTGTAAAAAGGAGAAGAATGAACAATGAACAATTTACTGGTTCTTAGAGAAAGATTTAAGCAGATTTATGTTTCTCACTCTCTCTTAGTTCGAAAGGGAGCACAGTTTTTGCTTGCACTTTTGGTGTTTAACCTGATCAATTCTAATATTGGATTTATGAAGATGGCATCATCTGTTCTTTGTACTGTTGGCTTAGCAGTAGTCTGTACATTTCTCCCTCTGGCAGTAATGACGGCAGCAGCAACTGTGTTAATAGTGGCTCATTTATATACATTATCTATGCCAATAGCCGGAGTTGCGGTGATACTGTTTTTGTTAATGTATATTTTCTACTTTCGATTTACCCCGGAGAAGAGCTGGCTGATTCTGCTGACGGTAGTAGCGTTCGGCATGAAAATACCACTGGTGATTCCGGTTATATTTGGGCTGTTAGGTACTACAGTATGGATTGTCCCTGCATCCTGCGGAATTCTTGTTTATTATCTACTTTACCTGATCAAAGCTTCTGCAACAGCATTGAAAGGTACAGATGGAACAACAATGATCAGCACTTTAACCAATTTTACAAAACAGTTTGTAGGCTATCAAGAGATGTGGGTTATGCTGTTTGCAGTAGTGATCGGAATACTGGTAGTGAACGGAATTAAAAATCGGGCAGTCGATCATTCCTGGAAGATTGCATCAGCAACAGGAGCAGCAGTTTGTGTGATCGTAGGTGCATCGGGAAATATTTCTCTTGGACTTCATATGTCTTATACGATGATGATTTTCAGTGGAATTCTTGGTGTTGTAATAGGATTGTTCCTTGAAGTTATTTTTTTCTCTGTGGATTATTCAAGAATAGAGAATGTTCAGTTTGAAGATGACGAATACTATTATTATGTAAAGGCAGTTCCGAAAGTAGGAGTTCAGATGCCTGAGAAGCAAGTGAAACATATTACAGAACATCAGGAACAGGACGCAGAGATGCCGAATGTGTCAGAGACAGAAAACAATACTGCTGTGTCAGAAGTTTCTGATTTGAAGGAAGTTGAACAGAAAGAGGAAAAAAATCAGTCAGAACAACTGAAAAAGGAGTCTGATCTTGCACAAACAACAATTTTTAATGATTCAAACATGACGGAAGATATTCTTTTAACAAGAAGTCTGAGCAAGGAACTGGGTCTGGATCAGAATGAAGAGAAAAAAGAGTGATCGACAGAGCAAAAGATGCAAGAGTGCATAACAACGAGTGATTACATAAGGTGGTGAGACTTGAGATGATAGAGTGGATTCAGAATTTTATAAGAAATTATTCAAATGGAATGTATTTTCCACATATACAGATAAAAGATATCATAGAGATTCTGATTGTGACGATTATTGTCTATGAAATCATGCTCTGGATCAAGAACACAAAAGCCTGGATGCTTCTACGTGGAATGCTGATGTTGGGAGGATTTATTCTTCTGGCATGGCTTTTTCAAATGAATACGATCCTGTATCTGGCAAGAGAGTCAATTAATGTATTAGCGATAGCAGCAATTGTTGTTTTTCAGCCAGAACTTAGACGGGCATTGGAGAAGCTGGGAGAGAAAAATTTATTTAGTAACATTAATCCGTTCGATAAAAATAAAGAAAATCAGAGGTTTTCGGATGAAACACTGGATAGTATTGTAAGAGCTTGTTATGCTATGGGAAGTGTATGTACAGGAGCACTGATCGTAGTAGAACAGGTGATTCAGTTAACAGAGTATGAAATGACAGGTATAGAGCTTGATTGTAAAGTGTCTTCTCAGGTGCTGATCAATATTTTTGAACACAATACCCCACTTCATGACGGCGCGGTTATTATCAGAGGGGACAGAATTACATCAGCAACATGTTATCTGCCACTTTCAGATAACATGACAATCAGTAAAGATCTGGGAACAAGGCATCGTGCGGCATTGGGAATGAGCGAGGTTTGCGATGCTCTTGTGATTGTTGTTTCAGAAGAAACGGGACTTGTTTCTGTGGCTTCCGGAGGACGATTGCTTCGAGCTATTAACGCAGAAGAACTTCGGAGTCAGTTAAGCCAGATTCAGTATAGAAAGACAGAGACAAAGAACAAGTTTTCTATACGGAAAGGATGGCACAGATCATGAAAAAATACAAATTGACAACGAATCTTCCGCTTAAGATTATTGCATTTGTTTTTGCAGCATTTCTTTGGCTGATTGTTGCGAATGTTGCTAATCCGGTTACGAAATCAACCTATACAAACATCAAAGTTACGATAGCGAACGATGATGTGATTACACAGGGTGGGGAAGTTTATACGGTTTTAGATGATCAGAATGTAAACGTAGTTGTTTATGCAAAACGTTCAGTGATTCAACAGATTAAGTCAGATGATATTGTGGCTACTGCGGATATTAAAGAAATGGATTCCAGGACAGGGTTGATACCAATTTCAGTATCAATTCCAAAGTATAGTGGATCTTATCAGTCGGCAGAGTCTGTTCCGAGAAACATACAGATTAAGACAGAACCGACAGGGAAGAATGTATTTACACTGACTGTTAGCACAACAGGAACGCAGCGTGACGGTTATCAGATTGGAGAGATGAAAGTTAATCCGGAAAAAATAACGATTACAGGAGCAGAATCCACAGTAAAATCAATTGATAAAGCCGTAGCGAAGATTAATGTAGATGGAATTTCAAAAGATGAAGAACTTACAGCAGAACTTGTTTTATATGATGCATCGGGAAATGTAATCAATCAGGGACAGCTAAGTAATAATCTTGGAGAAGATGGAATCACTGTAGATGTGACAGTGATGAGGATCAAGACGGTTCCGTTGAAATTTGAAGCATCTGGAACACCGGCAGATGGATATGAATATCTAGGTTGTTCGAGCGAACCGGCGAGCGTGCAGGTCTGCGGAAAAGAAGAGGCCTTATCCAAGATTGAAAGTATCAATATTCCAGCATCTGAATTGTCTATTGACGGGGCAACAGAGAAGATAGAGAAAGCATTTGATATTACAGATTATCTGCCGGAAGGTGTAGAACTGATTGAAGGTGCATCAGGAAAGGTTATAGCAACTGCAATGATCGAACAGTTGGGAAATCGAACAATTGAGTTTATGGTTGCATCCATCAAACAGAATTATCTGGCAAAAAATCTTCAGGTGAGTTATGAGCCAGATGCTGAGGTAACGCTTGTATTCCAGGGCGAGAAAGATACGCTGGACAGTCTGGATATCAGCAATGCAGTATCGGTAAATCTCCAGAATTACACGAAGGAAGGCACTTTTGACATACCGGTAGAAGTAGACCTTCCGGATGGAGTGACATTGACAAAACCAGTGACAGTGCAGCTTACATTGACTGAAAAAGAATCAACAGAGGATGAACAACCGGAAAATGACGCTGAGACAAATTAATGATACTTCATATTAATTAAAAAAATACAGGTCTAAATTAAAAAAGAATTAAGAAGGCTGGCATTGACAGTTTTCGATGCATATTATATGATATTGGAGTTAAAACTTCCAACTATCAGAGAGATAGAATAGGAGAATAACATGGTAAGCGATAAAGTAGTGATCAAAAATCCGACAGGACTTCATCTAAGACCGGCAGGATTGTTTTGTAAAACTGCAATGCAGTACAAGAGCAAGATCACAGTATACAAGAAGATGAAAAATGAAGAAGTGAATGCAAATGCTAAAAGTGTATTAAGCGTACTGGGAGCATGTATAAAAAGCGGAGATGAGATTACAATTATTTGTGAAGGAGAAGACGAAGAAACAGCGCTTTCAGACATGGTTCAACTTGTGAAAGATGGATTGGGAGAATAAGTGGTGTTTATAAACTGGTATATTGTAACAGTGAAGAGACATTAGGAGGAAAAAGAAATGAGCAAAGCAACATTAGTAATCATGGCGGCAGGTATCGGAAGTCGTTTTGGAGGTGGAATCAAGCAGCTGGCTCCGATTGGACCAAATGGAGAGATTATCATGGACTACTCCATCTATGATGCATTAGAAGCAGGGTTTGACAAAGTTGTATTCGTTATCCGCAAAGATCTCGAGAAAGATTTCAAAGAGATCATTGGCAACCGTATTGAAAAAGAAGTAGAAGTAGCATATGCATTTCAAGAGCTTGATGATATTCCGGAAAAATTCAGCGGAAAATTCACAGGAAGAACAAAACCTTGGGGAACAGGTCAGGCAATTCTTTGCTGTAAAGATGTGGTGGATGCTCCATTCCTTGTAATCAATGCAGATGATTATTATGGAAAAGAAGCATTTAAAGAGGCATACAGTTATTTGACAAACCTTCCATCTGCTGATATAATGCAGATTTGTATGGTCAGCTTTGTATTGAAAAATACATTGAGTGATAACGGAGGCGTGACCAGAGGTGTGTGCGAAGTAGACGGACATGGCATGCTTGCAGACATTGAAGAGACACATAACATCGAAAAAGAAGACGGAAAAGCTGTAATCCACAAAGAGGATGGAGATGTATTCCTTGATGTTGATTCACCGGTATCTATGAATATGTGGGGAATTACACCTGAATTTTTCGAGATTCTTAAGACAGGATTTGATGAGTTCCTTGAGAAAACAGAAAGTACAGATCTAAAAGCAGAATATCTGCTTCCGACAATGATTGGAGATCTGTTAAGTGATGGAAAACTCGAAGTAAAAGTACTGCAGTCACATGACCAGTGGTTTGGTGTGACATATAAGGAGGATAAAGAATCTGTAACAGCAGCGCTTCGTGGATTGATTGAAGAAGGAGTTTACCCGTCAAAATTGTTCTAATTTAAGAAAAGGGATGTAAGATGGCAAAACGAAAAGGATCTGCTGGCAATTCTGCACGCAGAAAGAAAAGTACAAATAAGTATTCCCGCAGATCGGGAAGTAATAAGCTGGGAACTTTGTGTATCATTCTTCAGACGATTGCCAGTATAGCCTTAATGGCGGTATTGTATTTGTTGGGAATGATTCCGGATAAGTATCTGATACTGGCAGCAGCAATACTGTTTTTCTTATGGTGTGTGACACTGAATTCACAGGCGGCAAGGAGAAAAACGGGGGTACTTTGGGAAAAGTGTTCAGTTTACTTATGGCAGTTGTGATGTTTACTGGAAGTTATTATGTCGCTCAGGCTAATAATATGATTGGGAAGATTACAGGAAGCAACTATAAAGTGGATAAGATGGTTGTTGCAGTACGAGCAGATGATTCAGCAGAGACAATAGAAGATGCGGCAGACTATACGTATGGTGTACAGTTTGAGAAAGGTGCTGGCAATATACAGACAGCTGTGACCGATATTGAAAAGCAGATTGGCGTTGATACGATCGAAGTAAAAGAGTATGATTCTGTCCAGACACAAGCACAGGCTTTGATTGATGGGGATTGTGATGCAATCATTTATAACAGTGCATATACAAGTCTGATGGAAGAAGCAGTAGATGGTTATAGCGATAAAGTGAAAGTGTTGTATACATTTAATATACGTGTTGAGTTGGATTTCGGAAATTCAACAGGAGCAACAGATGACAGTATTATAAAAGAACCATTTACAGTTTATATCAGTGGTATTGATGTTTATGGTGATGTATCAGAAACAAGTAGAAGTGACGTGAATATTATTGCAGCTGTAAATCCACAAACACATCAGATATTACTTGTAACAACACCGCGTGATTATTATGTTCCTATTCCGGGAGTTTCAGGAGGACAGAGAGATAAGTTAACACATGCGGGAATCTATGGTATAGATGCATCTATGAAAACTTTGGGTGAATTATATGAGACAGATATTAATTATTATGCGAGATTAAATTTCACTTCATTAATTGATATTGTTGATACGCTTGGCGGAATTGATGTATATTCCGAATTTGCATTTACGACAAGTAAAGATTCAGAATATACTATGGATGTTCAGGAAGGGTATAATCATTTTAATGGTAAAGAAGCTCTTGCATTTTGCAGGGAAAGACACAATCTTCCTGATGGAGACAATCAGAGAGGAGAAAAATCAGCAGGCGGTTATTACTGCAATGCTAAAGAAGTGTCTGTCGCCTACAATGCTTTTGAAGGCAAATGCAATTATGGAACAGGTGAGCAAAGATGTTGAGACAAATATGACTCAGGAGCAGATTAATGCATTGATCAAGCATCAGTTGAATAATAATGCAACATGGACAATCCAGTCTATAGCAGCAGAAGGAACGAATACAAAAGGTACTTGTTATTCTAGTGGAGATACAGAACTCTTTATTATGGAACCGATTGAATCTTCTGTGCAGAATATTATTGATTTGGTGAATGTTGTTGAAGAAGGCGGCGTATTGACCGAAGGAGAACAATTAAATTAAGAATGGGTAGAGGAGGCGCAAAAATAGTAAGAAGCGTCTCCTTTTTTAAAGCTGATTGATAATGATTTCAAAAACATAATGTGTAGAAATATAAAATCTGCATAATTTATAAAAAAAATAAGTATAGACATTGAATAATGGAATGAAATTTGATAATATATAAGTTATGTAAAAAACTTGTAATAATTTGTAACATTGTTAATGGAGAGGATTTCTATGAAAAATATATTCAGCTTAAAAACATCAAAATCAAGAATGATATTACTATTTATTGTAGATGTCATTACAATTATAGTGAATTCTTACCTAGCGTTGATTGTTAGATATAAAATGGATGGGAACACGGTTCCTGTGGAAGATTTGGCAAGTGTTAATACGTATTTGTTGATTAATATAGTTACTACAATGATCATCTTTCTTTTATTGAATTTATATAATAGAGTCTGGTCATATGCAAGTCTTTATGAGGCGCTACTTGTTTGTGCAGCGGCAATTTTATCAACAGCATTTCAGGCATTTGGAATGAGTCTGCTTTATCTGACAGTGCCAAGAAGTTTTCATTTGTTCTATTTCTTTTTCTTGACAATGACAACTTTGATCACAAGATTTTCTTATCGTATTTTGCATGCTCTTCAAAGAGGTATCTCAAAGAATACAAACCGCCCGATCAATACAATGGTGATCGGAGCAGGCGAAGCCGGTAATATAATAATCACCGAGATGAAAACAAGCAAACATTTAAACAGAAATGTTGTGTGTGTAATTGATGACAATCCATCAAAAACCGGAAAATATATTCGCGGAGTACGCATTGTCGGCGACCGTACGAAAATTAAAGAGGCTGCGAAAAAATATGATGTAGATGAGATTATGCTTGCAATTCCATCTGCTGATAATAAAGACACCAGAGATATCCTGCGTATTTGTAATGAAACAACCTGTAAGCTGAAGGTACTTCCAGGCGTGTATCAGCTGATCAATGATGAGGTAAGTGTCTCAAAATTAAGAGAAGTTTCTATTGAGGATTTGCTGGGAAGAGATACTGTGAAGATTGATATTGACAGTATTGCCGGATATGTGAGAGGCAAGAGTGTTCTTGTAACGGGAGGTGGTGGCTCTATCGGAAGCGAGCTCTGCCGACAGATTGCTGCACATAATCCGAGAATGCTTATTATTTTTGATATATATGAAAATAATGCATATGATATACAGCAAGAATTAAAAAAGAAATATCCAAAACTTAGATTAGAAGTGCTTATTGGTTCAGTTCGTAATACAAAGAGAATTGAAAGTGTGATGGATCTTTATCGACCAGATGTAGTGTATCATGCAGCTGCACATAAGCATGTCCCGCTGATGGAGGACAGTCCGAATGAAGCAATTAAAAATAATGTTTTTGGAACTTATAAGACAGCACGTGCGGCGGATAAGTATGGGGTCAAGAAATTTGTACTGATTTCTACAGATAAAGCAGTTAATCCGACGAACATTATGGGGGCGTCCAAGAGATTATGTGAGATGATCATTCAGACATTCAGTAGATATTCCAAGACGGAATTTGTTGCTGTGCGTTTTGGAAATGTGCTTGGGAGTAATGGTAGTGTTATTCCATTGTTTAAGAAACAGATGGCAGCCGGAGGTCCTGTGACAGTTACACATCCGGATATTATCCGTTTCTTTATGACAATTCCGGAAGCTGTATCATTGGTAATGCAGGCAGGCGCATTGGCTCATGGAGGAGAAATCTTCGTGCTTGATATGGGTGAGCCGGTTAAAATTGCTGATCTTGCCAAGAATTTAATTCGTTTGTCAGGTTATACTCTTGGTGTGGACATGAATATTGAGTATACAGGACTTCGACCAGGAGAAAAATTGTATGAGGAGATTCTTACAAAAGAGGAAGGTTTACAGAAGACGGCAAATAATCTGATTTATGTGGGACAACCGTTAGAATTTGATGAGGTACATTTCTTAAGCGAGTTGAAAAAACTCGAAATTGCTGCATCAGAGGAATCAAGGGATGTGAAAAAAATCGTATCTGGAATTGTTCCGACGTATCATATCAGAGAAGAAGATAAAGAACGTGATGAAGAGATGTATGAAGAATTATTAAGTCTTGGAAAAGCGAGTCATGAAGAACCAGTTGTGGAGGATAGATAGATGGAAAACAGACATATAGCATTTTCACCACCGGATATTACGGAGGAAGAGATTGCAGAGGTTGCAGATACTTTAAGAAGTGGATGGATAACTACAGGACCTAAGACAAAGAAATTCGAAAACGAAATAGCAGCATTTTGCCATACGAGTAAGGCAGTTTGTCTTAACTCAGCTACAGCATGTGCAGAGATGAGTTTACGTGTTCTTGGAATTGGTCCGGGGGATGAAGTGATTACAAGTGCGTATACGTATACTGCATCAGCAAGTGTTGCAGTACATGTAGGTGCAACGCTTGTATTAGTAGATACTCGGCCGGATTCTTATGAGATGGATTATGAAAAGCTGGAATCTGCAATTACAGAGAAAACAAAGGCAATCATTCCGGTTGATCTTGGAGGGGTGATTTGTGATTACGACAAGATATACGACATTGTAGAAAAGAAAAAGTCATTATTCCGTCCGAGCACAGAGATACAGAAAAAGATGGGAAGAATAGCGGTAGTAGCCGATGGTGCGCATGCATTTGGTGCTACAAAAAATGGAAAGCATAGTGGAGAAATTGCAGATTTTACAAGCTTTTCTTTTCATGCAGTAAAGAATCTTACAACAGCAGAAGGCGGAGCAGCAGTCTGGAGAGATATTGACGGAATAGATAATGAAGAAATTTACAAACAGTTTATGCTTCTTTCTCTGCATGGTCAGTCTAAAGATGCTTTGGCTAAGACACAGCTGGGAGCGTGGGAGTATGACATTATTGCGCCGTATTATAAATGCAATATGACTGATATTATGGCATCTCTTGGACTTGTACAGTTGAGAAGATACCCATCGATTTTGGCAAGAAGAAAAGAAATTATAGAAAAATACAATGAAGGATTGAAAGATCTGGATCTTAGTGTATTGAAACATTATGGGGATGATTTCGCATCAAGTGGTCATTTGTATCTTGTTAGATTAAATGGAAAGACAAGAGAAGAATGCAATGCAGTAATTATAAAGATGGCTGAAGCAGGCGTTGCAACAAATGTTCATTACAAACCGCTTCCACTTTTGACAGCATACAAAAATCTTGGATTTGATATCAAAGATTATCCGAATGCTTATGCACTATTTGAAAACGAGATTACGTTACCGCTCCATACAAAACTGACAGATGAGGATGTAGAGTATGTGATTGAAACATTTAGGAAATGTGTAAGTGAGGTTTAAAAGATGTGCAGATGGGACGAATTGCCTCAGAATATGCAAGTGGAAGAAGTAAAAAAATATTATGACATTTTGCAGCGACATAAAGTAAGTTTGATTCTGAAGCGTCTTTTTGATATAATAGTAGCAGGTGTGTTGCTTGTGCTTTTATCACCACTGCTTTTGATACTAGCAGTTTGCATTAAACTGAATTCTAAAGGTCCGGTTTTCTTTCGACAAGTAAGAGTGACAACATACGGTAAGCCTTTTCGGATTTTTAAATTCCGTACGATGGTTAACAACGCAGATAAAATCGGAACGCAGGTTACCACGAAAGGTGATACCAGAATAACAAAAGTAGGAAAAGCATTACGCGGATGCAGATTAGATGAACTACCGCAGTTGCTCAACATATTATCTGGAGATATGACATTTTGTAGGCACCAGACCAGAAGTTGAAAAGTATGTAGCACATTATACAGATGAGATGAAGGCAACACTGTTATTGCCAGCAGGGGTAACATCAAGGGCAAGTATTGAATATAAAGATGAAGACAAGCTTCTTGAATCAGCAGAGAATGCAGATCAGGTTTATATTGAACAGATTCTGCCAAAAAGATGAAGTATAATTTGAAAGCAATTGAAGAATTCAGTTTCTGGCAAGATATCAAGACAATGTTTGCAACAGTAATAGCAGTTATAAAATAACAAAGGTATGAAGGAGAACTCACAATGAACGTATGGATTGTGAATCATTACGCCATTCCACCGAGTATGGGGGGATTGGTGAGGCATTATTATTTTTCAAAGTACCTTCAAAAGAAGGGGCATTCGGTAAAAATCTTTACATCCAGTAAGATTCATAATACAGATATTAATATGATCAGGGATAAATCTCTTTATAGAGAAGAGATGGAGGATGGTGTAGAGTATACCTTTGTTAGAAGCCGTGATTATAAAGGAAATGGAATGGACAGAGTTATCAATATGATGGATCTTCCATTCAAGACCTGGAAAGCAATGAAGCGGTTTTATAAGAAAGAAAAGCCAAATGTGATTTATACATCTTCTCCAGATTTATTTGTTGCATTATTTGCATTATTATTTGGCAGAAAACACAAAATACCAGTTGTTGTGGAAGTACGAGATTTATGGCCGGAGTCGATTGTAGAATATAATGGTATGTCTCGAATGAATCCAATTATTCAAGTACTGTATCAGCTTGAAAAATGGATTTACGTACACGCAGATCAATTGATTTTTACAATGCCGGGCGGAAAAGAGTACATATGCGATAAGGGCTGGACGAAAAAAGTTAATATCAATAAAGTAAATCACGTAAATAATGGCGTCGATTTAGCAGAATTTGAAGAGAATAAAAAATTATATAACCTTGAGAATAGCCAGATTGCGAATGATAATGCATTTAAAGTAGTTTACATGGGATCTATTCGAAAAGTAAATAATCTTCAGACATTGGTTGATGCTGCAAAAGAATTGAAAAATCAGGATATTCATTTTTATATTTATGGAGATGGCACAGAAAAAGACATGCTTGAAGATGAGTGCAGAAAGTATTCATTGAATGTTAAATTTGAAGGGCGTGTAGAAAAGAAATATATTCCGTATATTCTGAGCAATGCTGATTTGAACATAATTAATGTTCAGGGGGCAGGCTTAAATAAATACGGATGCAGTTGGAATAAACTGTTTGAGTATATGGCGAGTGAAAAGCCGATTTTATGTAATCTTCCGGTGAATTATGATTTAATAAGAGAGAAAAAATTAGGAATTGCAAAGCGATTTGCGAATGGAAAAGAATATGCGGAAGAGATTACAAAGTTTCGTCAACTTACTTCAGAAGAATACGGAGAGTATTGCCAACGTTTAAAAGAATGCGCACAAGAGTATGATTATCAGATACTGACAAATAAAATTGAGCGGATTTTAAAAAAGGCAATTGATAGTTCAAAACGATAAGTTTGTTTTGAAGAGAAGCGAGATAGTAAAACAGAGGAGTCATTTTGATGAAAATAATGTTTGTATCGGCAGCAAATAGTACGCACACTGTTAGATGGGTGAATGCATTAGCAGAGAGAGGACATGAAGTGTATCTTGTTTCAAACAGAGGCCATGAGCCGAAAGAAGATGCACTGAATTCGAGAGTAAAATTATACTTGATGAAACACAGTGGTGGCAAAGGCTATTATCTAAATGTCGGTGAATTGAGAAAAATTGCCAAAAGAATAAATCCGGATGTCATTAACGTACATTATGCAAGCGGTTATGGGACATTGGCGAGGAAAGCACGATTACCGAAATATATTCTTTCAGTATGGGGAAGTGATGTATATGATTTCCCATATGAAAGCAGGGTGAAAAACTACATTTTAAAAAGAAATGTGAGAAGTGCTTCTTATTTGGCCTCAACAAGTAATTGTATGGCTGTCCAACTGAAAAAGGTAATGCAGGATGAAAAACTGGAAATTACGATTACCCCATTCGGAGTGGATTTAAATCAGTTTGATCCGAAAAAGTATAAAGAAACAGAAAAAGAAGAGCTGATAATAGGAAATATAAAAGCTTTAGAAGAAATTTATGGTATTGAAGAAATGATTCTTGCATTTCGAGATCTGAAAAAGGAATTGGAGCAGGAGCATTACTCAAGGAAGATTAAATTATTAATTTATGGTTCGGGAAGCAAAAAAGAACAGTATGAAGATCTGATCAATAAGCAGAACCTGCAGGATTCTGTTTTCCTAAAAGGGAAAATACCTAACACGAAGGTGCCGGAAGCAATAAGCGAATTTGATATTTTTTGTGCATTAAGCCGGAAAGAGAGTTTTGGAGTAGCAGCAGTAGAAGCCATGGCGATGAAAAAGCCCGTTGTTGCATCGGATGCAGATGGATTTAAAGAAGTTATAGAAGACGGAAAAACAGGATTGATTATTTCTCGAAAAGAAATAAATAAGGCAAAAGATGCATTGAAGAAACTTGTGCTTGATGAAAAGATGCGCACAAAGATGGGAAATAATGGACGTCAACGAGTGGAACAACTGTATTCATGGAATGACAATGTAGAGAAAATGCTTAATTTATATGAAAGAGTGAGGTGTGACAATGAACATTAAACAAGAAAAAAGATGTATTGTCCACATCCCCAACCATATTGAAAAAAGCGGAAAATCGGGCTCCAATATCCGTCCAATCAAGATGAAACAGGCATTTGAAGAAAATGGTTATCTTGTTGAATATATTTCAGGATATGGCACTGAAAGAAAAGTTCAAATAAACAAGATAAAACGGAATATAAGGAACGGTATAAAATATGATTTTCTTTATTCAGAGAGTTCTACAATGCCAACTTTGCTGACTGAAAAAAATCATTTGCCTCGTTATCCGTTTTTAGATTTTAGCTTTTTTAAATTTTGCAAGAAAAACGGGATAAAAATCGGACTTTTTTATAGAGATATACAGTGGAAATTTTCTGTATATCGTGATAATGTATCATGGTATAAGAAGTGCTTTTCGATTCCAATGTACAGATATGATTTAAGGCAATATAAAAAATTGCTTAATGTATTTTATCTTCCAACAGATGAAATGCGGGCATACTTAAAAGAATATCCGGAATTGTTGAATAGAAGTGCAATTCTTATGCCAGGATGTGCGGAATATGATGTTGATGCCGTGCAGGCAATATCGGATTTGACTGCAAAAAAACTAGAAATCTTATATGTTGGTGGAATTGACAGAATCTATGATTTGACAGTATTTTTCCAGGCGATGCAGCAGATGCCTGATCAGGTTCATGCTTATGTCTGTTGCAGAGAAAAAGAATGGGAAAATGCAAAGAGCAAGTATTTACCATATATGAGCGAAAAGATTTCCATTATTCATGAGAGTGGACAGGGATTAGAGCCATATTATAAAAAAGCAGATATATGCTGTGCCTTTGCAGGTGAAGGTGATTATATGCGTATGGCAATGCCGATAAAGGTGTTTGAATATTTAGGACATTATATACCGATTATAGCAACCAAAGATACAGCAGCAGGTAAATTTATTGAAAAAGAAAACCTGGGATGGAGTATAGAATATAATCAGGAAGCATTAAAACAATGCTTGCATAATATCTTACAAAACCCGGCATTACTGCAGGAAAAGCGAGAATCGGAAATATCGGCATACGAGGCTAATACATGGAAAGCTAGAGCAAAACAGGTTATTTTAGATTTAAAATAAAGGAGAAGAAAAATGAAAGAACAATTATTGAAGAAAATTGAAAACAAAGAAATCGAAGTTGGTGTAGTAGGTCTTGGATATGTAGGACTTCCACTTGCTGTAGAGAAAGCAAAAGCTGGATTTAAGACAATCGGATTTGATGTTCAGGAAGAAAAGGTAAACCTTGTAAATGAAGGTCATAATTATATCGGAGATGTTGTAGACAGTGATCTGAAGAAACTTGTTGACGAGGGAATGCTGAAAGCAACAACAGACTTTAGTTTTGTAAAAGATGTTGATTTTATCGCTATCTGCGTACCTACACCATTGGATTCCCATCAGGAGCCGGACATCAGCTATGTAAAGGCCTCAACAGAAGCTATTTCTAAATATCTTACAAAAGGAACAATGGTAGTACTTGAGTCTACAACATATCCGGGAACAACAGAAGAACTGATCAAACCAATCCTTGAAGAAGGATCAGGATTAAAATGCGGAGAAGATTTCTATCTTGGATTTTCTCCAGAGCGTGTTGATCCAGGTAACCTGATCTATAAGACAAAAAACACACCAAAGGTTGTTGGAGCAATCGGTAAAGATGCGACAGAGGTAATTGCAACAATGTACCGTGCTGTACTTGAAGGTGATGTATATGAAGTTTCTTCACCGGCAATCGCTGAGATGGAGAAGATCCTTGAAAACACATATAGAAATATCAACATTGGTCTTGTAAATGAACTGACTATGCTCTGTGACAGAATGGGAATCAGCATGTGGGAAGTTATTGATGCTGCTAAGACAAAACCATATGGTTTCCAGGCATTCTATCCAGGTCCGGGACTTGGTGGACACTGTATCCCGCTTGATCCATATTACCTTACATGGAAAGCAAGAGAGTATGGATTCCATACATCTATGATCGAAGGATCTATGATTATTAACGATCAGATGCCGGAATACTGCGTAGAGCGCGCAAGCAAGGTTCTGAATCGTCATAAGAAAGCTATGAACGGAGCAAAGGTACTTGTCCTTGGTGTTGCATACAAGCAGGATATTGATGATTACAGAGAAAGTCCGGCTCTTCGTGTGATTGAAGTGCTCAAACGCGAGATGGCAGATGTTGATTTCTATGATCCATGGATTTCTGAGTACAAATATCATGGAGAGAAACATCAGGGAATTGAGAAAATTGATCCGGAAATCATTGCTTCTTACGACCTGATCATGGTAACAGCAGCACATACGAATGTAGATTATGACATGATTCAGAAGAATGCAAAAGCAATCTTTGATACAAAGAATGTTATGAAGAATATCGAGAACAGAGAGAATATTGAAGTTCTGTAGGAGGATATAAAGATGAAATATGCATTAATTGGTTGTGGAAGAATTTCAACAAATCATGTAAAAGCTGTTGTAAATAATAAACTCGAATTTGTAGCTGCCTGCGATGTTGTACCGGAACATATCGAAAATGTTCTTGCAAAACATGGACTTGAAAATGATACAAGTATTAAAAGATATACAGACTACAAAAAAATGATTGAAGAAAATGAAATCGAACTTGTTGGTATTGCAACAGAAAGTGGTCTTCATGCAGAGATTGCTTTGTACTGTATTGAGCATGGAATCAACTGTATTATCGAGAAACCGATGGCAATGAGCATTGAAGATGCAGATAAGATTATTAAACTGTCTGAGGAAAAAGGCGTAAAAGTATCTGCGTGTCATCAGAATAGATTCAATGTTGCAGTTCAGGAGATGAGAAAAGCTCTTGAAGCAGGAAGATTCGGAAAACTTTCCCATGGTTCTATTCATGTACGTTGGAACAGAAATCAGGATTATTATACACAGGCTCCATGGAGAGGAACATGGGCTCAGGATGGTGGAGCTCTTATGAACCAGTGTATCCATGGAATTGATCTTCTTCGTTGGATGATGGGAAATGAAATCGATGAAGTTTATGGTGTAACAAAACAGCAGTTCCATCATTATCTTGAAGCAGAAGACATCGGAATGGCAGTTGTAAAGTTCAAAAATGGAGCAGTTGCAACAATTGAAGGAACAACAAATGTCTATCCACAGAATCTCGAGGAAACATTATATCTGTTCGGTGAGAATGGTACAGTCAAGCTTGGTGGAAAATCTACAAATAACATTGATGTATGGAATTTTGCTGATGAGACAGATGATGATCAGGCAAACAAAGGACTTGAAGAGCAGACAAGTAATGTATATGGAAATGGACACACAAGTCTTTATGCAGATGTAATTGATGCAATTAAGAATGACAGAGCACCATATGTTGATGCACATGCAGGAAGAAATGCACTGGAGCTTGTTCTTGCAATTTATAAGAGCCAGAAAGAAGGTCATGCTGTAAAACTTCCACTGGAGAATTTTGCAAGTCTGGATATGACAGGAGAATTTTAATGAGTGATTATTTTGTACATGAAAGCAGCTATATAGATGACGATGTTAAAATCGGAAAAGGCACAAAAATCTGGCATTTTTCTCATATTCAAAGTGGATCAGAAATAGGAGAAAACTGTTCTTTTGGACAGAATGTGAATGTGTCAAATCATGTAAAAATTGGAAATGGCGTAAAAGTACAGAATAATGTATCCATTTATGAAGGGGTTGAATTGGAGGACTACGTTTTTTGTGGTCCTTCTATGGTTTTTACGAATGATTTGACACCACGTGCCAAATATCCAAAAGGAAGTGCCGGATATAAGAAGACACTTTTAAAAGAAGGTTCAACAGTAGGTGCAAATGCAACGATTGTATGTGGTCATACAATCGGAAAATGGGCTATGATCGCAGCGGGTGCTGTCGTTACAAAGAATGTAAAAAATCATGCATTAATGGCAGGAGTTCCGGCAAAAAGAATCGGTTGGGTATGTGAATGCGGAAATGTTCTTGGAAAAGATTTGAAATGTGAATGTTGTCATCGAGAATATGAAGAACATACTGATGGATTAAAATTAAAAAAACATTAATGATCTTTTAAATAAATATATGGGTTTTTGTGAATATAATGGCAAAGAATATGAAAATTAGTTAATACATAATGCTGAGTAAATCGGAACATGTGAAAAAGAGGGATAAATAGAAATGCAGTTTAGAGATTTAAAGAAACAATATCAGGTATTAAAAGAAGAAATGGATGTTGCAATTTCTGAAGTATTAGAAAATTGTAATTTTATCAGCGGAAATCAGGTAAAAGAATTAGAGGAGCGTCTTGCAAAATATGTTGGAAGAAAACATTGTATTACATGCGGAAATGGTACAGATGCGTTAACGATGATGATGATGGCATGGAATATCAGGGAAGGAGATGCAGTTTTTGTTCCAGATTTCACTTTTTTTGCTTCAGCAGAAGTAGTTTCATTTGAAGGTGCGACACCTGTATTCTATGATGTTGATCCGGATAGTTTCAATGCAGATGTGACATCTCTGAAGGATGCAATTCAAAAAGTAAAGGATGAGGGAAAACTTATACCGCGTGCAATTATTGCAGTAGACCTTTTTGGACAGCCGGCAGATTATGAAAAACTTGAAGCAATTGCAAAAGAAAACAATCTTCTTCTGTTGGAGGATGCTGCGCAGGGATTTGGCGGAAGAATCGGTGATAGAGAGGCATGTAGTTTCGGTGATGCATCTACAACATCATTTTTCCCGGCAAAACCATTAGGTTGTTATGGTGACGGTGGAGCTATTTTTACAGATGACGATGAGACAGCAGAATTATTAGAGTCTATCCGTGTACACGGAAAAGGACAGTTTAAGTATGACAATGTACGTATTGGTTGGAATTCAAGGCTTGATACACTTCAGGCAGCAATTCTTGGAGTTAAACTTACTGCATTTGAAAAGAATGAACTGAAAGCTGTTAATGAAGTTGCAAAGAAGTATACAGAAGCTCTGTCAGATATTGTTAAGACACCATGTGTTAAGAACGGATTTTATTCAAGCTGGGCACAGTATACAATTCAGCTGAAGAATCAGGAAGAAAGAGATGGGCTTCAGTCTTACTTAAAAGAAAATGGTGTTCCATCTATGGTTTATTATCCGAAGCCGATGCATTTACAGACAGCATTTGCTGATACAAAGAAGTATGTAGATTGTCCGGTTTCAGAGGAACTCTGTAAGAAAGTTCTTGCATTGCCAATGCATCCGTATATGAATGCGGAAGATTTAGAGAAAGTATGTAATTGCGTGAAAGATTTTTTGAACTAGTCTTGTAACAGATTGAAAGGAAGATATTATGAGACAATTTTGTGGAATATTTATGGCTAAATTAAAAGAATACGAACGAAGACATCCAATTTTGATCATAATATGGTCTGTGTTAATTACAGCTCTTCTTGTGGCAGGAGTTATGGTGGGATTATCATTCCGCCATAACACTGCAAAAGAAGATGAGTATATAGTATTTAATAATAAATATATAGAAAAAGAACTACAACAGATTTTAAAAAAAGATAAAATAACACAAGAGGATTTAGACAGTCTGCGGACAATAGATATAGAAGATAATCAGGAAATTACAGAAATTGCAGATCTGGCTAAGTGTAAGAAACTTACTCAGCTTACAATCAAAAATTGTAAGTTGAATGATATTTCGGCAATAGAAGGGTTAAATGAACTCCAGGTGCTTGATTTATCTGGAAATGAAATAAAGGATATAACAGCGTTATCAAAATGTTATTCATTAACTGAATTGACATTAACAAATAATCAGATATCAGATATTTCACCAATTTACGGATTGGAAAAAATACAAAAACTGGTTATCCAGCAAAATAATATCGGAAATATTCAAGAAGGAATCGAAAAGATGAAGAGCCTGACATTTCTTGATCTTTCAAAGAACCGACTTGTGAATATAAATCAATTAGCAAAAAGTGAACGGTTAAATTTTTTGTATGTGTCATCAAATATGCTTTCTGAAACACCGGAGTTAGAAGGCTTGACAAATTTAATTCTGTTAGATTTGGGGAACAATGCATTTTCTAAATTAGGATATTTGGGAAATCTTGAACAGTTAGAAGAACTCGACATTTATTCTAATCATTTGGAAGATTTTGACGTTTTAAAAAGTTGTCCGAATATAAAAAGATTAAATATTTCATATAATGAGTATTCCAGGTTAAATGGAATTGAGCAGTGTCCGGATCTCGAGTTTCTGAGCATGAAAGGAACGAAGATAACGGATATTAGCGTGTTGGAAAATCTTCATAATTTTAATACAATTTATCTGGATAATGATTTTGACAGATCACAAATTGATTTTATGATAGGCAATTTTAAAAATGGTGATGAAAAAACAAAGCAGTATTTATTGGATAAACAGTACAATTTAAATGATTGAGGGTTATATTTTGGAGATATTACTTATATTGGTGATTTTTGGGATTTCAACGATTTTGTTCAGTAAAGCAGCAGGAACGTTGAATCCTGGTAAGGTAAATGTTATATCATATATATATTATATTTTCATGTTACAGACATTTGCAGGAACGGCTTTGATTTTATTAGGATTTGATAAACACTATACACTGGGATATCTGTTAAATCGTGATAAAAGCTGTATGATTACAGAAGTAGTTGTTTTTGGAATTGCAATTTTTTTACCGGCATTTATTTTGCTTTGGGAGAAAATGTTCAGAGTCAACATGAAGAAACAGTATCAGGAGTACTTAAAGAAAGAAATAGAATGTGAAAAAGAAGATTTGATTTTTCCTTATTTTGCATTGCTTTCAATTGGGTGTATCGTCTTGTTGATAGGTCTTTTGGCGAAGATTGGATATATTCCGCTTTTGAAATTGATTCATGCGTCAGCGGATTTTGATTTTGCGACAGAGAGAACCAGAATAGGAGGACTTTATTTTATACATCCATATTTAAGCAACATTTTTGTTCTGATGATGGTACCGCTGCTTTCTTATGTGGCATTTGCATACATGCTGAAAACAAAGAAAATAAAATGGACAATTATCACAATTGCTCTATTTATTTCTTCTGTTATTATAAAGACATATAAATTTGAAAAATCATCGGTTGTTTTTTATTTCGCAGCTTTTATAATTATGTTAATTTATTATAAGGGTGGCATTAAGATGATTTATATGATTATATCTGTTGCATTTATGGCAGTAATTATAGTAGCATTTTATTTTCATACAGGTTTTTCAGGATCGCTTTTTGATATTTATAATGGACCAATGGGAAGGACTTTATTTACACAGGTGGGGACTCTGGCATATTGTTTTGATTTGTTCCCAAAAGTGTTCGGTTTTCTTGGAGGCCGGAGCTTTACTCCGACAATTTTAAGATTAATTGGGATGAATAGCAGTGATTATTTGAGAAGCGCAAAACTGACAATGGCATTTTATGGATCAGAAAAAGTGTATGATGGCTCGGCCGGAGTAATGAATGCTCTTTTTGCAGGTGAAGCATATGCAAATTGGGGATATAAAGGTGTGATTTTTGCGGTGATTTGGGTTGCTCTTATTTTGAGTCTTGTAGTTCTGTTAATTATGAAACTTAAAAAAACACCTTCAACATTAGCACTTGGAGCTGTTTTAACAATTAAATTAGGAACAGCGTTGGAAGGTGGATTTTGTGATTTTGTATATAGCTTTGATCTTATACTAACTGTACTGTTTTTACTTGCAATTTATTACTTCTTTGAAAGAGAAGGAAAGATACAAAGGTATATCACAGGAATATCAGAAAAGGTGAAAGGCCAGTTCGTTTATGGGAGAAAAAATAAAAAGTAAGTTAAATGGTTTGATAAAAGGAGGCTTTTTTCACATTTTTGTAGGTAATACACTTGTGAAAATGATTGCTTTTGTTTCAAGTATTGTAATTGTACGTTTAGTTGACAAGACAGATTATGCTTATTTAACGTATGCTGATAATTTATATAACTATGTAGTTTCATTTGCCGGTCTCGGAATGACATCGTCGATTCTTAAATATTGTGCGGCGGCAGATACTGAACAGGAAGATAGAGCATATTTTGAATTTGCAATGAAATATGGAACTCTATTTGAAGCTATCTTATCTTTGATTGTAGTACTTTATGTAGCTTTAACTTCGATTCCGTTCCCTAATGCGCGTAGCGTTGTATATGTACTGGTGATTTATCCTGTTTTTAATAATATATTGGCTACAGTACTTAGTTATTTGAGAGCACATGGCGAGAATGAGGCGTATGCACGTGCCGCTGTGGTTCAGACAACAGTTGTATTTGGATGTAGTGTATGTTTTGTTTTATTGATTGGTATCAAAGGAATTGCATTTGCCAGATACGTGGCGATCATAGTTGCAATCATATCTGTATGGGCAGCACTAAAGAGAAATATTTCTAAAGAGAAAGCGGCGAAGCTGAGTCCGGAACAGATAAAGGCATTTATGGTAATGTCTATCTCATTAATGCTTTCTAATCTGTTTTCACTGATTATGCCAATCAACGAGATGACGCTTGTTAATGAATTACTGAGGAATGAAACAATAACAGCAAATTATAAAATTGCTATTATGATTCCCGGTCAGTTGTCATTCGTGACTCAATCAATTATTATTTATTATTTTACTATTATTGCAAAAGCATCAGATGGAAAAGAAGTGTGGAATATTTCAAAGAAAGTTGGTATGATGACAGCAGGAGTTATTGGTATCATAACTGTTGCAGGAGCAGTGCTTAGTCCGTATATCATAAGAATTGTGTACGGAAGTCGTTATGAAGATGCAACTGCTTTATCAACTGTTTTTTGGATAGTATATGCGTTGAATGCAGGAATCAGAATGGTTCCAATGAATTTTCTGCCGGCAATAGGAGTTGCAAAATTCAATGCAATAATGGCAGCAATTTCTTGTGGAGTACATTTAATCATTACTTATTTTGCAATCAGTCAATTTGGAATCTGGGGAGCTGGAATTGCAACAGGATTTGTATATGTAGTATCAGGAGTGGTATACTGGATATATTATCGGAAAAAGTGTTTATATGATTAAATAACAGATTTTATATAACAAGGGGAGAGAACATGTTAGTTTCTTTTTGCGTGATTGCATATAATGAAGAAAAAGCACTTGATTCGTTGTTCAAAGATATTATTGCACAAGATTATCCACATGAAAAAATGGAAATAGTTCTTGTGAATGCTATGTCCACAGACCAAACGAGAAAAAAGATGGAAGAATTCTCAAAAGAGGATCATGGGTTCCGAAGAGTTGTAGTATTGGACAATAAGAAGAAGATACAGGCAGCAGGATGGAATGTAGCTATTACAGCAGCCAAAGGTGATGTGATTTTAAGGATTGATGCACATACAATGATTCCAAGTGATTTTGTATCAAAAAATATACAATGTATAATAAGTGGAGAAAACGTGACAGGAGGCAGAAGACCGAATGTTGTTGAAGAAGAAACCCCTTGGAAACATACATTGTTGTTGGCAGAATCTTCTATGTTTGGAAGTAGTATTGCACCTTATCGTAAAGGAAATCACAAAACGTATGTGAAGTCTGTTTTTCATGGAGCATATCGTAAAGAGGTATTTGAAAAAGCAGGGCTTTTTAATGAAAATTTAGGACGAACAGAAGATAATGAAATGCATTATCGTATTCGAAAAGCGGGATATAAAATTTGTTTTAATCCAGATATTATATCTTATCAGAATATTAGGAATTCATGGTGTGGAATGTTAAAACAAAAATATGGAAATGGGCATTGGATTGGCTTGACGCTTGGAGTTTGTCCGGGATGCTTTTCTATTCATCATTTTGTTCCTTTGGCATTTGTGCTTGCACTGATTCTAACAGGAATTATAGTTTTGCTGGGAAATACAGGAATGTTTGTTTGCTTATGTGTATTATATGTGATTGTCGATCTGTTAATGTCAGTATTAGCTGTTCAAAGGCAAAAGTGGTACAATTATTATTTAATGTTGCCGTTAATATTTCTATCACTGCATTTAGCATATGGAGTAGGAACCTTAATTGGAATTATAGAAATGCCATTTTGGGTAAGGAAGATTAAGAGGGATAAAAATGAGTAAAGAGAAGATGTCATGGAAGCAGAAAGAACAGATTATATTTATATGTGAAATTCTACTATTTGTAATAGGATCTGTGTTATTTTTGGTATCAAGAGTGGAAAATCTCTTTAATCTGGGATTAGTGGCAATCATGATATTATTCTGTATGAATATCCTGTTCAGTATAAAGAACTTTAAAGAAAATTTTTTATACTTTTTCATGCAGCTTACGCTTTTTACATTTCAAATCAGCAGACCTTTTATAGGAATGTGCAGGGGAATGAAATGGTGGAAAGAAAGTTTTCAGAAAGAGGAAAATATCTGGTTTGCATTGACTTTGATTGTTATTACGGAGACTGCGCTTTATATTGGTGCTAATATTATAAAGTTTTCTCGTATAAAAATTAGAGAAAACAATACACATTCTTTAGACAGCATGTTTTGTAAAACAGAATTTGTCAGCAATCTCAGGAAGATTTCAATGGTTGTGTTTTATGTAACAATGCTGTTTTATCTTATTGAGCAATTTGAACCTTTGATTAAAATAGGAACTGGAAATTACTTGGATTATTACACAAATTATTCCAGTAGTCTGCCAGGTTTCTTTCATACGTTGGCCTCTTTTGCACGTTATAGTATATGTGTATTTCTTGCTACACTACCAGAAAAGAAAAAAACGTTTATTCCATTGAGCTTATACGTTCTTTCCACGATTCCAAGTTTGCTGATAGGAGTACGGAATCCGGCAATGTTAAGTCTCTTGTTTGTATTATCTTATTATTTACTGCGAGATTATTTAGTAGATGATAAGAAATGGATCGGAAAAATTGAAAAGGGACTCCTTGCTATATGTACACCAGCTTTAATTATTTTTATGGGAGTATACGCATATATACGTAGTGGCTTAAAGATTGTAACCGGAAACTTTTTAACATTAATTGCCGATTTTTTCTATGGTCAGGGAGTCACATTTAACGTTACAACAATAGCGTATGGATATCGAGAGGGAATCAGACTATCTCCTCATTTGAATTTTACATTTGGAGATATTATAGACTATATTTATAGAGGAAGTATAGGACAGAAAATTTTTCATACAGAAGGTTTGACGTCGGCAAATAGTGAATTTAATGCCCTTCATAGCAATAATCTTTCACACATTCTTTCTTATTTGAGCATGAAAGAAGATTATTTGAATGGTCATGGACGAGGATCAAATTATTTGGTGGAGACATGGTTTGATTTTGGATATGTTGGAGCTTTTATATTCAGCATTATTTTAGGAATTATTTTACTATATATGGTATATGGGTTTGGAAAAAGAGTATTGCTTAGTACAATTATTCTTGTCTCATTACAAAATATTTTCTTTATTCCCCGAGCGGAAGCGACTGGATGGTTAACATTTATTGTGTATATTCAATTTTGGCTTTGCATTGCTGTATGCTATGGTGGAACGGTGTTTTGTTATAAGACAAAGCTATTTGACCGGTTGAAAAGAAAAAAAGCTCTATAATTATTTGCAGGGGAGGAAAAGGTATGAAACGAAGAAAATGGATGGCTTTGATGCTATGTGCGGGAATATTTATGGCAGATTTCTCTGGAATACCGTTAAAAGTGTCAGCAGAACAGGTGGAACAGGCAGAAACGACTTTGGATGATCAAGGCACACAGAAAGATGATGGTGAAAATACAGAACTGATTCAAGAGACAGAAGATGAAAATAATTCAGAAGAATCGCCAATCGAAACAGAACCGGAAGAAAGCGCGGCAGAAGATACAACAACGGAAGAATTACCATCAACAGAAGTGGTGACAGAATTAAAAACTACAATTGTCAGTAATAAAACAGCAAGAGAATATGTGGACAGAACCGTAGAATTGACAACAAATGTCGAGGATGCGGTCGGAAATGTCGAATACCAGTATACAGAAGAATATAGAGGGGAAACAGCTGTTGTTCAGGAATACGCAGAAAATCCAGTCTATTCATTTAAGACATCTAGCGTTGGTGAACATGTATATCGAGTAAATGTAAAAGATGAAAATGGTAATATAGGATCAGCAGAGTATAAGATTGAGGTGGTTGCACATCCATCGAAAGTTCTTTCAGGAAAATTAACCAGTAATAAAACACAAAAAGAATATGTAGATAGAAAGATAACGTTAACTGCAGAAGCAACAAATGGATATGGGAATTATCAGTACAGGTTTACTGAGAAGAAAGATGGTGTAGAAACAGCATTACAGGATTATGGTGACACAAATACCTATTCATTTATAACAAAGGAATGTGGCGAACATACATATTATGTTTACATTAAAGATGCAGAGGGACAGGAAATACAGTTATCCTATACGATGACAGTTGTACTGCATCCGCAAAAGAAATTGACAGCAGAGCTTAGTTCGAATAAGACAAATCGAGAATATATACAAAGAACAGTTGTTCTAACAGCAGCAGCCAAGGGTGGCTATGGAAAGATCAAATATCAGTTTTCTGAAACATATGGATCAACAACGGCAGTAAGACAGGCTTATAGTGAGAAAAACACGTATACTTTTAAAACTTCAGGAACGGGACATCATGTGTTTTATGTTGACATGATTGATGAACAGGGACAGAAATCTAGAGCATCTTATGAGATGAATATTGTTGCTCATCCGGATAATGTGTTGACAGGTAGTGTGACAAGTAACAAGACGACAAAAGAATATATCGATAGAAATATCTGCTTAACAGCAAATGCAAAAGGTGGTTATGGTTCACTTAAATATCAGTTTGTAGAATCTTATAATGGAAAAGTAACTGTTGTTCAGAAGTATGGTGAAAAGAACACGTATGCATTTAAGACAACAGGGCCAGGAACACATACTTATTATGTATATATAAAGGATAAAGAGAATCAGAGTACAAAACTCAAATATTCCATGACTGTTGTAGTACATCCGGATAAAGTAATAAAAGCAGGTCTTAGAAGCAATAAAACAACGAGAGAATATGCAAAAAGAACTGTTACATTAACTGGCAGTGGAGTGGGTGGATACGGAAAACGTCAGTATCAGTTTACTGAAGTATATGGAGCAACTACAAAGGTAAGACAGAGTTATAGTTATAAAAACACATATTCTTTTACAACGACGGGGATTGGAACACATATTTTCTATGTGGATGTAAAAGATGATGAAGGCCAGGTGGTACGTGCAACGTACACAATGCAGGTAGTGGTACATCCGGATAATCAGTTAAGAGGTTCCTTTGTAAGTAATACAAATGGTATAGCAAAAAACGGACAAAAAATACAGTTGACAGCAACTTCCAGTGGAGGTTATGATAATGTTCATAAATATCGTTTCAGAGAAGTATATGGTGGAAATAACAAAGTTTTACAAAATTATTCTACTAAAAAGTCATGTGAATTTATGTTCTCAGGAAATGGAGCACATACATATTATGTAGATATACTGGATTCGGAAAGTCAGATTTTAACATTGAACTTAAGGATAACATCTCCAGCCTATGTGGATAGAATGTCAGTATTCTCTACAGTGTCTACAAATAATGAAAACGGCACATATAATATGAGTAGAGCATTAAAGAGCTTTAATCAGGTTGTCATTCAGCCGGGACAGACCCTTTCATTTTTTGGCGTGGCAGGGCCATGTGGAAAAGCAGAGGGATATAAGCAGGCAGGAGTTGTAGGTGGTGTTGGATATGGCGGAGGTATCTGTCAGGCGAGCACAACGCTTTACGGAGCAGCAATAAGAGCCGGACTTACAATTGTTCAGAGAAGAAACCATTCTGTTCCATCTACATATGTGCCGATCGGTCAGGATGCAATGGTAGATTATGGATCATCAGATTTGAAATTTAGAAATGACTATGATTATCCGGTGAAACTGGTAACATATGTCAGTGGAAAAACATTGTATGCTGAAGTTTGGGGAATCCAACCAGACTGGTATGATTATGTTAATGTACGATCATGGAGTACAGGAAGCAAATCAGCGGTTGCTTATAGAGATTATGTTAAAAACGGAAAAACAGTAAAAACAGAACAGCTTCCAAGTTCATATTACAAATAATTTGAAATAACATGTTATAGAAAAAGACTGATTGGAAAATCAGTCTTTTTTTAAACGCATTTTTGTGTTATTATCATAGAGAAATCTATGGGGAGCAATAAGCAAGAGGAGGTTAAGATATATGAAAAAGCTATTAGTAGTTGTAATGTTGACAAGTATGGTGCTTTTTTCAGTGGGATGTGAGAAAAACAATGTGGATACAGAACAAAATACTACAGTAGAGGATTCAGGCAATAAGGATACAAGTGAAACGATAGATTCTGAAAAAAATAATCAAAAACAGGAGGAAGAAAAAAGCAATATTTCAGAAGAAAAGCAAGAGATGAAGACGTTGAAAATTTACTATGTGAATGAAAATGCTGAAATCGTTTCGGAAGAGATGAAGACAGAAAACATAGATGATACAACAGTTTGGAATCAATTAATAGAAAAAGGTATTCTGACAGAAGGTTGTAAATTGAACAGTTGTAAAATTGACGAGAATAATAAAACAATAGATCTGGATATGAATACAGAAGTTGGTGAACGTATCAGAAGTATGGGGACCACAGGGAAAGATGAAATACTTACATGTATTGTGAACTCCTATTTGGATACATATAACTGTGAGAAACTTAAATTAACAGAGAATGGACAGGCATTAGATACAGGTGATACAGAGTTAGATGGATACATGAATCACTTCTGAATGGAAATAAGAGCAATTGATAAACATAGAAAATAAGTAGGAGAAAAAATGATATCAAAAATAAGAACGTGTCTGGTCGCAATATTAGCAGCAACAACTGTGATTACATCTATACCGGTTTATGCAGCGGACACAAAAGTGGATACAAATATAGAAACAGTTGAAAATCAGCCATCAGACAGTGAGCAGATAGAAGAAAATCAAGTTCAGAATGCAATAGAGCAGCACCTGAATTATTTGTACATAGAAAGTCCGTACGTAGAAACTCCGGCAACACAGAGAATTGTTGTTTCCTGGGGGGATGGAACAGAAAATATTGAAGAGATTGATTTAAGTGTAGAACATAATGGGGATACACAAACATGGACTTCTGTAAAATCAGAAGACGGTGTCTTTCTATATGAGAAGGCATATGCAGATGGAGAGGATGGAATTTATACAATAACCAAATTGACAGTAAAGACAGCAGAGATGGAAACAAGTTATTTGCTGTCGGATCTTGGAATGGAAGCAAAATTTGGTGTTAATGAAGCATATGAAGGAATGTCAGAATTACAGCCGCTTGAAGGACAACCGGATGCAGAAGCAGCAACTGATGAGGAGCAGTATGATGTTGCTGTTATGAGTATTGATGAAGATGGAAATGTGATGGAAGAGTCCAGTATAGAAGATGCATTGGAGAAAGCGGAAGTTGAAGAATATGATTCGGATGAAGATATTCAGACTTATGCAGAGGATAATGCAAGAGCTGTGGATGATTCGAGAGCTGTCAATGAGAATGTTGTGGTTGCTCTTGATCCGGGACATGATTCAACGCACACAGGAGCAGGAGCGAATGGTGTAAGAGAGGAAGTTTTAACTTTAAAGATTGCACAATATTGTAAGGAAGAATTGGAAAAGTATGCGAATGTGTCGGTTTACATGACACGAACGACAGCAGCATGCCCATATCCAAGCAATAAGAACAGTGGTGGGGATATTAGTGACCGAGTATATGCAGCTGCAAAAGCAGGGGCAAGTATATTTGTTAGCTTTCATTTGAATTCTTCTACATCGACTTCAGCAAAAGGTGCAGAAGTAATTGTACCAAATAATAGTTGGAAACCAGAAGTTGCACAGCAGGGAAAAGAGCTAGCGAATGACATTATGGATGAGCTGACTGCGATTGGTTTGCAGAAAAGATCTATTTATAGTAAAGATACAACACTGGCAAATGAAAAATATCCAGATGGATCAAAATCAGATTATTTTTCGGTTCAGATTGCAGCGAAAGAAAATAATATTCCTGGAATTATAGTAGAACATGCATTTGTAACGAATACAGGCGATGTAAATACATATCTGAATAATGAAGCCGGGTTAAAAAAACTCGGTGTTGCGGATGCTACTGGTATAGCAAAGTATTTAGGGGTATCTAAGGAAAAAGGAACTTGGGTAGAGGATTCCAATGGATGGAAATATAAAGAAGGCGGAAAATATGTAACTAATTCCTGGAAAGACATTGATGGAAAGAGATATTATTTTGACGCAAATGGATATCGGGTGACAGGCTGGCAGACAATTGGTGGAAAAAAATACTTCTTCATGCCAGAAGGTTATATGATGACCGGTTGGATTTCTTTTGGAAGTACAAGATATTATCTGATGCCCGATGGACATATGCTGACAGGCTGGTGTAGCTTTGGAAGTACAAAGTATTATCTTGCATCAGATGGAAAGATGGTACGAGGTTGGCAGACAATTGATGGAAAACGATATTATTTTAATGATGATGGAGTGATGCAGACAGGCTGGCAGACAATCAATGGAAAGAAATACTTCTTCATGCCGGAAGGTTATATGATGACCGGCTGGATTTCTTTTGGAAGTACAGGATATTATCTGGATAAAAACGGAGTAATGAAGACCGGCTGGCAGACAATCAATGGAAAGAGATATTTCTTTATGCCGGAAGGCTATATGATGCGCGGCTGGATTTCTTTTGGTCAGACAAGATATTATCTGGATTCTAATGGTGTGATGGTGACCGGAAAACAGGTGATTGACGGGACAACGTATACGTTTGCTTCTGACGGTAAGCTGATTGTAGAGAGTAAACGTGGTTGGAAAACAGTAAATGGAAAAAAATATTATTACAATAAAAATGGAGTAGCAGTAACAGGCTGGCAGACGATCGATGGAAAGAAATATTTCTTTATGCCGGAAGGTTACATGATGACCGGTTGGATTTCTTTTGGAAGTACAAGATATTATCTGATGCCCGATGGACATATGCTGACAGGCTGGTGTAGCTTTGGAAGTACAAAGTATTATCTTGCATCAGATGGAAAGATGGTACGAGGTTGGCAGACAATTGATGGAAAACGATATTATTTTAATGATGATGGAGTGATGCAGACAGGCTGGCAGACAATCAATGGAAAGAAATACTTCTTCATGCCGGAAGGTTATATGATGACCGGCTGGATTTCTTTTGGAAGTACAAGATATTATCTGGATAAAAACGGAGTAATGCAGACAGGCTGGCAGACAATCAATGGAAAGAGATATTTCTTTATGCCGGAAGGCTATATGATGCGCGGCTGGATTTCTTTTGGTCAGACAAGATATTATCTGGATTCTAATGGTGTGATGGTGACCGGAAAACAGGTGATTGACGGGACAACGTATACGTTTGCTTCTGACGGTAAGCTGATTGTAGAGAGTAAACGTGGTTGGAAAACAGTAAATGGAAAAAAATATTATTACAATAAAAATGGAGTAGCAGTAACAGGCTGGCAGACGATCGATGGAAAGAAATATTTCTTTATGCCGGAAGGTTACATGATGACCGGTTGGATTTCTTTTGGAAGCACGAAATATTATCTTGGCACAGATGGAGTGATGCGGACAGGCTGGCAGACAATTAATGGAAAGAAATATTTCTTTATGCCGGAAGGTTATATGATGACCGGTTGGATTTCTTTTGGTCAGACGAGATATTATCTGATGCCGGATGGACATATGCTGACAGGATGGTGCAGCTTTGGAAGTACAAAGTATTATCTTGCATCAGACGGAAAAATGGTACGAGGCTGGCAGACAATCAGTGGAAAGAAATATTTCTTTATGCCGGAAGGCTACATGATGACCGGTTGGATTTCTTTTGGAAAGACAAGATATTATTTGGATAAAAATGGAGTGATGCAGACAGGATGGCAATTTATATCCAATACATGGTATTATTTCCGAACCAATGGAACATTGGATGATTCTTGTACTACAGATCAGTTGATGGCTATTTCTGGAAAGACTACTGTGACTGCATCCCAGATAGAAAAATATTTTAAGGCTAAGGGTGCAACATATCCGGCATATTATGCTGAGACGGATGCGCCAACACTTGAAAAATTCTGTCAGATTTACGTTGAAGAAGCGAATGCGGAAGGAATCAATGGGGCAATTGCATTTACACAGGCAATGAAAGAGACTGCATGGCTTAAATTTGGTGGCGATGTTAAGATTGAACAGAACAATTTTGCAGGACTTGGAACAACTGGTGGCGGCGTTGCCGGAGCATCATTTACTACAGTACGTGAAGGAATACGAGCTCAGATTCAGCATTTGAAAGCATATGGATCCAAAGATGCATTAAAGAATGAATGCGTAGATCCAAGATTTTCATTGGTTACAAGAGGAAGCGCTCCTTATGTGGAATGGCTTGGTCAGAAAGAAAATCCAAATGGATATGGATGGGCTACAAGTGAAGGATATGGTATTGATATTGAAAAAATGGTGAAGAATCTGCAAACATATTAAAGAAATAATAGTTTGGGCGTCTATTGTAAGTTCAATAGGCGCCTTCTTAGTAAAACGATATTCATTGTTTACTATGCAGATGGAGAATATTCAGAATGAAAAAAATATGTTTTGTTAATTATGATATGACAGTAACAGGAGGAGTTGAGCAAGTCACAACAACTCTTGCCAATGAGTTTTGTAAAGAATATGAAGTATATATTTATGCAATCTTTGGAAAAGGAGGGCATGTTCCATATGACCTGGATCCGAGAATTACATATAGAGCAGAACTAGAAGAAGAGTGTCGAGTACGCGACAGAATTAAGAAGACATTTCGACCATTTAGGGAATTTGTTAGACAAAATCAAATAGATGTGGTTTTCCTTATGGAGAATTATCCAGCTATGACGGTTTCACCGGTTCGCTTTTTTACGAAAGCAAAGTATGTGTTTTGTGATCACGGTGCATTAATGAATGAATGGGAGAAGAAAGATATCCGCTTTTTCCGTTTCTGGGATTCATTAATTTCACATTGTACAGTGACATTGACGGAACAGAACAGACAGGATTATATTAGAAAATTTCATATGAATCCAAAGAAAATCCGAAGTATATATAATTGGATCAAACCAGAAATCCTGACTATGCGAAAGGAATATAAAGAGGATTCGAGAAAAATTATCACCGTAGGAAGATTCAGTGAAGAAAAGGGATATGATCTTCTTGTAGAAGTGGCGAAAAAAGTATTGCCTTCTCATCCTGAGTGGGAATGGCATTTATACGGAACGGGAGATACTTTTGACGAGATACACCAAAAGGTGGTAGAATACGATTTAACGTCTCAATTGATTCAGAAAGGGAATGTAAAAGATGTATATAAGTTGTATAATGAATATGCATTTTTGGTATTACCATCTTACAGGGAAGGATTGCCGTTAGTATTGCTTGAGGCAAAGGCAAGTGGACTTCCTATGGTGAGCTTTGATGTAACAACAGGGCCAAGAGAAATCGTTGAGGAGGGGAAGGATGGATATTTAATCCCCCCTTATGATTTGGACAAGATGGCAAATCGTATAGAATTGTTGATGGATAGTGAAGAACAAAGAATTGCGTTTTCAAATCATACGATATCGGGTGTAAAAAAATTTGAAAAAGAAGAGATTTATCGACAGTGGACGAATCTGATAGATGAACTGACAATGGAAAGGAAGTAATTGGAAAGTAAATGAAAGTATTACAAGTTGGATTATCCTTTAATCCCGGGGGAATTGAAAGTTTTGTAATGACTTATTACAGAGAATTGAGTAAGAAGGGTGTTAGATTTGATTTCATAAGTATGTTTCCACACCTTGCGTATGAAGAAGAAATCAAGTCACTTGGAGGAAAAGTATTTCATACATGTGATGCAAGAAAACATCCATTGAAATTTAGCAGACAAATGAGAAAGATACTTCGAATCGGAAGGTATGATGCAGTTCATGTAAATATGCTGTCAGCAGCGAATATAGTACCGCTGATTGTGGCAAGCTATGGAAAGGTTCCAACAGTGATCGCACACTCACATAATTCTTCGACTCCGGGAGTGGTGAGAAATTTGTTGCACAGAATTAACCGACCGTTGATTCCAATGTTTGCTACAAAGTATTTTGCATGCAGTGAATTGGCTGGAGAATGGCTCTTTTCAAAAAAGATAAGAGAGAGTAACAATTATCATCTTATCCACAATGCTCTTGATCTGAAAAAATTTGCTTTCAGTTTGTCAGAACGTGAAGAGATCCGCCATGAACTGGGAGTAGAAGGAAAATTTGTGCTAGGACATGTGGGACGTTTTGAAGAACAGAAGAATCATGAATTTCTTTTGGAGATTTTTCGGGAAGTTGCATCTGCCTGTGAAGAAGCTATACTTTTGTTAGTTGGAGAAGGAGAACTTCAGGAAATGATCCAAAAGAAAGCTGAGGAATATGGAATAGAAGATAGAATCAGATTTCTAGGGATCAGAAAAGATGTTGCAAAACTATGGAAAGGAATGGACATTTTTGTATTCCCATCTCTTTTTGAGGGTCTTCCTATTGTTGCGTTGGAAGCACAGGCATCCGGAATCAGGAGTGTAATGGCAGATACGATTACAACAGAAGTGAAGTTAGTTGAAAAAGTGAAATTTCTGTCACTCCAGGATTCACCAAAGGAATGGAGCCGTGTGATTCTTTCTTACAAAGGAGAAGACAGGAGCGAAGAAGAAAATTCAGGAATCAGGCAGGCATTTGCAAAAGCAGGATATGATATTGAAAGCGCTGCGCAGACTTTGCTTTCATACTATGAATAAAATGGAGGAGATATCATGCCGACAATCAGTGTGATCGTACCGGTTTATAAAGTTGAACCATATATAAGAAAGTGTGTGGATTCCATTTTGGGACAGACATTTTCTGATATTCAGGTGATTCTGGTAGACGATGGGAGTCCCGACCAGTGTGGAAAAATATGTGATGAATATGCAAAACAGGACAATCGAGTGGAAGTGATACATAAGGAAAATGGTGGACTTAGTGATGCCAGAAATGCTGGAATTCCCTATGCAAAAGGAGAATATATCATTTTTTTAGACAGTGATGACTATATTGAAAATGATATGTTTGAATATATGTATACACGTATCAAAGATAGCGGAGCAGATATGGCAACATGTGGCTTATATGAAGTGTATAAAGACAGAATCGAGACACAAAAGGAAGAGGTGGATTTTGTCTGCACAGGAGAAGAGGCTTTTCGCTGTATCCTCAGGGGGCATACGATCCGTGGAGAAATATGGAATAAACTGATCCGGAAAAGCTGTATCGAAGATCTTCGTTTTCCGAAGGGAAGATTGTATGAAGACATTTATTATACAGTAGACCTTATGCAGCGAATTAAGAAGGTGGCAGTAGGAACAAAGCCGAAGTATTATTATCTTCATCGAGAAGACAGTATTACCGGAAAGGCATACCGTCCGAAAGTATTTGACATAATAGATGGCTATACAAAGAATTATGAAGTAGTGAAAGAGAAATTTCCATCACTAACACAGGAGGCAGAGTGCCTCTGGATCTGGTCACGCTTTATTGTTCTGGATAAGATGCTGTTACAGGAGGATTATAAGAAGTTAGAAGGATATCAGGATTTGAAACGCTTTATTCGCGGGCATATCCTGACAATCCTGCGAAATCCATATTTTCAGCCAAAGAGAAAGATTTCATCTGTTGTATTGTGCGTAAATACGGGCTTGTACAGGAAGATGGTATTCATGAGTGAGGAAAAGAAAAAATAGATGAAGAGACATGCGTATTTAATTAAGGCACATCATCAGTTTGATTTATTAGAAAAATTGTTACGGCTTCTTGATGATGAAAGAAATGATATCTATATTCATATAGGGGTTGGAGTGAACTACGATAGGGCCAGATTTGAAAAATGTGTGAAAAGATCTGGGATTTTTTTTGTGTATCCAGTAAAGGAATCCTGGGGAGGATATAGTCAGATTGAAAGTGAGCTTCATCTTTTTGAAGCGGCAGCAGAAAATAGTTATGCATATTATCATTTACTGAGTGGAGTGGATCTTCCATTAAAAACACAGGATGAGATCCATGCTTTTTTTGATGCAAATGATGGAAAAGAGTTCATTTATTTCTGTCCGAAGTCTTTTTGGAAGGAGTCTGCTTACAAATATGAGCAGTACCGCTTTTGGCAGGAAAAGATTGGAAGAAAACAGAAGGGAGTTTATTTCTTTATGGAAAAGATTTCCTTATTTCTGCAACGCAGACTCGGAATCAGGAGACATCAACCAGAAATGGAATATTGCTTGGGGGCTAATTGGGTAAGCATTACACATTCACTGACAAAATATATCATCGAACAGAAAAATCTGATAAAAAAGCTGTTTGAGAAAACATTATGTTGTGATGAATTTTTTGTTCAGACATTGGTGTGGAATTCAAAATACAGAGAGAATGTATATTCCTTTGAGGAGGATTATTTTGCCTGTCTTCGCTTGATAGACTGGAAACGGGGGAATCCATATGTCTGGAGAAATCAAGATTATGAAGAACTGATGAATGCCCCACATCTCTTTGCACGTAAGTTCGATGAAAATATTGACCAGGAGGTTATAGATAAAATCTTTCAGACAATATCTAGTAGACAAAAAGCAGGAAAGGAGAACTCATGAGAGGAAAACAGGCTTTTAAGAATATGGTGGCTAATTTGTTTTTGCAGGTAATTGTTCTTTTGTCCGGATTGATATTGCCACGTTTTATTCTTGAGGCTTATGGATCCAGTGTAAATGGAATGATTACTTCTGTAAATCAGTTTCTGACTTATCTAGGACTTGCAGAAGCAGGCGTGGGGACTGCGACGGTAGTTGCGCTTTATACGCCACTTGCCCTAAATCAAACAGGGGAAGTGAATTCTATTCTTTCAGCTTCAAGAAAATTTTATAATAAATCAGGAATGTTATTTCTTGCATTGACAATAGTTCTTGTTGGCGTATATCCGTATTTCATTTCAGGACAATTAGATAATAGTCTTGTGAGGTGGATGATTATTGTTTTGTCGGGAAGTACACTGGTGGATTATTTTTTTCTTGGTAAATACAGAGTATTACTAACAGCAAACCAAGAAGGATATGTAGTTGCTTTAATTCAGGCAGCAGGTACAGTTGTTAATATGGTTGTATCCATATTTCTGATTTATATTGGAGCAGGTGTTTTAATTGTAAAGGCAGTAGCAACTGGTGTATATATGCTTCGCCTGGTGTTAGTTAAAATCTATGCAAAGCGGAAATATCCGGAACTTGATTTTCATGCAGAACCAAAGGATAGTGCATTAAAGCAGAAAAATGCAGCACTTTTACATCAGGTTGTTGGTATTATCGTGAACAATACTGATACAACAGTACTCACAATTTGCCTGGGTACAAAGTCCCTTCTTGAGGTTAGTGTCTATGGAGTTTATATGATGGTAGTTAATGCAGTGAATCAGTTGATGACATCGTTTTCGAATGGTCTGACCGCAGGATTTGGAGAAGTGATCGCCAAGAATGAGGAAGAGACACTAAAAAAGAGCTATTCAAGTTATGAGTATATGTATTTTGTAATCATGTTTATTGTGATTGCCTGCATGGGAGTGTTGATCTTGCCGTTTGTTGGAGTGTATACGGTTAACTTGACAGATGTGCAGTATGTGCGTCCTCTGCTGGGACTCCTTTTTACTTTGATTGTTCTGATGCAGAATGTAAGGATTCCGGGATTGACGATTATTTGCGCAGCAGGGCATTATAAGGAAACGAGATATCAGGCGATTTTAGAAGCTGTGATAAATATTACAGTTTCTCTTGGGCTGGTATGGAAGTTAGGCATGGCAGGAGTTCTTCTTGGTACAGTATGTTCTTATGGATATCGTTCTTTTGATATTGTGTTTTATACAAGTCGTCATCTGGTGAAAGGATGTGCAAAGATATCTTTGATTCGGATTGTAAGAAATGGAATTGCAGTTGCATTTCTTTGTATTGTTGGAACATATGTTATTCCTCAGAATATGGCATCTTTTATTATATGGTTCCTCTATGCAATCGGAATGGTGGCTGTAAGCGTATTTACTATTGTTGGGGTAAATTATGTGGTCGAACCGGATGAGTTCAAAGAACTTGTACTTAGGGTGAAGGGAATTTTGGGAAGGAAAAAAGAAGATTGATGGAAAAATGGAAAGCACAATGTGTTTTTATAACACATAACATCTTTATTCGTTTATTTTTTATAACTGCTGCAGTTGTCTGGACTTTGGGATTACAAACATCTAATGTGTTTGTAGTTCCCTTGGTAATTATCCTTTGGTTTTTCCTTAAATCTGACAGAATACAGACAATCAGACAGGGACAGGAAAAAACAGAAAAGATAGTAGTGAATCTCATAGCAGGTGTATTTGCTGCTTTTTGGGTAATGGGAAATTATGATGTTTACCAGGAAAAAGGAATTTTTTTGATAATTCAATATGCTGTTTCGATGCTTGGAATCTATCTGTTATTAAGAGAATGTATAGGAATACTCGTTTATAAATTGTCTAGGTGTAATTTACGCTCAGCAGATATTCAGAAAATCAGTCCGTTCCGTTTGGGTATATGTGTATTTTTTATTTGTATTTTGTGCTGGTTGCCTTATTTTCTAGCATATTATCCAGGAATCATTACAGATGATGCAGAGTGGCAGTTAGAGCAGGCGATTGGTCTTAGATCCTTTAGTAATCATCAGCCATGGATTCATACGATGTTCCATAGATTGTTTTATAAAATTGGATATTATTTATTTCATACAGTAAATGCAGGGGTCGCAGTATGTGTGGTAGTGCAGATGGGAGTGATGGCGGCAGCATTTGCTTACCTGATTACAACTTTCTATAGAGAACATATGAAGCGGGGGTTTCTTTATGGTTGTGTGATTTATTTTGCTCTTATTCCTTTTCATGCGCTTTATGCAGTAACCCTTTGGAAAGATGTGGCAATGGGAGCGGTTGTTCTTTGTTTTTCAGTTTCTGTCTGGCGTATGACAGGAGAAAGAAAAGTAGGAATTGGAACATCACTGATTTTTTTAATTATGGGACTTTTGCTCTGTATTCTTCGAAGTAATGGCTTTTATGCGTATTTGTTGTGTGTTCCATTTTTTCTTTTTTTCTTGAAAAGAAATAGAAGAAGTATTCTTTTGTTTAGTGTGATGACGATTGCATTGACGTTATTTTATAAAGGCCCCGTATTAAAATATTATGGAGTGACACCTCCGGATACGATAGAATCCTTATCAATTCCGGCACAGCATATTGCCAGAGTAATAGCGGATGATGGTACTTTGTCGGAAAAACAAGAAAAATTATTATCAAAAGCAGTAGATGTTAGTCAAATAAAAAAAGAATATGATCCGGCACTTTCGGATCCAATCAAGACACTGGTTCGTCAGACAGGAAACCAGGAATATATTGCAGAACATAAGATAGACTATTTTAAATTATGGATTGAGCTAGGGATAGAACATCCCTCTACTTACTTGAAAGCACAGATTGATCAGACGAAGGGATATTGGTATCCGGATATTCAGTATTGGGTAACAACAACGATGATGAAAGAAAATAGCTGGGGGATGTATCGGGATTCAAAGATGCCGGGGTGTGTGCTAAACATTATGCGGTTTGTTGAAACATTATATAAACAGATTCCTATCTTAGGATTGTTGTGGAGTATCGGATTCTATACGTGGACAATGATTCTTTTGGCAGGGGTCACAATTTGCAGAAAAAAATCAATTGCCCCATTTTTCCCGGTTGCAGCAATTTTACTTTCGTTGTTTATTGCAACGCCGGTTCAGGCAGAATTTCGTTACAGCTATGCTATGATGACTACGATTCCTTTATTTATAATGATTGCATGTAGTGAGGAGAAAAGACAAGATGAAGAAAATAGCAGTATTGATACCATGTTACAATGAAAGCGTAACAATAGAAAAAGTAGTAAAAGACTATAAGACAGCCTTGCCAGAAGCAGATGTTTATGTTTATGATAATAATTCTACAGATCATACAGACGAAATCGCCAGAGCAGCAGGAGCTATTGTGAAATATGAGTATCGTCAGGGAAAGGGGAACGTAATTCGGAGTATGTTCCGTGACATTGAGGCCGACTGTTATATTATGATTGATGGAGATGATACTTATCCGGCTGAACATGCCCGCATAATGGCAGAGCTGGTTCTGAAAAAGGGGGTGGATATGGTAATCGGTGATCGCCTGTCATCTACTTATTTTATGGAAAATAAACGTCCCTTCCACAATGCCGGAAACCGTATGGTACGTTTCTTTATCAACAAATTATTTGATAATAATGTACGTGATATTATGACCGGATATCGTGCTTTCAGCAGACAATTTGTTAAATCATTTCCTGTATTGTCAAAAGGATTTGAGATTGAGACTGAAATGACAATTCATGCGGTAGATAAAAATTTCCTTCTTGAAGAAATTCCTGTAAAGTACAGAGACCGTCCATCGGGAAGTGTATCAAAGCTGAATACATTTTCTGATGGAATGAAAGTGCTTTCGACAATTGCGACATTGTTTCGTGAATATAGACCGTTTGCGTTCTTTACGAGTGTTGCTGTAGTGCTGGAAGTAATCGCATTGACATTTTTTATCCCTATATTATTAGAGTATTTTAAGACAGGGCTTGTGCTTCGTTTTCCAACGTTGATTGTATCAGGGGTAATTGCTTTAATAGGAATTTTACTCTGGGTTTGTGGAATGATATTGGAAGTGATTGTAAAGAAACACAGACAATTATATGAAATCATGTTAAATCAGATGGAAATGAGAGGGAATAAATGAAAAAACTAATTGCTCAGGTATTAAAGTTTGGCGTGGTCGGTGGGACGGCTTTCCTGATTGATTATGGTATAATGATTGCGTTGACAGAATTCTGTGGGATTAATTATTTGATTTCAAGTGGAATCTCTTTTGTGGTGTCAGTTATATATAACTATATCTTGAGCGTGCATTGGGTATTTGATGTAGATAAAGATGGAGATAAGAAAAAAGAATTTATTGTTTTTATCTTACTTAGCGTGATTGGTTTGGGATTAAATCAATTGTTAATGTGGGTGTTTGTGTCGAGAGTACATGTTTTTTATATGTTGGCAAAGATTTTTGTGACAGCGATTGTTATGATTTACAATTTTGTTACAAGAAAAATTTTTTTGGAGAAATGATTAAGTTAGAGAAGATAGATTTGTGATTTTGCTTTTGATGTGTTCATTAGTTATGGCGATAGTATCTGTTTGTTGTATCAATGAATATATATAGAACAAGCTTTCTATTTGGAAATAGTGTTTCTGTTACAGTTATTTTTGTTATACTTTTAACTATGTTGATAGCTAGTATAATAAAAATTCTTTTTTGTATTTTTGCTATAGTAGTTTTTGGGATACATCAACACAGATTGAAATGTTTTTAAGTTATATTCAAGGAAAAGCATTCTTGCAGGATCATCACCCGGTTTTTGATACAATACTATTTGGAGGTTTTATCTGGATAGGACAGAGGTTCTTCTGTTCTTCTAATATAGGGTGTTTTCTTTTTATAGTCATTCAGTGTGTGATGACAGCGGCAGCTTTTTCTTATTCCTGTGTATTTTTAAAACGTAAAGGAATAAGGAATATATATTGTTTTATTACTGTATTATTTTATGCATTATATCCACCAATTCCACAGTATGCAATCACAATGCTTAAAGATTCTTCATACCGGTAAATGCATTTGAAATTTTTCCAGATGCAGGAAGTGGATTAAGTAAGCAGATTGTTTATCAGCCAGAGAAACTTTCTACAATTCATTATCATTTTTGAAGATAGGAAGTAATTTGTAAATTATGATTTCTAAGATACATGAGATTTCTTTCGCTTCCGGGTGGACAACTCCATTCAAACAGTGTACAATAGGATGGTATATAAGTTTAAGACAACAAAAGAAGGGGTAATTATATGAAAGCAAAGAAATTAGCGGCAGTAGCATTATCACTGTGTCTTACAGTGCCAATGTTCAGCACAATCGTAAGTGCAGCTGATGGTTCTCTGATGTTCTCTGATCCACAGACAAAGGTTGGAGAGGAAGTAAGTGTAGATCTTGTTGTGAGATCCGGTGATTCAGCTGTTGGTGATGCAGATATTACAATGAGTTATGATACTTCTGCACTTCAGTTTGAAAGCGGAGAGGGTGTAACAGTAGACAGTGATGGCAAGCTTACATACTCAGGAAGCGGAGACGGAACAGCGACAGAACTTCGTACTACAATGACGTTTAAAGCATTGAAGATGGGAGACACAACGATCACAGTTGACAGCTCAAAGGCTTATCTGTATTCTGATGAGACGCTGACATTAGATCAGGGATCTTCCGCAATTAAGATTGAACAGGCAGATGATGGTTCAACAGAAGTTGAGGCAACTGGCAGTACAGCAGCAGGTACGACTACAGATATCACAGTAAGTGTGAACGGAACAGATTACAATTTTTCAGAAGAATTTGCAACATCTGCGATTCCGGTAGGATATAGTGAGACTACAAAGACATTCAATGGAGAAGAGCACAAGTTTGTTGCTAATGAGGCTGGTGTTACACTTGGATATTTGGTAGATGCTTCCGGAGAAGGAAAGTTTTTCCTCTACAATGAGGACGATTCTACATTTGTTCCATATACAGAATTGAAGATTTCTGATACAACATCTATTATTCTTTTAGCAGATAATGGAGGAGCAAAACTTCCGGATTCTTACCAGGAAGGGGAACTTACAGTAGCAGATCAGACGTATCCATATTGGGCAAACCCGGAGAATGATCGTTATGATCTTCTGTATGCAGTGAATACAAGAACAGGTGAAAAAGGGTTCTATCAGTATGATTCACAGGATGGAACTTATCAGAGTGTAGATGTTCAGACAACAGACAGTACAAAGAAGGAAGCAAAAGGGATTGTTGGAAAACTGGAGTCGCTTGTAAAAGAGCATCCAATTGTTCTTCTGGCTGGAGGAGCACTCATCGTAGTTGTATTACTTGTTCTTATGATTATGTTTGCAGTAAAACTTGTGCATAGAAATCAGGAACTTGATGATTTGTATGACGAGTATGATATTCCTTTTGAAGATGAAGAAGATGACGAGCCGGTTGCTGCTAAGAAGTCAGATAGAAAGGCGTTTGGACGTAAAAAAGTAAAAGATGATGATTATGACGATGGTTATGATGATGATTTTAATGATGATTACGATGCCTTTGATGATGAGTATGCGGATTATGATTTTGATGATGATTACGATGATGAGTATGCTGATGAATATGATGCACCGACAGGAAATACAAGAAATTTAGGGAAATCAGCTAAGAAATCAAAAAAAGGAAAAAAATCAGATGATTATGATGTAGATTTCATTGATCTGTAAGTTTAAGAGAAGGATGAAAGATACTGATTAGGTAGTTGAAAACATATAGACAGGATTAGAACTGTTCAAGAAGAAAGTTCTGATCCTGTTTTTCTATCGTTCTTTTCAATCTTTATTAATTGATTATACACAGATTTATCACAATGCGGAGTTACTATGTAAACATCAAAGAAAAAGAATAAACAAGAGAAGAGGTAATCTTTATGGAGAATCAATATAATTATTATAATTCGGATGGAATGAATGGAAACGGACAGGGTGAAACACCATTTCATGATGACAAGGGTGGTCAGAAACATCAAGTACCGCATGGTAAGAAACCACAAAAGAAAATTCCCAAAGCAGTGGCAGTGACAGGATTTGCACTATTGTTTGGAGTTGTTTCCAGTGGTACATTTCTGGCATCAAATGTTGTTGGAAGTAAAGTGTTGGGATTGACCGGTGTGACGAAGACCAATACTACGGCAACCAAATCTGTGAGCAGCAATGCTTCATTATCCAAATCTTCCAGTGTTGTAACTTCAGATGTTTCAAGTATTGTGGAAAATGTAATGCCATCAATCGTATCAATTACAAATATGAGTGTGCAGCAGGTTCAGGATTTCTTTGGTGGTGTGTCGCAGCAACAGAGCGAAAGTGCTGGAACAGGAATCATTATTTCCCAGAATGATTCAGAACTTCTGGTTGTTACAAATAATCATGTAGTAGCAGGAAGCGATACATTAACAGTTACGTTTGATGATGGAACAAGCGTTGAGGCGAATATTAAAGGAACAAACTCAGAGTATGATATCGCTGTTGTGGCTGTTCCACTTGACTCTATTTCAGATGATACAATGAAAGCAATTTCGGTAGCAACACTCGGAGATTCCACACAGTTAAAGGTTGGAGAACCTGCGATTGCAATCGGTAATGCACTTGGCTATGGACAGTCAGTAACAACTGGTGTAATCAGTGCTTTGAATCGTTCTGTTTCTGAAACAAACGAGCAGACTGGTGAGACAACAGAGAGTGATGCCAAACTGATTCAGACAGATGCAGCCATTAATCCTGGAAACAGTGGTGGAGCACTTGTAAATGCAAGTGGCGAAGTGATTGGAATCAACTCATCCAAGCTGGTTGGTGATTCTGTAGAAGGTGTCGGATATGCAATTCCAATCAGTGATGTATCCGATCTGATCCAGAATCTGATGAATCAGGCAACAAAGACAAAGGTTACAGAAAAAGATCAGGGCGCAATTGGCATCAAAGGAATGAGCGTGCCGGCTGAATATTCCAAACAGCTGAATATGCCGGAAGGCGTTTATGTATCAGAAATTACAAAAGGCGGTGGAGCAGTGGCTGCCGGAATGGCAAAAGGAAGTGTTATCACAGCAATTGACGGAACAACCGTATCAAGCATGGATGATCTTCAGGAACAGCTTCAATATTATGCCAAAGGAGATAAGGTGTCACTGACAATTCAGATTCCACAGAGTAATGGAGAATATGAAGAGAAGACAGTGGAAGTTACTTTAGGTGCGAAATAAATACTACTTTTAAGTGAATGTATTATGCTTAGGGATTGTCACGTGGCAATCCCTTTTGCTGTTGTTCACAATTTTTCTTATCTTCCATACAATAACAAAAAAGATATAAGGATTTATTTTATGGCACCATATTGTTCTAATAGGAATACGAACTGTTATTGTCAGAATGGAAATTACAGGTCACAAACAAGGCAAGAAAATGAAAGACAGCTTCATTGCAATATTCCTGTTCCTCCACTTCCGGAGCAGAAGTCGAAAAATTACTGTTGCGATGAGTGTGTTGGTGATTACAGCAAAACGGATGTTTTGCAAGAGTTTCCGGTTGCGATGGCTTATGTCCCATGGCAGCAGTGGAGAAAACTTCACGATCTCGGTTATGGATTTCAGTGTGGAACTATTTTTCAAGAGCTTGAAAAACCATTTCGTGGAAAAGGAGGATGCTGTAAATGAGTTGCAATTGTCATGAAATGAATCGAAGAGAACTTTTGAATATATAAATCAGATAAGTTTTGCAGTAGATGATGTTAAATTATTTTTAGATACACATCCTGAAAATCAGAAAGCACTTGACTATTTTCAAAATATAAAGAGAAACGTATTGAAGCACTCAAAGAATATGCAGAGGTATATGGACCTTTAACTGTAGATACAGTCAGCGAAAACAGTGACTGCTGGAATTGGATCAATGAACCATGGCCGTGGCAGGAAGGGGATGCTGATTTATGTGGAATTATGAAAAAGACTTCAATATCCTGTGAAGATAACCCAGACGAATCCGAAACTGGCGAAGATCATTATAAGTCAGTTCGGTGGACCGGATGGCGAATTAGCTGCATCTATGCGTTATCTTTCACAGCGATATACGATGCCATATAAAGAGGTAACAGGAATACTGACTGATATTGGTACAGAAGAACTTGCCCATATGGAGATGATCTGTGCAATTATCTATCAGCTGACAAAGAATTTGTCACCGGAAGAAATTGAACGTTCCGGTTTTGCACCGTATTATGTTGATCATACACTGGCATTATGCACAGGCAGCCAGCGGAGCTCCGTGGACTGCAACGTATTTTCAATCGAAGGAGATCCGATTACAGATCTTCATGAAGATCTTGCAGCAGAGCAAAAGCACGGACTACGTATGATAATATCCTGCGGCTGATTAAAGATCCTGAAATCTGTGATCCGATCCGTTTTCTGAGAGAAAGAGAGATTGTGCATTATCAGAGATTTGGTGAAAGTCTAAGAATTGTACAGGAACATCTTGACAGTAAGAATTTCTATGCGATCAACCCGAATTTGAATGAAGATGAAGTGTTTATTTTGTGAAAGGGATTGTCAGACGGCAATCCCTGATTTACATTTTATGTAAATACTGCTCAAAAATCCCCTTTACTTTTCCTATAAATCAGATATAATATACGCGTTGATGGGGAAACCATAACAATTAAATATACGATCAATGGGGATACTGTGATGTTATACTCACAGTATTTTTCTGTTTTTCTGATGAAAGGGACTTTTTCCCTGAGTAAAAGAGGCTATAATAAAAGAGATTTATTGTCGGGTGTAAATATACGTTACTGTTCACTCCTGTGTCAATCACTCCGCTGATTGACACGGAGGATGCATGTTTTGCTTGAATGCATCTCGCCCCATCGCCAAAGGCGATTTAAAATGGCGAGATGCGTTTCGGTCGCACAACGTGTGAACAGTAACAAATATACAGTTGACAGTAATTAAAAAGGAGAAGGCATATGTGTGGATTTGCAGGATTTGTCGGAGAAGTTGATGACAGAGAACAGGTACTTGTTAATATGATGAATACAATCGTACACAGGGGACCGGATAGTGCGGGAAAGTATGTGGATGAAGATGCAGCACTCGGATTTCGCCGTTTGAGTATCATAGATCTTTCTTCCGTTGGTGATCAGCCGTTGTACAATGAGGATCGCAGCATGGTTCTTGTATTTAATGGAGAGATTTATAATTACCAGGACCTGAGAGAAGAACTGAAAGCGGCAGGTCATGAGTTTGTATCGAATACAGATTCAGAGACACTGATTCATGGATACGAAGAGTGGGGCGAGAAGCTGGTAGACCGTCTTCGAGGAATGTATGCTTTTGCAATCTGGGATACAAAGAAGAAAAGATTGTTTGCAGCGAGAGATATTTTCGGAATCAAACCGCTATATTATGCGAATATGAATGGTACATTGATGTTTGCTTCTGAAATCAAAGCATTTATGGAGCATCCGAAGTTTGATAAGGTGTTCAATGAAGAGGCACTTGGAAACTATCTTTCTTTCCAGTTTGTTCCTACGAATGAGACATTTTTAAAGGAGTGTTCTGTGTACAGCCAGGACATTACTTTATATATGAAAATGGAAAAATGAACATTACACGTTATTTTGAACCTCATTTCACAGGAGACTGTAAGAAGCCTTTCAAAGAAGTGGTGGATGATGTAGAACGTGTGATGAAGGATTCCGTTGAGAAGCATAAAATCAGTGATGTAGAGGTTGCTTCTTACCTTTCCAGTGGTGTGGACTCCAGTTATCTGACTTATCTGGGACAGGTGGATCGTACTTTTACAGTCGGATTTGATGAAGGAAAGTACAGTGAGATTCAGGATGCAAAGGAATTTGCAGCAAGCATTAACATGAAGAATGACGCTAAGGTGATTTCACCGGAAGAATATTGGGATAAGCTTTCGGATATTCAGTATTATATGGATGAGCCGGTCGCAGATCCAGCTGCAATCGCACTTTATTTCCTCAGTGCAGAAGCGTCCAAGAAGGTTAAGGTAGTTCTTTCAGGAGAAGGTTCTGATGAATTGTTTGGAGGATATAACATATATTGTGAACCTTTGGAACATACTTCTTTAATAAAATACCGATGCCGGTACGCCGTTTCCTGGGTGCGTTTGCAGAACGCTGTCTGCCACGTGGTATGAAGGGAAGAGGTTTCCTTATGCGTCACGGAAAGACATTGAAGAGAGATATTTCGCAAATGCGACGAATATTTTACAGAGCGTGAGGCAAATCGTATTTTGAAAAAGGATGTAAGCCGGGAATCCAAAAGTGACAAAACCATTGTATGCACGTGTAAAAGGAAAAGATCCTGTGACAAAGATGCAGTATGTGGATCTTCATTTATGGCTGGTGCATGATATTCTGATGAAGGGTGACAAGATGGGAATGGCGAATTCTCTTGAAGTCAGAGTTCCGTTCCTTGACAGAGAAGTACTTGAACTTGCCGAGACACTTCCGTTAAAATACAAAGTACGTGCGCCAAAGACGAAGGTTGCATTGCGTGCTGCGGCAGAGCGACATATCAGAAGTAAGACAGCGGAGAAGAAGAAACTGGGATTCCCAATTCCGATTCGTGTATGGTTGAAGGAAGAGAAGTATTATAATATTGTAAAGAGATGTTTGAGTCTGATGCAGCGAAGAAGTTCTTTGATACGAAGCTCCTGCTTAAGATGCTTGATGATCATAAGAACGGAAAGAATACGAATGAGAAGACGGATAATAGCCGTAAGATCTGGACAGTTTATATCTTCCTCGTATGGTATGACAGATTCTTTGAGCATGAAAAACCGATTCATCCGGCGATGAGTGTTCAATAATAAAAATGTATCTGCTGTTTATTAATTGGGAATGTTAAAAATAGAATAGATACAGATTTTAGATGGGAGTATGTATGAGAAACTATGAGAGTGATGCTTATAGGAAGTATCGAAGCTCAATGGAGCAGAGACAGAAGGTTGTGAGAACATCAGGTTCTCCATATTCTCAGCAGACTGCGGTACAAGGGAAACGGCAAATAGCGGAAAGGTCTGCGAGTACAAAACGTAAAAGGACAAGAGAAAAGGGGAAACCTTATTATGATTATGATCTGCTTCTTGTAATTATTTTTCTGATGTGCTTTGGACTTGTAATGCTTTATAGCAGTAGTGCCTACAGTGCACAGAATGATTATAATAATGATATGTTTTTCTTTACAAGGCAGGCGATTATCGGTATTATCGGATTTCTTGCAATGTTTATCGTTTCTAAGATTGACTATCATCTGTATGGTGCGTATGCAAAAGAATTTTTGGTTTTCAATGTTTTGATGGCATTGGTGCAGACACCACTTGGTAAGACTGTAAATGGAGCAAGAAGGTGGATCAGGCTTCCTGGTGGCTTGTCATTGCAGCCGGCAGAGTTTACGAAGATTGCGGTGATTCTATTTATAGCATATGAAATCTGCCTCTTGGGGCAAAAGGCGAAAAAATGGGATGGAATTAAGATTCTGCTTGGTTATTGCCTTGTTGCAACACTGGGAGTTTTTCTATTGACGGATAATCTGAGTACAGCAATTATTGTGTTTGCAATTACATGTATTTTAATTTTGTTGTACATCCGAAGACCAAACCATTTGTTGCTGGAGTAATTGCAGCAGGAATCGTGGGAATCATTGGAATTATTTTTTGAAATATACACTTGCGGAAAGTGATAACTTTCGTATGCGGCGAATCATTGCATGGCTGAATCCGAGGCGAATGCTGATAAAGACAGCTATCAGTTTTACAGGGATTGTATGCGATCGGTTCGGGAGGCTTCTTTGGAAAAGGACTTGGAAACAGTACACAGAAGCTGCATGCGATTCCGGAGGCACAGAATGATATGATTCTTGCGGTTATCTGTGAAGAACTTGGAGTGTTTGGTGCAATTCTCGTTTTGTGTCTGTTTGCCTTTATGCTTTATAGATTATTGTTCATAGCGAGAAATGCACCGGACTTGTATGGTGCGTTGATCGCAACAGGTATTTTGCACATATTGCACTGCAGGTTACTTTAAATATTGCGGTTGTAACCGGATTGATGCCTACTACCGGAGTTACGCTTCCATTTATAAGCTATGGAGGTACGGCAATTGTGATCTTGCTGGCCGAGATGGGAATTGCGCTTGGAATTTCTTCGAAGATCCGGTTGAAATAAATTCTCCCTCTTTTCAACTTGACTGAAGTGTGTTATATTAATATGTAGTATTAAAACCACGTAAAGTAGGATGGAAAAATATGCGATAGAGCATGGGAGGATATAAGTTATGAGTTACAGAGTGATCGTAGATAGTTGCGGAGAGCTGACCCTACAGATGAAGGAGAGTGGAATTTTAAGACGGCTTCTCTTAGCATGGAAGTGGATGGCTTTCACATTCCGGATGACGAGACATTTGATCAGGCTGATTTTTAAGAAGAGTGGCTGCAAGCGAGGAATGTCCGAAGTCATCCTGTCCATCCCCGGAGCGTTATATGGAATTATACAAGTGTGATGTTGACAGAGTCTATGCAGTTACTTTGTCAGGGGAATTGAGCGGATCTTATAACAGTGCACTTCTTGGAGAGAAACTTTATAAGGAAGAAGGCGGAGAAGAAAAGATCCATGTATTTAACTCTCGTTCAGCATCTGTCGGAGAGACGTTGATCGGACGAAAGATTCAGGAATGTGAAGAAGCCGGAATGGATTTTGAACAGGTAGTTGAAACGGTAGAAGCTTATATTGAAGAACAGCATACGTATTTTGTTCTTGAGAATCTTGATACACTTCGTAAGAATGGAAGACTGACAGGACTGAAATCTCGGTAGTCAGCGCATTGAATATCAAGCCTGTTATGGGTTCTACCCCGAGGGAACAATCTGTCAGTTGGATAAGAGCAGAGGAATGAAGAAAGCTTTGGCGAAGATGGCAGAGCATGTCGCGAAGGATGCTGTAAAACCGGAGGAGAAGATTCTTGCAATTGCACATTGCAACTGTCCGGAACGTGCAGAGGGTCAGAAAATTGATTTTGGAGAAAGTAAAGGTGAAAGATTCCTTTATTGTAGATACAGCAGGAATTAGTAGTATGTATGCGAATGATGGTGGAATTATTGTTGTGCTTTAAGATATGCTGTGGTAAAATAATTGCTAAAGACCTAATAGGAAGGGAGCAGGCAAGAGATGAGTCAGGCGAAGGTGGATCGTTATAAGAAGGAAAAGGCGGACCGAAAGAAGACAATGCGTAAAGAGAAGATCATGCGCAATGTAAAAGATGTGTAGCGGGAGTAATTGCACTTGCAATTGTTGGCTGGTTCGGATATTCAGCATATGATCTGCATTCTTCCAACCAGGAACGTGCAGTTGCAGAAGTGAATTATGACTCTGTTAAGGATTATCTGAGTACACTTTCAGCAGAGTAAAGTTGTTATAATTACATATAGTGCAATAAAAAGAGGTTGTCGTATTAAGTGATACGTCTCCGGTTATAGGATTTTATATTTCGTTATCCTATAGGAAGGTGGCATATCATTGTTAAAACGGCAACCTCTTTTTGTGTTTCTTGCAACCAAAACAGGAAGTGAACAGTAACGTTAACTCTGAAAAGAAACGAAAAGTTCATAAAAAGGACTTGAAAAAGGTGGAAGTGTGGTTTACAATGGAGCTAAGTGGTGAGAAGTGGTAGAATGTGGTGCAATATGGAGAAGGAGTGGAAGCAAAGGGATTACGGTAGTGATACCTTTAGCGAACGCGAACATTTCCATAGATTCCGAGAAAGGGTTTCGTATGTTATTAGGAGAGTTTAACCATAACATAGACGAAAAGGCAGACTGATCATCCCGGCAAAGTTAAGGGAAGATCTTGGTGACAGCTTCGTGATCTGTAACGGATTAGAGGGCTGTCTATTTGTCTATTCCCAGGAAGAATGGAATAAATTCGTAGCCGAACTCGAAAGCTTACCACGAATGAACAAGGATGCCGAATCTTTAAACGCTACTTTTGGAAGTGCATCTGAGGGCAGTTTCGACAAGCAGGGGAGAGTTCTTGTCCCACCGTCACTTAGAAAGAATGCACATCTGAGAAGGAAGTAGTTCGGTCGGAGTCCAGGATCGTGTTGAGATCTGGGACAAGGCACTCGGAAGAGAAAACCAGATCAGCGAGGAAGATCTGGATGCGATTGCAGAACGTATGGAAGCGATCGGAATTCGCATCTGATGACAACAAAGACCGCCAAGTGGGGCAGTCAGAAGGAGGAGTCTATGGCATTCGAGCACGTTTCAGTGCTGTTGCATGAGACAGTAGACGGTTTGAACGTAAAACCGGATGGCATCTATGTGGATGCCACGTTGGGTGGAGGCGGACATGCATATGAAGTCTGTACAAAGCTTGGCGAGCAGGGGAGATTAATAGGTATAGACCAGGACGCTGATGCGATTAAAGCAGCAGGAAAACGCCTGGAAGGTTTCGGGAGAAGGTCACAATAATCCGGAGCAATTATTGTGATATGAAACCGCGGCTTCATGAGATAGGAATTGACAAAGTAGATGGAATTACAGTAGATCTTGGAGTTTCTTCTTATCAGTTGGATACAGCTGAGAGGGATTTTCATATCGGGTTGACGCACCTCTTGATATGCGTATGGATCAGCGTCAGAAGATGACAGCCGAGACATTGTCAACGACTATAGTGAATCGGAACTTTATCGTGTGATTCGTGATTATGGCGAGGACAGATTTGCTAAAATATCGCGAAGCATATTGTTGCAGAACGCACAAAAGGTCCGATTGAGACAACAGGACAATTGAATGAGATTATCAGTCATGCAATACCAATGAAGATTCAGAAGACGTCAGGACATCCGTCAAAACGTACATTTCAGGCTCTTCGAATTGAATTGAATCATGAGCTTGATGTTTTACGGGATACATTAGATGATATGATCGATCTGTTGAATCCAGGAGGAAGACTTTGCATTATTACATTTCATTCGCTTGAAGACAGAATTGTGAAGAGTTCTTTCCGTAAGAATGAGAATCCGTGCATTTGTCCAAGTCATTTTCCGGTTTGTGTATGTGGAAATGTATCCAAAGGAAAGTGATCACCAGGAAGCCAATCCTTCCGTCAGAAGAGGAGCTGACGGTAAACAGCAGATCAAAGAGTGCAAAGCTTAGAATCTTTGAACGTGCATAATTTGATATCACAGGGAGTATTTAGAGTATAACGAAACGTTCCTCCGGGAAGGGAGAGCCCGGCGGAACAAGAATTCAGAGAAAGGACAGGAAAGCGATGGCGAGAAACATAGGTCGCAGACAGCAGAATAGACCAGCAGCAGACTGGAACCACTTCTATGTGTACGGTAGTGCCGTGCGTCAGCCGAAGCTTTACCGTCTGAAATGGGACAGTTCGTAAGCCGAAGAAAAAAGAACAAGCCGTCAGGTGATTAAAACCGGCATCGTGCGCAGCGGATCAGTCCGGCATATGCGACTTTTCTAATTGTGGCGGCAGTCTGTGCGGTTTTATATGTGTTATGTATTTACGCTTACAGGCAGATGTTTTGAATCGTGCAGATCAGATCACAGCGCTGCAGCAGGAACTGACGGATCTGAAGGAATCAAATGATACTGCACATCAGGAAGCAGAAGATTCTGTTAATCTTGAGACTGTTCGTGAGAAGGCAATGAACGAGATGGGAATGGTTTATGAGTCTCAGGGCAAAGTGATTCATTATCAAAGCCCGACAAGTGACTATGTAAAACAGTATGATAACATCCCGGAAGATGGCGTTTTAGCGCAATCCAAGGATGTGAAAAATAAGGAATAATGGAAGATGGCAGGAAGAAAAGAAGGAAGAACAGATTTCAATTTCTGACTAAAAATTCCCGGTAAGAATGCAGAGAAAGCTGGTACTGCTGTTTATAGCAGTTATACTGGCTTTCTTGTTCTTGTAGGAAGAATTACATACATTAATGTTACGAAGGGAAGCAAGTATACAAAGCTTGTACTGAATCAGAAAATTTATGACAGTAAGACAATTCCATATAAACGTGGAGATATTCGGATAGAAACGGTACGAAGATAGCGACAAGTGAAAGGGTTTATAATGTGATTCTTGATGTTGTTGTAATGACAGATAAAGAAGAATATATAGATCCTACGATTAAAGTATTGAATAAATGTTTCGGAATCAGTGAAAAGACGGTACGAGAGATTGTAGAAGAAAACCCAATAGCAGATATATTGTATTGAAAAAGGAATCGATTACGAGACGGCTCAGAAATATAATGAGATAAAGAATGATACTGAGAATTATCCAAATGTAAAGGAATCGGCTGGAGGATGATTATAACAGAACATACCCATATAATACGCTGGCAAGTGATGTGATAGGCTTTACTTATTCCGGAAATATAGGAGCAATTGGAATTGAGAGTGCTTATAATGATGTTATGACGGGGACAGATGGCAGAGAGTATGGTTATCTGGATGAAGATGATACAGTCGAACAGAATGTAAAAGCAGCAAAGAATGGGAATAATGTTGTTACAACAATTGATATTACCTTACAGAGTATTGTGGAAAAATACATTCAACAGTTCAATGAAGAACATGCCGGAGAAGAAGGAAGTGGAGTGACCGGGAGCAAGAATACAGCGGTTATGATCATGAATCCGAATACCGGAGAGATTTTGGCTGAGGGCTCTTACCCTAATTTTGATTTGAACAAACCAAGAGATCTGTCCAGTATTTATTCCGAAGAAAAATGGAATGCTATAGATGAGAAGGATCAATTGAACATATTGAGTAGTATCTGGAGAAATTTCTGTGTCAGTGATGCATTTGAACCGGGGTCTACGATGAAACCGTTCACTGTTGCAGCCGGATTGGAGACAGGAACTCTTACCGGAGATGAATCTTATTATTGTGGTGGTTATCTTCATGTGGGAGATAACGATATCGGATGTCATCTTCGTTGGACATGGAACAGAAAGCACAATGGATGCAATTGCCAATTCTTGTAACGTTGCATTGATGGAGATGGCGGAAAAATCGGAATTGATAATTTTATCAGATATCAGCATATTTTGGTTTTGGAGAATATACGGGAATTGACCTTCCGGCAGAAGCATCGACAGCAAGTCTTCTGTATACAGCTGATACGATGACACCGGTTGATCTTGCAACAAATTCTTTCGGACAGAATTTTAATGTGACAATGACTCAGCTGGCAGCAGCGTTCAGTTCTCTGATCAACGGTGGTTATTATTATGAACCGCATGTTGTAAAGCAGATCCAGGATGAGAATGGAAATGTGATCGAAACAAAGAATCCCGTATTGCTCCGTAAGACGGTTTCGACAGAAACATCTGAATTAGTAAAACATATTTACAGGCGGTAATGCAGTATGGTACAGGTAAGAGAGCCCAGGTGGAAGGATATGATATCGGAGCGAAGACTGGTACGGCGCAGAAACTTCCACGTAAAGATGGGAAATATCTTCTTTCTTATATCGGATATGCTCCACAGGAGAATCCGGAAGTTGTTATCTATGTGGTAATTGATGAAGCAAATGTAGATGCACAGGATAATAGTTCATTGGTTCTTGAACTTGCGAAGAATATCATGTCAGAAGCATTTCCGTATCTTGGTATCACAACCATGGAAGAGACAGGGGAAAGTCAGACACAGCAGAGCGGTCAGAGCTTTGAAGATACAGAGTATTCTGATTATGATCAGGACTATACAGATGATTATAGTAATGAAGACGGCTCATATGTTGATGAAAATTATAAGCCGGATTTGGACAGCTGGGCAACATCATCCAATACAGATTAAGTGTTATAGCAGACAGGCAAACAGGAATAACTCCGAAAAGACATAATACATTGTAGAAATGTCTTTCTCGGAGTTGTTTTTGTGAAAAATAAAACATATAACCGAAAAATAATGGTCGTTTTTGTGTGCAGTTCTTTGATTACAGCTCTTTCGGAAGACTTGTTTATCTGATGATTTTGACGCTGCACACTATCAGAAGCTGGCAAAAGATCTTCATGAGCGAGAAAGAAAAATCAAAGCGGCAAGAGGAGAGATTGTTGACAGAAATGGAGTTGTCCTGGCAACGAACAGGACGGTATGCACAATTTCCGTGATTCATAATCAGATGAAAGATCCGGAGCAGGTGATCGCAGCTCTCTGTCAGGAACTTGGGGAAGAGGAAGAAAACATCCGTAAAAAGTAGAAAAAGTGTCTTCGATGGAAAAAATTAAAACAAATGTGGAAAAGAAACGGGGATAGAATCCGTAACTGGATCTTGCAGGAGTAAAAGTAGATGAGGATTTTAAAAGATATTATCCTTATGATACATTTGCATCCGAGTTCTTGGATTTACAGGTGGGGACAACCAGGGAATCATCGGACTTGAAGTAAAATATGAAGAGGTATTAAAAGGAATCGATGGAACCATTCTTACAGTGACGGATGCGAGAGGAGTCGAACTTGAGAAAGTAGCAGAAGACAGGATTGAACCTGTGGCTGGGAACACGCTTCAGATCAGTCTGGATCATAATATTCAGAAGTACTGTGAACAGGCAGCAAAAAGGTTCAGGAGGAAAAACAGGCGGATAGTGTATCTGTATTGCTTATGAATCCGCAGGACGGAGAGATATTTGCAATGGTAAATACACCGGAATTTAATCTGAATACCCCTTTGAATTGATTGATGTGGATGAAAATACAGAACAGACGGATGAACAGGCTCAGGAGATGTTAAATCAGATGTGGCGAAATCCCTGTATTAATGACACATATGAGCCGGGATCAACGTTTAAAATCATTACAGCATCAGCATGTCTTGAAGAAGGTGTCGTTTCTTTGTCGGATACATTTTCCTGTCCGGGATACCGAATTGTAGAAGACAGAAAAATCCGGTGTCATAAGGTTGGTGGACATGGACAGGAAACGTTTATCCAGGGATACAGAATTCCTGTAATCCGGTATTTATTGATATTGGTCTTCGGCTTGGAGCAGAGAAATTTTATGCTTATTTTAAACAGTTTGGATTACTTAGTCTGACGAATATTGATCTTCCGGGTGAAGCGGGAACAATTATGCATAACGTAGAAGATATTGGTCTTGTGGAATTGGCAACGATTTCATTTGGACAGTCGTTCCAGGTAACACCGGTTCAAATGGCAACAACAGTAAGTTCGCTGGTTAATGGGGATACCGGGTGACACCGCATTTTGGAGTGGCAGTTCTTGAAAAGACGGAACAGAGATACGAAAGCTGAAATACAAAAAGAAGAATGGGATTGTATCTGAAAAACATCGGAGACGATGAGAATACTTCTGAAGAGTGTGGTAGAAGAAGGATCTGGAAAATGGGTACATTGAAGGATATTCGATCGGAGGCAAGACTGCAACATCACAGACTCTTCCAAGAAGCGCAAACAAGTATATTTCATCATTTATAGGGTTTGCACCGGCGGAAGATCCGCAGGTTCTTGGAATTGTAGTGATCCGTAACCCACAGGGATTTATTACGGAGGAACGATTGCAGCTCCGGTTTTGCGCAGCATCTATGACAATGTGCTTCCGTATCTCGGGATTGAAAAAACTGACCAATGGAGTATACTGTAAAGTGCATTTTGAGAATCCGGTTACATCAGTGAGTGGCAAAATTTATTTTGACACTCACATCATCTGATGACAGAAAAGTACATAAGAAGGATTCTCTGTGTAAAACAAAAGAAATGAAGAGGTGTATATATGAACAGTCATGTAGTGATTCCGGTATTGATTGCATTTGTTATAAGCCTTGTGCTTGGACCGGTGGTCATTCCTTTCCTGAGAAGGTTAAAGATGGGTCAGACGGAGCGTGTGGAGGGTGTACAGTCTCATTTGAAGAAGGCAGGAACACCTACAATGGGAGGTATTATCATTCTGCAGCTGTTGTGATTACGTCCCTGTTTTATGTGAAAGACTATCCAAAGATCATCCCGGTACTTTTCCTTACAGTAGGATTCGGACTGATTGGATTTCTGGATGATTATCTTAAAGTTGTCATGAAACGTTCAGACGGACTTTTCCAATGCAGAAGATGGCACTCCATTGTAGTAACAGCAATTTTGCGTTTTACATCGTAAAAGTAGCGAAGATTCCGCTTACAATGATCGTTCCATTCTCCGGCGGTTATGAATTGAATCTTGGATGGCTTGCGATTCCGGTTCTTTCTTTGCAGTAATCGGTACAGTTAATGGAACAAACTTTACGGACGGACTGGATGGTCTTGCATCAAGTGTAACTGTTCTGTGGCAACATTTTTCACGGTTGTAGCAATTGGAACGAAAAGTGGGATTGAGCCGATCACTTGCGCAGTTGTCGGTGCATTGATGGGATTCCTTCTTTTAATGTGTATCCGGCCAGTGTGTTCATGGGAGATACAGGTTCTCTTGCACTGGGTGGTTTTGTTGCAGGAACAGCGTATATGATGCAGATGCCGCTGTATATCATTATTGTCGGATTTATTTATCTTGTAGAAGTTATTTCAGTTATTCTGCAGGTAACATATTTCAAAAGACAGGAGGAAAGCGTCTCTTTAAGATGGCACCGATCCATCATCATTTCGAACTTTGCGGATGGTCAGAGACACGGGTAGTGGCAGTATTTTCTATTGTGACGGCAATTCTTTGCCTGATCGCTCTTATGGGGTATAAAAGAATGGTTGTAAAAGATAAAATGTATTAGTGTTCGGCTCGAATCAGTGGAGAGGCAGCGTGTGAGCTCCTTTTGAAAGAAGAAGCAAAGGTCGTATTGTATGATGGTAACGATAAGCTGAATCCGGAAGAGATCCGTGCAAAGATTGAAGGCGGGGACAGTGAGTCACTGGAAATCGTCCTTGGAACACTTGAGGGAGACAGGAAAGAAGAACTTCTTGATAAACTTTCTCTTGTTGTAATGAGTCCGGGTGTTCCGACAGATCTTCCAATCGTGAATGAGATGCGTGAGAAAGGACTTCCAACTGGGCGAGATTGAGCTTGCGTATGTCTTTGGAAAAGGTGATGTTCTAGCAATTACTGGAACAAACGGAAAGACAACGACTACTTCTCTGCTTGGAGAAATTATGAAAAACTATGCGCAGAGCAGCTTTGTGGTAGGAAATATCGGTAATCCATATACGAGTATTGCACTCCAGACAAGAGAAGATTCTGTAATTGTTGCTGAGATGAGCAGCTTTCAGCTAGAAACAATTCAGACATTTCGTCCGAGAGTCAGCGCGATCCTGAATATTACTCCGGATCATCTGAATCGCCATCATACGATGGAAGCATACATAGAGGCAAAGGAAAATATTGCGAAGAATCAGACAGAGAAAGATACTTGTGTTCTGAATTACGAAGATGATGTAACAAGGGTATTTGGAGAAAATGTAAAGTCAAAGGTTCTATATTTCAGCAGTCAGCGTATATTAGAAGAAGGAATCTATCTGGAAAACGGTCAGATCGTTCTTGCAATGAACGGAGAGAAGACACCGGTATGCCATGTAGATGAATTGAATATTCTTGGAACGCACAATCATGAGAATGCGATGGCAGCAGCCGGAATGGCAGCAGCATATGGGGTTCCGGTAGATGTGATCCGCAGAACGCTGAAAGAGTTCCAGGGAGTCGAACATCGTATTGAATATGTGGCAGAAAAGAATGGAGTTGTATATTACAATGATTCCAAGGGAACAAACCCAGATGCAGCAATTAAGGGATTCAGGCGATGAATCGTCCGACAGTTCTGATCGGTGGAGGTTATGATAAGGATTCTGCTTATGATGAATGGATCGATTCCTTTGATGGAAAAGTAAAAAATTAGTACTTCTTGGTGCGACACGTGACAAGATCGCAGAGACAGCCGAGCACATGGATTTGAAGATATTGAGATGGCGGATACATTTGAGGAAGCATTTGCAAAATGTGTAGAGAATGCAAAACCGGGAGATGCAGTACTCCTTTCTCCTGCATGTGCAAGTTGGGGAATGTTTAAGAATTATGAAGAACGTGGAGATAAGTTTAAAGAGCTTGTAAATAATCTGTAAAGGGTGAACTGTATTGAAGCGTCCTGCAAAGAAGCACACGTATGATGATACACTGCTTGTGACGGTGCTGATTCTCGTACTGGTTGGTCTGATCCTTCTGACCAGTACAAGTGCATATAACGGCAGGGTGAAGTTTCATGATTCTTATTATTATCTGAAAAAGCAGGGACTGGCTACAGTTCTTGGAATGGCAGGAATGCTATGGATCGCGAGAATTGATTATCACAGATGGATTCCACTTGCTGTGCCAGGATATCTGGCTGCAATCGGTTTATCCATTGCTGTCATGGCATTCGGAAAGAATATAACGGATCCAAAAGATGGTTGTCTTTGGGTCCGTTTTCTTTCAGCCTTCAGAATTTGCTAAAGTAGCAGTGATCTTGTTTCTAGCCTGGCTGATTAACCGAAATGTGAAAAAATATCAAAACTTCGGATAATGTCCGGAATGATGCTTTCAATCCTTCCGGTTGTCGGTCTGGTAGGAGCAAGTAATCTGAGTACAGCAATCATTATCCTCGGAATCGCAGTTACATTGATTTTGTTGCAAGTCCAAGATATGCACAGTTTATATGGATGGCTGTATCAGGAGTTGGATTTCTGGGAATTTTCTCGCCTTGGAAAGCTATCGGCTGGAGCGACTTGCAATCGGCGCAATCCGGAGAAGTATGAAAAGGATATCAGACATTGCAAGGACTTTATGCAATTGGAAGTGGAGGACTGTTTGGGGGGCTGGGAAACAGTGTACAAAACTGGGATTCCTGCCGGAAGCACAGAATGATATGATTTTTCTATTGTCTGTGAAGAATTAGGGCTTGTTGGTGCGGGGACTATCATTGTACTGTTTCTGATTTTAATCGGAGATTTTTGTGATTGCAACACACGCACCGGATCTTTTGGTGCGTTGATTGCAGCGGGAGCCATGGCACATATGATGATTCAGGTAATATTGAATATTGCTGTCGTCACAAATTCTATACCGAATACAGGAATTACACTTCCGTTTATCAGTTATGGTGGAACGTCGGTTGTTTTTCTGCTTTTGGAAATGGGGCTTGTCCTTAGCATATCACGTTTGGTACAATAGAGTTGCCTGTATTTCATACAGATGGAGTCCGGTATGGAAAACATGAACAGAGGAAGGAATCTGATCAATGAAAAAAAGAAGAAAAAGAAGAGAGGGATGTTCCGCTTTATTGTAGTATTACTGTTGCTTGTAATATTTGTTCTACTCTTTCAGACACGCAGTATAAAGGTGAAGGGAAATGAATATTACGGAGAGAATTCAATTATCAGCTGGCTCGAGAAAGATAAACTCTCCGTGAATACGGTGTATTTATTCGGAAATATAATTATACAGATGCAGAAGTTCCGTCAGTTGTGGAAGAAATGAAATTGACATTTGAAAATCCATGGACGCTTGTTGCGCATGTGAAGAGAAAGGAAAATCCGGTTATGTTTCTTCCAATGATACAAATTTATATTTTGACCGGAAGGGGACAGCACTTTTGAAAGCAAGAAAACTTTTACAGGAGTACCTTATGTGGAAGGACTTTCTTTCGATGCATCGAAAGTAGAGATCGGAAAAAGATTCCGGTGGAAGATGACAGTGCATTCACTTTGATCGCAGAGGCTTCAAAGTATCGGTGAAATATTCACTTACACCGGATAAACTGGTATATGCTAATGAACAGAGTGTGGTATTATATTTTGGATCAGTAGAAGTTTTAATTGGGAATAAAGAATATGAGATCAGAATTGCACAGATCAAACCGATTCTTGAGAAGCTGAAGGAACAGTATCCGGATCAGGCGGGGTACTTCATCTTGAGAATTATGAAGCAGATTCAGCATCAATTAACTTTACACCGCAGTCTTGAAGCTGAATTGTTGGAAAAACCAAAAATAAGAAAAATCTATTGATTATTTACGGAAAAGACTTTATTATATACTTATTGAATTGTATCGTTCAATTAAAATAAGGGATGTATATAAGAATTAATAAGACGACAAAGGAGGAACTACTCTTGTTAGAAATTAAAACCAACGAATCTGAAGCGGCTGCAAGAATTATTGTTGTCGGAGTCGGCGGAGGCGGTAACAATGCCGTGAACCGAATGATCGACGAACAGATTGCAGGCGTAGAATTCATAGCTGTGAATACAGATAAACAGGCATTACAGCTGTGTAAAGCACCGACACTTATGCAGATCGGTGAAAAACTGACAAAAGGACTTGGTGCTGGTGCACAGCCTGAGATGGGAGAGAAGGCAGCAGAAGAAAGCGCTGAGGAGATCCAGGCTGCATTAAAAGGTGCAGATATGGTATTTGTTACCTGCGGTATGGGAGGCGGAACTGGAACAGGTGCTGCTCCGGTTATCGCAAGAATTGCGAAAGAGCAGGGCGCTCTGACAGTAGGAGTTGTCACAAAGCCTTTCCGTTTCGAATCCAAGACAAGAATGCAGAATGCAATCAATGGTATTGATAAATTAAAGGAGAACGTTGATACAATCATCGTTATCCCGAATGACAAACTGCTTGAAGTTGTAGACAGACGTACTACTATGCCGGAAGCTTTGAAAAGGCTGACGAGGTTCTTCAGCAGGGTATTCAGGGTATCACAGACCTGATCAATGTACCATCTCTGATCAACCTTGACTTTGCTGATATCCGACAGTTATGAAGGATAAAGGTATTGCACATATCGGTATCGGTGCAGGACGCGGAGATGACAAGGCACTCGAAGCAGTTAAGCAGGCTGTTGCCAGTCCACTGCTTGAGACAACAATCACAGGTGCATCTAATGTTATCGTTAATGTATCTGGAGACATTACACTTATGGATGCTTCTGATGCAGCGGATTATGTACAGGAGCTTGCAGGAGAAAGTGCAAGTATCATCTTCGGTGCTATGTATGATGATACAAAGTCTGATGAATGTACAATCACAGTTATTGCTACAGGCTTACATAATGTAGGCGGAAGTGCATCCAAGCTGAAAGCAAGACTGGAAGGACAGCAGAAGACAAGTTCTATTCTTCCGAATGGTGTAGAAAGTCATACAAGACCATCTTATGACTATACAGCACAAAGAACAGCTCAGACATCAACAGTAAGACCGCAGGGTGGAACAATGCCAACACTGCAGCCAAGATCAACAACTGGTGGAGTAAGAGAGCAGTCTATTAAGATTCCGGATTTCTTTAAGAAATAATTGAATTGAAAAATGATGAAACGGTCTGAAGTATCAGACCGTTTTTCTTTATGTCGAAGGATGTCAGAAATTCTTCTATTTTCTTTCTGTTTTACTGTCAGTATCTGACAAAATTTCCAAAGAGCAAATTTTATAATTCTATATGATATCGAGGATGACTCGAAATGAAAAGGAAGGTGGAAGATGCACTATGAGTTGTACATAGATCTTTTTTTGGAAAATTTCATGATGGATAGCCTGTTACTTTTCGTGACAGAACGGATTACGGGTGGAAAATATAGTTTTAAAGGAGTTTTATCCGGAGCATTCCTTGGAAGTGTGTTGACATGTCTGATGGTGGTTGTATCTGTTCCCGCCTGGATGAAAAACATAGCCTTTTATCTGGTGATTCCATTTTGTATGCTTTGGTTAAAAATAGGAAACAATGTATGCTTCAGATACTCAAAGGAATGGGATTGCTTTACCTTTTGGGAATGTTCCTGGGGGCACGTTGATGATGTTTCGTCCTTATCTGCATTATATCAGTCTGTTTTATGGGATTGCGGTGCTTAGCTCACAGGGGATTCTGATGGCCTGGAAGTTCTTGAAAGTTCTTAAGATAGAGCAGGAACGGTGCTGTGAAGTGATTTTATTTACAGAAGCAGATAGTTATAAGGTTCATGCATTGAGGGATACGGGAAACTGCCTGACAGATCCACTCAGTGGTGAAGGGGTGCATGTACTGGATTGTAATTTTATCATCAGGTAATGAAAGAAGCAATGGAATTCAGGTATATTCCATATCGAAGTGTTCATGGTAGTGGCATTATGAAAATTTTCCGGATCAGGAAAATGTGTGTGGAAATAAATGAAAAAGAATGGATAGAATCTCCGTTGATCGGTGTGAGCGAATCACCGATCAGTGGGGAGGAAGATTATCAATTGATATTGAACTGTAAGGTGCAGATGCTGTGAAGGAAAAACTGTGCCGCAACAGAAGATGTAAGAAAGAAACCAGGAGGAATTTATATGATGGTTAAAGTGGCTGTGCCGAGAAATTTAAATTAAGGATTGTACCAAATGTCAGGACGGTTTTATTTGGTGGTCAACAGGAGATTCATTACATAGGAGGCAGTGAGGTTCTTCCTCCACCATTGGAAAATGAAAAGAGTGTGAGGTGGTAAGGTGGCTTGGAACAGATCGAGATGAAAAGGCGAGAAAGATACTGATTGAACATAATTTGCGTCTGGTTGTTTATATAGCAAAGAAGTTTGATAATACAGGAGTAGGTGTAGAAGATTTGATTTCTATTGGTACCATCGGTCTGATCAAAGCAATCAATACATTTAATCCATCAAAGAAAATTAAACTGGCAACATATGCTTCACGTTGTATTGAGAATGAGATTTTGATGTATTTGAGACGAAACAGTAAGACGAAGATGGAAGTTTCCATTGACGAACCTTTAAATGTAGATTGGGATGGAAATGAACTGCTTCTATCTGATATTCTTGGGACAGAAGAGGATACAATTTATCGGGATCTGGAGGATGAGGCAGAAAGAAAGATTCTGTTTCGTGCCTTGAATAAACTGTCAGGAAGAGAGAAATTAATCGTTCGTATGAGGTTTGGACTGGATCATCCGGAGGGAAAAGAAATGACGCAGAAGGAGGTTGCGGATCAACTTGGAATCTCTCAGTCTTATATATCAAGACTGGAAAAGAAAATTATGCACAGACTTCGGATGGAAATGGTCCGGTATGAATAGCAGTTACAAAAATTTAATAAAAGAAAGATGTACAATTTCCCGTATGGTGTTAAAATAAAAGAAAAAGTATCTGAAGCTTAAAAAGAAAAGATACAGGACAGAAAGGGTTGAGGATGTATGAAATTAACATTTGTAGGTGCAGCCCATGAGGTTACGGGAAGCTGTCATTTTCTGCAAGTAGCAGGAAAGAATGTTTTGGTTGACTGCGGTATGGAACAGGGGGGATCTGTATGAGAATCCGGGACTTCCGATCAGTGCAACAGAAGTGGATTATGTATTCCTCACACATGCACATATTGATCATTCCGGAATGTTGCCAAAGCTTGCAAAGGATGGGTTTAAAGGGCAGATTTTCACTACCTATGCGACAGCAGATTTGTGTGGTATCATGCTTCGTGACAGTGCGCATATTCAGGAATTTGAGGCAGAGTGGAGAAATCGAAAAGGCAGGAGAGCAGGAAAGCCGGAGTATGAACCGGTTTATGAGATGCAGGATGCACTTAATGCGATTGAATTGCTTGTGCCTTGTCAGTATGGGGAGCGCATTACAATCTGTGAGGGAATCCAGATCCGGTTTACAGATGTAGGACATCTGCTTGGATCAGCAAGTATTGAAGTCTGGGCAACAGAAGACGGAGTGACAAAGAAGATTGTATTTTCCGGAGATATTGGAAACTGGATCAGCCGATTATTAAAGACCCGGCTTATACAGAGAGTGCGGACTATATTGTGATGGAGTCTACGTATGGCAACCGGCTGCATACGCAGGAAAAACCGGATTATCTGGGAGATTTTACAAGAATCCTGAAAGAGACATTTGATAAAGGGAAATGTTGTTATTCCTTCCTTTGCTGTGGGCAGAACTCAGGAACTCCTCTATTTTATACGTGAGATCAAAGAAAAGGAATTATTAAAAGAATATCAGAATTTCGAAGTATATCTGACAGTCCGCTTGCAATTGAGGCAACGAAGATATTTACAAAAATATGAGAGAGTGTTTTGATGAGGATGCACTTGCACTTGTTAATGCAGGGATTAATCCACTTATATTTGATGGACTTAAGACTGCAACAACAAGTGATGATTCTAAGATGATCAATTTTATCGAGAAACCAAAGGTGATCATCTCAGCTTCCGGAATGTGCGATGCTGGTCGTATCCGTCACCATCTGAAGCATAATTTGTGGAGAGAAGAGTGTACGATTCTTTTGTTGGGTATCAGGCAATGGGCACTTTAGGACGCAGACTGATCGAGGGCGAAAAGAATGTGAAGCTGTTCGGTGAGCCGATTGAAGTTAAGGCAAGAATTGAGAGCCTTCATGGAATTAGTGGTCATGCGGATATGAATGGGCTCTTAAAATGGCTGGGAGCGTTTAAAGAGGCGCCACAACGCGTCTTTGTTGTGCATGGTGAAGATACTGTAACAGAAGAGTTTGCAAAGACGGTGGAAGAAAAGTTTGGATATCAGGCTTATGCACCGTTTCCGTGTAGTGAAGCAGACCTCTTGACAAATGAGATCTTAAGTGAGGGTGTAAAGATTCCGGTGAAGGCGAAAAACCGGCACAGCGTAAAGCGGATGCAGCGTTTGAACGTCTTGTTGCAGCAGGAAAGCGTTTACTTGATGTTATTTACAAGAACGAAGGTCTCGCGAATAAAGACAAAGCAAAATTCGAGTCGCAGATTAATAATTTGTCGGATAAATGGGATATTTGATTGTCAAGGACTAAAACTTTATAAAATTCAGCACTTCATGGAATATCTTATTCAAAGAGTGAGAATGATTCTAAGTAGAAAAAAACTTAGGAGGTTTCTTATAATGGTTGTGAATAAGGTAGAACTGTGTGGAGTGAATACATCAAAGCTCCCACTTCTCAGGGAAAAGGAGAAGGAGGAGCTTTTCGCAGGATTCGTCAGGGGACAAGTTGGCGCGGGAAGAATACATCAAAGGAAATCTTCGGCTGGTGCTTAGTGTGATGAAACGGTTTGACAGCAGTAATGAAAATGCAGATGATTTGTTTCAGATTGGATGTGTGGGGCTTGTAAAGGCCGTAGATAACTTTGATCCAGATCGCCAGGTGAAGTTTTCTACCTACGCAGTTCCTATGATCATAGGAGAAATCCGCCGGTATCTGCGAGATAACAGTTCCCTTCGCGTGAGCCGCTCATTGCGTGATATAGCTTATAAAGTAATTTATACAAGAGAAGGTTATATCCGAAAAAATATGAAAGAACCCAGCATTCAGGAAATCGCAGAAGAGATTGGACTTTCAAAGAAGAAGTAGTTTATGCACTGGATGCAGTACAGACACCAATGAGCCTTCAGGAACCGGTGTATAATGATGGTGGCGATGCACTGTATGTGATGGATCAGGTCAGTGATAAGAAGAACAGAGAAGAAAACTGGGTGGAAGAGTTGTCTTTAGAGGCTGCGATGGAACGGCTGAATGAAAGAGAGAGACGGCTGATCCACTTACGATTTTTGAAGGAAAGACACAGATGGAAGTTTCGGAACAGATTGGAATTTCGCAGGCACAGGTGAGCCGTTTAGAGAAAAATGCTTTAAAAATAATGAGACAATATCTTCTCGGAAAATAGAGAGAAAGTATTGAAATTTTTATGACTTCATACTATGATAAGTGGGAAGAAAATGTTACGGAAAGTAACAGAAAAGAGCAGATATGGTTATGGTGTAAGGTAACCAATGATAAAGTATGGAGGCAGCTATGATAAAGGCTTGTATTTTGATCTTGATGGAACGTTGACAAACACATTGGATTCACTGGAATATTCAGTCAATGAGACGATGAAAGAGATTGGAATGCCACAGATCACAAAGGAACAGTGCCGGCAGTTCGTTGGAGATGGGGCGAAGGTTCTGCTTGAACGGACATTAAAAGCAGGCGGGGATACAAAATTGTGTCATCTTGAAGAGGCGGTGGAAGCGTATGCCAGGATATTTGATGCAAATTGTATGTATAAGGTTGCTCCGTACGAAGGAATTCCACAGATGTTGCAGCAGTTGAAAGAGAGTGGTATCAAACTTGCAGTTTTATCAAACAAGCCGACAGGCAGGCTGTCCATGTGGTTGAAGAAGTATTTGGGAAAGAACTTTTGACCATGTACAGGGACAGAAGGATGGAGTTCCTAAGAAACCGGATCCGACAGCCGCATTAACGATTGCCGATCATTAGGAGTTTTGCCGGGAGAGTCGGCATACATCGGAGATTCAGAAGTGGATCTTGCAACGGGTCATGCGGCAAAGATGCAGACAATTCTTGTATCCTGGGGATTCCGTGGAAGAAAAGCTCTTTTAGAGGACGGAGCTGAATGCGTTGTTGATTCAGCAGATGAGATACGAAAGATTGTTAAGAAACAGGAGGAGAAAAGTAATGGGAGAGTACAATGAAGAGTGTCTGAAGACTTTTGGAGAAGCAGGAGCAGCTTTTGATGAGCCGGTAGCAGAGACCCTTGAGGCAGCAGAAGCTTTTGGAGGACTGTATGGCAGTTGTTGTAGAATCTCGGATGAAGTAAGAGAATACTTTGAAGAGAATGGCATGGATGTAGACGGGATGTCAGAGGAAGAATTAGAAGAGGCTTCTGAAGTATTTGCACTGCCGGATGGTACTTATCTAATTGTAGAAGGATAAGCAGAATTAAAATAGTAGTGATTGTGAAAAGCAATTGAAAAGCCACAGAAAGGATGGACTGTGGCTTTTGCTGTATAAACCCGGCAAGCAGCATTTTGAGTGCTTATGAAGAGATGTTAGTTTCAGAAATGCAGCATTGAGGATCAGATCCAGGAGACGGTTCTTTTGGATGGAACATAAGAATCAGAAGAAGAATCAAAAGAATGCCAAGAGCAGCAAAAATAATAGTATAGATGATCTCTTTCATATGAAGGACAATGATTTTAGTTTTGATTTCATGAGAACCCCTTTTATACAATTTATGAATTTACAGAGCAAATATGCATGACAAATATTCACACATACGGTAAAATAAAGATTGCTGTTTGCAAGAGGAAGATATATGGTTACTGTTCACTCCCGTGTCAATCACTCCGCTGATTGACACGGAGGATGCGTGTTTTGACTTGAATGCATTCGCCCCATCGCCAAAGGCGATTTAAAATGGCGAGATGCGTTGCTGGTCGCACATCGTGAACAGTAACGATATATGAAAATAAGCCCATGTTGCTTACAGTGGGAAGAAGAGGATGGAGAACGCATTTAGGAAAGGAAGAAGAAGATGTATATTATAGCAGGATTAGGTAATCCGACGAAAGAATACGAAGGAACAAGACATAATGTCGGATTTGATGTTATAGATCGACTTTCTGAGAGATATAATATAGATGTAACTATGGAGAAGCATCGTGCTTTGATTGGAAAGGGTATGATTGCAGGACAGAAGGTGATTTTGGTAAAACCGCAGACCTATATGAACCTTAGTGGCGAGAGTATCCGAAGTGTGATTGACTATTATAAAGTGGATCCTGAGACGGAACTGATCGTGATTTATGATGATATCAGTCTGGGGTAGGACAATTAAGAATTCGTGCAAAAGGCAGTGCAGGTGGGCATAATGGAATAAAAACATTATTGCACATCTTGGCGGACAGGTTTTTCCGAGAATAAAAGTAGGGTTGGAGAAAACCACCGAAGTATGATCTTGCAGATTATGTTTTAGGACATTTTTCTAAGGCGGAACAGGAACTGATGAGCGAAGGTTATGATAATGCGGTAAAAGCGGTGGAACTGATCGTGAGTGACCGATGAGCGAAGCGATGAACGAATATAATCGTAAAAGAAGGACGAGTAGAGATGCAGGCTTTTAGAACCATTAAAAGAACTGGCTGATTATCAGGAGATTGTCAGTTCGAGAAGAAAGAAAACGGGTTTCCAGCAGATCGCAGGATGTGTGAATTCACAGAAGATACATCTTGCGAAAGCACTGAGCGATGGCTTTGAGTACAGAGTCATCGTTTTTCCAGTGAAGAAAAGCAAAGCAGGCTTATGAAGAATGGCGTGTACTGGAGGAAAATGTATGGTTTTATCCGGCAAGAGATCTTTTGTTTTATCATGCAGATATTAAGGGTGCATTTTGACAGGGAAACGTATGGAAGTATTGCGTGCGATTGTAGAGAAGAAAGGACGGGAAGCAATTACTGTAGTTACAACAATGGACGCATTTCTAGATGGGCTTCCATCGAAAGAAGAACTGTACGGGAACAGGATTAAGATTCATGCAGAAGATGCGCTGGATTTTCAGAAATTACAGGAAAACCTTTCGATATTAGGATATGAAAGGGAAAACCAGGTTGAAAGTCCGGGACAATTTGCAGTCAGAGGTGGGATTCGGATGTATTTCCACTGACAGAGGAGAATCCGGTTCGAATTGAATTATGGGGAGATGAAGTTGATTCTATTAGAAGTTTTGATGTGGAGAGTCAGAGGTCGACAGAGAATTTACAGGAAATAGAAATCTATCCGGCAACTGAGAACTGGAAGCAGATGGAAACGGAAAGCTTTTGGCATATTTTCCGGTAAAGGAGACAATCTTGTTTTGGATGAACCGGTACGTCTTCAAGAATCTGCAGAAATCGTAGAAAAGAGTACTTTCACAGCTTGAGAGCAGAGAAGAAGCAGGTATCGAGGCAGATGAGATTCCGATTCAGGTAGAACAGACAGATCATACGATTGGAAAGATGAACAAGTATTATGGAATTGCATTTACCATGTTGGAATCAAAATGTGGAATGTTTAAAGTAAGGTCTGTCTACAGTCTGCAGGTTAAAACTGTCAATCCGTATAATAGCAGTTTGAGCTCCTGACACGAGATCTGAAGAAACTGAAAAGAACAGGGTATCGCGTGATTCTTGTTTCGGGCTCAAGAACAAGAGCAAAACGTCTTGCAGAAGATCTGAGAGATTATGACCTGAGCAGTTTTACAGTGAAGAGATGGAACGGCAGGTGAATCCGAGAGATTATGGTAACCTGTGGTTATATTGCAGAGGGATACGAGTATCCAATGTTAAAGTTTACGGTCATCTCGGAATCTGATATTTTGGTAAAAAAAGAAAAAAGAAAAGAAAACTTATGAAGGGAAAAAATCCAGGAATTTGCCGAACTTAAACCGGGAGACTATGTGGTACATGAGAATCACGGACTTGGAATTTATCAGGGGATTGAGAAAGTCGAAGTAGATGCTGTTACTCGGGATTATATGAAAATTTCCTATGCGGACGGAGGAATTCTATATATACCGGTAACACAGATGGATCTGATCCAGAAATACGCAGGAGCAGATGCAAAGCCACCGAAATTGAATAAGCTTGGTACACCTCAGTGGAAAAACAAAAGGACAGGTAAAAAGCGGTTCAGTTAATCGCAAAAGATCTTGTAAAACTCTACGCAACGCGCCAGCAGACAGAAGGTTATGTTTATGGACCGGATACGGTCTGGCAGAGAGAGTTTGAGGAGATGTTTCCATTTGAAGAGACAGAGGATCAGCTTCGTGCAATTGAAGATACAAAGAAAGATATGGAAAGTACGAAGATTATGGATCGTCTGATCTGCGGAGATGTAGGGTATGGTAAGACTGAAATTGCGATAAGAGCAGCTTTTAAAGCAGTGCAGGAAGGGAAACAGGTTGTTTATCTTGTACCTACAACGATTCTTGCGCAGCAACACTATAAGACATTTATTCAAAGGTTTAAAGATTTCCCGGTGCGTGTTGACCTGATGAGCCGTTTTCGGACGCAGGCGCAACAGAAAAAGACAATAGAGGATTTGAAAAAGGTCTGTTGATATCGTGATCGGAACACACAGAGTGCTTTCAAAGGATATTGGATATAAAGATTTAGGACTTCTGATCATAGATGAAGAACAACGTTTTGGTGTGACGCATAAGGAAAAAATTAAAAATTAAGAGAAAATATAGATGTACTGACGCTGACAGCAACGCCAATCCCAAGAACACTTCATATGAGTTTGATCGGAATTCGCGATATGAGTGTGCTTGAGGAAGCACCGATGGATCGTATGCCAATACAGACGTATGTAATGGAATACAATGATGAGATGGTCCGTGAAGCAATGGAACGTGAACTCGCCAGAGGTGGACAGGTCTATTATGTTTATAACAGAGTGGAAAATATTGCAGATGTGGCACTTCGTGTGCAGAAACTGGTGCCGGATGCAAGGGTATCTTATGCACATGGACAGATGAATGAACATCAGTTGGAAGATATTATGTATGATTTTATCAATGGTGATATTGATGTGCTTGTATCGACAACAATTATTGAAACAGGATTGATATTGCGAATGCTAATACGATGATCATACAGGATGCAGATCGATTTGGACTGTCACAGTTATATCAGCTGCGAGGAAGAGTTGGGAGATCCAATCGAATGGCATATGCATTTCTCCTGTATCAGAGGGATAAGATGCTTAAAGAAGTTGCAGAGAAGAGGCTGGCTGCAATTCGTGAATTTACAGATCTTGATCGGGATTCAAGATCGCAATGCGTGATCTTGAGATCCGAGGTGCGGGAAATCTTCTGGAGAGTCGCAAAGTGGTCATATGGCAGCAGTTGGATATGACTTGTACTGCAAGATGCTTAATGAGGCTGTCAGTCAGTTGAAAGGTGAAAAAGAAGAAGCAGACTACGCTACAACGATTGATCTTGATATAGATGCATTTATTCCGGAATCTTACATTAAAAACGAGTATCAAAAATTGGATATTTATAAGAGAATTGCCACAATTGAAACAGAAGAAGAGATGGATGATATGACAGAAGAACTGATTGATCGTTTTGGAGATCTTCCGAAAAGTACAGCAGCTTCTTCATATTGCAGCACTTAAGAGTCTTGCGCATTCTGCATATATTACAGCGATAGAACAAAAGGGAAAAGACTACAAATTTATCTTATATGAAAAGCAAATCTGGATCCGGCAAAAATTCCGGTACTTTTAAAGAAATATGGAAATAATATGATTTTCAAAGCAGAAGCAGTCCCGTATTTCCTTTATCAAAAGAAAGGGAGAAGTGGAAAAGAGAAAGGGAAAATGTTCTGCAGATGCTAAGAGAAATTATAGAGAGTATTCGCGAACTTCGATTAGATCAGGGAGTTGAGGAGATTCTGTGTTTGGGGTTGTGATAGAACAAAAACACGATATAATGAGCGGTAGTATGGCTGCGTAAGTAAATACGTAAAAGAGGAGGATTTACCGATGGTACGTTTGGCAAAAGGCTGGCAGTGCTTGCAGTGGCAGGCACATTGACAGCAACATCTTTGACAGGATGCGGAACAATAAATACAGATGAGACAGTTGCAACAGTCGGTGATGAGAAGATTACACTTGGAGTCGCGAATTTTACGCAAGATTGCAGCAGGCTCAGTATGAAACCTACTATGCGAGTATGATGGGAACAACAGCAGAAGAGATGTGGGCGAAGGAAGTGTCGGACGATCAGACATATGAGGAGCAGACGAAGAAGAGTATTCTTGAGAATTTGGAGAATATGTATCTTGTTTCACAGCATGCATCTGACTATGATGTTGCACTGACAGAGGAAGAGCAGCAGGCGATTAAAGATGCAGCAGCAAAATTCGGTGAAGATAATTCGGATGATGTGAAGAAAGTGGTATCAGGAGATGAGGAGGAAGTGGCTAAAGTTCTCGAACTGATGACAATTTCGAATAAGATGGAAACGGCAATGGAAGCTGGTGTGGATGAGAATGTATCAGATGAAGATGCAGCACAGAAGAGTATGCAATATCTTTTGTTTTCTTATACAGCAAAAGATGATTCGGGAGAATCCAAGACATTATCAGATGATGAGAAAGAAGCCTTGAAGACGACCGCACAGGCATTTGATGATCGGTTAAAGGGTGGAGAAGATATGGAGACTGTTGCATCAGCAGCAGGACTTACAGCCCACAGCTACATTTGATTCTGAAAGTACAAGCCCGGATAAGGATCTGATCGCAGCAGCAGATGCATTGACAAATGAAGGCGATGTTACAGATATTATAGAGACAGAGAATGGAATTTATATTGCAAAGCTTACAAGTCTTTTGGACAGAGAGGCAACAGACAGTAAAAAGAAAGTATTGTAAGTGAGAGAAAACAGGAACAGTATGATTCATTTCGAGCAGTGGAAAAAGGATACAAAAATCAAAGAAGAGAAAAAGTATGGAAGAAGATCAGTTTTGAAAACAGGGTGTAACAATTAAAACGTCAGATACATCAGATACTTCAGACAGCCAGAATAAAAACAGGGACAAAACTTTGTGAAGACCAACAAGTTTTGTCCCTGTTATATTTACACGAGCAACGAGCCAAAGTCCGTGCTTTCACGAAAAATTAAATGTATTCCAGTTTTTCGAAATAATGCATTAAGATATCAGCACAGTTTTCAACACCAAGCTCGGAAGTGTCAAGAATCATGTGATAATCATTCACATCTCCCCAGGTCTTGCCGGTGTGTTCATAATAATAAGCAGCACGCTCTTCATCCGTATGCTCCACCTTTTTTTGCGGCATCATGATCAAGATTTTCTTTTTCATGATTCTCTGAATGCGGTCCTCTTTAGCAGCACTCACATAGATGTTTAATACATTCATCCGGTCTTTCAGAATATCTGAGGCGCATCGTCCGAGAATAATGCAAGGGTTTTCAGCCAGTTTCCGGATTGCTTCAGCTTCACTTTCATATTTGTGATCAGAGAGCTTTTCTTCTATATAGGCCTTGTCATAGACCGGAATATCAAGTCGTTTCGAAAGCTCTTCAGCAATAATGCTGGCTCCGGTACCGAAACGACGACTCATAGTAATTACTAATTTCATAATGAAGTCCTCCTTTGTAGAAATAACATTCAGATGAATTTTATTATAGCACGTTCTGTTTGATTTGTCTCGGTTTTACTTACTTGTATCCAATGATGGGGAGTTGCTGGTAAAAATGTATCCATTTTCAGGAGAAATAAAGGAGGAATTTTAATGAAAAATGGATGTAAAACTTTATACAATCCCCATTGCAAGATCATGTATACTAATGATATAATTTATAGTAGCGTTTTGGCAGTTGCCGAAGCAAACTTATGGATGATTAAAATTTGAGTAGGTGACGGATTTGAAGAATAAGATCAAACGTTTTGCAAAGGGGATTTTCACATCCCGCAGCCGGAAATTATTTTTCCTGAGACTCACATTACGATGCGTGTCGGAGAAGGAGAAAAATATGAGGGAAGCTTTTCTCTGCAGAATGAAGGGGAAGGGACAATACGTGGACTTGTATATCCTTCTTCCTATCGTGTACAGTGCGCAGAGCAGGGTTTTGATGGAAATCCGGTAAATATTTATTATACATACGATGGAAGAGGACTTGTGCCGGGACATGTTGAACATGGGAAATTTACGATTGTATGTAATGGTGGAGAGTATGATATTGCATTTACTGCAATTATTGAGAAACCATTTGTTATGACTCGATACGGAAAGGTTCAGAGCCTGGAAGATTTTAAGAAGCTTACATATCGTGATGCAGCTGAGGCAGTGAAGTTATTCCGGTCCGAGATTTCTTTGAGATTCTCAAATATGAAGATACGAGGATTAAGGCGCTTTATAATAATATGCGTAAATGGGAACTGGATCAGCACGCCCTTGAAGAATTCCTGGTAGGGTGCAAGCAGAAAGAGAAGATTTTTCTTACATTGGAAGAAGAAAGCCGTGCTTTTATTTCTCTTGTAGAAGACAGAAAAGAGACTTTTACTGTGAAGAAAAATACCTGGGGATATCTGAGATTGATGTAAGAACAGAAGGCGATTTCCTTTCTGTTGAGCACAGACATCTGACGACAGACGAATTTATAGGTAATGCCTATCGTCTGAATATGGTATTTCTATGGACAAGCTTCACAGAGGAAGTAACTTTGGAAGGATTATTCGGAAACTCCATATGAAACATTGAGTTATGAGGTCGTAGTGGAAAAGGATATTTGCAGAGATGAGGAACATCGTGCAAATGAAAAAGAATTTAATGGAATTCTGAAAGATTATCTGAAATATGAAGGTGACAAGATGTCACTGGAAGATTGGACAGAGGCTTCTATAAAGAAAATTTCACATCTTCGCGAGGTAGATGAACGTAATGAATTTTACCTTCTTGCCCAGGCACATATCTGCATTTTGGGTAATCGGATGGATGAGGCAAAATGGCTTTAGAATCTTATAACTACAATCGTTTTGCAATCGGTAAGGATGTTGAATTGAGTTCCTATTACCTTTATCTGACGACAAAGCTGAGTAATGATTCGATTGGGCAGAGAAGGGTCGCAGAAGAACTTTCACGTTCTTTATGAAGCATCCGGACAGCTGGCGGATTCTTTGTATGCTGATTGAGGTTGATTCGGAATATAAAATCTACAGTGAAAGATTGAATGTGCTTGAGAAGCAGTTTATGGAGTATAAGTCTCACAGCTTATGGTTCTATCTTCAGGCATTCCGTTGTTTTAAAGAGAAGAGCTCATCTCTTAAAAACTCGGACAGTTTGAAGTACAGGTTCTGCTTTTGGCGTGAAATATAAACTGATGACGAAGGAACTTGCATTATATACAGCAAACCTGGCAAGTCAGATGAAGAATTTTGATAAACATCTGTATAATGTACTTGTGAAGTGTTATGAGATGTATGATGAAGCAATGATATTGACTTCTATCTGTACATTGCTTATAAAAGGCAGCAGAACAGAACACATCTATTTCCATTGGTATGAGAAAGCGGTAGACGCAGAGTTGAAGATCGCGCAGCTTTACGAATATTATATGGCGGCTGCGAGACCGGAAGAATTTCATAAGCAGCTTCCTCGTTCGGTATATTTGTATTTTATGCATGGAAATTCTCTGGATTATAAGAAATGCGCATTTTGTATGCAAACCTGATTACTTATGAAGATGAGACAAGTGAGATTTATGCGCACTACAGGGATGAGATGGAAGAATTCACATGGAATCAGCTGAGAAGAGAAATATAGATGAAGATCTGCGGATTATTTATAAGCGATTCCTTGTAGAGACAGACATGAGTCAGGACAGAATCCGCGCTCTTTATGATGTGTGTCACGCATATTGGATTACAACAAAGGTTCCGAATATGAAATTTATTCATGTAATCGCAGCTGATGGAACAATTACACAGAAGGCAGCATATACAGAGAATGGAACCAGTATTTCTGTATGCAAAGACGGATCGCATTGTATGGGAAGCAAAAGATGGAAGACATTATACAGATTCTATCCCATATGAGAGTAAACGTTTGTTTTATGAACTTAGATATATGGATATCTGCAGAAAATATGCAAATAGCCTGAACCGAAGCAAAGCGTTTGAAGAAGAGGAAGAGCTGACACTGGAAATCGTAAAGGAAAAGGGTCTGGAAAATTTCCCGGAGGATGAGATCCAGGTACTGTGCAGCAAGATGATTCGTGAGACAAATTATGAGAATGATGATTTCCTGACCTATGTTTGTTATGATTTATTTAAGAAAAACAGTATGATAAAGTGATTCTTACGTATTTGGCAAACTTCTACTGTGGAGCAACACAGGAGATGAAGGAATTGGGAAAGTTGCCGAGAGTATGAAGTCCATACACACAAACTGGCAGAACGGATCATTACACAGATGCTTTTCAGAGGAATTATTCCAGGAGACAAAAGTATTTGAAGCTTATTATGATGAAGGTGCATACTTCCGGCTCCAGCAGGCTTATCTGGCATATGTCTCCAGAGAATATGTTGTAGAAGCACGTAAGATAGAGAAATCTATAATTGATATTATCTGCAGGAAGCAGAGAAGGGTGAGGCAACAATCGATATTTGTATGATTGCTGTTTTGAAATATTATTCGGATCAAGAGTATGAAACAAGCCTTAAGAAGACGCTGAAAAAGTTTATGCAGGAACTTTGTGGCAAACAGATTTATTTCCCATTTTTCCTTAAGTATGATAAGGAGTGGCTGATTGAATTCCAGTTGTGGGATAAGACACTGGTAGAATACAAGGGCAAGGATAGCCGTGTCATGTTGTATTATCAGTTGCAGAAAGGTGGAAACGGAGATTCTGATTATGCAACAGAACTTCTGACACCAATGTATGAAAATTTGTATGTGAAGAAGTTTGTGTTGTTCTCGCATGAACGACTGATCTATTATTTTAAAGAAACAATTGACGGAAATTCTTACAGAAGTGAGAAAAAGATCTGCCAGCATACGGTTGAAAAAGGTGAACCGGGCAGATATGGAAGGCTCAATGACATTATTCGAAGAAGATCCGGAAGAACGAGAGAAGAAGATGAAGCAGTATGCACTGGAAGATGCGGTTGCATCACATATGTTCATACAGTATTAAGGAGGAAATCTTTTCATGGGACAGGGAAGTATAATTGATATGAGATAAATGAAAAGACATGCCGATCAGTTTTATAATGATAAAGAGATGGAACCTCAGACACTGGAAGTTGACTCAGATAATTTTCAGATTCCTTTGATTATTGGAAAACTAAGAGACACATGGGCATATGGAAAAGAGGCAAAACGTCTTGCAACACTGAAAGAAGGATTTACCGTTGCCCGTCTGCTTTCGAGAAGTCTTGCAAATGAGAAAATTGAATTTGGTGATGAGACATATGATGCAGTATGGCTGCTTTCACAGTTTATCCAGATGTCTTTACAGTCATTTCCTAAAATTGATGGAATTGTGTTCAGTGTACCGGTTCTTACAGAAGAACTGGCACAGATGCTTCGAAGGATCGCAGTTCGCATGAATATTGATAAAAGACATATCTTTATTCAGGATTATAAAGAGAGTTTTTGTAATTATCTCTTCTATCAGCCGAAAGAACTGTGGCAGTATGATGCAGCATTGTTCTGCTGTGATCGCAATGAGATCAAAGCATATATGCTGCGCAGACTGAAGCCGGGACTTGGTGGTGGAAAGACTACATTTGTTACGGTTGATGAAGTTGCAAATGCACATATGAAAGAACTGGCACTTGTTTATCCGGTTTTGAACGAGGACAAAGCAAAAGAAGCCGATGCGATGTTCTGTAAATTTATACAGAGCGTGTTTGATAAGAGGATTGTTTCTTCTGTATTCCTGACAGGAGAAGGGTTCGAAAATAACTGGTATCCGAAGTCATTGCGGGTGCTTTGCAATGGAAGAAGAGCATTTATCGGAAATAATCTGTACAGCAAAGGAGCTTGCTATACTGCATACAGAAAATTGTATATGCATATAGAGAATCCGGTTTATCTATCGGAGACTAAGCTGACAGATCAGATCACAGTCAATATGCGTGTGGATGGTCAGGAAATGTGGTATCCGCTTGTTTCCTGGGGTGCACACTGGTATGAGTCGAATAATCAGTGGGAAGTGATCCTTGAAGAGGGTGATGATATAGAATTCCATATCGAGTCACTGGTTCAGGGAACGGTTAAGACCGAAAAATCTCTTTGGAGAGACTTCCGAAGAGAGCAGAGTATTCGATAAGACTTCAGATAGAAACGATGTTTCGGATGAAAAACCTGCAAGATTACAGTACGTGATGTCGGATTTGGAGATTTCTTCCTACCGACGGATTTCCGTGAGGAAAAGGTGATACATTTAGGAGGTAATGATGGGAAATTTAATTCTTTGTCATGACAGACACGCGGCACATCCTTATGAGATTTCCAGGATCCATTGCAGGATCTTTACGATAGAAGAATTGTGTTACTATCTGTGTAATAATTTATATTTGATCGATTATACGATCATGAATGAACCGCTTTGCACCTGGCTGGAAGAAGAGATTGGGATGAAAGAACTGGCAGAGCAGCTTCGAGATTTGATGCGTATGCGTGGATCTGTCGAGAATTTTGTTCTTACAATCCTGAAAGCTTCAAAGATCTATAAAGAATCGGAAATGATCCGTATCCGAATGTTTTGGAACATCTGAAAAATCAGAAGGATGTAGAGCGTAAGAAGTATAAAGGCGATAATCTTCTTGAAAGCGGTGAGATTGAAGAAGCGATCATTGTTTATCAGGAAATCCTGAATCAGGAAAAAGATGAGAGTGTAGATGAAAAATTCTATGGAAAGATCTATGCATGTCTTGGAGCAGCATATGGACGATTGTTCCTTTATCAGGAAGCGGCAAAATGTATGACAGAGCCTATCAGATCTGCGAAGATAAGGAATTACTAAAACCATATCTGTATGCGTCTTATAAGTATATGTCGCTGGAAGAATTTCACATTTTGCTTACAAAGCACAGTGAATATCAGGAAGTGAATGCACAGATGAGAAGCGAGATGGACGAAGTGAAGCAGAATCTTCAGATTGAGCCAAATGAAGTACTTTTGGAGAAGTGGAAGAGGAAACATAGAAGAAATCATACATAATACAGACTTTTTATGCAGCTGTTCACAGAATCTATGAGCAGCTGCATTGTTTACTGTTTTGGGGTTTGACATATATTGTATGCTATGGTAGAATACAACAGTAACTTTACCGTGGTACAGTGGCTCATTGGTAGAGAATAAAAGCCAAACTCAATGATGGAGGGTGTTATTATGAAAAGAAAAGTATTAAGTGTGTTATTATGTGCAGGACTTGCAGTTTCTATGTTAGCAGGATGTGGTTCAGACTCTTCTAATGCGAATAAGAAAGCGGAATCAACAGGGAGCGACCTTGAATATGTGAAAGACAAAGGAACACTCGTGGTCGGTGTTACTGACTTTGAACCAATGGATTATAAAGATGATAATGGTGAGTGGGTCGGATTTGACGCAGACATGGCGAAAGCATTTGCAGAAAGTATCGGAGTTGAGGCAGAATTTGTAGAGATTGACTGGGATAATAAAGAGCTTGAGCTTGATGGAAAGTCAATCGACTGCGTATGGAATGGTATGACACTGATTGATGAAGTGAAGAGTTCTATGGAATGCACAGATGCTTATATGAATAACGCGCAGGTTGTAGTTGTACCGGCTGACAAAGCAGATAAGTATCAGGATGAGGAAAGTGTGAAAGATTTAACTTTTGCAGTAGAAGCAGGAAGTGCAGGGGAAGATCAGGTTGAAAGAATTGGTGCACAGTATACAGCCGTTTCATCACAGGCAGATGCATTGATGGAGGTTGCTTCCGGAAACTCAGATGCAGCTGCAATTGATGCTTTGATGGCAGCAGCTATGATCGGAGAAGGAACAGGTTATGCAGATCTTACTTACACAATAAGTCTGAACAATGAGGAGTATGGTGTTGGATTCCGTAAAGGATCTGATCTTGCAGCAGCTCTGAATGATTACTTTAAAAGAGTATGGAAGATGGATCAATGAAGAAATGTGCTGAGACTTATAAAGTACAGGCTGCATTGATCGAAAAATAAATTTAGGATGGAGCTTTAATAAAATGGAACTTATTATGGAACAATTTCCAATCGTTATTCACTCACTGAATGTGGGATTTTACAGACGCTGAAGCTGTTTTGCAACGCTTCTTGGAGCTATTCCGTTGGGACTGGTTATTGCATTTGGATCAATGTCACATTTTAAACCGTTGAGTTATATCACGAATATCATTGTCTGGATCGTGCGAGGCACACCGCTTATGATCCAGATGCTGATCATTTATTATTTCCCGGACTGGTCTTAGGAAACCCAATGGGTGGCGGTGAAAGCGGAAGATTTCTTGCAGCTTCGGTTGCATTTATCTTTAACTATGCATGCTATTTCTCGGTAATTTACCGCGGAGGAATCCAGGGTATCCCACAGGGACAGACGGAGGGGACTTGTTCTTGGAATGACAAAGCATCAGATCTTCTTTAAGGTTAAGCTGCTTCAGATGGTGAAGAGAATTGTTCCACCGATGTCAAATGAGATCATTACGCTTGTAAAAGATACTTCTCTTGCACGAATCATTGCACTGCAGGAGATTATCTGGCAGGACAGGCGTTCCTGAAAGGTTCTCAGGGAATCTCAGGTGCGATCCCTAGATGTTCTTTACAGCTTTTATTATCTGATCTTCAATGGTATTCTGACAGTCCTTCTTGGAAAGCTTGAGAAGAAGCTGGAATATTTTAATTAAATGGGGAGGAAGAGATAAATGGCAATACTTGAAGTAGAACATATTAATAAAACATTTGGACGGACAGAAGTATTGAAAGATATCAGCTTTCGTTGGAACGTGGACAGGTACTTTCCTTGATCGGTTCCTCGGGAAGTGGAAAGACGACACTTCTGCGCTGCCTGAATTTTCTAGAGACACCGGATAAAGGTGTGATCCGTGTAAATGATGAATTATTGTTTGATGCTGCAAATCCTGTAACAAAACAGGAAAGTGAGATCCGTAAGAAAAGATTGCATTTTGGACTTGTATTCCAGTCTTTTAATCTGTTCCCGCAGTATACAGCACTTGGGAATGTAATGCTGGCGAAGGAACTACTTGCAAAAAGTCAGCCTGATTATAAGGCGCGCAAGAAAGAGATACACGCAGAGATTGAAGCAGAAGCAAAGCGCCTCTTAGATCAGATGGGACTTTCAGAGCGTATGAATAACTATCCGCATCAACTTTCCGGAGGACAGTGTCAGCGTGTGGCGATTGCCCGTGCACTTGCACTCAGTCCGGATATTCTGTGCTTTGACGAGCCGACTTCAGCGCTGGATCCGGAGCTTACAGGTGAAGTGCTGAAGGTAATCAAAGGACTTGCGGATCAGAATACTACGATGATCATCGTAACGCATGAGATGGCATTTGCAAGAGATGTATCGGACAAAGTTCTGTTTATGGATGACGGTAAGATACTTGAGCAGGGAACACCTGAGGAAGTGTTTGAGAATCCAAAAGAAGAGCGTACCCGTCAATTTTGTCTCGTTATACAAATGGATAGTGATTTTATAAATACTGGACAAAAATGAAGGCGGCAATAAGATACGAAGAATAAAACGACGAATATATTAGAAATGCTAATATATCAAGCGCGAATAAAATAATGAGCAGGAAGAAATACAAGGCGGGGAATGTTGATTTTCACTCTGCCTTATATTATAATCGGTTTTGTATGATACAGAAATCATGATAAAACTAGCAGGAACTAGGTAAGGAGCATAAACTGACATGAGTGAATTTGAAAAGCAGTGACGGGACTTGGGGAAGAATGCGGTGTTTTGGTGCTTATGATGTGGATGGACAGGATGTGGCTGCATCAGTCTATTATGGCTTGTTTGCTCTGCAGCATAGAGGTCAGGAGAGCTGCGGTATTGCAGTGACCGACACTTATGGGAAGAGAAACGTTCTTTCAAAGAAAGGACTTGGCATGTAGATGACGTGTTTAACGAAGAGGGACTTTCAGAATTGAAAGGAAATCTTGGAGTAGGACATGTGAGATATTCAACAGCAGGCGGAACACGTGTAGAGAATGCAATGCCACTTGTTATAAACTATGTAAAGGGAACACTTGCGATTGCACATAACGGAAATTTAGTAAATGCGATCGAGCTGAGAGAAAAACTCAGCCAGACGGGTGCTATTTTCCAGACAACAATAGACTCTGAGGTGATCGCATATCTTATTGCGAGAGAACGTCTTCATACACCGACAGCAGAAGAGGCTGTGAAGTGTGCGATGCAGAAGATCAAGGGAGCGTACGCACTTGTCGTTAGCAGCCCGAGGAAAATGATTGGCGCAAGGGATCCGTTTGGACTCAAGCCACTGTGCATCGGAAAACGTGACAATACATATTTCCTTGCTTCTGAGAGCTGTGCAATTGCAGCTGTAGACGGTGAGTTTGTAAGAGATGTTCTTCCGGGAGAAATCGTAACAATTACAAGAAAACATGGAATCCAGTCAGATACGAGTATGGTGATTGATTCGGAAAAACAGGCAAGATGTATTTTTGAGTATATTTATTTTGCAAGAACAGACAGTACAATCGATGGTGTAGGTGTATACCATTCCAGTGGCAGGAAAAGCACTTGCGGAATCTTATCCGGTAGACGCTGATCTTGTTGTAGGAGTTCCGGACTCCGGTCTGGTAGCAGCGAAAGGATATTCTGAGCAGTCAGGAATTCCGTATGGAATGGCATTTCACAAGAATAGCTATGTGGGAAGAACATTTATCAAACCGAAACAAAGCGAACGTGTTTCCAGTGTAAAAATCAAACTGAATGTGATTCCGGAAGTTGTAAAGGAAAACGAATCGTAATGGTAGATGATTCCATCGTGCGTGGAACAACTTGTGCAAATATCATTAAGATGCTGAAAAAGCCGGAGCAAAAGAGGTACATGTACGTATCAGTTCTCCACCGTTCTTACATCCATGCTTCTTTGGAACGGATGTTCCGTCAAATGAGCAGCTGATCGCACATACTCACACACAGGAGGAGATCCGTCAGCTGATTGGAGCAGACTCTCTTGGATACATGGAGATTGAGAAACTGAAAGACATGGTTGGAGATCTTAAGTATTGCGATGCCTGCTTTACAGGAAAGTATCCGATGGAAGTTCCGAAAGAGGATATCAGTCAGGCATTTGAACAAAATTGATTTTGAAGACTCAGTTTATGTGTTATAATAGATGAACAGTTACGATAAAGATATGAAACAAGGAGAAAAGAATTATGAGTAATGATCGTTATGTAAGCCCGCTTTCAGAGCGTTATGCAAGCCGCGAGATGCAGTATATCTTCTCACCGGACAAAAGTTCAGAACATGGAGAAGACTTTGGATCGCACTGGCAGAGACTGAGAAGGAGCTTGGACTCAACATCACGGATGAGCAGATCGAAGAGATGAAGAGCCATGCGGATGATATTAACTTTGAGGTGGCAAAGGAACGTGAGAAGGTTGTACGTCATGATGTTATGTCTCATGTTTATGCATATGGTGTTCAGTGTCCGAAAGCAAAAGGAATCATCCATCTTGGAGCTACATCCTGTTATGTAGGAGATAATACAGATATTATTATTATGGCAGAAGCGCTGAAACTGGTTCGCACAAAGCTTGTGAATGTAATTGCAGAGCTTGCGAAGTTTGCAGAGGAGCAGAAGAACCAGCCTACACTTGCTTTTACACATTTCCAGCCGGCACAGCCGACAACTGTTGAAAGAGAGCAACTCTCTGGATGCAGGAGTTTGAAATGGATCTTGAGGATCTGAATATGTACTTGGAAGCCTGAAACTGCTTGGATCTAAAGGAACAACAGGAACACAGGCAAGTTTTCTGGAACTGTTTGACGGAGATCAGGAGACGATTGACAAGATCGATCCAATGATCGCTGAGAAGATGGGATTTAAGGCATGTTATCCGGTATCCGGACAGACTTATTCCAGAAAAGTGGATACAAGAGTATTGAATGTACTGGCAGGAATTGCTGCAAGTGCTCACAAATTCTCTAATGATATCCGTCTGCTCCAGCATTTGAAAGAAATTGAAGAGCCATTTGAGAAGACACAGATCGGTTCTTCTGCCATGGCATATAAGAGAAACCCGATGAGAAGTGAAAGAATCGCGTCCCTTTCCAGATATGTGATGATCGATGCACTTAATCCGGCAATCACATCTGCAACACAGTGGTTTGAGAGAACACTTGATGATTCCGCTAACAAGCGTCTGAGTGTTCCGGAAGGATTCCTTGCAATCGACGGAATACTTGATCTTTGTCTGAACGTTGTAGACGGACTGGTTGTATACCCGAAAGTAATCGAGAAGCGTCTGATGTCCGAACTTCCATTCATGGCAACAGAGAATATTATGATGGATGCTGTTAAAGCCGGTGGAGACCGTCAGGAGCTGCACGAAAGAATCCGTGAGCTTTCTATGGAAGCAGGAAGAAATGTAAAAGAGAAGGGACTTGACAATAACCTTCTTGAACTGATTGCAGCAGATCCGGCATTCAACCTGACTTTAGAGGATCTTCAGAAGACAATGAAACCGGAGAAATATGTTGGACGTGCAAGTGAGCAGGTAGATGCTTATCTTAAAATGTGATCCGTCCACTGCTTGAAAAGAATAAAGAGATCCTTGGCGTGAAGGCTGAAATTAACGTATAGAATCCTTGGAATCTATCAGGACAAAGCGGAAAATCAAAGGGATGTTGCATTTTGTTGCAGCATCCTTTTCTTTGATAAACTAAAATTATTTCGTATATTAAAATGTGGGGAAAGAGAAGGAATAAGAGAACATGGATATAGGACTGAATTGGAATGAATGGCATCAGGAAGCGGCGAGAAAACCATATGTCAGAGTGGGAGTGACTTTATTAAGTGGTGCGCTGATTCTGATGCCTGCACAGGAAATTGTTTCATTCTATTTGGAAAAGAATCTGATTTCCGAAATAGAGGTCTGTGCGACACCAGAGGATATAAATGTGTCAGGAAATGATCTGCCGGAAAAAGTAACAATAGAAGCTATCCAGACAGATGTTAACCAAGCAGATGTTATCCAGGTAGCAGCTGTTCCGGCAGAAATCTTAGTGGAAGAACCTATGGTAGAAGAAATTGCGGTGGAAGAACCAGTAGTAGAAGAGATTGTGGCAGAAAAACCAGGCGTGAAAAGAGATACAACTATAAATGTTGCAAGTGAACCGGTAATTACAAATCCTGATTCAATAGAAAATGTAAAAAATGAAAATGAGGATGAAGAAGGGTCGATAGCAGTGGGAAATACAGATACCGGATATCTTATTAATGCGGAAGGTGTGATCTATGGACTTTCAGGAAGCAAAGAAGTGATAAAGGATGGAGTATTGTACTTTCCTGAAGAAGGATGTTCCGGAATTGCGAGAGGAGCACTGTCGGGTCTTGGTTCTGCTGTAGAAGAGATTGAAATTCCTGTTAATATAACAAATATTCAGCCAGGAGCGTTTGCGGGGCTGAGTAACCTAGGATGGATAGAAGCAGATGCAGCAAATCCAGCCTATGTTACGGTGGATGGTGTACTTTACACGGCAGATGGCACAGTTCTTCTTGCATTTCCGGCAGCGTGGACAGGAACCTTTCAGGTGCCGGAAAGTGTGAAAAGTTTTGCGGAAAGTGCATTTGATGGAACAAATCTGGAATGTATTGATGCAAGATCCTGTACACTTGAACAGGCGGGAAGTATTCCTGAAACGGTGAAACTTTTGGAGTAAAAGAAAAACATTGATTTTGTTTGTTGAAGAATCTGGGGACTTGCGCTATAATATGACGAGATTGAACAATAACAAACAAGAATTGGAGAAGATAGAATGAGTAAGAAAGTAAGAACAAGATTTGCACCAAGCCCGACAGGAAGAATGCATGTGGGTAACTTAAGAACAGCACTATACGCGTATCTGATCGCAAAGCATGAAGGGGGAGATTTCCTCCTTCGTGTAGAGGATACAGACCAGGAACGTTTTGTGGAAGGTGCACTTGATATCATTTACAGAACAATGGAGAAAACAGGTCTCATCCATGATGAGGGACCGGATAAAGATGGCGGATATGGACCGTATGTACAGAGTGAGCGTAATGCATCAGGACTTTATCTTAAATATGCAAAGCAGCTTGTAGAGCAGGGAGATGCTTATTACTGTTTCTGTGACAAAGAGCGTCTGGAGTCTTTAAAGACACAGGTTTCCGAAAGTGGAGTAGAGATTTCTGTTTATGATAAGCACTGCTTAAGTCTGAGCAAGGAAGAAGTAGAGGCGAATCTGGCAGCAGGTAAGCCATGGGTTATCCGTCTGAATGTACCGAATGAAGGTGAGACAACATTCCATGATGAGATCTACGGAGATATCACAGTTCCGAATGCAGAGCTTGACGATATGATCCTGATCAAATCTGATGGATTCCCGACATATAATTTTGCAAACGTAATTGACGATCATCTGATGGAGATTTCACATGTTGTTCGTGGAAATGAGTACTTATCTTCAGCACCGAAGTATAACCGCCTTTATGAGGCGTTTGGCTGGGAAGTACCGGTTTATGTACACTGTCCACTGATCACAGATGAGAATCATAAGAAATTGAGCAAGAGATGTGGACATTCTTCTTATGAAGATCTGATCGAGCAGGGATATGTTTCAGAGGCAGTTGTGAATTATGTTGCACTGCTCGGATGGTGCCCGACAGACAACAGAGGAAATCTTCTCACTGGAAGAGCTTGTTGAGGCATTTGATTATCATCATATGAGTAAATCTCCGGCTGTGTTTGATACAGTGAAATTAAAATGGATGAACGGAGAATATCTCAAGGCAATGGATTTTGATAAGTTCTATGCACTTGCAGAGCCATACCTGAAAGAGGCAGTAACAAAGGACTATGATCTGAAGAAGATTGCAGCACTCGTGAAGACAAGAATTGAGATTCTTCCGGAGATCAAAGAGCAGGTTGATTTCTTTGAAGAACTTCCGGATTATGATATCGCGCTTTATACACATAAGAAGATGAAGACAGATGCGGAGAAGTCACTCGCACTTCTGAATGAGGTGCTTCCGGTTCTCGAAGCACAGGATGACTTTAGCAATGATGCATTGTTTGAGACATTGAAAGCATTTGCAACAGAAAAAGGATACAAAGTAGGTTATGTAATGTGGCCGCTTCGTACAGCAGTTTCCGGAAAACAGAATACTCCGGGTGGAGCAACAGAACTGATGGAAGTACTCGGAAAAGATGAATCTCTTAGAAGAATCCGTCTTGGAATCGAGAAACTTCAGTAAGGACAGCGAAAAGAGGTAGAATGGGATTTAATGAAGCACAGACGCAGGCGATCCAGCACACAGACGGCCCATGTCTTGTACTGGCAGGCCCGGGATCGGGGAAGACGCTTACGATTGTAAACAGAGTAAAATACCTTATAGAGAAACAGAAAGTAAGACCAGAAGAAATTCTGGTCGTTACTTTTACAAGATTTGCAGCGGCGGAGATGAAATCCCGCCTCTGTTTGGTTATGGGCAAAAGAGATCTTCCGGTTACAGTAGGCACATTTCATGGAATCTATTATGGAATCCTGAAATGGGCTTACCGGATGAATCAGGAAAATATTCTTTCAGAGACAGAAAAATATCAGATTTTACGTGGCGTGATTAACAAAGAAAGAATGGAGATCTTTGATGAAGAAGATTTTATTCAGGATATTGCGGCAGAAATTGGAAAAGTGAAGAATAATCGGATTCCGCTGGAAGAATTTGTATCAGAAAAGTGTAGTGCGGATGCTTTTCGCAATATTTACCGTAATTATGAACAGCATAGAAAAGAACTGAAAAAGATTGATTTTGATGATATGCTGGTACTTTGTTATGAATTGTTCCGGTCAAGACCAGATGTACTTGCACAGTGGCAGAAGAAATTCAGATACGTTTTGATTGATGAATTTCAGGATATTAATCGAATTCAGTATGATGTGATCCGCATGCTGGCACAGCCGGAAAATAATTTGTTCGTAGTAGGGGATGACGATCAGGCAATCTACGGATTTCGTGGAGCTGATTCAGAATTGATGCTTGGATTTGGAAAAGATTTCCCTAATGCAAAACAAATTCTGTTGGGAATGAATTACCGTTCGACAGCAAATATCGTACAGAATTCTTTAAAACTGATTGAAAATAATGTGGAGAGATACAGTAAAAAACTGGAAGCAAACCGTGAAGGTGGTTCCTGTCTTCATATTCAGGAAGTGAAAGATCCGGTGGAAGAGGCAGAATATGTTCTTGAAGAGATACAGAAATGTAAGGAGAATGGCATAAAAGAAGAGGAGATTGCGATTCTTTTCAGGGTTCATACAGATGCGAGAGCAGTGGTAGAAGCAATGGTGGAGCGGAAAATCCCGTTTCAGATGAAAGAACATCTTCCGAATATATATGAACACTTTATCGCAAAGGACATCATGGCATATTTCCGACTGGCAACAGGAGCCCGGCACAGACAAGATTTTTTACAGATAATGAACCGACCAAAGCGATATCTTGGAAGAGACAGTGTAGCAGGAACGAAGGTTTCTTTTGAAGACATGCGGAAGTTCTATTGTGATAAAGACTGGATGATCGACCGGATTGATCAGTTTGAGTGGGATGTTAAGATGCTTATGAAGATGGCTCCATATGCGGCAATCCAGTATATCAGAAAAAGGATTGGTTATGACGATTTTCTGAAAGAGTATGCATTTACACATCAGATAAACAGATCTGATCTGAATGAAGTACTGGCAGAGATCGAAGAGGCGGCGAAAGCATTTTCAAGTGTTGAAGAATGGTTTGCACATGTAGAAGAATATACGGAGACTTTGAAAGTGAAGGAAAAGGAAAGAAACAGACCACGTCCGGGTGTCCGGCTGATGACGATACATGCTTCTAAAGGACTGGAATTCAAGCAGGTATTTCTGATTGCGGCGAATGAAGGAAGGATTCCGTATCAGAAGGCAAAGACAGACAAGGAGATCGAAGAAGAGAGAAGATTATTCTATGTGGCAATGACAAGGGCAAAAGATTTTCTGAAGATCTGTTATGTGAAAATAAAAAACGGGAAAGAAGTTACTCCTTCCCGTTTTGTAGACGAACTATTGAAAAGCTGACCGGATGTCAGTCACTTTGCTGACATCCTCAAGACTTAGTCCTCCAGGTCATCTAATGCATCAAGATCGATATCGCCGAAATCCTGTGTATCCAGCCATTCGTTGAATACAGCGGAAACACGGTCGAACTCTTCATCTTCTTCGATGTTCTCAAGTCCAGGTTCTTCCTCTTCTCCGTTATCAATGAAACGATACAGATAGATCTGACCGTCTGTGTTATCACCGTTTTCGTCTAGTGGAAGAAGTGCGATATACTCCTTTTCATCTGCTTCAAAAATATTGAGAACAGCGCATTCAAGTTCCTCATTATTCTCCAGTGTCAAAGTGACTGTGAGGGATTCGTTTTCGTTCATAATCTTCTCCTTTGAATCTGTGTTGTATTTCATTCCGTATTGACCAGCCAGGTGCTCAAAACGAGAATGATCAGCTATCTTGATGGTAACAAAAAGGGGAGAAAAAAGCAAGATAAGATTGACTTTCGGGTTAAACAAGGTAGAATAAAAGTATTACTGATAGAAGTGAAAGGATAATAGACAATATGAAGAAAAGATGGATACTGTGTACAGTGGCAGTTTTGTGTATAGCGGCAGCACTACTTGGATGTGGAAAGAAAAATGTTGGAACACCGGAAGATAATGCAGTAGTAGAAGAGGATGATAAGAAAAATGATAATACAGGGGAAGGTGGCAGACTGTTTGGATTTAGTGGGATTGATATGTCGAATCCTTTTTATGACACATTGAAAAATTCTGTCCAGACAGCATTAGAGGCTCAAGGTGACCGTCTGATGGTTCGTGATCCGGCATCAGATGCTGATTTGCAGAATGAACAGATTCGGGAGTTGATCAACGAAGGGGTACAGGCAGTATTTCTTTGTCCGGTAGATTGGGAGAAAATCACTCCCGCACTTGAAGCCTTAAAAGAGGCAGATATTCCGGTGATCAATCTTGATACAGAAGTAAAAGAGACAAGCCTTGTATCTGCATTTGTAGGGTCAGATAATGAGAATGCGGGATATGTGTGCGGGCAGGATCTTCTGGTCCAGAAACCAGATGGCGGCAAAATTGTGATTGTGGAAAGCCCTGGGGTGAACTCAGTGAATGAGAGAATTACCGGATTTGAAGAGGCTATAACAAACAGTGGGTTTGAAGTGGTAAAGAGAATTGAAGCATTGGGAGACAGCAGCAATGTGAAGGACGAGATGACACAGGTTCTGAGCGAAAACAGCGAGATTGATGCTGTAATGTGTGGCAGTGATCCGATGGCAGAACAGGTAATGGCGGCGATCACAGAAGCGCAGAGAACAAATATCTGTGTGTACAGCGTGGATGGTTCCCCGGCGACAAAAACAGCACTGATGAATGGCACTGGAGGAATGACCGGAATTGGAGCACAGTCCCCAATCAATATGGGAAAGACAGCAGTAAAGGTAGCGACAGCATTACTGGCAGACAAGGATTACGAGAAGGAAAATTATGAGGAAACTTTCTTTATAAATCGTGATAATGTTGAAATGTACGGAACAGATGGATGGCAGTAATTTATTGATTGCTCAAGAAAGGGGTTAACTATGAGGAAGATAAAGGGGAGTCCGCAGCCATTTGGAGTGGATATCAAAGGCAAAAATATAAATTTTGCCGTTCAGGTAGCAAAAGGGAAGACATGTGAACTTTTACTGTATAAGAGAGGGAAAGAAGTTCCGGAATATCAGTTTGATATGCCGGAGGAAGAAGGCGTTGGAGAAGTACGTTTCTTATCTGTTGAAGGTCTGAAAGCAGATCGATATGAATACAATTTTCTGATTGATGGGAAAGTATGTGTGGATCCATATGTAAAAGAACTTGCAGGAAAAGAGAAGTTTGGTGTAGAACGGAAACTTCAGGAACATCAGATCCGTGGGAAAATTGTTTCAATGGAGGACTATGACTGGCAGGAGGATCAGCGCCTACATCTTCCATGGGAAGATGTAGTGGCTTATGGTTTGCATGTGCGTGGATTTACAAAACATTCTTCTTCGAAAGTGGTGCATAAGGGAACATTCCAGGGGGTTGTTGAAAAACTGGATTATTTAAAAGAACTTGGAGTCAACCAGATTCAGTGTATGCCGGTCTATGAATTTGAAGAGTGCGGAAAAACAAAAGTGAACTATTGGGGATATGGTAAAGGTTTTTATTTTGCCCCTAAAAAAGCCTATGCATATGGGAAAAGTGCAGTTCGTGAGTTGAAAGATATGGTGCGAGCATGTCATAGTCAGGGCATAGAAGTTGTACTGGAGATGCCATTTGTTCCGGGAATATCAGCAAATTATGTAACGGAATGTCTACGCTTTTATATGCTGGAGTATCATGTGGATGGATTTGTTCTGAATCCTTATAACGTACCGTGGGAGCAGCTGATAGAAGATCCGTTTTTGAAAGATATCAAGCTGATGCAGAAAGATGATGGTTTCCAGAATGTAATGCGTCGCTTCTTAAAAGGTGACGAGAATATGGTCAATGATGTCATCTGGGCATTGAAAAATCGTTCATCGGAAAATGGAAAATGCAATTATATTACAACACAGACAGGATTTACGTTATGGGATTTAGTGTCTTATGATTGTAAACATAACGAAGAAAACGGTGAGAAGAACCTGGATGGACCAGATTATAATTACAGTTGGAACTGCGGAGCTGAAGGACCGAGCAGAAAACGCGCAGTTGTCAATCTTAGAAAGAATCAGGTGAAGAATGCATTAGAACTCCTGTTGACGGCTCAGGGAACTCCATGCCTCCTTGCAGGAGATGAATTCTGTAATTCGCAGAGAGGAAATAACAATGCATATTGTCAGGATAACGAGACAGGATGGGTGAACTGGACACAGTTGAAGAAAGATGACTGGCTGTTTCAGTATACAAAGAAACTAATCGGGCTGAGAAAAGAACATCGTTGTCTCCACCAGAGTACAGCACTATCCGGAATGGATACCACGAGATGTGGCATACCGGACGTATCCTACCATGGAGAAAATGCATGGCAGGTAAAAGCAGAAGTTTCCAGCCGTCAGTTAGGTGTCTTGTATTCAGGAACGAAAGAAGGGGAGTTCCCTTGTTTTATAGCATATAATATGCATTGGCTGCCGCATCACTTCGCAATACCATCGATTGGAAAGAACGTAGAATGGTATCTTGTTATGACTACAAAAGATGGCGTGCTTTGTGAAGCGAAAAAGCTGGAAAATCAGAAAGATGTATTACTGGAAGAACGTAGCGTAGCAATTCTGGTTGGACGCAGGATAGAGGAAAAGAAGAGTCGTTCAGAAAAGAAATCGATTCATACAGCTAAGACGCAGAATGTAAATAAAATAGAAAAACGGCAGGGAGCAGAAGAACTTTGTAAAGAAGAACAGCCGGCCAGAGAGGGAAAAGTATGAAGGCATTTGCACATTTTTGCACCATAACAAAACACAAAAAACTTGGTATTGAAAGAGTGTTTTCGTGTTGGGTTGTACAAACAGGGACTGCTCCATGATATGTCAAAATACAGTTGGACAGAATTCCGTGTGGGATGCAGATACTATCAGGGGACAAGAAGCCCTAATAATGCCGAACGGGAAGAAAAGGGGTATTCTTCCGCATGGCTCCACCACAAAGGCAGGAACAAACACCATTATGAATACTGGATTGATTATAGTCTGGAGGGACCGAACCTTCTGGCGGGAATGAAGATGCCGGTGAGATATGTAGTAGAGATGTTTCTTGACCGCATTGCAGCAAGTAAAGTGTATCTCGGGGATGCATATACCTCTGATGCACCGCTTGCTTATTATGAAAACGGGCGTGCAGATGAGCTGATGCATAAAGATACAAGAGAATTATTAGAAAAACTGCTTCATATGCTTGCAGAAGAAGGCGAGGAAACTACTTACAGATATATCAGGAGAGAAGTATTAAAAAGATAAGAAGAGGGAGTGTAGGCAGCAGTGAGGCTATATATTGTGCGTCATGGAGAGACGGATTGGAACAAGAAAAAACTGGTACAGGGACGAAAGGATATTCCCTTAAATGAATATGGGCGTCATCTTGCCCTGGAAACTTCTTATGGGATGAGACAATACCAGATTGATCTGGCTTATACAAGTCCCTTACGGCGTGCAAAAGAAACGGCAGAGATTCTTCTTGAAGGACGCAACATTCCGCTTTATGAAGATCAGAGAATCCAGGAAATTTCTTTTGGCTCGTATGAGGGAATGTCTTGTGTAGATAAGACGAAAGAAGAGAATCTTGCATTCCAGAAATTCTTTCAGGATACGGGAAATTATATTCCGCCGGAAGATGCTGAAAGTGTAGAACAACTTTATGAAAGAACCGGAGAGTTTTTAAAGAGTCTTGAAGAGAGTAAGAAGCTGAAGGATAAGAATCTTTTGATTTCTACTCATGGTGCTGCGATGACAGCAATGCTGAACAGGATGAGAGGCAGTCTTTCAGTAGAACATTTCTGGAAAAATGAAGTACCGCCAAATTGTTCTGTTACGATTGCGGAACTTGAAGGCAGTGGATTCAAAATTATCCAGGAAGGAATTATCTTTTATAAAGAAGAAGTGAAACACTGGAAAGCAGTGTAGTTACTGTTCACTCCCGTGTCAATCACTCCGCTGATTGACACGGAGGATGCGTGTTTTGACTTGAATGCATCTCGCCCCATCGCCAAAGGCGATTTAAAATGGCGAGATGCGTTGCTGGTCGCACATTGTGTGAACAGTAACGCAGTGTAGTATAAAAGGCAGAATGTAAGTGCTGTGGTACTTGCATTCTGCCTTTCCTTATGCTATTCTTTAGTTGTCTGGCCGGCAGATCCTTAAGCCGGCAATGATTCACATGAACTTCAATTCTTCTGTTTCAGGAAGAGGATTCCATGGTATATCGTATTATTGCAACAAAATTAAGGGGAAGAATTATTGTTGACATTTTGAAAGAAGTATAATAAAATCTATTCATAGACGAACAACTGTTCGAAAAAAGAGAGAATGGGTTTTATACACTAAGAGAGATAGAGAAGGAGAAAATTATGGCAGGCAAAGAGAGCGTTACAAAGCTGGCGAATAACGAAGAGAAGAAGAAAGCACTGGATGCAGCGATCGCAAAGCTGGAGAAAGATTTTGGTAAGGGTGCAGTGATGCGGCTGGGAGAATCAGGGGCACATGTAGCTGTAGAGACAGTTCCTACTGGATGTCTGAGTCTTGATCTGGCACTTGGACTTGGCGGTGTGCCAAAGGGACGTGTGATCGAGGTTTATGGTCCTGAATCAAGTGGTAAGACAACTGTCGCACTTCATATGATTTCTGAGGTTCAGAAGAGAGGCGGAATTGCCGGATTTATCGATGCAGAGCATGCACTGGATCCTGTATATGCAAAGAATATCGGAGTAGATATTGATGAACTCTATATTTCACAGCCTGACAGTGGAGATCAGGCCCTTGAGATTGCAGAAACAATGGTACGTTCAGGGGCGATTGATATTATTGTCATTGACTCTGTAGCTGCACTTGTTCCAAAGCAGGAGATCGAAGGGGATATGGGAGACAGTCATGTTGGTCTGCAGGCAAGATTGATGTCGCAGGCATTGAGAAAACTGACACCGGTTATCAGCAAGTCAAACTGTATTGTGATCTTTATTAACCAGCTACGTGAGAAAGTTGGAGTAATGTTTGGAAATCCAGAGACAACGACAGGAGGACGTGCGCTGAAATTCTATGCATCTGTGCGTATGGATGTCAGAAGAATCGAGACCTTAAAGCAGAGTGGAGAGATGGTAGGAAACCGTACAAGAATCCGTATTGTGAAGAATAAGATTGCTCCGCCGTTCAAAGAAGCGGAATTTGATATTATGTTTGGAAAAGGTATTTCCCGTGCAGGAGATATTCTTGATCTCGCAACCAATATTGATCTTGTGAAGAAGAGCGGTGCGTGGTATGCATATGAGGGAGAGAAGATTGGCCAGGGAAGAGAGAATGCAAAGGCATATCTGGAATCACATCCGGAAGTGATGGAGACACTGGATCAAAAGGTGAGAGCACATTATGCATTATCCGGATCAGAAGAAGCAGAGAATGAGCTTCCAGATGCTGAGAAGAAGACAGGGGCATCAAGTGATCTGAAGCTGACACCGGCTTCTAAAGTGGTTGATGAGGCAGAAAAGAAAGAATGATTGTTACTGGGATAGAAGAGCAGACAAAGACGAAGTTTAAAGTATATCTGGATGGAACATTTGCATTTGTGCTTTATAAAGGTGAGTTGAAGCGTTTTGGTATAAAGCAGGGAGAAGATCTCGCGCAGGAAAATTATGAAAAGATTCAGAATGAGGTACTGTTGAAACGCGCAAAGAAGAGAGCAATGCATTTGCTGGAGGATATGGATCGTACTGAGTCTGCATTAAGGGAAAAACTGAAGGCGGGACAATATCCGGAGAATGCAATCAGCGGAGCAATTGAATATGTGAGATCTTTTGGATATCTGGATGATGCAAGATATGCGGAAAATTTTGTTATGAGCCGCAAAGATACTAAAAGCAAACGGGAAATCAAGGCACTGCTGTCGCAGAAGGGAGTTTCTGATGATTTGATCTGTCTGGCTTTTGAACAGTGCTATAGTGAAGATTCTGAGGAAGAGGCAATCCGAAGGATACTGCGAAAAAAGAAGGTTGATCCGGAAAGAATGGAAGAGCAGGAATATCAAAAGATATTAGGATATCTTGCGCGAAAAGGATTTCGTTATGAGGTGATCCGCCATGTTATATCAGATTATGATAAACAGAGTAACTGACACGGGAGTGAACAGTAACCCGGGGTGTGTCATGTGGTACAAAATAATAATTACAATGCTTGACATTGTTGTTGAAACAGTATAAAATTTAAGTGTTGTATTTGAGTAATATGTACAATGAAAATCGAATAAGGAGGTGCTCCTGTGCAGATAAGTCTAGGTTTATTTATAGGCGTTGCCGTGGCCCTCGCGTTGATAGTCGGAATCATTACTCACTTTGTTACAGTTTCCAATCTGAGAAAGAATGCGGAAAGCAAGATTGGGAATGCAGAAGCAAAAGCAAGAGAAATCATTGACGATGCTGTAAAGACTGCAGAGACGACGAAGAAGGAATCTCTTTTGGAAGTAAAGGAAGAGTCCATCAGGACAAAGAATGAACTTGAGAAAGAGACGAAAGAAAGAAGAGCGGAGTTACAGCGTTATGAGAAGCGTGTACTCGCGAAGGAAGAATCGGTCGACAAACGGTCAGATGTACTGGAACATCGTGAGAACAAACTGACAGCGAAGGAAGAACATCTTCGCCAGCGTGAAGCCAAAGTAGAAGAACTTAGCCAGAAACGTGTGCAGGAACTGGAACGAATCTCAGGACTTACCTCCGAACAGGCAAAAGAATATCTGTTAAAAACTGTTGAAGATGACGTCAAGCATGACACAGCCAAGATGGTCAGAGAACTGGAAACTCAGGCAAAGGAAGAGGCTGACAAGAAAGCAAAAGAGTATGTTGTGAATGCAATTCAGAGATGTGCAGCAGATCATGTTGCAGAGACTACAATTTCTGTAGTTCAGCTTCCAAGTGATGAGATGAAAGGAAGAATTATCGGTAGAGAAGGAAGAAATATCAGAACACTGGAAACATTAACCGGTGTGGAACTGATTATTGATGATACTCCGGAAGCGGTTGTATTATCAGGGTTTGACCCAATCCGCCGAGAAGTTGCAAGAATTGCACTTGAGCGTCTGATCGTGGATGGACGTATTCATCCAGCAAGAATTGAGGAGATGGTTGAAAAAGCTCAGAAAGAAGTGGATACAATGATCCGCGAGGAAGGAGAAGCTGCGGCTCTTGACGTTGGAGTTACAGGAATTCATCCGGAGTTGATCCGTCTTCTTGGACGTATGAAGTTCAGAACAAGCTATGGACAGAATGCATTGAAGCATTCAATCGAAGTAGCTCAGTTATCAGGTCTCATTGCAGGAGAAATCGGACTGGATGTCAGACTTGCAAAACGTGCAGGACTTCTTCATGATATTGGTAAATCAATTGATCATGATGTAGAAGGATCACATATTCAGATTGGTTCAGATCTTTGTAGAAAATACAAAGAATCAGCAACCATTATTAATGCTGTGGAGGCACATCATGGTGATGTGGAGCCGCAGAGTCTGATTGCTTGTGTTGTTCAGGCAGCGGATACTATTTCAGCTGCAAGACCGGGAGCAAGAAGAGAAACCATCGAGACATATACAAACAGATTGAAACAGTTAGAAGATATTACCAACCAGTTTAAAGGTGTAGATAAGTCTTTTGCCATTCAGGCAGGTAGAGAGATTCGTGTTATGGTAGTTCCGGAGCAGGTATCTGACGATGATATGGTGCTTTTAGCAAGGGATATTGCAAAACAGATTGAGTTTGAATTAGAATATCCTGGACAGATTAAAGTAAATGTTATTCGTGAGTCACGAGCAACAGATTACGCAAAATAAGAGAATCATAACAGAAGATGAAAGTTGGCCCTTGTCGAAAGACAGGGGCTTTTAGTTTACTGAGAAAGCTATTACAGGTAAGCGTAAAATTCTTGTTACTGTTCACTCCCGTGTCAATCACTACGCTGATTGACACGGAGGATGCGTGTTTTGACTTGAATGCATCTCGCCCCATCGCCAAAGGCGATTTAAAATGGCGAGATGCGTTGCTGGTCGCACATCGTGTGAACAGTAACAAAGTCTTTGATATAGAATGCATATGGTGATGTAAGGTAAAAGAAGGGAGAACGGAATGAGCGAGAAGATTAAAAGAATTAACAGAGAATTGAAATTTAAAGGAAAGATTCTTGATTTTTATCAGGACACGATAGAAGTGGACGGGGATCATACCGTAGTATGGGATTTTATAGGTCATAAAGGAGCAGCAGCGGTAGTTCCGGTTACAGCAGATGGTAAGATTTTGATGGTGAGACAATATAGAAATGCGCTGGATCGATATACATTGGAGATTCCGGCAGGAGCACTTGATGAAGTGGGAGAACCTGGTATAGAGTGTGCGTCCCGCGAATTAGAGGAAGAGACAGGGTATCGCAGCGAGAATCTGGAGTGGCTGATCACTTTACGGACAACAGTAGCATTTTGTAACGAACGGATTGAAGTTTATGTGGCACATGATCTGATACCGTCAAAACAGCATTTAGATGAGGATGAATTTATTGAACTTGGCGCTTATACAATAGAAGAATTGAAGGAAAAGATCTTTTCAGGTGAGATTGAAGATGCGAAGACAGTTTCTTCTTTGATGGCTTATGCTGTAAAGTATGGAAAATGATTGAATGCCGACAATAAGTAGCATCGCTGCCGCATGAGAAAAACCAGACACTCATATAATGGTGTGGAAGATTGAGGATAAAAATATATCCGCAGAACATTTTATAGGGTGGGAGGAATACTGGTGAAGGCATTTCGTACAGGACATTACTTTCTGGCTCTGTTTTTTACAGGCTTTTTGACAGGAATCTTGATTGTCAATTATATATGGGGAGAACAGCTGAGCCTGATCGGAACTTTTACAGAAGTTTATCTTATGAGATTAAAGAATGAAAAGATATCTTTTCAACAGTACATTTGGTATTTGATTCAGGTACGGGGAATTTTTTTCCTGATGCTGTTTTTGGCGATGGGAATCCGGATCAGAAAAATTGTGGCAGCGTTTTTTCTTCTGTGGACTGGGATGTCAGGAGGAATTTTACTGTCAGAGGCAGTGGCAGAATTAGGAATGAAGGGAAGTATTCTTTGTGTGTCAGGACTATTTCCACAGTTCCTTTTTTATGTTCCGGCAGTTCTTGTGCTTTTGCGCTTTTGTTGGAACTATCCACAGAATCAGTGGAACAGACAAAAAACGTTCTTTGTATGCGGTTTGTTTTTAATTGGGATTTTTTCAGAATCCTGTCTTAATCCGTGGCTGATTCAAAAGATTGTAAATATTCTTTTTTGATTTCGTGGGAAAGTGTGAGTAATGCAACGAGGCAGACAGTTGATTGACTGATGAAAAGTCCCCATAGGTATCCTGTGATTCCATAGTGCGGGATTCCGAAATATACACTAAGAATGCGGATGGATAATCCAAGAAGATTGATCATCAGCGTCAGGGTTGTAAGTCCCAGTCCGTTGATCGCACTGAGAAGAGCGGAACTTGTGTACAGAAAAGGACAGATCCAGGCAAGTGTTACGATGAAATTACCGGCTAAAGCACTGTGAAACAGGAAGTTTCCGAGAAAAGACCCGGTAAGAAGAAAGAAGACAGAACACAGAAGACCAAGGGAGAAACATCCTCCGGCAGCCTTTTTTATAAGGAGAAATGTCTCTTTTGAAGAGCTTTCAGCTTGCTTTTGTGCGACCGCTGGAATTAAAAGCAGGCTGACTGAGTTAGTGAGTGCACAGGGAAAAAGGATACATGGTAATGCCATTCCGGTCAGTACTCCATAAATACTGAGAGCTTCGGAAGCGCTGTGAGATGCAAGCTCAAGGCAGACAGGGATTGAAGCTGCTTCAATTCCCTGCAAGAATGTAATTGCTGTGCGATTAACTGTCAATGGAACAGAGAGGCGTAGCAATTCAGAACAAGATTTTGAGATAGAAAGAATATATGGAGAATCGGCATCAAAACCCTTCTTCTTCAGTGAAAAAAGCGAGTAGCCTGCTGCTGCAAGTTCTCCGAAAATAATACCTGATACAGCCAATGGAATCTCAGGGTGAACTCCACGGTGTATAAAAATAAAATATAAAACAAAAACAGAAGAAATTCGAACAAATTGCTCGATTAACTGTGAAATAGCCGGGACAGAGGTTCTTTGCAGACCATAGTGATAACCACAGATACAACTGTGGACAGAAGCCGCTGGAAGTGCAAGAACGATCAGATATAATAGTGTTGCACATCTTGGATCTCCAAGAAAACGATTTGAAAGAAAAACGGAATTCTTCTGTACCAGAAAAGTACAAATCAGAGAAATCAGAACAGAAAGAATCAGACCTGTCTGGAAAATCAACTTTCCGTCCTGCGTTCGGCCAAGGGAGTGAAAGCGAGAGACACTTCTGGAAATGGCAGTTTCAAGACCTGAAGTACTCAAAGACAGGCAGAGTGCGTAGAAAGGGAAAATTAACTGATAAAGTCCGACCTGTTCTTCTCCAAAGGTATGGCTTAAGAAAATACGGAAAAAGAATCCGAGAATGCGGCTTACAAGACCGGCAGATGTGAGAATCAGTGTTCCTTTAATCAAAGAATGTTTTTTTCTAAACATAATACCCTCATGTCAAAATGATTGCTGCCACGTGCAACGCGGACAGTAACCAGAAATGAACTTATTTTTAAACAACATATTCAAGAAACATCCTTGACAGAACGTAAGACTGGTGATATCCTACAAAAGGAAACCCTAGCATAATACTAGGAAAAGGAAAAGAAAAAGAAGGTGAAGATGTGAAACTGTCAACAAAGGGGAAATACGGATTGCGTGCCTTGATCGATCTGGCCCAATACAGTGAAGATTCTCCGGTTTCCATCACAAGTATTGCAAGACGTCAGGATATTTCAGAACGATATCTGGAACAATTGATGTCGAAGCTGAAAAAAGCAGGACTTGTCAAGAGTATCCGAGGTGCAAATGGTGGATATGTCTTAGCAAAGGAAGCAAAAGATATTTCTGTAGGAGATGTGCTTCGTGCACTGGAAGGAAATCTTGAACCAGTAGAATGCGCCGGACTTGATCCGGAAGGAGAATGCAAAGGTGCGGACAGCTGTGTGACAAAGTATGTGTGGAAACGAATCAATGATAGTATTAACCAGACAGTAGATGAAATCTGGCTGAACCAACTGGTGACAGAAAGTAAATGTCTTGGACATACAGACAATCATTTGGATTATACAAAGTGTAAAAACTGAAAAGAATCATTGTCTACAATTATTTGTGAACAGTAAGAAAACAAAGTAGATAAAATAAAAGTGAGGTAACAGGTAATGGGAAAATTAATTTATCTTGATAATGCAGCAACAACAAAGACAGCACCGGAAGTTGTGGATGCGATGCTCCCATATTTTACAGAGCATTTTGGCAACCCATCCAGTGTTTATGGTTTTGCGGCTGCGAATAAAGAAGTGATCACAAAACAGAGAGAAATCATAGCAAAAGCACTTGGTGCGAAGACAGAGGAGATTTATTTCACAGCTGGTGGTTCTGAATCTGATAACTGGGCGCTGAAAGCTACAGCTGAGGCTTATGAATCAAAGGGAAAACATATCATTACAACAAAGATTGAACATCATGCAATCCTTCATACAGGAGAATATCTCCAGAAGAGAGGATATGAAGTGACTTATCTGGATGTAGATGAGAATGGTATTGTCAGTCCGGAAGCTGTTGAAGCAGCGATCCGTCCGGATACAATTCTGGTCAGCGTAATGTTTGCAAACAATGAGATCGGAAGTATTCAGCCAATCAAAGAAATCGGAGAGATTGCACATAAACATGGAGTACTTTTCCATACAGATGCTGTCCAGGCGTTTGGTCAGGTACCGATCAATGTAGATGAGATGAATATTGATATGCTCAGTTCCAGTGGACATAAACTGAACGGACCAAAGGGAATCGGTTTCCTTTATATCAGAAAAGGTGTGAAGATCCGCTCCTTCGTCCATGGTGGAGCACAGGAGAGAAAGCGCCGTGCAGGAACAGAGAATGTACCTGGAATCGTTGGACTTGGAAAAGCAGTTGAACTTGCAATGGCTTCTATGGATCAGAGAATGAAACAGGAGACAGAACTCCGCGATTATGCAATCTCCAGAATTGAGAAAGAGATTCCATATTGCAGACTGAACGGAGACCGTGTGAAACGTCTTCCGAATAACATTAACTTCAGCTTCCAGTTTGTAGAGGGTGAATCCCTCCTGATCATGCTGGATATGAAAGGAATCTGTGCATCCAGTGGTTCAGCTTGTACATCAGGCTCTCTGGATCCATCCCATGTCCTTCTTGCAATCGGACTGCCGCATGAGATCGCACATGGTTCCCTTCGTATGACACTTGGAGCTGATATAACAAAAGAAGATATCGACTATACAGTAGATCAGCTTAAAGAGATTGTTGCACATCTGCGCAGTATGTCTCCACTCTACGAAGATTTTATAAAAAAGCAGCAGAAGAATGCATAAGCCAGAATGACTTAAAAGAAAAATACAAACTAATTTTTGAATAAAAAGATAAACAAAATGGAGGAATTATATAATGTATACAGAAAAGGTAATGGATCATTTTCAGCATCCAAGAAATGTAGGAGAGATTGAGAACGCCAGCGGTGTAGGAACAGTTGGAAATGCAAAATGTGGAGATATCATGAGAATCTATCTTGACATTGATGACAACCAGATCATCCGCGATGTGAAATTCAAAACATTCGGATGTGGAGCAGCTGTTGCAACTTCCAGTATGGCAACAGAGATGGTTAAAGGGAAAAGCATTCAGGAAGCAATGGAAGTAACAAACAAAGCCGTTATGGAAGCTCTTGACGGACTTCCACCGGTAAAAGTTCACTGCTCTCTGCTTGCAGAAGAGGCAATCCATGCAGCACTCTGGGATTATGCAGAGAAACATGGGATTAAGATTGAAGGCCTGAAGAAACCAAAGTCAGATATTCACGAAGGTGAAGAAGCAGAGGAAGAGGAATATTAATGAGCAAAGGCAAAGTTGTTGTAGGTATGTCCGGAGGAGTTGACTCCTCTGTGGCAGCCTGGCTTTTAAAAGAACAAGGCTATGATGTGATCGGTGTGACAATGCAGATTTGGCAGGATGAGGAAAATGAAGTTCAAGAAGAAAACGGCGGCTGTTGTGGGCTCAGTGCGGTAGACGATGCAAGACGTGTTGCATCGTCTATTGGTATTCCGTATTATGTGATGAATTTTAAACAGGAATTCCAGAAAAATGTAATTGATTACTTTACAAAAGAATACCTGAACGCAAGAACACCTAACCCGTGTATTGCCTGTAACCGCTATGTGAAATGGGAAGCTCTTTTGCAGAGAAGTCTTTCAATTGGAGCAGATTATATTGCAACAGGACATTATGCAAGGATTGATAAGCTCCCGAACGGAAGATATGCAATCCGCAGATCTGCAACGCTTGCGAAAGACCAGACTTATGCACTTTATAATCTGACACAGGAACAGCTGGAACATACATTGATGCCGGTTGGAAATTATTCAAAAGATCAGATCCGTGAGATGGCAGAAAAAATCGGACTGCAGGTGGCAAATAAACCGGATAGTCAGGATATCTGTTTTGTTCCGGATGGAGACTATGCATCTTTTATTGAAGAAAACGCAGATGCTCCGATTCATCAGGGAAATTTCGTGACACCGGATGGGAAGATCCTTGGAAAACACAAAGGAATCATTCATTATACAGTAGGACAGCGTAAAGGACTTGGGCTTGCATTAGGGTATCCTGCATTTGTACTGGAGATACGTCCGGAGACAGATGAAGTTGTAATCGGAACGTATGAAGAATCATTGACGCATACACTGCGTGCCAATGAGTTGAATTTTATGAGCGTGGAAGATCTTACAGAACCGATGCGTGTGTTTGCAAAGATTCGTTATAACCACAAAGGAGCCTGGTGTACCGTGGAGAAGACAGGAGAAGATGAGATTACCTGTATATTCGATGAACCAATCCGTGCAGTGACACCGGGACAGGCAGTTGTTCTGTATGATGGAGAATATGTATTAGGAGGCGGCACAATATTATGATAAGATGTGATGCCCACATGCATACAAGGTTTTCTGAGGATAGTGATGCATCCGTACATTCTATGCTTGATGCAGCAATAGAAAGGGGAATGGAAGCAGTCTGTATTACAGATCATCTGGATAAAGATTTCCCGCAGACTCCGGATTTTCCGGCAGGAGCATTTCTGTTTGATCTGGGAAACTATTTTCAGAGGTTGACACAGTTAAAAGAAGAATATCAGAAGAAACTGGAAGTCAGAATCGGTGTAGAGATCGGACTTCAGCCGCATCTGGGGGAATATTACCGGAATCTGACAGAGAAATATCCATTTGATTTTGTGATAGGATCAGTGCATCTGATTCATGGACAGGATCCGTATTATAGAACTTTTTTTGAAGGTCGAAGTGATGAGGAAGCTTATCAGGAAGCTTTTCAGGTGACGATAGAGAATTTGAAAAAGGTAAATTCTTTTGACAGCCTGGGACATCTGGACTACGTTGTCCGTTATGGAACGCATCAGGCGGAGGAATATTCCTATAAAAAGTATGCGGAAGAGATCGACGAAATTCTGAAAATTCTGATTGCACAGGGAAAAGGACTTGAGATGAATATGGCCGGGATGAAGTATGGGCTTGTATTTCCGAACCCACATCCGGATGTGATCAGAAGATATAGAGAACTCGGTGGTGAAATTGTCACAATTGGTGCAGATGCACACCGTCCGGAACATGTCGCTTTTGACTTTGACAAGGCTGGCGAGATACTTATAAGCTGTGGTTTTAGTTATTATGCAGAATTTAAGGGGCGGAAACCGATATTTAAGAGAATTGTTCCATAAAAATCGAATTATATGGATTTAAGGGTTGAATTTTTGTTTCTGTTTTAGTACAATGAATCTAGTTGATGAATATTTAACAATTATCGCTTTGTTAAATTCATCGCCATGGCTGGAGATACAGTCATAAATTTTTTAAACTTTTTAGGAGGAATTAATCATGGCAGTAAAAGTAGCGATTAATGGTTTTGGACGTATCGGACGTCTTGCTTTCAGACAGATGTTCGGAGCAGAAGGATATGAGGTAGTAGCAATCAACGACCTTACATCTCCTAAGATGCTTGCTCACTTATTAAAATATGACTCAACTCAGGGAACATACGCTCTTGCAGATACAGTAGAGGCAGGAGAGGATTCCATCACAGTTGACGGAAAAGAGATCAAGATCTACGCAAAAGCTAACGCAGCTGAGCTTCCTTGGGGAGAAATCGGTGTTGACGTTGTTCTGGAGTGTACAGGATTCTACACATCCAAAGCAAAAGCTCAGGCTCACATCGATGCAGGTGCTAAGAAAGTAGTTATTTCTGCTCCAGCTGGAAATGACCTTCCGACAATCGTTTACAATGTAAACCACGAGACACTTTCAAAAGATGAGAACATCATCTCTGCAGCTTCTTGTACAACAAACTGCCTGGCTCCAATGGCAAAAGCTCTTAACGACCTTGCAGCAATCAAATCCGGTATCATGTGTACAATCCACGCTTACACAGGAGATCAGATGACACTTGATGGACCGCAGAGAAAAGGTGATCTTAGAAGATCTCGTGCAGCTGCAGTTAACATCGTTCCAAACAGCACAGGTGCTGCAAAAGCAATCGGTCTTGTTATCCCAGAACTGAACGGAAAACTTATCGGATCTGCTCAGCGTGTTCCTACACCAACAGGTTCTACAACAATCCTTACAGCAGTAGTTGACGGAGAAGTTACAGTTGATCAGATCAACGAGGCTATGAAGGCTGCTTCCAACGAGTCCTTTGGATACAACACAGATCAGATCGTATCCAGCGATATCGTAGGAATGAGATATGGTTCACTGTTTGATGCTACTCAGACAATGGCTCTTCCAGTTGGCGATGGTACAACAGAGGTTCAGGTTGTTTCATGGTATGACAACGAGAACTCTTACACAAGCCAGATGGTAAGAACAATCAAATACTTTGGAAAACTTCTTGAGGCTTAATTCTTTTTGAGGAATTAGAATCTCAGAGATTTATCTGAATTATTGACTCACAATGGGGTCCGGTCTTATTGTAGGACCGGACCCCATTTTCTTTGTGCAGAACAGATTCTGCACGTGAAAGTGACAGGAAATAGAAATACAGGAGGCTATGAAAAATGGCAGCACTTAATAAAAAATCCGTAGATGATATCAATGTAAAAGGAAAAAGAGTTCTTGTAAGATGTGACTTCAACGTACCGCTTCAGGATGGAAAGATCACAGATGAGAACCGTATCGTGGCAGCTCTTCCTACAATCAAGAAGCTGATCGCTGATGGTGGCAAAGTAATTCTTTGCTCACACCTTGGAAAACCGAAGGGAGAGCCAAAACCGGAATTATCTCTTGCACCGGTAGCAGTAAGACTTTCCGAGCTCCTTGGACAGGAAGTAAAATTTGCAGCTGATCCGGAAGTTGTAGGACCGAACGCAAAAGCAGCTGTTGAAGCTATGAAAGATGGAGATGTTATCCTTCTTGAAAATACACGTTACAGAGCAGAAGAGACAAAGAATGGTGAAGCATTCAGCAAAGACCTTGCTTCTCTTTGCGATGTATTTGTAAACGATGCATTCGGAACAGCTCACAGAGCACACTGCTCTAACGTAGGTGTTACACAGTTTGTTGACACAGCAGTTGTTGGATACCTTATGCAGAAAGAAATCGATTTCCTTGGAAATGCAGTAGAAAATCCGGAGAGACCATTCGTTGCAATCCTTGGAGGATCTAAAGTTTCCAGCAAGATTTCTGTAATCAACAACCTTCTTGACAAAGTTGACACACTGATCATTGGTGGCGGAATGTGCTATACATTTACAAAAGCTCAGGGCGGTAATGTAGGAAATTCTCCTTCTTGAGGAAGATTACTTACAGTATGCACTTGACATGGTTAAGAAAGCAGAGGAGAAAGGTGTTAAACTTCTTCTTCCAGTAGATGCTGTTGCAGCAGATGCTTTCTCTAACGATGCAAATACAAAAGTTGTAGCTCAGAACGAGATCCCGGACGGATGGATGGGTCTTGATATCGGACCTAAGACAGCTGAGATGTTCGCTGATGCTGTTAAATCTGCGAAGACAGTTGTATGGAACGGACCAATGGGATGCTTCGAGATGCCAAAATTCGCTGATGGAACAAAGGCAGTCGCAGAAGCACTTGCCAACACAGATGCTGTAACAATCATCGGTGGTGGAGATTCTGCAGCAGCTGTTAACCAGCTTGGATATGGTGACAAGATGACACATATCTCTACAGGTGGTGGAGCTTCTCTTGAATTCCTCGAAGGAAAAGAACTTCCGGGAGTAGCAGCAGCTAACGATAAATAATAAGAATCTGTAATTACAGATCAGAAGAAACCCGTGTTGTTACATTTTACACGGGTTCTGAATATAAAATTCAAGGAGATAAGAACAATGGCAAGAAAGAAAATTATTGCAGGAAACTGGAAAATGAACAAAACTCCAAGTGAGGCAGTTGCACTTGTAGAGGAGTTAAAACCACTTGTAGCTAACGAAGAAGTAGACGTAGTATTCTGCGTACCGGCTATCGATATCGTACCAGTTGTAGAGGCTGCAAAAGGAACAAACATCCAGGTTGGAGCTGAAAACATGTACTTCGAGGAGAGTGGAGCTTACACAGGTGAGATTTCTCCGAACATGCTTGTAGATGCAGGTGTTAAATATGTTGTTCTCGGACATTCTGAGAGAGAAGAGATTACTTCGGTGAGACAAACGAAGATGTTAACAAGAAAGTCCTGAAAGCATTTGAGCATGGTATTACACCAATCATGTGCTGTGGAGAGACTCTTGAGCAGAGAGAGCAGGGCGTAACAATGGACTTCATCCGTCAGCAGGTTAAGGTTGGATTCCAGGGTGTTACAGCAGATCAGGCTAAGACAGCAGTTATCGCTTATGAGCCAATCTGGGCAATCGGAACAGGTAAGACAGCTACAACAGAGCAGGCTGAAGAAGTTTGTGCAGGAATCCGTGCATGCATTGCTGAAGTATATGATGAAGCTACAGCAGAAGCAATCCGTATCCAGTACGGCGGATCTGTAAACGCAGCTACAGCTCCAGAACTGTTTGCACAGGCTGACATCGATGGAGGTCTTGTAGGTGGAGCTTCCCTTAAGGCTGATTTCGGAAAGATCGTAAACTACAAATAATAAGATCTAAGGCTGTTTCATTATAACAGATAATTAAGAAAGGTCATCTGGTCAGAAAGATATTTATATTGCCGGGCACAGGTAGTGCAGACAGTAGCGATATAGATAGCAATTCTGACCGGATGGCCTTTTTTCTTGACTTTGAAAATCATTTGAGTGTATCATAGAGGAGATTGATAAAATAATGTAACATCTTAATGAAGAAAATAAAGCAATTAAGAAAAGGGAATATAAAAGATAGGAGATTAAGAAGCTATGGTAGGAATTATCGGAGCGATGGAAGAAGAAGTCCGTGAGCTGATCGAGGATATGACAGAATGTGAGATGCAGGAGAGAGCATCCATGAAGTTTTATAAAGGTCAGCTTTATGGAAAAGAGGCAGTTGTTGTGCAGAGCGGAATTGGAAAGGTGAATGCTGCAATTTGTACACAGATTCTTGCAGACTTTTATCAGGTAGATCAGTTGATCAACACAGGGGTAGCTGGCTCTTTAGATGCAGAGATCAATATCGGAGATATTGTTGTATCTACAGATGCAGTAGAACATGATATGGATGTCAGTGCATTGGGAGATCCTGTCGGACAGGTGCCGCGTATGGATGTATTTGCATTTCCGGCAGATAAAGAACTTGTGAGAAAAGCAGTGGAAGTAAATAAAAAGGCGAATTTAGATATTCGTACATTTACAGGAAGAGTTGCAAGCGGAGACCAGTTTATTTCTGAAAAAGAAGTAAAAGAACGTATTGTTAATAATTTTGGTGCGAAATGTGCTGAGATGGAAGGAGCAGCAATTGCTCACGGTGCATATTTGAATCATGTTCCATGTGTGATCATTCGTGCAATCTCAGATAAGGCAGATGGAAGTGCACAGGTGGATTATCCTACATTTGAGAAACAGGCGATTGTTCATGGTGTAAAGCTGATGAAAGAATTGCTTCCGACATTATAAGATTTTTAATGTAGTGATTTTTACATGAATTCAGGCGAAAATCTGCTTATTTTCGGATATATTTGACCAGAGCTCTGACTTGCAAAATTGTGCTAAAACTAGTACAATAAAGCGTAGAGTTAAAAAATAGACAATCTTAATGCAAAGGAGATATTGAGATGAGCAAAAAACCAACCGTATTGATGATTTTAGATGGATATGGATTAAGAGATAAGACAGAGGGTAATGCAGTAGCACTTGCGCATACTCCTGTTATGGATAAACTGATGGCAGAGTATCCGTTTGTAAAAGGAAATGCAAGCGGACTTTCTGTAGGTCTTCCGGATGGACAGATGGGTAACTCAGAAGTAGGACATATGAATATGGGTGCCGGACGTATCATTTATCAGGAACTTACAAAGATCACAAAGTCTATCGAAGACGGAGATTTCTTTGAGAACAAAGCTCTTCTTGCAGCTTGTGAGAATGTAAAGAAGAACGATTCTGCACTTCACCTGATGGGACTTGTATCTGACGGAGGAGTTCATAGTCATATTACTCATATTTATGGAATTCTTGAGCTCGCCAAGAGACAGGGAATCGAGAAAGTATATGTTCATTGTTTCCTTGACGGCCGTGATACACCACCGGCATCAGGTAAAGAGTATGTAGAGCAGCTTGAAGCAAAGATGAAGGAGATTGGTGTAGGTGAAGTTGCATCTGTATCCGGACGTTACTATGCAATGGATCGTGATAACCGTTGGGATCGTGTGGAGAAAGCTTACAAAGCATTAGTTGCAGGAGAAGGCAATACAGCAGAATCCGCAACAGCAGGAATCCAGGCTTCCTACGATGAAGATGTAACAGACGAGTTCGTAGTACCATTTGTTGTAACAAAAGACGGTGCTGCAACAGCAACAATTAAAGAAAATGATTCTGTTGTATTCTTCAACTTCCGTCCTGACAGAGCAAGAGAGCTCACAAGAACATTCTGTGATGACAGCTTTGACGGATTTGAAAGAGGAGACAGAGTGAAGACTACATTCGTATGCTTCACAGAGTATGATGCGACAATCGAGAATAAGATGGTTGCATTCGTAAAAGAATCTATTACGAATACATTTGGACAGTTCCTTGCAGATAACGGACTGAAACAGGCTCGTATTGCAGAGACAGAGAAATATGCTCACGTAACATTCTTCTTCAATGGTGGAGTAGAAGAGCCGAATGAGGGAGAGGACAGAATCCTTGTGAAATCCCCTAAGGTTGCTACTTATGACCTGAAACCGGAGATGAGCGCTTACGAAGTATGTGACAAGCTTGTTGGAGCGATCAAATCTGAGAACTATGATGTGATCGTGATCAACTTTGCAAACCCTGACATGGTAGGACATACAGGTGTTCAGGAAGCTGCGATCAAGGCTGTAGAAGCAGTTGACGAGTGTGTAGGAAAGGCTGTAGAGGCTCTGAAAGAAGTAGACGGACAGATGTTCATCTGCGCTGACCACGGAAATGCAGAGCAGCTGATCGACGAGGAGACAGGTGAGCCATTCACAGCTCATACAACAAATCCGGTACCGTTTATCCTTGTAAATGCTGATCCGGCTTACAAATTAAGAGAAGGCGGATGCCTGGCAGACATCGCTCCGACACTGATCGAGCTGATGGGAATGCAGCAGCCGGCTGAGATGACAGGAAAATCTCTGTTAGTGAAATAATTCATAAGTGTTGAATTTGGATTCAGGCAACTTGAATGATTCTTTCAAGAGAAAAGAATCTAGACGAAAATTGCGTGGATTAAGATAGAAGTGAAAAGGGAAAGCTATTGACTGCGATAACAACAGTGCTTGTTTTAGTTTATCGTAATTGATAGCTTTCCTTTTCCCTATAGATTACTGTTCAAAGTAGTTGTACACAGTAATTTCTATGGCTTGTTACTGTTCACTCCCGTGTCAATCACTCCGCTGATTGACACGGAGGATGCGTGTTTTGACTTGAATGCATCTCGCCCCATCGCCAAAGGCGATTTAAAATGGCGAGATGCGTTGCTGATCGCACATCGTGTGAACAGTAACTATAGTTCAGAGAGGAAAGGAAAAGTCATGCGTGAAAGATTGACAAAAAATGATGTGGAAAAGATTCAGGCAGAGATTGAGCATCGAAAATTAGTAGAACGTAAAGAATTGATCGAAGCAGTGAAAGAAGCAAGATCTCATGGAGACTTGAGTGAGAACTTCGAATATCACGCAGCAAAAAAAGCGAAGAATCAGAACGAAAGTCGTATTCGTTATCTGGAAAGAATGCTCAAGACAGCTGAGATTGTGGAAGATCATTCGAAAGAGGATGAAATTGGCCTGAATAATACCGTAGAACTTTATTGCGAAGATGATGATGAAGTCGAAACATATCGTATAGTGACATCTGTAAGAGGAAGCTCTTTGAATGGATTGGTCAGTATAGAATCACCAATCGGAAAAGCCCTGCTCGGACATAAAGAAGGCGAGAGAGTCTATATTAAAGTGAACGATGATTTCGGCTATTATGTGGTGATCCGTAAAGTGATTAAAACAGAAAGTGAAGAGGATGATCAGATTAGAAAATTTTAACAGAGTGAGGAATTGGAAATGAAAACAACAACTGTACTGTTTGACCTGGACGGAACACTCACAGATTCGGGTCCGGGAATTATGAATTCTGTAAAATATGCGCTGGAGAAGGTGGGAGAACCGATACCTGACGTAGATGAATTACGTAAATTTATTGGACCACCGCTGAAGGGTCAGTTTATGGAACACTGTGGAATTGATGAAGAAAAAGCAGCAGAGATGGTTACTCTTTATCGAGAATATTTCACAGTGACAGGTATTTTTGAAAACAGTGTGTATGATGGCGTAGAAGAGATGCTCAAGACATTGAAACAAGCGGGAATCAAGATTGCGATGGCGACATCCAAGCCGGAAAAATTTGCTAAAATCATCGCAGATCACTTTGGACTGGCTCAATATTTTGATGTGATCGGCGGGGCATGTATGGATGAGACACGTACAGAAAAACAAGATGTTATCCGTTATGTCTTGGAACAGTGCGAAGAGAAAGAACTGGATAAAATCGTAATGGTCGGAGATCGTTCTTATGACATACTAGGAGGCCATGCGGAAGGGCTGAAAGTGATCGGTGTTCTGTATGGATACGGAGACTTAAAAGAACTCTCAGAGGCAGGTGCAGACGCTCTGGCAACAACACCACAGGAAGTAGCCGAACTGGTTCTGGAAACAGAATAAAGTAAATCGATTTAACAATAGTTTGATTTATTTTACATAGATTTAGCATTGGAAGAAAATGAGACTTTACAAAAACCCTATATACTAAGAATTGTCAAAAGGAAAAACACTTAGACATTTTTAGTAGAAAGAGGGTAATTTTTATGTATGGAAAACTTTGGAGTTTTGTAAATCATTATATAGATGCAGATCATGCACTTGCAGTATATCTGCCAATTTTAATTGTAGGATGGACAATCATAGGAACACTGTTTGGATTAGGAGTATGTTCTGCAATCAGGATAGATCTGATACAGAGTCTGGCAGATATCCTCTGTGCAGGAGGATACGCAGGAATTTTCCTGGGACTTTTCGGGGGAATCCTTTACTTGTATCAGAAATAAAATTTAGCGTAGAGATTCTTATTTGAGTATCGGACGAAAACTGAAAATATGATTTTGGAGAGTCGATTGTTAGAAGAACGATACAGGAACGCTGACTCAGGGTTATGCACGCTGTTCATACTAGGAAAAACAATAGACTGCTAAAAGCAAAGAAAGGATTGACAAACTCGCTGCTCTCAAACAGCTGTCAATCCTTTCTTTAACGCAATCTGTTGTTTTTCAAGTATGAGCAAGCATGCTCCACATTCGTCTTCGTCCCTGTACCATCCTTCTAACATGAAACTTCTCGGACTTCATATTTTCTGTTTTCTGTTTATTGAAAAAGATAGACTTCTACGCTAAATTTTATTGAAAAATACGTTGGAAGCCAGTATATTGTCTTGTTGACATTTTGCTAAATAACTTATGTAAATTTCCATCTGCTACGTTTTGGTTTTAAGTAGAGTTCTTCTTTCGAGAAAGTAGAAATCTGATATCGCTGAAAACTTACTGATAGACAAACATCGAGGGTTTGATTCAGGTGACTGTTCTGTGTGCTTGGAAAGACTTAAAAAACGAAAGATTACGTTGAAGCAATGTGAGGCAGCTGTCTGAAGCGGCAGCGAGTTTGCCGAGCATTGCTTTGTTTTTAGTAATCTCTCGTTTTTCTTAGTCTTTCCTGTATACAGAACCCGGAGCCTGCATCAAACCCTCGATGTCTGTCTATTCGAATAAACTTTATATGCGATATCTGATTTCGTCCGAACTCGAAAAAGAATCCCTACGATAAATCTTTATTTCTCCAGATTTTTAAACGCTGTCGAAAGCATCAGTTTAATACGATTCAACTGATTTACTTCACTTGCGCCCGGATCGAAGTCGATTGCTACGATGTTGGATTCAGGGTGTCTGCGGCGGAGTTCTTTGATAACTCCCTTACCTACAACATGGTTTGGCAGGCAGGCGAATGGCTGGGTGCAGACAATATTTCCGGCACCGCTGTGAATGAGTTCGAGCATCTCACCGGTCAGGAACCATCCTTCACCGGTCTGGTTTCCGAGAGATACGATCTCTGAAGCCATTTTTGCAAGATCTTCAATGTGAGCCGGCGGATCAAAGTGTTTACTTTCTGCAAATGCTTTGGAAGCCGGAGCACGGAACCATTCCAGAGCTTTGATTCCAAGATTTCCTGCTGTTGCTTTGGACTTCTTCATTCCCAGATGGGAAACTTTGAAGTTCTGATTGTAGAAGCAGTAGAGCAGGAAGTCGAGAAGATCCGGAACAACTGCCTCAGCCCCTTCACTTTCCAGAAGCTCTGCCAGATGATTGTTGGCAGCCGGAAGGAATTTAACAAGGATTTCTCCAACGATTCCAACACGAGGTTTCTTAATGTCGAGTGTCTCTATATTATCAAAATCATTGATGATATCTTTACAAAGCTTCTTAAATCTCTTACGGGATGGATATCCTTCGGACACAAACTTCTTAACAACTTCAGCCCATTTGCGGTGAATCTTATCTGTAGTTCCCGGTACGGCCTCATAAGGACGCATACGGTAAACACATTTCATAAAGATATCTCCGAATACTGCTGCGTAGATTCCGCGGAGAACCAGTGCAGGAGAAAGCTTGAATCCAGGATTATCTTCCAGTCCACTTAAGTTAAGTGAGATAACCGGAACGTGTTCCATGCCGGCTTTCTTAAGTGCACGACGGATAAATCCGATATAGTTCGAAGCACGGCAACCACCGCCAGTCTGTGTGATAATAACGGCTGTATGATTCAAGTCATATTTTCCGGATAACAGTGCATCCATGATCTGACCGACAACGATCAGAGAAGGGTAGCAGGCATCGTTATTTACATATTTTAATCCCATATCGACAGCCTGTTTGTTATCGTTAGGAAGAACATCGATGTTGTATCCGGCAGCGCGGAAAGCAGGCTCAAGCAGTTCAAAATGAACCGGAGACATCTGCGGACAGAGAATTGTATAATCCTTACGCATTTCTTTTGTAAATGTAACCTTTTCGATAGAAGCCGGACGAATGGTACGTTTTTCCTGTTTCTTTTCACGCACACGGATTGCGGCGAGAAGAGAGCGCACACGGATTCTTGCAGCTCCAAGATTATTTACTTCATCAATCTTCAAAGTTGTGTAGATTTTATCTGAATTTGTAAGGATCTCAGCAACCTGATCTGTTGTGACAGCATCCAGTCCACATCCGAAGGAGTTAAGCTGGATCAGATCAAGATTCTCCGTTGTCTTTACATAATTTGCGGCAGCATACAGTCTGGAGTGGTACATCCACTGATCCATAACATTCAGAGGGTGCTCTGCCGGATTCAAATGTGAGACAGAGTCTTCTGTAAGGACTGCAATATTGTAGGATGTAATCAATTCAGGAAGACCATGATTTACCTCCGGATCGATATGGTATGGACGACCGGCAAGTACGATACCGCGGTTTCCTGTTTCATTTAAGAAACGGATTGTTTCTTCCCCTTTATTTCTCATATCCTGACGACAGGCAGCCAGTTCATTCCATGCGTCATGGACTGCTGACTTGATTTCGCTTTCGGAAAGAGAGAACTTCTTACTTAATTCTTCTACAAGACGATAAGAAATCGTCTCTTCACTTTCAAAATTCAAGAATGGATGGATAAAATCAACTTCTCCGTTGACGATCGGGTCCATGTTATTCTTGATGTTTTCCGGATAAGAAGTAACGATCGGACAGTTGTAGTGGTTATCAGAATCAGCAAATTCTTTCCGTTCATACGGGATTGAAGGATAGAAAATGTGTTTCACTCCCTGATTGATCAGCCACTGTACATGTCCGTGCGCCAGTTTCGCCGGATAACACTCGGATTCACTTGGAATAGATTCAATACCAAGTTCATAAACCTTTCTTGTGGAAGCTGGTGACAGAACAACACGGAATCCAAGTTTTGTAAAAAATGTGAACCAGAACGGATAGTTTTCGTACATATTCAACACACGAGGAATACCGATTAATCCGTGTTTTGCCTCTTCTTCGGAAAGTGGTTCATAATCAAAATAGCGATGCAGTTTATATTCAAATAAGTTCGGCATCTGATTTTTTGATTTCTCTTTTCCAAGTCCGCGCTCACAGCGATTTCCTGTGATGAATTTACGTCCACCACTGAAATGGTTGATCGTCAGACGGCAGTTATTGGTACATCCACGACATTTTGTCATTGTTGTGGAGTATTCAAGGGAACGGATGTCATCAATGGAAAGCATTGTTGTGCCTTCGCAGTCAACATAACGTTCTCGGGCAATCAGAGCTGCGCCGAAGGCACCCATGATTCCGGCAATGTCCGGGCGGATTGCTTCGCAGTTCGCGATTTTCTCAAAGCTTCGAAGAACTGCATTATTATAGAAGGTACCTCCCTGAACAACAATATGATTTCCAAGTTCGGATGCATCAGATACTTTGATTACCTTGAACAGAGCATTCTTGATAACAGAATAAGCAAGTCCGGCTGAAATGTCAGCAACAGAGGCGCCCTCTTTCTGTGCCTGTTTTACTTTGGAATTCATAAATACTGTACAGCGTGTTCCGAGATCAATTGGGTTCTGTGCATAAAGAGCTTCATGAGCAAAATCTTCTACCGAATAATTCAGAGATTTCGCAAATGTCTCAATGAAAGAACCACATCCGGAAGAGCAGGCTTCATTCAACTGAACACTGTCAACGGTCTGATTTTTGATTTTGATACATTTCATATCCTGACCGCCGATGTCCAGAGAATACAGTCTACATCCGGCTCAAAGAAGGATGCCGCATAATAATGGGAAACCGTCTCTACTTCTCCTTCATCAAGCATCAGAGCAGCTTTGATCAGTGCTTCGCCGTATCCTGTGGAACAGGAATGAACAATCTCTACACCCTCAGGGAGTTGATCGTAAATATCTTTGATCGCTGTGATCGTTGTACCAAGCGGATCCCCGTCGTTGTTGTGATAGAAGGAATAAAGAAGTGTTCCGTCTTCACCAACGAGAGCCGCTTTTGTAGTTGTTGAACCGGCATCGATTCCAAGAAATGCTTTTCCTTTGTATGAGGCAAGATCTTTTACCGGCACCTGATGCTTTGCATGGCGGGAAATGAATTCCTCGTAATCAGCAGTTGTTGCAAACAGTGGATCCAGACGTTCCACTTCGAAATCCATTTGGATTTTATTCTCGAGACGATTCTGCATATCACGCAGTTCCATCGGAGTATCTTTTTTGGAATTCAGTGCGGAACCAATCGCAGCAAACAAATGTGAGTGATTTGGTGCGATAATATGTTCATCATCCAGTTTTAATGTGCGGATGAATGCTTCTCTTAATTCTGAGAGGAAATGAAGTGGACCTCCTAAAAAGGCAACATGACCACGGATCGGTTTTCCACAGGCAAGACCACTGATGGTCTGATTCACAACAGCCTGGAAAATGGATGCGGCAAGGTCTTCCTTAGCGGCACCATCATTGATCAGTGGCTGGATATCTGTTTTTGCAAATACACCGCAGCGTGCAGCAATCGAGTATAATGCTTTGTAGTTCTTTGCATATTCGTTCAGTCCGGAAGCATCTGTCTGAAGGAGAGAAGCCATCTGGTCGATGAAAGAACCTGTACCACCGGCACAGACACCATTCATACGCTGCTCTACATTTCCACCTTCAAAATAAATGATCTTCGCATCTTCTCCACCAAGCTCAATTGCTACATCTGTCTGAGGAGCGTAATCCTGTAGTGCAGTGGAGACTGCAATTACCTCCTGGACAAATGGAACACCGAGATGTTTGGCAAGTGTCAGACCACCGCTTCCTGTGATGACAGGAGAAACCTGGATTGGTCCAAGCTTATAAAGCGCACGACCGAGCAGATCGGAAAGCGTCTCCTGGATATTAGCGAAATGGCGCTCATAATCAGAGAAGAGGACTTCATTTTCATCATTAAGAATTGCAATTTTTACTGTTGTGGAACCAATGTCGATTCCTAAAGTATGTAGATTTTTTGCGTTCATAATTAATATCCCCAATCTTTTGTAATTCAGTTAATTTGTCAAATTTATATGAGTTACTACCTATTAAATGCGTTTGTTAGCTCGCAATAAATAACATTATACGACAAGATTCTTAAAAAGACAATGGTCATTGTAGTGTAGTAAGTGTGAAGAAATGAGCTGTAATATGGCAAAATGTCTAAGTAGAAAGGAAAGGAAAATATCATATTCTTGTTAAAAGTGTATTAATATAAAAACAATCGTTTGACAAAACAAGTCTTCCCTTGTACAATTACTGCTATACGAAGATGTGAGTGCTGGCCACACGTAGTGGACAGTAATATAAAATGAAAATAGAAGGAGGATACAAGTTGAGCTGGCTTGATAAATTAGAAAAAAAATTAGGTCGTTTTGCAATACCGAATCTTACGGTGTATCTGCTGGCCGGGTATGTGATAGGTTTCGCTATTTATTATTTAGCACCGGGACTTTTAGGATGGCTTACACTGGAACCGGCATATATTTTAAGAGGACAGATCTGGAGAATTATCTCCTGGGTATTGATCCCACCAACAGGAAGTTTGATTTCTTTACTGTTCCTAGTATTATTGTACTATTCTCTTGGTTCTGCACTTGAGAGAACCTGGGGAACATTCCGTTATAATGTATACATTTTTTCAGGAATACTTTTTACAGTGATCGCAGTATTCATACTGTATGGTGTGTTTTATCTTATCTATGGAATTGAACTTCCACTTTCAAGCATCGGATTGATCAGCACGAACTACATTACAATGTCTATCTTTTTGGCATTTGCTTCCATCTATCCGGATATGGAAGTTTTACTCTATTTTATTTTACCGATTAAGATGAAATGGATGGCTTTCGTATATGCGGCAATGGCATTGTATTATTTCTTTACAGGAAGTCTCGCAACGAAAGTTGCGATTGCGGCATCCTTATTGAACTTTGTTATCTTTTTCCTGTCCAGCAGGAATATGAAGCGTTTCAGTCCGAAAGAGCAGGCGAGAAAAGCAAAGTTTAAACAGCAGACGAGACCACATATGACTTATGCGAATGGGGCAAGACACCGTTGTGCAGTCTGCGGACGTACAGAACTTGATGATCCGACATTGGAGTTCCGTTTCTGTTCAAAATGTAATGGAAACTATGAGTATTGCCAGGATCATTTATTTACACATGAACATGTAAAGTAGAAAATGAGAATTGTGTAACGCATATTTCTCATATTTTACCGGAGATGAGGTATGGCAGTGCAGTGTATCAGATCAGAGTTGCAGCCGAAAGTGATACAGTGCAGCTTCGCTCCAGGTGTATAGGAACTTTATGGTTATATTTTTTTAAAGGAGAGATTGACTTAGTATGAAAAAAACAAAAGTAGTATGTACGATGGGACCAAACACAAATGATAGAGAACTGATGAGAAAACTCATCCAGAATGGCATGGATGTAGCTCGTTTCAACTTCTCTCATGGTGATCATGAAGAGCAGAAGGGTCGTATGGATATGCTCAAAGAGCTTCGCGAGGAAGAGCATGCAACGACAGCTATTCTTCTGGATACAAAGGGACCAGAGATCCGTACAGGTGTTCTGAAAGACGGAAAGAAGATTAAGCTTGAAACAGGGAAGACCTTTACACTTACTACAGAAGATATTGTTGGAGATGAGAATAAAGTATCTATCACATATAAGGGACTTGCAGAAGATGTAAGTGAAGGAAAGATTATTTTGATCGATGATGGTCTGATCGGACTGAAAGTAATCGGAAAAACAGACAAAGAAATTCATTGTGAGATCATCAACGGTGGTGAACTCGGAGAGAAAAAGGGCGTTAATGTACCGGGAGTACCGGTAAGACTTCCGGCAATCACTGAGAAAGATAAAGAAGATATTAAATTCGGAGCAGAGCAGGGAATTGATTTTATTGCTGCATCTTTCGTAAGAAATGCAGAGTGTATTCTTGAGATCAAGGCATATCTGAAGTCTCTCGGAGCTCCTTACATTCCGATTATCGCAAAGATTGAGAATGAAGAAGGAATCAGCAATATCGATGAGATCATCCGTGCAGCAGATGGTATCATGGTTGCCCGTGGAGACCTCGGAGTTGAGATTCCGGCAGAGGAACTTCCATATCTTCAGAAGATGATGATCCAGAAATGCAACGATCAGTTCAAGACAGTTATCACAGCAACACAGATGCTTGATTCTATGATGCGTAATCCACGTCCGACAAGAGCTGAGGTAACAGACGTTGCGAACGCTGTATATGACGGAACAGATGCTGTAATGCTTTCCGGAGAGACAGCACAGGGTAAATACCCACTTGAGGCACTTCAGATGATGGTTCATATCATTGAGCAGACAGAGAAACATCTGGATTACGATAGCATGCTTGAGAAAGAGCACGGTCATTTAAGAGGCGGAGTATCCAGTGCAATCGGATATTCATCCGTACTGGCAGCAGCAAACTTGAATGCAAAATGTATCATCACACCATCTGTATCAGGAGCAACTTCAAGAGTTGTATCCAACTTAAGACCAAGACAGGAAATCCTTGGTGTAACTCCGAACGAGAGAACACTGAGAAGAATGTCTATCTACTGGGGTGTAAGACCGCTGAAGTCTCTTGAAGTTGATACAACAGAAGATATCTGTGAGAATGCGATTGAACTGGCACAGGTAAAACAGTATGTTGAGCCGGGAGATGTTGTAGTTATCACAGCTGGAATTCCTTCAACAAATGTAAGCAAAGAGAGAAGCTTTACAAGTAATATGATGAGAATTGTGACAGTAGATTAAATTAGAAAAAACTTTTAATAAGAGCCAGAACAGTTACCGTGCGTGGTGCCTGTTCTGGCTCTTATTAAATACAATCAATATATTGACATCCAACAATCAATGCTGTATAGTGTTCCTGTAAAGAACTACTAATCAGAGGGGTGGTGCTATGGACGAAAGTAAAGCAATTGAATATCTGATGCATTTTGGAATGTCCCGGCAGGAAGCAACTGTTTATCTTCGGCTGATCGAAGCAGGAAAGCAGACGGGGTATGAGATTGCGAGAGATACAGGAATCTCAAGGTCGAATGTGTATGCATCACTGGCAGCTCTGGTTGAGAAAGGGGCTGCATATCTGGTAGAAGAGGATGCCAAGCGATATATTCCGGTTCATGTTCAGGAGTTCTGTGGTAACAGAATCCGCAGAATGGAAGAAGAACAGAAGTGGTTGGATATGAATCTTACGGGAGAACAGAAAGAAGAAGAAGGATATGTTACGATCGATGGTCAGGAACATATTTCAGATAAGATCCATAATCTTCTGGCTAATGTGGAAGAAAGAGTGTATTGTTCCTGTTCCGGTGTCTGTCTGGAACAGTTGAAAGGACAGTTAAAGGAACTGACAGAAAAAGGAAAAAAGGTAGTTCTTGTGACAGATCATCCATTTGAACTTTCAGGGGCGATCATTTATGTGACGAAAGAAAAAGGAAATCAGATTGGTCTGATCACAGATTCTAAATATGTACTTTCAGGTGAATATGGACAGGAGAGCAGAAACACCTGTGTCTATTCCGGACAAAGAAATTTCGTTACGCTGTTTAAAACAGCACTTGCGAATGAGATAGAATTAATCAAAATACGCGAAGGAGAAAATGAAAATGAGTAAGAAACCATTTGTGACAAAAGAACAGGTTGAAGAGATTGTAAAAACATATCCGACTCCGTTCCATCTTTATGATGAGAAAGGAATCCGCGAGAATGCAAAAGCATTAAAGGAAGCATTTGCATGGAATCCGGGATATAAAGAGTATTTTGCTGTAAAGGCAACTCCGAATCCGTTCCTTTTACAGATCTTGAAAGAGTATGGATGCGGTTGTGACTGCTCCTCTTATACAGAACTGCTTATGTCAGATGCAGTTGGAATTGATGGTCATGATATTATGTTTTCCTCTAATGATACACCAGAGGAAGATTTTAAACTTGCTGATAAACTTGGAGCAATCATCAATCTGGATGATATTACACATATTGACTTCCTTGAGAAGACAATCGGACATATTCCGGAGACAATCAGCTGTCGTTATAATCCGGGCGGAATATTCAAGATCAGTAATGATATTATGGATAATCCGGGAGATTCAAAGTATGGAATGACAACAGAGCAGATCACAGAAGCATTTAAGACACTGAAGGCAAAAGGCGCAAAAGAATTCGGTATTCATGCATTCCTTGCCAGCAATACAGTGACAAATGATTATTATCCAATGCTTGCAAAAGTTCTTTTTGAACAGGCAGTACGTCTTCAGAAAGAAACAGGAGTACATATTAAGTTTATTAATCTTTCTGGTGGTATTGGAATTCCTTACACACCGGATCAGGAACCGAATGATATCCGTGTGATCGGAGAGGGTGTCCGCAAGGTTTATGAAGAGGTTCTTGTTCCGGCAGGAATGGGAGATGTTGCAATCTACACAGAGCTTGGCCGCTTTATGATGGGACCTTATGGCTGCCTTGTGACAAAAGCAATCCATGAGAAGAATACTTATAAGAACTACATCGGAGTAGATGCGTGTGCTGTTAACCTGATGCGCCCGGCAATGTATGGAGCATATCATCATATTACTGTTCTTGGAAAAGAAGACGCACCGTGCGATCACAAATATGATGTAACAGGTTCTCTGTGTGAAAATAATGATAAGTTTGCAATTGACAGAATGCTTCCGGAAGTTGATATGGGAGATTACCTTGTAATCCATGATACGGGTGCACATGGTTTCTCTATGGGATATAACTATAATGGTAAATTGAAATCAGCAGAACTTCTTTTAAAAGAAGATGGAAGTGTACAGATGATTCGCCGTGCGGAGACACCGAAAGACTATTTTGCAACATTTGATTGTTTTGAGGTTGGAAAGAAACTTTGCAAATAAAAAACAAATAAAATCATAAAAAAATAGTTGAAAAATGTGACCGGATATGGTAACATAAAAAAGCTGATTCGGACAAGAAGGTTTTCTTGTCCGACAGAATAAGCCGCTGTGGCGGAATTGGCAGACGCACTTGACTCAAAATCAAGCGGTTAGTAGCCGTGCCGGTTCGAGTCCGGCCAGCGGCATCGAACTTAATCTCTGAATATCTTACAGATTCAATGTTTGCAAGATGTCCAGAGATTTTTCATTTTGTAAGTTCACTTTTTCCCACGTCCAACGAGATAATCAATTGAGACTGTATAATAATCAGCAAGTTTGATGAAGACATCAATAGGAACGTTGATTTTCCCAAGTTCATATTTAGAATATGTAGTCTGTTTGATGTTGAGATATGCAGCAACTTCTTTCTGCGTTTTATCATTATCTTCTCGCAAATTTCGTATGTTTTCGAATTTCATAATCCCATCCTCGTACCTTAAAGCCGGTGTGCGAACTTAACCGGAAACAAGCTATTGTTCACAGTATCCAGTGAACAATAATCTGATATCTTTTGTATTTTTGGATTATTATATAAAAGTCCTGACACGACTATTGAAATATAGTCGTACTACGACTATAATTGATAAAAACATGAAAAATGTGCGAGAAATGAGACAGCATAAGAACTAAGGGGGATGGGAGAAAGTGATGAATAAAGAAAAAATAGATGATATGGATTATTATGAAAAGTATCTGTTGAATGCAACGAAAGAAGAAAGAGATTGCTATATAAAAGAACATCCCGATTTCATGAACGAATATCCGGTATCGTATGAACATCGGGAACTGCTTCAGGATAAGATTTATCGCGGATTGATGCGTAAAATCCGCGATTATGAAAAAAGTAAACAGAAGCGGAGATGTTAATCAAGCTCTCTTAAAATGTTTTTTAATTCTGAAAAAGAATGTATCGTCGGATAATCTTCCTTAACATCTCCAAGACCATATGCAGCAAAGATAAAAGGGATACCGGCTTTTTTGCAGGAATCAGCATCTCCCTGGGTATCTCCGACATAGACAGGGGATGTCAGGTTATTTTTCTCCATTAATTTCAGAATCGTCTGGTCTTTGGAAGTCTGCGTCTGGCCAAAACAAAGGAAATCTTTGATATATGGTTCCATGCCTGAGCCTTTCATCATAACTTCAATATATCCGCACTGGCAATTGCTTACAATAAAAAGAGGATATTCCAGAGCCAGCTCTTTGAGTGTGTCCATAACACCTTCGTAGTAAACACCGGGATGTGTTTCAAGATAGCGGTTTTCATAATCAAAACAGATATCCATCAGTTTTCTTCGAGAGTCCGTATCGAGATCGGGAAAAACTCCGGCAGCAATTTCGTCCATTGTCTTTCCAAACAGTCCCTGAAGAATTTCGCGGTTTAAGTTTGGCTCAAGATCAGAGTTCTCTTTTATTGCAAGATTCCAGGATTCGGCTACAACTTCAACAGAATCCCAAAGTGTTCCATCTACATCAAATATAATTCCATCCATAATAATTCTCCTGATAGTATTTTTGAAAATATTGTTTACAAAATATTGGAGTCAAAAGGTTACTGTTCACTCCCTAAATTATGATACCATAAAATGAACCTTTAAAAAAGAAGTTAATTAGTGTATACTTTAATAATGGTTAAAATGAAATGCAACAAAAAGCAAGAGATAATAGGAGAGAATCTGATGAGAGATAAAATCGTACTGATCGATGGACACAGTATATTGAACCGGGCGTTTTATGGAGTTCCGGATCTGACGAATTCGGAAGGACTGCATACGAACGCAGTTTATGGATTCCTGAATATTATGTTTAAGATATTAGATGAAGAGAAGCCGGAATATCTGACGGTTACATTTGATGTGCATGCGCCGACATTTCGCCATGAGATGTTTGCAGATTATAAGGGCACGAGAAAGCCGATGGCAGAGGAACTGCGTCAACAGGTGCCTGTGATCAAGGACGTTCTGCGTGCAATGCATATAGAAGTGATTGAAAAGGCCGGACTTGAGGCGGATGATCTTTTGGGAACCTTGTCTCATCGTTGTGAGGAGAAAGGAATGGATGTTTCCATCATTTCCGGAGACCGTGATACGCTTCAGCTTGCGACAGAGCATATTAAGATTCGCATTCCAAAGACGAAGCAGGGGAAGACGGAAGTAGAAGATTATTATGCGACAGATGTGCAGGAACGCTATGGAGTAACACCGAAGGAATTTATTGATGTAAAGGCTTTGATGGGTGATACTGCTGATAATATTCCTGGTGTTCCGGGAGTTGGCGAAAAGACAGCGACAAAGATCATTCAGCAGTACCAGACGATTGAAAATGCATACGAGCATGTTGATGAGCTGAAACCGCCAAGAGCAAGCAAGAATCTGAAAGAATTCTGGGAGCAGGCACAGCTTAGTAAGACACTTGCGACGATTAAACTGGACGCAGATATTACCTTTGAACTTGAAAATGCCAGACATGAGAATCCTTATACAAAAGAAGCTCATGAATTATTCCAAAGACTGGAGTTTAAAAATCTGCTTGGAAGATTTGATGTAGAAGCGTCAGTGAATGATGTGGAAAAATATTTTCGTGAGGTAACAGGAAAAGAAGAAATTGAGAAAGTCTTTAAAGAGGCAGAGAAAGCAGAGACCGTTGGTGTGGCATTTTCCAAAGATGCTGGAAATGTTCTCCCATTGTTTGCGCATGCTTCAGGATACGGAAGGGTTTCTCTTTGCTATGAAGCAGAAAAGATTGTTACGATTCCTTGTGATATGGATGCTGATTTTGAATATCTGACAGGAAAGTTGTCTCACCTTGCAAAAAGTGTGAAACGTTTTTCGATGTGTGGATTGAAAGAATATCTGGAATGGCTGCCGGAACTTACAAGTGAGAACGGATTTGATGTGATCGTAGCAGCATATCTTCTGAATCCTCTGAAAAATGATTACAATGCAGAAGATGTGGCAAGAGAACATTTGAATCTTTTAATTGATGAAAAACTTGATGAGGGTACAAAATCATGTTATGAGGCATATACAGCTTATGCCTGTGTCCCGGTTCTTGAGAAGAAACTGGAAGAGAATGGAATGTTCCGTTTATTTAATGAAATTGAAATGCCGTTAGTATTTACATTGTATGATATGGAACAGGCTGGCGTTAAGATTGAAGGCGAAGAGCTGAAGCATTACGGCGAAGAGCTTGGAGCAAGAATCGTTGAGCTGGAAAAAGAGATTTATGAAATGGCAGGGGGAAGAGTTTAATATCAATTCTCCAAAACAACTTGGCGTGGTTCTTTTTGAAAAACTGGAAATGCCTCATGCAAAGAAGACAAAGACCGGGTATTCTACAGCAGCGGATGTGTTAGATAAACTTGCACCGGAATATCCTATCGTAGCAAAGATTCTAGAGTATCGTCAGCTTGCAAAACTGAAGTCAACATATGCAGACGGACTTGCAAATTATATAGGGATGGATGGAAGAATCCACAGTAAATTCAATCAGACGATCACAGCAACCGGACGTATCAGCAGTACAGAACCGAATCTGCAGAATATACCGGTTCGTATGGAACTTGGACGTCTGATCCGTAAAGTATTTGTACCAAAAGAAGGCTGTGTCTTTGTGGATGCGGATTATTCTCAGATCGAGCTTCGTATTCTGGCGCATTGTTCCGGTGATGAACAGCTGATCCAGGCATACCGTGAGGCGCGCGATATTCACCGAATGACAGCTTCCCAGGTATTCCATGTACCGTTTGATGAAGTGACAGATCTGCAGAGAAGAAATGCAAAAGCGGTTAATTTCGGTATTGTGTATGGAATCAGTTCTTTTGGACTGAGCCAGGATCTGAGTATTTCGAGAAAAGAGGCGGCACAGTATATTGAGCATTATTTTGAATCCTACCCGGGAATTAAGACATTTCTTGATAAATGTGTGAGCGATGCGAAAGAAAAAGGATATGCAGAGACTTTATATGGAAGAAGAAGACCGATGCCGGAATTAAAATCCAGCAATTTTATGCAGAGAAGTTTTGGAGAGCGTGTGGCAATGAATGCACCGATCCAGGGAACTGCTGCAGATATTATTAAAATCGCAATGATTCATGTAAATGAAGAACTGAAGAAGAGAAATCTGAAATCACGGATGATCCTTCAGGTGCATGATGAACTTTTGATCGAAGCAGATGAAACAGAATTAGAAGAAGTACAGCAGATCCTTCAGGATAAGATGGAACACGCAGCAGAATTGTTAGTTCCGCTTAGTGTAGATATGCATACAGGGAAGAACTGGTATGAGGCAAAATAAGATGAAAGTAATTGGAATCACGGGTGGAGTTGGCTCCGGAAAAAGTGAAGTTTTAAAATTTCTTGAACAGGAATACGGTGCGGTAGTCTGCCAGATGGATGAAGTTGCAAAGCAGATCCAGAGGAAAGGGACACAGGCGTTTTCGAGAATTGTACAAGAATTTGGTGAACAGATTGTCGGAAACAATGGTGAACTGGATCGCATGAAACTTGGAAGCTGCGTATTTGCAGATGAGAAGAAATTACAAAGATTGAATGATATTGTACATCCGGAAGTGCTGGAATGGGTTCAGAAAGATATTTTAAAGAAAAAAGAAGAAGGTTGCTCTTATTATATAGTAGAAGCAGCACTTCTTCCGGAAGTAGGAAAGGAACTGTGTGATGAATTATGGTATATTTACACAGAGGAAGCGGTCCGGAGAGAACGACTGAAAAGTTCCAGACATTATACGGATGAAAAGATCACCAGAATGATTGCTTCACAACCGGTAGAAGAAGTATTTCGAAAGGCATGCACAGTTGTAATTGATAATAGTGGAGACTTTGAAGCAACAAAGAGACAAATAGGAGATAGATTGAACAAATGAGAATGTGCAGTATTGCAAGCGGCAGCAGTGGAAACTGTATCTATGTAGGAAGTGATAACTCCCATCTTCTGATTGATACGGGGATTAGTAAGAAACGAATTGAAGAAGGTCTGAATAAGTTGGAAATTAAAGGGGACGAACTCGATGGGATTCTGATCACACATGAACATTCGGATCATATTAAGGGACTTGGTGTGTTCAGCAGAAAGTACGAGATCCCAATTTATGCGACGCCGGGAACGATTGCAGGAATCAAAGAGTCTTCCAGTCTTGGAAAGATGCCGGAAGGACTTTTACATCCGATCAAGGCAGATCACCCATTTCAGCTTGGTGAACTGGACGTACACCCATTTGCCATTTCTCATGATGCAAATGAACCGTCAGGGTATCGTATTGAACAAGGTGGGAAGTCTGTAGCAGTTGCAACAGATCTTGGAAAATATGATGATTATACAGTGGAGAATCTGAAAAATCTGGATGCGATCCTTCTGGAAGCAAACCATGATATCCATATGCTGGAAGTCGGAGGATATCCATATTATCTGAAGCAGAGAATTCTTGGCGATCGCGGTCATTTATCAAATGAATTGTCAGGACAGCTTCTTTGTGATATACTACATGATAATCTGAAACACATCATGCTTGGTCATCTGAGCAAGGAGAACAATTACGCAAGACTTGCTTATGAGACAGTGAAGCTGGAAGTTACGCTTGCAGATAATGAATATAAAGGGGAAGACCTGAATATGTTCGTTGCAAGCCGGGAATCAGTTTCGGATATTATTAATGTATAAAATTGAGTGAATCAAAGCGGAGGTACAGAAAGAATGAAGAAATGTATTGTCACAGTACTTGGAGAAGACACAGTAGGAATTATTGCAAAAGTATGTACATATCTTGCGGAAAATGAAATCAATATTCTTGATATTTCACAGACAATTATTCAGGGATATTTCAACATGATGATGATCGTGGATGTTGCGAATCTGAAGAAAGATTTCAAAGAAGTTTGTGATGAGATGGATGCACTTGGCAAAGAGATCGGTGTAACAATTCATTGTCAGAGAGAAGAGATTTTTGAGAAAATGCACCGTCTGTAAGCAGTCGGGGATAAGATGAGGGTAAGACTATGATTAATATGTATGAAGTATCAGAAACCAATAAGATGATCGAAAGCGAGAACCTTGATGTCCGCACGATCACTCTTGGCATCAGTCTGTTGGACTGTGTAGATTCTGATTTGGATGAACTGAACCGTAAGATTTATGAGAAGATTACAACAGTTGCAAAAGATCTTGTATCTACAGGAAAAGACATTGAGAAAGAATTCGGAATTCCGATTGTAAATAAGAGAATTTCAATTACACCTGTATCGCTTGTTGGAGCAGCAGCGTGTAAGACTCCGGAAGATTATGTGACAATCGCACGTACACTTGACCGCGCAGCGGAAAAAGTGGGTGTAAACTTCATTGGCGGATACTCCGCACTTGTGTCGAAAGGAATGACACCAAGCGAAGAGAATCTGATCCGTTCAATCCCGCAGGCACTGGCCGAGACAGAGAGAATCTGTAGTTCCGTCAATGTGGGATCAACAAAGACAGGTATCAATATGGATGCGGTTCGTTTGTGTGGACAGATTGTGAAAGAAGCGGCAGAGGCAACGAAAGACAGAGATTCTCTTGGTTGTGCAAAGCTTGTTATTCTTTGCAATGCACCGGATGATAACCCGTTTATGGCAGGTGCATTCCTCGGTGTGACTGAGGCAGATACGATTATTAATGTAGGCGTAAGCGGACCGGGAGTTGTAAAGAAAGCAATTGAAAAAGCACGTGGAAAAGGTTTTGAAGAGCTCTGTGAAACAATTAAGAAAACGGCGTTTAAGATTACACGAGTAGGACAGCTTGTTGCAGGAGAGGCTTCCGCACGTCTTGGAATTCCATTTGGAATCATTGATCTTTCTCTTGCACCGACTCCGGCAGTTGGAGATAGTATTGCAGAGATTCTGGAGGAAATCGGACTGGAGCGCGTGGGTGCACCTGGAACAACAGCAGCACTTGCAATGCTCAATGACCAGGTGAAGAAGGGCGGCGTTATGGCATCTTCTTATGTGGGTGGACTCAGCGGTGCATTTATTCCGGTCAGTGAAGATCAGGGAATGATCGATGCAGTAAATGCAGGCTCTCTTACACTTGAGAAGTTAGAGGCAATGACATGCGTATGCTCTGTAGGACTTGATATGATCGCAATTCCTGGAAAGACATCAGCAGCGACGATCTCAGGAATCATTGCAGATGAGATGGCAATTGGTATGGTCAATCAAAAGACAACAGCAGTGCGTCTGATTCCGGTCATCGGTAAAGACGTTGGAGACGTGGCAGAATTTGGTGGACTGTTAGGTTATGCACCGATTATGCCGGTGAATGAATTCGGATGTGATGCGTTTATCAACAGACAGGGACGTATCCCGGCTCCAATTCATAGTTTTAAGAATTAATAGGGAGAAATTTGATGAGTAAAGTTGCAATTGTAACGGATAGTAATAGCGGTATAACACAAGAACGTGGAAAAGAACTTGGGATTTTTGTCCTTCCGATGCCATTTTTTATTGATGGAGAACTTTATCTGGAGGATATCACACTTTCCCAGAGCGAGTTTTATGAAAAGCTCGGAGCAGATTCTGATATTTCAACATCACAGCCATCTCCGGGAGAGGTCATGGATCTTTGGGATAAAGTTCTGGAAGAATATGATGAGCTTGTATGTATTCCGATGTCCAGTGGTTTGAGCAGCACATGTGCAACAGCTATTACTCTTGCAGCTGAATATGACGGACGTGTTCAGGTGGTTGATAATCAGAGAATTTCAGTTACACAGGAGCAGTCTGTTCTGGATGCAATGAATCTGCGCGAAGAAGGAAAGAGTGCAGCAGAGATTAAAGAGATACTGGAGAAAGAAAAACTTCAGGCAAGTATTTATATTACGGTGGATACTTTAAAATACCTGAAAAAAGGTGGAAGAATCACACCGGCGGCAGCGGCAATCGGAACGGTGCTGAACTTAAAGCCTGTTCTTCAGATCCAGGGAGAAAAGCTGGATGCATTTTCTAAAGCAAGAGGCTGGAAAACAGCGAAGAAGACAATGCTTAATGCGATCGAGAAAGATCTGAATGAACGCTTTGCAGATGTTAAGGATCAGATGGTTCTTGGCATGGCTTATACATGCAGTAAAGAAGAAGCGCAGGAGTGGAAAGCAGAGATCGAAGAAAGATTTCCGGGATATGAGATTATGGAAGGATCATTGTCATTGAGCGTGGCCTGCCATATTGGTCCGGGGGCACTGGCGATTACTTGTATGAAGAGATTGTAATCTGGTAACTGTGACGAAATGCGCAGCATTTTGGAGGTTGGCTCTGAACAGTTACATAATCTGTATTGGTGAGAGGTGGTACTGTTCACACGTGATGTGAGCAGTACTCTGCTTTTTTAGGAGAATATTATGAAAATCGTTGGTCTTATTACAGAATATAATCCATTTCATAATGGACATCTTTATCATATTAAAGAATCTTTGCGTGTAACCGGTGCGGATGCAGCAGTTGTTGTTATGAGTGGTGACTATGTACAACGAGGAACTCCGGCAATTATGCCGAAAAGGATACGTGCAGAGATGGCATTGATGTGTGGCGCCGGAGCTGTCTTTGAACTTCCGGTTTGTTATGCGACGGGGTCCGCAGAGTTTTTTGCACTTGGCGCAGTATCCCTGTTGGATTCACTTGGAATTGTTGATTACCTTTGCTTTGGAAGCGAATGCAATGATCTTCCGGCCTTGGAACAGCTTGCAGAGCTGCTTCTTGAAGAACCGGAAGCCTACCAGATTCTGTTGAAAGATTATTTGAAACAAGGGATGTCTTTTCCACGCGCAAGACAGGAAGCAATTCTTTCTTATACAGAAGATCCTCGGTTTGCAGAGATTTTAAGAAATCCGAACAATATTTTGGGGATTGAATATTTGAAAGCAATCAAAAAACTTGGAAGCAGGATAGAACCTTATACGATTGCAAGGCGTGGTGCACAGTATCATGATGAAGAACTGGACAGTGATTATAGTTCCGCTACGGCAATTCGTTCACTGCTTGCTTATTCAAGTTCATCTTTCAATACAGAACCAGTAGAAGGGAATTACGATGAGCTTTCGTTTTCGGGAATACTGTCAGAGTTGGAAAACCAGGTTCCAAAATGTTGTCTGGAACTTTTGAAGGATTATCATAAAGTACAGTATCCGATTTCACAGAATGATTTTTCTCTGATTTTGAAATATAAGCTGTTAAATAAACAGCCGGAAAGTTTGGTTCGATATGTGGATGTCTCTCCGGAGATTGCATTCAGAATTGCGAATCAGTTAAACAACTTTTTTAATTATAAACAGTTCTGTGATTTGTTAAAAACACGAGAACTTACGCAGACCCGGGTTAACCGGGCATTGCTTCATATTATGCTTGGAACGAAGAAGGCAAATGTGGAAGAATATATTGACAATGGCTATCATATGTATGCACGTCTGCTTGGTTTTCGAAAAGACAATGCAAAGCTTTTGACAGCTATGTCGAAGGAGAGCAGTCTTCCGGTTTTGACGAAAATGTCTGAAATTGAAGATCTTCCGGAACTTGGTCAGAAAATGCTCAGACATGATATGCTTGCATCAAATCTGTATACCTCAGTGGTGACGGATAAGTTTAAGACGGCGTTTCAGAATGAATATAAGCAAGGGGTTTTGAAGGTGTAAATTTTAATAAGAGCCAGAACAGTTGTCGTGAGAGGTGACTGTTCTGGCTCGTAATGTTCTTAGAAAAAGACAATGTTTGATAAAATTGTAACAATCTTACAAATATCCTATTACAAAGTTCGGATTGTATTTGAAAATGCACATAAAATGACTTGTATACAAAAAACGATTGAGTTATAATAGGACTAAGTGAGATAAAAAGAAAGGTGGCATTAAATCATGGGATTTATTGATGAAATCAAAGCAAGAGCGAAAGCTTGCAAAAAGACAATCGTTCTTCCTGAGACAGAGGACGAAAGAACTTACAAAGCAGCAGAGACAGTACTGAAAGAAGGACTCGCTGATCTGGTGCTTGTAGGAAGCAAAGAGGAGATTGAGAAGAACAAAGGTACATACGACATCTCCGGTGCAACAATCGTAGATCCTGCAACAGATGCAAGAACAGAAGGATATATTGCAAAACTTGTTGAGTTAAGACAGAAAAAGGGAATGACTCCTGAGCAGGCAAAAGAACTGCTTCTTAGTAACTACTTATACTATGGTGTAATGATGGTTAAGATGGGTGATGCAGACGGAATGGTATCCGGAGCATGCCACTCTACAGCAGATACACTTCGTCCATGCCTTCAGATCCTGAAGACAAAACCGGGAACAAAGCTCGTATCCGCATTCTTCCTTATGGTAGTACCGAACTGCGACATGGGAGCAAACGGAACATTTATCTTTGCTGATGCAGGACTTGAGCAGAATCCAGATCCGGAGAAACTTGCGAACATCGCTATTTCATCCGCAGATTCTTTCAAACTGCTTGTTGAGAAAGAGCCAGTTGTTGCTATGCTTTCTCACTCAACAAAGGGAAGTGCTAAGCATGCAGATGTAGATAAAGTTGTTGAGGCAACAAAGATCGCTCAGGAACTCGCACCAGAGCTTGCTCTTGACGGAGAACTTCAGCTTGATGCAGCTATCGTTCCATCCGTTGGGGAATCTAAAGCGCCGGGAAGCAAGGTTGCAGGACATGCTAACGTACTTGTATTCCCAGACCTTGATGCTGGTAATATTGGATACAAACTTGTTCAGAGACTTGCTAAAGCAGAAGCTTACGGTCCTCTGACACAGGGAATCGCCGCTCCGGTTAACGACCTTTCCCGTGGATGCAGCGCTGAAGATATCGTAGGCGTTGTAGCTATCACAGCTGTACAGGCACAGGCTGAATAATTGTAATTGTTTACAGATTTTTTAAAATAGTTACGGGTAATCAAAAGAAACAAAGAGGGTAGTGTGAGCTGCCCTCGGATAATAATAATAAGGTTTTTTCAGGAGGAAAAAAGAAAATGAACGTATTAGTAATCAACTGCGGAAGCTCATCTCTGAAATTCCAGCTGATCAACGCTGAGACAGAGAAGGTACTTGCAAAAGGACTTTGTGAGAGAATTGGAATCGACGGACGTCTGACATATCAGCCGGCTGGCGGAGAGAAAGAGAAATCTGATCTGGCTATGCCAACTCATACAGAAGCAATTCAGTTTGTAATTGATGCTCTGACAAATGAGAAGACAGGAGTTGTTAAGAGCCTTGATGAGATCGGAGCAGTTGGACACCGTCTCGTACATGGTGGAGAGAAGTTTGCTTCATCTGTAGTAATCACAGACGAAGTAAAGAAAGCAGTAGAAGAGTGTAATGATCTTGCACCGCTTCATAACCCGGCAAACTTGATCGGTGTTGCAGCATGTGAGAAACTGATGCCAGGAACACCTATGGTTGCAGTATTTGATACAGCTTTCCATCAGACAATGCCGGAGAAGGCTTATATGTATGGACTTCCATATGAGTACTATGAGAAATACAAAGTAAGACGTTACGGTTTCCACGGAACAAGCCATAGCTTCGTATCTAAGAGAGCAGCAGAAGTAATGGGAAAATCTTACGATGAAGTAAAGACAATTGTATGCCACCTCGGAAATGGATCCAGTGTAAGTGCTGTTCTTAACGGAAAATGTGTAGATACTTCTATGGGACTTACTCCACTTGAAGGACTTGTAATGGGAACACGTTCAGGTGATATCGATCCTGCAATCATGGAGTTCATTGCTAAGAAAGAGAACCTTGACATTGAAGGTGTTATGGAAGTACTGAACAAAAAGTCTGGTGTATTTGGAATTTCAGGCGGACTTTCAAGTGATTTCCGTGACCTGACAGACGCTATGAATGCCGGAGATAAGAAAGCTAAGATCGCTATGGATGTATTCTCATACAGAGTAGCAAAATACATCGGATCTTACGCTGCAGCTATGAATGGTGTAGATGACATCGTATTTACAGCTGGTATCGGTGAGAACGATGATTATGTAAGAGAAGAAGTATGTAAATACCTTGGATACCTTGGAGTAGACTTCGATTCAGAAGTGAATAAAGGACTCAGAGGAAAAGAAGCTGAGCTTACAAAAGAAGGATCAAAGGTTAAAGTATTCGTTATTCCTACAAACGAAGAGCTTGCAATCGCCCGTGAGACATTAGCGCTTGTAAAATAATTGAAGAAATCTTAATTTGAGAAAGTGTATACGATAGTGATCTGTAAAGATTATATCGTATATGAGCGCAGGACTGAGGTGCCAAGAGAGCAGTTCAGTCCTGCTTTTGCGCATAGAAGAAACAAAAATGTATCCAATACATTTTGCTCTTCATAATATTTTTGATAGAAATTATAAATATCTGTTGACAAACATTTTTTCCATGATATAATAGTTTAGGTATGAATAGGAGAAATACATTATGTTGATTAACCTATCAGACGTTTTGTCAGACCAGCATAAGACGGTTGAAGAAACTGTGCGGCTGGAGATGGAAGAGATCCGGTTACAATCCGGAACCTACCCCATTATCAGCAAGGAGCCGGTTCATGTTAAAGTAGAGCATATAAGGGGAAAAGAACTGCTCATCACAGCTGAGACCAGATTGAGTGTCATAATTCCATGTGACCGTTGTCTGGAGGATGTGAAACGGGAGTTTGAACTGAATTGTGTGAAACATGTGGACGTAGGCCTCTCCGACGCAGAACTGACAGAGGAGCTGGATGAATCAAACTTTATTGACGGATATCATCTTGACGTGGACAAACTGCTCTTTCATGAGATTTTGTCGAGCTGGCCGACGAAAGTACTTTGCAGGGAAGACTGCAAGGGATTATGCAATGTATGCGGTCAGAATTTAAATACGGGGTCTTGTAACTGTGAAGATACAGGGCTTGATCCGAGAATGTCAGTTGTCCGTGACTTATTTAAGAATTTTAAGGAGGTGTAACCTATGTCAATCTGTCCAAAGAATAAATCTTCAAAAGCAAGAAGAGATAAAAGAAGAGCTAACTGGAAGATGAGCGCACCGAATCTGGTGAAATGCAGCAAGTGCGGCGAGCTTATGATGCCACACCGTGTATGTAAGGCGTGTGGATCTTACAACAAGCGCGAGATCGTTTCAGTTGACTAATGATCAATAAGATATTGAGTGTACTGCGAACAGAACACTTGAGGGCGTAAAAACTTTGTGTTTTACGCCTTTTTTTATTGATTTTTATACTGATATCCAGTAGAATAATTTCAGTAGCGCAAGGAGGAAATGATATGTCAGAGATTACAAGGGTTGCTCTTGATGCCATGGGTGGAGACAATGCACCAAGAGAGATTGTAAAAGGTGCCGTAGAGGCAGTGCGGAAGAGAAAAGATATCAAGGTACTGCTGATAGGTAAGGAAGATGTGATTCGCAAGGAACTCTCCGCTTATACGTATCCTGAGGAGCAGATTGAGATTGTGAATGCTACAGAGGTTATTGAGACGGCAGAACCTCCGGTGAAAGCAATCCGTGGTAAGAAAGATTCATCCATTGTTGTTGCGATGAAGATGGTGAAGAAAGGGGAAGCAGATGCTTTTGTATCTGCAGGAAGTTCAGGAGCTGTTCTTGTTGGAGGACAGGTTCTTGTAGGCAGGATCAAAGGTGTTGAAAGACCACCGCTTGCACCACTGATTCCTACATTAAAAGGTGTTTCACTTTTGATCGATTGTGGAGCTAATGTAGACGCGCGCCCATCTCACCTGGTACAGTTTGCAAAGATGGGATCCATTTATATGGAAAGCGTTATGGGAAAGAAGAATCCGACAGTTGGTATCGTGAATATCGGTGCTGAAGAAGAGAAGGGAAATGCGCTGGTGAAAGAGACATTCCCATTGTTAAAAGAATGTCCTGACATTAATTTCATTGGAAGTGTTGAGGCACGAGATATTCCTTACGGAGCAGCAGATGTCATTGTCTGTGAAGCATTTGCAGGTAATATTATTCTGAAGCTTTATGAGGGTGTTGCAGGAGCACTGCTTAAGAAAGTGAAGAAAGGAATGCTTTCTTCTTTGCGTAGTAAGATAGGGGCACTGCTTGTGAAACCTGCGTTAAAGGGCGTACTGAAAGATTTTGATACAAGTGAGTATGGCGGCGCACCGCTTCTTGGCCTGAACGGACTTGTAGTAAAGACACATGGAAGTTCAAAGTCAAAGGAGGTATGCAATTCAATCATTCAGTGTGTTGCATTTAAGGAGCAGAAGATCAATGAGAAGATAAAAGAGGCAATTCAACAGGAGACCCTGGAAGAAAAGAAAGAAGAGAAAGAAGTCGAATAAGACAGGAGGAGTTTTACAATGACAGAATTTGAAAAACTGCAAGCAATTATTGCGGACGTACTTAATGTTTCACCGGAGACAATCACACCGGATACTACATTCGTAGATGATCTTGGAGCTGACTCTCTGGATATTTTCCAGATCATTATGGGAATTGAAGAAGATTTTGACATCGAGATCGATAACGAAGAGGCAGAGAAGATCACAACAGTGCAGGATGCTGTTGATCAGATCCAGAAAAAGAAGGCTAATGAATAATCAGATAGTGAGATGAAAAAGCCCGTTTGGGCTTTTTCGTTTATTAACACGAAGGAGGCCATTTAAATGGACAGAGTAAAAGAACTGGAACAAAAGATCGGATATGTGTTTAAAGACAAAAGCCTGATCGAACGTGCATTGATGCATAGTTCTTATACAAATGAGAAACATTTGAAGAAATATGAGTGTAATGAACGCCTGGAGTTTCTTGGAGATGCAGTATTGGAATTGGTATCAAGTGCTTATTTATTTAATGAATTTCCAAAGGTATCTGAGGGAGAACTGACAAAGACACGTGCAAGTATGGTATGTGAACCGTCTCTGGCAATGTGTGCAAGAGATATCGGACTTGGAGATTACCTGCTTCTTGGAAAAGGAGAAGAGGCGACCGGTGGAAGAAAAAGAGATTCTATCACATCTGATGCGATGGAAGCATTAATCGGTGCTATCTATCTCGACGGTGGTTTTACTAATGCAAAAGAGTTTATCCATCATTTTATTTTGACAGATTTAGAGGATAAAAAACTCTTTTATGATAGTAAAACGATCTTACAGGAGATCGTGCAGGCGAATATGACGGGGAATGTAAGTTATGAACTGATTGATGAACAGGGACCGGATCATAATAAGATTTTCGAAGTGGAAGCAAGAATCGGGGGAAAAGCCTGGGGACGTGGAAAAGGAAGTTCGAAGAAGTCAGCAGAACAGCAGGCAGCTTATGAGGCAATCCTGAATCTCAGAAAGAAAAAGTAAAGAGGACTTTATGTATTTAAAGAGTATAGAAGTGCAGGGATTCAAATCTTTTGCCAATAAGATTAAATTTGAATTTCATAACGGAATTACAGGTATTGTAGGACCGAATGGAAGTGGTAAGAGTAATGTCGCTGACGCCGTCCGCTGGGTTCTTGGAGAGCAGAGAGTGAAGCAGCTGCGTGGAGGCACCATGCAGGATGTGATTTTCTCGGGAACCGAGAACCGGAAGCCGCTTAGTTATGCTTCGGTTGCAATTACACTGGATAATTCAGATCATAAACTTCCGGTAGAGTACGAAGAAGTCACTGTTACACGTAAATTGTACAGATCCGGAGAGAGTGAGTATCTGATCAATGGTTCAGCCTGCAGACTGAAAGATATCAATGAGATGTTCTATGATACAGGTATCGGTAAAGAAGGCTATTCAATTATTGGTCAGGGGCAGATTGATAAGATTTTAAGCGGTAAGCCGGAAGAGCGAAGAGAACTTTTTGATGAGGCCGCCGGAATTGTAAAATACAAGAGAAGAAAGTCCCTTTCTTTGAAAAAGCTGGAGGATGAACGGCAGAATCTTACCCGTGTGAATGATATTCTTGCAGAGCTTGAGAAACAGATCGGTCCATTGGAAAGACAGTCAGAGACAGCCAGAATCTATCTGAAGATGAAAGAAGAATTAAAAACATATGACATTAATATGTTTTTGCTGGAGGAAGAGCGGCTGCAGGAGCGTATTCGTGAAGTCGGTGGGAAATATGAGCTTGCTTCTCAGGAGATGCAGGAATCAAATGCCCGTTATGAGAAGATGAAAGCAGAATACGAGGCAATCGAGGAAGAAGTAGATCAGATTGATCTTGCAATTGAAACTGCGAAGAACCAGATGAATGAGACGAATCTTTTAAAGCAACAGTTGGAAGGCCAGATCAATGTTCTGAAAGAGCAGATCAATACAGCCCGTATGAATGATGAGCATTATGATCATCGCCTGAGTACGATCGTCAGTGAGATAGATACAAGGCAGCAGCAGAAAAGAGAGCTTGAAGAAGAGAAGAAAAGAATTTCAGAACAGTTAGAATCAGCCAATGGACAGGATACGGAAGCACAGCAGAGTTTAATTGAGATTCAGTCAAAGATTGCAGAACACAGTACTGAAATTGAGCAGAAGAAGCGGGAGATCATGGATCTGCTTGGAAATCGTGCTTCAACAAAAGCTAAGATTCAGCATTTTGATACGACGAAAGAACAGATCCAGACACGGAAGGCTGTCGTTGCCAGAAATATTCTTGAGATTTCGACGGTAGCAGAAGGACAGAACAACAGACTTAAGAAGTATGAAGAAGAACTTGGTCAGATCCGTGAGCGCATTCAAACCTATAAGGATAAGATTTCCCTGAACGAACAGGAACTTGGCAAGCTTCAGAATGAGCTGAAAGAGAAGCAGGAAAAGTTACGGATCGGACAGACCGCTTATCACAGAGAGTCTTCCCGTCTGGAGTCATTAAAGAATATTACAGAGCGCTATGACGGATATGGTAACAGTATCCGAAAGGTAATGTCGAATAAAGAACGTGAGAAAGGTCTGATCGGTGTTGTAGCGGATATCATTAAGGTTGATAAGGAATATGAGATCGCTATTGAGACAGCACTTGGAGGAAGTATTCAGAATATCGTTACAGATAATGAAGATACAGCCAAGCGTATGATTGATTTCCTTAAGCGTAATAAATTCGGAAGGGCAACATTTCTTCCGCTGACAAGTATGCATGGCGGCGGAGGAATCAGGAATCCGGAAGCACTTAAAGAGCCGGGAGTGATCGGACTTGCGAATACATTGATCCATGTGGAATCAAGATTTGACGGACTGGCAGATCAGCTGCTTGGACGCACGATTGTAGTAGACCATATTGATCACGGAATCGCAATTGCGAGAAAATACCGTCAGTCTCTGCGTCTGGTCACATTGGAAGGTGACCTGATCAATCCGGGTGGATCTATGACAGGTGGTGCATTTAAGAATTCAAGTAATCTGCTGAGCAGACGCCGCGAAATTGAAGAATTCGAAAAGACGGTTGATATGCTCAAGTCTGACATGGACGAGCTGGAAAAAGAAGTTACAGAGGCGAAGAACCGCCGTGCAGCATGCTATAGTGTAATCGATGAAGTACAGGAACATTTAAGAGAAGAATCGGTGCTGGAGAATACTGCACGAATGAATGTTGCGCAGGTACAGAGAGAACAGTTAGAATCGAAACAGCGTTACGAAGGATTTCTGAAAGAACAGAAAGCATTGCTTCAGGAGCTGGATGAAATCAATGAGAATGAAGATTCTATCCAGATGGAACTTGAGACATCAGAGAAGTTAGAAAAAGAACTGAATGAACAGATTGAAGCTTTGCAGATGCAGTTGGAGAAAGAAAGAGAGGATGAGGCTGTTCAGATGAAACAGTCTGAGGAAGTCCATCTCTCACTGGCAGGACTGGATCAGCAGAAAACTTTTATTGTAGAAAATATTTCCCGTATAGATGAGGAAATCACCAGATATGAAAAAGAGCAGGAAGAACTTGCCGAAAATCGTGGAGATGTATCTGAGGAAATTCTGCAAAAAGAAAATGAAATCGAAGGACTCAGGAAAACGATTGAAGATTCAAAGGAACTGTTTACAGAGATTGGTGAAGAGATTAAAGTACAGAGTAAAAAACGCGAAGAACTGAATCAGAAGCACAGAGATTTCTTACGACAGAGAGAAGAACTTGCAAAGCATGTGTCAGATCTTGATAAAGAATGTTTCCGCCTGAACAGCCAGAAAGAAGGCTATGAGGAAGCGTCAGAGAAGCAGATGAATTATATGTGGGAAGAGTATGAACTCACTTACAATCATGCGAAAGAACTTCGTAATGAGACACTGACAGATTTGGCATTGATGAAGAAAAAGATTCAGGAACTTAAGAATGAGATCCGAAAGCTTGGTTCGGTCAATGTCAATGCAATTGAGGATTACAAAAATGTATCTGAGCGTTATACATTCTTAAAAGGTCAGCATGATGATCTTGTAGAGGCAGAAGCATCTCTTGAACAGATTATTGAAGAACTGGACGTGGCGATGCGTAAGCAGTTCACAGAACAGTTCGCAAGAATTGCAACAGAGTTCAATGATGTATTCCGTCAGCTTTTCGGAGGCGGAAAAGGATCGTTGGAATTACAGGAGGATGTGGATATTCTTGAGGCAGGAATACGCATCATCGCACAGCCACCAGGAAAGAAACTGCAGAATATGATGCAGCTTTCAGGTGGAGAGAAGGCACTGACTGCAATTGCATTACTATTTGCAATCCAGAATCTGAAACCATCTCCGTTCTGTCTCCTTGATGAGATTGAAGCGGCACTGGATGACAACAATGTAGATCGTTATGCGAAATATTTACATAAGCTGACAAAATATACACAGTTCATTGTCATTACCCACAGACGTGGTACAATGGCAGCAGCAGACCGGTTGTATGGAATTACCATGCAGGAAAAAGGGGTATCCACACTTGTTTCAGTGGATCTGTTGGAAGATGATCTGGAAAAATAAACCTGTTTTTATTGTAAACAGGGTATTAAGAGAACAGGAGGCTGAAAATGGGAGAAGAAAAAAAGGGATTTTTTAAACGACTTGTATCCGGTCTGACAAAGACAAGAGATAATATTGTGTCCGGCATGGACAGTATTTTCCATGGATTTTCAAAGATTGATGATGACTTTTATGAAGAACTGGAAGAAACTCTGATCATGGGAGATCTTGGTGTCAGAGCAACAATGGACATCATTGAAGATTTAAAGGTTAAAGTAAAAGAGCAACATATCAAGGAACCGATTGAATGTAGACAGCTTGTGATCGACAGTATTCGTGAACAGATGGATGTCGGAGAGACAGCATATGAGTTTGAGAATCGTCAGAGTGTGGTTTTCGTGATCGGAGTAAATGGTGTTGGTAAAACAACAACGATCGGTAAACTTGCAGGAAAGCTGAAAGCACAGAATAAGAAAGTGATTCTTGCGGCGGCAGATACATTCCGTGCGGCAGCAGGAGAGCAGTTAAAAGAATGGTCTAACCGTGCCGGTGTTGAGATGATCGGCGGTCAGGAAGGCGCAGATCCGGCATCAGTTGTATATGATGCGGTTGCTGCTGCGAAAGCGAGAAGGGCAGATGTACTTCTGTGTGATACAGCCGGAAGACTTCACAATAAGAAGAACCTGATGGAAGAGCTTAAGAAGATCAATCGTGTGATTGACAGAGAGTATCCGGATGCGTTCCGTGAGACGCTGGTTGTGCTGGATGCAACGACAGGACAGAATGCACTTGCCCAGGCAAAGGAATTCAATGAAGTAACAGATATAACAGGAATTGTTTTGACAAAGATGGATGGAACAGCCAAAGGAGGAATTGCAGTAGCAATCCAGTCTGAACTTGGTATCCCGGTAAAATATATCGGTGTAGGAGAAACAATTGATGACTTGCAGAAATTTGACTCAGAGGAGTTCGTAAACGCGTTGTTTTACAGAGAGGAAGAAAGACCATGATGACATTAGAGAAATTTGAAGAAGCTAGCGAACTGGTAAAAAAGGTAACAAATCCTACAAAACTCATTTACAGTGAATACTTAAGTGCACAGACAGGAGCAAAAGTTTATTTAAAACCGGAAAATATGCAGCACACAGGAGCTTATAAGATCCGTGGTGCATATTACAAGATCAGCACACTGACAGACGAAGAAAGAAGCCGTGGACTGATCACAGCATCAGCAGGAAATCATGCACAGGGCGTTGCATTTGCAGCAAAACAGTTTGGATGCAAAGCTACGATTGTTATGCCTACAGTTACACCGCTGATCAAAGTAAACCGTACAAAAAGCTTTGGAGCAGACGTAGTACTTCATGGTGATGTTTATGATGATGCTTACGCATATGCATGTAAACTTGCAGAAGAGAACGGATATACATTCGTTCATCCGTTTAATGACCTTGATGTCGCTACAGGTCAGGGAACAATCGCAATGGAGATCGTTCAGGAACTCCCGACGGTAGATTATATCCTTGCACCAATCGGTGGAGGCGGACTGATCACAGGTGTTTCCACACTTGCCAAGATGCTGAATCCAAAGATCAAAGTAATCGGTGTAGAGCCGTCAGAAGCGGCCAGTATGACAGCAGCCCTGAAAGCAGGAGAGCCTGTAAAACTTCCATCTGCAAATACAATCGCAGACGGAACAGCTGTAAAAGAAGTTGGAGATAAAGTTGTTCCTTATGTGAAAGAGAATGTAGATGATATTCTTCTCGTAGATGATGATGAGCTGATCGGTGCATTCCTTGACATGGTAGAAAACCATAAGATGATCGTAGAGAATTCCGGACTCCTTTCCGTAGCTGCATTAAAACAAATGGACATTAAAGGGAAGAAAGTAGTCTGTGTATTAAGTGGTGGAAATATGGATGTTATCACAATGTCCTCAATCGTCCAGCACGGATTGATCCAGAGAGACCGTATCTTCTCCGTATCCGTACTCCTTCCGGATAAGCCGGGTGAACTCGCACGTGTGGCGCAGACAGTCGCAGACGTACAGGGTAACATCATTAAGCTGGAGCATAACCAGTTTGTAAGCACAAACAGAAACGCAGCAGTAGAGCTTCGTATCACAATGGAAGCATTCGGAACAGATCATAAGAAAAAGATTCTCGATACACTCGATAAAGCAGGATTCAGACCAAAACTGATCAGTGCGAAGCTGTACTAATGGGTGTGTGTTTGTTGAACTTGGATTTTGAGAGTTGAAACAATCAGTTTTGCAGGAAAAGGGAACGCAAGGCCAGCCCTGCTATTACCACAAGCACCGGCCCACTTTACCTCATCCCTTTGAAAGTATGTAACATAAGAGCCAGAACAGTTACCGTGTGTGGTGCCTGTTCTGGCTCTTATTAACATACTGAACAAAGTGTATTCGGAACGCTCCTGCCTTACATGTGCTCGTGGCAACAGCAGGACTGTCCTTGCTTACATATTCCAAACGGGATATTTAATTCCAATCCGACAAATCCAAGTTCAACCAATTACAATACTTCGATAAAACGATGGAATGCCTCCAGTCCTTTTTCATCACACTTATAAACTCCGGCATCTTCGAGTACTTCGCAGAATACTTTTCCGACTTCCTGCTGAAGGATCTCTTCAACATTCTCCTCTGTGATGGATGTGTAATTCGGAAGGAATTCATCTACCCAGTCAGCGTGTTTTGCAATCTGTTCATTGCTGCGGATATCTTTTCCTGTCAAGATGTAATCTTTCAGAAGTTCCATCTCTCCTTTTAATCTTGCAGGGAGAACAGCAAGTCCCATTACTTCGATAAGACCGATGTTTTCTTTCTTAATATGGTGCAGTTTAGCATGTGGATGGTAGACACCAAGCGGGTGTTCTTCTGTGGTGATATTATTTCTCAATGTCAGGTCGAGTTCGTAGAGATCTCCACGCTTTCTTGCGATCGGTGTGATCGTGTTGTGCGGTGTACCGTCTGTCTCAGCGAAGATGAAAGCATCTTCATCTGTATAAGATCTCCATGCATTTAAAATGTGTTCAGCCAGATCAATCAGAGGTTTTACTTCTTTGCTCTGAAGACGGATAACAGACAGAGGCCATTTTACGATACCGGCAGTTACATCTTCGTAACCTTTCACAGTGAAGTGTTCAATGATCGGAGCTTTAGCCATTGCGAAAGTATAATTTCCACCCTGGAAATGATCGTGGCTTAAGATAGAACCGCCAACGATCGGAAGGTCTGCATTGGATCCCAGGAAGTAGTGTGGGAAAAGTTTGATGAAATCAAAAAGCTTTTCGAAGGCATTGCGGTCGATCTTCATTGGAACATGCTGTCCGTTGAATACGATGCAGTGTTCGTTATAGTATACATAAGGAGAGTACTGGAATCCCCAAGGGTTATCCTGAATTGTGATCGGGATGATTCTGTGGTTCTCACGGGCCGGGTGATCGAGGCGTCCTGCATAACCTTCATTTTCTACGCAAAGTTGACATTTTGGATAGGAAGAGGATTTCGCTTTTCCCGCTGCTGCAATCGCTTTTGGATCTTTCTCTGGTTTGGAAAGATTGATTGTAATGTCAAGAGTGCCGTATTTTGTGTCAACCGTCCATTTGCGATCCTTAGCAATACGGTATCTGCGGATATAATCACTGTCCTGGCTTAATTTGTAATAATAATCAGTAGCTGTCTCCGGAGAAACTTTGTATTTTTCCCAGAAAGTCTGCTGGATTTGTGATGGGCGTGGCATCAGGGTATTCATCAGTTTTGTGTCAAATAAATCACGGTAGCCGATGCTGTTTTCAATGATTCCGCGTTCTGCGGCGATATCTAAAAGCTCTGCAAGAATGTCTTCCAGAACAAGATTGTTCAGATCACAGTCAATATCTTCATAGTTATCTTCGTGGAACAGATCCAGAAGAAGATTCGTTGTATAAATTCTTTCGGATTCCGGAGTGATTCCGGTATTGATTCCGTACTGTACTAATTTTTTGATCGCATCATAAAGCATATGTTAAGAACCTCCTTAAATTAAGGAATGCCAATGGCATTCCTATAACAAAATATACATTATTTCACATCTGATCTTAGCAGAGACGAGAAGCACCGTCTCCGATATCTACTGTGTAGAACTCAGCTTCATGTCCTACTTTTTCAAGATATGTTTTTCCGATGGTTTCGATAAATGTATCTACGGATTCATCTTTTACGATGCTGACTGTGCAACCGCCAAATCCGCCGCCTGTGATACGGGAACCAAGAACACCAGGAATCTTCCATGCAAGGTCTACAAGGATATCAATCTCTTCACAGGATACATCATAATCATCACGCAGTGAAATGTGAGACTGATTCATTAATTTTCCGAAGCTTTCAATGTCTCCGGCTTTCAGCGCTGTAACAGCATCGATTGTACGCTGGTTTTCGTATACAGCATGTTTTGCACGCTGTAACTGGATCTCATCTTTGATCAAGGATTTGTGTGCCTCGAATTCTTCAGGAGTAAGATCGCCAAGTGCCTGAATGTCAAGTTCGCTCTGAAGTGCTTTCAGTGCAGCAGCACATTCGTTTCTTCTGTCGTTATAAGCAGAATCAACAAGACTATGCTTTACTTTACTGTTTGTGATCACAATCTTGGCACCATCAAGAACGCAAGGTGCATATTCGTAGCTTAAATCACTTGTGTCAAGGAAAATTGCGTGGTCTTTTTTACCCATGGCAACAGCAAACTGATCCATGATACCACAGTTGCATCCATTGAAGTTATTCTCTGAATACTGGCCGATCAGTGCAAGATCTGTCATGGAAAGATCTTTGATCTCGAACAGGTCTGTCAGGATCACACCAGTGAGAACTTCAAGGGAAGCAGAAGAGGAAAGTCCGGAACCGTTCGGGATATTTCCCCAGATTACCATATCAAAACCACTTGTGATTGTATGTCCTTTTTCTTTGAACGCCCAGACTACACCAAGCGGATAGTTTGCCCAGTTGTATTCTTTTTTATTTGTCAGATCATCAAGAGATGCTTCTACAACACCAAAGGAGTCCAGATTCATGGAATAAAAATGGATCTTGTTATCCTCTCTTTTGCGTGCGGCACCGTAAGTACCAAGTGTCAGTGCACATGGAAATACATGTCCACCGTTATAATCTGTGTGTTCACCAATCAGATTCACGCGTCCAGGAGAAAAGTAAAAACGAGCTCCTTCGGAATCACCAAAAAGTTCTGCAAACATATCAAACAATTTTTTCTTCATCATTATTTACCTCCATTTAAAGTAATTGTATCGATCTGATTTATTTATACTTATTATAGCGTTAACGAGTGGAAACGTCTATAAAAAATACGTGCTGTGGTATGTAATAATGTTGCATTAAAAAGACGAGGTGTTATAATAGATCACAGGATACGGGAAAGGAGCCGGAAGATGGCAGAGACTTACAAACATTCGTATAAGTCAGGAGAAATTCTGATGACTTCGCTGTCTGTATATAACACGGGATATCAAAGGTGTGAAGCAGGATATCAGTGGGGACCCGGAGTCAGGGATCATTATTGTATCCATCATATTTTGTCAGGAACAGGATACTATACAGTTGGAGAAAAGACATGGAAATTAGAAGCCGGAGATACTTTTATCTTATATCCGGGCGTGGAAGTAAAGTATTATGCCGATCAGCAGGAGCCATGGGAATATGCCTGGGCAGGATTCATGGGGACGGATGCGGCATCGATCATTCGAAATACAGGTTTTTTGAAAGAACGTCCTTTTTTAAAAAGAGGAAATGTGCCGGATAACCAGATTCGGAATGGATTGGAACAGATTTATAATGCAAAGGGCAATGGGTATGAAGAAGCGGTTGCCATGACAGGAGCACTTTACAGTCTTCTGTCAGTCTTTATGCACTATCATGAAGGGGAAGATCAGGAAAGAGATGCAAAGCTTTTGTATGTAGAAAAGGCAGAAAACTATATAGAAACCAATTATTCTTATCCCGTGACGGTGGAAGATATTGCAGACTATGTAGGAATCAGCAGAAGTCATCTGTTCCGCTCTTTTCAGACCTATATGAATTGTTCGCCAAAAGAATATCTGACAGAATACAGAATCCAGCAGGCTTGCCGTCTGTTAAAAGAGACGGGGCTGTCGGTTTCGGCGATTGCATATTCTGTTGGTTTTGAGAATAATCTTTATTTTTCGAAGGCATTCCGGAAAGTGAAGAAGACAAGTCCGACGGAATACAGAGAAAAGCATAGAAAAAAGAAGGAATGATGCCGAGGTGCAGGACATAAGAATAGAGTAAGAATGTCAAAGGCGGGAAGCTGTCATGATGTCTGGAAAAAGATGGGGTTATGTAGTACAGTTTTTCTGTCTTCTGGTGTTTTTGGGTATGTCCCCATTTCTGATAAAGATGGATGGGAGAAAAACAATGAGTGTTTCATCTGATTCAGTGCGAAGTCAGAATGTATCAGATGAGGTAAAACCGGTTGTTGCGCTTACATTTGATGACGGGCCAAATGCATCCTCGACCCCGATTCTACTGGATGGATTGAAGGAACGTAAAGTGCGGGCAACCTTTTTCCTGATCGGCGAAAATGTAGAAAAAGACGAGAATGAAAAAATTGTGAAAAGAATGTATGAAGAAGGTCATTTGATCGGAAATCATACTTATACGCATTGCAATCTGTCAAAGTTGGAAACGGGAGAAGCAAAGAAAGAACTGGAACAGACAGATACAGTGATTGAAAAGATAACGGGAAAACAACCGGTGTTCGTAAGAGCGCCTTACGGGGAACTCCCGGTGGACAGCGAACAAGATCTGAACAGAATATATATCGGATGGACGGTGGATCCGCTGGACTGGATGACCGAAGATGCAGGGGCGGTTGTAAAAACAGTTGTGGAAGAGATAAATCCGGGAGATGTTATTTTATTACATGATTGTTATCCTTCTTCTGTGCAGGCAGCTATACGGATTGTAGATTTGCTGCAGGGAAAAGGCTATGAGTTTGTGACAGTGGATCATCTGATTATGGATTGAAGATGTGAATATAAGATTGAAAACAGGAGAGAAACATGGATTTATTTGATTATATGAGAGAGACAAATAAAGAGAAGGAATCCCCGCTTGCATCCAGGATGCGTCCGGTGACACTGGATGAAGTAGTGGGACAGAAGCATATCATAGGAAAAGATAAATTGCTTTACCGGGCAATTAAGGCAGATAAGCTGAGTTCTTTGATTTTTTACGGACCTCCGGGAACAGGAAAGACAACACTGGCAAAGGTGATCGCACATACAACCAGCGCAGAATTCAAACAGATCAATGCGACAGTTGCTGGAAAGAAAGATATGGAAGAAGTAGTGAAAGAAGCAAAAGATCTGCAGGGAATGTATGGAAAGAAAGACGATTCTTTTTATTGATGAGATTCATCGCTTTAATAAAGGGCAGCAGGATTATCTGCTTCCATTTGTGGAAGATGGAACGTTGATCCTGATTGGCGCAACAACGGAAAATCCTTATTTTGAGGTAAATGGAGCTTTGATTTCGAGATCGAGTATTTTTGAATTGCGTCCATTGGAGAAGACAGATATTAAGGAACTGCTTCTCCGTGCAGTGAATGATACTGAGAAAGGTCTTGGAAGCTTTCATGCAGTGATAGAAGATGATGCACTTGAATTTTTGGCAGATGTGTCAGGTGGAGATGCAAGAAACGCACTGAATGCGATTGAACTGGGTGTACTGACAACGGACAGAAGCGAAGATGGACAAATTCATATTACTCTGGATGTTGCGTCAGAATGCATCCAGAAACGAGTGGTGAATTATGACAAAAAAGGAGATAACCATTACGATATTATCTCTGCATTTATTAAGAGCATGCGCGGCTCAGATCCGGATGCAGCGGTCTTTTATCTTGCAAAGATGTTGTATGCAGGAGAAGATGTGAAGTTTATAGCGAGAAGAATTATGATTTGTGCATCTGAAGATGTTGGAAATGCGGATCCGATGGCACTTACTGTTGCGGTTGCGGCTGCACAGGCAGTTGAGCGGATCGGAATGCCGGAATCTCAGATCATTCTTTCACAGGCGGTGACTTATGTGGCATCTGCGCCAAAGAGTAATTCTGCCGTTAATGCAATATTTGCAGCGAATGATGCAGTACGGAACAATAAAACAACGGTTCCGACACACCTTCAGGATGCACATTATAAAGGTGCACAGAAATTAGGACACGGAATAGGATATAAGTACGCACATGATTATCCGAATCATTATGTGGATCAGCAGTATCTTCCGGATGAAATAAAAGACGCCAGGTTCTATGAACCCGGCGACCTTGGTTATGAGAAACAGATCAAGGAGCGTTTACAGAAGCTGCGAGAGCAGTAAAGCGTAAATCTCCTGATTCTTTCGATTCCAGTTATTTACAATGGCTTCTGCCTCAGTCTGAGTTGGCACAGTGAGTGTTATATCAATGAGGTGGGAGCCATTTTCTAAAATCTGGCATTTTACTTCATATTCATGGTTTGTATTCAGATAGTAATCTGATTTAACAGAAACCTCTTCTTTCAGATCATATTTTTTCTCATTGATAAAATTATCAATTTCCTGACGAATCTCAGGAGAAATTTTATTTCTGAAATAGTTGATCGTAGCAGCCCCTTCTTCTGTGAGATTATAAAGCGTACGATTATGTGTCAGCTCAATTTTCAGAAGCCCGGAATCTGTTAATTCTGCAAGTGCAGACTGAAGACGGAAATAAGTTGTATACCCTTTATCCAGAATGAATTCTGATATCTGGGAAGTTGTAAGCGGAAAATCGACCCTATCCAACATGTACAACACGATCAGTTTATATAATGTAAATGTTTCAGCCATAATACTCCTTTCCCTGGTACAAGTCATGATCTTTCATATATTTGTGAATCTGATTTAAAACAGTTCGTTTTGCGCCTGTCCACAGAGGTGCGATCAAGAGATCCTTCGGTCCGTCACCGGTCAGTCGGTGAATGACAATTCCCGGACGCAAATGCTGGATACATTCAGTGAGCAGACGGATGTATTCGTCCGCATCCGGGATATGGAAAGCAGGACCGGTATAGGCAGGATCTGAAAGAAATTTCTGATATTCAACTGCAAGATCAGTTCCTTCCAAAATGTGGAGAAGCTGCAACTTGATTCCGTCAATATCTGAATGATTCAAATATTCGATTGTCTCAAGCATCATTTCGTGAGTCTCTCCGGGCAGAAATAAAATGACATGTACGATAACAGTCAGATTCCGGCGTTTCAGTTCATGCACAGCAGTATCAAATACCTCTAAAGGATAGCCTCTGCGAATGTATCTGGCGGATTCTGGGTGAATGGTTTGAAGACCAAGTTCAACCCAGACAGGCTTAATCTGATTCAATTCATCTAAAAGTTCCAGAACATCAGAATCTAAACAGTCAGGGCGGGTTGCGATTGCAAGTACTTTCACATCGGGGTCCTCAATTGCTTCTGTAAAAACTTTCCGCAAATATTCTATGGGGGCATAGGTACTTGTAAAGGCCTGGAAATATGCGATATAAGCATGCACCGGACGCTTTCTGGCAAGAATGGCTTTCCCTTCTGCAAGCTGTTCTGTAATTGTTTTGCAGGCAGAACCGGCAAAATCTCCAGAACCCATACCACTGCAGAAAATACAGCCACCATATCCGATCTTACCATCACGGTTCGGACAAGTCATACCACCGTTCAATGCAATGCGATATACTTTCTCTCCAAACTGGGATTTCAATGCATAGTCAAGAGAGTGGTAGCGCTTCTCTCCCCACATATTAGATTAAATCCTTAATTGCTTTGCTTACTGTGTCTGCTACACGAGGATCAAAGGCTTCCGGAAGAATGTTGTTTTCATTCAATTCTTCTTCCGGAACAAGACCTGCGATTGCATTGGCAGCAGCAAGTTTCATTTCTTCTGTAATCTGTGTAGCACGTCCTTCTAATGCACCTTTGAAAATACCAGGGAATGCAACAACATTGTTTACCTGGTTCGGGAAGTCAGAACGTCCTGTTCCGACAACTTTGGCACCTGCTTCTTTTGCAAGGTCAGGCATGATCTCCGGTATAGGGTTTGCCATGGCGAACAGAATCGCATCCTTATTCATGGAAGCAACCATCTCTTTAGAAACAATATTCGGAGCAGAAACACCAACGAAAATATCAGCACCTTTTAATGCATCGGCAAGTGTTCCTGTGCGTTCTTCCAGATTTGTAACTTCAGTCATCTGCTGCTGCATCCAGTTCAGGTTCGGTGAGTTCTTGGAAATGATTCCGTTGATGTCACACATTGTAATATGAGGGAAACCATAAGTGAGAAGCAGCTTTGTGATAGCAACTCCGGCAGATCCGGCTCCATTCACTACAACACGGCAATCTTCCTTTTTCTTTCCAGTTACTTTCAGGGCATTGATGATTCCGGCGAGGACAACGATAGCTGTTCCGTGCTGGTCATCATGGAAAACCGGAATGTTCAGAAGTTCTTTCAGGCGTGTTTCGATTTCGAAACAGCGTGGAGCTGAAATATCTTCCAGGTTGATTCCACCGAAAGCCGGTGCGATGTTGACTACAGATTTAATGATCTCTTCTGTGTCCTGTGTATCCAGACAGATCGGAACTGCATTGACACCACCGAATTCCTTGAACAGGACCGCTTTTCCCTCCATAACCGGCATAGCAGCAAGTGCACCGATGTTTCCAAGACCAAGAACAGCGCTTCCGTCAGATACAACAGCAACGGTATTGGCTTTCATAGTGTATTTATATGCGGCTTCAGGATCCTGTGCGATCACCTTACAAGGTTCAGCAACACCCGGAGTATAAGCGATGGCAAGATCTTCTCTTGAGTTGACATGCGCCTTGGCAGTTGTCTCTATCTTACCATTCCATTCTTCATGCATTTTTAAAGCTTTTTCATTGTTTGTCATGATTTTATACCTCTCTGATTTGATTGAATTAATGATACCACTGAAAAAGGAAACACGCAAGTACAGGAAAACAGAGAAAAGTTCAAAAAGTTCTTTCTTTTTAGAAAAATATACTGTATAATAACACCATATTTAAAGCAAATTTCCATTAAAGTCGAATCAGACTTGTATTCCCGAAGTATGAATGAATAATCCAGTATGTGAAAAGGGCACATGTGAAGTGGATTGACAGAACAAATTTACCTGAAAAGAAAGGAAAAGAATATGACACGAGAAAAATATGAATCATTGCCGCTGGCAACATTGAAAGAACTTGCAAAAGCAAGAAAGATGAGAGGTGTTTCTACATTAAAGAAAGGCGATCTGATCGATGCAATGCTTGAGCTGGATGAGCAGGAAGAGCAGAAAGAGGCAGCAGAAGAAGCGAGAGAAGAAGTAAAAGAAGAGAAAAAAGAAGAGACAGATATTGAACAGCTGGACAGTGGTTTTACAGCAAACGGAATCCTTGAGGTGCTTCAGGATGGATATGGATTCATTCGTTCTGACAATTATCTTCCGGGAGATGGAGATGTCTATGTTGCTCCTTCCCAGATTCGCAGATTCGGGCTTAAAACAGGCGATATCCTGACAGGAAATACAAGAGTTAAGACGCAGGGAGAAAAGTTCAGTGCACTTCTTTATGTGTCTACGATCAATGGACTGCGCCCGGCAGAGGCAATGAAGAGAAAGAACTTTGAAGACCTGACTCCGATTTTCCCGAATCAGAGAATCCGTCTGGAGAATCCGGGCTGTACAACAGCAATGCGTATTGTTGATCTTGTTTCCCCTATTGGAAAGGGACAGAGAGGTATGATTGTATCTCCACCGAAAGCAGGAAAAACTACATTATTAAAAGAAGTTGCATTATCTGTACAGAAGACAGAACCGAATATGCATCTTCTGATTCTGTTGATCGATGAACGTCCGGAAGAGGTAACTGATATTCGTGAGGCAATTGAAGGTCCGAATGTAGAGGTGATTCATTCTACATTTGATGAACTTCCGGAGCATCACAAACGAGTATCAGAAATGGTTATCTCAAGAGCAAAACGTCTGGTAGAGCATGGAAAAGACGTTATGATTCTTCTTGACAGCATCACAAGACTTTCAAGAGCATATAACCTGATCGTTCCACCATCAGGAAGAACACTTTCCGGTGGTCTTGATCCGGCAGCACTTTACAGTCCAAAGCGTTTCTTCGGAGCAGCAAGAAATATGAGAGAAGGTGGAAGCCTTACGATTCTTGCAACAGCACTGGTTGATACAGGAAGCAAGATGGATGATGTTGTTTATGAAGAATTTAAGGGGACAGGTAACATGGAACTGATGCTTGACAGAAAGCTTCAGGAGAAAAGAGTGTTCCCGGCAATTGATATTCCAAAATCAGGAACAAGAAGAGAAGATCTTCTTCTTACAAAGGAAGAACAGGATGCAGTTTATATTATGAGAAAAGCAATGAACGGCATGAAATCAGAAGAGGCAGTGGACAATCTTTTGAATATGTTTTCCCGTACAAAAACAAACGAAGAACTTGTTCAGCAGATCATCCGTCAGAAATTTATCTAAAAAGGTGTTGCATTATTAAAAAATGTGTGATACAATTAGAAAGCTGTTTAGAGAAAATAATAAGTAATTTAAAAATAGAGAGGTGAAAATCATGCGCGAAGGTATCCATCCTAATTATTATCAGGCAACTGTAACATGCAACTGTGGAAACACATTTGTTACAGGATCTACAAAGGAGAACATCCACGTAGAAATCTGTTCCAAGTGTCATCCATTCTACACAGGTCAGCAGAAAGCAACACAGGCTCGTGGCCGTGTTGATAAGTTCAATAAGAAATACGGTATTAAATAAGAAATACGAAGTGATGAGGGCTGAGGTGGAAATCTCAGTCCTCTTTGTGTTTAGGAGAAATATATGAAATCATCGAATATAGGCGGCCAGGCAGTGCTGGAAGGCATTATGATGAAGAATCGGGAAACATATTCCGTTGCCGTCCGGAAACCAGATGGAGAGATTGAAGTTGATATTCAGGAATACAAAGGAGTTCTCCCATGGAAGGCACCGCAAAAGATTCCTTTCATTCGGGGGATTTTTAATTTTGTGGATTCTCTTGTGCTGGGAATGAAGACATTGACTTATTCTGCAAGTTTTTTTGAAGACGAGGAAGAAGAAATTCTTACAGAAGATGAGGCAAGAAAGCAGGAGAAGAAGGAAAAACTGATCATGAATCTGACAGTTGTGGTTTCTGTCTTAATTGCGGTTGGTATTTTTATGGTTCTTCCGTATTATCTGAGTAGTATTATAGAAAAGCATACCTCTTCACATCTTGTAATGACTGTTTTAGAAGGTGTGATCCGCGTTGCTATTTTCCTGATCTATATTGTTCTGATTTCCAGAACAAAGGATATTAAGAGAACATTTATGTATCACGGGGCAGAGCATAAATGTATTAATTGCATCGAACATGGATTGGAATTAAATGTAGAAAATGTACGGAAGAGTTCCAAACAACATAAGAGATGTGGAACGAGCTTTCTTTTCTTTGTCATGATTGTAAGCATTATTGTCTGCTTTTTTATTACGGCAAAGTCCCAGATTGTGAGAGTACTTCTTCGGATCGCCCTGCTTCCGTTGATTGCAGGAATCTCTTATGAATTGATCCTTCTGGCAGGAAACAGTGATCATCCGGTAATCAATGTACTTAGTAAACCGGGACTCTGGGTTCAGAATCTGACAACAAAGGAACCGGATGACAGTATGATCGAGGTTGGGATCAAAGCAGTGGAAGCAGTGTTTGACTGGAAGACATGGCAGGAGGAGAACCTGAAGCAATGAGAACAGAATCAGACAAGAGGACAGTGTATAAAACAGATTGCAGCGATTCAATAAGTTTGAAAAATGCATATAAAGAAGGAAAAGAAATTCTTGCGAAAGCAGGAATTACAGAGGCAGATCTGGATGCGTGGTATCTGTTGGAATTTGTGACAGGGATTACGAAAGCTCGCTATTATATGAATCCGGATCAGAGCATGGATTCGGAAGCATGGAAAAAGTATAAAGAATATCTTGAAAAAAGAAGAAATCATATTCCATTGCAGCATATTACAGGAAGTCAGGAATTTATGGGGCTTGAATTTCTGGTGAATGAACATGTGCTGATTCCAAGACAAGATACAGAAGTGCTTGTGGAAGAGGCACTGGAGATAATGAAACAAGAGATATTCAGATCAAAAGGTTGTTTGCAACTGTTGGATATGTGTACCGGGTCAGGATGTATTCTTCTGAGCGTAATGCATTATGCAGAACAAAAGGGTATATTTATAGAAGGAACAGGTGTTGACTTTTCGGAGCAGGCTCTTATGGTAGCACAGAAAAATGAAGAACATTTGAGAAGCACGAAAAAGGATGAGAATGGAAAAGTGAACTGGATTTTGAGTGATCTTTTTGAAAATGTCAGTGAAACCTATGATATGATCTTATCAAACCCACCTTATATCAGAACAGCAGAAATTGAGAAGCTTCAAGACGAAGTGAAACTTCACGATCCATTCAGTGCATTGGATGGGAAAGAAGACGGATTGTATTTCTACCGGAAGATTGTTACTGATGCAAAACAATTCCTGAAAACAGGAGGAATACTTGCTTTCGAGATTGGATATGACCAGGGCAAAGAAGTTTCTGATCTTATGAAAAAAGCAGGATATGACAAGGTGTTCGTAAAAAAGGACCTGGCAGGACTTGACCGCATCGTCTGTGGCGTGTACTATTAAAAAGATAAAGAAGATAAAAAATAGAAGAGGATATAGAACTATGTTTGACAGATTAGAGGATTTGGTAATTCGTTACCAGGAAGTAATGGGTGAACTTCAGGAGCCGGATGTGGCGAATGATCCGGAACGTTTCCGTAAGCTGATGAAAGAGCAGAGTGATCTTGCACCAATCGTTGAAGCTTATCAGGAATATAAGAACTGTAAGCAGAATGTAGAAGAGAGTCTGATGATTCTGGAAGAAGAATCAGATGAAGAGATGCGTGAGCTTGCAAAAGAAGAGTTGAATGAATCTAAAGCCAGAATTGAAGAATTGGAGCAGGAACTTAAGATTCTTCTTCTTCCGAAGGATCCGAATGATGATAAGAACGTTATCGTTGAGATCCGTGCCGGTGCAGGTGGAGATGAGGCTGCACTTTTTGCGGCAGAAGTTTATCGTATGTATGTGCATTATGCAGACAGCCGCAGATGGAAGACAGAGATGATCTCTCTGAATGAGAATGGAATCGGCGGATTTAAAGAGTGTGTATTCATGATCACAGGACAGGGAGCATATTCCCGTATGAAGTACGAAAGTGGAGTACATCGTGTACAGCGTGTGCCGGAGACAGAAAGTGGAGGAAGAATTCATACTTCAACAATTACTGTAGCCGTAATGCCTGAGGCAGAAGAAGTTGATGTTGTAATCGATGAGAAGGATATCCGTATCGATGTAATGCGTGCATCAGGAAATGGTGGACAGTGTGTCAATACAACGGACTCTGCGGTACGACTGACTCATTACCCGACCGGAATCGTGATCTACAGCCAGACAGAGAAATCACAGCTGCAGAATAAAGAGAAGGCGTTCCGACTGCTTCGTTCCAAACTGTATGACCTGGAGCTTGAGAAGAAACAGGCTTCTGAGGCAGCAGAGAGAAGAAGCCAGATCGGTACAGGAGACCGTTCTGAAAAGATCAGAACATATAACTTCCCACAGGGAAGAGTAACAGATCATAGAATCAAGCTGACACTTCATAAACTGGATAGCATTCTGAATGGTGATCTGGATGAAGTGATCGACAGCCTGATTGCAGCGGATCAGACAGCGAAGCTTGCAAAGATGGAGGAGTAGTACAAGGATGATACCGGAATTCAAACGACCGGAACTGGAAGACAAAGAACTGATTGACTATTATTTTGCACAGGCTCCAAGCAGAAGCTGCGAGAGAACATTTGCAAATGTATATCTCTGGTCCAGACAGTATAAAGTGAAATATGCAATCCTTCATAATGCACTTGTATTTCGTGATGAAGGAGATGGGCATACTTATGCTTACCCTGTAGGAAAGCCGGAAGCTGTCAAAGCTGCATTGGAAGAATTGATGAAGATCTGCGAGGATGAAGACTGTGAATTCGGTCTTTACTGTGTGACACCGGAGAATTTTTCACAGATGGAAGAGTGGTATCCGGGACAATTCCGGATTGAATATGACAGAGATCAGGCAGATTACATCTATGAGACGGAGAAGCTTGCAACACTTGCAGGAAAGAAGCTTCACGGAAAGCGAAACCATATTAATAAGTTTAAGCAGCTTTATCCGGACTGGTCTTACGAATCACTTAGTGATGAGAATGTAGAAGCGTGCTTTCAGATGGCTCTGAAGTGGAGAAATTCGAATGGATGTAATGATGATCCTGAGAAGAACGCAGAGATGTGCGTTTCATTGAATTCCCTCCGTTTATACAAAGAGCTCGGCTTTAAAGGCGGAGTGTTGAGAAATGGCGAAAAAATTGTTGCTTTTACAGTAGGGGAAGAACTGTGCAAGGATACATTTGTTGTTCATATTGAGAAAGCATTTGCAGATGTACAGGGAGCATACCCTATGATTAATCAGCAGTTTGTTGAACATGAATGTATGGATTACACTTATGTGAACAGAGAAGATGATGCCGGGGAAGAAGGACTTCGTAAGGCAAAATTATCTTATCGCCCGGCTTTTTTGGAAGAGAAAGGGTTTGTGACAAGAATAGGAGGACAGCAATGATTTCAAAAAAAATGGAAAACATGGTAGCGAACAGTTCTGCAATCCGTGCAATGTTTGAAGAGGGCAATCGTCTTGCAGCAAAATACGGAGCAGAGAATGTATTTGACTTCAGTTTGGGAAATCCGAATGTTCCAGCACCGGAAGCGGTAAAGAAAGCAATGATCGAGATCCTTTCCGAAGAGGATCCGATCGTGCTTCACGGTTATACGAACAGCAATGCAGGTTATGAGGATGTCAGACAGGCTGTCGCAGATTCTTTAAATGAGCGCTTTGGAACAAACTTTGCTTCCCGCAATATTACGATGACAGTCGGAGCAGCAGGAGGTCTTAATGTGATTTTGAAATCACTGCTGAATCCAGGTGATGAAGTTGTTGTGTTTGCGCCTTATTTTGGAGAATACAGAAGCTATACGGATAATTATGACGGTGTGATCGTGGAGATATCTCCGGATACAGAGACATTCCAGCCAAAGCTTGATGAGTTTGAGAAAAAGCTGTCGCCAAAGACAAAGGCAGTCATTGTTAATACGCCGAATAATCCGACAGGTGTTGTTTATTCTGAAGAGACGATCCAGAAGCTGGCAGCGATTCTTGAGAAGAAACAGAAAGAATTTGGAACAGAGATTTATCTGATTTCAGATGAACCATACAGAGAACTTGCTTATGATGGAGTGGAAGTTCCATATCTCACAAAGTATTATGCAAATACAGTTGTAGGATATTCTTTCAGTAAATCACTTTCTCTTCCGGGAGAACGTATCGGTTATCTTGTAATTCCGGATGAAGTGGCAGACAGTGAGAAACTGAACGCCGCAGCTAACGTTGCAACGAGAATTCTTGGATTTGTCAATGCACCGACACTGCAGCAGAAAGTGGTGAAGGCATGTCTGAATGAGAAGACAGATATTTCATATTATGACAGAAACAGAGAGACTCTTTATAATGGATTGAAAGAACTTGGATTTGAGTGCATCAAACCGGAAGGAGCATTTTATCTCTTTGTAAAATCACCGGTTGCAGATGAAAAAGAATTTTGTAATACCGCGAAGAAATACAATATTCTGATCGTTCCGGGAAGCTCTTTTGGATGTCCCGGATATGTCAGAATGGCGTATTGTGTAGCATATGAAACAATTGTAAATGCACTTCCCAAATTTGCGGAGCTTGCGAGAGAGTATAGATAGAGGTAGTACCATGGCTGTAAGAGAAGAACTTTTGAGAAATATACGTAGCGTAGAACCATATGTACCGGGCGAGCAGCCACAGCATAAGGTTGTGAAACTGAATACAAATGAGAATCCATATCCACCGGCACCGGGAGTGGAACGTGTTCTTAAAGAGATGGACACAGACCGTTTTCGCCTGTATCCGGATCCGACTGCGGACGAACTCGTTGGAAGTCTCGCAGATTATTATGGTGTAGGGAAAGACCAGGTTTTTGTAGGAGTTGGATCTGATGATGTGATTTCTATGTGTTTCCTTACATTTTTTAATTCAGATCTCCCAATTCTCTTCCCGGATATTACATATTCGTTTTATAAAGTTTGGGCAGAATTATATCGGATTCCTTATCACTGTCCAGAACTTGATGAAAACTTTAAGATTGTGAAAGAGGATTATTATGCTGAAAACGGCGGAATTATTTTCCCGAATCCAAATGCGCCGACAGCAATTTATGAAGATCTTGAATTTGTAGAAGATATCTTAAAGCAGAACAGGAATTCTATCGTGATCGTAGATGAGGCATATATTGATTTTGCGGGAAGATCTGCGATGGAACTGATCGATAAATATGATAATCTTATTGTGACACAGACTTTCTCAAAGGCAAGAAGTATGGCTGGTATGCGAATCGGATATGCAATCTCGAATCCAGATCTGATCCGCTGCCTGAATGATGTGAAATATTCTTTTAACTCTTACACGATGAATCAGACAGCTCTTGCCTGTGGTGTGGAAGCGGTTGAAGACAAGGCATATTTTGAAGAAGGAGTTCGTAAAATAGTTGAAACAAGAGAATGGGCAAAAGAAGAGCTCAGGAAACTTGGTTTTGTTTTCCCGGATGCAAAGGCGAATTTTATTTTCGCAAGACATCCAGAGGTTGATGCGAATGAACTTTTCCAGGCTTTGAAAGAGAATAATATCTTTGTCAGACATTGGAATGCACCACGAATCGATCAGTATCTGAGAATTACAATTGGTACAAGAGAAGAGATGGAGACGCTTTTTGATTTTTTGAGAACATATATAAAGGAGAAATAACTGAATGAGTGAAGCTTTGATCAACTGGTTTATGGTGACACTGGGCGGAAAGGTCGGTAAGGAATTTATTCTCTTCCTGATCTCAATGGTTCCGATTCTGGAATTGCGTGGAGGACTGCTTGCAGCAGGACCGGCATTTTTGAATGTGGAACTTGCAAAAGCAGTACCTATCTGTGTGATTGGAAATCTTGTTCCAATTCCATTCATCCTTTTACTGATTACAAAGATCTTTGACTGGATGAAAGGAACGAAGCGTTTGAAGCCGATGGTGGAGAAGCTGGAGAAGAAGGCAATGAGTAAAAGTGACAAGATAGAGAAATATGAATTCTGGGGTCTTGTACTTTTTGTTGGAATTCCTCTTCCTGGAACAGGAGCGTGGACAGGATCACTGATCGCAGCTCTGCTTGGAATCCGCTTTAGAAAAGCTTTTCCGGCAGTTGTTGTTGGTGTCTGTCTCGCAGCATTTATTATGTCAGTCATTTCCTATGGAATTATTGGCGGTATTTTTGGATAAGATAAATATGCAAAGGAAGTGATTCTTATGTTACTGAAAGATAATGAAGAAAAGAGAAATATAGCCTGGAGAACAGTTATGACGGTTACTTCAGTTCTGATCATTCTGATCGTTGTTTTTTTCGCTGTGAAGCTTTTTACTTCCAATCCTCTGACAGGAAATTGGGAGAACACAGATGATGGAATGAAGCTGACGATCAAGAATAACGGAACAATGAATATTGTGCAGACTTTGGACGAGAGTACAGTCAGCGTTCCTGTTGATTATACAATTGACATGGAACATAAGCGTTTTGCAATTCATGTGAACGAAGAAAAGATAGCAAAACAGGCTGAAAAAACAAAAGACTGTTCCAAACAGGAGCTTCAGGATATTGCGGATGTGATGGAAGGAACTTACGAATACAGCGTGGAACAGAACGTACTGACACTGACTGATTCAGAATATGGAAGTCAGAAAACATTTGAAAAAAGTGGAAAGTAAACGGTGATTCTGCCTCAGCAGATGACACGGAAAGAACTTGCAGAGCAGTGGAAACAGGGGGTACAGATCATGTACAGAAATCAGACGAAAGAAGTAAGAATTGGGGATGTTGTGATTGGGGGAGACCATCCGATAGCAATCCAGTCTATGACAAATACAAGGACAGAAGATGTAGAAGCCACAGTGGAGCAGATCCTGCGTCTGGAAAAAGCAGGATGTGAGATCATCCGCTGTACAGTTCCGACAATGGAGGCTGCAAAAGCAATCAAAGAGATTAAAAAACAGATTCATATTCCGCTTGTTGCAGACATTCATTTTGATTATAAGATGGCAATCGCAGCAATTGAGAATGGAGCTGATAAGATTCGTATCAATCCGGGGAATATCGGTGCAAAAGAACGGGTACAGGCAGTAGTAGACAAAGCGAAAGAGTACAATGTTCCAATCCGTGTCGGTGTAAACAGTGGTTCTCTTGAGAAACATCTGCTTGAGAAATATGGTGGTGTTACTGCAGAAGGGATCGTGGAGAGTGCGCTGGATAAAGTTCATCTGATCGAGTCTATGGGTTATGACAACCTTGTTGTCAGCATTAAATCTTCTGATGTTCTGATGTGTGTGAAGGCGCATGAGCTGATCGCTAAGGAATGCCCATATCCGCTTCATGTTGGAATTACAGAGTCTGGAACTGTATATTCAGGAAATGTGAAATCTTCTGTAGGACTTGGAATTATTCTCCATGAGGGAATCGGTAATACAATCCGTGTTTCCCTGACGGGAGATCCGGTAGAAGAGATCCGTACAGCAAAACTGATTCTTAAGACACTTGGACTTCGCAAGGGAGGTATTGAAGTTGTATCCTGTCCGACTTGTGGAAGAACAAGAATTGATCTGATCAAGCTTGCAAACCAGGTAGAAGAGATGGTAGCAGACATTCCGCTTGATATTAAAGTTGCAGTTATGGGATGTGTTGTAAACGGACCTGGAGAGGCAAAAGAAGCCGATATCGGAATTGCAGGAGGTATTGGGGAAGGACTTTTGATCAAGAAGGGTGAGATCATCAAGAAGGTAAAGGAAGAAGAACTTCTTGATACTTTAAGACAGGAGTTATTGAATTGGAACAAATAAAGAATGAAAAAACATTTTTTCATGTATTTCCCACATTGAAAGTAGAAGAGGAATTTAAAGTCCTCTTTGCTGATGTGGAAGTTAAGAAAATCACGACTAATTCCGGTCGTGATTTTCTGCATGTACATTTAAAGAGCCATCATCTGATCCCAAAGAAGAAAATATGGCAGATGGAGCAGCGGATCAAAGAGCAGCTTTTTGGAACATCTTCTGTAAAACTTCAGATTCTTGAAGAGTATGAGCTGTCTGAGCTTTATACACCGGAAGCGGTGATGGAAGAGTACAAGGAGAGTTTGATTCTTGAACTGAAAGAAATCAGTGTCCTTGCTGCAAACATGTTTTCACAGGCAGAAGTGAACTATGAAGAGGAAAATGTCGTCCGTCTGGAGCTTCTTGATACGATTGTTTCCGAAGGAAGAAAAGAAGAAATCATGAATCTGCTGGACGATGTATTCAGGAATCGTTTTCATATGAATGTTGATATCCGGGTTACATATAAAGAAAACGAGGGTCAGGGAAGCAGAGAATATGACGAGCAGAGGATTCAGCAGGAAATTAATGCAATCTTTGAACGACGCGCGAAACAGAGAGGCGAATATGAGGAGCGAAAGTCTGCTGTGGAGGCAAAGAAGAAGTCATCCGAATCAGGAAGCTCGTCTTCCAGAGAAAAGAAAGCAGAGACTTCAGGAAAATCTTCTTCAGGAAATGCATCCGTTTCGGGCGGAAAGAAAGAGTTCAAAAAGAAGGAATTCCGCAAGAAGGATTATGTGCGTCCGGTGAAGATCGGAGACGATCCGAACCTGATCTACGGAAAGAATTTTGAAGATGAGCCAATCAAATTGGAACAGGTTGTTTCTGAGATGGGTGAGATCACAATTCATGGTAAGATTATCAATTTTGATACACGAGAGATCAGAAATGAGAAGACGATCATTATCTTTGCTGTGACTGATTTTACGGATACAATCACGATCAAGATGTTTGCCAGAAATGATCAGTTACCGGAGATTCTCGGAGATTTGAAGAAAGGTGCTTTCGTTAAAATCAAAGGTGTGACGACAATTGATAAATTCGATGGTGAACTGACAATCGGTTCAATTACCGGAATCAAGAAGATTGGAGACTTTACGGTCTCAAGGCAAGATCTTAATCCAACGAAACGTGTAGAACTTCATTGCCATACAAAGATGAGCGATATGGATGGAGTTTCTGAAGTGACAGATATCGTCCGCAGAGCACATGACTGGGGACACCCGGCGATTGCAATTACAGATCATGGTGTAGCCCAGGCGTTCCCGGTTGCAAATCACTATATAGAGACATTGGATAAAGATGATCCGTTTAAAGTTCTATATGGTGTGGAAGGCTATGTGGTCGATGACTTAACTGAGATTGCAGTTAATGCAAAAGATCAGACATTGGATGATACCTATATTGTTTTTGATATCGAGACAACAGGATTCAGTTCTATCCGTGACAGAATTATTGAGATTGGAGCTGTGAAGGTTGAGAATGGGCAGATTGTAGACAAGTTCAGTACCTTTGTAAATCCGGAACGCCCGATTCCTTTCGAAATCACAAACCTGACAAGTATTACAGATGAGATGGTGCTGGATGCTCCGACAATCGAGGTTGTGCTGCCACAATTTCTCGAATTTATTGGTGAGGGCGCATTGGTTGCGCATAATGCAGGATTTGATGTTGGGTTTATCGAACAGAATTGTCGTGTGCTTGGGCTGGAACAGGAATTCACAGCTGTTGATACAGTGGCTCTTGCACGTGTGCTGCTTCCGACCCTTTCGAAATATAAATTGAATCTGGTTGCAAAAGCACTTGGAATTTCATTAGAAAATCATCATCGTGCGGTTGATGATGCAGGGGCAACAGCAGAAATTTTTGTAAAATTTGTTGAAATGCTCAAAGATCAGCACATCATGAACTTAAAAGAAATGAACAAGTTTGGGGATCGTAATGTTAATGCAATCCGTAAGATGCCGACACATCACATTATTTTGATTGCACAGAATGATATTGGAAGATATAACCTGTATCAGCTGATCACGGCATCTCATATGACATATTATGCAAGAAGACCGAGAATTCCGAAAAGTCTGATCAATGAACACAGAGAAGGAATCATCATCGGAAGTGCCTGTGAGGCAGGAGAATTATACCGTGCGGTTCTTGAAAAACAGTCTGCACAGCAGATTGCGAGACTGGCAGATTTCTATGATTATTATGAAATCCAGCCAATTGGAAATGATATGTTTATGCTCGAAGATGAGAAAACGCCGAATATCAATACAGAGGAAGATCTGCGTAACGTAAACCGGGAGATTGTTGAACTTGGAGAGAAATTCGGTAAGCCGGTTGTAGCAACCTGTGACGTTCATTTCCTTGATCCGGAGGATGAAGTTTATCGCCGGATCATCATGGCAGGAAAAGGATTCAAAGACGCAGATAATCAGGCACCGCTGTTCCTTCGCACAACAGATGAAATGTTGGAAGAGTTCGCATATCTTGGTTCTGCAAAGGCAAGAGAAGTTGTTATAGAAAATCCACAGAAGATCGCACGTATGGTAGAGAAAATCTCACCGGTAAACCCAAATAAGTGTCCTCCGGTAATCGCGGATTCCGATCAGGAGCTTCGAGATATCTGTTATCGTAAAGCACATGAAATGTATGGAGAAGATCTTCCGGTACAGGTGTCTTCCAGACTTGAGAAAGAGCTGAACTCTATTATTTCCAACGGCTATGCCGTTATGTATATCATTGCGCAGAAACTGGTATGGAAGTCCAATGCGGATGGGTATCTTGTTGGTTCCCGTGGATCAGTAGGTTCGTCTTTTGTTGCGACGATGTCCGGAATCACTGAGGTTAATCCGCTAAGTCCTCACTATTACTGCAAAAAATGTCATTACAGTGATTTTGAGTCTGAAGAGGTTCGGGCATTTGCCGGAGGCTGTGGTTACGACATGCCGGATAGAAATTGTCCTGTGTGCGGAGAAAAACTGGTCAAGGCCGGGTTTGATATTCCGTTTGAAACATTCCTTGGTTTCAAGGGAGATAAAGAGCCGGATATTGACCTGAACTTCTCAGGAGATTACCAGGCGAAGGCTCATAAATATACAGAGGTTCTCTTTGGTGAGGGTCATACATTCAAAGCCGGAACGATCGGTACGCTGGCAGATAAGACAGCATATGGATTTGTGAAAAACTATTATGAAGAACGTGGTCAGAGAAAGCGTGGCTGTGAGATTGAGCGAATTACAGAAGGATGTACCGGAATCCGGCGAAGTACCGGACAGCATCCGGGAGGAATCGTAGTACTTCCGCACGGACACAGCATCAATGAGTTTACACCGGTGCAGCATCCGGCCAACGATATGGAATGCGGCATTACAACAACACATTTTGATTATCATTCCATTGATCATAACCTTTTGAAACTTGATATTCTCGGACATGATGATCCTACGATGATTCGTACATTGGAAGACTATATCACCTCCGATGCAATGGAAAATGAATATAATGAGGAGCATCCTTTCGTTGCAACGGAGATTCCGCTGGATGACAAGAAAGTAATCGAACTATTCCATGGCACAGAAATTCTCGGAATCAAACCGGAAGACATCGACGGCTGTAAGCTTGGATGTCTTGGAATCCCGGAGTTCGGTACAGATTTCGTTATTCAGATGGTGCAGGATACAAAACCTCAGACGTTATCAGATCTGATCCGAATTTCCGGTTTGTCTCATGGAACGAACGTGTGGCTCGGAAATGCACAGGAACTTGTAAAATCCGGAAAAGCAACCATTTCTACGGCAATCTGTACCCGTGACGATATCATGATCTATCTGATCAACAAAGGAGTGGAAAGTGCACTGGCCTTTACAATTATGGAGAGTGTGCGTAAAGGAAAAGGATTGAAACCGGAGTGGGAAGAAGCGATGAAAGCCCAGGATGTACCGGACTGGTATATCTGGTCCTGTAAGAAGATCAGCTATATGTTCCCAAAGGCTCATGCGGCAGCCTATGTTATGATGGCTTATCGTATCGCTTACTGTAAGATCAATTATCCGCTGGCTTATTATGGAGCTTACTTTGGAATTCGTGCAGATGCATTTTCTTATGCGATTATGTGTCAGGGCAAGGATAAACTGAATTATTACATGAAAGACTATAAAAAGCGAAGCGATACTCTGACGAAAAAAGAACAGGATGTCATGAAGGATATGAAGATTGTCCAGGAAATGTACGCGCGAGGACTGGAGTTTATGCCGATTGATATTTACCGGGCGAAGGCGAAGATGTTTCAGATCATTGACGGAAAACTGATGCCGTCTCTTGCCAGCATCGAAGGAATGGGAGATAAGGCTGCTGAGGCCGTGGAAGAGGCATCGAAGGACGGGCCGTATTTGTCATTGGATGATTTCCGTCAGAGAACAAAAGTCAGTAAGACAGTGATCGATCTGATGGCAGAACTGGGATTATTTGGGAATCTTCCACAGAGTAATCAGCTTTCCTTGTTTGATTTTTCGTAGGAAATGCGCTAGACGGATGTAAAGTGCTGTGCTATAATGACTACAACGCTTTGACGTGGTAAAGCTTTAATGGAGGAAGAGATAATGTACGATTTCGATGAGATTATGAACACAGACCCAGAGATAGCAGATGCAATAAAAGCAGAGATGGAGAGACAGAACTCCCATATCGAGCTGATCGCCTCTGAGAACTGGGTGAGCAAAGCAGTCATGGCAGCTATGGGAAGCCCTCTGACTAATAAGTATGCAGAAGGATATCCGGGAAAGAGATATTATGGCGGATGTCAGTGTGTAGATGTAGTAGAAGACCTTGCAAGAGAAAGAGCAAAGAAACTGTTTGGATGTGAATATGTTAATGTGCAGCCACATTCAGGAGCACAGGCGAACATGGCAGTTATGTTTGCCATGCTTGAGCCGGGAGATAAGATCATGGGGATGAACCTTGATCATGGCGGACATCTGACACACGGTTCACCGGTTAATATGTCCGGTAAATATTTTGATGTAGCACATTACGGAGTGAATGCAGACGGTGTGATCGATTATGATGAAGTGCTTCGTATTGCGAAGGAACATAAACCGAAACTGATCGTTGCCGGTGCAAGTGCTTATGCAAGAATGATTGATTTCAAACGTTTCCGTGAGATTGCGGATGAGGTGGGAGCATACCTGATGGTAGATATCGCACACATCGCAGGACTTGTTGCTACAGGACTTCATCCAAGTCCGATTCCGTATGCGCATGTGACAACAACAACAACACATAAGACACTTCGTGGACCAAGAGGTGGAATGATCATGTGCAGCGAAGAGATGAATAAGAAATTCAATTTCAACAAAGCTGTATTCCCGGGAATTCAGGGAGGTCCGCTGATGCATGTGATCGCCGGTAAGGCAGTTTGCTTCAAGGAAGCACTTGAGCCTGAGTATAAAACATATATGGAGCAGGTTGTTAAAAATGCGAAAGCACTCTGCAACGGTTTGAAAGCACGCGGAGTGAAGATCGTTTCCGGAGATACAGATAACCATCTGATGCTTGTAGACCTGTCGGGAACAGAGACAAGCGGAAAAGAGCTGGAGAAGCGTCTGGATGATGCTCATGTAACAGCGAACAAGAATACAATTCCGAATGATCCTCGTTCACCGTTTGTAACAAGTGGTGTAAGACTTGGAACACCGGCGGTTACAACACGTGGAATGAAAGAAGATGATATGGATAAGATCGCAGAGATTATTGCAATGGTAATCGAAAGTGAAGAGAATGTAGAGAAAGCAAAAGCAATGGTTGCTGAGCTGACTGAAAAATATCCACTTTGTTAATAAAATAATTACATCCGGCAAAACTGCATTTCACGCGTAAGCGTAATGTAGATTGCCGGGAGGTGCAACAAAAAAAGAGCTTAAAAAAGCTCTTTTTTGTTAATCGAATTTCTGTATTACTTTTAAAAATTAAATACGGTCTATTTATTAATTAAAAGGTACATAAAGTCTTGATTAAAGTTTCACTACGTTAACAGCCTGAGGTCCTTTAGCGCCTTCTGTTACTTCGAACTCAACAGCCTGGCCCTCTTCGAGAGATTTGAATCCATCCATTACAAGTCCTGAATAATGAACAAAAATGTCATTTCCTTCAGCGTCAGAGATAAATCCGTAACCCTTCTGGTTATTAAACCATTTTACTGTACCTGTCATTGTGTTGCCCTCCATTAAAAGAATATAAGTTGTTAAATCATCACAGTTTACAATGCGCTGAAAACTGTAATGTTGTGTCAGTATAAATTCATAGTGACACTTTGTCTATTGTAGCATGTTTAACAAAGAAAGTCAAATGTAATCTTTTTTGATTTGTAGAAAAATGACAAAAACATGTGAAGTGACGTAAAATCGATTTCAACAATTTGTAAATACCATTTAGCATATCGGATTTATAAGATTGGTAAAAAATAGAAGTGCGAGGAAAGATTATTTTACGAATGGATTGGAAAAATAAAGGATGTCGATTGAAAAAAGAATTGAAGTATTATATAATTTAACCAATGTCTATGAAATATTTTATTTCAAGGAGGATTTGTGTATATGATAACGATTGAAGGAAAAAGCGTATTTGGTGGAGTATCCATTGGCAAGCTGATGTTCTATAAGAGAAACGAAAAGGTGATCAGAAGAACACATGTAGATGATGTGGATGCAGAGTGGAAGAGATTCGAAGAGGCTAAGAATACAGCAATCGACCAGCTGAAAGTTCTCTACGACAAAGCCATTGAAGATGTAGGTGAGGCCAACGCCATGATCTTTGAGATTCACCAGATGATGCTTGATGATCTGGATTATCTGGAATCTATTGAAGGAATTATCCGTACACAAAGTGTAAATGCAGAGTATGCTGTTTCAACAACAGCTGATAACTTTGCACAGATGTTTGCATCTATGGATGATGCATATATGCAGGGACGTGCAGCAGATGTGAAGGACGTTTCCGAGCGTGTACTTGATATTCTCTGCGGAGTGAGCAACGGAACACGTGAGATGACAGAACCTTGTATTGTTGCTGCAGATGATCTCGCACCGAGTGAGACAGTACAGCTTGACAAAGAGAAAGTACTTGGATTTGCTACAATGTATGGTTCATCTAACTCCCATACAGCGATCCTTGCAAGAACAATGAATATTCCGGCTGTAATCGGAATGGGAGAAGCTCTTAATCCGAAATATGACGGAGAGATGGCTATCATTGATGGATTTACAGGAACACTCTATGTGGATCCGGATGAAGAGACACTTGCAAAGATGCAGGAGAAGCGTGCGAAAGACCTTGAGCAGAAAGAACTTCTGAATCAGCTTAAAGGAAAAGAGAATGTGACAAAGAGCGGACAGAAGATCAATGTCTATGCGAACATTGGTAACGTATCTGATCTTGGTGCAGTACTTAAGAATGATGCAGGCGGAGTAGGTCTGTTCAGAAGTGAGTTCCTTTATCTTGAGAACAGTACTTATCCGACAGAAGAACAGCAGTTTGCAGCTTACAAACAGGTTGTAGAAAGCATGGCAGGAAAGAAAGTCATCATTCGTACACTTGATATCGGAGCAGACAAGCAGGTTGATTATTTCAATCTTGCAAAAGAAGAGAACCCGGCACTTGGATACAGAGCAATCCGTATCTGCCTGACAAGACCAGAGATCTTCAAGACTCAGCTTCGTGCACTTTACCGTGCATCCGTATATGGAAATCTTTCCATCATGTTCCCAATGATCATTTCTGTAAAAGAAGTTCGTAAGATCAAAGAGATCATCGAAGAAGTGAAGGCAGAGTTGAGAGAAGAAGGACTTCCATTTAAGGAAGACGTAGAACTTGGTATTATGATCGAGACACCGGCATCAGTTATGATGAGCCGCGAACTTGCGAAAGAAGTTGATTTCTTCAGTGTTGGAACAAATGACCTGACACAGTATACACTGGCAATTGACCGTCAGAACCTTGCGCTTGATGAGTTCTATGATCCACATCATCCGGCAGTGCTTGCTATGATCAAGATGGCAGCAGATAATGCACACGCAGAAGGAAAATGGATCGGAATTTGTGGAGAACTTGGAGCGGACCTTGAACTGACAGAAGAGTTCCTGAAGATGGGACTGGACGAGCTGTCTGTATCTCCGGCGATGGTACTGCCGCTGAGAAAGAAGATTCGCGAGTGTGAGTAATTTGTGCTTTTGAGGGGAATAAAAAAGCCGAAACAGGCGCCGTGTGTGTTTTTGTTTCGGCTTTTTCTAGTTAATTAATATAAAATTTATGTTGTATTTATATAGAAATATGAGTATGATTAGGGTAACGTAATTGCTCTTGTAAGCATGAGAAAGGGGGCGGATTTTTTGGAGAGAGAGATTTTTTTGTGGCTGGGGCTTATGGTAGTGTTTTTGATTATTGAGCTTGCCACGGTTGGTCTGACTTCAATCTGGTTTTCGGGCGGTGCGCTGGCGGCGTTATTAGTTTCGCTTGCCGGAGCGGGAATGGTGATACAGATTGCTGTATTCGTAGTCGTTTCAGCAGTGCTTGTGATCTTTACCAGGCCTTTTGCAGCGAAGTATGTTAATGTGCATCATGTGAAGACAAATTGTGATGAATTGATCGGAAGTGTTGTTAAGGTAACAGAGACGGTTGATAATTTTGCACAGACCGGTACTGCAATTGCGCAGGGAAAGGAATGGACTGCACGGTGTAAGTCGGACAAGGACAGAATTGAGAAAGATTCGCTTGCCAAAGTAACAGCAATTTCCGGAGTGAAACTGATTTTAGAGAAATGTAAGGAGGATGAGCTATGATATTTGGACTTATTATTTGGATGATCATTATTATGATTGTGGTGTGGCTTCTTGTGTCGAATATCCGTATTGTTCCGCAGGCGCATGCGTATGTTGTAGAGCGACTTGGCGGATACAAGGAGACATGGGGTGTTGGATTACATTTTAAGGTGCCGATCCTTGACCGTGTGGCAAAAAGAGTTTCCTTGAAAGAACAGGTTGTTGATTTTGAACCACAGGCAGTGATCACGAAGGATAATGTTACCATGCAGATCGATACGGTTGTATTCTATCAGATCACTGACCCGAAGAAGTATGCATACGGAGTAGAAAGTCCGATTGCGGCAATCGAGAATCTGACAGCAACAACACTCCGTAATATCATCGGAGATCTGGAATTAGATGAGACACTGACTTCCCGTGAGACGATCAACTCCAAGATGCGTACGATCCTTGATATTGCAACAGATGAGTGGGGAATCAAGGTGAATCGTGTTGAACTGAAGAATATCATGCCACCAAAGGCAATCCAGGATGCGATGGAGAAGCAGATGAAAGCAGAGCGTGAACGCCGTGAAGCAATCCTGCGTGCAGAAGGAGAGAAGAAGTCTACGATTCTTGTTGCAGAAGGAGAAAAGGAATCTGTGATCCTGGAGGCAGAAGCATCTAAGCAGGCAGCAATCCTGAAAGCAGAAGCTGAAAAACAGAAACGGATCAAAGAAGCAGAGGGACAGGCAGAAGCGATCCGTTCTGTACAGAAGGCTACAGCAGAAGGTATCGAGTATATTAAGAATGCCGGAGCAGATGATGTTGTTCTTACATTAAAGAGTCTGGAGGCATTTGCCAAGGCGGCAGACGGAAAAGCGACGAAGATCATCATTCCTTCAGAGATTCAGGGAATTGCAGGACTTACGAAAACAATCGCAGAAGTTGCCCGTACAGAAACAAGCGTTGCAAAAGAAAAAGAAGTAAAGTAAAATAAAAGATGTATTTCAGCGTGCCAATCTGTTAAAAGATTGGCACAATGTGTTTTACAACGATAATATTTTGGAGTGCAAATGAAATGGAAACAGAGAAAATCATCAGGTTATCGGTTCGGAATCTGGTTGAATTCATATTAAAAGAAGGTGACATTGATAACAGGATTTCAGGTACGCTGGATAAAGATGCGATGCTGATGGGAGGACGCCTTCACCGAAAGATCCAGCGTATGATGGGCTCAAACTATCAGGCAGAAGTTTCCTTAAAACTGCAGCTTCCGTGTGAGGGATTCCAATTAAAACTGGAAGGACGTGCGGATGGAATTCTCCTTGAATCAGAAAAAACAATAATAGATGAGATCAAAGGCGTCGTGCGTTCCCTTGATCGAGTGGAGCGTCCTGTGCCGGTTCATCTTGCTCAGGCAAAATGTTACGCATATATTTATGCCAGACAGCAGGGGTTAAAGCAGATCAGTGTTCAGATGACCTATTGTAATCTTGATACTGAAGATGTGAAAAGATTTCGGGAAGAGCATACATTTGAAGAATTAGAAAAATGGTTTCTTGATCTGGTTCATCAGTATGAACGTTGGGCAAAACTGCAGATTGAGTGGGAAAAGAGAAGAGATGCTTCGATTCATCAGACCGAATTTCCATTCGCATATAGAGAAGGGCAGTTTGACCTGGCAGCTTCCGTATATCGTACAATTTATCACAAAAAGAAATTATTTATCCAGGCCTCAACAGGAACCGGAAAGACGATGGCAGTATTGTATCCGGCGGTGAAAGCAATCGGAGAAGGATTGGGGGATAAAATATTCTATCTGACAGCAAAGACGATCACAAGAACCGTGGCGGAGCAGGCATTTTCTATTCTTGAAGAAAAGGGTCTTGCCTTTCGTTCAATTACATTGACTGCGAAAGAGAAGATCTGCTTTTGCGAGGAGACAGAATGCAATCCGGATGCTTGTCCTTATGCGAAAGGTCATTTTGACCGGGTGAATGATGCAGTTTATGACATGTTGGAAAAGCAAAAGAAGCTGACACGGGAATCAATTGAAAGACAGGCAGAAGATTTTCATGTATGTCCGTTTGAACTATCTCTTGATCTGTCAGAATGGGCGGATGGGGTGATCTGTGATTATAATTATGTGTTCGATCCGACGGCGCATTTGAAACGATTTTTTGCAGACAATGTCAGCGGAGATTATTTGTTTCTGATCGATGAAGCACACAACCTCGTGGAACGTGGACGGGAAATGTACAGTGCTTCCATCTATAAAGAAGACATTCTCGAGGTGAAAAAACTGATGAAGGACCGAGATAAAAAACTTGTGAAGAGTCTGGAATCTGTCAATAAACTGATGCTTGAGATGAAACGCGAGTGCGAGAATTATCGGTTGGTGGAAAGTGTTTCTCCATTTGCAGTAAAACTGATGAATCTTCTGACTCAAATGGAAAGATATCTTGAAGAAGAGCGGAATGCAGGAAATGCAGAGCAGCCGGATGCATTTATGGAACTCTTTTTCCAGGTGAGGCAGTTTTTGGAAATTCATGAACTGTTGGATGAAAATTATATACAGTATACAGAACTGGAAGGAAGCGGAAGGTTTAAAGTGAAGTTGTTCTGTGTGAATCCGGCACAAAACCTGAATCATTATTTGAGCCAGGGCAATTCTACGATTTTTTTCTCGGCAACATTGCTTCCTATCGATTACTATAAACAATTACTATCTGTTGAGAAGGATGATTATGCAGTCTATGCTGAATCTAAGTTCCCACAGGAGAACAGGAAAATTCTGATTGGAAGTGAAGCAAGCACAAAATATACACAAAGAGGCACAGAAATGTATCGCAAAATTGCCGATTATCTGAGAAGCACAGTGGATGGGAAGAATGGAAACTACATTGCATTTTTTCCTTCCTATCAGTTTATGGAGGATGTTTTGGAAGAGTTTGAAAAACTGGCATCCGGAGTAGAACTGGTAATTCAATCGCAATTTATGTCAGAAAATCAGAGAGAAGAATTCTTGGAAATGTTTGAAGAAGAAAGAGATCATCCGATGCTTGGATTTTGTGTGATGGGTGGTGTATTTTCAGAAGGAATCGATCTTACACATGACAGATTGATTGGAGTGATCGTTGTCGGAACAGGAATTCCACAGGTGTGCAATGACAGAGAAATCGTGAAAAATTATTTTGACCAAAGAGGGATGCGAGGATTTGATTATGCGTACCTTTATCCCGGAATGAATAAAGTACTTCAGTCCGCAGGAAGAGTGATCCGCACCGAAGATGACAAAGGAATTATTCTTCTGCTTGATGACCGTTTTCAGAATCGACAGTATCAGCAGCTATTTCCGAGGGAGTGGAAGGAATACGAAGTGTGTGGGCGGAAAGAGATAAAAGAAAAGATGGAAGAATTCTGGGAGAATCGATAAATGAAAAATGAGAATCGTTATTGGATAAAGAAGAAGTGATTCAAGAATATTTGTAACTGTTCAGAGCCAGACGAAATTTCATAAAACAGGTATAAAATGCTTGCATTTTAAGGCTGATTTTAAAATTCTGCTTGGCTCCGAACAGTACAAAATTTACTGCTCTTCAAAATAGTTCAAAAATTCCTGTGCAGGCTTAGCCAGAGGAAGCTGCTCGTTGTAAGCAATCACAAGAGAACGCTCCGGCATCTCTTCTTCCATATCCAGCTTGAAGATACCATCATTGTTCTCAGAAAGACAATAATCCGGAATGAATGCGATTCCAAGCCCAATTCTTGCAAGATCGATCAGAAGATCATTGCTTGTAAGTTCGATCTCAGGAACCAGGTCAAGCTGATGCTGCTGGAACAGGCGATGAAGAAACTCGTTTGTCGTACTGTTCTTATCCAGCATCAGGATCGGATAGTGGAGCAGATTGGCAAGTGTAAGTTTCTTTTCCCTTAATTCAGGATAATTGTTTCCGGCAATGAAAACATCATGGAAATTTTTGATCTTCATAGAGGCAGAAAGATTGTTGAGCGCTGCGTTCGGATAATTGACAACAATCAAATCCACCAGTCCGTTCTTTAAAAGCTCTGTACATCTTAAAGAAGTCTGGTTGATAACTTTAATATGTACATTCGGGAAAGTCTTATGGAATTTCTCAAGGTATGGAACAAGGAAATATCTGCAGATCGTGTCACTTGCACCGATGCGGATCTGCCCACCGGTAGAAGCGGCATCTAAAAGCTGAGCCTCACCTTTCTGGATCAGATTCATGGCCGGTTCAATGTGGCGCAGGAGAATCTCTCCTTCCGGTGTGAGCTGGACTTTCTTTGTACTTCGGATAAAAAGCGTCTGATCCAGTTTTCGTTCGAGTGTTTTGATCGACTGGCTGACAGCAGACTGTGAAATAAACAGCTGCTTGGATGCCTCTGAGAAATTCAATGTGGTGGCGACGTGATAAAATACTTTGTATAATTCGTAGTTTATATCCATCATTTTATTAGACCTCCTAATAAATATTCATCTTATTATAAGATAAATAAAGGGAAAATACAACAGAATAAAAAAATCCGTTGCACAAAATATGAAAAAGTAGAGTAAATATTCCTGACTCCGAGAAAGATACGAGAAAACGACAATCAATTAGCGGTGCTTATCAGATTGTTTAATTTTATTAATTATACTAATGAAGAAAACTATGGTAGGATAAAAACAGATAATGTAATGAAGGTAGTATCGTGCCTTGAGCACGTAATACAGAAAGAGGAGATTATATATGAGTAATGTAAAGCGCGTATATGTAGAAAAGAAACCGGAGTTTGCTGTTGCGGCGAAGGGCCTCAGACATGAGATCCGTCATTATCTTGGACCTCAGGATGTGACAAATGTACGAGTTCTGATTCGTTACGACGCAGAGAATATTTCAGAAGAAACATTTGAAAAGGCATGCAATGGTGTATTCGCAGAGCCACCGGTAGATTTCCTTTATAAAGAAGAATTCCCGAAAAATGAAACAGATAAATGTTTTTCCGTAGAGTTCCTTCCGGGACAGTTCGACCAGAGAGCGGATTCCGCAGAGCAGTGTATCCGTTTTATCAAAGAAGATGAGACTCCTGTAATCCGTACAGCAGTTACATATGTAATTGAAGGCGGAGTTTCAGACGAAGAACTGCAGGCAATTAAGAATCACTGCATCAACCCGGTAGATTCCAGAGAAGCTGCAGCAGAGAAACCGGAGACACTGGTGACAGTATTTGATGAGCCGGCAGATGTAAAGATTTTTGACGGTTTTAAAGATATGCCGGAAGCAGAATTGAAAGAGTTATATGATTCTCTTGGATTGGCAATGACATTTAAAGATTTCCTGCATATCCAGAACTATTATGCAGGAGAAGAGCACAGAGATCCGACGATGACAGAGATCCGTGTGCTTGATACATACTGGTCAGATCACTGCCGTCATACAACATTCTCTACAGAATTAAAAGATGTGAAGTTTGATGAAGGTGACTACAAAGAGACAATCGAAGCAACATATAAAGAATATTTGAAAGATCACAGCGAGATTTTCAAAGGAAGAGAAGATAAATTTGTCTGCCTTATGGACCTTGCACTGATGGCTATGCGCCGCCTGAAAAAGGAAGGAAAGCTTGCTGATCAGGAAGAGTCTGATGAGATCAATGCATGTAGTATCGTAGTTCCGATCAAGGTTGATGGAGTAGAAGAAGAGTGGCTGATCAACTTCAAGAATGAGACACATAACCATCCGACAGAAATCGAACCATTTGGTGGAGCTGCAACATGTCTTGGAGGAGCAATCCGTGACCCACTGTCAGGACGTACTTATGTATACCAGGCAATGCGTGTGACAGGTGCCGCTGATCCGACAGTATCAGCAGATGCAACTCTGAAAGGAAAACTTCCTCAGAAGAAACTTGTTCGTGAGGCGGCTCATGGATATAGCTCATATGGTAACCAGATCGGTCTGGCTACAGGACTTGTAAAAGAGATTTATCATCCGGATTACGTTGCAAAACGTATGGAGATCGGTGCTGTACTTGGAGCTGCTCCAAGACGTGCGGTTATCCGTGAGAACTCTGATCCTGGAGATATCATCATCCTTCTCGGTGGACGTACAGGCCGTGACGGCTGTGGTGGAGCAACAGGTTCATCTAAGGTTCATACAGAAGAGTCTATCGAGACTTGTGGAGCAGAAGTTCAGAAAGGAAATGCACCGACAGAGCGTAAGATCCAGAGATTATTCCGTAGAGAAGAAGTCAGCCATCTGATCAAGAAATGTAATGACTTTGGTGCAGGCGGTGTATCTGTAGCAATTGGAGAACTTGCAGACGGACTTCGCGTTGAACTTGATAAAGTACCGAAGAAATATGCAGGACTTGACGGAACAGAAATCGCAATCTCTGAGTCTCAGGAAAGAATGGCAGTTGTTGTAGACCCGAAAGATGTAGATGAATTCATGGGATACGCGAAGGAAGAAAACTTAGAGGCAACAGTTGCAGCAGTAGTAACAGAGGAGCCAAGACTCGTTCTTGTATGGAGAGGAAAAGAGATTGTCAACCTTTCCCGTGCATTCCTTGATACAAACGGTGCTCATCAGGAGACAAATGTTGAGGTTGAGATTCCTTCTAAGAAGGACAGCCTTTTTGTAAAGAAAGAAGTAGGAGATGTAAAAGAGACATGGCTTTCTATGCTTTCTGATCTCAATGTATGCTCTCAGAAAGGACTTGTTGAGATGTTCGACGGTTCTATCGGAGCAGGATCTGTATTTATGCCACATGGTGGAAAATATCAGATGACAGAGACACAGGCAATGGTAGCGAAAGTACCTGTTCTGAACGGAACAACAGACAGTGTTTCTATGATGAGTTATGGATTTGATCCATATCTGTCAAGCTGGAGCCCATACCACGGAGCTGTTTATGCAGTGACAGAGTCAGTTGCCAAGATTGTGGCAGCAGGTGGAGATTATAGAAAGATCCGTTTCACATTCCAGGAGTATTTCCGTCGTATGACAGAAGATCCGAAGAGATGGAGCCAGCCATTTGCAGCACTTCTTGGTGCTTATGCGGCACAGATTGGTTTCGGACTTCCGTCTATCGGAGGAAAAGACAGTATGTCAGGAACATTCCAGGATATTGACGTACCTCCGACACTTGTATCCTTCGCTGTCGATATGGCTCTTGAGCAGGATATCATTACACCTGAACTTAAGAAAGCTGGAAACAAACTTGTATGGCTCAAGATCGAAAGAGACGAGAATGATCTTCCGGTTTACGATGCAGTAATGGATCAGTACGGTAAATTCATGGAAGATATCCAGAACGGAAAAATTGTATCTGCATATGCACTGGATCGTCATGGAGTTGCGGCAGCAGTCAGCAAGATGGCATTTGGTAACCGCATGGGTGCCAAAATCGAGCACAATGTAGATAAGAGAGATCTGTTTGCTCCTGCATTTGGAGATATTATTGCAGAGGTTGAAGACGGAAAGGTTGGAGAACTCGCAATCACTTATACAGAAATCGGTGAAGTAACAGAAGAGCCTGTACTTGCTTACGGTGATGTGAAGATCGCACTTGCAGACGCACAGGATGCATGGACAGGAACACTTGAGAAAGTATTTGCTACAAAATCAGCAGCAGATTCTGATGCCAAGGTTGAAGAGAAGCTCTTCAATACATCCGATATTCATATTTGCAGCCATAAGATCGGACAGCCAACAGTATTTATTCCGGTATTCCCTGGAACGAACTGTGAGTATGACAGTGCCCGTGCATTTGAGAGAGCAGGCGCTAAGGTTATTACAAAAGTATTCCGTAACCTTGATGCAGAAGACATCCGTGGATCAGTAGACGAGTTTGAGAAAGCAATCGGACAGGCTCAGATGATCATGTTCCCAGGTGGATTCAGTGCCGGTGATGAGCCGGATGGTTCAGCTAAATTCTTTGCAACTGCATTCCAGAATGCGAAGATCAAAGAAGCTGTTGAAAAACTTCTGAATGAGAGAGACGGACTTGCACTTGGTATCTGTAACGGATTCCAGGCTCTGATTAAGCTCGGACTTGTACCATACGGAAAAATCGTTGGACAGACAGATGATGCTCCGACACTGACATACAATACAATCGGACGTCATATCTCTAAGATGGTTTATACAAAGGTTGTTACAAACAAATCCCCATGGCTTCAGGGAGCACAGCTTGGTGGAGTTTATACAAACCCGGCATCTCATGGTGAAGGAAGATTTGTTGCAAGCGAAGAGTGGCTTGATAAGCTGTTCGCTAACGGACAGGTGGCAACACAGTACTGTGATCCGGAAGGAAATATCAGCATGAACGAAGAGTGGAACGTGAACGGATCTTACCGTGCAATCGAAGGTATCACAAGCCCGGATGGACGTGTCCTTGGTAAGATGGCTCACTCTGAGAGACGCGGAGATCATGTTGCTATTAACATTTATGGAGAGCAGGATCTGAAGATTTTTGAATCAGGTGTAAAATACTTTAAATAAAATATAAAATAAAATAAAAAAGTTGTTGACATCTGATAGGTGTTAAGTATATAATAATCAAGTCGGTTGCGACAAAGCGTAAGTGGAAGCCGCAGCCGACATATGAATATGGGATCTTAGCTCAGCTGGGAGAGCATCTGCCTTACAAGCAGAGGGTCACAGGTTCGAGCCCTGTAGGTCCCATATCTAATTAAATATGGCGGGATAGCTCAGTTGGCTAGAGCACACGGTTCATACCCGTGGTGTCGCTGGTTCAAATCCAGTTCCCGCTACTTATATGGGATCTTAGCTCAGCTGGGAGAGCATCTGCCTTACAAGCAGAGGGTCACAGGTTCGAGCCCTGTAGGTCCCATATACTAACTAAATATGGCGGGATAGCTCAGTTGGCTAGAGCACACGGTTCATACCCGTGGTGTCGCTGGTTCAAATCCAGTTCCCGCTATTAGATTGAAGACTGCGTGCTTAGAAATGAGTACGCAGTTTTTTCGATATGAATTTATGTTACTGTTCACACACCACACAAAGAAACGATAGTATTAAGGAGCAACTTGTGGTAATATAACAGATAGTGAGATAGAAAAAAGTTGTTGTCTTCATTTTACATTTCAAAACGTGGCCAACAGCAGAAATACGGAGGAAACAAAATGAATAAAAAAAGCGGATATGCGCTCAGAATAGTACTTGGAGGTTATCTTACCTACCTGGGTATCAGAATCTTAAGTGAGATGATCCAGCAGCGTCCTAGCAATATGACACTTATGTCAGTACTGGCAGTTGTATTTATCCTGGTTGGAGTTGCTTATGCAGGGAATGCCATCTGCAAAACGTTTGAAATTGATATCAAAAAGCAGATTGCGAAGATGATAGCAAAGAGAAAAGCGGAGCAGAAACGAAAAGCAGAAGAAGCGGCAGCGGCGAAGGAAATGTCACAGGTAACAGAAAGCACAACGACAGAAGCATCAGAAGACGAAAAAGTATCAGACGATACAATGCCGACAATGCTTTCAGAAGAAGACAGGAAGAAGCTGGAAGACGCAGTGTCTAAGGCGGATTCCGAGGAAAAAACAATGCAAGACAGCAAGGATGAAGCTATAGAAAAAACAGCAGATTCAGATTCAACAGAAAACGAAGCAGCGGAAAAAACAGCATCAGAAGAAAAAGCAGAATCAGAGGAAACACCGGACGAAGAAATAAGAGCTGAAGAAACAGCAACTGAAGAAACATCAGTTCAGGAAGAACTGACAGACACAAGAGTGGTAGATATTTTTGCAGAACTGAATGAAGAACCTGTTTCAGAAGATGCTGAAAATGATTTTGAGGAGAAATAATTATGCGTGTAGGTATGGGATATGATGTTCATAAGTTAGTTGAAGGAAGAAAACTGATCCTGGGTGGAGTTGAGATTCCTTACGAGAAAGGTCTCTTAGGACATTCGGATGCAGATGTTATGCTGCATGCCGTAATGGATGCACTGCTTGGAGCAGCAGCACTTGGAGACATTGGTCTTCATTTTCCGGATACAGATCCAAAATATAAGGGTGCATCCAGTATAAAACTGCTTGAGCACGTAGGCGGACTTTTGGAAGAAAATGGTTATGTGATAGAGAATATTGATGCAACGATCATTGCGCAGCGTCCAAAGATGCGTCCGCATATTGATCAGATGCGGGAAAACATGGCGAAAGCGCTTAAAATTGACGTTGATCAGATCAATGTAAAGGCTACAACAGAAGAGGGCCTTGGCTTTACCGGAAGCGGCGAAGGAATCTCATCCCAGGCGATCTGTGCGATTGAAAAATTTACGAATTACAGTAGCGTGGATGTGATGGAGAAGCCTGCAGGATGTGGTGGATGCTGTGCGGGAAAATAAGATGAAGATTCGAAAGCTGGACCAATCAGAGCATGGGAAAACCAGGGGCTTGTGGGAACAGGTATTTTCAGAAGACAGTCAGGAATTTGTTGATTATTACTATTATATCAAGACAAAAGACAATACGATTTATGTAATAGAGGAAGACGATGAGATACGTGCGATGCTGCAGCTGAACCCTTATCAGGTAAAGTTACAGGAAAGTGTCGTTCCATCGGATTATATCGTGGGAGTTGCCACGCAGGCAGAATATAGAGGCAGAGGATATATGAGAAATCTTCTGATTCATGCATTACAGGATCAGTATTCGCAGAAGATGCCATTTACCTTCCTGATGCCGGCGGCAGAAGCAATCTATTATCCTTATGATTTCCGATTTGTTTATGAACAGAAACAAATCGAGCTTGATGAAGCATTTTTTTCTGCAAGAAAAGAATATAAAAATGATGAATATAGAAATATATCACAAGAGCGGATTGTAGACCGTGATGCAAGATTTATGGATGCAGGGAAGATGGCGGCATTTATTGAAGAGAATTTTTCGGATTGCTGGAATGTTGTTGCTTTAAGAAATGCACAATATTATCAGACACAGATTCTCGAACAACAGAGCGAGTTTGGCGGGATGCGGCTTGTCTTTGAAGAAGAGAAGCTGGTCTGTATCTATGCATATGCGAAAGAAGAGGGGCTCGAGATCAGGGAACCACTTTATCTGGAAGGGAAAGAAGATCTCTTCTGGGCGTCGGTGGATGGTCTTAGAGAACCGGAAGAAAAGGTTTCGGTTTATGGGCTTAAGGAAGCACCTGACTGGCCAGATGATGAAACGTCTGCATATAAAGAAAAACCGCTTATTATGATCAGGATCGTTCATTTGCAGGAACTATTTTCTAAAATGAAAATCCCGTCAGAATGTGAGATCCATTGCTCTTTTGCGGTGATCGATCCGATTCTTCATAAGAACAGCAGGATCTGGAAACTCAGTAGCTCAAAAGGAGAAGAAAGCCTGAGCGTGTCTGAAACGGAAGATTCACAGGGAGTACTTTCCATTGCAGCATTGACGGAAATATTGTTTGGATACAAAACTCCTGAAGAAATACGTGCAGAGGAAAGCGTAATTCTTACAGAAGAACTAGAGGAAGAACTGAGGAAACTTCAGAACTTCTGTCCAATATTTTTGAATGAGATTGTCTGAATAAAATGTTAAAATGCAGTTGATCGGCAGAGATAATAGTTGACAAAAAATGATTTTTTGCATAAGATAATAGAGATGTTGAAAACAATAAATATTGGTAATAGAATTGAGAAAGACAAAGAACGGGAAGAGTAACAGAGATTTGGACTCATAGAGAGAAGGTGTCACCGGCTGAAAGCACCTTTGAGAGAAGAAACTGTGAAGTGCCCCCGGGAGTCGATCCTGTGAATAGAGTAGCAGGGTACGTCAGGCACACGTTACGTGCGTGAAAGTGAAAGAAGTTATACTTCTTTTATTAGAGTGGAACCGCGGATAGAACTTCGTCTCTAGATTGAGACGAAGTTTTTTGTATATTAGGAAAGTCCCTTTCCTAATATATAAAAAACGCTCCGCTCAGGATGCGCACTGCGGCGTACTAAGTGCATTCTTGAATCAGAAAGGAATGATAAATATGGGAATGATATCTTATGTCAAACAGGAGATAGAGGTGATCCGAGAGCGAGATCCTGCGATCAAATCAAACATGGAAGTATTTTTGTACCCAAGCTTTAAAGTAATCTTAAGCTACAGAGTGGCGCATAAGCTTTACCTGAAAAAGCATTATTTCTGGGCACGCTGGATTTCTCAGAGAGCAGCGCGTAAGACAGGGATTGAGATCCATCCGGGTGCAACAATTGGAAAGGGACTTTTTATCGATCATGGAACAGGTGTGATCATCGGAGAAACTACGATCATCGGAGATAATGTAACACTGTATCAGGGGGTTACGCTTGGCGGTACCGGAAAAGAACAGGGAAAACGTCATCCAACGTTGAAAGATAATGTTATGGTGAGCGCCGGCGCAAAGATCCTGGGTTCTTTTACAATCGGAGAAAATTCTAAGATCGGAGCTGGTTCTGTAGTGCTTGAAGAGGTTCCACCGAACTGTACAGTTGTCGGTGTGCCGGGACGAATCGTCCGCATGGACAACAAGAAAGTCCCAAGAAGTGATATGGATCAGGTACATTTACCGGACCCGGTACTTACAGATATTCGAGAACTGCAGGAAGAGAATATAAAACTTCACAAACGTTTGGAATCTATGATAAAATATATGCGATGTGTGGAGAAAGAAAATAAGGAGAGTAAGAACGATGAAGATTTATAATACAATGTCAAAAAGAAAAGAAGAGTTTGTTCCTCTAGAGGAAGGAAAAGTAAAGATGTATGTATGCGGTCCGACTGTATATAATTACATCCATATTGGAAATGCAAGACCAATGATCGTGTTTGATACTGTCCGCAGATATTTTGAATACAAGAATTATGATGTGAATTATGTATCTAACTTTACGGATGTTGATGACAAGATCATCAAGAAAGCAAACGAAGAAGGCGTTACAGCAGAAGAAATCTCACAGCGTTACATTGCAGAGTGCAAGAAAGATATGGACGGCATGAATATTGAGCCGGCAACAAAGAATCCGCTTGCAACAGAAGAGATTGACGGTATGATCAGCATGATTGAGACACTGATTGAGAAAGGCTACGCATACGAGAAGAACGGAACTGTATATTACCGTACAAGAAAGTTCAAAGATTATGGTAAATTATCCCATAAGAACCTTGATGATCTTCAGTCAGGCGGACGTACCCTTCTTGTAAGCGGTGAGGATGAGAAAGAAGATTCTTTGGATTTTGTTCTCTGGAAACCGAAAAAAGAAGGCGAGCCTGCATGGGTTTCTCCATGGGGTGAGGGACGTCCGGGATGGCACATTGAGTGCTCAGAGATGTCCAAGAAATATCTTGGTGAGCAGATCGATATTCATGCAGGTGGGGAAGACCTGATCTTTCCACATCATGAAAATGAAATTGCACAGAGTGAAGCAGCGAACGGAAAAGAGTTCTCCAGATACTGGATGCATAACGGGTTCCTGAACATTGATAACCGTAAGATGTCCAAGTCTCTTGGAAACTTCTTCACAGTTCGCGAGATCAGTGAGAAGTATGACCTTCAGGTACTTCGTTTCTTCATGTTAAGTGCACATTACAGAAGTCCACTGAACTTCAGCGCTGAATTGATGGAAGCAGCAAAGAGCGGACTTGAGAGAATCATTACAGCAGCTGATCGTCTGAAATTCCTTATGGGAAGCGCGAAGACAGAAGATATGGCAGAGACAGAAGCAGAGAAGTTTGCAAAGTCAGCAGAATATGTTGGAAACTTTGAGAGCGCTATGGATGATGACTTCAATACAGCAGATGCGATCGCTGCAGTATTTGATCTTGTAAAATTCATTAATACGATGACAGACGAAGACAGTTCCAAAGAGTATCTTGAGAATCTGTTTGACCGTCTGGTAAGACTGACAGAAGTACTTGGAATTATTGTTGATAAAGAAGATGAGATTCTTGATTCTGACATTGAAGCATTGATCGCTGAGCGTCAGGCAGCAAGAAAAGAGAAAAACTTTGCAAGAGCAGATGAGATCAGAGATGAGCTTCTTGCGAAAGGTATCGTTCTGAAAGATACAAGAGAAGGAGTACAATGGAAAAGAGCATAACAGCAGGTTTAGAAGAGTATATCCGGACAATTCCCGGTATGAAAGAGATTGATGCAAAGCAGTGTTCCCCACTGGTTCTTGCTTATGTGGGAGACTGTGTTTATGATCTGATCATTAAGACGATGGTGGTCGGCCGTGGAAACAGGCCGGTCCACCGTCTCCATGAAGAGACAAGCCAGTATGTGCAGGCATCAGCACAGTCCTTTATGATGCGTTCCATGCAGGAGCATCTGAATGAGGAAGAACATGGAGTTTACCGGAGAGGAAGAAATGCACGATCTGTGTCTCCGGCAAAGAATCAGTCAATTACAGATTACAGAAGAGCGACAGGTTTTGAGGCATTGATCGGACATTTATATCTGACAGGTCAGTATGAACGACTGACAGAGCTTGTAAGTATCGGACTTGAAAGCATTGAAAAAGAGATAAAGGAAAAAGGAGCAGAACATGCAGGAAAATAGAGAACAGGGAACAGAGACATTTGTAATTGAAGGAAGAAATGCCGTACTGGAAGCATTTCGTTCCGGACGTACGATTGACAAGATTTATGTTCTTGACGGATGCCAGGACGGACCGGTAAGAACAATTGTACGTGAAGCGAAAAAACACGGATCTCTGATCAATTTTGTGACAAAAGAAAGACTTTCCCAGCTCTCAGAGACAGGGAAGCATCAGGGCGTGATCGCGCATGCGGCAGCATATGAATATTCTACGATTGACGATATGCTTAAACTGGCAGAAGAGAGAGGCGAAGCTCCGTTTCTGATTCTTTTAGACAATATTGAAGATCCGCACAATCTTGGCGCGATCATTCGTACAGCGAACCTTGCAGGTGCACACGGAGTCATTATTCCAAAGAGAAGAGCAGTTGGTCTGACAGCGACAGTTGCGAAGACATCTGCCGGAGCTTTGAATTATACACCGGTCGCAAAGGTGACAAATCTTGTGAAGACAATGGAAGAACTCAAGGAAAAGGGACTCTGGTTTGTATGTGCTGATATGGATGGCGAGCAGATGTATGACCTGAACCTGACAGGACCGATCGGTCTTGTGATCGGAAATGAAGGTGAGGGCGTTGGCCGCCTTGTGAAAGAAAACTGTGATTTCGTTGCAGGAATTCCAATGAAAGGTCAGATTAATTCTCTGAATGCATCTGTGGCAGCAGGCGTTCTTGCTTATGAGATCGTAAGACAGAGGATTTCGCAGAAATAAATATGAGTATTGCTCGAAAAAAGAGTGGTAACAGGTGATAATCGGATGAGTAAGTATGACAGAATGACAGATGAGCAGCTTTTATGTGATTACAAAAATGGAAATCAGGAGATTATGGATTACCTGATGGTGAAATATAAATCCATGGTAAGGAAGAAAGCGCGTGCAATGTATCTGTTGGGTGGAGAGAACGAGGATCTGATCCAGGAAGGAATGATCGGTCTGATCAAAGCAGTGAGGGATTTTGATGTAACGCAGAAAACATCATTTTCAAGTTTTGCAGAACTTTGTGTCTCCAGACAGATGTACTCGGCAATTGAGGCATCAAATCGAAAAAAGCATCTGCCTTTGAATTCTTATGTTTCGTTATATGAAGACAGTGAACAGGTAGGAGAGGGGAGAAGTCTTCCTTTGATTGACACGATAGAATCATCGAAGGAGAATGATCCGGAAGTTCTTTATTTTGGAAAAGAATATACAGAAGTTTTTGCGGAGCAGCTCAAAGAATTGCTCAGTCCATTAGAAAATCATGTTCTTTATCTGCACTTGATGGGAACGGATTATCGGACGATTGCGGAATTACTTGGAAAGAGTCCGAAGTCAGTGGACAATGCACTTCAGAGGATCAAGACAAAAGCACAAAAGATTCTGCCGTAAAGGAGAAATACGGATGAAGAAAAAATACAATTACCTTTTGGCACTTGCAGTCTTTCTGGTGATCATGATCTGCTTTAACAAATTCGGATACATCATTTCTTATCTGGCCGCAATTGGCGGGTCTCTGGTTATGGGAAACAATGGAACAATGGTGGTTTATGAGTTCCTGATGAGTCATTTGAATCTGGTATCGACAATTTTGTACCTTATGGTTCTGCCTATTCCTGCTTTATGGTATTATCTTGCTTTTCAGCTGCGTGAAGGAGGAATCCGTGCAATCCCAGGCAAATGCAGAAGAGTCGGATTGGACGGATGCGTTTTAATCGCGCTGTTTACTTTTGGCATGATACACGTGACCAGTATTATACTGGCAATTGTAGCACGGTCACTTCCGGATGCGATGGATAATTATCAGAATCTGATAGAAAATTCCGGCCTGACAGAATACTCGCTGATGTGGGTTTTCAGTACATTGATTCTTCCACCTCTTGTGGAAGAAATGATTTTCCGGGGTTTGATCCAGAAATATCTTGAACGTGCCGGAATGCATTGGATCCTGGCGAATGTTGTACAGGCGGTTCTGTTTGGAGTGTTCCATCAAAATCTCGTACAGGGAATTTATGCGGCACTTTTGGGGTTTGCACTTGGATTTGTGGCGCATCGCTATAACACTCTGGCGGCATCCATGCTGATGCACATGTTCTATAATCTGATGGGAACGCTGATCGTAGATCTTGAGAGCAGATTCCTTCCGACAATAGTAATGGGAATGATTATCCTGATCAGTATTCCGATGACAGTGAGTGCTGTGACGTTGATTTGTCTGACAACAAATAATAAAAAAACAGAGGTTTGAGAAGATGAGATTTGTAATACAAAGAGTAACAGAGGCATCTGTTACGATTGATGGTGAGATATCAGGAAAGATTGGAAAAGGGTATCTTGTTCTGATTGGAGTAGCAGATACAGACACAAAAGAGATTGCAGACAAAATGATACGAAAAATGATCGGACTTCGTATTTTTGAAGATGAACAGGGAAAAACAAACCTTTCGCTTGCTGATGTGGACGGAGGTCTTCTTCTGGTTTCACAGTTTACGTTATATGCAAACTGTAAGAGAGGAAACAGACCAAGCTTTATTGAAGCAGGAAAACCGGATATGGCGAATGAGATGTATGAATATATCATTGAAAAATGCAGGGAATCAGTGGATGAAGTACAGACCGGAGAGTTTGGAGCTGATATGAAGGTTCAGCTGCTCAATGACGGGCCATTTACCATTTTGCTGGATTCAGATCAGCTTTAACTTGACAATCAAACTCAAGTAGTGTATATTTAATTTTGCGTTCTGCTGGAACGCAATAAGCTGTCTTGGCGCAGTCGGTAGCGCGTCGCCTTGGTAAGGCGGAGGTCGGGGGTTCAAGTCCCCTAGACAGCTTTGAATCTTTCCCCGGAAACGCCCGTAAGTGCGGTGTTTTCGGGGTTTTTCTTTTGTGAAAATTCCAATCCGTAGGAATTTTACAGACTTTCCTATGGACTTACAGGCTTGAAAGAAAAAAGCAATTCCTTGTTGAAGATTCTTTCACTTGTCATAAAATATGTTATACTGAAGTTAATTGAAGTGGTGGTTCAAGGTGACGGGTTCTGCAGAAGGGGAAGCCGTATGAGCGAAAAGAATTATGAAACAAGTGAATTAAAAGAACTGAAAGATGCGTTACAGACGTTTACAGAGTTTGTATGGGAGATGGAAGAATATCTGCCGGAATTTTATCATTTTTTTGATGCGATGAGGCAGAACATTGAGATTTTTCTTCAGGTTGGCGAAGAGGATGAAGAACAGATTCATGAGATTTTGGAACGGGATTGGGAGAAAGCACATGCACCGCTTGTGGGAGTACAGTGTTATGATTTTCAAGAATCACATCCAGAGGCAGAAGCAGGAACTTGTGTTTATTTTGCGAATCTTTTGACAGAAATCGGTCGTTTTTTTGAACCGATGAGTATGTTGGGAGTGTTTTGAAAGAAGTGAAAAGGAGGAACGGATATGGCATCGTTTTTAGAAGACATCACACCATTTTATGGGACAGGAGAACGGAATGGGAAAGGACAGACACTGGAAGAATTTCTGGAAGAATATGATCCATATCGATATAAAAATCCGTGTTGTACAACAGACACAGTTGTTTTCTCTTATAAAGATGAACAGGCACTGAAAGAAGGACGATTAAAGGTGCTTTTGGTTAAGAGAGGAAATCATCCCAGTATTGGGTGTTGGGCTCTTCCGGGAGGATTTGTAAATTTGCGGGAGAATCTGGAGGATACAGCAAGACGGGAACTGCAGGAAGAGACCGGAGTCAGCGGACTTCCGGTGGAACAGTTTGCCTGTTATGGAGATTATCAGAGAGATCCGAGAGCGAGGATCATTACAAGTGCGTATCTTTCTATTGTAAAGGAGTCGGATGTAAGTGTGGAGGCCGGAGATGATGCGGCAGATGCGGCGTGGTTTGAGATAGAGATGGAACCGGAGACAGTATATGAAGAAGATGGATGGGAAAAGACGGAATATCATCTGACAATTCAAAATCAGGATCAGAAAATGAATGCAGTTGTTCAGAAAAAGGAGCTGACAGGATTGGTCAAAGAAAAATACTATGTTGTAAAAGAGGGTGGAGGAATTGCAGTGGATCACGCGGCTATTCTGGCACAGGCTTATGAATTATTAAAAGGCAGATTGTAAGAGCAGAGTTACTGTTCACTCCCGTGTCAATCACTCCGCTGATTGACACGGAGGATGCATGCTTTGGCTTGAATGCATCTCGCCCCATCGCCAAAGGCGATTTAAAATGGCGAGATGCGTTGCTGGTCGCACATTGTGTGAACAGTAACAGAGGAGGCGAAAAGAATCTCTTGTGGTTGTTCTTTTTATGTGATAAGATATTGAGCATGAAAGCCTGTAGGATAAATCACACTTCCGAAGGAATGTGACAGATCATCCGGATGGTACTTATGGTTAGTAGGAGGAAGATATGGAGAACGAAACAGTTTCAAAGAATTTTATTGAACAGGAGATAGATAAGGATCTGGCAGAAGGAGTTTACGATCATGTATGCACCCGTTTCCCACCGGAGCCGAATGGATACCTTCATATTGGTCATGCGAAGTCTATCCTTTTGAACTATGGACTGGCAGAGAAGTATAATGGTGAATTCCATATGAGATTTGATGATACGAACCCGACAAAGGAGAAGACAGAATTTGTTGAGTCTATCAAAGAGGATATTAAGTGGCTGGGCGCTGACTGGAAGGATCATCTTTATTTTGCATCCGATTATTTTGATCAGATGTATGAGTGCGCTGTGAAGCTGATCAAGAAAGGAAAAGCATTCGTCTGTGATCTTACAGCAGAACAGATGCGTGAATATAGAGGAACACTTACAGAACCAGGAAAAGAAAGTCCATATAGAAATCGTTCTGTAGAGGAGAACCTTGAGCTTTTTGAGAATATGCGTGCCGGAAAGTATGCAGACGGAGAGAAAGTTCTTCGTGCAAAGATCGACATGGCATCACCGAATATCAATATGCGTGACCCGATCATTTATCGTGTTGCCCGCATGACACATCACAATACAGGTGATAAGTGGTGTATTTATCCAATGTATGATTTCGCTCATCCGATCGAGGATGCAATCGAGGGAATCACACATTCCATCTGTACACTTGAGTTTGAAGATCACAGACCTCTTTATGACTGGGTTGTAAAAGAATGTGAATTCGAGAACCCACCGCGTCAGATTGAGTTCGCAAAACTGTATCTTACGAATGTTGTAACAGGAAAGCGTTATATTAAGAAGCTCGTAGAAGATAAGATTGTTGATGGCTGGGATGATCCAAGACTGGTTTCTATCGCAGCGCTCAGAAGAAGAGGATTTACACCGGAGTCAATCAAGATGTTTATTGATATGTGTGGTATTTCCAAGAGCCAGAGCTCTGTTGATTATGCGATGCTTGAGTACTGTATCCGTGAAGATCTGAAGATGAAGCGTTCCCGTATGATGGCTGTGCTTGATCCGATCAAGCTTGTGATCGATAACTATCCGGAAGGAGAAGTTGAATATCTGGATGTTGCGAACAATCTGGAGAACGAAGAACTCGGACAGCGTAAAGTTCCGTTCTGTCGTGAACTTTACATCGAGAGAGACGACTTCATGGAAGAACCGCCAAAGAAATATTTCCGCTTGTTCCCAGGGAATGAAGTTCGTCTGATGCACGCATATTTTGTGAAGTGTGAAAGCTTTGTAAAGGATGAGAATGGTAACGTGACAGAAGTTCACTGTACTTATGATCCTGAGACAAAGGCTGGAAGTGGATTTACAGGACGTAAGGTGAAAGGAACAATTCATTGGGTTCCGGCACCATATGCACAGAAAGCAGAAGTAAGACTGTATGAGAACCTTGTAGATGAAGAGAAGGGTGTATACAATAAAGAGGATGGTTCTCTGAACCTGAATCCAAATTCTCTGAAGATTATCAAAGATGCTTATGTGGAGCCAAGCTTTGCAGATGCGAAAGCTTATGATAGCTTCCAGTTTGTAAGAAACGGATTTTTCTGTATCGATGCAAAGGATTCTACACCGGAGAATCTGGTATTTAACCGTATTGTTTCTCTGAAGAGTTCTTTCAAACTGCCGAAGAAATAAAAAACGGACTGCCGTGATCACAATGAGAAATTGTTCACGGCAGTTTTTCATAGTTATAGGTGTGATGCAGAGGGAGAACAAGAATGTATGAATTGACAATGAGTTTGAATCCAAAATCAAAAACTCCGCTGTACGAACAGATTTATGAATTTATCAAGGAAGAGATTCAGAATAACGTAATACAGAGTGGAGAGCGGCTTCCATCTACAAGAGCATTGAGTAAGCATCTGGTAGTGAGCAGGAGTACAGTAGAACTTGCATATGAACAGCTCCTGTCGGAAGGGTATGTGGAGGCAATCCCATGCAAAGGATATTTTGTCGCAAAGATCGAAGGCATATATCAGCTTCAGAAGAGACCGGAGATCAAAGTTGAACCGATTTCTTCAGGAGTGACAGAATATTCGTATGATTTCACTCCGAACGGTGTGGATCTCAACAGTTTTCCGTATAATGTCTGGAGAAAATTATCCAAAGAATGCCTGATAGATGATAAGGCAGAGATGTTCCGATTGGGGAATCCTCAAGGGGAATATGGGCTTCGGAATGTAATCAGCAGTTATTTGCATCAGGCAAGAGGAATACACTGTCATCCGGATCAGATCATTATTGGAGCAGGAAGTGATTATCTGCTTATGCTTTTAACGACAGTGATTGGAAATTGTCATAAAGTTGCGCTGGAAAACCCAACCTATGGACAGGCCTATCGTTTGTTTGAACGATTAAGCTATAAAGTCTGTACTGTTGATATGGATCAAAGCGGGATGCGGATTGATGAATTAGAGAAATCAGGGGCGGATATTGCATTTGTCATGCCGTCTCATCAATATCCACTTGGATGTGTTATGCCGATACAAAGAAGAATGGAACTTTTGAAATGGGCAGATGGGGCAGAAGGCAGATATATTATTGAAGATGATTACGATAGTGAATTTCGATATAAAGGAAAGCCGATTCCGGCACTGCAGGGAAGTGATAGCAATGGGAAAGTGATTTATACAGGTACCTTTTCTAAATCACTGGCACCTTCTATTCGAATGAGCTATATGGTGCTTCCGGAACATATTTTGAAAATTTATCAGGAAAAATGCAGATTCATCAGTTCTACTGTCTCCAAGGTGGATCAGATGATTCTTCAGAAATTTATGGAAGAAGGCTATTATGAGCGACATCTGAATAAAACACGCGCATTATATAAGAACAGGCATGATGTTCTGATCAGTAGCCTTCGGAAGATGAAAGAGATTCTGGAAATTTCCGGAGAAAATGCAGGTGTTCACCTGTTGCTGCATTTTAAGACGGATGATTCCGAAAAGGATTTGATTGAAAAAGCGGCGAAACAAGGTGTCAGAGTTTATGGCTTATCAGAGTATTGTGTAAAAGATAATGAAGACAGTACAGGAAAAGCGGTGATTCTGTTAGGTTATGCAAACATGAATGAGGAGAGAATCCGTGCAGCAGTTCAACTACTCTGTAAGGCATGGAAATAGATGATAGAAGAACAGGCTGTATTTTAATAAAAAAGAGAAGCGGATCGTTCAATTTTATTAAGTGTAAGATTGAACCATCCGCTTTCTTTTTTATTATTCGTTTTCAGCAATCGTATCATCTGATTCATCAGAAACTGCTGGTTGTGTTTCTGCTTCAGAAGAGTCAGCGCTGTCAACATTAGATTTTTCAGTTAAATCATCTGGTCGGGCTGCCTGCAAAGATACATAAGATCTTTCCTGTGTTGGTTCAAGATCCTGATCCAAATCAAATGTATCGGAATCCGTTTCTTCTTTATTGCTATCGGTGCTATCTGCTTTTATATCAGAGGATGTACTCTTTGATTTTTTGATCAGACGAACAGCAAGAAGTCCGATTGCAGTACCAACAGTGCCAAGTCCAACTATCCATTTGATTAATTTTTTCAATTCTATAGTCTCCCTTCTATTAAACTAAATTTGATACTGATAAACAGTTTGCTCTCAGGGGAAAACCGCCTGATTTACTTTCCATTGTAATACTTTTACCGTAGAAATACAATATTTCTGACATTTAAATAAAAAAATGCGAAATAACGTTTTACAACCCTGCAAAAGTATAGTATAATTCTTAAGGCGGTAATGGTTATAAGTACCGCTGATTAATATTATTTACAAGCAAACATACGCAGGAGGGTTTGAAATGGTAAAAGCAGTAGTTGGTGCAAACTGGGGCGATGAAGGAAAGGGTAAGATCACAGACATGCTCGCCAGAGAGGCAGATATCATCGTTCGTTTTCAGGGTGGTGCGAATGCAGGCCATACAATTGTGAATGATTACGGAAAATTTGCGCTGCATACACTGCCATCAGGTGTGTTCTATGGACATACGACCAGCATCATTGGTAATGGTGTCGCACTGGATGTGCCGCGTCTTTTCGCAGAGGTACAGTCTATAGTAGAAAAAGGTGTTCCGATGCCGAAGATTCTTGTATCCGACAGAGCACAGATGGTAATGTCTTATCACAAGAATTTTGACGCATATGAAGAAGAGAGACTCGGAGGAAAATCTTTCGGTTCCACAAAGTCAGGAATTGCTCCGTTCTATTCAGATAAGTATGCAAAGATCGGTTTTCAGGTTAGTGAGCTGTTTGATGATGAACTTTTGAAGGAGAAGGTTGTGCGCGTGGCAGAGCAGAAGAATGTACTGCTTGAGCATTTATACCACAAACCACTGATTAATCCTGATGAGTTATATAACGAACTGATGGAATATAAGAAAATGGTAGAGCCGTTTGTAGCTAATGTATCTCTTTATCTTCACGAGGCAATCAAAGAAGGAAAGACAGTTCTTCTTGAAGGACAGTTAGGATCCATGAAAGATCCGGATCACGGAATTTATCCAATGGTTACATCTTCCTCAACACTTGCAGGATACGGTGCGGTCGGAGCAGGAATCCCACCATACGAGATCAAGCAGATCGTTACAGTATGTAAAGCATACTCAAGTGCAGTAGGAGCCGGAGCTTTCGTAAGCGAGATCTTTGGAGAGGAAGCAGACGAGCTTAGAAGACGTGGTGGTGACGGCGGAGAGTTCGGCGCTACAACAGGACGTCCAAGAAGAATGGGATGGTTTGACTGTGTTGCATCCAAATATGGCTGCAGAATGCAGGGAACAACAGATGTAGCATTTACAGTACTCGATGTACTTGGATATCTGGATGAGATTCCGGTATGTGTTGGTTATGAGATCAACGGAGAAGTTACTAAAGAATTCCCGGTAACACATCTTCTTGAGAAGGCAAAACCGGTTTACAAAGTTCTTCCGGGATGGAAAGAAGACATTCGTGGAATCAAAAACTACGAAGATCTTCCGGAAAACTGCCGTAAATACATTGAATTCATTGAGAAAGAGATCGAGTATCCGATCACAATGATCAGTAACGGACCAGGAAGAGACGATATTATTTATCGTAATAAATAATGAAACAGAAATACAGGACAGGAAGTGAAAGCTTTCCGTCCTGTATTTTTTATATATTAGAATATATAAAAACGCTCCGCTTAGGATGTGCACTGCGGCGTACAATGTAGTTGTCACTCCGCTTGGGATTTGCCCGGAAAACAAAAAAGATAGTAATAAATCAGAAGGTTCCTCATATAATATATAGCTGAGAAAAAAAGAAGGAGGAATTCGATGGAAGAGAACAGCAATGAAAAAGACAGAGAAAATTTATCCATGGAAGAATATCTGAAGAGGAGACAGGCAGTAAAAACCCGGGAAACAGCTTCGCATGTCGCCCGGGGAGTTGATTCTGTCAGTGCATTACTGACTGCAGTATTTTATTTATGATCAGAATTGTCTTTTGAATCATCTTTCAACAGTCGTGTGACCAGCAACAGTCCATAGAGAATAACAGGAACGAAAATGGTTGCAGCGATAGATGCTTTGAGAAGATCAGAAGCAACAGGTGAATCAATCAGTGCAAAAATCAGCGTGCACAAATACATTGCGATAAGAATAAAAACCCCTAACAGTGCAGAAATACGTTTCAGTTTTTTCATGTGACCAGTCCTTTCATACGCCAATATAGTAATAGTAACAGTATATATCAAATAATTGTTTACGGCAAATAAAATTTGTTATATAATAAAAAGGCGATTGAATTCGAAGTTTAAAGATAAAGGAGCAATATACAATGAGTGAGAAATGTTTATTAGACCAGTGGCGTGATATGGCCTATGACCGTAATCTTCCGAAAGATCAGTTGGAGAAGTTCTGGGGAACATACTTTACAATCGAAAGAGAGATTTACGAGCAGCTGCTCGAGAACCCGGATGAAGAAGTGAAGGGAACAGTGAAAGAGCTTGCTGAGAAATATGGACAGGATGTCATGACAATGGTTGGATTCCTTGACGGAATCAATGACAGTCTGAAGACAGCAAATCCGATCGAGACAATGGAAGAAGATACAGTTGTAAGTCTTGCATTTGATAAAGAACTTCTTTATAAGAACATGATCGATGCAAAAGCTGACTGGCTGTATGGACTCCCACAGTGGGATAAGATCTTTGATGCAGAGACAAAGAAACGTCTGTATCGTGAGCAGAAACAGTCCGGTACAGTTCGCAAGGCGAAAAAGATCGGAAGAAATGATCCATGTCCGTGCGGAAGTGGAAAGAAATATAAATTCTGCTGTGGAAAGAACGCATAAGAATCAGATTACTGGCGGTATGTATTGAGAGATACATACCGTTTTGTGTTTTTGGATATAAGTGTATATATTTAAAAGAAAGGGACATACTGATATTGTTCTAATAAGATTAAGAGGAGGAAATCAGTATGCCAGAATTAAGCTGTACCGTACAGACATGTGTACACAATTATCAGTATCTTTGCGAACTGGATAAGATCCAGGTGGGAGGAAACAGTGCGAAGAATGCGAAGGAGACCTGTTGCAATAGCTTTGAAGAAAGAAGAGAGGGAAGTTATAGCAATAAGACGGATTCGATGAAGTCTGTTTCAGATTGCTCAGACGTTGACTGCCAGGCGAAAGCTTGCAGATATAATGAAGAGTGCAAATGTCACGCAGGGAAAATCAGTGTAGAAGGCGGTGACGCCTGCCACAGCAGTGGGACAGAATGTGCAACATTTGATAGTTGCTGTAATTGAGTATCAGATAAAAGTATAAAATCGTGATAAATAGAAAGAGATTTGGAAGAGAGGATCTTCTGAATCTCTTTTTTCTACTGTTGACTCTATTATTGCAACCGCGTTATAATCGTAATATGTATATTTAACAGAAGAAAGGAAATGATCGTACATGAGTGAATATCGACAGGATGAGCATACGACAGCGAAAGAGGCGTCAAAGACTCATACAGATCAAAGTTATAGGCACAATTCGTGGGAAGAACATGAAAAAAGAAGGTATAGCTTTAAAGAACAGGCCATAAAAAGTATGACGTTGTTCTTCGTAGTTGCGACATGTATCTTATTTTATTTTGCACTTTTGAGATTGGGACAGATTTCATCTGTATTTAAGCAGTTTTTAACAGTGGCAAAACCTATTATTTATGGACTGGCAATTGCATATTTGCTGAATCCGATTGTGAAGTGGATAGACCGTCGGATGATTCCACTTTTGGAGAAACATTGTCCCAAATTAAAGAAGAAAAAACAGATATCAAGAGGAGTTGGAATCTTCGTATCTGTCATCTTAATGTTGGCATTGATTACTACACTTCTCAATATGATGATTCCGGAGTTATATGGAAGTATCCGCGACATGATTTTCAATGTGCCGAATCAGATGAACCGGTTTATCCATGAATTCAGTAAGATGCATTCTTCTGATTCAACAGTTGGAAAGATGTTGGAGAGCATAGTTGAAGAAGCAAGTGATTTTGTTCAGAACTGGATGAAGACAGATTTGATGGAGAAAGTGAATCTGTGGATGACACAGCTTACTGTGGGAATGATTCAGATGGTTCGTGAGGTCTTTAATTTTATTATTGGAATCATTGTCTCTATTTATGTTTTGTTTAGCAAAGAGAAGTTCCAGAAACAGACAAAGAAGCTGATCTACGCTGTATTTCGTCCGGGACAGGCTAACATGATTCTCCAGATTGGCGGAAAAAGTAATGAGATCTTCGGTGGATTTATTATCGGAAAGATTATTGATTCTCTGATTATCGGAGTAATCTGTTTTATAGGATTATCAATTCTGAATATGCCATATACAATGCTGGTCAGCGTGATCGTAGGAGTGACAAATGTAATTCCATTCTTTGGACCGTATATCGGAGCAATTCCGAGTGCAATTCTGATTCTGCTTGCAGATCCATTGAAAGGACTCTATTTTATCATTTTTGTTATTGCATTGCAGCAGTTTGATGGAAATGTGCTGGGACCAAAGATTTTAGGAAATTCGACAGGACTTTCCTCGTTCTGGGTTGTTTTCTCAATCCTGATCGCAGGGGGATTGTTTGGTATTCCGGGAATGCTTTTTGGTGTACCGACATTTGCGGTGATTTATTATATTGTAAATATGCTGGTTAATTCTATCCTGAAGAAAAAAGAACTTCCAACAGATACAGAGTGCTATGGGAAGAACGGATATGTAGATTCCGAAGGAATTTATATACAGAAAGAAAAACAGGAAGAGATAAAAGAAATACAAGAAGAAAAGGGAGATAAGGACAATGCCGATTCGAGTACAAAATGATTTGCCGGTAAAGGAAATATTGGAACAAGAGAACATCTTCGTGATGGATGAGATGCGTGCGGCACATCAGGATATCCGTCCGATCAGTATCGGACTTCTGAATCTGATGCCACTTAAGGAAGATACAGAACTTCAGATTCTGAGAGCGCTTTCAAACTCTCCGCTGCAGGTGGATGTTACTTTCGTAAGAGTGACAAGTCATGTATCAAAGAATACATCAACAAGTCACATTTATAAGTTCTATGAAGCGTTTGATGATATCAAGGATAAAAAGTTTGACGGATTTATTATCACGGGCGCACCTGTAGAACAGATGCCGTTTGAAGATGTAGATTATTGGGAAGAACTGAAACGTATTATGGAGTGGACAAAGACAAATGTTGTGTCTACACTTCATCTTTGCTGGGGAGCACAGGCTGGTATTTATTATCATTATGGAATTGATAAGGTACAACTTCCGGAAAAACGTTCAGGTTTGTTCTGGCACCACGTAAGGAACAGAAAGATTCCGATTGTCAGAGGATTTGATGATAAGTTTCTGGCACCGCATTCAAGACATACAGAAGTTCCGCAAGATCTTTTGGAGAAAGATGACAGAATTACAATTCTTGCAGATTCGGAAGAAGCAGGAGTTTATCTTTGTATGGCGCAGGATGGACGTCAGATCTTTGTAATGGGACATCCGGAGTATGATAGAATGACACTGGATTCCGAGTATAAGAGAGATCTGGGGAAAGGATTGAATCCACAGATTCCGGAGAATTATTATCCGAATGATGATCCAGAGAAGAAACCAATGCTGAGCTGGAGAGCACATTGCAATAACCTGTATACGAACTGGTTGAATTATTATGTATATCAGGTGACACCGTATGATCTATATGGAACACCGTTTTAAAGGTTTGGATTAGAGAGTTTTAGTATAACGATAAGAAAAACAAAAAAGCACCTTCGGAAGATACTATTCTTCCGAAAGTGCTTTTTCTATATCTTGTTGCCGATTACGAATATCCTTAACAACTCTGAAACCAATTTCTATCGCCCAATCCAGTTGTCGAAAGGATCCGGTTTTACAGATATGAAATCATTCTGTACATCCGCGCTGTTCAGCTTGATCTGCTGTCGGCTCTTTTCAGCAGCTTCTTCAGATTCAAATAGCTGATCTTCCGGCATTGTCAGTGCGCCGCAGGAGCCAATTAGCTGAATGATATAGTTATCCCCCTGCTTGCGTGCAATCTTTCCTTTACGGATTGTTGTGTTGTTCTCAAGAATATATATAACATCATCTTTATTGTACATCATTTCACATCCTCTTCATCAAATTCCAGGGTGATATAGTTGAATCTGTCGTCCTTCCAGATCTTAATGACTTTGCCTTTGCGGGCCTTCAAGCGTTCCCGGTTCTTGAAATTCGTGCTTGCGCCGTAGGCATGCTCAAGCATATACCAATAGGAAGTGGGAAGCTCATGTTCGACAATCTCCAAATAATCACCGACAGAGCAGCAATCTGGCTGTTCTGTAGTAAAGTCCATTGTTCGCATACTCTCACCTTCTGTTTCGTGTCTATAGAATCTATTATACTCTAAACACAGAATATCTCAAGAGAATTATTTCACCAACTTGTTTTTTACTTTCAAGTATTTTATAATAATGAATTACAGTGCTTGCGGGCAGGAAAGAATAAACTTCCTGTATACGAGGCAAGAAGAATGAGAAAACAGATAAAATGTGAAAATAAATTGGAGGTTATTAACAGAGATGAATCGAATTGCAAGATTTGAAAAAGTGAGTAAAGAAAAGTTCTTTTGAAGGGTGGAAAGACACATTTGAGACAGCGGAAGAAAAAGAGATGGAAGCAATCTACGACTCTTTAAAACTGCCGGGAAGAGCGACAGCCGGAAGTGCAGGATATGACTTCTTCGCACCGGTGAAAATCACACTGAAACCGGGAGAAACCGTCAAGATTCCAACGGGAGTCCGTGTGTGGATGGAACAGGACTGGGTACTGAAGTGTTATCCGAGAAGTGGTCTGGGATTCAAGTACAGACTGCAGCTGAATAATACAGTAGGAATTATCGACAGCGATTATTATTATTCCGACAATGAAGGACAGATCTTTGCAAAGATCACAAATGATTCTAATGAAGGAAAAACCGTAGAAGTAGAAGCAGGAGATGGATTCATGCAGGGAATCTTCGTGCAGTACGGAATTACATTAGATGATGACGTGACAGAAGTAAGAAATGGTGGATTTGGAAGTACAACAAAAAAGAAATAAAAGGCTGACAGAATAATTTGTAAGAAAAAGGGAAACCTAAACTCAGTGAAGCCAAGGCAAATAAGAGGCAGAAAAAGAGGGTTAGGTTTTATGATCAGAAAGATTAAAAAAGAAGTCGGTTGTTCTTTTAAAGAAAATATTCAATATATGGATCAGACCCTTCCGGTGGAGAAAAGCTTTGACATTATCCGCCGGGAGATGGAGATCGGTGGAAAAGAATCGGTATTCTACTACATTGATGGATTTATAAAAGATGAAGCAATGTTAAAGATTATGGATTCTTTTCTTTCTATTACAGCAGAAGATCTTCCGCGGGATGCGAAAACTTTTTCAAAACAGAAGATTCCTTATGTAGAAGTGGATGTGCTGAAATGTTTTGATGATATTCTGAGAAATGTGCTCTCCGGTACAGCGGTGTTTTTTGTAGAGGGCTATGATGCGGCACTGTGTATGGACTGCAGAAGTTATCCTGCCCGCGGTGTAGACGAGCCGGATAAAGATAAATCGCTTCGCGGTTCCAGAGATGGTTTTGTAGAGACAATTGTATTCAATACGGCACTGATGCGGAGAAGGATCAGAGATCCACATCTGATTATGGAAATGACAGAAGCAGGTCAGAGTTCCAGAACGGACATAGCAGTCTGTTATATGTCAGACCGTGTAGATGAAGAACTTTTAAACAATATAAAATCAAGGATTGAGAAACTTGAGGTAGATGACCTGAGAATGAATCAGCAGAGTCTTGCAGAAGCACTTTTCAAGAGAAAATGGTTCAATCCTTTCCCGAAGTTTAAATTTACAGAGAGACCGGATACGGCAGCAGCCTGTCTTTTGGAAGGAAAGGTTGTGATTCTGGTGGATAACTCGCCGTCGGCAATGATACTTCCAACGTCCGTTCTGGATATGATAGAAGAGGCAAATGATTATTATTTCCCGACATTGACCGGAATGTATCTGAAGATTTCCAGAACCCTGATCACAATCGCAACAGTGTTTTTTACACCATTGTATTTATTATATATGCAGAATCCGCAGTGGCTACCGGGCGTTTTTTCGTTTGTAATGGTGCGTGATCAGATCAATCTTCCATTGATTTGGCAGTTTCTTCTGCTAGAACTGTCAATTGATGGTTTACGGCTGGCTGCAATGAATACGCCAACGATGCTCAGTACTCCACTGAGTGTAATCGCCGGTATTGTGATGGGAGAATTTTCGGTAGAATCCGGTTGGTTCAATTCAGAAGTAATGCTATATATGGCATTTGTGGCAGTGGCAAATTATACACAGCCGAATTTCGAACTTGGATATGCATTAAAATTTATGAGACTGATGCTTCTTGTACTGACTGCAGTGTTTAATCTGTATGGATTTGTTGCGGGATGTATTTTGGTATTATGTTTCCTCGTGTTTAATAAAACACTTTCAGGAAGAAATTATCTAAATGTAAAAATTAACTGACAAAATCTTAATTTTGTTAATATATCTTTGCTCTTTATTATAAAAGGTGATATGATATAGAAAAATATTGCTTATCCGGAAAATACATGTCTGCTATATGGAATGTAGTGGTGGTTTCCGGAAGAAAGAGAGCAGGAGGTTATTGACATGAGAGAGTTCATTATTACCGTGAACAGTACTGTAGACTTACCGAAGGAATGGCTGGAAGAGAGACATGTTCCGGTTCTTCCGTTGAAATATACAATTGATGGAGAGAATTACACAGATATGTCAGGATTGACGGCAAAAGAGTTCTTTCAGAAATTAAGAGAAGGCCATATGTCTGTGACTTCTCAGATCAATCCGGAGGAAGCACGCGAGATGCTGGAACCGTTTGTGAAGGAAGGAAAAGATGTACTTCATCTTGGATTCTCTTCCGGATTAAGCGGAACATACAATAGTATGCGAATCGCGGCGGAAGAACTTGCGGAGGATTATCCGGAAGCAAAGATTATCGTGATCGATACACTTTGCGCCTGCCTGGGAGAGGGCTTGCTTTTGTACTATGCTCTTAAGTTGAAAGAAGAAGGCAAGACGATTGATGAGATCGCAAAGTGGGCAGAAGAGAACAGGCTTCACGTTTGCCATAATGTTACGGTGGATGATCTGAATCATCTGCAGAGAGGTGGACGTATTTCCAAAGCGGCAGCAGTTTTGGGGACACTCGTGCAAGTGAAACCGATTATACATATGGATAACAATGGAAAACTTCAGGTGATTGCGAAAGAACGAGGTCGCAAGAAGTCTCTGAATAAAATTGTTGATATGGCAGTAGAACAGTCGAAAGGCTGGGAGAATGAGATCATAATGATCACGCACGGAGATTGCCTGAAAGATGCAGAGTATGTTGCCGGACGTGTCAGAGAGAAGATGGGAATAGAGAATATTCTGATCAATAATATCGGAACAGTGATCGGAAGTCATACAGGACCGGGTGTTGTTGCCGTATTCTGCATGGGAAATGAAAGATAAATTTCGAAAAAAATAAAAAAACAAAAGAAAATGCATTTAAAGTGTTGACAGGAAAGAGTGGATATGGTAGATTAGATGTTGCGTTAAGCAAAAAACAAAGTAGAGTATCCACTCTCACCGCAGCACAATTGAGTGACTGATGGTTCGATATCGATAATAAGGAACTCCGGTTGGAGTTATTACATTTGTCGGGTGGATATGATATTCACTCGTTTTTTTGTGTTTTCGCGTAAGAACCTAAAGGAAATTCATTTGACGGAGGTATACGACAATTAGCGATTTAATGATTAACGAGCAGATCAGAGATAAAGAAGTAAGATTGATCAGCGCGGATGGGGAACAGTTAGGCATCATGTCATCCAGAGATGCAATGAAGCTTGCACAGGAAGCAGAGCTTGATCTGGTGAAGATTGCACCGGGAGCAAAGCCACCGGTATGTAAGATCATTGACTATGGCAAGTACAAATACGAGCAGACTCGTAAAGAGAAAGAAGCCAAGAAGAAACAGAAAACTGTTGAAATCAAAGAAGTGCGTTTATCACCGAACATTGATACGAATGACCTGAATACCAAAGTGAACAATGCTAAGAAGTTCATTTCCAAGGGAAATAAGGTTAAGGTGACACTGCGTTTCAGAGGTCGTGAGATGGCTCACGTACAGCAGAGCAAGCATATCCTTGATGATTTTGCAAAGCAGCTGGAAGATGTTGCTACAGTAGAAAAGGCAGCAAAACTGGAAGGCAGAAATATGAGTATGGTTTTAGCTGAAAAACGTTAAGACAATATGATCCGGGATGAAGATCCTGTAAGGCAGCACAATAAAGGAGGAAATTATCATGCCAAAAATCAAAACAAATAGAGCGGCAGCAAAGCGCTTCAAAGTAACAGGTACAGGAAAGCTGAAAAGAAATAAAGCTTACAAGAGCCATATCTTAACAAAGAAGTCTACAAAGAGAAAGAGAAATCTGAGACAGGCAACAATTACAGATGCAACAAATGTAAAGAACATGAAGAAGGTTTTACCATATCTGTAAGATTTGGAAGTAGATTAAGGAGGAGATTAGGAAATGGCAAGAATCAAAGGCGGAATGAACGCTAAGAAGAAACATAACAGAACACTGAAACTGGCTAAAGGATACAGAGGAGCTCGTTCCAAACAGTACAGAGTTGCAAAACAGTCTGTAATGAGAGCACTCACATCTTCTTACGCAGGAAGAAAACAGCGTAAGCGTCAGATGAGACAGCTTTGGATCGCTCGTATTAACGCAGCTGCAAGAATGAATGGACTTTCTTACAGCAAATTCATGTATGGTCTTAAACTGGCTAACGTTGACATGAACAGAAAGATGCTTGCAGAGCTTGCAGTAAGCGATAGAGAAGGATTCGCAGCACTCGCAGCAGTAGCAAAAGAAAAACTTGCTTAATTTGAGCTTGTATTTCGCCCGGTTTTCTTCGGAGGACCGGGTTTTCTTATTGTATTAATTGTATATAAAAAATAAATTTTTAAAAAAATTAAAAAAACTGTTGACATTTGATGTCGCAACGTGTATTATAGTCGTTGTGGCAAGGCGGTAACGCAGATGACCACGGTAAAATGATGATATGCGGAAGTGTCGGAACTGGCAGACGAGCAAGACTAAGGATCTTGTGATCAATGCGATCGTGTGGGTTCAAGTCCCATCTTCCGCATCATTTTCAAAAAAATATTTTAGAAATGCGGAAGTGTCGGAACTGGCAGACGAGCAAGACTAAGGATCTTGTGATCAATGCGATCGTGTGGGTTCAAGTCCCATCTTCCGCATCATTTCAAAAAATATTTCAGAATGCGGAAGTGTCGGAACTGGCAGACGAGCAAGACTAAGGATCTTGTGATCAATGCGATCGTGTGGGTTCAAGTCCCATCTTCCGCAGTAAGATAAGACCAAGAGTACAGAACAAAGTATTCTTGGTTTTTTTATATATAAAACCGTTCTGCTTGGAAAATAATATTGGAAAAGAAAAAAAGAAGAAAATTAAAAAAATAAAAAGGAAAGAGAAGAGTTTTGTCGAATATATATAATAGAGTATTCTTTAAACATTAAGCGGAGGCACTCATGTACTACTCAGAAGAATTGATAGAAGAAGTAAGATCAAGGAATGATATTGTAGATGTGATTTCTGGATATGTCCGGCTGCAGAAGAAAGGCAGCTCTTATTTTGGATTATGTCCGTTCCATAATGAGAAATCACCGTCTTTTTCTGTGAGCAGACAGAAGCAGATGTATTACTGCTTTGGATGTGGGGCGGGAGGGAATGTTTTTACATTTCTTATGGAATATGAGAAGTTTTCTTTTGTAGAAGCAGTGAAGTTTCTTGCGGACAGAGCAGGAATCGAACTTCCGGAGATGGAATACTCGAAAGAAGCGAAGGAAAAAGCAGATTTAAAGTCTACGATTCTTGAGATGAATAAGCTGGCTGCAAAGTATTTCTACGTACAGCTGAAGTCAGAGCGTGGAAGTCAGGCCTACAGTTATCTTAAGAACCGTGAACTCTCAGATGAGACGATCACAGCGTTTGGACTGGGATTTTCGAACAAATACAGTGATGATCTGTATAAGTATCTGAGAGAGAAGGGATACAGTGAAGACCTGATTCGACAGGCCGGACTGATCAACACGGATGAACGTCAGGGTGTGTACGACAAGTTTTGGAATCGTGTGATGTTTCCAATTATGGATGTCAATAACCGTGTGATCGGATTTGGTGGTCGTGTGATGGGAGATGGGAAACCGAAATATCTGAATTCACCGGAGACAGTCGTTTTTGATAAGAGCCGGAATCTTTATGGTCTGAACCGTGCCAGAACATCAAGAAAGCCATACTTTCTTCTTTGCGAAGGATATATGGATGTGATCTCTCTCCATCAGTCCGGATTTACGAATGCGGTAGCTTCATTGGGGACTGCATTGACAGCAGGGCATGCAGCTCTGATCAAGCGTTATGTCCAGGAAGTTTATCTGACTTATGACAGTGATGAAGCCGGTACAAGAGCAGCACTTCGCGCAGTGCCGATCTTGCGGGAGGCCGGGATTTCTGCTAAAGTTGTAAGGATGGATCCATATAAAGATCCGGATGAATTCATTAAGAACCTTGGAGCAGAAGAATATGAGAAGCGGATCCATGCGGCGCGTAATGGATTCATGTTCAGCCTGGAGATGCTGGAGAAACAATATGATATGAATTCTCCGGAAGGCAAGACAGATTTCTTCAAGGAAGTGTCGAGGAGACTGCTTGAATTCGAAGATGAGCTGGAGCGTAACAACTATATCGAAGCTGTTGCAACAGCATACCGAGTCAGCCGGGAAAGTCTGGAGAAGATGGTCGCAAAGATGGCTGTGAATGCCGGAATGGCGAGACCGGTCGCAAGGCCGAAACGGGCAGAGGGATCTGAGAAGAAGCAAAAAGGAAGACGGAATCCTTACTTCACAGAAAGCATTGTTGACCTGGATGATCGATGATGACAGGCTCTTTGATCAGATCAGTCAGTACATAAGCCCGGGTGATTTTACAGAAAGTCTGTATCGGACGGTTGCAGAACTTTTATATGAGCAGAGAAAGCAGGGAGCCTTGAATCCTGCGAAGATCCTGAATCATTTCACAGAGGAAGAAGATCACAGAGAAGCAGCCTCTTTGTTTAACACAAGAATCAAAGAGCTGAAGACAAAGGAAGAAAGAGAACAGGCTTTACAAGAGACAATCCTGCGGGTGAAGAGTTATAGCATTGAGCATCAGACAATGAATCTCGACCCGACAGATATGTGGGGGTTACAGCATTTGATGGAAGAAAAACGGAAGCTGGAGAACCTGAAGAATTTGAATATTACAATTCAATAAGGATAAAATAAAACAAGACAGGCTGCGGATGCGCGCAGCGAAGGAAGGAAGAACACATGGACGATATTACACAGAAATTTCTTGATAGATTGAAAGACCTGGTTGCACTTGGTAAAAAGAAAAAGAGCATACTGGATGTCCAGGAGATCAATGATTTTTTCAATGATATGGAACTCAACGCAGATCAGATGGAGAAGGTATTTGATTACCTTGAGGCAAATAACATTGATGTGCTGCGCATTAGCGGAGATACACCGGATGAGGTGGATGTAGATCTGGATGACATTATCATATCTGAGGAAGACGACGTGGATATGGAGAATATCGACCTGTCAGTTCCGGAAGGCGTGAGTATTGAAGATCCGGTCCGTATGTATTTAAAAGAGATCGGTAAGGTACCTCTTCTGAGTGCAGAACGTGAGATTGAGCTTGCACAGAGAATGGAAGAAGGCGATGAGGAAGCCAAGAAAGAGCTTGCAGAAGCGAACTTAAGACTTGTAGTCAGCATTGCAAAGAGATATGTTGGAAGAGGCATGTTATTCCTTGATCTGATCCAGGAGGGTAACCTCGGTCTGATCAAAGCAGTTGAGAAGTTTGATTATCACAAGGGATATAAGTTCAGTACTTATGCTACATGGTGGATTCGTCAGGCGATCACAAGAGCGATTGCAGATCAGGCAAGAACAATCCGTATCCCGGTTCATATGGTTGAGACGATCAACAAGCTGATCCGTGTATCCAGACAGCTTCTTCAGGAACTGGGAAGAGAACCGCTTCCGGAAGAGATTGCCAAGGAGATGGATATGCCGGTAGAACGTGTACGTGAGATCCTGAAGATTTCACAGGAACCGGTTTCTCTTGAGACACCAATCGGTGAAGAGGAAGACAGCCACCTTGGAGACTTTATCCAGGATGATAATGTACCGGTTCCGGCCGAGGCAGCTGCACAGACACTTCTGAAAGAGCAGCTGGATGAAGTGCTGGATACATTGACAGAGAGAGAGCAGAAAGTCCTCCGTCTTCGTTTCGGAATGAATGACGGAAGAGCACGTACACTTGAAGAGGTTGGACGAGAGTTTGATGTAACAAGAGAGCGTATCCGTCAGATCGAGGCGAAAGCACTCCGTAAGCTCCGTCACCCAAGCAGAAGCAGAAAACTGAGGGATTATCTGGATTAATGATGGAATTATCGAAAAGATTACAGGCGGTCGCAGATCTTGTGACCGCCCATTATAAATTAGCGGACATTGGAACGGATCATGCATATATTCCGATTTATCTGACACAGCAGAAGAAGATTACAGAAGCAGTTGCACTTGATGTCAATGAAGGACCATTGCAGCGAGCAGAGGAACATATCCGCGAGAATGGACTTGAAGCAGAGATAGAGACGAGACTTTCCAATGGATTTCAGGCATTACAGCCGGGAGAAGTTCAGTCTGCGGTCATCGCAGGAATGGGCGGCGGACTTGTGATCCGGATCCTGACAGAAGGAGCGGAAGTGGTGCGAAAGCTTGAGGAGTGTATCCTTCAGCCACAGTCAGAGATTGAGAAAGTGCGGGCATTTCTTCTTGAGAAGGGATATGAATTTCTGGAAGAAGATATGGTCTGTGAAGATGGAAAATATTATCCTATGATGAAGGTAAGACCACCGGTAGCTGATACAGCAGGCGAAGATACAGAAGTAAAGTGCTGGGATACGGTTCAGTTAAAATATGGAAAGCTTTTGCTGGAGAAACAACATCCGGTACTCAGAGAGTATCTGGAAAGAGAGATACGCATTTATCAAAGTATTTTAGAAGGATTGAAAGCGAAAGATTCTGACCGGATCCGTCAGAGAAAAGAAGAATTGGAACAGGAACTTGTAGAAGCAGAGAAAGGGATGAAATATTATGCAGTGTAAAGAGATTATACAGGTAATAGAGGCAACATTCCCGCGAACAGCAGCTTTGGGATTTGACAATGTAGGACTGCTTGCAGGACGTTCAGAGAAAGAGGTGTCCAGAATTTATCTGGCACTGGATGCAACAGATGTTGTGATCGACCGTGCGATCAAGGAAGGCGCGGACATGCTGATCACACATCACCCGCTTTTATTCTCAGTAGTAAAGAAAGTGACGGATGAAGATTTTATTACAAGAAGAATAGTGAAGCTGATCCAGAACGACATTTCCTATTATGCAATGCATACGAATTATGATGTGCTTGGTATGGCAGAACTGTCCGGAAAGATCATGGATCTTCAGAATGGGGAAGTGTTAGATGTTACCTATACAGATGAAGAAGGGAATCCGGAAGGAATCGGAAGAATCGGTAATCTGGAGAAAGAGATGACATTGGAAGAGTGCTGTGTCTATGTGAAACACAGACTTGAACTTGGAAGTCTGAAAGTATTTGGAGATATGCAGAAGAAAGTACACCGTCTTGCAATTTCTCCGGGATCAGGAAAGAGTTCGATTGCAGTTGCTCTCGAGAAGGGGGCAGATGTTCTTGTAACAGGAGATATCGGTCATCATGATGGAATTGATGCAGTAGAGCAGGGGCTTGCAGTAATTGATGCAGGACATTATGGCACAGAATATATTTTCATTGAAGATATGAAGCAGTTCTTTGAGAAGAAGCTTCCGGTGTTGGATGTACTTACAGATCCAATCGAGCATCCATTCCAGATCATATAATCAGAAGTGAACGCATAATAATGTTCAGCAGGGCAGTTGTGAGCGGAAAGCAGTTCACAAAGACAGTGGAGGTGGCTGAGAGTTGGAAAGTCAGAAATGTAAGGTTACGATAAGCGGAAAAGAGTATCTTTATGAGAAGGGGACGTCTTATCAGGAGATCGCGAAGGATTTTCAGAAAGAGTATAAACATCAGATCGCACTTGTGATGCTGGATGGACATCGTCTGCAAGAACTTAGAAAACAGGTTTCCGGAGACTGTACGCTACAATTTGTTACTACACAGGATACAGCAGGATATGACACATATCGGAGAAGTGTCTGCTTTCTTTTTATTAAGGCAGTACATGATGTGATTGGCCATGAGTGTCCGCAACAGGTGCGTGTACGGATTCATTTTTCGTTAGGTGCAGGATTTTACTGTACGGTGGAAGGAATCGATCATGTGGGAATGGAATTCCAATGGAAAGTTGAAGAACGCATGTATGAACTTGTACAGCAGAGACTTCCGATCACAAAAGAGTTGATCCATACAGAAGAGGCAGTGGAATTATTCCATCGATATGGAATGTTTGATAAAGAACGCCTGTTCCGGTATCGGAGAAGTTCCCACGTGAATCTGTATGCCATGAATGAATTCCGTGACTATTATTATGGTTATATGATGCCGGATACAGGAAATTTGAAGTATTTTGCATTGTATCTGTATCAGGGCGGAATCGTACTTCAGATGCCGCTGAAAGACGAACCGGAGAAAGTGCCTTTATTTGTGCCAAAGGATAAGCTGTTTCGTGTACTCAGTGAGTCTGTGAGATGGGGAGACCAGCAGGGGATTGATACCGTCGGTGCGCTCAATGACATGATCACGCAGGATGATATGCGAGAGATTGTTCTTGTCCAGGAGGCATTCCAGGAGCGCAAGATCGGAGAGATCGCAAAGCAGATCGCAGATCGTCCGGGGGTGAAGTTTGTTCTGATCGCAGGACCTTCCTCTTCCGGCAAGACAACATTTTCACATCGCTTATCCATTCAGCTCAGAGTGAACGGGCTTCATCCACATCCGATTTCTGTAGATAATTATTTCGTGGATCGGGAGAAAACACCGAAAGACGAGGATGGAAATTATAACTTCGAATGCATTGAAGCAATCGATGTGGAAAAGTTCAATGAGGACATGAGCAATCTGCTGGCAGGCGAGGAAGTCTATCTTCCGGTTTTTGACTTTAAGACCGGTAAACGGAATTTTGAAACAAAGCCAAAGAAACTCGGTGAAAATGATATCCTTGTAATCGAAGGAATCCATTGCCTGAATCCGAAGCTGACAGAACAGTTATGTGATGACCGGAAATTCAGGATCTATATCAGTGCATTAACACAGCTGAATATTGATGAGCATAACCGGATTCCGTCTACAGACGGACGTTTGATCCGAAGACTTGTCAGGGATGCAAGAACAAGAGGGGCATCGGCGACGAAGACCATCTCAATGTGGCCGTCAGTGAGAAGAGGAGAAGAGAAGAATATTTTCCCATATCAGGAATATGCAGATGTGATGTTTAACTCTTCCCTGATCTATGAACTGGCAGTGTTGAAACAGTATGTGGAGCCGTTGCTTCTTGGCGTAAGCAAAGACTCTCCGGAATATGTTGAAGCAAAGCGGTTGTTGAAATTCCTGGATTATTTCGTAGGAATCGGAAATGACAATGTGCCAACGAATTCACTTTTGAGAGAATTTATTGGCGGTGGATGTTTCCATGTCTAATGCAATAGAAAGATAGAAGAAAGAGGATACATAGAAAACTTGTATGTGACAAGAATTTCTATGTATCCTCTTTGCATTAAGATACCTCTTTGTTGATCATATCCTGCAATAAGCAGAAATATACAATATCTAATCCTAAAATCGAGAGAATCAGATAGAGAATAGAAGAATTCCCCTGTATTCCTCTGATGCGGTCACAGCGTTCTCCCATCTTATAAGCCCAGTAAATACCATAGATTCCACAGGTGATCAAAGAAAATAGGAATACCATGCCTCCGCTTGTTGCCTGTGGCTCTCCGGCCAGCTGATTCACCTCATCATTCAGCTTGATCATCCAGTAGATACTGTAGATGCCGCAGGTGAGGAAAGAAAAAACAATTGCAAGTACAAGATTACGTGGCATAATGCCTGCTGTTGACCTGTACTGGTAATAATTGTTCTGATTATAGTTGTTCTGGTATGCATTCTGGTAATATGCATTCTGCTGGAACTGGCTTTCCTGCTGCTTTTGATTCTCCTGTGTATGAGTGTTATCATTAGGAGTGGGAAGCGGAGCACCACATTCCTGACAGAAAGAAGCACTGTCTTCGCAGAGCGAATTACATTTTGGACAGATTTTCATAGAAGATTCTCCTTTGCTGAATTAGTTCGAAAATTGTCAGAAGCTGACAAGATCCTTCTGAAAAGTATCGTAGCATAAAAAGATACAAGTTACAAGAAATGTAGCCAAGTTTTAGGATATCTTAAGATATCCGATAGAAATAAACCTGGAATATGCATAATATTCTTCCTTTTTCTTTCAAAAAGTTTGTGGTAGAATAGTAATGTTTCTGAAAACAAAACATGAGGAGATGAAAGTATGCCAGTATTTGACTTTAACAGTGCACCGGAAGATAAGAAAGAAGTTCAGTGTACTTATACAACATTTTGTTCCAACGAAGACCATGCGACACCGGAGTGTCCGATTCTTGTTCTGGATAATCAGAACCGGAAGTGGAACCATCATTCCTGCGGTGTATTTACCAATCAGAATAAGCAGACTGCATTTGAGTTTGATGAAAAGGACGGAACATGTAGCGCAAATATCCTAAAAGTGGATGCACGTTTTGTCAGCCTTTTAAAATGGCTTGGAGAAAATCACATTAATGTACGTCTTTCCGGAGAAAATAAGCCGGATGGTTATGCCGTTTACAGAATCCGTGAGATCGCATTTGGAGGCGGAACAAAATTATCTGCTGAGGACGGCTTTCTTCAGTTTATGATCGAGCGGCTGTTTGCAAGTGATGCGCCAAAAGAAGAGATCAATGGTGACGAGCAGGAAGAGTCCGGAGATGACATGAAGCTTACAAGTATTCAGAGTATTACTGACTTTATGACATGTGCAGGACGTACACTTCCGGACAACATTCGTCTGTGGGCAAGAAGAAATCTTGCAGTTGCACGCTCTCATGAGGTTTCTCAGGAAGAGCGCCGTCACGCACAGAGAGCACTTTCTATTATGATGAATATTCAGTGGAAGAGCAATTACTTTGAAGCAATCGATCCGGATGAAGCGAGAAGAATTCTGGATGAAGAGCTGTATGGAATGGAGAAAGTAAAGCAGAGAATCATAGAGACGATCATTCAGATCAACCGTACACATACACACTTCCGGCGTACGGCCTTCTGCTTGTCGGACCGGCCGGAACAGGTAAATCCCAGATTGCTTATGCCGTTGCAAGAATCCTTAAACTTCCTTGGACAACACTGGATATGAGTTCTATTAACGATCCGGAACAGCTGACAGGAAGTTCAAGAATCTATTCGAACGCAAAGCCAGGTATTATCATGGAAGCATTCTCCATGGCAGGGGAATCCAATCTGGTATTCATTATTAATGAGCTGGATAAGGCGGCATCCGGAAAGGGAAACGGAAACCCGGCAGATGTTTTACTCACACTGCTGGACAACCTTGGATTTACAGACAACTACATGGAGTGTATGATTCCTACCGTTGGTGTATATCCAATCGCCACAGCGAACGACAAGGATCAGATCAGCGCACCGCTCATGTCCCGTTTTGCTGTTATTGATATCCCGGATTATACACCGGAAGAGAAGAAAGTGATCTTCTCCAAATTCGCACTTCCGAAGGTGCTGAAACGCATGAGCCTGAAGGCAGAAGAGTGCATTATGACAGAAGAGGCACTCAATGAAGTGATTGAACTGTACTCCAACACGTCAGGAATCCGAGATCTGGAACAGGCAGCAGAACACATCGCAGCGAATGCGCTGTATCAGATTGAGGTGAACCATGTGGAGAAAGAGTTGAATTTGATGCAGAGATGGTAAGAGAACTGCTTGGATAAAGTTGGTTTTCGCCATGAAAGAAAGAGCTCTGGAAAGTTTTGGATTTCCAGAGCTCTTTTTTTGACTTGCGTTATAACGTAAATAAAACTCTAAATGCAAATAAAGTTCAATTCCTACTGTCTATAATACTGCAGGAACTCCCCAATCTTACCAACCGCTTCTTTCAGTACTTCAATACGCGGCAGATAAACAACGCGGAAATGATCCGGCTGATGCCAGTTGAATCCGCTTCCCTGAACAATCAGGATCTTCTTTTCACGAAGCAGATCAAGAGCAAATTTCTCATCATTCACAATATTGAACTTCTTCGTATCAATCTTCGGGAACATATAAAATGCAGCCTGCGGTTTTACTGCGCTGATTCCCGGAATATCCGTCAGAGCATTGTAAACATATTCACGCTGCTCGTAAATACGTCCACCCGGAACAATATAATCATTTACACTCTGGATGTCCGCCAAGAGCTGTCTGTACAATGGACTGTGCCGGAACGTTAGAGCAAAGACGCATGTTGGAAAGCATCTTGATTCCTTCGATATAGTCTCTTGCAATATTTTTATTTCCACTTAAGATCATCCATCCGATACGGAATCCGGCGATCATATGGGACTTGGACAGTCCGCTGAATGTCACGCAGAACAGATCCGGTGCGAGAGAAGCAATAGAAACATGCTCTTTTCCATCCATAACAAGACGGTCATAAATCTCATCAGAGAAAATGATCAGCTGGTGTTCTCTTGCGAGGTCTACAATCTGCTGCAGTACTTCCTTCGGATAAAGAGCACCGGTCGGATTGTTTGGATTGATGATAACGATCGCTTTTGTACGGTCGTTGATCTTCTTACGCATATCTTCGATATCCGGATACCAGTCAGACTGCTCATCACAGATATAATGCACAGGCTTTCCACCGGCAAGTGTAGCACAAGCTGTCCAGAGCGGATAATCCGGAGACGGGATAAGAATCTCATCTCCTGTATCCAAAAGAGCAGACATGGTAAGATTGATCAGTTCACTGACACCATTTCCTGTGTAAATATCGCTCATCGTTACATTCGGCAGGTGCTTTAACTGGGCATACTGCATAATCGCTTTTCGCGCAGAGAACAGACCGGCAGAAGCAGAGTAACCTTCACAGTCAGAAAGCTGACGGCTCATGTCATAGATCACCTCATCCGGTGTACGGAAGCCGAACGGAGCCGGATTTCCGATATTAAGCTTCAATACATGAGTTCCCATCTCTTCCATTCTGGCAGCCTCATCAACAACCGGACCTCTCACATCATATAATACATTATTTAACTTGGATGATTTCTTGAATTCTCTCACTTTCATACCTCCTGAATTATCTGCGGATGTCTGTATCTCATCAACATCTGACAGGGTGGAATCATTATTATTATTATTATTATTGTTTAGCCAGTCAGGATCAACCTGCAGGGCATCTGCCAGAAAATGTAAGATGTCGGTACGCGGGATTGTCTTCCCACTGACATACTGGCTGACATGACTTTTCCCAAGCTTGATCCCTTTCTGCTGGGCAAGACGAACAAGATCAACCTGCTTCAGGCCTTGCTCGTTCATAGCGGCTTTTAATCTGTCTGCAAAGGTTTCCATAAAGCTCCTTTCTGGGGTCATCCTTCCGGTGGTCAGACCCCATTAATAAAGTATTAACAAAATATAAAGTTCAATTTAAAATCTGCTTTAATACGAAAAACTCTAAAAAGTTCAATTTAAAAGTTCAAAACTTTAGTCAGAGTATACCACGATAAATGAAAAAGTTCAATAAAAAAAATTACTGTTATAGAAAATCCGCAAAATCACGGTATCATTAAGAAAATATGATATACTAAAAGTGTTTATTACAGCAAGTGGAGGAACTTCATATTCATATTATAAACACAAAGTACAAAGAACGAAGGGAAACAGGAAAATGATTCTTGAAAATAAAAAAATAAAACAGGCATTGGAATATATAAAGGAAGAAGATCCGGCAACGACTCAGGACACGCTCAATATGTGTCAGATCCCGGCACCTTCTTATAAGGAAGAGAAAAAAGCGGAGTATATCCGGGAGCGGTTCCGGGAGATTGGGCTTAGGGATGTCAGGATTGACGCTGTTGGAAATGTGCTTGGGATCTGGCCGGGAACCGGTGAAGGACCAAGTGTAATGCTTGCAGCGCACACAGACACAGTATTCCCGGAAGGGACAGATCTGACGATAAGAAAAGAAGGAAATCGTTATTATTGTCCCGGTATTAACGATGACACACATGCAGTGGCGGAGATGATCGCAGTAGCGAAAGCAATGATCCATGCAGATCTTCACACAAAAGGGGACTTGATCTTCTGTGCAAATGTGTGCGAAGAGGGACTTGGAGATCTAAGGGGCGTGAAGTATCTGTTCGGATACGACAACAAGGCTTCAGAAGAATGTCCAGAGGTAGATGCATTTGTCTCGATTGATAACCAGTATACGGGCGGGGTGATCTATACGGCAACAGGAAGTCACCGTTATGAGGTGACATTTGCCGGAAGAGGTGGTCACAGTTTCCAGAACTTTGGCATTCCTAATCCAATCCATGCAATGGGACGAGCCATCGCACAGATCGCAGAATTCCAGGTTCCGGATGAGCCGAAGACGACATTTAACGTAGGCGTGATCCAGGGAGGGACTTCTGTAAATACAATTTCAGGTTCTGCATCCATGCTGGTAGACCTCCGTTCGGACAGCGAAGAAGAGCTGAACCGATTGGACAAAGAACTTCATAAAGTGATCAGACAGGCAGTGGAAGAAGAAAATGCAAGATGGGATGCTTCAAAGCCGCAGATCAAAGTGCAGATCGAAGGACGCGGTGTGAGACCGGCGGGGGCACAGCCAAAGGACTGTGCGATCGTGAAAGCGGCATTCCGGGCGGCAGAACTGCTGGGGGTTGAACCGGAGTATCGGTATGAGAGCAGTACGGATGCGAATATCCCGATTAGTATGGGAATCCAGGCAATTACTGTTGGAAGAGGTGGAGAAGAAGACGGAATCCATACCCTTCAGGAATGGTACGAGCCAAAAGAAGCATGGCTTGGACCACAGAGAGATTTGCTTCTGATGATTCTGCTTGCCGGGGCAGAAGGAGTCTGTGAGCCGGTTATAGAAAAAGATAAAAAATCTTAAGAAAATATCAATGTCTTTTTAGGCACATTTCTTGTATACTGATGGTATGAGAGAATATTTTGTGCAGATTGTACCGGATGTCCCGGAGATTTTATCTTTTGCACAAAAAGAAGTAAAAATAAAACAAAGCAGGAGGGCAAAAGATGCGGGGAATCAGAAAGCAGTCATCCGACACACAGAGCTCCAGTCAGCCGAAAGAAAAAAGAAGATTGGATACAAAACAGAAAAAAGGAATGTTGATCGGCGGAGGTATCTTCCTTGTGGCAGTGATCGCCCTGATTCTTGTGAAGAATCTGACAGGTGGAGGTGGAGCAGATGGAGAGAATGTTCTTTATGCGGATTCCGTCGGAATGATCACAGGGACAGGACTTGGGACACAGAACCGTTTTACAGGAGTGGTTGAAGCACAGGATACGTTGAAACTGACACTGGCAGACAACCAGAAGGTAAAACAGATCTTTGTTGAAAAAGGGCAGGAAGTAGAGCCTGGAACAAAGTTGTTTGAATACGATACAGAAGAGCTTGCCATGACATTAGATCAGGGAAAACTGGAGCTTGAGAAGATCACGAACAACATCAGCAGCCTGAATTCACAGATCGCGACACTTACAACGGAGAAGAAGAGTGCGCCGGCCAGCGAACAGCTGTCCTATACGACACAGATCCAGGAACTTCAGATGGAGATCAAGCAGGAAGAGTACAATTATAAAGTAAAAGAGCTGGAAGTAAACCGTACACAGAAGAGCCTGGAACAGTCTACAGTAACTTCTACAGTTGCCGGAATTGTACAGGAGATCAACGAACAGCAGGGAACAGATCCTTCTACAGGAGAGTCCAAACCGTTTATGAGTATCCTTTCTACAGGAAAATACAGAATCAAAGGAAAGATCAGCGAGCAGAACATCGGAGATCTGACACCGGGCACACAGGTGACGATCCGCTCCAGAGTGAATGAAGATGAGATCTGGACAGGTACAGTAGATAACGTAGACACAGAGAAGCCGGAGAACAGTTCCCAGGATTCTATGAGTTATGGTTCTGAGAACAGCGATAATCAGGCAACAAAGTATCCATTCTATGTCACATTGGATACAGTGGATGGATTGATGCTCGGACAGCATGTCTATATCGAGACAAGTACTTCACTGGAAGCAGACAAGATGTGGCTGATGCGTGACTACATTGTAGACGCAGATTCAGATCATCCATATGTATGGGTAGCAGGAGATAATGACAAGCTGGAGAAGCGTTCTGTTACACTCGGAGAGACGAACGAAGATATGGGAACCTGTGAGATCGTAGACGGACTGAAAGCTTCTGATTACATTGTATGGCCAAGCGAGGAGTGCAAAAAAGGTGCAGCTGTTGTGAAGAACGATTCAGGTACATCAGGCAGTACTTCAGGCAGTACTTCAGATATGTCAGGAGCCGAGGGCGGTTACGAAGAACCTGTAGAAGAGAATGCAATGCAGGAAGGAGTTCCGGGAACGGAGGAGAGTGCGGATGAATAAAAAGAAAATAATCAAGATCGGCATTCCTGTGGCAGCAGGCTGCATCGTTCTTGCACTTGGAATCGGTTTCGCAGTGAAGAACAGCGGAAAGGCTGTTAAAGTAGCTCCTGTCAGCAGTGTGAATTCCGGTGGCTGGTACGATGATAGCGGGATTGCAAGTTACGGAACCGTCACAACGAACCAAAAGCAGGACATTTACGTGGATGATACTATGCCGATCACACAGGTTTACGTGAAAGCCGGGGATACGGTGAAAGTCGGAGACCGTCTTGTGGCATACGACACGACACTTTCTTCCCTGGAGCTTGAGATGAAAGAAATGCAGATTCAGGGGATTGACCTGAACATTCAGAACCTGCAGAAAGAGATCACCCAGCTCAAGGGGACAAAGACCGCGAAGGCAGATACAGGGGCATCCGTCGTGCAGACAAGCGCAGATGGAGAACAACAGCCAACTGTACAGAAGATGAGTGCTGTAAAGACAACCGTTCTTAATACATCAAAAGAGGATGAGAATAAAAAACCGGATGGTGATACCTCGAAGGATGATACGACAAAAGACGACAACACAAAAGATGATACTTCAAAAGACGATGCTTCGAAAGATGATAATACAAAAGACGATACATCCAAAGACGATAACAAAAAAGACGATGTACCATCTTCCGCAGTCGAGCGTCCATTCCCTGAAGCATTAAAGGGAAAAGAGGTTTACAGTGAGATCACATTAGATTCTGTTCCTTATAATAAAGAAGATGCAGACGGAACAATGGAAAAACCGTATCGTTATCTTTGCGCACCGGGGGCAGCCGTAAATGCACCGTTTATGCTCAAAGTATTAAAAGAGGGTCAAGTGTGTGCCTTTGATGTAGTAGATAACGCAGAAGCGCCGACAAAATTCTTATCCTGTTGGATCCTCGATGGAAAAACAGGACAGGTAGTCATACCGGATCCACAACCAACTCCAGACCCGGAGCCGACTCCAAATCCAGAGCCAACTCCGGAACCAGAGCCAACTCCGGAACCAGAACCAACTCCGGAACCGGATATTTCAGAAGATCCGGTTATCCCAGACACCCCGGACCTCCCGTCAAAGGAAGAAGTGACGAAGCAAATCAAGGAGAAAGAGCAGAAGATCAAAGATCTGGATCTTTCCAGGAGATCCGCTGAACTGGAACTGAAAAAGCTGAAGAAAAAGGTCGGGGACGGCGTGATCAAAAGTACGGTAGAAGGTGTAGTCAAAGAAGCGACTGACGAAGCGTCTGCAAAGAATGAGAACAAACCAGTTGTCAGCGTTGTCGGAGAAGAAGGTTTCTATGTGACCGGAAGAGTCGGAGAGACAATGCTTGATCAGATCAAAGAAGGAATGACTGCGACTGTAATGTCCTGGCAGTCGGGAGAATCCTACGAAGCGACAGTTACAGGTGTTGGCAACTCACCGGTAAGCGATTATTCCACAGGAGAGAACCAGAATCAGTCCTTCTATCCGTTCACGCTCGTGATCCACGGAGACGCAAATCTCTCGAATGGTGAGTCTGTGAATCTGTCGATGAATGGAATTGCAGCAGGTAGTGATGGATCGATCTATCTTGAAAAAATGTTTGTCCGCGAGGAAGGAAACCGCTATTATGTCTACAAGCGGGGCGATAATGGCAGATTAACAAAACAGTATGTAGAGGTTGGCAAAAATATGTACAATTCACTGGAGATCACCTCCGGCCTCACAATGGACGACCTGATCGCGTTCCCTTACGGCAGAGATGTCAAAGAAGGCGCAAAGACACAGGAAGCAGATACCCTGTACGACTATTATTAAGAAGACTGAACAGTATCAAAATGAAAGAGAGTGAGGTGCCATTATGTTAGAAGACATCAGACTGGCGTTTCAGGGAATCTGGAATCATAAATTAAGATCTGCGCTCACAATGCTCGGAATCATCATAGGAATCGGTTCCATTATAGCAATTGTGTCCACGATCAAAGGAACGAATGAACAGATTAAGAAGAATCTGGTCGGTGCAGGAAATGACGCGGTAAATGTACAGCTCTATCAGGGTGACTGGCCGATCGATCTGCAGTATCAGTCACTCCCGGACGGAGTGCCGGAGATCTCAGACGAGACACTGCAGGAGGTCGTTGAACTCCCGGAAGTGGAGACAGCGTCTTTATATCATACAAGAAATGAATACGACGCAGTTTACCGCGGCGCAAAGTCATTAAGTAACAGCGTGATTCTTGGAATTGACAGAAATTATCTGGATGTTTACGGATATCAGGTAACCAAAGGAAGAGGATTAACAGACAAAGATTATTCCGAAGGACGAAAAGTAGCCTTGATAGACAAGACAACAGCGGCAAGTTTATTCGACAATGCAGATGTGATCGGAAGAACGATCGAGATCAAGGGAGAGCCTTTTGTTGTCGTTGGAATGGTTGCAAAGAAAGCAGAGTCCCAGCCGGTGATCAACTCAATGGAAGATTACTACCGCTACATGTCAGATGACCAGAGCGGAAAGATTATTATTCCGGATCAAGTATGGCCGGTCATTTACCAGTATGACGAACCGCAGAACCTTGTCGTGCGTGCAAAAAGTACAGATGATATGACAGCGGCAGGAGAGAAAACCGCAGATATTTTAAATGCTATGCTGACAGTTTCAGATGATACCGTAAAATACAAAGGAGAAGATCTGTTAGAGCAGGCAACACAGATCCAGGAGATCAGCAACTCGACAAATCAGCAGCTGATTTGGATCGCCAGCATTTCCCTGTTAGTTGGTGGAATCGGAGTTATGAATATCATGCTCGTGTCGGTTACAGAACGTACCGGCGAGATTGGATTAAAGAAGGCACTCGGAGCGAGAAAGCGCAGAATTCTGACACAGTTCCTGACAGAGGCAGCGGTACTGACACTGCTTGGAGGAATTATAGGTGTTCTTGGAGGAATCGCGCTTGCGTACATTATATCCAAAGTCTCAGCAGTTCCGGTAGCAATCAGCGGAGTTTCGATTGTGATCGCAGTGCTGTTCTCCACACTGATCGGTATTATCTTCGGATTGATCCCGTCCGTGAAAGCGGCGAACATGAATCCAATCGAAGCACTTAGACATGAATAAAAAAACAGTGGAAAAAGAAAATACTTGTTTCAATTTCCTTCCATATCTGTTATAGTATGTGTTAATTAAAAGAGTCAGGAGAATCTGAGTGATCGGATTCTCCGTCTTTCTATGCAAAGAGAAAATAGCAATTATTAAAAGGAAAAGAGAAAAGGGGCATGTAGATTTGAGCAGCAGTACATTCGAAGGAAAGAAAAAGACAGAGAACGGAACAAAGAGGCTGATCTTCACAGCAGTATCTATCTTGCTGGAGATTGTATTCCTTCTCTTTCTGTTCACAAAGGTAAGTGAATACGCAACTATTATTGACTGGGTAACAAGAATCGTGGCAATCTTTCTTGTGCTTGGACTTTACAGCATGGATAAGACTTCATCGATGAAAATGCCATGGATCATACTGATGCTTGCATTCCCGATTCTTGGTGTGAGTCTGTATCTTCTCGTAGGTCTGAATGGAAGTACGAAGAAGATGCGGGCGAGATATGAAGAGATTGATAAAAAACTGCTCCCATATCTTCCGGATAACAGACAGATTCTTGAATGGATGAAAAAAGAGAATCCGCAGGCGGGGGCAATCGCTTCTTATCTGACGAATTACTCCTGTTACCCGGTTTATCAGAACACAGATGTTACCTATTATGATGAGGCAATCAAAGGGCTGGATGCACAGCTGGAGGATCTTTCAAAGGCAGAAAAGTTCATCTTTATGGAGTATCATGCCATTGAAGACGAAGAAGCATGGCAACGGATCCAGACGGTACTTGAAGATCGTGTGAAAGCAGGCGTAGAAGTTCGTATCTTCTATGATGATATGGGATCGATTTGGTTTGTGAACATGGATTTTGCAACAAAACTGAAATCTTTAGGAATCAAATGCCGTGTATTTAACCCGATTCTGCCGGGACTGAATATGTTCCTGAATAATCGCGATCACCGGAAGATTACTGTGATTGATGGAAAGGTTGCTTACACAGGTGGGTACAATCTGGCGAATGAGTATTTCAACATCACGCATCCGTATGGAATCTGGAAAGATACCGGGATCCGTATGGAAGGAGATGCGGTCAAGTCTATGACAGTAGCATTTCTGGAAATGTGGAATGCAGCCGGAAATGTAAAGTCAAAAGAACTTGTACCGGAGAAATATGTGATCAACTATGCATACCAGGCACAACAGCGTGGTTATGTCCAGCCATATGCAGACAGTCCGCTCGATGGTGAGCAGGTAGGCGAGGAAGTATATATCAGTATGGCGAATAAAGCAGAGAAATACTGCTGGTTTATCACTCCATACCTGATTATCACAGACGAGATGACACATGCACTCACACTGGCAGCAAAGCGTGGCGTTGATGTACGTATCATAACACCGGGTATCCCGGACAAGAAGATGGTCTACAGTGTGACCCGTTCCTTCTATCATAATCTGGTTAAGCATGGAGTCCGTATCTATGAGTGGACACCGGGATTCTGTCATGCGAAGATGAGTGTGGCAGATGATAAAATGGCGACCTGCGGAACGATCAATCTCGATTACCGCAGCCTGTACCATCATTTTGAGAATGGATGCTTCCTGGCAGATTGCGACGCAGTGCTGGAGATCCGGGATGATCTGATCCGCACGATGGGAGAAAGCAGAGAAGTGACCGAGCAGTATAAAGAAGGAAGAAGTGCGGGCTTAAGACTCGGACAGCTGATCTTACGTCTGTTTGCGGAGCTGCTCTGATATTATTACCGGTTATACGATGTGCGGACAGCAATCTGATAATATCGTTTGTGGGTTGAATTTGCACCGGATTGATTGTATAATGAACTTGATTGTTGAGAAATTAACAATAGTTTTTTTATGAAATGGATGGTCTGCCGGTCAGAAGATACTGAACCCGACAGCCGGATATGAACTTTATTTTATGAAGGAGGAATCAACGATGATTACCTGGAACAATTTGGATAAGCTTACTTCTTATCAGGAACTTGAGAAGACAGAAAGTGTAGACCTCGCAGCAGTGATGGCCGGAGAGAACGGAGCAGAGCGTGTGAAGAACTACAGCGTTCCGATGGCAGAAGGATTAGCATACAATTATGCAGCGAAGAAAGTGGATGACACAGTTCTCTCAGCTCTTGAGAAACTGGCAGAAGAAGCACAGCTGACAGAGAAGTTCGAAGCACTTTACAACGGAGAAGTTGTGAACACAGGAGAGAAGCGTCTCGTACTTCACCACATGACACGCGGACAGCTCGGAGATGCTGTTGTGGCTGACGGTGTTGACAAGCGTACTTTCTATGTAGAGCAGCAGAAGAAGATTGCTGAGTTCGCGAACAAAGTACATGCAGGTGAGATCACAAACGGTGCCGGAGAGAAGTTTACAACAGTTGTTCAGATCGGTATCGGCGGAAGTGACCTCGGTCCTCGCGCAATGTACCTTGCACTTGAGAACTGGGCAAAGAAGAATGATACATTCAAGATGGAAGCAAAGTTCATCAGCAACGTTGACCCGGATGATGCGGCAGCAGTTCTGAATTCTGTAGATGTTGCTCACTCTATCTTCGTACTTGTATCCAAGTCAGGAACAACACTTGAGACTCTGACAAATGAGTCCTTTGTTAAGGATGCTCTTAAGAACGCGGGACTTGACGCATCCAAGCATATGATCGCAGTAACAAGTGAGACTTCACCACTTGCAAAGAGTGATGATTACCTTGCAGCCTTCTTCATGGATGACTATATCGGAGGACGTTTCTCATCTACATCAGCAGTTGGCGGAGCCGTACTTTCCCTCGCATTCGGACCGGAAGTATTCGCACAGTTCCTTGACGGAGCAGCAGCTGAGGATAAACTGTCCCTCAATAAGAATATCAAAGAGAACCCGGAGATGCTCGATGCATTGATCGGTGTATATGAGAGAAATGTACTCGGATACCCAAGCACAGCAGTACTTCCATACTCCCAGGCACTGAGCCGTTTCCCGGCACATCTGCAGCAGCTGGATATGGAGTCTAACGGAAAATCCGTAAACCGCTTTGGTGAGCCGGTTGATTACGTGACAGGACCGGTTATCTTCGGAGAGCCTGGAACAAACGGACAGCACTCCTTCTATCAGCTCCTTCACCAGGGAACAGATATTGTGCCGCTTCAGTTCGTAGGATTCAAGAACAGCCAGATCGGTACAGATGTTGTGATCCAGGACAGCACAAGCCAGCAGAAACTCTGCGCGAACGTAGCAGCTCAGATCGTAGCATTTGCATGCGGAAAAGAAGACGAGAACCGTAACAAGAACTTCGAAGGAGGACGTCCTTCAAGCATCATTATCGGAGACCAGTTAACACCGGCATCTCTCGGAGCACTGCTTGCTCACTTCGAGAACAAGATCATGTTCCAGGGATTCCTGTGGAATGTAAACAGCTTCGATCAGGAAGGTGTTCAGCTCGGTAAAGTCCTTGCAAAACGCGTACTTGCACATGAGACAGACGGAGCTCTGAGAGTATTCAGTGATCTTCTGAACATCTAATAGAATCATATAAGTAAAAAGTATAGGAATCGTGCTGTCGGCGGAGAGTTCTGCTGACAGCACGATCTTTTATATATTAGGAAAGTGCTTTCCTAATATATAAAAAAACGCTCCGCTTAGGATGCACACTGCGGCGTATAATGTAAGTGTCGCAAGCGACCGCCGCAGGCGCAAGAATGTGCCGAGGCACATTCTTTGTTCAAGCAAAGATTTTGTAAAAGAGAGAGGAAGCAAATGAAAAAGCGAAGGATTAAAGGAATTCAGATGATTCCATATGGACTTCTGGCCGGAGTCATGACAGAAGATTCAATAGAAGAGAGGCAAAGAGAAGTCCGCCTGACAGAGATTTCATCCGAAGGATTCCGCATCCGGTTTTGCAGGAGAGGGAAAGCAGAGGAGAACATTTATCCGAAAGCATTCAAGATCTGCTTCTATCAGATGGATCAGGCAGAGTATCGGGAGATTGAAATTCGTCATTTTCAGATAGAGTCAGGGGAACAGACAGAATTCTATCAAGCCTATGATATTTTCACAGTTCAGGAAGATTATAAAGAGGCCTTTCAGAAGCTCTGTGTCGAATACAGCCGATACATTTCGCTCAAGCTGGAACAGGATGATGTACATCTGGCGCAAGAAATGACCGGTTATCCCGCGCAGGAAGAAGAGGAACATTTCAAGAATGAAACAGAACAAAATAAAGCGTGGTTTCAGAATGCGGAGATCTTCCGAAATCTGCCGGCAGAATTAGCGGTAGAACTGGATCATCCGAAACTATACGAACAATATCTGACCAGACCGATTGAACGGTTCATGAAAGAATACTGGCAGCAGCATGGAATCGAAAAAGCGCGGATCCTGGGAAGACAACCGGACCGGTTGTATATCGGCAACCAATTCTGTCCACATTTATTCCCGGAAGAAGAACAGCTCTTTGCACTTCTTGAGAAAGCAGATAAAGAACGGATGGAAGTGACCGTTGCCTTTTCCTTTATTCGGGAAGACAGGCTTGCACAGACAGAACAGCTGTTGACACGCCTGGATCAGTGGTGTGAACAACAGAAGACTTCCGGGGCGGAGAAGAAACGACTTGAGGTTGTAGTCAATGATTGGGGACTGGCACATCTTGTGAAGCGGAAAGAACATCTGATCCCGTGTCTTGGGACGCTCTTAAATAAGCGGAAGAAAGATCCGAGAATGTCCTACAAGATGGGAGATAAGACGCTGTTGGAACAGAATAATCTGAATGCAGGATTTTATCGCACCTATCTGGAAGAAAGCTTTGGAATCAGCAGTTATGAGTGGGAAAGCTGCGGCTATACACAGGAAATACCGCAAAAGATACAAAACCATCTCCACGTGCCGTTCTATCAGACAAATACGTCGAGCTATTGTACACTTTGCGCTGTACTGGAACACGGTGAACGTGGAAAACAAAGGGAGAGACAAGAATGTCCGGCACCGTGTCTGGAACATAGCTTCTTCTATCCAAAGCATTTATATATGAAGGGAAAATACAACAGTCTGTTCGCATTGGATAAACATCTGTTAGATGAACCGGAGCAGTTGAAGAGAGAACTCGGAATAAAATGGAACCGCCTTGTGGTCAATCTATTGTGAAATGTGAAAAACAGAAGGATGATGGAAGAATGGAGACACAGAAAAGAAAACAGAATGAAAAAGAAAAAGCAGAGAGAAGAATGAAAATCGTTGCAGGACTTGGCTCTGTGGATGAATATATTCCATACGTCCTGGCAGGAGCAGACGAATTGTTCTGCGGATATGTGCCATATAACTGGACAAAAAAATACGGAACCGTACTTCCACTGAACCGCAGGGAAGTGCTGGCTTATAATGTGCAGCTCGGTTCTTTCAGTGAATTAGAGATCCTCTCAGCAATGATCAGGAAGTATAGAAAGCCGGTGCATATCGCGATGAATTCCCTCTATTATATTCCGGAACAATATGAAGAGATTGCAGACATTGTGAAACAGTGTATGAAAATCGGATTCGACAGCTTCATTCTTGCCGATCCGGCATTGATTTTGTACTTGAGACAGAAAGGCATATCCTGTAAGATCCACCTTAGCGGTGAAGTCGGAGAAATGAACCGGGAGGCAATCAAAGTTTTCCGGGAAATGGGAATCGGCCGGATCATCTTCCACAGGAAAAATACAGTTGCATCGATGCGGCAGATGATAGAAGCTGTAAATGCAGAAAGACTGGAATTCGAGGCCTTTGCATTGAACGAATTGTGTCAGTTCACAGGAGCATTCTGTAATTCCCTTCACTGTGACGAGATGGGGTATCTGTGCAGGACAGCTTACTGGGGAGATGCTGAGATGGAAGAGCGTATGGAACGAGTGATAAAAAGAACGTTGGAGACAGAAGAGCAACAAGAACAACAATATCTCTGTGGGAAGAGTGGATGTGCGTTGTGTGCGCTGCCACAGCTGGAGGCAGCAGGGATTACTCATCTGAAGCTGGTTGGACGAGGAAATTATGTGGAAGATATGATCCGGGATATTCGGAATCTGAAGGCTGCGCTGGGGGCTCTGGAGGAAAATCGAAGAGAAGAAAAAGAGACAGGGAGATATATCGATCAATTGAATAAGAAAATCTTTGATGGTCAGCCGTGTGGAAAAAATTGTATTTATAATCCGGGACAGTTTCTTTGAGCTGTATGGGGAAAAAGAGAAAAGTTTGGAATAGAAAAAGAAAGCGTATTTCGTGGAGTAGATTACTCTACGAAATACGCTTTTTCTTTAAATTGTTTCAAATCTTAATATAATTATCATATATAGGATACTCTTTTCAAACATTTCTGTCAATCTGAATACGTTCATTTCGTAAAATTATACAATATCTTAGCGAAAAACAGATATTTTCGTCATTTTAATGTCCATTTCTTAATGGTTTTTTATCTATTCGCCGTCAAATACATGGTCAATTATCAGACAATTTACAAGCTACCAGATCAGAAAATTAAAAATAATTATCTTACTTTATCTAAGTCACTTCGCACTTTTATAATCACATGTATTTAAAAATCAATCATAATTACAATTTTATAGCATTTATTTACCGTCAAATTTTTGGTCAGACGTCTGGAATCCCTTGATTTTCAAGGGGGTTCATAAAAATTTCGTAGAGTAATCTACTCTACGAAATTTTTTGCAAAAAGGGTGAAGGGTTATGGGAAGAAGACCGGCAGATCTGTCAGGAAGAAAGTTCGGTATGTTGACAGCCAAGTATGCGACAGAGAAAAGAGATAAACGGGGTTCCGTTTATTGGCATTGTGTCTGCGATTGCGGAAATGAAATTGACGTGACGGCAGCAGGTCTTGTGCATGGTAATTATCATAGCTGCGGTTGTTTACAAAAGAAGAACCGTCAGGAAATTGCGCAGAGACGACATCTCGTAGACGGAACATGTGTTGAAGTACTAGAAAAAAGAAAAAGCAGAAAAGATAACATGAGTGGTTTCCGTGGCGTTTTCCAGTTGAAGAATTGTAATCGGTATCGTGTGGATATTGGGTTCAAGGGAAAGCGCTATTATGTTGGTCTTTTTGATAATTATGACGAAGCGGTGCAGGCAAGACTCGCAGCGGAGAATCTGATCCACAATGGTTTCATTCAGAAATGGAAGGAATGGAATGAGAAGGAGAAGGAAGATCCGGAGTGGGGGGAGAAGCATCCACTTGTGTTTGATGTGAAGAAAGAGGATGGAGAGATTCGGGTGAGTGTGTGATAGAGATATAGGTTTTATGAAGATGTGAAATACCATTCTGAAACACACAGAATGATTATATTGAAAAATACCTTGCAGAAAAAGAACTGAATCTGACAGCAACGCTGGATGCTAAGGCTGCATATGCTGATGCGGATTTTGTCGAGTGAACCTGTCTGGATAAAGATATGTAGGAAAATAGACGAAATATCGAGAAAAGTATTGATTGCTGGGGTAATTGGATACGACAGCATAAGAAAACACTTAGCCGATTGTGTGGTTATCACACAGCGGGAATTAGAGAGAAATACTATCTGCGAAGAGCAGATGTGTACATAGATTTGCGGAAGAAAAATGACGAGGAGTATTTGAGGGATGAGGAAGAGTAAAATTAGAATACTGCATGTGGCGCAGGCCGCAGGTGGCGTGGATCGCTACATCCGAATGCTTCTCAAGTATTTGGACAAAGAAAAGTTCGAGAATATATTGGTTTGCTCACAGGATTTCCATGAAGAAGACTACAGAGATTTGGTGGATTCATTTGAACAGGTCGAGATGACCAGAGCCATTGGAGGTAGCGACTTAAAGGCGATTAAAGGGGTTAGAGCACTGATAAAAAAATATAAGCCCGATATTGTATATGCTCATTCCAGCAAAGCCGGAGCAATTGCTCGTGTTGCAGATATTGGTTTGAAGAATCACTGTGTATACAACCCACATGGGTGGGCATTTAATATGCGATGCTCTGCAAAGAAAAAGGCAATGTACACGGCTATTGAAAAGATAGCTGCACCGTTCTGCGATAAAATCATCTGCATTTCAGATGCGGAGAAGCAGTCTGCATTGGATAAGAAGATTTGCAGAGAGGACAAACTGCAAGTCATTTTTAACGGTGTGGATATCGAATCCTATGAAAATGGAGTGCGTGGTGCTATTAAGAGGAAAGATCTGAACATTCCAGAAGACGCATTTGTTGTTGGCATGGTAGGACGAATGAGCCCACAGAAAGCACCAGATGTCTTTGTTAAGATGGCAAAGCAAGTGAAAGATGAAGTTCCAAATGCACACTTCATTATCGTCGGCAATGGAAATCAGGAAGACGAAATCAGAAAGTATGCGGAGGACAATGGTTTTTCGAACAGCCTGCATATTACAGGCTGGGTTGATAACCCGATGAGCTATGTTGAACTATTTGATGTGGCGTGCCTATTGAGCCGTTGGGAAGGCTTCGGATTGGCACTGCCTGAATACATGATGGCAGGCAAACCAATTGTAGCAAGTAGAGTGGATGCCATTCCCAATATAATCCGGAATGGAGAGAATGGTCTGCTTGTTGAAGTGGATGATGATATTGGAGCAAGTAAAGCTGTGTTACGAATTCTTCGAGAAGATGGATTGAGAAAGAAGATAGTAGCACAAGGTCTGGAAGATGTGCATAATAGGTTCAATGCCCGAAGAGTTTCAGAGGAACATAGCAAATTATTCAACAAGGAAATGGATTAAAATAATGAAAATAGCGATATTGACATGGCTGCATAACGGGAATTATGGAACTCTCCTACAGGCCTATGCATTACAGAGGTTTTTAAAGAGAGAAGGATATGATGTTAGCAATATTAATTATAAACCTTCTACGATAGAAAAAACGAAGAATCTAATCAAATGTCACAATTCTTTTTCTTTGTTTAAGGAAAAGTATGATGGATATTTGAGTAAAAAACAGGGACAGCCAGAATTGTTATGCCAAAGGAATAAAGCCTTTGAACAGTTTCTGAGTAAAAACTTTAATCTAACCAAACAATATTCAAAACCAAATGAATTGATGGAATTATCAGGAAAATATGATGCTTATATATGCGGATCGGATCAAATTTGGTCCCCAATGCTTCTAAACCCAGTTTACTATTTCAACTTTTTGTCTGAGAATGAACGCAGATATGCGTATGCCTGTAGTTTTGGTGTCAGTGAAATTCCTAGTAAAAAGATGAAAATTATTCGGGAGTATTTGGAAAAATTTGTTGAGATTTCTGTCCGTGAAAAGACAGGTGTAAAAATCGTAAAAACATTGACAGGAAAAAATGTGCCCATGAATGTGGATCCAACGCTTCTATTAGAATATGAGGAATGGAATGAGCTTGCGGTTAATCCTTGCACAAATGGCCGATATGTTTTTGCTTATTTTTTGTCAAGCAAAAAATCTTATGAAGAAATCGCAAAGAAAGTTGCTCAGAAATATAATTGTGAACTCGTTTTGATTCCAACGCAAAAAGAACACTATAAATTTGATGGCACAATTATTCAGAACGCTGGTCCATGTGAATGGCTTGGACTGGTTAAAAATTCATGTGCAGTAGTTACTGATTCTTTTCATGGTAGCATTTTTTCACTTATTTTCAAAAAGGAATTCTATGTAACGAAAAGATTCGATGATACGAGTGTTAAATCCCAAAATTCCAGAATTTACACTTTACTGGAAACATATGGGTGTGAAGATTGTATGGTGTCTGAAATTCAGGATATTGATAAAAGGCATGATTTTAACTGGGAAGCCTTGCATAGGAGAATGAAAATAAATGCATCTGCGTCTAGAGAATGGTTAAATACATGCTTAAAAGGTGTGAGTGATGAAGCATAGTTTAGAAAATATAAGTGAAGAATCCTGCAATGGTTGTGGTGCTTGTTATCAGAAATGTCCAAAACAATGTATCCGGATGGTCGAAAATGATCGAGGCTTTTTGATTCCTCAGATTGGCGACGGGTGTGTGTCATGTGGTCTGTGTGTAGCCGTATGTCCGGAAAAAAAGAACTCTTACTCTCAAAATGAAGTAATCGAAGTTTGGGCAGCGGCGGATATTAAAAAAGAGAATTTGAAAGAAAGTACATCAGGTGGTGTGTTTGCGCTACTAGCAGGACAAATCCTATCTCAAAACGGTGTTGTATTTGGTTGTACATGGAATGAGGATTTACATATAAAACATATTAAGGTAACTCAGAAAGATGATCTGCTCAGCATTCAAAAATCAAAATATATTCAATCGAACACAGCAGATACATTCAAAGAGGTACAAGATTTGTTGAAGAATAAAGTACCCGTTTTATATAGTGGAACAGGATGCCAAATAGCAGGACTTAAATCTTATTTGGGGAAGGATTTCGATTCTTTATATACTGTAGAAGTGGCATGCCACGGTGTTCCTGCCCCCGGACTATTTATAAGATATATTGATTGGCTTGAAAAAAAATATAATACTAAAATTGTAAACTATACATTCAGAAATAAAGTGAAGCATAAAAAAGGAGAGCATTATACTTTTGCATTCGAAGATATGACTGGAAGAAAGTTTTATAAGTATTCCAATGAAGATCCGTTTTATGCCGCTTTTTTGAAAGGAAAAACATTAAGAGATACTTGCTATCACTGCAAATATAAAGGTGCTGGTCACACAGGAGATATACTGCTGTGTGATTTTTGGGGAATTGAAAAAGCCCATCCTGATTTTGATGCGAAGTATGGTGCATCTGCTGTTTTGATATATAGTGATAAAGGTAAGCATTTATTCAAAGATATTCCAGACACGGCAATTCGAAAGAAGAAATCTCAATATGAAACCGTTGTTGCGTGCAATTCCAGTATTATTAAAAGTACAGATGCTAACTGTAAGATGAAATATAGCTTGAATGAGGGCAATCTTGTTGAAAGGATGATTCCTCAAAAATCTATAAAGAACGTTGTTAAAAATCATATTCCGGAATGGCTGAAATATCGTATCATAAAAAAAATGTAGAACAATGGGAGAAGATATGAAAAAAACAATTGTAATGGTTTATGATAAGGCAGTCATCAGCGGAGGTGCTGCAAAAATTGCTATTCAAAGCGCAGTTGAATTGGCAAAGAATCCGGATAATAATGTGATTTATTTTGCCGCAAATGCAGAAGTTGATGAATGTCTGCAATCTAATGATGCTATCAAGGTGGTTTGCATAGATACACCACACATTGCTAATAATAAAAATAAAGTTAAAGCAAGTCTGTATGGAATTTGGAATGGACAGGCAAAAACAGAATTTACAAAATTATTATCAGATTTAGATCCAACGCATACGGTTATTCATATCCATGGGTGGAGTAAAGCGTTGTCGGTATCTGTTGTTGCTGTTGCTCAGAATATGCGTTTTCCGGTTCTCATCACCTTACATGACTACTTTGCGGTATGTCCAAACGGAGGCTTTTTTAATTATCAGAAGAAAGAGCTTTGTCATTTAAAGCCAATGAGTTGGAAATGTATATCCTGTAATTGTGACAAACGTTCCTATTTTCAAAAAATCTGGCGCTGTGTTAGACAGACAGTTCAAAATCGATATGTAAAAAATGCTAAGGACATGCATTTTGCATATATCTCTAATAGAATTTTAACTTTGTCACAGCCATATTTGAAGTCAACAAAATTTCATTATTTGAGAAATCCTATCGACTTATCAGATCAGATGGTAATGGATCATCATTGTAGCAATATTTATCTTTGTGCAGGAAGAGTATCAGAAGAAAAAGGTGTAGAAGATTTTTGTAAAGCTATTACAGAAGTACAGAAAAGTGTTGACATTCGAGGACAAGTTGTAGGAGTAGGTCCGTTGTTGGATACATTAAAGCAGAAATATCCTAAAATTGAGTTTGTTGGCTGGGTTAATAGTACGCAGCTGACAAAATATTATCAAGTAGCTAGAACTTTGGTATTCCCATCTATCTGTAATGAGGGATCGCCTTTGACTATCCCAGAAGCATTGTCAGCAGGGCTTCCGTGTATTGTTACAGACTGTACATCCGCTACGGAAACTATTACGGATGGCATAAATGGTTTAATTTATGATACAGGTGATGTTGAGGCTCTGAAACAAAAAATACAGATTTCATTGGAAGATACTGTTATAGATAGGTTTCAAAAAAATATAAGAGACTCTTTCAAATGTGCGGATTATAGTTATGCAGCATATATTGTTCAGGTTAATCGCTTGTATGATAGTATTCTTATGGAGGAGCAGGAAAGATGAAAAAGAAAATAAAGAAGTTTTTGCATAATTTCTATAAAGGAGCTTATGCAGTTGGCTACCGACATGTTAGTGATAAGGCTACACATTTTGATAATACTCAGCCATTCGAGGTATTGGAACCAACATTACATCGTTGGTATGCGGATTCCTTCCCTTTTGTTGAAAATGGTCGAGAATATATTTTTGTAGAAATAATGGATGATGCTAACGGTGAAAAAGGAACAATAGGTGTAATTGACCTTCAGGATAATAAAGGATTTGTAGAAATCATTAATGAACCATTCCATATGTCATTTCCTAATACTTTTAAATTTAAAAATGATATTTATATGATGCCAGAAACCAGCGAAGCCAATCAGTTGCGTCTTTATAAAGCAGTGGACTTTCCTTATAAATGGGAGCTGCAGTCTGTTTTGTATGATGGTATTGCGGTTGTGGATACCGTCTTTGTTAAGACGGAGGACAATATTATGTACGCTGTTGGCCAGAAACTTCCGGAAAAAAAGAATGTGTTGTTCAAAATTGATACAAATACATGGAAGGCAGAACTTTCTGCATTTAAGGGAAACTATGTGGATAAGCGACCAGCTGGTAACTTTATTCAATATGATAATGGAATCTATCATGCTTTGCAGGAATGCGGTAGAGTATATGGTGAATATTTACGTTTGTGCAAATTAGATTCTTTTGATGGCGAGACATTGCAGGAAAGAGAAATTGGTACTTATTCCGTCTCTGACATGACCATAAATAGTAAAAGAAACTATCGGCGTGTACACACGCTCAATAAAATGGGTAATCTTGAAGTAATTGATTTGTTATATTATCAGATTAATCCTACGATTTTGTTAGAGAAAGCGAAGCGTGTAATAAAGAAATAGGAGAGAGATAGAGGTTCATATATGAGTAAAGAAAAAATTGGAATAATTACATACCATTTTGCCAGAAACTATGGAGCAGTTCTACAGTGCTATGCCCTCAGAAAATATTTGGAGAAAGTGGGTTACGATGCTACAGTACTGAATGCAATTTCCAGAGTTCAGGAGAAAAACAATTCTGTCTTTCATAAGAAAGATGGAATTAAGAATGTAATTGTGAATATTGTACTGCTGCCATTTGTAAAGCAGAGGCTCAGGAAAGAAAAGGGGTTTGCAGATTTTGTAGAAAATTATATTCCGCATACAGAAAAAGTTGTAAATGAAGAGCAACTAAAAGCATTGGTGGACCGGGAACAGTATCGAGCCATTATCACTGGAAGTGATCAGGTGTGGAATCCGCATATCTTTGATTTTGACGAGATGTTCTTTTTCCCATTTGAGACGAAGGCAACAAAGATTGGCTATTCAGTAAGTATCGGAGAGTCATCTTTGGAGGATATTCGTGGATATTCTAAATATGCAAAGGATTTTCCGTATGTTGGTTTGAGAGAAAAGGGTGCGAAAGAAAAAGTAGAAGCAGTTTGCGAGCACAGTGTTGTGGACACAGTTGATCCAGTCCTTTTACTGACAAGAGAAGATTGGGAAACATTTGTAGATAAAAGCAGTCCACTTGCTAAAGAAAAATACCTGCTTTGCTATCTCATTGATAAGAAACCTATCAAGCAGAATATGGCAATTGCAGAGCAGATTGCAAAAGAGCGCGGACTGAAAATTAAGTATATTTGGATGCATTTGGAAAAAGAATCCTTCCGTGGCAATTTTATCAATGATGCCAGTCCGGTAGAATTTTTGAATTATGTGTATCATGCTTCAGCTGTCATGACAGACGGATATCATGGTACGGTTTTCTCTACAATTTTTAACAAGCCCATGTATTCCGTGATCAATAACAGACAAAGCACGGATTCTAGAATTCGGGATTATCTGACCTTGATTGGTCTTGAGAGTAGAATTTTTTATGGTGATGCGCCAGTTATTCCAAAAGAAGAGATTGATTACACAGAAGTAGACCCCAAAATTCGATCAGTTGCAGATGCATCAAAGGCGTTTCTTCAAAGTGCAATCAATAATGAGAGGGTAGTGAGATGAAAAAAGTTATCTATATAGTGAAATCCGAGTTACATATTTATCCCCCATGCATTGCACAAATTCGTATGTTGAAGAAGAACGGTGTGGATGTCGAGGTGTGGTATGGCTCTTGTGCTAAGCAACTGCTGGCAATTTTTGATGCAGAAGGTATTCCTTATGTTGACCTTCACGAACAGCGTGGAAAACTGCGTGGAAAACTGGATAGACTCAATAACTGGCATCAGTTTGCTTCAGCAGTGAAGAAGAAAATGAAAACTATAAAGAATGCTTCGCAAACACTGTTTTGGTTTGGAACCGCAGAGACTGCAATGCCGATGGTGGGCAAGTTGAAGGGATATAATTATGCGCTGACATCCTTGGAACTCTTGGATGACAATAAGACTAAGAATAGGCTTTTTAGTATGCTCACAGGAGATGCAAAGTTCATTGTTTGTTGCGAGACAACGAGAGCTTTTATTATGAGAAACTGGTATGGTCTGAAGAAGTTGCCTTATGTTATGCCGAATAAACCATACGATTTTCATGACGAAAGACGCAAGACGCCGTCTATTGAAGCGACCAAGAAAGCAATTGAACTGGTCCAGGATAAGAAATTTATTATTTATCAGGGAATCTTGAAAAGTCGGGATTATATGCTGGAGATGGCAAGGGCAATTCGTGATTCCGGTAGTGGATATTACTTTGTATTGATGGGTCTGGACCCGGAAAATATTTTTGCAGATATTAAAAAAGAATATGATAAGAGTATTTTTATTAAGAATATTCCTGCACCATATCATCTAGAAGTGACTAGCTATGCTGCCATTGGTTTTGTTTTTTATGATGATCGGAATAGTTTGAACCGTGCATTTTGTGCTCCAAATAAGATTTATGAATACTCTGGTCTGCGTATTCCCGCAATCGGAAATGAAGTTCCTGGTCTGGTTAATACAATCGGAGCTGCTAAGGCTGGCGTTTGTGTACCTATGAAAAAAGATGCTTTGATGCGTGCGATTCGTGATATTGAAGAACACTATGATTTGTATGCTAAAAACTCCTATGATTTTTATCTGGGAACAGATAATGAAGCATTGATGAAACGAATTATTAAAGAAAACATATAAGCAAGACATTCTTATGTTTGTATGACTGTTTCTGACGAGGGAGGCGAAAAAATGAAGGGCAAAATTCGATTGACCACATTATGCTATATATTGGGTATATTTTGGATTTATAAGTTGGAATGCCTATTATATGTTGACAGACTTTTTACAGTGTTCTATTTTGTACTTTCGCTACTTCAGTTGTTTATAGCAATATATCTACTGCAAAGAAATGAATATAAAATTGGCAGATATGATAAATTGATTATTGCTTTCTGTGTATTAATGATAGCAATGAATATAATAAATAAGACTTCATATATACATAGTATAAAGGAAGCAATTAGAATATTGCTCATGTGGAGTACAGTAAAGATTGGGGTTACATCCGATGAGGGAAGTTTTTTTGAGTGGGCATATAAAATTGGTTTGACTTGTACTGTATTAAATACTATTTCTGCAATTATATTTCCAAATTCCATGTATGTAGATGCGATGGGAGCAGCTTCAGTCTTTCTGCTAGGTGGAGATAATGCTGCAATTAGACTATATATTTTATCCATAATGTTTGGCGTACTATATAATTTTTATCATAGGAAAAAATATAAAATTCCAGTATTTGCAATATTTAATCTAATTCTGTTTGCTTTTTTACGTGATATTGCAACTGCAAAACTTATGGCTGTAATTATTATTGCATTTTTGTTTATATTAGAATTAAAAGATATTAAGTTTCTTACTCCGATATTTGCAATAATATTTAATGCATTTATCTTTTTTACCGTAGTCATTATGCAGTCAATATCCAATTTTTATGTAAATATTTTTGAAGCATTGGGTAGAAACGCCACATTAACTTATAGAACGACGCTTTGGTCAATTTCGTTTAAGTGGATATTAGAGCGACCTTGGTTTGGTTATGGATATCTGGATGATGACAGTTTTAATTTTATGGTCAAAGAAAGAACAACTACTGGATTGTTTAATACTGGAAACCCACACAACACTTATTTGACACTATTATTAGCCGGAGGTATAGTTCTATTTACTTTTTTTATTATTATTCTTATAAGAACAAGTAAAATGTCGAGGGAGTGCCCTATATTTATCACTAATGTTTTAAGTGGTTTTCTGGCTACACTGATGTTGCATGCTCAAGTCGAAGGAAGGGATCAAGCTTTTATTCTTTTGATTTGCTGTGTGATTTATTATGTTTCAAAGATAAAAGATGGGCTACCGATAATCAATAAAAAAAGGCTAAAATTGTTTAGATAAAATATGAAGTGATATTAGAGAATGCAAGCAAGTTGCAGTGAGGAGAAAGAGAATGGAACTAGCAAGTAAAGATGCCTGTACTGGTTGCGGAAATTGTAGATTGGTATGCAAGAAAAAAGCTGTTACGTTCACACGAGATGCGCTGAATAATATTTACCCAGTGATTGACAGTGGTAAATGTGTAGGGTGTGGTTTGTGTCAAAAAGTATGTCCCGCGATTAATCAGGTGGAAAAAAATAGACCAAAAGCGTGTTATTCCTGTTATGCTTCAAACGAGGCAATTCGGAAATCTAGTGCTTCTGGTGGTGTTGCGCAAGCAATTTATAGATGGTGTTTGAAAAAAGATATCCCATTTGCGGGTGTATATTTTGATAACAAAGAATTAACGGCCAAGTATAAACTAGGATTTTCAGAAGAAGATATTCATCAATTTGTGAATTCAAAGTATACATTTTCTTTTATGGAAAATATTAGTGAGGATGTTATTGATATCTTAAAAAATGGGAAGCCACTTGTCTTTATTGGTTTGCCTTGTCAAGTAGCGGCAGTAAAAAAATATGCAGAAATAAATAAAGTCAACACGGAGAACCTGTTTACAGTCGATATCATTTGTCATGGTGTGCCTTCTGATCTTTATATTAAAGAGCATGTTAAAAACATATGCAATGGGGAGGCTGAAATTGAAAGATTATCATTTAGAGATGAACGCTTCATGACATCCAAATTCGTATTTAGTGTGGATTATAATGGAAAGAACTATCATAAATACGTAGAAAGTAATGATAATTTCCAAATCGGATATCACAATGCAACAATTTACAGACCTAATTGCTATAGTTGCAAGTATGCGGGACCTAACAGATGTGGGGATTTAACAATTGGAGACTTTACTGGACTAGGTAGAGTGGAGTCTGTTGATGGAGATATTGCAGAGATGAAATACCAAGGAGTTTCTTGTGTACTTTGTAATTCAGAGAAGGGGCAGAAGGTTCTTGCGCAGATAGAGAATGAAAAGTATCTTTCTATTGATTCAAGACCCATTGAAGAAGCACTGAAGTTTGAAAATCAGCTTGCGTGTCCTTCTATTCCATCGGCATATCGTAATCGTTTTGTAGAGTTATATCCGGAAAAAGGTTTTGATAAGGCATGTAACGTTGTATTTAAAAAGGAAAAGTTGAAGAGACCAATTATTCATGCGGCGAAAATGTGTGTAAAGAAAGTGTTGGGAAGGAGATAAATGGATAAAATAAGAAAAATGTTGGGTACCAAACTCTTTCAAAATGGAATGTGGTTGTTCATTCTTCAGATTTTTAACACGGTTGTACCATTGTTGACATTGCCGTACATTACGAGAGTTTTGGGAACATCTAACTATGGTATTTTTTCATTATCTCTGAACTGGGTGACTTATTTTCAGGTTATTGTAGAATATGGTTTTGGTTTTACGGGGGCAAGAAAGGTATCTATCGAAGGAGATGATGATTTACAAAACTTATATAGTAGAATAATAAGCGCAAGACTTTTATTGTTGGCAGTTTCCTATTTGGGAATGAATGTTCTTGCTTATGTAACACATGTTGGTGTGCAACAGTTTGTAAGTATGAATATTCTATTTCTTGTGATTATTGGCGTTGCATTCCAGTTAACCTGGCTTTTTCAGGGAAAACAGGACATGAAGCTGATTACCATAATTAATGCAGTGTCTCGCCTGATTTCAGTAATTCTGGTTTTCTTGGTTGTTAAAACGGAAGCTCATTTATATTTGTATTGCTTTTGCTATTCGGTGACATTTATTTTTTCGGCTGTTTTAGGTTTGTCATTGTCAAGAAAAAAGTATGGATTGAAGGTGAGGCTTTGCAGATTTAAGGAAGCTATTGATGAAATAAAAGATGGTTGGTATTTGTTTATTTCCCAGGCAATGTCTAAAATTTTTAGCAGTGTGGGAGTCACTGTTCTTGGTACAGTAGCTGTATCAAGCATTGTGGGCATTTATTCAGCAATATATAAGATTCCTTATATTATGATTTTGTTTTTCAGTCCAGTTAGCCAAGCACTTTATCCACACATCAGTGTGAAATTTTCGGAATCTTTCCAAAAGGGATGTAAAACGGTAAAGCAGGCAGCAATGTGTATCGTAGGTCTTTTTGCAATAGGTGGATTTCTGATTATTTTGTTGCGTGACTTTTTGATTTCTATTGCCTTTGGTACAGCCTATACAGAGTATTCTAATATAATTATACCTTTGGTTATTTGGATGATATTGTCAATTACAAATAATTTTTTGGGAATTCAATTTCTTGTAGCAAGTGGACATCAAAAAGAGTATAGTCAGGCATTCTCTTTGAGCGCAGTTGTCACAGTGCTCCTGAATGTTGCACTAGGTTTCGCCTTTGGCATCTATGGTGTTTCCAGCGCAGCTGCTATCGGTGAAGCAGGTTTGACGTTGATGTTAATACTTAAAATAATAAAATTAAAATCCAAGGAAGAGGAGAACATATGAAAAAAGTAATGTTGGTCTTTGGCACAAGACCGGAAGCAATTAAAATGTGTCCGCTTGTAAATGAACTGAAAAAGCGAAAAGAATTACAGACAATAGTTTGTGTGACGGGTCAGCATCGTCAAATGTTGGATATGGTATTGGAAGCGTTTTCTGTTACACCAGATTATGATTTGTCCATCATGAAGGATAAACAGACGTTGTTTGATGTGACGACAAATATCTTAAACCGCATTAAAGAAATACTAGAAAAGGAAAGACCGGATGTGGTGCTTGTTCATGGCGATACTTCTACAACGTTTGTGACTGCCCTCGCTTGTTTTTATCTTCAGATTCCGGTTGGTCATGTAGAAGCCGGATTGCGTACATATAATATTTACAGTCCCTATCCGGAGGAGTTCAATCGTCAGGCTGTTTCGATTATCAGTAAGTTTAACTTTGCTCCGACAGAGCTTTCAAAGCAGAATCTACTGAAAGAGGGTAAGAAACCGGAAAGCATTTATGTGACTGGAAATACAGCAATTGATGCCTTAAAGACTACAGTACGCGAAAATTATACTCATCCTGAATTGGAATGGGCAAAAGACAGTCGTCTTATTATGATAACAGCACATCGCCGCGAAAATCTTGGCGAGCCGATGCGTCATATGTTTAAAGCGATTCGGCGTGTGATGGATGAGCATCCGGATGTCAAGGCGATTTATCCTATTCATATGAATCCGGTCGTACGCGAAATTGCGAATGAATATTTGGGGAATGATGACCGCATCCATATCATCGAGCCTTTAGATGTTTTGGATTTCCATAATTTCCTGAGCCGTAGTTATCTGATTCTGACAGATTCTGGCGGAATTCAGGAGGAAGCCCCTTCTCTTGGTAAGCCTGTCCTGGTCATGCGCGATACAACCGAGCGTCCAGAAGGTATTGCAGCAGGTACTTTAAAACTAGTAGGGACAGAAGAAGAAACGATTTATAACGAGTTCAGCCGTTTACTTTCTGACAAAAGCGAATATGATGTGATGAGCAAAGCAAGCAATCCATATGGAGATGGTCATGCTTGCGAGCGAATTGCAGATGTTTTAGTAAATGAACTGTGATAGGGGAAGATAAAAAATGGGAAAATATTTTGGAACAGACGGCTTTCGTGGTGAAGCTGGTACCGAGTTGGTGGTGCGTGTCATAGCGGAAGCACCTGACCATGATACCTGCCAGAAATATGTGGATGAAGTAGTCAACGTTATTTGTGAAAAGGGATATAAAGCATAAAGTCAATGACAACTCTGGCAACTCCCCAGAGTTGTTTTTTATAAAAAGGAAAGTATAATAGGAGAGAAAAATAAATAACGGGAGGGATAAACCTATGTGTGGAATCGTTGGTTTTACTGGAAATCGACAGGCAGCACCGATCCTGCTGGATGGACTGTCTAAACTGGAATATAGAGGATATGACTCAGCTGGACTGGTTGTCCGTGATGGAGAGAATTTGGCACAGGTTGTGAAAGCAAAAGGCCGTTTGTCTAATCTGATGGAAAAAACAGATAACGGCAATGCGCTGAAGGGAACTTGTGGTATTGGACACACTCGCTGGGCAACACATGGGGAGCCGAGCCAGACAAATGCACATCCTCACGTTTCAGGTAACTGTACTCGCTCTGGTTCTGGGGAAGTTGAGTCTGAGGTTGTCGGAGTACATAACGGTATTATCGAAAACTATACAGAGCTGAAAGAGAAGCTGTTAAAGCATGGTTATACATTCTACAGTGATACAGATACAGAAGTAGTAATCAAACTGGTTGACTACTATTATAAGAAATATAACTTAGGACCGATCGATGCGATTGCAAAGACAATGGTTCGTGTGCGCGGTTCTTATGCACTGGAGCTGATGTTTAAGGATTATCCGGGAGAAATCTGGGTTGCAAGAAAAGACAGTCCGATGATTATTGGTATCGCAGATGGCGAGACCTATGTGGCATCTGATGTTCCTGCTATTCTGAAATATACAAGAAATGTATACTATATCGGAAATCTTGAGTTTGCGAAACTTACTCCGGGCGAGGCTCATTTCTATGACCTGAACGGTGATGAGATCGAGAAAGAGACAACAGAGATCAAATGGGATGCAGAGGCAGCAGAAAAGGCCGGCTTCGAGCATTTTATGATGAAAGAGATCTATGAGCAGCCGAAAGCAATCCGTGATACTTTGAATTCAGTTGTAAAAGACGGAGTGATCGATTTTACTGATATTGATCTTACAGAGGAAGAGATCAAGAAGTACAGCCAGATTTACATTGTTGCGTGCGGATCTGCATGGCATGTCGGAGTAGAGGCGCAGTATGTAATCGAAGAGATGGCTCAGATTCCGGTTCGAGTAGAGCTTGCATCTGAGTTCCGTTATCGTGAGATGCCGCTTGTGAAGAATGGTCTGGTTATTGTGATCAGCCAGTCCGGAGAGACAGCGGATACATTGGCAGCAATGCGTATGGCGAAAGAGAAGGGACTTGCAACACTTGCAGTTGTAAATGTAATTGGCAGCAGTATTGCCCGTGAGGCAGACAAGGTGTTCTATACACTGGCAGGACCGGAGATTTCGGTTGCGACAACAAAGGGATACAGTGCACAGCTTGCAGCTCTTGATTGTATTGCGGTTCAGTTCGCGAAGGTGAAAGAGCTGATCACAGACGAGCAGTACAGCTACTACATTTCTGAACTTCAGACAATTCCGGAGAAGATAGAAAAGATTCTTCAGGACAAGGAGAGAATCCAGTGGTTTGCAGCCAAATATGCGAATGCACATGATGTTTTCTTTGTAGGCCGTGGAGTGGATTATGCAGTGTGTCTGGAAGGAAGTCTGAAACTGAAAGAGATTTCTTATATTCATTCCGAGGCTTATGCAGCAGGTGAGTTGAAGCATGGAACAATCAGTCTGATCGAGGACAACATCCTTGTGATCGGAGTTCTGACACAGAGCAAGCTGTATGAGAAGACAGTCAGCAATATGATGGAATGCAAGAGTCGTGGCGCATACCTGATGGGTGTGACAAACTATGGCAATTATGAGATGGAAGATAAGGTAGACTTTACAGTCTATGTTCCGAAGGTGGATGAGCACTTTATGGGAAGTCTTGCAGTAATTCCGCTGCAGCTGCTCGGATATTATGTAAGTGTTGCAAATGGACTTGATGTAGATAAGCCGAGAAACCTTGCGAAGAGTGTAACAGTAGAGTAAGAGAATTGTTGATATAAAATTGACATTAAAAGTACCAAAGGAGTTATAGCATTATGGGAAAATATTTTGGAACAGATGGTTTCCGTGGTGAGGCGAATGTAGTTCTTACAGTAGAGCATGCATTTAAAGTAGGACGTTATCTTGGATGGTATTTCGGACAGGACCACAAGGCCAGAATTGTAATCGGAAAAGACACAAGAAGAAGTAGTTATATGTTTGAGTATGCACTTGCAGCAGGATTGACAGCATCAGGAGCTGACGCTTACCTTCTTCATGTGACAACAACACCAAGTGTTTCATATGTAGTAAGAACAGAGGATTTCGACTGCGGACTTATGATTTCAGCGAGCCACAATCCATACTATGATAATGGTATCAAGGTAATCAACAGCGAAGGTCATAAGATGGAGGCTGAGGTTGAGGCAAAGATCGAGGCTTATATTGATGGGGAGATTGATGAAATCCCGCTGGCAACAAAAGAGAACATTGGCCGCACAGTTGACTATGCAGCAGGAAGAAACCGTTATATCGGTCATCTGATCTCTCTTGCAACACGTTCTTTCAAGGATATGAGAGTTGGACTTGACTGTGCGAATGGTAGTGCGTCAAGCGTTGCAAAGAGCGTATTCGATGCACTTGGAGCAAAGACTTATGTAATCAACAATGAGCCAAATGGTGTGAATATTAATACAAACTGTGGTTCTACACATATCGAGGTTCTGCAGGAGTATGTAAAAGAGAAACATCTGGATATCGGATTTGCTTATGACGGAGACGCTGACAGATGTATTGCAGTTGATGAGAATGGAAATGTTGTAGACGGAGACCGCATTATTTATGTATGTGGTAAATATCTCATGGAGCAGGGAAAACTGAAAGACAATACAGTTGTTACAACAATTATGTCTAACCTGGGACTTTATAAAGCATGCGATAAGATTGGTATGAAGTATGAGCAGACAGCAGTTGGTGACAAGTACGTTTACGAGAACATGCTTAAGAACGGATATGTTCTTGGAGGAGAGCAGTCCGGACATATCATCTTCAGCAAACATGCACGTACAGGTGATGGTATCCTGACATCTCTTATGGTTATGGAAGCGATCATTGAGAAGAAGCAGACACTTGGAACACTTGCAGATGAAGTGAAGATCTTCCCACAGCTTCTGAAGAATGTTCGTGTAAAGGATAAGAAAGACAGCACTGGATAACGCAGCAGTTCAGGCGGCAGTAGAGAAAACAGCTGAAGAACTTGGAACAGACGGACGTATCCTTGTTCGCGAGAGTGGAACAGAGCCGGTAATCCGTGTTATGGTAGAAGCAGCTTCTGACGAGATCTGCGAGAAGTATGTAGACAGCGTAGTGGAAGTAATTGAAAGCGAAGGTCTTTGCGAGTAATCTCATATCACTTGGGGAACTATGTGCAAAATAACATTAATTAAATTTCCACAGATGATTGAAGATTGATAAACAAATAAAAAATAATCACTTTTATCCACAGAGTAACAGCAAATCAGAGACGAAAAGATTTTTTTTGATTCTCTGTTTTGCACAAAAACTGTCAACGAACGTGATTAGTGTTCTGGACAGTTACAATCAATTGTATTTTAAAGATGAATCCGCTATACTAGATATTAGATAATATCGAAAAGAAAGTGAGATGAGAGAAGGTGCTGATTGATATAAAAAAGAAATTTGCATCTTTGGGAAGTAACTGGGAAGCATATATACAATTTCTTGAAATAAAGAGTTTTGTAGAAGCTAGTAATTGTCTTAGAGAGATGGAAATAAGCATATTAAGTATTTTAACGTGTATCGATCAAGCATGTACTGCTGAAAAAGAAACTTTGTTTTCACATGTAAACATTGAGCCAAGAATAATTGAGGCTATAGAAAATGACATTGAACTACTTTATTTAATTCAGGGAGTTCAAGATAGAGATGATATGATAGATGAAATGTTCCCATGGGATGAATTGTCAGATGATGATTATCCATCAGATGTTATGGCGCTGATTTTTGATGCAATAGACATTAGGAAACAGATAGATGTTCTTGGTGTTACAATATCAACATTTTTGGTGTTTTTAGATGAAAAAGCAACAGTACAAGAAAAGAAATTTGCAAAGGCAATGCTCAAAATATATAGACAATTATTATATTTTGGGAAAATTGAAAAAATATATTTTCAGATAGGAAATCTAAAAAATGAAGCATCAAAACGTAATAGTAATGATCATACAACGAGGGTTGAGATGATTTTTTCTCTTCATAATCAAGATAAATATATTTTGAGAGTGGATATGCCCCATAAAGGGCAGGCCATGATACACATAAATCTTAATGAAAGTATATTTGATGGAAATGTTGCAAAACTTGTATCTACAGCATTCCCATTTCCCGATGATAGCATAATTATTGAACAACTCTCTTTTTTAGGAGATGATATGCTAAAATTATTTTATAGGCAAGAGAATATATTTTGGTTTCGTATTGAATTTAAAAAGAAAGTCGAAGAATTTATTCAAGAGAAGTCGAAAAAAGATTTTTTATGTAAGTTGTATGATGAAAGATGTCATTATTTTGAGTTATGGGAAGAAGATAATCTTCAAGAGGAAATGGTTCTTTCTTTTTTTGATAAACAATGTACTGTGCTAAGAGAATTAAATTTGAATAATTTTAATGAATTGTATTTTGTGAAATTTGATCAGAAGATTGTTGAGGCACTAGGAAAACTCCGATGGGTAGATCATTTTGTCCATATAATAGTAGAAGAATTATATAGAGAAAAGGAATTTAAAAATATAAGCCATATGAGTATAAGAGAGTTGTTATGGCTTATTTTTGATACGGCGAAAGATTATGATATAATGTGGCAGGGAAGAGAGCTTACAAAGGAAAAATTTATACAAGAAGATTTATTAAAAATTTGTAATTGGATTGTGGAAATATAAATAAAGACGAATAATAATGTGAGCAGCTACAACACAGACTCTTTTTGATGAACTTTTGGAACAACCTTTAATGCTTCATCAAATCTGCGTCTGCAAGTGAACCCAACACCCAGCAATCGTTAGATCTTCTCATTCTTTTTCTAAAAATATGCACAGGGATTGTGGGCTGCTCCCATTTAAACAGTGACCACGTTGTGGTCTGACCTTATTAAATTATCATAAACAAATAAATTCGTATTTACAAATCACATATAAAGTGATAGACTTATGAAAATATGAAAAGAAATTAAGTGTCTAGTACCTGCTCTATATGTAGGTACTGGTAAGAAAAAAGAGGCGGAAAAGAACGAATGAAAACAATCAGTGATAAGATTTTTGAATTATTAAAAGAAAAGGGAATGAGCCAGAAAGAATTTGCCCAGAGAACAGGAATTGCAGAGAGTTCCATAAGTGACTGGAAGAAAAAAAGAACAAATCCGGTAAGTGATAAGATTTTGATCATTTGTGAAGTATTGGATGTGACACCATATGAGCTGTTATCAGGAGCAGAGCATACAGGAAACAGAAGCAGGGATAATAATACTTATGTGATTAGTAAAGAGACAGAAATTGGAATGCTGGTAGAAACATATCAAAAATTAGATACAAATGCACAGAAAAGGTTGATCGGATATTTGGAAGCACTAAAAGAGCTTTCATAAAAATTTACCAATTAAATCCGTATAAACGAATGAATAGTGAAATAAGATGTAAAAGTGGCGGACTACCTATATCTGGAAACCAGGTAACAATTGATAGTTAATCTTATTGTTTAAAGTGGATGGGAAGCGTAAGATTTTAGTCGTGTGAGATTCACATAAAAATCTAGATAATAATTAGGAAGGAAATGACTTGATTATATTATATATAAGTAATATAATTAACAAATCAGAATATTTATATGAATAAGAAACAGGTATTAGCGGAATTGATTAAAAATTTGGAAGAATGTTCGGAAAGGGGATATGTTTTTCATCCTAAGTTTATGTATGAGTTTCAAGTACTGCTTAAAAATGCTACGGGTAATGAAAAAGAAATTTTCACATTATTAGTAAAACAATTAAATTTTTTAAAGGAACTGGGAACAAATGTATGTAAAGCAGATAGTAATGAAATAATAAAGAATCAAGATAGAGATTATTATTCATTGCATTTATCGGGAAAAAATTTTAACTTTAGATTATTGATGGCATTTGACGAAAAAGATACACCTAAATTTTTAGTAGCATTCTATGAACGTGCAGGAAAGAAAAAAACAGATTATACTCAATATAAGAAGGTTTTGGACAGTAGATTTGAGGAAGTCTAGAAAAGGGAGAATTTATAGTATGGAGAAAAAAAATAAGGAAAATAGCATTTCATTAGAGGATTTATTAGCTATGTTTGAGGATAATATTTCAATTGCTGATATTAATGCATCGAGATATTTGGGTAAGATTTCAGCATCTATTGTTAAGCGTAGAATGGAATTGAAAATGTCGCAGAAAGAATTTGCAGGATATCTTGGAGTTAGTCAGGGGATGGTATCAAGATGGGAAGGTGGAGATTATAATTTCTCAATTAAGGCACTTTCAGAAATTGCAGAGAAATTAGAGTTAGAATTATATATTAATTTGAAACCTCCAGTTAAGAAATCAAAGGAATGCTATATAGAGCAGAAGAAGGAATATATATTTGCTAGGGATGATGATAAAAAATTTAGTAAAAGTAATATTCTTCAATTTAATTCTAAAAGAAATCATCTAGATAATAATACAATAAAGATAATAAATAATTTTGAGTTGCAAGAAATGTAAAGAGAGGTAAATAAGATGTTACAATATGTAAACGGATTTTCATGTGCTATGGATTCTGAAAAAGATGAGTTGATAATTAAATTGTTACAACGTAGTCCTGATTTTACTGATGATAATGATGGTGTAATAATGGATGAAGTGGCAACAATTGTTATGGGAAAGGTGACAGCACAACGTTTATTGGAAGGATTAAAAGAAATGCTAGAAGATGAGGTCGTTTAATAGTTACTATTTATTAAGAAACATGACTCCAAGGCTGACCACATTGTGGTCTGACCTCATTATATTTTCATCCCTAGATATCCGTATAAACGAAGAAAATAAGTAACAAAAGAGTCCGAAGTAAAAGTGAATGCATATTGCTGCGGGATGAGTGAAAATTAGATATGATCTTAGAAAGAAATTTGAACAGATTGATTACCTACTTACATTGCATTCCATGATACGAAGACAGGAATACATAACATTGGTGTCAGGCACTTAAATTATTACGAAATATTGTGGACGAACTTTCGCTGGCATTGGCATTGAGAGAAGATGCGGATGAACAGCCTGTGACAAGGAGCGTGAGAAAAATGAATTTATCAAAAATACATCATATTGCAATCATTGTATCTGACTACGAAGCCGCTAAGGATTTTTATGTGAACAAGCTGGGGTTCTCTGTCATCAGAGGAAAACTACCGTCCGGAGCGTAAAGACTGGAAGCTGGATCTGCGTGTCAATGAGCAAACAGAGCTGGAGATTTTCGCAGAAGAAAACCCGCCGAAGCGTGTAAACCGACCGGAGGCCTGTGGTCTGCGTCATCTTGCGTTCTGCGTTGATAGCGTGGAGCAGACGGTGAATGAGTTGGCGGAAGTCGGTATTGAATGTGAGCCGATTCGGGTTGACGATTATACCGGAAAGAAGATGACTTTCTTCCATGACCCGGACGGGCTGCCGTTGGAACTGCATGAGTAAAAAGGAGAACTATAAGTTACCATGATTACGGAGAAGACTTCTACCATGCATTGCATTCTATAAAAAGCGTTGCCTGGTAAAGAAAAAATAATAAGATAAATAAAAAACAGGAGTCGCGGCGTACAACACAGGTAACGCAAACCGACTCCTGTTTCCTTTCATCCATTTCCTTCATATCCTGATCGAAGAAATGAACTTCATCCGGATAGGTCTCGCCAGGTTCTTTTCGTCCTTCCGGTGAATGGTACTGCATTTATTGAGTTCGGAATTGATAATTTGAGTATACCGTATCGTTAAGGGGATGTCCACTTTATTATTTTTCTAAAAATGATTGGAAGAGTCAGATTTATAGTGTATGATAAGAATGCAGGGTTAAGCTGTCAGAATTTACAACAGGAGGTTTACATCATGGAAAAAGCAAGGGTATATTATACTGATTTCCGGGCGAAGCTTGGCGAAGGTCTTCCAACGAAGCTGAAACGTCTGATGAAGAAAGCAGGAATCAGTGAGATTGACATGGAGAATAAATTTGTGGCGATTAAGATGCATTTTGGAGAGATGGGGAATATCAGTTATCTCCGTCCGAACTATGCCAAGGCGGTTGCAGATGTCGTGAAGGAGCTTGGGGGAAAGCCATTTCTTACAGATTGTAATACACTATATCCGGGCAGTAGAAAGAACGCACTGGAGCATCTTTACTGTGCATGGGAGAATGGATTTACACCGTTGAGTGTCGGATGTCCGGTGATTATCGGAGACGGCCTGAAGGGAACGGATGATATTGAAGTTCCGGTACAGGGAGGAGAGTACATAGAGAAAGCGAAGATCGGACGCGCCGTGATGGATGCGGATGTATTTATCAGTCTGACGCATTTTAAAGGGCATGAGACGACAGGTTTCGGTGGTACGATCAAGAATATCGGAATGGGATGTGGTTCCAGAGCCGGTAAGAAGGATCAGCATTCTGTTGGTAAGCCAACGATCGATCAGGAAGCCTGCAGAGGATGTAAGAGCTGTCTGAGAGAGTGTGCGAATGATGGCCTGATTTATGATGCTGATGCAAGAAAGATGTCGATTGATCTTGAACATTGTGTTGGTTGTGGAAGATGTATCGGAGCATGTAACTTTGATGCCATTTCATTTATGGACAGTGCGGCAACCAAGGTATTGAACTGTAAGATGGCAGAGTATACAAAGGCGGTTGTGGATGGAAGACCGAACTTCCATATTTCACTGATCGTTGACGTATCACCGAACTGTGACTGTCATCCGGAGAATGATGCACCGATCCTTCCGAATATCGGTATGTTTGCCTCTTTTGATCCGCTGGCACTGGATCAGGCGTGTGCAGATGTCTGTCTTAGCGCAACACCGTTGCCGCACAGCCAGCTTGCAGATCGTATGGAAGAAGAGAATTTCTGCGATCATCATGATCATTTTGAGAATACAACACCGAATTCAGAGTACAAGACTTGTCTGGCACATGCAGAGAAGATCGGTCTTGGAACAAGAGAGTATGAATTGATCTATATGAAATAAATGTCAGATAAAAGAAGTATTGTAGTGAACAGTAACAGCAAATAAGCTTTACAATAAAAATGTTTTAGGAGGAATTGAAGATGAGTGAATTAAGAGTTGAGAGAAAAGAAAACATGGCTGGTGGAAAGGGACACGTTATTATCAAGCACATTCTGGAAGATAAGGAACTGAACGGAAAGTGCAAGATGTATGCAGAAGTTACACTGGAGCCGGGATGTTCTCTTGGATATCATGAGCATCACAACGAGAGTGAGACATATTATATCCTTCGCGGGGAAGGAAATTATGATGACAATGGACGTATCCGCCCGGTAAAGGCAGGAGATATGACATTTACACCGGATGGAATGGGACACGGACTGACGAATACAGGGGATACAGATCTTGTGTTTATGGCACTGATCATTTTGGATTAATGCATCGTATTTTTTGAGACTGGCCCATAAACTTTAAAAGTGCATCCGGCAATGATTTCGTAATTGATTTCATTGCCGGGTGCACTTTTTGTAAAGGGAATATTGTATTCTAATTGGAACTTTTGTATTTTCTGATCAGGCAGGAGATGACTCCGGCGGCACATAGTCCAAACAATACATTGTGGAGGGAACCGTATACATCAAGAGCTCCTTTCACTCCGTAGATCACTTCCGGTGAATCAGGGAGCAACGGGCTGAAGAGGAATGCGGCATAGGAAACCGCGAATACAAGGATAAAAGACCACAGGCCTCTTCCGGTATCTTCTCTCCAGCTGGAGACTCCGTCACGTACGCGGACGCGTGTCATCGACCAGAGAAGGGAGATGAATTCGAAGAACAGGAAGAGGGCAGCTACGCATAAGTAAGCGGCCAGAGTCTGGGAAATCTTCTGTGTCTGGATTGCCTCCTGGATATCTCCGTACGGTGTGCTTGCACGGTAAAAATTGTAGAGTACAAATGCTGTTGTGGCCAGAATTAACACAATAGAAAGCTGCTGAAGCAATGTGCTTGTGAGCCTTGATAATGCCTTTCCGCCTTTTTTGATCGGTGCGGCAAGTTTTACTCCGCCACCGGAACGTTTCCTGCCGGAGGAGCGTCTGTCGTAGTCACGATCATTATATGGATTATTATATGAATCATTATAAGGATTGTTGCGATTTGATCTTCTGTTGGAAGTGTTATAATCGTCCTCATAATAATCATCCTCATAATCTGCATCATCATCTTCATAATCATCGTCATATTCAGGAAGTACTTCTTCGAACTGGCTGTCATCGGAATCGTTAAAGTTATCTCGGTAATCGTCTGCGTTCATAACGATTGTCTCCGTGTTAGAATCAGGTCTGTTTATTTGTTCTGTATCTTCAGAAGTATGAAAATTGATTTCCGGATCTTCTTCATATGTAACTTCAAAATCGTCATCGAAAATGTCTGAGAAATCATTCTTCGGGCTCATATCATTTACCTCACTTTCCATTTGAAACCATGTCATTGCATGTATCTCACTATGTTATAACGTTTTCCGTGTTTTCTCAACCCTTTCAAATATGAATTTAAAAATTTTTAAGATTTTCAGTGTCTGAAATATCTGTTATACTGGAAGGGCGATGTGATTGATAAAAATGCAGAAAAACAGAAAGCAGGGAAAAGAATGAACTTAATTAATATAGAACATATTTCTAAAATATATGGGGAGAAAGTTATTTTTGATGATGCATCGTTTGGTGTTCAGCAGGGGGATAAGATCGGGATTGTTGGGATTAACGGAACCGGAAAGTCAACTCTTTTGAAGGTGGTTGCGGGAGAGGAAATACCGGATGAGGGGCAGGTTGTTCGTCAGAATGGTCTGAAGATTGCTTTTGTTCCGCAGAATCCGACATTTCCGGAGGGGATGGATATCCGTTCCTACGCACTTCAGGATGCAGATGCGGAGAGCTGGCAGGTGGAGAGTAATCTGACGGAGCTTGGGATCACGCAGTGGGATCAGAAGATCGACACTTTATCCGGGGGACAGAAGAGACGTGTGGTTCTTGCGAAGATACTTGCAGGAGACTTTGACGTACTTCTTCTGGACGAGCCGACGAATCATCTGGATCAGGAGATGATTTCCTGGCTGGAAGATTATCTGAGATCTTACCGTGGAACTGTTCTTATGGTAACACATGACCGCTATTTCCTTGATCGTGTGACGAACCGTATCCTGGAGCTGAGCCATGGAAAGATGTATGGATATGATGCGGATTATTCCGGATTCCTTGAATTGAAGGCGCAGAGGGAAGAGATGGAGCTTGCAAGTCAGAGAAAGCGTCAGAGTATCCTTCGGATGGAACTGGAATGGGCGAAGCGTGGATGCCGTGCGAGAACGACAAAGCAGAAGGCAAGACTGGAACGTCTGGAAGCGTTGAAAGCAGGAAAAGCACCTGTGACGGATCAGACGGTGGAGCTTGATTCTGTAGAGACAAGAATGGGCAAGAAGACGATCGAACTTCATCATGTCAGCAAGCGTTTTGGGGAGAAGAAGATTCTGGATGATTTCAGTTATATTGTGCTTCGAAATCAGCGGCTTGGAATTATCGGACCGAACGGCTGTGGAAAATCTACGATTCTTAAGATGATCGCAGGTGTACTCAAGCCGGATGCAGGAGAGATTGAGATCGGTGAGACGATCAAGATCGGATATTTCGCACAGGAAGAACAGCATATGGATGATTCCCAGCGTGTGATCGATTATGTGAAGGATATTGCGGAGTATGTGACGACAAAGGACGGACAGATCAGTGCGAGCCAATTGTTGGAGAGGTTCTTATTTACACCGGATATGCAGTATGCACCGATCGGTAAGCTTTCCGGAGGGGAGAAGAGAAGGCTTTATCTTCTTGGTGTTCTTGCGGAGAATGCGAATGTTCTGTTGTTTGACGAGGCCGGAAATAATCTGGATATCCCGACACTTACGATCCTTGAGGACTATCTGAATTCATTTACAGGAATCGTGATCACCGTATCACATGACAGATATTTTCTGGACAATGTAGTTGACCGTATCTTTGAACTGGACGGAAACGGCGGGATTCGACAGTTTGAGGGAGGATACACGGATTATGTAGAGGCGAAGAAACGCAGATTCGGAGAGGAAAGCAAAGTTATCACAGGAAAGTCTGAAATGAAACCGGCAGAGAAGTCCACAGAAGAGGAGACGCAGGAGAAGAAGACGGGAAAGAACTGGAAGGATGGACAGCGCCAGAAGGTGAAGTTTTCGTTCAAGGAGCAGCGAGAATATGAGACGATTGACGAGGAGATTGCAAAGTTGGAAGAAAAGATTGCGTCTCTTGATCGTCAGATTGCCGCAAATGCAACGAATTCAGTGAAACTGCGTGAGCTGATGGAAGAGCAGGAGAAGGTAAGAGAGCAGCTCGAAGAGAAGGAAGAGCGCTGGATGTATTTGAATGAACTGGCAGAGGAATTTGGTCTGTAATGAAAAATCTCAAAAAAGAGGGTTGACAAAGCCGGTTCTAGTTGTTAATATTAAGTAAGTAAAAAACAGAACGCACTCTGTTTTATACAAATCATGGAAGGAGCGAGCCAGTCATCTTAGTCAGTCATAATATTTTCGCTTCCTGAAGTGAGAAAGAGAGGATACATATGAGAAGTCAGGTATTTTCACTGCTCGTAGATAACAATTCAGGTGTTTTGAGCAGAATTTCAGGACTCTTCAGCCGACGTGGATACAGCATTGACAGTATTACGGCAGGTATGACAGCAGATCCTAGATTTACAAGGATTACAATTGTTTCATCCGGTGATGAGCAGATCCTATCACAGATTGAGAAGCAACTTCGTAAGTTGGAGGATGTTGTGGATATCAAGGCTTTGAAAGCAGAAGAATCCGTTTGTAGAGAGTTGATCATGGTGAAGCTTCGTGCGAATGCCGCACAGCGTGGTGAGATCATCTCGGTTGCAGATATTTTCAGAGCGAAGATCGTAGATGTGGAAGAAGATTGTCTGATCATTGAATTGACAGGTACACAGAATAAGCTGGAAGCTTTCCTGAATCTTCTGAAGGATTATGAGATACTCGAACTGGCAAGAACTGGAATTACAGGACTTGCAAGAGGCAGCAAGGATGTTGCATTTTTCTGATCCGGTCAGGATCGGAGAACCGCAGGGAGAACTTGTGGAACAGATAAAGCTAGTAAAGGGCAAGACCTTTCACTATATAGGATACCCCCGAAGAGATCGGGAGCATTCTACTCTATATTTTAAATTCAATTAGGAGGAATGCAAAATGGCAGCAAAAATTTATTATCAGGAAGATTGTAACCTTTCTCTTCTCGAAGGACAGAAGATCGCTATCATTGGATACGGAAGCCAGGGACATGCACATGCACTGAACTTAAGAGAGTCAGGATGTGATGTTATCATCGGTCTGTACGAGGGAAGCCGTTCTTGGAAGAAAGCAGAAGAGCAGGGATTCAAAGTATATACAGCAGCTGAAGCTGCAAAGCAGGCTGACATCATCATGATTCTGATCAACGATGAGAAACAGGCTAAACTTTACAAAGAAGACATCGAGCCAAACCTTGAAGAGGGTAACATGCTTATGTTCGCTCACGGATTCAACATCCATTTCGGAACAATCGTACCACCGAAGAATGTTGATGTTACAATGATCGCACCAAAAGCACCAGGACATACAGTAAGAAGTGAATATCAGGCAGGAAAAGGAACACCTTGTCTGGTAGCTGTAGAGCAGGATTACACAGGAAAAGCTCTTGACAGAGCACTTGCTTATGGTCTTGGAATCGGTGGAGCAAGAGCCGGAGTTCTTGAGACAACATTCAGAACAGAGACAGAGACAGACCTCTTCGGAGAGCAGGCTGTACTTTGTGGTGGTGTATGTGCACTTATGCAGGCTGGATTCGAGACTCTTTGTGAGGCTGGATATGATCCGAGAAATGCATACTTTGAGTGTATCCATGAGATGAAACTGATCGTAGACCTGATCTACCAGTCAGGATTTGCAGGAATGAGATATTCTATCTCTAACACAGCTGAGTACGGTGATTATATCACAGGACCTAAGATCGTTACAGCTGAGACAAAGAAAGCTATGAAAAAAATTCTTTCTGATATCCAGGATGGAACATTTGCAAAAGACTTCCTGCTTGATATGTCTGATGCAGGTGGACAGGTTCACTTCAAGGCTATGAGAAAACTTGCTGCTGAGCACCAGTCAGAGAAGGTTGGAGCTGAGATCAGAAAGCTTTACAGCTGGAGTGATGAGGACAAACTGATCAACAACTAATCAGTTGTCTGAGATTATAGAATAAGATAATAGAAGACCGGTACTTTCAGGTTAAGACTTGGAAGTGCCGGTCTTTTTCTCGCTCATGCGAGCATGGCTCATATCTGTATCTTTAGAACTGCCTGGCTCTGAACGTATAACAAAAGGCGCATCTGCCATGACGGTAGCAGATGCGCCTGAAAATTCTATTCTCTATTTATAATTAAGCGATAGAGTCAACAGCTTTGGAAAGACGAGCGATCTTTCTGGAAACTGTTTTCTTGTGATAAACACCCTTGCTTCCAGCTTTGGAAATCTCAACGATTGCTGTGTGAAGAGCAGCCTTAGCAGCTTCTACATTCTTCTCAGCTACAGCTGTCTCTACTTTCTTTACAGCTGTTTTAACCTTAGATTTGATTGCTTTGTTTCTAGCAGCTTTTGTCTCTGTTACTAAAATTCTTTTCTTTGCAGATTTAATATTAGCCAATGTGTGCACCTCCAAAATATTCTATCATATGATTTTCAAATGTGATTCATGTGTTCAATAGACTCGGACACGGACGTTCTATCGAAACATACTCATTTATTCTAGTCCAACAAACGTGTTCTGTCAATACATATTTTACAAAAAAATGCTAAAAATAGGCTGTAATAAAACGAATTGTGGTTACAGTATACAAGAATCTATAACCTGACACGGAGAAAAGGGAGGCTATGATGAAAAATTACAGTGTGCGTACGGATCTTGCACTTGAGGAGAAGGAACGTTTTGCATCTGACAATGTAGAAGTGCAGGGAGTTGTTCTGGAGGAAGAGTATGACGAGGAGAATGAGATCCGGCTGACCCGTGTGGTGATCGAGACGGAGAATGGAGCGAAGATCATGGGAAAACCGACAGGCATTTATCTGACACTGGAATCTCCGGATCTGGCATTGGAGGTGGAAGAAAATAGCAGGGTATTACAGGAACGGATCTGTGATTGCATTCGGGAATTGATTTTTCATAAAATTTCCTGTGAAGATGGAAAAGAATTAAAGATTCTTTTTGTCGGGCTCGGTAACAGAGCGGTGACACCGGATGCGCTTGGCCCTTATGTTGCAGATCATCTGGAGGTAAACCGGCATATAGTAAAAGAATACGGAAAATATGCGATGCGTACGGAGCAATTGATTGTTCTCAGTGCAATTGTTCCCGGCGTGATGGGACAGACGGGGATGGAAACGGCGGAGATTGTCCGTGGAATTGTCCATGAGACGAAGCCGGATCTGATCCTTGCAGTGGATGCACTTGCTGCGCGAAACAGCAGACGATTGAACCGGACGATCCAGATTGCCGATACAGGAATTCATCCGGGTTCCGGTGTTGGAAATTACAGGAATGCAATGACGGAAGAATCCCTGGGGGTTCCTGTGATTGGAATCGGAGTTCCTACGGTTGTTGATGCGGCAACGATCGTCAATGATACGATGGAAAATTTCATCACTGCACTGGAGCAGTCGCAGGCATTAAGGAGTACAGGAGAGATTTTGCGCTCTTATAGTGCGGCGGAAAAATATGAGTTTGTAAAAGAATTGATCTCCCCACATTTAAACGGAATGTTTGTGACACCAAAGGATGTGGATGAAATGGTTCATCAGATCAGTCATACGATAGCAGCGTCCTTGAATCTTCTTTTTTCTGATATAAATGCAGGAGAAAGCGAATAGAATGATAGAAATGAGCGGAAGGACTCTGCAATGCGTGTGTATAAGAAAAAAACAATCCGACGTATGAAATGGTATGGGGTGATTCTGGTTCTGGCAGGTATTCCGTTAGGAATTGGGATGGGCCGGTCATTGGAAGAGGGGAGAACATTTTTATTAGAAGAAAGTCAGATTTATGCGCAGAAATTGTACCTTCCGCTTTTTTCTTATCAGAAAGAACAGGGGACAGAAAGGGAAGAGATCTTCTGGCTCCCACTTCATGTGTGGATGCCGTTGGCAGGATATCTGGAAGATCAGACAGAAAAAAGGGGAAAGGAAGAACCGGCGGAAGTATTGGAAGATGAGGAGACGATCGCATGGATTCTTCAGTGTCAGGCAAATGATGAACATGCGGTAGATGAAGAGGGGAAACTGGTCGGAGCAGAGCCGGAAACTCAGGAAAGTGCTGTAGAACAGCCGGTTCCTGGAATGGATCTTTCTATTGAGCGGCTGCGTGATTTTGAATATCTGACAAGCAATCTTTATACAATAGACAGTTCTACAATGATCGGACCGGAGCAGCTTAATGTGGATGATCTTTTAAACCGGAGTATGAAGATAGATCAAAGTACAGGAGGTCCGAAAATTTTGATCTTTCATACGCATTCACAGGAAGAATTTGCCGACTCCATACCGGGTGATCCATCTACAAGCATCGTTGGGATGGGGGAATATCTGACGCAGTTATTAAATGCGGATGGGATTGAGACGCTTCATGACAGCGGAGTGTATGATATTATTAATGGGAAGCTTGACCGCAGCAGGGCATATGAGAATGCAGAAAGTGCAGTACGGCCGGTTCTGGAAGCGAATCCGACGATTGAAGTTGCAATCGATCTTCACAGAGACGGTGTAAATGCGGACACACATCTGGTAACGGAAGTGAATGGAAAACCGACTGCGAAGATCATGTATTTTAATGGATTGAGCAGGACACGGACAAATGGCGATATTGCCTATCTGTATAATCCATATATCCAGGATAATCTGGCGTTCTCCTTGCAGATGCAGATTGCATCGGAACAGTATTACCCGGGATTTGCAAGGCATATTTATCTGAAAGCTTACCGTTATAATCTTCATCTGCTGCCAAAGTCTCTGTTGATCGAAGCAGGGGCGCAGACAAATACGGTGGAAGAGATGAAGAATGCAATGGAGGTACTGGAACGGACATTAAAGAGGGTAGTTACAGAATAAACGGTTGTCGGACAGTTACAGTCCTCTCTTGTCAGAAGAAGGTTGACAGAACATATGAGCGAAAAAGAAGTTGAAAATCAGATGGTTAAATGATATCATACTTGTTGATTGACTGTATAGAACAGTTTGAGTTCGAGAAAGAAGGAGAAAGAGTAATGGCGGGAAATAATACATACGATGCAGGGAGTATCGCGGTATTGGAAGGTCTTGAGGCAGTACGGAAACGCCCGGGAATGTACATAGGAAGTGTTTCTACAAAAGGACTGAATCATCTGATCTATGAGATCGTGGACAATGCAGTAGATGAGCACCTGGCAGGATTCTGCAGTGAGATCCAGGTGACATTGGAAAAAGACGGATCTGCAACCGTTTCAGATAACGGTCGTGGAGTTCCGGTTGATATGCATCAGAAGGGTGTATCTGCGGCTCGTCTGGTTTATACGACACTCCATGCAGGTGGTAAGTTTGATGATTCTGCATATAAGACAAGTGGTGGACTTCACGGAGTAGGTTCCTCTGTTGTAAATGCTCTTTCTACTTATATGGATGTGAAGATCAGCAGGGATGGATTTGTTCATCATGACCGATACGAGAGAGGAATCCCGGTGATCGAACTGGAAGATGGACTTCTTCCTAAGATCGGAAAGACGAGAAAGACGGGAACAACGGTAAATTTTCTGCCGGATGATACGATCTTTGAGAAGACAAAGTTCAAAGCGGAAGAGGTTAAGAGCCGTCTGCATGAGACTGCGTATCTGAATCCGAATCTGACGATCGTGTTTGATGATAAGAGAGATGGAAGTGTTGAGCACATCGTTTATCACGAACCGGAAGGAATCATTGGATTTATCCAGGATCTGAACCGTAAGAAAGAAGTACTTCATGACCCGGTTTATTTTAAAGGGGAAGCAGACGGGATTGAAGTAGAGGTAACACTGCAGTATGTGAATGAGTTTCATGAGAATGTACTTGGATTTTGTAATAATATTTATAATGCAGAGGGCGGAACACATCTGACAGGATTTAAGACAACCTTTACAACTGTCATGAACCAGTATGCGAGAGAGATAGGAATCCTGAAAGAAAAGGATGCGAATTTTACCGGTGCAGATATCCGTAACGGAATGACTGCAATTGTATCCATTAAGCACCCGGATCCGAGATTTGAGGGGCAGACGAAGACAAAGTTGGATAACCCGGATGCGGCGAAAGCAGTCAGCAAGGTAACAGGAGAAGAGATTGTTCGTTTCTTTGATCGAAATCTGGATACACTTAAGACAGTTCTTTCCAGTGCGGAGAAAGCTGCGAAGATCCGCAAGACAGAAGAGAAGGCAAAGACCAATCTCCTGACAAAGCAGAAGTATTCTTTTGACAGTAACGGAAAGCTGGCAAACTGTGAGAGCAGAGATCCGAAGAAGTGTGAGATCTTTATCGTCGAGGGAGATTCCGCCGGCGGTTCTGCGAAGACAGCGAGAAACAGAAATTATCAGGCAATTCTTCCGATCCGTGGTAAGATCTTAAATGTTGAGAAAGCAAGTATTGATAAGGTACTTGCCAATGCAGAGATCAAGACGATGATCAATGCATTTGGCTGCGGATTTTCTGAAGGATACGGAAATGACTTTGATATTACAAAGTTGAGATATGATAAGATCATCATCATGGCCGATGCCGATGTCGATGGTGCACATATTTCTACCTTATTGCTCACCTTATTCTATCGCTTTATGCCGGAGCTTATTTTTGAAGGACATGTGTACATTGCGATGCCGCCACTTTATAAGGCAATGCCAAAGAGTGGAGAAGAAGAGTATCTGTATGATGATAAGGCACTGGAACGTTATAGAAAGACACATACAGGTCCGTTCACACTTCAGCGTTACAAAGGTCTTGGAGAGATGGATGCGGAGCAGCTCTGGGAGACAACACTGGATCCGGAGAGACGTATGTTGAAACGAGTAGAGATTGAGGATGCCCGAATGGCTTCGAGTGTAACGGAGATGCTGATGGGAACTGAAGTACCGCCGCGTCGTAATTTTATCTATGAAAATGCGACAGAGGCAGAACTGGATATCTAAGGAGAAGAAGAATGAGTAATGAATCACAGATCATAAGGACAGAATATTCTGATCTTATGAAGAAATCTTATATTGATTATGCGATGAGTGTTATTATCGCCAGAGCACTTCCGGATGTCCGTGATGGTCTCAAGCCGGTTCAGCGTCGTACACTTTATGATATGTACGAGCTTGGTATCCGTTATGATAAGCCTTATCGTAAGAGTGCACGTATCGTCGGAGATACGATGGGTAAATATCATCCGCATGGAGACAGTTCCATCTACGATTCTCTTGTAGTAATGGCGCAGGACTTCAAGAAGGGACAGGTTCTTGTTGACGGGCACGGTAATTTTGGATCCATTGAGGGAGACGGAGCTGCTGCGATGCGTTATACAGAGGCGCGCCTTACGAAATTCACGCAGGAAGTATGTCTGGCCGATCTGGATAAGAATGTTATTGATTTTGGTCCGAACTTTGATGAGACGGAGAAGGAACCGCTTGTGCTTCCGATGCGTGTGCCGAACCTTCTGATCAATGGTGCGGAAGGAATTGCAGTCGGTATGGCGACAAGTATCCCGACACATAATCTCTGTGAAGTGGTCGATGCGGTCAAGGCATATATGAAGAATGACAAGATCACTACAAAGCAGCTGATGAAATATATCAAAGGACCGGATTTCCCGACCGGAGGAATTGTGGTCAATAAGGATGATCTTCCGGCAATCTATGAGAGCGGACAGGGGAAGATCAAGCTGCGTGGAAAAGTGGAAGTGGAAGAATTAAAAGGCGGCAAGAAGCAGCTTGTGATCACAGAGATCCCATACACGATGATCGGAGCCGGAATCGGAAAGTTCTTAAACGATGTTTGCAATCTTGTGGAATCCAAGAAGACGACAGATATCGTTGATATTTCAAACCAGTCTTCAAAAGAAGGAATCCGTATCGTGATCGAATTGAAGCGTGGTGCGGATGTTGAGAACCTGAAGAATATGCTTTATAAGAAGACACGTCTGGAAGATACATTTGGCGTAAATATGCTGGCGGTTGCGAATGGCAGACCGGAGACTTTAAGTCTGAAACAGATCATAGAACATCATGTGGATTTCCAGTTTGAGCTTGCAACGAGGAAATATACAACTTTGCTTGGCAAAGAGCGGGAGAAGAGTGAAGTTCAGGAAGGTCTGATCAAAGCATGTGATGTGATCGACCTGATCATTGAGATTTTACGAGGAAGTAAATCTGTAAAAGATGCGCGTGCCTGTCTGGTAAACGGTGAGACGGAAAACATTAAGTTCAAGTCTGCGATTTCTAAAAAGATGGCGGCAATGCTCCGTTTTACAGAACGTCAGGCAACGGCAATTCTGGAGATGCGTCTTTATCGTCTGATCGGTCTGGAGATTGAAGCACTTCAGAAAGATCATGAGAAGACATTAGAAAATATTGCCCGCTATGAAGATATTTTAAATAACTATGATTCTATGGCAGGCGTGATCATGGAAGAGCTTGACAGTTATAAAAAAGAATTCGGAAGAAAGCGTCGTACCGTTGTGGAGAATGCAGAAGAAGCTGTTTTTGAAGAGAAGAAGATTGAAGAGCAGCAGGTTGTCTTTCTGATGGATCGTTTTGGTTATGCGAAGACAGTGGATACCGGAGTCTATGAACGGAATAAAGAAGCAGCAGACAAAGAAAACAAATACATTGTGCATTGTATGAACATTGGAAAACTCTGTCTGTTTACAGATGAAGGCAAGATGCATCAGGTGAAGGTGCTTGACCTTCCGCATGGCAAGTTCAGAGACAAAGGGATTCCGATTGATAATGTAAGTAATTATTCAAGCAGTGAAGAGCAGATTGTTATGATCTGTGAAGAAGAGCAGATGCGTTATTCAAAATTATTGTTTGCAACGGCACAGGGAATGATCAAGCGTGTGGATGGAAGTGAGTTCCAGGTATCCAAGCGCACGATCGCGGCAACAAAGCTGCAGGAAGAAGACAAGCTTGTCGCAGTGAAGGTTGTGACGGAACAGCAGAATGTTGTCCTTCAGACGAAGAACGGATATTTCCTGAGGTTTTTATCTGCGGATGTTCCGGAGAAGAAAAAAGCAGCTGTCGGTGTCAGAGGAATTAAGCTTCAGAAGAAGGATGAATTAGAAGAAGTTTATCTTTTTGAAGAAGGAACAGAGACGAAGATTACTTATGGAGAAAAGACAGTTTCACTGAACCGCCTGAAACTGGCGAAACGGGATGGAACAGGAACCAAAAGCCGCTAGAAGCATTGCTGGCAGCAGAGGCAGTAATGCGGGAGAAAGTCATGGAATTTTTTGAGGCATTGTAAGAAAATGTGCAAAAACCCTTGATTTCCTCAAAGAAAAGTGCTAGAGTAAATATAGTTACATAAGGAATTGGCAGAAGAGTGGACGAAAGTTCACTCTTCTTTGGTGATATGGAGAATTCTTTATGAATCAGATCACAAACTATATTATAGAAGAAAAGGAGTTTGACGCAGCGTGTCCAGAAGAGAAGATTATGAACAGCAGACAGAAGCACTTCTCGAGCCTATCGTAGAGGAACTCGGGTTTGAGCTGGTAGATGTAGAATATGTGAAAGAAGGAGGTACCTGGTACCTTCGCGCGTATATTGACAAACCAGGCGGAATTGCCGTGGATGACTGTGAGGCAGTCAGCAGGAGATTCTCCGATATCCTTGATGAGAAGGATTATATTGAAGACTCCTATATCTTTGAAGTAAGTTCTCCGGGACTTGGAAGACCACTTAAGAAAGAGAAGGATTTTAAGAGAAATCTTGGAGAAGAAGTAGAGATCCGCACATACCGTGCGATCGACCGACAGAAAGAGTTCGTCGGAATTTTAAAGAGTTATGATGAGAATACAGTGACCATCACATACGAAGATGAGACAGAGCAGACATTTGACAGAAAAGAAATCGCTTTGATCCGTCAGGCTTTGGATTTTTAATTTAGGAGGAAAGAAAAATGAACACAGAATTACTCGAAGCATTGGATATTCTTGAAAAAGAGAAAAACATCAGCAAGGATGTCATGTTGGAGGCCATTGAAAATTCACTTTTAAGTGCATGTAAGAACCATTTCGGAACATCCGATAATATTAAGATCGTTATGGACCGCAACACATGTGACTACTCTGTATACGCAGAGAGAGAAGTTGTTGAAGAAGTATTTGATCCTGCAATCGAGATCAGTCTTGAGGATGCAGAGAAGATCAATCCGGCACTTCATATCGGAGATATCGCACAGGTTGAGCTTCATTCCAAGGAATTCGGACGTATTGCAACACAGAATGCAAAGAACCTGATTCTTCAGAAGATCAGAGAAGAAGAGCGCAAAGCAGTATTTGATCAGTATTTCGAGAAAGAGAAGGATATCGTAACAGGTATCGTACAGCGTTATATTGGCAAGAATATCAGTGTGAATCTTGGAAAAGCAGATGCGATCCTTACAGAGAACGAACAGGTGAAAGGAGAGCATTTCGAGCCGACAGAGCGTATTAAGCTTTATATCGTAGAAGTTAAGAACACACCAAAGGGACCAAAGATCCTTGTATCCCGTACACATCCGGAACTTGTAAAACGTCTGTTTGAATCAGAGGTTGCAGAGGTAAAGGACGGAACAGTTGAGATCAAGAGCATTGCCCGTGAGGCTGGTTCCCGTACAAAGATGGCTGTATGGTCTAACGATCCGAATGTTGATCCGGTCGGAGCTTGTGTTGGTATGAACGGTGCAAGAGTAAATGCAGTCGTAAAAGAGCTTCGTGGTGAGAAGATTGATATCATTAACTGGGATGAGAATCCGGCACTTCTGATTGAGAATGCACTCAGCCCTGCGAAGGTTATTTCTGTTATGGCTGATCCGGATGAGAAGGTTGCAGGAGTTATCGTTCCTGATTATCAGCTTTCACTTGCAATCGGTAAAGAAGGCCAGAATGCAAGACTTGCAGCCCGTCTGACAGGATACAAGATCGATATCAAGAGTGAGACACAGGCAATTGAGTGTGGAGATCTTCCGGAGAACTACATGGAGCAGATGGGTATGGTCGGAGAAGAAGGCTATACAGTCGGAGAAGAGGAAGAAGAGTACGATGATGTTCCGGCAGATGCAGCTGATGAAGACGGAGCAGATGAGATTGAATTCGTTGAGACAGACGAAGAGTAAGATCTGAGGGAGTGAATTGTTTGGCAGTAAAGAAGAAAGTACCTATGCGTAAATGTGTAGGCTGCGGCGAGATGAAACCAAAGAAGGAACTGATTCGGATCCTCAGAACAGAGGAAGAAGAATTTGTCATTGACACAACCGGAAAGAAAAACGGACGTGGAGCGTATCTCTGTCCGCAGAAGGCATGTTTTGAGCAGGCTGTGAAGAACAGAGGACTGGAGCGTTCCTTTAAGCAGGCAATACCGCAGGAAGTATATGAACGGCTGGAAAAGGAGATGGATGAGATTGGCTAGAGATAAAGTACTGTCTCTGATCAGTCTGGCAACGAAAGCGGGGCGCTGCGCAAGCGGTGAATTTTTGACAGAAGGACAGACAAAGTCCGGAAGAGCAAGCCTTGTAGTTGTTGCAGAAGACGCTTCAGATAATACAAAGAAAAAATTCCGTGATATGTGTAAATTTTATAAAGTTCCAATGATAGTTTACGGAGATAAAGATACCTTGGGGCATGCGATGGGAAAACAATTCCGTGCATCTCTGGCGATATTAGACGAAGGATTTGCAAAAGGAATATTAAAAGAACTGAAATCCCGTACCTGATGAATGGGAGTAGAAGACAAAGGTTCCCCGTTGATTGCTTGAAGGAGGTAGATTTATATGGCAGATGAGAAGATGCAGAGTGAAAATAAAAAGAGTTTAAACACCAGGGAGGATAACGTGGCAGAAGATATTAGAAGAGAAGCAGCTGGCAAAGATGCTGAGATGGCTGCAGATAAAACAACAGAAAAAGAGGGCGCTCCAAAGAAGAAAAATCTTGCATTTGTAGTTCGCCCACAGAATTCAAAGAACAGCAGCAGACTGCAGGGAAAACGTCCGGCACCGGGACAGGGACGTCAGGGACAGAACCAGGGTCGTCCAAACGGTGAGGGCAAGCGTCCGGCAGCAGGACAGAGCCGTTCGAATGGTGAAGGAAAACCGGCTCGTACAGAGAAACCGGCAGCAAAAAGCGAAAGACCGGTTCGTTCAGCAGAGGACAGACCGGCACGTCCGGCACAGAACGGAGCACGTTCTGAGAGACCGCAGGGATCAAGAACAGAAAGAACAGGACGTCCGAGTGGTGAGGGAAGACAGGTACGCTCTGACAGACCGGGACAGAAACCATTTGGAGACAGACGTTCTAATGGCGAGAACAGAGGCGAAAACAGAGGACCACGTCAGGACAGAGACGGACGCGGACAGCGTTCTGACAGAGGAGGACGTGACGGATTCCAGGGACGCGACAACCGTGATGGAAGAGAGAACCGTGACGGAAGAGACGGACGCGGACAGGGACAGCGCTCTGACAGAAGAAATGACAATCGCAGAAACGACAGAAGTGACGCTACACCGATCGTAGAACAGCAGAAGACACAGAGAAACAAAGCGAAAGACAAAGAAAGAGATAATAAGAAGAAAGAATACAGAGATGAAGCTTTCGAAGGAAAAGGAAGAAAAGGCAAGAAGCAGAAACCAGCAGTGGAAGTGAAGAAGCCACAGGTGAAGGAAGAGAAGCAGGAAGAGCAGATCAAACAGATCGTGATTCCAGAAGTTCTTACAATTAAAGAGCTTGCTGATAAGATGAAGATCGTTCCTTCTGTTATTGTTAAGAAGCTTTTCATGCAGGGCAAGATCGTAACTGTAAATCAGGAAGTTGATTATGAGACAGCAGAAGAGATCGCGATGGAATTCGATGTTCTCTGTGAGAAAGAAGAAGTTGTAGATGTAATCGAAGAACTTCTGAAAGAGGATGAAGAAGACGAAAGCCTTATGGTAAAACGCCCACCGGTTGTATGTGTTATGGGTCATGTTGACCATGGTAAGACATCTCTTCTGGATGCAATCCGTAACAGTAATGTAACAGGTCGTGAGGCTGGTGGTATCACACAGCACATCGGTGCATCTGTTGTTGAGATTAACGGAGAAAAGATCACATTCCTGGATACACCGGGACATGAGGCGTTTACTGCAATGCGTATGCGAGGAGCAAACTCTACAGATATCGCAATCCTTGTAGTTGCTGCGGATGACGGTGTTATGCCACAGACAATTGAGGCAATCAACCATGCGAAAGCAGCAGGAATTGAGATTATTGTTGCGATCAACAAGATCGATAAGCCAAGTGCAAATATTGAGCGTGTAAAACAGGAACTGACAGAGTATGAACTGATTCCGGAAGACTGGGGCGGAAGCACAATCTTTGTTCCGGTATCAGCGCATACACATGAAGGAATCCAGGATCTTCTTGAGATGATCCTTCTGACAGCAGAGGTTATGGAACTGAAAGCGAACCCGAATCGTGCCGCACGTGGTCTTGTGATCGAGGCTGAGCTTGATAAAGGTAAGGGATCTGTTGCAACTGTTCTTGTACAGAAAGGTACACTCCACGTAGGAGATGCAATCGCAGCAGGAAGCGCTCATGGTCGTGTAAGAGCGATGATGGATGACAAGGGAAGACGTGTGAAAGAAGCAGGTCCGTCCCAGCCGGTTGAGATCCTTGGTCTGAATGATGTTCCGAATGCGGGAGAAGTATTCGTAGGATGTGAGTCTGATAAAGAAGCAAGAGCGTTTGCAGAGACATTTATTTCCCAGAACAAGGTAAAACTTCTGGAAGAGACGAAGTCCAAGATGTCTCTGGATGATCTGTTCAACCAGATCCAGGAAGGTAACCTCAAAGAACTTGATATTGTTGTTAAGGCTGATGTTCAGGGATCTGTAGAGGCAATCAAGCAGAGTCTTCTGAAGCTGAGTAACGATGAAGTTGTTGTTAAAATCATCCATGGCGGTGTTGGTGCGATCAATGAATCTGACGTTATCCTTGCATCTGCATCAAATGCGATCATCATTGGATTTAACGTTCGTCCGGATGCAACAGCGAAAGATATCGCTGAGCGCGAGGGTGTTGACTTAAGACTTTACAGAGTTATCTACAATGCCATCGAAGATGTAGAGGCAGCCATGAAGGGTATGCTTGATCCTGTCTTTGAGGAGAAAGTTCTCGGTCATGCGGAAGTACGTCAGACATTCAAGGCATCAGGAGTTGGAACAATTGCCGGTGCGTATGTGCTTGACGGTATCTTCGAGAGAAACTGTTCTGTTCGTCTGATCCGTGACGGAATTGTTGTATTCGACGGACCGCTGGCATCTCTGAAGCGTTTCAAAGATGACGTGAAGGAAGTCAGAACAGGATATGAGTGTGGTTTCGTATTCGAGAACTACAATGACATTAAAGAAGGCGATCAGGTTGAAGCCTACAAGATGGTAGAGACAGAACGCAAGTAAGAATAAAAGATGCCGACATTTGCAGAGTGTTGTAATTGTCAGCAGGTGACAGAATTGTTACTCGTGCAGGGGTCATACATTGCAGGAGTAACTTTTCTGTATAAAAAAGGAGTTAGAACATGAGAAAGAACAGTATTAAGAATACAAGAGTCAATGCAGAAGTACAGCGTGAGCTGAGTAATATCCTGCGTGGCGGGATCAAAGATCCACGTGTTGCACCGCTGACATCTGTTGTTGCTGTTGAAGTAGCACCGGATCTTAAGACATGCAAGGCATATATCAGTGTTCTCGGAGACAAGAAAGCACAGGAAGATACGATCAAAGGTCTTCAGAGTGCAGAGGGATATATCCGCAGAGAACTTGCACGTACAGTGAATATGCGCAACACACCACAGATTACATTTATCGTAGACCAGTCCATTGAATATGGAGTAAATATCAGCAAGAAAATTGACGAAGTGACAAGAGATTTGAAGGATGGAGCTGAGGAATAGATGATCGTATTAAACGATGTATTAAAAGGGAAACACAGTGTAGCCATTGGCGGACACATTCGTCCAGATGGGGACTGCGTTGGTTCTACAATTGGATTATATCTTTATCTGACCACTTATTATCCGGAGATTGAGACAGATCTGTATTTGGAGGAGATTCCGGAAGCATTTCAGATGATGGGACACTGGGATGTGCCGAAGCATGAGATTGTAGAAGGCAAAGTTTATGACCTTTTCATCAGTCTGGATTGCGGGGACGAAAGACGTCTTGGTTTTTCCGAGCCAATGTTCCAAAATGCAAAGGAAACTTTATGTGTGGATCACCACGTCAGTAATGAGTCTTTTGCAGACACGAATTATATCGTGCCGGATGCAAGTTCTACTTCTGAACTCGTTTTCCGTCTGCTGGATGAGGAGAAGATTACGGAAGAAATCGCATCTTTCCTTTACATGGGGATTGTGCATGATACCGGAGTGTTCCAGTATTCCTGTACTTCACCGGAGACAATGGAAGTCGGTGCTGCACTTTTAAGAAAAGGGATCAATGGAAGCGCGATCATTGACGGAACATATTTTGAAAAATCCTATGTTCAGAATCAGATGCTTGGGAAGGCACTTCTTGAGAGTATGATGATCCTGAATAAGAAAGCGGTTGTCTCAGTGATACGTTTGAAAGAAATGGAGTTCTTCCAGGCAAAACCGTCTGATCTGGATGGAATTGTCAGCGTATTGCGTCAGACAAGAGGTGTGGAGGTTGCAATCCTTCTTTACGAGCTCGAACCGCAGACATTTAAAGTAAGCCTTAGATCAAAAGAAATCGTTGATGTAAGTGCAGTTGCGAAATATTATGGCGGTGGCGGTCATGTGAGAGCAGCAGGTGTTACAATGAAAGGTTCCCCGCATGATGTGATCAACAATCTGACACTTTTAATTGAAAGACAGCTTAGAGCGGCAGAAGAGAAAAACGAGGAAAAATGATAAACGGAATAGTTAATATTTACAAAGAAAAAGGATACACTTCCCATGATGTGGTTGCAGTTCTTCGAAAAGTTGTTGGACAGAAGAAGATCGGTCATACAGGTACGCTTGATCCGGATGCAACGGGAGTCCTTCCGGTGTGTCTTGGAAGAGCAACAAAGGTTTGTGAGCTTCTGACAGATCATGATAAGACATATGAGGCTCTGCTGCTTTTAGGAAAGACGACAGATACGCAGGACATTTCCGGAGAGGTTCTGGAGGAGAGGGATCCGGGCGATCTGACGGAAGAGGAAGTACGTTCCTGTATCGAATCATTTATCGGAGAATATGATCAGATTCCGCCGATGTACTCTGCGTTGAAAGTGAATGGGAAGAAGCTTTATGAGCTTGCCCGTGAAGGAAAGACCGTGGAGCGTAAGAGCAGAAAAGTCCAGATCCATGGAATTCGCATTCTGGAGATGAATCTTCCGCATGTGCGTATGGAGGTGGACTGTTCTAAGGGAACATATATCCGTACTTTGTGTCATGACATCGGAGAGAAGCTTCAGGTGGGTGGCTGTATGGAAGAACTCGAGCGTACGAAAGTCGGCCGTTTCCTGAAAGAAGATGCGGTAACACTGGATGAAGTACGTCAGAAGATGGAACAGGGAGAAGGCGCAGAACTTTTCACTCCGCTGGATCAGATCTTCGCGGAACTGCCGGCCGTTACTGTGACGGATGCGAAGGCATGGATGTCTTATAACGGAAATGATCTTCCGGAACGTTTTCTGTTAGAAAAAGAAGAGTGGACAGATGGACAGGAAGTCAGAGTATATGATTCCAGAAAGAATTTTATCGGTCCTTTATCAGTATCGTGCACCGAAGAAGCTGTTCCATATTAAGAAAATGTTTCTGGATCCTGAAGCAGAGAAAATTGAGAAATAAAGGACGAATAAGACAGACATGCAATATATAAAAGGATTAGATGCCTTTGACGGAAGAAATCAGACAGCGGTAACGCTTGGAAAGTTTGACGGATTGCACAGAGGACATCAGAAGCTGCTCAACAGAATAATAAAATATGCGCAGAAGGAAGACTGTGACAGTGTCGTTTGTGCCTTTGATATGGACAGAGATTGTCTGATGACAAATGAAGAGCGAAGGGCATTTCTTGAGGACAAGGTAGATTATCTGATCGAGATTCCATTTACGAGAGAAATGATGGAGATGGAAGCAGAGAAATTTATCGATGAAATCCTGCATAAGAAGCTGCACGCATCACACATTGTTGTCGGAACGGACTTTAACTTTGGTCATGAAAAAAGAGGAAATCACCAGATGCTGGAGAAATATGCAGCGAAATATGGCTATACAGTTGATGTGGTCGAGAAAGCATATTACAAAGACCGGGAGATCAGCAGCACTTATATCAGGGAACTTCTCCTCGATGGAAATGTTCCTCTTGCAAATGAGCTTCTGGGGTATCCGTATGAGATCACCAGTGTTGTGGAACATGGACAGCAGCTTGGAAGAACACTTGGATTTCCGACAATGAATCTTGCACCGCAGGAAAAGAAAATCCTGCCAAAGTACGGTGTCTATGCCTGCCGCGTCCTTGTGGACGGTGTGTGGTATGGCGGTGTGGGAAATGCCGGAGTGAAACCGACCGTTGCGCAAGAGAAAAGACGGTTGTTCGAAGTTTATGTTTACGGATATGAAGGCGATGCTTACGGGAAGACTGCCACAGTGCAGATCCTGGAGTTCGAACGTCCGGAAACGAAATTTCATTCGGTTGAAGAACTCAAAGACCGCGTGATGAAAGATATGCGGTACGGAGAGGAATATCTGAAAAATCATCCATTCGATGAAAGATAAAAGATTTTAAATTTGTGCTTTACAAGCAGATATCTCTGTGCTATACTATCCGAGGTATCAAATCAGCCGGTGTTCGGTAATCGGATCACTCCGACCATTGCTTAATGCCAGGCGGTTTAACTAAGAATTTTAAGGAGGATATTACAATGATCGCAAAAGAGAAGAAACAGGCTATCATCAAAGAATTTGGAAGAACAGAGGGAGATACAGGATCACCGGAAGTACAGGTTGCTATCCTTACAGCAAGAATCAACGAGCTGACAGATCACTTCAAAGCTAATCCGAAGGATCACCACTCAAGAAGAGGACTTCTTAAGATGGTTGGACAGAGAAGAGGACTTCTTGCATACCTCAAGAAAGTAGATATCGAGAGATACCGTGCTCTGATCGAGAAACTTGGTCTGAGAAAATAATAAGATTTTCCAAAAGAAGAAGATCAATTGACAGATCAGAAGCTGCATCTGATGATGTGGTTTCTGGTCTGTTTCTTTTTGTCTGAATTTTTGGTACTTTTTGGTCTTTTTTTGGAAAACTATTTACTTCTTATTATAGAATATGATATAATTTAAAAGCTTATGGGTAGAGAAGAACCGAGACCACTGAAAAGTGTATTATCCAACGACTACAGTGGGTTTCAATTGCTATAGAATAGTACATTTTTCAGTAGTTTCGGAGCAAATTGTTCTGCTCATATAAAACGAAGATAAGATAAAAAGGAGAAAACCATGTATAAAAAGTTTGAAATGGAACTGGCCGGCAGAACACTGCGCGTGGATGTTGACCGTGTGGCAAAACAGGCGAATGGTGCAGTGCTGATGCATTATGGTGACACAACTGTACTGTGTACAGCAACAGCATCTGACAAGCCGAGAGAAGGAATTGATTTCTTCCCACTCAGCGTAGAGTATAATGAGAGAATGTACGCTGTAGGAAAGATCCCGGGAGGATTTAATAAGAGAGAGGGTAAAGCATCTGAGAATGCGATCCTGACAGACCGTGTCATCGACCGTCCGATGCGTCCTCTGTTCCCGAAAGATTATAGAAATGACGTAACACTTGAGAATCTTGTCCTTTCTGTAGATCAGGATTGCAGTCCGGAGCTTACAGCTATGCTCGGTGCAGCACTTGCAACAAGTATTTCTGATATCCCGTTTGACGGACCAATCTCTACAACACAGGTTGGACTCGTTGACGGAGAATTCGTATTCAACCCGACAGCAGCACAGAAGGAAGTATCTGATCTTGCATTGACAGTTGCTTCTACAAAGGAAAAGGTTATCATGATCGAGGCCGGTGCGAAGGAAGTTCCGGAAGCGAAGATGATTGAAGCAATCTTTGCGGCACATGATCTGAACCAGGAAGTGATCGCTTTCTTTGAAACGATCGTTGCAGAGTGTGGAAAGCCGAAACATGAGTATCAGAGCTTTGCTGTTCCGCAGGAACTCTTTGATGCGATCCAGGAGATCGTTCCGGCTGCTGAGATGGAAGAGGCTGTATTTACAGATGACAAGCAGACAAGAGAAGAGAATATCCGTGTGATCACAGAGAGACTCGAGGAAGCATTTGCAGACAACGAAGAGTATCTTGCGAAGCTTGGTGAGGCTGTTTACCAGTATCAGAAGAAGACAGTAAGAAAGATGATCCTCAAAGATCATAAGCGTCCGGATGGTCGTGCAATCGATCAGATCAGACCGCTTGCAGCAGAAGTAGACCTGATCCCGAGAGTTCATGGTTCTGCTATGTTCACAAGAGGACAGACACAGATCTGCACAATGACAACACTTGCTCCACTTTCTGAAGCACAGAAGCTCGACGGTCTTGATGAAGCAGAGAAGACAAAGAGATATATGCATCACTACAACTTCCCGTCCTACTCTGTAGGAGAGACAAGACCTTCCAGAGGACCGGGACGTCGTGAGATCGGACATGGAGCACTGGCTGAGAGAGCACTTCTTCCGGTACTTCCAAGCGAGTCTGAGTTCCCATATGCGATCCGTACCGTATCTGAGACATTTGAGTCTAATGGATCTACTTCTCAGGCAAGTGTCTGCGCATCCAGTATGTCACTGATGGCAGCAGGTGTGCCGATCAAGTCTGCTGTAGCAGGTATCTCTGCAGGACTTGTAACAGGTGAGACAGATGATGATTACCTTGTACTGACAGATATCCAGGGACTCGAGGACTTCTTCGGAGACATGGACTTCAAGGTAGCAGGTACTCACAAAGGTATCACAGCAATCCAGATGGATATCAAGATCCACGGATTGACAAGACCGATCATCGAAGAAGCAATCGCAGCGACAAAGAAAGCAAGAACTTACATTCTGGATGAAGTGATGAATAAAGCAATTGCAGAACCTAGAAAAGAAGTTGGAGAGTTTGCACCGAAGATTATTCAGATGCAGATCGATCCACAGAAGATCGGTGATGTTGTCGGACAGCGTGGTAAGACAATCAATGCAATCATCGACGAGACAGGTGTTAAGATCGACATCGATGATGAAGGAAGTGTATCTATCTGCGGTACAGAGAAAGAGAACATGGAGAAAGCTGCGAAGTACATCCAGACAATCGTTACAGATTACGAAGCAGGACAGCTTTTTGAAGGAAAGGTTATCAGCATCAAAGAATTCGGAGCATTCGTTGAGTTTGCACCGGGTAAAGAAGGAATGGTACACATTTCCAAGCTTTCTAAGCAGAGAGTTGACAAGGTAGAAGACGTTGTAAGCATCGGTGATGTTGTGAAGGTTGTATGCCTTGGTAAAGATAAGATGGGAAGATTCAGCTTCAGCATGAAAGATGTTGCAGAATAAGAATCAGAAAGAATAAGAAAAGAGGAACAGAATTCAGGAAACTGGGTTTTGTTCCTCTTTTCTTGTATGCGTAAGGAATACTTTAAGAATCTTATCCATATATTGTGTAGAGAGGAGGGGTACGGACAACAACTGGAGAGGTGGACAAGATGGAAATGGAAAGACAGAACAAGAAGATGCAGGTCTGGAATCTGCTGGCAGAAAAAATCCGTAAGCTTGTAGAAGAATCCGTCAGTAATCCGGAGGAACTGCAGGAGATCAGGATACGTACAGGTCAGCCGCTGCTGATTCAGATGAAAGGGCAGGAACGGGTTCTTCCGGACCCGGCACACCCGTATCTGGTTACGAAAGAAGATATTGGTGAGACAATGGGATATATTTGTCATTATTCGCTCTATGCATATGAAAATGAGTTGAAACAGGGATTTATTACAGTGGAAGGAGGTCACAGGGTCGGGGTGGCAGGAAAAGTAATTATAGAAAATGAAAAAGTAAAAAATATACAGTATATTTCTTCGCTAAATGTAAGAATTTCTCACGAAGTACTTGGGTGTGCTGACGCATTGATTCCATATATTACGGAAAATAAACAGATTTGCCATACATTGATCATTTCTCCGCCGTGTTGCGGAAAGACTACTTTGATCCGTGATCTGATCCGTCAGATATCGGATGGAAATGAATACATAAAAGGGTGTTCTGTCGGTGTGGTAGATGAAAGATCGGAGCTTGGTGGGTGTTATCTTGGAATCGCGCAGAATCATCTGGGTACAAGGACTGATATTTTAGACTGTTGTCCGAAAGCGGAGGGGATGATCATGTTGATCCGTTCTATGGCGCCGCGTGTGATCGCAGTGGATGAGATCGGCACAAGTGAGGATATCCATGCCATTGAATATGCCATGCAGTGTGGCTGCCGGCTGATCGCGAGTGTACACAGCCTTGATATGGATGAGGCTTCTAAAAAGCCGATCTTGGGTGATCTGATCCGCAGAAGAATGTTTCAGCGTTATGTTGTGCTTGGACAGGATCACGGTCCTGGCAAGATCCGGGAAATCTATGATGAGCGGGGGCGTGTGCTGTGCAGAAATTAGTCGGATGTTTTCTGATCCTGTTGGCGACGACCGGAGCAGGATGGATGTATGGAAAAGAACTTCGGAATTATCTGGAAGAATTGAGTCATTTTCGCAGAATTATAGAACAAATAAAAGGCGAATTACTGTATGCAGGACTTCCGCTTTCGGAAATTTTTTATAATATTGCATCAAGAGAGAAGGAACCTTATGAAAACTGGCTGATGGATCTGGCATTTCAATGTCAGGGCACACAGGAAAAGCGGTTTGCTGATTTGTGGACAGATACGATAGGAAAAGATCTTCCGGAACTGAAATGGAGAGGGAAAACGAATCCTCTGGTCTGCGAACCTGGGGAACTGCTTGAAATAGGAGACAGAGAAGGTGTAGTTCGTCTGCTGGAGTATCATTTGAAAAGGCTGGATATGGAAATTGAAAAGAGAACTGCGGAAACGTCTGAGAAGAAAAAGCTCGGTAGCTGGCTGGGGGCAGCAGGAGGGATTTTTCTTGTGATCCTTCTGCTTTAAAAGGGCGGGAACAAAAGGGAGAGGAGGGAGAATATGAGTATCAATCTGATATTTAAAATTGCGGCGGTGGGAATTCTTGTATCTATTCTGAGTCAGGTTTTGAAGCATAGCGGCAGAGAGGAACAGGCATTCCTGACAAGTCTTGCAGGGCTGATTCTTGTATTATCCTGGGTTCTCCCGGCAATTTATGACTTATTTTCTTCGATCCGGCAATTGTTTTCTCTTTAAGGAGGGCGGAAAAGAATTGAACAGTATACAAATCGCACTTTTGGGTGTCGTGGGAACATTACTTGCTTTGCAGTTTAAAAGTGGGAAAAGTGAATATGGCATTTATGTAAGTCTTGCAGTCAGCCTGTTTTTATTTCTTTGTATGCTTTCACGACTTGAAATCTTTGTGCAGACAGTAAAAAAAATTGCAGATTATATAAAACTGGATGCCGGACAGATGAGTATTCTGTTGAAAATGGCCGGTGTGACTTATGTGGCTGAATTTGCATCCGGAATCTGTAAAGATGCAGGGTATCAGAATATTGCTGTACAGATTGAGATTTTTACAAAGTTGACGATCCTTGCGATAGGAATGCCGGTACTTCTTTCGCTGCTGGAACTAATCGGAGATTTTCTGATATGAAAAGGGAAAAACATTTTTGGAAAAAGCTCTTCTGTTTTGTGTTTTTATTTACGGTTGTGACAGGATGTGGCAGCGTGTATGCAGCAGAGCATGGTACAGCGGAGGAAAAGGAAACAGAAGATCGTTCCGGGATGTTGGAGGATGAGCTGGAACAAATGGAAGAAAGTCTGCTGGATGAATTTGATTTCAAACAGATCGATCAGTTATCAGGAGAGACAGAACTGGGAGAAAAAGTTCGGTTTCGTGATCTTACAGAGATGCTGATCAGCGGAAATACGCAGGAATTGGGAGAAAGATTTCTTGAGTTTTTTTCAGGACAGGTGTTCTCTGTTTTTCAGAAAGGAAGGAAGAATCTGGCGCGCTTGCTGCTGATTACAGTGGCGGCTGCATTTTTCTCGAATTTTACAAGTATCTTTCAAAACAGACAGACAGCGGAAGCGGGTTTTTATATTTTGTATCTTGTTGTGATCGCAATCTGTCTGGAAGCATATCAATCGATGAATTTATATGCCGAAGAAAAAACAGGAGAGCTTGTCCAATTGATGCAGGTGTTTTGTCCAAGTTTCTTTCTGGCGGTTGCATTTACCGGAAAGAGCAGTTCGGCGTTGATGTTTTATAATACAATACTGTTCCTGATCTATCTGGTGGAACTGCTTGTACTTCATTTTCTTTTACCGGCTGTGAAGATCTACGGGATGGTGAGGGTCTTATCCTGCCTGACCGGAGAAGATCTTTTCTCAGAATTTGCAGAACTTCTGGAAAAATGTATCCAATGGAGTCTGAAAAGTATGATTGCCGCTGTGAGTGGGATCAGTCTGATCCGGGGATTTTTGAATCCGGCAATTGATTCTTTGAAAATGACTGCTGCGGGACGAACACTGGAGGCGGTTCCGTGGATCGGAGATGTTGCCGGAGGTACAATGGATGTTGCATTAGGAGTTGCAGTACTGCTTAAGAATGGAATCGGTGTAGCAGGAATGATTTTTATAGCTGTCCTGGCACTTATGCCACTGGTGGAATTTCTGATATTGGCATTTTTGTACCAACTTGTGGCGGCATTAGTCCAACCGGTTTCTGACCGGAGAATTACAACATGCATATCTGGAGTTAGTTCCGGTTATCAGCTTATGGTGAAGGTAATAGCATCCACAACGCTGTTGTTTGTCTTAAGCATTGCACTTGTGGTGGCTGTAACATCTTAAGGTTTCAGAGGAGAGAGGAGGAATCTGCCGGATGCTTACACAATGGATACAAAAAATCATTTCAATGCTTCTCGTTATGAGTGCAGTTCTGCAGGTGATTCCGGGAAAGGATTATGAAAAATATATTCGTTTTTTCTGTGGACTTGTCCTGATCCTGCTTGCACTATCCCCTGTTGCGGCGTTGAAAGGACTGAAAGCAGAGCAATTTTATCAAAGGGAAGTGTATCAGCAATATGAAAAAGAAATAGAGCGGATGTCGGATTCTATAAAACGGGAGGAAATCGGAATTGGACAATAATTGGCAGGAGTGGAAAGAAAGGATCGCGGGATACACAAGGAAGATAAAACAGGCGGATCGTGGTCAGAAAGGAACAAGATTAGCCATTTTATTCCTGTGTGGACTGCTGCTTCTTGTAGTTGCGGTTCCGGTTCCGAAGACAGGGGAGGTGGATAAGGATACAAGGAATGACGGGGAATCCGGGAAAGGAGAGACGTATGAGACAGATTCCATGGCAGACTATGAAAAATATCTGGAACAGAAGACAGCGCAGACACTTGGTGTCGTAGATGGGGCGGGAAAGGTGACGGTGATGATCACATTAAAGTCTACAGGACAGAAGGTGGTTGAAAAAGATCAGCAAAGCACACATCAGACGACGAAGGAAGCAGACAGCCAGGGAGAGACAAGAGAAAGTGAAGAGAAATCTCTGGATAAAACGACCGTGTACAGTCAGGGGACAGATGGAACGCAGATCCCATATGTAAGTAAAGAAAATGCACCGGAAGTGGAGGGCATTCTTGTAATAGCAGATGGAGGTGGGAATGCAGTTGTCGCGAAGAATCTGACAGAAGCTGTGCAGGCATTATTTGGTGTAGAAGCGCATAAGATAAAAATAATGAAACGTGCGTCTACATAAAAGGAGGTTTATCTTAATGAAAGGGAAAGTGAAGAAAAACCAGTTGATCATTGTGGCACTTGCGGTTATGATCGCGGCAGCAGGATATCTGAACTACACGGGACGTCTGTTTGGCGAGAATGCGAAAGGAACAAAAGAAGCTAATGCAGATCTTACAAACCAGGAACTTTTAGATATTTCACAGGAAGATACAGAAGCAGGAAGCGAAGAAATTGAAAGTAATGATTCTGAAACAGAAGGAACACCTGGAGAGGCGGTTCTAACAAATGGTTCAGCCCAGACTACGGTAGCCCAGGCAAAAGTTACAAGAGAACAGGTGCGTGCTCAGAATAAAGAAACATTGCAGTCGATCATAGACAATACAGAGCTCAGTGAAGAGGAAAAGTCAGATGCAGTTGCACAGATGGTGGAGCTTACAAAACAATCAGAGACGGAGATGGAAATTGAGACATTGATGGCAACAAAAGGATTTTCAGAGGCAGTGGTAAGTCTGGGGGAAGATAGTGCAGATGTTGTTGTAAATGCAGAGGAGCTTACGGATGCAAACCGTGCCCAGATTGAGGATATTGTGACAAGAAAGTCGGATGTAAAGCCGGAGAAGATTGTAATTACACCAATTCATGAATAGAAAGTATATTTTTGGAAAAACTTTTTATAAAAGATTTGCTGTCAGAGAGGACTTGTGATACACTATTTACTGGTTTATTATGTAACTGTCTACGGGATGCCTGCGGACAGTTATCTATTGCGTGAAAATGATAGGAGATTAGAAATGTCAGAAATTACGAATGAGATAAAGAAAAGAAGAACATTTGCCATTATATCCCATCCGGATGCCGGTAAGACAACATTGACAGAGAAATTCCTTCTGTACGGAGGAGCCATCAACCAGGCAGGATCTGTTAAGGGAAAAGCAACTGCGAAGCATGCGGTTTCCGACTGGATGGAGATTGAGAAGGAGAGAGGTATTTCTGTAACTTCTTCTGTACTTCAGTTTAATTATGGTGGATACTGTATTAATATTCTGGATACACCGGGACATCAGGACTTCTCAGAGGATACATACCGTACTTTGATGGCAGCGGATTCCGCAGTTATGGTTATCGATGCATCCAAGGGTGTTGAGGCGCAGACAAGAAAGCTGTTTAAAGTCTGTGTGATGCGTCACATCCCGATCTTTACATTTATCAATAAGCTCGACCGTGAGGCGAAAGATACATTTGAATTGCTAGATGATATAGAGAAAGAGCTTGGAATCGCAACTTGTCCGATCAACTGGCCAATCGGTTCCGGTAAGGAATTCAAGGGAGTTTACGACAGAGCAAAACGTGAAGTTGAGCTGTTCTCAGATACGAAAAAAGGTACTGCGATGGGTGAAGTGAAGATGATACCGATCGACGCACCGGAGACAGAAGAACTGATCGGAGCAGATGCAAAAGACATTCTTGCAGATGAGATTGAACTTCTGGACGGAGCAGCAGCTGAGTTTGATCAGGAACTGGTTGATAAGGGACAGCTTTCACCGGTATTTTTCGGATCCGCTCTTACCAACTTTGGTGTAGAGACTTTCCTGAAGCATTTCCTGAAGATGACAACCTCTCCGCTTCCGAGAAAATCAGATCATGGCGAGATCGATCCAATGACAGAAAAAGACTTCTCAGCATTTGTATTTAAGATCCAGGCGAATATGAACAAAGCCCACAGAGACAGAATTGCATTCATGAGAATCTGTTCCGGAGAATTTGAGGCCGGTATGAGTGTTTATCATGTGCAGGGAGGAAAGGATGTGCGTCTTTCCCAGCCGCAGCAGATGATGGCAAGTGAAAGAAAGATGATCGATAAGGCTTACGGCGGAGATATCATCGGAGTATTTGACCCGGGGATCTTTTCAATCGGAGATACATTGACAACATCAAAAGAGAAATTTGCTTACGAAGGAATCCCGACCTTTGCACCGGAGCACTTTGCACGTGTCCGTCAGGTTGATACGATGAAGAGAAAACAGTTTGTAAAGGGAATCAATCAGATTGCACAGGAAGGTGCGATCCAGATCTTCCAGGAATTCAACACGGGTATGGAAGAGATCATCGTAGGCGTTGTAGGTGTACTTCAGTTTGATGTGTTGAAGTATCGTCTTCAGAATGAATATAATGTAGAGATCCGTCTGGAGAATCTGCCATATGAGTACATCCGTTGGATCGAGAATGAAGAGATCGATATGGATCGCTTGAGCGGAACATCTGATATGAAGAAGATCATGGATCTGAAGGGACGTCCGCTTCTTCTCTTTGCGCATGAGTGGAGTATCCGTATGACAGAAGAGAGAAATGAAGGACTTATTTTGTCAGAATTCGGACGTTCATAAAAATCTTTTCAAATAGAAAGATTTTTGATATAATGTAGAAAGAATCAGACAAAACAGGAGGTTTTGATTATGGCAAAGGACGAAAGAAATATTTATACAATACAGAACGACGCAAGCAAAGGTGAGATTAAGATTGCAGATGAAGTTGTAGCGATCATTGCAGCGCTTGCTGCCACAGAAGTGGAAGGTGTTGCTTCTATGGCCGGAAACATCACGAATGAACTGATCGGAAAGCTCGGAATGAAGAATCTTTCCAAAGGTGTGAAGGTTGATGTACTGGAAGGTATTGTGACTGTATCCTTGGCATTGAACCTGAAGTACAATTACAGCATCGTTGAGGTGTCTGCAAGAGTGCAGGAGAAAGTTAAGAATGCAATTGAGAATATGACAGGACTTGAAGTGGCTGATGTGAACATTAAGGTTGCAGGAGTCGAGATGGAGAGTCAGGAATAAAAGCGAACAGGAAAGGAATCAGCCAACATGGTTAGAAAAGAACTTCGCGAGCACATTTTCAAGATGTTGTTTCAGATAGAATTTAATGATCCGCAGGAGATGCCGGAGCAGATTGAATACTATTTTTCTACACTGGAAGATGCAGCGGATAAGGATAAAGAATATATTAAGAGAAAATATGCGGCAGTACTTGAGAAGACAGAAGAGATTGATGAACTGATCAATGCGAATGCAAAGGGATGGAAGACGACAAGAATGAACAAAGTAGATCTGTCCATTCTGAGACTTGCGGTATATGAGATGAAGTGGGATGACGAGGTACCGGTAGGAGTTGCGATTAACGAGGCAGTAGAACTGGCAAAGATGTTCAGTTCAGATGAGGCTCCGTCATTTATCAACGGAGTACTTGGCAAGATTGCGCGTTCACTGGAAGAGACGAAAGAATGAAAAATGTCTATACGGTGAAGCAGGTTAATTCTTATATTAAGAATATGTTCACCCAGGACTTCATGCTGAACCGAATCTATGTAAAGGGTGAGGTGTCTAATTTAAAGTACCACACATCAGGGCATATATATTTTTCATTGAAAGACGAGTCCGGCACGATAGCCTGCGTGATGTTCGCAGGCTCAAGGTCTGGGCTTTCTTTTCATATGGAGGAAGGACAGCAGGTAGTAGTGCTGGGGGCGGTCAGTGTCTATGAGCGGGATGGAAAGTATCAGCTGTACGCAAGAGAGATCATTCTGGACGGCGCGGGACTTTTGTATGAAAGATTCGAAGCACTGAAGAAAGAACTCGAAGAGATGGGAATGTTTGCAGCAGAGTACAAACAGCCGATTCCACGCTATGCACGTACGATCGGGGTTGTGACCGCACCGACAGGAGCAGCGATCAGAGATATCATCAATGTGGCAAAGAGAAGGAATCCATTTGTCCAGATCCTGCTTTATCCTGCACTGGTACAGGGTGATGGTGCCGTGAGCAGCATCGTGAAAGGAATCCGGATGCTGGAAGAGAAGCAGGTGGATGTCATGATCGTCGGAAGAGGCGGAGGAAGCATTGAAGATCTGTGGGCATTCAATGAGGAGGCTGTTGCGCGTGCGATTTTTGACTGTCGCGTTCCGGTGATCTCTGCAGTCGGACATGAGACAGATACAACGATTGCCGATTATGTGGCAGATCTGAGAGCACCGACACCATCTGCAGCGGCAGAGCTTGCAGTGTATGAATATTCTGAAGTGAAAGAACAGATTCTTAATTGTGAGAGTTTACTTCGAAGAGCAATAAATCAGAAGCTGCTAAACGAGCGTGTGCATTTGGAACACAGCAGATTGAAACTTCAGACACTCCATCCAAGACAGAAACTCAATGAGAAGAGACAAAGAACGGTTGACGCTGAGAATACACTGCGCTCGCTTATGGAGCGGCATCTGACAAAAGAAAAGCACAGACTCGCACTTTGTGCAGAACGGATGAAGGGATTGTCTCCACTTGAGAAATTAAGTCAGGGATATTCTTATGTCTGCAATGCACAAGGACAGAATATAAAGAAAACAGATCAGGTAAGAGAAGGAGATTTGTTGCAGATTTATGTAACGGATGGACAGATTGAGACTTACGTTACAGACACTGTAAAACTAGAAGGGGAAAGAGGACAAAGTTCCCATAAACAGTAACCGGGAGGAAATGATGAAAGACACGAAGAAGATAGAACAGGCTGCAAGTCTTGAGGAGTTATTTGAGAGACTGGATCGCGTCATTGGCGGACTGGAAGGAGAGGAACTTTCTCTTGAAGATTCTTTTAATTTATATCAGGAAGGCATGGAACTTGTGAAGTGTTGTAATCGTACAATTAACGATGTGGAAAAGAAAGTTCTTGCCTTGGATGAGAATGGAGAGAGTCATGAATTTTAAAGAAGAACAGAAAGAAAAAGTAGAAAAAATTGAAGCGATACTCAGAGAATATCTTCCGGAAGCAAACGGATATCAGAGTGTGATCATGGAAGCAATGGAATACAGTCTGATGGCAGGAGGTAAGCGCCTTCGCCCAATGCTGATGATGGAAACATACCGTCTGTTTGGTGGAGAGACAGAAGTGATTTATCCGTTTATGGCAGCAATGGAGATGATCCATACCTATTCACTGGTTCATGATGATCTCCCGGCAATGGATAATGATGAGTACCGTAGAGGAAGAAAGACGACACATATCGTTTATGGAGAGGATATGGGAATCCTTGCGGGTGATGCACTTTTAAACTATGCATTTGAGACAGCATGCAAGGCATTTGAGCAATTTCCGGAGGAAAGCCTTAGAATCGGACAAGCGATGAGAGTTCTGGCAAGAAAGGCCGGAATCTATGGTATGATCGGTGGACAGGTTGTAGATGTGAAAGAATCCGGACATCAGATTGATGAGGAAGTTCTTGATTTTATTTTCAGACTGAAGACAGGTGCACTGATCGAGTCTGCTATGATGATTGGAGCAATCCTTGCGGGAGCATCAAAAGAAGATGTAAAGAGTATGCAGAAAATCGCAGGAAAGATCGGAATGGCATTCCAGATCCAGGACGATATTCTGGATGTGACAAGCACGACAGAGCAGCTGGGCAAGCCGGTACATAGTGATGAGAAGAATGAAAAGACAACATATGTAACACTTAAAGGAATCGAACAGGCTCATAAAGATGTGGAACGTATGACAGAAGAAGCAATCGATGAACTGAAAAAGTTCCCTGCCGGGGATAATTTCCTTGAGCAGCTTTTGAAATCTCTTGTATATAGAGAAAAATAAGATTGTCGGTGAGGAGGAACTTATGGCACTTGAAAAGATTCAAAAGGCCAACGATATAAAAGAACTGACAGAGGAAGAGCTGAAAGAATTATCGGATGAGATCCGGCGGTTTCTGATCGAAAAGATCAGTGTGACCGGAGGACATCTGGCATCCAATCTCGGAGTTGTTGAGCTTACGATGGCATTGCATAAAGTACTTCATTTCCCAGAGGATAAACTGATCTGGGATGTAGGACATCAGTCTTATACACACAAAAGCTTCTGACAGGAAGAAAAGAAGGATTTGATGATCTTAGAAAATACGGAGGAATGAGTGGATTCCCTAAGAGAAAAGAAAGCAAATGTGATGCGTTTGATACAGGACACAGTTCAACTTCAATCTCAGCAGGGCTTGGTTATGTGGCCGCAAGAGAGCTTCAACAGGAGCATTATAACGTTGTATCTGTGATAGGAGATGGTTCTATGACCGGCGGTATGGCATATGAAGCATTGAATAACGCTTCCAGATTGAAAAGTAATTTTATTATTGTACTCAATGATAATAATATGTCCATTTCCAAGAATGTTGGTGGTATGTCAAATTACCTGAATGGGCTTCGGACGACACAGGTATACTCAGACCTGAAGAGAGGTGTCGAAGATACGATTAAGAGAATTCCCGGCAGAGGAGAACGGATCGTCCATCAGGTGAAGAAGACGAAGAGTGGGATCAAACAATTATTTGTTCCGGGAATGTTTTTTGAGGATATGGGAATTACATATCTGGGTCCTGTAGACGGACATGATCTGAAGACATTAACAAAGACATTGAATGAAGCAAAACGGGTAAATCATGCAGTTCTTGTACATGTTGTGACGAAGAAGGGAAAAGGTTATCTTCCGGCAGAGACGAATCCGTCAAAATTCCATGGAACGGGACCTTTTGATGTGACAACAGGAGAAACGATCGGAGGGTCGGGGAAGGATTCTTATACAGATATTTTTTCCAAAGTGCTTGCAGATATCGGAAAGAAGGACAAGAAGGTTGTAGCCATTACTGCAGCGATGGCAGACGGAACCGGACTTTCCAGATTCGCAAAGCTATTTCCGGAAAGATTCTTTGATGTAGGAATTGCAGAAGAGCATGCGATGACGTTTGCAGCAGGACTTGCTGCTGGGGGAATGAAGCCTGTTTTTGCGGTGTATTCATCTTTCTTACAGAGAGCGTTTGACCAGACGATTCATGATGTCTGTCTTCAGAATCTGCCGGTTGTGATCGCAGTAGACCGCGCAGGTCTTGTTGGAAGTGACGGAGAGACACATCAGGGAGTCTTTGATTTATCATTTTTATCATTGATCCCGAATCTTTCAATCCTGTCACCAAAGAACCGTTGGGAGATGGCGGATATGGTGCGCTTTGCAGTAGATTTCCAGTACCCGGTTGCGCTTCGTTATCCAAGAGGAGAAGCATACGAAGGACTGAAGGAATTCCGTGCTCCAATCGAATATGGAAAGAGTGAGCTTCTATATGAAGAGAGTGAGATCGCGGTAATGTTTGTCGGACATATGTCTTTCCTTGCAGAACAGGTGCGTGAGGATCTTAAGGCAGCAGGGTATCAGTGTAGTTTGATCAATGCAAGATTTGTGAAACCTCTGGATACAGAGAGGATCCGGAAAATTTCAGAAAATCACAGGATCCTTGTGACAATCGAGGAAAATGTGCTTACAGGTGGATTTGGTGAGCAGGTAGAAGATTTTGTAATGCGTGAGAGTATCCCATTGAAAGTTCGCACAATCGGTATTTCAGATGATTATGTTGAGCATGGAAATGTAGATGTCTTAAGAAAAGAAGTTGGTCTCGACAGAGAGAGTATTGTAAAAAAGGTCATTGCAGATGATCGGAGAATAGAGGAAGAAAAGTAACATGAAAGAACGTTTGGATGTATTGCTTGTAAAGAGGAATCTGGCGGATTCCAGAGAAAAAGCAAAAGCAATTATTATGTCGGGAAATGTATTCGTAGAAGGCCAGAGAGAAGATAAGGCCGGAACAACATTTCCAGAAGAGGTAAATATTGAGGTACGCGGACATGTTCTCCCCTATGTGAGCCGTGGAGGTCTTAAGCTTGAGAAAGCAATGAAAGAATTCCATGTGACAGTAGATGGAAAGGTCTGTACAGATGTTGGATCTTCCACTGGCGGATTCACAGACTGTATGCTTCAGAATGGAGCAAAGAAAGTATTTGCCATCGATGTGGGAAGAGGACAGCTGGATTGGAAGCTGCGTCAGGATCCGAGAGTGGTATGTATGGAGAAGACGAATATCCGTTATGTGACTCCGGAAGATCTTGGAGAACCTGTTGATTTTTCGTCGATTGATGTTTCGTTTATCTCTCTCACAAAAGTGCTTGGTGCAATCAGAGCGTATCTGACAGATGATGGAGAGATCGTAGCATTGATCAAACCACAGTTTGAAGCAGGACGTGAGAAGGTTGGAAAGAAAGGTGTTGTGCGAGAAAAGAGTACACATCATGAAGTAATCGAGAAAGTGACAGAATTTGCGGTATCAATCGGATTTTCTGTACTTGAGATCACATTCTCTCCAATCAAGGGACCAGAAGGAAATATCGAATACCTTGTACATTTGAAGAAATGTCCGGAAGAGGAAGCAAAGATTGAGACAAAGGAACTGGATCAGGTAGTGGATGAAGCATTCGCTGCTCTGGCAAAGTAAAAAGGTGATGGTATGGAATCTTTTTATATCATAACAAATCAATTAAAAGACAGAGATTATTCTGTTACGATTGAGATAAAAGATTATATTGAGAGAAAAGGCAAACGTGTTATTCTTGCGCAAAAGGACGGGGAAGGATTTATTGTTCCGGGAACGATTCCGGAGGACGTTGATTGCGGACTGGTTTTAGGTGGGGATGGAACTCTGATCCGTGCAATACGTGACCTGGAAGGAAATAAACTTCCGCTTCTTGGAATCAATATCGGAACGTTGGGGTATTTGGCAGATGTAGAATTGAAAGATTATAAATCTGCGATTGACAGACTTTGCGAGGAAGAGCCTAAAGTTGAGAAACGTATGATGTTGGAGGGGACAATGTCATCCGGTGAAAAAGATCTGGCGGTAAATGATATCGTCCTGACAAGAGAAGGGAATCTTCGTATTGTTCAGTTTAATGTATATGTGAATGGGACATTGTTGAATACATATCAGGCAGACGGTGTGATCATCTGTACACCGACGGGAAGTACAGGATATAATCTTTCCGCAGGTGGTCCGCCGGTGGTAGAGCCAACAGCAAGTCTGATAGTTATCACTCCAATCTGTTCCCATGCACTTAACACGAGCAGTGTGGTGCTTTCAGCAGAGGATGATGTTGAAGTTGAGATTTGCGAGGGCCGTTATGGAAGGCAGGAGAAAGTAGCTTTATGTTATGACGGCGCTGTACAGAGACAATTGGTTAGCGGAGACAGAGTGAAGATCAGAAAATCAGATGCCAAAGCGCATCTTGTAAAATTAAGTGAAGAAAGTTTTATGATAACAATGCGCGAGAAGATGAAAGGAAATTGATACTATGAAAGTGAGCCGACATGCAAAGATAATTGAATTGATCAGTCAGTATGACATAGAGACGCAGGAGGAACTGGCAGAATATCTGAATAATGCCGGCTTCAAGGTCACACAGGCAACTGTCTCCAGAGATATCAGAGATCTGAAGCTGACAAAGTTGTCTGTAAACGGTGGGCGTCAGAAGTATATTGTCCATAGACAGGAAGATGACGGAATGAACGAAAAATATATCCGTGTGCTTCGTGACGGATTTGTTTCCATGGATATGGCACAGAATATCCTTGTAATCAAAACAGTTGCCGGAATGGCAATGGCGGTTGCTGCTGCAGTAGATGCAATGAAATGGAATGAAGTGGTCGGATGTATTGCGGGAGATGACACGATCATGTGCGCAATTCGTACAGTTGAAGATACAGCTGTAGTAATGGAGAATATAAGGAAATTGGTTTCAAGGAAAGCATAGGTGATATATGTTACAGAATCTGTATGTGAAAAATCTTGCTTTGATTGATGAAACAGAGGTAGAGTTTGGGGAAGGATTGAATATTCTGACCGGTGAAACCGGAGCAGGAAAGTCAATCCTTCTTGGCTCTGTTACGCTTGCACTGGGTGGAAAATACAATGCACAGATGCTTCGAAACGGGGCAAAAAGCGGATTGGTAGAACTTACTTTTCACATCAAAGAAGAAAAGATTTTAAAGAAGCTGGAGGCCTTGGACATTTATCCGGAAGACGGATATCTGACATTGAGCCGCCGCCTTTTAGAAGGCCGAAGTGTCAGTAAGATTAACGGTGAGACAGTGAATATGAGCGTCCTTAAAGATGTAGCCAGTCTTTTGATCGATATTCATGGACAGCATGATAATCAGACATTGCTTCATCGAAAGAATCATTTAACACTGCTTGATCTTTATGGGAAAGAACAGACGGATCCGTTAAAAGAAAAAATGGCTTCCTGCTATCAGGAATGGAAGGCAGTATGTAAGAAGGTGGAACAATCTTCGCTGGATGAAGAGAGCCGAAGAAGAGAACTTTCTCTTGCTGAATTTGAAGTGAATGAGATTGAAGAAGCAGCTCTTAAAGAAGGTGAAGATGAACTTTTAGAAGAACAGTATCGCAAGATGACAGATAGCAGAAAACTCACAGAAGGAGTTGCAGAAGCGTATCAGTATACTGCAGAGGACGAACGTGGAAATGCAAGTGATTACTTAAGCCGTGCAATCCGAAGCCTTCAGGAAGCAGCATCTTTTGATGAAAAGGGAAGCCAGCTTTATGATCAGATCGTGGAGATCGATAGTCTGCTGAATGATTTCAACCGGGATCTGGCAGAATATGCAAAGAGTTTTGAATATTCGGAAGAAGAGTTTTCAGAAGTTGAGTCCCGTCTGAATGAAGTGAATCATTTAAAGGCAAAATATGGAAACACTGTCAGTGATATCCTTGCATATTGTGAGGAAAAAAGACAGAGACTATCGGAACTGGAAGATTACGATTCTTTTATGCAGGAACTTTTGGAGAAACAGAAAAAAGCAGAAAAGCAGATGGAAAAGGCTGCGATGGAACTGCATGAAGTGCGTGAACAAAACGCAGTTAAATTTGCCGAGGAAATTGTTCATCAGATGTCGGAACTGAATTTCCTAGATGCACGTTTTGAAATTCGTTTGACAGAAGCAAAAAGTTATTCTGCACAAGGAAAAGATGATGCAGAGTTTTATCTGTCGGTTAATCCGGGAGAACCTGTGCGTCCACTGGGGGAATGTCGCATCCGGAGGAGAGCTATCCCGTATTATGCTTGCAATCAAGACTGTACTTGCAGATGAAGAAGATACACCGACTTTGATATTTGATGAGATTGATAGTGGAATATCAGGAATCACAGCAGGTCGTGTCGGAGAGAGACTGCAGTTGATTGGAAAGAGCCGTCAGGTAATTTGTATCACACATCTTTCACAGATCGCAGCGGCAGCTGATGTTCATTTTTGTATTCATAAAGAAGCAGAAGATAATTCTGTGAGAACACAGATTGAGAGACTTGATCAGGAAGACTCTGTTGCAGAGCTTGCAAGGCTTCTTGGTGGGAGCAAATGTAACAGATGGAATTATAGACAGTGCCAGAGAAATGAAAGAACTGGCAAAAAGAGAAAAATAATACCAGTGTGAAAAGAAGAGGATCCACACATACTAAGAGCAGATGCAAACAGCATCTGCTCTTAATATTTGCAAGAGAGGAGTGTGGATCATGAAAGAACGCAGGAAAAGGAATATGAGCAGGACAGGTCTGTTGTTTCTGTTCTGCTTATTGATGTTATGTGGCTGTGCACAGATTACAGGATTTATGGAAAATACGGAAGTCAGTGGCCGGGAAGTGGAAAGTCTGGCTGCGGAAAAGGAAGACGATACGGTTCTACTTGGAGGAATGCCGGTTGGAATTTATATGGAAACGGATGGTGTACTGGTTTTAGACACGGAGAAAATGACGGGGATGGATGGAAAGGAATATACACCTGCACAGGGTGTAGTGAGTTCCGGTGATTATATTACGGAAGTGAATCACCAGAAGATTGAGGGGAAAAAACAGTTGATGGATCTGGTGGAACATCTGGATGGAGAGAAGGTCCTTCTGACAGTCAGACGTGAAAATACGATATTAGAAAAGAAATTGACTCCTGTGCAGATTTCAAAAGGAAATTATCGCCTTGGAATCTGGGTGAGAGATAATGTACAGGGGCTTGGGACAATCACATTTTTGACAAAAAATAACAGGTTCGCAGCACTGGGACATGGCATTCATGATGTTGATACAAGTACACTTCTTACGATCAAAAGAGGAACGCTTTATAGAACCAGTATTCAGAAAGTGCAAAAGGGAAGCAAAGGGAATCCCGGAACAATGGAAGGGATTATTGTTTATAATCGGTTTCATCAGCTTGGAGTGATCGAGAAAAATACGGATGCGGGTATTTATGGAGAATTAAATTCAGACAGAAGCTGGATAGGAGAGGAAGTTCCGATACAGGTAGCAAAAAAAGAGGAAATAAAGACGGGGGAGGCAAGGATTCGCTGCTACGTTGACGGTGAGGTGAAAGAGTACACGATCTGTATAACACAAATTGACAAAGAATCCGACCAGGTGAACAAAGGAATGGTAATTCAGGTGACAGATACGGAATTGCTGGAAAAGACAGGGGGCATTATTCAGGGGATGAGCGGGAGTCCCATTATTCAGAATGGAAAACTGATCGGAGCTGTGACTCATGTGTTTGTACAGGATTCGACAAAAGGATACGGTATTTTTATTGAAAATATGTTGAAAGAGGAAGAATCGTGAAAAGGGTCGAAAAGGATGTCGAAATACTACTGCAAGATTTTCTTGAATACGACAAAAAAGCTGGAATATAATACACGAGTGGTGTAACAAGACAAACGTTCTCAGAAAAAGGAGAGAAGAAGATGGAACATTTGAAAATAGCCATTGCTGATGATAACCAGAAAATTTTGGATCTTTTGGATCGTGTGATCGGGATGGAAAAAGACATGAATCTGGTCGGAAAGGCGAAAAATGGTGAAGAGATGTGTCAGATCATCAAAGATAAACAGCCAGATGTTGTTCTTCTCGACCTGATTATGCCGAAAATGGATGGATTGACGGTCATGGATCGGATCAATCATGACAAAACTGTCAGCAAGCATCCGTATTTTATCGTAATCACAGCAGTTGGGCAAGAAAAGATTACAGAAGATGCTTTTAATAAAGGTGCAAATTACTATATGATGAAACCGTTTCAAAATGAGATGTTGTTAGAACGAATCCGAAGTGCGGGGCGGATGTCACACGGTATGGAAACAAGAAGCTCTGAGGCGGTATCTGATAACAGAGGAGAAAGTCTGGAGACACGAGTGACAAATATGCTGCATGAGATTGGAATACCGGCTCATATTAAGGGGTATCATTATCTGAGAGATGCGATTATGATGGCGGTAGATGATATGGATGTGCTCAATGCAATCACAAAGATCCTGTATCCAACCGTTGCAAAGAAGTATCAGACAACATCAAGCAGAGTAGAACGTGCGATCCGACATGCGATTGAAGTGGCATGGAGCAGAGGAAAGCTGGACACTCTGGATGAACTTTTTGGGTATACAGTAAGCAATGGAAAAGGAAAACCGACAAATTCTGAATTTATTGCTCTGATCGCAGATACAATACAATTGGAATACAGGCATGGAAAATAAGAAGTAAAATACAATGAGAAATCCTTTGCATTATGATAAAAATGCGGTATAATATTTTATAAGTAATTGCCGAAAGAGGGCAAGTGAAAGTGGAGGATCTAAGTATGAAAAACATTTTGTTCGCTTCATCAGAATGTGTACCATTCATAAAGACCGGGGGTCTTGCTGACGTTGTAGGTTCACTTCCAAAAGATTTTGATAAAGAGAAATATGACTGCCGTGTAGTTTTACCTAAGTACATGTGTATGAAACAGGAGTGGGTAGAGCGCCTGGAGTATATCACAAACTTCTACATGGATTTTGCAGGAGAGGATCGCTATGTCGGAATCTTTAAGACAGAATTAAACGGAGTTACATTTTATTTTATTGATAATGAATTTTATTTTTCAGGATTTGCTCCATATGATGGAGATCCGAAGTGGAATATTGAAAAATTCTCTTTCTTCTGTAAGGCAGTTTTAAGTATTCTTCCGGTTATTGGGTTCCGTCCGGATCTGATCCACTGTCATGACTGGCAGACAGGTCTGATTCCGGTATATCTGGATAATTTCCGTTTCTTTGGAGAATATTACAGAGGAATCAAGACAGTTATGACAATACATAACCTGAAGTTCCAGGGGGTATGGGATACAAAGACTGTACAGGGAATCACAGGACTTCCGGATTATTATTTCGTTCCGGATAAGCTTGAGGCATACAAAGATGCTAATATGCTCAAAGGCGGTATTGTTTATGCAGATAAGGTGACAACAGTAAGCCACAGCTATGCAGAAGAGATCAAGACACCGTTCTATGGAGAAGGTCTTGACGGACTGATGGCAGCAAGATCAAATGATCTTTGCGGTATTGTGAATGGTCTGGATTACAATGACTGGAATCCGGATACAGATTATAGAATCGCAAAGACATTTAATGTTGAGAATTTCCGGAAAAACAAACCGGTGAATAAGGCCGCTCTTCAGGAAGAACTTGGACTGGATAAAGACAATCATGTAATGTTGATCGGAATCGTTTCCCGTCTGACAGACCAGAAAGGATTTGATCTGATTGATTATATGATGGATGAGATGTGTCAGGATGCAGTGCAGATTGCAGTACTTGGAACAGGAGATCCGAAATATGAGAATATGTTCCGTCACTTTGCATGGAAGTATGCAGGAAAGGTTTCAGCGAATATTTTCTATTCCGATGATCTTTCTCACAGACTTTATGCCGGATGTGATGCATTCCTTATGCCATCCTTATTTGAACCATGCGGACTCAGCCAGCTGATGAGTCTGAGATACGGAACACTTCCGATCGTTCGTGAGACAGGAGGATTGAAAGATACTGTAGAACCGTACAATGAGTTTGAGAAGACAGGTACAGGATTCAGTTTCTCTAATTATAATGCACATGAGATGTTGAACACTGTACGTTATGCAGAAAGAATCTATTATGACAAGAAACGTGACTGGAACAAGATGATCGAACGCGCGATGGCTCAGGATTTCTCATGGATGAATTCCGCAAGACAGTATGAAGATCTGTACAGAAGTCTGATAGGAGAATAAGAAGTAACAAAGAAGTAATACAAGAGTAACACAAGAGCAAGGAGTAACAGACCCGATGAAAATTATTGACAAACTGAACCAGAAAGGCATCCACATTTCTTTTGAGGTGTTTCCGCCAAAGACAGATGCAGGATTTGACAAAGTATTATCAGCAACAGATGAGATTGCCAAACTGAACCCATCTTATATCAGCGTAACCTATGGAGCCGGTGGCGGAACAAGCAAGAACACAGCGAAGATCGCATCCCATATTAAGGATGATCTCGGAGTGATGAGTCTTGCACATCTGACATGTGCTTCATCCACAAAAGAAGAAGTTGGAGAGGTAATTGAAAACCTGAAGGCTCATGGAATCGAGAATATTCTCGCTTTACGAGGAGATATTCCGGAAGGCATGACATTCCCTGATGGAGATCGATTCCATTATGCCTATGAACTGGTACAGGAAATCAAGAAACATGGGGATTTCTGTATTGGTGCAGCATGTTATCCGGAAGGACATGTGGAGCAGGAACATAAAGAGGATGATATCCGTTATCTGAAACAGAAGGTAGACAGTGGAGTTGATTTCCTTACAACACAGATGTTCTTTGATAATGATATCCATTATAATTTCCTGTACAGAATCAGAGAAGCAGGGATCACAGTTCCGGTTCTGCCGGGAATCATGCCGATTACCAGTGCTGCTCAGATGAAGCGAAGCCAGGAACTTTCCGGAACAGTATTTCCGAGAAGATTTCTTGCAATATTAGATCGCTTCGGAAGTTCTCCGGAGGCGATGAAGCAGGCAGGAATTGCTTATGCGACAGATCAGATTATTGACCTTCTTGCGAACGGTGTGAATAATATTCATATTTATTCTATGAATAAGCCAGAGATTGCAATTGCGATTATGAATAATCTTTCCGAGATTATCAAGTGTTAAGAAAGTGAATGACCAGATGATAGAGACAGAGAAGAGAGTACGTGAAGCAGTTCGTTATCTGGGATTTGGAAAAAATGAGGCAGATGAACGAACCTTGGAACTGATCCAACAGTCTTTCAAAGACCTGGAACAGGAAGCAGGGCCTAAGTCCATCTGCCAAATTTTTGATCTGAATCATACAGATGACGGAAGACTGGTTATTGGACAGATGGAGATTCGAAGTAAGAGCCTGAGTAGAAATCTGAAAGGATGCCGTCAGGTTGTTCTTTTTGGAGCAACACTTGGCGCCGGAGTTGACCGGCTGATGCGCAGGATTTCTTTGACAGATATGGCAAGAGCAGTTATTTTGCAGTCTTGTGCAGCAGCAATGTTAGAAGAATATTGTGATGAGCGTCAGAAGAAGATTGCAGCAGAGCTTGAAGAAGAACATTTGTATTTAAGACCGAGATTCAGTCCCGGATATGGAGATTTTGATATCTGTTATCAGGAACCGGTCGTACGAATGTTGAATTGTGCAAAGACAATCGGGTTGACTTTGACAGACAGCTTTATGATGACACCAACAAAGTCGGTAACAGCAGTAATTGGAATCAGTACACAGAAGGACAGATGTCCAATCTCAGGATGTGAGGTCTGTACAAAAAAAGATTGTGAATACCGACGATAAGCAAGAGATAAGAGAGGAAGGATTGATACAAGAAGATGATACGAGAACGCCTGGGAAAAGAGTTATTATATTTTGACGGCGGAATGGGAACCCTGCTTCAGGCAAAGGGACTTCAGCCGGGAGAACTTCCGGAGACATGGAATGTTACACATGCAGATGAAATCAAAAACATTCATAAACAATATATTTCGGCAGGAAGTGATATTGTACTTGCGAATACATTTGGAGCGAATGCATTGAAATTCCATTGCGATGATTTTCCATTGGAAGAAATTATCCGTCTTGCGATCAGGCATGTGAAGGATGCGGCTGAAGAGGCAAGTGGTGGAAGAAGAATCTACACAGCACTGGATGTCGGACCGACAGGAAAGCTTTTAAAACCGATGGGTGATCTGGACTTCGAGACAGCATATGAGACATTCAAAGAAGTTATGATCCTCGGAGAGAAAGCCGGTGCGGATCTGATCCATATTGAGACCATGAGTGACACTTATGAACTGAAGGCAGCGGTGCTTGCAGCGAAAGAGAATACATCTCTTCCGGTTTTCGCTACGACGATTTTTGATGAACGTGGAAAGCTTCTGACGGGGGCAGATGTTCCGTCTGTTGTGGCAATGCTTGAAGGATTAAGGATCGATGCCCTTGGAATCAACTGTGGAATGGGACCGGAGCAGATGCTGCCGATCCTGGAGCAGATCATGAAGTACTCCTCTGTGCCTGTGATCGTCAAACCGAATGCAGGTCTTCCGAAGCAGAAAGACGGAGAAACTTATTACGATGTTTCTCCGGAAGAATTTGCTTCTGTTATGCGTCATGTTGTTGATCTTGGGGCAGTTGTGATCGGAGGATGCTGCGGAACAACTCCTGCACATATTGCAGAGATGGTGAAGCAGTGTAAAGACATTCCGGTGAAGCCGATTGAGAAGAAAAGTTATACCGTAGTATCTTCTTATGGACAGAGTGTGTTCCTTGGAACCGGATCAAAGATTATTGGTGAGCGTATTAATCCAACCGGAAAGAAACGCTTTAAACAGGCGCTTAAGGAACATGATCTTGATTATATTTTAAAAGAAGGAATTGCACAGCAGGATAACGGTGCACATATTCTGGATGTTAACGTAGGACTTCCGGATATTGACGAGCCGACATTGATGAAGGAAGTTGTTCAGGAACTTCAGAGTGTGACGAATCTTCCACTTCAGATTGATACGGTTGATACGGTTGCGATGGAGAATGCACTTCGCATTTACAATGGTAAGGCGATGGTCAATTCAGTCAGTGGAAAGCAGGAGTCAATGGATGCAGTATTCCCACTGATCCGGAAGTATGGCGGTGTTGTGATCGGCTTGGCACTTGATGAAGACGGAATCCCGGCAACAGCCGAGGGACGTGTACAGATTGCGAAGAAGATTATCGCAGAGGCAGCAAAATACGGTATCGAGAAGAAAGATATTGTAATTGATGCCCTGGCAATGACGATCAGTTCAGAACCGGAAGGCGCGAAAGTGACACTTGAGACACTTCGCAGACTCCGTGATGAAGTTGGTGTGTGTACTGTGCTTGGTGTATCAAATATTTCTTTCGGTCTCCCAAGCAGACCGATTGTAAACTCCATCTTTTATACGATGGCAATGCAGAATGGTCTGAGCGTTGGAATTATCAATCCGAACTCTGAGGATATGATGAAGGCATGGTATGCATACCATGCACTGATGAATCTGGACAGCAACTGTGAGAATTATATTAATAAATATGCACAGCAGCCGGGAACAGCTCCGGTCTTGGCAACAGGTTCAGCTCACAAGATGACACTGAAAAGCGCAATTGAAAGAGGACTTCGTGAAGAGGCGAACAGCATTACATCTGAGATGATTCAGGAGAAGGATGGTCTGGAGATCATTAACGAAGAGTTGATCCCGGCACTGAATACGGTAGGCGAAGGATTTGAGAAGGGAACCGTCTTTTTGCCACAGCTACTGATGAGTGCAGAAGCGGCCAAGACAGCATTTGCGGTGCTTAAAGAGAAAATGGATAGCAGCGGAGAAGTTCAGGAGAAGAAAGGAAAGATCATTCTTGCTACAGTAAAAGGGGATATCCATGATATCGGTAAAAATATCGTGAAGGTTCTGCTTGAAAACTATAGCTTTGATGTGATCGATCTTGGAAAGGATGTTCCGCCGGAGACAATTGTTGACACAGTACTTGAACAAGATATTCATCTGGTAGGATTAAGTGCTTTGATGACAACAACTGTCGTAAGTATGGAAGAGACGATCAGACAGCTTAGAGAGAAAGCTCCGCATTGTCTTGTGATGGTAGGAGGCGCTGTACTGAATCAGGACTACGCAGATATGATAGGAGCTGATTTCTATGGCAAAGATGCCATGCAGTCGGTTCATTATGCACAGAGAGTTTTTGGAACTGAAGAATAGGAGGAGATCAAAAATGAGAGGATTACAAACACCGGTTCGTGCAATCCGAAGACAGGTATTTACAGAAGTTGCCAAGCTTGGATTTAAAGCAAATGCAGAGACATTGGTAGCAGATATGGAAGCAATTCCATATGAAATTGTAGGAGAAGATTCAGAAGTAAAATACCGTGAGAGCATTTATCGTGCAAGAGCAGTCGTAAGAGAAAGACTTCGTCTTGCGATGGGACTTTCCCTTCGTCCGGAGAATAAGCCGGTCCACTTGACAGCGGGAGTTGAGGCCAGTAATATTTCTGAGAAATATTATGAGCCGCCGCTGATGCAGGTGATTCCGTCTGGATGCGAGAGCTGTGAGGAGAATAAATACGAGGTAAGTAATATGTGCAAGGGATGTCTTGCACATCCGTGTCAGGAAGTTTGCCCGAGAGGTGCTATTTCCATGGTGAATGGAAAGTCATTTATCGATCAGGATAAATGTATCAAGTGTGGAAAATGTAAATCTGTCTGTCCATACGATGCGATTGCCAAGAAAGAACGTCCTTGCAAGAAAGCATGTGGAGTGAATGCAATCACATCGGATAAATTAGGACGTGCTTATATTGATGCTGACAAATGTGTTTCCTGCGGAATGTGTATGGTAAGCTGCCCGTTTGGTGCGATCTCTGACAAGTCGCAGATCTTCCAGCTGGCTCGTGCACTTTCAGAAGGAGAAGAGATTGTGGCTGAGGTAGCACCGGCATTTGTCGGTCAGTTTGGATCGAATATTAATGTGAGAAATTTCAAAGCAGCTCTTGAAGAACTCGGATTTTCAGAGACATATGAGGTTGCTCTTGGAGCGGATATCGGAGCAATTGCGGAAGCACATCATTATGTGAATAAAGTGACAACCGGAGAACTTCCATTTCTTCTGACATCCTGCTGTCCATCCTGGGCAATGCTTGCGAAGAAGTTCTTCCCGGATCTGATCGATCAGATCTCACAGGAACTGACTCCGATGGTTGCAACAGCACGAACAATCAAACAGGAACATCCGAATGCAAAGGTTGTATTTATCGGACCTTGTGCAGCGAAGAAGCTGGAAGCTTCCAGACGTACTGTGAGAAGTGATGTGGATTTCGTTGTTACATTTGAAGAATTGCAGGCAATGTTTGATGCGAAGGGAATTGATCTGACAGCTTATGAGGCAGAGTCTTCTTTCCATGATGCGACAGGAGCCGGACGTGGATACGCCTGTGCAGGAGGAGTTGCAAAGGCAATCGAAGAATGTATTAACGAGTATTACCCTGGAACGCAGGTTAATATTGAGCATGCGGAAGGTCTGGCAGAATGTAAGAAGATCCTGACACTTGCCAAAGCCGGAAGAATGAACGGATGTCTGATCGAGGGTATGGGATGTCCTGGCGGATGTATTGCAGGAGCTGGAACGAATATTCCAATCCCGACTGCGAAGAAGGATGTCGCAGCTTATGTCAAAAACTCAAGCAGAGCACTTCCACCGAAAGAACTGGAAGAAATTGAACTGAAATAAGTAAATAAGTAAATATAAGGATAATAACCGGCCTCCGCTTTACAAACGGAGGCTATTGTGGTATATTACAAAATAGGCTTTTTATGAGCGAAAGAGGAGGATGGATGTATGCAGCCATACGGAGTAAACCAATTAAGAAAAATGTTTTTGGAGTTCTTTGAGAGCAAGGGACATCTTGCAATGAAGAGCTTTTCTTTAGTACCACATAATGATAAGAGTCTTCTCCTGATTAATTCAGGAATGGCTCCGCTGAAACCATATTTCACAGGACAGGAGATCCCGCCGAGAAGAAGAGTGACAACATGTCAGAAATGTATCCGTACAGGAGATATCGAGAATGTCGGTAAGACAGCACGTCACGGTACATTCTTTGAGATGCTTGGAAACTTCTCTTTTGGAGATTATTTCAAGAATGAAGCAATCGAGTGGTCCTGGGAGTTCCTTACAGAAGTTGTGGGACTTGATCCGAACAGATTATATCCTTCAGTATATGAAGATGATGATGAAGCGTTCGAAATCTGGAATAAGAAGATGGGAATTCCGGCAGAACGTATCTTCCGTTTTGGTAAGGAAGATAACTTCTGGGAGCACGGTTCAGGTCCATGTGGTCCGTGTTCTGAGATTTACTATGACCGTGGAGAAAAATACGGATGTGGAAAACCGGGATGTACAGTAGGGTGTGAGTGTGACCGTTACATGGAGATCTGGAATAACGTATTCAGCCAGTTCAACAATGACGGACACGGCAACTATACAGACCTGATCCAGAAGAACATTGATACAGGTATGGGACTTGAGCGTCTTGCCTGTATCGTACAGGATGTAGATTCCATGTTTGATATTGATACAATGAAAGCACTGAGAGATCATGTATGTAACCTCTCCGGCAAGCAGTACGGAATAGATCATGAGACAGATGTTTCTCTGCGTGTTGTTACAGACCATATTCGTTCCGTAACATTTATGGTTTCTGATGGTATCTTACCTTCTAACAGCGGTCGTGGATATGTTCTCCGCCGTCTGTTAAGACGTGCATGCCGTCACGGAAAGCTGCTCGGAATTGACGGAGCATTCCTTGTAAAGCTTGCAACAACTGTAATTGAAGGTTCCAAAGATGGATATCCGGAGCTGGAAGAGAAGAAAGAGTTTATCTTTAATGTAATTGCGAAAGAAGAAGCGAACTTCAATAAGACAATCGATCAGGGACTTGCAATCCTTGCAGATATGGAAGCTGAGATGGAGAAGAATGGAGAGAAAGTTCTTTCCGGAGAGAATGCATTTAAGCTTTATGATACTTATGGATTCCCAATCGACCTGACAAGTGAGATCCTGGAAGAAAAGGGGCTGACTTATGACGAGGAAGGATTCAAGAAAGCACAGGAAGAACAGCGTGCGAAATCAGAAGGAACATTCGGAACTCATTCTTATACAGGAAAAGAAGTTTCTGTATACGATCAGCTGGATGCAGCACTTGCGACAGAATTTGTCGGATATGATAATCTGACATTTGATTCTAAGGTTACAGCTCTTACAACAGAGACAGAGGTTGTTGATGCACTTTCTGACGGAGAGAAGGGAACAATCATCGTTGAGCAGACTCCATTCTATGCAACAATGGGTGGACAGGAAGCTGACAAGGGTGTGATTCGCACAGCTGACGGAGAGTTTGTTGTAGAAGATTGTATTCACCTTGCAGGAACAAAGGTTGGACATGTTGGACATGTTGTAAAAGGAATGATCAAGATCGGTGACGTAGCAACTCTTGAAGTTGATGCAAAGAACCGTGCACTTACAGAAAGAAACCACAGTGCAACACATCTGCTTCAGAAAGCACTTCGTACAGTACTTGGAAGCCATGTAGAGCAGGCAGGATCTTTTGTAAATGCAGACAGACTTCGTTTCGACTTTACACATTTCTCAGCAGTAACACCTGAGGAACTGAAGAAGGTTGAAGAAATTGTGAATGAGCAGATCACAAATGCCCTCGCAGTTGTGACAAAGAACCTTCCAATCGAGGAAGCAAGAAAGACAGGAGCACAGGCTCTGTTTGGTGAGAAATACGGTGACGTTGTACGTGTCGTAGATATGAGCGGATTCTCCGTTGAATTCTGTGGTGGTACGCATGTTAAGAATACATCAGAGATCACAGCGTTGAAGATTATTTCTGAGAGTGGTGTAGCAGCAGGTGTTCGTCGTATTGAAGCCCTGACATCTGAAGGACTTATGAACTACTATGCTGAGATGGAGCGTCTTCTCAAAGAAGCAGCACAGCTTGTAAAAGCAACTCCGGAGAATCTTGCAGAGAAGATCACACATCTTCAGGCAGAGAACAAGTCTCTGAAGGGAGAAGTTGAGAGTCTCAAGAGCAAGATGGCTCAGAGCGCAGCAGGAGACATCCTTGACCAGGTGAAAGAAGTAAAAGGTGTGAAGCTTCTTGCAGCACAGCTTGATGGTGTTGATATGAATGGACTTCGTGACCTTGGAGACCAGCTCAAAGAGAAGCTTGGCGAAGGTGTGGTTGTACTTGCATCAGGAAATGACGGAAAAGTAAGCCTGATGGCTACAGCAACAGACGGAGCAATGAAGCAGGGAGCACATGCCGGAAATCTTGTGAAAGCAATCGCAGGTCTTGTTGGCGGAGGCGGCGGTGGTCGTCCGAACATGGCTCAGGCAGGTGGAAAGAACCCAGCAGGAATCCCGGATGCACTTGCAAAAGCAGAAGAAGCACTGGCTGATCAGATTAAATAAAGTCATTGTAAAGAGAATCTGTCTGTGGCAGATTCTCTTTTGGGTAGAAGCGAGAAAAAAGTATAAAAAAATCGGTAAAAATCATAAAAAGCAGTTGACGTTTTGAAAAAATATGTTATAATAATATCCAGTGCAATAAATATACCCGAACAGTCGTATGATGCACAATACAAGGCTGGAGGGGAGGTTAGGTGTGAGACTATGTCAAATGTAATCGTTAAAGAAAACGAAACGTTAGATAGCGCCTTACGCAGATTCAAGAGAAACTGTGCAAAGGCTGGTATTCAGCAGGAGATTCGTAAGAGAGAGCACTACGAGAAACCAAGCGTTAGACGTAAAAAGAAATCTGAAGCTGCTAGAAAACGTAAATATAACTAATATGTGCAAATGGACAGAGTACTGGAAACAGTACTCTGTTTTTTGTATGTTAGGAAAGTTCTTTCCTAACATATAAAAACCACCATTTTCCTATCTGTTTACTCGACATATAACCTTAAATATGCTGAAAATTGCAATTTGATACATTAGTTCATGCAGTTTTATCAACTTAAAGTGATAAAACTTTAAAATAATGCAATTAATGATTGACAATCTTTCATTTAACTTATAAAATAAACGAGTAGACAACGGTGTCTGGGGTAACAGATTGCTTGTCAGTCTGTTTTTTCTTGTTTTAGAAAAGACATTAGTTGACGAAAGATACAATAGTATCAGGGAGATAGGAATCCCAATCTATTTATTCTAGGAGGTAATTAAGATGTCATACGTTGATGAAGTGATTGATTTAGTTGTAAAGAAGAATCCTGCTGAGCCGGAATTCCATCAGGCAGTAAAAGAGGTGTTGGAGTCTCTTCGTGTTGTGATTGAAGCAAATGAAGAAAAATTCCGTAAAGATGCTCTTCTTGAGAGACTGGTAGAGCCTGAGAGACAGTTTAAGTTCCGTGTACCGTGGGTAGATGACAAGGGTCAGGTACAGGTTAACACAGGATACCGTGTACAGTTCAACAGTGCAATTGGACCGTACAAGGGAGGTCTTCGTCTTCATCCATCTGTAAACCTTGGTATTATCAAATTCCTTGGTTTCGAGCAGATTTTCAAAAACTCTCCTTACAGGACTTCCAATCGGTGGAGGTAAAGGTGGATCTGATTTCGATCCTAAGGGAAAATCTGACAGAGAAGTTATGGCATTCTGCCAGAGCTTTATGACAGAGCTTTGCAAATATATCGGCGCTGATACAGATGTTCCGGCAGGAGATATCGGTACAGGAGCAAGAGAGATCGGATACATGTTCGGTCAGTACAAGAGAATCCGTGGAGTATATGAAGGAGTTCTTACAGGAAAAGGACTTTCCTATGGTGGATCTCTTGCTCGTACAGAGGCTACAGGATATGGTCTTCTGTATCTGACAGACGAACTTCTGAAACTTAATGGTATTGAGCTTGCAGGTAAGACAGTTGCAGTTTCCGGTTCAGGTAACGTTGCAATTTATGCAACTCAGAAAGCCCAGGAACTCGGAGCTAAAGTTGTGACAGTCAGCGATTCTACAGGATGGGTATACGATCCGGACGGTATCGATCTGGCAGCACTCAAAGAGATCAAAGAAGTAAAACGTGCAAGACTTACAGAGTACAAGAAGTACCGTCCGAATTCAGAGTACCATGAAGGAAGAGGAGTATGGAATGTTAAAGTTGACATCGCTCTTCCATGTGCTACACAGAATGAGCTTCACCTTGAAGATGCAAAAGCACTTGTTGCAAACGGATGTATTGCAGTATGTGAAGGTGCTAACATGCCTACAACTCTCGAAGCTACAGAGTATCTGCAGGAGAATGGTGTTATCTTTGCACCTGGTAAAGCAGCTAACGCCGGTGGTGTTGCGACATCTGCTCTGGAGATGTCCCAGAACAGCGAGCGTCTGAGCTGGACATTCGAAGAAGTTGATGCTAAACTTAAAAACATCATGGTTAACATCTGCCACAACATGACTGATGCAGCTGAGAAATACGGATTCAAGGGTAACTACGTTGTAGGTGCTAACATTGCCGGATTTGAGAAGGTTGTAGATGCTATGACAGCTCAGGGTATTTGCTAATTAAGAAATTCTAAGATAATATAAGATATGATATGGTTAAGTCCTGTAAACTCAATGTTTATGGGACTTTTCTTTATGCATTGAAATGAAAAAAATGAGGAATCTTTTAATCATTTTAAGTGCATAACCCGTTAATATATATATACAGATATTCAATGGAAAGGAGTCTGATGCGTGTTGAGTGATGACGAATTAGTGGAACAGATTCTACTTGGAAATGAAAATGCAGCAGAAGAATTGATAAAACGCTATTATACATCTATTTTACGTTACTGTAGGTGGCATTGCTCTAATCTGGAAAAAGCAGAAGACCTGACTCCGGATATAAATCCGGATAAAAGAAAAATTTAAAGGCTTATGTATACACGATTGCAAATCATTTATGTATTGATGAAAGTAGGAAGGTTGAGTTTTCTCCATTAGAAGATGAAGAAAATATAGTGCATGAGTATAACGACATAGTTCGGCTAGAGGATAGGGCAGAGATAAGCTATTTTTTGAATTTTTTATCATCAGAACAAAGGGAAGCAGTCATTCTACGCTTTGGAGAACAACTTAGTTTTGGAGAGATTGCAAAAGTGATGGGATGCAATATGCGAACAGCACAAAGCAGGGTTCGTAATGCTTTAAAAATTATGAGAAAGGAGCAGGAAAATGAAAGATAAAAATTTGAAGGGCTATTTACAGCAATCTTTAGGAGAGGAAGTACAGCCTAAAAGATTAGAGGAAACGATTAAGCTTTGCACTGAAATTGTACGAGAACAGGAAGTGACTAGGGCAGAACCGAGGACAGGTTTTTTTCACTATCTTTCAGATGTATTTCGCTTTGAAGGTATTCCAATATTTGGTTTGCAGGCAGTAATGTTATTTATAGTTTGTTTAACAATTGCCAGCATTGCAGACGTGCCAAAGAATATACCAATTTTTTATGCCGCTGTTTGTATTGGCTATCATACCAGCAATTTTTAAAAGCCAGTATTATGGAATGAGCGAGATTGAAGCGGTAACAAGAGCTTCTGGTGCCCAAATCACGTTAGCAAAGCTGGTTCTGGCTGGGGCAGCTAACTTGGTGTGTATAACAATTCTTTTGTGCATGGAAGTTTATTTGCAAAATTCTTATAAAGAGATTGGACAGATGGTCCTATACTGCCTGGTTCCGTACTTAGTGTGTATGGTTGCGTTGCTACGTTTGATCCGTTTGCAAAAGAAACAGAGTTTACAGATATGTGCGATTGTAATGTTGGGTTCCTGCATTTGTTGGGGTATGTCAGCAAGAATATTGCCATGGTTATATGAAACATCAGCAGTGGGGGTGTGGATTGTTACATTTTTGATTTTTGCTATGTTCTTTATAAATGAAATTCATTATATTGCAGAGATGAGAAAGGAAGGAAAAATGTATGGAATTGTCGCTTGATCGTTTAACCAAACAATATGGCAGGAAAATAGCGGTAGATTGTGTTAGTGCAACCTTAAAGCCGGGAGTATATGGTCTTTTGGGGGCTAACGGTGCAGGTAAAACAACATTGATGCGTATGCTATGTGCTATTTTGGAGTCAACCTCAGGGGAGGTAATGCTGGATGGAAAAGAAGTAACTTCGATGGGGGCAGATTACCGGAATGTGTTGGGTTATTTACCACAGGATTTTGGATATTATCCAAATTATACTGCGGTGGAGTTCTTAATGTATATTGCAGCACTGAAAGGAATACCGAAGAATGTTGCAAAAAAACGTGTGACTGAATTGTTGGAGGTAGTTGATTTAAGCCATGTGGCAAACAAAAAAGTAAAAACTTTTTCTGGTGGTATGAAACAAAGAGTAGGAATTGCACAGGCGTTACTTAATAATCCGAAAATTTTGATTTTGGATGAGCCGACTGCAGGACTTGATCCGAAAGAGCGTGTCCGTTTTCGTAATCTGCTCTCAGAGTATGCAGGAGATAAAATTGTAATTCTTTCCACACATATTGTATCGGATATAGAAGCAATAGCAGATGAAGTGCTATTGATGAAAAAAGGAAAAGTTGTATTGCAAGGTACGGTTCCAGAGTTGATTCACAAGGCAAATGGTAAGGTTTGGGAACTTTCTGTTTCTCCACAAGAAGCTAGACAATGGCAGACGAAAAACAACGGTTGCTAATTTACGGCATGAAGGAAAAGAAATTATGTTGCGTATTATTTCAGACAATATGCCTAGTGAGCGAGCGGTTCCTTGTGAAGCTACATTGGAAGATCTTTATTTATTTTATTTTCCTACAGAGGAAGGAGTGAAATAGAATGGAGCTATTTTGGTTAGAGCATAAAAAGTTATGGCGAAAGAAAATTGTTAAAATATGTGTGTTGTTGTGTTTTGTTTATTATGTAATTTTTGGAAGTATACTTTCGTTTCAATGGTTCGGTTTTGGCAGTTCAGGTGACTATACAAGTGCTTTTGGCAATAATTTTGATGGATATACAGTAATAAAGGATAGTCAGGAATATGCACTTTCATTTGGTGGAGAATTGACAGATGAAACCTTGCAGCAAATAGTAAGTGATTATCAGCAAATGGAAGCTGACGGTATGGAGGAAGAACTGGAAAAGACAGACTGGCAGATAGTTAATAGTTGGCTCGGAACATTGTATCCGGAGCTTCGAGATACCAGTAATTATAAAACGATGATAAGCTATGTTGATCCGGATAAGTTAACAGGTTTCTATGAAAGAAGACAGCAGGTGCTTGATGAGTTTTTGGAGGTCAGTGGTCAGGTAGGAGCTGAAAAAGAGTTTTTACATCAGATAGAGAGGAAGGTAGAAAAGCCATTTCATTATGAGTGGGTAGAAGGATGGTCAACGCTTCTTGGTAGCACGGTTGCGGATCTGGGAGTTGTGATGGCTTTGTTTCTCGGTATTGTTTTATCCTCTTTATTTGCTGGCGAATGGAATGATAATACAAGCGCATTAGTATTGACAACTCGAAATGGTTGGGGGAAAATCGCTCTTGCCAAAATTCTTACTGGTTTAGCGTTTACAGTGGAGTTATTTGCATTACTTGCTGTTTTAAGTGTTATATCACAGTTGTTTTTTATGGGAACTGCCGGATGGGATATGCCGATTCAGAATATCAAGCTGATTGCTGTTGCACCTATGAATATGCTGCAGGCAGAAATTTATGAATATGTTTTTGTATTGCTTGGAGCAATAGGTTTTGCCGGAATTGTCATGTTTATATCAGCGGCTGTAAAAAATAATGTACTTACCTTACTGCTTAGTCTGGCTGTTGTATATGGACCAATGATGATTGCAGAATATCTTCCTTATGGAATGCAAAAAGCATTAGATTTAATACCATTGGTAGGAAGTTCAACAGATATTTTCAGAACCAATACTTTTAATGTTTTTGGGAAGTTTATCTGGTCACCATATCTACTTATTACAATTCCTGTCTTGATTGGTATTCTATGTATGCCATTCGCTATAAAGAGCTGGTCAAGGAGGATGAAGGCATAAATAACAATATGGAAAAGAAAAGAGATAAAAGGTGGATAGCAGGATATATCCGTATTTACAAGGTATTCTTTAATGTTAAAATCCTGAAAATATTTCCTAAAAAGAAAATAAAGTTTATTGACATTATCAGGAAAAATGAGTATAGTTTATTTTAATAAAAGGGAGTAACTGGCGCTTTAAGTAGCGTTTGCGAGCCGTCAATACGATGGAAGAAGTCCATCCGGATCGTGATGAAATAGTGAGACTTTTATTGCATGTAAGAAGCGGTGCAATAATTGTCTCTTTTTTTATTCGCACTGCAGATGAATCAGGATTAAGGGTCACAAAGGAAGAGTGAACAATAACCAATAACCAGTTAGGAGGAAGGGCAGTGAAACCATATTATCAATTATCGGGAGAAGAAGTTTTAAGAGAAGTGAATGGCTCGGAAGAACCATTAACAAAAGAACAGGTCAGTGAAAATCAAAAGAAATACGGACCGAATGAACTGACGGAAGGAAAAAAGAAGACAACAGTTCAGATTTTTCTGGAGCAATATAAAGATTTTCTGGTGATCATCCTTATTATAGCAGCGATCGCATCAGGATTTATGGGAGATATTGAGAGTGCAGCTGTTATTGTTATCGTAATCACAATGAATGCAATTTTGGGAACTGTGCAGACAGTAAAGGCAGAGGCATCTCTGGCAAGTTTGAAGAAATTATCCGGTCCGGAAGCAAAAGTCCTTCGTGATGGAGTGGTTGTCCCAATTCCGTCTGCAGAAGTTACTGTTGGAGACATTATTATGTTAGAGGCGGGAGACTATATTCCTGCAGATGGACGTATTCTGGAATGTGCAAGCATGAAGGTTGACGAAAGTGCATTGACGGGAGAGAGTCTTGGTGTCGAGAAGACGACAGATGTGATTGAACAGGACGAAGTTCCTCTTGGAGACCGTATTAATATGGTATATTCCGGAAGCTTTCTCACGTATGGAAGAGGTTCTTTTGTAGTTACAGAGATTGGAATGAATACAGAAGTTGGTAAAATTGCAAGTCTTCTGAAGACGACATCTGAGAAGAAGACTCCATTGCAGGTAAACCTGGATCAGTTTGGACAAAAATTATCCATTTTAATTCTTGTATTCTGTGCGATTTTGTTTGGAATCAGTGTTTTCCGTGGTGAGAATATTGGAAATGCATTTCTTTTTGCAGTTGCGCTTGCCGTTGCAGCAATTCCGGAAGCATTGAGTTCAATCGTTACAATTGTTCTTTCTTTTGGAACGCAGAAAATGGCGAAAGAGCATGCAATTGTTCGAAAGCTGCAGGCAGTGGAAGGATTGGGGAGTGTATCCATTATCTGTTCAGATAAAACCGGAACCCTGACACAGAATAAGATGACAGTAGAACATTATTATGTAGATGGCCAGAGCGTTTCCACAGACAAGATCGATCTCCAGGGATCCGTCTCAGAGCAGACTCCTTATCAGCAGTATTCTTTGTAATGACTCTACGAATATTGACGGCGTAGAGATTGGAGACCCGACAGAGACAGCATTGATTAATTTAGGAAGCAGTCTTGGTCTTGACCCGGAAGAAGTCAGAGTAAAGTATCCAAGAGAAAGTGAGAATCCATTCGATAGCGATCGTAAGATGATGGCAACAAAGCATTCATTAAACGGAGTACCAACGATGATTGTTAAGGGAGCAGTCGATGTTCTTTTGGATCGGACAGACTGGATTGAGATGAAAGGGGAGACTTATGAGATCACAGAAGAGACAAGAAGAGTGATCGAAGAGCAGAATCAGAAATACTCAAGAGAGGGATTACGAGTTCTAGCATTTGCTTATAAGGAAGTATCAGATGAGACGGAACTTACGCTGGAGGATGAAGATCATTTGATATTCCTGGGACTGATCGCAATGATGGATCCGCCGAGAGAAGAGTCAAAAGCTGCTGTAGAAGAGTGCAAATGCGCAGGAATCCGTCCGATCATGATTACAGGAGATCATAAGGTGACAGCTGCTGCCATTGCAAAGAGAATTGGAATTCTTGAAAATGAATCCGAAGCCTGCGAGGGTGCAGAGATTGACAAAATGTCTGATGAAGAACTGAAAGACTTTGTTGAAGGGATATCTGTTTATGCAAGAGTTTCTCCTGAACACAAGATCCGTATCGTGCGTGCATGGCAGGAGAAAGGAAACATTGTATCCATGACCGGGGATGGTGTGAATGATGCTCCGGCACTGAAACAGGCAGACATAGGAGTGGCGATGGGAATTACCGGAAGCGAAGTGTCAAAAGACGCTGCAGCAATGGTTTTGACAGATGACAATTTTGCGACGATTATTAAAGCAGTAGAGAATGGAAGAAATGTATATCGCAATATTAAAGCATCCATTCAGTTTCTGCTTTCGGGAAATTTTGGAGCAATCCTGGCAGTGCTTTATGCTTCACTGATGGCACTTCCGGTACCGTTTGCACCGGTTCACCTGTTGTTCATTAATCTGCTGACAGACAGTCTTCCGGCAATTGCTCTTGGATTGGAACCACATTCGAAAAATGTGATGAAAGAAAAACCACGACCGATAAATGAATCCATTTTGACGAAAGACTTTTTGATCAATATCGGACTGGAAGGGTTATCAATCTGTACGATGGTCATGATCGCATTTACAATTGGATACAAAGATGGCAATGCACTACTTGCAAGTACAATGGCATTTGCAACGCTTTGCTGCTCAAGATTGTTCCATGGGTTTAACTGTAAATCAAATCGTCCGGTTGTATTTACAAAAAGAGTATTTAATAACATTTACCTGATCGGCGCTTTTGTAATTGGAATGATTCTGATCACGCTTGTTGTGACTGTTCCTGGACTGCATAACATCTTTAAAGTGCAGACACTGACATTATCGCAGTTACTTACTGTGTATGGTCTTGCAGCATTGAATCTTCCGATTATACAGACGATAAAGGCAATTCGTGCAAAATTAGAAAAATAGGAGGAACAACAGTATGAAGAAAGTCGAGAAACCAAAGAAGCCATTAATCTTTTACTATTTGATTGCTTTGATTATTCTCGTGCTTCTTAACACATTTCTTTTTCCGAATATTCTAGGAAAGAATAAGGTGAAAGAAGTCGATTATGGAACTTTTCTTACTATGGTCGAGGGAAAAGAAGTATCAAAAGTAGAGTTGAATGGAGACACTATTTATTTTACAGATAATAGCGAGGAACCGAAATATTATGAGACAACAACGTTTGATGATCCAAATCTGGTAAATCGTCTGGAAGATGCGGGATGTGAATTCGGAAGAGTCGCACAGCAGGAGATGAATCCGCTTCTTAGCTTTTTTCTTGTATGGATTTTACCACTTTTGATCTTCTGGGCATTAGGACAGTGGCTTGCAAAGAAGATGATGGCCAAGATGGGTGGAGGTGCAGCAGGAAATCCATTCATGCAGTTCGGAAAGAGCAATGCGAAGGTTTATGTGGAATCTACAACAGGAATCACTTTCCAGGATGTAGCCGGAGAAGATGAAGCGAAGGAACTGCTGACAGAGATTGTGGATTTCCTTCATAACCCGCAGAAATATACGGAGATCGGTGCAGTATGTCCGAAAGGAGCACTTCTTGTAGGACCTCCGGGAACCGGTAAAACTTTGCTTGCAAAAGCAGTTGCAGGAGAGGCGAATGTACCATTTTTCTCAATTTCCGGTTCGGAATTTGTAGAGATGTTTGTTGGTATGGGAGCTTCTAAAGTACGTGATCTTTTCAAACAGGCGAATGAAAAAGCACCTTGTATTGTATTTATTGATGAGATTGATACAATTGGTAAAAAGAGAGATAATGCAGGATATGGCGGAAATGATGAGCGTGAGCAGACATTGAACCAGTTACTGACAGAGATGGATGGATTCGATGCATCTAAGGGTGTTGTGATCCTTGCCGCAACGAACCGACCGGACAGTCTTGATCCGGCACTTCTTCGTCCGGGAAGATTTGACCGCCGTATTCCGGTGGAACTTCCGGATCTTAAAGGACGTGAGGAGATTCTGAAAGTTCACGCGAAGAAAGTAAGACTTGGAGATGACATTGACTTTAATGCAATCGCAAGAGCCGCATCAGGAGCATCAGGAGCAGAGCTTGCAAATATGGTAAATGAAGCGGCACTGCGCGCAGTCAGAGAGAACCGTAAATATGTAACGCAGGCAGATCTTGAAGAAAGTATTGAAACTGTTATCGCCGGATATCAGAAGAAGAATCAGGTACTTTCTTCCAAGGAAAAATTAATTGTTTCTTATCATGAGATCGGTCATGCGTTGGTAGCAGCATTACAGACGAATTCAGCACCGGTTACAAAGATTACGATCATTCCGCGTACATCAGGTGCTTTGGGATATACAATGCAGGTAGAGTCAGAAGAACGTAATCTGATGACACAGGAAGAGCTGATCAACAAGATCGCGACACTGACCGGAGGAAGATGCGCAGAAAAACTGATTTTTAATTCTATCACAACAGGCGCATCGAATGATATCGAGCAGGCAACAAAGCTTGCAAGAGCAATGATCACGCGTTATGGAATGAGTGACCGGTTTGGTATGGTTGCTCTTGAGACACAGAACAATCCATATCTGGGAGGAGACAGCAGTTTAAGTTGTTCCCCGCAGACAGCAGCAGATATTGATCAGATGGTTGTAGATACCGTAAAACACGGATATGATACAGCGATGGATCTTTTGGAGAAAAACCAGAAGAAACTTCATGAGCTTGCAAAATACCTGTATGAGAAAGAAACAATTACAGGAGAAGAATTTATGCAGATTTTGACGAGAACAGAGACGTTGGAAGAAGCAGAAGGGAAGTAACAGATGGCAAGAAGCAGAAACAAGAAAACAGAGATTGAAGAAGAAATAGAGAAGCGGATACCGACAACCCGTTACAATCCGGATTATAAAGTCGGATTGACAGCACAGCAGGTGCAGGAGCACAGACTTCATGGCTGGGTAAACAGGGCAGTCGATCCTCCGTCGAAGACAACGAAAGAGATTATACATGAGAATGTATTTACTTACTTTAACTTAATCTTTCTTGTTCTGGCTATTTTGTTATGTCTGGTTGGATCCTTCCGGGATCTGACCTTTCTTCCGGTTATTATTGCAAATACGTTGATCGGTATTATACAGGAAGTGCGTGCCAAAAAAGTGCTGGATAATCTGACCATGCTAAATGCACCGAAAGCGACTGTAGTGCGAGATGGTAAAAGATCGTTGATTGATGCAGAAGAGTTGGTAGTTGATGATATTGTCATATTTAAAGCCGGCGCGCAGGTATGTGCGGATGCACAGGTTTGTGCAGGTGAAGTACAGGTAAATGAATCTCTGCTGACAGGCGAGTCTGATGAGATTACAAAACATGCCGGAGATCAGCTGATGTCAGGAAGTTTTATTATTTCCGGTCAATGTCATGCAAGACTTGATAAAGTCGGTGAAGATTCTTATATTTCAAAGCTTACACTGGAAGCAAAAGAAATGCAGAATGGTGAGCAGTCAGAGATGATCCGCTCGCTGGATAAATTGGTTAAATGCGTCGGTGTGGCAATCATTCCGATTGGAATCGTACTTGTTGCACAGTCTCTGGTATTCCAGAATGCATCATTCCATTCAAGTATTACGTCAATGGTAGCGGCTGTGATCGGAATGATTCCGGAGGGTCTTTACCTTCTTGCAAGCGTTGCACTTGCTGTCAGTTCAATTCGGCTTGCACAGCAGAAAGTATTGCTTCATGATATGAAATGTATTGAGACACTTGCGCGTGTTGATGTACTTTGTGTAGATAAGACTGGTACGATCACAGAAAATACGATGAAAGTACAGGAACTTATTCCAACGGAGCAGTACGATACGGAAAAGATGGGATCTCTTCGTCTTATGGTCGGAGATTTTGTTTCAGCTATGACAAACGATAATATCACAATGGCTGCAATGAAAGAATATTTTACACATTCTTCAGGCGCAAAAGCAATTTCCAAGACAGGATTTTCATCTGCGACAAAGTACAGCAGTGCTACGTTTGAAGATAAGACATATGTTCTTGGAGCGCCGGAATTTGTACTTCTGGATGATTACGAGCAACATAAGGAAAAAATCACAGAGCTTGCATCTACAGGTGCCCGTGTTCTTGTATTTGGTACTTATGCAGCGGAGATTGATGGAAAAGCACTGACAGAACCAGTAACACCGTTGGGCTATATCTTACTTGCGAATCCAATCCGTGAGGCGGCAAAAGAAACATTCCAGTACTTTGCAGAGCAGGGAGTTGAAGTGAAAGTTATTTCCGGAGATAATCCGGTTACAGTTTCCAAAGTTGCAAAAACAGCAGGAATTAAAAATGCTGAGAATTATGTGGATGCATCAAGTCTTGAGACAGAAGAAGATATTAAGAAAGCGATTCTTGAGAAGACAGTGTTTGGACGTGTAACTCCAAACCAGAAACGACAGTTTGTTCAGGCACTAAAAGAGGCTGGGAAAACAGTTGCTATGACAGGAGATGGAGTAAATGATGTCCTTGCTTTGAAGGATGCAGACTGCAGTATTGCAATGGCATCAGGAAGCGAGGCAGCGGCACAGGCTTCTCAAATCGTACTTCTGGAGTCAGATTTCTCTTGTATGCCGCAGGTTGTATTAGAAGGAAGAAGAGTAGTCAATAATATCCAGCGTTCGGCGAGTCTGTTCCTGGTTAAGAATATATTCTCTTTCCTGCTGAGTCTTTTCTCGGTAGTATTTATGTTTACTTATCCACTGGAACCATCACAGGTATCACTGATCAGTATGTTTACAATCGGCATTCCGGCGTTCTTCCTTGCACTTGAGCCGAACAAGAATATCATTAAAGGACATTTCCTGACAAATGTATTCCTGAAAGCACTTCCGGCAGCACTTACAGATGCATTGGCGGTTGGGGCACTGGTTGTCTTTGGAAAGACATTTGGAGTAGGAGAGCAGGATATCTCAACAGCAGCAACGATGCTTCTGGCAATTGTAGGATTTATGATCCTCTATAAGATCAGTGCACCGATGAATAAGCTTCGTGCAGGGATTCTTGGCGGATGTATCGCAGGATTATTATTCTGTAGTATTTATTTGAATCAGCTGTTTGCGATTAGCGGAATGACAACAAAGTGTATTATGCTTTTTGTTGTATTTGCGATCGCAACAGAGCCGGTACTTCGTTATCTTACGATTCTTCTTGGAAAAGGAAGATTCTATTACAGACGTTTGCGCGGAAAAGCGCCGTTAGAGGAAGAAGCATAATGTGCAGTGAAAAATAAAAAACAAATGTAATTAATTCAGAACGAAAATAAGATAAAAATCAAGCGGCAGCAGGGAATTATTGATCCTTACTGTCGCTTGAATTTGCTTTACTTTTAATCAAAGAAAGTTTCATGCAGTTTACGTACTGCAAGATCTGCATAGGCTTCATCGATCAGAGCAGTGATGCGAATCTCAGATGTAGTAACCATCTCTGTGTTGACATCAATACTTGCGAGCGCACCGAACATCTTTGCAGCAACACCTGAATGAGAACGAATACCGGCACCAATGACAGAAACTTTGGCAACATTTTCATCAGAATCCAGTTTCTTAATGCCAAGATAGTCTTTGTTTTCATTTAACAGATCCAAAGCACGGAGCATGTCCGATTTTGCAACAGTGAAGGATACAGATTTTGTACCGTCTTTACCAAGAGACTGGATCATGACGTCAATGTTCAGTTTATTCTTATCTAAAAGATTTAAAAGACGGAATGTGCTGTTAGGCTCGTTCCCGAGACCGGCAACACGGATTTTGGCTACATTTTTATCGGCTGCCACACCACTGATTAACATTTTTTCCATTTTCGTTTTCTCCCTTACAATTGTTCCTGAATTGTGGTTTAAGCTAGAACATACCAGAAGTTCCACACCGTATTTTTTCGCAATTTCTACACATCTGCTGTGAAGGACTTTCGCACCAAGAGAGGCCATCTCAAGCATCTCATCATAAGTGATCTCCGTCATTTTATGAGCGTTTGGAACAACGCGTGGATCGGCGGTATATACTCCGTCTACATCTGTGTAAATTTCACAGACATCGGCATGGAGTTCAGCAGCAAGAGCAACCGCTGTTGTGTCAGAGCCACCGCGGCCAAGAGTTGTGATATCTTCATACTTATTGATTCCCTGGAATCCGGTTACGATGACGATCTTGTTCGCATCAAGCTCTTTACGGATACGCTCAGAATCAATTCTCTTGAATCGTGCATTTTGATAATTTGAAGTTGTATGCATTGGAACCTGCCATGCATTCAGTGACACTGCACTGACGCCCATGGAAATCAGAGTCATTGCCATTAAGGATACAGAAACCTGTTCACCGGTTGTGAGAAGCATATCTAATTCCCTGCGGGAAGGCTGCTCTGTGATCTGCTTTGCAGTTGCGATCAGATTATCTGTAGTCTTTCCCATAGCAGACAGGACAACAACAACCTGGCTGCCTTCGCGCTGCTTTGCGATACAGCGGTTTGCTACGTTGCGGATGTGCTCCAAATCGGCCACGGAGCTTCCGCCAAATTTCATTACTGTCAGCATATTTTTATCTCCCTTATATTCTCTGACAAATCTGTGTTGCTGATAACATATAGTGTGAACAGTAACAGCAAAAGAGGCAGAGAATTTTTAGTTACTGTTCATAGTGGGTGTGAGCAGCAACTTTGTACGTAGATAAGTATAGCAAAAAAAAGAAATAAAATACAGAAGAACATTTGTTCTATATATACTTGCAGTGGCATAAAGTGTGTGTTATACTGCAAATTAACAGAAAGCAGGTGAATAAAGATGACTCCAAAAGAAGTAATACCAAAAGTGCAGCAGGACCTTTTTACAATGCAGGATCTAAAATATCGGGATTTTCACGCAAAACTGATGCCAACAGTAGAGAAAGAATCAGTGATAGGAGTGAGAGTTCCTGTACTTCGAACTTATGCAAAGAAATTCGGGAAGACAGAAGAGGCGAAGCAGTTTCTTAAGATCCTGCCACATCAATATTATGAAGAGAATAATCTGCATGGGCTTCTGATCGAGCAGATTAAAGATTATGAACTCTGTATAGAAGAACTGGAGCGCTTTCTGCCCCATATAGATAACTGGGCAACCTGTGATCTTCTGGCAGTCAGAACAGTGAAGAATCATCTGAATTCTTATATCAAAAAGATAGATCGATGGCTGGAATCAGAGTATATATATACGATCCGATTTGGAATCAATATGCTGATGCGCTATTATCTGGAAGAAGAATTTAAGTTAGAATATCCGGAGGAAGGTTGCCGCAATCCGTTCAGAAGAGTATTATGTAAATATGGCCAGGGCATGGTATTTCGCAACAGCACTTGCCAAAAAGTATGATCAGGTTCTTCCATTTCTAGAAGAACAGAAGATGGACGTATGGACACATAATAAGACAATCCAGAAGGCAATCGAAAGCTATCGGATCACGCCGGAACAAAAAGAGTATCTGAGAACTTTGAAGATAAGACAATAATGTTTGTAGGAGGTAATGAACAATGAGTTATGTATCTTTTAATGATGTAATTGAATTAAATGGGATTCTAAAGGATAAAGATCTGAATTTCCGGATTCATCTCAGGGACACTTGTGGAAGACAATCCTTCTGGATCGAACCACTTGGTAATTGTGCCTGCGAAGGACGATATGATGAGATGTATCAGGTGGTAGAAGAGTACCTCGAAGGAAAAGGATTTTCCGTGCAGTACGACGATCAGAAGATGAATTTTGTGGTATAAATTTGTATTTGTCTGTCTGATTCTCCATATTGAAGCAAAGGATTTGGTGGTGAATAAGGCCGCAAGGATGATGCTATATTGCATCGGACACCGGCCCGCTCTACCTCATCCCCTTGAAAGTATGTAACGTAAGAGCCAGAACAGTTACCGTGAGTGGTGCCTGTCTGGCTCTTACTAACATACTGAACAAGGTGTATTCGGAACGCTCCTGCCTTACATGTGTCCTCAACAATATAGCACCATCCTCGCTTCTTTATTCCAAACAGAAGTGTTTGCCTTAACGGGACGAATCTGAAAGACTTCATACAAGTTTTGATTTGCATTTCGATAAGAATAATCTGTATTCAAATCATTTCTGATCTGATGAACCTGAGTGTTTGGATGGACTCTTGCATAAGATATGCATTTGGCGTAAGAGTGTACGAAGACATTTTGCGCGGATTGTTAGAAGAAGCGAGATACAAACCACACACGGTGCATATCTCGCTTCTTTGTTACAATCCCTCAAAAGGCTGAGGGAACGGGCCTTGCATATCGTTGCAAGAGACCGTCCAAACACGCCCTTCTTCATTCATTTAAATTTTGAACCAGCCAATATTCTTATTGCTAAATACAAATTTATTTTGACTTCACTTCTCTCCACAATTCGTTATACAGCGCCTCATTTTCATCTCCGAGGAAATTAAATATCTCACAGTTTTTCAACTGATCAATATCAGGGAATGCAATCGTGCTGTTTCTCATGTAGTCATCCTCGATCAATGCCTGCCCGGCAGAGTTAGGGATGGAGTAAGTGATGTATTCAAAATTCATTTTTGCAATATCCGGTCTACAGAGGAAGTTGATGAATTCTTCTGCATGTTCCTTATTCTTTGCATTTTTTGGAATAACCCAGGAATCAATCCAAAGATTAGAACCTTCCTTAGGAATCACGTAATCGAGATTTGGATTCTCCTGCTGGCAGTAGAGTGCTTCGCCGGAATAAATTACTCCGAGAGCTGCTTCATTTCCAATCATTTTATCACGTACCTGGTCGATAACATATGCCTGCACAAGAGGTTTCTGTTCAATCAGCAGATTTTTGGCAGCCTGAAGTTCATCTAAGTCTGTTGAATTTAATGAATAGCCCAGGTATTTTAAAGCGACACCAAAGGCATCTCTTACACTGTCCTGCATAAGGATGCTATCTTTATATTTTTCATCCCACAGAACACCCCAGCTGTCAATCGGTTCATCTACCATTTTCTTGTTATAAAGGATTCCGACAGTCCCCCAAAGATAAGGGACAGAATATTTATTATCAGGATCAAATCCTTTGGCAAGATCCATATATTTCTGATCGATATATTTCAAATTTGGGATGTTGTCATAATTAATCTCTTCCAAAAGATTATTCTCAATCATTCTCTGAATCATATAATCAGATGGACATACGACATCGTATGCAATCGCCCCCGACTGAATTTTTGGATACATGATCTCGTTTGTCTCAAATTCTTCATATACTACATCAATACCGGTTTCTTCTTCAAACATATCAATAACATCAGGATCAATATAATCGCCCCAGTTATAAACAATTACCTGGCCTTGTGAGGAGATAACATCGTTCTTTCCATAAATAAAACCACCGATGATAATAAGCATAGCCATAGCAACAGGTACCAGACGTTGGAAGAAAAATCTTCCAAATTTTTGTGCTTTTCCGAAACGCTTTATTTTTACTACTTTTTTCTTTTCGGCAGGTGACATATTAATCAGGATCAAAAGTAACAGCACTGTAACAAACATAATGGTTGAAAGTGCATACATTTCAGGCTTGATTCCTTTACGGACTTCACTGTAAATCTTGGTTGAGAGTGTATCAATACCAGGACCTTTTGTGAAATGCGTGATCACAAAGTCATCCAGAGACATTGTAAAGGAAAGCAGGAAACCGGAGAAAATTCCAGGCATAATATCTGGAAGTACTACTTTGAAGAATGCATAGGCCGGAGAAGCTCCAAGGTCCAGTGCAGCTTCATAAGTTCTACGGTTTGTTTGTTTTAATTTTGGCATTACACTTAAGATGACATAAGGTATGTTGAATGTAATATGTGCCAAAAGGATTGTTTTGAATCCAAGTGTGAAGCGGAATGCAATGAAGAGAAGCATCAGGGATACTCCTGTTACGATATCGGCATTCAGCATAGGGATGTTTGTAACTCCCATAAAAAGGGTACGCATTCTTGAATTCATTGCCTGCATGCCAAGTGCGGCACAAGTACCGATCAATGTTGCAATCAGTGCAGAGAGCAATGCAATGATCAGTGTTGTGTACAATGCATTCATAATCTCTTTGTTTTGGAAAAGAGAGACATACCATTTTCCGGTGAATCCGCCCCATTTGGAACGTGTTTTAGTATTGTTAAAGGAGAGGACCATCAAAGTCACGATCGGTGCATACAGAATAATGCAGATCAGTGCCAGATAGATCTTTTTTGCTATAGTTTTCATTAAAATGCTGTCCCCTCCCCGTTTTTATCATATTTGGCGATCACAGCCATACTTGCGATGATGAAGATCATCAGCACCAGGGATAAACCGGAACCGGTATGCCAGTTGCTTCCCTGTTTGAATTCCTGCTCGATCACGTTTCCAATCAGAAGAATCTTGCTTCCACCGAGAAGGTCGGAAATAACAAAGGTCGTCAGCGCAGGTACGAAGACCATAGTGATACCACTGATAATTCCAGGAATGCTCAAAGGAAAGATGATCTGTGTAAATGTCTGAAATTCATTGGCTCCAAGATCTCTTGCTGCGTAAATGACATCTTTATCAATCTTTGCCAATACATTATAAATAGGAAGCACCATAAAAGGCAGGAAGTTATATACCATACCTAATACAATAGCCCCCGGTGTATTGATGATAGACTGCTGTGGCAGACGGAAGAATGCAAGAATGCTGTTGATCACACCATTTTTTTCAAGCAGTGTCTGCCAGGCGAGTGTACGCAGAAGAAAATTCATCCACATAGGAAGAATAAAAATCAGTACGATAAGACTTGTCTGGTTCATGTTTTTTTCAGATAAAATCATTGCAAGGGGGTATGCGAGAACCAGGCAGATCAGTGTGCTGACCAGGGAAAGCAGCAGTGCAAGTCCGAGTGCTTTCAGATTCTCAGGCGAAGCCATCATTGCAATGTTAGACCAGGTAAAAGTCCCTTCTTTATCTGTCAGACCATAATAAAAGATCATGAGCAGTGGGATAATAATAAATGACACGGACCAGAAAAGATAAGGTCCGGCAAGTAATTTTCTATTCTTCAACAGCAGGTGCCTCCTCATCTTCAGATTCTGGCTTTTTTTCATAATCTGGATGTCAAAAGGATCTACTTTGATTCCGACTTCAGTTCCTACAGGGAACATATCTGTGCTATGTACGAGAAGTTCATAGTTGTTGGCAAGAACTTCCATCTCGTAGTGAACGCCCTTAAAGATCAAGTTTGTTACAATTCCGTCAATAACACCTTCTCCAGGCTTGACAAGATCAATATCTTCCGGACGGATTACAGCATCGACCGGACGGTTATGACCAAATCCTACGTCTACACATTTCCAGACAGCACCGAGCATACGGACAACTTTGTCTTCGAGCATGGTTGCAGCAATAATATTACTGTCTCCGATAAAATCAGCTACGAATGCATTTTGCGGTTCGTTATAAATATCTTCCGGGGTGCCGATCTGCTGGATGTATCCTTGATTCATAACGACAATCGTATCAGACATTGTAAGAGCTTCTTCCTGATCGTGCGTTACATAGACAAATGTAATTCCAAGTTCATTTTTTAATCGGATCAGCTCATATTGCATATCCTGGCGAAGTTTTAAATCCAATGCACCAAGTGGTTCATCAAGAAGAAGAACCTTTGGTTCATTTACAATCGCACGTGCGATTGCGATTCGCTGCTGCTGACCACCACTTAATGAGTCAGGAGAACGATCCCCGTATCCTTCCAGATTGACAAGCTTTAAGGCATAATGAATCTTATCGCGGATATAGCCTTTAGATTTACCTTTGATCTTCAATCCGAAAGCAATATTTTCTGCAATGGACATATGAGAGAAGAGGGCATATTTCTTCTGGAATACGGTATTCAGCTGACGACGGTTTGGCGGAAGACTGTTGATATTTTTTCCATCAAAAATAATATTACCGGAGTCCGGTGTCTCAAAGCCACCGAGAATACGTAACAGTGTTGTTTTTCCACATCCACTAGGACCAAGGAGTGTGAGAAATTCGTTCTCACGGATATAAAGATTTAATTTATCCAGAATTACATTTTCGTCATAGGATTTGGTAATATCTATGATATCGATCAGTTTATTAGACATTTTTATCCTCCGTATATAATTGTTTTATCTGATTCATCCGGCTGACTGCATTACGCAAGAGCAGATCAGCGAGAGTGAGTGCGGTCATTGCTTCCACAACAACAACTGCGCGCGGTACGATGATTGGATCATGACGTCCGTGAATAGAAAGTTTGATTTCTTCGCCTGAATTAGTTACAGTGTGCTGCATCTGAGAAATCGAAGGTGTTGGCTTGATCGCAGCTCTTAAGATTAATTGAGAACCATCACTCATGCCACCCAAAGTTCCACCGGAATGATTCGAAGTTTTCATAACCTGTCCTTGTTGCATGCAGAAAGGATCATTGTTTGTGCTTCCGGTAGAAGAGGCACTCTGAAAGCCATCGCCGATTTCGACACCTTTTACGGCTCCGATAGACATGATTGCCTGTGCAAGTAAAGCGTCCAGTTTATCGAAGACCGGTTCACCGAGACCGGCTGGAAGATGGTCAACACGGCATTCAATTAGACCGCCGCAGGAATCCATCTGCTCCATAAGAGTAGAAACATATTCAGCAGCCTTTTTGGCAGCATCTTTATTAGGCAGATAAAAACTGTTATTTGTAATCTCAGTAAAATCATAATCAGCTTCATCTACAGTGACAGGACCAATGGATTTTGCATAAGTTGTCAGCAAGATTCCTAATTCGCCAAGTAATTTTGAAGCAATTGCACCGGCAGCAACACGGCCGATTGTCTCACGGCCGGAAGAACGTCCACCGCCACGGTAATCTCGGAAACCATATTTCTGATCAAAGCAGTAATCTGCGTGTCCCGGACGATAAGATGTCGCAATATTCCCATAATCTCTGGAACGCTGATCCTGATTCCGCACGAGAAGAGAAATAGGAGTTCCGGTTGTAGTTCCTTCAAAGACTCCGGACAGAATCTCGACAGAGTCAGATTCATTCCGCTTCGTTGTATATTTACTCTGTCCCGGTTTGCGGCGATCTAAAAATTGTTGAATATCCTGTTCAGATAAAGGGATGCCGGCAGGACATCCATCTATAACTACACCAACTCCGGGACCATGGGACTCGCCCCAGGTAGTGACTCGAAATAAAGTACCAAATGTTGAACCGCTCATAATATATCTAAAACTCCTTTCGTTTGTATCAATAAGGTATACAAAAAGTGCGTATAAAATGCTCTTTTGTATATCATATATCATTCTTTTCCGTATCATACCCCCAGATACGAAACATATTGTTGTGTCTCATAACTGAGGGTACAGTGCAATTATATAGGAAGAAAGAGGTGTACGCAAGTTAAATTGTTGTAGAATTCAACAGAAATTCAAAAATAAATTACAAAAGTATTTCTAAAAGATTTCATTCAAATTAACAATTCAACATCTGTTTAATTTGTGCGTATTTCATGAAAGTTTGGGGTGTACATTTTGGAAAAAGCGTAATATAATGAAGTCTGAATCAAAAAGAAGGATTAATCCAAAAGACGAGGGTGAGAATTAGAATGTCTGAAAAGAAAGTAGTTAGAAGACGCAAAGTAAGAAGAAAGAAAAAGCAGAAGACAATTGATAAGAAAATCTGGATGATTATCGGTGGTATTATTGCTGGTCTTGTTATTGTTTATCTTGCAATATCAGTCTTTTTTATGAGTCATTTCTATATTAATACGCAGATTAACGGAAAGAACTTTTCTGGTAAGAATGCGGCGGCGGTAGAGAATTATATTAAAAATCAGGTGGCAGATTATAAACTGACAATTGTAGAACAGAATAATATGACAGATGCAATCGAAGGATCGGATATTTCACTTGTATATAAGGAAAATTCAGATATAGAGGATGCACTGAAGAAACAGAATGCATTTTTGTGGCCACAGGCATTTTTCTCAAAAAGTTCAGCTGAAGTCACAATTGAGGTCGGATATGATGAAGCGGCGTTGGAGTCAAAGATTGAATCCGTACAGGCTCTGAATCAGGAGCAGACAGATCCACAGTCTGCTTATCCAAAGTATGATGGGAACAGTTTTGTTGTTGAACCTGAGGTTTATGGTACGAAAGTAGATGTGGATACATTTAAGGCAAAAGTGAAGGATGCGATCACAAACTTCAAGAGTGAATTAAATATGATGGATGAGAAGTGCTATGCTATGCCGAAGTACACTTCAGAGTCTCCGGAAGTTCAGAAAGCCTGTGATGCGATGAACAATTATCTGAAAGCCAGCATCACTTATAAGATGACAAACCAGAATGTGGTTGTAAACAAGGATCTGATTTCAGGCTGGGTAACATATGATGATAATATGAATGCAACGCTTGATGAGTCAAAGGTGAAAGAGTGGCTTCGCGAATTCGGAAAGACTTATGATACGGTTGGAACGACAAGAAGTATTACAACTCCGGGAGGAAAAACAGTAGACGTTTCGGGAGGTACTTACGGCTGGTCAGTTGACGAGGCAGCAGAACTGACTGCGCTTGTTGACAGCATTAAGAAAGGTGAGGTTGTCGAGAAAGAACCTGCTTATGCACAGACGGCAGCTACACATGACGCGCAGGATTGGGGAACGACTTATCTGGAAGTAGATATCCCGGCCCAGCACATGTGGTATGTGGTTAACGGAGCTGTACAATTAGAGACAGACGTTGTTACAGGACTTCCTACACCGGAGCGAGAGACACCGACAGGAGTTTATTCGATCCTTGAGATGAAGAGGGATAAAGTTCTTACAGGAACAATAGATCCTTCAACAGGAAAGCCAATTTATCAGACGCCGGTAGCATACTGGATGCGTGTGACCTGGACAGGAGTCGGATTCCACGATGCGACATGGAATCCAAGCTTTGGAGGAAGCCGTTATCAGACGAATGGTTCTCATGGATGTATCAATATGCCATTAGACCAGGCGGCAAGTCTTTACGGAATGCTTAGTACGGGAACACCTGTTATAATACATAATTAAAGGAAATGCAAAGATAAATATAGCCTGCCATAACTATTGGCAGGCTTTGATAGTCTGAAAACCAAAAAGAAAAGAAGAGGAAAAAAGCGTATGTATGAACTTTTAAAGAAGGATGGGCGTGCGAAAAGAGGACGCTTTACAACAGTTCACGGAGTAATTGAAACTCCGGTTTTTATGAATGTTGGAACAGCAGCAGCAATCAAAGGAGCAGTATCTACAGATGATCTGAGAGGGATTAAGACGCAGGTGGAGTTGTCTAATACATATCATCTTCATGTTCGTCCGGGAGATGAAGTTGTGAAGAAACTCGGAGGACTTCATAAATTTATGAACTGGGATAAACCGATTCTGACAGATTCCGGCGGATTTCAGGTATTTTCCCTTGCAAAGTTGAGAAAGATCAAGGAAGAAGGAGTTCATTTTAATTCACATATTGATGGTCATAAGATATTTATGGGACCGGAACAGAGCATGCAGATTCAGTCTAATCTTGCATCCACGATTGCGATGGCATTTGATGAGTGCCCGTCCAGTGTGGCAGACAGAAAGTATATGACGAATTCTGTAGAGCGTACGACGCGCTGGCTGAAGCGCTGTAAGGATGAAATGGCAAGACTGAATTCTTTGCCGGATACGATCAACCCACATCAGATGCTGTTTGGAATTAATCAGGGTGGAATTTATGAGGATATCCGAATTGCACATGCACAGCAGATCGCAGAACTGAATCTGGATGGTTATGCAGTGGGTGGACTTGCAGTAGGAGAGAGCCACGAAGAGATGTACCGTATTCTTGATGCAGTGGTTCCGCATCTTCCGGAAAACAAGCCGACTTATCTGATGGGTGTTGGTACACCGGCTAATATTCTGGAGGCAGTAGATCGAGGAGTGGATTTCTTTGACTGTGTATATCCGTCAAGAAACGGACGTCATGGGCATGTATATACAAATCATGGAAAGATGAATCTGTTTAATGCCAAGTATGAACTGGATGACCGTCCAGATCGAGGAAGGATGTAACTGTCCGGCATGTAGAAGCTACAGCAGAGCGTACATCAGACATCTTTTGAAAGCAAAAGAGATGCTCGGAATGCGTCTGTGTGTACTTCATAATCTGTATTTCTATAACACAATGATGGAAGAAATCCGTGATGCGATTGATGCAGGGGAATTCCAGGCATACAAGAAGAGAAAATTGGAAGGCATGGAACAGAAATAGTGTTTCTGATTTAACTTTATAGAAAATGTATAAAAATAAACTTAAATATACATGGAATATTAGAAAAACACTTGAATTAGAAGCTGTTTTTGTGTATAGTAGATTTATTGTCTATTAGTACTTAAAAAGTACTGGACAGATAGGTTTAAGAAATAGTCAGGAGGAAATTTCAATGGGAACAGTAGGTATTATTGTTGTTTATGCTGTTATCCTCGGTGGTATGTGGTTTCTTCTGATGCGTCCTCAGAAAAAGGAGCAGAAGAGAATCCAGGCAATGCTCGCTGATATGGAGATTGGAGATACAGCGCTTACTACAAGTGGATTTTATGGTGTTATCATCGATATTACTGATGATGACGTGATTGTTGAGTTCGGTAATAATAAGAATTGCCGTATTCCTATGCAGAAGGCTGCGATCGCTCAGATTGAGAAGCCAGGTGCTGAATAAGAGGAAAAATGAGACCGGAAGGAGTGTGACTCTTTCTGGTCTTTTACTTTATATAAAATGTGCCCGAAAAAGTACAATTTCGATAAAAATACAGAGTGCCCTCTATTTTTTCTCTCGAAATACTTGAAACAGCGAAAAAAATGCGGTATGATAAAAAAAGATTTTTACATTTTGGAAGGATGAGTTAGATATGGAAATGAAAATTGGAGTAATCAAAGGAGATGGAATCGGTCCTGAGATCGTAGATGAGGCAATGAAGGTGCTGGATCAGACAGCGAAAGTTTATGGTCATTCTATTTCCTACACGCAGCTTCTGATGGGAGGAGCATCAATTGATGTGAACGGGGTGCCGCTTACAGAAGAGACTCTTCAGCTGGCAAAGGACAGTGATGCAGTTCTTATGGGCTCCATTGGTGGTGATGCGAAGACTTCTCCATGGTATCAGCTCGAACCATCAAAACGTCCGGAAGCAGGTTTGTTACAGCTTAGAAAAGGACTGAACCTTTTTGCAAACTTAAGACCGGCAGTTCTCTACGATGAACTGAAAGGTGCGTGTCCATTGAAGAAAGAGATCGCGGACAGAGGATTTGATCTAATGATCATGCGTGAATTGACAGGTGGTCTTTATTTCGGAAAACGAAGCACAGAAGAGATTGATGGTGTCCTTACCGCAAAAGACGAACTTACTTATAATGAAAATGAAATCCGCAGAATTGCAAAACGTGGTTTTGATATTGCAATGAAGAGAAACAAGAAGGTCACAAGTGTTGACAAAGCGAATGTACTTGACTCTTCCAGACTTTGGAGAAAAGTTGTTGAGGAAGTAGCGAAGGACTATCCGGAAGTTACATTAGAACATATGCTTGTTGACAACTGTGCAATGCAGCTTGTGAAGGATCCGGCACCAGTTTGACGTTGTCCTGACAGAGAACATGTTTGGAGATATTTTATCTGATGAAGCAAGTATGGTGACAGGTTCTATCGGAATGCTTGCAAGTGCAAGTCTGAACGATACAAAATTCGGTCTGTATGAACCAAGTGGCGGTTCAGCACCGGATATCGCCGGAAAGGGAATCGCAAACCCGATCGCAACAATTCTTTCAGCAGCAATGATGCTGAGATTTTCATTTGATCTTGATAAAGAGGCAGATGCGATTGAAAATGCTGTTGCAGCAGTATTAAAAGACGGATACCGTACAATCGACATTATGTCTGAAGGAAAAGAACAGATCGGAACAGCCCAGATGGGAGATAAGATCTGCGAATATATTAAGTAATTAGCAGTTGTTACAGAAAGAGAGGATTTTAAAATGAGAAGTGATACAGTTAAAAAAGGAATTCAGCAGGCACCACATCGTTCTCTGTTTAATGCACTGGGACTTACAGAAGAGGAATTAGATCGTCCACTGATCGGTGTTGTAAGTTCTTATAATGAGATTGTACCGGGACACATGAATCTGGATAAGATCACAGAAGCAGTTAAACTTGGCGTGGCAATGGCCGGAGGAACACCAATCATGGTTCCTGCAATTGCTGTCTGTGATGGTATTGCTATGGGACATATCGGTATGAAATATTCTCTCGTAACAAGAGATCTGATCGCAGATTCTACAGAAGCTCTTGCTATGGCACATCAGTTTGACGGACTTGTAATGATTCCAAACTGTGACAAGAATGTACCGGGACTTCTGATGGCAGCTGCCCGTGTGAATGTACCGACAGTATTTGTAAGCGGCGGACCGATGCTTGCAGGGCATGTAAAGGGAAGTAAAACAAGTCTTTCCAGTATGTTTGAGGCAGTAGGTTCTTATGCAGCCGGAAAGATGAATGACGAAGACATTTGCGAATTTGAGAATAAAGCATGTCCGACTTGCGGATCCTGTTCCGGTATGTATACGGCAAACAGTATGAACTGTCTGACAGAGGCTCTTGGTATGGGGCTGAAAGGAAATGGAACAATCCCAGCTGTTTATTCTGCAAGAATCCAGCTTGCAAAGCATGCAGGTATGCAGGTGATGGAGCTTGTAAGAAAGAATATCCGCCCGAGAGATATTATGACAGAAGATGCAATCCTCAATGCACTTACAGTTGATATGGCACTTGGATGCTCTACAAACAGCATGCTTCACCTTCCGGCAATCGCACATGAGATTGGTATGGATTTCGAGATTGATTTTGCAAATGCGATCAGCGAGAAGACTCCAAACCTTTGTCATCTTGCACCAGCAGGTCATACTTATATTGAAGATCTGAACGAAGCAGGCGGAGTTTATGCAGTTATGAATGAGCTGAATAAGAAGGGACTTCTTCACACAGACTGCATGACTGTAACAGGAAAGACAGTAGGAGAGAATATTGCCGGATGTGAGAATAAGAATCCGGAAGTTATCCGTCCAATCGACAACCCATATACTCAGACAGGCGGACTTGCTGTATTGAAAGGAAATCTTGCACCGGACGGAAGTGTTGTAAAACGTTCTGCAGTATGTGATGAGATGCTTGTACATGAAGGACCGGCAAGAATCTTCGAGAGTGATGAAGAAGCGACAGAAGCAATCAAGACAGGAAAGATCAATCCGGGAGATGTGATTGTGATCCGGTACGAGGGACCAAAAGGCGGTCCTGGAATGAGAGAGATGCTCAATCCTACATCTGCGATTGCAGGATACGGACTTGGGTCTACAGTAGCTCTTATCACAGATGGAAGATTCAGCGGAGCATCCAGAGGCGCATCTATCGGACACGTATCACCGGAAGCAGCAGTTGGCGGACCGATCGCACTGGTAGAAGAGGGAGATATTATCAAGATCAATATTCCGGAACTGAAATTAGAGCTGGATGTATCGGATGAAGAACTGGCAGCAAGAAAAGCAAAATGGCAGCCAAGAGAACCTAAGGTTAAGACAGGATACCTCGCAAGATATGCTTCTATGGTAACATCAGGTAACCGCGGAGCAATTCTCGAAGTACCGAAGGCAAAATAAAATAAAAAACCAGGAGGAGAGTACGTCATGCAGTTAAATGGAGCAGAAATCGTGATCGAATGTCTGAAAGAACAAGGCGTTGACACTGTATTTGGCTATCCGGGTGGAGCAATTTTAAATGTATATGATGAACTTTATAAACACCGTGATGAGATCCGTCACATCCTGACTTCTCATGAGCAGGGGGCAGCACATGCGGCTGACGGATATGCGAGAGCTACAGGAAAAGTGGGGGTCTGCCTTGCAACAAGCGGACCGGGCGCAACAAATCTTGTAACAGGAATCGCAACAGCATATATGGATTCTATACCGATTGTTGCAATTACATGTAATGTCGGTGTCCCATTACTTGGAAAAGACAGTTTTCAGGAGATCGACATTGCTGGAGTAACAATGCCAATTACAAAATACAGTTATATCGTTAAAGATGTAACAAAGCTTGCAGAAACAATCAGAAAGGCTTTTCGTATTGCTAAGACTGGAAGACCGGGGCCTGTGCTGATCGATATTCCGAAGGATGTTACTGCGAAAGTTACAGAGTATGAGAAGGAATATCCAGGTGTATATAACCGAGAGGTAATCCATTCAGAAGAAGAGGATCTCAAGAAAGCTGTTGAGATGATCGAAGAAGCGCAGAGACCATATATTTTCGTAGGTGGTGGAGCTGTTCTTTCTGAGGCAAGTAAAGAACTTTATGAATTTGCACAGAAGGTAGATGCACCGGTAACAGATTCTCTGATGGGGAAAGGAGCTTTCCCGGGAACTGATGAGAGATATACCGGAATGCTCGGAATGCATGGAACAAAGGCATCGAACTTTGGAGTAAGTGAATGTGATCTTCTGATCGTAACAGGAGCAAGATTCAGTGACCGTGTAACCGGAAATACTGCAACATTTGCAAAAGATGCGAAGATTCTTCAGATTGACATTGATCCGGCAGAGATGGATAAGAATGTCATGATCGATCTTGGGGTAGTAGGTGATATTAAAGCAGTCCTGAAGAAAATAAATGAGCATCTTCCACAGCAGTCTCATCCGGAATGGATGAATAAGATTAAAGATTACAAGGTGAAATATCCGTTAACATATCATAAGGATGTACTTACGGGTCCGTTTGCGGTAGAAGAAATTTATCGTCAGACAAATGGAGAAGCAATTATCACAACAGAAGTCGGACAGCATCAGATGTGGGCAGCACAGTATTATAAATATACGAAACCAAGAACACTTTTAACATCAGGTGGTCTTGGAACAATGGGATATGGTCTTGGAGCAGCAATCGGTGCGAAGACAGGATGTCCGGATAAAATTGTTGTAAATATTGCCGGAGACGGATGTTTCCGTATGAATATGAATGAGATCGCAACAGCTGTAAGACATGATGTTTCGATTATCCAGGTTGTAGTTAATAACCATGTACTCGGTATGGTTCGTCAATGGCAGGATCTTTTCTATGATGAAAGATATTCTGCGACAGTTCTCCGTGATGCAGTTGACTATGTGAAGCTTGCAGAAGCGATGGGAGCAGTAGGACTTCGAGCTACAACACAGGAGGAGTTTAAAGAGTGCTTTGCGAAAGCATTGACATGTGGAAAACCGGTTCTGATCGATTGTATGATCGACTGTGATGATAAGGTATGGCCTATGGTTGCGCCGGGAGCACCGATCAGCGAAGCATTTGATGAGCAGGATCTGAAAGCAAAAGAAAACTAAAAATAATAAGTTTCAGCCACATAGTTGTATGTCTGATAAATAAAGGAATATTTTATTTTTATGTGAGAAAATCTGTGAAAACGGAGTTTCTATAGATACACAATAACAGGAGGTAATTAAAAATGAGTAGAGTGTATAATTTTTCAGCGGGACCGGCGGTTCTGCCAGAAGAAGTACTGAAGGAAGCGGCAGCAGAGATGCTGGACTACAAGGGAACAGGAATGTCTGTTATGGAGATGAGTCATCGTTCCAAAGCTTTCGAGGAAATTATCACAGAAGCTGAGCAGGATCTCAGAGATCTGATGAATATTCCGGATAACTATAAAGTACTGTTTCTTCAGGGCGGAGCGTCACAGCAGTTTGCTATGATCCCTATGAACCTGATGAAGAATAAGGTTGCTGATTACATTGTCACAGGACAGTGGGCTAAGAAAGCAGCTAAGGAAGCAGAAAAATATGGAAAGGTGAATGTTGTTGCATCCTCAGCGGATAAGACATTTTCATACATTCCAGACTGCTCCGATCTTCCGATTTCAGAAGATGCAGACTACGTATATATCTGTGAAAACAATACTATTTACGGAACAAAATTTAAAACACTGCCAAACACAAAAGGAAAAGATCTTGTGGCAGATGTCTCCTCCTGTTTTCTCTCCGAACCTGTAGATGTAACAAAATATGCAATGATTTATGGTGGAGTTCAGAAAAATATCGGACCTGCTGGTGTAGTAATCGCAATCATCCGTGAAGATCTGATCACAGAGGATGTTCTCCCGGGAACACCTACAATGCTTACATATAAGACACATGCAGATGCAAAATCTCTTTATAATACACCACCGGCATACGGAATCTATATCTGCGGTAAAGTCTTCAAATGGCTTAAGAAGATGGGCGGACTTGAAGTAATGAAAGAACGCAATGAAAAGAAAGCAAAAGTTCTTTATGATTTCCTTGATCAGAGCAAACTGTTCAAAGGAACTGTTGTCCCGGAAGATCGTTCTCTTATGAATGTACCATTCGTGACAGGCGATGCAGATCTGGATGCAAAATTCGTTAAGGAAGCAAAAGAAGCTGGATTTGAGAATCTGAAAGGACATAGAACTGTAGGCGGAATGCGTGCCAGCATTTACAACGCAATGCCATATGAGGGTGTTGTTGCACTTGTAGACTTTATGAAGAAATTTGAAGAGGAGAATCTGTAAGATGTTTAAATATCATTGCCTGAATCCAATTTCTGCCGTTGGCATGAATAAGTTGGATGAAAATTATGTAAAGACAGAAAATGCGGATGAAGCTGACGTGATTCTTGTCCGCAGTGCAAAAATGCATGAGATGGAATTCGGAAAGAACCTGAAAGCAATCGCTCGTGCGGGAGCCGGAGTGAATAATATTCCGCTTGATAAATGTGCAGAGGAAGGAATTGTTGTATTCAATACACCTGGAGCAAATGCGAATGGTGTAAAAGAACTTGTGATTGCAGGAATGCTTCTCGCAGCCAGAGATGTCGTTGGTGGAATTCAGTGGGTACAGGAATTCGAGGAAGATGGAGATATCGCAAAGATTGCTGAGAAGAAGAAAAAAGCATTTGCAGGAACAGAACTTTCCGGAAAGAAACTTGGTGTGATCGGACTTGGAGCAATCGGAGTTCTTGTTGCGAATGTAGCAACACATCTTGGAATGGAAGTTTATGGATATGATCCATATGTTTCCGTAGATTCTGCATGGAGACTTTCCAGAAGTATCCATCACGCAACAACAGTAGATGAAATCTATAAAGAGTGCGATTATATCACAATCCATGTACCTGCACTTGACAGTACAAAGGGAATGATTGACAAGAATGCAATCAGTCTGATGAAAGAGGGCGTTGTAATTCTGAACTTCGCCAGAGATGTTCTTGTAAATCAGGAAGATATCGTTGATGCACTTGTAGCAGGTAAAGTACACCGTTATGTAACAGATTTCCCAACAAAGGAAATTGCAGGTGTAAAAGGCGCAATTGTAATTCCGCATCTTGGAGCATCTACAGAAGAGTCAGAAGACAACTGTGCACAGATGGCTGTTGCTGAGATCCGTGATTTCCTTGAGAACGGAAATATCACACATTCCGTTAATTATCCGGATTGTAACGTGGGAGTAAAAGCTGACGGAGACAGAATTACAATTCTTCACCGCAATGTGCCGAACATGATCGGTCAGTTTACAACACTTCTTGCACAGGAGAACCAGAATATCGCACTTATGACAAATAAGAGCAAGAAGGAATATGCATATACAGTAATTGATGTGGACGGAAGCGTTTCTGATGAAGTTGTAAGTAAACTGGAATCAATCACAGATGTACTTGGTGTGCGTGTGATCAAATAAAAAGTAAATGAAGTTTAATTTGGCTAAGCTGATTTTGAAAGCTAATTTATAACGAAAAGAACAGGGTGGTTTTTCTATGTGAGAGACCACCTTTTTGTATACAATAAGTTGATAAATAAGATATGGCACAAAGCATATAAAAATGAACAGATAGTATAGAGAAGTATTACGCAAAAATGGATACATTTTTAACGCAATGATATCGGCATGAAATCATCTTGACAATACTTGTATAATCGTATACAATCATACAAAAAGAGAATAGGAGGAAATCATGGAAGAATATCAGGACCGTTCTCTGGGAGGACGTGTTTTTAAGAGACTCCGTGAAGATATCCTCAAAGGCAGATACAAACAACAGGATGAACTCAGAGAGGCTACCATCGGGAAAGAACTCGGGGTCAGCAGAACTCCTGTAAGGGAAGCGTTAAGACAGCTTGAATTAGAAGGTCTTGTGACAATTGTACCGAATAAGGGTGCTTATGTTACCGGAATCAGCCAGAAGGATATCTGGGATATCTATCAGATGCGTAAGTATCTGGAAGGAATGTGCGCCAGATGGGCGGCGGAACATATTACAGAAGACCAGTTAGAAGAATTAGAAGAGACTATTTTACTTTCAGAATTTCAGATGAAGAAAGTAAATGGATACAATAAAGAACAAGTGACAGGATTAGACGGAAGGTTTCATACGATATTATATGAGGCTTCCGGAAGCAGGATGTTGTGTCATGTTCTTACAGATTTTCACCGATATGTTCAAATGGCAAGAAAGTCCTCGATCAATGTGAAGGCAAGAGCCGAGAAGTCAATTGAGGAGCATAAAGCGATTCTTCAGGCAATCAGGGACAGAAACCCGGATCTGGCAGAACAGCTTGCAAAGGAACATATTGTTCATGTTATGCAGAATCTAAAGAAAATAGAAGAAAAACATAATCAGGAGGAGACAGAAAATGGAAAAAATTAAAATGACAACACCACTGGTAGAGATGGACGGAGATGAAATGACAAGAATTCTCTGGAAGATGATCAAAGATAATCTTCTTGAGCCATACATTGATCTCAAGACAGAATACTATGATCTCGGTCTGGAACACAGAAACGAGACAGATGACCAGGTAACAGTTGATTCCGCACTAGCAACAAAGAAATACAAAGTTGCCGTAAAATGTGCAACAATCACTCCGAATGCAGCACGTATGGATGAGTATGATCTCAAAGAGATGTGGAAGAGTCCGAACGGAACAATCCGTGCGATTCTTGATGGAACAGTGTTCCGCGCTCCAATCGTTGTAAAAGGAATTGAGCCATGTGTAAAAAACTGGAAGAAACCAATCACAATTGCAAGACATGCTTATGGAGATGTATATAAAGGATCCGAGATGAAGATTCCAGGAGCAGGAAAGGTTGAACTTGTATACACAGCAGAAGATGGAAGCCAGACAAAAGAACTGGTTCATGAGTTTGATGGACCTGGAATCGTACAGGGAATGCATAATATCAATAAATCCATCGAAAGCTTTGCAAGAAGCTGCTTCTCCTACGCTTTGGATACAAAACAGGATCTGTGGTTTGCAACAAAGGATACAATTTCTAAGAAATATGATCATACATTCAAAGATATCTTCCAGGAAATCTTTGATGCAGAATATGCTGATCAGTTCAAAGAAGCAGGAATTGAGTATTTCTACACACTGATCGATGATGCTGTTGCCCGTGTTATGAAATCAGAAGGTGGATATATCTGGGCATGTAAGAACTATGATGGAGATGTAATGAGCGACATGGTATCTTCCGCATTCGGTTCACTTGCTATGATGACATCCGTACTTGTTTCTCCGGACGGATATTATGAATATGAAGCTGCTCATGGAACTGTACAGCGTCACTATTATAAGCACCTGAAAGGGGAAGAGACATCTACAAACTCAGTTGCAACAATCTTCGCATGGACAGGAGCTCTCAGAAAACGCGGCGAGCTGGATGGAAATAAAGATCTGATGGACTTTGCAGATAAACTTGAGAAAGCAACAATCGACACAATCGAAGCAGGAGAGATGACAAAAGACCTCGCTTTGATCACAACAATCGAGAATCCGACAGTACTTAATAGTGAAGAGTTTATTAAAGCAATCGCAAAGAGACTGTAATTTATCGAGGGAATTTATACAGTGGGTTAAGTTTTTGACAGAATGGTCGCAAGAATGGGTCTACTATTACCATGGGCACCGGCCCGCTCTACCTCATCCCTTTGAAAGTATGTAACATAAGAGCCAGAACAGTTACCGTGTGTGGTGCCTGTTCTGGCTCTTATTAACATACTGAACAAAGTGTATTCGGAACGCTCCTGCCTTACATGTGCCCCTGGCAACAGTAGACCCGTTCTTGCTTGCGTAGTTCAAAATTAAACTTTCTCCTACAAATGCAAAATTCACTCGAAAATACAGAAACTAAAGTCAAAGGATCAAGAAATCTTCATCGACAAAGATTCACCGTCTCCCGGCTGTTAATTCTGTATTTGTCTTCTGGATTCGTTTTGTTTTGGATAAAAACAATGTCCTGTGAAAAAAATGTCAATTTGCGGAAAATATGAATTGAAATTTTAATCGTCCTAGTATATAATACAATAGGCAGAAATTTTGGTTTATTTTAAAATTATTTTATAAGTATGGAGGGCTAAAATATGAGCTACAATGCAACAGAAAACTCAGCAAGCAGACGAATTGCCACACTGCTTGATGAGGGAAGCTTTGTTGAAATTGGCGGAGCTGTTACAGCTAGAAGCACAACTTTCAACTTGCAGGAGAAGGCAGCTCCTTCTGACGGTGTTATCACTGGATATGGAGTGATTGACGGTAACCTGGTTTATGTATACAGCCAGGATGCTGACGTTCTGGGTGGAGCACTCGGAGAGATGCATGCGAAGAAGATCGCAAGAATCTATGATATGGCTATGAAGATGGGAGCACCGGTGATCGGACTGATCGACTGTGCAGGTCTCAGACTTCAGGAAGCTACAGATGCACTTGAGGCATTTGGAAGCCTTTATCACAAACAGGCACTTGCATCAGGTGTGATTCCGCAGGTTACAGCAATCTTTGGAATGTGCGGCGGCGGTCTTGCAGTTGTTCCGGGGCTTACAGATTTCACATTTATGGAAGCAAAAGACGGAAAACTTTTCGTTAATTCTCCAAATGCACTGGAAGGAAATGAGATTTCTAAGTGTAACACAGCAAGCGCTGAGTACCAGAGCAAGACAGCAGGTCTTGTAGACGGAATCGGTGCAGAGGCAGAGATCCTCGGACAGATCCGTGATCTTGTATGTATGCTTCCGGCAAACAACGAAGATGATATGTCTTATGAGGAATGCACAGATGATCTGAACCGTATCTGCGCAGACATTGCTAACGCATCAGAAGATACAGCAATTGCACTGGCACAGATTGCTGACAATCAGATTCTTGTTGAGACAAAGAAAGACTACGCAAAAGAGATGGTTACAGGATTTATCCGCCTGAACGGAATGACAGTTGGTGTTGTTGCAAACCGCTCTAAAGTATACAATGCAGAGGCTGAAGTAGAGGCTGAGTTTGACAGCGTTCTTACAGTAGACGGATGCAAGAAAGCAACAGATTTTGTAAACTTCTGTGATGCATTCTCAATCCCGGTTCTTACACTGACAAATGTAACAGGATTTGCTGCTACAGTAGAGTCAGAGAAGAACATGGCAAGCGCAGTTGCAAAACTGACATATGCATTTGCTAACGCTACAGTACCGAAGGTAAATGTAATCGTTGGTAAGGCATTCGGAAGTGCTTACGTTTCTATGAACAGTAAGTCAATTGGTGCAGATCTTGTTTATGCATGGCCAACAGCAGAGATCGGAATGATGGATGCGAAGCTTGCAGCACAGATCATGTACGCAGACGCAGATGCTGAGACTCTTAATGAGAAAGCAGCTGAATACAAAGAACTTCAGTCAAGCCCGAATTCAGCAGCAGCAAGAGGATATGTTGATGCGATCATCGAGCCGGCAGATACAAGAAAATATGTGATCGGAGCATTTGAGATGCTGTTCACAAAGAGAGAGGACCGTCCGGCTAAGAAACACGGAACGGTTTAGTGAGGTGAGGCGAAGTGAAGAAAAAAATCAGTTTATTAGGACTTATCCTCATTCTCGTTCTTAGCTTCACAGGATGTGGTAAGTCTGAGACAACAGAATATGATCAGGCAACATTAGAACAGTATGCTGAGTTTGTTGTTCAGAATTTCGAAGCGATGACAACAGAGCAGCTTGACAGCTTTTCTGATATGCGTGATCTTCAGCTTGACACACAGCTTATGAATGCAGGACTTCCGGTTGATGGAGAGGACTTCCTTACAATGATCAGCTCCTGGGAAGCAGCAGAAGAAGAGTGCGGTGCTTATGTTGAACATGGCGACTGGACAATGGAAGTAAAGAACGATGGAGTTTCACTCACATCTGAAGCAAAATATGAAAACAGAGATGCAGACATCGTCTTCAGTTTTGACGAAAAGGGCAACATGGAGAGTATGGATGTTTCTGCTCATTATTCAACAGGAGAAATCCTTGAGAAAGCCGGTCTGAATACGGTACTTGGTATGGGAACTGTATTCGTTGTATTGATTTTCATTTCATTCATTATTTATCTGCTTGGATACATTCCGAAACTTCAGGAGAAGTTGGCAAATAAAGATAAGAAAGTGGAAGAGAAGAAGGAAGCACCTGTACAGGCAGCTCCAGCACCGGTAGCTGCAGCAGAAGATGATGCAGAACTTGTAGCAGTAATCGCAGCAGCAATTGCAGCAGCAGAGGGAACTTCTACAGATGGATTTGTTGTTCGTTCTATTAAGAGAAGAAAATCAAACAGATGGAATTAATCAGGAGGATAATTAGATGAAAAACTATACAATCACAGTAAACGGAAATGTATATGATGTAACAGTAGAAGAGAATGGTGCAGGCGCACCGGCAGCAGCACCGGTTGCAGCACCTAGAGCAGCAGCACCGGCAGCTCCGGCAGCAGCACCGAAAGCGGCAGCAGGCGCTGGAAGCATCCAGGTAAAAGCTGGAGCAGCAGGTAAAGTATTCCAGGTTCCTACATCTGTTGGACAGAAGGTAGAGGCTGGAGATACAGTTATTATCATTGAAGCAATGAAGATGGAGATCCCAGTTGTTGCCCCAGAGGCAGGAACTATTGCCAGCATTGATGTGGCAGTAGGTGATGCTGTTGAATCAGGAGCTGTACTTGCTACATTAAACTAGTAACTGAACCAGGAGGTTTTTACAAATGGAATATATTTCAAATACATTGGGAAACCTCGTAGAACAGACAGCGTTCATGAATCTTACATTTGGTAACCTGATTATGATTGCTGTTGCCTGCGTGTTTCTCTATCTGGCAATTCGCCACGAATTTGAGCCACTGCTTCTTGTTCCAATTGCCTTTGGTATGTTGCTTGTAAATATCTATCCGGATATTATGCTTCATGCTGAGGATGCAGCGAACGGAACTGGTGGACTTCTGTATTACTTTTATCAGCTTGACGAGTGGTCCATTCTTCCTTCTCTGATCTTCCTTGGAGTTGGAGCGATGACAGACTTTGGTCCGCTGATCGCAAACCCGAAGAGTTTCCTGCTTGGTGCAGCAGCTCAGTTCGGTATTTTCGCAGCTTATCTTGGAGCTATGGCTCTTGGATTTTCAGACAAAGCAGCAGCTGCTATCTCCATTATCGGTGGAGCTGACGGCCCGACATCTATCTTCCTTGCAGGTAAACTGCAGCAGACAGCTATCATGGGACCGATCGCCGTAGCAGCATACTCCTATATGTCACTTGTGCCGATCATCCAGCCACCGATCATGAAACTTCTCACAACAGAGAAGGAAAGAAAGATCAAGATGGATCAGCTTCGCCCGGTTTCTAAGCTTGAGAGAATCCTCTTCCCGGTTATCGTTACAATCGTTGTATGTGTGATTCTTCCTACAACAGCTCCACTGGTAGGTATGCTGATGCTTGGTAACCTGTTCAAAGAATCAGGAGTTGTAAGACAGCTGACAGAGACAGCATCCAATGCTCTGATGTACATCGTAGTTATTCTTCTTGGTACATCTGTAGGTGCTACAACAAGTGCTGAAGCATTCCTGAACTGGAATACAATCAAGATCGTTATCCTTGGTCTTATAGCATTTGCATTCGGTACAGCTGCCGGAGTTCTCTTCGGTAAGTTAATGTGCGTCCTTACACATGGTAAGGTTAACCCGCTGATTGGTTCCGCTGGTGTATCTGCGGTTCCTATGGCAGCCCGTGTATCTCAGAAGGTCGGTGCAGAGGCAGATCCTACAAACTTCCTGCTGATGCATGCGATGGGACCGAACGTTGCCGGAGTTATCGGTACTGCAGTAGCAGCCGGAACATTTATGGCTATTTTCGGCGTTAAGTAAATTAGGAGGATAAATAAATGGCAGAAATTGAAAAAAAACCAGTTAAAATAGTAGAAACTATTCTGCGTGATGCACATCAGTCTCTGATTGCTACCAGAATGACAACAGAGCAGATGATGCCAATCGTTGAGAAGATGGACAAGGTTGGATATCATGCTGTAGAGTGCTGGGGTGGAGCAACATTCGATGCTTCCCTCCGTTTCCTGAAAGAAGATCCATGGGAGAGACTTAGAAAGTTCCGTGATGGATTCAAGAATACAAAACTTCAGATGCTGTTCCGTGGACAGAATATCCTTGGATACCGTCCATACGCTGATGATGTTGTAGAGTATTTCGTACAGAAATCTGTGGCAAACGGAATCGATATCATTCGTATTTTCGACTGCCTCAATGACATGAGAAACCTTCAGACAGCTGTAAAAGCTGCGAACAAAGAGAAGGCTCATGCACAGGTTGCAATGTCTTATACACTCGGTGATGCTTACACAATGGAGTACTGGGTAGACCTTGCAAAGAGAATCGAAGATATGGGTGCAAGCTCAATCTGTGTTAAGGATATGGCAGGACTTCTTGTTCCATATAAGACAACAGAGCTTGTTGGGGCATTGAAAGATGCAGTAAATATCCCGATTGAGATGCATACACACTACACATCAGGTGTTGCTTCCATGACATATATGAAAGCTGTAGAGGCAGGAGCTGACATCATCGATACAGCAATGTCACCATTTGCACTTGGAACTTCTCAGCCGGCAACAGAAGTTATGGTAGAGACATTCAAGGGAACACCATACGATACAGGACTTGATCAGAAGCTCCTTGCAGAGATTGCTGATTACTTCCGTCCGATCCGTGACGATGCACTTGAGAGCGGACTGCTCAATCCGAAGAACCTTGGTGTAAACATCAAGACACTTCTGTACCAGGTACCGGGCGGAATGCTTTCCAACCTGACATCTCAGTTAAAAGAACAGGGAGCAGAAGATAAGTTCTACGAAGTACTTGAAGAGGTACCGCGTGTACGTAAAGATCTTGGTGAGCCACCGCTTGTTACACCATCTTCACAGATCGTTGGAACACAGGCTGTATTCAACGTACTGATGGGTGAGCGTTATAAGATGATCACAAAAGAGACAAAGGATGTTCTTGCAGGTAAATACGGTAAGACAACAAAACCGGTTGATCCAGAACTTCAGAAGAAGGCTCTTGGAGATGAAGAACCGATCACTTGCCGTCCGGCAGATCTTATCCCGGATGAGCTTGATACACTTCGTAAAGAGTGTGCACAGTGGATCCAGCAGGATGAGGATGTACTGACATATGCACTGTTCCCACAGGTTGCTGTTGACTTCTTCAAATACAGACAGGCTCAGCAGACAAAAGTAGATGCTACAGTAGCAGATACAGAGAACGGATCTTATCCGGTATAATCCTGACTGATTTAGTTAGATTATGAATTGAATAGAAAGACCAGAAGATAACAGATTCAAAGATTTGTGTTTTCTGGTCTTTTTCATTTGTAAGGAAATTTATTTGGTGGTATCATAGATGTGTACAATTTTGAATAATCAAGTTTTTGTAATATGAGTTTGATTGTTGGAATATATGGAGGCAGATATGAGTGTTTTAGACAGAATAGAGCGATTACGAAATGTAATGGAACAGCAGAAAATAGACTGCTATATCATCCCTACAGATGACTATCATCACAGTGAATACGTCGGTGATTATTTTAAATTCCGCGAATATATAACGGGCTTTACAGGATCAGCAGGTACCGCAGTTTTTACAAAGGATAAAGCGGGACTCTGGACAGATGGAAGATATTTTATTCAGGCAGAAGCTCAGTTGAAGGGGAGCGGGATCACGCTCTATAAATTAGGAGAATCTGATGTTCCAACGATAGAAGAATTTTTAAAAAGTGAGCTGAAAGAAGGGGATGTTCTGGGATTTGATGGTCGTACAGTGACTTATGCACAAGGAAAACGATATTGTCATATCGCAGACGAGAATGGCGCATCATTGAAATACAGCTTAGATTTTGCACAGAATATCTGGAAGGAAAGACCTGAAATGTCTATGGAACCTGTATTTTCTCTAGAAGATGAATATACAGGCGAAAAAATTGGATCCAAATTAGAGCGAATCAGAGAAATAATGAAAGAAAATGGATGCAATGCACATGTTTTATCGAGTCTTGATGATATTGCATGGCTTTTAAATATAAGAGGAAATGATATTGCATATTGTCCACTTGTTCTTTCTTACGCAATCGTTTATAATAATTCAGTTGAGCTGTTTGCTGACATTAGAAAATTCTCTGACGATATTATAAATTTGTTAGCAGAAAATCAAGTGAAGATTTATCCGTATGAGGATATTTATCGCAAAGTTTCAGAAATGACATCGGAAGATAAGCTTCTTCTGGATTCTTCAATCATGAATTATAGTCTTTATCAGTCCATTTCCAAAGAGACGGTGATTGTTGATAAGCAGAACCCGGAAATTCTGATGAAGTCAGTTAAAAATGAAACACAGGCAGAGAATTTGAGAAAAGCGCATTTGAAGGATGCTGTTGCACATACAAAGTTTATGTACTGGTTAAAGAAGAATATTGGCAGAGTGGAGATTACAGAGTTGTCTGCTTCTGCCAGGCTGGAAGGATTACGTGCAGAGCAGGAGCATTTCCTCGGACCAAGTTTTGGCCCGATCAGTGCATATGGAGAACATGGGGCAATTGTTCATTATAGTGCGGATGAGAAAAGCAATGTCCCTTTAAAAGAAGGAAAGCTTTTCATGACAGATACAGGAGGTCATTACCTGGAAGGGTCTACCGACATTACGCGTACGGTTGCACTTGGAGAAGTGGGGAATATTGAAAAAGAACATTTCACACTGGTTGCAAGAGCAATGCTGCGTCTGGCAAACACTGTATTTCTCTATGGATGCAGTGGTGCGAATCTGGATTGTATTGCAAGAGAGGTCTTTTGGAAAGAAGGATTAAACTTTAATCATGGGACGGGGCATGGTGTTGGTTATTTATTGAATATCCATGAAGGACCGATCAATTTCCGTTGGAAAGAGGGAGAGAGACCGGCTCCGGCATTGGAAGAAAATATGGTGATTACAGATGAACCGGGGATCTATATTGAGGGTTCCCATGGAATTCGTCTGGAAAATGAGCTGCTTGTCAGAAAAACAGTTAAGAATGAGTATGGACAGTTTATGAATTTTGAAATTCTTACTTATGTACCAATTGATCTGGATGCAATCTTGCCGGAGAAAATGAGTACAGAAGAGAAAGAAATGCTGAATCATTATCATAAGCAGGTTTATGAAAAAGTGTCCCCTTACCTTTCAGAGGAAGAACGAATCTGGCTGAAAGAGTACACGCGGGCTGTGAAGTAATCAGCAAAGTAGAGGTATGACAGAACTCTTATGTATCTGTTGAAGCTGCTGGCCGGATAATGAAATATTTAGGGATTAGGAATAGTGTAAAAGAATGGAAACATCAGAACGCAATATTGAAGCGAATATGAATGAGCTGATCGGAAGGATCGAAGCAAAATATGAGAAGATGAGCAAGGGGCAGAAGCGCCTTGCAGAATATGTGAAAGAAAATTATGATAAGGCTGTATTTCTGACAGCGGCGCGTCTTGGAGAGATTGTGGGTGTCAGTGAATCTACGGTTGTACGATTTGCAACCCAGCTTGGATATAGGGGATACCCGGAATTTCAGAAAGCATTGGAGGAACTTGTCCGTAATAAGTTGAATTCAATCCAGCGTATGGAAGTGACCTATGGGCGAATTACACAGAGTGAGATCCTTGAAACAGTTCTTCAGTCAGACATTGAGAAAATCAAGATGACCTTGTCTGCAATCGATCATAAGGCATTTAACTGGGCGATTGATACCCTTTTAGAAGCAAAGAGAATCTATGTTGTGGGAATCAGAAGCTGTGCACCACTTGCTTCTTTTATGGGATTTTATCTGAATCTTGTATGCGACAATGTAATTACAGTAAATACAAACAGTTCCAGTGAGATTTTTGAACAGATCATTCGAATCGGGGAAGGAGATGTGATTATAGGAATCAGTTTCCCAAGATATTCGATGAGAACATTGAAAGCATTGGAATTTGCGAGCAATAGAAAGGCAAAAGTAATCACACTTACTGACAGTATCCATTCACCTATGAATCAGTATTCTTCCTGCAATCTGATCGCAAGAAGTGATATGGCATCTATTGTCGATTCACTTGTTGCACCATTGAGTGTGATCAATGCTCTGATTGTTGCAATCTGTATGAAAAAACAGAAAGAAGTTGTCTCGACATTAGAGACTCTGGAGAAAATCTGGGGTGAATATCAGGTTTACAGCGGAGAAGAAAGCAGCCAGGAAGGTGGCAGCGCAGGAACGAACGAGTCTTACAGACAGAATAAAGGAGAAGAATAGAGCATGAGTAATGTGATCGTAGTGGGCGGCGGGGCTGCCGGAATGATGGCGGCAGTTTTCGCTGCAAGAAATGGTCAGAATGTTCAGTTGCTTGAGAAGAATGAAAAGCTTGGGAAAAAGCTGTTTATTACAGGAAAAGGACGCTGCAATATAACGAATGCCGCTGATATAGAAGATTTATTTACGGCGGTGACAAGTAATCCGAAATTTTTATACAGTGGATTTTACAGTTTTACAAATCAGCAGGTGATCGATTTCTTTGAAGAACTTGGTGTGAAGACGAAAATTGAACGTGGAGAACGAGTTTTTCCTGTTTCAGATCATTCTTCTGATGTGATCGCAGCATTTTCAAGAGAGTTAAAATCATTAGGAGTAGCTGTTTCTCTTCACACAGAGGTGAGAGAACTACTTTGTGAACAGGATAAAGTGTGCGGGGTTTTATTAACTAATGGAAAGAAAATGAAGGCAGATGCTGTGATTGTTGCGACAGGTGGTATTTCCTATCCTTCTACGGGTTCTACAGGCGATGGATATCGTTTTGCGAAAGAAACAGGGCATAGAGTGACAGAACTCCTTCCATCACTTGTACCAATGGAAGTCAGACAATGGTATGCGAAAGAATTGCAGGGCTTATCTCTTCGAAATATAGAAATTTGTATCACAGATGGGAAGAAAAAACTCTACGAAGAATTCGGAGAAATGCTTTTTACACATTATGGTGTAACAGGACCGGTTATTCTGAGCGCGAGCAGTGTGGTGGGAAAAACTTTAAGAAAAAAAGAACTTACACTTCATATAGACTTAAAACCGGCATTGAGTGAGGAACAACTTGATAAAAGAATCCTCAGAGAGTTTGATGCAAACCATAATAAACAGTATAAAAATTCAATCGATTCACTCTTTCCGGCAAAATTAAAGCCCGTTATGATAGAACTCTCGGAGATTGAACCTGAGAAAAAAGTGAATGAGATTACAAAAGAAGAACGACAGAGACTGGTTCATCTGATCAAGGATTTTACAATGACATTGACAGGGCTTCGCAGTTATAATGAAGCAATCATTACAAAAGGCGGAGTATCTGTAAAAGAGATTGATCCAGGAACAATGGAATCAAAAAAAATGAAAGGATTATATTTCGCCGGAGAGGTGCTTGATCTTGATGCAGTGACCGGAGGATATAATCTTCAGATCGCATGGTCAACAGGATATCTTGCCGGAATTAACGCAGGATGTGATTGAAATTTTACTGGGGAATGTCTGAATCCTGTGACAGGAAGAATAGATGTTACTGTTAGATTTGAAAATGGAATGTAGAAAGAAAAGATGGAGGAATAAAAATGGGATATAATGTAGCAATCGATGGACCGGCAGGGGCAGGGAAAAGTACAATTGCAAAGCAGGTTGCAAAAGAAAACGGATATATTTATGTAGATACCGGCGCAATGTACCGTGGATTGGCCATTCACTTTCTGAATCTTGAGATTGATCCAAAAGATACAGAAAAGATTATAGAGGCCTGCAAAGATGTGGAAGTAACGATCGGTTATGAAAGCGGAATCCAGCAGATCTATGTAAACGGAGAGAATGTTACAGCAAAGCTTCGTACAGAAGAAGTTGGAAATATGGCTTCTATGACATCTGCGATTCCGGAAGTCAGAGAAAAACTCCTGGAACTTCAGAGAACGCTTGCAAGAGAGAAGGATGTGATCATGGATGGAAGAGACATTGGTACCCATGTGCTTCCAGATGCAGATGTAAAAATCTATCTTACAGCAAGCGTAGAAATCAGAGCAAAGAGAAGATATAAAGAGCTTGTTGAAAAGGGAGTACAGTGCGATCTGAAAGAGATAGAGAAAGATATTGAAGAAAGAGACTACCGTGATATGACAAGAAAGATCGCGCCACTGAAAAAAGCAGAGGATGCGATACTTGTTGACAGTTCGGATATGACACTGAAAGAAGTTGTAAACACGATTTCCAGATATTGTCATAGATAAATTTGCAGGAGTTGGATAGAATGAAAGTAATAAAGGCGAAATCAGCTGGATTTTGTTTCGGCGTTAAGCGTGCAGTGGATACAGTTTACGAACAGGTGAAAGAGAATCAGAATCTTCCGATCTATACGTATGGTCCGATTATCCATAATGAAGAAGTGGTGAAAGATCTGGAGCAGAAAGGTGTGATCGTCCTTCGCAGCGAAGAGGAGCTGGATACACTGGAAAGGGGAACTGTTATTATCCGCTCTCACGGGGTGGCAAAAGATGTGTATGACAGATTGGAAAGTAAGAAAATCCAGATTGTAGATGCTACGTGTCCATTTGTTAAGAAGATCCATAATATCGTGCAGAAACACAGTGAGATGGGCGAGAATATTATTATCATTGGAAATCCGGAACATCCGGAGGTTCAGGGAATTAAGGGCTGGGCAGGAGATCATGTAGAGGTCTTTCAGACAAAGGAAGAAGCAGAAAATTATTCTTGTGAGCAAGGGAAAAAGATTTGTATCGTTGCCCAGACGACATTTAATTACAATAAATTTAAAGAATTAGTTGAAATTCTTGAAAAAAAGAGTTATGATGTAAGTGTTTTAAATACAATCTGTAATGCTACAAAGGAGCGCCAGACAGAAGCGCAGAGCATAGCAGAGACGGTGGATGCTATGATCGTTATTGGTGACAAACATAGTTCCAATACCCAGAAGTTATTTGAAATATGCCGCAAAGCATGTAACAATACGTACTATATACAGACACTTGGCGATTTGGATTTGAATCAATTAGGGTCAGTGGAAACGGTAGGTATTACAGCAGGGGCATCCACGCCCAATAATATAATTGAGGAGGTTCAAAATAATGTCAGAATTATCTTTTGAACAGATGTTAGAAGAGTCATTTAAAACAATTCACAATGGAGAGGTTGTCGAGGGTACTGTAATCGACGTGAAACCGGATGAGATTATCCTGAATATCGGATACAAAGCAGACGGTATCATCACAAAGAGCGAATATTCCAACGATCAGTCTCTTGACCTTACAACAGTTGTATCCGTAGGTGATACAATGACAGTTAAGGTACTGAAAGTAAATGACGGAGAGGGTCAGGTTCTTCTTACATATAAGAGACTGGCTGCAGAAAAAGGAAATGAGAGACTGCGCGAAGCATATGAAAACCACGAAGTGCTGAAAGCTACAGTTACACAGATTCTTGGCGGCGGTATTTGTACAACAGTTGATGAAGTAAGAGTATTTATCCCGGCAAGCCTTGTTTCCGATTCTTATGAGAAAGATCTCAGCAAGTATGAAGGACAGGAAATCGAATTCGTAATCAGCGAGTTCAACCCGAGAAGAAACCGTGTGATCGGTGATAGAAGACAGCTTCTTGTAGCAGAGCGTGCTGAGAAGCAGAAAGAGCTGTTCGCGAAACTCAATGTTGGTGATACAGTAGAAGGAACTGTTAAGAATGTAACAGATTTCGGAGCATTCGTTGACCTTGGTGGTGTTGACGGACTTCTTCACATCTCAGAGATGTCATGGGGAAGAGTTGACAATCCGAAGAAAGTATTCCATGTAGGAGATACACTGAAAGTTCTTGTAAAAGACATTCATGATACAAAGATTGCGCTCAGCCTGAAATTCCCAGAGACAAATCCATGGGTAAATGCAGCAGAAGATTTCGCTGTAGGTACAGTAGTTACAGGAAAAGTTGCACGTATGACAGACTTTGGTGCATTCGTAGAACTTGCACCGGGAGTTGACGCACTTCTTCATGTATCCCAGATTTCAAGAGCTCATGTTGAGAAACCATCTGATGTTCTTGCAATCGGACAGGAAATCACAGCTAAGATCGTTGATCTTAACGAAGCAGAGAAGAAGATCAGCCTGAGCATGAAAGCTCTTGAGGCTGACAACGCTGAAACGACAGAGGAATAAGATATAAATTATTTTTTAGAAGAACCTGCCATTGGCAGGTTCTTTTTCTGTTAAAAATTCGACAAGATGTATAGCGAAAGATACAAGAATTATTACATATTTGCTAGATTTTCAGAGCGCATTCTAGTAAAATAAATATTACAAAATTAAAATATTATTGTTGTAATGACAATGATAAAAGAAAGGAAGGAAATGAGATGGGGCTTTTGACATTTAAAGGCGGAATCCATCCGGATGATGGAAAACGTTTTTCAAAGGATCAGCCAATCAGACCTGTAGTACCTCAGGGTGAACTGGTCTATCCACTTTCACAGCATATAGGAGCACCGGCTAAACCGGTAGTTAAAAAAGGCGATTGTGTGCTGAAAGGACAGTTGATTGCTGAAGCGGGAGGATTTGTATCTTCTCCGATCTATTCATCTGTCTCCGGTAAAGTGAAAGGATTGGAACAACGTTTTAATCCAACAGGATCCCAGGTGGAGTGCATTGTTGTAGAAAACGATGGAGAGTATAAGGAAGTTGAATATGAACCGGTAAAGCCTTTGGAAGAGATGACAAGGGAAGAAATCATTAATAAGATTGGAGATGCCGGAATCGTAGGAATGGGCGGTGCAGGATTCCCTACAAAGGTAAAGCTTTCTCCGAAGGAACCGGATAAGATAGAATATATTATTGCAAACTGTGCTGAGTGTGAACCTTATATCACTGCAGATTACAGAAGAATGCTCGAGTATACAGAAGATCTTGTCAGCGGAATGAAGGTCATCCTTTCTTTATTCCCAAATGCAAGAGGTGTTTTTGCTGTAGAGGATAACAAGAAAGATTGTATTGAAAAGTTACAGAAAGCAGTTGCCGGCGAACCGAGAATTGATGTGAAAGCATTGATGACAAAATATCCACAGGGGGCAGAACGTCAGTTGATCTATGCAGTGACAAAACGAGCAATCAATTCTACCATGCTTCCGGCAGATGCAGGATGTATTGTTGATAACGTGGAGACTTTGATTGGAATCCACAATGCGGTAATCAAAGGAAAACCGTTGATGGAACGTGTTGTTACAGTGAGCGGCGATGCAGTCGAAAAACCAGGAAACTTTATGGCTCCTTTTGGAATAAACCACAGAGAGCTGGTTGAGGCAGCAGGAGGTTTGAAAGCGGAACCGCAGAAACTGATCTCTGGAGGACCGATGATGGGATTTGCCATGGTGACAATGGATGCACCGGTTACAAAGACTTCTTCCTCTATTCTGCTTTTTAAAGAAGACGTTGTGGCAAAGAGTCTTGAGACTGCATGTATTAACTGTGGAAGATGTGTGGAGATCTGTCCAAGCAGAATTATTCCATCCAGACTTGCAGATTTTTCAAAGAGAAAAGATGAGGCATCTTTTGTTGCATGGAATGGATTGGAATGTGTGGAATGTGGTTCCTGCAGTTATGTCTGTCCGGCGAAACGTCAGCTGAAACAGGCAATTGGTTCAATGCGTAAGACAGCATTGGCGAATAGAAAGAAGAAATAAGAGAGGTTGAAGTAAAGTGAACGAGAAATATAACGTATCTTCTTCGCCGCATATCCGTGATAAAGTGACAAGCAGCAACATTATGCTTTATGTTGTGATCGCACTTCTTCCGGCTACATTTTTCGGAATCTGGAATTTCCGTCATGAGAATGCCTGGATTCTTGTAGTTGTTACAACGGCAGCGGCTGTTTTATCTGAGTATCTTTATGAAAAATTAATGCATAAGCCAATTACGATCAATGATTTCAGTGCGGTTGTAACAGGACTTCTGCTCGCATTGAATCTTCCTCCGACACTCCCGTGGTGGATGGGTGTGCTTGGTGCAGTATTTGCCATCATTGTTGTGAAACAGTTGTTTGGAGGACTTGGACAGAACTTCATGAACCCTGCATTGGGAGCACGTTGTTTTCTGCTGATCTGTTTTGCAGGAAAGATGACTTATTTTGTTTACGACGGAGTGACAGGACCGACTCCTCTGGCAGAACTGAAAGCAGGAGAAACAGTGAATACATTGTCTATGCTTCTCGGAAATATCAGAGGAACAATCGGAGAGACTTCTGTAGTTGCAATTATGATCGGTGCAATGTTTCTGATTCTTATGGGTGTAATTGATCTTAGAATTCCTGGAACTTACATTGTGACATTTGTGATTTTTATCACATTGTTTGGAGGACATGGATTCGATCCTCAGTACATCACAGCGCATCTTTGTGGTGGTGGTCTGATGCTTGGAGCATGGTTTATGGCAACAGATTATGTAACATCTCCGATTACGAGCAAAGGAAAGATCCTTTTTGGAATCTGTCTTGGATGTCTGACGGGTCTGTTCCGTCTTTTTGGTGGATCAGCAGAAGGAGTTTCCTATGCGATCATCATCAGTAACCTTTTAGTTCCGTTGATCGAGAAGGTTACTCTTCCAAAACCATTTGGTAAAGGAGGAGAAAAGTAATGAATAAAATTGTTAAAAACACGTTGATTCTGACAGCGATCACTGTTGTTGCAGGTCTCCTTCTCGGAGTTGTATATGGTGTGACAAAAGATCCAATCGCGAAAGCACAGGAGGAGGCAAAACAGGAAGCATTTCGTTCTGTTCTTTCAGATGCAGAGACATTTGAATCGGATACAGAATTTGATGCTGATGCAGCTTCTGCTCTTCTGAAAGAAAATGGATACACTTCAGATGATATTTCTGAGGTGGCTGAGGGAAAAGACGCTTCCGGTGAGACGGTTGGTTATGTCGTAAATGTTACATCACATGAAGGATACGGTGGAGATATTGATATTTCTGTAGGTATCAGGGAAGATGGAACAGTAACAGGTATTGAGATGCTCAGTATCAGTGAGACAGCAGGTCTTGGAATGAAAGCTAAGGAAGCAGATTTCAAAGATCAGTTTAAAGATAAGAATGTAGAAAAGTTTACATATACAAAGACAGGAGAGTCAGGAGATGACATGATCGACGCCATCAGTGGTGCTACGATCACAACTAACGCTGTGACAAATGCAGTAGACTCTGCACTTGTATATTTTCAAAATGAGTTAGGAGGCGGAAGTAATGAATAAATGTACAGAACGGCTGTATAACGGCCTTGTAAAAGAAAATCCGACCTTCGTTCTTATGCTTGGTATGTGTCCTACACTTGCGGTTACAACATCTGCAATCAACGGTGTTGGTATGGGACTTTCTACAACAGTTGTATTGATCATGTCTAACATGTTGATTTCTATGTTGAGAAAGATTATTCCGGATTCTGTCAGAATGCCGGCATTTATCGTTATTGTTGCTTCTTTCGTAACAATTGTACAGTTCTTGATGGAAGGATTTGTTCCAAGCCTTTATGATTCACTGGGACTTTATATTCCTCTGATCGTTGTAAACTGTATCATTCTCGGAAGAGCAGAGAGCTATGCTTCAAAGAATCCGGTTCTTCCTTCTATCTTTGATGGAATCGGTATGGGACTTGGATTTACTGTTGGTCTTACAGCAATCGGTATTGTCAGAGAACTGATCGGTGCAGGTAAGATCTTTGATATCCGTGTCATGCCGGAATCTTACGAGCCACTGACAATCTTCATCCTTGCACCGGGAGCATTCTTTGTCCTTGCAGGTCTTGTTGCTTTACAGAATAAAGTAAAGAACAATATGGCAAAGAAAGGAAAGAAGGTTCCGGAGACAGTCGGATGCGGAGAAGGCTGTGCAAGCTGCGGGAATGCTTCATCCTGCAGTGGAAAGATCTTCCCGACAGGCGAAGAAGACGCAAAGAACGAATAAAGGAGGGGACAGAAAGTGAAAGAATTATTATTAATTGCAGTTGGTTCAGCATTTGTAAATAATGTTGTCCTGAGCCAGTTTCTTGGTATATGTCCGTTCCTCGGTGTATCCAAGAATGTGAAGACTGCTGCCGGAATGGGCGGAGCGGTTGTATTCGTTATTACGATCGCATCTTTTGTAACTGGATTGATCTATAAGTTTATTCTCGGAAATCCAAATATCATGGGAGGAGAATTATCTTACCTGAATACGATTGTATTTATTCTTGTTATCGCAGCACTTGTACAGTTTGTAGAGATGTTCTTAAAGAAAGCGATGCCATCATTATACAATGCGCTCGGTGTATATCTTCCGCTGATCACAACGAACTGTGCAGTTCTCGGAGTAGCACTGACAAACGTACAGAATGGCTACTATGATGACATGAGTGCAGGTATGGGGCTTCTCACAGGTGTCGTAAATGGATTTGCTACAGCTGTCGGATTCCTTGTATCAATTGTGCTGATGGCCGGAATTCGCGAGAAGATTGAATACAATGATATCAGTGAGTCATTTCAGGGGACTCCGATCGTGCTTGTTACAGCAGGACTGATGGCAATTGCATTTTTTGGATTCTCGGGATTAATTTAGGAGGAAGAGCAAATGAGTATGACAGGAATTATTTTGGCGGCAGTAGTCGTCGGTGGAACCGGTTTATTCATCGGTGTTTTCCTCGGAATCGCAGGTAAGAAGTTTGCTGTAAAAGTAGATGAACGTGAAGAAGCGATTTTAGGCGTTCTCCCGGGAAATAACTGTGGTGGATGCGGTTATGCAGGCTGTTCAGGACTTGCAGCTGCAATCGTAAAAGGTGAAGCAGAAGTCAGTGGATGTCCAGTTGGTGGGGCACCTGTTGCTGCAAAGATCGGTGATATCATGGGTGTTGCAGCAGGCACACAGGAGAGACAGACCGCTTTTGTAAAATGTGCCGGAACCTGCGAAAAAGCAATTTTGGATTATGATTACACAGGTATTCAGGATTGTACGATGGCAAGCATGATGCAGAATGGAGGAGCAAAGGGATGTAATTCAGGATGTCTTGGATTCGGTTCTTGTGTTGCCGCCTGTCCGTTTGATGCAATTCATGTAGTAGATGGAATTGCTGTTGTTGACAAAGAAGCATGTAAAGCATGTGGAAAATGTATTGCAGCATGTCCAAAACACCTGATCGAGCTGATTCCATATGAGCAGAAGACATTTGTACGCTGTAATTCCAATGCAAAAGGAAAAGTACAGTTGACAATCTGTCAGGCCGGATGTATCGGATGTCGTCTCTGTGAGAAGAACTGTGAAGCAGGAGCGATCACTGTAACGAATTTCCTTGCACATATCGATGCAGATAAATGTACAGAGTGTGGTGTCTGTGTAGAAAAATGCCCGAGAAAGATTATTACGTTACGCTAATAATAAGACAGGATTTTATTGAAAAAAAGAGATCAGAAAAGGAAGCTGAAGATTTAAAATGATCAGCTTCCTTTTCTTTTTAGTTATCAATATCAGTGATTAAATTGACAGAGTCACTGCTTTTATAAATCGTATTGTCATCAGTAATAAATACAGCTTCTATATTATCCATACTTCGGATAAGTTTTAATCCTTCATCCAGTCCAAGCGCATAACAGGTTGTGCTTAAGGCATCTCCATCAACCGATTTGTCAGAAATGATCGTGACCTGGTTTAAGTTATTTTCTATTGGATATCCTGTAGAAGGGTCAAGGATATGATGGTAAATCTTTCCGTCTTTCTTAAAGTACCGTTCGTAATTTCCGGAAGATACGATGGACTTATCAGATACCGGAAGAACCGCCATAACTGTCCCGTCTTCTGCAAATGGTTTCTGGATACCGATCCGGAAGTTGGAACCATCCGTTTTTCCACCGAGTGTCAGTATGTTACCACCGAGATTGATATAGGCATGTTCTATTCCTTCTTCTACAAGATAATTCTTTACCTGATCTGCAATATAGCCTTTGGCGATACCACCCAGATCAATCTTTGCATAAGGATCTGACATTGTTACCGTTGTTCCGTTGACCTCTATAGTTTTATAATTGATATGAGTAACTGCTTCGGACAGCTGCTCTGCGTCAGGGATGCTATGATCCGCATTATCGTGAAAATTCCAAAGATCACTGGCAGAAGCGATTGTGATATCAAATTTTCCGTCGGAAAGATCCCCATAATATTTTCCCAGTTCAATTAAATCAGCAGTTTCTTTCGATACAGAAACGGAGGCACCTTGTGCCTGATTGATCTGACTGATTTCACTGGAATCGATCGTAGGACTTAAGAGTTGTTCATATTTCTCACAGATATCTTTGCAGCCATCCATGATCTTAGAATCTGCTCCCCCAGACTTCAATCTTAACAACGGTGTCGAAATAGGTTCCTGTCATAGAAAGCGACTGTGACTGATCTTTTGTGGAACATCCGGTCAGCAGAAAAGAAAATGTAAGGAAACAAGCCAGTATTTTTTTGTGTTTCATAAAATCTCCGTTCTTAATATAAATGAATGATGTGTTTATTATAACGAGGTTTGAATAAAAATACAATCGAACATGTGGTTGCATTCAAAATATGGTTGTGCTATGATGAATTAGCAAAACCATTATGGAAGAAAGATGGTGCGGAATGAAGAAGAATGACTGGATACTTGCAGCAGCTATTTTTTTTGTAGCTGTTTTAACGTTTGGTTTACAGCTCTTAAAAACTACAGATGAATACAGTGAAGTAGAGATTCAGGTAAATGGCGAGTTGTATGGAAGATACCGCTTGGAACAGGATCAGGAAATTGATGTAAATGATAAGAATAAAGTACTCATAAAGGACAGAAAGGTTCGTATGGAAGATGCTGACTGTCCGGATCAGATTTGTGTAAATCACAGAGCAATTTCAAGAGATGGGGAAAGTATAATCTGCCTGCCGAATCAGACTGTAGTAACGATCCGTGGCGGAGAGGAACCGGAGGTGGATGAGATTGCACGGTAGAAAAGTAGCGATATTTGGCGTATTTACAGCATTGGCATTGATTTTTAGCTATGTGGAACTTTTGATTCCGATTAATTTCGGAATACCGGGAGCAAAACTTGGTCTGGCGAATCTTATGACAGTTCTTGTTCTGTACAAGATGGGGATAAAAGAAGCACTGGCACTTTCCGTGACAAGGATTATTTTATCGGGCTTCATGTTCGGAAATCTGTTTGGTATTTTATATAGTTTATCAGGAGGACTTTTGAGTTTCCTTGTTATGGTTCTCCTTAAGAAATCAGACAGGTTCAGTGTTGCCGGAGTCAGCATTGGTGGAGGTACGGCGCATAATATCGGGCAGCTTCTTGTTGCAATGGTTGTTGTACAGACATATCAGGTGGGGTATTATCTGCCGGTTTTGTTAGTGGCAGGAGAAGTGACAGGGCTGCTGATCGGACTTGTGGCAAAAGAAGTTTTAAAAAGGATCCAGGGAATTTCTCTGGTATAATTATTATGGAAGCGTTGCGGTTTTGGTGCAGCGGGAAAAGGATAGAGGAAGATGATATCATATATTAGAGGTGAACTGGCAGCAGTCCAGGAGCAGAAAGCGATTGTGGAAGCGGGTGGAATCGGATACGGAATTTATATGTCGCAGCAGACATTATCCATGCTTCCGGCAGTTGGGGAAGAAGTGAAAATTCATACATATCTCAACGTGCGTGAGGATGCAATGCAATTATATGGATTTCTAACAGGCGAAGATCTTCAGGTTTTCAGACTGTTGATCGGTGTCAGCGGGATCGGACCGAAAGCCGGGTTGAATATTCTTTCCTGCCTTTCTCCGGATGAACTTCGTTTTGCCGTGCTGGCCGGAGATGTAAAAACAATTTCATCAGCTCCTGGAATTGGGAAGAAGACCGCGGAAAAGCTGATTCTGGAGTTGAAAGATAAGATGAGCATTGAGGATGTTCTGGAACAGGCAGCACATGGCAGTGAACAGTCAAAAGAAATTGAGGCGACAGATACCGGAATGCAGGCGGAAGCGGTACAGGCACTGACAGCACTTGGTTATGGAAGTGCAGAGAGTTTACGTGCAGTGAAGAAGGTATCTGTTGATTGTGCGAGTGTAGAAGATCTTTTGAGAGAAGCGTTAAAGAATCTGCTCTGATCAGTTACAAAATTTGAAGTAAAGAGTTATGAAATGAGAGGTCGGTTATGGCGAAGAGAATTATAACGACAGAGAATCTGGAAGAAGACAGTAAGATAGAGGGACAGTTAAGGCCGCAGCTTTTATCAGAATATATCGGACAGGAGAAAGCAAAGAAGACACTTAGTATTTATATAGAAGCAGCGAAAGCAAGGGGCGAAGCACTGGATCATGTGCTGTTTTACGGACCGCCGGGGCTTGGTAAGACAACACTGGCAGGAATCATAGCGAATGAGATGGGTGTAAATATGAAGATTACTTCAGGACCGGCAATAGAGAAACCAGGCGAGATGGCTGCAATTCTGAATGGTCTGCAGGAACATGACGTATTATTCGTGGATGAGATTCACAGACTTAACCGTCAGGTGGAAGAAGTGCTTTACCCGGCAATGGAAGATTATGCGATCGACATTATGATCGGAAAGGGACCGGGAGCAAGGTCTGTTCGTCTGAATCTTCCTAAATTTACACTGGTTGGGGCAACAACAAGAGCAGGAATGCTTACAGCACCGCTCAGAGACCGTTTTGGTGTAGTGCATCATTTGGAGTTATATAATGAAGAAGAGTTGAAGACGATCATTCTGCGTTCTGCACATGTTCTAGGTGTAGAGATTGAAGAAGAAGGTGCTATGGAACTTGCCAGAAGATCAAGGGGAACACCGCGACTTGCGAACCGTCTGCTGAAAAGAGTGCGTGACTTTGCACAGGTTAAATATGATGGTGTAATCACAAAAGAAGTAGCAAATTATGCATTGGATCTTCTTGACGTGGATAAATTCGGATTAGATCATATTGATCGTAACATTCTGATCACAATGATTGAGAAGTTCCAGGGAGGACCGGTAGGACTTGAGACACTTGCCGCATCGATTTCAGAAGATGCAGGCACATTAGAAGATGTTTACGAACCGTATTTGTTGAAAAATGGATTCATTCAGAGGACTCCAAGAGGTCGTGTTGTAACAGAATTAGCTTACCAACATCTTGGAATTCCGAGAGAAGTATAGAAATTCTGAAAAAATAGTTGGTTTTTGAGGATAAATAGTCTATAATAGAAGAATAGAAACTCGAGGAGGAAGCTATGAGTTCAGCAAAACATTTTACAGAAGTATTAATCGGAGGAAAAGTCTATACTCTCAGTGGCTTTGAAGGAGAAGAGTATCTGCAGAAAGTATCTTCCTATCTTAATCATAAAATCACAGAATGTACGAACAGTGAAGGATACAGAAAACAGAGTGCAGACACAAGGAATGTCCTTCTTGCGCTTAATATTGCAGATGATTATTTTAAAGCAAAGAAACAGGGAGATTCCCTGGAAAGCGATATCGAACTCAAGGATAAAGAGATGTATGATCTGAAGCATGAATTGATTTCAGCCCAGATCAAACTTGAGAATGCTGAGAAAGAGCTTGCAAAGATGAAAGAAGAGAATAATGACCTTCAGATGCAGATTGTTAAGCTCGAGACAGAGATGAAAAACCGAAGAAGGTAAATGAGAAAAGCTGTCACTTTGGCAGCCTTTTTCATTTACGCGAACAACGAGCCAAAGTCCGTACTTGCACAAGACCTTGGCGATTGTCGCGATAACTTGAGAAACTCGCGGAGCGTGTTTCTCATAGATTATGTGAACATAATAATAAAGAGAAGGATAATGACAGAAGAATGAGAAAAGACCGACAGGTGGAGATTCTGGCTCCGGCGGGATCCTTTGCATGTTTTCAGGCAGCAATGAATGCAGGTGCAGATGCCGTTTATGCGGCAGGAGCACGGTTTGGAGCAAGAGCATATGCAAACAATTTTACACAGGATGAGCTGATCGAAGCAATTGAGCGTGCTCATATTTATGGGAAGAAGTTTTATCTTACAGTAAATACATTATTAAAAGATCATGAGATTGCAGAACTGTATGATTATCTGGCACCATTATATGAGAAAGGTTTGGATGCGGTGATCGTTCAGGATACGGGTGTATTCCAATTTATCAGAAGCAATTTTCCGGATCTTGATATCCATGCGAGTACACAGATGACAATCACTGGTGCGGCAGGAGCGAAGTTTTTAGAGAGTCAGGGGGCGGCAAGAGTTGTCCCGGCAAGAGAGCTTTCGTTGGAAGAAGTTCGACAGATTCATGAAACAACGGACCTTGAAGTAGAGTGTTTTGTTCATGGAGCACTTTGCTATTGTTACTCCGGACAGTGTCTGATGAGTAGTGTGATCGGCGGCCGAAGTGGAAATCGTGGTCAATGTGCACAGCCATGCAGACTTCCTTATACAGTAGATGGTCAGAAGAAATATTTTCTTAGCCTAAAGGATATCTGTACGTTGGAATTAATTCCGGAACTGGTTGAAGCCGGGATTGACTCATTTAAGATAGAAGGACGCATGAAGAAACCGGAATATGTGGCAGCAGTAACAGCTATGTATCGGAAATATGTGGATTTATATTTGAAAAAAGGGAAAAGTGGTTATGCGGTGAAACCGGAAGACCGCGAAAACCTGATGGATCTTTATAATCGCGGTGATTCAGATACCGGATATTATAAGCAGCATAATGGAAGAGAAATGCTGGCACTGGATCGTCCGAATCATGCCGGAGTAGCAGCAGCCAGATGTCTGTCGCAAAATGGACGTGAGGTCACAGCTCAGGCTTTGACAGATCTGCATGCACATGATGTTCTTGAAATCGGTAGCGGGAAAGATAATTATACACTTGGCAAGAAGATCACAAAGGGAGAAAAGTTACGTTTTCTTGTGCCGAAGGGGATGCGTTTCAAAGAAGGCTTTGTTTTTAGAAGAATCCGAAATGAAGAACTGATTGAGAGTTTGGATCAGAAATACAGGAAAGAAGACCGGCAGGAGGAGATTTATGGATTTTTGAGCCTTCAGGTTGGATATCCGGCATCTTTTACGGTCTGCTGCAGGGAATTTTCTTATACAGCATATACAGAACATGCAGTTGAACGTGCACAGAAGCGCCCATTGGAGGAAGAGAGAATTCGCACACAGCTTGCGAAGACAGGTGGTACGCTATTTTTCCTGAAAGATCTGGAAATATCTATGGATCAGGATGCATTTCTTCCGATGCAGCAGCTGAATCGTTTAAGAAGAGCAGCACTGGATGGATTGAGAAGAGAGATCGCAACTGCTTTTTACAGGGAATGCAATCCTTCAACGACACAGGCAGAAACATTTAAAGAAGAGACAGGAAATGGAAATCTGAACAGATATTCTGTGTTTATTGAAACAGAGGAACAGTTAGAGACCGTGTTCAGCTTTTTGAATCAGAAAGAGGAACTTTATGGACAGGGAACTCAAAGGATTGGACGGATTGCATTAGATTTCCGGTTGTTTGGCACAGGTTTTTCAGACACACATGTCAGAGAGAGAATTGATTTTTGGAGAAAAAGCGGAGTTGAATTGTATCTGGTATTTCCACATATTTTCAGAGAGAATGCGCAGGAATGGTTTGGAAGACAATTTGAAAACTTTAATCAATTGCCAATTGACGGCGTTGTTATTCGAAATTTTGAAGCTTTCTTTTTCTTAAAAGAAAGAGGATTTGACAAAAAGATTATATTAGACCATAATCTATATATCTTTAATCAGTATGGCAAAGAATTTTGGAACCAGCAAAAAGTTGAGGATTTTACAGCTCCGTTGGAGCTTAACAGCAGAGAACTAAGAGAACTTGATATCAGAAACGGTGAACTTCTTGTTTACGGAAGAATTCCGGTTATGGTATCTGCACAGTGTATTGAGAGAACAACTTCAGGCTGTTCTAAGAAACCGGGAGTACGAGTGCTTCAAGACAGAAGAGACGAAAAATTCTTTGCGCGTAACTATTGTGATCTCTGTTATAATGTGATTTATATGGAAAATCCGATCAATCTAAGACAGGAATGGGACAGAGTGAATGAATTGTATCCAAAGATGCGCCGTATCCAGTTTACTCTAGAAGATAAAGAACAGACAGAAACAGTTCTGAATACATTTTTCGTAACAGATGAAAAAACTGTTGCCGGAGGAAAAGAAGATACAGATTTTACAACAGGACATTTCAACAGAGGAATTATTTGAAGCAGGTGAAATATGGCTAATATTATTATTCAGGTATTAAAATACCTTATCATCATCTTGATGGCGGCATATACTTTTTCCTGTTTTTCAATCTTTACGAGAAGTTATGAAGATGAGGAAAACAAAGTATTGATCCGTCAGGATGTACTTCTATTTATGATACAGATCACTGCATTTATTGCAATGTATTTTGCAACGCAGGATCTGAGGATGATGTTCATATATGGTGCACTGGCAGTGATTGTGATGGCAGTCATCTTATTATACAATCTGATCTACCCGAATGTTTCGAGACTGGTTGTCAATAATATGTGTATGTTGATCACAGCGGGAATGATCATGATCACAAGGCTCTCCGTACAGAGTAAGTCTCCTTATGGAATTGCAATCCGTCAGCTGGTATTTGTTGTTGTTGGTATTGTTTTTGGTCTTATTGTTCCGGTTCTGATCCGGAAGATGACTTTCCTGGAGAACTGGACTTATATCTATGCAGCAGTTGGAGGAGCAGCACTTCTTATCGTTGCATTGTTTGCAGCAACACTTGGAGGAGCAAAGCTGAGTTTCAATATTGGACCTGTGAGTCTGCAGCCTTCTGAGTTTGTTAAGATTCTGTTTGTATTTTTTGTGGCAGCAAGCCTGAATAAATCGACAGAATTTAAGAATGTTGTTGTTACGACTGCGATAGCGGCAGCACATGTTCTGATTCTTGTATTGTCAACAGATCTGGGAGCTGCATTAATCTACTTTATTGTGTATCTGGTTATGCTATATGTTGCGACAAGACAGCCGTTATATGCGATTGCAGGTGTGGCAGCAGGGTGTGGAGCTGCAGTGGTTGGATATCATCTGTTTTCCCACATTAAGGTCAGAGTTGCGGCATGGCAGGATCCGTTTGCAGCTTATAGCGAAGGGGGATATCAGATTGCCCAGTCGTTGTTTGCGATTGGAAGTGGCGGCTGGTTTGGAACAGGGTTATTCCGTGGTCAGCCGGATACGATTCCAGTTGCAGAGACGGATCTGATCTTCTCTGCAATGACAGAAGAAATGGGACTGATTTTTACACTGTGTCTGATCCTTGTATGCGTCAGCTGTTATGTGATGTTTTTGAATATTGCGATGGAATTGCGTAATTTCTTCTATAAATTAGTAGCACTTGGTCTAGGAACCTGCTATATTTTTCAAGTATTTCTGCAGATCGGAGGAGTGACAAAGTTCATTCCGTTAACCGGAGTAACACTTCCGTTCGTCAGTTATGGTGGAAGTTCTCTATTAAGTACGATGATCATGTTTGGGATTATTCAGGGGCTCTACATTGTCAGAGAAGATGAAGAAGCAGAAGAAGAGCATCAGATTGAGATGCAGCGCGCAAGACAGAGAAACCGCAGCAGGCAGAATGAAAGACGCCGCCAGAGCAGTCCGAATGCAAAATCAGGAAGATCCCGTCAGGATGGACGTGACAGACGAAGAGAATATGATGGAGATAACAGAGACAGAGCAAGACAAAGAGAAAGGGATTTAAGAAATGAATCGGGAAGAACGACCGGTAAGAAAACAACAAAAAGCAGACCGAGATTCGAGGATGTCCCGGAACAGCGGCAGCAAAGACAGCGGAGAACGCGTTCGGAACAAAGAGTTCGCTAGAGTCACTTACTTTTTCGTGATTCTCTTTATCGCGTTGATGGGATATCTTGTATATTTTATGGTCGTGCGGGCAAAACTTGTAGTGAACAGTCCATATAATCAAAGACAGGATGCCTATGCAGATACGATTATACGAGGAAGCATTGTTGATAAGAATGGAAATGTGCTTGCACAGACAGTCGTTGGGGATGATGGATCAGAGACGAGAGAGTATCCTTATGGAGAAGTGTTTGCTCATGTGATCGGATACAGTAATTCCAAGCTTGGAACTACGGGCTTGGGAATCGGTAGAGAATTTTGAGCTTCTGACATCAAATGCATTCTTTCTTGAAAAACTGCAGAATGAATTCAGTGAAAAGAAGAATCGAGGAGATACAGTTGTAACAACATTGGATGCAAATCTGCAGCAAGCGGCTTATGATGCGCTTGGATCAAACAAAGGTGCGGCAATCGTAATGGAGGCGAGTACGGGAAAGATTCTCGCCATGGTTTCCAAACCGGCATATGATCCGAATAATATTTTAAGTGACTGGTCAGAATTGAATTCAGATGAAGAAAACAGTCCGCTGTTGAATCGTGTGACACAAGGATCTTATGCTCCGGGATCGACGTTTAAAGTGGTTACAACACTTGCTTTTATGCGTCAGAACAGTGATTATCCGAATTATACATATGATTGTAATGGAGAGATTTCACAGGGAGATATTACAATTCACTGCTTTAATGGAAATGCACATGGTTCAGAGGATCTGAGAAGTTCCTTTGCAAATTCCTGTAATTCATCTTTTGCCAATATTGGTCTTGGCCTGAATCTGACGCAATACCGTCAGACGGCGGAAGATTTATTGTTCAATAAATCGCTTCCGGGTGTACTGAATGCAGCGAAGAGTTCCTTTGCACTGGATCAGAATTCCAGTGAGGGAGAAGTAATGATGACGGCAATGGGACAGGGAAAGACAACCGTAAGTCCATATCATATGGCACTGATTGCCGAGGCAGTGGCGAACGGTGGAACCATGATGCAGCCATATCTTGTGGAAAGTGTGACGAATTATACGGGCTCCCAGATACGAAAGAATGTTCCGAAAAGTTATAAGAAGGTCATGACATCGGATGAAGCTGCACAATTGAAAGAGTATATGACAGCTGTTGTAGAGGAAGGAACAGGATCTGTCTTAAAAGGAAGATCCTATACTGCTGCAGGAAAAACAGGAACAGCAGAGTACAGTATGTCAGATGGAGAAAAGACACATTCCTGGTTTATGGGATTTACAAATGTGGATAATCCGGATCTGGTAATCAGTGTGATCACAGAAGGTTCGGATGGAAGTTCCAGCGGAAAAGCAGTGGCAATCGCCGGGGATATTTTAGACGCCTATTACAACTAATGGGAGGAGAAAAGATGCAGACAAAATTTTTCTGTGATTTATATGTCAGCGAAGGCTGGGAAAAGAAAAAACTGAAATTAATAAAAAAATTGCAGAAAAATAAACTGCAGCCTTCTGTCTATGTAATTACGCTTTCACAGGGAAAGCAGAACCATTTAGAATATTATTCGTCGCTTCTTTTAAAGCAACATATATTTGACAATGCATCTTTATTTATTGTTGGAATTGCGAACGGGTATGATGGCGCATTGAGTCTGATCGAAAGGATTGCGGAAGAAGCATATGAGAAGACGGGAGAGGTAAACTTGAGAAAGTTCCTTTTGGATCGTCAGGAAGAGTTTGAGAAAAAGGAGATTCGAAGCGTATGATACATATCCTGTTTCTTATACTGAAAATAATTGGATGGATTCTTCTTTTTTTGCTCGTAATTTTACTCTTACTGATTTTAACAATCTTGTTTTATCCGGTGAGATACAGATTTTCTGCAAAAGGGAAGAATACACTTGATACCCTTGTGGCATATGGAAAGGTCAGTTGGCTGTTTCATCTGATTTCCGGATCAGCGTCTTATGAACATGGAGAATTAAAATGGAAGCTTCGTCTTGCCTGGAAGAAATTTGACAGTTCGGAAGAGGAACAAAAGGAAACGTCAGAGAAGCCGGCGGTTCCTGAGCCGTTGGAAAAAGAACCTTTGGAAGGTAAGAAGACGGAAGTAAAGAATAATCCACCGGAAAAAGATGTGAAAATTGAGAAAGCATCAGAAAAAGAGCCAGAGATAAAAAGAAGAGTCAGAGACAGAAAAGACGAAAGTTCGAGAGGAGCGCAGGCCCGAAAACGTACAGACGGAATCTAAATTGGAAAAAAAATCAAATATACATTTCAGAAACTCTGTGGTACTATAAAAAAAGCAGGAGAGAAAAAAGAATTTCTGACCGCTTTTTTAACTTACGAGAATCATCAACGGGCATTCGAGGCAGTGAAGAAAGAATTATGCCATCTGTTACATGTTCTGAAGCCTAAAAAGCTTCAGGCGAATGTTACATTTGGATTCAGTGATCCTTCCTGGACAGGATATATGTTAGCTTTTCTGGGGAGCATTTACGGACTGATTGGTGAGTATGTTCAGATTCAGCCGGATTTTGAAGAACGAAAGCTGGAGGGAAATGCATCTGCAGAAGGGAAGATCCGGGTTATTTACTTTGCTGTTCCTGCATGGAAGCTATTCTGGAATAAAGATGTGAAGATTACCTACAAACACATTAGAAAATATATAAAATGAGAGGAGTCAGGATTATGGCAGACGGAAACAAATTTAAAGAAACAGTAGAATCACTCTTTCAGGGAATGGACAGCGTTGTTTCATCAAAGACAGTTGTCGGAGATGCGATCCATATCAACGGAACAATCATTCTTCCATTGGTAGATGTCTCTTTTGGTATTGGAGCAGGTTCTTTTAACGCTGAAAAGAAAGACAGAGCAGGCGGTGGAATCGGTGGAAAGATCACACCGAGTGCTGTGATCGTTATTCAGGATGGAAAGACGAAACTTGTGAATATCAAGAATCAGGATACAATTACAAAACTTTTGGATATGGTACCTGATGTGGTAGACCGTTTTACATCAAAAGATGAAAAATTAACAGAAGAAGATGTAGCAGATATTCTGGATGCAGAATAAAATAGTTACTAGAATATAGAAAATATTGGGAGCAGTATTGTGAAGAAAGTTTTTGGATTTGCATTGTTTTGGTTTGCAGCAGGAATGATCGTCATGATGCTGCTTTCTGATGTCTTATGGGGAACTGTGATCGCAATTACTGGTATTGTACTGGCATATTGTCTGTTCTGCAGATAAAAAAAGAACTTTATCCGAAGAAACAGATAAAGTTCTTTATACCGTGTCATATTGAATCATCAAACGAGAATTAAGCACGCTCAACGAGTCCTGATCTCAGGCAAGAAGTACAAACGTACATTTTCTGAGAACCGCCCTCTGTCTTAACTCTTACAGACTTCACATTTGATTTCCACATTTTTGGTGATCTTCTATGAGAGTGGCTTACATTGTTTCCAAAATGAGCACCCTTTTCACAAATAGCACATTTAGCCATGACTGCACCTCCTAACAATCTAAACTGGTCTTTTAGACTCATAACAATGATATTCTATCAGAAACTTTCGAGTAATGCAAGTGTTATTTTAAAAAAATCAAAACTGTATTGTAAAAAACAAAAAGTAATAGTATAATAGTCATGTTATATATGGAAAGAACCTATAGAATTGGAGGGAATATATGATGAAGGGAAGTATGAGTACAGATCTTGGAATCATTACAATCAATCCTGAAGTCATTGCAAAATATGCAGGCTCAATGGCAATTGAGTGCTTTGGCATAGTAGGAATGGCAGCAGTTAATATGAAAGATGGCCTTGTGCATCTTTTGAAAAGAGAAAGCCTGACAAGGGGAATTCATGTTGAGATCACAGAAGATAATGTAATTACGCTTGATTTTCATGTGATCGTTTCCTATGGAGTGAATATTCTTTCAGTTTCTGACAACCTTATGAATAATGTAAAATATAAGGTAGAAGAATTTACTGGTATGAAAGTAGATAAGATCAACATCTTCGTTGAAGGTGTCAGAGTGATAGATTAAGGAGGAACAATTGTGGCTGTTAAAACGATAAACACCGAATTGCTTCAGAAGATGTTTCTTGCGGGAGCAGCGAATCTTGAGGCAAAGAAGGAGTTCATTAATGAATTGAACGTATTTCCGGTGCCGGATGGTGATACAGGAACAAATATGACACTGACGATCCTGTCAGCGGCAAAAGAAGTAAAGGCGCTGGAGAATCCTGATATGGTGGCGATTGCAAAAGCAATTTCTTCAGGCTCTCTTCGTGGAGCAAGAGGTAACTCCGGAGTTATCTTATCCCAGCTTCTTCGTGGCTTTACAAAGGAGATCAGGGAACATAAAGAGATTGACACAATTACACTTGCGAAGGCATGTGAACGTGCAACTGCAACTGCTTATAAGGCTGTTATGAAGCCGAAGGAAGGAACAATTCTTACTGTAGCAAAGGGAGCATCCCAGAAAGCGGCAGAGCTTGCAGAGACAACAGAAGATCTGGATACATTTATTTCAGAAGTGATCAACTATGCGCAGGAAGTTCTTGAAAAGACACCGGAGATGCTTCCGGTATTAAAAGAGGCGGGCGTAGTAGATTCCGGTGGACAGGGACTTCTGGAAGTGATGCGTGGTGCATACGATGCATTCCAGGGAAAAGAGATTGATTATTCTGCAATCGAGGCAAGTGCCGGCACAAAGATGGTGAAGCCTTCTGAACAGGCGGAAACAGAGATTAAATTCGGATATTGTACAGAGTTTATCATCATGCTGGAAAAAGAATTCACAGCGAAAGATGAGACAGAGTTCAAAGCATATCTGGAGTCTATCGGAGATTCTATCGTATGCGTAGCGGATGATGATATTGTTAAGATTCACGTACACACGAATGATCCGGGACTTGCAATCCAGAAAGCGCTGACATACGGACAGCTCTCACGTATGAAGATTGATAATATGAGAGAAGAGCATCAGGAGAGATTGATCAAAGATGCGGAGAAACTGGCTGCACAGCAGGCTGAAGCGAAAAAGGCGGAGCCGCGCAAAGAAGTCGGATTTATTGCAGTTTCTATCGGAGAAGGAATGAATGAGATTTTCCGTGAGCTTGGTGCTGACTACATTATTGAAGGCGGTCAGACAATGAATCCAAGTACAGAAGACATGCTCAATGCGATCGATCAGGTGAACGCAGAACATATCTTTATCCTTCCGAACAACAAGAACATTATTCTTGCTGCCAATCAGGCGCAGACACTGACAGAGGATAAGGATATTATTGTTGTGCCTTCCAAGACAGTTCCGCAGGGAATTACTGCGATCATTAACTATATGCCGGATGCAGACGCACAGACGAATCTGGAAGCAATGATCGAAGGAATTGGAAATGTGAAGACAGGACAGGTTACTTATGCAGTCCGTGATACACACATTGATGACAAAGAGATCCATGAGGGAGATATCATGGGAATCGGAGACAGTGGAATTCTTGCTGTCGGACAGTCTGTGGAAGAGACAACAAAAGAGATGCTTGCACAGCTGGTGGATGAAGACACAGAGCTGATCAGTCTGTATTATGGTCAGGATGTACAGGAGGAGAGTGCAGAGAACTTTGCACAGGAGATTGAAGATTTATATCCGGATGTAGATGTTGATGTACATTCCGGTGGACAGCCAATCTACTATTATGTACTTTCTGTTGAATAAGGAGAACTGTCAGTAAAGAGACAGAACAGCAGTACTGTATTAAAATCAGGAAAAGACCGGGACATTTGGGAAAAGTGTTCCGGTTATTTTGTTTAGGAGACAGATATAAATGAGTAAAAAAGCAGGAGTTGGAACAATCAAAGGTGTGGGCGAAAAAACGGAGAAGCTCTTCGAAAAAATCGGAGTTTACACAGTGGATGACCTGATTCATTATTATCCGAGAGGGTATGAGATTTTTGGAGAACCGGTTCCAATCAGTGAAGTGGAGGAAGGAAAAGTCTGCACGATCTGCGGCAGTGTTTTTGGGCGTGTACAGGTTTCTCCGGGAAAAGGAAGACAGATCACGACTGCATATTTAAAGGATCTGACAGGAACAATAAAGGTAATCTGGTTTCGAATGCCGTTTTTGAGAAATACACTTGGACGAAAAGGAGCAGTTGTTCTTCGCGGCAGGGTTGTGAAGAAAAGAGATTCCCTTGTGATGGAACATCCGGAGATTTACGATCCGGCAGTCCGTTATCAGGAAAAGATCAACACCATGCAGCCTGTCTATGGATTGACAGCAGGTCTGACAAACAATGCAGTAATCAAAGCACTACGTCAGGCATTAGAACAGGTGCGGGAACAGGATGACTTTCTTCCGGATGAATTTACGAAGAAATATCATTTCCGGCCTTATGAACAATCTGTGCGGGAAATGCATTTTCCGGAGAATAAAGAAGCATTTCTTGCGGCAAGACAACGATTCGTTTTTGAGGAATTTCTTGTTTTTATTCTTTCTCTGCGCCAGATTAAAAATACACAGGACAGGATGAAGAACGGATTCCGTTTTGAAGATCAGCCTCAAATCAGCGAATTCCTGAAACAACTGCCGTATGAACTGACGGCTGCGCAGCTGCGGGTATGGGATGATATGCAGAAAAGACATGAAAAGTCAATATGTCATGTCCAGACTTGTTCAGGGAGATGTTGGATCAGGTAAAACAATCGTAGCAGTTCTTGGATTACTGTTTGCAGGATTGAACGGCTATCAGGGAGCGTTAATGGCACCGACAGAGGTACTTGCAAGACAGCATTTTGAAAATATCAAAGACATGTTGGAACAGTATCAGATCCCACTGCGGGCAGAACTTTTGACCGGATCTATGAAAGCAAAAGAAAAGAGAGAAGCTTATGTCCGGATTGAGAGTGGGGAATCATCAATTATTATAGGAACACACGCATTGATACAGGAGAAAGCAATCTATCACAATCTGGCACTTGTGGTGACGGATGAACAGCATCGTTTTGGCGTAAAACAAAGAGAAATGCTTGCAGGTAAAGGAAACCTGCCACACATTCTCGTAATGAGTGCGACACCGATCCCGAGAACACTTGGAATTATTCTTTATGGTGATCTGGATATTTCTGTGATCGATGAGCTCCCGAAGAACCGTCTTCCGATCAAAAACTGTGTTGTGGATACAGGATACCGTCCGAAGGCCTATGAATTCATAAGAAAACAGGTGGCACAAGGACGTCAGTGCTATGTGATCTGTCCAATGGTTGAAGAAAGTGAAGCAATGGAAGCGGAAAATGTTATCGATTATTGCGAGATGCTTTCAGAAACGTTGGGAGATTCAATCAATGTCAGCTTTCTGCATGGAAAGATGAAGGAAAAAGAGAAAGATGAAGTGATGAATGCATTTGGAAGAAATGAAATCCAGGTGCTTGTTTCAACAACAGTTGTTGAAGTGGGAATTGATGTGCCGAATGCGACAGTAATCATGATCGAAAATGCAGAGCGTTTCGGGCTGGCGCAGCTTCATCAGCTGAGAGGAAGGGTTGGTCGTGGAAAGTATCAGTCCTATTGCATTTTCATGACAGCATCGAAATCAAAAGAAACGAAGGAACGGTTAGATATCCTGAATCATTCAAATGACGGTTTCTTTATTGCAAGTGAAGATCTCCGACTGCGTGGACCGGGGGATCTTTTTGGAATCCGGCAAAGTGGCGTGCTTGATTTTAAAGTTGCCGATGTATTTCAAGATGCAAAGCTGCTTCAAAATGCAAGTGAAGAGGCAGACAGACTTCTTCTGGACGATCCGGAACTGGAATTCCCTGAGCATCGCAAATTGAAAGAACATTTACGGATAAAACTGGATGAGATCATGCTGGAAACAACATTGTGATGTTTGAGGATTATGGCAGAAGTTACCAGTTTAAAATTAATTTCCCTCCACATACTAACAGCGTAACAAAGCTAAATAGTAAAGTTACAAAATGCAAAAGGAGGAAAAAGATCATGGCAAGTCGTTCATCTAACAAAACAGCAGTACCTGAGGCGAAAGGAGCTATGAACAAGTTCAAGTACGAAGTAGCATCCGAGTTGGGAGTTCCGTTAACAGACGGCTACAATGGAGACCTCACATCAAAACAGAATGGTTCTGTCGGCGGTTATATGGTTAAAAAGATGATTGAACAGCAGGAGAAGCAGATGGCAGAAAAGTAACAGGCGAAGAAAAATCGTCTGCAGAAGCGGTCTGCATCAGACAGAAAAGCGGTTCAAAACTGTCATGTACAGTAAAAAGAACACAAGAAATGAAAAAGAGAAAAGCACTCGGCATTGACCCGGGTGCTTTTTTCTGCTAAAATTCACCATAGTTAATGACAGGAGGTGTCGATATTTGAGAGTAATTGCAGGAAGCGCAAGAAGCCTAAAACTGAAGACTCTTGAGGGGATAGAGACAAGACCGACAACGGACCGGATCAAAGAGACTTTGTTTAATATGATAAGTCCGCAGATGTATGACTGTATTTTCCTTGATTTGTTTGCAGGAAGTGGCGGAATCGGAATAGAGGCTCTCAGCAGGGGAGCAAAAGAAGCAGTATTTGTAGAGAAAAATCCTAAGGCGATGGAATGTGTCAAGGAGAATTTGAAATTCACATGTCTGGAGAAGAAAGGGACTTACACTGACAAAGGATGTGATGAACGCATTATATCAGTTGGAAGGTGAAAAGGTTTTTGACTTTGTATTCATGGATCCACCGTATAATATGGGGTTTGAGAAAAGAGTTCTGGAATACCTTGCAGGATCGGATCTGATCTATGAAGATACGGTGATCATTGTAGAAGCTTCGTTAGATACGGATTTTGGATATCTTCAAGAATTGGGATATTCTTTGATCAAAGAGAAGAGATATAAGACAAACAAGCATGTATTTATTGAGAAAGCCGGAAAGGAAGAAGTATGTTAAAAGCAATTTATCCGGGAAGTTTTGATCCCGTTACCCGTGGACATTATGATATCATTTGCAGATCTTGTAAAATCGTAGACAAATTAATTGTCGGAGTACTGAATAATAAAGCAAAAATGCCGTTGTTTTCTGTAGAAGAACGTGTTAAAATGTTAAAGGAAGTGACGAAAGATCTGCCGAATGTTGAGATTATTCCATTTGATGGATTGCTGGTAGACTTTGCGGAACAGATAGGTGCAGATGTGGTTATCAGGGGATTACGTGCGATTACCGATTTTGAATATGAGCTGCAGATGTCGCAGACGAATCAGAGGATGAAGCCTGATATAGAGACCATGTTTCTGACAACAAGTATAGAATATTCTTACTTAAGTTCGACTACAGTGCGGGAGATTGCCGCTTTTGGGGGAGACGTATCACAGTTTGTGCCGGAAGCCGTCGAGATCGCACTCAGAGAAAAGATGAAAGCAAAAAAGGAGAGTGTAACTATGAGCAGCCGTATTGAACAGATTATTGAGGAGATTGAAGAGTATATTGACAGAGATTGTAAGTTTCAGCCGTTGTCTACAACAAAGATTATTGTAAATAAGGAACATTTGGATGAGTTGCTTCGCGAACTTCGCATGAAGACACCGGATGAGATCAAACGTTATCAGAAGATTATTGCGAACAGAGATGCGATTCTTGCTGATGCAAAGGCAAAAGCAGATGCAATGATCGAGGAAGCACAGGTTCAGACAACAGAGCTTGTCAGTGAGCATGAGATCATGCAGCAGGCATATGCTCAGGCAAATGAGATCGTAACTCAGGCAACAGCACAGGCACAGGAGATTCTTGATAACGCAACAATGGATGCAAATACAATCCGTGTTGGTGCGATCCAGTATACAGATGATCTTCTTGCAAATGCAGAAAGCATTATCGGACATACTTTGGACAGTTATACAACAAAGTATGACGGATTGATCAATTCTTTACAGGAGTGCTATGATACAGTTCGCTCTAACCGTTCAGAACTTGAAGTTCCATCCGATGACGGATATTATGATGAGAATGGACAGGGAGACCTGAAGTAGTCATTACATTGTATTATAAAAATTTCAGATAGAGAAATGTCAAAAGACTGACTGCCAGTGCGGCGGTCAGTTTTTGTATTATATAAGAAGAAAGTTTAAGTCCTGTACCGGCAATCATGGATTGTGTCTGGGCAACGGAACACCATCCACCAAAAGAGGTAAGTGCGAGAAGCAGCGGATAAAGAACCTGGGGTTGGGAAAGACTTTGAGACAGGAGAAGAATTCCGTTTGTCATCTCAAGAGAAGATTTCAGGAGAAGAAAACCAGGTGAACGAATCGGCAGAAGTTGCAATAATGCAAGAAGTACAGAAAAGATCATCAGGTAACCTCCGACTTTTACAAGCGTTTCTGAACTGTTCAGGATACAAGATTCTAACACGGAAAAATTCATTTTGTGCGTCAGTGGTTTTGAAAAAATGGAATTCTCCTGTGTGAAAACTTCGGACATTTCCGGGAAAATCCAACCTTTATTTTTGATGAAATGTCTTAGAATCCGTTGAAGAAAGCTTAAGAGGATCATAGTTCCGAAAAGAAGCAGTAAAGCGGGAATGCAGAAAGCTTTCTGATGAATTGTATTTAAAACAAGAAAAGTAATAATGAAAGATGGACTTGCATTATTACAGAAGGACAGCAGGTAAGAAGCTTCTTCAAGAGAAATTTTTCCTTGAAGAAGAAGGTCGGCAATGATTTTTGCACCCATTGGATAACCGCATAAAAAGCCGGACAGAACGGCGAAACTTCCATAGAAGGAAGTTCCAAAGAGCAGATGGAAAGGACGGAAAAGCAGACGGGAGACAACAGCAGCACCATCTGTTTTCAACAAAAGTCCTGTGACAATAAGATAAGGAAAAAGGGTCGGTATCAGAATCTGATACCAGAGAAGCAGGCCATCACAAGCTCCCTGGAATACAGTTTCAGGAAATAGTAGCATCGTAAAAAACAGTGAAAGCAGTATGAGAGCCAGAAGCATAGGAAACCTCCTTTTACAAAAATATTCTATGAAAAGAAAAAAGAAACTATACCGGAGCTATGGAAATATGATATAGTTAAATGTAAAGTATTTTGATCTTGATATTGCAAAGGAGCAAACAATAAATATGAATTTACCAAAAGTATTTGAAGAGAAAATGAAGGATCTTCTTGGTTCTGAATATGAAGCATATACGGCATGTTATGATGAACCGCGTCACTATGGTCTGCGCGTGAACACAGCGAAGATTTCTGTGGAAGATTTCCTGAAGATCGCACCTTGGCCGTTAGAGCCGGTTCCGTGGATCCATAATGGATTCTATTATGACGGAGATAATATCCAGCCGTCGAAACATCCATATTATTTCGCAGGACTTTATTATCTGCAGGAGCCAAGTGCCATGACACCGGCAGATCGTCTTCCGGTAGAGCCGGGAGACCGTGTGCTTGATGTCTGTGCAGCACCTGGAGGCAAGGCCACAGAACTTGGGGCAAAGCTTGGAGGAACCGGTGTACTGGCTGCGAATGATCTGAGCAGTTCCAGAGCGAAGGGACTTTTGAAGAATCTTGAATTATTTGGAATCGGAAACGTGCTCATCTTAAGTGAAGAGCCTGGAAAGCTTGTTTCTTATTTCCCAGAGTATTTTGATAAGATTTTGATCGACGCACCTTGTTCCGGGGAAGGCATGTTCCGTAAAGAGAAAAAGATGGTGAAAGCATGGGAAGAACACGGACCGGAGTTTTTTTCAAAGATCCAGAGAAGCATTGTGACACAGGCGGCCCAGATGCTGCGCCCGGGTGGAATGTTGCTTTATTCCACCTGTACATTTTCACCGGAAGAGAATGAACAGACGATTGAATATCTGCTTCAGGAATACCCGGAATTTAAGATCTGTGAGATGGAAGGTTACGAAGGATTTGCAGATGGAATGCCGCAGGTGACAGAAAGCAAGAATCCGGAACTTGAAAAGACGGTTCGTATTTTCCCTCATCGTATGAAGGGAGAAGGACATTTCCTCGCACTTCTTCAAAAGGGGGCGAAAAACAGGAAGAAGGAAAGAGACTTCCGGAGAGTGGGAAGAACAAGAAGCTTCCGGAAGAATTGGAAGAATTTCTTGGTCATATTGATCGAAAATTCGATTCCTCTCGCATGGATCTGCGTGGAGAGAAAGTGTATTATATGCCGGAAGGACTTCCGACACTTCGTGGAATCCGTTTCTTAAGAACAGGCCTACTGATGGGTGAACTGAAGAAGAATCGTTTTGAGCCGAGTCAGGCACTGGCGATGAATCTGAAAAAGGAAGAATATGATCAGGTGATCGATCTTCCATTAGAAGACGAACGCGTTATGAAATATCTGAAAGGCGAGACTTTGGATGTGGAGGATCTTGTGAAGCCGAAAGACAAGGGATGGTATCTGATCTGTGTGGATGGATATCCGCTTGGTTTTGGAAAGCTTGTGAATCAGATGCTTAAGAATAAGTACCTTCCGGGATGGCGGTGGAACTCATGAAACTGAGACTGGATAAATATCTGGCAGACATGGGAATCGGAACACGTACAGAAGTGAAGAAAGCAATCACAAAAGGACAGGTTCGAGTTAATGAAGAGACGGTAAAACGTCCGGAAATCAAGATTGACACAGAAAAAGATCATGTGTTTTACCAGGGACAGATGGTTGCTTATGCAGAATATGAATATTACATGTTAAATAAGCCAGCCGGCCGGGGTGGTTTCTGCAACGGAAGATAAAAATGACAGTACTGTATTAGATTTGATTGATGAAAAGCAGAGAAAGGATCTCTTTCCTGTCGGAAGATTAGATAAAGACACAGAGGGACTTTTACTGATCACAAATGATGGCGAACTCGCACATCAGCTTTTGTCACCGAAGAAGCATGTAGATAAAGTCTATTTTGCCAGAATCGATGGAAAAGTTACGGAAGAAGATGTGAGAAGATTTGCAGAAGGACTTGAAATCGGGGAAGAGAAACCGACACTTCCGGCTCATCTGGAAATTCTGAAAAGTGAAGAGATTTCCGAAATCCGACTGACGATCAGAGAGGGAAAGTTTCATCAGGTGAAACGAATGTTCCATGCAGTCGGAAAAGAGGTTATTTATCTGAAACGCCTGCAGATGGGAAGCCTTGTACTTGATCCGCGGCTTGCATTAGGAGAATATCGAGAATTAACAGGACAGGAACTGGAAGCATTGCGTGACTGTTCATTATTACGTTAAACAGGGAGAAAGCATGAAAGGAAATTTTTTACCAATTACCAGAGAAGAGATGAAAGAGAGAGGATGGGATCAGGTAGATTTTGTCTATGTATCAGGAGATGCCTATGTCGATCATCCATCTTTTGGTCACGCAATCATTACACGTCTTCTGGAATCCAGAGGATATCGTGTTGGGATCATTGCACAGCCGGACTGGCGTAAGCCGGAGAGCGTGCAGGTGTTCGGAGAACCAAGACTTGGATTTCTTGTATCTGCAGGAAATATGGATTCTATGGTAAATCATTATTCTGTATCCAAAAAGAGAAGAAAGACAGACGCCTATACACCGGGCGGCGAGATGGGAAAACGACCGGATTATGCCTGCGTAGTATATGGAAATCTGATTCGTCAGACTTATAAAAAGACACCGATCATTCTGGGCGGTATCGAAGCAAGTCTTCGAAGAATGGCACACTATGATTACTGGTCAGACAAGCTGAAACGTTCTGTACTGCTCGATTCGGGTGCAGATGTGATTTCTTATGGAATGGGCGAACATTCAATCGTAGAGCTTGCAGAAGCACTGGATGCCGGGATACCGGTTGAGGATATCACGTATATAGCCGGTACGGTTGTAAAAGCAAAATCATTAGACAGTATTTATGATGCGGAAATCCTTCCGTCCTTTGAAGACCTCAAAGCGGACAAGATGAATTATGCCCGCAGCTTTTACACACAGTATCTGAATACGGATGCATTTAACGGAAAACGTCTTGTAGAACCGTATTCTGAACATCTGTATGTAGTACAGAATCCACCGGCAGCACCACTGACACAGATGGAGATGGATGATGTTTACTCCCTTCCTTATCAGAGGACTTACCATCCGTCTTACGAGGCAAAAGGCGGAGTTCCTGCAATCAAGGAGATTAAATTCAGTCTGATCAGCAACAGAGGATGTTTTGGAGGATGCAGTTTTTGCGCATTGACGTTCCATCAGGGAAGAATTGTCCAGGTGAGAAGCCATGAGTCTCTGATTGAAGAAGCAAAAGAAATTACAAAAGATAAGGACTTTAAAGGATATATTCATGATGTTGGCGGTCCGACAGCAAATTTCCGGCATCCATCCTGCAAAAAGCAGATGGAGCATGGCGTTTGTAAAACGCGTCAGTGTCTGTTCCCGTCTCCGTGTAAGAATCTGGACGCAGATCACAGAGATTATGTCAGTCTGTTGAGAAAGTTGAGAGATATTCCAAAAGTTAAGAAGGTGTTTATCCGTTCAGGAATCCGCTTTGATTATCTGCTCGCAGATAAGAAGCAGGAGTTTTTAAGAGAGTTGTGTGAATATCATGTCAGTGGACAGTTGAAGGTAGCACCGGAGCATGTGGCAGGGCCTGTCCTGTCTCTGATGGGAAAACCGGAGCACAAAGTCTATGAAGAGTTTACAAGACAGTTTTATAAGATGAATGAGAGAATCGGGAAAGAACAGTATCTGGTTCCGTATCTGATGTCCTCCCACCCTGGTTCTACTCTAAAAGAAGCGGTAGAACTTGCAGAGTACTGTCGTGATCTTGGCTATATGCCGGAGCAGGTACAGGACTTTTATCCGACACCATCTACACTGTCTACATGTATGTATTATACCGGGGTGGATCCGAGAACGATGCAGAAGGTTTATGTTCCGAAGAGTCCGCATGAGAAGGCAATGCAGAGAGCGTTGATCCAATATCGTAATCCAGAGCTGTATGATCTGGTGATTGAAGCACTTCATAAAGCAGGAAGATCCGATCTGATCGGATTCGGACCGAAATGTCTTGTGAGACCGAGACAGATGCGTGGTTCAGGAAATGATAAAAAAGCCGGCAGAAAGGAGCCGAAAAAAGGATCAAAAGGTTCGAATGGTCAGAAAAGACAAAACAATTCTGAACACAGAGGAAGAGTTGAAGGGAAAAATAAGAAGAAATCTATCAGAAATGTTCATTCTAAGAAGAATAGAAAATAGGTACATTTAAGTATCTGACAGACAGGATTCAAGAAAGGAAGCAGGATGAAAATAGCAATCGTAACCGGAGCATCTTCGGGAATGGGAAGAGAATTTGTACGTCAGCTTGGATATTTTTATAAAAATCTGGATGAGATCTGGGTGATTGCTAGGCGCAAAGAGCGTCTGGAAGCGCTTGCGAAAGAAAGCAGAGTTCCCCTTCGGATTTTTGCGGGTGACCTTCAGAAGAAAAAGGTATATAAGGAATTGAGAGATTCACTTGAGAAAGAACAGCCAGATTTACGAATGCTTGTGAATTCAGCAGGATTTGGCAAGTCAGGAAGTGTAGAAGAGATTTTGTCTGAAAAATTCCGGATCCAGACAGATATGGTGGATGTAAACTGCCGGTCTCTTACAAGAATGACATTGCTGTGTCTGCCATTTCTGCGTGCTGGCAGCAGGATCGTCAATCTTGCGTCCGCATCTGCATTTTGCCCACAACCGTATTTCTCAGTATATGCGGCAACGAAGTCCTATGTCTTAAGCTTCTCCAGATCATTGGGAGAAGAACTGAGAAAAAAAGGAATTGTCGTCACAGCAGTCTGCCCGGGTCCGGTTGATACGGAGTTTTTCAAGTTTTCCGGGAAACCGCAGAATATCTTGAAGAAACTGACAATGGCGAAGGCAGACAGAGTGGTTCATCAGGCGTTGAAGGACTGCAGATCCGGGAAATCAGTCTCCGTTTATGGAATCCCAATGAAATTAACTTACTTTGGAACAAAACTGCTGCCGCATGGATTTCTCGTGCGTATGCAGCAAATATGAATTTAGAATAGGATGAAAAATGAAGAAAATACAAAAAGGAAAACCAGGTTATTTGAATTATAAAAGAAAAGTGGAGCTTTTAAGAACAGTTATTTATTTTGTAATCGTTCTGGCAATTTTTGCTCTTGGTTACTGGCAGACACATACGAGGCTGAATCTTCTGACAGTTGTTGCTATCCTTGGATGTCTTCCGGCATCAAAGGCACTTGTAGGTGTGATCGCACGTTATCCATACCAATCAATTGAACTGTCACAGGCGAAGGAGATCGCAGGAAAATCAAAACATTTAACAGTGTGTTATGATCTTGTAATTACAAGTAAAGAGCATATCATGCCGACAGACTGTATCGTAATCTCAGGACATAACATTTATGGATACACGCATTATGAGAAAAGTAAATACAGATGAACTTGGAAAGCATATCAAGACAATCCTTGCGCAGAATCAGTACACAGGTTTTACTGTTAAGATCTTAAATCAGTATACACCGTTTCTGGCCCGCGTGGAGGGACTTGAAAATATTGCTGTAGTAGAGCAGGAAGATACGAAAGCAAGAGAACAGGAAATCCGTAATCTTATTCTGAATATATCAATGTAAAGAGGAAAAGACGATGAGAGAGATCAGCATCCAGAAAAATGAGGCAGGACAGCGCATGGATAAATTCCTTGCAAAGTATCTCAATAAAGCGCCAAAAAGTTTTTTCTATAAGATGATGAGAAAAAAGAATATTACCCTGAATGGAAAAAAAGCAGTTGGAAATGAACAGCTGAAACAGGGGGATGTGATTAAGTTATTTCTTGCGGAAGAGACGATTGAGAACTTTATCGATCATTCACAGTTTTCGAAGAAAAAAGCGTCCTCTGCAAGAAAACAGATAGCGGGAAAGAAGGTACAGTTAGATATCTTATATGAAGATGAGGCTGCTGTATTTATCAATAAACCGGTCGGAATGCTCTCCCAGAAGGCATCCCCGACGGATACTTCTCTTGTGGAGTATTTTATTGATTATCTGTTGGAAAATGGGAAAATCACAGAAGAAGAACTGCATACATTTCATCCATCTGTCTGTAACCGTTTAGACAGAAATACAAGCGGAATCGTGGCAGCAGGAAAAACACTGCAGGCATTACAGGGATTAAGCGAGATGTTCCGTGACCGTACACTTAAGAAATATTATCTTTGTCTGGTAAAAGGGCAGGTAAAAGAGAATCAGAGGATTCATGGTTATCTCGTCAAGAATGAAAAGACAAATAAAGTTACGGTGAGTCAGAAAAAGCCGGCTGAACAGACAAAAGATGGGAAAGAAGCATCAGCGATCGATACCGAATACAAGGTGCTTGCACGAAATAGAGAAACAACACTTCTTGAAGTGCATCTGATCACCGGTAAGACACACCAGATCCGTGCACATCTGGCATCCATTGGGCATCCGATCGCAGGGGATTACAAATATGGGAACCGGTCATTTAACGATGCTTTGAAAAAGAAATACGGACTTCGTTCCCAGCTTCTGCATGCTTACCGTCTGGAATTCCCGGAGAACTGCGAGGGAGATATCAAACAGCTTTCAGGAAAGATCATCAAAGCACCTGTCCCGTCCTTATTTGAACAAATCTGTAAAGCGCAGGGAGTGATGTGAGATGGCAACATGGAACTCGAGAGGACTTAGAGGTTCGACACTGGAGGAATTTATCAATCATTCGAATGAAAGATACAGTGAGATGGGACTTGCACTGATGCAGAAAATCCCGACACCGATCACTCCGGTACGTATGGATAAAGACCACAGACAGATCACACTTGCGTATTTCGACAAAGCAAGTACGGTAGACTATATCGGAGCAGTGCAGGGAATCCCGGTCTGTTTTGATGCGAAAGAGTGTAATGTAGATACCTTCCCACTTCAGAATGTACATGAGCATCAGATGGACTTTATGGAAAAGTTTGAACGGCAGGGTGGAATTGCATTCTTTCTGATCTATTATACAGCAAGAAATGAGCTTTATTACATGCAGTATACACAGATCCGGAAGTTCTGGGAGCGCGCGCAGAGTGGGGGACGTAAGAGTGTCCGGCTGGAAGAATTAGATCCTGAATGGTTTTTTCAACTGAAAAATGGCTATTTTGTGCCGTATCTGGATTTAATTCAGAAAGATTTGGAAACGAGGGATTGACAGAATCCTACAAAGTCCGTATAATTACAAACAGGTTTTAACGTGGTAGCACACTAAAGTGAAAAACCAAGAAAAGACAGGAAGGTGAACGAGACATGGAGCAGAAGTTACATACCCCGGAAGGCGTTCGGGATATTTATAATAGAGAATGTGCCATTAAGCTGGCATTGCAGAAAAAGCTGAATACTGTATTGCATTTATATGGATATCAGGACATACAGACACCGACATTTGAATATTTTGATGTATTCCGCAAGGAGATCGGTTCGACATCGATCAGAGATCTTTATAAATTCTTTGACAGAGAGGGGAATATTCTGGCGTTGCGCCCGGATATTACACCGTCCATTGCAAGAGCAGTAGCAACACTGTTTGAGACAGAGAATTTTCCAATTCGTCTGTGTTATGCCGGAAATACATTTATCAATCATTCCAGTTATCGTGGACGCCTGAAAGAAAATACACAGCTTGGTGCAGAGCTGATCGGTGTGGATTCTATCGAGGCAGATGCAGAAATGCTCGCAATGGTTGTGGACGGACTTAAGAAAACCGGACTAAAGGAATTCCAGGTAAGTATCGGACATGTTGATTTTATTCAGAGTCTTTTCGAGGCAACGAATCTGGAAGATGAACAAAAAGAAGAGATCCGTACATTGATTGCGAACAGAAACTTCTTTGGTGTGGAAGAGATTCTCGATCATTATGAGATTGCCGATCAGGTGAAAGAAGCGTTCCATCAGCTTCCGGAACTGACAGGTGGACCGGAGATCCTTGCAGATGCAGGACGCATTGCTCCGGGTGAAGCAGCAAGACTTGCGGTAGAACGTCTTCGCCAGATTTATGATCTGCTGAAGATTTACGGAGTAGAGGATCATGTAACTTTTGATCTGAGCATGAGCGGAAGTTATGGATATTATACAGGAATCATTTTCCGTGCTTATACTTATGGTACCGGAGATGCGGTTGTACGTGGAGGACGTTACGACCACCTTCTTGAGAAGTTTGGAAAGAAGACACCGTCAATCGGATTTGCAATCATTCTGGATGAACTTATGAGTGCACTGGATCGTCAGAAGATCAAAGTAGAGACAGGACACCGTAATCTGCTTGTTTATACGGATGCAACGGAACAGTGGGCAATTTCTCTTGCGAGGTCATTTCGTGCAAAAGGAAAAAATGTCGAGATGATGAAGAGAAACTCCTGGGATGAAAGAGAGACTTTTGAAGCGTATGGAAAGCGTTCTTCTGTTGCAAGTATGCTTTACTTAAGAGAGGACCGGAAGATTGAAGTGATCAATCTTCAGACAGGAGAAGAGAAGCTGGTCAATACAAAAAAGAAAACAAAGCAGCAATAAAGGAGCAGATCAATGAGATATTTAACATTTGCCCTTACAAAGGGAAGACTTGCAAAGAAGACACTGGAGATGCTGGAGCGTCTTGGAATCACATGCGAGGAAATGAAAGATAAGGATTCCAGAAAGCTGATTTTTGTAAATGAAGAACTGGGATTGAAATTCTTTCTCGCAAAAGGACCGGATGTGCCGACTTATGTAGAGTACGGAGCAGCAGATATTGGAGTTGTCGGAAAAGATACGATTATCGAAGAGGGACGTAAAGTCCATGAAGTCCTGGATCTTGGATTCGGAAAATGCAGGATGTGTGTGTGTGGATATGAAGAGGCAGCAGAAAAACTGAAACATCATGAACTGATCCGTGTGGCAACGAAATACCCGAATATCGCGAAAGATTATTTCTACAACAAGAAACATCAGACAGTAGAAATTGTGAAATTAAACGGTTCAATCGAACTTGCACCGATTGTTGGCTTATCTGAAGTCATCGTAGATATCGTAGAAACCGGTTCTACATTGAAAGAAAACGGACTGGTCGTACTTGAAGAAGTGTGCCCGCTGTCAGCGCGAATGATCGTCAATCCGGTCAGCATGCGAATGGAAAATGACAGAATCAAAGAGCTGATCACAAATTTAAGAAATCTTCTGAGGGAGGAATAGACAAATGCGTATAGAGAAACTGAATGAGAATACGAAGAAGAATCTTCTGGATGACCTTTTAAAGAGAAGCCCGAATAACTATGGGAAGTTTGAAGCAAGTGTTCAGGAAATATTGAATGCGGTGAAAGAAAAGGGAGACGAGGCTGTATTTGAATATACAGAGAAATTTGATGGAGTCAGACTGGACGCAGAGCATTTTCTTGTAACGGAAGAAGAGATCGCAGAAGCATATGAGCAGGTAGATGATGAACTGATCGCTATTATCAGAAAAGCACTGGTGAATATCAGAGACTATCACCAGAAACAGATGCAGTACAGCTGGTTTGACAGTAAACCGGACGGAACAATTCTTGGACAGAAAGTGACAGCACTCCAGAGAGTCGGCGTTTATGTGCCGGGTGGAAAGGCAGCTTACCCATCTTCTGTACTTATGAATATCATGCCGGCGAAGGTTGCAGGTGTAGATGAGATTATCATGGTAACACCTCCAGGAAAAGATGGAAAGGTAACTCCGACAACACTGGTTGCGGCAAAAGAGGCCGGTGCAGATAAAGTTTACAAGGTTGGTGGAGCTCAGGCAATTGCAGCACTTGCATATGGAACAGAGACTATTCCGAAGGTAGATAAGATCGTAGGACCTGGAAATATCTATGTAGCTCTTGCTAAGAAAGCGGTTTATGGATTCGTAAGCATTGACTCAATCGCAGGACCAAGTGAGATCCTTGTTCTTGCTGATGAGACGGCAAATCCACGTTTCGTGGCAGCAGATCTTCTGTCTCAGGCAGAGCATGACGAGATGGCATCTGCAATTCTGGTTACAACAAGTATGGAACTTGCAGAGAAAGTATCTGCACAGACAGATGCATTTGTAAAAGAGCTTTCCAGAGGCGAGATCATTCAGAAATCCCTGGATAATTATGGACATATTCTCGTTGCAGAGACAATGGAGGATGCAATCGATGCAGCAAATTCTATTGCTTCCGAACATCTTGAGATCGTGACAGCGAATCCGTTTGAGGTGATGACAAAGATCCGTAATGCCGGAGCTATTTTCATCGGAGAGTATTCCAGTGAGCCGCTCGGAGATTATTTTGCAGGACCGAACCACGTCCTTCCGACAAACGGAACAGCAAAATTCTTCTCACCGCTATCTGTAGATGATTTTATTAAAAAATCAAGCATTATTTCTTACTCAAGAAATGCACTTGAGAAGATCCACACAGATATCGAGAAATTTGCAGAGGCAGAACATCTGACAGCACATGCAAATTCAATCAAAGTAAGATTTGAAAAATAAGAGAAAAGGAGCTGTGAGTGTGATGCAGAACAGAATCGGAAGCTGCAAAAGAAAGACAAAAGAGACAGATATTGAACTGACGATCAATCTGGATGGTCAGGGAAAGAATCAGATTGATACGGGAATTCCGTTTTTTGATCATATGCTGGATGGATTTGCAAGACATGGATTATTTGATTTAAATGTTAAAGTGCGTGGGGATCTTGAAGTGGATTCCCATCACACGATCGAAGATACAGGAATCGTACTGGGGCAGGCAATCGCACAGGCACTTGGAGATAAGGCCGGAATTAAGCGATACGGATATTTTGTACTGCCAATGGATGAGGTTCTTGCTCTTGGAGCAGTTGACCTTTCCGGCAGACCGTATCTGAACTTCCAGGTAGATTTTACAGTACCGGTGCTTGGAACAATGGATACAGAGATGGTGCGTGAATTTTTCTATGCAGTTTCCTATAGTGCTGCAATGAACCTGCACCTTAAGATCCTTGATGCAGGGAATAATCATCATATGGCAGAGGCTTTATTTAAAGCATTCGGAAAGGCTCTGGATATGGCGGTATCAGAAGAGCCAAGAATAAAAGAAGTATGGTCTACAAAGGGAAGCCTTTAACGGCGTGACAGAAGGAGTAAGAAGAAATTATGTATAAAAGACTGACCCCTTGTATTTTTATAGAAAGAGGGAAAGCGGTGCAGTGGTTCGATGACAGAACTGTGATCGCAGATGATGTGATGGAACTTGCACGCCACTACAATGAAAGAGGAGCGGATGAACTGATCATTTTCGATCTGTCAGACTCAGATGAAGAACATGATGAGACGATCAACCTCCTCAAACAGATTAATCGTGCAATCAGTATTCCAATGGTTGTCGGAGGAAATATTCGCCGTGCAGAGGATGTGAAGAAGATTCTTTATGCCGGAGCAAAACGTGCAATGCTGAATTTTTCGAAGGCATTGTCTATTGAGTTAATCGAGGAAGTATCCAAGCGTTTTGGAAAAGAGAGAATCGCTGTATCATTAAATGATTTCGATGCATTGTTTAAACAGCAGCATCTGATCGAAGCATATAGTACAGAGATGATATTTATGCATCGCTTGGATCTGAATTCTGTTGTAAATGTTACAGAAACGCAGTGTGTTGTTGTCACGGATACGATGGATGAAAACGAGATCCTTAATATTTTAAAGAGTGATGGTGTAAAAGGTATATCAGGAAGATTCATCAGTCGTCTGGATATGGACTTTAACAAATTTAAAGAAGTTTGTGCAGAAAATGGAATTCAAATGACTTCCTTTGAAAGCCAGATGGATTTCGGTGAGTTTAAATTGAATTCAGACGGATTAATTCCAGTGATTGTTCAGGATTATAAGACAAATGAAGTCTTAATGATGGCATATATGAACGAGGAAGCATTTGAGCATACTGTGAAAACCGGGCGCATGACTTACTATAGCAGAAGCAGAAAATGCCAGTGGATCAAAGGTGAGACATCCGGGCATTTCCAGTATGTGAAATCTCTTGCAATCGACTGTGACAGAGATACGATGCTTGCAAAGGTAGAACAGATCGGAGCAGCATGCCATACGGGAAACCGCTCCTGTTTCTATACAACAATTGTTGGAAATGATTACGATGCCAAGAATCCGGTTCAGATTTTTGAATCCGTATATCAGACAATTGCGGATAGAAAAGAGAATCCAAAAGAAGGTTCCTATACGAACTATCTTTTTGAAAAAGGTCTGGATAAGATCCTGAAAAAGGTTGGAGAAGAGGCGACAGAAGTTGTGATCGCTGCAAAAAATCCAAATGTCGAGGAAGTGAAGTATGAATTATCTGATTTCCTTTATCATGCAATGGTTCTCATGGTAGAAAAAGGGATTACCTGGGAAGATATTACAGGAGAACTGGCTGACCGGTAGAAAACGCTGTATCAGATTTTCCTGGAAGAATAAAGCAGAAGAAACTTTCATAAACTAGAAGAAAAAAAGAAGTCGGAGAGGATCTTTCGTGCAGGAAAAAGGAATCAGAAGTCCGCAGGCGTAGATTGTGGGAAGAAAATCGCAGACGACAGCGGAATACCGGTATGATAACACCGGCAATTCATCCAAGATACGGTCGTTTATATCGGGAATTATATCCGGATGGTCTGGAGCAAAGTGCAGGAAATGGAGCAGAAGATCTGGATAAGAAAGAAAATAGCAGAGGAAGCTTTACTACCAGATTGATCCTGTCCACTTTTCTGTTTCTTGTGTTTCTTTATGTCAGTCAGAACAGTGTAGAACTTCAAGGGATAAGCAGCCATGAGATTATAGAGAAGATTCAGGAAAACCATGATATTTTCTTGATAGACTAAAAGTGTAATCTTGACACGGAAACAGTAGGTTGATAAAATATTATTGACGTTTATTTTATAGTATATGAGAGGCGTTGATTGGATTCAGCGCCTTTTTCATTGCATGAGAAGGAGGAAATGAGAGATGATTAAAGTATGGATAGCCGGCTCAAACGGCCAGATCGGCCGAGCGCTGAACGACATTCTGGATCCATTAGAGATCGAAGTGCTGAATACGGATGTGGATGATCTGGATATTACAAACACAGAGGAAGTTCTTAACTTCGGTATTGTGAACCGTCCGGATGTGATTATCAACTGCTGCGGTGTTACAGACACCGATCTGTGCGAAAAAGAACCGGAACATGCTTACCGGGTAAATGCACTTGGAGCAAGAAACTTAAGTATCGTCGCAAGAAAGAATGGCGCAAAGATCGTCCAGCTTTCAACAGATGATGTATTTGACGGACAGAGCAAGAAACCGTATACAGAATTTGATGATACGAATCCACTGACTGTTTATGGAGCATCCAAAAGAGCTGGTGAGAATTATGTGAAAGAATTCACACACAAGCATTTCATTATCCGCAGTAACTGGGTTTACGGAAAAGGTGGAAATAACTTTGTTAACCGTGTGCTCGAAATGACAGAACAGGGAAAAACACTTTCTGTAGCAGGAGATCAGTTTGGTTCCCCGACAAGTGCCAAAGATCTCGCAAGAATGATCCTGTATCTGATCAGTACGAATGAATATGGTACTTATCATGTAACTTGCAGTGGAGTCTGCAATCGTTACGAATTTGCTCAGGAGATCTTGAGATTGTCAGGGAAAAACGTTGAATTAAAGGCAGTTCCGACAGAACAGTCAGACCTTTCTTCTGTCAGACCACCGTATGCGGTATTGGACAACTTCATTCTCCGTATTATTGATATGTATGATATGCCGGATTGGAAAGAGTCATTAGAAGAGTATATGAAAGAAAGAACGGAGAATTAGAATGAAAAATAAGAATGTGAAAGATGAAAAGAAAGAGAAGAAAATCGGTCTGACGACCAAGATTTTCATTGCTCTGCTTTTAGGTGCTGTTTTTGGAATTGTACTTTGTTATCTGATTCCAGACAGCAAGGTAAAAAATGATATTATTGTAGAAGGAATCCTCTATGTGATCGGACAGGGATTCATCCGTCTGATGAAGATGCTTGTTGTACCGCTTGTATTTTGTTCCCTTGTGTGTGGAAGTATGGCAATCGGAGATACGAAGAAGCTCGGAACAGTAGGTGTCAGAACATTGGTATTCTACCTCGCAACAACAGCTCTTGCTGTAACAGTTGCTTTATCAGTTGGTAATCTGATCAATCCGGGTATCGGACTTGATATGAGTGCAATCAAGACAAGTGCGTCCACAGTTGAGACAATGGAAGCAACTTCCCTGACAGATACAATCCTAAATATCATTCCGGACAACCCGATCAATTCCCTAGCAAGTGGAACAATGCTTCAGGTTATCGTATTTGCGCTGATCATTGGTGTTATCCTTGCGAAGATGGGTGAACGTGCAGAGACAGTTGCAAACTTCTTCAGCCAGTTCAATGACATTATGATGGAAATGACAATGATGATCATGAGCCTTGCACCAATCGGTGTATTCTGCCTGATCAGCCGTACTTTTGCTACAATCGGATTCAGTGCATTTGTTCCGTTGGCAAAATACATGATCGCAGTACTTTTGGCACTTGCGATCCAGTGTCTGGGAGTATATCAGATTCTGTTAAAGATTTTCACAGGACTGAACCCAATCCGCTTCATCAAGAAATTCTTCCCGGTTATGGCATTTGCATTCTCTACAGCGACATCAAATGCGACAATCCCGCTTTCTATTGAAACACTTTCTAAGAAAGTCGGAGTTTCCAAGAAGATTTCTTCCTTTACGATTCCGCTTGGAGCAACAATCAACATGGATGGTACTTCCATCATGCAGGGTGTTGCAGTTGTGTTCGCAGCACAGGCATTCGGAATCCATCTGAGTATGGCAGACTATATTACAGTTATCGGAACAGCAACACTGGCATCTGTCGGAACAGCCGGAGTACCAAGTGTTGGTCTGGTTACACTGACAATGGTATTTAACTCTGTCGGACTTCCGGTTGAGGCAATCGGTCTGATCATGGGTATTGACCGTATCCTTGATATGACAAGAACAGCTGTTAATATCACAGGTGATGCCGTATGTACAACAATCGTTGCACATCAGAATAAAGCTCTGGATAAGAAAGTCTTTTATGAGACGGAGTAAAAGTGAATAGATAGTATATGCACTGTCTATGGTATAGAATGATATAAGAGAAACCCCTGGTTTACGTCTGGAATGATGTGAAACAGGGGTTTTATGATACGATTGATTAGTGCATAAGAAACGATGGAATGGTATAATTCTATTATTGATAGATTTTAATAGCAGGAGGTTTATACAATGGAACGAGTAGTAAATTTTTTAAAAGAAGCAGAGACATATTATTTGGCAACAGTGGAAGGAGACCAGCCAAGAGTTAGACCTTTTGGAACAGCGCATGTTTTTGAAGGAAAACTGTATATTCAGACCGGAAAGGTGAAAGATGTTTCAAAACAGATTCACGCAAACCCAAAGGTGGAAATCTGTGCATTTAAAAATGGCGAGTGGCTTCGTGTAGCCGGAGAACTTGTAGAAGATGACAGAAGAGAAGCAAGACAGTCTATGCTTGATGCTTATCCATCTTTACAGAATATGTACTCGGCAGATGATGGAAATACAGAGGTATTCTATTTTAAGAATGCGACAGCTACATTTTCATCATTTATACATGAACCGGAAGTAGTGAAGTTTTAAGGACAACATAAAATGGAGAAAAGTAAGAAGAAAAAAATATATAAAAAGATAGATGCGGTCAGTTTTTATAAGAGTATTGTTGATCAGGACAGGGCATCCGTTGTTATATGCAATCTTAAGCATGAGATTATTTACATGAATCCGGCAGCTGTTATCAGCTATGCGAAGCGAGGCGGCGATAAACTTATTGGAAGAAGTCTGTTAGATTGTCATAATCCGGAATCAAGGGATAGAATACAGCAGGTAGTGGACTGGTTTGCAGTAGATGAAAGCCATAATATCGTTTATACTTTTCACAATGAGAAACAGAATAAAGATGTTTATATGGTGGCACTCAGAGATGAGGGAAAGTTGATAGGATATTATGAGAAACATGAATATCGAAATGCAGAAACTATGAAACAATACGATTTGTGGTGATGGAGCAGGCAGAAAGGAAAATAAATGAGAAAAGCAATCGTATATGCATCTGTACATCATGGAAATACAGAAAAATTAGTAAAAAACATAGCAGAAGAGTGCCAAGTTGATTTGATTGATGCTGTAAAACAGCCAGATGCAGATCTGAGTAGTTATGATATAATTGGGTTTGCATCAGGAATCTATTTTTCAAAATTTCATCAGTCGATATTGGAATTTGCAGAGAAGAATCTACCGGACGATAAAAAGGTATTTCTGATCTGTACTTATGGTGGAAGTGCGAATTACAAATCCATAGAGCAGACTTTGGACAAGAAGCGTTCTAAAGTGATAGGAAAATTCGGATGCAAGGGCTATGACACATTTGGTCCATTTAAACTGGTGGGTGGTATTGCCAAAGGGCATCCAGATGAAGAAGATATAAAAAACGCAGTGGAGTTTGTAAAAGTATTATGAAGATGCGTATTATTGGGAGAGTGAACGGGGTTATAATATAACCAATAGAGAATGAGTGGGAATTATAGAGCATAATGCAATCAGGTTATAAAAAAGCGGAACTGTAATGACATAGTTCCGTTTTTTATGACCTGAAATATGAGCTAGAAGAAAGGTAATCATATAGACTTGGTATGGCAACAGCAGGTTGCTTTTCAGAACATGAATTTATCTGTATGATATGGTTATGGGGGTGACGACTATGGAAACAAAGAATACTGGAAAAACTACTTTGATTCGGTTTTCGTGAAAATAGGTTGCTTTTTTTATCGTCAAAAGATATGATGTTAAAAGTAGCATTTACAATTTTGTAATATAAATGCATAAGTACAAAATACAAGGAGAAATCCATGAGAAAACTAGCATTAGATGATGATATTTTATTAGAAATTGAAAAACCTGCCCGTTATATCGGCGGAGAGGTGAATGCGGTGATGAAGAACGTGGAAGACATCGACGTACGCTTTGCGATGTGTTTCCCGGATGTCTATGAGATCGGTATGTCTCATTTGGGGATTCAGATTCTTTACGATATGTTCAACCGCAGAGAGGATGTGTGGTGCGAGAGAGTTTACTCTCCATGGCATGATCTGGATAAAGTGATGAGAGAACAGAAGATTCCGCTTTTTGCACTGGAGTCCCAGGATCCGATCAAGGATTTTGATTTCCTCGGAATCACAATTCAGTTTGAGATGTGTTATACGAACATTCTGCAGATCCTTGATCTGAGTCAGATACCACTGCATGCAAAGGACAGAACTTTAGACGATCCATTTGTGATTGGTGGTGGTCCGTGCACATACAATCCGGAGCCGATTGCAGAGTTCTTTGATATCTTTTATATCGGAGAAGGAGAAACAGCTTATGATGAGCTGCTTGACGCTTATAAGGAATGGAAAGGTTCAGGAAAGAGCCGCCGGGAGTTCTTAGAACGTGCAGCGCAGATCGAGGGTCTGTATGTTCCGATTTTTTATGATGCAGAATATAATGAAGACGGCACTTTGAAATCATTTACACCGAATAATGAATATGCACCGGCTGTAGTTAAGAAGCAGATCGTTATGGATGTAACAGATGCACCGTATCCGATGAAACCGGTTGTTCCGTTTATCAAAGTAACACAGGACAGAGTTGTTCTTGAGATCCAGAGAGGATGTATCCGTGGGTGTCGTTTCTGCCAGGCAGGAATGCTTTACCGTCCGGTCAGAGAAAGAAATGTTGAGCGATTGAAACAGTATGCGCATGATATGCTGCAGAATACCGGTCATGAGGAGATTTCTCTTAGTTCATTAAGTTCCAGTGATTATTCTGAATTGAAAGAACTGGTAACATATCTGATCGATGAGTTTAAGAATAAGGGAATTAATATTTCTCTTCCGTCTCTTCGAATCGATGCCTTCTCTCTTGATGTAATGAGTAAGGTTCAGGATATCCGCAAGAGCAGTCTGACATTTGCACCGGAGGCGGGATCACAGAGAATGCGTGACGTGATTAATAAAGGTCTGACAGAAGAAGTGATCTTAAACGGAGCAGGTGAGGCTTTTGAAGGTGGCTGGACAAAGGTAAAACTTTACTTTATGCTTGGACTTCCGACTGAGACAGAGGAAGATATGAAAGAGATCGCGCATCTGGCAGAAAAGGTTGCCCGCAGATATTATGAGATTCCAAAAGATCAGAGACATGGAAAATGTCAGATCACGGCAAGTTCTTCTTTCTTTGTACCGAAGCCGTTCACACCGTTCCAGTGGGCTCCGATGTGCAAAGCGGAAGAATATATGAGACGTGCACATCTTGTGAATGATGAATTTAAAGAACAGTTAAACCGTAAGAGTCTGAAATATAACTGGCATGATGCGGAAGTTACGGTTCTGGAAGGTATTATGGCCAGAGGTGACCGTAAGATCAGCAAGGCGATCGAGGAGGCATATCGTCTGGGATGTCTGTTTGATTCCTGGACAGAGAGTTTCCACAATGAACTTTGGATGCAGGCATTTGAGAACACGGGTGTTGATATTGATTTTTACAATCTGCGTGAGCGTGGAGAAGATGAATTGTTCCCATGGGATTTCATCGATATCGGTGTGACAAGAAAGTTCCTGCGCAGAGAATGGGATCGTGCAATGGAAGAAAAAGTAACTCTGAACTGCCGTATGCAGTGTTCCGGATGTGGTGCAGCGAAATTTGGAGGAGGTGTCTGTTATGAAGGCAAGAATTAAATTTAGAAAATATGGTTCTCTCCGATTCATCGGACATCTTGACGTGATGCGTTTCTTCCAGAAAGTGATGCGTCGCGCGGATATTCCGATCGCATTTTCAGGAGGATATAGTCCGCATATGATCATGTCATTTGCTAACCCGCTTGGAATCGGACTGACAAGTGACGGAGAATATTTTGATATTGAATTGACGAAAGCAGTCAACAGTGCAGATGCTGTGAGAAGGATGAATGAAGCATGTCAGATTGAAGGGAATCGAGATCGTAAGCATCCGTAGAATTGCTGAGGAGAAGAAGATGACCGGAATGACAATCCTTGCAGGAGCAGATTATCTGACATCTGTGAGAAAGGGAGCATTTCCGGAGGGCTGGAAAGAACGATTTTCAGAATTTATGGAACAGCCGGAGATCCGAATCGTAAAGCAGACAAAACGAAGCGAGAAGGAAGTTGACATTAAACCATTGATCTATGCATGGGAACTGCGAGGCGATTCTGTTTACCTGAAAGTGGCAGCAGGAAGTGTAGAGAATCTGAAACCGGATCTTGTAATGGAAGCATTTTGTCAATTCCTTGGAATTGAACCGGACAGCGTGAAATTCCAGCATCACAGACTGGAAATGTATACAGATCGCAGTGAAGATGGATCCTTGATTCCATTAGAGGCAATGGGTGTTGATATGACAGGCGATGAGGAATGAGAAGAAACAGATGAAACGAAAAGTTTTGATAGAGAAAAAAGAAAATCATGTGTGGACCTTTTTTCTGGAAGAGGATCAGATTGCTGAGATTCACTGTGCAAAGTCCGACGAACAGGAAAAGGTGCATCAGATTGGCGATATATATGTCGCCAAAGTGCAGAATATCGTACAGAATATAGGGGCAGCTTTTCTTGAGATCGAACCTGGCGTTAATTGTTATTTTGATTTAAGAGATGCACAGAATGCATTTTTTACGCATAAGATTGGGAAGAAGCCACTTTGCATCGGTGATGAACTGGTAGTTCAGATCAGCAGGGAAGCTGTAAAGACAAAGGTTCCGACAGTGACCGGTAATATCAGTCTGACAGGCAGATATGCCGTTTTGACGCATGGTAATACAAGAATAGGTGTATCTTCTAAAATTTCAAAAAAAGACAGGGAAGCCTATAAGGAGCGCCTTCAGGAATATCAGAATGACCAGTATGGTCTTATTATCAGAACAAATGCAAAAGATGCTGCATTCGAAGATGTTCTTACAGAGATTGAACAGCTGAAAGCGGAATATGAACATCTTTTAAAATATGCTGCTTCCAGAGTGTGTTTCTCATGCCTGAAATCTGCTCCACCGTCCTATATTACAGATCTGAAAAATGTCTATATGGATGGCATGGAAGAAATTCTTGTGAATGATGCAGAAATATATGAAAAGATTTGCAGCTATTTCAAGAAAGAAATGCCGGAGAATCTGAAACTGGTTCATTTCCATGATGACAGTGGTTATCCACTTGGAAAGATTTATAGTACAGAAACAGCGGTTGAACATGCCTTAGCAGAAAGAGTCTGGCTGAAACATGGAGGATATCTGGTGATCCAGGTAACAGAGGCGCTTACCGTGATAGACGTAAATTCCGGGAAAAACGTCCGTAAAAAGGGTGATGATGAGTCTACATTGAAGATGAATCTGGAGGCAGCGAAGGAAACAGCCAGACAGATACGTCTTCGTAATCTGTCTGGAATCATTCTGATTGATTTTATAAATCAGGATGAGGAAAAGAATGAGGAAACTTTATTAAAAGAATTCCGATATTTTCTTGCGAAAGATCCGATTCAGACAACATTAGTTGATATTACAGCACTTGGACTTGCTGAGGTGACGAGAAAGAAAGTGCGTAAGCCGCTGCATGAAGCAGTAAGAGAGATGGAATAGCAGATGCATTTGCAGGCAGAGACAACAGAGGAGATGCTAATATAATGAGTAAGAAAGAACTGAAAACAAATGCAATGAGAATCTTGGACAGGAACAAGATCCCATATGAATATGAAACCTATGAGTGTGATGAATTTGTCGATGGAATCACAACAGCAGATAAAATCGGTCTTCCGCATGAACAGGTATATAAGACGCTTGTGACAGTTGGAAAAACAGGCGGACATTATGTGTTTGTTATTCCGATCGCGGCGGAACTTGATCTGAAAAAGGCTGCGAAGTCAGTTGGGGAAAAATCAGTAGAAATGCTCCATGTGAAGGATATTACTGCGGTGACCGGTTATGTGCGTGGTGGCTGTACGGCAATCGGAATGAAGAAGCAATTTCCGACTGTGATCGATTCCAGTGCACAGCATCAGGAATACATTTATGTAAGTGGCGGGAAGATTGGAATGCAGATCAAATTGAAACCGGATGATCTGAAAAAGGCTGCACGGGCGGAATATGGAGAGATCACGTTTTGATTGATGATTATTAATGTTTATAAGAAATTCCTATAAGTTTTCTTATTTAAAAGTTTACAAGAACTGTGGAACACTGTATAATAATGAACCGATAATGCAGAAAGCAGTATTGTTACTGTTCACGGGAAACTCGAAACAGCAACGCAGAATTACATTGGAGGAATAGCAAGAATGAAGAAAGTAGTAAAGTTCGGCGGAAGTTCTCTTGCGAGCGCAGAACAGTTTAAAAAAGTTGGAAATATTATCCGTGCAGAAGAATCCAGAAGATATGTTGTACCGTCTGCTCCGGGAAAGCGTTTTTCAGCTGATACAAAGGTAACAGATATGCTCTATGGCTGCTATGCGGCTGCTGAGAATGGTGAAGATTTCACAGAGAAGCTTGCAGCAATTAAAGATAGATATCAGGAAATTATTGATGGACTTGGTTTAAAGTTCTCCCTGGATGAGGATTTTGAAGTGATCCGCAAGAACTTTTCTGAAAAAGCAGGAAGCAATTATGCAGCATCCAGAGGAGAATTCCTGAATGGTAAGATTATGGCTGCATATCTTGGATTTGAATTTATTGATGCAGCAGAGGTTGTTTGTTTTGATGAGAATGGAGATTTCCAGTCCGAGATCACAAATGAAATTATGTCTGCACGACTTGAAAAGGCTAAGAATGCTGTTATCCCGGGATTCTACGGAGCAACAGAGGAAGGACATGTAGTTACATTTTCAAGAGGTGGTTCTGATATCACAGGTTCTCTTGTGGCTCGTGCAGTCAATGCAGATCTTTATGAGAACTGGACGGATGTATCAGGATTCCTGATTGCAGATCCAAGAATCGTAAAAGGATCAAAATCAATTGAGACAATTACATATAAAGAGCTTCGTGAGCTTTCTTACATGGGCGCAAGTGTCCTTCATGAAGATGCAATCTTCCCGGTAAGAAGAGCAGGAATCCCGATCAATATCCGTAATACAAATGCACCGGCAGACAAAGGAACACTTATCGTAGAAGCAACATGCTGTCAGCCGAAGTACACAATTACAGGAATCGCCGGAACAGACGGATTCGCTGCGATCACAATTGAAAAAGCGATGATGAACTCAGAAGTTGGTTTCTGTCGTAAAGTACTTCAGGTATTTGAAGACAATGGTGTTTCTATCGAGCACATGCCATCTGGAATCGATACAATGACAATCTTTGTCCACAAAGATAAGTTTGAAGAGAAAGAACAGCAGATTCTTGCAGGAATTCACAAAGCGGTAGATCCGGATCACATTGAGCTTGAGTCTGATCTTGCACTGATCGCGATCGTAGGTCGTGGAATGAAGTCTACAAGAGGAACAGCAGGAAGAATCTTCTCTGCACTTGCTCACGCACACATTAATGTCAAGATGATCGACCAGGGATCCAGTGAGCTTAATATCATCGTTGGTGTACGTCATGATGATTTTAAAAATGCGATCAAAGCATTGTATGAGATTTTCGTACTGACACAGATTTAAAACCAAGAAAGGCTGAAAAGAGATGAATATCTTATTTTTTCTGAAACCGAAGAGTGAGGTTGCTTTTATTTATGATTACAGCACATTACGTCAGGTTTTGGAAACAATGGAATTTCATAAATATGCATCCATTCCAATGCTGAATAAGGCAGGGGAATATGTCGGAACAATGACAGAAGGAGATATCCTCTGGGGAATCAAGAAGTATACGAATCTGAACCTGAAAGAGGCAGAGACAATTTTCATTCAGGATTTTCCAAGAAAAGCAGATTATGAGGCTGTATCGGCAGATGCTGATATGGAGGATCTTCTTCAGAAAGCGATGAATCAGAATTTTGTTCCGGTTGTGGATGACCAGAAGAAATTCATTGGAATCATAACAAGAAAAAGCATTATTGAATACTGTTATGAAAAAATAAAAAAATTAGATGAACCCTATTGACAAATCTAAATTTGCAAGTTAATATATATGAGTATGCCGCACAACGAGGTATTTAAGTTCTGATTTCAGACACCATAGTTGGCGAGTAATGATAATAGGAGGTGCCATATGTACGCGATTATAGCAACAGGTGGTAAACAGTACAAAGTAGCTGAAGGCGATATCATTAGAGTAGAGAAACTTGGGGTAGAAGCTGGTGAGACTTATACATTTGACCAGGTACTTGCAGTTAACAACGACAAGATGGTTGTTGGTAACCCAACAGTTGAAGGTGCAACAGTTACAGCTTCTGTAATCGGTGACGGTAAAGCTAAGAAAGTTATCGTTTACAAGTATAAGAGAAAATCTGGATACCATAAGAAAAACGGTCACAGACAGCAGTACACAGAAGTAAAGATCGAAAAGATCAACGCTTAATCTGTTTCTGATGATTAAGGTAACCATTTATAAGACCGAACGGCAGGAATATGCTGGGTTTGATATGGAGGGTCATGCGGGATATGCAGAGGCCGGTGAAGACATTGTCTGTGCCGGAGTATCCGCTCTCGTGATCAATGCGCTGAATTCAATCGAGCGTTTTACGGATGATGAGACAAGCTGCGTTTCGGATGAAGATACCGGAAGTATTGAGTTTCGTTTTGACGGAACACCATCACATGATGCCACATTATTGCTGGATTCCATGATTCTTGGTCTGGAAGAGATAGAAGACAGCAATGACTACGAGAAATATATCGACATAATTTTCAAGGAGGTGTAATTACCATGATGAAAATGAATCTTCAGTTTTTCGCTCATAAAAAAGGAGTTGGTTCTACAAAGAACGGTCGTGACTCCGAGGCAAAGAGACTGGGCGCTAAAAGAGCAGACGGACAGTTTGTAAAAGCTGGTAACATTCTTTACAGACAGCGTGGAACAAAGATCCATCCAGGACTTAACGTAGGACGCGGTGGAGATGACACTCTGTTTGCACTTGTAGACGGTGTAGTAAGATTTGAAAGAAAAGGAAGAGATAAGAAACAGGTTTCTATCTATCCAGTAGCTGAGTAATCAGTTTTGGCTGGAAAGTTCCGACGGAATCTTTTCACTCGCATACATGGCAAAAGGAAGCCTCAGACGTTTTTTAAGGTCTGAGGCTTTTTCTTTCAAAGAAATCTTTTATTGTCAGATGATGAAAAATTTACGCATATAAGATGTGAATAAAGATACAGAAACAGTTGTTGATACAAATTAAGAGGAGAATAATATGTTTGCAGACAGAGCTAAGATATTGATCCGTTCCGGTAAAGGCGGAGACGGTCACTGCAGCTTCCGCAGAGAACTGTATGTACCAAACGGCGGACCGGACGGTGGAGACGGTGGACACGGCGGAGACCTGATCTTCGAAGTAGATGAAGGGCTGAATACTCTTGTTGACTACAGACATAAGAGAAAATTTGCTGCCGAAGATGGGGAACAGGGCGGAAAGCGCCGCTGTCACGGTAAGGACGGAAAAGACCTTGTTCTTCGTGTGCCGGAAGGTACAGTAATTAAAGAATCTGTTACAGGAAAAGTTATCGCTGATATGTCCGGAGAGAACAGACGTCAGGTTGTCTTAAAAGGCGGAAGAGGCGGACTTGGAAATCAGCATTTTGCTACTTCTACCATGCAGGTTCCGAAGTATGCACAGCCGGGACAGCCGGCAAGAGAGCTGGAAGTGAATCTGGAATTGAAGGTGATCGCAGATGTAGGTCTGATCGGTTTCCCGAACGTTGGTAAATCTACATTGCTTTCCCGTGTTACAAATGCGGAACCGAAAATTGCAAACTATCATTTCACGACATTGAATCCGAATCTTGGTGTTGTTGACTTTGGATGGAGCAAAGGGATTCGTTATGGCTGATATCCCGGGACTAATCGAGGGTGCATCCGAAGGTGTTGGTCTTGGACATGAGTTCCTTCGCCATATCGAGAGAACAAAGTTAATGATCCATGTTGTTGATGCAGCCGGAACAGAAGGACGTGATCCGGTTGATGATATTCATAAGATCAATGCAGAGCTTGCTGCTTACAATCCGGAAATTGCGGAACGTCCGCAGGTAATCGCAGCAAACAAGACGGATCTGATCTATGATCCGGAAGATGATCCGGTTCAGCGCTTGAAAGATGAGTTTGAGCCAAAGGGAATCAAAGTATTTCCTATCTCCGGAGCTACAGGAAAAGGAATCTCCGATCTTCTCTACTACGTAAGTAACGAGCTTCAGAAGCTGGATCAGAAACCGGTAGTATTCGAGCAGGAATACTTCCCGGATGATGAACTGATCTATGAAGATCTTCCTTATACGGTAGAACAGGCAGATGGAATGTATGTAGTTGAAGGTCCAAAGATTGAGAAAATGCTTGGATATACGAATCTTGATTCAGAGAAGGGATTTGCATTCTTCCAGAAGTTCCTGAAAGATTCAGGTATTCTTGCAGATCTTGAGAGAGCTGGCATCCAGGAAGGTGACACAGTTAGAATGTACGGACTTCAGTTTGACTATTATAAATAAGGAGAATATTATGACTACAAAACAGAGAGCCTATTTAAAAGGACTTGCGATGACAATGGATCCGATTTTCCAGGTTGGAAAAGCAAGTATGAATCCGGGGCTTACGGAGGCAATTGCCGAGGCCCTGGAAGCACGTGAGCTGATCAAGATCAGTGTTTTAAAGAACTGCATGGATGACCCGAGAGAAATCGCAGAGACACTTGCAGAGAGAACACAGTCTCAGGTTGTTCAGGTGATCGGAAAGAAAATCGTTCTTTACAAAGAAGGAAAAGACGATAAAAAGAAAATTCAGCTTCCAAAATAATTATTTTTTCAGCTTCTGAGTTATTATATGATTCGGAAGCTGAATTTGAATATAAGAAACTCGCAGAGCGTGTTTTCCATAGTAGAAAAGGAACGGGTATAGACAATGAAGATTGGTATTATGGGTGGTACATTTGAGCCGATTCATATCGGTCATCTTCTTCTTGGTGAGTTTGCTTATGAAGATTTTGGACTTGATGAGATCTGGTTTTTACCGAATGGAAATCCTCCACACAAAGAGACACTCGATACAGAAGAAGCAATGCATCACAGGATCGAGATGGTTCGTCTTGCAATAAAAAGTAATCCGAATTTCTCATTGAATCTTTCAGAAGCGGATACGAAGAAGCACTCTTATACGTATCATACAATGAGGCATTTTAACGAGATCTACCCAAACGATGAATTTTATTTTATTCTCGGAGCGGATTCTCTGTTTGCTTTTGAAGAGTGGAAAGATTTCAGAAAAATTTTTACGACCTGTACGATTCTTGCAGCAATGCGTGACGACAAAGATGCTTCAGCAATGAAGGGACAGATACGATATCTCACAGAAGCATACGGAGCGCATATAGAACTGCTTCGCGCACCGTTGGTAGAGATTTCCTCTACTACAATAAGAGAAAGGGCAGCAAAGGGACTCAGCGTGCGTTATATGGTGCCTGATGTTGTCGCGGATTATATTAAAGAAAAGAATCTATATATTTAAAACATATTTTATCTGCACTTGTCAAAATGACGAGATGCATTCAAGCCAAAACATGCATCCTCCGTGTCAATCAGCGAAGTGATTGACACGGGAGTGAACAGTAACCAGAGAGGAGACAGAATACGATTATGAAGGAAGCTTTCGTTGACATTAGAAAACAACTGGAAAAAAAGCTGAAAAAAGATCGTTTTGAACATACAATCGGAGTTATGTATACAGCAGCATCTCTTGCAATGCGTTATCATGAAGATATCGATGATGCTATGATGGCAGGACTTCTGCATGATTGTGGAAAGTATGGTTCTGCGCAGGAACAGGTTGAGAGATGTCAAAAACACGGTATTCTGCTTACACAATCAGAACTTGAGATGCCGGCATTGGTCCATGCGAAACTGGGAGCATATTTCGCGGAGAAAGAGTATGGTGTGACCAATAAAGGCGTTTTAAGTGCAATTACATGGCATACAACAGGACGACCGGAGATGACAATGCTTGAGAAGATTATTTATATTGCTGATTATATTGAACCGAACAGAAAGATAATTCCTGGTCTTCAAAAGATCCGTGAAACTGTGTTTGTCGATATTGACCACGCAATCTGTCTTTGTGCAGGGAATACGGTTAATTATCTGCGTAAGAATGGTAAGCCGGTAGATCCGATGAGCATTGAAACTTATCAATATTATAGCGACAAAGGAGAATAAAAGATGAATCAGTCAAAAGAAATGGCAAAGCTGGCATATACAGCCCTCAGTGATAAAAAAGGAGAAGATGTCCAGATCATCGATATCTCAGGCGTGTCTGTACTTGCAGATTATTTCCTGATTGTAAATGGAAACAGTGACAGTCAGGTGAATGCCCTTGTGGACAATGTGGAGGAAGAATTGCATAAAGCAGGATATTCTCTGGTACAGAGAGAAGGAAATGCATCCGGAAGATGGGTGTTACTTGATTTTGGTGATATTATTGTACATGTCTTTGACCGTGAGAACAGACAGTTCTACAATTTGGAGAGAATCTGGAAAGATGGACATCATGTGTCTGTTGAAGATCTTGAAGCATAAATAATGAGAATTATAAAAAACTGGCAGAAGAGTAGTGGAGTACTACATTCTGCCAGTTTTTTATACTTTGAGTTCTAATTAAAAATCCTATATCCAGTAATGAGATTTAATACATACGGATAACACCGATTACCTTACCCAGGATAGTGACATCTGTAAGAATGATCGGATCATATGCATCATTTTCCGGCTGCAGGCGGATAATACCTTCTTCACGATAGAAAGTCTTGACTGTAGCGCCATCTTCAATCAGTGCAACTACCTGTTCCCCATTTTCAGCAGATGGAGTCTGCTCAACAATAACATAATCCCCACTCAGAATTCCTGCATTGATCATACTTTCACCTTGTACCTGAAGCATAAATGTCTGCTTGTTTGGCATATATTCTACAGGAATAGGAAAATAATCTTCAATATTCTGTTCTGCAAGAAGCGGTTCGCCGGCAGCGACACGGCCTATGATCGGAATATTCACCATCTCTCTTCTTGTCAGGTTGAAATTATCATCCAGAATCTCAATTGCACGAGGCTTGGTAGGGTCTCTTCTTATGTAACCATTCTTTTCCAGTGTCTCCAGATGCGAATGAACGGAAGAGGTAGACTTTAAATTCACAGCCTCACAGATCTCACGAACTGCCGGCGGAAAGCCTCTTGTTAAAATCTGGTCTTTTATATATTCTAAAATCTCTTTTTGCTTAGGAGTAATATTCCCTTCTGACATATTGTTCCCTCCGAATCTACTATAATCATAAGAACATAATAACACAGCATTTTTTAGAAAGCAAACATTTGTTGCGAAAATATGTTCGGTTTTATGAAGTGAAATGCTTGACAAACATTTGTTCGAACGATATAATGAAAACATAAAAGAACAGATGTTCGATACATAGCAATAACAGAAGATAGGTATACAGTAAGCGAAAAGAGAGGAAAAGGATTATGAAAAAGTATTCAGGAAATCATTCAGTAAATTCAAAGAAGAAACATGGTGTTATTCGTCATTCTGGTTTGGTAATATGCAGTATTCTTTTTATTCTCTGCAGCTGTATGTACTTTGGAATGTTCCGAGTTTCGGCAAAGGAAATAGATCAACAGAGAACCTCAGATGCTATTGAGATCTGTTACACAAGCAGATTAATTGAACCAGGTGACAGCCTTTGGAGCATTGCAGAAGAAACAATTACAGACAGATACGGCTCCGTAAGCGAATATGTAGAAGCACTTAAGGTGATGAATCATCTTGATTCAGATACGATTCATGCAGGTCAATACCTGATGATCGCTTACGAAAAATTATAAATGGTATCAATATACACCCTATGTATTGATATATACACTCCCTGAATCCGAAGAAGATTGCTATCTGCTTTCCAGAAATAGCGCTTTAAATAGCAGCAGATAGTCTCTTCGGATTTTATTAACAGAAATCAATCTATACGACAAATACCGATTTTTCCAAAAGATATAGACGAAAAACAGTACTTATGTTAAAATATATAAGAAATATGGGATTTTCAGTACATTTGAATCTATAAAGGAGCTTTTAATATGGCAGAAACTTCTAACAGAAAAACATATCATGAACAGACATATATAGATAACACATTACGTCTTAGAGAAATTCTGAAGACATTACCTCCATTTGCAAAGGATTATTTTCGTGCCGTGGAACCAACGACATCTGCGCGGACAAGGATTTCTTATGCTTATGATATTCGTGTTTTCTTTCATTTCCTTATGGAGAATAATCCGGTTTATAAAAATTATACGATCGAACAATTTGAGGTACATGATCTGGAACGCCTGGAGCCTGTAGATATTGAGGAATACCAGGAATATCTGAAGGTCTATAAGAATGACGAAGAAAAATGTATCACGAACACAGAAAAGGGACTTGCAAGAAAGATGTCTGCGCTTCGTAGCTTTTATGGATATTATTTTAAACGGCAAATTATCAGCAAGAACCCTACGTTGCTTGTAGAGATGCCTAAGCTGCATGAGAAAGCGATTATACGGCTCGATACGGATGAGATCGCAATGCTCCTGGATTATGTTGATCATGGAGGGGATAATCTTACAGGTCAGCGGAAAGCCTATTTTGAAAAGACAAAAAATCGAGATCTGGCAATTCTGACGCTTCTGCTTGGAACAGGAATCCGTGTATCAGAATGTGTTGGACTGGATCTTCAGGATATTGATTTTAAGAATAACGGAATTACTGTAACACGAAAAGGTGGGAATCAGATGGTTGTGTATTTCGGTGAAGAGGTTGAGAATGCATTAAAGACGTATCTTTACACGACCAGGAAGCAAACTATACCACTCTCCGGTCACGAAAACGCACTGTTCCTGTCTACCCAGCGAAAACGTATGGGCGTTCAGGCAGTTGAAAATATGGTAAAGAAGTACGCCAGGGAGGTCACTCCGAATAAGAAGATAACTCCACATAAACTGCGCAGCACTTACGGAACAGCACTTTATAAAGAAACCGGAGATATTTATCTTGTCGCAGATGTTCTGGGACATAAAGATGTCAATACAACAAAGAAACATTATGCAGCAATCGATGAAGACCGACGCCGTCAGGCGGCAAGTGCTGTAAAGCTTCGTGAAGTATAGAAAGTAAAAAGAATAAGAATAGATAAAAAGGATACAGAAAGAATGCACTACTGCTCTTCTGTATCCTTTGCACTATACATTTTAATAAATAAGATTAAACAATATTTCTGGCTTCTTTTTCAATACTTTCTTTTAAAAGAATATACTGTTCAATTGCTTTCGCTGTACCTTGTACTCCGAGTTCAGAACTGTTTAAGCAAAGCTCATAGCTGGCTGCCTCGCCCCACTTCTTGTTTGTATAATAATTGTAATAGCTTGCTCTCTTTTTATCCGTCTTATTGATCAGATCTTTTGCTTTCGCATCCGTAAGATCAAGTCTTGTTGCTACACGACGAATACGATCTTCCATATCTGCACGAATGAAGATGCTGACAACATTTGGATAGGATTCAAGTGCATAATCTGCACAACGGCCTACCAGGACACATGGTCCCTCATCTGCAATCTTTTTAATTGCATCAAACTGTGCAAGAAAAACTTTGTGATTGATAGGCATCTCCGTGTATGTGTTGCCGGCATATCCCATAGAATATGTATCCATCACAAGAGAATATAGAAAACTGTTCGTTGGCTTTTCGTCATGGGTCTCAAATAATTCCTCACAGATACCACTTTCTTTTGCTGCACGCGCAAGCATTTCCTTGTCGTATAATTTAATTCCAAATGCCTCGGCAACGAAATGTCCGATCTCTTTTCCACCACTTCCGTACTGACGTCCGATTGTTATAATAGTATTTGTCTTCATAATAAGTCACACTCCTTTTCAAGTCTATGCGAAATCTTATGTATATTATAACCAAAAAGATGAAAAAAGACAATGTCAATTCACTATTTCCTATACTATTTCCTATACTTAGATTTGTTTTCTTAATTTATTTAATAAATCTTTAAAATAGTCTGGCAAAGGTGCGTCAAATTCTATGTATTCTCCTGTAGATGGATGAGTGATACCAAGGATTTTTGCATGCAAAGTCTGTCCCTGGAGTTTATAAGGACATTTTGCAGGACCATAAATCTCATCGCCCAGAATTGGATGTCCGATACTGGACATATGAACACGGATCTGATGTGTCCGACCGGTTTCAAGCTGGCACTCAATGTAGGTAAAATTACCAAATCTTTCCAATACACGGTAATGAGTGACTGCATGTCGCCCATTTGGTGCTTTTGTACTCATCTTCTTACGATCTGTAGGGTGCCGACCAATCGGAGCGTTTACAGTGCCTGTATCCTCCTTCAGATTGCCATGTACGATAGCGTGATACTTTCTTGTGATAGAATGTTCTTTTAATTGTTCTGCAAGAATCTGATGGGCTTTATCGTTTTTACAGATCAGAAGGGAACCGGTTGTATTCATGTCAATCCGATGGACGATTCCCGGACGGATTACACCATTGATTCCCGACAGGTTTTCTCCACAGTGATATAGAACTGCATTGACCAGCGTATGGCTGTAATGTCCCGGTGCAGGATGTACAACCATTCCTTTTGGTTTGTTAACGACGAGAATGTCATCATCTTCATAGAGAATATCCAGAGGAATATTTTCAGGCTGAATATCAAGTGGTTCCGGGTCAGGGATCTGAAGAAGGATAGTATCCCCTGTTGTTAACTTGTAATTCGCTTTAACCGGTAATTGATTTACAAGAATTTTTTTTTCTTTAATTAATTTCTGGATATAAGAACGGGAAAGGCTCTCTATTCTCCCGTCAAGGAATTTATCGATCCTTTCCCCTGTAATATCCGCATTAAAATGAAGTTCTTCCATAAGCTTTCAGAATCCTTCCTGTTGTGCGTTTTTATCTGTTCTTAAAATTTAAAAATTCAAAATCCTTGTCGTCCTTATAATAAAATAAGATGAGAACAACAAATAAAATACATGCAATTACAACATAGCAGTCTGCAACATTAAAGATTGGAAAATCAATCAGTCGGAAATAGAAAAAGTCAACAACATAATCAAGTTTCACACGATCGATCATATTTCCCACAGCTCCGGATGCAAGCAGTACAGCACAGATACGCAGTGGTCTGTAATGTGGTGTAAATGGCATCTTCTGGTACAGATACAAAATAACAGCAAGTATAATAATACCTCCGACCACAAACACAATCTGTCGATTCTGCATAATGCCAAATGCTGCTCCGCGGTTCTCAAGATAGCGAAGTTCAAAAACTCCGGAAATCAAAGAGAAAGACTCGAGACGGCGCAAAATAGTAGATGCAAGATATTTGGTCCACTGGTCAAGTGCTAATGTGAGCAGAAACCCAATGGCAGCGAAAAGATAACTCTTTGTCTTTGTTTTTGTATTATTCATGAGTCGATAAGCTCCTCTTTTCTAAGCTTTTTAGATTATACATATTTCTGAATAGTTACACTGATCCGATTCTTTTTAGTGATTTTCCCCGCTTCCTCAAAACGGAACTTACCTAATCCGCGTACAGAGATAAGATCTCCTTCTTTTACCTGATATCCATTGCTTGTAATCAATTTGCCGTTTACAAAGACCTTTGCGCCTTCAATGAGTCCGGACAGTTTACTTCTGGAAGAAGAAAATGCAAGTGGAAGTAGACTGTCTAAGCGAACAGATGAAACAGTTCCTTTTATCTGCTGGAAATCAGGTGTGTAGTTTATCATATCTAAGTTGATGACAGAACTATCTATAACAGTGTGGCGAACCCGGGTTAAGTCTTCTGTTACAACAGATACAAGGTCCTTATTGATAAAAAGAAGTGCTGAATCTTCTGTCACAAGAATATCTCCGGTTTTTGAACGGTCAATCCCAAGATTTAATATGGAACCAAGAAAATCCCTGTGAGTCAGGTCTTCGGAAAATCTTTTATTTTTTGGTTCTATTTTCACGGCACAAAACGGATAATCAATCTCTTTCGGAGTAATATCAGATACCCCATAACGCAAAGAAAGAGCCTCAGGGATAAATGCAGCCATCTGACGCTCCGCCATATCATACCCGCCAAAGAGAACATATCTTGAATAAAGCTTGTTCTTTGGCAGGGTATGCAGGATATTCTGATCATTCAGGTTAAGAAAATCCGAATATGTAACAATTTCACGTTCAAAAGCAATTCTGGAAAGTTCAATAAATCTGTGTTCCAAAAGCTTTGTTTCTTTTTTCTGATTTTCTTTTATCATAATAATTCTAAAATCCAGTTCGTATAGTTGAAGTTAAATTCTAATATCTTCCACGAACACTTGGTGTTTCCATAGATCCACTGAGAAGATCCTGAAGATCACCGGAAATATCAACATTTGTAGGTGTAACAAGGAAGATATAGCTGGAAATCTTCTGAAGGTTTCCGCTGATCGCAAATGCTGCTCCGGAAATAAAATCAATAATTCTCTGTGCGATCTCAAGATCCATACCTTCTAAGTTAAGGATTACAGTACGGCCTGCAAGTAATGTCTCTGTGATCTCACGGGAATCATCTACAGAAGTTGGTTTTACAACGCATACTTCCATGTTTCCGCCGTGTTTTGCAGCAGGACGCATTGGTGTAACCTTGCTGGAAGCAGAAGGCTGAAACTTCTTATCTTCATCAGCATCAAAGTCATTGAAAGATTCCTCTTTATTATTCTTCTTACCGAAGAAAGAACGACGCGGTTTTTCCTCAAAATCACCGTCATCTGCAAAATCATCATCATCATAAAATTCATCGTCATCATAATCGTCATCATTTAACTTCATGATGTCAAGAAATTTATCAAATACACCCATTTTTACACTCCTATCTTGTCCCCTTTTTCAGGTGGCGCTCTTTTTTATTCATACAGTCCAACGAAAAAATGATACTATTCAATTACTGTTCAAAAATATTGTAAACAGTAACTCATTCATCAGGTTAATAAATTAAGTCAGATATTATAGTTCCTTGCACCAAAGATACCAGTTCCAACTCGAACCATAGTTGCTCCCTCTTCTATGGCAACCTCGTAATCATTGGTCATTCCCATTGAAAGTATGTTCACATAAACATTATCAATGTTTTTCTCATTAATGTCAACAGATAATTTATGTAAATTTGCGAAAATTTGACGATTTTCTTCCGGGTTATCGACAAAAGGTGCAATTGTCATCAGTCCGCAGACCTTGATATGTTCGAAATTTGCAATCTTTTCAATAAACGGGAGAACTTCTTCTGTTTTAAGTCCAAACTTACTTTCTTCCTGAGCAACATTTACTTCAATTAAAATATTAGCTGTAAGATTATGTTTTGCAGCTTCTTTTTCAATTGTCTCTGCAAGCTTGACAGAATCGACAGAGTGGATCAGATCTACTTTATCAATAATATATTTTACCTTATTGGTCTGCAGATGTCCGATCATGTGCCAGTGGATATCATCAGGAAGTGCATCGTATTTGGCTGTGATTTCCTGCACTTTATTCTCACCAAACACACGGACACCGAGATCGTAAGCTTCCTGAAGCATTTCTATCGGTTTTGTCTTACTTACGGCGATCAATGTAACTTCTTCCCGCTTGCGTCCGGCACGGTCACAGGCTGCCTGGATCTTTGCTTCTACTTCTTTTAACTGTGTTTCTAGCATAAGTTATCTCTCCTTTTTTAAATTTAATTATCCTCTTTTTGATTTTGTATCCAATTTTCAAAGGGCTACAAAATCAAATCACTGAAATACAACATCATCAGAGGAAACACCGGCTCCGTTTTGTACGATATGATCGTAATTTGAAAGTCCGTAAGAATCTCCTTCCTGAACAATATAATATTCGTCGCTTTCACATAAAATGGATACTTTTTTAAAAATAGCGTATCCTTTATTGATATTGTAGACTCCCTTTAATGGCTTTTTTGTTTCAATCGTATAAGTATCAGAAGAATCCGGTTTTACAATCACTGTTCCGGATTTCAGCTGATCTCGACTTAAATAAACTTCTCCATCATCGGAGGTATCATAGATATCAACAGCCTGAAATGAGGCAGTTCCTTTTGAATCCAAAACCATAACACCTTCTAAAGAGCTGTTACCTCCGTTTGTAATGTAATCATGAGGAATTACAAAGAACTGCTCTTCTACTACGGCAGATTTTGGAATCTTCAGGCCACACTCATCTTCTAAGATAAGTTCTATGTTCAGAAAACGCTCTGATGCATAACGAATCATAGAGTTGTCAAAGGTCAGAACACCATAGAAATTCCCATCTCGTTCAAGAACAGAGAAAGCGGACCACATCTTTTCACTGTCTTTATCTATGCGAACCTGCACATTCTGTAAATTAGATTTCTGAAATTCTTTTGCGGTGTCTTTTTTTAAAGGTATCACTACGTACCAGTTTTCACTGGTAATCAAGCGGTAAGCCGGTGAAGCGCTTGATATCTTCATCTGATCGGTAAGCTCAGTTACTTTATAATTTGTTTTATTAAAATTATCTGCTGTAAAATTGTCAACAGTTAAGGACTCTAAACCATCAATCGTATAGGAAACAATTCCGTCCTGTCCGGCAGAAGCGGTTGTGACAGTTTGTCCGCTGCTCTCAATTACAGATGCAAGCTGCGCAGTTTTAGTTGTGCGGTATGCATTTTGCAATGTATTTTGCAGCTCATTCTTTAAGGTATAGATACTTGAAAAGTTGGAATTGTCATAGTTTTCATTGAATGTCTGAAGTTGTGTCACAAGTCCTGATTGAACATCAGGACTAAGATCTGCAGTTGAAGATGATTCCGTAGATGAATCATCAAAATTCAAAGCATTCTTTGAAATTGCATAAACAGGTGCGCCATATTTAACTTTGCTGTTCCCATTCTGATAATAATTAATGTAGCCGCCGGATTCAGCATTTACAGTTGTTTCCTGGCGGATGATCAATCCGGTATAGGTATTATCCTTTACAATACTGCCCTCCCGCACTTCATAAATAGAAGGTTTATCTTCTAAAAGATATGCGGTAATAGTAACAATAAGATAAATAAATACAACTGCAAACAGAAACATTCCAATATTAAATTCTTTTTTTGCCTTATATCTTTTTATATTTACAGACTTGTTTTTTTTCTTTGCCAAGATAAAAATATTACCTCCTGTCATTTCTGTTTTAACTTTGTTAGTATATCATTTTTTTGTGTATATTTCCAGCCTTTCAGGGGAAGAATACATATTAATAAATCAAAGAGCGTTACTGAAAACAGAAAACGGTAAAGGAGAATATTACATGAAATAAGATAGAAAAAACCATGCGGACAGATTAAAAATGAAAGCTTCTAATTTGTTGATCTGTGCCACATGGCTTTTTCGTATCGGTTATTCTTTATTCTGTTTTAGTTGTTTCTCCAGCCTCAAGAAGCCGGTTCATCTCCTGGTAAAGAAAACTCTTATCTTCGGCCCCCATAATAATGGAAATATAAGGATTCTTTTCCAGATCTTCGCTATAAAGGATCACACAGCATCCTGCTTCATCTGTGGTACCGGTCTTACCGCCAAATACACGAATCCCGTCAGGGGCATTGATCTTCCCTGAGGAATAATAGTTGGTTGGGACTACATCAAATGTTCTTGCTGTACCATCTGCTCCGGTAAGATTCATTGTATAAGAATCCATGGAAATAATGTCCATAAATCTCTGATCCTGAATGCAGGCATTAAAGATCAGATATAGGTCATATGCTGTCGTATAGTGGTTTTCATTATGAAGTCCGTGAGGATTCACGAAATGACTGCCAGTGGCACCAAGAGCTTTCGCTTCTGAGTTCATAAGCTCAGCAAAAGCTTCTACACTTCCGGAAATATGTTCAGCGATAGCAACACCACAATCATTACCTGAACGAAGTAAAAGCCCACATAATAAATCATAAAGTGTCACTGTATCACCAGGCTGCAGGTTGCAGACTACTTCATCAGAGGCAAAGCTTGAAACACTGTCAGAAACAGTTACAATGTCATCCATATTACCGTACTTAAAAGCAAGGTATGCGGTCATAAGCTTTGTTGTACTTGCAGGATATAATTTATCATAAAGTTTATATCCATATTCAACTGTTTTATCATTTAGATTGAATAATCCTGCAGCATGAAGAGAATCCTCATCATCAAATCCGGTGAGAGCCACATTATCAGCAGCGACGCATAAATCATCAGCAAACAAACTTCCCTGGTATAAATTAGAGTTATAAGTGGATGTCTCATATGTCCGGACAGGATCACCACCATATTCTTTGTAATACCAGACTCCGCCGATAGCTCCGGACAGTACAACAATAAGACATATGACAGGAATAAGTATGCGGCTGACAGAATGCCGTTGCTTTCTTCGTCTTCTCTTCTTTTTATATGGTTTACTCATATTATCGATACATCTCCCGCCAGTCAAGGTCGCCTCTGTCAAGAGCAAGGATCAATGCTTCAGCAGTTGCGATATTTGTTGCAATCGGAATGTTATAAATATCACAAAGCTTAACAATGTCATTAACATCCGGTTCATGTGAGTGAGGTGTCAGTGGATCACGGAAGAAAATCAAAAGATCCATCTGATTGTGTTCAATCTGTGAGCCGAGCTGCTGTTTTCCTCCGAGATGTCCAGCAAGATATTTGTGAATGCTTAAGTTTGTTACATTCTCGACCAGTATACCGGTGGTTTCTGTCGCATATAAATTATGCTTGCTGAGTATCCCACGGTATGCAATGCAGAAATTCTGCATCAATTTTTTCTTCGCATCATGCGCTACTAATCCGATATTCATAGTGGTATCCTCTCTTTACTGATATTTATTAGGCTGTAAGCCTACATTTAATACAAAACCGATTCCCATGAAAAAACATACTACGGAAGTCAGTCCATAACTGACAAATGGGAGGGACAATCCTGTATTTGGAAAAATCATTGTAGCTACACTGACGTTAATAAAGCTCTGGATTCCAATCAGTGAAGCAACGCCTCCGCAAATGATCCGCCCTCCTGTATCTTTGGCCTTCAAACCAATTAAGATACACTCTATCACAATTAATAATAACAAAATTATGACTCCACAACAACCCACAAATCCTAATTCTTCACCAATTATTGCAAAAATAAAGTCTGTTTGCGGCTCTAATACGAAATTTCCGTTCTTAACGGATGTTGTTGCGTCATTATCATACCCTTTTCCGGTCAGCTGTCCGGATCCAATTGCCATAACGGAATTTAACTGCTGGTAAGATTCGTCGTCGGCATACTTTTCAGGTTCCAGCCATGCAAGGATACGTTCCTGCTGATAGTCTTTTAAGAACGGCTGGTTTGGCTGTATTGCAACAACAAGCAGTATGATGATCGTCGGTATTGTGATTACAAGAACGGTTCCAATGAGTTTGTAGCTTAATCCTCCAAGGTAAAGAAGGACTGCAAATAATGCGGCAATACAAATTGTTGTAGACAAGTTTGGCTGCTTGTAAATCAATGCAAGTGATGGAAGGATTAAAGCAATTGCCTGAATAATCGTTTTGGGTTCTTTAATCTTTTGCTCTCGTTCCATTAAGAATTTTGCAAAGAACAGAATCATAAGGATTTTTGTAAGGTCGGAAGGCTGGAATTGTGTAAATCCAAGGTTCAGCCATCTTCTCGCGCCATTTACTTTTGTTCCAAAAACCAAAACAGCCAGGAGCATAACAATATTCAGAGCATAAAGCGGCCAATATAGGTTTAAAATCCATTTATAATCAATGAAAGAGATAATAAACATAACAATCAGACCAAGACAAACGCCCATAATCTGACGATTCATTAAATCAGGTCTTGCACTTCGGACCATAAGGATTCCGACCAGTGAAATCAGAGTGACCAGAAAAACCAGACTGATTTTATAATCTCTAATATTATAACGCTGTTTCAAATTAGTAAAAAATGATTTCAATGTTTTTCTCCTGTATATTTTATATGTATATCCGTGCGTGTTATTTTGACATCAAATTGTTCCGGGGAGATTTCTATGTATTTAGAAATTGTCTGATATAAATCCGATGTCAGAAATTCTATCATATCGGGTGTACATTGAATTCTGTCAGTAATTAGCAAATTTCGCAACCTGTCTTTTGCAATTGTAACAGAAGGTACACTCATAATGTGACCTCCTAGTTCTTATGAAAAAGACTGGAGAGTTTACTGCGAAGTCCGGGTTTATGATTAAAATCGGAAATCGGGACTTCTTCTCCTAACAGACGTCTACAGATATTCTGGTAACATTTTCCGGCTAAGGAATCTTCGCCGACTACCGGTTCTCCCTGATTGGTTGCAACAACAACAGACTCATCATCCGGGATGACTCCAAGCAGATCAATCGCTAGAATCTCCGTGACATCTTCTACAGACATCATATCACCTCTGCGAACCATGTCAACGCGCAGACGATTGATCAGAAGTTCATTTTTCCGGATTCCGGAAGCTTCAAGTAATCCAATAATTCTGTCAGCATCACGAATTGAGGAAACTTCAGGTGTTGTAACAACAATGGAACGCTGTGCTCCTGCAATTGCATTTTTAAAGCCCTGTTCAATTCCTGCCGGACAATCTAAAAGAATAAAGTCATAATCATCTTTTAGTTCGTCAATCAGTTTTTTCATCTGTTCCGGTGATACGCTTGTCTTATCTTTTGTCTGGGCAGATGGGAGCAGGTACAGATTTTCAAATCGCGTATCTTTGATCACTGCCTGTTTCAGACGACATTTGCTTTCAATGACGTCAACAAGATTGTAGACAATGCGATTTTCAAGTCCAAGAACAACATCCAGATTTCGAAGTCCGAGATCTGTATCAATTACAAGAACTTTTTTTCCTGCTGAAGACAGACCAATTCCAATATTCGCTGTTGTTGTTGTTTTTCCAACACCGCCCTTTCCCGATGTAATGACGATTACTTCACCCATGTTGAATATTCCTCCTATTTCCCATGCTTATGTCTTTCCAAAGATTTATTCTATCAGTGGATCAAGGTAAATTCTTTTTCCGTCAACAACTGCAATTTGCGGTCCGTTGATGGAAAGGCTGTCCTGATAGATCAATTGACGTTTTGCTTCAATATCTCCGATTACAAGTCGCTGCGGCTGCATGGAGAGAGCAATGATAAAAGCATTCCTGTCACCGGCAGCTCCCGCATGAACAGATCCATAGAGAGTACCGAGAATGATAATATTTCCTTTTGCAACTACTTTAGCTCCGAATTCAACATCTCCTAAGATCACAATGCTGGATTCGGATTCAAGAAGCTGTCTTCGTTTTAATGTTCCGCGATAGAATTGTCCATCTGATTTTTCACGTTCAGATAAACACTGCGCTACCGCTCTTTTGTAGATCAGTTCCTTGCGTTCATCATGATCAATGATACAGATAATCTCAAGGTTTGTCGTCTGCGTAATAACCTGTATTAACTGCTCCTCTTCGCTGATGGAAAGTGTCCTTCCGCTAAATGAAACTGCCATCTTTGCATTCTTGAAAAAATCAGCAGATTGTCGGAATTTCTCTTCTACAGCTTTTAAAAGATCCGGGAATGGGAGTTCGGCATTAAGCCGCAGCTCTATACCGGAATGACTGCTTTTTATTGTTACCAGTTCACTCATGATCCCATCCCCTTTCGTTATCTTAATTAATCACCGGCTTCTGCAGTTCCTAAAGAAGAAGCATATCCTTGAAGCAGTTCATCGGCGGATTCTGGATTGAAGTACACTTTTGTGATATCTCTTCCAATTTCAGCTGCATAGGTAGATGCATATCCATTTGCAATGCGGACAGCAATTGAAATTTCAGGTGAATCTGCCGGCGCATAACCGACAAACAGAACATTATCTGCATGTATCTTACTATACTGGGCAGTTCCGGTTTTTCCTCCCATGGAAATATCCATTCCGGCAAAGGTGGAGCTGCTTTTTACCATGCTTTCCATTCCATTGTGTACCAGATCCCATGTACTTGAGCTGATCTCATCCATCTGATTTACAATTTCCGGAGTATAATCTTTGATCAGTTTTCCATTCGAATCGGTTGTTTTATCAATGAGAGAAAGACTGTAAACAGTTCCTCTGTTCGCAACAGCTGTCACATAACGGTTGATCTGGCTGACAGTATAGTTGTTGGTACCCTGTCCAATGGCAGATCGAACAGAGTCAGAATCAGAAATCTGAGGTTGTGATTCAGGAATTTCGATTCCTGACGTCTGGTCAAATCCAAACATTTTTGCATATTTTGCCAGTTTTTCAAGACCGGTATCACTGTCATAGTTACCATTCGAGTCTTGTCCAAGACGATAACCAACTTCATAGAAGAAATCATTACAGGAATGCTGCAGTGCACCTACTACATTCAGACTTCCATGAGCACTTGGATAAATCCAGCATTTTGGACTTGGTGTGATCTTGTCAAATACACCTGAACAACTGATATAGGAGTTTTCATTAATTACCCCTTCTGTCAGACCGGCTACAGAAGAAAGCATTTTATAAGTAGAACCTGGTGCTGTCTTCTCCTGGGTCGCTCTGTTGTAGAAGGTCCGTGACATACCCATGCTCAACTTCACATAATAAGAACGATCCATTACGTTTGAGAGACGATTATTGTCATATCCAGGATAAGAAACACATGCTAAAACTTCTCCGGTATTTGGATTTGTTACAACTGCACCGGCAGAACATGGCTCAAGTGCCAGTTCACCAGGTGTAAGCTCAAGGCTTTCCAGCTTGCTCTTGATCCAGGAAAAAGCATTTGTCTCTCCGTTGAGTAATCCGTTATATGTCGAGTCATCCATAGGAAGAACACCCTGTTCATATACGATAGCACAAACTTGTTCACCAGTAACACTACCTGATTTTATAAGATATTTGTAGAGAAGTTTGTCGAAATTACTGTCATCTGCTAAATATTCTTTTAAATATTTTAAAATCTCCTGATAAATCTCTTCTGAACTGGAATAAGAACTGCTTCCAAGTTTGGAAGTATCGATCCAGTTTTTAGAAATCGCATAATTCAGGTAAGTATATAAATTGATTGTCTCATCTTTTGCCCATGCAATATAAGTAGCATCATTCTTATCAATCTGATCTGACATAAGGATGCCTGTATCCTTTGTCAGCAGGGTATCACAGATGTAATCCATATATGCTTTCATTTCATCAGAAAGATCTGTATATGCGCTGGCCTGTGAGTTCTGAAGTTCTGATTCAAGCTGGGAAATCGTCTCAGTCTTTTTCCCCTGGAAAATGGAATAAACCTGCTGCTCGGCAGTTTTTGCATCACTGCTTGAAAAGTGTCCTGAATCGATGACGGAATTTCCAATCAGATTATAATATGCATCACTGACCGGGATGATCAGATTCTTAGAGTCATCTACACTGGATGTATCGTATTCCAGAACATTCTGTAGTTTGGATAAAACAATTCCGGCAATCTTCTCTTCCAGAAGTTTATAAGTACTTTCCTGAAGATTTTTATCAATCGTCAGATATACATCATTTCCGGCTTCAGGATCTTTCCGGCTGACAGTATCAGTTACACGTCCGAGGTTATCTACATACACGGTTGTTTCACCTTTTGTGCCCTGAAGGACATTGTCCATGCTTTGTTCAATGCCGGCCTTTCCTACAATATCAGACAGAGAGTACTTTTTTCTTTTCATCCTTGTCCAGCGCATCGTATTCATCCTGGGAAATCTGTCCGGTATATCCGATAATAGATGCAAAATACATTCCATCGGTATATTTCCGGATAGAATCTTCTGAAATGTCAACACCGGTAAGAACGTCCTTATTCTCCATAATTGCTGCTGCTGTTTCGTCACTTACATCGGATGCAAGAACTGTATCAATATACTGCTGATATGCATTTAATGCCATTGCATAACGCATGTTGATGATCTTTAAAATATAAGCAGGCTCTAATTTGCTGTCATCAAGGCCATATCCATATTTTTCATCGGTACAAAGATAATGAATGATATCCGCTGCACTTTGGTTCTGCTGTTTTTTTGTAAGTTCATCTATTGTTCGTTTTCCATAGACATCTGCAATAAAACGGAGTTTCTGGGTATCGCTTGACTGTGTAAACTGATAGGTTCCGGAGGAATCCAGGATGATACCAAAACTTGAAACAACAGAATCTCCATTTGATTCTACGATAGAAAGAACCTGATCCAGGATTTTATTTAATGCCGCATTTTTTTCAGAACGTTTATCTGTTGTGATGGAGTTTTCAACGGTTGACAGATTAATTGTCACGGAATAAGCCAGCTGGTTATAAGCCAGCAGATTTCCATTACGGTCATAAATATTTCCGCGTGTTGCTGCAACGGATGTCGTCCGGCGGATAGAATATTCGTAGTTTTCAAGATAATCAGACCCTTTTACGATCTGAAGATAGAATAATCTTCCGATCAGGATGGAAGAACTGACACAAAATATAATGATCAAAGTAACGAGTCTTGACTGCATCAGGTAAGCTCCGGCTTCTTTCAGACGGTCTAAAATATTTCTAAACAAATTTACTTGCACTCCTTTTTTCTTCTGCTTCAAGTTTGTGGTTAATAAATAAAATCAGTGGGTATAATCCCAGTGTGATCACGATTGTGTAAATCAGTTCAGGAACGATGATGCGGTTGAGATAATATAAAAAGTTAAAATCACTTCGCAACATGAACATGAGCAAATAAATGATGATACCGTAGAGAAATTCGCTGACAGAAATCAAAAATAACGGCAGCTTGATATCTTCATCAAAATAAAGCTGTTCAAATAATCCGTTTACAAAACCGATTACCAGGTAAAGTAATGCATAAAATCCCAAAATTGTACCAAACTGAATATCTGTGATAAGGCCGGCAAAGAAACCGACCAGCATTCCTTCTTTCTGCCCACGCATAAAACCAAAGGATGCTGTGACAATCAGAATCAGGTTAGGTTTAATTCCGGCAAGTTCCAGATGATTGAATAAGGTACACTGGAGCAGATATGCTGCAAGTACGATCAGTACAGTTACAGCAACTCTTTTAAATTTCATTAATTTCATGAGTATTCACTCCTATTCGCTCTGATTGGATCCAACCAAATCTGCTTTCGTTGTTGTGATAACAAGAACTTCCTGAAGATTTTTAAAATCCACAGCCGGTGTAATATATCCGGAACGAGTCAGATTGTTAGAGTCGACCGTTACTTCACTGACATATCCGATCAGGATTCCCTGCAGGTATTTATCACTAATATAAGAAGTGACGATCTGGTCTCCGACGGAAACCGTATTATCATTGTTTTCCATCTGACCAAAACGAATCTGGTTATCACTCATAAGTGACAGATCTCCACTTACGATACAACGGTCAGAAGTAGAAAGTACCATTGCACTTACATTACTTGAATCATCGATAATAGAACGGACTTTTGCCCAGGTTGGACCAACTTCTGTGACAATGCCGACAAGACCGCTTCCGGCCATTACGTTCATATCTGCGGCAATACCGTCGTTACTTCCTTTGTCAATGGTAAATGTACTGAACCAGTTTCCGGAATCTTTCCCGATTACATGCGCAGCAGTTTTTTTGTAATCCGCATAGTTCTTGTCCAACTGATATAATTCCTGCAGTCTCTGAAGCTCATAACGTTCTTGTTGCAGATTGTTATTTTCTGTAATCAGAGAGTCAACCTGTTTCTGAAGCTTTGTATTTTCTGCGCGTACCTGTTTCAGAGTTTGGAAATTGTCTTTCATATCTCCCATCCAGCCACCAATCTGATTGATTCCCTGCTGAAGAGGGATAACGGTTACATTTGCAACAACTTTAAATGGACCTCCTACTTTGTCTGAAAAGGAAGATAACAGCATCATAAAAATGCAGAAAACAGAAAGTCCTATAAGTAAATATCTGTTCATAACAGAAGTCTGATTCTTCTTTTTTTTCATATTATCTTAACCACCTATAATCTTCGTCTAACATGGAGTAACTTAATTTTCTATACAAGGTCTTATTCAGTATGATCCTCTGCAGACCTTTGACGGCACAGAGTTCAGGGTCTGTTTTCATGTGAACCGGTAGACCGATACTTTCTTCCAGATAAGTAGAAATCCCTCGCAGATTAGCAAGTCCTCCAGTAATATAAATCCCGTTTTTATTAATATTTCTCCGGACATCGGGAGGCGTACGGTCGAGCATGGAATGAATGGCCTGTACACATTCTCTCAAAGGTTCTTTGATCGCTGCCCGTACAAGACTGATTGGAATGTCAATGTGCGACGGACCGCCGCGCATCATATCTCTGCCGTATACAGTAAGAGAACTTCCGGTGGACTGGTCAAAAACTCCAAATTCTTTTCGCAGCCGTTCGGCAGTCGGACGGCCAATTATAAAATCTTTAGAATGACGGACAAGATTGGTGATTGCACTATCCAGCTGTTCGCCACCGATCTTAAGCAGACGGTTCATAACAATACCACCGTAGGAAAGAACAGAAAGTTCTGTTGTTCCTCCACCTAAATTGGCGATAAAAGCTCCTGGTTCTTCCAGAACATCAATCCCAAGTCCAAGTCCGTCTGCAAGACCGCGCTCTACAATTCTTACTGATTTTGCTTTCGCTTCAGAATGAAGCACAAGATCATAGAAAGCCTTCTTTTCTACTTCTGTGACATCTGTAGGAACAGCGATCACATATTCTGCCCCACGGACAAATGTACGCTCTTCCTTCAAAAGATCTCCGAGAAGATATTGCATGTCATCAAAACGGGCAATGACACCATTCTTCATCGGAAATATGATCTGTATATTTCCCGGAGCCTTTTCATACATCTCATAAGCATCGTCTCCGACAGAAAAAATATATTTTTTATCTTTCATGGCAATTACATTCTTGGCATGCCATATGCGGTCTTTTTTCTTATCAAAAATCTTGATATCATAAGTTCCAAGATCTAACCCATATACATTCCTGGCCATAAATACACTCCATTCCCTTATCTATTTGCAGATTCTTGAGAAAAGAATCCTTTCTCCCTTAAACTGAAATAACAATTATCTCCAATAATGATGTGATCGAGAAGTTCTATACCAATCAAAGCCCCTGATTCCCGGACGCGCCGGGTTGTCAGAAGATCTTCTTTGCTTGGTGTCGGATCTCCACTCGGATGATTATGCAAAAGAATAATGGATACGGCATTCTTCTGCAAAGCTTCCACAAACAGTTCTCGTGGAGAAACAAGTGTGGAATTTATGGTTCCTGTTGAAACATCCATCTCACTGATCAGCCTGGATCTGGTATTCAGAAGTAAAAGCTTCATTACTTCCCGTTTCTTATGCCGAAGATCTTCCATATAATAACGTGCAATACTGTCCGGAGAGGAAAAATCCAATCCCAGTGCAGCTTCTGCTTTCGCCATACGTCTTGCAAGTTCTGCCAGACAAAGAATCTGGATGGATTTTACCTTTCCGATTCCTTTGATCTTCAGTAACTGTTCCATAGACCACTGTGGGATGCTGAGAAGTCCTTCAGAGCCAAATGGTGGATGCAGAATCTTCTGGGCAAGCCGAAGCGAATTCTCCCCTTTCGTTCCGGTACGAAGTAAAACAGCTAAAAGTTCCACATCTGTCAGATGTTCTGCACCGTACTGCTCACATTTTTCATAAGGACGGTCTTCAAGATACATCATTTTGATTGTTTCTGTATTTCTATTTTCCATGTTAATCATATCACTGCGATGACATAATACAACGATTCATTTTAGCACAGTTTCAAAAAAGTGTATAGAGAAGATACCAAAAAACCACAAATTTCATAAATGATTAAGATTTATATTTTTGAATGATTGCCTCGGCGACCTTCATTCCGTCCATCGCTGCGGAAGTGATACCACCGGCATATCCGGCCCCTTCACCACATGGATAGATCCAGTCACAGGAAGCACAGACAAAGTTCTCATCCCTTTCAATTCTTACAGGGGAAGAAGTTCGGCTCTCCACACCGGATAATAATGCATCATCATCCGCAAATCCATGAATTTTATGATCCATTGCTGTGATTCCATCTTCAAGTGACTGTGCGATTTCAGCAGGAAAAATGCCTCGTACATCGCCAAAGACCGAAGCCCCTTTCATGCAAGAATGAACCTTACCATAAGAAGTTGTGATCTGATCTTTTTTAAAGTCGCCAAAACGCTGAACAGGAACTTTTCCCTGTCCTGCCTGATAAGCTTTTTCTTCTAAGCTGCGCTGGAAAGAAATTCCGGCAAGCGGATGGTCAGAACCGAAGTCATCCGGAGTAACTGTAACAATCACAGCACTGTTTGCATTTTCTCCGGCACGGTCATGATAGCTCATTCCATTGACTGCAAGACGATGCTCTTCAGAAGAAGCATTTACAACATATCCGCCCGGGCACATACAGAAAGTATAGACTCCTCTTCCATTCTCCAGGTTCTCGGTCAGTTTATATGCTGCTGCCGGAAGATCATTTCCCCGATCTCTGCCATATTGAGAATGATCGATCAATGTTTGTGGGTGTTCGATACGGACTCCGACGGCAAATGATTTTGCGCGCATCGGAATCTGATGCTTATAAAGCATTTCAAATGTATCACGGGCGCTGTGACCGATCGCAAAAACGGCTGCTCCGGTAGATATTTCTTCTGCGATAGAATTTTCTGTGAGGTGAACAATTTTCAGTGTTTTTGATGTCAGATTAACATCTGTGACCTGTGTATGAAAACAGAATTCACCGCCAAGCGAAATGATCTCCTGACGCATCTGGCTTACAACATCAATCAGGACATCTGTACCGATATGCGGCTTATTTGCATATAAAATGTCTTCGTCAGCTCCGAATTTTACGAAAGTTTCAAGAACGAAACGGTTACGTCCTGTCTTATCTTTTACAAGTGTATTTAACTTTCCATCTGAAAATGTACCAGCGCCGCCTTCACCGAACTGGACATTGGAAGAAGGATCAAGTACACCGGTCTCCCAGAAACGGTCCACATCCTTCTTACGCTCTTCCACACATGCACCACGTTCAAGAACCAAAGGACGGTATCCTTCCAACGCGAGCAGATAAGCGCAGAATAGTCCGGCAGGACCGCTGCCGATGACAACCGGACGGGCATTCAGAATCTCTGTTCCGTGAGATGGAATTCTGGTAATGCTTCTCTTCTACTTTCTGGATGTTTCCTTTACAATGCTTTAAAACAGCATTCTCATTGGAAACAGTGACATCAACCGTATACACATAGAACAACTCCGGTTTTCTGCGTGCGTCTAATGACTGACGGTGAATCCGATAAGTAAAAGAATCCCCTTTCTTTAGATGAAGTGTCTTTTGTATCTTCTTTTCAAGAGCTTCTTCCGTGTGTGGAATCTGCAGTTTCAGCTGATTAATTCGTATCATTTATCTATCCTTTCTTTCAGGAAATCTAATATTAAAGTATATCATCCGGATATTGGTTACAAGTTAGCAGCAGGCGATTATGCAGATGCGGCAGACTGTCCGGCAACATAACCGCTTGCCCACGCCCAGGTGAGATTATACCCACCACAGATTGCATCTACATCGATCAGTTCTCCGGCAAAATAAAGCCCTGGAACAAGTCTGGATTCCATCGTTTCCGGATTAATCTGTGTCGTATCAACACCGCCACAGCAGATCTGTGCCTGTTCATAAGAATTTGTCTTAATTACAGGTGATTTGAATTCCTTGATCATCCATGCCAGCCTCTGAATATCTGCATCTGTAAAGTCGCCGCATAGCTTCTCTTTCTTGATCTTGGTAAATTTCAGCCATACAGCGGCCAATTTTTCATGAAACAGGCCGGTAAAGAACTGTTCTGCTGTCTTTTCCGGCTGTCGGTTGGCACGTTCTTTCAGAAGAATTTTTACTTCATCAACCGAATATTCCGGAAGAAAATCCAGCATGGCAACAACTTCCTTCTGCTCATATAATGCTTTCGATGCATAGCGGCTGATCTGGAATACAGGAATTCCTGAGATTCCGTAGGCGGTCAATTGGAGTTCACCGGTATCGGCAGCAGTTAATTCACTGTCAACAAACAACGAAACTTTTCCCTGCGCACGCACTCCGGCAATTGCACGGAAATGCTTTCCGGTACAATGTAAAGCACAAAGAGCGGGAAGTACAGGAATTATCTGATGCCCAAGCTGTTTGGCTAAAGCGTATCCGGAACCGTCAGAACCGGTGGAAGGTGCAGCTTTTGAACCATTGCAGAGAATCACTTGATCTACGGTCAATGAACCCTGTGATGTCTGCAAGGAAAATCGTTCATTTGTTTTCTGTATTCCAGTACAGGAGATTCCTGTACGTACATCAACTCCAAGACGGTATACTTCCTGTTCTAATACATCACGGACTGCGCTTGCCTGATCGGAGAATGGATACAGATATCCATTTCTGTCTTTTGGATATATTCCGAGTTCTCGGAAAAAAGTAATGACTTTTTCTGCCGGAAACTGATCCAGTACCCGTGTGATAAAGTCAGGCTGCTCCGAACGATAACAGGAAGCGTCCTGGTAAGTGTTTGTATAATTACACCGGCCATTTCCTGTCACTAATATTTTCTTTCCCAATCTATCATTTTGCTCCAGAAGGAGAACTTTCGCTCCTTTTCTGGCAGCGAAAATGGCGGCCACATCATTCCTGATGCACCGCCACCTATAATTGCAATTGTGTTCATTAAAATTCATATCCTCTTACTTTCTTAGCAGATTACATCTGTCTGAATTTTAACATAACAATTCATTCAACTCAACTGAATTTTCGATAGAATTCTCTCGAAAAATTGTTTTACAGAAGTTCTCTCACACGCTCGATAGAAAGAACGCCTGCATCAATGACGCTCTGCAGTGATTTGAGAATACCAAGCTTTGCATGATACCATGTGAGTCCACCCTGGAAATAGACAGCGTACGGAGGTTTTACCGGTCCATCTGCACTCAGTTCAATCGAGGAACCTTGAACGAAAGCACCAGCTGCCATGATCACATCACTGTCATATCCCGGCATTGCCCATGGTTCCGGGCTTACATAACTGTCTACCGGAGCAGCTGCCTGAATTCCTTTACAGAATGCAATAACACCTTCTGCAGATCCAAGTGTAACCGCCTGGATGATATCATGACGGGATTCAGAACCGTTCGGGATTACCGGATATCCTAAGGCTTCATAGATATTTGCTGCAAAAGTAGCACCCTTTAAAGCACCACATACAACAGTTGGTGCAAGGAAGAATCCCTGATAGAAGGATTGCGTAACACCAAGTGTAGCACCGACTTCTTTCCCGAGTCCCGGAGAAGTCAGACGATAAGCACAGTTTTCGATCAGATCAGCTCTTCCGGCAATATATCCGCCGATTGGGGCAAGCCCGCCACCCGGATTTTTGATCAGAGAACCGACGATCATGTCTGCACCGACATCACTTGGCTCGATACGCTCAACGAATTCACCGTAACAGTTATCTACCATACAGATGACATCCGGGCGACGCTCTTTGATAAATGCAATCAGTTCGCCGATTTTTTCTACAGAGTAGCTTGGGCGTGTCTGGTATCCTTTGGAACGCTGGATCGTTGCCAGTTTGATTGTTTTATCTTCCAGAGCTTTTTCAATCGCAGGATAATCAAAATATCCATCTTCCAGAAGTTCTACCTGTTTATAGGAGATTCCATATTCTGCAAGAGAGCCGTTAGACGGGCGGATTCCGATTACTTCTTCAAGTGTATCATATGGTTTTCCAACCGGAGATAACAGTGTGTCTCCAGGACGAAGATTCGCTGCGAGCGCAAGCGCAAGCGCATGTGTTCCGCAAGTGATCTGCGGACGTACGAGTGCAGCTTCTGTATGGAAAAACAGAGGCATAGACATCTTCTAAAGTATCTCTTCCCTGATCATTGTATCCATATCCGCTTACATAGTTAAAGCATCCTTCACTTACGCGGTTTTCCTGCATGGCATGAATTACTTTTAACTGATTGTATTCAGCGTTTCTGTCAAATTCTTCAAAACGTTCTTTTAGTTTCTCTTCTGTCTTCTGTCCGAACGCCCAGACTTCTTTGCTGATTCCTAGCTGTTCGTAAATTGTTTCTGTAGTTGGTGTATTCATTTTTCTTCTTCTTTCTTTTTAAGTTATTTTATTGTTTGATTTACATGGCAAAGCTGCATTTTATCTAAATGCAGCCTGATGTCCTAATGAATGATTTCTTTTTCTCTTTAAAACAGTGAGCATCTGTTGGATCAATTGCTCATCTTCTCTTCCAATCTCACTTTTATCAAGCCAGATAACATCTCTTTCTCTTCTAAACCAGGTCAGCTGTCGCTTGGCAAAATGTCTTGTGTCTCTCTTAATAATGCGTACGGCTTCTTCCAAAGGATACTCTCCTTCAAAATAGCCAAACAGTTCTTTGTATCCAAGTCCCTGCATCGCAACACTTTCTCTTTTAAGTCCGCGCAATCTTAATGCATTGACTTCTTCAAGAAGTCCTTCCTGCATCATCAGATCGACACGTTTATCAATCCGGTCATAGAGAATCTTACGATCATCTGTCAGCACGAAGTATGCGGAGTTATAAGCAGATTCTTTCTCTCGTTCCGCCTCATTGTGCTCGGAAATCTTCTGTCCGGTCTGCTGATAATATTCCAGCGCGCGGATCACACGTTTTATATTATGAAAATGAATCTGTTCCGCAGATTCCGGGTCTACTTTTTCAAGCATTTCATGAAGATATTCTGCGCCCTGGGTTTTGGCAAGTGCTTCTAATTCTTCCCGATAAGCAGTATCGGCATTATTTTCTGTGAAATCAATGTCGTAAAGTAATGCCTGAATATAGAATCCTGTTCCGCCGACAACGATCGGAATATGTCCCCGCTGATAGATTCCTTCCATTGCTTCTTTTGCCATCTGCTGAAAGAGAACAACGTTAAAATCCTCAGACGGATCAAGAACATCTACCAGATAATGCGGCACACCGTCCATCTCTTCCGGACGGATCTTGGCAGAGCCGATGTCCATCTCCTTGTAGACCTGCATAGAGTCAGCAGAAATGATCTCTCCGCCGATCGCTTTGGCAAGTCCGATGGAGGCAGCAGTCTTTCCGACAGCAGTTGGTCCGGTCAGAATGACAAGTGGGCGTTTGTTTGTCTGTTCCATCTTGTGTTTCCTCGATTCCATTTATACAATTCGTTTAAATTTCTTTTCCAGATCACGTTTTGTCATGGCAATGATCGTCGGTCGTCCATGCGGACAGTGATATGGATTGTCCAGTGTCAGGAGTTCGCCGATCAGTTTGTCTACTTCCTGTGCAGACAGGCGGTTATTCCCCTTTACAGCAGCCTTACAGGACAAGGATGCAACCTTCTCATCGATCAGCTCCGGTGTCATAGAAGTAGAAAGACCTTCGGTCAGATCATCGATCATCTCCATCAGAAGTTCTTTCTTGGCAATACTGAACAGATTGTCAGGTACTGCACGGACTGCATACTCTTCTCCACCAAAAGGTTCAATCTCGAAACCAATGCGTGAAAAGCGGTCCATATTTTCATTCAGAAGCTGTGCTTCCTGCATGGATAAGCTTAAAATGATCGGAGGACTTAAGTACTGAGAAGTAAATTCTCTGCTTTTCATTTCACGCAAGGTACGCTCATACAAGACGCGTTCATGAGCCGCATGCTGATCAATGATGTAGAGATTATCTTTAAATTCTACGAGCCAGTAGGTGTCAAAGACCTGGCCGATCAATTTATATTCTGCACGGATATCTCTTTTTAAGAAATTTTCTTCAAAGAGATCCATCTGCGTACCGTTTTCTGGTTCTGATTTTGCGTCGGTTATTTCAAAATCAGATGCTGCATCGGTGCTGGTGGTGGCAGTTTGCATTTCAACAGCTGGTTTGGATTTTTGAACTGCTGCCGCAGTTTCCGGTGCAACTGTCTTATCTGCTGCTTCAACGGCGTATTTGACATGTTCAGCAATTTTGTCTTTCTGTTCATCTGCACGGAAAATCTCTTTCCGGTCTGCAACTTCGGCGGAAGAAGAACGATTATGGTAAGAAAGTACGCGCTCCTTCATCTTACGGATAAAATAATCCTCATCTTGAACATCATCCTTAACCGTTTCCTTGGATTCTTTGATCAATTCCGCAGCTGTTACTTTTTCATTCTCCTTACGCGGACGAAGAAGAAACGGACTGCCGGTATCCTCTTTATTTTTGGTCGAAGCGGATGTGAATGTCTTTTTCACTCGCTCCGGTCTTTCTGCCTTGTTTTCGTTCGATTCCACCGGATCAGGAACTTCTGCTTTCTGGATCAGTTCCGGTTCCAGCAAAGTCCTGTGTACGGCTTCAAAGACGGTATTATAAACCTCCTGCTGCCGTGAGAAGCGAAGTTCCATCTTTGTCGGATGCACATTGATATCTACATTTTCTCCACTCAGATGAAAATGCAGAACTGCAAATGGAAACTTGTGCTGCATCACAAAATCACGATAAGCGTCTTCCACGGATTTGGAGATCATTGCACTTTTGACATAGCGGCCGTTTACGAAGAAATTTTCAAAGTTACGATTTCCACGTGTGATGATCGGCTTGCCGAGAAAACCTGTGATATGGATTCCGTTTTTCTCATAATCGATCTCAATCAGGTTAGCTGCTACGTCACGGCCATAGACATTGTAGATCACATCTTTCAGTTTTCCGTTTCCGGAAGTACGAAGTTTTTCCTGTCCGTTATTCAAAAACTGAAAAGCAACTTCCGGATGAGACAGGGCAAGATGCATTAATAGATCCTGCACATGTCCGGCCTCTGTCATAGGTGTTTTCAAAAATTTTCTTCTCGCAGGAACGTTGTAAAATAACTGATGGACAAGAAAGGTTGTTCCATTTGGCGCGCCGGTATCCTCCAAGGATACTTCTTTTCCACCTTCAATGACATAACGGGTACCAAACTCTGCATCGGCAGTCTTTTGTGATCAGTTCCGTTCGAGTGACGGCTGCAATACTTGAAAGAGCCTCTCCACGGAATCCCAAAGATGCGATATGAGACAGATCTTCCACTGTCTCAATCTTGCTTGTAGAATGCCGCAAAAAAGCACGTTGCACTTCATCCTGCGGAATGCCACAGCCATTATCTGTAATACGGATGAAGGAAATGCCCCCATCTTTGATCTCTATTTTTACAGAAGTAGATCCTGCGTCAATCGCATTTTCAACGAGTTCCTTTACAATTGACGCAGGACGCTCGATCACTTCACCTGCGGCAATCTTATCAATTGTGATCTGGTCTAATACATGAATGTGTGGCATATTTCCTCCTTTCCTTTTACCAACGGTTCTTCAGCTTATTCTGTAACCGGTAGATTGTATTTAAAGCATCGATCGGTGTAAGATTTCCGACATCGATATTTTTCAATTCATCAAGTACGTCATCATCTTTTACAGTGTCAAACAGAGACATCTGTGCCATATCGACTTCGTCATATTTCTTTGCCTTACTTTTTTTCTTTGCAGTATGTTCCTTGGCCGCGATCTCACTGACGCGGTTTGTGATATCCTCATCGCTGAGTTCCTCTACAATTTCCTTCGCACGGGAAATGACAAGATCCGGTACTCCGGCAAGCTTTGCAACCTGGATACCATAACTCTTGTCAGCACCGCCTTTTACGATCTTTCTTAAGAATACGATGTCATCGCCCTTTTCTTTTACAGCAATACAATAGTTGTTGACATTATCAATCTTTCCTTCGAGTTCTGTCAGTTCATGATAATGTGTAGCAAATAAAGTTTTTGCTCCCAACAGTTTGCTGTCGCTGATGTATTCTACAACAGCCCAGGCAATTGACAGACCGTCAAATGTACTTGTTCCGCGTCCGATTTCATCAAGAATGAGAAGACTTTTTGAGGTTGCATTTCTTAAAATATTGGCAACTTCGGTCATCTCAACCATGAATGTACTCTGTCCGGAAGCAAGGTCATCGGATGCTCCGACTCTGGTGAAAATACGGTCGGAAAGACAGATGTTCGCGCTCTCTGCCGGGACAAACGATCCGATCTGAGCCATCAGTGCGATCAATGCAGTCTGACGCATGTAAGTTGATTTACCTGCCATATTCGGACCTGTGATGATTGAAATTCTATGTTTCTTATCATCCAGATAAGTATCATTGGCAATAAACATATCATTTGGAATCATTCGTTCAACGACCGGATGACGGCCTTCTTTGATATCAAGGATTCCTTTTTCATTAATTTTCGGACGGACATAGTTGTTGCGCTCTGCAACAAGTGCAAGAGAACTGAACGCATCCAGTGCGGCAACTGCTTTGGCAGTTTGCTGGATTCTCTCCACCTGTCCGGCAATCGTTTCACGGACTTCGCTGTAAAGTTCATATTCCAGTGCATACAGCTTATCTTCTGCACCAAGGATCATGTCCTCAAGCTCTTTAAGCTCCGGTGTGATATAACGCTCAGCATTCGCAAGGGTCTGTTTTCTAGTATAATAATCCGGGACAAGATCTTTATAAGAATTTGTCACTTCCAGATAATAACCAAATACTTTGTTATATTTTATTTTTAGATTTTTAATACCTGTTTTTTCTCGCTCATCATTCTCAAGTTTTGCAAGCCAGTCTTTTCCGTCCGATTTCGCCCGGCGAAGCTTATCAACTTCTTCGTTATAACCGTCGCGGATAATATTTCCCTCTTTCATGGCAAGCGGCGGATCCTCACGAATGGCTTTCGTGACGAGCTCGCAGAGATCTTCTAATGCATCCAGATCTTCATAAATCTCTTTTAAAAGCGGTGCCTGCAGATCCTGTAAAATATAGCGGATCGGTGGCAGCATCTCCAGAGAACCTTTGAATGCGGTGAGGTCTCGCGGATTTGCAGAACCGTAAGTGATCTTCGTGATCAGACGCTCCAGATCGTAGACCGGAGATAAATATTCCCGGATCTCTTCACGGGCAATGGCCTGATTTTTCAGTTCTTCTACTGCATCCAGTCTGCGGTTGATCTCGGATTTATCGATCAAAGGCTGTTCTACATTTTTGCGAAGCGTACGTGCGCCCATTGCAGTACGTGTTTTGTCAAGAACCCAGAGAAGGGTACCACGCTTCTGCTTTTCACGTAAAGTTTCGCACAGCTCCAGATTTCGACGTGTAGAACTGTCAATCAGCATATATTTTCCTGTGATATATGGTGTAATATGTGTCAGGTTGGAAAGCGAATTCTTCTGTGTCTCAAATAAATAGATCAGAAGTGCTCCGGCACTGATGATTCCACAGTCATAATCAGCAAGTCCAAGCCCTGCAAAATTCTTTACTTTGAAATGCTCAAGCAGCTTATCTTTGCAGACAGCATCATCAAAATACCAGGAATCGAGAGAATAAATCGTGATTCCAAGCTTGTCTCTCATCGCATCCAGATCCATACCGCTCATATAGAACGCTTCGTTGCAGATGATCTCAGACGGACTGAATTTATAAATTTCATCCATCAGACGGCTGCTGTCCGGAAGTTCTGTGACAAAATAATCTCCGGTAGAAATATCTGCGATCGCAACTCCGTAGCGGTCTGCAATATAGACGATACACATGATGTAATTATTCTTTGTCTCATCTAATGCCTGTGTATCCAGATTCGTTCCGGGTGTAACAATTCTTACAACCTCACGTTTTACGATCCCCTTCGCAGTCTTTGGGTCTTCTACCTGTTCACAGATTGCGACTTTGTATCCCTTCGCAACAAGACGGTTCAAGTAACCTTCCACGGCATGGTATGGGATTCCGCACATCGGGGCACGTTCATCCAGACCACAGCTTTTCCCGGTCAGTGTGATCTCAAGCTCTCGGGATGCAGTCAAGGCATCGTCAAAGAACATTTCGTAGAAATCGCCGAGGCGGTAGAATAAGATACAATCCTTGTACTGCTCTTTCGTCTCGCAATAAATTTTCATCATCGGTGTCAGCTTATCTATGTCAATATTTTCCATCAATTTCTCCTTAGTTTTCAAAGGTTTTCTAAAAACTCTTTAGAATGTAAGTTCGCAAATCATTCTAACAAATTTTAACATGAATTTCAAGCTGATGTTGAGAACGTAGAAATGTATCATTTTGTCGGAGTACCTATATCGCAATGTGCGAAGAGAGCGAACTGAAGAATATTCGTTTAATATTCTTGGGTTCGCTCTCTTCTTTTAATTTGAAAAAATTATTATTTCATTTTTCATAAACAACTTCTAACTGTCCGGCATCCATCTCGCACACTGTATCACACAACCATTCCATTTCCATCACATTGTGGGCAGCTAGCAGAATAGTTGTCCCTTTTTCTTTCAATTCAACAAAGAGTTCGCAGACATCCTGTGCGCCTCTTTTATCCAATCCATTGAATGGTTCGTCTAAAATTAATAATTTTGGTCGCTCCATGATCGCCTGTGCAATTCCAAGACGTTCTCTCATCCCAAGAGAATATTGACCTACTTTCTTTTTAGAAAACGGATCAAGACCAACTCTTGCGATTGCATCCCGGATTTCAGCATCTCCTATTTTTCTATTAAGTTGTGCAAGTCGTTTTAAGTTTTCATATCCACTGATATATGGAAGAAATCCCGGACTCTCGATAATCATCCCGGTATTTTCCGGAAAATCAACATCTTTTCCAATTCTTTTTCCATAGACATATACGCTCCCTCTGTCAGGTTGAAGAAAACCGCAGATGCATTTGAACATTACAGTTTTACCGGAGCCATTGAATCCCATGATTCCGTGGATTTTTCCTGCCTCAAAGGTATGACTGATTCCTTTTAATACTTTTTCTTTGCCAAAAGATTTTGTTAGATTTTTAACTTTCACAGCAGCTTTCATAATTTTCCCCTTTCTTATTCCGTCAGGATTCATCAACCTGAGAAAATATAAAATTATATCGTTTGATACATTTTCTCGAGATGAAAAGCAAAATACATATCACTGCAAGGAATAACAGGATGCTTATTTTTATTTGTGGCAAATAATCATATCCGAAATTATGCATTGGAAATGTTGCGTGATTTAAGGGTGATAACCATCCGCAAAGAACATTTGCCCGATAGGAAAGCCCACCACCCAGATGAAAAACTTTTTGAAAAATATCCGGAGTCAGAAGAATTCCATAAAGATTTATCAAGAGTGCGCCACCAACAACGCCTCCGGCTCTTCCCTTCTGTAGATTTAATACAAGCATGACGGAAGTAATAAATAACGAATAAAAAAGCATAAGAAATACAACACAGATTGCACATTTATATGGTGTTGTCATTTCCATTGTCTTTATTGATACAGGAACCGTAAGATGATTATTACTTCCATATCCAATGCTTGCAGCAGTCTGGCTCCATACATTTCCAACGTAAGCCCAAGGACTTGCAATTAGAAGTTCTGTCAGGCAGAGGAAGACGGTATAAAGGCAAGTAGCTAGGATTACATACAGTATCTGACTTGCCATCCATACGCTTCGCTTTGTCCGGATCAGCCAATAGGGCGTCATCTGATTTACAAAAGGCATATCTGCAAATAATAACAGCAGTAAAAGGGATGAAAGCATCACAGACTGCGCATCACCGAAGGTCCAGATCAGTGGCTCGAACATCTGCACCGGTGTCTGGAATGTCTGTGCCTGCTCTAAAATCTGATTTGTCAACATTAGACAAAGTACAAACCCTAATGCAAATGTCATCCAGATTCTCGGATTTTTGCCCCAGTCAGAGAAATTTCTTTTTGTTAGAAGAAAGATTTGATGAATGTCCGTTTTAAATTGCGATTTTTTCATGCAACCACTCTCCTTACCACGCATTTACGCAAAGCCAGTACCAGAAGACTGCTGATCAGAAGCAGAGCCAGAAGGCAGAATCCGTTTCCATAATATGCCGGGCTTGCCCACTGCTTTGGACTGAGGAAAAAATAATTGCGGTAATAGCGTTCTTGAAACACTGTGAGTACATAATATAAAATAAATGGAACAGCACAGCTCAGATACTTATTTTTAGTCAAAACTGCTGTCAGTGAACCGCATAAAGACCACAATGTTCCATTTAGAAAAAGTCGGATAAATGCAATTCCTGTGATACTTATTACCCCTGATATATTTTGCAAAGTATTCAGAGTCGGGATATTTCTACAGATAACTATAAAAACAACCAATGCAATTCCTGCCGCTGAAACGGAAATGGCACCACCTGTGAATGCGACTCCAAAACTTTTCATCCAAATATAATTTCTTTTTCCTATTCTGTTAATAAGAAACCATGCATAGCGGCTGTGTAATTCTTCCTGTATATCTGCGGCTGTTGCCAGAGGAACCAACAGTGGAAAGAAAAGCAAGGCTTTTTCTGAAGTGATTGCATAGGTGAAGATGCATAACCAGGCTTTCCCTTCTGTTGATCCACCGAAAGCGATCAGATGATTTCGATAAGGAAGTGCAACAATCAAAAGAACCGCACACAACGCCAGTACAGAGATATAAAATCTTCGGTTTCCAAAGTCATATTTCAATTCTGTTCTGAAAAGATGTCTTCGTTTCATATTCTATCATCTCCAATAAGAACCTATTCTTCCACCGTCTGTTGCATTTAATACAATGTAGTCGGTCTGATATCCTTCTATTTTTCTTCCGGCTGTTCCAAGTTCGGCAGTTGCATCTTGACTCTCGCTTATAGTGAAAAACCATGCCGGAACCAGCCAGGCATTTTGTGGATTCTTATATGCCGGTATATAAGTATATCCCAGTTCGACAGTTGCAACATCATAACCAAATATCGTCTTGCTCTCTGCAGGCTGACTGGAAGGGTAAAGATATTTCACCTGATCGATCAGGCGGTTTTCTATTTCATCAAATGCAAGGAGTTTTACATTTTCTGTAACTATCTTTTCTTCCTGACTCATACCCTTCCATTTGAAGGAACGGATTCCATCTTCTGTCACTACAATATAAATCTGCTCTACCGGCATGGAAGGTGCATATGCAAATCCACTATCATCTGAATATCCTCCGGTTTTATCCTGATTTATTTTTAATCCGGAAACAGAAGGAACGTAAGTAAGACGATAACCTGTTTTTCCAAGATTTGGATCAGCATTCCATAATGCTTCCTGTTGTTCTAATATAGTGGCTTCCGGATAATCAGACTGTGCATACCAGAGGATTTTGTCTGATGACAACAACTGCATATTTTCGAGGTTCAGATCTTTCAGAATTTTTTCAGCTTCATCTTCTGCTGTCTCTTCTAAGAGAGTGGTTTCTTTCATCTGGTCTTTCAGTGTTTGTAGTTTCTCCATAAAAGATTCTTTTACGCTTCCTGCAGGAACTCCATATTCGTCTGTGCGATTCTCTATTGCCAGATAGTTTTCAATAGTTGCCAGTTCGATCCCATTTCCTTCTGACCAGGAGAAGATACTATAATTTCCTGCTTCCGGATCGTAAGTTTCTGCATTGATCGTACCCTTTGCATCTGCACCAACCGTTGCCTGAAAATGAATCTCCATTCCATCCTGCTTTGTGGTATCCGGAAGAATATCATATCCGTAAGCTTCCAGTGATTTTCTTTTTGCTTCATACGCCGGATCTGTCTTTTTTGATGTGTATTCAATCTGTCCAATTTCCTGCAATGGTGTCTGCTCTGGCGCAAGAGGAAGAACTTCTTCCACTAACTTTTCAAGCCCTGTTAAATCATACTCCACACTGTTGTCAGCATAGAATCCTTCCCTGTTCTTAATCCTATCTAAGAGGTTCTGATAGTATTCTCTGGTAAGTTCCTGCGTCTGATACAAAATCTCTCCGCCTGCAAAATAGGAAATAAGTCCGTTTAATTGTTCAAGCTCCAGTTTTTTCTGACTGACTTCAATTACCGGAAGATTTCCTGTCGTAACAGATTCTAATTTCTGATCTGCGTGAAAAACTCCGCGGTCATTACTCCATGTTACTGTTGTGTCCCAGTGTTCCGGCAGATTCAGTGTCTGCGTCTCTCCATCTTTCAAAGGGTCTGCAATTACATCCTCGCTTAATCCTCCGGCCTTACTGACAACTGCACTCTGATCTGGTGTTTTCTGACATCCCGTAAGTAACAGACCACAAGTAAGACTGACTGTCAGAATTGATGGTAAAATGATTTTAGTTCTCATTTTCTTAATTGTCATGGCATCATTCCTCCATTTCCATTCCTGTCTGTGTGATACGAATTTCGTATCCTGAAAATTTGGAACAGGTTTTTTTCTTACATTCAGTTTAATCTTGTGGTGAAAGTACTGCAAGCGGATGGCCTTCAAGTACTGGATTACTGGACATGAGTATTTATAAATCAAAAAATGTTATTGAAACAACAAACATTTCATCTTCCATTTCATACCAGCCAGATCTCCATCATATCGTGTAACAATCCGTTCCACACTTTTCAAGCCATATCCATGAAGAGATTTATCCTGCTTCGAAGTCAGAAAAGTATGTCCTGATTTGGCAGGAAGCTTATCGGTTCCATTCTTAATTTCAAGAAACAACATTTGCATATGCTGCTCAATCTTTATACTGATTTTCTTACGTTCTTTATCAGTCACTTTCTCACAGGCTTCCAGGGCATTGTCTAACAGATTCCCAAATAGTGAACAGATCTCTCTTTCTTCCATCGTCAGACTGGATAGTGGTGTTACATCCAATTGGAAATCAATCCCTTTTTGTACTGCCAGGATTCGCTTTTGCCCAAGAATCAGATCCACTACATGATTTCCTGTATAAATCTGTGGATTGATTTTTACAAAATTTCTTCTGATTTCATCTACATAATTTTCCAGCTTTTCATATTCCTGATTTTTTACATATTCACTGATCACAAGATAATGATTCTTTGTATCATGAACGAGTTCTTTGTTCTGCTCGATGGAAGCTTTTATTTCCTCATATTTCTGTTTCTCCATCTCTTCTTTCATCAGAAGAAATGTATTTTGTCCCGTTATGTTTCTGTTTTTCCATATAAGAAATGTCATGACGCTGACAAGCACGATCATAGTAAGAAAACTGATGAGACTTCCTTTTAAGACATCCTGAATCACCGGAATTCCGGCTGCAGAGTACAGAAGCCCGTATTTTAAAAGTTTTTGATACTCCAGAACGAGTGCTGACAACAGTACGCCACATAAAACAAATACCCATTGAAAGGCTTCTATGTCTTTTTTCTTCTTCCAGCTTCTTATTTTGAAAATGATAAAAAAGAAAATAATTAATAACAGGCTTCGTATCACACAAGATACTTCATTTTCATGGTAACGGAAAAATAGAATCTGAGGGTTTTCTGCCTGATTCCCGTAAATAAATGCGAGAAGGTAGTAAATGATATATAAAAATAATGTCATTGCTGCTTCATACATAGATGCGATCCCTGTAAGAAGAATCAATTTCTTTCGATAGGCAAGGAAACTTCCTAAAACCAAAATAAAAATCGTCAACAGGTATCCATAAGCACTAAACACAGATCTTTTGACCCATACAGAAATAATTGTTGAAGTGACGATTAAAACAAAATAGAGAATCCATTTATCTTTCGTTTTCAGAGTCTTTCTGTCTATAACTGTTCCGAATAACAGATAATAGAAAAGGAAGGTTTCAAGAAAATTCAGTCCAATCCATATTCCAAGTGTATCCATCGTTACGAATTCCTCCAGTAGAGATTGATTTCTCGCTTTACTTCTGCAAGTCTTGCCTTACTTACCGGTACTTCATATCCTTTTTCGAGATAGATAGTGTCACCGCTTACTCTGCAAATCTGCTTTATATTAACAGCGTATCCACGTTCCACCAGAAGAAATTGTCTACTATTTAACATTTTCAGTGCATTTTCCAAAGAAGTTCGCTCTCTCACAACGCCTTGGGTAGTAACATAATTTACATACTTAGCACCTTTGGATTTATACAGATAAAGAATATCCTTATAAAGCAATTTCACCTGTTCTGTACCGTCTTTTATAATACAGAATTCTTTCTTTTGTTTTTGCAGCTTTTCAATAAGCTGTTCAGCAACTCCGGGAAGACGAAATTCTAGATCCTGTTTCAAAATATACTGATATGCTTCGATCCGATAACTTTCTGCCGCATATTCTTCATAAGATGTGATGAAGACAATGTACATGTCAGGGCAAATCCTTCGGACCAATTTCCCCAGTTCCACTCCATCCAGCTGTTGCATCTGAATGTCTGTAAATAAAATATCCGCTGTTTCGCCCTTCTGAATTTCCTCAAAGAAACTTTCGCCCGATGCATATAGTTTAATCTCTACTTCGTATTGTTCCTGTATATTTTCCTTTAGAGTTCGGAGAATTTGTTCTCTTGTCTGTTCTTCATCGTCAACGATTGCAATTTTTATCATAAGTTGAATTCACCTCGCCTCACATAATCAGTATCAGTATAACATACTTCGAACACGCATTCATATTATGGCCATAAAATATATTGGTTTGGGACATAAAAAAACGAAAGGCTCCTGCAGGAGCCTTTCAGACTACGGACTTCACAAGTTTCTGTTTTCATCTAGAAGATATATAGCAAAGACTTTTCCAAGTTGCAGAGGATAACTTTCCTTGATGATGCCATCAAATGCAATACGAATATGGTCACCGGCATTCAAATCAGGGAGCTCACCACTTTCTACTCTATTCGTTGTTACAGAGAATTCTTCATCAACAGGAATACCACTATCAAAGGATTCTGAACATTTTACCTTAATTGATTTTTTCTTTACTTCAAGAACAGTTGCATCAAAATATACTTGTTCTTTTTCCTGACTTGAATTCAAATCTGCTACAGCTCCATCATAGACCGTTAATTTCTCAGAGGTATCTTGTTTACTATTGAAAGTGATAAACTCATCCCACAATTCATCGAAATTAACAAACTCATAATACTTTTCATCAACACCGAAATAATGTCCAGGACAGAGTGTAACGACGTCTTTTCCTTGGAAATAAAGCTTATAGTAAGTAACTGCTCCACTTGATAATGCTTGATTTTTATCAACTTCATCACCAAGCTCAACTTGATTCAGCAAATGGACGAACTCCTTCTTTTCCTGATCTGACAGTGTATAGGGAAAAATTTCCATCTTTCCCACCTGTTGTGCCAGAAAGTTCGATTTTATCAATTTCAGACACATCTATAGTTCCAAATTCAATAGCAGAATGGGTGGTATTCTTTTGACAGCCGGATAATAGAGTTACCGTAATCAGTATGAATGATAGGATCATTTTTGAAACTGTTTTTTTACATTTTGTTTTAAACATTTTTCTGCCCTCCTGCTAGTGTACTGCCTCATTGTTCGCTATTTTATCAAGTTTGGCAAAGTATTTTTACCATTTTTCTTTGAATCAATTATAACATGAACAAGTTTGCTTTTCACTTGTTATTTTGGCAGATTTTTTCTTATTTACTACCAAATGGGGCATCTGGCGGGGTGCTTCCCTGAGGTTTCTCCATGTCTGTGTCAGGCTGTCCTTTCCCTGGTCTGCCTTGCATATTGCCGTCTTTCATGTCACCTTTTTCTCCACCATTGCCAGGCATTTCTCCCTGCGCTTATCTTCCCACGATGGGACTTCACGGTTGCTGCAGCAATGGAAAGTCCCAAACCATATCCTCCGGTCTGAGAATTTCTGGAAGCATCGGTGCGATAAAACCGATCAAACAAATGAGAAATCTGTTCTTTAGAAATAGATTCTGTTGTATTAATGACAGACAGGTTAATACGATTTTTCTTTTTCCTTAAAGTGACTGAAATAGTTCCATTTTCATTCGTGTATTTTACTGCATTGTTTAGTTACTCTCTATCCTTCCCATATAGTAAAATCCTTTGCATTCATCAAGATGAACGTCAACCAGCTGACCGATCAGGCTTTCATCTCCCGGGAAATGAACGAGCAGGTTATTGCTCATGCGACCTGTCATCAAATGCTTATCATGTTCATTGACACACTCTACGAGAACTGTCTGCACGGTTCCTTCATGAATTGCACACTGTTCTGCAGAAATTGTCTGAACTTCATGTAAAAGTCGGTTGAAACGATCCTTTACAACATCCTCCGGAATCTGATCTTCCATTACAGCAGCAGGTGTTCCGGTACGTTTTGAATAAATAAAAGTAAATGCACTGTCATAGCGGACTTTTCTTACAACATCAAGAGTCTCCTGGAAGTCCTCTTCTGTCTCGCCCGGGAAACCGACAATAATATCTGTAGTAAGTGATATATCCGGAACTGCTTTGCGGATCTTTTCAGCAAGTGCAAGATACTGTTCTTTGTCATAATGACGGTTCATAAGTTTCAGGATCCGACTGCTTCCGGACTGAACCGGAAGATGCAGATGTTTACAGATTTTTTTTGATTTACTCATCACTTCAATCAATTCATCTGACAGATCCTTCGGATGTGAAGTCATGAAACGGATTCTTTCCAGTCCTTCAATTTTTTCAATTTCCTGAAGAAGCTGCGCAAATGTGATCGGCTCTTCCAGATTCTTTCCATAGGAGTTAACATTTTGTCCAAGCAGCATGACTTCTACAACACCATCTGCAACAAGACGTTCAATCTCACGGATGATTGCCTTTGGATCACGGCTTCTCTCACGCCCACGCACATAAGGTACGATACAGTAACTGCAGAAATTGTTGCATCCGAACATGATGTTTACACCGGATTTAAAAGGATATTTTCTTTCTACCGGAAGATCTTCGACAATCTTGTCTGTATCTTTCCAGATGTCAATAACTGTTCTGTCAGACTGCATTGCAGATGTTAAAAGCTCAGCAAATTTATAAATATTATGTGTGCCGAAAATAAGATCGACAAAGCGATAGCTCTTTTTTAACTTTTCGATAACTTCCGGTTCCTGCATCATACATCCGCAAAGTGCGATCATTTTATGAGGATTCTTTTTCTTCATTGCGCCGAGCTGTCCGAGACGGCCATAGACACGAAGGTTTGCATTCTCACGGACAGTACAGGTGTTGTAGATGACAAAGTCGGCTGTCTCTTCGTCTGTGCCTTCTACATAACCTACTTTTTCTAAAATACCAAGGAGTTTTTCAGAGTCGCGAGCATTCATCTGACAACCAAATGTTTGAATTGCTGCGACTAATGGGCGTCCCAGTTCCTCTGACATTTTAGCAACATATTCTTTTGCTTTTTCCATAAAATAATACTGACGCGCAGGTTCTTCTAACGGAGCATCCGCTACCAATTTTACATTTTCAATTATATCTTTCATCATTATTTCCTTTATACAAACTGATTGCAGGATGCATCATAAGCATAATCAATCAGGTCTAATTTATCTGTAAGTTCTTCTTTGTTCACTTCCATCTCACTGCATAACTGATCCAGTGACGGATAAAAATCTCTGAGCTTTGTATTGATAACACTCAAAAGGATGACAGGATCCTGTGGTAAATTCTGTAGCATGATCCTAGTTTCCTTTCTTGTCCATGAATTTATTGCCATATTTTTCTCCAAGATTGACAATGCTTCCGTCTTTCTGCTCTAAATCAATATTGTTCAGCTGGCTTCTTAAGTTTACTCTGATCAGCTCCATATATTCTTTACGAAGGATCTTCTGTTCTTTTGCTTCTTCCGGAGTAAGTCCTTCCGCTTTTGATTTTTTATATAATTCATTGATACGATCAATTTTCTTTTGTTCCATTGTCTATCTCTCTCCTTTTTCTTGTTCCGTTCAATGTTGCGATATTCTTTCCGCTGACTCTGTATTATACACGATTCTGTGCACTTCGTCCACTTTTTTAACTGGAATAATTCTCAAGAAAACCATACAGTTCTTCGGCAGACTTAAGATAGATTCCATTTTTCAAATCCTGTTGTACTTCATCCGGCAGATTGTTTACGGACAGACTGGTTGTTTCGTAAAGGGTTGTCCCATCTTGCAGATAGACCGCAACATATCCATGCAGCTCTTTCAGATAATATGCATCATCTGAAACAGACTCTCCTTTTGCTGAACTGCGTCTGGTTTGAATGGAATCATTTTTTTCATTTTTAGTCAGTTCTATAGCTTTTTCCTTTTTCAGTAGATTGTTGTAACTAACCTGATAACCTGCAATCAAACATCCGGTAATCAGAAATAAAACAGAAAAAAAGCCAATCATGTATTTTTTCATCGCAAATCGCTCCTTTTTTCATACAGTATTGGCTTTTTTATTTTTTTTATTCTTCTACTTTTACGGCTGGAAGCAGATGGAATTTCTTAGAAATTCTCAGGATACGTCCACCCATTGGAAGATCAAGGATATCATCTTCAGAAAGCGTTCCGATCTTTAACATAACAACCGCATAAACAAGTATTGCTACAATCAGTGAAATGCATACTGGAATTACACGACCGCCGATCAGTGTATCAAACAGTCTGAATACGCCGAAAGTTACAATGCCCATCACTGCTGCTGCAGCGAATGGTTTTCCGAAAGTGCTTACAAAATCGATTTTGAAACCGCTGACTTTTCGAATCTTGAGCAGGTTCAAAATACTCATTGCAAGTGCAAATACAATATTTCCACCCACCAGCGCATAGACGTTCATCTTGAAGACAGTCATCATCAGTACAAATGCTACCAGATGGATTCCAAGAGCTGCTGCAGCATTCTTTGCGGGACTTGTCATGTAGTTTAATCCATGAAGAATGGAATTCGTTACAGAGGAAAGTCCATACAGTACAACAACGATAGCTCCTGCCATCAACAGACGCGCCGGTGTTGCACTGGAGTCATTGTACAGCAAAACCATAATTGGGGAAGCAAGTACAAAATAACCGATACAACTCGGAATAGCAATTACCATTGTAAGACGTAAAGTCTGGTTAATCTTATTGTGAACCTGTTTCTTTGTACCTGCTGTAACAACAGCTGTAAGACTTGGCACAAGAGATGTTCCAAGTGCGTTCGCAATTGCCATCGGGACATTGATCAGGGTGTCGTATTTACCAGTGTAAATACCCTGAAGAGCCATATACTCTTTCTCTACATAGCCTTGTGACTCCATAACATGATTAAAGATTGTAAGGTCGATAATCTGGTTAATATTATATACAGCGGTACTGAATACAACTGGGATTGCTGTTAAAAGTAATGCTTTCAGAAGGAAAGAATAACTTTCAACATTCTGGGTGCGGTCTCTTTTAAGCTGTTTGCGTATCGTATTTTTATATAAAAAAATGACAAACAAAAGAAATAACAATCCAGATAAAGAGCCGACAACTGTTCCAAGTGTACTTCCGGCAGCGCCGTAAGCAGGTCCGAGAAGTTCCTTTCTCCGGATTTTTCTCCTGCTTTTGTTCCGATACCAAAGAGGACACTTGCGCCGACAATACTGATCACGGCATTAAATACCTGCTCAATGATCTGTGAGATAGCTGTTGGAAGCATTGTTCCCATTCCCTGGAAATATCCACGGATAACAGCCATGACTGCAACGATCAGAAGTCCCGGGGCAAGAACCCGCAGTGCGTAAACGCTAAGTGGAGATTTCATTAAATGTGTTGAAATCAGTCCTGCTCCCAAAAAGATTGTCAGCGAGATGAATAATCCAACACCGATTGCAAAAGCAAGGGAACAGATAAATACACGGAATGCATTTCGTCTCTGACGCTTTGCAAGGCGGATCGATACCAGCTTGGATACGGCAGTCGGAAGGCTGAATGATGAAATCATCAGAGCGATTGCATAGACCTGATAGGCATATCCATAAAATCCGTTTCCTTCATCTCCTAAAATATTCGTCAGCGGAATCCTGTAGACTACGCCTATGATTTTTGTAAGTACAGCTGCTGCTGCAAGTATCGAACCCTGGACAATATAATCATCCTTTTTCGTTCGTTTTTTCGTTGTTTGTGCCTCAGTTTCAGACATGACTTCCTCCTAGTGTCCCATTCCTTAAAATCTATTTAATATATGTATTCCATCAGCGGAAAATACCGACTTTTTCCATGATTTCTTTCTGTTTCGCTTCCATGACAACACGTTCTTCATCAACCATGTGATCGTATCCAAATAAGTGAAGCATACTGTGTGCAATCAGGAAAGCATACTCTCTTTTGGGTAAATGTCCATATTCTTCAGCCTGAGATAACACTTTTTCCTTTGAGATAACGATATCACCAAGCATCAATTCTCCGGATTCCGGATTAAAAGCTTCTGCACTTTCTTCATCAATCACGGAAAAATCTCCCCGGCTCTTCGTATTCAATCATAGGGAAAGAAAGTACATCTGTTGGGCGGTCAATTCCACGTTGTTCCAGATTCATTTCGTGAATCTGGGCATTCTCTGTTAAAAGAAGATTGATCTCTGCTTCATAAGGACAGTCTGCAAGTTCTAATGCAGCGTCAATAACTAATGCGGCAATCTCTTCTGTATCAAAGTCTAACTTTATAGTCCCCTCTTCTTCGATAAAAAGACTCATCCTTTTTTCCTCCTGTTTTCTCTCGGTCTGGACGATTTCTTTCTCATAGTCCTCATATGCTTTTACAATTTTCTGAACTAATGGATGTCTTACAACATCTTTGCTTGTCAGCGTACAGATGTTGATCCCTTCCAGATCTTTTACAACCTTTACAGCAACATCAAGTCCGGATATTGTTCCGGATGGAAGATCTTTCTGCGTAGAATCACCTGTAATGACAACTTTGGATCCAAAACCAATTCTTGTTAAGAACATCTTCATCTGGGCCGGCGTTGTATTCTGTGCTTCATCGAGGATGATGAACGCATTATCTAAAGTACGTCCGCGCATATATGCCAAAGGAGCAACTTCAATCAATCCTTTTTCAGAATTCTTAAGAAAACTGTCAGCTCCCATAATCTGATAAAGTGCGTCATATAAAGGTCTTAAATACGGATCAATCTTGCTTTGCAGGTCACCCGGAAGAAATCCCAGTTTCTCTCCGGCTTCAATCGCCGGACGCGTCAGGATGATTCTGCTTACTTCTTCGCGCTTGAATGCTGTGATTGCCATTGCCATCGCAAGATAGGTCTTTCCCGTTCCGGCAGGTCCGAGACCGAAAGTGATCATTCCATTACGAATTGCATCAACATATTTTTTCTGACCTAATGTTTTTGGCTTTATAGGTTTTCCCTGAAGTGTATGACAGATCAGATCTTTATCAATAGAAACAAGGGCTTCTTCCTGATCTTCAAATACGAGCGAGATTGCATAGTCTACATTCTGTTCCGTAATCGTATTTCCTCGTTTAGCAAGTTCTACAAGCTGTGTAAGTACACGCTGGGCTTTCTGTGCAGCAATTGTATCTCCTACAATCTTAGTTGCACCGTCACGTGAAATCAATGTGACATGAAAAGTTCTTTCTATTTTCTTTATATAAGTATCAAACTGGCCAAATACATTCATCTCGTATTCAGCCGGAATATCAATGATCAGTTCCGACAGACTCATCCGGTTCGTTCCTTTCTAAAGTTATTCTTTCGGTCTCTGTTTCCTCTTCAATCTGCTGATTCAGATAGAGCGTACCTGAAGCCGTTGCCTTTTCGGCAGATATATATATCTTAACATTTTTTTCATTAATTTGAATACCCTTTTCCTCTAAATCTTTACAAAAATAACGAAATCGACTGCTTAAAATCGTCTGTATCTCTTTTTTTGTATATTTTATTTTCTTGAAGCTGTATTTTTTTATTGTTTCATGACCATAAAAAACAGGAAGTGAAAAATTTTCTCCCAGTTTTAACTGATGCTCTATACAAAGTTTTTCAAAACGGTCAGATGGTTTCGGTTTCCATGTTTCTAACCGGACAGATCCGATTTGAATAAATCCGGACTTTTTTGTTTCTTTTGTATATACTTTTTTATTATGATAACAGGAAATTGTATCCAGATAAGAAATCTGTGTATCAGCGAAAATATCTGCATCGGCATGCGTATATTGATATCCGGTAATTTCACCACTGTCATCCAGGATGTCAATCCGCCCAGATACAAGTAAAGTTCCTTTCGTTACAGAATCCCCGATATGTACCTGAGGAATGCCGGTGCGTGTAATTAATTTTGTAATGATTCCATCAGTAGAAGCAACAAGATCAGCAGGTAAAGGATCTGTCTTGTTACTCTTATCTGCCTGAGTAGATGAGATAATAGGAAACGCATCTTCATTTTCTTTTATCTGTATTTTTAATCGGCTGCCGTCAAGAGAAGCAGATACCCAAACGATATCATTATATTCTTTTCGAAGGGCTTTGACAATCCCTTGACAATCTACATTTTTCTTTTGCATTCCAGGATAAATCCCCTCTTCTTTCAGAAATGTTGTTAAGGTCGTGTCGGTCCATCTTTTATTTCCCTGAAAATGAATATCCCATAGAAATTGTGAGTAACAATTGATTAGAAAAATGCATAGGAAGATGCTGATAAAGAATAGTTTTCTTTTTCGATAGCGATAAAGAAAAAAAGGAAAGCCATACCGTTTTTTTAGTATGACTTTTGTATGTGTTTTTCTGACATAGGGACGAAGCTTTCGAAAATCAGATAAACTCAAGTATAATTCATAATTTGTTCCGATACGGGTCAATCCCCAGAATCGGATGCGGTGATAACAGCAGAGATTCAGAAATCGTTCAGGGGAGTATCCTTTGATCTGAATCTTCACATAACCGGACAAATAGCGGATCAGGCAATGAATCACCCCGGATTCCTCCCCTCAGTAAATTCTAAAGATGATAATGTTCCAGATACTTTCATCTCATCATTTGTGTAATATTGAATCCGGAGTCGTTTTCCCTGGATCCGGATCTGTCCTGCCCGCGTCTGCACACGGATCAGTGTATCTGTGTATTCAATAATGCCTCGATAATTTTCAATGCATAATTCATTTCGGCCTAAAATGGTTATAACAGAAGCATTCTGAATCACATCTTTTGGAAGATCCATTGCGGATATCATCTTTTCTTTGATCTGCTCTCTGTTCATTGAAGTTTTTATATAAAAATCCTTTGTCATCAGTATATGAATGTATCACGATGTCCTATACCAGTTGTTTTCTGTGACAGATTTCTATTTATGATAAGGTTCACCGTTGATGATCCGATAACTTCTGTATATCTGCTCCAACAGAATGACCCTCATCAACTGGTGTGGAAAGGTCATCTTGGAAAAGCTTAATGCATAGTCCGATCTTGCGAGCACTTCTTTGCCCAAACCAATGGATCCACCAATGATAAATATAATATGACTGGTTCCCTGGATTCCAAGCTGATTGATCTTTGCAGAAAGTTCTTCGGAACTAAGAAGTTTTCCGTTAATCTCAAGCGTGATCACATAGGCATCCTCTTTTACATATTTCATAATGCGTTCAGCTTCTTTGTCGCGAATTGTATTTTCCACGACATCACTTGCATGGTCAGGTGTCTTTTCATCAGCTACTTCTATAATCTCCAGTTTGCAGTAACGGCTTAATCGCTTGCTGTATTCTGCGATCGCATCTCGCAGATATTTTTCTTTTATCTTTCCTACGGTTATTAATGTAATCTTCATTTTTCTGTTCTTTCTGAATAAATTTTAATCATACATGCCTGTCAACTGTTATTTTGATAAGCTGTCAGTAATTTCATAAATATAGAGTTCGTGAAGAGCTCTTGTTGCGCAAATATATTCCGCCTGATTTTTAAGCGGATTTTCTTTTGCACCGCGAAGTGCGAAAACCTGGTCAAATTCCAGCCCTTTTGCAAGATAAAATGTCGTTACTGTGAGTCCTTTCTTAAATGCGGAACTGTTACGATCTACATAAGATACGTTGATACCACGCAGTTTCAGGAGACGGCTTAAGTCAAAAGCTTCTTCTTCTGTTGTTGTGATCAGGGCAGCAGTTTCAAAGTCTCCCGGACATTTTAAATGACAGACAAGTTCATCAAGCAATTCCGTATCTGTGTTAAATGTCTTTTCTACGACTTCTTTTCCATGGCGGTCCAGTAACTCAAGATCAGATACTCCACTGACTTTTTCCGCATACCGGGCAATTTCCAATGTGTTCCGGTAACTCTTTTTGATCTCAATCGTTCGGATTTCACGTCCAAGTAATTTGGGGAGAAATCTCAGTACATCCTGTTGCTTTGTATCCAGTGTCTGTGCACGGTCTCCAAGAATAGTCATTCTACAATGAAACAAGGATTCCAGAATGGTGTATTGCAGATAAGTGTAGTCCTGCATTTCATCAATGACAAGATGCTTAATGTTCTTATGAGTTGAATTCCCACCGGAAAGACGATATTTCAGATAAAGCATAGGAAATACATCTTCATAAGGGAGCTTTCGTTTTTCGTACGGAACTTCCGGCAACAGGTCACAATCACAATCATCGAGCATCCAATTATAAATGGTGTAAATATCTTTCGTTGTGTACATCTTGTCGAACTTCATCTGAAGCATCTCCTGATCATTCTCTGAAATATTTCTGCCTTTCAGAGTTTCCCAGGAATCGATAAAATAGTCTTTTACAGCATCCATACGTTTCAATAACGGAGTCTCTGTGAATTTATAATAGAACAATTGGATCAAGTCTTCTTCTGTCAATGTCATTCCACGGAACTCAATTTCTTTGAATTTCATCAGACGATCTTCCAGAATCGCAAGGAAACCTTCTATTTCACCAATAAAATCTTTGGATTGTTTCCAGTCAAAACGATCCTGTGATTCTTGATCTGGAAATCTCATTCTGCGTTCTAATTGATCATATCTGTCTTCGCAATCAGCAGAAACACCTTTCCGAAGTTCTTTATAAGCATAGAGATCAAAACTCATTTCGCGGATATTTTCTTCTCCAAGTTCCGGTAAAATGTGTGAAATATAATCAGCGAAAACACCGTTCGGTGAAAGAATCAGCACATTAGAAGACTTTAAACTGTCACGTTCATGATATAAGAGATATGCAATTCGGTGTAAAGCAATCGAAGTTTTTCCACTTCCGGCAGCTCCCTGGATTACAAGGATTCGATCTTTTGTGTTTCGGATAATTGCATTCTGTTCTTTCTGGATCGTGCGGACGATATTTTTTAATTTCACATCACTGTTTGTTCCAAGTTCTTTTTTCAGTATATCATCATCGATCTTTGTATCACTCTCAAAGGCATAGACAAGTTCTCCATTCTGGATCTTAAACTGCCATTTTGAAAGGATCTCTCCATCCAGTCTTCCGGCAGGAGCCTCATAGCTTGCCGGCCCTTTATCATAATCATAAAACAAACTGCTGACCGGAGCTCTCCAGTCGTAAATCAATGGTTGCATGCCGTTCTTTTCAGCGAAATTTCCGATTCCAATATAAAACGGTTCCGGTTCGTCATCTCCGTCATACATAAAATCAACACGTCCGAAAAAAGGTGCATCTAACATTTTCTCAAATCTATGTTTTAATTGCAGCTTCTCATTATTAGCGTTGACCTGATGCAGAAGTGCCTGCTGATTATCATAATCTTCGTAACCATACTCATCCATCTCCGTATAATTTTCCCAGTAATATTCCTGCATGTTATCAATCTCTTTCTGTCCATCAGAGAGAGACTGCCCTATTTCTTCCAGTCGTTTTTGTAACTTTATCTCAACATCTTCAAGGAAGCATCTTCCATCAAATCGATTGTCATTGCTGTTATAATTCGTCATATGTTTTATATTTCCCCCAAAATAGATTTTTGCTTCTTAGGTTTATTGCAAACATTTGGCTTATTATTTTACCATATCTTCGAACAGGTTGTCATCTAATTTGAGCAAAATTGCTGTATGTCACAAAAACTTTTCCGTTGTCTGCCTCAAATTATAACACGAACAAATTCATTTTTAATATATTAAAAATATCCTGACAAGCACAGAGTTTTCTGTATCCTGTCAGGATATTCTGTTTTCAAATTCCGATTTTCTCAAAGAAGCTTACGCTCCTATGTACAATCTTCCTTCTATTATTTATTTCTCAGATATTCATCAATACCTTTGGCACCTGCTTTACCAGCTCCCATAGCAAGGATAACTGTAGCAGCTCCTGTAACAGCATCTCCACCGGCAAATACGCCTTCTTTAGATGTCTGTCCATTCTCTTCCTCTGCAACGATACATTTTCTGCGGTTTGTTTCCAGACCTTTTGTTGTAGAAGAAATCAGCGGGTTTGGTGATGTACCAAGAGACATGATAACTGTATCAACTTCGATGTCATACTCAGGATCCCTCAATTTCAACCGGACGTCTTCTTCCGGATGCATCTGGCTCACCAAGTTCCATCTTGATCACTGTCATGCTTGTGATATTACCGTTCTCGTCAACATTGATCTTCTTCGGATTTGTAAGAAGATCGAAGATGATTCCTTCTTCTTTTGCATGATGAACTTCTTCTGCTCTTGCAGGAAGCTCTGCTTCACTTCTTCTGTATACTACATGAACTTCTGCGCCAAGACGAAGAGCTGTTCTTGCAGCATCCATAGCTACGTTACCACCACCAACAACAGCTACTTTCTTACCGGCAGCGATCGGTGTATCGTAATCATCACGGAAAGCTTTCATCAGGTTACTTCTTGTCAGGTATTCATTTGCGGAGAATACTTCGTTTGCATTCTCTCCCGGAATTCCCATGAACATTGGAAGTCCGGCACCGGATCCGATGAATACTGCCTCGAATCCTTCTTCTTCCATCAGCTGATCGATTGTTGTGGATTTACCGATCACAACGTTTGTCTCGAATTTAACTCCTAGTTCTTTTACCTTCTCAATCTCTTTTGCAACGACTTTCTGTTTTGGAAGACGGAACTCAGGAATACCATATACAAGTACTCCACCGAGCTCATGTAATGCTTCGAATACTGTTACATCGTATCCGAGTTTTGCAAGGTCTCCGGCACATGTAAGTCCGGACGGACCAGAACCGATAACGGCTACTTTGTGACCGTTCATAGTCTCAGCACCTTCTGGTTTGATATCGTTCTCAAGTGCATAATCAGCAACGAAACGCTCCAGTTTTCCGATAGAAACAGGCTCACCTTTGATTCCACGGATACATTTTCCTTCACACTGGGATTCCTGCGGGCAAACACGTCCACAGATAGCCGGAAGTGCACTGGATTTACCAATGATCTTGTAAGCTTCTTCGATATTTCCTTCTTTTACCTGCTGGATAAATGCCGGAATGTTGATGGATACAGGACAGCCCTGGATACATTTTGCATTCTTACAGTTAAGGCATCTTGTAGCCTCTTCCATTGCTTCTTCTTTGTTATAACCGAGACAAACTTCTTCAAAGTTTGTTGCACGTACTTTTGGATCCTGCTCTCTTACAGGTACTTTTTTCATCATATCAGCCATTATTCGTCACCTCCACAATGTCCGCATCCGCCGTGATGTGTATCGCCTTCCTGAAGTTTCAGCATCGCGCGTCCTTCTTCAGATTTGTACATCTGGCTTCTCTTCATTGCCTGATCAAAGTCAACAAGGTGTCCGTCGAACTCTGGTCCGTCAACGCATGCAAATTTGATCTCATCACCAACCTGAAGACGGCAGGCACCACACATACCTGTTCCGTCTACCATGATCGGGTTCATGCTGACGATTGTCGGAATCTCAAGTTTCTTTGTTAAGAGACAGACGAATTTCATCATGATCATCGGTCCGATTGCAACGCAGACATCGTATTTATTTCCATTGTTTACAAGTTCTTCTACCATAGTTGTAACCATTCCTGCGTGTCCGTAGGAACCGTCATCTGTACATGGATAGTAGTTGCCTGCAACAGCTTCCATCTGATCTTCAAGGATCAGCATATCTTTTGTCTTAGCACCAACGATAACATCAGCATCGATTCCGTGTGCTTTCAACCATTTTACCTGTGGGTAAACCGGAGCAGCCCCAACTCCACCGGCTACAAACAGCATCTTCTTATTCTTAAGGGACTCAAGGTCTTCATGAACAAACTCAGAAGCGCATCCGAGTGGACCCGTGAAGTCACGGAAACTGTCTCCGGCTTTGAGTTCTCCCATTTTCACTGTAGAAGCTCCAACTTCCTGGAAAACGATTGTGATTGTTCCTGCTTCTCTGTCATAATCACAGATTGTCAGCGGAATACGTTCGCCTTTCTCGTCCATTTTAACGATGACAAACTGACCAGGCTGACAGTGACTTGCTACACGTGGTGCATGAACATCCATCAGATAAATCTTATCAGCCAGTTTTTCAGCTTTTAATATCTTATACATGTTTTTCCTCCTTGTAAATAAATCGACGTTATTGTCTTCAAACATTGTGTAAACAATAACAGCTCGCTCTTTGTTAATAATACGACACTTCAGCTATGAATTCAAGTAAAACATACGGGCAGACACACAATTTCATGCATCTACCCGTATTGTTTAAGACAAGTTTACCGTGTTATCTTATTTTATAAGAACACTGAAACCTTTATTAATTTTTGATTTTAGAAATCAACTTCTGTTCCGTAGTATGTACATGTAAGAAGTTTAGCCATAGCAGCCGGATCGATTGCACGTGGGTTGGATCCTGTACAGGCATCTCCTACAGCCAGTTCTGCAATCTTGTCAACTTTCTTCTTTGAATTCTTCTTCATTGATTCCGAAGTCTTTCAGAGTCTTAGGAATGTTCAGTCTTACATTGAACTCATCAATCTTCTCAACAAGGCTGTTGATCAGAGCCTGCTCAGATGTTCCGGCAAGTCCCATTCTGCGTGCGATTTCAGCATAACGTTTTGCAGCTACAGGATCTTTTGCGTTGTATTTGATAACGTATGGAAGGTAAATTGCGTTAGCACATCCGTGCGGAATATGTCCTGTAGAGAATGCAGCACCTGTTTTATGAGCCATTGAATGAACGATACCAAGTAATGCATTAGAGAATGCCATTCCTGCAAGGCACTGTGCATAATGCATCTGCTCTCTTGCAACCATATCACATTTGTAAGATCCTGGCAGATAATCAAGAACCATCTCAATTGCCTGCAGTGCAAGTGGATCTGTGAATGGTCCGTTCAGTGTGGATACATATGCTTCAATTGCATGTGTAAGAGCATCCATACCTGTATATGCAACCTGTTTAACCGGGAGTCCTGCAACAAGGTCAGGATCAACGATTGCAACATCTGGTGTGATATTAAAGTCAGCCAGTGGATATTTCACACCAGTCTGATAGTTTGTGATAACTGAGAATGCTGTAACCTCTGTAGCTGTTCCTGAAGTTGTAGGAATTGCTGCAAATTTAGCTTTCTGTCTCAGTTCCGGGAAGCTGAATGGTGTGATCAGGTCTTCAAAGGAGATCTCCGGGTACTCATAGAATGCCCACATAGCTTTCGCTGCATCGATTGGTGATCCACCACCCATAGCAACGATCCAATCCGGCTCGAAAGCACGCATTGCTTCTGCACCTTTCATAACAGTCTCAACTGACGGATCTGGCTCAACACCTTCAAACAGCTGAACTTCCATTCCGCCTTCTTTCAGATAATTAACTGCTTTATCCAGGAATCCCTGACGTTTCATAGAACCGCCACCAACTACAAGAATGGCTTTCTTTCCTTTCAGGTTCTTCAGTTCTTCCAGACATCCTTTTCCATGATAAATGTCTCTTGGTAAGCAAAATCTACTCATAACAAATCTCTCCTTTTTTATGTAGTATTGTTATTTTTTTAACAGATATTATTATAACTCCGTATACTAAAAAAAGCAACCCTATTTTGGAAAATTTACATAACATTTTCCAAAATCAAGGTTGCTTTCTAGTTACTTTACACAGTTTACTTAATATGTAGTAATATAGTTTCGTGTTGTTACTTCCGTTGCTTTTCCATTTTTATCGTTCACGAGAATTGCTGAAAAAGTTGTTTGTGAATTTTCTGGCATATCAATCGGGTCAGTATATTTCTCAGAGGATGCGGTTGGAGTTGAACCGTCCATCGTGTAGTATGCCGTATATCCATCCGGTACCGTAATCGTGATCTGAGTGGCTGTACTATATTGTCCGGTTGATGGAGAAACTGCCGGAGCGTCTACAAGTGGAAATTCAATGGAATATTTCGCACTGGAAACAGCACTTGGTATTCCCTTTTTATTAACAGCAATTGCACGGATCTCTGTGTCACCTTCGGACTGAAGCAAAACAGCTTCTTTGTATTCTGTACTTGACTCCGTCGGATCAGAACCATCTGTTGTATAATAAATCGTTCCGCCTGTAGCAGATGTTAATGTTACCTGCTGTACTTCATCATAGGTTCCTTCTTTCAAACTGAATTTAGGAGCAGATGAAACATAATCATTCATAGCAGATAATACATTCTTATCTTCACAATCTTGCAGGAGATCAGAAATCTTATTCGGCTGTTCTGTTTTTTCATAGAATTTTACTGCAGCTTTATAGAGATTTACATTCGACGGTTGTGTCTCCAGTGCGTTGAGATAGACGCTCTCTGCACTGTCCAGATCATCCTGGGCAACATAGATATTAGCAAGTCCGGTATAAGCCTCTGCCTTTGATTTATCCTTTATAATTGCTCTGTTAAAATAATTCTCTGCAGAAGTATAGTTACTATTCTGCAGTGCGGCATTCCCTTTTTTGATCATGCCTGTATAGGAATTCTGATATCCGATATAAATTCCGACACCAACCAGAAGAATGAGCAGGAAAAAAACCGTAAGTAATTTTTGGCGTTTTTTTCTGGCAGCTTCTTGTTTTTTGATCTGCTGCAGGCGTCTGCTTTCAGTAGATGTCCGGCGCAGATTCTCTGTTGACTGACGTGCATCCTGATAACGCTTTGCATCTGTTTTCTGACGTTGTCTTTGCGCTCTCTGGCGCCGTAGCTGCTCTCTTCGCTCTTCTCTTACTTTATCCAGTTCCGCCTGGCTTAAGACGCGTGTGGAATTAGGATTCGATCGTTGATTTTGCCGATTTCTGTTTTGTTGGTTTTGGCTCACATTCTGTCTTCGGACTACATCTGCCTGGATCTGACGTGTAGCTCCGGCTACTGAGCCTTTCACTTCGCGTGCGAGTACATCTTCCAGAGGGTTATAATCTGGTACAATCTGTACTTCAGCACCGCATACGGGACAAATCAACTGATCGTCTGGTATATTTGCTCCGCAATGTGTACACCTCATTTACAAGTTCCTCCTACTTACGAACTGTTTCAACGCAATTATTCATCAGCATTGCAATTGTCATTGGACCAACACCACCCGGTACCGGCGTGATTGCAGAAGAATGAGGTTCAACATCCGCAAAATCAACATCTCCGCAAAGATGGTTTGCTTCATCACGATGCATTCCTACATCGATGACAACAGCTCCCTCTTTGATATATTCAGATGTGATAAAACGCTCTTTTCCAATTGCAACAATCAGGATATCTGCTCGTTTTGCTACTTCTTTAAGATCTTTTGTTCGGGAATGTGCAACGGTTACAGTTCCATTTTCACGAAGCAAAAGGGCTGCCATTGGTTTACCGACGATATTGCTTCGTCCAATGATCACACATTCTTTTCCTTCGATCGAAATATTCGATCTTTTCAAAAGCTGAATGATTCCGGCCGGAGTACAGGATAAAAATCCTTTTTCTCCGATCCAGAGTCTTCCAACACTTACAGGATGGAATCCATCTACATCCTTATCCGGTGAAATCGTACGGATGATCTTATCTTCATCAATATGATCCGGTACCGGAAGCTGTACAAGAATTCCGTTTACGCTTTCATCCGCATTTAACTCTTCTACTAATTTAATCAGTTCTTCTTCCGAAGTCTCTTCCGGAAGTTCATATGATCTGGATTCTACCCCGATATAGGCGCATGCCTTTTTCTTGTTTCTGACATATACAGAAGAAGCCGGATCACTTCCCACCTGAATCACAGCAAGGCAAATATCAATGCCTTCTGTCTTAAACTGTGCTACTTCTTCTTTCAACTCATCTTTAATCTGCTGAGAGATTAATTTACCATCTATCAACTGTGCCATGTGTATCTCCTTAATTAATTATCTAACTCCACGAAAACAATTGGCATTGCCGGTCAAAAAATACTATGACCGGCAGCCAATCATAAAAAACTTTAGAAAAGTCCGGTGATCTTTCCGTCATCTGTAACGTCGATTCCGTTTGCAGCAGGAACTTTTGGAAGTCCAGGCATTGTCATAACAGCTCCCGTCAGTGCGACAACAAAACCGGCTCCTGCACTTACATATACTTCACGGATATGAATATCAAAGTTTTCAGGTCTTCCAAGCTTTGTAGCGTCATCTGAAAGAGAATACTGATTCTTTGCCATACAGATCGGGAAAGAACCAAATCCCATAGATTCAATCTTGGCGAGCTGTTTCTCAGCTGCAGGTTCATATACAACATCATGTGCGCCGTAAATCTCCTGTGCGATTGTACGGATCTTGTCTTTCAGAGAAAGCTCATCATTATAAAGCGTATGGAAATCACTTTCTTTTGTCTCAAGTGTCTCAAGAACCTTCTGCGCAAGATCTAAACCGCCTTCTCCGCCTTTCTCCCACACTTCTGAGAGGGCAAACTCGCATCCGCGTTCACGACAGAATTTTTCAATAAATGCATTTTCAGCGTCCGTATCTGTTACAAATGAATTCAGTGTAACGATTACCGGTACACCGTATTTCTGAATATTTTCAATATGTTTCTCAAGATTTACAATACCTTTTGCAAGGGCATCCAGGTTCTCTTCTGCAAGGTCAGCCTTCGCAACGCCACCGTTATACTTTAATGCACGTACTGTTGCAACTAAAACTACTGCGTCTGGTTTCAGACCTGCCATACGGCATTTGATATCAAAGAATTTCTCAGCGCCAAGATCTGCACCAAATCCTGCTTCTGTGACAGTGATGTCACTTAACTTCAGAGCCATCTTTGTTGCACGTACACTATTGCAGCCATGTGCAATGTTTGCAAATGGACCGCCATGTACTAAAGCCGGTGTATGTTCAAGTGTCTGGATCAGGTTTGGCTTGATCGCATCTTTCAGAAGTGCGGCCATAGCACCTGTTGCCTGAAGATCATCTGCTGTAACAGGTTCTCCCTTGAAATTGTAAGCAACAATGATTCTTCCAAGTCTGCGTTTAAGATCAGCAAGATCATCTGCAAGACAGAGGATCGCCATGATCTCAGATGCCACTGTAATGACAAAATGATCTTCACGGACCATACCGTCTGTTTTGCGTCCAAGTCCGACAACAATATTTCTGAGAACACGATCATTCATATCGACACAACGTTTCCATACAACCTGTCTTGGATCAATACCAAGTGTATTTCCCTGCTGGATATGATTATCGAGCATTGCTGCAAGAAGGTTGTTTGCTGAAGTGATCGCATGAAAATCTCCTGTAAAATGCAGGTTCAGATCTTCCATAGGAACGACCTGGGCATATCCGCCACCGGCTGCTCCACCTTTGATTCCGAAACATGGTCCGAGAGATGGCTCGCGAAGTGCGATCATTGCATTTTTTTTCCAAGTTTTGCAAATGCCTGTCCGAGACCTACAGATGTTGTAGTCTTACCTTCTCCGGCTGGAGTAGGATTGATTGCTGTTACAAGTACAAGCTTTCCATCCTCGTTATCTTTGATTCTGTTCCAGAGTTCATCGGAAAGTTTTGCCTTATATTTTCCATAAAATTCAAGTTCATCTTCTGAAATACCGGCCTGTACCGCTACCTCTTTGATGTGTTTCATTTCTGCTTCCTGTGCAATCTGAATATCTGTTTTCATCTTTCCCTCTCCTTTGTATCACTTTTGGTGTTTTTAGATTTTACGAAGTCTGATTCTGCATATATTCTGCAAATTCTTCTTTTGTCATAAGCACTTTTCTTGGTTTTGTTCCTTCCTCCGGACCTACAACACCGGCTTCACATAGCTGGTCCATAATTCTGGCAGCACGGTTGAAACCAATCTTGAACATCCTCTGAAGCATACCAATCGATGCTTTTTCCTTGTCGATGATCAGATTCCCTGCATCTGCAAAATAGACATCCCTGCTGTTCTCGCTGTCCTGCTGTCCCGGAAGCATCCCCTGACCCGGAAGATCTGCGCTGCTTGAAATCTGTTCTTCTAGTTCATTACTGTACGAGGTATTTCCGTTCTTGTCAATCAAATAATCAACAACTTTTTGAACTTCTTCGTCCGAAACGAAAGATCCCTGCACCCTGACAGGTTTTGGATATCCGGATGGATAAAAGAGCATGTCTCCCTTTCCCAGAAGCTTTTCAGCACCATTCATATCGATAATGGTTCTTGAATCGACACCTGATGATACAGAAAAAGCAATTCGGGAAGGCATGTTTGCTTTGATCAATCCGGTAATAACATTTACAGATGGTCTCTGTGTTGCAAGAATCAAATGAAGTCCCGCTGCTCTGGCCAACTGTGCCAGACGACAGATAGCACCTTCTACTTCTCCCGGAGCAACCATCATAAGATCAGCAAGCTCGTCAATGATAATTACAATCTGAGGAAGCTTTTTCTGAATCTCCGGTCCGGTTTCCCCATGTTTGACCTTTTCATTAAAGCCCTTTAAATCACGTACATTGTACTGTGCAAAAAGTTTGTAACGCTTTTCCATTTCAGCAACTGCCCAGTTCAAAGCACCTGCCGCCTTCTTCATATCTGTGACAACCGGAATCATCAGATGTGGAATTCCGTTATATACACTTAGTTCCACAACCTTTGGATCGACAAGGATCAGTTTAACATCATCAGGATCTGCCTTATAAATAACACTCATGATCAGAGTGTTGATGCAGACAGATTTACCGGATCCCGTTGCACCTGCAACAAGAAGATGCGGCATCTTGGCAATGTCAGTCACAACAACCTTTCCGGCAATATCTTTACCAACTGCAAATGAAATTGGCGATTTACTGTTTTTGAACTCTTTTGACTCCAGCAGATCTCCCAGCATAACCGCTGTATTTTCACTGTTCGGAACTTCGATACCGACCGCGGCTTTACCAGGGATTGGAGCTTCAATTCTCAGATCTGCAACTGCAAGATTTAGCTTGATATCATCTGCAAGTCCAACAATCCGGCTTACTTTTACGCCCTGTTCCGGTTGAAGTTCATATCTTGTAACAGATGGACCACAGCTTGCGTTTGTTACATGTACTCCAACTCCAAAATTCTGTAGTGTCTGTTCCAGTTTTAAAGCCGTGGCACGAAGGTGTTCATCCGAATCACCGCCGCCTTTCTTCCCCTTCTTTAACAGATTCAGCGGAGGTGTATGATAAACCGGCCGTGGTTTTTGCTCCTGTTCCCGTATGGTCTGTTCTACACTGGCTGTCTCTGCGGCAACTGCCTGCGCGTCTTTTTTGCTGCTTTTTCTGGAATGCTCCTGTTTTATCTCCGGGCTATTTTCAATCATAGGATCCGCAGCCGGATCATGTTCAGAACTCATCTCGTTTTCTTGTCGGGAAGCGGGTGTCTGTACCGGTTCAAGATGCAGTGCATCGTCAAACGGAATCTCTTCTTGTACATCCATTGCCGGTTCTGCTCTGTTAATGACAAAATGATCTTCAAAGGAATCCGTCAGATCTTTTGAATCTGGCTCTTTCTCCGGGACAAGTTCTGTCATTTCAGGTGATTTTGGAGTACGCCCAAAGCCACCAACAGGTGATTCTTCCTCCGAAAGAAGCGTTGTGGCGAACGTAATACCTGATGCTTTAAGGTCTGTCCGCTTTGTACGTTTCTTTTTCTCACTTGGAGAAGATGCATCTGCCTGTGAAGTTTCGGCGTTTTCTCTTTGCTTCAACGCAAGGGCCTCTTTACGGGCATCCCTCTCAAGTGTACGGATCTCAGCAGTTTCCTGATGTTTCCGTTTCACTTCCTGGTAAGCTTTCTTTCCCTGTCTTCCAAGTGGAGGCTAATAAAGAACGTTCTGTTACCAGAATGATACAAATGATTGAGAAAATGATCAAAATAACATAAGTACCTGCTTCTCCGATCAGTGGACATAAAATACTGATCAGAATTCCGCCAAGTAATCCACCCGCATTTTTATCAGCACTGGAATCTTTGTAGTAAGATAAAACAGATGTCCCGGCGGTATATGGATGAAACATCAATTCTAAAATTCCACAAAGGAGAATGACCAGAACAATTGCGGCACCTACTTTTATGTAAGCATGAGGATTTCCTTTATTGGAAATATAAAAAGCAACTGCTCCGAAAAATACAAATGGAAATAAATATGCCATTGCTCCTACAAGTCCAAATCCTACAGAAGAAATTGCTCCTCCCGCTATGCCACCCATACCGAAATTACTCAGGATAAGAAGGATACAGATGGCAAGGGAACCCAATAGAAGAATCTCTGAACGAATTTCCTGACTTTGTGCTGTATTTATATGATTTGAAGTTCTTTTTGTCTTACTGCCAGAACTTTTCTTTGTGGAGGCAGAAGCTTTTTTTGCTGTCGATGTTTTCTTAGTTGTTGCATTTTTTGCTGCTTTCGCTGTGTTGTTCGTAGAACTTTTTTTCGTGTTTGTAGATTTTGCAGCCATCTGATTCCCCCTTAATTATTATACCATTGTACTGATTCAATCAAACGATAGATTGAATACATACTATTTCAAGTATAACATCAATTAAAATTCATGTCATTACAAAATTTCTTTGATCAGATGCCATTTTTTTGTTCTATATTTACATTTCCGAAGGTTTTTCCCGTTTTTCATCAATCAATTCATAGAGTTTTTTAAATGCCTGGTGAATGCCTCCGACTTCGTCGATGATCCCTTCTCTTACAGCTTCTTCTCCTTCTAACAGTGTTCCTACATCTTTTACAAGCTGCGTAGGGTTCAACATCAGATCAACAAGACGTTTTTCTGTGATTTTAGAGTGTACAGCAATAAATATCCTGGCAATTCTGTCCTGTGTACGTTCCATATTTCTCAGACTCTGTGTCACACCGATAAAAGTACCGTTTGAACGAACCGGATGAACAACCATGGTTCCTGTCGGTACAATAAAGGAATAATCTGCCGAAACAGCAAGAGGACCGCCAATAGAATGACTTCCACCAAGGACAAGAGAAACGGTTGGTTTTCCCAAAGAAGCTATCATCTCCGCAATTGCAAGTCCAGCTTCCACATCTCCACCCAGTGTATTTAATAAAATGAGAACCCCCTCTACTTCATCGCTTTCTTCAGCTTCAGCCAGTTGTGGAAGTAAATGTTCGTACTTTGTTGCTTTTGTATTATTTGATACTGTTTCATGTCCTTCAATTTCACCTATAATTGTCAGAAGACGAATTTTGTAATTCTTTTTATTTTCATTTAACATTAACGCACCAAATTCTTTGATTTCATCTGATTTTTGCTTTTTTTCCTCGCTCATATAAATATGCCTCCTGTTGAAAGTAAATAAATACTATTACTAGAATGCACAGAATACGGGGAAAATATGTATTGTATCCAATTCTGCATATCAATCTCCACAATTTAAGCAAAAGAGCTAACTACTGTTTAGAAACCTACAATTCGGATACAAAAAACAGGAGGTATGGATACAAAATCATGGGAATCCATACCTCCCGAATCATATGTTATTTATATTAATCTTCCAGTGCCTGTTCTACATCGGCAATCAGATCTTCGATATTCTCAATTCCAAGACTGAAACGAATCAGATCTGGCTGTACACCTGCTTCCAACAGTTCCTGCTCATTCATCTGTCTGTGTGTATGACTTGCAGGATGAAGTACACAGCTTCTTGCGTCTGCTACATGAGTTACAATCGCAACCAGTTTTAGTTTGTCCATCATCTTAACTGCTGCTTCTCTTCCGCCCTTTAATCCAAAAGTAATAACACCGCATGTTCCATCCGGCATATATTTCTGAACGAGGTCATAATCTTTACTTCCCGGAAGTGATGGGCAGTTAACCCATGCTACTTTCTCATGTCCCTGGAGATACTGAGCCATCTTTACAGCGTTCTCACAATGTCTTGGCATTCTCAAATGAAGACTCTCGAGTCCAAGGTTCAGAAGAAATGCATTCTGTGGAGACTGGATCGATCCAAGATCTCTCATCAGCTGTGATGTCGCTTTTGTTATATAAGCAGCTTTGCCAAACTTTTCTGTGTATACAATTCCGTGATAAGTCTCATCCGGTGTTGTAAGTCCGGCAAACTTATCTCCATAAGCAGCCCAGTCAAAGTTTCCACTGTCAACGATTGCTCCACCAACACAAGCTGCATGACCGTCCATATATTTTGTTGTTGAATGAGTAACAATATCTGCACCCCATTCAAAAGGACGACAGTTGATTGGTGTTGCAAATGTATTATCTACGATTAACGGAACATGATGTGTATGTGCAGCTTTTGCAAATTTCTCAAAATCAAAGAATAGTCAATGCCGGATTGGCAATTGTCTCTCCAAAAACAGCCTTTCGTATTCTCCTGAAATGCCGCACTCAGTTCTTCCTCTGTGCAGTCTGGGTCTACGAAAGTTGCTTTTACTCCCATCTTGCGGATTGTATGAGCAAACAGGTTGTAAGTACCGCCATACAACGCAGATGCACATACGATATGATCACCTTCTTCAGCAATATTCATAATCGCATAAAAGTTTGCTGCCTGTCCGGAAGAAGTCAGCATTGCTGCTACTCCACCCTCCATATCACAGATCTTTGCTGCTACTGCATCATTCGTCGGATTCTGAAGTCTGGTATAAAAATATCCGGACTCTTCAAGATCAAACAAGTCTTCCCATCTGATCACTGCTGGTATAACGGAAGGTTGTGCTTTGTACGATCGGGAGTACACGTGGTTCACCGTTTCCCGGATTGTAACCGGACTGTACACATTTAGTTTCCATCTTGTAATTACTCATCATTGTCCCCCATTTCTTATAACTGATTATTCGTTCCAGTTATGGTATACGTCCTGAACATCATCATCTTCATCAAGAAGATCAAGTGTTTTCTGGATGTTTTTAATATCTTCTTCTTTTGTAAGATCAACATATGTCTGTGGAATCATTGTAACTTCAGCAGAAACCATAGGGATTCCGGCTTCTTCCATCTTCAGACGAACATCACTGAAGTCTTCCGGTGCTGTTAATACTTCGTAGCTGTCTTCTTCTTCGTTAAAGTCTTCAGCACCTGCATCAAGTACAGTCATCATAAGATCATCAGAGTCCATATCGCACTCTTCTTTATCAATAATGATCTGTCCTTTTTCATCGAACATGAAAGATACACATCCAGGTGTTCCTACGTTTCCGCTTCCCTTTGTAAATGCATTTCTTACATTGGAAGCTGTACGGTTCTTGTTATCTGTAAGAGTCTTAACGATAATAGCGGTTCCGTTCGGTCCATATCCTTCATATGTAATACGCTCATAGTTATCAGCAGTTCCTTCTCCGGCAGCTTTTTTGATATTTCTCTCGATTGTATCATTCGGCATGTTGTTTGCTTTTGCTTTTGCAATAACATCACGAAGTCTGCTGTTGTTTGTCGGATCAGCACTTCCACCTTCCTTAACAGCAATTGCAAGTTCACGTCCGATCTTTGTAAAAATCTTTCCTTTCGCTGCATCATTCTTTTCTTTCTTATGCTTGATATTCGCAAATTTAGAATGTCCTGACATATTCTGATTCTCCTTTTCTATTGTATCAATGTATTTTATATAAATTCACTTGCATTTACAGATACACACTAAGTTCTGTAAAGCACTATCCTTATGATTTTACCACGCTTTTTTTGTTCTGTAAAGAATTTGGTTGGATTTATGTAGTAAGATCCAGACTGATTCTTATTGCTTGGTCAATTTTTTTCATTCGTTCCTGATCGATATGACAGACATATTCTCTCAGTCTTTTCTTGTCAATTGTACGGATCTGTTCCAGCAGAATGACTGAATTTTTCATAATGTTATAATCATTTGTACAGATTTCAATATGTGTCGGCAATTTTGCCTTATTCATCTTCGACGTAATTGCGGCACAGATGATGGTTGGACTATGTCTGTTGCCTATGTTATTCTGTATTATAAGTACCGGCCGGATTCCACCTTGTTCGGAACCAACGACAGGACTAAGATCTGCGTAATAAATGTCGCCACCGCTTAATTATCAATTCATTCACACTCCGATATTCCAGTTACTTTTCGTATTTGTTCTCTGATTCTTCTCAGAACCTTTTGTTTTTTTCTAAGAACATACTAAAGTATCTCCGGTTTTATCGGATGTATGCATGTCAACCGGATTCTTTCAATTATTCCGGTTATTCGAAATAATCAATCTGTTTTACGATCGTGCCGTTTTTATAATACTCTCTCGGAACACGTTTGCTCAGATCACAGACAAATTCATAATTGAATCTTCCACTCAGATCAGAAAGATCTTCTACACGGATAATGGCGTCCTTGTCTTTTCCGACCAGAGTAACCGGATCCATGAATTTTGCTCCCGGAATCTCTGTTACATCTACCATAAACTGATCCATGCAGACTCTTCCTACAATATCTGCACGTTTTCCATGGATAAGAACATATCCTTTATTTGAAAGGGAACGCGGATATCCGTCACCGTATCCGACGGGAATCGTAGCAATCCGCATCTTCTTTGGCGCGACGAAAGTTCCACCGTAACTGATGGAAGTTCCTTTTTCCACATCCTTTACAAAGCTGATATGGCTGATTAATTCCAATGCCGGTTTCAGGTCAACAGCATCTTTTTTCACTTCATCTGACGGATACATTCCATAAATAGAGATCCCGGCTCTGGCAAGATCATGCTTCATATCCGGAAAATCAATAATTCCGGCACTGTTATCACAATCATAATAGGAAATCTGAACTCCATTTTTTTCTAACTGTTCTTTCATCCAGAGGAATTTTTCATGTTGGGCAAATGTATAAGACTTGTCAAATTCATCTGCCTTTGCAAAGTGTGTGAACATTCCTTCCATTTTAATATTAGGAAGTTTGCTGATTCTGGAAATTGTCTCAACACTCTCTTTACTTACTTTGAATCCAATTCGTCCCATTCCTGTATCAATTTTTATGTGAAGAAATGCGGTCTTTCCTGACCTTGCGGCAGCATCAGCCATTCCCTTGGCCATCTCTTCTGTATAAACTGCTGCACGGATTTCTTTTTCAACCATTTCTTCATACTCATCAGGAAAAACACAGCCAAGAATCAAGATTGGTTTCTTGATTCCATGTGCTCTTAAAGTTCTTGCTTCTCCCATGCATGCTACAGCGTAGCCCCAGATATAAGGCGTTTCCTCAAACATTTCCGCAAGAGGAACTGCTCCGTGTCCGTATGCATCCGTCTTGATAACAGCTATTAAACGTCCCTCCTGACCAATGCGATTTTTCATCTGTTCCATATTATATGCAATTGCGTCCAGATTGATCCGGGCACATACTCTGTTATACTGTTTCATAATTTATCTGCACTCCTTTGCATTCTTCATTGCATCGGCCATACCCTGAATCAGGTCTCTGGCTAATACGCTGTAACTTCCTTTGCTCTTTTTCGCTTCATCTCCACCACAGGCATGTAGGAAAACTCCAACAGTAGTGGCTTCAAATGGTGCCATATGCTGTGCAAGAAGTCCTGCAATCGTTCCGGCGAGAACGTCTCCGGAACCACCTTTTGCCATAGAGTTATTACCAGCGAGATTTACAAATCTCTGCCGATTTGTCTGTGCGACAACAGTACGACTGTCTTTTAACACACAGATTATGGATGATTTTGTATCCGGTCCGGATTGTTTTATGATCTGATCAAGTGCCTGAAAGCGATCTTCCATGATCTTATCAATACTCCATCCGGTCAGTCTTGACATTTCTTTCATATGTGGAGTTAAAATCACAGGTGCACAACATTGATTTAATAACTCTATATTCCTGCTCAGTAAATTAAGTCCATCGGCATCTATGACACACGGACAAGATACATTTTTCAATACATTTTTCAATATCTTTTCGGAAATCTGTCCCATTCCAAGTCCACAGCCAATACAAACCACATCAGCCCAGTCAAGAAGACGAGACAGCTGATTGTCATCATAAGAATCATAGCAGGATATAATGGCTTCCGGAAGAAGTTCCTGCAGTGCCAGACGGTTTTCACTTGCTGTATAAATCTGTACCAGACCGGCACCAACTGTATAGGCAGCACAGGCAGAAAGAAATGCAGCACCAGCCATCCCGGGACTTCCGGTGATCATAAGAACTTTTCCATAACTTCCCTTGTGCGAATTCATCATTCTCGAAGGAAGAAGTTTTTCAAGATCATTTTTGTCAAAGGTATAACAAACATCCAGCCGATTCGAAAAATATTTCGGATCAATTCCAATCGCAACCGGAATGCTCTCTCCTGCATAGGACTTGCCAGGGAAAAGCTCACAGCCTAATTTTACACATGCCATACATACTGTAAGGTCGGCTCGAAATGCTGTACCAAGAATCTTTCCTGTTGCAGCACAGATTCCGGATGGAATATCAACAGCAACTTTTTCTGCATCCTGAAGATTCATCCAGTCGATCACATCTTTATAATGTCCTGTGATTTCACGGCAGAGTCCAACACCAAATACAGCATCAATTATTACAGTATATTCTTCATCCGGGAATTCTGTGAATACAGAAATCCCCATATTTTCTACAATCTGTTTCTGACATCGACATTCTTCACTTAAAGAAGCTTCTTTCCCTGCAAATAGTACATCTGCATGCTTTCCCTGTTCGGTTAAGAGCCTTGCTACTGCAAATCCGTCTCCACCATTGTTGCCGCTTCCACAGACAATCAGACTTTTTTCTGTGGAAATATTTTTCTTATGCATTGTCTCGACAATCTGAAGTGCTGCACGTTCCATAAGTACAAGGGATGGAATCCCAATTTCATGAATTGTGTGTGCATCAGCTTCACTCATCTGCTTCCCATTTGGAAGATATCTCATGCTTATCGCCTGACCTTTCTATCATTATTAATTCCTTTTAACATGAACAGATGCTGCGAAACCTCCTTTTGTCAGTTGGTCCCACAGCATCCTTGCAGCTTTGCTAGATTCTATTCTTTATCCTGCTGACAAAGGTTGTAAGATAACTTCATCAGTGTGTCAGATAAATGTACGTTCTCAACGACCACATCCTTTGGAAGGGAAAGGTCTGTATGTGCAAAATTCCAGATTCCCTTCACACCGTTATCTACCAGAATATCAGCCACTTCAATTGCTTTTGATTTTGGAAGTGTCAGTGCAGCAATTTCAATGTCATTATTCTTAAGAAAATCTTCCAGTTCATCAACCATACGCACAGGAATCCCCCTGATCGTTACGCCTTCCAGTCGAGGATTCACATCGAAAAGACTTTTCAGAATAAATCCGCTTCTTTCGAAGGAAGCATAGTTTGCCAGTGCCTGTCCTAAATTACCGGCACCAATGATAATAAAATTATGACATCTATCCAATCCTAAGATCTTTCCAATCTCTGTATAAAGATATTTCACATTGTATCCGTACCCCTGCTGGCCGAATCCACCGAAATTATTCAAATCCTGACGTATCTGTGAAGCCGTTACATGCATCTTCTTACTCAAGTCACTGGATGAAATTCTCTCTACGCCAGCCTCCAGCAGATCTCCCAGATATCTGTAGTACCTCGGAAGTCTGGAAATGACTGCGCGTGATATCTTTCTCTGTTCCAATTTTTAGCCCTCCACTCTTAAACTACTCTTTATTATATAAAAGAGTTAAAGTTCTGTCAAACTTTTGTTTTGCAAAAACCTTTAAAATCCATATATTTTCCTTGTATTTTCGACATTTTTCTATATAATGATAATGTTAGAAGTCAAAAAACGAGGTGAAAATATATGATACTCGCATGTCACAATATAGAAAAAGCGTTTGGGGAACGCGAAATTGTACGAGACGGCTCCTTTCATATTGAAGATCGTGAGAAAGCTGCTCTTGTCGGTGTGAATGGCGCCGGGAAATCAACAATCCTTAAGATGATCATCGGAGAAGAACCTCTTGATGGTGGAGAGGTTATTCTCGCGAAAGGAAAGACACTCGGTTATCTTGCGCAGCGTCAGGATTTAAAATCCGGAAATACCATTTATGAGGAAGTAAAAAGTGCAAAAGCGGATATTTTTGCAATGGAAGCTCAGATTCGTTCCATTGAACATGAACTGAAGCATTTGGAAGGTGAGGAATTGCAGAGCCGCCTGGAGACCTACAATCGTCTACAGTCTGAATTTGATGCAAGAAACGGTTATGCCTGCGAAAGTGAGATTACAGGTGTATTAAAGGGACTTGGGTTTACGGAAGACGATTTTAATAAACAGACAGATACACTTTCAGGGGGTCAGAAGACCCGTGTTTCTCTCGGAAAATTACTGCTTACAAGTCCGGATATCCTCCTGCTTGATGAGCCGACAAACCACTTGGATCTGAATTCCATTGCCTGGCTTGAAACATATCTGATCAATTATTCCGGAGCGGTATTTATCGTCTCCCATGACCGTTATTTCCTGAATCGTGTTGTCACAAAAGTTGTTGAGATTGACAATGCACAGGTTCGCATGTACCTTGGAAATTATAAAGATTATGCAATGAAAAAACAGCAGATCCGAGATGCACAGCTGAAAGAATACATGAATCAGCAGCGTGAGATCAAACATCAGCAGGCTGTTATTGATAAATTAAAGTCTTTCAATCGTGAAAAATCAATTAAACGTGCAGAGAGTCGTGAGAAAATGCTTGACAGGATTACGCCATTGGACAAACCGGTTGACAGTACGAAAGAAATGCATTTTACGCTGGAACCATCGCAGATCAGCGGAAATGATGTTCTTACAGTGGAACATCTCTCAAAGCAATTTGACAGTCAGGTTCTCTTCAGTGATATCAGTTTTGAAATCAAACGTGGCGAACATGTCGCTGTGATTGGTGATAACGGAACCGGAAAGACAACACTTTTAAAGATCATTAATCAGGTTATTGCAGCGGATCAGGGCGAATTCACACTTGGATCCAAAGTGACGATTGGTTATTACGACCAGGAACATCACGTACTTCATGATGATAAGACCATTTTTGATGAGATTTCTGATGACTATCCTGATCTTACCAATACACAGATCAGAAATACACTCGCTGCATTCCAGTTTACCGGAGATGAAGTGTTCAAAGAGATTCATACGTTAAGCGGTGGAGAAAAAGGCCGTGTATCGCTTGCCAAACTTATGCTTTCGGAAGCAAATTTTCTAATCCTTGATGAGCCGACCAACCATCTGGATATTACTTCCAAAGAAATTCTGGAAGAAGCATTAAATAACTACAGCGGAACGATACTTTATGTATCCCATGATCGTTATTTTATCAATCAGACCGCCTCTCGGATCCTTGAACTGGTGAATCAGACATTTGTTAATTATATCGGAAACTACGATTATTATCTGGAGAAAAAAGAAGCACTGACACTTGCTTATGCTTCTGGAAATGAAACAAATGCAGAAAATGTATCCAATTCAGGTGATTCTGCTGCATCCACTCCTGCTTCGGATTCAAAATTAAGCTGGCAGGAACAGAAGGAACAGCAGGCACGTGAACGTAAACGTAAAAATGAGTTGAAGAAAACAGAAGAAGAAATCGCAAAACTTGAAGATCGCAACACAGAGATTGACGAGGAACTGACGAAAGAGGAAGTTTATTCGAACTCTATTGAGTGCCAGAAACTTTCAACAGAACGTGCTGCAAATGAAGCAAGATTAGAAGAATTGTATGAATTGTGGGAAGAATTAGCAGAATAATGAATCTGCATAACAGTAATCGCCTGACAGCTACTACTTATGGTAACTGTCAGGCGATTTGTTTTAAGATTACATTTCTTAAATTTAGTCAAACTCGAATCGAGATCAAGGTTTGTTTCTATACTGTACCGGTGTGATATTATACAGTTTTTTAAATGTTCTGTTAAAATGCTCTACATTCTGATATCCCACAGATTCTGCAATACTTTCTACAGTTGCACTGCTGCTCTTAAGCATTGCTCTTGCCTTTTTCATACGGATTTCTTTCAGAATATCTCCGAATGTCATTCCTGATTTTTCTTTAATGTATTTTGACAAATATGGTTTTGAAAGGAAGAACTTCTCAGCAAGATCGTCCAATGTAACTTCTTTATAATTTGCGTAAATATAATTTGTAATATCTAATAATCTTTCATCCTTGCATGTCTGGGATCTCTGTACGCTATCCAATTTATTCACTGCAACAACGAGTGCTTCAATAGATGCTTTGATAATATCGGCATCAACTCCGACACCCCAGTAACGCTTCTTGTTGGAAATAACACCGACATAAGCAACAGCTCTGGAAGAAGATCCTTTTGTCAAAGAATGCTCCTCGTAAAATGCAAGTTCAAACTCGATATCAAAATAATGCTTGATTGCATTGCTGACAGCATCCAGACGTCCGTTTCCAACACCTGTGATCTTGCGGTTGCTTCCATTGTGGTGAATCGTTGCTTCTGCGACAATTCCATCTTCTTGTTTAAAGTGGCATTCATCAACACTGAAAATTGGTTTCGCATTGATGTAATGGTCTTCAAAGATATGATATACATTGTCTGGTGTAAGTTCTTCGTGAGCCTTGTCGGAAACATCTTTTACAAGATATCCGACTTCTTCTCTCATCTTTTCCGGTAAGCTGATTCCAAAGCTCTGCTTCAGGATATAGTTTACGCCACCCTTTCCTGACTGGCTGTTAATACGAATTACATCGGAATCGTATCTTCTACCAACATCCTGTGGATCGATCGGGAGATATGGAACAGTCCATGTCTGACAGTCATGCTCCTCTCTCCAGGTCATACCTTTCGCAATCGCATCCTGATGTGAACCGGAGAATGCTGTAAATACAAGATCTCCTGCATATGGCTGGCGCGGAGAAACTTTCATTCTTGTCACGCGTTCATAGACTTCACAAATGTCACTCATATTAGAGAAATCAAGTTCCGGATTCACACCCTGAGAAAACATATTCATTGCAAGTGTAATAATATCTACGTTACCTGTTCTCTCTCCGTTTCCGAACAATGTTCCTTCGATTTTATCAGCACCGGCAAGGATTCCAAGCTCAGCATCTGAAACCCCTGATCCTCTGTCATTGTGCGGATGCAGAGAAAGAATTACATTCTCTCTGTCGCGCAGATGCTTGTTAAAATACTCTACCTGACTTGCGAATACATGAGGCATAGCATTTTCCACTGTTGTAGGCAGGTTGATGATTGCTTTGTTGTCAGCTGTTGGCTGCCAGATCTCAAGAACTGCGTTGCAGACTTCCAAGGCATAGTCAACTTCTGTTCCCTGAAAACTTTCCGGACTGTACTGGAATGTAAAGTTTCCATCTGTTTCTTCTGCTAACTCTTTCAAAAGCTTTGCACCGTCAATTGCAATCTGTTTTACCTGCTCTTTATCTTTCTTAAATACCTGTTCTCTTTGTGCAACAGATGTTGAATTATATACATGGATAATAGCATGTGGAGCACCTTTGACAGCGTCAAAAGTTTTTCTGATAATATGCTCTCTTGCCTGTGTCAGAACCTGGATCGTAACGTCATCCGGAATCATGTTCTGCTCGATCAATGTTCTTAAAAACTGATATTCCGTCTCAGACGCAGCCGGGAATCCAACTTCGATCATCTTGAATCCCACATCCACGAGCAACTGGAAGAATTCCAACTTTTCATCCAGACTCATCGGCTCGATCAGTGCCTGATTACCATCTCTCAAGTCAACACTGCACCAGATTGGTGCTTTGTCAATGGAATCTTTCTTTACCCAGTCATAACATGGCTCAGGTGGCATAAAGTAAGTCTTTTCATATTTCCTCCAGTTTTCCATAATGTGTACCTCTCTTATATTTAATCAATTTAGTTGTTATTTTTTAACACTCGTTTATATTAGCACAGGAAAGTCTTAGATTGTAGTGACTATTTTAATCACCTCACTTGATCTTTTTTAATATTTCCTGCTCTTTTGATACGAATTTTCTGTAGAAAACAGGTGGAAGATATATTCCAGAACACTTTTTGAAGGTTCTCTTTTCTGCATTCTGCGTTGTATAGACGGGATATTCACGGATCAATTTGTCATTTAACGTGCAGCGAATCCTGCCGACTTGCATTCCTTTCCTTACAGGAGCATCCAATTGATCAGGAATCTCATAGTCAACAGAAATCGTTTCATCTTCTTTCAATAGGAAAGAAACAGGTGTCAGATTTGCAGTAAGAGGAATTTTGGTTCCGTTTTTACCGGGATAAGCTATCGTATCTGAATGTGCTTTTATCCCATTATTAATAAATATCCGCCGGACAGGTAATTCAATTTCAAATGTTTTATACTGATAATGATCTAAAGCATAAGTCATAAGAGTTCTCATATCGGACCATTTATAACTCTTATTATTTGGCCATCCGCAGGCAAGGAGTGCAACAATAAATGTCCGCTTATCTCTACGCAACGCACCGACATAACAATATCCGGCATCTGAAGTAAATCCTGTTTTTCCGGAAAGAGCGCCGTCCATCATATTTAAGAATGCATTATGATTATAACAGCTGAACGACCGTTTTCCTTCAACATCTTGAAACTGATAGGTTTCGGTACGCGTGATCGTAAGAAATTCTTCCTGTTTCTTAGAATTCATAATACAATAACGCATGATCCTTGCAAGATCTTCTGCTGTAGTGTGATGGATTCCATTTGAATCTGCTGCATCTAATCCATTTGGTGTGATAAAATAAGTAGAATAACAGCCGATCGTCCGCGCTTTTTGGTTCATCAGATCTGCAAATTTCTCTACACTTCCGGCAACAGCTTCTGCAATTGCAACCGCCAGAGTCATTATGTGACTCCAGCATTAAGGAATAAAGAAGATCTTTTAAATAAAACCGTTCTCCTGCAACCATTCCAAGATGTACCTTTGGCTGTGCAGCAGCCTGATCGCTTACTGTAACAATCTGATTTTCCGAATCGATCATGCCGCTTTCCAATGCAAGAATGCAAGTCATAATCTTTGTTGTACTTGCCATTGCCCGTTCTTCCTGTCCATTTTTGGAAAATAAAATACGCCCACTGTCTGCATCCATTAAGACGGCAGACAGGGCGTATAATTGTTTTAGCTCAGTAGTTCCAAAAACATGAACCGGAAAAGAAATTCCAATGATCATGCTGACAATCAGTATGCGAACAAAGAATAAATAGATTCTGAAATACCATTTTTTGAATTCTGTCATCAATTGATTTCCTGTTTATATTGGAAGCTCCATTCTTCTTTTTATTTTATGATTCCAATGCAAGTTGTAGAATTCAAAAATCAAATGTCCATACGGATCTTTGCCTCATCTTCTGCTTCTTCTTTGAAATGTTCCAGCTGCTCCGGATTCAATGACGGAAGATCATCAATCGACGGTACACTGAATCTTCTTAAGAATTCTTCCGTCGTGCCGAAAAGAATCGGTCTTCCAGGTGCATCAAGTCTTCCGACTTCTTCTACCAGACCATATTCCACAAGTTTATTTACTGCATGATCAGACTTTACTCCACGGATCTTCTCTACCTCGATCTTAGTGATCGGCTGTTTGTATGCAATGATTGACATTGTCTCAAGAAGAACGTCCGTCAGAGTATATTTCTTTGGCTGCTTTGCCACACGGATCAGATAGTCATACATTTCCTTCTTTGTACACATCTGATAAGACTTGTCCAGTTCAATGATACGGATTCCTCTGTTCTTTGATTCGTATTTCTTCATCAGATCCTGAAGTAATTCTTCGGTTGTCTGTTCATCCTGTTCGATTGCTTTCGCAATTTTACTTAGTTCAACAGACTCTCCCATTGTAAATAAAATAGCTTCAATTGCAGCCTGAAGTGTTTTTACTCCTGCCATTTACACTACGTCTCCTTTTCTCTCAATCATGATCTCACCACAAGTAGATTCTTGTTCAACATAAATTTCACCCAGCTTCATCATTTCAAGAATCGCAAGAAATGTAACAACAACATGCATTTTACTCTTCTGCTTCTGAAGAAGCTGACGGAAACTGAACCGGCGGTGTTCCTGTAAATAATCACGCACATAAAGGAACTTATCTGTGAGTGAAACTTCCTCTTTCTCAATCTTGCCAAATTTACTTCTTACCGGATCCACTTTATCTGTCTGCCGACGCATAACTTCCTGAAAAACTTTCTTTAACTGTACCATTGTCAGATCCCCAAGTAAAAGGTCAAGATCAACTGGCTCCACATATTCCAGAACTTCTTCCGGAATTGTCGGATTCTTATATAAAATCAGATCCGCATCTACCTGGCGGTCTCTGAGCTCATAAGACATGTATTTATACATTTTATACTGTAGCAGCTGTTCAACCAGTTCCTGCCTTGGATCTTCTTCCTCTCCGTCTTCTTTGACTTCTTTTGGAAGAAGCATCTTGCATTTAATATCCAACAACGTCGCTGCCATAACAAGAAATTCACTCATCACATTCAGATCTTCCCGTTGCATCTGACGGATATATTCCATGTACTGATTCGTAATCTCCACAATGGGGATATCGTAAATATCTACTTTATTCTTCTCGATCAGATGAAGGAGCAGATCCAACGGCCCTTCAAATACTTCCAGTTTTACCGGTATTCCCATAATAATCTCCTTTTATCTGCAAAGGGTGATTGCAATCACTTCTGCCGGATTGAACAGTCTCACATTAAATGTATGCGTTCCAAGCCCTTTGCTGACGATGATCGTCTGTTCTCCCTCCACGGTCATCTCTCCTGAATATTTTGGAAAAAGAAATGCCTGCGGAGTGATCACGCCGCCAATTCCCGGCAAGCGTACACATCCTCCATGTAAATGTCCAGACAAAATCAGATCGGAACCCCATTCCTTATAAGCTTCCATATAGGATGGATTGTGGGCAAGCAGAATGTGATAACTGTTGTCTGCGAAATTCTCTGTTGTCTCCTGCTGTTTTTCCTGATTTCCTGTAGTATGCTTTTCTCCCAGGCATCTGCGTACATCTTCAGCGGTGACATCCGCCTTGCGGAATTTTTTATTCACAATCAGTGGGAGTTCCAATCCGCTGATATAAATGTGTTGATTTCCCAACAGAATATTGCAACTTTCATTTTCCAGAAAACGAACCCCTTCTGCCTGTAACTTTTTACGATACTCTTCATAACACAAAGAATAGTTTTCCTGATTCTCTTTGATTCTCTGTTCATGATTTCCACTGGCATAATAAACCGGGCAGAGCTGCGGCAGACGACTGACAAAATCCAGTGCCTCTTGGTATCGCACGTCATTTTTTGCCACCAGCATATCTCCGCCAATTAAAATCAGATCCGGCTGTTCTGCTTTTATAGCTTCGAACAATTTATTGTTCTGCTTACCATAAACATGGTTGTGCATATCACTTAAAAAAATAATTCTGTTCACTGGGTCTTTTTCGGCTGTGCAAGTTATCTTTGGTGAATGTACTTCGTAATGTGTTACACAAAAAGAATGCTGCTCCCGATACATTTCTGCTAATATAACCGCGCACACAATCAGAAAAAGAACTGTGAAAAAACCTAGGATGCTCATATCGTATCTATCTCAGACATCTCAGCTTCTGCAATCGCCACACCGGAACTTGATCCAATACGGTCTGCACCTGCATAAAACATCTTCCGTGCATCTTCCAGTGTATGAATACCACCGGATGCCTTTACCTTCATGTCAGAGCCAACCGTACGCTTCATAAGAGAAACTGCTTCTACAGTTGCTCCGCCGGTTGAGAAACCAGTAGAAGTTTTTACATAGTCTGCACCTGCATCACGGCTTACAAGACAAGCCTCCTGAATCTCTTCGTCTGTAAGCAGACATGTCTCAAGAATCACCTTTACAATCACGTCATCCCCGGCAGCAGCTACAACCGCACCGATATCTCTTCTTACATAATCCCAGTTTCCACTCTTCAATGCTCCAATATGGATAACCATATCCAGCTCTTCTGCGCCGTCTTTCACTGCTGCTGTTGTTTCTGCAATCTTCGCAGTTGTTGACATTGCTCCTAACGGAAAACCAATCACGGTACATACTTTAATTCCTGTATTTTTCAGAAGAGAGGCACAAAGCGCAACACAACTTGAATTCACACAAACAGAATGAAATCCGTACGTGACTGCTTCCTCACATAAGCCACGGATATCTTCCTCTGTTGCATCTGCTCTTAATAATGTATGATCAATACGTTCTGTAATCATTAATTTAATCTGCCTCCTGTATTTTTATATCCATTGCGGGTAGTAAAATTTCATAAAACAGACTGAAAATTATTCTGAGCTACCCGCATTCGTACCCTTTATTATAAAACATTTTCCATGTTCCCGACAAGTGTTATAATAATTTCTTCCAAATCTTTTTTAGATAATCTCCAAAAGCTGCCTTTTCCACAGGTGTTGAAGCGATCAGATTTACGGATCCGATTTCTTTCCCGCTTATCCGATAACAAATCCGGCCAACTGTGTCCCCTTTTTTCACAGGTGCTTTTACTTCATCTGGAATTTCTGTTACTTCTTCGACTTTCGATAAATCGGATCCTTCTGTATCTACATAAGTAAATCCTTCCTCATATTGAATCTTCAGATGTTCTTCCTTGCCACCTTTCACCAGAACCACTGGCAGTTTTCGTTCTTTTGCTTTATAAATCTGACATTTCCCAAATCCATAATTCAATAAGGTTACCGCATCTTTAAAACGGCTTTTTGAATCTTCAGCGCCCATAATTACTGCGATCAGATCCACACCATTCTTACTTGCCGTTGCCGATACACAGAACTTTGCCTTTCCGGTGGATCCGGTTTTCAGACCAGTCGCATATTCGTACTGCCGGATCAGTTTATTTGTATTCGTCAGGCCAAATTCTGAAGATCCACGGGCAGTTGTATGCGTGATATTTTCCATCCAGACCGTACAGTAGTCCTTTATCTGCGGATATTTGGTCATCAGTTCCCGCGACATGAGTGCAATGTCTCTGGCACTCATCTCATGGCCATCTGCATCTAATCCGTTGCAGTTTACGAAGTTTGTATGTTTCATTCCAAGTCCTTTTGCCCGCGCATTCATTTGTTTTACAAATTCTTGTTCATTACCGCAGATACATTCACTCATAGTTACACATGCATCGTTTGCGCTTGCGACAGAAATGCATTTTAGCAGCGTACCTACCGTCTGCATCTCTCCAGGTTCCAGGAATACTTGAGATCCTCCCATAGAAGCTGCATACTCGGAAGTTGACACTTCATCATCAAGTGATACAGTTCCGTTTTCTAATGCATCAAAGATTAACAACATTGTCATGATCTTTGTAACACTTGCCGGTGGCCGCGCAGTATCTGCATCTTTTTCAAATAAAACCGTTCCCGTAGACATTTCCATAAGAATACCAGACGGCGCACTTATTTCTACTTCTTCCGCGTGGACTACAGTTGTTGGAAATGCAATCCTATACAGCAGAAAAACACTCAGCAGAATCACTGTAAAACCTTTCTTCATCTGCAATTCCCCCATGGACTATTCTTTTACCAGTATAGTAGCGATGGAAGGGAAATATGTCTGGAGAGAATTGACTTTTCAATTTTACAGGCGTATATTAGAAGTACTGTCCATTTTCTGTGATTTCAGAAAGATGGAATCTAATATTAGGAGGTCAAAATGAGCTCACGCACTTATTACGATATCTTAGGTGTATCCAGAGATGCGACTCTGGAAGAAATTACTTCAGCGAAAAATGCATTGGCTAAGGTCTACCATCCGGATGCCAATATGCATAAAGATATAGATACAACTGCTTTTATGCAGGAGATTCTGGAAGCCTACCGGGTTCTTTCCAATCCGGCGAAAAGAAAAGCTTATAATTTGGAAATTTTTGGAGTTACAGACCGTGTTTTTAAGACATTTAAACTTACACCGGAAGATGAGAAAGAATCCGTTTCTTTCGTGACTTACTGGAATGCCGCAGTGCAGCTCCAGGATATCATTGATCAAAGTGTTCGTGTAATGGAACGTGCTTCCAGGACAAAGACACTCTCTCAAAAATTAATGAAAAAGCTTGGGAAAAATGATCCTGATGAGATGCACCGTGAACGCCAGCTCAGCCGCCTTTCCATGCAGGCAATGCGCCAGATCACTACATTGAAAATGGCAGGAATTCCAAGCGAATACTGGAATATAGATGCCATGAACTGGGTACTGGTCCGTTGGGGACAAAAACAGGATACGGATTTCCGAAGTTTGTTCAATCGATATGATATCTACGTGGAGAAACACTATTCCACTTCCGAGAAGAAAAAACTGCATGCATATAAACGTCAGTTCCATCACAATTTGAAAAAGCTTCTTTCCTATGCATTGGAGGCATAAGAGACAGGGAGAAATATTTCCGGTATATTTATTAGAAGAATGAGGTACATCATGAAAATAAGAGTAGCATTTGTATGTTGGGGAAATATTTGTAGATCAACTTTAAGCGAAAGTGTGTTCACCTATAAGGTAAAAGAAAAAGGATTGAGTGATCAGTTTGTAATAGACAGTTTTGCAACAAGCACAGAAGAAATCGGAAATCCACCGCATAGAGGTACAGTAAACAAACTAAAAGAAGTTGGAATTCCTTTAGTACCACATAGAGCAAAACAGATTTCATTTTCCGATTATGATAATTTCGATTATATCATAGGTATGGATTCGATTAATATAAAATATCTTAACCGCATGCTTAAAGGTGATCCGGATGGTAAAGTTTCTAAACTTTTAGATTACACATCACGCAAAGGGGCTGATATCGCAGATCCCTGGTATACTGGGAATTTTGATGCAACTTACAGAGATGTAAATGAAGGATGCGACGCTTTATTGGCTTATATTTTAGAGCAAAAATAATCGAGGGGGCAGATATGCTCCCTCTTGTTACTGTTCACACGTAGTGTTCACAGCAACGATTACAGCCCATTCAAAATGCATTTTCAATGCATGGGGCTGTAATCTGGCATAATTCGCTTACTGGCGCATAGCTTGACAGCAAGTGTCAAGCTTGCGTGTGAACAGTAACTCCCTCTTATCTATTTCATTATTATTTAATGTCTAATCCAAATCTGTAAATCTCACTGATCCTGGCCTGTGCCTGTTCAGATTCTTTTTTCTTGATAAGCTCGTTACGGTCACTTAAAATAGCAAGCATTTCATCCACAACTTCTACATCCGGCAAATCAGAATAATGGGATAAATATCCGATCATTCTTGTTGCTGTATAATCGGTATTCAGATTTCTGGTGACAAGATCACATAAATTCTCCGGGTAACCTCGTTCCATCATCAGATTGTAGAGCTGCATGCTGATTTCTGTTCTTGGTTTCATGGGTGTTCTCCTTTTTTTGTTGTAACCATTCTATCATGTTACGTCCAAAAAATCATCTATATTTACATGTAATATCTGCATAAAATCCCGTGGGTTATTTTCTAACCGTCTATGCCTTCCAACCCTTGGTTTAACAGTTATTGAGCATCTCTTAATTGCTCTACAACGCTGCATTTTGCTGCATTGTCATACATCATGCAGGGGATCAGCAACCCCAGCAGAAGAAATACCGGAATTGTCAGCAGGACAGGCAGAACGGTGAACTGATACTCAAAGAACCAGAACATACTGCCCAGCATTTTCCCTGCAAGAGGTCCCACCGCCAGCGACAGAATAAAGGCCGCCGCTACGGAAGACATTGCGTAAAACAATCCTTCGTAGATCAGCATGGTTTTGAGCTGTCGGTTCGTCATTCCTACAGCCTGAAGCACAGCAAATTCACGGCGGCGGGAAAGAATACCGGTCATCATGGCGTTGAAGAAATTTAAGAGTCCCACCAGTCCGATGATAGCACAGAGGATACCACCGATCAGAAGGAACATCTGCCGGAACTGAGCAAACTCAGAGCGAGCTGTGGCCTTGCTTTCATACATCAAGGGTGAAAACTCACCGGCAGTGTGCTTCGATAGATATTGCTCTGCTTCGGCCTCGTCAGCGTCGTCCGCTGTGTCGAACAGGTAGAGCATCGGAATGGCCGCACCACCGCTGTCCCTCTGTGCGGTGTCCACAGACAAAACTGCATCATAGCCATCACCACCATAACGATAACCCATGGAATACGGAAGTTCTACCAAAGCGCATACCGTGTACTCTACATCTCTGGCTCCATACAATTTTGCCTGAAGGTACTCCTCCGGTGTATCTTCGGTGCAGAGTTCTCCGGTGCGGCTGTCGATATATTTCACATCATCCGCATAGGTAGCGGTGATCGTGTCTCCCACCTTGGGGTAGTATTCAGGATTGGGCAGATTGCCGTAATCATCCAAAGAAACCGCAATGGCAATGGCGTTATTGTCTGGCTCCAGCATAGGAGAAATATCTCCGTCGAACACTTGCAGCTTGTCAAACAGACTGTTATCCAGAGCCTCTATTCTGGTATCTCCCATCACCATATTGCCCCGGTGCTCCAGCGGCTCATATGGCTGTCCAACTGCTCGGCGCTTTCGTACCTTGCATAGTTCTGCCGCAGAGCATCCTCCGTCATCCACAGGTATGCGGTTTTTCGCACAGCATATCCCGTACCGGAAAGACTGGCCTTTGTGTTTGCTGCGATCTCCTCGATCTGTTCTGGCGTGATGAATTCATCTGCCGGGTTGAAACGGAAATAGTCGGGAGTGCTGACGATAAAATCGGCGCAGGTCATGGAGGATACATACTTCTCCATGCTGAAGCCTCCCACAAAGGCACACAGCGCATTGAACAGTGTCACCGACAGTGCCAGAGACAACACCACCAGCACCGTCTTTTTCTTGTTTCGTCCCAGATTGGCAAAGGCCATCTGATGGAGCTTGGCTCCCCGGGTGCTGCGCTGTTTTTTCTTAGTCTGCATTGCATCCGTATATTTGATAGCCTCCACCGGAGAGACCTTGGCTGCCATTTTTCCAGGCTTGGAACAGGACAAGAGCACCGTCAACAGGGCAAACAGCATGGAACCAAGGAAGATCACAGGCGAAGTGCTGATGGTGGTGATGCCAGCATCCAACTGGGTGGAGCGCAAGACAACAGGCATCAGAACAGCACCGATGCCGTAGCCCAGTAGCAGCCCCGCCGGAATGCCGATCAGACAAAGCAGAAGTGCCTGCTGGCGAATGATGCGTTTGAGCTGCCGGGGCGTTGTGCCAATGGTTTTCAGAAGTCCGTAAAACCGGATATCCCCTGCAACAGAGATCTGAAAAATGTTATAGATGATAAGATACCCCGTGAAAATCACCAGCAGCAAAAAAGCTGCTATGGCAATTATCAGCTCTGGATCGAGCTGCGCCTCCAGCTGGGATGAGGTATATCCCCAGTTGACGCCGATCCGGACGCTGTTGGGATCGGTATAGCTGTCCCATGTGTAGCCAAGATCGGTATCCACCTGCTCCATCTGCCCTTGAATGTTTGTGCCGGAGGCCAGCATGACATTCAAATCGGTGCGGAAAGGCTGTAAACCTGTTTTCACTGCCTGCGCTTCGATGTCATCTGCGTAATCACGACTGATGTTGATGTAATGAACAGGCATTAGTTCATCATAGTCCCAATAGCCCACCAGCGTAAAGGTATCTGTTACAGTAAAGGCGGTTTGATCCTTGTCCGTAATGGAATAGGAAACCGTGACCTCGGCGCCCAGCTCCGGCGTCACGCCAAGCAACTGCAACGCTGCCGTATCCATGGCTACCTCTTTGCCGCTTTCGGGCATCCGCCCGATAGTAGGGGTTGCATAGCTCCATTTAGTGCAGTTGGCATCCATGTAGCTGATTTCTGCCGGTATTTTGGCAAAGACCCCCTCCGCAGTGATACCGATTACCTTCCGTACCCCCGTAGCCTTCACCTTTGGGTGGGCAGCGATACGTTCCGCCTGCTCGGGGGAAACATCCTTAAAGGTACCGTGTGCATAGCCGCCTACCTGCCGAAACTGGTAGGTTTCATAACTGGCGTTCAGTGACAAGACAATGGTGAACATGGAAGTAAATAACAGCGTGGTCAGCGCAATGGCAAAAATGCGATCAGATTGCGGCGACGGTTCGCATAAAGAGATTTTAAGCTGAGCTTTCGAATACATTTTCTGTTTTTGACATTCATCGTAGCCACCTCCCGTTAGTTCTGGGAGACGATCCGACCATCTTCGATACGGATAATGCGGTCTGCCATCTGCGCAATTTCTTCGTTGTGAGTGATCATTACGATTGTCTGGGCGAACTTTTGACTGGTGACTTTCAAAAGGCTCAATACATCCTGGCTGGTTTTGGAATCCAGATTGCCGGTGGGTTCATCTGCCAGAATGATAGCGGGTGCTGCCGCCAAAGCACGGGCGATTGCCACACGCTGCTGCTGACCGCCTGAGAGCTGATTTGGCAGCGCATCCAAGCGGTCGCTCAGTCCAAGCGTCTGCACGATCTGCTGCACAAAATTCTTGTTTACCTTTCCACCATCCAGTTCAATGGGTAAAATGATATTTTCATATACATTCAGCACCGGAACAAGATTGTAGCTCTGAAATACAAAGCCGATTTTTCTGCGGCGGAAGATGGTCAGCGCTTCCTCCTTCAGGGAGAAAATATCCTGTCCGTCCACCATGACCGTGCCGCTTGTAGGGCGATCCAGCCCGCCCAGCATGTGCAACAACGTGGATTTTCCGGAGCCGGACGTGCCGACAATTGCAACAAATTCGCCCTTCTTCACACTTAAATCAACTCCATCCAACGCATGAACTGTGTTATTGCCGGAGCCATAAATCTTTTTCAGGTCTTTTGCCTGTAAAACTTCCATAAATGAGTACCTCCATGAAAAAATCTGTATGTATGAAAGGAAATGATCCTTTGATACATACAGATTATCGCATAGGATTCTTTCCACATTCTTGCGAGTGCGCAAAAAAATCTAACAGTTTTGAAAGAATTGTTGTTATTTCGGCAGAAATATGGAAAACGCACTTCCTTTTCCCGGAACGGAAGCAACCTTGATATAACCGCCCTCGCCGGATATGATCTGTCGGGCAAGATATAAGCCAATGCCCACACCTTCTTGTTTCTGCACACTATTTGAGCGGTAAAAGCGAGCAAATATCTTCGCTTGCTCACTTTCCGAAATGCCTGTGCCAGTATCCGATATATCGATCCTTGCAAACATTTCGTAACTTACGGCAGAAATCCTGATTGTGCCATGCTCCGTATATTTGATGGCATTGTCTACGATATTAGCCAGCGCTTCCGCTGTCCATTTGAAGTCGAATACAGCAAAAGCATCGGTATCCTGCAGTTGCAAAGACAATCCTTTTTCAGAAGCCTTGGCGGTATATTGTTCTACTACGCTTTCAAGCAGTGGCTGTAGCGCTGCTTGCTGAGGGGCAAGTGAAATGATCCCGTTTTCCAGTCTGGAAAGCTTTACGAGAGAATCAATCAGAAATCGCAGCTTTTCCGATTGTTTGTACAGCGCCTCCACATTTGCCTTCGCCGATGCAGGCAGAGTTTCCTCCATCAAAAGCTCGCTGTATAACAGCAGGTTTGCAATCGGCATTTTCGTCTGGTGGGAAATGTCCGCAATCAAGGATTTGATTTTGTCTTTTTCCTGCGCTACATTTCGAGAAGATGCTTCTGCGGCAGAAAGATAGTGTGCAAACTTTGTTTCCAAAGCAGACAGCTGACTTTCATCAAAAGTGGTTTCAGAAAAGGAGCCAATCATAGCAACGTCCAGCATCCTTTCGATTTCTTCCATCGTTTTTCTGGCCTTTCTCCGCTCCCATAATACAACAGCTACCGCCGCCAGAAAACACAGCAGTATGATCACAATGCCGGTTTTATTCATCTTTTGTCACCCAGCTATAACCGATTCCATAGACGGTTTTAATGTATTTCTGTGCACCAAGCTTATCCCTCAGACGCTTGATCGTAACAGACAAAGCATTTTCATCCACATATTCTGCGCCATCTGTCCAGATCCGGTCTACAAGGTCTCCACGGGTCATGGTTCGACCTCGGTTTTCAACAAGCAGACGCAGTAATTTTTGTTCTGTTTTGCTCAATTCCACTTTTGAATCTCCCGCATAAAAGGTCATCGCCTCAAAGTCAAATTGAAAAAGATCAATACAAATCGGCGCATTTTTATGGTTTGACGCTTGCTTTCGCAGTTGGGTATTCACCCTTGCCCGCAAAACCGAAAGAGAAAAGGGCTTGGTAATGTAATCATCAGCGCCTCTCTCCAATCCGTCTACGATGTCCAAATCAGTATCATTGGCAGTCAGCAGAATAACAGGAATCCCGGGCGTGTTTTCCTTGATCTCCCGGAGCAGCTCAAGCCCACTGCCATCCGGCAGATTAATATCCAACAGGATCAGGGATACACCGCCGCAAAGTAGCTGCTCCTTCGCCGTTTTTAGGTCTTGACAGGAAATGATCTGCCGGGCATCTGCTTTCAGCGCTTTGCATAAGCCTTGATTCAAACCGATATCATCTTCAACAATCAGTAATTGCTCCATATATCTCACTCCCATTTTTTCTATATCTATCATTCGCTCCTCCTTATTATCAGAGCTATTTCAGCCATAATATTCTTTAAATACTCTTTTATCTGTCCCTGTTTTTCCTGAATACGCTCAAGAATTACTTTTTCCGCATTAGTAACAGCAACAAGACCAAACAACTCAGAAAGCGGCTGATGATTTATCTGTTTTTCCAGTTTTTCATATACCTGTTCAACTTTATCATTTCTCAAAGCGCAAATTTTTCACTTTGAATCACGTTTAATATGCAATTCTAAAATAATCCAAATACGCCTTATACTTATCCTGTGCAGTCAGACAGGTATCTGTCAAATAACCTTTCTCATTGTTCCACTCTTTCAGTCCACGGTAGTAGAACATCTTCAGATTGTCCTCAATAATGAAAGGCACGATATTATATTTCAGACATTCCTTAAACATAATCAGTCTGCCTACACGGCCGTTTCCATCCTGGAACGGATGGATTCTCTCAAACTTCACATGTAAGTCGAGGATATCTTCAAAAGTCTTTTCTTCTTTTCCGTTGTACTCTGTAAGCAGCGCTTTCATTTTATCTGCAACTTCTTCCGGAAGTGCAGTATCCATGCCACCGACTTCATTCGGCATCTTTTTATAATCGCCTACAGCAAACCAATTTTTTCTGGAATCACTGGTACCGCTCTTCAAGATCAGATGAAGTTCTTTGATAAACTTCTCTGTCAGAGCTACCTTTGCATTATCAATAATCATATCAATACACCGGAAGTGATTTGCTGTTTCAATCACATCGTCCACATTCAGCACATCTTTTTCTACACCGATGGTGTTGGTTTCAAAGATATATCTGGTCTGATCGTGGGTCAGGCGGCTGCCTTCAATATGATTGGAGTTATATGTTAAGTCAATCTGCGTCTTATGGTAAATACCACCGGAATACATACTTGCCTTCTGCTCCTGTAGAATATCCAGCAATATAATTGGCTGCTCTTTCTTTTTATTGGAACGCTCCGGCTTCTCTGCATTCTCAGGAATGTTCCAGGTCTTGCCGGTAAGAAATGCACCGTTCACACGCCCCTGGGCACAGTAATTTCTAACACTGCGCTCGGACACATCCCACTTTTTCGCTATTTCAGTAACTAAACGATATCGCATCTATGATCCTCCGCCATAAAATCTATCCAAAAAACTACGTTAATCTATTACATAGTATATCACATCATCGGCAAAAATACCAACACATTCCAAGAACGATTTCTGTTCTTTTTGCCGACATAGGAAATGGCGCTTCCGGATATAGAAAGCCGGACTCCATCAAGAATTTATCAGCTGTAGCAAATCCTATGCCACGGCTTCCACCCGTAATGATTGCAACTTTGTCTTTTAATCTCATTTAGACTACCTCCTCACTTAGTTTCTAGCTACATTATAAGCAAAAGGTAGATTATTTTCTGTGATATCATCACAAAATATCGCAATAAAAAACCCTGTTGCTCACGCACCAGGGTTTTGGTTTATCCATCCGTATTTAATACAAGATTAGGCTTCTATTCAACTTCTGAAAACTGATCTTTTCCAACATTACATAATGGACATTCAAAATCTTCCGGAACATCCTCCCACTTTGTTCCTGGTGCAATACCACCTTCAGGATAACCTTCCTCTTCATCATATTCCCATCCGCAAACGTCACATACATATTTCATTAGTTTGTTCCTCCTTATAAATATATTAATACACAGCATATATTACTGTTGTATCTGAATTGTTTTGTAATCTTAGCACGAATATCAAGTGTTTTTAGCATTTCCAGAACCCATGAAGATTGCAGTATGCGTATACTTCTTCTACATATTCTCCATCGCAGAGGCAAAAATCCGCTACCGGCTCCTGACCTGGATTTAACTGTTTTCTGTATATTTCCTGGTTTGTATTTAATGTAATCCACTTAATTTCCACAATGCTTACAAATACAGTACCTTACTTCCATGCCTTTTTCTCCGTCCATGTGTAAAATTTATAATTCAATTGTCTCCATAATCTTTTTCAAGGAATCTGCAGATTCCTTAAGCTTTAACGCTTCTTCGCCACTTAAATTAATAGGTATATCAGACTCAATACCATCTGCACCTACAATAGCTGGCATACTTAACGATACTCCGTCAATATCATATACTCCATGAATCATGTGTGATACAGGAAGTATTGATTTTTCATCTCTCATAATCACTTCGCAGATTCTTTTTACAGACATTGCAATTCCATAATAAGTAGCGTGCTTTTTGTTTATGATCTCATACGCACTGTTCTTGACTGCTGTAGCTATTTCTGCCGTGTTTTCCTTGTGCTTATAATGTCCACGCATTTCACACATTTCACTTAATGGAACGCCAGATACATTGGCTGATGACCATACTACTACTTCGCTGTCTCCATGCTCACCTACTATAAATGCATGAACACTCCTGCTGTCCACAGATAAATGCTCACCAAGCTTATATCTTAATCTGGCACTATCTAACACAGTACCCGATCCAATAACCCTGTTTTCTGGAAGTCCTGATAACTTTATGGCTACCTGAGTCAGGATATCTACCGGATTCGCAACTACAAGCATGATACCTGCAAAATTTCTCTTTGCTATTTCAGGAATAATTGACTTAAATATTGCTACATTTTTATTTACGAGATCAAGCCTTGTCTCTCCCGGTTTCTGTCCCGCTCCGGCAGATATGACAACAATTGCAGCATCAGCCACATCATCATAATCTCCGGCATATATTTTCATCGGACTCGCAAATGGAATACCATGACTGATATCCATCGCTTCTCCTTCTGCCTTGTTCTTATCTGCATCGATAAGGACAATCTCTGTAAACAAGCCACTCTGCATCAGAGCAAATACCGATGCAGAACCAACAAAGCCACAGCCTATCATTACTGCTTTTTTTGAATTAATCACTTTCTTCTTCATAATAATCTCATCTCCTTAATAATTCTCTTCATGTACTTCAAAATAGCTCTGTGGATGATTACATACCGGGCATACTTCAGGCGCCTTAGTTCCTACCACAATATGTCCGCAGTTACGGCATTCCCATACCTTAACTTCGCTCTTTTCAAATACCTGTGCAGTTTCAATATTCTTAAGAAGTGCACGATATCTTTCCTCATGGTGCTTCTCAATCTCACCTACTGCCCTGAATTTTGCTGCAAGCTCAGGGAATCCTTCTTCCTCAGCTGTTTTAGCAAAGCCTTCATACATATCTGTCCACTCATAATTTTCGCCTTCTGCAGCTGCCGCCAGGTTTTCCTTTGTATCACCAATTCCTGCTAATTCCTTGAACCACATCTTTGCATGTTCTTTCTCATTATCTGCAGTCTTTAAAAACAATGCTGACATCTGCTCGTAACCTTCCTTTTTTGCTACAGAAGCAAAAAAGGTATACTTATTTCTTGCCTGTGATTCCCCTGCAAATGCCTCCTGTAAATTCTTCTCTGTCTGTGTTCCTGCATATTTGTTTGCTGCCATCTCTTTTACCTCCGTTTTCTTTACTACTTTTTCAAAATCTGATGCCGGGTGCTTGCACAAAGGACATATAAAGTCATCTGGTAATTCCTCGCCTACATATTCATATCCGCAAATTCTGCAACGCCATATTGTCTGACTGTCCTCTTGTTTTAGTAACTGTTATAGCTATCCATGCTGTTCCTCCTTTACCTTCTCCCTGCATTTCGAGCAAATGCCTTTAAATGAAATATCATAATCCACAAATTCAATTCCATGAGTGTTATGAATTCTTTCCAGCAAATCCGATATTGGATCCATATCCACATCAAAAACTTCACCGCACTTTATACATCTTACATGGTAATGATTTTTCAAGGTAAAATCAAATCGGTTCGGTCCATCCGGAACTTCAACCTTCCTTAATGCACCTTCCTCTACCAATATATCAAGATTTCTATATACAGTTCCTTTTCCAATTGCTGGATATGCTTCTTTTATAAATTCATACACTTCATTTGCCGTAACGTGTCTTCTCATTTCGTATACGGCATTTCTTACAAGATCTTTTTGAATGGTATTTCTCCTACTTGTCATTCGTCCTCCTTATTAGGATTAGTTCTTAATAAGGATTATATACCACTATTATCCTGCTGTCAATAAAAATAGTAATAATTATCATTATTATAAAAACTGCCAAACTGAGCATCTTTTACCTGAATAACTATTTTATTTCGCGTTCAAATCCATCGTAACACCTCCTCCGGAACGAATAATCGTTCTGGATTTAGTATACTTGTGGATGTCTTCAATATACAGAATCGCAAAACCAAGTTCTAATTCTATAGAACTATATTTCAAGATTTTCTTTGCATTTTCGTAAAAAAAGCGTTATGATTGAATCAGTTAAATCAAAGGAGGTATCAAATCATGAAATCACATAAATACTGGTCCTTAGGCGCACTTTTCTGTATGTTGGGATGCATTTATTCTGGAATCAAAAAATCTATGACTGCACATAAATACTTTGCCTATTCTTCATTGCTTTGTATGGGCATGTCCATTTATTCCGGTCACAAACTGGTTTCTCCAAAGAAGAAAAAAATCACTGAATCAAATAATAGTGAGAATAGTTAAATGAAAAAATTGACCTTTATTCAGCAAAGACAAAGGGGCTGTTGCAAAATAGATGAGTAATCAAATCTATGGAGCAATAGCTCCATTTTTATGCCTAAAAACACAGGAAGCGGTCGCTCTGCTAAACCGGGAGTACCTACAGTCTTTCAGTGTATCGAAAGAAACCAGAACATACGATATTCAGAAGATATGCTGTTTTATAGAACGCCAGACTGTTTATGACTGGCATACAGCCAGTTTTCAGGGAAGGAATAATTATTGTAAAACAGATCCAGACGCTACGTTTATGCACATGAAAGATGATCACATGAGAAATGCGCAGCTAAAGCCGGGATATAACGTGCAGATTGGTGTAGATAGTGAAAATATTTTAAGCGAAAAGGGAATCTTATACCGGATGAATCGCTCGATACAAGTGGAGGGAGCATTCGGAGTTCTAAAAAATGACTATGAATTCCAAAGATTTCTGCTTCGTGGGAAAACCAAAGTGAAACTGGAGATTCTTTTATTGTGTATGGGATATAATTTGAATAAGTTGCATGCAAAAATACAGAATGAGCGAACAGGAAGCCACCTATTTCCAGTAAAAGAAACCGCATAAAAAGGCGAAAAACTGGTAGCTTTATTAAAGTACGCAAAAAATTGGAAAGAATCAACAGTTCAAAAGATTCTTTCCGATTTTTTACATATGATAGAGCGAGGGCATCACTCTATCATCTAATCTGATGATTTTGCGACACCCTCTTCATACATTCATTATAGCTTTTATCATCCATTTTATTTGCCCCAAACAGCCGCTGCATTCGACCTTACAAGCAGTTCTTCCACAGGCAGACCAATCGGACAAATATCATGACAAGATAACGACTTCCCGCATCCCTCAAAATATTTCTTCTTATATTCAGCAGAAATCTCATTCAAATGAGTGCTTTCCTGTTCTTCATTCAGAATCCGAAATGCGTTGACTGCAGCAACAGTGCCTGCGAAAGTCCCATTTGCAGAGAAGTTAGGACACACTTCAAGGCAGCAGCCACACATCAGACAGCGTGCCGACTGGTATCTCGGTTCATGTGTCCACGGATTCATATAAGCTTCACTTTCAAGCCAAAGGTTCAGTTTTTTCAAATTTTCAAACAGAATTGACCGGTCAATGATCAAATCTCTTACAAGCGGAAATTTGCTTAAAGGTTCCAAGGTGATTGTAGAACCTTTTAACGTATGTAGAAATGTAGAGCATGCCAGCCTCGGACGTTCGTTAATCAGCATGGCGCAAGCCCACATTTTCGCACCATACAGCTACATTCCCAGCTGATGGGAGTAACTATATTCCCTGAATTATCTTTCAAAGGGGTTCTACTGTTCAATTCCTTTAGAACATTGGCAACAGAGCTGTTTTTGCTTCCGTCAAACTCAAATTCCTGCCAATAACTGTCTGATTTCTGACTCTCCTGCCGCCTGATTCTTATTTTATATACCAAGTGAATCACCGCCTTTGGAACAGGTACAAAGGAAATCTGTATCTGCTTTCCATCAAATCGGCTACCGTTGTTTTAAGGTAATCATCGTCATTGCTCTTCGGATAATCCTCCCGCCAGTGTGCACCACGGCTTTCTTTTCTTGCAAGAGCACTCTTTAGAACTGCCATGCCAAGCAATGGAAGATTTCCTGTCAGCGCTTGTACCGTTTGAATCCCATTTAACAACGTATTCTCATTTCTGACAACGCCCATAGTCTCCTGCATCACTTTGTTTAATTGCTTTATTTCTGAAATTTGAGACGCTGGTGGAAAATCTATCTGTGTCGCACAAGATAGATCTACTACATCTGCCTGTTCGCATGCTGATTTTGCCGCAACACGTCCTCCGTATAACGCTCCTAACAGAGAATTTCCACCAAGACGGTTGGCACCATGATATTGGGCACAGCATTCTCCGGCAGCGTAAAGATTCTGAATCGGCGTTCTGTGCTGCTCATCCACCAGAATACCTCCCATAAAATAGTGAATTCCCGGTAAAACAGACACCGGTTCCTTTCGTATATCTTTATGCAGATAGGTCATACAATCGTCTGCCAGACCAGATAGCTTATTTGAAATAATCTCCTCCGATATTTCCGTCATGTCAAGAAATACCTCTGATTCATGGCTGACCTTCCATATCTCTCTGGCGGTAATATCTCGTGGCATCAGATTTCCAAGCTCCGGGTATTTTTCCTCCATGAAATACCATTGTTTTCCATCTTTCATGGCAAACAACCTGCCACCTTCCCCTCTGGCCGCCTCGCTGATGAGCATGCGTTTTCCACCACATTTCACAGTTGTCGGATGGTACTGGATCATCTCGCCATTTGCCAGAGGAACACCAAGCCGGAACAATTCTGCGGTGACTTCTCCTATATTGCTCAGCGAACCCGTTGTATTTCCAAACAATCCGTGCATACCACCGGTGGCAACAATAACCGCATCCCCCGGTAATTCCACAGTCTCCTGACTGTATTCATCCCTGATTACGCAGCCACAACAAATATTGCCACACAGACGAAGTGTTAGGAAAGAATGATGGCTGAACCGTTCTACCATACCAGATGCTTCTTTCCTGCGAACAGCGTCTATCATAGCTGTCATGATCTGCTTCCCGGTATCGCTCTGTGCAAAAGCAGTCCGTTTCTTTTTCTGCCCGCCAAAATTTCGCAGATCCACATCATCATAGCCACTCATGTTAAATTTAACTCCAAGTTTTAGCATCCAGTGCACCAGCTCCGGTGCTGCCTGTGTCATTCCCCAAACTGCATTTGGATCTGCCAGACCACATGCTGCCTTTATTGTATCTGTAAAATGTTCTTCGGGACTGTCGTTTTCATCTTTTGTATTCAAAGCTGCGTTGATACCGCCCTCCGCCATAACAGACTGTGCCCGCTCTGACGGAAGGGAGGAAACCAGTTTTACATTGTATCCATTTTCCGCTGCCTGCAAAGCCGCTGAAAGTCCTGCCAGTCCAGCACCTATAATAATAATTGTCTTACTCATAGATATTGCCACCCAATATAATATAAAATAACCGCTCCCGCTATAAAAAGAAGAAGCACCGAAAGGATCAAATAAATATCGCTCCTTCGTTCTTTATAACTAATGATTCCCAGTGATACGAGCAATGGGCGTATATTGATAAAAATATGAACAAAGATTGCCGCTACGAACAAAAGCTGAGTTACCATCTTTACCGTTGTAAAAGGGAACAAAATATATGTCCCATTCTGCACCTTTCCAAACAAGCCAATATGGAAGAACAGCAGGATCAGTATTGCCAGCCCACTGGCTCGTCTCGCCCAGAATATGGCGTTCTGTTTCAGATACATTTTTCCGGATTGCTTCGCTGTCTGTAAACTCTGAACTGTCAGGATGACACCAATCACCGTATGCACAACAAGAATACCAACACCAATCCATGCAAGAAGTTTCCCTGCACTACTTCCAACTCCGTTCAGCATAAAGCTTCCCATGATTCCATGAATCATAAAAATGAGAAGCATTAAAACAGACAAAATCGTATTCCATTTTCTCATAAATTCCCGCTCACCTCATTTCTTCGCTGTCCATGATCATATAGTCCATCTGTGATAACGTTGTAACGTCAATAAAATCATCCGATGCCAGGAATACATCATACTTTCCACTTACCACTCTTGATAGCATCATTGTGTTACTGTACTCTTTCAGATCTACGAAAAAACCGGCCTGGTTCAACCTGTCACAGAGTTTCTTAGCATAACTGACAAGCGGATAATCCGTCTCAGATACATATAACCGAAAACTAATGTCCGTTTTCATGAGATCTGTTTCATTTGTTTCCAAATCGTCCAATGCCAATTCTTTTAATTTATTCCGTGTGTTCTCGTTGTCGAGACCATCTGACATCATATTAATACCAAGAACATAAGAGCCTTCCAACTGTGCGGAGGCTTGAGCCGCCTTTTTTGACTTCGGTGTTGCTCCTGTGACTACATCAATCATAGAAGGCGGTGAATGTAAAATGACACCAAAACCTACAAGAAAAACAATCGTAACAACTAACAGAATCAGTTTTCGTTTCACATTTCCACCTCATTTCCTATTTTTTCAAAATTCTCATTGCGTTCAAAACAGCAATTATGGTAACGCCTACATCACCAAATACAGCTTCCCACATTCCCGCAATACCAAGAGCGCCAAGAATCAGGAACACACTCTTAATCCCAAGAGCAATCACTATATTCTGCATGACAATTTGTTTTGTCGCTTTTGCTACTTCAATCGCGTCCACCAGCTTAGACGGTTCATCTGTCATCAGAACTACATCTGCTGCTTCAATGGCCGCATCCGAACCAAGCCCACCCATTGCAATACCAACATCTGCACGGGCAAGGACAGGAGCATCATTGATACCATCACCAACAAAAGCCAATTTGCTTCCCGGTCTCTTTTTACTATCTAAAAGCTCAACCTTTTCCACTTTTTGGTCAGGAAGCAGCTGTGCATAATATTTATCCAACTGCAATTCTTCTGCAACAGACTTCCCAATTTTTCATCATCACCGGTAAGCATGACTGTTTTTTCCACGCCGATATGTTTCAGGTCAGAAATTGCTTTTTTACTGTCCGGCTTCACTTCATCTGTTATCAAAATACATCCTGCATATTGACCATCTACAGCCAAATAAACTTTTGTACCTGTTTTTTCACAGGTTGTGTACTCTATACATTCTGTATCCATAAGTTTCGTATTGCCAGCAAAAACTTTCTTTTCCTCTGCCATTACACTGATTCCATATCCTGAAATTTCCTTATAATCAGAAATCACTGACTGATCAATTTCTTTCCATAAGCAGCAAGAATGGATTTTGCAATAGGATGGTTAGAAAAACTCTCTGCCTCTGCCGCATACTCCAGAACCTGTTCTTTTGAAAATCCATTTGCAGGCAAAATATCCGTCACATTGAAAACACCTTTTGTAAGTGTTCCGGTTTTATCGAACACAATAACGCTGACATTATTAAGTGCCTCTAAATAATTGCTTCCTTTTACAAGAACACCTCGTTTAGATGCTGCACCAATGCCGCCGAAGAAAGTCAGCGGGATTGAAATAACCAATGCACATGGACAAGATACCACAAGGAAAACAAATCCTCTGCGAATCCACTCTGTCCAGCCTCCGCCAAGAATGATCGGTGGCAGAATCGCCAGAAAAGCTGCTAAGATTACAACCACAGGTGTATAATAACGTGCAAATGTAGTAATAAAATTTTCTGTTGGTGCTTTTCGGCTTGACGCATTTTCCACAAGATCAATAATCTTTGAAGCCGTAGATTCACCAAATGCTTTTGTTGTCTTAATCATTAAGACACCCGTCTGATTCATACAACCGGAAAGTGCTTCGTCTCCTTTATGAACACTTCTCGGAACTGATTCTCCTGTTAAGGCCCTTGTATCTAGCATAGAATCTCCATCCAATACCACACCGTCTAATGGAATTTTTCACCAGGCTTTACAATAATAATCTCGCCAATGGCAACACTTTCAGGAGATATGGTAATCAATTCTCCGTTCCTTCTGACTGTAGCACAATCTGGACGTATATCCATTAAGTCTGATATAGATTTTCTGGAACGCTTAACAGCCAATGACTGGAAAAAATTCACCTACCTGATAGAATAACATAACAGCAACTGCTTCTGGATATTCACCAATGACAAAAGCCCCAATCGTAGAAACACTCATCAAAAAATGTTCATCAAATACACGCCCCTTCGAAATGTTCCTCACAGCCTGCCATACAACATCTCCACCAAGAATAACATAAGAAACAATGAGAAAAGCTAACTCGATAGGCAGTGGCACTTTCGCAAAAACAGTCAATGCCATACCAATAGCATAGATTGCTGCACCAATCGCTAAACGAACTGTCAACTTCTTATCCTCATTGTTATAGGATTCATTGGCCTCCTGCTTTTTCTCCGGTATATAAGATTCCTGTACATTTTCAGAAACTTCCACATCTGGCTCATGGCTATGAACAATCGTTTCAATCTGACTGGCTATCGTATTTGCGGCTGTCTGAGCAACATTGATTGTCAGCGTCTGCTTCATCAGATTTACCACTGAGGATTGCACTCCATCCAACTCTCCGACTTCTTTTTCAATTTTTGCGGAACAATTCGGACAGTCCAACCCTTTTAATAGAAATATGCGTTTCATGATAATCTCCTTACAATTTGTTTAGTTGTTCAATTACTCAATTATAATGTTAAAAAATATTATTTCTGCCAAAGATGCTCAAATCCCTTGTCAATAATCTCTTTCACATGATCATCGGCCAGCGAGTAGTAAACTATCTGTGCTTCTTTACGGAATTTTACCAGATTCGCAAGGCGTAATGCCTTTAACTGATGCGAAATTGCAGATTTTGTTACCCCCAGTAGCACTGCAAGATCACATACACACATCTCACTCTGTTCTAGAGCGTGTAAGATTTGTACTCTAGTTCCATCTCCAAATAGCTTAAACAAAGAAGCCAACTGGATATAATCATCTTTTGGCTGCATCTTGGATTTCACATCATTCACAATATCCTCATGAATTACATCGCAATTACAAATATAAGACGTTTTTGGCATATATTCACCTCCAAATAATAATAGTTGAACAATTACTCAACTATTATTATACTTATTTTTAAATTCATGTCAATAAGCTGATGTTAGTTCCCCATAAATTTTACAATTAAAACCAGCTCTTTATTCTTTTCTTAATCTTTTTTCCCAGTATACCGTTTTGGCTTTCTTGTCACACTTCCTGTAAATTTCAAATTTGTAACGCTGAGTTTATATGTAATTGTCATGGTTTCCATATTTTTTAGAACACATACCATTTCATTCGTTAATTCCGGCAAGCGTTTTAAGCACGGAAGTTTCCTTTTGGCATTTGCATATACATGTCTTGCGTCAAAATAGAACTGATTATTTGTAAGAATAGATTTTTTTGCATTCTTATAAAAATCCTTGGTCGAAAGTCTTGTCTCCACTCCTGTTAAATGTAGAAAGTGATCTATTGGAAAAGAAACTTCAAAATATTCATCTCCACAAACATACAGAAATGTTTTACCTGCCAAATTTTGGCAGTATACGATTTCCGCCTCTGTAATACCTTGTCGTATTGCGTTTTTCTTATCTACCTTTGTTGCCACTTATACCTCACATGCAAAGGAGGGGCTGTTACAAAATAGATGAGTAATCAATCTATGGAGCAATAGCTCCATTTTTATGTCTAAAAACAGAAAACGGACTCCGAAGAGTCCGCAATCCATGGTATAATTAAGTATGACCAAATACATAAAATACCATAAAAATTATACCGAATTTGGCGAGCCTTATCAACTGGTTTTGCCATTAAATTTGGAAGGTCTGATTCCTAATGATGATTCTGTTCGACTGCTGAGCCACGAATTGGAGGATTTGAATTACAGCTTGCTGTATCAGGCTTACTCTGCCAAAGGCAGAAAGCACCAGATCACAGTACAATTGCAAGATTCCGTACTGGATTTTTGGCCGACGCCTGCGAAGACCTGTTTTATCAGATGGTACGTCGTCTGGAACAAATGAACGAACTATCAAAAGAAACCGTATTTATAGATGGTACGAAGCTGGAAGCCTGTGCCAATAAATATACGTTTGTATGGAAAAAATCGGTTGGAAAATGGGAAGAAAAGATGTTCCTAAAAACACAGGAAGCGGTCGCTCTGCTAAACCGGGAGTACCTACAGTCTTTTTAGTGTATCGAAAGAAACCAGAACACACGATATTCAGAAGATATGTTGTTTTATAGAACGCCAGACTGTTTATGACTGGCATACAGCCAGTTTTCAGGGAAGGAATAATTATTGTAAAACAGATCCAGACGCTACGTTTATGCACATGAAAGATGATCACATGAGAAATGCACAGCTAAAGCCGGGATATAACGTGCAGATTGGTGTAGATAGTGAAAATATTTTAAGCGAAAAGGGAATCTTATACCGGATGAATCGCTCGATACAAGTGGAGGGAGCATTCGGAGTTCTAAAAAATGACTATGAATTCCAAAGATTTCTGCTTCGTGGGAAAACCAAAGTGAAACTGGAGATTCTTTTATTGTGTATGGGATATAATTTGAATAAGTTGCATGCAAAAATACAGAATGAGCGAACAGGAAGCCACCTATTTCCAGTAAAAGAAACCGCATAAAAAGGCGAAAAACTGGTAGCTTTATTAAAGTGCGCAAAAAATTGGAAAGAATCAAAAAAGATTCTTTCCAATTTTTTACATATGATAGAGCGAGGGCATCACTCTATCATCTCGATTTTATTCAAATACTACTGACTCATCAAATTAGATAAATCATCATTTTGAACAAACGATCGCATATCGTAGAAATCATCAAGATAACTAATTCATACTCTGCGCGAATTCGTTTCAGATAAGAATCTAATTACACCGCCCATCCTCAGTCCTTCCATCTTCTAATGTACACAAACTTCATTTGATTTTATAACAGAATAATCATGGACTGTGCATCCATCAAGCTTTTCTATCTTATTCTCAATATAATCTAGCAACTCTGTCCCATCCAAATATATATACATCTGTGGAGCAACAAATCCCGAAACATCACGTCTTAAAGCGCCAAGTGAAATTTCTGTAGTTTCTTGAAATTCATTGATTTCCATAGCGTATCGATATAATTCTTGATACTTCTCAATACGAACAACAGCCGCTTTATCATTTTTAAACTCTTCTCTCCAGTCAGATAACAAATGTCGCTTACCTAGATATACTATGCCTTTAATTGCCTTAATTGGTGCACTCACATACATATATGCCATAATTGGTTCATCTGGAAAGTTTCTTCTATGTTCAAATTTTTTCTTTCTTGATTTTATTTTCTCATATACTTCCGGTTTAAAACTTAAAAGCATTTTTCTCACTTATGACACCACCTTAATTCCATCTACATTCGATATTAAGAACTTCCATCGGCATACTAACAAATTGAACATCAAACTTAAGGCTTGGTTCGACCTTTGTGCTTGCATTGTGAATTCTAAAGCTGAGTTGCCAACCATTATCAAGATACATTTCTACTGTATTATCACTGCCAGGTTTAAACTCAAGTGCCACAAGTCTTGTAGGCAACTTTACAATGGGTACTGTGATTGCAGATACTTTATTCTTCGCTGGCTTATTCAATGTATCATGCATATTAAATGTATGAATCATCGTAAGTCTCTTACTATCTTTGCTCACGACTTTATAATAATCTTCAATACCAATTAAATACTCAATCATTTTTCTCGACATCGTCTGATCTTTTTCATTTGCTCGATTTATTTCATCAATAAATGCTTGTAATAATGGAATGTATACTTTCTGACTCTTGTCTGCAATTTCAGACCATTTTGTACCATAATTTTTTTCCTGTTTCAACAAATCAAATACAGGCTCAACTGCCTCCCAATATTCGTCAGAACAAGGCATTCCAAACCATTAATTCCCAAAATCTAACTTATGACTTAATCTACTATGCTTAACTGCATCATGATTGTGCTTAATACTTAAACCAATTTCCCATTCAATATTTTTTCTCTTTATAACAATATCTCTAACATCACCTTTTACACCTTGACCATCTTTTTGAAATTCAAGAGTAAGTTCGTCACTATCAACTTCTGCCATTCTCGGCTCAAGTTCTAATACCATATCAATAGCAGCTCCAGCAGATGTCATAAATATTTCCTGCATATCTTCATCCATTAAAGACCATGCTTTTTCATTTGCTACCAAACTGGAATTCTCAACAATTCTTGTTTTTCTTAACTCAGCTATTGCTTTATATAAAGTTTGCATCCAAGCATATTCATATGCTCTACCTTGATCGTTACTCTTTGTGCTCACTTTCTTCTCATTAACCTCCTTTGCATCAATAACCTCTCTGTCGATTTCAACAGAAGAGCCTTTTCCTTCAAGATACAATTTAATTGCTATCGCAATCTCATACGCTAAATTCACAGGAACCGCATTACCGATCATCTTATATGCGGTATTGGTATCGTTATATATAAATTTAAAATCATCCGGAAAACCCTGCACTCTCGCAACTTCGCGAATTGTCATTCTTCTATAAAGATGCTCTTTGCCTTCCACAAATCTACAGTCATTAGTTCCAACTTTTACCATTTTAGGAGCTTGTGGATGTAATTGACATTGACGTCCAGATGCTTGAACTGTATATGCCTGTTCATCCCAACTCTTCACACGATTACGGCTCATAAAAATAGGCGAATATGCACCTGTAAAATATTCATTATTATTTATTGCTTCTGGATTGTGTCGGTTCTTTTCCCCGGAAGGAATTGCAGTATCTTGTAAATCCCAAATTATGTCACGCAAGGTAATTTTTTTAGAATCATCCTTTGTTGAACCTTTAGGAAAACCAAATTCTATATTTAAATCTTTTCTGAATCCTATATAAAATACTCTTTTTCTCTCTTCTGCAACACCATAATCTTTAGCATTAACCAACGTAAAAGAAACATCATATCCTGCTTCATCAAATAATTCCAAAATATTTTGAACGGCAATTGAATGTCTATTGGCAAGCATTCCACTCACATTTTCTGCTAAAAAAAACTTTGGCTGAAATTCCTTTAATATTCTTATGTAATCAAAAAATAACTGACCTCTTGCATCCTTAATCCCTTTAAGAGAACCTGCTTCTGACCATGACTGACATGGTGGACCACCTATGATACCATCCACTTCTCCGTCTATATATTGGGCTATATCATCCTTTGTAACTTGCCTGATATCACCCTCAATTAAATGTGTATTAGGATGATTAACCTTGTAGGTTTCCCATATTGTTTTGTCAAATTCATTTGCTACAGGTATATTAAATCCAGCTCTCTCAAAACCTAAATCAAGTCCCCCACATCCACTAAACAAACTAATTACATTCATTAAATTATGCTCCTTCATTCTCGTTCTTTTTTATTATTTTTGCAGCTTCAATAAGTGCTGTTCTCCGCACAAATTCACTATAAGAAGCATATGCCTCTAATCTGGCTGCCTGCTTGAATTTATCTAATTCTTCTTCGCTCACTCGTATGCTTATTGATATTGATTTTTTCACTTTTGAACACCTCCAACTACCTATTATTTTATCTCATGCAGTATGTCAATGTCAATACTTTGTAGCACAAACGAACGTTCCTTTACATAAGAAAATCTGATGTACTATTCTACACCAAATTTTCTTATCATTTCTTCTATATTCAAACTATCCTAACACATATCTATATCAATCCCAAGTCTACAACCACCTCGACAAAGTTCCGTTTGTCTGCAACTAGAGCATTTTTCTTTTCTTTGTTCCCTGAAAGCAACAAATTTATCTCCCTGCCATATTTCTCTTAATGTTTTCGAATTCATTGATTCGGATATACTTTTGTCCCATATACCAAATGAACACGGATAACAATTCATTTGACTGTCTATGTACATTGAAAAAGTGGCCGCTTCACAAGCATCTATGCTAACTGCTGGTACTGTATCTCCCCATCGCAATAATGCGGGTGTAAAACATGTATCAAATCCAACTCTGTACGGATGTTTAACCTTTGTTGCAAGAGATATAAATCTTTCAATTCGAGAATCCGTATTTTTTAATACCTTTTCTATAATACCATTCCCCACAGGCTTGTACAAAATAAATATAACTGCATTCACTCCTTTAGGAAATGAATCCATCTCCAATCTTGTGATTGCTTCATTAATAGTATCTTTCGATACCACATAATGAATATTTGTAGTACAACCACTTTTCACCAATCGTTCTACAGCATCTATTGTTTCCTGATTACTTTCTTTTCCATCCATGAAACGTGAATACCAGGACACTGCAACGGCACCACAATATTGCTTTATCAAACCAACTTCATTATCTGTTATAAGAAAACCACTTGTTGTCATATTCGGAATAATTCGATATGCTCTACATGATTTCAGTATATCCTCAATTTGTGGATGTTTATTAGGATCTCCAGCCCCACCTAATGCAATTTGGAAAGTTTTACCTGCTGCTTGTTTTACAATTTCCATAAAATTCTCATATGACATATGTGGAGCATATGTTGTAAAACCTTTTTGGTAACAATCAATCCCAGCGTTCCTACAATATTGTCCACCATTGCAATGTCCCATGATTCCCACATCAAGCAATTCAGGAAACGATCTCATTACTGGATCAACGCCATTGATATCACTGCGAAATAAGGTTCCATTTTCTTCGTTAAAAATTTCAAAAAAACCAAACACTTCATCTTTATAAATAATCATCTTTACCACACGCAAGCTCTACCATTAAGATAGAAATCCTTGTCCTCTATTTCAAAACTATCAGTAGTAAAAAACTGTGTTATAGGCGAATCATCGCTACTTGTATATCCCCAATAAGCATGATACCCCTTGTTTTTAACAAACAATCTTGCAGATTTCTCTCCGAAAACTTTTTTTATTGATTCATAATCCGGTATTTCATAGTTGTGATATCTTAAACCTCCATCTAAAGCATATATTATGCTTCTGCATAATTCTCGGCCTTGTTTTTCAAGCATACCATCCTTTATAAAACCTAATTTTTCAAACAAATACTCTTCTGTTAATTCCTCTTTCGATATAATAAGGAAATTAGTAGAAGAACTATTCGTAATAAATCCCATCCTGATCTTCATCTTCCAATCCTCCTACCGCTTTTGAAAAAGCTTTTTTAAAACTTTCATCATAATTAAGTGTTTCTATATTTCTTTCAACTGAACAACGTGAACACTCTTTCATAGAATAATTTCCTTCAGCCAATTTTTTAGCATCATCTAATTCAATATTAAAATGTTCTTCTATGAACTTTTCTACAGAGCAAAATTCTTTCCGATAGTACTTTCTATATTCTTTTTTTAAATTTATCGCTCCTTGAAAATAATAATCATAAACTCTGGAAATCATATTTCCGGCAAACGTATTTTTCTTTACTCCCAGCGTTTTCATTACTCGCCTTTTACACGGTACATCTTTATGCTTAAAAAATATTCTTCCATTTATCTTATAACACGATGTTTCATTCATAATCTTTTACCTCTAAACCACAGGCTATCCTCATTTCTAAAATCATATCATTTTGTACTTTATCATGTGTAGGCAAATTGTAGAAAAAATCTTCAAGTTCTTCCTGCTTATCTTTATCATGTAATTTAAAGCACAATAAAAATAATTCAGCTATTTTTTGAATCTGTAATTTTCGTTCTGAATCTGATAGTTCATTATAATATTTGATGAAATCTTCTGGAATAAACCTGTCATCCATATTATTACGTGCACTAATCGTGTGAAATGTATTAAGTATGGCATCTTTATTTTTCAATCCAAATAAGATCCCTAAATATATATCTAAATTATATATTCCTCCATAAAGTGTTCCATCTAACATTGTATCAAAAAACATTCCACCATCTTCATATGGATCTTTTCTTAAACAGTCTTGAATATACGTAATTTCAAAATCAGTCAATTCGAGACCAGATGTTAAGATAATCCTTAATCCTAGATTTTGAAATTCTTCCCTGTAACGCATACTCCAATATGACTTTCTTTCTCCACCTTCCGGAATACGGTATAAATCAAGAATTGAATTACACATTTTTTCTGTCTGTCCTAATTTTAAAACCAGTTCATCTGTTTTAAAAAAGACATAGCAATAATGAATAACTCCCTCTGTACAAGATGCACCTGTTGCTTTTAATTGTTTTAATTTTTCGATAACGGATTCTCCATCCACATTATATGCCGATATATTATTTAATAAAATTTGCCGTGCTAAACAATAATCTCTCATTTCATCAAAAACAAAATACACGACTTCCTTTTCATTTCTTGCAATTGTACCTTCATGGAAAACCAATTTTTTACTAAGAAGAATGCCACTATTTACTGTCTTCCGTATATCACCGGAGGTAATTCCTGTCTTTTCCAAGTCAGTTATACTGATTTCATCATAATTATCACTGTGTATCATGAAATCAGTCACTGTGTCGAGCACAGTTTCGAGATATTCTCTGTTATTTTGTTTTAGTTTTTCGATGTACTGTGCAAATATTTCATGCTTTCGAATGGAATACACATCTGCATTACTATCCTTATTAACTTCGAAAAATATTCGTAGTAAAAGTAATTGCTCACTAAGTACGCTTTTCACCGCAAGGGAGATATTTCCACTATAATTAAAATGATTACTGTATGTCTTAATAATACGATTAATTGCTGTAGACGTATAATGTTGCTCCTTTAAATCAAACTCAAATACTGGTATATTAACTTTTTCTACAAGATATTTTCTAAAACGTTCTTTATAGTATTCGTTTCTACAAGATACAACTATCTTCGCTCTACTATAGTCAGCAATTTTATTGATAAATGCGCTAATCTGGTTTCCAAACCCATCACTGTCATTTTCATTAATAGCATCAACAATTATAAATAGAAACTTATTCTGAACAGTTAACAGTAAGTTTACCAAATAAAGATAAATCTCTTTATGCTTCTTATATAAATCTGGAAGCCCCAATTCATCGAATATAAAATCTAAAATATCACCCTCAATCTCTCTAGCATTCAAAAATATTGTCGTTTGCTTAAGGTTAACTAAGAGTTCACTAATACTACACAACAAATTTGTCTTCCCATTTCCAGCACTTCCAGTAAGTATAAGATACTTTCCATTAGCAACTTTACTATATTTTAGCAAACTTCCAAGTATTTCGTTATACGGATACTGTATTATTTCAAAAAGAATCTGTGATTCTTTATAATCTTGTTTAAATTCTATACCTGAGTTCCGAAAATTATTATGAAATTCGTATGCCGAATTCACTGTCTCCAAAATTTTCTTTGTGGATGCCATTCTGTTAAGACGAAAGCACACATTTTGATTATCACAAGCTTTTTTTAGAATCTCACCATATGAATTATCATATACATAGTTAAAATTTTTAATCAGCCTCTTTCTCCACTTCTTACCATATACAAAATATCGTAATACTTCTTTACTGTTATTAAGCTCCACAAAAACACCCGGAATATATTTTCCGTCCTGAATCAATTTCTTAACTTGTTCACCAGTATACTTATTTGCTTTTTTTCGTATTGAAAAAAGAGAATTCATAAGTACAAAAATCGCAACCACTAGTGTAATAAGCCACCATATATTTTGTATTATATCACTAAAATTACTAAGTAAATTTATTATCCTTGAAAAAGATGCGCCTTCTGTACACTCATTCTCCGTTGCAGAAGACATATTTTGAGTCGATATAAAATTCTGTTCTTTCTCGTTTTCTATTATATTTTCCCCTTCGGATGAACAAGCTATTTCTTCCGTATCCTGCTCCTCAACATTTTGCTTTTGTATTGTTGCTTTTTCCCGCCTTCCTTCTATACTTGCAGCTTCTGATATTGGAGAAAAACCTATAACAAGCAATGCAACTACTAATCCCAAAAACATAATTGCCTTTATTTTTTTCATAAGTACTTCCTCTCTTACACAACATTATATTTTTTGTACTCTTGAAATTCCAACGCTCCCCCTGTACTCCATGCCCTACTTTATATATATCATTCTCTTGTAGCACCAGAAATAATTTCTACTAATTCCGGATACGACACAATAGGGAAAGTAACTTTTTTATATCTTGAAACCAGTACCTTATTCATACACATATACGGTATTACTTTATAGCCGATATAGTCTGTGCATCCCAATTGTTGGATCACTTGATCAGCATTCTCACGTAAATAATCAATTCTTCTTTGGAACTTCTCATCTTCCTTATGTTCATTAAAAAATCTATTCTGCTGACGATACATATCATAGAAAGTAGCTACTTTTTCAATTACTTTGCATTCTACAATCCAGATAGACTTATTATTAATATCTACAGCAAACACATCATAGTCTCCAAGCCACTGCGGATGAGATTTATTTAATTTCATTAATTCAAAATTTTGCTTTATGATATCAAATTTATTTTTCTTAAATGAATTCGCTATATCATAGACAATCTGTTTCTCATACGATTTTTTCCACTCCACTATTAACTGTTTTGTTTTATTCATACGCACTTCATATGGTAAAATAAAATCCATTATTCCGTTAAGCCAATCTTTTTTCAAACGATCCATTGTAATAGGTGAAAATATAATGTCGCCATTAATACTTACAAGGGGCATTAATTCAAACCTGGTATCTCTTGTTCTTCTTTTACCGATTGGAAGATAAAAATTGATCTTACCATTTTCTGTCTTAAGATTTTGAGAAGAGACCACTAAATAGTTAAAAAGAGTTGCGGCATCTTCTTCTGTAATAACATTATTCATTTGCTCCAGGAAATCTCTCAATAATTCTTTCATAGGTGCTCTGAATACATTATTGCCAATCTTTTTAACGATTGTCTCTGAAAAAGAATTACTAAAATACGATAAGATATCTAAGAAGTCTGTGAGGTCAAATCCCATATCTTCCTTAAATGTTTCCTTCACCTTTTCAAGATATTTGAAATCTGTTTCATGATCTCGCTTTAATCCCCCTGAATATGAATATATCCTATGATGCAAACCAGTTCATGGCTAATTAAAGGGAACAAAAAAGAAAGGAAAACCAATCCAGACGGTATCAGCGGCAGGATACAAGAATAAATTGTGATTTCACAAGATTGGTGCTATAATAAGAGAAAAGTTCCTGCCGGGGCAGCCGCCCCGGTGGTATGGATAGAAAGGCAGGAAAACAATATGCACATCAGCTATAAACCACTCTGGCACACACTGTTAGAGCGTGATATGAGGAAAGAGGATTTAAGGCTTGCCGCTGGTATGACAACGAATATGATTGCCAACATGAGCAAAGAGGGAAAGCACATCAGCATGGACACATTAGCCCGTATCTGTGAAACGCTGAATTGTGAGATTACCGATGTGATTGAGTTAGTACCAGACGAGCCTGCTTCCACAGGAGGTAAGGAACATGAGCGAATTGAAACCAAGAATAACGGAAAACGGAATTGATTATATCCTTGTCGGAGATTACTACATCCCGGACTTGAAACTGCCGGAGGAACACCGCCCTATCGGAAAGTACGGACGGATGCACCGGGAATATTTAAGAGAAGTCCACCCAGCCAGATTGAATACATTGATACTGACCGGAGAATTGTGGACATATCTTGCAGACCTGAACGAACAGGCACAGGAACGGTTAGACACTATCATGGAGCAGATGAAAGCCACCGAGGGCGTGACAGAGGAATTGAAGCGAACTCAACAAATGGAATGGGTGCAGCGTTGTAATAACATTCACAACCGGGCAGAAGAAATTGTTTTGCATGATATAATTTATTCATACGGGAGTAATTAAATCGGAGGTATATAAGATGATTGAAATTGTATTTGGTGAAAGTGCCTGTGGAAGTTTGAAAATTGCCCAAACTTACGGTAAGGGAAAGTATAGAGGAAGTGCAGTTTCGGTCTTTATGAGGCACGAAGATGGGAGTGTTCCATCTTCAGATGAAATGAAAGAAGCACAAATTCAAGCACAGGAACAAGAACATATTGATTGGGAGAATGCTATTCCATTGGGAGGCAAGAGCAGTGATGTTTATTGTTTTGATATGGCTCTTAGTGTGGGAGATATTTCTGATAATGGAATTGGCGAACAGCGGAAAAATGTTCTCAAGAAAATGCTGTCTGTCTGGTTTGTAGAGGATTTAGACTATCAGGTTGAAGAAAAAATACAGAAAATTAAAACTACATTGTCTTCGGTTATTGAACGATATGTAGCTGGGGAAGAAGTTCGTATTTGGTATAGCTATAATCCGGATGAACTTTGCGGTATGTACTGGCTTATGAAACAACTTCGACCATTAAACTGTCAGACAACAATTTATTTGGTTAAGTTACCTGCCTGGGAATATGGAAAAGAAAATACTATGACATCCAAAATAGCATGGGGTGAGGTTTCTCCTGGCGAATGGGGAAAATATATAACTCTACAAGAAAAAGCTAAGCCTGTATTTCTTTCAGCTTGTGCTATGAAATGGAATCAACTTCAAAATGAAAATGCACCTTTGCGTGCAATGCTAAATGGTAAATTGCAAAGTGTTTCAGAAGATATATATGATAGTTTCATTCTTCGTGAAATTGCGGAACAGCCAGAGCAATTCAAAATGGCTATTGTTATAGGTAATGTTTTAGGAAAATATCAACTTGGAATTAGTGATGTATGGATTTCTAATCGCATTGATAAAATGCTTGAAGATGGTGTGTTGGAAATTATACAGGACGCACCAAAGGGAGAAACAAATTATCGCCGGATATTAAGAAAACGAATGAAATAATAACCACAGCAAGAACCGCTGCTACATGGAAGGCACCCCAACCATGCAACAGCGGTTTTTTTTACCGTTTTTTCCTCTGGCTGATAGGCGTTCCCATTTTCTTTGATTTTTTGAGAATCCGAATCAGCCAGCGAAATTCTTCGCCTGACAGATTTTTATAGTTGATACCGAGCTGCTTGCAGTAAAGGACAACCAGCTTTTCATCCCGGCTGCCCTTGAAATTTTCGACTGCTTCGAGATTTTCTTTCAATTCATCGGCAACGGTGGTCTGGGGCGCACTCTCACTGTCCTTTTTGTGGGCTTCCCGAATATCCCGGATAATCAGGTTGAGGTCATCCAGAACCATGTGACTGAAATACTCATCATCACTGATATGGGCGGCTTGCAGCACTTTCAAATGCGGGTCATCTTCGCCTGGGCGATACCGTTCAATGATTTCATGCCGGACGGTATCGACAAGTGCATTGAGGTTTTGAATCTGCATGGTAGCAATCCCGTCCACATAAATCTCAATGTCTGCAAGAAACTTGATGAAATCTTTATGTGTAGCAAGCTCACAGAGCAGACGGTTGTTAATCCGACCGCTTTTCAGCAGTGCCACCATCTCATCATTCAAATGCAGCTCCGTCAATGGTGTGTTGATCTGCTCCCTGTTCTCTGTCCGGCACAGTAGATAATCAACAGAGACCCCATAGAAGTCTGCCAGCGTGATAAGGTTGCCATGATTGATTTCCTTAAAATCCTCTTTTTCATAACTTCCAAGAGCTGATTTGGAAATGCCTGTCAGCTTTGATAGTTCTTCCAGATTTAAGCCTTTGTCCTTGCGGAGTTCCCAAAGGCGTTCCTGTATGCTTGTTGCTCCTTTCATGGGCGCACGCTCCTTTCCAATGGTTTCATTGCTGCCGCTTATCTGGATTATATCACACTTTCCGCAATCGTGGAAATTTCTGATTTTTACCCCTAATTCCTACTTTGTGGACATACGGCACAGGGCACAAAAATGTTCTATGATACAGGTAGTTCATCGATGGATTATTCCAATCGAATGACCAGCCTGTGTGGGATATGCTTCCCCGGCGATGTAGTGCCATGACTTTTGGCAGGGATGTGGAGGAACCCTGACCGAAACGAGCGTACCAAAGGGGCGATATACGCCGCTGTGAGATTCAGGGGAGGAACGACACCGGGGAGAACTGGCGAACTGACACCGAAATGATACCGAAACACGACAATCTGATAGGGGGATAGTCTACCCTATCGCTGATACTTCGGGAGATTTTAGGCGGCTCTATGGCTGTAATTTTGCCGAAAATCGCCCCGAAACCATACACGAAAACGGGAGGAAGCGCAATATGCCGAGAATGAGCAAAAAGAGGAAGCATGAGCTTTCTTTTTACCTCAATGACCGGGGGCGTGTCACTTACAACGAATTATGCCGGAAATGCCAGCATGGGTGCAAGCAGAGCTTCCGGGCGGTTGTGATTGACTGCCCCCGTTATTTATCCAAACGAGCAAAGAAAAAGGAGGAACACACCGAATGAATTTTGAATTTATGACGATAGACACACCATTGCCGCCCTGTATGGCTTTTCCAAGAGCGTTGACAGGGTTTCCAATCAGCAGCACCGCAAAGGTCATGTACTGCCGGATGCTGGACGCTATGCTATCCAATGGGCAGGAGGACGAGAACGGAATCCTGTTTGTCTGCTTCCCTGTCACAGCCATTGCCGCAGTCCTGTCCCGCAGCTCTATGACGGTCAAGCGTTCTTTGAATGAACTGGAAAACGCCGGACTTATCATGCGGGTGCGTCAAGGCGTTGGAGAACCAAATAGGATTTATGTGCTGATACCGGGAAAGGAGGACGCTGCCCTTGCCTGATACCTCAAAGCTGGAAAAGCTCAACCAGGAGTTGGAAAAGAGTGAAAAGAAACTGCGGAAAGCTATCAATGATGAAAAGGCATTGCAGCACCAGCTAAAGCAGCTTACCCGAAAAGAACGGACACACCGGCTCTGTACTCGTGGCGGTATGCTGGAAAGTTTTCTGCAAGAGCCGGAACGCCTGACAGATGATGATGTCATGCTGTTGTTGAAACTCATTTTTCACAGGCAGGATACGCAGGAACTATTGAAAAAACTGCTGGAACGGGAGAATCCGGAAACCCCTTAGTTTACTAAGGGCGCAATTATACACCACCCAGAGGTTGGTGCATTGCGTTCTCCGAAGGCTCCTCGCCGGAGGGCTGTGATTTTCCGCAGTCATGGTCTGCTCCAAATCAAACAGGGGACGCTACGCTTCCCCTGCGCTGGCTGCCGCCAGCTACCCTTTTGTGGACTTGCCATCTGGGGACACCTTGCGTTGCAAGCTGTTCCCAGCCGACAAGTTTCATAAAATATGCTATCTTTTCGATAAGCAATAAAGTATAATGAAGTCAGTAATAAATTTAGAAATTGAGGTAAAGTTATGGCATCCAGCAAAGAATATTTAGAATTTATTTTAGGTCAGTTATCTGACTTGAATGAAATTACCTATCGAGCTATGATGGGCGAATTTGTCATTTATTATTGTGGTAAGATTGTAGGCGGTATCTATGATGATAGATTACTTGTCAAACCAGTAAAATCAGCAATAAGTTATATGCCAACGGTTTCGTATGAGTTACCTTACGAGGGAGCAAAAGAAATGTTGTTGGTAGATGAAGTTGATAATAAAGAGTTTTTGACAGGATTGTTTAATGCTATGTATGAAGAATTGCCTACCCCTAAATCGAAAAAGAAGAAATAATAAAATAATAATTTGAGAGGAAGTATTACTGATGGAAAAGTTTAAGCCGTTTATTATACCTGTGGCATTATTGGTTCTAATTGACCAGATGGTTAAAATAGTAATTTCAAAAGTATTTATGAAATACGAATTTGATATAATAGCCAAAGTTTTAAGATTTAATCCAGAACTAAATACTCGTTTATCTTATGCTGGCAATTTCTTCGAATTATTATCAAGTCCGTTTGTTACCATTTTATTGAATGTGTTTGTTTTGTTCCTCTTTTTATCAGGATATATGCTATATCAGGCAAAAAGAGCACATACAAGTTTTTGGGTAAAAATGATAATGATTTGTGGCATATCGGGATGTTTATGTAGCTTGATTGATAAGGTGTTTTGGGGTGGAAGTTTAGATTTTTTGCAGATACCTACCCTTTTTATTTTTGATTTGAAAGACTGCTATCTTACAGTTGCAGAAGTTATATTTGTTGTTATTGGAATTTTGAATAGCAAAGAAATATCGGTTAAAGAGTATTTACATTTTTGTTGTAACAAATTTAGCTTGTAAACTTCTGGTTTATTATTTCTTATACATCGGGTCAACTTGTCCCGAACTTTCACAACTAAATACCCGCCACCTACAAAGCGGCACACCGAGCAGGAAATCTGAAAAAAGATCTCCTGCTTTTTTTCTGCCAAAAATGAGGTGGTAAAACTCCACCCCATCCACCAAGCATAGAAAGGAGGGACACAAAATGCCATGTCCACACAACGAAATTTCTATTGTACAGCGAAGCCAACAGCAGTCTGCGGTTGCCGCCGCTGCCTACCAGAGCGGCGAAAAGCTGTTCTGTGAATACGACCAGGAAGTGAAGCACTACCCGGAAAAGCGTGGTATCGTCCACAATGAAATCCTTCTTCCGGCAAATGCCCCACAGGAATATGCAGACCGCAATACCTTATGGAACGCCGCCGAAGCGGTGGAGAAGCAATGGAACTCCCAGCTTGCAAGGCGGTGGGTGCTTACCATCCCCAGAGAGATACCGCCTGACCAGTACGCTGTCCTTGTACGGGAGTTTTGTGAGCAGCAGTTTGTTTCCAAAGGCATGATTGCTGATTTTGCAATCCATGACCCCCATCCGCCGGGACACAATCCCCACGCCCATGTCCTGCTCACTATGAGGGCAATGGACGAACATGGGAAATGGCTTCCCAAGAGCCGCAAGGTTTATGACCTTGACGAGAACGGGGAACGGATCAAACTTCCGTCCGGCAGATGGAAAAGCCACAAGGAGGATACGGTTGACTGGAACGACCAGAAGTATTGTGAAATCTGGCGGCATGAATGGGAGGTCATCCGAACCGCTATCGGAAGCCAACAACCGCCCGGAGCGTGTGGACTTGCGTTCCTATGCCAGACAGGGGCTTGATATAGTCCCTACTGTCCATGAGGGAGCTGCTGTCCGGCAGATGGAAAAGCGGGGTATCCAGACGAATATCGGAAACCTGAACCGGGAAATCAGAGCTGCCAACAATCTGATGAAGTCCATCCGGCAGCTCATCCAAAACCTCAAAGGCTGGATTACCGAGCTGGGCGAAAAACGGAAAGAGCTGCTTGCACAAAAGGCGGCGGAGGAAGCAACACTTCTTCCCAATCTGCTGATGAAGTATATGGCGATACGAAAAGAAGAACGGAAGGACTGGACAAGGGCTGGACAGAACCGGGGGACTTCACAGGACTTAAAGGCAGTCAGCGAAGCCCTGTCCTATCTCCGGCAAAAGGGGCTTTCCACTGTGGAGGACTTAGAAGCATTTCTGGAATCTTCCGGGAAATCAGCCGCAGATTACCGCAATCAGATGAAGCCAAAGGAAGCCCGCAGCAAAGTGATTGACGGGATTCTTGCCAGCCGGACAGACTGCAAAGAATGTAAGCCCGTCTATGAGAAATACCAGAAGATATTTTTCAAGAAAACAAAGGAGAAATTCAAACAGGAACACCCGGAGGTTGCCCGGTATGAGAAAGCCACCGCCTACCTTGCCAAACACCCGGACGATAAGGATAGTACCCAAAAGGAGCTGCAAGAGGAGCAGGAAACACTTCTCAGCGAAATCGCAGAACTGAAAGTACCGCTGATCGAGGTACAGGAGGATTTGAAGAAGCTGCGGGACATCCGCTACTGGGTACGGAAAGCCACACCCGGCACAGAAGAAAGCAAAGAGCCGCCCAAGAAGCAGTCCCTCAAAGAAGTCTTGCAGGATAAGGCTGACGAGAAAAAACCACAAAGAACCGCCTCGGCACAGACGAAACACAGACAACAGGATATGGAACTTTAACAGGCACTTGCCATTTTCAATCAGAGAATGTCAGGTGCTTTTCTTATTTTCAAGGAGGGATAGATTTGAATGTATTTGAAGCTGTGAAGCAGTCCGTCACAACAAGACAGGCTGCGGAGCATTATGGAATCCATGTAGGTCGGAACGGGATGGCTTGTTGCCCGTTCCATAACGATAAAACCCCAAGCATGAAGCTGGATCGGCGTTACCACTGCTTCGGCTGCGGTACGGACGGGGATGTGATTGATTTTACCGCCGCCCTGTATGGGCTGGGAAAGAAAGAAGCCGCCGTACAACTGGCACAGGACTTTGGAATTTCCTATGAGGACTGGAAACCGTCGGGAAAGGTAAAAAAGCCCAAGCCCCGGCAGAAATCCCCGGAGGAACAGTTTCAGGAAGCAAAGAACCGCTGCTCCCGTATCCTTGCCGATTATCTCCACCTGCTTCGGGCATGGAGAAAGGATTATGTCCCGCACTCCCCGGAGGAAGCCTTTCATCCCCGGTTTGTGGAAGCCTTACAGAAGCAAGCCCAAGTGGAATATCTGCTGGATGTGCTGCTGTTCGGGGAGACAGAGGAAAAAGCGGCTTTGATTACGGACTACGGAAAGGATGTGATACAGCTTGAACAACGAATGGCAGAGTTTGCAGCCGCAGACGCAGCAAGAACTAAAAAACACCATGAACGCCATGCAGCTGCCACAGAGCGTTGAGGAAATCAAGGCGGGGCTGGAAACTACCGAGAAAGGCGGTGTCCGTCAGAGCATACGGAACTGCCTGACCGTATTCCAGCGTGACCCTCTGCTTTCCGGGGCTATCGCATACAACATCCTGACCGACCGCAAGGACATCATAAAGCCCATCGGCTTCCACAGAGAAAGCACCGCCCTGAACGATACGGACATGAAGTATCTGCTTCTTTATCTGGAAGAAACCTATGGGCTTACCAATGAGAAAAAGATTGATAATGCCATCGGGATTGTGGCGAATGAAAACAAGTACCATCCCATCCGGGACTATCTCAATACTCTTGTGTGGGATGGGACAGAGCGAATCCGTTTCTGCCTGCGGCACTTGGGGCGGACGCAGACGATTACACCTATGAAGCATTGAAGTTGTTTCTGCTGGGTGCTATCTCACGAGCCTTTAAGCCAGGGTGCAAATTTGAAATCATGCTCTGTCTGGTAGGCGGTCAGGGGGCTGGAAAGTCCACCTTCTTCCGTCTGCTGGCAGTCCGGGACGAGTGGTTCTCCGATGATTTGCGGAAGCTGGACGATGAAAATGTGTACCGCAAAATGCAGGGGCATTGGATTATTGAAATGTCGGAAATGATTGCAACCGCCAACGCTAAGAGCATTGAGGAAATCAAGTCGTTTTTAAGCCGGCAGAAAGAGGTTTACAAGATACCTTATGAAACCCACCCGGCAGACCGCCCCCGTCAGTGCGTGTTTGGCGGCACTTCCAATGCCCTTGACTTCCTGCCCCTTGACCGTTCCGGCAACCGCCGCTTTATCCCCGTCATGGTGTACGGAGCAAGCCGAGGTTCACATTTTGAGGACGAAGCTGCTTCCAGAGCCTATATCGAGCAGATGTGGGCAGAAGCGATGGAAATTTACAGAAGCGGCAGGTTCAAGCTGGCTTTCAGCCCTGCCATGCAGCGGTATCTCAAAGAACACCAGCGGGATTTTATGCCGGAGGACACCAAAGCCGGGATGATACAGGCGTATCTTGATAAGTACACCGGGAGCATGGTCTGCTCCAAGCAGCTCTATAAGGAAGCCTTGAACCATGCCTTTGACGAGAGCGAAGCAATGGGAATCCGGGAAATCAACGAGATTATGAACCAGTGCATTTCCGGCTGGCGGTACTTCCCGAACCCAATGTTTTCCGAATATGGCAGACAAAGGGCTGTGAAAACCCGGCAACGGACTCCGGCAACCCGTCTGAAAAAACGATGGACGGTTTTGTGGAGGTCACAGAACAGATGGAGCTTCCGTTCTGAAAATGGCAGCCCGTTGCACCCCCTGTTGCTATCCGTTGCCGAGCCGGTTGCCGGGAAAATCGAAACTATCGGCTTTTCTCCCTATGACAACCAAAACAAAAAATAAAGAAAAGTATAAATAGTAACCATCGCCAGTTAAGTTGTTTGCAAAGGTCTTTTGAAGCCGTTGCCGGACTTCGTTGCCGACACCCTCTGTGCGGTTATTTTTCATGTATGGAGGATAACTGCCTATGGCAAAAAAACAAAATGAGATTTACAACGGTATTTGACGGGGAGCTGGACGCAACCGATGTGTTCGTCAGCCTGATTTCCCAGAAATACGGTAAGACAAATACGAAAGAATATCTTGCTAAAAGGAAAGATATGAGCTATAATGAAGATGAGGTTCAAAAGAGCCGGATACCGTCCGGATTGTGTGGGTAAATGGCTATGATGAACGAAATGGAATACAGAACAATCGGTTCGGCACTTGCCGGAGGGTATCGTGCAGCGGTCTATTGCAGGCTGTCAAAGGACGATGACCTGCAAGGCGAAAGTGCCAGTATCGCAAACCAGCGTGATATGCTGGAAAAATACTGCGAAAAGCAGGGATGGGAGGTTGTGGCAGTCTATCAGGACGATGGCTTCACAGGTCTTAATATGGAGCGTCCTGATTTACAGAGAATGTTGAGAGCCATTGAGCGCAGGCAAATCAACCTTGTCATCACGAAAGACCTCAGCCGACTGGGGCGTAACTATCTGCAAACCGGGCATTTGATTGAGGACTTTTCCCAAGAAACGGTGTCCGCTATATCGCCATGAATGACGGTATCGACACCCTGCGTGATAACAACGATATTGCCCCGTTCAAGAATATCCTGAACGAGATGTACAGCAAGGATATTTCCAAGAAAGTCCATTCCTCTTATCTTCTGAAAGCGCAGAAAGGACAGTTTACCGGGTGTCTTGCCCCGTTCGGGTATCGGAAAGACCCGGAGGACAAAAACCATCTGCTCATTGACGAGGAAACCGCCCCGATTGTGCGGCTGATTTTCGGATATGCCCTAAACGGTCATGGTCCGAACTATATCCGCAGACGGCTGGAGGAAGAAAAAACCTGCCCACATGGTGGAACCGGGAACGGGGGCTTCGCAATACCCGCACCAAATGGGAAAAGAAAGACCCGGAAAATGGGCGGTATATGGGACTTCTCCGTTATCAAAGACCTTGATGAATCCGTTTACACCGGGGCGATTGCTTCCCGAAAAAGACTACCGTTTCAAAATCGGCACGATTGGGGAAAAAGCCGGAGGACTGGATTGTGGTGGAGGGACAGCATGAACCGCTGATTGACCGCATGAGCTTTGATATTGTGCAGAACAAGCTGAAATCCCGCCAGCGTCCGGGGCAGACCAATGAAATCAGCCTGTTTGCCGGACTGATAAAATGCGGCGAGTGTGGGAAATCTCTGACGATACGCTACACAAACGCAAAACATCCCCAGCAAATTTATTCCTGCAAGACCTACAATGCCTTTGGAAAGAACCACTGCACCCAGCACCGGATTGATTATGACACCCTTTACAGCCATGTGCTGCGAAAAATCCGGGAATGTGCCAGAGCCGCCCTGATGGACGGGGAAGCGGTTGCCGACCGCCTGACCAATACCTGCGAAGCCGAGCAGCGGAAACAGCGGGAAGCAATGGAACGCTCCCTTACAAGGGACGAGGAACGGATTGAGGTTCTGGACAAAATGGTAATGCGGCTTTATGAGGATATGATTGCAGGGCGTATCAGTGAGCAGAATTTCAACACCATGCTGGAAAAGACACAGACCGAGCAGACGGAGCTTAAAACAAAAGTGTCAGAGGGCAGGAAGCGGCTGTCCGATGAAGTCCAGCTTGCCAATGACGCAAAACAATGGGTGGAAGCCATTCAGGAATACGCCAACATCACAGAGCTGGACGCAGCCACCCTTAACCGCTTAATCAAAGAAATCGTCGTGCATGAGCGCATTGACGAAGATAAAATAAGACACATTTCTATCGAAATTCATTTTAATCTCAAACCCATCCCGGAGGTGGAACAGGTCACTGCCTGACCTGTCCTGCCGGGACGGTTCTCTTAAAAACACCATATAGATTTTTGTACGCCGCCGCCCGCCATCGAGCAGAGTTTTACACCTAATTGGGGATAAAACACTTAATGCCTCAGCATCTTGATCATCTGATAAAGTATCCACTACATACTCATCTGTTATTTCTATATAGGCTTCGTTATCTGCAAAATGGCACATATCTGCTACATCATTTAAAACAACTAGCCAATTCGCATATGCTAATAAAAGATTTATATCATCTATGGTTGCAAGTGTTTCTGATTCACAATGCAAATACAAATTTGTTTCTATTAGATAAAGTGTATTTCTATCATCATGCTTTGCTTTTTCTCTTTGGTCTATAATTCGGTCTCTGACTTCTTTATCTTTCTTCTCATCTAAACCAGAATACGAGCCATATCTTTTCCAATTAATATCTATATCATGCAACAATGTTGAATGATAATCCAACAACGAATAATGCAATTCACTCCATGAATATTTTGAAACTTCACCCTCGAAATCTTCAATTATAGCCTTTTGCATGGCACGTATAATTTGATTTGCTTCTTGTCCACGGTAAATTCCTGGTTTTATCATATTACCATAACAAACATTTGCTATTCTTTTTCGAACTTCATGATAGTGATAATCCTCAGGAGAAAAAATCTGTACATTATTGTCCCATTTATACTCTACAGATGTCGAAAAAACTCCCACTTTCTTTTTTTCAAGAGAAACTTTTTTTCTTTTTGATTCAAATAGCTCATTCAAATCAGGCATCCTATCTAGCAATGGAATCAATATTTCGCGCAATATATTGAATTCTGTACTTCTATTTTTTGCCTCTTGAATATCTTCATAAATCCGATTAATATCTTTCACAACATATCTGATAATCCATTTATGACTATAGTATTGAGCATCACTATATACATATATCCTATCTTCATATAAAAAAGATTCATGTCCTGCATGAACAGCATGCTCAATAGGCATAAAAGCAATCTGTATTCCGGTGTTACTAATTGCCTTATTGTCCTCAAATACACATTTTATTGAATCAAATCCTTCTGTTATAATCTCTTCCAACAATTGAATCCACTGACGATATTCTCCAAAATCTTTTACATCTTTGTAGAACTCCACATTGTTCGTCAAAAAAACATAATTTTTTTGAGGCAGTGGAAGATATATACCACCAAATCCCATTCCATGTTTTACTGTATATTCATATGTATCAAAATCTCTTTTTTCAATTTTCCACGAAAATGGTTCACGGAAAAGATAATCCCTCATATGGAATGGATAATCTTTCAATTCCTCTTTAAAATAGTCAACAACAGCTTCATTCTCTGTATCATATCCTACATCAACCATATTAAATATAATTGCACCCTTTGCAATATACCGGCCTTGATTTTTCCATGTAAAATATAAAGCAGCATCACTTCCAAAACCAAACGAACTTTCATAATCTTTCTCATTTGAATAAGATAGATACTCGAATAATTCATCTATGTCATCCATGAAATTTAGATAATATATAACATCTAGCGCTGTACAAGTTTTTCTCTTCTTCCCTTCCTCGCCCAAAGACATGTGCATTTGATTCGGATTCATAAAACTATCATAAATTAAATATTCTATTGGCATATCGGCAGGAATATGAATCCCCCTTAATCCACTTTTATCAAAACGGTTAAATGTTTCCGCAATATAAAGTGTTCCGCTTTTATGATATTTCTCTATATTAGCAATTTCCTTTTCTAACTGTCCCTCCTCATATTCATCTGCATTAAGCGCGACAACTACTCCACGAGAAGCCTTTGCTATAAATGTATATGTTCTCTGGCTTGAATCATATTTTTGCTCTGGAAATATCATAGCAGGTGCAAATATTGAACAACTTCTTGACCGTTCCATTTCAAACAAACTATAAATTCTGTCAATGATTCCCTCATTCGCAACTGAAATCTGTTCTTTGAAATCAATTTTATTTTCCCATATATCATATAAATCAATTAACAAAGAAACATTGTACAAAGGATAAATATTATCTTCCCTGCATACAAAATGGCTTTTTTCAATAGTAGTTCCTTCACTCATCATTAAAGAATCAAGTTCAAGAATATCATATTTCTTTACTTCCTCCTTAAAGAATTTCTGTACTTTATAAAATAATATTTCAGTCGGAAGAACAAACCTTTTTTCTACAACGCCATCATTCTTATTTTCTTCTATAAAATAATCAATCGTTCCAGATACATACTCTAAAGCCAGGCATAATTCCTCTTCCCGCGAAATATTTCTTGCTAAAGTAGGTAAAAAATTGAGACAAGCATAAACATTATTATGACCAGTTCCGATTATTACACGGTAAAACTTATCATTATATCTAAGCTGGACTTCACCAAAATCTTCTACCGTGTAATCGTCTGCTATCCCTGGTTTCATAACATCATATATTTTACCAAAGAACCCTTTGAATTCATCATATGTTCCAATCCTCTTACTGCCTTTTTCTTCATATTCAATCAGACAGGCATTTAATGCCAAACAAGATTCCAAAACTGATCTGTTGTTGATACACAGATTAATACAATATACCGCCTTCACAAGATCATTAAACTGATATTCATTTGTAATTTTTAATAATCTGTCAATTTTCATTCGAATAGTTGGAAACGCTTCTGTTTTTACCATTTTGTCATCACCTTCATCAAATAGCAAATTTAGATATTAACTCTTCTTCCAGAATATTATACCATAAAAATGGCGAAGTGCTTATCCTAACACTTCGCCGTTTGTATCAATATTTCCAATATGACAAAATCTGTTCCTGTTGTATTTATCTATTTCTTTATTTTCTCTATTATTCCGATCCAGCCTTCCAAAGGTATAAATAAGGTGTAAATTATTGGTTAATTCCCAAGAAATCCTTTAAAATCAAGGTTTTCACGGCATCCATTAAACATTGCCGTGGCAGATAAAGAGCACTTTTATCATTGTTGCATAACCTCGCATTTCTTAGTTTTTCTTGGTATTTCGGGCTTTGTGAGCCTTTGTAAATTTTTGCTTTCTGGCATAACCTGGTTTATTTTCGCATAATATCGTCCGCAAAAGGTGTAAAATAAGGTGTATATTTTTCTATTTTACACCTTGCTGTTTTCAATTAAAAATCCTAATTACACAATCCGAAGTCTGGCGATTTCTTCTCTGGCATCCTCAAGATTTACATGCGTATATGTATTCAGCGTTATGCTGATGTCTGAGTGGCCCATCAAATATTGCAATGCTTTTGGATTCATTCCGGTTTCGTGTTAATATTAATATTGGGATGTTTGTTAAGTTCTTCAATACATTGTATTAAACTTCCCCAAGGTACAATATGATACTCATACTTACCATTTTTGAAATCTTCATCAGATTCAAATTCAATAAAATCAAATCTTTTAACATTATACATTGCAAGGAATTTATCAATATTTTGAAGAGACTTAATCACACCTGGTGCCAAATAATAAAGGCTCTGCAAATAAATTGCATATATAGAGGCGCCAATCTCTTGCAAAAATGGTTGTACCGCAATATCATTCTCTGTCATTTTTTCTAAATCATTTTTAACAGTACTCCATCCAGACCATTTTAACAAATTATTTCTATCAATGTATAAATTACAATCCTTATATATTGCACTTGTAATTTTTGTAAATGGCATACCATTATGTATAATATAATTCCTTAATCGCATAAAGAATCTATAAGCAAATGTATTATCGTAAAAATTTGAACAGAAGGTTTTAAACTCATCAATTTCATCTGCTTTATTATGCTTTAAATAGGACTCTATTTTCTCAACCATGATTTTTATGACTGTACAATAATTAAGAAGCAATTTATTCCCTGTTTGTAAAATCTTTTCATGATTTACATTTTTTGTACGTAATATATTATTCAAATTTTTAACAGACAAGAAATTCATCAAATCAAGATTAGATTCCAAACAAATTTCATGTATTTCTTTAAACTGATGATATTGTCCATAAAATTTAAAATTTGCCATAAAATCATCATATTCTTCTCTGCTTACAGTTTTTCCTGTTATCTCTAATTTATGCTCATTATTTTCATATCCTTCATACTCAGCAATATAAATCATTTTATCTCTTCTCCTATTATTTTTATAATATAAAACACATCATATCGGAAAATCTTTCAAAAGTTGTAAATCCGTTGTAAAAATTGTGCACTCCATCTAAGAGTTCGCATAAATCAAAGAAATTCCATTAAATCAACACCTCTTGCCGTGGCAGATGAATAGTATTTTTATCATAGTTTTTGTTCTCCTTGTTTTGACCGGAAATGCCCTGTTTTGCAAGGGTTTCTGGGATTTGTGTAGTTTGCTCTGAAATTACAGATTGTGGCAAATTAGAGCAGAATTAGGCAAGTTGTTACTACCTGTTAGTAGTAAAATTGGTAGTAAGACAAAAAGAGGGGGACTATTAACACAGTTAGAAAATGAAATCGCTTATGTAATTTCCTACAATACCTAAAACAGTTCCAATAACAACTGTTCCCACTATAAAATTTCTTTTAGAAGCATTTTTCTCCTCAATAAGTGCATTCTGCCCTATTTTAAATTCGATACACGGAAATAAATTTCTTTTAATTCGTGTAAATACTGGAAATGCTCCAATGATGAAACTTCCCACTATCCATATACCAGTTATCATCCATTGTATAGTCCTAGGAAAAATTATGTTTTTTATACCCGTGTACACACAAATACATATAAACACAATTGTTAGTAGCATAGGCATGATTGGCAATCTAGATAAAATTCGATAACTCAATTTAAAATTATTTAAACATAGTTCTATCTTGTTTTTAAGTAATAAATAGTCATCTCCGTTGTCAAACTGGAATCTCAATTCTGTTAACGGATTATTTCCATTATCAAAAGATAATTTTATCTGGTTACTATTATATTCCGTTCCAAACATCACTGAAATTTCCATTTTTATTATCCGATAAGGTTTCTTATCAAAAAACTCAAAACACTCATCAACATTATCGAATACATAACTTGCATTGTTATTACACCCTACACGAATTTCCAAAACCAATTTTTCACTATATTGTTCAAATATATCTTTTAAACTTAACAGTAGTTGTTTATCAATCTTGTAGCCAACAGAATATCTATGTATTTGAAATATTTCTTCTTTCATAAGGCAACATCTCCCATTTAATACATTTTTTTATATATTTTACCATTAAAATTGCTATTTTTCCACAAAAACGCCCCAGCCTAAGCCAGAGCGTTACCTATCTTCCATTCGTTTCAATTCTTCCTCTGCATCAACGAATCCGATATGCGTATATACATTCATCGTGACTGATATATCCGAATGCCCCATGAGGTACTGCAACGTCTTAGGATTCATTCCCGATTTTGCCATATTCGAACAATAGGTGTGTCTGCATACATGAGGCGTGATATTTGGCATCTGCACCCGGTAAATGTCATTGTATCTGCCAACCATATGATTGAATCGGTGCTGCCAGTGCATTGCCACAAGTGGCATTCCATTATCATCGTAAAACAGGAATCCGCTATATCCATCTATGGACTTCTCCACTTTCTTTCACACTTTCTCTCCTTCCGACAAGGTGGTCACACAGCTGACTGGAATTATTCCAGACTCTCAAACCAACCCCTCAAAAACTGACACGTCCACGATATTTACCAGCAAATCCAAATCCGTATTGACCTGCTTCTCCAATTTTCTGAGTGACAAGCATGGCTTTTTGCCCTTTGGCAGTTTATCCGTTGACTCCAGTTTCCAACTATAGACAAAATGTGGTTTTCCATCAATATGGTACTTATACTGATATTTCCCATCTGCCCTTACGCTCTCTCCCGGTCTGAGGACTCTTCTTTTAGAATCCCGTCTTGTCTGTCCTCTTCTGTCTTTGCCATTAGCCTCGGTGCGGCAGATATTTCTCAAATGCAACACGAAGAATCAGCTTGCGTTCTCCGTAGTATGCCAAGAAATCCACTCCATCCGTATTTTTCAATAAATCATAGAATTTTCTTCGGCTCAGAACGAAATAGTCGATTGCCTAAGAAGGATTCAAAATATCCTTTTCTGCTAAACTTGGTCTTGCCATAAAATCACATTCCTTTCTGCCAAAAGTGGCTGTTTTCAAGGTTTTTTCGGGGGGCATCCTATGTTCGCTCTTATACCCTGTTTCAAGCGGACTCTAACATTACTATTAGTTTTAATAATTAGAATTATTTTATCAACTTATACATTTTTTCCAAGTTCATATGCCTTCTTCATTATATCCACATGATCCTCAGCTGTATTTGCTGCATCAATTCCACCGCCACCGACCATGCCTTTTAAGGAAGCCTTTTCAAAACAATCTACCCAGCCTTGTAGCCCATTATAGGCTTTCTCAAATGCACTTTCATTATTCTCTGCCGCAGTTGCAATCATATAAATATCTCTGAATAAATAATCTGCCGAATATAAAGGATTCAATCTATCAAGAAGAGTTTTCATCTGACCGCACATCTCATAATAATAAATTGGGGTTGCATAGACAATAACTTCTGCATTCTTTACCTTTGCCATAATTAACCAACTCCGTTTTCTTCAAAAAATTTCTGGATTTTATCAAATGGGATTACATCCAGATTATCGTAAAGATCTGTATGAACAGCCCCTGGAATTGTTAGCAGCTCTTTATTGGCTGTGTACTTGCTGTCCTTAATCATATTTTCATAAGCATCTTTTCCAAAATAATAGCTGTGTGCTTTTTCTCCGTGAACAATGAGGACTGCACTTCTGATTTCATTACTGTACTTTAATATTGGCTGATTCATAAATGACATACATCCAATACTGTTCCAGCCATCATTGGAATTCAGGCTTCTTTTATGATAACATCTGCCTTTATAATACTCACTGTAATCTTTTACAAAGAAAGGGGCATCCTCTGGAACCGGAAGAGAAACACAACCACCAGCTCTGGAATATTCGCCTTTACAGTATTCTTGCGTTCTGAGGGTATTCAGCGATTGCTTCTTCGCATAACGTGCTTCTTCACTGTCCTCAGAATCAAAGTACCCATTCGCATTTACCCTTGTCATATCATACATGGTAGATGCAACCGTTGCTTTTATTCTTGTATCGAGTGCAGCTGCGTTAAGAGCCATCCCACCCCAACCACAGATTCCAATGATTCCTATTCTATCTTGATCTACCTCTTCCCGAACAGAAAGGAAATCAACAGCAGCCATGAAATCTTCTGTATTAATATCCGGAGAAGCCATGTATCTTGGATTGCCTCCACTTTCTCCCGTAAAAGAAGGATCAAATGCAATAGTAAGGTATCCTTTTTCAGCCATCGTCTGCGCATACAGTCCGGAACACTGTTCTTTGACTGCACCAAATGGTCCACTTACAGCAATCGCTGGATATTTCCCAAATGCATTTTTCGGCTTATACAAATCTGCAGCAAGTGTGATTCCATAACGATTTACAAATGTCACTTTCTCATGATCTACTTTTTCACTTTTTGGAAAAGTTTTATCCCATTCAGATACTAGTTTTAATTCTTCTGCTTTCAACATAAATATAACCTCCATATGCAAATTGTCTTATAAATCTACTTTTTTCAACCTTCCTATTTTAGTTTTCTATATTCTTCATCACTTACCGGTTCAAGCCATTCATTGGAACTATTTTCGCCCGGAACTTCTATTGCCAGATGTGAAAACCATTCATCCGGTGCTGCGCCATGCCAGTGTTTCACTTCTGCCGGAATATTGATGCAGTCGCCTGGCTTCATTTCTACAGCTTCTTTATCTTCTTCCTGATAATATCCTCTTCCGGCAACGCATACCAGAATCTGTCCGCCTCCACTTTTTGCATGATGGATATGCCAGTTATTTCTGCATCCTGGTTCGAATGTCACATTGAAAATTCCAACCTGAGAAGTAGAAATCGGTGCAAGAAAACTTCTGCCCGAAAAATACTGTGCAAAGCCATCGTTTGGTGCACCAATTGGAAATACCATCTTTTTTGCATGCGCCCGCATCGCTTCCTCTTCGTATGGCAAATCTCCTTCGCCTGTTTCCCACACTTCCTTTGCAAGATTGAAAACAGCCCATGCTTTTGGCCAACCTGCATAGAATGCGGCATGTGTGATCACTGCAGCAATCTCTTTTTGTGTCACACCATGATTTTTTGCATTTTGAAGATGATATCTTAAAGAAGAATCCGTAATTCCGGAAGCCATCAGAGCAACCACTGTAATAATGCTTCTTGTTTTTACGTCGATGTCCTGGTTATTCCAGTTTTCGCCGAAAAGTACATCATCATTAAAATGTGCAAACTCCGGTGCAAATTCACCAAGTGCACTTTTTCCTGCTGTTTGTACTATTTTTTCCATATTCTGTATACCTCCATAGCACTGTTATTTATAAAGATTTTACCCACTCACTGATTTCCTGTTTTGTTCCACAATTTAACAGTCTGCCTTCTGTAATAACTGCGTCTGATGCAGATGACTGCAATTCTTTCACAGTGTTCCCAAATCCACTTCCTCCGGATGTTGCAAAAAGCACAATCTTTTTACCACTGAAATCGTAAGCTTCTAAAAATGTATTGATGATTGTCGGAGCCACATACCACCAGATTGGGAATCCCAGAAAGAGCTCGTCATAAGAACTCATATCGATCTCTTTTTCCATAATCTCCGGTCTGTATTTCTTATCACTCATTTCCACACTGCTTCGGGATTTTTTATTCATCCAGTCAAGATCTGCCTTTGTATATGGAATCTTCGGTTCGATCTCAAACAAATCCGCTTTTACTTCCTCTGCGATCATCTGTGCTACTTTTTTTGTTGTTCCACTTGCACTGAAAAATGCGACTAATTTTTTACTCATAATAAAAAGCTCCTTTCTATACGTATTTTTCACAAAAAAATAGATGTATAAGATTTACATTCATCTTACACATCTATTTTAAGCTCTATCGCTTCATTATGTCTAATGCTTATATTGAATTTTGTTTTATGCCTGAAAAGCATTAATCTCCTCGATCATTTTACGGACTGCCAAAGAATATGGGATATTCCGTCGCCAGGCAATCACCGTACTGGTCGTGATTTCAGGAGAAATTCTTCGCTGTACAAGAATATCCTCCCGCCAATACTTTGCAGCACCTTCGATGGATACCGGATAGCCCAGTCCATTTGCTGCCATAACTCCGGCATTCGTTCCGAGATTACTCGTAAAAGCAATCTGTAATTTTGAAAAGTCTTTCCCAAACCAGTTGGCAAGTTCACTTTGAACGTTCATTCTTTCCGGCAAGATCAAGGGTTTTCCAATAAGATCTTCTTTTTTTATAAACTCTTTTTCTGCCAGCGGATCATCCGGCCGCATTCCGACACACCAGTGATCGCAATCTGTGATCCGGATATAATCTAGCCCTTCGGTGTCCACCGGCTCCATGAATAATGCAATATCTACAAGTCCTTTGTTCATCATCTCATACACTGCATCTGCTGTTGCAGTATGCAATACAATCTGAACCAGCGGATATTTTTCTTTATATGTTTTACATATCTTCGCCAATGTCTCCACTGCTGCAAATTCACCGCATCCAATGGTTATCGTGCCCTCTACAACCTCTTCTTTTCCTTTCAGTTCCTCAAGTGTCCTTTCCTCAAGATTAAGAATCTCCAAGGCACGCCTTTTTAATAAAATTCCTTCATCAGTGAGCGATATTTTCTTCCCGTTTCGAATAAATAATGTTATTCCCAGGTCCTCCTCAAATGCCGCCATTTGTCTGGATAGCGTTGGCTGGGTAATATGCAATTGTTCTGCTGCTTTTGTAAAGCTCTGTTCTTTTGCTACTGTTAAAAAATAGCGTAATAATCTTAATTCCATGTCTTTATATTCCTACAAATTTTTAATTCTAAAAGCTTAAAACTATCGTTCTCTAATCTTCCTGACATTACGATTCATGAGGTGTCTTCCAATATGTCTATAAGCAAATGCTTTAAAGGCTGAAATTTCTTGATGATGTTCCTTCAACAGTTCATCTGGACAATCATAAACACCAAAATCCTGATTGATTCCCTCGCTCTGAATATAAGTATTGTTCCTATCAAATTCAATAATGAGATTTCTGAAATCCTTGACTGCTACTCCATAACCGCAAAATGCACCTGTACATTCCGGATTTCGTTCCTGTAACTTCTTTATATAGGTTTTATCCAAAATGAAAGCTTCCAGTTCATACCACTGATTTTCAAAATTAATTTCTACCCAGCTATGGAAAATATTTTTTGGAGCATTACGGTAAACAAACCCGGTCATAGCCCCTTTCTGCAATCTTTTATCAATCGTAAAACCATGTACTCTGCATGGAATATTGCAGGCACGTAAAAGTGCCATAAATAAAGTTCCTTTTGTATTACATTGTCCATAACCATCTGCAAGTACTTTTGAAGCTGAAATTCCGTCATCAATATTATATCCAAATAAAACATCATCTCTTACATAGTTGTAGATTGCCTTAATCCTTTCAAATTCACCCATTTCCTTCCATTTCATATTTTGAATAAGTTTTTGAATTGCCGGATTAGAAAAATCAACCATTCGTGTTTCCCTAAGATACTTATCTTTCATTTCCTATCGCCTTTCCCATAAGTTTTCTCACAACACAATGCATTCGCATACCTTTACGAATTTCAAATTTTTCTACTTTTAATCCTGCTTTTTTGCAACATTTTATGACTACATCTCTTGTTGGCACTTGGACATCTCCATGTCCGCATATATTTGCCAACGGCATTTCCAATGTATTCATTAGCCATACCAATACTTTATTGTCACTGGTCACATCTCTAAGTATCAATCTTCCATTTGGGCGGAGACATCTTTTCACACTGTCAAAAAATGCCTGTGGATTCGGATAATGATGGAAGCTCATAGAACAAATAATTGCATCAAATGAATCCTTTTCAAAAGGAAAGTTCTCACAGTCTCCTACAACAAATGTTGCATTTGAAATATTTTTCTTTTTTGCCTGTTCAATCATGGCCGGAGTCAGATCCAGTCCTGTATAATGTCGGTCTGGATATTTTTCTGCTAATAAAGAAATCATCGGAGCAGACCCACAGCCTGCATCTAATAAATCTCTAAAAGGCTCCTTCTCTAATTCTTCTAGAATATCCGGATAATCTTTCTTGCACATTTCGTAAATACCAGCATGGCTACTTTCATATCTTCCTGCTGCTTTTGTAAATTCTTCAATTGACAATTTTTTATATTCTTCATTTTTCATGCTTTTTCTCCAATCACAGTACCTTTTTCGTCTTGCATCCGCATTTCTTCATTGATATGTTCAAAAAAATTCATTGGCAAAAATAATTATCTTCAGCGGTATAGTATTAGTTCTATAGCTTATTGATTATATTACCTAATATCTGTTATTCTATAATCTTTCATTGTGTTAGTTTTAACTAACTATCTAGTATAAAGAAAACCGTGCAAAAAGCAAACTGTAATTTCACACGGTTTTCTTATGCTTAAGTATATCACTTGCGTAATCATATAACAATATATTTCTTTCAACAATTTACAAAACTAGGCGGTAGAATTTACTCTTTCACACAAGTATTACTTTTTATTATTTTCTCTTGCCATAATTCCTGTAAATTGTTCGACACCGAAACGTCTCATAAACATTTCACATTTACACAGGAATAAATAGTAAATATTTAATCCGCATCCACTTAGTCCTTCATAATTTCCCCGCAGTTATCCGTAAAATAAACCAGCCTTTTCGCATTGACCAAATCGTTTTTAAAAACATCCAACAGTTTAGAATCTATATTTATATTTATTGCTTCATCTAATTGAGCTTTCAGCTCACCTTCATTTACATTTTCTAAAGCTCCAAAATCAATATAGTTTCCAACCATTGCATACTGTATTGCTGTTTTTAAATGATTTTCAGATGTATCAACTTTATTTTTCATATACATTAGCGGAGCAAATCTATCTTTATAAGTATACCGTAATATCGGCAATAAATCCATTTTATTATGTGATATCTTACTTTTGTTTTGCCGTATTTAAATGCTGCTTTATCTTCACAGCTGGTCTAAATATTCGTCTGATAATCAACTGCAAAAATCAAACATCTCCCTGCAAATCATTTTCCCGCATGTTGTTTTGAAAATACTTTCATAAGCTTTTAAAGCAGCTTCTTTCGATAAACCATCCTCCATAATATTAACCAGGAAATCAGCCTCTACCAATATCTGATAATCAATTTCATCAATATTATTATATGTATGATGATGTGCAATCAAATACTGGACCCGCTCAGATACATCTTGATCAAAGCCTAATTCTTTGAGCATCTTTTCTGCAATTGCAGGACCTTCTTTTTCTTGTAATTTTCCATTGCAGTTCCCATATTTTTCTTCGCAGGAATGAATTCCAATATCATGTGTCAAAGCTGCTGCTTCAATGATAAACAAGCATTCCTTATCTACATTTTCTGTTTCTGCGATCAATTTTGCATAACTATGCACTTTACAAAAATGTTGAATCCGCTTTGCATCTCCTCTGTATAATTCAATCATTGCCAAATGTAATTTATTTATCATCTTAATGCTTCCTCCTATTGCACTATATAATAGCTTTTGAATTGATTCTCTATTTTCCGTGACATATGTCACATTTTTATTCTTGAATCTGTGTCATTAGAAACGGTCAACTCAAAGTGTTTTCGATTTGTTTTTAGATAGCCTTCTTTTTGTAACTTTGATATCTCTGTAGACATTGCCGCACGATCTATACAAAGATAATCTGCCAGCTGCTGCCGGTCGAAAAGGAATATCAAAAGATAATGACGAATGTCTGATAGATTCTGCTGACAGATACGACAATAGTTTATCTCTGGTCGTTCGATTCCCGACATGGGTGATCTTATCGTTCAGGATCAGTATCTTATTCGCCAGGACACTGACAAGGTTACGGATCAGTTTCTGATGATGCTCGCATGCCGTTGGGCAGGAAACAAGAAGTCTCTGGACATTCAGGAAAATAATCTCACAATCCTCATCTGCTATCACACTGATATTTAAAACAGCTCCCGGGCTTGCTGCATATGGCTCACCAAAGAAATCACCGGTATGGCATTTTGACAGAATATTTCGATGTCCCCAAAGATCTTCCTGAATCACAAGAACACAGCCTGACAGCACAAGTCCCATTACCTCGGTAGAATCTCCCGCTCTGAAAATATAAGAATTTCGTTCTTTGGAAGTTATTGTTGCATTTACACAATGCAATACGGATAATATCTCGTTATCTGTAAGGCCTTTGAAGAATGGACTGTTTCTTAGAATAGGCAAATATTTTTTCAAAATCGTTCCTCCTGTTGGAAATCAAACATACAAGTTGTATTTATTATACTATGATTCTAGCAGAAACAAAAGTGAAATGTTATAAATGGAGGGTAAAAATGATAAGAAAGATTATTCGAATCGATAAAGAAAAATGTAACGGATGCGGTGCCTGTGCGGATGCCTGTCACGAAGGTGCCATTGATATCATTGACGGAAAAGCAGAATTGGTGAGAGAACATTTCTGTGACGGACTTGGTGATTGTCTCCCGGAATGTCCTACAGGTGCCATTTCTTTTGAAGAAAGGGAAGCTCCTGCATATGACGAAGAAGCCGTGAAAGAAGCACAGAAAAAAATAGTTACTCAAAATCAGGCAATGTCCTCTCACTCCGGCTGTCCGGGATCTAAAATCATGCAGATTCGGCGGACAGAAACACCTGAGTCTGTAAAATCATCTTCAACCGTAGATTCTGTATCAAAACTTCAGAACTGGCCAGTCCAGATTAAACTTGCCCCAGTCAGTGCACCATATTTTGACGGTGCAAAGCTTTTAATCGCAGCCGATTGCACTGCTTACGCTTACGCAAGTTTTCATAAGGATTTTATTCAGAATAAGGTAACATTAATCGGCTGTCCTAAATTAGATCAGGTGGATTATAGTGAGAAATTAACTGCAATCATTCAAAATAACAACATCCAAAGCGTAACGATCGTAAGGATGGAAGTTCCTTGCTGTGGTGGTCTGGAGATGGCAGCAAAAAAAGCGCTTCAAAATAGTGGAAAATTCTTACCATGGCAGGTTATAACGATAGGTATTGATGGGAAAACTATAGAATAAAAAAAGAAGGAGAATGCAATAATGGATAAGAAAATGTTTTGTTTTCAGTGTGAACAGACAGTCGGATGTACCGGCTGCACAGGAAATGCCGGCGCCTGTGGGAAAAAAGCAGATACAGCCAGATTACAGGATGAACTGACAGGTGCGTTGATCAGCCTTGCAAGAGCTGTTGACGGTTCAACTGCTATTTCTAAAAGAACCGGGCAAATCATAATTGAAGGATTGTTTACTACAGTTACAAATGTGAATTTTGACGATGCATCAATTGAAAACATGATACAAAAAGTCAGAGCTGAAAAAGAAAGACTGGTTCCTGACTGCAGCAAATGTCAGTCATCATGCGGTAAAACAGATGAATACGATATGCAACAACTGTGGGATGCCAACGAAGATATCCGTTCTCTGAAGTCTCTTATTCTTTTCTGGGATTCGTGGGATGGCAGCCTATGCCTATCATGCAAATGTTCTGAATTATGAAGATGCCGAGGTGAATCGATTCTTCTGCGAAGCATTGTTTATGATTGGTTATGGAGAGAGTGTGGAAACTCTGCTTCCCACAGTGCTGAAAGTAGGAGAAATCAATCTGAAGTGTATGGCACTTCTTGACAAGGCAAATACAGAAACCTATGGAATACCAGAACCAACCGATGTGACACTTACAATAGAAAAGGGGCCTTTTATTGTCGTGACCGGACATGATCTGAGAGACCTACAGCTTTTACTTGAACAAACAGAGGGAAAAGGAATCAACATCTATACTCATGGTGAAATGCTCCCTGCCCATGCATATCCGTTCTTAAAAAAATTCTCTCACTTAAAAGGGAATTTTGGAACCGCATGGCAGAATCAGCAGAAAGAGTTTGATCATCTTCCTGCTCCGATTCTCTACACTACCAACTGTCTGATGCCGCCAAAAAGCAGCTATGCTGACAGAGTATTTACAACAGAAATGGTTGCTTTCCCAGGTGCTGTTCATATCGATGAAAAGAAAGATTTTACGCCGGTTATTGAAAAGGCACTGGAACTGGGTGGTTACAAGGAAGATCAGATACTCACAGGCATCAATGGCGGTAAAAAAGTGACAACCGGTTTTGGTCATGCGGCTATTCTGTCTCATGCAGGTACTGTAGTAGAAGCTGTAAAATCAGGAGCAATCCGTCATTTCTTCCTGGTTGCCGGCTGTGATGGTGCCAAACCGGGGCGAAACTATTACACAGAATTCGTAAAACAGACACCTTCTGACAGTATTGTCCTCACCCTGGCATGTGGAAAATTTCGTTTTAATGATCTTGAGCTGGGAGAAATCGGTGGTCTGCCACGGCTGATGGATATGGGGCAGTGCAATGATGCTTATGGTGCGATTCAGGTTGCTGTGGCACTTGCAGATGCATTTGGATGTTCCGTAAATGAACTTCCACTCTCCTTTGTTCTCTCCTGGTATGAACAGAAGGCTGTCTGCATCTTGTTAACGCTTCTGCATTTAGGTATCAAAAACATTCGTCTTGGTCCTTCTCTCCCGGCGTTTTTGTCTCCTAATATTCTGAATTTTCTAGTGGAGAATTATGGCATTGCACCTATTACCACACCGGAAGAAGACATTAAAGTACTGATGAACCATAGCAAATAAAGTTTTAACGGTTCAGCACCTTTACAGTTGCATAAGCTTTCGAGTTATCTATCAATTCAACAAAGCCGGTGCTGGATTCAAAATCCTCCACCGGCTTTATTGATTGTAATCCCAGAAGTGAAAACTATCTTATAATATGTATTCCATTTGTCTTTCTTTTGTTCGCATTCCCATTTTTTCATAAAATTTCTCTGCGGAAATATTTCCTGCCCATACATTTAATGTCACTTCATAACATCCCAGCTGTTTCGCTTCACTTTTTACATATTCAAACAGACTTTCGCCAATATGCTGGCCTCGAGCCTCTTGATCGACACATAGATCATCAATAAAAAGAGACTTAAACTGCACCATATTATTTGAAAAAGGCTGCTCCTGCAATTGACAAAATGCATACCCTATACAAACATCATCCTCATTTACTGCAACATATACCGGTTTTTCTTTATTTTTCAGAAGCTCTGTCAATTCGTCTGTAGTATATTTGGTTGTATCTGGAATAAAAATATCAGGTCTTATATCTGCATGAATTTGTAACACCTGTTTTAATAGCTCTAAAATTCTTGGAATATCTTTTTCTTCTGCTTTTCTGATAATCATTTTTACTCTCCCATCATTGTATCAATATCAGTAAACTATTTCTAATCATCAATTCCACTACTTTTACGTTCCATATATCCTAGCCGATTAAATATATCTGCCAAAACCGGGTATCTTCTCGTTGATGGAACTGTAAGCGGATCCGGTAACTGCACTTGCTTCTCTTGTTCTTCCTGCGTAGCTAAGCTGATGCTGACAGCACCTGGAATGACCTTCGGAGTCTCATCTCAATTTTGGAAAGAAGATGACTATCTTAAAGCCCTTTCCCCATTGGGAAGCAGCTTCCAGACGAAGGTTTAGATCGTCTGCCATCTTCTTAACCAGGTAAAGCCCTATACCGGTAGCTTTCTTTCTGCTGTCAGTAGAATCCCCGGTAAAGCCCTTTTGAAAAATATACGGCAGATCATATTTTTTTACACCGATGCCATTATCCTCAACTGAAAGGACATCTGCGGTCTCCGAATGTATCATAGAGATCGTTAGCATGGGACTATCGCTGCTATATTTTATGGCATTGCTCACGATCTGTCCCAACATAAACTGAAGCCCTCTACGGTCTGTATAGACTGTTTCAGATTGCAGTTTATTGATAATTACAAACTGCTTTTCTTCCAGAAGTGGGGCATAGTCCTCCAGAACTTCCCCCAAGCAGTCATTCAAATTGATATCCTTAAACTGATAATCCTTTGTACTGCTCTTTAACCGGGCATAGTATAACATCTGAGTGACATCCTCCTGAAGCTGACTGCGGACATAATCCAGTTTTGCTTGCAGGGGAGGAGATATTTCGTCGCTCCGATTATCCAGGAGCATGGTCAACAACGATAGGGGCGTTTTCGCTTCATGTGCCCAGCCCTCCACATATTCTTCATAGTCCTGTAGGGCATCTGCCATACTGTTACTCTCAGTTTTGTGTTCCTGTAAAACTGATGCCAGAAGCCGGATAGATTCTCCTTCTTCCCGGCTGATGGCACTGAGCAGCCGTTCCTCGTTGCAGATGGCAGGATCACTGAGGAAATCCCGGAACAGCTCTCGGCGGGTGGTCTCCCGCTTGTTTAGTACAAACAGAATCGCTGAAAACAAAAAGAGGCTTGTCAGAACTAGTAACCCACTCAAGGTTTGAAATGCCTGAATGTCAGAAATCCAAAGAATGATAGCACAAAAGCAATCCACGCCCAACAGCAACAGCAGCCAGGGATAGTATCGCTCTGTTATGCGCCAAAGCCGCTTCATGGAGCCACCCCCGTTTCCAGACGATAGCCCATCCCACGAACCGCAACGATTCGCTGCTTCATCTCAAGACCGGACATCGTCTTTTTCAGCCTGGTCAGATTAACCTGCAAGGCATTTTCGTCTATGTATTCCGTGGTTCCCCATAGTGCTACGCAAAGCTGCTCCGTCGTGACCAGAGCATCGCCGCCGGACAAAAGAGCAACCAACAGTTTTCCCTGATTTTTTGGAAGCACGACAGAGGTATTATGAATATAAAGCGTGTAGGTCTGCTGGTCTAACAGGAAATCTGGTCCCTCTATGAGATTGGTACGGCCTTCATACCTTTTGAGAATATTGGATACCCTGGCAAGAAGTCGATCTTTTCTACACGGCTTCGTCAAATATTCATCGGCACCCAAGTGGAACGCTTGCAGTTCATCCTTTACCTGATCTCTGGAAGTCAGTACCAGGACGGGGATAGCGGTTTTATTCTTTAGTTCCTGGCAGATTTGAAAGCCACTGATCTCCGGCAAATTCAGGTCTAAGATCACAAGGTCAGGACGGAGGGCTGCCAGGAGCCGAGCGGCATCTTCAAACTCGCTGATTGCCTCCGCAACATACCCGTCCTTTTGGAGCATATTGCAGAGTTCTTCCCGCATATAGACTTCATCTTCCACAACAGCAATTCTTTTCACGACAGCACCTCCTTCCAAATTATTCTTCTCTCTGTGGCTGCATCAGTGTCAGCAAATACCGATCACTGGATCGCTTGACCACTCTCATATAAATATATTCTATCACGCAAAGCAGCAAAATCATAGCAACAGATACAAGCAGCATTTCAGACACTGTCCCACGGGTTCGAGACGAGAGTATCCCTGTAAATAACGCCCTGACTCCAAACAGACTGCTGACAGCCGCAACCAATACAGGAAGTCCCATAAACCAGGTAATTTGCTTTCCAGCAGACTGGCAAAGGGTTTCGTAAGTAGCTCCCAGGCGGATCAGAGTCTGGTATCTGCGCCCGGTTTTCTGCTGACTCATCAGGAACTGAACACCCACGATGGTGTTGGCAACTACCAGGAAAACAATCGCAAGATAGAGGGTAATATAACTGGATGCTATGGTGTAGAAAAGCTGACGACCCATATTCTGAAGATAGCTTTCATATTCAATGTCAGTTTCGTCCAGCTTCTCGTTCAAATCCAAATATGCAGTCATAAGGCTATTTCCATCCAGAGCCTGCTCACTGAGCACCGCATTGACATAGGTATCATACATTCCCTGACTATAATATAGAAATGCTTCATCCGGAAGAATCAATGCAAAGGACAAGGTTATAGAACGGTCCGTGACCAAATTCACAGACTGAACCTCTCCTGTAAGATGAATCGGACTACCATCCAGTTCCACCTTGGGATGCCCGGCCAATACTTGGTTCAGCATTGCGGTACGGCTTACCGTAGTAAACTCTGTATCAATATAGACAGCGGCCTCCTTTTCGCCTAATTGGAGAGCCGGATTGCCGGACAATTTCAACAAACGATTATAGTCCGATAAACAAATCAAATATGGGTATGTGGCATAATCAAGATTGTTCAGAAGGACATCCCGGTCTTCTGACTGGGGCAGGCTCCGAAGAGAGTCCATAACAGCGTTCATGCTGTAGGCATTATCATAATCTTCTGTGGTGCGAATACGCCCAACCCTCATTTCAAAAAGCTCTGAAAATTGATTTTCCAAACTGTTTTCTTTCAGGACTGCCTTTATATTCGGAAGAACCTGCGATGAATCTTCTGCAGTATGATCTTCAAAAGTATAGTCGATTACATGGCCAGAAGACAGGTTATTCGTTCCTGCAATTCCTACGCCCGCACCAAAACAACACAGCGCCGCCAGAATCAGCAGGGAGCTGATGGCCATGGAGTTTGACTGATGAATGACATTCTCCTGAATCTGCCGGAAGGTAAATACATGAAGCTGCTTATTTCCTTTTCCTTTCTTAACAATCAAAGCAATCAGTGCACGCATCCCATAGAAAAGCAGCATCGTACCAACTATGCCCAACAGCAAAGTCAGTCCCATCATACTTACCTTTGTCCATGCAATTTCCTGAATCGCCATGTAGTAAGCCACTGCCAACATCACACTTCCGCATATAGCAGCCAGTCCATAGATAACAGATGGCATTTGCTTTTTGGGGCGGTTCGTTGGCTGGGATAGCAAAGTACCGATCTCCTGGCGGCTGATTCGTCCACTCAAAATCAGAAGTGCCGTCAGCTTAATTGCCAGAAATCCTGCCAGCGTCCATTCAATCGCAAACCAGGATAAAGAAAACTGATGACCGATGATCCCCATGCCTACCAGCTTGGCGGTGACAAGACTGACAATTTCTGAAAGCACCACAGCCACAGGTAATCCTATGAGCATGGCAAGAATACTGGTCAGGAAATCTTCCGCCAGAAGCATACCAAACAGTTTACTTCTACGCATCCCCAACATTAGATAAACACCAAACTCATGCCGTCTGCGCTCGAACTGATACTTGCAGGCAAAATAGATCAAAAAGAACAGAATACCGAGGGTCATTCCATAAAACGCAGGAATCAGAAGCAGGAGTTTGTCAACTGCGTCACTCTCCATTTTCTGCAAAAAGAGCATCACATCTTGAGTGGAGATGGAAAGAATCATGTAAAAGGCAACAATGGAAATCACCAGGGAGCTGAAAAACAGACCGTTTTCCTTTCGGCTGCGGCGGCTGTTCCGAAGAATGAGATTAGAGAACATTTGCGCTGCCCCCTCCCAGTTGCGCCATCACCTTCAGGATGTGCCCGTAGAACTCCTGCTGGCTTTCGTCTCCACGCCGAAGCTCATGAAAGATCACGCCATCCTGGATGAACAGGATGCGCTTACAGAAGCTGGCGGCATTGGAATCATGGGTTACCATCAGGATCGTAGCTTGTTCGTCACGATTCAGGCCGGACAGCTTCTCCATAAGACTTCTTTGCGTTCTTAGAATCCAGCGCACCCGTCGGTTCATCGGCAAGGATCATTTGAGGATGTAAGATCAGAGCCCTTGCTGCCGCAACACGCTGACGCTGGCCACCGGACATCTTGGACGGAAACTTATCCAGAACATCAGAAATTTCCAGATAGTCAGCCAACTGCTTCAGCCGCTGGCTGCTTTCTGTTTCGGCTACCCCATGCAAGGAAGTCGGGAGCAGGATATTTTCCCTGCCAGTCAGGTTGTCCAGCAATTCAAAGTTCTGGAATAGATAACCAACCTTTTTCCCACGGTACTCTGCAAGAGCCTTTCCCTTGATCGATTGCAGAGTATCACCCTCCACCTGAATGCTTCCACCTGTAGGCTGAATCACAGTTGCAATACAGTTGAGAAGCGTGGATTTGCCGGAACCACTGCTTCCCATAATACCGAGAAACTCTCCCGGCATGACCTGAAAAGTGATTCCGTTCAGTGCTCTCGTCTGGTTTGGCAAAGTCCCATAGACTTTGGTAAGATTTTCAATATTCAAAATTGGTTTCATGTGAATACCTCCTATCCATTTCTAGGTAAATGATAGCACAGAAGCACAATAAAGAACACTTACAGTCGCTGTAAGGATTCTGTTCCTGTTTTCAGAACAAGAATGACGCATCAAGCGGGATAAGTATATGAATTCCTAATTTTCAAAACATATCCCTTGTAGTTTCCATATGTCTTGATTACCAATCCGATCTTCCAAAGGTGTAAATAAGGTGTAAATCCCCAGGCGCGACTTCCTGATTCAACAGCTAAAAGTATTTTTATATTTTGCTCTTCTTCGATTCTGCGAAGCTGAGCTTTTATCTCTTCTCTCATTTGTGACACCTCTTTTTTATTACACCTTTAGTTATAAAACTTTAAAGAATGGCATTACTTTTCATTACATTCTCTTGTCATAATCCCCGTAAACTGTTCAACACCAAATCGTCTCATAAACATCTCACATTTACACAAGAACAGGTAATAGATATTTAATCCGCAACCGCTTAATCCTTCATAATTTCCCTGACCTTTAGAAATTAACAGATCCGCATTCTCAACCTCTGTCATTGCTTCTTGGGATATTGCTCCGATCACATTACCCGGCAATCCTGTACCGTTTCCGATTACCTTTTGCGCAACATCTTCCATGTGAATGTGTTTCGCATCTTCCAATGTGGCGTCATTTAAAACCGGTTTTCCTCTTACAATCACAGTTATATGTAAATCAGGATTAATATCGCGAAGGGTTGAAATCAATAACTTATCTGTTACAATTTCTCCGCAGTTATCAGTAAAATAAACCAGCCTTTTTGCATTGACCAAATCGTTTTTAAATACATCTAACAGCTTAGAATCTATAGTTATATTTACTGCTTCATCTAATTGAACTTTCAGTTCACCTTCATTTACATTTTCTAATGCTCCGAAATCGATATAGTTCCCAACCATCGCATACTGTATTGCTGTTTTTAAATGATTTTCAGATGTATCAACTTTATTTTTTATATACGGAAAGTAATCAAGCATTAATTGATTATAATGCTGTTTGATTTCAGTATAATCTATTACATTTCCAAAAATCTCTCGCCGAAGGTCATCCATTTTTTCTGCGACCTGCGGAGTAGATAATCCGTCACTATTTTCTACAATTTCTTTCACTTTATGTTGGTATTCTTTTATTTCTTCTTCAGTCGCATTGAGTGGGTACTTATCAATATTTCGTTTTATCTGACATACTTTACAATTCTCATTTATAACCATAGTTTTTACTCCGCATATCATATTTGTTTTCTCTATCTACTTATGAAAAAACAACGTCAATCTATTGTCCAGTATACCACATCACTGTTAAGAATACCAATCTTCCTATACGGATAAAAACGTACTTTTTCAGATTTCAAATATACACTTCCTTCCAAATATGATACGATATACCCAACAAATTACATTTTAAGGAGATTTATATGAAAGCCTATGAACGTTTACTAAAGTATGCAGTTATAAAAACACCTTCTGATGAATCCAGCGATTCAACACCTTCTTCTGCATGCCAGTTTGATCTGGCCAATCTTTTAAAGAAAGAAATGGAAGAACTTGTGGTTTCAAATATTCAGCTGACTGATAATTGTTTCCTCTACGGGAAACTTCCCGCAACAAAAGGATATGAGAATACACCTGCTATTGGCTTTATCGCACATATGGACACTGTAGCCGATTACTGTGAGCAGCCGATTCGTCCGATTATCACAGAACATTATGATGGTAAAGAACTTGCTCTTGGCAATAGTGGGTTAATTTTAAGCTCGGAAATGTTCCCGCATTTGGAATCATTAAAGGGACATACACTCATTACCACAGATGGAAATACGATCTTAGGAGCTGATGACAAAGCCGGAATTGCAGAAATCCTGACTATGGTTGAACATCTGCAGGCGGAATCCATTCCTCATGGTCCTATTTCCATTGCCTTTACTCCTGATGAAGAAATTGGCACGGGTGCTTCTCATTTTGACGTGGAGTTGTTTGGTGCAGATTTTGCCTATACATTAGACGGTTCTACAGAGGGCGAACTGGAGTATGAGAACTTTAATGCATGCAGTGCTTCTTTTGATATTCATGGGGTAAGTGTGCATCCGGGCTCTTCCAAGGATACAATGGTCAATGCTTGTCTTCTGGCTATGGAAATCAATAGTCTGTTGCCATTACACGAGACACCTCGTGACACGGAAGGATATGAAGGTTTCTATCATCTCATTAATATGAGCGGAGATTGTGGACATGCTACTCTAAATTATATCGTCCGAGACCATGACACAGACAATTTTCAACGCAGAAAAGACAAACTCGCTGATATCACTAACGAGTTGAATAAAAAATGGGGAGAAAATACAGTAGAACTGCATATAAAAGATCAGTACTTTAATATGAAAAATATTATTGAAGAACATATGCACCTGATCGATAATGCAAAGCTTGCCTGCGAAAGAACCGGACTCACTCCAATTGTCTCACCGATCCGAGGCGGTACTGACGGATGCCAGCTGAGTTTTCGTGGTCTTCCATGCCCGGATATTGGTACAGGAGGTCATGGATATCATGGCCCTTATGAACACATTTCTGTTCAGAGTATGGATAAAGTAATTGATATGATGATTGAACTTGTAAAGATATATTCTACATTTTCAGTATAATGGTGAATCCGATTTATAGGTTCTAGATGTAAAAAGCACAAGAGATAATTGATATCCATCTTGTGCTTTTTACTTTAGCAATTTATTTCTCTTTTAACTTTTACGCTCTTCTCTTCTGCTTATTTTATACATGCAGATTTTTCTGCATCTCTTCTTTAAATTCTCTTCCCTTGAACAAAATCACTGCTACAAGGAATAAGAAACACGTCAATGCTCCAAACATACTCACTGTTGGATTTTTCACCACCCCGCATAAAAGCAAGATTACTGGAAGGATTAATCCATATCCAGCGGCCATAATTTCATAAATAAGATACTCTCGCACCGGACTTTTCTGCACTTTAGCGGTTACAAACATTGCTGCAAGTGTAGACACACTCATGATCGGCAACACAAGATCTACAGACCAGCTGTGCCATCCAGTCAGTGCATCCCATATAAAACAGATGATTGTACCGATAATAAGCTGCCACATCGCATTTTTCAGTAGATTATATCGTTTAAAAAATCCGATCGACGAGGCAATCCACATCGTCACAACGCCTCCTGCTGTAAATAAGGTCCAGCGAATTCTTGGATGGAAATTCAAATCCGTAACAAGCATTGCCGCAACAATTGCAATACACAGAAAGCTATAGATCTTATAGACTTTCATTTCCTGTTCGCTTGGCTTACCTGTCTTTGGAAATTCAGGTTTTACTTTTTCAGATGTAATTCCCTGTTCTTTTAACAACCGATAAAAGTTACGTTCAATATTCACTGTATCGTATCTAGATGTAAATGCAAATGATAATTTATCCTGGAAGGAACACAAACATAACTCAAGCTTCGGGGTGTTTGTATATACGCCAAATCGCTCAATATAAGGCACATAACTCTCCGGCATTTTAACTGCGCTCATATTAGAAAAGATTGCTGTTGTGTTCTTCTCTGAATATTTTGCTCCTGCCTGAATGCAAAGATTTTTCAATTCCAACGGAGCAAGTCTTAGGATTGGATGCAGTTCTAACGCCAGCAGTTCACTGATATGTGCAGACATTTTTTCTCTCGTTAGTTCTGCCTCAAAAAATTCCTTTGTATATTTTAACACTGCTTCAAAACTTTTATCCTGTGTTGTAAAATTATATCCCGGTTCGATCCAGTTGAAAAAATTCAGCATCGATGAAGACGGGAAAAACTTTCTTAGGTTAACCGGAACCATTAACACAACCGGCTTTTTCTTCTGCATCTTAGACATTTCTTCATTTATCGCCATCATAAATAATGCTGTCAGAAAGATGGTCATAGATACTCCGAGTTCTCTGCTTCGCTTTAATACTGCCTGAACTGAAACAACAGATTCATGGACATGCAGATGATTTCCATCTTTCTTTTTCCTTCGTATTTGAAAAGCATTCAGTTTTCTTTTTTTCGGTCGTTTTTGATTTTTTGAATAATATTTTAAGAAACTGTCATCTTCCTGATCCTGTACAGTCATATCTTCCGGCAGCAGTGCAACCTGTTCTAATCCTTCTTCTTTATGTGCAAGGTATAAATAATTCTTTACCAGCTCTTTTAAGAATTCGGTTGCGCCTGTGCCATCCGTCAATACATGGAACACTTCAAAGTTAATACGTTTTTTATAATAGGTCACTTCAAAAAGTAGTGTCTTCTTATCTCTTATATAGAGTCTGCTGCAAGGTTCTTTGTACTCTTCTTTTACAATCGGCCGCAAATTACATGGCTCAAGATAATGCCAGAATAATCCTTTGCGAAGCACCATTAAAAATGTAGGAAATGTTTCTATCGTCTGATTCAAAGCTTCCTGCAAAACGTCAGAATCTACTTTTTCCTTCAATTCACAGTAAAAACGGAATACTCGCGTATCTTTTTTATTACTGGCAGCAGAATATAATTTTGCTGCATTATCTAATTTTCTCCAGCGTGCTTTTTTCTTACTCACTGCGTTTCCCCTTTCAGAAATTCATTAATATAGGTGAAACTTTCCTGTACATGAAGCTGCTTGATCCCCAATGCAAAATATCCGTGAAGTGCATCTTTGATACGATGGATCTCCACATGATTTCCAGCCTCTTTCAAGCGTTCCCCATACGCTTCCCCTTCATCTCGAAGTGGATCAAATTCACATGTCAGAATCAATGTATCCGGCTGATTCGTTAAATCTTCTGCGATATATGGTGCAAAATAAGGATTCTTCTTATCCTCCTCATTTCTCGCATAAAGATCAATATAATCCTGCATTTTCCCTGCTGTCAGCAGATAATCCGTTCCATTTTCCTTAACAGATGCAAATGGTGAATTCTCTGTATAATCGTTATATGTAGCCGGATAGATCAGAATCTGTCTTTTTGGCATGAATTCCCCGCGGTCTCTTGCCATCAAAGATAATGCTGCGCAGAGATTTCCCCCGGCACTGTCTCCGATCAAAGTAATGTTTTCTGGTCTTATATTTAACATAAAATCTCCAGAATATACCGCTTTTGCAACAGCATAACAATCTTCCAGGCCTGCCGGGAATTTATCTTCCGGTGCCAGTCTGTATTCAACTGCAACTACATATTGTCCGGTCGCATCTGCAAGCCGGGCACAAATTCTTTCATAATTATCAATACTTTCTGTAACCCAGCCGCCGCCATGGATGAACAAAAGCAATTTTTTATCTTGAATATTATGTTTCTTTTCTTCACTTTCTTGAAAACTTTTCTCGCTTGGAAAAAATATTCGAATCGGTACTGCATGACTTCCGTTATATATTTTCTCGTCTACTTTCTTTTATAAAAAAATCTTCATTGGATCCAGTCGTTTTAAATCCGCCATATGACGAAATGCTTCCACTTCTACTCCATCAAAAGATAATGCTTTCAAAATTTTCTTTGCTGTCTGATTGATCAATAGTACATTCTCCTTATATCCGTTCTTATGTCTGTAAAAGACTACGAGTCCATTATATCATAAAATGCTCTGAAAAATAAATTTAATGTTGAAAAAAGCACCAGCCAACTGAATGACTGATGCTTCTGACATCAAGATACTTTATTTGTAACTGTTCAGAGCCAAGCAAAATTTCAAAAAAAGGTATAAAATGCTTGCATTTTTTAGACCGTTTTTGAAATTTTATTTGGCGGATACGCCACACCTCCGAAATGCGTAGCATTTTGGAGGTTGGCTCTGAACAGTTACCTTTATTTTTTATAAACTGTATTGCCTTTTGCAATTACTTCAACAAGCTGAAGTTCCTGATCCAAGATACAAAGATCTGCATCATAGCCCTCTTCAATCTTACCTTTTCCTTTGAGACGAAGAATCTCTGCCGGGTTAGATGTGATCGTAGAAATAGCTATTTCTAAAGGAATCTCTGCCTTAAATACACATTCTTTTACTTCTTTGAGAAGACAGCTGGACTGTCCAACGCCCATTCCAAGGAATTCACCGTCACTGCTGTACATCGGAAGGCTTCCCTGTCCATCAGAAGAAATTGTCATGCGATCCGGCTTCACTCCTGCGTCAAGCATACGTTTGATACCATTACATACACGTACCTCATCACAAATTGTCTCCCAATAATCAATATCTTCATTTCCCGTAAAATCTACTGCTCCGCCCTTTAAAGCGTACTCAATCGACTTACAGAAAAGCATCTCATTTCGATTGATATGTGTTGGAAGTATTTGAGAAGCCGGTATTTCTGTCTCATCTACCACTCGTTCAATAAGATCTAAGCATCTCGGACTGTCGCCAAGATGAACATTTACAATACCAGCTTTCCCGGAAAGAACGCCACCAAGTCTTGTATCAGCAACGACACGTGCAAATTCCTCAAAAGTTGGCTGTGAAGAACGATGATCTGAAATCGCGATTTCTCCTGTTCCAACAATTTCCTGAATCATCATAATGTCTTTTACAATACTGTCCGTCAATGTGCGGACCGGAATCTGGTAACTGCCTGTATAGCAGTATGCAGACATTCCCTGCTCATTCAAGCCTTTTGTTTTTGCAACCAGTGCACACATATCACGACCGATTCCATCTGTTCCAAGGCAGCCAACAACTGTTGTTACTCCAAACTTCGTAAGTCCTTCTATAGTTGCTTCCGGAGTACGGTTGGCGAATCCACCTTCGCCACCGCCTCCGAGTACATGAACATGACTATCAATGAATCCCGGAGTAAGAATTAAACCATTTCCATCGATCACTTCTGCATCAGAAAGAAATCCGTCTGCTGACATAGAACCTGCATCTTTAATCTTGACAATCTTGTCATTGATCGTCAATACATCTTTTTTCCCCAGATGCTGTGGGGCATAAACATCAATATTCTGAATTAATTTCATCTTAAATCACTTTCAACTATCAAATGCCTGTTTTAGAATCCAATTCCGACAGCGATCAGAACTGTAATAATTGCACCAATCATCAATACGCCGAGGAATTTCCACATGAACTTGATCCAGTTAGACCACTCGATCTTAGCAATTGCAAGAGATCCGATCAGACATCCTGATGTAGGAACGATCAGGTTTGTAAATGCATCACCAAGCTGGAATGCAACTACAGCTGTCTGACGTGATACACCTAACAGGTCTGACAGTGGAGCCATGATCGGCATTGTGATCGCAGCCTGTCCTGTTCCGGATACAACAAAGAAGTTGAATACGGACTGGAACAGATACATAAGTACTGCTGCAACTGCTCCGGATACTCCTGACAGTGCATTTGAAATATTATACATAATTGTGTTGATAACTGTAGGTGTAGTCGGATCAGATCCACCAAGAACCTGCATGATACCCTGAGCCATAGCAACAACAAGTGCTGCACCGATCAGATCTTTTGCTCCATCTTTGAAAGAAGTTGCAATATCATTCAATCTCATATCGTTCAGCTTAAAGATAACTCCAATCACACCGGAAACAATTCCCATAATAAAGAACTGTGTTGCAATCTCTGGCATGTAGTATCCCTGAGTCATAACTCCCCAAATTACCCATACTACTGTAGCAGCCAGTGTCAGAAGAACTAAAATGTGTCCAAGACCAAAGGAATGTCCTTCGTCAATACCTGTTTTTTCGTTCTGTTCACGGAAATATGCGTCAGTCTTATATGCAATTGAGATTGTCGGGGTCTTTTTAATCTTTGACGCATAAAACATCGTCATTCCACAGCCAAGAGCTGTAAATACAACCCACATTACCATACGGAATCCTGCTCCGGAGAATACGTCAATCCCTGCAATACCCTGTGCAATACCTACAGAGAACGGATTCATCCAGGATGAACCGAAACCGATCTGTGTTGCAACATAAGTAACAAGAACTGCAATAACAGAGTCATATCCAACTGCTACAAATAACGGACAAAGAATCATAGTAAATGGAAGTGCTTCTTCTCCCATTCCGAAAACTGCTCCACCAAGAGAAAACAGTACGAAAAGTACTGGAATCAGCAGTTTTTCGGCTCCCTTTGCTTTACGGATCAATCCAATCAATCCGGATTCAATCGCTCCTGTACGGATCATGATACCAAATGCACCACCTACTACCATAAGGAATGCGATAATCTCGATCGCAGAACTGCTTACGATTCCGTTATACATATAGTTGAAAAATCCTGTTCCACCATCTCCACTAAAGAGTGCTACTCCTTCTGTTACTACGTTCCCTGCATCATCTGTCAGATACTGGAAACTTCCGTCTTTGATTACTGTACGGGTTTTCTCAACACCATTGATCATGTATGAAATGTCCTGTGTTTCGTAAAATCCCTTTGGTACAAGAAATGTCAGAAGTGCTGCTACAACAACTACTAAAAAAATAATAATGTAGGTGTCAGGCACTTGAAATCCCTTGTTAAAAGACTTTAACCCTTTTCCTTCTTTTTTGACTCATTTTCGAGTCTCCTCCCACATTTTTTGATATACTAGAATAGTTTATCATAAAATGCTTAAAAAGTAACTAAAAATTTACATATTAAATCAATTTTTTTGTATTTTTATACATTTTAACCGCAAACAAATCTGTCAACATTCTACAGCTACTTTTATTACACCATCTCTCTTATTCTCGAAAAGGTCATAAGCCTCTTCAATCTTACTGAGAGGATAGGTATGCGTAATAAGTGGTTCAGTATTGATTTTTCCTTCGGCAATCAGTTTTAACGTCTCTTCGCAGTCACATCCGTCTACTCCACCGGTTTTGAAAATAAGATTCTTGCCGTACATGTCTGGAAGTGGTAAGCTTTGTGCTTTATCATAAAGTGCAACAACTGTCACAATCGCATTCGGTCTTGCGCATTCCCAAGCTAAACGAAATGTAGACTCTGCACCTGCAACTTCCAGGACAACATCTGCACCGCCGTGATCACTTGTATTCTTAACAAAAATTTCACATTCTTCCGGAGAAATAGTAAGTACATCTGGGTAATGTTCATTGATAAAATGTATACGTTCCTCATCTTTTTCACACATAATAATGTGTTTCGGATGCTTTAGCATAACACAAAGTAATGTACAGATACCAGTCGGTCCTGCACCGATGATCAACACCGTATCATCTTCTGTAATCTCAGAAATACGAGTTGCCCAATAACCGGTAGCCAGAACATCTCCAACGAATAATGCCTGTCGATCGGTAACTTCATCCGGAATCCTATTTAATCCCTGATCTGCGAACGGTACACGCACATACTCAGCCTGACCGCCATCGATACGACACCCAAGAGCCCATCCGCCATTCTGATCCGTACAGTTATTGACATACCCTTTTTTACAGAAATAACATTCACCACAAAATGTCTCGACATTTACCGTTACTCTGTCTCCCGGCTTCACATGAGTTACAGCTTCTCCGACTTCTTCAACAATTCCAACCATCTCATGACCGACAGTAATTCCCGGAACTGCGCGTGGAACACTTCCATGCTTGATATGTAAATCACTGGAACAGATACTTGCAAGTGTAACCTTTACAATCGCATCCCTTTCATGCATAATCACCGGTTTAGGTTTTTCTGTTAATTCAAATTTTCCTTTTGAAACATATGTATATGTCTGCATCGTTTTCCCCCATCATCTTCAAAATAATATAAAGTTGCTTATTCTTTTGGATTATCTCCATCACGATAAGGTACAGTAGCTGCCGGAACAACCGCTGAAGCCGGTTCGGTATGTATATCCTGGTCATCAAAAAAGATATGTGCTCCAAATGCTGCAAGTACTTCTGTCTTACTGACACCGCCTAAGAAGAACGCTTCATTGATTGATACACCCCAGTTGCGGAGTGTTTTGACTGCGCGTTCATGCGCCGGAGCATTTCTAGAAGTAACCAGTGCGGTTCGGATTGGCTGAATCTCTTTTTCTTTAAACATCTGCTGTACATAAGACAGTTTTGTCAGGAAGTTTGCAAAAGGACCTTTTGCCATTGGTGTGTTCGCATTTGCCTTCTCATGTTCTTCAAATGCCTGTATTCCGTTCTTCTGAAAAATCTTTTCAGATTCAGCTGAAAATAGAACTGCATCTCCATCAAAAGCAATACGGATCTGATCTATCTTTTGCTTTGCATCCGCATGTGCCGCTCCAGTCAAAATAAGACCTGCTGCAATTCCATCGTTAATAGCCGATTGTACATCAACAGAATTTGCTGACAAAAACAAGTCTGTCTTAAAGGCTTTTAAATAGGGAGCAATTTCCGCTCCACTTGTCAAAGTCGCTCTTGTAATATCCAAGTCCATAATACTGTATAGAATTAAAGATACGAAGACATGTGTTTGCATTGTTCCGTGACATAATGATCACTTCCACCAGTCTTCCCAACCCTGTGTTATTCAGTTTCAGAAAAGCTTTAATTAATTGGAAAGCAGCACCCTTCTGAAGAATCTCATTCTCATGTGTTACCTGGTAAGCCTCATATGCTTCAACGCCTTGTTCTTCGAATATTTTATTTTCCTGTTCAAGATTAAATAAAGCTCTCGAACTAATTCCTATTACAAGAGGTTTTGATAAATCATATGACATATATTATCACCTCCGATCAAGAAAAGAATCACCTATTAATCACATCTTTCTTACATTATACGTTTCCATACTATGAGATACAAGTAAGAATATATAAGAAAAGATTATTTTTTGAATTCCACTGCGTGTTTTCTCTTCCACAGCGGAAATAAGTTTCGCTGACATACATAATTCTTTCGTTCATCTATCGCAATCGCATGAAAGAATGTCTTCCACAGATCCGTATACTCATCTTCGTACTCTTCTGTCTTTCTCAATGTCCGAAATTCTTCATCTGTCAGGTATCGGAGATAGTTCTCACCATCTTTCGGATGAACACAAGCTGTTTTTCGATTATCATCTATGATCATCCACTGTTCTGAAGGCATGCGGTCTGCAAAATGTCTGCCAACCAACATAATGACATCACTTTTTGGCTCCAGATGGCTGACATAAACGTTACTTGAATTCAATCGTTCAAATCGTGCGAACTCTCTGAAATGATGACTTTCGTTAGACACTTTACGACGCAATTCTAATATCCGCATCACACGTGGATTCGCATATTGCTGTAGTACACTCTCTCCAATTTTGAATCCGACACGAAGGAAATTATAAATTGCCTGCAGTGCATCTTCCTCGACAGATAAAGTCGCCAAATAGATATTCAGATATGCTTCATCCGAAATATCTCTCCGAATCGAGCGAATTACTTTTTCTGCTTTGGAAAGATCTTGGTCTACATGAATATATTCATCAAATATCGTCTGCTGAAATACAGGTTCTTTTTTTAATTGTATCTGGTCATGACCAATCAGTAAAGCTTCAGACCATGCATCATAGATACAGGTCATGATATCTTCCAGACGGTCTTTACAAGTAAATATCTTCATCAGCATACTCCAAAATCTGTCAATGTCATCTGGGTAAATGATTCATTCGCATGTTGTGTGTTCCATAGATCTTTCTTGTCTACACTTATTAGTTGTCGCGTAATATAAGATGCCTCAATAGGAGTATGGTACATCTGTTTTCCACCACACGTGATGAAATAATGCGCACGCTTTAATACTACTCCCATCTTCTTCAGGCTTGCATAATCAAGTCTGCCATAACGTCTTGCATAAGTGATACGACTTGCTGATTTCGGTCCGATTCCCGGAACACGAAGCAGTGTTGCATAACTCGCTTTCTCTACTTCTACTGGGAACTGCTCCAAATGGCGTAATGCCCAATCACACTTTGGATCAAGCATCTCATTGAAATTCGGCTGTTCTGAAGATAATAGTTCTCCTGCCTGAAATCCATAGAACCGCAATAGCCAATCAGCCTGATACAGTCTGTGTTCACGTAAAAGCGGTGGTGGCGTTCCTATCTCCGGCAACACATTATCTTCGTTCAATGGAATGTATGCTGAATAGAAGACACGCTTCAGATCGAAGCCCTGATACAATGCCTGTGTCGTCTGCAATAATGTATAATCACTCTCACTGGTCGCACCAATGATCATCTGCGTGCTTTGTCCTGCCGGAGCAAAACTACGCTTCAATCGCGACATATCACGAGGTGCCAACTGGTTCGCATTCTCCCAGGTAAGTGCATGATCCAGTGACGTGTATTTTTTATAAGATTCTAATCGATTCATCTGAGAATTCTGAGAAATGGCTTTATCCTTCTTCTGAACATTCAAGCACTCAGAAAAATGTTTTTTCGAAGCATCAGAAAAAATACCTGCATTCAAAAACTTATTCCCGCCACTTCGCTCCATATAAGCTGACTTTCCGATTGCTATTCTGTGAGATGCAATCGTACTCTGCACCTTACCCATAGGATTCAGAATGTTCTGCATGGTCTTGTTTGGAGCCAATGTATGCAATCCTTCTTCCGTGGGCAATTCAAGGTTGACACTGATACGATCCGCAAGATATCCTGCTGCCGCAAGTAGCTCATCCGAAGCTCCTGGAATCGTCTTAATATGAATATAACCGTTAAAATGGTATTTTGTTCGAAGTAGCAATAATGTCTCGCACATCTTCTCCATCGTATACGTCGGATTCCTTAAGATTCCGGAACTTAAAAACAAGCCTTCGATATAATTACGCTTATAAAACTCTACTGTTAAGTCACAGATTTCCTCCGGAGTAAAAGTAGCCCGCTTTACGTCATTGCTCTTGCGATTAATACAATACTTGCAATCATAAGCACAATGGTTCGTCATCAAAATCTTAAGCAGAGAAATACATCTTCCGTCTGCTGCAAAGCTATGACAAATGCCGCATGCCTCTGCATTGCCGAGCTCTCCTTTCTTTCCCCGCCGGCTGGATCCACTTGAAGTACATGCAACGTCATATTTTGCTGCATCAGCAAGAATCTGCAGCTTTTCCTGTGTTGTATAATTACTATTTCTAATTTCTGTATTCATATTTTCATTATACAAACAGTTGTTCGATAATGCAAGTATTATTTCGAACAGACGTTCTTTTATAGCTGTTCAATATGTTTTGAGCATTCTTAAAGTACCTGAAAAATCAAGATTTTTTCTCTATTATCCTCACCCGGAAACAGATCTGAAGTATTAATCTCATCATAAAAAATCAACTGTTCCTGTGTCATTAAAATACTGATATATTCTTCTGACGGATAATAGAAAAATAATAGTATCTCTCTCGGATTTTCATAATAAGATTCATAGATTTTTGCTAAAACAGACTGCAAAATTTCTACTGAAAAAGGGATTAAAAAAATAACAGCAATCTACATCCGTTGGAACTTCATAATTCTCCGCACTACATAGCACAAACTCAGTGCGGGCACCAGATACTGCTAATTCTTTATTGTCTGCCGCACCTTTATAGATTCGTTCATCATATTCTACGCCTATCGCTTTGCATCTTGTTTGGTAGGACAGATAAAAACATACTCGTCCTTTTCCGGTTCCATAGTCGAGCAGAGTATTATTTTTCCTAATTAATCCGCTGTTTGCTAAACGTTCCAATACCATATAAGGCGTTGGCTCATATGGATATCTATACTGATCGGCGCGAGAATCATCTCGTCCTGTTGTTTTTATCTTTAGAAGCTTATCCCATTGTGTTTCATTTTGATTCATTCCTTAATGCCTCCGTAAATTAATTTACCTAAATCATTTTACCTTCCTGTCACCAAATACATGAGCTGACATCCCTCTTCTTTTAACCACTCAATAGATTCTTTGTAATCAGGAAGCACTTTCTCTACTTCTATCCAAAATGCTTTCGAGTGATTCATTTGCTTTCTATGGCACAATTCATGAACAACAACATAATCCAATATTTCCGACGGAGCTAACATTAACAGACAGTTGAAATTCAAGTTTCCTTTACTGCTGCAGCTTCCCCATCTGGTCTTCTGATTTCTGATAGTTATATTTCCGTATGTAACCCCCATTATATTTGCAAAATATTCAACTCTCATTGGAATGACCTCAAGAGCCTTGTCTGCAAGCAACTTTATTTTCTCAGGAGTAAATTTATCTGTACATTCCGATTCGAATCTTTTCTTTCGTGTCTTAATCTCTTCGATATGTTTGCTTATCCAAGCTTCCTTCTTCATAAGAATCTCTTCAATATCTTTCTCTGAAGCAAAATGCGGAGCTCTTACAGTGAGACTCAAATCAGAATTCACCTGAATAGCTACAGTCCTTCTGTTTGATCTAATTATTTTAACATCCATAAGTCTTTCCTGTACCTGAATTTGTTAAGTGATTGATAAATAGTAAACGTTAGTATTATACCTCATGGGCGAAGGTTTGTCATTGAAATCTGTTGGAAGTAGACGTGGTAAATGTAGGCGAAAGAAACGATAACACCAAAAACATGTCCGGACGCACTGATGTTAATCAGTGTATCTAAGCCTGTCTTTTCAATGGTATTTCCGATGAATAGCCGGGCTGGCTTTTCATTGGAGTTACTTATTTAGTTGTAAAATGATTTTCCAAATATGTTCGTTTCTTTTTATTGACTTTTTACTACTCTTAGAGTACAATTATAGCTAAGAAATGGGTTTTTTACTGAGTAATGTCTTCGGACTGGAAAAGGTTGCTCGTTTCTTTTTTTATGTTCATAATATCATACAGATACATTTTTCCATCTTTTGCATGTCGAATAACCATTATTACATTAAAAACATTATATCTTTCAATTTCTCCAACTTCATTAAACACTGGCAAAGCAAATCTTGACTCATATCGATACCAACCATACATTGCATCTTCCATATGTTTTTCTTTATGATTTTCAGTGTATTTTTTCCCAGCTGCAATTTCAATCAATTCCGGTAATCCCTGTGCGGCATTCGCTTTTGCTTTCGCATTTGCTCCTCTTAAAATATGTGTATAATTTGAATGAGTATACTCATCTGGTAAATCTGTTCCAATATAAACTGTATCATTGCTATCATCAATTGTGTAGATATCTCCTACATATTGCTTTAGATATTTTTCAACATCATCCCAATTTACAGATTTTTTCCCTTTAAATATGATGTCATGAATAAATACCGTTTTCCTTCCATCTATATCCTCTATTACGTTTACTTTTCTTTTTATGTTTACCACCTCCTGCTTCACCAATGTATACGCATTGCGTTATGCTAAAAGCAAAAAAATAAACTATTACATCGTAACTGATTACGAACGGTCATTAGTTACTCTATTCTACTTATCTACTCTTTCGATTCGACATTCTATCTCTGCTCTATACTTTAATAAACGTAACAGATAATCCGGAAGTTCTCTTTTCTCCGCTTCCCAATCCTGAACTGTACGATACGGAATACCATAGTAATCGCTAAACTCACGTCTGTTCATTCTCATTTTTTCTCTTAATTCTTTTACTTCTTTCCCTCTGCTCATGATTTAACTCTCCTACTTAAATAACGCATTGCATTACTTAATAGTACCCGATATATGCTATGTTGTCAATCCACTATATCCTCCACCTCTCATCATATTTTTTCCATATATTTTTATAAAACAGAAAAGGCAGACCCCAAGCCCTTGATTTTCAAGGCTTTCCTTCTATTCCTCTTTCGTACTCAAAAAAGATCCAACATATTATCTAGATATATCTTTTCTCTGACATGAATCTGATATTCCGGTTTAGTCATATAATACAGCAGAAATTCCAAAATCAATGCACTTCCAAGTCCTCGTCCTTCAATCTTAAAATTAGAAAATCCCATTGGCATATAAATATCTTGGATATCAGTCACACTAATAAACCCAGGATTCTCCATTGCTTTGGAGAAAAGATAGCCTTCTCCTGCGCCCGGTGCTGCACAGACATGATTTTGGCAATTTTCTCCCAGATTTTTCTGGCTGACTGTTTCATAACAAGCTTTTCTATCTTTACAACCAAACCAACAGCATTCATTGCACAGGAATTCTACTTTTGCTTTTTGCTTTGAATTCATCTTGTTTAGTTGCTCGAATTTTTTATTAAGACGAAAATCCGGGACAATATAATGAAATTCTTCTCTGTTTGTTTCCCGCAAAAAGTCGCTAAAATCCGTCAGTACTTTTGTAGTCGACGAGACTAGATAAAGCCCCGGATAATTCTTTTGCAGATAGTTTAGCAGTAAATCGGAATGAATGATCACACCATTTTGAGGTTCATTTCTTTCTTCCAGCAATGAGCAAAGTGTATTACATTTCCGATCCTGCAAATGTTCTTCTCTCAAAAGTGAATTACTGAATGTTAGTCGGGCAGATATCTTATATTCCTGCATCAAATCCAATACTTTCTCTGTCTCAGTGTCTCCAAAGGAAGTGCGACCGCCACCCCAGATACAGTCTGACGGGGCGCCGTATATAGAACCGATCTCACACCAATCATAAAAATACTCTCTGTGTTCCCGATACAATGACAGAAATACTCGATACAATTCGTAAAACTCAAATAGTCCCGGCAGATGATAATATGCTCGATTTTTCATGGCCACTCTCCTCGCGTCAAAATGAAATCTTATCTTGCCACTATATACTGTGATGCGTATACTGCAGCCATTGCTCCGGTCACGCTCAATGCAACATAAAGTGCTGCTCACCAGCCCGATCCTCGTTCCATCAGCTGATTGGTTTCTAATGCGAAAGAGGAAAATGTTGTGAAGCCACCACAAATTCCAACTTTCAAGAACAAGATCAATTGTGGATTCCAATCTTTCTTTGCGCCAAAGGCTACTACAAGCCCTATCACAAATGCTCCGATAATATTGATCAACAAGGTTTTTATTGGGAAACCATTTTGTGGGTTGATTGGAATTAAGCCAATCAAATAACGGGCTACAGCTCCCAGGAACCCTCCCGTTCCGACTATAATACAATTCATCATTTTTTGTCTCTCCTACAAGTAATACATTAGTTAATGTCTGCTTTATTATACCATCTGTAATACTGATCTGCATCAAAACTAGCTTTAGTTTGTAAATAATACATATTTCAACTTTCCTATCTATATGATAAATGTACCTTTTTAAGGCCTGTGGCATCTAAGGACTTTTTGCATATAAAAAAAGCTCTGCGTACTTCTCACACGCAGAGCTTAAAATCTTCTTAAAAGAATACCCTTATTTGCTTTCTGGAATAGAATCTTTTCCTACTGTCATCATCAGAATGATTGCAGCTATAAAGCTTACAGCACATGCGATAATTGCAGCAAGAACAGAAGAATCAAAACCTGTCTGAGGATTAATTACCTGAAGCCATCCAAAGATTCCGTTTGTTCCATATACATACTGTTTTACTCCACCAAATCCGATGATAGCACCACCAATACCAGATGCAAGACAAGCTAACATAAATGGTTTTTTAAACTGTAATGTTACACCGTAAATGGATGGTTCTGTAATACCAACCATTGCAGAAATAATAGCTGGTCCACAAACACTTTTCAGTTTTTTGTTCTTTGTTCTAAGCATGATCATAAGAACAACTCCAGCTTGTCCGAATGCAGATGCAAGACCAGCAATTGTAATAGGATCGTAACCTAATGTTGCAAGATTGTTTACAGAGATTGCAACAAATCCCCAATGAACTCCAAACATAACACATACCTGAATAAGTGCTCCGTATAAGAAACCTGAAATAGTCGCATTCAGATTGAACAGTGCTGTAAATGCTGCGCCGAGTAAATCACTTGCAAATGTTGCGATTGGTCCGATAATCAGGAATGCAAGAATAATACTAATTAAAAGTGTCAGCGCAGGAACAGCGAATGTTTTGAACAGATCACTAATTCTTTTTGCAAAGAATTTCTCAATTTTTGCTGCAAAGTAGCAAGTTAGAATTACTGGAATCACAGAACTTGCATAGTTCATTAAAAGAACCGGAATTCCAAGGAATTCTACATATACATCTGTCTGGAAGATAGTACCGCTGAATAAAGTATAAAGTGCATCTCCCGCCATGATTGTTGTTAGAGACGGATATACTAAGGCTGCTCCTATTGCCATTCCGATAAACGGTGTTCCACCAAATTTCTTCATTGAAGTATATCCGAGGAATATTGGCAGGAAGTTAAAGAAACAATCCCCAACAATGTTTAACATCTGATATGTTCCGGATGTAGTTGCAAGCAATCCTGTTGCAGCAAGAAATGCAAGCAGTCCCTTGATCACACCTGTTGCTGTAAGCATTCCAAGTACCGGTGTAAACACACCACTGATCACATCAATAAACTGGCTGGAAATCTTTTTCTTTTTCATTTCCTGTTTGAATTCTTTTGCATCTTTCAGTTCGATTTCATTTTCTGTTGTCCCCATCATTGTCTGCAGTTCGTTATAAACGTCTGCTACGTGCTGTCCGATTACGATCTGATACTGACCTCCGCCTTTTACGATAGAAAGAACCCCGTCAATTGCTTTTACTGCTTCGTCATTCGCCTTTGTCTCATCTTTCAGCTGAAAACGCAATCTTGTTGCACAGTGATATACATTCTCAATATTTTCCTGACCGCCAACTTCTTTGAGAATACTTTGAATCATTTTCTCATACTTCATTTTGTTTTCCTTCCTCTCTCCTTAAAATTTTTATCTAAAAAAAACGTTTGGTCTTTTTTCAAATGTAATGGATATTCTTTTTCAGTAACAAGGATGAACTTACAATCACGTATTGCAGTAATTTTGATTTTATCAATATTTCCTTCCTTCCACTTCATATCCAATACTGCGCCTGTTTTCAGACAGATTCCATTAACCTCTCCATCTGAAAGACTGTTCGGTAATGCCGGTAAAAGAAATACTTTGTCTGAATAATCCTGTATAAGCATCTCCAGTAACCCACAAGCTCCTCCAAAGTTTCCGTCAATTTGGAATGGTGGATGATTGTCGAACAGATTATTTAAAGTTGCATATTCAAGCAATTCCTTTAAGTTTTTCCAAGCTTCTTCTTTCTCCCACAGTCTTGCATAAAACAGTATGATCCATGCCTTGCTCCATCCAGTATGGCCTCCACCGTATTTCAGTCTGCGCTCAATCGTCTGTTTTGCAGCTTGAGCGAGTTCCGGTGTCTTATCCATACGTATCTGTCCTGCAGGATATAATGCAAACAGTTGTGAAATATGTCTATGACCAGGCTCGACTTCATCATAATCTTCACTCCATTCCTGAATCTGTCCATATTTACCGATTTGCAATTCTGGCATATGATTCAGTCGCTCATTTATTGTTTCATTCAGATCTTTCGGAAGTTGATTTTCTTCTGTGATCTCCAGATAACCATTAAAAAGTTCTCTGATGATTTCTGTGTCCATAGAAGCTCCCATACAGAGACATCCCGCCTCTCCTTTTTGATTCAGATAGATATTTTCAGGAGAACTGGATGGTCCTGAAATCCATTTTCCATGAGCATCTTTTACCATGTATTGAAGGAAAAACTTAACAGCATCTTTCAGTATTCCATAATATTCCTTCAAGAACTCCCTGTCTTTCGTATATTTATAATGTTCAATCAGATGTAAACAGAACCAGGCACCGCCCATTGGCCACAGGGTAGATGATACATGATTGTCCTGAGGTGCACAGTCTCCCCAGATATCTGTGTTATGGTGACAACAGAATCCATCAATTCCATACATCTTCTCAGCAACGTCTTTGCCGTGCGGATACATTCTTTGCAAATGTTCTAACAAAGGCATGTGGAGTTTAGATAACCCTGTTTTTTCAGCAATCCAGTAATTCATCTCTATATTGATATTAATTGTATACTTGGACCCCCACATAGGCTCAAATTCTTCATTCCAGATTCCTTGTAGATTTGACGGAAGACTTCCTTCACGGCTAGAGCTGATCAGAAGATATCTTGCAAAATTATAATATGTATTTATTAATTCAATATCTTCTATGCCATTACGCATTTGCTCAAGTCTTTCCGGTGTTGTCAGATGCTCATAAGAGTCTTTATAATTCAATTTCAGATTACTTTTTTCATAGTAAGATAAATAATCTTTTATATGACGCTCTTGTAATGTTCCATAAGATTCTTTTTCAGCATTACTCAATACATCCATACACCACTGAAGCGGTTGTTCACTTCGGAACGATGTTCTTGCTGTGATAAATAGTGTTGCTTCTTTGGCATCCTCTACTAATAAATGACTTCCCATTCGTGAAATTTTGCCATTTTTAGTTCTTACCTGTACAAGCAATTCAAATGCAATCCCGTGATCTCCACCTTGTTTTCCATATAAACGGATTTTATTGCCATCCAGGACTTCAGTACCATCACAGAAAGATGAACCACGTCCTGATCGGTTATCTTTTCTTGTTAAAGATAAATCAAAATTAAGAAGTTCGCCATCTATGGATTTCATCTGATATACAATTATGTGATCTGGATTGCTGGCAAAAAACTCTCTTTCATATTTTCCTTTTTCAGATTCATATTGGATTTTTCCAACAGCTCTCGAGATATCTAATTCTCTATTATACGTTTGAACTTCTACACTTTCATGCTGAACGCTTAAAAGTCCCCCTTGATCCTTTTTGAAGATTGTTTTGCCTCTCTGTTTGTAAAAATCTATCCAAACGTCCCCAAGTGTCTGATAATGTCGCATATGCGGATATGTCGCATACATACTTCGCTCTGCGAGAAGTTCGGCCTGTTCGATTTCTCCATTTAATAAGAGTTCACGAACTTTTGGATAGTTCTCTCGCGCATCAGGATTTACACGTTCCATAAAACTTCCGGTCCAAACAGAATCTTCGTTAATTTGAAGTCGTTCCGTTCCGATTTTTCCAAATACCATTGCTCCGATAAATCCATTTCCTATCGGCAATGCTTCATTCCAATCTTTAGCTTCTTCACGAAAACATATTTTATTCATTTCTTCTTCCTCATCTTTTCACTACGCTTTCTTGAATCTGTTGTTATTATAACAATAAAAAAAAGAAAGACTGAAAAGTTTCTATTTTGCGAACTTTCCAGTCTTAAAAATTATGGATGATTTCATTTTTCCATTGGGAATCCGTATTTATTTTGATACGCAATTGCAATTTGTTCAATTAACAGCTGATATAAAACAGGATGGTTTTGGACTAAATCTTTATATTCCCAATCAATACATAGATCAACTCGAGGGTCTTTCTCCATTTCTCTGTTTGAAGTAAACAGAACTACTTTTGCTTTTGTTTCTTCAAAACACTTCTTTGATGGAGCATCTGTCAGATGCGTATACTCACTAATATACCTTCCGGAATTTGAAAAAATAAGCAGTAGTGTATTTTCTTTTGCATGACTAATATATGCTACTTGTTTTCTGTCATTTGTAGTTGTGTAAATGAACTTCTGGTAAAAAGACATTTTATGCTGAAAATTCAATGCAGCAGTCTCTGAATATCCTTCTCCAAATGCAGCTACTTCTTCATAATCATGAATCAACGTGACCAAGTGTTCTATTTTTTTAGAGTCAGTATTGAAAAATAAATAGCGAATATCTGAAAACAGCACATCCAGATATTCTTCCGTTCCTTTTTGCAATATATAATCTGTAATATTTATCGTATTTAGATCTTTTATGTAAACTTCTCTTTTCCCTCTACTGTATGCTTCTGCTTTAAATTCTTTGTAATCCTCAAATCCTAATTGCTTAACGAATTTGGAGATTGTAGATTTTGAAACAGAGCATAAATCAGCCATAGCACCTATGGAAATGTTATTCAATTGATGAATATGTTCCAGCATAACTCGAGCAATATGATGTTCTATTGATTCAGGTGACATCTCACCGGTTATTGATGATAGTCTTGTATATAGTGTGCCCATATATCTTCTCTCTCACGATTTTCTCTTGTAATAATTCTATTTTCATAATAACATAAAAATGCTTAGAGAAGTACAGTAAGATTACCAAAGATGAATTAATCACGTTGATGAATGTTCTTGTAAATCCGATATGCGGAAATCTCCTGAAAATTTCTTTCCATCTTCTATTTGTTGCACACTACCGTTATCTTATCGATTATCAATTTTCTCCGGAAACATATCATGATTACTCATACGATTCCATGCAACCTGCTCCCAGTTGGTACCTGGCTTTCCGTAATTACAATACGGATCGATGGACAAACCTCCACGTGGAAGGAATTTTCCCCAGACTTCTATATATTTTGGTTCAAGAAGCTTGACAAGATCTTTCATAATTATATTGATCACATCTTCATGAAAATCTCCATGGTTTCGGAATGAGAACAAATACAATTTCAAGGATTTACTCTCCACAAGACGTTCGTCCGGAACATAGGAAATCGTGATCGTTGCAAAATCTGGCTGTCCGGTGATTGGGCACAGACTTGTGAATTCCGGGCAGTTGAACTTGACGAAGTAATCGTTTTCAGGATGTTTATTCTGAAATGCCTCCAATACAGACGGATCATAATCCATACGGTATTTTGTTTGCTGATTTCCCAATAATGTTAAATTTTCTTTTTCTCTCATTGCTTTCTCCTCTATCTCAACGCAGGGTCTTCTACGTGATTCGCCTGAAATGCTGCTGCGCGATCAATGCATGTTCCGCATTTTCCACAAGGCTTCTCTCCACCCTTCGTAACAGGACCATGTCAATTCATACGGAACTCCCAGTTCTAATCCAATCCGTACTACTTCGGCTTTGGATACATTTACAAAAGGAGCTTCTATTTTCAGCTGATGTCCGGAGCCTTCCCAGATTGCTTCATTCATCGCCTGATTGAATACCGGTGAGCAATCCGGATAAGCAAAACCGGCAGAATCATCTGCATGAGCTCCATAATAAATCACTCCACATTCCTTGCTCAGTGCGATACTTGCTGCCGAAGAAAGAAATAATCCGTTCCGGAACGGTACATATGTGCTTACAGGCTTATCGCCATTTGTTTTTGAAATCTGCTCTGCGTAACTCTCCTCCGGAATTTCTTCCGTGGACTGTTGAAGCAGTGAACAGTTGCTATATTGAAATATCTTACTTAAATCCAGGAACAGATGCTCCACGCCATAATATTCGGCAACTGCTATTGCAGCCCTGATTTCTTTATCGTGCTTCTGTCCATAGGAAACCGAGAGTGCAATCACCTGCTCTTTCCCGTATTTTTTGATTGCCAGTCCTAATGCCGTTGTTGAATCGATTCCTCCACTAAAGAGAACTAATGCTTTCATCTCCATCACCTCACTACTTATTTATACGCCCCGTTCATTTGGATCCCAGATTACTTTATGCATCTGAATCTGCAGACGCACACCATTCAACCGATGTTTCAGCATAAATTCTACGATCTGCACTGGTTCTATGGATCCAAAAACAGGACTAAGATACACATAACATCTGTTTGTCAGATCATAAGTCCGAATCACGTCCAATGCTTTTAACAGATCCTCCTGGCTGCCACATACAAACTTTACAGTATCATCTTTTCCTAGCAGTTCCATGTTCTCTGGTATCATATATTCTTCGCACCCGCTTGACGGTAACTTATAATCCATTGTAAATACCGGTCGTTCTTCACAAAATGCAGATAAATCAACTGCGCCATTTGTCTCAATTTCGACCTGTAAACCGGCTTGTAAAAGAAGGTGGATCAATTCTCTAATGTCTTTTTGCAGTAACGGTTCTCCACCTGTAAGTGTCACATTGCGAATTCCGGTTCCTAAAACATAATTTAAAATCTCTTCCGGGGTTTCCTCTTCATATGGGCAATCCGGTTCATTGGCCCACATAGTATCACAATAACTGCATCGCAGATTACATCCTTTGAAACGGATGAAGACTGCCAGTTCTCCTGCCCGTGTGCCTTCCCCATTAATACTGGTGAATTTTTCTACTACTTTCATCTACTCTTCCTCATAAACCGCGCAATTATTCGGTGTCTCATATACTTCCACACAATGAACCCCGTATCCAAGTTCCGTTAATTTTTTGTAGAAATAATATGCAAAATTTTCTGCTGTGGGACGAAAGGAAACTTTCTCCAAATGAAAGTCCTCATTCTGAAGTGCAGCTACTGTTTCTGCTTTCAGTGATCCTGTCTCGTAAATCAGACTATGATCAAAGGAATCGCAAAGTTTTTTCAGATCCTTTTTCAGATTACCAAAGTCCACTACCATTCCCCGTGTCTGTCCTTCTTGCTCCAGCTCCTGACTTTTGATTTTTGCAACAACATTCCAACGATGTCCGTGGATATTTCTGCATTTCCCCTCGTATTTCCAGAGAAAATGTGCTGCGTCAAAACTGGCTTTTGTTTGCAAATAATACATATTTCAACTCTCCTGTATTTGAAATGTATGTACCTTTTAAGAGCTGTGTATCCTAAGCGGAGCGTTTTATATATATGGAAAGTATTTCCTGAATATAAAAAAGCTCTGCGTACTTCTTTGCACGCAGAGCCTAGAATCTTCTTAACTAGCCCTGGTTTTGTTTTTCGACAGGAAGGTACAAATGAACTGTCGGCTGTTTTTCACAACATGAAAATTATACCACAGAAAATCAGTTTGTCAAATTGGTTTTTCTATTTTAACGAAATGGTATCCTATTTCCCATATTCTATTCTCCCAGGAAATATCTTCCGTAAGCATCTGCTGCCTTAATTGCTGCGCATACAGTCTCAGGTGTCACCTCAAATGGCATGTTATGAAGTGTATCATTCTCTGCACAAGCTGCTGTCGCAACTGCCATAAGCTTCTCGTCTGTCACTTCTGTAATACCAAGTTCTTTTAATGTAACAGGAAGTCCCAGTTCAATGCACCAATCGATAATGTCTTCCAGTTCTTCTGCCGGAATGTCTTCCAGAACAAGCTGTGTGATTGTTCCAAATGCAACTTTCTCTCCATGATACATATGATGACACTCGTCCAAAACTGTGAATCCATTATGGATTGCATGTGCTCCTGCAAGACCGCCACTCTCAAATCCGATTCCACTAAGCAATGTATTAGCTTCAATTACCTTCTCAACAGCTTTTGTGCAGGCTCCTGCTTCCAGAGCAAGTTTTGCCTTCACACCTTCATTCATCAATGTATCAAAGCACAGTTTTGCGAGTGACATCGCTGCCATAGTAACATTTCCACCAGCACAAGTTGTTGCTTCGCTAGCCTGACAGGCTCTTGCTTCAAAATAAGTTGCAAGTGCATCACCCATTCCGGAAACTGTCAGTCTGACTGGTGATTTTGCAATGATTTCTGTGTCCATCAGAACCATGTTTGGATTAGCTGGGAGGAATAAGTATTCTTCGAATACGCCTTCATCAGTATAAATAACAGAAAGTGCACTGCATGGCGCATCTGTAGATGCAATTGTCGGACAGATCAGTACCGGCACTTCTTTGTAATAAGCAACTGCTTTCGCAGTATCAAGGATCTTTCCTCCGCCAATACCAATAACAACATCACAGCCCTTTTCATTCATAACGGCTACCAAACGATTAATTTCTGTCTTGCTACATTCTCTGTTGAAATACTCATACACTGGTTCAATATCATATCCTTCAAATCCAACTTTGAGAACGTCTTCAATACGTTTATACCCCGACTCTGTGATCAGTACAAGTGCTTTTTTACCATACTTCTGAGCATATTCACCCAGCTTTTTCATCTCACCTGCACCTTGAACATATTTGCTCGGACTACATAAAATATTTGCCATTTTTGTCTGCCTCCTAAACTCTTTATTTGTATGTTATTAAATTAACAATCTAAAGATATTGTAGTCCTTCTCTACAAAAGTGTCAATAAAATCTAATTGAATTTTCTGTAAGAAATCGGCTATATAATCACTACTCACAGCTGACTGTATCAAACAACCCTTTAATTCATCTCAACGTGCAAACAGCCCTGCTAAAAGTCCCCTCTTCTTCACCTGGTGAACTTCTGCCCCACTTCTCATAATCAATGCAAACATTCCCATATTGCGAAGATCCTGTCGCAAATTTACTGCCTGTTCCTCTGCTAAACCGTCTTTTACCAGGAAAGGCATATCATTCAGACTCACATTCTTTGGAAAATCATATTTTCTTGCAATGCTTATAAACTCTGATCTCTTTCCGATGTAGTCAACCATGCTTCCAAGCGCGATCACCTGTTTTGAAGGATACACCGATGGATCTACTTCATACACTTCTTTTTCATCACCAACTGGTTCAAACTTATATTTTGCTGTATAGAAATCCAGTGCCTCCTCAATATAAGAACACGCCTCTCTGTCAAGCTCTTCATACAAAACACACGGCAAACTCGCTACAATTCTTCTTGTTTCTGTTTTTTCCATTCCTGTTAAAATCTGCAGGAATTTAGCAACTTCCAATTCTTTTCCGTTGCAATCAATTAATGTTACTTTATAAAATAGTTCTTTGTTTATCATAGCCTTGCTCCATTATCATTTTTTATAACAAAAATTTTATTTTATTATAACTGAAACAGGGTGATACTGTCTACAGATTTTCTGTTTACAGCATCACCCTGTATTTTACTTATTTTCTCACTGAATAAAACTTAAAAATTCTCAGATTTCATTTCCAGCCTGATATCCGCTGCGGATTGCTGCTGAGATATCTGCTGTTCTCTCACCGCTGCAGTCTCCAACATATACAAATGGAACTGTCAGCTTACTGTCGTCGAAGAGATTCTTCTTAGACCCGAGTGCATTCACAATTGTATCCGCTTCAATTGTAACCTCTGACTCGTCTTTTGTATTCACAGCATGAATCACATTATTCTCGATAGAATTCACTCTTGTATTCACATACTCTTTAACACCATGCTCTTCGAAGTCTTTTTTGATCAGTGGCATTACTGTCTCGGATTCTCCTGTTGCAATCTGATCCAACATCTCAATAATGCTTACTTTCAGACCTTTCTGTGCAAGAAATTCTGCTGTTTCAGTTCCAACTAATCCTCCGCCAAGCACTGCACATGCTCCACTCACTTCACATCCTGCAAGAACGTCCCATGCAGAAACAACATTACTCTCTGTAACAGCCATTGGAAGATCCATGTTATGTGCACCGATTGCAAGAATTACATGATCAAACTTATTGAGTTCTTCGCTATCTGCTTCTGTATTTAATTTCACATCTACAAAAAGTTCCGGGAGAATCTTCTCATAATACTCGATCGATCTTAGAATCTCGCTCTTTCTCGGTGGAACTGCTGCCAGATGGATCTGTCCACCGATCTTCTCTGATTTCTCAAAAACGGTTACTTCATGTCCGCGTTTTGCTGCAACTCTTGCCGCCTCAAGTCCAGCGATTCCGGCACCTACAACTGCGACCTTTTTCTTCTCGTCTGCAGGTTTGATAAATATAGTTCCTTCGTTTCCGTTCTCTGCATTTAATACGCAGGAAATGTATCTGCGGCCCTGAATTGCATCTACGCATCCTTTATTACAGTTCAAGCATTCTCTGATGCACTCTCCGGATATAGCTTTATTGGCAATATCTGCATCTGCAAGCATGGAACGTCCATAAGCTACGATATCAGCATCTCCGTCTTCGAGGATCTTCTCTCCTGCTTCTAAACTGACAACACGACCAACTGTTGCAACAGGAACGGATACCAGTTTTTTCACTTCTCTTGCTATCGGAAGTGTCCAGTTATATGGAACATCTCCCATCGGCGGGATTGTATCTCCCATATTTCCTGTATGGTTTGCCTGAGCCACCTGGATCATATCGATTCCGGCTTCATCAAGCATCTTGGCAAACTGAATTCCTTCTTCTGCCTCAAGTCCACCTTTTCCACGAAGTGTTCCATCAGGATTTACTGTAATAATTGGCAGTTTATACTCAATCATAAGATCCGGTGCTGCTTCTTTGATTGCTGCTACTACTTCGAGTGCATATCTTGTACGGTTCTCAAGACTTCCTCCATACTGATCTTCTCTATGGTTCAGAATCTTCGAGCAAAGGGAACCAAGAAGACGGTCTCCATGTACTTCAATCGCATCGATTCCGGCTTTCTGCGCCTTTGCTGCACATGCAGCGATACTGTTTTTAATATCTTCTAACTGTTCAACCGTTGCCTCTGTTACAAAATGCTGCATATCATGATGAAGTTTTGCATAAGCGCCTTTCGTAAGTCTGTCGCATTCTTCCATCTGTCTCTTTGCTTCTTCTGCATTTCCCTCTGCCTGTGCTTTTGCCGCAGCCTGTCTTGCAATACCTGCCTCCATGATCATGCGTCCAACTCCAGGAACATCATACTCCGGATGGAATAACTGAAGTGCAAGCTTACAGTCATACTTATGTAATGTATCTGCCAGGTTTTTATATACAGGAATCTGACTGTCATCATAAAGCTTTGGTGTCGGTGAAGCTGTTCTTACAGGAGCTACATCTCCGATAACAACATACGCTGCTCCACCTTTTGCAAGTCTTTCATAGAAGTTCAGACTTCTCTCCCCAATAGATCCGTCTCTTTCTTCATATCCTGTTGTAAGTGGTGGAAACATGATTCTGTTTTTAAAAGTAAGATTTCCAACTTTAATTGGTTCTGATAATTTATTCCCCATCTTTTTTCTCCGTTCTGCTTTATTTTTAATGTCTTTCAAATTAACATACTTGAGACTTCATGCACAATTTTTGTCAGCATTTGCTGACACCTCTTTTAGCAATTATAATTCTTCTGCCAGTTTATGTCCTGCAGCAATTGCATCTTTCAGAGTTCCGACTTTATCACAGTCTCCGATAAAATGAACTCTCTCTTCTGTATTCTCTACTTTGTTCGGTGCATAACCAACTGCAAAGATCAGTGTATCCGCATCTGTGATATGATACTCCTGTCCGTCTTTCTCATAAGTGATCGTAGTCTCATCAACCTTCGTCACTTGACTGTTCAGTTCAATCTTTACACCTTTTCTCTTGAGTCTCATTGTCAGCTGACTCTTAGCTGCTCCGCCTTCTCCCGGCATCAGTGACGGTGTCATCTCGATCACTGTGATGTCACGGTTTGCAGGGAACATGTCATCAATCAATGGTGCAAGATAATCTGCAGTTTCACATCCGACAGATCCGCCCCCGAGAATAACGATCTTTCTTCCCGGGTATTTTCTTCCGGCAAGGACGTCATCGGCTGTCATTGTCTGCTTGAACACTTTGAATGGAGGAATTTCCTTCGGAACTGCTCCTGTAGAACAGACAACTTCATAATCCTTGAATTCTCCTGCAAGCATCTCCGGTGTTACTTCGCAGTTCATGCGGACTTCGATTCCTTCGTTCTTCAGACGACGTGCCATAAACTTAATTACTTTACAAAGTTCCTGTTTAGCGATTGGAACTGCTGCCAGTCTTAAAAGGCCTCCGAACTCTCCGCTCTTTTCGCAGAGAATAACTTCATGTCCGCGTTTCTTCGCAACATAAGCTGCTTCCATTCCCGCCGGACCCGCACCGATCACAAGAACTTTCTTCTTCTCATCTGCTTCTTTGATCTCGTCAGACTCTACAGATGGATTCACTGTACAGCTGATCGGATTACCAAACATGATTCCTGTCAGGCAGCGTCCGCATCCGATACATGGACGGATATCATCTGTCTTTCCTTCTGCAGCTTTATTAACAAATTCACTGTCACACAAGTTCGGACGACCAATCATACAGATGTCAGTCTTTCCGTTAGCAATGAGTTCTTCCGCTACCCATGGTTCATTGATTCTTGCAACTGTAGATACCGGAATATTTACATGCTTTCTGATTTCCTCGCTTGCATGCGCATGCGGTGCCGGTGATGTACCAGGTGCAGGCATAGAACTACCTCTCTTAATTGTATTTCCTCCGGAAACATGGATAAAATCAACACCTGTTTTCTCAAGCTGTTTGGATACATAGATCATGTCGTTCAGTGTCAGACCACCTTCACTGTACTCATCTCCTGAAATACGAACATCAATAATGAAATCATCACCACAAAGTTCACGGATCTTTGCAATTACTTCAAGTGTCAGTCTGAGACGTCCGTTAATGTCTCCGCCGTATTCATCTGTTCTCTTGTTATAAAGAGGTGTAAGGAATCCGCCAAGCAGTCCATGTGCATGTGCACACTGGATCTCAACTCCGTCTCCACCTGCAATCTGGAAACGGCGTGCTGCCTCCCCGAACTGCTGAACAAGTACATGCAATTCTTCTACTGTTACTGCTCTCGGTGCTGATTTTGCATAATAAGGACCGACATTGGACGGTGCGATCAGCTGAGGCGTTCCCGGAATTGGAAATGCCATATAAGCCGGATGAAATAGCTGTGCTAAGATCTTCGTATCATACTGATGCACTGCATCTACCAGTTTCTTCCATCCCGGAATATAAGAATCATCATAGATTGACATATCTCCTGGCAAGTATGTATATACCGGCTCTACTGTCGTAACTTCTGTAACGATCAGTCCGACTCCCCCCTTCGCTCTGGCTGAATAATGCTCAACCAACGCATCTGTCACATATCCTTTATCTGCCATGTTTGTGGAAATCGGCGGCATAAAGATTCTGTTCTTTACCGTTGTCTTTCCAATCTTAATTGGTTCAAATAAATGTGGAAAATATTCATTCATTTTCTGTTCCTCCAATTTGTTTTTTTCGTTCTTTTGTCTTACGATTATTTTAACTTATAATCATTTCTGCTTCTGTGTATATCTTAACTTTAGACATTGAATACTGACGAATCTTTTTATCCAGTAAATCCATTGCAAGAAGAACACCTTCTGTGTCAGATATTCTCATTTGTACCAACTTTAGATCCTGATATATATAGTCAGGAATCATACCAAATCCGACAACTTTCACTTCCTGTGGGATGTTCACTCCATACTTTCGAAGCGCCGTCAACGCACCGATTGAAATCTGTTGATTTTCAAATAAAATTCCTTGCGGAAGCGGATTTTTTCTCAACCAGTCTAACAAAGTCTCCGTTATCCTTGGAATTTCATCTCCAAGATCAAGAATATGTTTTGCAGATGCAGTATCTTCGTTAGACTTTGTATTTAAAAATGCTTCTTTACGAACTCGATAATTATAATTATCTTTCCCTGTGCAGAAATAATAAATATCTGATGCACCTTCCTTGTACAGATAATCCACAGCACTTTTTAGCATTTGTCTATTGTCTGCACATACGCTGCTATACCGACTATCTGGAAGTTCACAGTCATAAAGAACCAATGGTTTTTTGATTCTTTCAAGCAGGTTTTGATCTTCTTCTTTTAATTCGGTTCCAAAAAGAAGAACGCCTGCCACAAAATCCATATTACATTCCGTAATTACTGCTTCTGTTTGCGCAATGTCATCATTTAAATACGTCACTCCATAAAGATATCCAAGTCTTCTTGCTTCAGAATCAAATGTAGCAAGTACATCTGACCAGAGATCTGTTTCTGAATTACACGCAGCACCTTTACTGTGATTAACAATCACTACTTTGATCATCTGATTCACCGGATGGTCAGACACTGTAACGATATTCTCTTTTACCGGAATCACTCCATTATTCTTCTTCATTTCTTCCAGACATTCCAAAACCATCCTTCTGGTTTCTTCATTCACTCCCGGTTTTCCATTTACTGCAAGCGATACCGTTGCTTTGGAAACACCAAGATGCCTTGCAATGTCTACCATCTTTATCTTCATGTGTAATGCCTCGTATATTCTAGATTGTAGTAAAATTAATTTCGAAATCGTCGTATATTCGAACTTTAACTATTTCTGAAAATGAATACTGTTCGTAATCATCATTCTCAAAATCATATACCAGAATCATCTCTCTAATTGGATCAACAATCCAGTATTCTCTTACTCCAGCAGTTCGATATTTAAACAATTTAATATAATAATCCATTCTTTTACTGCTAGGAGACACGATTTCAATAATCCAATCTGGAGCTCCATTACATCCTTTATCGTCAAGTTTATTTTTATCACATATTATAGAAATATCCGGTTCTACATAATTAACATTATTGTTATTCAAAAATACCGCAAATGGCGCAAGATATACTTTGCATGCCCCTCTTTTCATATCAATATAATCTGCAATTTTTCGATAAAGAGAACCAATTATTTCTTGGTGACGTCGAGATGGTGGTGCCATCATATAAATCTGACCATCAATTAATTCAGCTCTTTCTCCTTCTGGAAGATTATAAATATCTTCTATTGTGAAAATACGGTTCTGTGCTAATGCCATACGTACACCTCATTTCTTATAAACGCTATATTATCCAACAGTTTTCATTCCTTTTAAGTATAACAAAATCTATCAAATAAACATAGTTCTTATGATAAATATTTAGATATCAACTAAAAAAATCAAGAAGTAAAAACTATTTTGTTTTTACTCCTTGATTTTATATTAAATTAAAACATTATCCAGAAATAAATTCTTAGAATTTACCAGCCTTTGCAGCTTCCTCAACAGCAACTGCTACAGCAACAGTCATACCAACCATCGGGTTGTTTCCTGCTCCGATAAGTCCCATCATCTCAACGTGAGCCGGTACAGATGAAGATCCAGCGAACTGTGCATCAGAGTGCATACGTCCCATTGTATCTGTCATTCCGTAAGAAGCCGGTCCTGCTGCCATGTTGTCTGGGTGAAGTGTACGTCCTGTACCACCACCTGAAGCAACTGAGAAGTATTTCTTTCCAGCTTCGATACGCTCTTTCTTATATGTTCCTGCTACTGGGTGCTGGAATCTTGTAGGGTTTGTAGAGTTACCTGTGATAGATACGTCTACATTCTCTTTCCACATGATCTTAACACCTTCTACTACGTCGTTAGCTCCGTAGCAGTTAACTTTCGCACGAAGTCCTTCAGAGTATGCTTTACGGAATACTTCTTTCAGTTCTCCTGTGTGATAGTCAAGTTCTGTCTCAACGTATGTAAATCCGTTGATACGTGCGATGATCTGAGCAGCGTCCTTTCCAAGACCGTTCAGGATAACACGCAGAGGTTTTTTACGAACTTTGTTTGCTTTCTCAGCGATACCGATAGCACCCTCAGCTGCTGCGAATGACTCGTGTCCAGCCAGGAATGCGAAGCACTCTGTATCTTCTTCAAGAAGCATTTTACCAAGGTTACCATGTCCAAGACCAACTTTTCTCTGATCTGCAACAGATCCCGGAATACAGAAAGACTGAAGTCCTTCTCCGATTGCTGCTGCTGCATCAGCTGCCTTTGTACATCCCTTTTTGATTGCGATAGCAGCACCTACTGTGTAAGCCCACTTAGCGTTCTCGAAACAGATTGGCTGAATTCCTTCAACCATCTTGTAAACGTCAAGACCAGCTGCTTTAGTTACTTCTGCAGCTTCTTCGATGGAGTTGATTCCATACTCAGCGAGTTTTGCAAGAATCTGTTTTTCTCTTCTTTCATATGATTCAAATAATGCCATTGAAATAGTCCTCCTTACTCTTTTCTTGGGTCAATGATCTTAACAGCATCGTCAACACGTCCGTACTGTCCTTTAGCTTTCTCAAGCGCTACAGCCGGCTCGTCTCCAGCTTTGATGAAGTCCATCATCTTACCGAAGTTTACAAACTGATATCCGATGATCTCGTCATCTTCGTTCAGTGCGATTCCTGTTACATAACCATCTGTCATCTCAAGATAACGAGGTCCTTTTTTCAGTGTTCCGTACATTGTACCAACCTGTGAACGAAGTCCTTTTCCAAGGTCCTCAAGTCCTGCTCCTATCGGAAGTCCGTCCTCTGAGAATGCACTCTGAGTTCTTCCGTAAACAATCTGAAGGAACAGTTCTCTCATAGCTGTGTTGATAGCATCACATACAAGGTCTGTATTCAGAGCTTCAAGAAGTGTTCTTCCCGGAAGGATCTCAGAAGCCATAGCTGCAGAATGTGTCATTCCTGAACATCCGATTGTCTCAACAAGTGCCTCCTGGATGATTCCGTCTTTTACGTTCAGTGTGAGCTTACAAGTACCCTGCTGTGGAGCACACCAGCCTACACCGTGTGTAAGTCCGGAGATATCTTTGATTTCTTTTGCCTTTACCCATTTAGCTTCTTCTGGAATTGGAGCTGCGCCATGGTTTACGCCCTGGGCTACCGGACACATCATTTCTACTTCGTGTGAATAAATCATGTTAATACTCCTTTCAATATGTATGATTTTCTTCGTATACGGTACACTATTTTTTTCGCACAAAAACTGACAGCTCTGCATCATTTTTAACACTGAACTGTCTGCGCGGTGAGAAGTTGATTTGTCACCTGCCACAAACTCATTCTCCCTGCACCATATGTATTTATTTTCGCACAATTTGTCGCATTCGTCAATCACAACTTTGACAAGATTTTCACCATCTGAGGGCAAGAATTATATAAATATGACACTTGACAAATTTATGTATAAGAAAAGCAGCTTCTGCATCCTTTTGGAAACAGTTACTGCTTCAACTTAATCTTTTCTTATCACACCGGCATCTCTTCCACCAGACGTTCCTTCAGCATCTCCAATGCCGCTTTCACAGTATCCAGTCTGTTCTCCATCCGGTCTCCGTTCCAGTGACATTCTTTCACTGTCGTCTTTCCATTCAGATAACACCCAATATATACAAGACCAACCGGCTTTTCTTCTGTTCCACCTCCAGGTCCTGCAATTCCTGTTGCACTTAGCGCCGCATCCGCATTCGCAGCCTTTGCCGCACCCTCAGCCATCTCATGCGCTGTCTGTTCACTTACAGCACCATACGCTTCAAGAGTCTTATGAGACACATGCACAAGACGTTCTTTTGCTTCATTCGAATACGTAACATATCCCTCGTTCAGCACATCTGATGCTCCTGCCACATTGACTAACGTTCCTGCAATCAATCCACCTGTGCAGGATTCTGCTGTTGTCACATGAAGTTTACGCTCTGCAAGAAGATCTACCACAACTTCTTCCAGACTTTTCTCACCTGCAGTTTTCTCTTTAAAAAACCACTCCAGATACATCTCTTACATGCCTCCCTTTGTAAGAACCTCTCTGTTTGCCCACACATAATCTACCAGAGAAATCACAGTAAGTGCTGTGGCAATCCAGATCAGTACTGTTCCAACCATGTCGAATACACCGCCAAAATCAGCAATCAGAACAATGATCATTGCCATCTGGGATACTGTCTTGAATTTTCCCCAGTAATTTGCTGCGATAACAACGCCATTATCAGATGCTACCAGACGGAAACCACTGATAATAAACTCTCTTGCAATAATAACAATAACAACTGCTGTCGGAAGTTTTCCTGAAGGAATCAGACAGATCATTGCAGAGCAGACAAGAAGTTTATCTGCCAGCGGATCCATAAACTTTCCAAAATTTGTTACAAGATTGTATTTTCTTGCAATCTTACCATCCAGCATATCTGTCAGACTTGCAACAATAAAAAGTACAAGCGCGATCCATTTATTCGCTGCTCCGCCTACATCTGTCAACATAAAGAAAACAAAAAACGGAACCATAATCACACGTAATACTGTTAATTTGTTTGGTAAATTCATACTACATCAACTCTCCTATCAAATCATAATCTAATGCTCCGGTCACTTTAACCTTTGCAAAATCTCCGGAAATCAATTCTACGTCAGTATTGATAAAGATTAGGCCGTCTACATTCGGTGCATCACGATAAGTTCTTCCAACGTAGGCATTCTCATCTGCGACTTTACCTTCGATCATGACAAGAACTTCTCTTCCAATCATGTCTTCCGCTTTATCGAATGCAATTTCCTGCTGAAGTTCCATGATATCTGCCTGACGATCCTCTTTCACTTCTTCATCAATCTGATCTTCGAATGTGGCTGCCGGTGTATCTTCCTCCGGAGAATACGTAAATGCTCCAAGACGATCAAACTCAAGTGTGTCAATGAATTCCATCACCTCTTCATGCTGCTCCTGCGTCTCTCCCGGAAAGCCTGTGATCAGTGTTGTTCTAAGACAGATATCCGGGATTTCCTTACGAAGCTTCTGCACAATGTCGATCAGCTCCTGTTTTGAAGTTCTGCGTCCCATTCTCTTCAAGATGGTATCATTCGCATGCTGGATTGGGAGATCAAGATAATGACAGATCTTCGGTTCTTCTTTCATTACCTGGATCAGTTCATCTGTGATTTCCTCCGGATAACAATATAAAATACGGATCCAACGGATTCCACTGATCTTGCAAAGTTCACGGAGCAGCTTCGGAAGAGACTTCTCTCCATATAGATCTTTCCCATAAAGTGTCGTCTCCTGTGCTACGAGAATAAGCTCTTTTACTCCCTGATCTGCAAGTTCCTCAGCTTCCTTAATAAGGCGCTCCATTGGCACACTTCTAAAGTTTCCACGAATCTTTGGAATAATACAATATGTGCAGTGTTTGTCACATCCTTCTGCAATCTTCAGATATGCAAAATGTCCTCCTGTTGTTACAAGACGCTTCGTCTCCGGTAATGGAAGAGCATCAAGGTCAGCTGTCATAACTTCATGCTGCCCGGCAAGTGCCGCATCTACCGCATCCAGAATGCGATCATATGCAGTTGTTCCAAGAACTTCATCTACCTCCGGAATCTCATCAAGAATCTCCTGACGATAACGCTCTGCCATACATCCTGTAACGATCAATGCCTTTGCACTGCCATTTTTCTTATATTCTGCCATCTCAAGAATATTCTGGATGCTTTCCTCCTTCGCATCATGGATAAAACAACAGGTGTTGATCACAATAATATCAGCCTCCTGTTCCTCATTCGTCATCTCGTAACCTCTTGAAGCAAGCATTCCAAGCATCACTTCTGTATCCACCAGATTTTTATCACATCCTAAGGATATAAAAAGTATCTTCATATATTAGTAAAACCTCCTGGTCATCCTCTCTAAAAAAATATAAATAAATCTCACCTTCTGTGCATCATTTCATACATTCCATGCATGCACAAAACGTTCAACAACAACGTCAAAAGAGCAGATTGCATTTTCTGCATCTGCTCCGTTACTGTTCTGATTCTACTCTTCGTCAGTGTCCTCAGGTAAGATCTTAAGCTCACCTTCATTCAGTTCTTCGATTGCAATGGAAAGCGGCTTCTGTCCGTCTTTCGCAGGTACAAGCGGAAGCTCTCCGGCGATCAGCTGTCTTGCGCGCTTAGATGTAGCCATTACGATAGAATAACGGCTGTTTACAACCTTAGAATCTCCCTCTTCAACGTCTTTGTTAACTACTTTCATCAAGTCAGTATAAGATGGATGCAGCATATTAATTTTCTCCTTTCAACTCTTCCAATTCTTCTTTTATGTCATTCATAAAATTCACATTGCGTGAACTTCTGTGGTGTTCTCCCTGGATAATAGAATGCATCTCTTCAACACAATCATCCAGTTCATCATTCACGACAAGATAGTCATAAGCACTCATTCCCTCTGCCTCTTCACAGGCACGGTTCATTCTGGACTCAATAACCTCCATCGTCTCTGTCCCTCTTCCTACCAGACGGGACTTCAGTTCTCTGGCATTCGGCGGTGTCACAAACATCAGAAGCGTATCCGGGAACTTTTCTTTCACTTTCAGTGCTCCCTGAATCTCGATCTCAAGAATCACATCTTTCCCTTCATCCAACATCTTCTCAACATATGCACGCGGTGTGCCATAATAGTTTTCCACGTATTTAGCATACTCTATCAATTCATTATTGGCAATCATTTTTTCAAATTTCTCCCTGGAAAGGAAGAAATATTCTCTGCCATCTACTTCCCCGTCACGTGGACCTCTTGTTGTCGCAGAGATGGATAAAGCATAATTCTCCGGATATTTTCTCATTAATTCTTTCATCAATGTACCTTTTCCGGCTCCCGAGAATCCGGATACGACAATCAAAATACCTTTCTTATTCATGATCCTGCCCTCTTTTACTCTATTCTATATTCTGTATCTGCTCTCTGATCTTCTCGATCTCTGTCTTCAGACTGATCGCATGATTGGAAACCTCAATATCATTCGCTTTAGACAAAATCGTATTTGCTTCGCGATTCATCTCCTGCGCAATGAAATCCAGCTTACGCCCGATTCCTTCTTTCTCCTCCAATGTTGCTCTCATATGCTGAATATGGCTCTTCAACCGCACAACTTCCTCATCTGTACAGATCTTATCTGCATACAGAATCACTTCTGCTGCCAGGCGGTTTTCTTCCATCTGTGTATCTGCCAGTAACTCAGCCACTTTCTCTTCCAGCTTCTGTCGGTATTCTGCCACAATCTGTGGAGAACGTTCTTCTACCGCAGAGACTTCCTGCTCCAGAAATGTAAGCTTCGCAAGAATATCTTTCTTCAGGTTCTCACCCTCTGTTATTCTCGTCTCAACAAACTGCGTAAAAGCCCCTTCCAGTGCTTTCTTCAGTCCATTCCAAAGCTCCTCTTCATCTTCCACTTGCTCTTCCATCGTAAGAACTTCCGGAAATCTTGCAAGTGCAGATACGCTGATGTCATTTTCCAGCCCGAATTCTTCTTCCATCTGCTTAAAATACTTCATATATTCTGCCGCGATCAATGGATTATATTTCACAGAGCTCTGCGCCTGTGACAGATCTTCATATGTAATAAAGATATCAACTTTCCCGCGGTTCGCATAAGACTTCAGAAGTGTCCGGATGGATGTTTCAAAAAAATTAAGTTTCTTCGGCATTCTGATGTTCACATCAAGATAACGGTGGTTTACACTCTTTAACTCAACGGTAAACTTCTTGGAATCCTGCTGAATCTCACATCTGCCAAAGCCTGTCATACTTTTGATCATTGTCTTTATCCTCTGTTTACTATAATCTAATCTATTATACATCAAATGTTTGTAAATGGTCAACAAGTCTTTTATAAAGATTCGATTTATGTTACAATAAAAAAACATGAAAATAAACGTTACTGTTCACTCCCGTGTCAATCACTCCGCTGATTGACACGGAGGATGCGTGTTTTGACTTGAATGCATCTCGCCCCATCGCCAAAGGCGATTTAAAATGGCGAGATGCGTTGCTGGTCGCACATCGTGTGAACAGTAACAAACAAACCTTTTATTTAGGAGGAAACAATATGGCTTTTGATGGAATCGTTGTGGCGAGTCTCACCAGCGAATTAAAACATAAATTATTAAACGGAAGAATTTCAAAGATTGCACAACCGGAAGCGGATGAGCTTCTTCTGACAGTCAAATCAACGGAAGGTCAGTATCGTCTGTCGATTTCGGCGGATGCTTCTCTTCCGCTGGTCTATCTGACCTCGAAGAATAAGCCAAGTCCGATGACTGCCCCAAACTTCTGTATGCTTCTCCGTAAACATATCAGCGGCGGCCGCATTGTTGATATCTGGCAGCCGGGACTTGAGCGTATCATTCATTTTACAATTGAACATCTCGATGAACTTGGTGACCTCTGCCGGAAAGATCTGATCGTCGAGATCATGGGAAAACACAGCAATATCATTTTCTGTAACGATCAGGGTAAGATCATTGACAGTATCAAACATGTATCTGCACAGATGAGTTCTGTCCGGGAAGTTCTTCCGGGAAGAGAGTATTTCATTCCGGACACCATGCAGAAAGTAGATCCGCTCACGGTAACTTCTGAAGAATTCGCAGCGCATCTGACAGGTAAACCAATGCCACTTGCCAAAGCAATTTATACAAGTTTTACCGGAATCAGTCCTGTAACCGCGGAGGAGATCTGCTCCCTTGCAGGAATGGATTCTTCTGTCCCGGCCCAGGAGTATTCTGCTGATATCTTACTTCATCTATATACACAGTTTGAGATTTATTTATCCGCGATCAAAGAAGATACCTTTTCACCCGGTATTTATTTCGATGGAAAAGAGCCAAAAGAATTCTCTGCTCTTCCGCTGAGTCATTTTGTCAACTATACAAGGGTAGAATATGATTCTGTTTCCGAAGTACTTGAGACTTATTATTCGACACGCAGTCTCATTACCCGCATCCGACAGAAATCGGTTGATCTGCGTCACGTAGTTCAGACTGCATTAGAACGAAACCGAAAAAAATATGACTTGCAGCTGCGTCAGTTGAAAGACACAGAAAATCGTGATAAATTTAAAGTGTACGGCGAATTGATCAACACTTATGGATACAATCTGGAGGAAGGTGCAAAGACTCTTGAATGTCTGAACTATTACACCAATGAAATGGTATCCATTCCGATGGATCCATTAAAAACACCACAGGAGAACTCCCAGCGTTATTTTGCAAAATATAACAAGCAAAAACGTACTTTTGAAGCACTTTCTGTTCTTTGCAAAGAGACATTGGACGAGATCACTTATCTGGAATCCATTCAGACGGCACTTGATATTGCACTGACAGAAGATGATCTTGCCGAAATCAAAGAAGAGCTCACAAACTCCGGCTATATCCGCAGAAAATATACAAAGAAAAAAGTCAAGATAAAAAACAAACCACTCCATTACATTTCCAGTGACGGTTATCATATGTATGTCGGAAAGAACAATCTTCAGAATGAAGAACTGACATTCCACTTTGCAGTCGGAAATGACTGGTGGTTCCATGCAAAACAAGCTCCGGGATCCCATGTCATTGTCAAAACACATGGGGATGAGCTTCCGGACCGTACATTCGAAGAAGCAGCCAGACTTGCAGCTTATTATTCCAGCATGCGTGGTTCCGATAAAGTTGAGATTGACTATGTGGAGAAAAAACAGGTCAAAAAACCAAATGGCGGGAAGCCTGGATTTGTCGTCTATTATACAAATTACTCCATGGTGATTGACAGCGATATCAGCAATATAGAAGAACTTGAGTAATATGAAACCTGTATAATATGAAATAAGTAGTAATAACAAAAAGAAGGAAGACTTCAGCGGCATGTGCCCGGTCTGAAGCTTCCTTCTTTTTATATAGCATCAACCATAGGATTTCTGGCAACGTTTCTTTTATTTCGCAGAATTCTTTATTTCATCCGGAACATGGATTTCATCCACCTTGTTATAGTCCGTAAACTGAAGCACGATCGAGTAAAGATTTACTTTCGTAGTCTCTCCGTAAGACTTATATAAATCTCCCATTACATCACTCATGTCTACAACGATCTTCGCCGGAAGCAGTTCTTCTTTGTAAATGTCAAAAATAACAGGGATTTTCAAATTACGGATTGCATCCTCCTCCGGGAGATTCACCAGATGATATGCTTCTACCATCTCTTTGCCAAGAAGACCCATAAGCTCCGTTCCTGTTACATCGCCATACAACTGATAACATGCCTTGCCATTTACTGTTGTCTCCTGCTCGGACAGGTGGAAAGACTCAAGCGCTTTCCCCTCCTGCGCGAAAATATTTCCGTCAATACCAAGGTGATTCTCGTTGCTTCCTTCTACACTCTCTTTCTTCCAGGATCCATTCGTGCCACTATATGTCACTTGTTTTCCGTCTTCCTCCACCTGATAAAGTTCCAGATCTGCAGATACCTCAGAATCTTTGATCGTCACCCTGGCAGTTCCTTTCGCATGACCGGCCGGAGGCTCTGTCGTGTTCTCCAAATCCATCTCCATGTTCACTTCCATCAGATTTAAAATGTCAGACATCTGAATTGCCAGCTCCACATGGTTTGCCGAAGAAGTTACTTTTTGCATATTTTCCGAAGACTGACGGAAAATCTTCTTTGCATTCATCTTTCCGGCACATCCGGAACAAAACAGCATAACTATAACGGATGCTATCAGTAACTGTATAGATAACAGCTTCTTGTAATATCCACTCTTGCTTTTCTCTTCTGTTATTTTATTTTTCAAGCTCTGTTTGACTCTAAAAGTCTTCCACACAATGCATTACTCCCGTCCTGCCAGATAATCAATAAACTGCTGTGCTGTTCTTCCAGACAAACCGCCATGAGACAGTTCCCATGCATTCGCCTCAAGAAGCAGCTGCTCTTCCGGCATATTGATTCCATTCTTTTTCGCAAGCACACGTACGATCTCCTGGAATGCCTTCTTATCCGGTGAACCGAAATAAATCGTAACGCCAAATCTTGCAACCAATGACAGCTTCTCCTGTACTGTATCATTTGTATGCATATCTTCATCTCTGTCCTGCTTATCGCGGAATGTCTCACGGATCAGATGACGGCGGTTTGATGTCGCATAGATCAACACATTCTTCGGTTTCTTCTCCAGACCACCTTCGATCACTGCCTTCAGATATTTGTATTCAATTTCAAATTCTTCAAAAGAAAGATCATCCATATAAATAATGAATTTATAATTTCTATTCTTAATCTGAGCGATTACATCATTCAGATCCTGAAACTGGTGTTTATACACCTCAATCATACGAAGTCCCTGGTCATAATACTGATTTAAAATAGCCTTGATCGAGGAAGATTTTCCTGTTCCGGCATCTCCGAACATCAGACAGTTATTTGCTTTCTTTCCTTCTACAAATGCTTTCGTGTTGTCAACCAGCTTTTTCTTTGCATCTTCATAACCTACAAGATCATCAAGATGTACATGAGCAATGTTTGTGATCGGTATGATCTCCACATCAGAATTCTCCGGATGTTCCACACGAAATGCCTTGTGAAGTCCAAGTTTACCAACTCCAAATTCCTTATAAAACTGCGTCAGTGTACGCTTGAAATGATCCACATTCTGCGTCGCGGCAAGGGCACGGCTGAGATCACAGATTCTGTCCCTGACACGACGGTTGAACACTTTGCCACCACTGTTACCACTCTTATAATCCATGATGATCTTCAGGCAGTCAGCGTCCAAACTCTTTTCCAGTTCCTCAAAATCATAGTCAAACATTTCCTTAAAAATAGCAAAATCATGAAATGCGATCTCATTCAGACTACCTTCAATCTCTCCTACGATCTCGCAGGAAGTGCTGTATGCATTCTCATCACTTGCAAGAAGAAATGTCAGATAAGTATGCCACAGATTTCCTTCAAAACCGTGGCTTACTGATAATTCCAAAAGTTCATTGATACAATCAAAAAGGAGTCCTCTTAAATCTTCTTTGTTATAAAATTCACTCTCATAATTATCAATCAGGAATGTGATATCCTTTAGAATCTCTCCATATTCCATATTTTTATACAGCATCAGTTCGTTTGTACGCATTCTAAATAACCTCTTTTCCAGTAAATCCCTCTGGAGTTTTCGCTCCACCTGCTCTGTATTCTGTTTTTCTATCTATTCTAAATCTAGTAATTTCCAAGAATTCTCAAATTCGTTGCTTCTTCTCTCAGTCCACGCAATGCATTCTTCACTGCTGCGTCCTCCAGACTTCCATCAAAATCTACAAAGAAACGATACTCCCACTGTTTTCCTTTCACAGGTCTTGATTCAATCTTTGTCATATTTATATTATTGTATACAAAATGTGACAGAAGATCATAAAGAGACCCACTCTGAGCCCCACTCTGATGCGGAAGTTCGAATTCAATACTGATCTTTGACGCATGCTTCAGATAAACCTTCTGATTTGTCACCACGATAAAGCGTGTACAGTTATCCGGCTCGTCATTTATATTATCTGCGAGAACTTCCAACCCATGAATCTTCGCCGCATAGGCACTACATACAGCTGCCTGTGCCTTATCTCCATCTTTTACTACTTTCTGCGCAGCGATTGCCGTATTCACTACGCTGATCTGCTGCCAGTCTGCATGGTCATTCAAAAACCCTGTCGTTTGCATAAGGGCTTCTGCTTTCGAATAAACACGTTTGATATCTGTAAGTGTTGTTCCCGGAAGTCCTGACAAAGTATGCACTACCGGAAGGATCGTCTCAGCAACAATATAATTCTCAAATTCATCCAGAAGATCATACATCTCGTTCACCGGACCTGCAGATGAATTTTCAATCGGAAGAACCGCATAATCCGCAGCACCTTCTTCAATCGCAGTCATCGCATCACGGAATGTTCTTACATGAAAGCAATTCACATCTTCTCCAAAGAACTGATGCATTGCTGCTTCTCCGTAAGCACCTTCTGTTCCCTGGAACACAACTCTGGCAGTATCCTTCTCAAGAGAATCAATCTGAATAAAAGGAAGCCTTCCAAGTGCGCCTGCTTCTACCAGCTTCTGATACTGCAGTTTTCTGCTCATAGACATCAGCTGCGTATATAATTCACGAACCCCGTTCTTATCAAAATCATTGTCAACCTTTGATGCCACATCTGCAAGTTTCTCCTGCTCCCGCTGCCGGTCATACACTTTACGTCCGGCTTTCACCTTATAATCTCCAACCTCACGGCAGACATTCATTCTCTTCTGATAAAGTTCCACCATCTGGTTATCTATCTTGTCGAGCTCTACTCTCAGTTCTTCAAGTGTTGCCATCCTAACTTCTCCTTACTAAAAAACTCCATCCATACTGCATCTCTTTTATACTGATTTGTAACACAACTAACATAGTAAAAACACTGCATGAACAGTACCAAGTATAATACATTTTTTCCACAAAATCTATCCTTTGAAAAAAGTTTATTTTCCTGTTGAAAATCTTCTCGTTTTAGTATATCATGGTATGGAATACGAGAACAATCGGTTTTTATCTGATTCAAGCGTCTCGAATAAAACATTGGGAGGTATACAAATGAACGTTTCTGATTGTATCAAGATGCGCAGAAGCATAAGGAAATATAAACCTGATCATATTGATCATTCTATTATTGATTCTATTATTTCTATTGCTTCCTATTCTCCGTCTTGGAAAAACACACAGATCACTCGTTATATTGCAATTGAAGACCCCTCTATTCTCAAAAAGATCGCTGATGATTATACCCCTGTTTACAATTCTAATATTATTCGTCAAATTCCTATGCTGGTTGCTGTTACTTTTATCAAAGGCAGATCCGGTTTTGAACGTGACGGATCCTACAGCACAAAAAAGGGAGACAGATGGCAGATGTTTGACGTTGGTGTTGCTTGCCAGTCTTTCTGTCTTGCTGCAAAGGAACAGGGACTTGGCACTGTGATCATGGGCATCTTTGATGAAGAAAAAATTACAGAACTTTTAGAGATTCCGCCAGAGAGGGAACTGGCAGCTCTGATTGCAGTCGGCTGGCCGGATGATGATCCGCAAGCACCTAAGAGAAAAGCCGTTACCGATCTACTAGAATATAAATAATGTGATTCAATCACACAAGGAGGTTACTTATGAGACATTTAATGAGCCCACTGGACTTCTCAGTGGAAGAACTGGACGAACTGTTGAAACTTGCGCAGGATATTGAGGCACATCCTGACAAATACGCACATGCCTGCGACGGAAAGAAAACTTGCGACTTTATTCTATGAGCCAAGTACTCGTACACGTTTAAGCCATGAAGCTGCAATGCTGAACCTTGGAGGAAGCGTTATGGGATTCTCTTCCGCAAACTCCAGTTCTGCTGCAAAAGGAGAAAGTGTATCTGATACAATCCGTACAATCTCATGCTACGCAGATATCTGTGCAATGAGACACCCAAAAGAAGGTGCTCCGATGGTTGCCTGCCAGCATTCCAAAATTCCGGTGATCAACGCAGGAGACGGTGGACATCAGCACCCGACACAGACGCTGACAGACCTTCTCACAATCCTTAACGTAAAAGGAAGACTTGACAACATGACAATCGGTCTGTGTGGTGACTTAAAATTCGGTCGTACTGTTCACTCACTAATCACAGCACTCGTGAGATACACAGGCATCCGTTTTGTACTGATCTCTCCAGAAGAATTAAGACTTCCGGAATACATCCGTCATGATGTACTTGACAAGATGAACATTCCTTACGAAGAAGTTGTACGTCTGGAAGAAGCAATGCCAAAACTTGATATTCTGTACATGACACGTGTTCAGAAAGAACGTTTCTTCAATGAAGAAGACTATGTACGTATGAAAGACTTCTACATTCTCGACAAGGAGAAAATGAAACTTGCTCCGGAAGATATGTATATTCTTCATCCGCTTCCGCGTGTAAATGAGATCTCTGTTGATGTTGATGACGATCCACGTGCTGCTTATTTCCGTCAGGTTCAGTACGGAGTATATGTACGTATGGCTCTGATCCTTACACTTTTGGATATTCACGTTGACTAATATAATCATATTTCATAGTACGAAAGGGGTAACAAAATGTTAGAAAATACATTAACTGTAGGACGCATCTCTGAAGGATTCGTTCTTGACCACATTGAAGCCGGCAAAAGCATGGAGATTTATAAATACCTTCACCTGGATAAATTAGACTGCTGTGTTGCCATCATCAAAAATGCAAAAAGTAATAAAATGGGCAAAAAAGATATCATGAAGATTGAATGCCCGATCGATTTCATGGATCTTGATATTCTCGGATTCATCGATCACAACATTACTGTAAATATTATTGAAAACGGAGAGATCATCTCCAAGAAACCTCTGACTCTTCCTAAGAAGATCAAAAATGTGATCCGCTGCAAGAACCCAAGATGTATCACATCTATCGAGCAGGGACTTGATCATGTATTTGTACTTACTGATGAAGAGAATCAGGTATACAGATGCCAGTACTGCGAGGAGAAATATAGCCGCAGATAATCCATCGTTTATCTATATCAGATGTAGGATTGACTCCCACATCTAATATAAGAGCCAGAACAGTTACCATGTGTGGTATCTGTCCTGGCTCTTATAAAATTAACACTCTTCCGCTATTTTATAAATCAGCTTCTCTGTATCTTCCCATCCCAGACATGGATCTGTAATAGATTTTCCATAAGTCATATGATCGCAGATCTTCTGATTTCCTTCTTCGATATAACTTTCGATCATAACTCCCTTGACCATCTTCTTCACATCATCATTGTATCTTCTGCTGTGAAGAATTTCGCTGACAATACGAATTTGTTCTTTGAACTGCTTATTGGAGTTGGAATGGTTCGCATCAATGATCGCTGCCGGGTTTTTCAGGTCTTTCTTCGCATAAACATCTACCAGACGGACAAGATCCTCATAATGGTAGTTCGGAATACAGGTTCCATATTTGTCAACACCACCACGAAGAATTACATGTGCAAGATCATTTCCTTCTGTTGTAACATCCATTCCTCTGTAAATGAAGTTATGAGAGTTCTGAGCAGCAATTACGGAGTTCATCATAACTGAAAAGTCTCCACTGGTCGGGTTCTTCATACCAACCGGAATGTCCATTCCACTGGCTGTCAGACGGTGCTGCTGGTTCTCTACCGAACGGGCACCGATTGCCTCATAAGAAAGGATATCGTCAAGATAGCTTCTGTTCTCCGGATAAAGCATCTCGTCTGCGGATGTCAGTCCTGTCTCTTTGATCGCGCGGATATGCATTCTGCGGATTGCAATGATACCCTCAAGAAGGTTTGGAGCCTGATCCGGATCCGGCTGATGGAGCATTCCCTTATATCCTTCTCCTGTTGTACGTGGTTTGTTTGTATAAATACGAGGAATGATCATCAGACGGTCTGATACCTTCTCGTTCACTTTTGCAAGACGATTCACATAGTCGCATACAGAATCTTCATTGTCTGCGGAACATGGTCCCACGATAACAACAAATTTATCGGATTTTCCTTCAAAAATCTCCCGAATCTCCGCATCACGTTTCTTCTTGATCTCTGCCAGTTCTTTCGGAAGCGGGTATTCCGCCTTCAGGTTTGCAGGTAATGGTAATTCTGCATTAATTTTCATTCCCATGTCTTAATTCCTCCGTTGTCTGTCTCTTGCAAAAGAATCTATCTCAAATAACTTCTTCCGCATTATTAATAACTAAAATACAAAAGGAGTTTCTAAACAGAAACTCCCTCCATTGATTGAGCAAAACGATAAGCCGGGTTATGTCGTTGAACAATCATCTATCTAGGCGCCGCGTTACCGCTGCGCTCAAGCGACCCACCTTAAGCGTGACGGGCAGCCACATTGCTTATATTCGGTCTTGCTTCGGATGGGGTTTACATGTGCCCTTCCTGTTACCAGCAAGGCGGTAGTCTCTTACACTGCCTTTCCACCCTTACCTGCACAAAATGCACAGGCGGTTTATTTCTGTTGCACTGGCCTGGGAGTCACCTCCACCGGACGTTATCCGGCATCCTGCCCTATGAAGCCCGGACTTTCCTCACCTGCGGCCTTTCGGCACTTGCAGCCGCGATTGTCTGTCTTACTCAACACAGTTTTCAATTATACTAAGAAATCCCTCTGTTGTCCACTGTTTTCAAGATTTTCTTCTTGATTTTTATTAATCAGTTACTGTTCACACGATGTGCGACCAGCAACGCATCTCGCCATTTTAAATCGCCTTTGGCGATGGGGCGAGATGCATTCAAGCCAAAACATGCATCCTCCGTGTCAATCAGCGGAGTGATTGACACGGGAGTGAACAGTAACATTAATCAATCCTTGTTTTCGAATTCTTACAGCCCTTCATCTACGATAAGATTCGTTCCATCTGCAGCAGTTGTTGCAAGTTCATCACATCTTTCATTCTGTGGATGTCCATCATGCCCCTTTACCCAGTGAAATGTCACGCTGTGTTTCTGCTTTGCTTCTAACAGACGTTTCCAAAGGTCTACATTCTTCACCGGTTCATTCTTCCCGCGTTTCCATCCCTTCTTGATCCAGCCGTCTACCCAGTGCTGGTTAAACGCATTCACAACATATTGTGAATCCGAATAGACTTCTACTTCACAGGGACGGTTTAAAGCCTCCAGACCTGCAATTACAGCCATCAGCTCCATTCTGTTATTCGTTGTCTTCTCATATCCCTGGGACAATTCCTTCTTATGAAGCTGTCCCTTCGTGTCGACATACTCAAGCACTGTTCCATATCCGCCCGGTCCGTCCGGGTTTCCGCGCGCTGCACCATCTGTATATATTTTTACCAGCATTTTCAATCTCTCCTGTTATTCCATCCTTCTGTTTTTATCTTAATGAAAAAGTATCTACCACCTGTACCACTTCTGGAAGTATATATTCCAGATCTTCCTTTGCCATCTTGGCACTCTCCGGCAGATTGATCATCAATGTCTTCTTTCTGATTCCAGCCTCTGAACGATCCAGAATCACTTTCTTTGTATGACGAAGATTATAAGCCCTGAGTGCTTCCGGAATACCTGGAAGCAGACGGTCTGCTGTCTCCCTCACAGCATCCGGCGCACAATGCTTCTCCAGGAATCCAACTGCTCCGGTTGTCAGAACCAGTTCAACCATTCCCGCATCTGCCAGCTTACAGAGCACTGTTTTCAACATTTCTTTATCCTCTGGAAATGCTTTTGCTGCCCGGACTTCAATCCCAACCTGCTCCAGCATTCTTTTGAGTGATGCTGCCGCTGCCACATCTGCTTTTGCTTTATATGCCCCTGTATCTAATGATAAAATAACCGCTCTCATCTTCTGTCTGCCCCTTTCTTAATTCTACTATGATCTCCACTCGTACTTTCTCATTATACAGAACAATAAACTTTTGTGCAACTAGAACAAAGAATGTGTCTCGGCACATTCTTGCGCCTGCGGCGGTCGCTTGCGCCGCCTACATTATACGCCACAGTGCGCATCCTAAGCGGAGCGTTTTCAATAAAAACAAAAAGATGTCCTGACAGATCTTTCTTCCGGAGGGCCAATCCTTATTATCGATCTGTTAAAACATCTTTTCTTAACTAGAAATTAAATGAGTATATGTATGACTTTCTCTTACAGGTTTGCTTTGAAGAACTCTTCCATCTTAGCTGCTGCAGCTTCTTCGTTCTCACCTTCAACTGTTACTTCAACTTCCATACCTTTTTTGATACCCATAGCCATGATAGCCATCAGTCTTGTAGCGTCAGCTGTTTTTCCGTTTCCAGCGATTGTAACCTTAACTCCCTCAAGAGCTTTTGCTTCTTTTGCAAGCATTCCTGCCGGTCTTGCGTGGATTCCTTCGTTGTCCTGTACTACATAAGTAAATTTTGCCATGATACATTCTCCTATCTTTAATTTATTTTATTTATCACCTATTTGTCCAGACAGGTCTGGAAATGCCTGCTCCAGTACAGCCTTCGCATCCATTGCTCCGAAACGCTCCGGATCAATCCTGTCTATGCGGATGCCTTTGGACTCATACTGTTCTTTCAGGCTTTCGAACCGATGTCCCAGCTGCGGACCAAGCAGCAGAACATCTGTCTGACCTGTGTAACCCTGAAATGCACGTTCTGACATCGCTGTGACTGCAATCTCAAGATTCTCATTCTGAATCAGCCGTTTCATCTTATTTACTAAGAGGCTCGTTGAAATACCTGCCATACAGATCAATGTTAGATGTCTCATCGTCATTTCCTTTCCTGTCCCTCGACTGACCTTAATTTAACATATATTTTTAAAAAGCTCCACTCAAAAAATGACCACAATGAATGTGGTCACTTTTGAGTTACTGTTCACTCCCGTGTCAATCACTCCTCTGATTGACACGGAGGATGCGTGTTTTGACTTGAATGCATCTCGCCCCATCGCCAAAGGCGATTTAAAATGGCGAGATGAGTTGCTGGTCACACATCGTGTGAACAGTAACACTTTTGAATCACTGAACATATAATCACATTCATCAAGGAGATTAAATACATTTTATTCTTCTGCTCTGCGCAATAACTGGATCAACCTGTCATAATCCGGATGACGAATCAGATTCTGCACATCTGCCGGACGAAGGATCAGATCTGTCGTTGCCTCATAGAACTGCTGCAGATTCTCATCCTCTTCCCTTCCGATCGCCGTCAAAAATACGACCTGCACCTTCTGCCGGAACCAGAATATCGGTTCTTTCAGAACTGCCACTGCAACAAAAGCACGCTCCTGGAAGGCACGCTCCGGGTGTGGAAGTGCCACCAGATTACCATAATCTGTTGGTGTAAGTTCCTCTCTCTTCAAAACAGATGCAGTGAATGTCTCCGGAAGTCCCTTTTCATGCTCAACCTTCCGGCACAGGTTCTTCAGAACCTCATCCTTCGTCTTTCCTTCCACATCCGTAAAAAATAATTCCTTCTTAAAATATTTCTGCAGAAAATCCTTACTCTCTCTTACAAAAAGCTTTCTCACCCTGTCAATGTCATTGTCCTGCAGAAAGGAACCAATCTCCAAAATCGGTACCGGTACATAAGAAGAGATATGTACCGTTGTAAATACATAATCCACTTTTTCAAACGGAAAGTTCTCCAGTTCATAAAGATTACATACATAAATCTTTTCAATATACTCTTTAAATTCTCTGCTGTACTTATATCTGAGAATTTCTGAACTCGTCTTCCCAGATGCACATACGATCAGAATCGAAAACTTCTTCTGTTCATTCTCCTGCTGCTCCAAAGCCAGTTCAAGAACCTCTGCGAGTCCGGCAATCTCATCTTCTGAAATCGACTGCTGAAAATATTCCCCCAGTGCAATTGCCGCCTGGGACGCCATCGTATAAGAAAGCACATAATTCTTACGGATCTCTTCCAGCATCGGGTTTCGCAGGATCATATGATATTTCATACGAAGGACAAACGGAACCATATGTCGGTTCAGCTCCATACGCAGATGAAAATCATTCCTGAAATCAACATGGAATTCCCTGTAGATCATCTCCAGCATCTCAGTAATAAGACGGTCGATCTCGCTTTGCATCACGAAATTTTCCTGCTCTGTCTCACTGTCGATATAAACCTTCCCCACAAGCTGCAGTGTCAGATAATTCTTCTCATCCTGAGAAAAATGAATCTGATAATGCGTGCCCACCAGCTCTGTCAGTTCTTCCACAAACTGCTTCTCTTTTCTTCCAAGCATATCCGCTGCCTGCGATTCAACATATTTCTCCTGACGTATCCTTCGCATCGCCACATAAATATGTTCCACAAAGTCATTGTAAGCAATCTCAGAAAGTTCGATTTCATATTTTTTCAGACACTGATAGACCATTTTCCCCAGCGTCTCGATCTCATCCGTCTGATGCCGTCTTCCGAATTCCTTCCAGACTATCCTGCTTTACAAAGACATCCACCATACACTGACGCAGATTAAATTCACTGCCTTCCACACGAATACCATATCCCGGCTTCTTATGAACTGTAATACCATACTTCTGATAAGTTTCCTCAACCTGCCGGAGTGTATTCGTCAGCGTCCCCTTAGAAATATAAAGGAAATCACACAGCTCCTCTGACTTGATATATTCCGTTCTGTTCAGAAGATATGCAAGGAGAAAATGCACTCTCTCCTGATTGTTCGAAGGAATCACACGATCTTCATTCTCCTTCGGATTCAGCAGTCCTTCGATACCTTCCGGCTGTCTTGGATCCAAATAATATCCATACCTGGACTTCGATAAAATCTGGATCCCATTCTTCTCAAGCTCCGGATTCAGTTCTTTGATCCTGACTCTTACCGTCTTCACGCCAATTCCAAGCTGACCGGCCAGTTCACTCGCAGTCACATGTTCTGTTTTACACAATAATTCAAGAATCTTTCTCTGTTGGTGATTCAGCAACACTGAATTCCTCGCTTTCTTTTGCATATTTTACTTACTGTTTATCTTATCATATTTTCCTGTAAAAAAAAAGCTCACGATCACTATATAATAATGCAGACCAGACCACCATTGCTGTCGTTTACGATCTTCTGCATAGAATCCTGCAGTTTTACCTGACTTTCTTCGTTGATCAGCGTAATCTTATTACGCATACCATCCATCACAAGATCTTCAATTGATTTGCCGAAAATATTTGTTCCCCAGACGCCTTGTGGACCTTCGCTCTCTTTTTTAATATATGCAACAAGGTCTTCTGCCTGTTTCTCACTTCCCACGATCGGTGCGATCTCCGTTTCTATATTCGCACGAATCATATGGATCGATGGTGCCTCGGAACGGATCTTTACTCCATATCTGCTTCCCTGCTTGATGATTACCGGCTCATCCAGATGAATTTCTTCTTTCTTCGGGCTGACTACTCCGTAGCCTTTCATCTTCACATCCGCAAATGCATCCTTGATCTGACTGAATTCTTCTTTTATAGAAGAAAGCTCTTTCATCAGAGAAATCAATTCATACTCACTGCGGATCTGAGTTCCTGTCAACTCACTCAACACTTCATAATAATACTTCTGGCAGAAAGAAATCCGCAATATAACCTTGCCTGTGTCCATCTCTACCTGATCCAACAGGATCTGGTCTATGTATGGACTTTCTGTCTTCCAGTCTTTTCCGGAGACGCTTCGCAGATCCGACATCTGAGCCATAATTTTCTTCACATTCTCAATCAGATCTTTTTTGATTCTGTGATCGCATGACAACATTTCCACCCATTTCGGAATATAAAATTCTATTTCCGTGACAGGAAATTCATACAGTACCTGACGCATCATTTCATAAATATCGTCTTCTTTGAGCTGTTCACAATTCACCGGATAAACCGGTGCCGCATATTTCTCTTCAAGAGCTGATTTCAAACGTTCTGTCTCTTTCGAATACGGTTTCTGGCAATTTAATAAAATAAGAAATGGCTTCCCAATCTGTCGAAGTTCTTTCACCGTCCGCTCTTCTGCTGCCACATAGTTTTCTCTTGGCAGATCTGTCACACTTCCATCTGTAGTCACAACAAATCCAATCGTCGCATGATCGTGTATCACCTTTTGTGTTCCGATCTCGGCTGCCTTTGTAAATGGTATCTCATAGTCATACCATGGCGTCTTCACCTGACGCTCCTGCCCATTCTCGGTATGGCCATTCGCTCCATCCACCATGAACCCAACACAGTCTGCCAGCCGGATCTTCACCTCTATGTCATCTGAAAGCTTTACATCCGCTGCTTCTTTTGGAACAAACTTCGGCTCTGTTGTCATGATCGTAGTTCCCGATGCTGCCTGAGGAAGTTCATCTTGTGTCCGCTGCTTTACATGCTCTTCCTTAAGATTCGGCAAAATCAAAAGCTCCGCAAAACGCCTGATGAACGTTGACTTGCCTGTCCGAACCGGCCCCACAACTCCGATGTAGATTTCTCCGTTTGTCCGTGCTTTCATATCTTTGTATACCTGAAATGAATCCATAAAAATACCCCCTTGTTCTGCTGATACCAATGTATGCAGCCAGACAAAGGGGTATGACTTTTAATTTTATATTCGTTTCGTTCTCTTATTCTTCCCAGAGAAGAGAAGAGTTCTCAATCTTAGACTCGCGAAGCATCAGATCATCTACTGCCTGTTTTGGATCCTTTCCTTCAAAAAGAACCTTGTTGATCTCATCTACGATCGGCATTGGAACCTCATATTTCTGTGCAAGCTTTGCAGCTGCTTTCGCAGAATAGACACCTTCAACAACCATGTTTACTTCCTTCATAGCCTCTTCCATCGACTTGCCCTGTCCCATTAAGTAACCGGCTTTACGATTACGGCTATGAACACTGGCACAAGTAACGATCAGATCTCCGATTCCGGTAAGTCCACAAAAGCTCTCGAACTTGCCGCCCATCTTCACGCCAAGTCTTCCGATCTCAACAATACCACGTGTGATCAGAGCCGCCTTTGTATTATCTCCATAGCCGAGACCATCTGCAATTCCTGCCGCAAGTGCGATGACATTCTTAAGAGAACCTCCAAGCTCGATTCCAAGCATGTCAGGACTTGTATACACACGGAATACTTTACTGTTAAATGCAGACTGCAAGTACTCTGCTGTCTTTTTTGTCTTTGCACCGATCACGCAGGATGTTGGAAGTTTTCTTCCTACTTCTTCTGCATGTGTCGGTCCACTGAGCACTGCTACGTCTGCCTGCGGAATCTCCTGGCTAATCTGCTGAGACAGCGTCATCAGTGTATCTTCCTCGATTCCCTTCGCTACATCAACGATCATCTGCCCATCAACAACATACGGCTTCATCTTTGCCGCTGTACTCCTTGTAAAGATAGAAGGAACTGCAAGAACTAAGAAATCTTTTCCTTTAATAGCCTCTTCCATCTCATTTGTGATCATAATCTCTTCTGAAATATGGACACCCGGAAGTTTTGATACATGCTCCCGCTTCTCGCTCAACATCTCCACTTCTTTCGGATCGATCGACCAGACAATTACATCATGTCCATTATCATGAAGAAGGATTGCCAGAGCTGTTCCCCAGCTTCCTGCCCCAAGAACTCCTACTTTTGCCATATCATCTCTCCTTTTCTTCGCTTCTTTTATTTCTTTGAACCGAATTTATTCTCTGTTCCATTCAACAGACGTTTAATATTGGCGCGGTGTCTGTACCATGCAAGTGCTGTAAGTAAGAACGTGATCACACATAACTCATATACCGCACCCTTCGCCATATCAAACCATCCAAGCTGTCCGAAGATCACCATCTGGATAAAAAACACTGCATAAGCAAGCAATGAACCAAGGGAAACATATCTTGTCACAAGCACCGGCACAAGAAAGAATGCCAGTGTAACAAAAAACAGGATTGAACTGTACGGCAGATGCCAGAAACAGTTGCTTACCACAAGTGCTGCCATAACAGCGATTCCCTTCCCACCTTTAAAATTCATATAAAATGGGAAGTTATGTCCCAAAGTAACTCCTACTCCTGCATACATCATCAGAAGCGGAAGAATATTACTTCCATGGTATATTGCACGGACAATGAGCACTGCTGCAAAACACTTCAACACATCTCCTGCGAATGTCATAAGTCCTGCTTTCAATCCCATAACACGCAGTGCATTCGTCGAACCGGAATTTCCGCTTCCTGCTTTTCTTATATCAATATGATGCATCTTTCCGACCAGATAACCACTCTGCAGGAGTCCGCAGGCATATCCAATCACCAGACAGATAATACGTTCCATTCTACTGATCCTTTTCCTTTCTCTCACGGATGAAGAACTTCAGTGAAGTTCCTCTGAAGCCAAATGCCTCTCGGATCTTATTCTCAAGATATCTTGTATAGAGAAATGCATCAGCTCCTTGTCATTTACAAAGATAACAAATGTCGGCGGCTTAACAGCAACCTGTGTAATATAGTAGAGTTTTAATCTCTTACCTTTATCTGACGGTGGCTGCTGCATAGCAACTGCCTCTGTCATGATCTCATTGAGAACTCCTGTCGCAATACGAAGTGTCTGGTTCTCAATGACCATATCGATCATATCATACAGTTTCGGAAGTCTCTGTCCTGTCAGTGCAGATACATACATGATCTCTGCATATGGCATATAAGAAAGTACCTGACGGATCTTTCCTTCGTATTCTTTCATTGTCTTATCATTCTTCTCAATGGCATCCCATTTATTAACGACAATGATAACTCCCTTTCCTCTTTCATGAGCGATTCCGGCAATCTTCGCATCCTGTTCTGTGACACCTTCTGTCGCATCGATCACCATAAGGACAACATCGGCACGCTCTACTGCACTTACAGTACGGATGATACTATAACGCTCCAGTTCTTCCTTGATCTTATTCTTTCTGCGAAGACCTGCTGTGTCGATAAAAATGTATTCCTTTCCGTTATGCACGATCTCTGTATCAATCGCATCTCTTGTTGTACCTGCGATATTGGATACAATTACGCGGTTCTCACCAAGCAGACGGTTTACGATAGAGGATTTACCAACATTTGGTTTACCTACGATTGCGATACGCGGACGGTCATCATCCTCTTCTGATGGATCCCACTGGAAATGTGCTATAACCGCATCAAGCATATCTCCAAGACCAAGTCTGGATGCTGCTGAGATCGGCACCGGATCTCCGATTCCGAGATTGTAGAATTCATAGACATCAGCCATATATTTATCAAAATTGTCAACCTTATTTACAACAAGGACAACCGGCTTACCGGAGCGGCGAAGCATATCCGCAACCTTGGAATCTGAATCCACAAGTCCCTGCTTTACATCTGTGATAAAGATAATAACATCTGCAGTGTCAATGGCGATCTGAGCCTGCTCTCTCATCTGGGAAAGAATGATATCACTGCTGTCCGGCTCAATACCACCTGTGTCGATCAGTGTGAAGTCTCTGTCAAGCCAGTCAACATCTGCATAAATTCTGTCTCTTGTAACACCCGGTGTATCCTTAACGATGGAGATCATCTCTCCTGCCAGGACATTGAAAAGTGTTGATTTACCCACATTCGGGCGCCCTACAATGGCAACTACTGGTTTACTCATTCTATTCTTACCTTCCTGTTTTCTCTTATTTTCTTCTTAAATAGTTTCTCTTAAGCCGTAGTGATCCTACGGTCTTTCATCTGATTCTCATCTATATCTGTGGGATTCGGACCTGCGACACCTAAAATAGCATCGATCAGATCCTGTCCGCTTGATTTTACAATATCTATAGGAACTTGTAAAGTATCTGATACTTCTTTCAATGTAAAGTCATCAAGGAAAATGTCCTCGTCCATCTTCAGCATATTGCATGGGATCAGAAGCCTGCTTCCAAGCGGCTGATCTTTTAACTGCTTCGTCAGATCCTGTCCTGTGATCAGACCAGAGACTGTGATACGCTCTCCGAAGAAATCATTCCGGATACAATATGTGTGAACCTTAAGTCCCTCATACTTCTCCTCCATCTTCTTCGCCATACGCTCAAGATACGGATATGCAAGCTTTGCTGTTGCAAGGGAAATCTCTTCCTGATGTTCTCCGCTTTCCAGCTTCGCATAACCTTCTTCAAACTCATTAAATAAAAGACGAAGCATTCCAACCCCATTCTCCAGCTGAAGATATCCGTCATAACGTTCCTCTTCCGGAACTTCTTCCTCTGCCAGCAGATACCACTCATCTCCTGCATGAATAAAATGGATCCCGTATTCTGCGTAGACTTTCTTCTGCCACTTCTCAATCGTGCGAATGACTTCCTTCGCCTCTTCCTTTGTAAATGGCTCTAATGGATACAATCCATCTCGATACTTGGAAAGTCCAACCGGCACAACTGACACACTGCGTAAAAGCGGCAGATACTGCGTCAGGTCACGAATACTCCGTTCCAATTCTTCCCCGTCATTCACTCCACGGCAAAGAACAATCTGTCCGTTCATCTCAATGCCGCCCTGATACAGGATATCAACTTTCTTCAAAGCCTCCCCTGCAAAACGGTTATGAAGCATCTTACAACGAAGCTCCGGATTCGTCGTCTGGAACGAAATATTGATCGGTTCCAGTCTATAGCGGACAATACGATTCATATCCTTCTCACTCATATTTGTCAGTGTGACATAGTTTCCCTGAAGGAATGACAGTCTGGAATCATCATCCTTAAAATAAAGCGTATCACGCATCCCCGGCGGCATCTGATCGATAAAACAGAAAATACATTTATTATGGCAGGAATGATACTCATCCATCAGTCCCTTACCGAAATCAATTCCCAGATCCTCATCAACATCTTTCTCAATTTCAAGCTCCCATTCTTCCCCGTTCGCTTTTCGGACCACAACAAGCAGCTCCTCAGATTCCACATAAAACTGATAGTCAAAAATATCCTCGATCACCTGACCGTCAATCTCCAGCAGAATATCTCCCGGTTCAATCCCCAGCTCTTCCGCAATACTTCCCGGCCGCACACCTTCTATAATGTGTTCGTGCTTTTTCTTCATCTATAAAAATAAACTCCTTTATTCAATTCCATAAAAATCCTTCTGTTAATTTCTTTGCAGCAAAAATCCCCATATTATAGAAGAAAGACTTTCATGATTCTTAATTTTACATCATATCTTATAATATCACAATTTTCCAGACGAATAAAGCATTGTTTTTTTTGCAACATTTTTTCAACAATCTTGCATTTTTGTTCCATTTTCACTTGACGTATCAAATAATCGTGCTATAATTTAACACATGACATCTTACAGTTTAGTACTTTAAAGCGTAACGGTTTAAAGCGTAGATTGTATGAATCGAAAAAGGGAGGACACAATCATGAAATCTAAGAAAATTTTAGCAGTACTTATGGCTGCCGGAATGACACTTTCACTTGCAGCATGCGGAAGTTCATCCGACTCTACAGATAAGAGCGCAGACAACGGATCCGATTCAGGAAAGACTTATAAGATCGGTATCTTACAGCAGTTAGAGCATGCTGCTCTTGACGAAGCAACAAAAGGATTTGAAGATGCCTGTACAGAAAAGTTCGGAGAAGGCAATGTCAAATTCGACCTTCAGAACGGCCAGGGCGAGCAGGCTAACTGTGCTACAATCGCAAATAACTTCGTAGCAGATAATGTGGATCTGATTCTTGCAAATGCAACAACAGCACTCCAGTGTGCAAGCGCAGCAACAAGTGATATCCCGATTCTCGGAACATCTGTAACAGACTACGCTACAGCACTTGATATCTCTGACTGGACAGGAACAACAGGAATGAACATTTCCGGAACAAGCGATCTTGCACCGATTGATGAGCAGGAGGCAATGCTCAAAGAACTCATTCCTGATGCTAAAACAGTCGGACTTCTCTACTGCTCCGCTGAACCAAACTCAGCATATCAGGCAAAGCTTTTCGCTGAAGCATTAGAGAAAGATGGAATCGCATACAAAGAGTATACAGCTGCTGATTCTAATGAGATTCAGTCTGTTGTAACAAATGCAGTTTCCGAATGTGATGCACTTTACATTCCTACAGATAACACAATGGCTTCAAACACAGAAATCATCAATAACATCTGTCTGCCGGCTAAGGTTCCTGTAATCGCCGGTGAGCAGGGAATCTGTAAAGGATGCGGTATTGCAACACTTTCTATAAGCTACTACGATATCGGATACAAAGCCGGTGAGATGGCTTACGACATCCTTGTAAACGGTGCTGACATTACTACAATGAAGATTGAAAGTGCCCCGAATGTAACAAAGATGTACAATTCTACCATCTGTGAGGAACTTGGAATTACTATTCCAGACGGATATGAAGCAATCGAAGAATAAGATTCTTCCATTCAACCGGAACATATTAATTAGAAGATATTAAACAGAACATATTTTTCTCAAGAGCGAGCTTCATCCAGATGAATGGTCGCTCTTGATTCTAGTTACTGTTCACTCCGTTCACAGCAACTTGGTCAAAATTCATTCCAAATCACCTTCGGTGATGGAATTATCTATTTATATGAAACAATAAAAAGAAAGATTAGAGGGATAAATCATGGCAGCATATTTCGCAGCCCTTGATCCAATGACTCTGGTACGTGCTCTCCCGGGCAACGTGGCCCAGGGCATTATCTGGGGAATTATGGCACTCGGTGTTTACATTACATTTCGTATACTTGACTTTGCAGATCTGACCGTAGACGGTTCACTTGCAACCGGCGGTGCAGTCGCAGTTATGCTCATCCGCGCAGGTGTGAATCCTGTACTTGCACTTGTCTTTGCATTTCTTGCAGGTATGGCAGCAGGATTTGTAACAGGAGTCTTACATACATTTTTCGGAATTCCTGGAATTCTGGCAAGTATCCTGACACAGATCGGACTTTACTCCGTAAACCTTGGCATTATGGGAAAATCCAACCAGGCGGTCAATGTCATGCAGTACAAACTGGTTGCTTCTCTTCGTTATGTAACCGGAGAAGGCAACTGGATCTTCTTCCTGAAATTAATCCTTGCAGCACTGATTCTGATCGCACTCTGCTACTGGTTCTTCGGAACAGAACTCGGAGCATCCATCCGTGCGACAGGATGTAACGAACAGATGGCTCGTGCACAGGGCATCAACACAGGATTCAACAAAGTTCTTGCACTTATGATCTCCAACGGTCTTGTAGGACTTTGCGGTGGAATTTACGCACAGTACCAGGGCGCAGCTGATGTCAATATGGGACGTGGCGCGATCGTTATCGGACTTGCAGCAGTCATCATCAGCGAAGTGATCTTCGGAAAATTCTGTGCACACAGAAAAGCAGCTTTGCCTTCACACTCGGTGCAGTCTTCATCGGAGCAATCCTTTACTATCTTGTAATCGCATTAGTACTCGGCTGAAGATGCCATCTGATTATATGAAACTGTTCTCAGCTGTAGTTGTTGCATGCTTCCTCGCAGTTCCTTATATGAAAGATACTTACTTCAAGAAAGGACGGGCAAAATAATGGGATACGTGTTAGAAATCAAAGATATTTATAAGACATTTAACGCCGGTACGATCAATGAAAAACGTGCCCTCAACGGAGTTAACCTCAACTTAAATCCCGGCGATTTCGTTACGATCATCGGAGGAAATGGAGCCGGAAAATCTACAACACTGAATGCGATTGCAGGTGTATGGGGAATCGATAAAGGAAATATCATCATCGACGGTACTGACATCACAAAACTTTCCGAACATAAACGTGCACTCTTCCTTGGCCGTGTGTTCCAGGATCCTATGACAGGAACCGCAGCAACGATGTCTATTGAAGAAAATATGGCCATCGCTGCACGCCGCGGTCAGAAAAGAGGTCTTGGCTGGGGCGTTACAAAGAAAGAACGTGAACACTATAGAGAAGCGTTAAAAGAACTTGATCTTGGACTTGAAGACCGCTTAAGCAGTAAGGTTGGTCTCCTCTCCGGCGGACAGCGTCAGGCGATCACACTTCTGATGGCTTCCCTTAAAAAGCCAAAGCTTCTGCTCCTTGATGAGCACACAGCCGCTCTTGATCCAAAGACTGCCGCAAAAGTACTTGCACTCTCTGACAAGATCATCAGCGAAAATAATTTGACAGCCATGATGGTAACACATAACATGAAAGACGCCATCGCACACGGCAACCGCCTGATCATGATGCATGAAGGAAGAGTCATCTACGATGTATCCGGTGAAGAAAAGAAAAACCTTAAGGTATCTGACCTTCTTGCAAAATTCGAAGAAGTCAGCGGCGGAGAATTCGCAAATGACCGTATGATGTTAAGTTAATCATATTCGTTATAATTATGCCATCTTCATAATAAACTTTTTATAACCTTAAAAGGAAAGACGATAGGTTCACATGAGCTTATCGTCTTTTCTTCAATAATCTTTAGTTTGTCTGTTATAAAACTCAAGATACCTGTTTATTGCATGAGATAAGAGAAAGTTGTACAATAAAGATACTAGTAAAAAACAAAGATGAAAGGAAAAACTCATGAAAGAAATCTCCATCACATCCTTTGAAAACCTTAAAATAGGTCAAGCAGAAAACAGCGTGGCAGGCACCGGATGTACTGTCTTCCTGCTTGGAAAGAACGGTGCTCCAGCCGGGCTGGATGTCCGCGGCGGCGGACCGGCTTCCCGTGAAAGTGAATTGCTTCACCCACTCGCAGCTGCACAAGCCATCCATGCCATTGTGTACGGAGGCAGCGCATTTGGACTAGATGCTGCTGGCGGTGTCATGCAGTATCTTGAAGAGCATGATATCGGCTTTGATGTCGGTGTCACAAAGGTTCCTCTCGTCTGTCAGGCTGATCTGTTTGATCTAACTGTAGCAGATCCACACATCCGTCCAGATGCCAAATGAATGTATATCAAGCCTGTATCAATGCTGAATGCGGCAACTATCAGGACTGAAACTATGGTGCAGGCACCGGTGCTACCGTAGGTAAACTGCTTGGAATGAGCCAATGCATGAAATCCGGCATCGGCAGCTACGCTGTTCAGGTTGGTCCACTGCAGGTTGGTGCTGTTGTCGCAGTTAACGCACTAGGTGATATCTATGACTCTGAAACAGGTCGCAAAGTGGCCGGACTCCTTGCAAACGACAGGAAAACTTTCCTGGACTCCGAGCTGCTCGCATTACAAAATATTGATGTGAAAGAAAACAAATTTGTTGGTAATACGACCATCGGTGTTGTGTTCACAAACGCACAATTTGACAAATCCCAGTTATGCAAAATTGCAGGTATGGCGCATGACGGCTACGCACGTGCTATCCGTCCGGTACACACCTCAGCTGATGGGGACAGTATCTATGCCGTCTCATTAGGGAATGTAGCTGCAGATCAGGATGTCGTAGGAGCACTGGGAGCACGTGTCATGGCTAAAGCAATCTTGCGAGCTGTACAAGCAGCAGAACCTTCCTATGGATTTCCTGCTATGTGCAGCCTGAAGTAAAACTGACCCTGTGCTGGCTGGTTCTGCTGTTGCCACTGAACAAAAAGATATCGAAGCACACTTTTATTTTCCGTGTGCCTCGATATCTTCTTTTATCTGTCCTTGGCCAAACAGATAAATGGACAATGACAATCAATCCTTCTCGTATTTTTCAATTAAACACTGATGCTCTTTGGTACATCAGTGGAACGATTGCATCATAAGAAGCTGTTTCAGACCAAGATCAATAGCTCTTGAATTCTCCTCTCAGCATTACACTGACAACAGCTTTAGGATTCTTGTTATAAATCAAATTCTTCCAGCAACTTTTTCTGATATTCCTCATCAGCTGCTGCTTTCACGATATCATCTGTACGTCCACGCTTCGATAATTCAAGAATTAATTGATTAATCCTGCTTACTCCCAAAGTTTCTCCTTCTGCTCTTCCCTCTTCTATTCCAATCCTGCGTCCAGCCTCAATTCCTCGTCTTTCCGCGGTCAACATTCCGATATTATAATCTCTGATTGCTCGTTGTCTTGTCTCGTATTCTAATCTCTTCTTTTCATCTGCGCTTAATTTATCCAATACATCATACGCTTCTTCCAATTCAGAATTTTTCTTTGCCATCTCTTCAAAATCCTTTCTGGTTTTTCTCATAAGATGCTCCTCACTTCTGTATAATTAATCATCGTTTGAAAAGAATTATAAAACAACTGCCTCTCTAAAATTTCCTGTATATATCTATTTAATGTCATATCATGCGACATTGCACAGATAACTAATTGTTTATGCAACTTTGGAGAAATCCTTATATTGAAACTCCCTTTATATGCTTTTTCCGGTTTTCTTCCCTTGTCTTCACACCATTTTAAATATTCATCTACAGAGTTATGAAAATCAGCAATCAAATCTTTGGCATTATCACCTTCATAGGAAATTAAAGAACGAATTCCTAGTACTCTTCCAAAAAACATTTCATCTTCTTCTGAAAATTCCACACTTCCAAGATATCCCTTATATTCCATGATATTTTTCATATCAACTTCTCCTGTTCTAAAAACTCTATTAACTGTTTCACTTGATAAGCTTTTAATTCTTTCTGCGGATGTGGCTTATGCAATAAAATATTTCCATGATCTTCATTTACAAACATAACTCTTGATCCACTTGTTTTTCCCTTGTTTACTCTTGAGAATTCCAGATAATTAAGCAACGCTTCGGCCTTCATCAAATAAGAAAGTCTTTGGATTTGCTTTCAGTTTTTTAATTAATTTATCTTTCTGTCCCATATTATCCTTTCTTTCATCAACATTATATCATCTTTTGGCTAAAATGTGCAACTATATATAGTTGCACATTTATTCTTATACTCTCTTTTATTAACACTGTTTTTCTTAACAATTTTTTATTTTATATCATACTATCATTTATGATTGTTATAGAAGATAATAGCGAGAAATCTAGCTATTATTTATCTTCACATACTCTTATTTCTATATGTTTTCCCAGTGCATTCGCATATTTCTCCAACATAATCAGTGTTGGTGTACACGTTGCCCCCTCAAACCTGGCTATATTAGATGCCCTCACTCCAGTTATATCTCATCTCCTGCTGTGTCTTATTTTGACGATATCTCTCTTCTACAAGTTCTTTTATTATCTGCTCTGAATCCCTCTGTACTTTTTCTGTATTGCTTCTGCATATGCTGCCAGGCGCTTCTCTCTTAATTTCTCCGCTTCATAGATTTCTACTGTATGATCCATATTCCTTCACCCCATTAAACTTTTCGTTATTATATCATTAATGATAGGTTTGGTCAATATAGTTTGATGAGTTTATATATCTTTCATGGGGTCTGACCCCAATGTGGTCAACTCAAAGAATTGTCCTTCGTACTTTTTCAGAACTTCCTCGCCATCCTCACTCTTTACTCCCGTGTCCAATGACAGGAATGCGCTACAATAACGACTTCCATCCGCTCCTTTTTGAGGATATAACACCCGTCTTCCCTGCAGAATCTTATCTTCCTGAAAATCTGTTGAATGAAAAACGACATTATAATCACCCAGAAAATTCTTAATTGCAGGATCTTCCGTATCCACAATAAAGTTATCCGGTGATATGTCCCATTTTCTCCTTCTCCAACGCTCCAGATACAATACTGCGCTCATATCAATGTCCAGCGCATCTGGCAATGCAATTGCCGGATAAAGCCCCAAAATCATTTTGTGCGATAAAATTCTGGATAATTCCGATTGGCTGATGGAATAGCCTTTCTCCTCACATAATTTTAAAATATCCTTCTGCTTTAAGTCTCGTTCCCCTTATGCATTGTTCAATTACATTTCTTATTTTTTCAATTGTTTCTTCTCTGTTCTTCTGTGAAATTTACATATTTTTTTATGTTTATTTACATATTGAAAATAAAATGTCAAACCGCTCATTTATTATACTCTTGTATTTTTAAAAATCAATATTATTTATTTTTATTAATTTTATTTAACGAGTGCTTAACATTTTTGTTATTTTTCAAGTTTCAGACCGCTTTTTGAACATAATAATAGTAGTATCAACAATTTCTTTTATGCTGCCGACACTACTATCAAATTCATGTTCTCTATAATTCCTCTAACATGGAGGAAAACGTTTTTCTTAGCCAATGGATCTT